>Ga0209371_1000003_pt1 | contig 1122971 bp, 1029 predicted proteins | sample AgamicAtAmrz_FD_187165 | JGI IMG/M metagenome (GOLD analysis project Ga0209371, IMG submission 187165) | Agave microbial communities from Guanajuato, Mexico - At.Am.rz (SPAdes) (version 2) | ecosystem: Host-associated > Plants > Roots > Rhizosphere | place: Guanajato, Mexico | collected... | reverse complement strand
AAAGCAACGACGTAACCGCGACATTCGGCCTTGCCGAATGCGCTGGACGCGGGGTGGAGCAGCCCGGTAGCTCGTCAGGCTCATAACCTGAAGGCCGCAGGTTCAAATCCTGCCCCCGCAACCAAAATTACGATACAGTGTCCCAGAATAGCCCAAAACTACGATCCAGCGCGCTAAACAGCTATGATCAAACAGGCAAAATTCTCGACTTAACAAAGCTCCTCCGCGTCAGCGTCGAGGAGCTTTTTGTGTTTCTGTTGCGTGTCGATCTCTCAACCTCCATGACCTTTGACCCTGTCCCCGGATTTTGTCCAGTTTTGAGTTCGCTCCAGCGGTTTGGGTTGCTGTATTCTGGACGGTAACGGCGGGTTGAGGTGCGGATCCATTATCGCAGCACCTCATCACGTCACGTCGCGGGTTGATTGTCTGAGCGAAGAACTCGGCGGATGTCAGCCACCGGAGTCCAGAGTTTAGTCGATCATCGTTGGAATCGCTGCGCCAGTTTGAAAGCGCTGGTCGGGCGTATTGTCGATAAGCCAACTGCATTGTTATAATTCTGTCAGTGGCCGTAGCAATCGGTTGTCTCCTGCCTCGCCGTTCTGTGCGGCCATACGGGCGTATCGAGCAGGTGGGATGCCGGTGCGTCGTGCAAAAGCCACGCTGAACGTACTTGCTGATCCATATCCCACCCGTTCGGCTACATCCTCGATTGCGAGATCACCGCTCCGCAAGAGCTGCCTCGCCAACGCTATACGCCATGTCAGCAGGTATTCCATCGGCGCAACCCCGACTATTCGGTTGAAGCGCGCAAAAAATGCCGAACGGGAGAGCGCCGCCTCTTTCGCCAGATCAACGACGGACCAGGGATGGCCGGGACGGTCATGCATAGCCCGAAGTGCCGCCGAAAGGCGCTCATCACCAAGCCCTCTGCCGAGGCCCTGTGCAGAATTGGTGTCGGTTGAGGACCGTAGTGCCTCGATCAACAGCACCTCGATAAGTCTTTCCAGAACCGGTTCGCGCGCTGCGCGCCGTTCCTGCGTCTCCTCGTCGATCAACTGCATCAACGTCGCAAGCCGGGGTTTCTCGCGAACCAGAATCACGTCCGGCAACAAAGAAACGAGCAGGGCCGCATCCGGTGTGCCGAAGCTGCAATGTCCGATACGCATTCGTAGTGCGGGTGGGCCGTCATGTGGTCCCACACGAAAATGTCCCTCATTGATCTTTGTCGGAACCGTGGCTGGCAAGTCGGCTGTGGCGTTGGCGCTTTCATTGACGAGATCGCGCATGGCAGGCGCGAGAATGAAGTCTCCGGCCTGCAGGATAAACGTTTGTCGGCCACCGAAAGTGACCCGGCATTGCCCTTCCAGGATGGCACAATAAAACGGCTCGCCTGTGCCCTCACGACGTATACGCCATGCACCGGCGCACTCCACCAGTTTCGACGCCCGGGCGGCGGGTTGCAGGAGTGTGACGATCTCGGTGAGCGGGTCTGTTGTCATATCCAGGACTATTACTAAAGAAATGAGGAGCATGGAACATATAAAGTCTCCCTTCGGGTCGCTACCATAATGACACAGCCCCTTATGGAGAAAATAATGCCCGCAATTCTGATAACCGGTTGTTCCTCGGGCTTTGGCCTGGAAACTGCAAAACTGTTCCTTGAAAAAGGCTGGGACGTGATCGCCACGATGAGAACGCCCGACGAAAGCTTACTCCCGGCGTCCGGGCGTCTGCGTGTTCTAGCACTCGATGTCACCGTCCCGGACAGCATCTCACAGCTTGTGAAGGCAACGGGTCAAATCGATGTTCTCGTCAATAACGCCGGGTTCGGAGCACCATCTCCTGTCGAACTGACTGCATCCCAGACCGCACAGGCACTATTTCAGACGAACACGATAGGCACTCTGGCGATGATCCAGGCCGTCGGCCCGCAAATGCGTCGTCGCCGGGCTGGCGTCATTATCAACGTTACGTCCTCGGTCACACTGAAGCCGCTGCCGATCATCGGGGTTTATCGCGCCAGCAAGGCCGCAGTGAATGCGCTCAGCGAGTCCCTTGCGATTGAAATGGAGCCCTTCGGCGTTCGCGTCCACATCGTTTTGCCCGGACGTTCGCCGGAAACGAGTTTCGGCGCCAGTGCCCGCCCACACCTGCGCGGCATGGACGATGCAGACTATGCGCCTCTTTTGCACCAGTTCGTCAGGAATGTTCAGGACGACAAGGGCCCTGTGACCCACGCGCGCGATGTCGCGGAAGCGATCTGGAAGGCTGCCACCGATCCGTCTGCGCCACTGCGCATACCGGCAGGTGCAGACGCAGCGCTATGGATGGCTGAGGCGGGCCTGTAATCAGCGAAATTGCGATCCGTCGCTTCTCTGTCGAGCGTTTGCTGTACCCGGTCATTCCAGATCGGGTACAGCGTTTCGAATTCTGGCTCAGACCTGCCGCAAGCCGCCATCGACGCACAGTTCGGCACCGGCGATGTAACTCGCCTCATCGCTTAACAGGAACAAGGCAGCTGCAGCCACTTCGGCGGGGCGCGCCATCCGTCCCATCGGAATCGGAGCGACAATGGCCGCGCGCATGTCTGGCTGAACCGCAGCCATCATTTCCGTATCGGTTGGACCCGGTGCGACGACGTTAACGCGTATACCCTTGGATGCCAGTTCTGCAGTCCAGGTTCGTGCATAGGAACGCACGGCTGCCTTGGTCGCAGCATATGTGCCATAGGAAGCATAGCCGCCGCTGTCTGCAATTGATCCGACGAGGACGACCGAGCCGCCGTCCCTCATCGCCGGCAGAGCCGCCTGGAAGCCGAAGACCATTCCTCGAACGTTGACGTCGAAGTGGCGGTCAAAGTGTTCAGGCGTTATCTCCGTGATCTGGGCGGGCTCGGAAAGACCGGCGTTCAAGACCAGCGCGTCGATACGGCCGTGTTCCCTTCTCACTTTTTCGACCGCCTCCCGCATATCTTCGGGGAGCGCGGCATCGGCGACAATGCCGACCGCACCATGACCGATGGCAGTTGCCACCTTTTCGGCATCTTCGCTTCGGCGACTGGTGATGAAAACCATCGCTCCTTCGGCCGAAAGCCGCTCTGCAATTGCCAAGCCGATACCCTTGGCGCCTCCGACAATCAGGGCAACCTTGTTACTCATCCGAGCCATCGTAAGTCCTTTCAATTGATGGTCGCTGCATGATATACATTAGATATCTGGTATCAATTACGCACCTTAAGTAGCCTAGATATGGACGAGTATACTGACCTTGAAGCACTTTCTCAGTGCGCCCTTAGAGACATGGCGCAGGTTCGCCCCGTGCTCGACAAGATCGCGGACAAATGGACAATCCTGATCCTGACGGTGATTTGTCCCAGGCCCTCGCGCTTCAACGAGATCAAGCGCCGTCTCGACGGTATCACCCACAAGGCCTTGGCCGATGCTCTAAAGAGGCTTGAGCGGAACGGTCTTGTGACGAGGACCGTCCTGCCGACCCAGCCGGTGGGTGTAGAATACGCGATCACCCCGCTGGGCCATTCTCTGCGGCAACCGTTTGAGGCCCTGTGCTCATGGGCAGTAGCTAATGGCGATAAGGTCGAGGCCGCTGCGCTGCTTTATGACAACAGGGCAAATCATCGCTGATATCGCGATGGCCGCTTGAGCACCTGCTGGCCGGAAGGCTCGTCGTTTTAAACCGGCGAGCCATACCCCCGCTAAGCAGGACGTTTCCGATAATCGTAGGCTGGTTCGGATCTGCGGTCGCCGAACAGTTCACCTCGTTGAACGAAAGGAGATCGGCACTATTTAGAAGAGATGCGGAAACTCGAGAAGAGCGATATCGAACTGATCAGGACGTGGATGTTGTCGCCTGCGGTGACGCTGGGATCGTCCGTGCGAGCGAAAGGCATTCTGCAGGAAATGCAGGCCCGACTGCCTGCGGCTTTGAAGAAAGCGATCAGCCTGGAGGGCAACGAGATCACGCTCGCGATGCCAGCCCGCGACAAAAACGCCTTCGACGCCGCTGCGAGGACCGTGGCCGGCGTGATGATGGAAGCCGAAACTCTTCCGGTGATCCCGCGCGAGATACAGGACATCCTCGCCATCAAGACGAGCGAGCGACATCGCTGGCTCGCGGATGGACGTCTCAAGAGCGCCGGGACGAGAACCGTGCGGCTGAACGGCCGTGCCCGGCGCATCACCTTCCATGTCTTCGATCCGAAGGTGGTCGAGGACCTTCTCGATCGCGGGCTCGTGGAAGAGTGGCGGGTGGAGGACGCCGAGGCGAAGGCAGAGAAACGACAGAAAGCGGCCTATCAGAGGCGGCTGGCTCGATCGCTCAAAAAGAAGTTGAAGCCGGGAGAAAAGGCGGGTCAAAAGGTCGACGAAGGTGCGGCCGACCTTCGTGGATGGGGAGAGTTCGATCGGGATGGGTTCCTTCGGTAGGCAATCGGGCCAAACGTGGTGCCTCCAGCGATTTCGAGAAGCTGTCCCTCCAGCGTTACGGGAACGTTCTGTTGTTATCAGCAGCATCAATCGTGGCCGCGCGCTGGGTCGACCTTCGCGGAATGGAAGGTGGCATAGAGTTCCGGCCGGGACATAATGGAAGCCGCCCCACCACAATGTGGGAGAAACTTCTGATTGAGGGAACAAACAGGGCAAAATCCCCGTTGCTCGCACAATAATTTCTTTGGAGGCGCGTCATGAGACTCAAGCTGGCTTTAAGCGTGGTTCTAAGCGTTACCTTTACGGCGGCAGCGGCGGAAGCGCGGACCCAATTGCATCTTTACGGTACCGTTCCGGTAACGGGTAACCATGTACTGGAGATGGCCTATCAGGCAGCCCTCGACAGATGCAGTTTCGAACGTTACCCATCATATGGCGACGTGGGTTTCTATGCAGGTGCCTATGGCTCCGCCCACGTGCGCAGTTGCATGTATCGCAAGGGTTTCGTTTTTGAGAATGGTGAGCCTTTCGCATATCCTGTGAGAAAAGCGACCTACCTTTCATGGTGACGAGATCACGAAGCGTCTGACGGCGGAGCGCCCGAGGGTTGCAATCTCGGAGTGAGGCCGTCTTCGCAATTCACAAGTTGCGGGTTTCAGGAGCATGTGATTTTTCAGTCGAGTGGCCCGAATCCGTATTGAAAACCGGCGGCAGAGTATCGATTTCAGGGGTAACCTGGAGGTCGGAATGATCTACGTTATTTTCGCGTTGTGCGCGCTCGCGGTAACATTCTTTGCCTGTCGGTATTTCGCCGCCAAGGCTCTCCTTGTCGAACGCGAAATCGACAAAGCGATCGCAAGGCGGTTTGAATCGAGCGGAAAGGTTATCGAACTGGCGGAGCTGCGAGAGGAAAACGCGGTCATGCGTAATCTTCTGCTGGACCTTCTGGAAAACGAAGCCGTTTTTCCAGTCCAGTCAGCACCTCCATCGAGGGTCGATTTGCGCAGGATGGGCGCCGCAAAGGTCCAGAGGTATCGCGAAATACTTGCTGAAAGTCGGTACGTCTTGCAACAGCGTGGAGCCATTGGGGTCTTCGAAGACCACGGCGCATTCAAGGCCGATCAACGCAGGTCTTGAGTTTAGGAACAGCTCGCGCAGCTTCCTCGTGGGAGTGCGGTAGGAAGATAGGCCTGAAGTTTTCCTTGTAGAGCGAGGCATCTTCACGATCCTGGATTGCTTTACCCGATGAGACCGTCTGACGAACCGTTTCTGCGTGGACTCCATCTGGAATTCCCGACGTGTTTTGACTATCACGGTAGCGCCTCGCGTCGCAGCTGAAGCGAAGCAAAAGTGTATTCGCATGAGAGCCGACAAAGGAATCCGGATGTCGATCACTGTACAGAGAACAATTCCTGCCGAGCGGATGCGCCAGTTCCATCAGATGGTTGATCGCTGGCTGGAAGAAGGTCCGATCAAGCTCGCGACGAACGCAACGATAACCGCCATGGACAACGCCGGCATCCCAAAGGCCGAACAGGCAGCGATCATCGAGGACCGCGATATCATCATGAAATACAATATGCGCCTCGGTGTAATCAGCGAGGTATTCGGCCCCGCCATCGAGAAGGCGGTGGGGTCGTACCGCTCGGGAAGTGAAGCACAGGACGAGATCGCGCGTTTGATTGTAACTGCCATGGGTCTCCGGCAGGACGATGACAGCGAACTGGTCACGTTCACCTTCACGACCCAGAGTGAGGCAGATGTATTCGAAAAAGCCACTTGAAACATCAAATTCTGCCCGCCGCGCGCGGCCCCTGCGAATCAGGGCTTGGGACCGTGACCGTCAATGCGGCTGAAGGGCAGGCAAGATTAGCTCGGGCCTCTATCGATCAATCCATCAATCGGAAAGCGCGACTGGAAACCGATATCGAATTGCCAGACGGATCGTTGGAAGCGTCTCCATAAAATTCGATCGTGACCGGCTCGTCCGCGACATAGATCATTATGTAGCCAATTTCATTCGACGTTCCTTCTGCGGTTCAGATGCATATGCATCCCTCTAGTCGAACGCGCGCAACTCGCGCCGCATCAGGAGCCACCATGTCAGGGTCAAGAGAATGCCGATCACAGCGACGAGTATGGCGCTGAACGAAAACGATACCCAGCGCATGAGCCCGACAGTCAACGCCGCACCGATGCCTATGCAGATCTCCTTGATGAACATGGTTTTTTGCCGGACAGAATAGTAGTCGATATGACCAAAGGTACATTCTGCCAGCGAAATCATGAACACCCAGACCACAGCGCCGGTGAATGTATGGACGTGGAATGCACCCGGAAAAGCCAGAAGAAGAAAGCCGGAGAAGATAAAGGCAAAGATCACCAACAGTCGGAAGCGGCCGGTCATCTCGATGAATTTTAACGTCGGTATCTGGCCAAGGACCACCACCGCACTGTTGAGGATGATCATCAGACCATACCAAGCAGGAAGCGACTGCCCCGATTTCAAAATTGTCTGTGGTAGCACCGAAAAAACACCAAAAAGCATCATTCCCATTGCTGTGCCGACAGATATCCACGCGACGATGGCACCGGCTGATTGCCCCTGGAATATTTTGACGTGAATGAGGGTTGTATCGAAGCGTCGAGGCATTGCGACAAGCGCGCAACCCGCGATCAGCGCGGCGGCGCCCCAGAAAAACATGTCCTGTGTAAGAAATGGCAGCATGATCACAAGTCCCGCCATGAACGCACCGACATTCATGGCGATGCGGTTATTGGCCGAGCCGCGTTTGGATTGCGCAGCGACGTTCTTGATCAGATAGCCACTGTTTGCCGCGCCATAGGAAAAGAGGCATGCCGCAGAAAGCGATTGTATCAGGCTTCCATTGAGAGACAGCAAGCCGGCGCCTGCCGCCATGGCGGCAAGTGAGACCAGCAAGGACCGGCCACCAAACAGATGAATTGTCACTGGCAGCAAAACGAGGCCAAAGCGATAGCCGAGGGCCAGCACGGTATTTGTGGTAGCATCGAGCCAGATATTAGCTTCGCCCAAAACGGCAAAGAGCGTGACGGCCGTCACGATACGGATGCTGATTAAATTAGAATCATACGTCAATCGGCCACGGGAGGCCTCGATTTCAGGTTCGGCATTTCAGCCACTTTTCAAGCTCCGCTGGACCTTAGCGCGAGAGGCGTCCGGCCCTGTTGTTATGTGAATTGGATACGCCGTTTTTGCAGTCTGGGATGGCCTTTAGAAGCAGGTTGGAATAGATTTCAGTGATCACGATCTGGAATAAATGGCATTACTAATGTTGGATCCCGAGGCGGTGCTGACCTTCATTTTGGTGAGCGAACACAAGAGTTTTACCAAGGCGGCGCACGCGCTTAACACCACTCAATCGGCCGTCAGCATGCGTTTGCGTCGGTTGGAAGAACAATTGGGGGTCCTGCTTGTCGAGCGATCGACACGGAGCCTGAAACTTTCCTCGCCAGGACAGGCTTTTATACAGCCGGCGCGCGACTTTCTGAGCGCGCATGACCGGGCGATGGGAGTGTTCGAAACGCATCGACCACAATTAAGGATAGGAATCAGCCACCATTTGGTGGGTCTCGGCGTCTCACAGGTTTTAGCATCTATCGCTCGAGAGAATCCCGGCCTGATTGTCAATCTCACTGTGGACGGATCGCAGGCCCTTCTCGCCCGATATGAGCAGGGCGAAATGGACGCAATTATTTTGATGAAGCACGCGTCAGGGAGACGGCATGGAGAGAAGATCGGCGTTGCCCGTTTCGGCTGGTTCGGGGCGCCGGATTTCGAGAGCGGGACGCGCGAAGAAATTCCGATCGTCATCTATCCCGAAGGATGCAGTATGCGAAACATGGTCATTAACTCGTTGGGCGATGCGAACGTGCAATGGCGCGAAGCCTTCATCGCTACGTCAGCCACTAACCTCCGCGCGGCGATCCTGGCGGGATTTGGCGTCGGCGCGCTATCGATCAATGTGACAGAAAACGGTTTGCTCGACCTTGGCGATACTTTCGGCCTTCCGCGGCTGCCGTCTCGCGATATTATGCTCTTGTCGCAGGTCCGCTCGCACCAGGCGCAGCGAGGCATCGAGACGATCAAAATGGCAATCAGCGATTTGAGTAACAGCTGAAGCGAATTGCGGTTTCGTCGGGCTTTCGGCAGCTCGGATTCCGCATGTGAAAGCGGCGGTCATCTTGTCGAGTTTACGACAGGTTGGCGACTGATCTGCGGGGCGAAAGGAGATACTCGTGGATGAAAACAGCCTCGACGTCCATCATGCGCCGATCACCAGGCGGTCGTCGAGCGTGCATTCGTCAGCCATGGCGCTCCAGTGCTCCAGCCGATTGAAATCTATCGCGACGCGCCGACCGTTGAGGTCAAGTGGCATTTCGCATGTTCATCGCGCCATGCGGCGCAATGCCAGGGGATCCCATATGTCGTCGAGCGGACCTTCGAGAGCGGTTCGCGGCGAAATGAGTGTCGGTTCGATAATGGTGACTTCGGGTTCGGTCCGGTTCTCTGCCAGAAGTTCGAACCCCTTGTTGAGCATTTGCGCTATATCGGGCTTGATCATGTAGACCGGGAACGGAAGGAACGATGCGAAGGGGTCGTAGTCAAAACAGCCGACAACGATATCGCCAAACGCCTCGCCGTCATGGCGCCCCATGAAGCGCAGCAATCCTTCGAAATTGATCGATGAATTGACGAAGAAGCAGCGGGGCAGGCGGCCTTTGCGTTCAAAGAAACGTTCGAAAGCGAGTTCCGTCATGCGTGGTGAATAGCCGGTGATTTCGATATCGTCCCCGTTATCGACCCCGAAATAGGCGGCCTTGGTGGCGTGGAAGCCATCTATACGGGCGCGGCTGGCGTGGTCGTCATGACCGCCGAACAGGATGACGTCGTCAGGGCCGAGAGGTCCGTGTTTTTCCGCATGGGCAAGGATTGCCGATGTCAATATTTCCGCACCATGTCTGTTGTCGGAAATGACCGAGGGTACAAATTTGCCGGGAAGGTCAATATTGACATGCGGCAGTGCTGCGCGGGCGCAGACCTGGTGCACGCCGTCGGGATCGGTCGCGCCCGCAATGAAGAGTGCATCGATCGAATAGGCGATCAGTGTCTCCACCGTGCGGCGTTCTTCCTCGGGATCGCGCCGCCCCGATACAACCATCGGCGAAAGGCCGCGCTTGCGTGCCTGTCCCTCGAATGTTTGTGCCATCGAGGAAAAGAACCGGTTGTCATAAATCGGGACCAGTAGGCCAATGAGTCCGGATTTCGAGCTCCTCAAACCTCTCGCCTGCAGGTTGGCGGTGTAGCGGTGCGTCTTGGCGAGCGATAGAATTTTGTTGGCCGTTTCCTCGGAAATCCGCCTTTTTCGCCATGATCCATTCAGGACGGCGCTGACCGTCGACGCTGATGCGCCGGACAATAGCGACAAGTCGTATATAGTGGCCTTCTTGGAACTCATGCCCGTCATTGTGATCTCCCCAGCTGATTCTAATTATTAGAGTAGGCGTCCCCTTGACGGAAGGGAGCTTCATGATATGGTTATTGCACCATCGATTGTGCAACTTGGCAATATCGATTGTGCAAGATGGTTGCTGTGGGAGTGGCAAGGGAGAGTCTCGAATAAGCGAGATGAGAAATTTTGAACGCGCCAGATGAAAAACGGCTGCGGCGGGTTTCGTTTGCCTGTTTTTTGAGGAGGAACATCATGAAGAAAATTATTGCTGCAGCGGTTGGTCTGTCGCTTGCGCTGCTCTCGTCCGCAGCCTTTGCCGAAGGGCCGAAGGTGGGCGTCGTCGTCAAGATCGGCGGCATTCCGTGGTTCAATGCCATGGAGGCCGGGATCAAGGAGCAGAGCAAGAAGCTCGGCGTTGACGGTTTCATGGTCGGCCCGACGAGCGCCGATCCCGCCCTGCAGGTCCGCGCCATCGAGGACCTGATAGCCCAGAAGGTCGATTTCATCGGCGTCGTGCCGAATGATGCAAAGGTGCTGGAGCCAGTGCTGAAAAAAGCCCAGGCCGCCGGTATCAAGGTCATCACCCATGAATCCCCGAAACAGCTTGGTGCCGACTGGGATTTCGAACTCGCCTCCGCCAAGGGTTTTGGTGAAGCGCATGGCAAGCTGCTGGCGGAGAAGATGGGCGGCAAGGGCTCCTATGCCGTCTTCGTCGGTTCTCTCACCGTTCCGCTTCACAATGCTTGGGCCGATGCCGCCATCGCCTATATCAAGGCGAACTACCCTGACATGAAGCTCGTCGGCGATCGCTACGGCGTGGCGGAGGACCTCGACAAGAGCCGCTCGACGGCGCTTGACCTTATGTCCGCCAATGCTGACCTGAACGGTTTCCTCGCCTTCGGTTCGCAGGGACCGATTGGAGCCGGGCGTGCAGTTGAAGAGCGGCGCAAGGATGGCAAGGTCTTCGTCATCGGCCCGTTCTCGCCGGGGCAGGGCGCCAAGCTCATCAAGTCGGGGGCGCTGACGGGCGGCTTCATGTGGAACCCGAAGCAGGCCGGTGAGGTCTTCATCACGCTCGCGGATCGCATCGCCAAGGGTGAGACACCCAAGGCCGGCGACAATATCGAAGGTCTCGGCACCATCAATCCCGAGGGCAACACCATCGTCGTCGACCAGCTTCTGAAGATCGACAAGGAAAGCATCGACAAGCTCGTTTCCATGGGCCTCTGATCCTCCCCAAGGCCAGGGCGTCGCGCGAGGTGTCATACTCGCGCGACGCCTCATCTGGAAAACATGCCGAGCGCCACGTCTGCAATGCTGCCGCGGCGAAGGAGATTTACGTTATCATGAGCGCAGAACCGCTCCTGTCCCTCAAAAATGTCAAAGTCACCTTCGGCGGTGTTCGCGCGCTGAAGGGTGTTTCTTTCGAGGTCAATCCGGGTGAAGTGCATTGCCTTGCCGGCGAGAACGGCTGCGGCAAGAGCACGCTGATCAAGGTCATAACGGGCGTTTACACGCCCCAAAGTGATGCCGAACTCTATTTCGACGGCAAGCCGATAGCCGCAATGACCCCAACGCTTGCGCAATCGCTTGGCATTCAGGTGATCTGGCAGGATCTGGCGCTGTTCGATGAAATGACGGTGGCTGAAAATATCGGCTTCCAATACGCGGTGAATGCAAAATACGGGCTGGTCGACAAGCGCGCCATCGAGCAGGCTGCCGAAAAGGCGTTGGCCCGGCTCGGTGTCGAGATCGATCTCGACAGGCCGCTCAAGGAACTGCCCATCGCTCAGCGTCAGATCGTGGCGATTGCCCGCGCGCTGGTCGGTGAGGCACGGCTCGTTTTCATGGACGAACCGACCGCGTCGCTCACGCAGTCGGAAACGGATTACCTGATCGACATCGTCCGCAACCTGTCGGCCTCGGGTGTCGCGGTTGTCTTCGTCTCGCACCGCCTTGCGGAAGTGCTTGAGATTTCAGACCGCATAACCGTTTTGCGGGATGGCTCGCTTGTCGGTGTCTTTCCCGTTGAAGGCATGACCCAGTCACGGGTGACCGAGCTGATGACCGGCCGCAATTTCGACAGTGCCGTCATTGCCGCCGATCACGATGACAAACCCGTCGTTCTCTCGGTGCGCGGGCTGAGCCGTGCCGGCGAGTTCGAGGATGTTTCGTTCGATCTGCGGCGGGGCGAAACGCTTGGCATAACGGGCCTACTGGGAGCCGGCCGCACGGAACTGGCTTTGACACTGTTCGGCATGCATCGGCCGCAATCGGGTGAAGTACTGATTGACGGCGAGAAGGTTGATTTCCGTTCCAACCGCGATGCGATCCGGGCGGGCGTAGCCTATCTTTCCGAGGACCGGCTTTCGCTTGGTCTCAACCAGCCGCAATCCATTGCCGACAATCTGGTCATGGCCTCGCTCGACCGGCTGCTGCGCGGCGGCCTGATCTCACCGTCGAAAAAGGCGGATGTCGTTTCCCGCTGGATTTCTGCGCTCGGGGTGAAGATCGGCCTGCCCGAAGACCCGATCCGAACGCTTTCGGGCGGCAACCAGCAGCGTGTGGCGATCGCCAAGTGGCTGGCGATCGGGCCGAAAATCCTCATTCTCGACGCGCCGACCGTGGGGGTCGATGTCGGCGCCCGCGCCGGCATCTTCGAAATCGTCCGCAAGCTCGCCGCAGAAGGTCTCTCGATCATCGTGATCTCCGACGAGCCGCCGGAAGTTTATTTCAATACAGACAGGGTCATCCACATGGTCGAAGGCCGGTTCCACGCCACCTATGATCCGCGACGACTGTCGTTGACCGAACTGGAGGCCGCCATCTATGCGTAGGCTCATCCTCGGACATACGACCGAATTTACGCTGCTTGTGGTCATGGTGCTGCTTTGCACGGGACTGTCCTTCGCCACCGACCGGTTCCTCACCATCTCAAACGCCTTCGATGTACTGAATGTCTCTGCGGTCAACATCATCTTTGCGGTCGGCCTGCTCGTGGTGCTGATCTCGGGCGGTATCGACATTTCCTTCGCGGTCGCCGCTTCCGTCGTTCAATATGTGACGGTGCTGGCGCTCAATGCGCTCGGCGGCGGCAACTGGGCGGAAGGTTTCATCATTGCCGGCGCGGTTGGCCTTAGTCTCGGTTTCGTCAACGCTTTCCTCGTCTGGCGGCTCAACATCATTTCAATCGTCGCGACGATCTCCACCTTCAACATCTTCTTCGGGTTGCTGATGTTCTTCACCAAGGGTGTGTCGATCTACGACCTGCCGGAATGGCTGTCGACGCGTGTGGTATTTTACGAACATGAAATGCCTGATGGTTCATGGGTAGAGCTGACGCTGCCGGTCGTCGTCATGATCCTCTGCTGTATTGCAACCTGGTTCATGATTTCGCGCACCACTGTTGGGCGCAAACTTTACGCCTTCGGCGACAACCCGGAAGGTGCTCGCCGCTTCGGCATCAATATCGGCGCGATGCATTACATTTCCTTCGGCTGGCTCGGCCTGATGGCGGGCATTGCGGGTCTCATGCAGGCGCACTATGCGCAGGAAGTGGTGCCCAACGCGCTTTATGGCCGCGAGCTGGATGTACTTGCAGCAACGGTCCTCGGCGGTGCGCGGCTTGGCGGCGGCAAAGGCTCTGTCATCGGCTGCGTGCTCGGCGTTCTCATGGTGTCGATCACCCAGAACGGTCTTAACCTGATGGGCGTGTCACCCTTTGCCTTCAAGATGATCGTCGGTGCCATCATTCTGATCGCGATCACCCTCTCTTCCACCCGGTTCGACAAGCTTTTGCCGAGTGCGCTTCGCACGTGTACGAAAAAGGGGGGCGCCCAGTGATGAGCAGCCTTGTCAGGAAATTCAACGCCATTTTCGGTGCCGATATGGCTGGACCGGTGATTGCCTTCATCGCAGTCATGCTCATCTTCGGAACGTTCGCGAATAACTTCCTCTCGCTTGCGACATTCGGTTCGGTGGCCTTCCAGCTGCCGGAACTCGGCCTTCTCACGCTGGCGATGCTGCTGCCACTGCTGACGGGGGGGATCAATCTGTCCGTCACCTTCGCGGCCAATCTCTCAGGACTTGCCGCAGCCTGGGTACTCCAGGCCCATGGCGGCGTAGATGCACCGCCGAGCGCCTTTCTCTTCGCCTGCCTTGCTGCATTTGTCACCGGCGGGGCTGCCGGTGCCATGACGGGTGCGGCGATCGCTTATACCCGCGCGCATCCCATTCTGGTGACGCTGTCGATGATGATTTTCCTGCGCGGCCTCGGCGAATTTCTGACGCGCGGCGGTGACGTGTCAGGGTTTCCCGCCTACATGGCGCCGCTTGGCCATGGCACGCTTCTCGGTCTGCCGATCCCGCTTCTGATTTTCATCGTCTGCGTGGCGCTCTGGCATGTGCTGCTGACGCGCACGAAGCTCGGCTTCGGGCTGTTGATGATCGGCTCAAATATCGAAGCCGCGCGTTATTCCGGCCTCAACACGCGCAAGATCCAGGTGCTCGTCTACACGCTCTCGGGTCTGATGTGCGCGGTCGCCGGCATCATCATGCTTGCCCGTTTCAATTCCGTCCGTGTCGGCCATGGGGAGTCCTATCTACTGATCACGGTGCTCGCGGCCTTTCTCGGCGGCATCAATCCTTTTGGCGGTTTCGGTCGTGTGCTTCCCGTTTTTGTCGCGCTCATCGTCCTGCAGCTCCTGTCCTCCGGCCTTAATCTTCTTGGCGCCAACCAGCATCTCGCAACGGCCCTTTGGGGTGTCCTGATGATTGTCGTCATGGCGGCGCGCGGCCTGTTTTCAAGCTACTTCGCATCTCTCAGAAAGAAGGTATGACGTGAAAGGCTTCGGTGTTCACGCAATGATGTGGTCTCTCAAATGGGACCACGAAAACGCCAGACGGTCCATCGCCGCTGCTGCGGATTACGGTCAGGATTTCATCGAGATTCCGCTTATCGATGTCCCATCCGTCGATGCAAAACACACGCGCACGCTGCTGGAGAAATACGGATTGCGCGCCGTCTGCTCGCTGGTGCTGCCGCAGCCCGCATGGGCGTCCGTGCGTCCGGATGCGGCAATCGACCATCTGAATGCCGCGCTCGACAAGGTCGCAGAAATGGGCGCGGAAGCGCTGACGGGTGTTACCTATGGCGGCACCAATGAGCGAACCGGATTTCCGCCGACACAGGGTGAATATGACAACCTGACAAGAGCGCTCTCCAGGGCTGCCGGCCACGCAAAAACACTCGGCCTGCAATTCGGCATCGAGACGGTCAACCGCTACGAGAACCATCTGCTCAACTCCGCCGAACAGGCGGTGGCGCTGGTGGAGCGCATCGGTGCGGACAACGTCTTCATCCATCTCGATACGTTCCATATGAATATGGAGGAAAAGGGCATTGCCAATGGCATCATCGCCGCCCGCAACCATCTGAAATACATGCATATGTCGGAAAGCGACCGCGGCACGCCGGGCTGCGGCAACGTTGCGTGGGACGAAGTGTTCTCAGCGCTCGCAGCCATCGGCTTCAAGGGCGTGCTGACGCTCGAAAGCTTCGCCGCGATGCCCAAGGAGGTGGCGGGCGCGATTTCAACCTGGCGCCCGGTTGCGCCCAGCGCCGATGAGGTTCTCGACAAGGGACTGCCATTCCTGCGCGACAAGGCAAACCAGTACCGCATTTTCTGAAAGCACTCATTATCGGGGCAAGTACCTTGAACACTATTGACGATAATGCCCGCGAGATTGCGGGCCTTGCTCTTCAGCGACTGGAAGGGTCAAAGGCCCGGCGTGTGATGGTTGCGATTGCCGGTGCCCCCGGATCGGGAAAATCAACCATCGCCGAGCGTGTGGTCGATGCGTTGAACGCGGGCGAAGGCGTGTCCGCCGCACTGTTCCCGATGGATGGCTTTCATTATGACGATGCGGTGCTTGAGGAGATGAACCGCCGGCCCTTCAAGGGCGCCATCGATACGTTCGATGTTCACGGCCTGCGCCATATGCTTGAGCGCCTGAAGGCCAATCAGGACGACGTCGTTGCCGTCCCCGTCTTTGACCGCGCCATCGAGATCGCCCGCGCCGGTGGCCGCCTGATCCCGCAATCCGTCGATATCATCGTCTGCGAGGGCAATTATCTCCTCGCCGGCCAGTCGCCATGGGATCGCCTCAAGCCGATCTTCGATCTCACTGTCTTCGTTGATGTCGACGAGGACGATCTGCGTGCGCGGCTGCGGGATCGCTGGCGGAGCTTCGGTCTCGGCGAGGGGGAGATCAACCGGAAGGTAGAGGAAAACGATCTCCCCAATGGCCGCTTCATCACATCCACAAGCACGGAGCCGGACCTTCGCATCGGAAATCCGGGAAGCACTCCCGCGTCGTGAAACGGCCTGAAGGGCTGCGCCTCCCCACCCAAAGTCAAGCAAAACAGAAAAGCGAAAGAGACCCCCATGAAACACGGCATCTATTACTCTTACTGGGAACATGAGTGGAGCGCCAAGTTCGGCCCCTATATCGAGAAGGTTGCCAAGCTCGGCTTCGATATCATCGAAGTCGCCGCCCATCACATCAATGAATACAGTGACGCCGAACTCGCCGTCATCAGGCAGAGCGCGAAGGATAACGGCATCATACTCACTGCCGGTATCGGCCCTTCGAAAACGAAAAACCTGTCGTCAGAGGATGCCGCGGTTCGCGCAGCCGGCAAGGCGTTCTTTGAACGCACCCTTACCAATGTCGCCAAGCTCGACATCCATACGATTGGCGGCGCGCTGCACTCCTACTGGCCGATCGACTACTCGCAGCCGGTCGACAAGGCAGGCGATTATGCGCGCGGCGTGGAAGGTATTCACGGCATTGCCGATTTCGCCAATGACCTCGGCATCAACCTTTGCATCGAAGTCCTCAACCGCTTTGAAAACCACGTGCTCAATACGGCTGCCGAAGGCGTCGCTTTCGTCAAGGATGTCGGCAAGAACAACGTGAAAGTCATGCTGGATACGTTCCACATGAATATCGAGGAAGACAGCTTTGGCGAGGCCATCCGCACGGCTGGCCCGTTGCTGGGGCATTTCCATACCGGAGAAAGTAATCGCCGCGTACCGGGCAAGGGCAGGATGCCCTGGCACGAAATTGGCCTCGCCCTGCGCGATATCAATTACACCGGCGCGGTGGTCATGGAGCCTTTCGTCAAGACCGGCGGCACGATCGGCTCCGACATCAAGGTGTGGCGCGATCTGAGCGGCGGCGCCGATCTCGCGAAAATGGACGAGGATGCGCGCAATGCCCTGGTATTCTCCCGTTTCGTCCTTGGCAGCTGATGCCCCATGGCGCGGATGGAGCGGGATGACTTGATCAAGCGTGAGCCCGATCCGCGAGACAAGCGGTCCAGTCTGGTATCATTGACGCAGGCGGCACTTGCGCGGTTGCCAGCTGGCCGCGCTTTTTGCGCCAGGGCAATCCGGGACATGACCAAGGGATTATCGCGGGAAGAGGTGGACACACTGGTGTCTTTGCTTCGGCGGGTGCTTGATAACGTAGAGGCACTTGAGGCGTGAGTAGCTCTCGAAACGCCCTTATATGCACATTGGTGACGCATGCAATGCAAGAGGATCACCCATGAGGCCGAGATCGCTCCACAAGGGGTCTCGATCTGCCAGTGCGATTGCCAGAGATTAACGGGAACCGCCTAGGAAGCGAGAGCATGCGGCTCGATCGGGACGACGGCTAAAACCGCTCTTCCAGAATTTGGTGTCAAGAACCGATGTCCAGACCCGCCCCACAATCGGCAAGGAGCCTCGATCTCCTAGCCGGTCCTTTCGCGCTATGAACAAGGCCTATCGGGAACTCCTTCTGCTGCTCATTCGTTCACGGGTCAGTTTTCAATGATCCGCGTTCTCGCCCCTTGATGCGAAACCTTTGATTTCTCCAATCGATGAAGTGGAACTGGCGATGCCAGGCACCGGCATATTTGAACTTTCACGCCGAAACTTACTTATATCTTCGGCCGCGACCGTCGCTGCCACCACTGTCACCAGGGGAGCAGCAGCCCAGTCAGGAGGAGAAATCATGAAACACACGTCAAGCGTATCGTTGAAGGTCAACGGACAGGTCCGAGACCTCGATGTTGACAATCGCACGTCCCTTCTCGACGCACTGCGCGAACACCTTCACCTGACCGGAACCAAGAAGGGTTGTGATCACGGTCAATGCGGGGCCTGCACCGTACTGGTCGGTGGACGCCGCATCAACTCGTGCCTCTCGCTTGCCGTGATGCATGATGGTGACGACGTGACGACGATCGAGGGCCTGGGACAGCCCGGCAATCTGCACCCGATGCAGGCGGCGTTTGTCAAGTTTGACGGCTTCCAGTGTGGCTACTGTACACCGGGACAAATCTGTTCCTCCGTGGCGGTGCTTGAGGAGATCGCGGCAAACATTCCGAGCCATGTCACGCTGGATCTTAACGCGCAGACATCGGTGAGTGAGGGCGAAATTCGCGAGAGGATGAGCGGCAACATCTGTCGCTGCGGCGCCTATTCCAACATTGTCGAGGCTATCGTCGAAGTTGCGGGGACAAAAGCATGAAAGCCTTCACCTACGAAAAGGCCTCATCTATCGAGGCTGCAACCAGGTCCGCCTTTTCGAACTCGCAAGCAAAGTTCATTGCAGGCGGCACCAATCTCCTCGATTTGATGAAACTGGAGATCGAGACGCCGACACATCTGATCGATGTGAATGGTCTCGGGCTCGATACAATAGAAAAGACGTCTGAGGGAGGCCTGCGCATAGGAGCGATGGTTCGCAATACCGACCTTGCCGCCGATCCAATTGTTCGACGTGATTATGGGCTCCTGTCGCGCGCCTTGCTTGCAGGGGCTTCGGGCCAGCTTCGCAACAGGGCAACAACCGCAGGTAACCTCTTGCAGCGAACACGATGTCCATATTTCTACGACACCGCACAGCCCTGCAACAAGCGTTCGCCGGGAAGTGGCTGTTCCGCCATCGGCGGCTTCAGTCGCCAGCACGCCGTGGTGGGTGTGAGTGATAGCTGTATCGCCACGCATCCCAGTGACATGGCCGTTGCCATGCGCGCACTCGATGCGGTTATCGAGACGGTAAAGGTCGATGGTAGCCGCCGATCAATCCAAATCGCCGACTTCCATCGCTTGCCGGGCGATACCCCTGAGATCGAAACGGTTTTGGAAAAGGGTGAGTTTATCACCGCAGTGGTGCTACCGCCGCCAACTGGAGGAAAACAGATCTACCGCAAGGTCCGCGACCGTGCTTCCTACGCGTTTGCTCTGGTCTCTGTGGGTGCAGTCATTCAGCCTGATGGTACTGGCCGGGTGGCAATCGGCGGCGTTGCTCATAAGCCGTGGCGCGTGGAAGCTGCGGATGACGAACTCTCAAAGGGAGCGAAGGTCGCAGCGAAAGCTCTCCTCAACGGCGCTCATCCGACCGAGCAGAACAAGTTCAAGATCGATCTGGTGGAGCGCACACTCGGCGCTGTAATCGCCGAAGCGAGGGGGTAATTGCCATGAAGTTCGATACACCCGCAACGACCAATCCGATCGACCAGCTGAAAATCGTCGGTCAGCCCGTTCACCGCATCGACGGTGAGCTCAAGACAACGGGGCGGGCCATGTACGCCTATGAGTGGCATGATCCGAACCTGGCCTATGCCTACGGTTACCCCGTCGGATCGACCATCGCCAAGGGCCGCATCATCTCGATGAATATCGAGGCTGCCGAACGCTCGCCGGGCGTGCTTGCCGTGGTAACGACGCTTGACGTCGGCAAACTTGAAAAGGGCAAGTACAATACTGCGATACTTTTCGGTGGCGATGAGATCCAGCACTATCATCAGGCGATTGCCGTGATCGTCGCCGAAACCTTCGAACAAGCCCGCGCAGCGGCAGCTCTAGTAAAGGTGGATTACGCGGAAGAACAGGGTAGTTACGATCTCGCCGAGGCAATGGGTTCGGCAGTCAAGCCAAAAGACGCAGGCGGAGCTCCACCCGATACCGCCGTTGGAGATTTCGACGGGGCGTTCAAGTCCGCCGAGGTGACATTGGACGAAACCTACACAACGCCGGACCAGTCACATTCGATGATGGAGCCGCATGCCTCCATCGCTGCCTGGAATGGTGACGAGCTGACGGTCTGGACTTCCAGCCAGATGATCGACTGGTGGCGGTCCGACCTTGCAACGACGCTTGGTGTCGACAAGGAGAAAATCCACCTCATGTCGCCGTTCATCGGCGGCGGCTTTGGCGGTAAGCTGTTCCTGCGTGTCGACGCTGTTCTGGCCGCGTTCGGCGCGAAGGCAGCAAGGCGGCCTGTAAAGGTGGCGCTGCCGAGGCCTTTCCTCGTCAACAACACGACGCATCGTCCAGCAACGATCCAGCGCATCCGCATTGGTGCAGCTCGCGATGGAAAAATAACGGCAATCGCCCATGAAAGCTGGTCGGGCGATCAGCCCGATGGCCAGCTTGAAACGGCTGCCATGCAGACGCGGCTTCTCTATGCCGGTGAAAACCGCATGACGGCGATGCGGCTGGCGACGCTGCACCTTCCCGAGGGCAACGCCATGCGCGCACCCGGGGAGGCGCCCGGACTGATGGCGCTCGAGATCGCCATCGACGAGATGGCCGAAAAGCTCGGAATGGACCCAGTGCAGTTCCGTATCCTCAACGACACACAAGTGGATCCGGAAAAGCCCGAACGTCCGTTTTCGCATCGCGATCTTGTCGGTTGTCTCAAGCTCGGAGCAGAACGGTTTGGCTGGCCCGGGCAAGCTCAACCCGGCTCTCGTCGCGAAGGCAACTGGATGATCGGTTCCGGTGTTGCGGCTGCGTTCCGCAACAACCTTCTGGTGCCATCCGGCGCGCGCGTCCGTCTGGACAAGGAAGGGGTCGTCACCGTCGAAACCGACATGACGGACATAGGCACCGGGAGCTACACGATCATCGCCCAAACCGCGGCGGAAATGATGGGCCTACCGATTGATAAGGTCGCCGTGCAGCTTGGCGATTCTCGCTTTCCCGTATCTGCAGGCTCCGGCGGGCAGTTCGGCGCGAACTGCTCGACCTCAGGCGTCTACGCAGCCTGTGTCAAGCTTCGGGACGCTATCGTCAAGAAGCTCGGCTTCAACGAACAGGACGTCGTCTTCGAAGATGGTCAGGTCCGTTCCGGTTCGCGTTCGGTTCCGCTTGCGGAAGTGGCGGGTTCCGAAGGGCTCGTCGCCGAAGACACGGTCGAGTGGGAAACGCTCTCAGACAGTCATCAGCAATCGACCTTCGGTGCGCATTTCGTGGAGGTGGGCGTCGACGTTGCCACGGGCGAGACGCGGATTCGCCGGATGCTTGCGGTATGTGCCGCCGGCCGCATTCTCAATCCGATCACGGCCCGCAGTCAGGTGATTGGTGCGATGACGATGGGCGCCGGTCTGGCGTTGTCAGAGGAACTTGCCGTCGACACCCGTCGCGGGTTTTTCGTCAACCACGACCTCGCTGGCTACGAGGTGCCGGTTCACGCGGACATCCCGTACCAGGAAGTCGTGTTCATGGATGAGACTGATCCAGTTTCCTCGCCAATGAAGGCGAAGGGTATTGGCGAACTCGGACTATGCGGAGTTTCGGCAGCGATCGCGAACGCGATTCATAACGCAACCGGCATCCGCCTGCGACACTATCCGATGACCTTGGACAAGCTTATTGGGGGCCTGCCAGACGTTGCGTAACTGCGCCATGCCCCTGGAAATCGCCATCCTGAAGCCGCTTGGCGAACAGGCATACGCCGCTGCGTAGGCTCTGAAATCGGCATATGTCCCAAGCCCTCTGTTCAGGTTCAACATCGTCAATCACAAGATGATCCGGAAGGCGGGGTCAAAACGACGCTTATTTTCGTGCCATTGGGCGCGTGGGTAGATTTGCCAGGATACGCGAGCTCGTCATCAATGGTCCGCCCTACGTCGCCGCCTTATTGATTGCCGAGGCAACAGTTCGAATTCTCAGCGTACTCCATGGCGTGCTTGCGTCGCTAACGGTCGCAGTGCAAAGCCACAGTCCGGAAACCGTCATGCGGATCAGATGTCGCTCAACGTCTGGGCAGTCACCACCGGGGCACGCGACGTTCGTAATCTGGTTCAAAGAGCTTCATGTAGGCCGTGTCGTCTCGCTCTTTCATGGCTGTCTGTTCGTACAAACCAGCGAATATTGACAGTTTGTGTCGATCTAACGATATCCCCAATCCTGGATCCTTCGGCACCTCCAGGCTGCCGCGTTCGAAGACAAAAGGGACTCCTTCAGTCACATCAACACCAGTCCAGGGAAAATGCGTATCGCAGTCATAGCTTAGATTGGGTGTCGCCGCAGCGACATGGGTCATAGCAGCGAGCGTGATCCCGAGATGCGAGTTGGAGTGCATCGACACTCCGAGCCCCAATGTCTCGCAGATTTTGCCGAGATGCGTTGAAGCACGAAGACCGCCCCAATAGTGATGATCGGACAAGACGATTTGAACGGCGTTCTTTCGGAAGGCTCGAGCAATCTGGTCAAACTCAAGGACGATCATGTTCGTGGCGAGCGGAATTGATGTCGCCGCTGCGACCTGTGCCATCTGGTCCATACCGATGACAGGATCTTCGAGATACTCCAGAACGCCTTCCAATTTGCGCGCTATGTAGATAGCAGTGTCGATGGTCCACCCCCCATTGGGGTCGATCCGCAAAGGGTGATCTGGAAAGGCTTCGCGCAGTTTCAGCATCGTCTCGATTTCGAGATCGGGATGCAAAACACCCCCTTTGAGCTTCAGTGACTGGAAACCGTATTTATCCACCATCCGTCGGGCTTCCCCGACCATCTGGTCTGGCGTCAGCACTTCCCCCCATTCGTCCGGTTCTTCTCCAATATGAGCGGCGAATTTGAAAAACAGATAGGCGCTGAAGGGAACCCTGTCGCGAACCGCACCACCAAGCAGGTCACACACCGGTCGCCCGAGCAGCTTGCCCTGAATATCGAGGCATGGAACTTCGAACGCCGAGGCGACAACGTCCGTCAGTTTGTGGTCGGCAACGGCGCTTTTTGCATTGATGCCACCACCACCTGGCAAAGCGGCAAGGACCCGTGCCTTCAATTCGTGAAGGTGAAACGGATCGAGACCGATCAATGATGGAGCCGCACGTCTTAGACCGTCCAGTGCTTTGATACTCCCGTAGCTCTCTCCCAAACCAACGGTGCCGTCATCACAGGTGACTTCAATGATGGTTCTCAGGGCGTGAGGCTGGTGAACACCCTTGCAGTTCAGCAATGGTTTGTCGGGAATGGCAACCGGCGTTAGTTGAATGTCGGCAATACGCATAAGTACTCCTATCGCCACCAGGCGCGCGCTGCGATCAACGCGTCATCCAGACGTGGCAGTTCGGGATGCCAGTGGCGCTCCCATTCGAAACTGAGAGGGAGGTGTCGGTCATTCGATCCGACAAGCGACAGAAGATCCGCCATGGGGAAGTTACCCTGGCCTGGAAGCACGTAATGGCGTCGGCCGTCGTCTCCCATCTTGCTGTCCTTGACATGTAAATGAACGACATTGTCGACAATATCAGGCCAAAGGCGCTTGATATCGGAACCCTTGGCCCAGGTGTGATGGGTGTCCCATAATATCAGGGCATTTGGCACAAGCCTGATGAAGGTAGAGAGTTGCGTTGCATCCGCTAGAGCATCATGGGTTTCGATCATCAGATCGACATTCAGCCCCCGTGATTGCCGGTCGACTTGCCATTGATCGAGCACTGCACCTGCACGTGTCATCTCGCCGGTCGTTAACCGATTTCCGCCGTCAAATATCCTGAGATGTGCAATGCCTGCCGCTTCCGCCCACGCAATGAAGGGCTCAACGGCAGACATATCGCCGCTATCAAACAACCGGATCGATGTATTGAGCGCCGTGACCTTGAGGTCACGTTGCGCCAGAAACGCAGCAAAGATTGAAGGGCTGCCAAACTCACCCTCCAGTGCCGAAATCAGGTCGACGGAACCGCAAAGCGTGCGCAATTCCACGGACGAAATACCGTGCCGTTTCGCCAGGTCAGCGGTTTCATGCAGGTTGAGTTCGGAGCAGCCAAGCGTGGAAAAACAATGGTTGAAAGCCCTCATGCCATGCGCTCCATGTCATGTTTGCGAACGGGGTAGAGCGGTGGAAGACCCGCAACAAAGCGCTCGATTTCAGTGATTGCGACATCAGAAAGCCCGCGCAGTTCATTGCCCAGGGCACCGGCGATGTGTGGGGTCAGCACGACATTCGGCAAGTCGTAAAACGGGCTGTCGACCGGTAGCGGTTCGGGTTCCGGCGTATCGATCAGGATCCGCAGGCGACCGGATCGCGCCTCTGATAACAGTGCTTCGTGATCGACCAGCCAGCCACGCGCCGTATTGATGAACACCGTATGGTCGGCCATTAACGCAAGCTCTCGCGCACCAATCATGTGACGGGTTTGCGGCAGGATCGGTGCATGCAGCGAGACGATGTCGGACCATGCGAGAAGCGTATGCAGTTCCATTTTTGTCGAGCCAAGTTCCGTTGCCTCATCCGCGGACAGGAATGGATCATAAACGCCGATTTCGAAACGGCCCCGTGTCAGCATATCGATAACCTGTCGCCCAATGCGGGAGGCACCGACAATGCCGACCTTGCGGGAATAGTTGCCGAGCCAGGGCAGGTTCATGCCACGGCGGCTGCCAAACCCACCGGTGCCGCGCTCAGCCCGGTGTTCATCTCGCAGGCGAAACACGTCCTTGCTGCACATGATGATGGCCGCATAGGTAAATTCCGCCACCGGCGCGGCCATGGCAGGCGCTGCGGTTGTCACCAGAATATTGGAATTGTCCCAGAATTCAGCAGGCGCGACGACGCGAACGGATGATGCCGCATAGGCCAACATCTTGAGGTTAGGTGCTCGGGCAAGGCGTTCTTTTGTCAGCGAAGGTGTCCCCCAGGCCGCCAGCAGAATGTCGGCCTCGGCCAAAGCCCGGCGACCTTCCTCCGTGTCGAAGTCCGTATAGGGAAATCCGTCAACGATATCGGTCACCGCGTTCAGTCGCGCCCATTCGCGCGCGCCGAAAAACCCTTGCGGAAGCTCGCTGCGCATGGCGATCAGCAGCTTCCGCTTTCCACCACCCTTGCTCATGCACACACCGGACTTGAAACGGGCCGTACATCAATGCGCGTAATATCGATGCTGATCGGCTTTGAACCAGCCTGCAGCAGGACATCAAGATATAGCTCCGGCGGTGCAGCACCCGGCCGGAGTTTTAACGGCGGCGTCCGCAAAGCACCTTTCCAATGTGTATCAGGGAAGGGGAATACTGAGCCGTCTTCGGCACGAAAGGGACTTAGCGCACATGCCTCTTGCCCTTCTTCGGCAATATCTTTCAAACGTAGTGTTACGCCGAGAATGCCTGAATGCGCTGGCACGTCGAGATCGCAGATTGCCTCAACCCAGTTACCGGTTCCAGGATGCACAATCTGCCCACCAAGACGGTGGCTTTGCTCCAAGCTCTCTGTCAGAGTTTTCGCGGACATTTCGGTTGCCAGATTGCCGGTCGGGTTGTTGACGGCGTCGAAACGATCATCTCTTGGCAAAACGCGGTCTGCCGCACGCGGCACAATGTTTGCGAGATAGCCTGCCAGCAGCTTGCCGACGGCAAAGGCACCGCGCACCGAAAAATGCGTTCCATCGTCGGAGTAACCGGGATAGGGCTCTCCAAACTCGCTGTTCGGATCGACCCATGCTGCGTTCCAGTCGAATACATGGCAATTGGCGTGACTGGCGGCAAATTCAGCACTCTGGCGATTGATCCAGTGCGCCTTTGCGCGTTCGGAGCCATGCGCCGGCCATTTACCCACGCCACGCGCCAGAATGGGCAGCAGAATGACCATCTTTCCAGCCGCCAGTAAAGCGGACGCAATCCGTGCTCTGGTATTTGCAATTGTCTGGCGCGTTTCCACCATCATATCGTTGGTGCCGGCATCCAGCAGGATCAGATCGAAATCTGATTGCAGCAATCGCGGCAGCCGTCGTTCGATTTCGATCGCCTTCTGGCCAGAGACACCGAAGTTGAGGCCGGCAAAAAACCGGCTGACGCCCGGCCGATTGCTCGGCTCCCAGCCCGGTGGCACCGATGGATCGTGATGGACCGGGCAATGCAGCCTGCCGTGAGACAGAACCTCGGCCCAGCTCATCCAGCCGCGTGCCGATGTCGCAAGCATCCTGGCATCGCCAATGTGGTTTTGCTGAACGAGCGACGTGCCAAGAATGGCAACGCGGCTCGCTCTCGGTAACGATACGGACATGGTTTTACCAGGATATCAGGAGAACAGGACGCCGCCATTGATGTCGTAGCAGGCACCAGTGATGTAAGCGGCATCATCAGATGCAAGGAAGGCCACCAGACCGGCAACGTCCTCACTCGATCCTTCGCGCTTCAACGAAGTCGCACCGGCCACTTTTTCACGTACTTCGGGTTTGGTGAAGGTGTCGTGGAACGTCGTCGAGATCATGCCCGGGCAAACCGCGTTGACGCGAATATTGGGACCAACTTCCTTGGCGAGACCACGTGTGAAGGTCATTACCGCACCCTTGGATGTCGCATAAGCCAAGGCGCCGGGACCGCCGCCGTCACGACCGGCTTGCGACGAGAAGGTCACGATGGAACCGCCTTTTGCCATCTTCGGCACGGCGGCCTTGGCGATGAGGAAAAGCGACGTTAGATTGACATCAAGAACCTGATGCCAGAAAGCTTCGTCCATATCGGCCAGAGATTTCCGGGCAATCAGACCGCCTGCCACATGCACCAGACCGTGAATGTCTCCGAACTTGTCGGTCGCACCGGAAATCGCAACCTCTGCATCGGCCGCCTTGGTGAGATCGGCCTTGATGGCCAGTGCCTCGCCACCGAGCTTCTTGATCTCGGAAACGGCCGATACTGCACCTTCCGCCGCGCCGTTATAGGTCAGCACAACATTGGCGCCTTCCCGAGCAAACCGGATAGCGCATGCGCGACCAATATCACGACCTGCGCCCGCGACGACGACCGTTTTGTTTTTGAAACGTAGCATTTTGGAAACCTCGTATTGATTAGAACTGCTTGGCAAGAGAGAGTTTGAAGCGCTCGTCATCGACATCGCTGAAGTAGATGTCCGTCGAGAAACCCTGATCATCGATGAAATTGAAAATCCGCTTCGGTTCGCTCAGGATGTAAGGCACCAGAAGAGTGACCAGACGGTGCCGCGTTGCTGCCGGCACGGTCGCGCAAACGTGGTGATGAATTTCGAGCCCTTCAAATTCCTTCGGGTCGATACCCTGGAAACCTTCAACGGCGGAAATCTGCGGTGCGCCAGAGGATGAATAGACAAACTGGCCGTAGAAGCCGGCTTTTTTGCCGGTGTAGCGAAAACTGGAACGGCCGGTCTGGGGGGCACCGATCGTGTGACAAAGCCATTGCAGTTCCTGTGGCTCACTGCACTCAACCTCATCGACGAACACAAAATAGCTGTCGTTGACGAAATGGATTTCTCGCTCTGCCTTGCGCACCAACGGGTTCGCAACCTGATAGGCCGCCGTTGCATCGCCGACGATCTTGATATGGCCGGGTTGCTCGTCTACCGAAACGATACGCCCGGCTGCACGCCGCGCCAGCGCCTTGTCCTTTTCGGCATATTGGCCTTTGCCACCTATCAGCACCGCATTTTTTGACCGGGTCTGACGGCGCCAGTTCACATGCATCTGTGAATTGAAGGCAACGTAATGACCGGATTGGATCGCGAGGTCTTCGCCGTAGGCGTAAAGCACAAAGGCGTTCTGATCGCCGTGGCTGTGGCTCAGCGAACCGTAGGGACTGGACTTGAATACGAATTGAAGATGCCGGTCCGGATCTTCCATGTGTTTCTGGATTGTCACCCAGCCAATATCGTTAAACACGGAAAGGGCTGGAAGATCGGTCGGCGCAACGGCCGCCACCTGCTGGTAATCGTGACGATAAACGAGATCGTCGAAATTCAGGTCCCACCAGCCGTAATTGTAGAAGGCCATTTCTGTGCCGGTGGCATCCTGCTTAATGCGATCGAAATACCATTGGTAATGGCCATTGCCGGTCACACCAGCAAACTGGCGCACATTGTAACCAACCTTCAGACCGGGCAGATCGCCCATGGTGGAATCGTCACCAAAATTGGCGCGGCGTGTTCCGGGCGCCTTGGTGTAGAGAGGGAACCGGCCGGTGTTCTGGAAGAAGGGGCGCTGATAGAGATCGTAACCGATATAGGACCGGATCAGGTTGGCCGCTTCAATCAGATAGGCCATGCCAGTCATCCAGTAGTGCGGACCTTCGGCCCAACCACCATCGGTGCCAGCCCATGGAGAATAAAGTGTCGACAGGAACTCAACCGTATAGTCGAGCCATTCGCCGCCTTCGTCGCTTTCACCCAGCAATGAAATGCAGGCAGGTGTCAGCACGGCAGACAGGGAGCGTACGGCGTGGCTGTCGTAGGGGAAGACGTGGATACGCGCATGCGAGATCACATGGTCAGCGACCTCACGCGTACGGCGCAGCAGAACGGCTTTGACCGTTTCGCGCTCTTTCGCACTCAGATGGTCGTAAAGCCAGTCATATCCCCAGGCCAGTGCAACAACGACACGAAAGGCGGCTTCATCATTATAGGCGCGGGAGGTCGGGCCAGACGGATCCCAGCCCGCCACGGCCAGCAGCCAGTCACGCGACCTGTCGAGCAGGTCTTCCCGCCCCAGAACACGTCCCGCAATCGCCAGATGGCGAATGGCATAAATCACTTCCTGGCAATCAATATACATCTGCCGCCACAAGGTCGCGACGCGGACATTGTTGGGATAGGGTTTCGGTTCCAGGATGATCGGCCGGTCCAGCCAGGGCTGAACAGATTTTTCGAAAAAGTCAGACCATCCGCAATGATCGGCATCCTTAGCCACAGCAGCCGAGAAAGCTTTCAGCTGGTCGCCATTCAGCCAGAGCCTTGGATGGCTCGTATGGGCGGCGGCACGTCGCGCCGCCCGGCCGGGTAACGGGGTTTTTGGCAATGCGGCAGTGATTTCGAAGCCCCGCGCCTTGCTCCAGTTGGAAAGAGGTTGCCGTGCATTCTGGTCCCAGAGCGCGTAACTCCAGTGATAGTGGCCTTCCTCCAGCGCCACGTCTGGGGTGAAGAAATTCCAAGCCAGATCTTCAAACACAGTTGTCTGTGCGTCAGGGAAATTGGGGTCAGTCGAGATGCGCAGCACATAGCGCGCACCATCATCAATATCGGGAAGCCAGGAAAAACGTGGGGGATTTTCGGTAGGCGGTAATTGCTCACTCGGCATGTAGCCAATGGTAAGGGAACCTGGGCGCGGTTCATCGAGATGAGCTTGTCTGGCAATCGCCGAGGCAGAGGGACGCATTGCGCTCTAACTCCTATAAGAACAAAGAGAGGAGATGGCGGCGACAGGGCCGCCATCACAATAGCCTGATTTATTGGGCCGATTTGTACTGACGGTCGTAGGCTGACTGCATCATCTTGATGACCTCATCGTAACCGAGCGCCGTCAGCCTTTTCTTGTAGGCATCCCAACCGGCATCGACGTCCTGCGCACCAAGGATCCAGGTTTGCTGCATCTCGGTCATGTATGTGAGAATGCTCGGCCAATAGCGGTCGAAGGTTGCCTTTTCCTCGGCGTTCAGCGACACGCCCATGAACTCGTCCTTAAGGCAATTGCACTTGTCGTACATATCGATACCTTCAAGCGCGATTTTGTTGGTCCACTGGCGTTCATATTCGTAGTCCATCCAGTAGCCGCGCGGTACCTGCGCACCCACGGCCCACAGCTGGGCATTAACCGGGTCCTTGTTTTCAAGAACTTCCTTTTTGAACTGCGGTTTGCCGTCGACCATCTCATAGGTTAGGCCTTCGACACCGAAGTTCGACAGGACACGGCCTTGCTGGGAGAACCAGAAATCGAAGTACTTGATCGTTTCGACCGGATGTTCATTGGCGGCCGAGATCGCCCAGCCAACCGGCTGAACACGCAATCTGCGGGCATCTTCGAAACGTTGACCGGAGACGGTCTTCGGCGGCAACATTGGCTTCAGCGCGAAACCTTCGATCTTTGGCGACAGCGCGTCGTTATAGGTCGAGGTGCTGGCGAACCAGTCATGCGTCATGCCGCCGAGATTGTTGCCTAGAAGATATTCACGCGACCGGGCGCCCCGCGTGAAGATTTCCTTGTCGATCAGGCCTTCCTTGTACCACTTGGCGACGTTCGAGATGCCGGTCCTATAGTTTTCTTCAGCCCATGGATGGCGCAACTCGCCGTCATAGACGGCAAAGTCACCATAGCGTTCAGAACCTGAAACCCGGGCATCCCAGAGATTGATAAGGCGAACCGCGTCGATCTCTTCACGGGCAAAATACGGTACTTCGTCCTTCTTGCCGTTGCCATTCGGGTCATTGTCGCGGAAGGCTTTCAGGACCTCATAGACTTCTTCAGGCGTTTCCGGCTGTTTCAGTCCCAGTTTGTCCAGCCAGTCCTGGCGGATGAACCAGCCACGGGAGTATTTTCCGTCCGGCACGTAAGGAATGAAATAGAGCTTGCCATCCGGTCCGGAAATCGCGTTGCGGATATCCTTGTGGCTGTCAAAGAATGCCTTGAGGTTGGGGGCGTGTTCCTCGATCAAATCATCAAGCGGAACAAATGCACCTTCCAGCCCGTAACGAATGAAGTCTTCCTTCAGGCCGCCCGACGCATCACCGCCGACGATGTCGGGAAGGTCACCCGAAGCGATCAACAGGTTGAAGGCATCGCGGCTGCTGGTGGTTGCCAGCGATGCGACGTTGCGCACACGGATATTGGTGATCTCCGCAGCCTTCTGCTCCACCGGCCACTTTTCCGAATAGACGTATTTGTCGCGGAAGTGGAAGTGGATCGTCAGCTCCAACGGGTCTTCTGATATTTTGCCCGTATCTTGCGCGAAGGCCGGCAAGGCCATTGTCGCTGCAGTCATCAACGCCAGAAGGGGCGTGCCTTTTCGCAGTTTTCTCACAGGTTCTCCTCCCTTGTGCAGCTACTCTTTGACCCCGCCCAGCAAAATTCCCTTTGTGAAATACTTCTGGGCGTAGGGGTAAATGATAAGGACGGGGATGATCGACGCGATCATGATGGCGGAGGTCACCGTCTCGAATGAATAATGGGCTGTGAGCAGGCTCGAAGCGAACTCGTCGTTCGAATTGAGGTCGACGATGACGCGCTTGAGGTAGACCTGCAGCGGGATTTTCTCCTCGCCACGCAGGAGCACCATTGCCCAGAAATACCCGTTCCAGCGCGAGACAATGCAGAACAGCGCCACCGTGACGATGGCCGGTTTGGAAAGCGGAATGAATACTTTCCACAGCAGTTGCAACTCGCTTGCGCCGTCCATCTTGGCGGCTTCCTCGAAGGATTTCGGCACGGCTTCGAAGAAGTTTCGCAACAGGATGACATTGAAGGCGCTGGCCGCGAACCCGATGATGATACCAAAGCGGCTGTCGAGCAGGCCGAGATCCCGCATGTTCAGGAAGAAGGGGATCATGCCGGCATGAAACCAGAGCGTGAAGGCAATCGCGATATTGAAGAACGTGCGACCGCGCAGACGCCTGCGTGACAATGCATAAGCGCCCGGGATCATGATCAGCAGGCTCATGAATGTACCGCCGAACGTGTAGATGAACGTGTTGCCGTAAGCGATCCAGAACATCCTGTCCGAGAGGACATGTTCATAGGCCGCCAGCGTGACATCGACCGGCCAAAGGGTGACGCGACCGGCAGTCACCGCGGCCCCTGAGGATATCGAAACTGCTGCGACGTAAATGAACGGGTAAAGCGTCGACAGAACGAATAGCCCTAGAAGAATGGCGTTAGCCCAGCCAAAAATCCTGTCGCCTCGCGAATAGAGATTGAAATTCGTCATTTTCAGTTCCTCACCACAGCGATGTCGACGAGACTCTTCGGCTGATGCGGTTTGCCGAATAGACCAGCACGAAAGCGATAACCGCATTGAACAGGCCGGCGGCCGTTGCCAGGTCGTACTGGGTACCTTGCAGACCGGTGCGGTAGATGAAGGTCGAAACGACGTCGGCAGTCTCGTAGGTGGAAGGGCGGTAGAGAAGAATGATGTATTCGAAACCGACCTCGACCAGATTGCCAATGCGAATAATGAGCATGATGACAATCGTGGGGAGAATGCACGGCAGCGTGATCCGCCACATCATCTGCCAGCGCGAGGCTCCATCGACCCTCGCGGACTCGTAAAGGGTTGGGCTCACACCGGCGATTGCTGCCAGATAGACGATCGATTCAAACCCCGACTCCTTCCAGACCGACGAGCCGATGAAGACAGGCCGAAACCATTCGGGCTGCGTAAGGAAATATATCGGTTCAAGCCCGATGCCCTTCAGCAGAAGATTGACGATGCCGATGGATGGGGAGAGGAAATTGATGACGATACCCGCAACGATCACCACGGAGATGAAGTGGGGCAGGTAAACGATCGTCTGGGCCCAGCGCTTGCCGATTTCGCTCTGAACCTCGTTAAACATCAAGGCCAGAATGATGGGGACCGGAAACGCGAAGATGAGACCGAGGCCACTGATGGTGATGGTGTTCCAGAATGCACGAACGAACATGTCATTCTGGAAAAGCTCGATGAAATTCGCAAATCCGACCCACGGACTTTTCTCGATGCCACGGAAAATCGAAAAATCCTGAAAAGCGATGACCAGGCCGTACATCGGCTTGTAAAGAAAGAGTGCAAACCAGATGGCCATCGGGGCAAGAAGCAAATAAAGCTGCCAGTCACGGCGCACATCTTGCCAGAGATCGTGGAGCGACTCCTGAAGATACTGTCTCATGGCCGCGCCCCGCCGGCGGCCTTGAGAGATCTGCCGCTTGCGGCGTCAAAAACATGGATGCGCGCCGTATCGATACCGAGCCGGGTAACGCTGTTTAGCGAGTGATCCGCATAAAGCGTTTCGGCTTTGGCGATGAAGGACTGGCCATCGGCCTTCCCGTGCAACAGTGCCTCGGCACCAAGCGGTTCAACGAGGTCGATGCTGCAATTGAGCACGTCCTGTCCATCGGCCACTTCTACGGACATGATTTCGGGTCTGATGCCGAGTTTCACCGGCTGGCCCTGCACCGCGTCCCGGGCAAAGGCATCGGGGATCGTCAGGCTTTGTCCGGCATCACCCGTGAGCACGGCTTTCGCGTAGCCACCCTGCTTGTCGATTGTCGCGTCAAAAAGGTTCATGGGTGGAGAGCCGATGAAGCTGGCGACAAAAACATTCGCCGGCTCAAGAAAGACTTCCATCGGCGAGCCGACTTGCTCGATATTGCCGCGGTTCATGATGACTATACGGTCGGCCAGTGTCATCGCCTCGACCTGATCGTGGGTCACATAGACGCTCGTCGCCTGCATGCGCTTGTGCAGCTGCTTGATCTCAGCTCGCATATGGGTGCGCAGCTTGGCATCAAGATTGGAAAGTGGCTCATCGAAGAGGAAAATCTTGGGGCGACGTACGATCGCGCGCCCCATGGCAACACGCTGACGCTGCCCGCCCGACAGGTCGGCTGGCTTACGTGCGAGATATTCCGTCAGACCAAGGATTTGGGCGGCTTCGGCAACGGCCTTGTCGACCACATTGCGCTTTTCACCGCGCACGCGCAGGCCGAAAGCAATGTTCTCGGCGACGTTGAGATGCGGATAAAGCGCGTAGTTCTGGAACACCATGGCGACATCGCGATCTTTCGGGGCGATCTTGTTGACCACCCGCCCATCAATCGCGACGGTGCCGCCGGAGATGTCCTCAAGACCTGCGAGCATGCGCAGTGTGGTGGATTTTCCGCAGCCCGAGGGGCCGACGAGCACGACGAATTCTTGCGGTTGAATGGAAAGGTTGATGCCATGTACGACTTCGAGAGCACCGTAGCGCTTGACGACGTCGTTGATTTGAACTGCGGACATGAAAGGCCCCTCCTCAAAAGCCTTGAATGTTCAGTCAGGCAGGGGCCTTGGCTCCTCTTGACACACGCTTCCTGGTGACGCGCGTATTGACCTGTTCGATGAAGGTCCAGATTTTGGGGTTCTTGGAGAGCTCTGCGATTTTGGATTCCAGCGATCCCAGATGACGCTGTATGGCGTCACGCGCTGCCTCGACGTTGCCAGACTCGATCGCATTCACGATCGCATCGTGCTCTTCGATAACCTTTTCCGTGCGACGTACAGCAAATACCCTTTTCAGATGGCGCATGCGGTCCATTTCACCTTTGGCCTGATTGACGACGCTCCAGGCGCCGGGCAGGCGAGCCGCTGCAAAAATCGTGCGGTGGAATTCCTCGTCGAGCAGGAAAAAGTCGGTAAACTTTTCATCGGCCGCGGCGGTACGCTGCTGCGAAAGACAGGTCTTCAGGCGGGCGATATCTTCAAGTGAGTGCCGCTTGGCAGCCTCTATCACCGCGCCTTCTTCAAGCTTGAAGCGGATGAAACACGCTTCCATGTAACGCTGCACGTCGATCGGCGAGATATAGGTACCACCCTGCGGTACAACCGTCACGAAACCTTCCTCTGCAAGGCGAATGATCGCCTCGCGCACCGGCGTCTTGCTCACATGCAACAACGCCGCGATTTCCTTTTCGGACAGAGCCCGACCCGGCAGCAGCTTCACTTCCACAATCAATTGGCGAAGCAACGCGTGGATCCGATTGGTCATGTTTCCCTCAACCGGCAAGTCCTGCGGCGTCACAAGATCGGACAGAGGCAAAGATGGGAATTCAATGGTGTTAGACATATCAATAACCAAACTGAGATATCAGAATATAAGTTGACATATCTGTTGGTTTTTCGGAAGTCAAGCTTGTGATGACAATGGAGATGTCGACATGCCCACAAATCATCCGGATTTTCTACAGAAAGCATCTTCACCCGCAGGGGCTAACATATTGATTAAAAAACATTTTCAGTCCGCCTGTGAATGGCTCGGAATATGCCGTTCGAAAGCGGTGCGTCCGGGAAAGTGTGAACATCCGGCGCAGTTGTTCGGGAGGCTTCGACACGTTTGATCACTGCAATCGAAGCTGGCGCGGATTCAGGCGCAGGCGGGACAACCTGAATTTGCCATGGCAAGGTTCGACGACAAGCTGATCATGGGCCAGCAAACATCAGTTTCGCCAACATTGCTTCCTCAACTTTGGCTCCTTCGAAGCATGGAGCAGAGGCCCATCTTGAAGACGTGCGATCACAGCGCGCGATGATGCCGTCCGGAGGCAATATCAACGTTCCATCCATCATACGTGCGGCGTTCTACCCGTTGATGAAATACAAAAGTCCCGAGTCCTATTGCGAAAAGTACGCTTAACAACAAAATGGATATCCAATCAGGAAATCAATTGGATCTGGATTAGTCTGCCGGGGCGCTTGGGTTTGAATCTCGTCTAGTGTTGAGCTATCGGCGTTCGAGAGCTCCTCGCCGGATGTCTATTGAGGAATATTCGCGAAAGCATGAAGCGCCACGCCGATCTTCTGAGCCGCAGCGGCGAGGCTTTTATCCGTCGTCCACGAGCTTGATCATCGATCGGGGAGGATTGAAGTCAACCGATGGGCATCAGTATGCCAGCGTCAGTCAACGGGCTATACCGTACGGATCGCTAAGCCTGCTCAAGTGCTGGTGCAGCCGATCTATAATCGCGACGCGCGTCCCGGCCCGCCTTTGCACGAGCCCGATAGGCCGAAATATCTGCGGCTCACCAAATGGCGCAGAGACAATCGGCACAGCGATATCTCTCAGCGCGATCCAGGGCACCACGGACACGCCGAGACCATGAATTACGCAAGAGACCACCGACGCGATCGTGTCGATCTCGGCTATCAGGTTCGGGGCGACGCCGGTTTTTGCAAGCTCGGTCTCGATGATCTGGGCCAATCTGAACCGACTGTTGAACCTGACATAAGGCATGGTCGACAGCATGTCGATGCCGGACATTTGGGGAGTGCCCTTGGGAGCGATCACCAGCAGAGGTTCGTTGATAAAGGGGTGCCACCTAAGGGCTGAAGGGATTCCAGAGTACTCGGCGACCATCGCGCAGTCCAGGCGGCCGGACAGGACACCGCTCATCAATTCATCTGTATTGGCGACCTGTAGCTTGATCCTGAGATCAGGATAATCTGCCTTGAGGGCGACGATTGAGAGAGGCAGGAGCGAAAGCGCACTTGAGCGAACGGAGCCGATTGTGAAGGTCCCGCTGATGGCTCTGCCGGAAATCGTGTCAATGATGTTGTCTGCATCACGCACCAGAGTACGTGCTGCTTCGAGCATCTGCAGCCCATGGCCATTAAGCGTGATCGGCCGGCTCGAGCGATCGAAGAGTTCTCCGCTGACCTCTAATTCCAGTGCCTGCATCTGCTGACTGACTGCGGACGGGGTCAAACCGACGGCCTCAGCAGCCTTTGCAAAAGTTCCGTGTTCAGCGATCGCGATGAAGGTTTTCAGTTGCCGCGTATCCAAACCATCCTCCGACTAATTAAGATTATCTGTTCATCTTGGCCAGAATTATTCGCTTTAATCAAGATAGGCTTATGTTAACTTCCGCTCAGGACACGCCAGGAGGAGCTTTGGCGTATGGGAGGATGGCTACGCTGCGCGCTCAGCGCTCGCGTCCTCGCGCATTCCAGTTCGAGGTACGCATGGGAAGCCGAAACATCCTGGTCACTGGACCAGCCATCAACGAACAAGCAGTCAAGCTGATCGCCGAGAACGGCTATCAGGTGTCTTACGTTCCGCCTTACACGAGCGAAGACGACCTGGTCCGGATTGTGACGGAACTTGATCCTGTCGGCGTGGTGGTGCGCATGGGGCGGTTCGGCTCCGCAGCGATTGAAGCCGCGCCTTCGCTACGTGTCCTTTCCAAGCACGGGGTTGGGGTTGACAACATCGACGTGGACGCCGCGTCTCGCCGCGAAATCCCCGTTGTCGTCGCCGCTGGCGCAAATGCGCTTTCGGTCGCTGAACATGCGATTGCACTACTTTTTGCCGTGGTAAAGCGGATTGTGCCGCTCGACAGCAGCCTGCGCGCTGGGCGCTGGGAGAAGGCGGGCTTTGCTGGCAAGGAGCTGGCTGGCATGACTATCGGCCTTGTCGGGTTCGGCGCGATTGCTCGGCAAACTGCTTTGTTCGCTAAGGGTTTTGGCTTGAAGGTCCAAGCCTTCGACCCCTTTACAGATGAGGCGGCGTTTGCCGAGGCAGGTGTCCGCCAGGTGACTGATGTCGACCGCCTCCTCTCCTCGTCGGATATCTTGAGCCTGCACTGCCCTTTGACGCCCGACACGCGGAATTTGCTTGATGACCGCCGGCTCGGCCTGATGAAGCCGGGATCGTTCGTTATCAATACAGCCCGGGGCGGCCTGATCGATGAGGATGCCCTTCTTCGCGCTGTCGAAAGCGGACAGATTGCCGGGGCCGGGCTTGACACGTTCCAGACAGAGCCTCCTGGAGACAACCACCCATTCTGGCAGAATCAGCGGATCGTCGTCACGCCGCATATCGGCGGCGTAACTCAGGAGGCGAACGTTCGCGTCGGCGTCGATGCCGTTGAGGGCATTCTTGCGATCGTGGAAGGTCGTGAGCTTGGCCGCGAGAGGATCGTGAACCATCGCGCGCTGGCAAAGACACCTGCCTGAAAAAGACAATCAAGATCATCGAGGAGAATACGTTGACTATAGGATTTAGGGTTCGCAACAGGGACAGAATCGTCGAACAGGAATGGATCGACAAGTTCAGGGAGCTTCCCGTCGCCAACATCAGCGATAGCATGCACCGCATGTACGCGGGCGGCGCTCAGCTTCGCCCGATGCACCGCCACGGCAAACTTGTCGGCCGCGCACTGACCGTCAAAGCGCCTCCGGGCGACAATCTTATGCTCCACAAGGCGATGGACATGGCCGTGGACGGCGACGTCATCGTCATGGATGCCGGCGGCGACGTGACCCACGCCCTGATGGGGGAGATGATGCTCGACTACGCTCATCGCCGCGGTGTTGTGGGCTTCGTTCTCAACGGTGCGATCCGCGATGCGGATGCGTTTCTCGAAATGAACGTCCCCTCCTACGCGGTCGGCGTGACCCACCGTGGCCCCTATAAGAACGGCCCAGGCGAAATCAATACGCCCATTGCCATTGGAGGAATGGTTGTGATGCCGGGTGACCTGATCGTAGGCGACGCGGACGGGGTCGTCGTTGTTCCGATCGACGATGTGGCGGAGGTTTACGAACGGACTGTTGCCAAGCACGCCGCCGAGCAAAAGCAGATCGAGAATATCAAAGCTGGCACGCACAAGCCGACTTGGTTCAACGACGCCCTCGTCAAGGCCGGATGTGAGCTACCGCCGACTAACTGAACGAAGCTGGCTGATGTTCCGGAGGGGAAACGTCGGCCAGTCACCGAGACCTTGGACGATACCGTTCAAATACAAACTATCCTGGGAGGATAAGATGAAGCATTTGATTAGAAATACCGCACTGGCAACGACGCTGCTTCTCGCCACAGGCGTAGCCCACGCTGACTGGCCAACGGGTCGCCCGATCGAATTTATCGTGGCGTTTGCTCCGGGCGGCGGCACTGATGTGATGAACCGTACGCTTGCTCCTTATGTGGAAAAGGAACTGGACGCGAAGATAACCGTCCTAAACCGCCCAGGTGCGTCCGGTGAAATCGCCTATACTGCGATGACCCAGGCTCGCCCCGATGGCTACACAGTTTCCTCGCTAAACACGCCTGGCTATCTGACGATGCAAATGGATCGCAAGGTGCGGTTCGACCCGAAAAAGCTCTGCCTCGTCGCGCGCATTGTCGAAGATCCCGGTTCGTTCATTGTCCAAACCAATTCCAAGTTCAATACGCTCAAAGACCTCGTCGCCTATGCGAAGGAGAACCCCGGGGCTGTTACCGTCGGCACAACTGGCCTCGGAACCGACGAGCATCTTGCCATGCTTCAGTTGGAGAAGTCTGCAGGTATCGATCTGACTGCGGTCACCTTCAATGGGGCGAACGAGGCTCGCACCGCGCTTCTCGGTGGGCACGTCGACACGATCGGCATCAACGTCGGAGAGTTCGTGGGCAGCGATCACTCCGCGTTCAAGAATCTCGGCCAGTTTGCCGAAGAGCGCGCCTCCATCGCTCCCGATCTCCCAACCGCAAAAGAACAGGGTTTTGAAGTCCTGATGAGTTCTGAGCGCGGAATCGCAATGAGCTGTGACGTGCCGGAGGAAATTCGGACGAAGTTCTCCGCCGCGGTGAAGAAAGCTCTCGACGATCCAGAGTTCAAGGCAAAGGCGAAGCAGATGTCGCTGGCCATTTCCTATCGCTCGTCCCAAGATTGGGACAAGGAGCTTCCCGTGCGCGCTGAGCGCCTGGGCGCGATCTGGAAACTGGCCAAGGAACAGAAGTAATGGCCGCTCCCCGCAAGGCTGGAAGCACCGGTGACCGGCCGGACCTCTTCACCGCAGCGTTATTCATGGGATTCGGCGCGCTTGGCCTATGGGCCGGGCGCGACCTGACCATGGGCACGGCATCCGCCATGGGCCCAGGTTACCTGCCTCGAATAGTGTGCTGGCTTCTTATCATCATTGGCGCCACGATCGGCGGGTTGGGCGCGGTCCGGGCACGGGTCGACATCGACAAACCGAAGCTCTGGCCGCTTGTGGTCATCCTTGCAGCAGTTGTTGGCTTCGCCTTCATCGCGGAGTTCTTTGGTTTCGTTGCGGCGTCCGTATGGTTGCTTCTGGTCGGCAGCATCGCTGACCGCGATTCACGGCTTCGTGAAGTCATCCTGCTGACCGCTGGGCTTACAGCGTTTGGCGTTTTGGTCTTCATTGTCGGCCTTGGCGTGCAAATGCCTATCTGGCCGTTCTGAGGGAGGTATACATGAACTTCGTTGACCTTCTCATGCTGGGCTTCAGCGAGGCCCTGACGCCGACGAACCTGGGCTTCTGTCTGCTTGGCGCTCTGCTGGGAACGCTGATCGGGGTGCTACCAGGTATCGGGCCGACGGCGACGATCGCGGTTTTGCTGCCGATTACGTTTTACCTTCCGCCTCTGGCGGGCCTCATCATGCTCGCCGGCATCTATTACGGCGCGCAGTACGGTGGATCGACGACGGCTATCCTCGTCAATCTTCCCGGAGAGGCGTCGTCGGTCGTGACCGCTGTCGACGGTTACAAGATGGCTCAGAAAGGAAGGGCCGGGTCGGCGCTTGCCGTCGCGGCGCTCGGTTCCTTCTTCGCCGGAACGGTCGCGACGTTCGGTATTGCTATCGCTGGTCCGACGCTATCGTCTTTCGCCCTTTCCTTTGGCCCGGCAGAATACGTGTCGCTGATGCTGTTCGGCCTTCTGGCGGCCACTATCCTCGCCCGCGGACCAGTCCTGAAGGCGATCGGCATGATCCTTCTCGGTCTGCTGCTCGGTATGGTCGGGATCGACGCCAGTTCCGGGGAGGAACGCCTTACGTTCACTGCAGTCGAACTCTTCGACGGCATCGACTTCGTGGTCATCGCCATAGGTCTGTTCGGTTTCGCGGAGATTATCGAAAATCTTGAGAACGTCGAAGCTCGTGGTGTGCTTGTCAGCAAGCTCAGCCGCCTGTGGCCGACCAGAGAGGACTTCAAACGGGCCTGGCCGGCTGTCCTTCGCGGCACGGGTGTCGGGACGTTTCTCGGCGTACTTCCGGGCGGCGGAGCCACTCTAGCCTCCTTCTGCGCCTATTCGGTAGAGAAAAAAGTATCCAAGCGTCCCCAGGAGTTCGGCGAGGGTGCCGTTGAGGGTGTCGCCGGACCGGAGGCTGCCAACAATGCCGGCGCACAGTCCTCGTTTATCCCGCTTCTCACCCTGGGCATCCCATCGAACAACATGATGGCGATGATGCTGAGTGCGTTCATCATACACGGCATCACCCCGGGACCGACGGTACTGGCAACCCAGCCGGAAATCTTCTGGGGACTCGTTGCCAGCATGTGGATCGGCAACCTGATGCTCGTCGTGATCAACCTGCCACTGATCGGCGTGTGGGTGAAGCTCCTGACGGTCCCGTATCGTCTGCTGTATCCGGCAATCCTTCTCTTTTGCTGCGTCGGTGTCTACAGCATCAACAACCGCATATTCGACGTGGTACTGGCTGCCGGGTTCGGCCTGCTGGGATATGCCTTCCGCAAGGCCAAGTGCGAGCCGGGTCCGCTACTTCTGGGGTTCGTCCTGGGACCGTTGTTGGAAACCAACATCCGTCGCGCCCTGACAATTTCGCACGGAAACCCCAGTGTCTTCGTGGAGCGGCCGATCAGTCTGGTCCTGCTGATCGCGACAGCCGGCGTGCTTCTGCTGATGATCCTGCCGTCATTCCGCAAAACACGCGAAGAAGCGTTTCAGGAAGAAGAAGCCTGAGGCTGATCTTAAATTGAGCGGCCGCTTGAAAGCGGCCGCTGTTCTCCCTCTGAACCTGGTGTCCCCCCAATGCCTCATGCTTCCAGCAAGCCTCTTCGGATCGTCCTTCTCGATCGGAAGACCTTACCCGACGATATTCACTTTCGTGCGTTCTCCTTCGCTCATGAGCTCGTTCAGTTTGACCAGACGGCTGCCGACGAGGTGCCGGAGCGCATCAAGGATGCCGACATCGTCATTACCAACAAGGCCCCTGTGCGCGGTTCAGCGGTCGCGTCCGCTCCCAAACTTAAACTGGTCGCCGTGGCGGCGACGGGCACCGACGTCGTAGACGTCGCAGCATGCGCGCAGCGTGGAGTCATCGTCTCAAACATCCGCAACTACGCCGTCAACACCGTACCCGAGCACACTTTCGCTCTGATCCTTGCGCTTCGCCGCGGCCTGCTCGCCTATCGAAATTCGGTGCAGGCCGGACGCTGGCAGGAAGCAAACCAGTTCTGCTATTTCGACTTCCCGATTAACGATCTCGCCGGTTCGACGCTCGGCATCATCGGTGACGGTGCCCTCGGGCGCTCGGTGGCCGATCTTGGTCGTGCTTTCGGGATGAAGGTTCTTTTTTCGGACTACAAGGGCACCAGCGGAATGGGGCCGCTCTATACGCCGTTCGAAAAGGTCCTCGCGCTCAGCGACATCATCACCTTGCACTCTCCCTTGATGCCTTCGACCTGCAACATGATCTCGACCGCGGAGTTCGCACAGATGGCCAGGCGGCCCCTTTTGATCAACACCGCCCGCGGCGGGCTCGTCGATGAGGCCGCGCTGGAACACGCCTTGAGAAGCGGCCAGATCAGCGGCGCCGGCTTCGACGTCGTCACCACCGAGCCGCCTGCACACGATCATCCGCTGATGCGGCTGCTCGATCTGCCGAACTTCATCCTGACGCCGCATGTGGCGTGGGCGAGCCGGGAGGCTGTGCAGTCGCTGGTCGACCAACTGATTGATAATGTCGAGGCGTTCGAGCGCGGCGCACCCACGAATACCGTGGCCGCTTGATCATGGCGGCAGTCGCGGACACCGGAGCGTTCCTGTCTGAATTGTTCCGCGCTGCGGTTGCTGCGGCCGATCCTGACGAAGCGATCAAGGCAAACCTTCCGCAGCAGCCGAAAGGTCGCACTGTCGTCGTGGGAGCAGGCAAGGCATCGCTGGCGATGGCACGGGCATTTGATATTCTTTGGGAGGGCTCGCTCGAGGGTGTCGTGGTGACGAAGCGCGGCACAGGGGCATCCTGCGGTCGGATAGAGGTCGTCGAGGCCTCTCATCCGGTTCTGGACGGGGCAAATCTGGAGGCGTCCGGACGATTGTTGCAAGCCGTCTCCGGTCTCACCGCAGACGATCTTGTCGTCGCATTGATTACTGGAGGTGGATCGTCCTTGCTGGCTTTGCCCTCGGATAGTCTGACGCTGGATGATGAGATCGCAGTTGCGAAGACACTCCTCTCGTCGGGAGCCCCGATCGCCGCGATGAACACCGTCAGGACCCAACTTTCGAAGATCAAGGGAGGACGCCCGGCCATCGCCGCCTATCCCGCCAAAGTCGTAACGCTGATCGTGTCCGACATTCCGCGAGACGATCCCGATCTGGTTGCCAGCGGCCCGACCGTTCCATCGCGCTCGACGCCGCTCGACGCTCTTCACGTTATCGAGCGGCATGGCATGGCGTTTCCGGAGCACATCATCCGGTATCTTTAGGAGGAAGCCGCTGACGTCGATCCTGATCACCCATGCTTTCGCAATGACGAGGTCGAGGTCATCGCGTCCGCACGCTCTTCACTGGAGGCTGCCGCGGAACTCGCGAGGCGCCGTGGTGTCCCCGCCGGGTTTTGAGCGACGCCATCGAAGGCGAAGCGAGGGAGATTGCAAAGGTTCATGCCGCGATCGAAGGAGGTCGCGCGCAACGACCGGCCGTTCCGCAAGCCGGTCGTCATCCTGTCGGGAGGAGAAAGTACGGTTACGCTTCGCGGAGAAGGAGAAGGCGGACGAAACACCGAGTTCCTTCTTTCGCTCGTGATCGAGATCGCAGAACATGAGGAAATCGCGCTCACTCGGCAATCCCAGTCGTGTATTCCGGGTTTCGCGCCTTGTAGACGACAGTCTCCAAAGCGGGATCTGCGTAGGCATTCACATTGGTCAGGTGACCATTATATCCGCCGACTTTCGTAAGCGTCGCACCGTTTCGCCAAACCATCATGAGTCCGCGTTCGACATCCCAGCCGCACTCAGCCTGCATCACGACGTACCAGTTTTCATCCTCCTTTCGCCCTTTCTTGACGGTAACAGGTCCGGGAGTGACATGATCCCATATATCGGCGGGTGATTGTGGAACGCCCATTTCCGCGTCCAGCCATTCTGGTTTCCCGGCCTCTTCGTAATAGTCCTTGTAGAAGGCAAAAACGTGCCGCGTGTCCGACAGCCTGTCCGCCTCCGTCAGCGCAAGAAACGAGGCCAGAGCAGCAGCGGACCCCGGAGCGTCAGGATCAGGCTCTTCGTCCAGTTCAACTTCAGCGCCATCAAAATAAGAAACGACGATCGTAGTCATAAATCTGCACCTTCAATCCTGCCGCAAGCCGATTTTCAATACGCCTCCACGGGAGCGTCGGAGGCGCACTGTATCATGATGTTTCGCTGCCGGAAGGGATAGAGGGCGCAGGCAGCGCAGGCCGCGACGGGCGGCCCAGAGGCAAGACGCCTCTATCAGGTCCTCTGTATCTCCTTAACGGCTAATGTAACGAACATGGTCTAACTGCAGTAACTGAAACTTCGGGTCGAATTAAAGCGCGGTGATGGGGCGGCTTTTTGGAAGACCGGTTCGATTTTTCTCAATGCTGCCAGTCAAGTTAAACCGGCCTCTGCGTGCACCAGTTTTCTTCTAGGTGCTGTGGTCAAAACAGATGATTTTGGCGATGGATTAAAGGCCCGCCAAGTTTTTTACCCGCCGTTCACGGGTTTCGCCGTACTGGTCACGACTTCTGAGAATGGGACATCAAATGCCCGATTTTTATACGCTCTTTCTCGTTGTCTTGCTGCTCGGTCTTTCTCAATGCCTTATTTGGGGTCTGGTGGTCTATCGCTACGGCGAGCTGAAAGCGGCACGTTATTGGTTCTCGGGCAGCGTTGCCAGTGTGCTCGGAGGAGCTATTCTGGCCCTCCAGGGAAATGATGGTCTGCTCATCCAGACTGTACTCGGTAACAGTTTCATAGTTCTGGGATTTTATCTGAACTGCGTGGGCGCCCGCTGTTTCCACGGCGCTCGATTAAAGTTGCTTTCTGTCGCTTGTCTTTTCGTGATCAGCGTAGTGCTGATGCTGGCAACTTTTTATCCCTGGTACGCGCGCAATCCTGTTTACACGTTGGCGCAGTTGTTGCCGCTAGCAATCACCGCAGTCTTTCTCTTGCGACACCATGGCGGCGAACTCGGCGCAATTGTCAGCAGCGGTGCAATGATCGTGGCCGTTTCCTCACATGCGATAATTGCTTGCGGCAACATCTTGATCGTCACCCGCCTAACGCCAGAACTGGACCTCAAAGCGGCAGCCGCTGTTGATCTCTTGGCATTCCTTTTTGCCGCAGTGGTCTGGAATTTCGGGTTCCTGTTGTCGGCTGTCGATCGGCTTCGAGGTGAAGTCGAACGCCTCGCCAATGAAGACGAACTGACGGGTCTCGCCAATCGTCGAATGCTGATGAAGAAGCTTGCAGCTATGTGTGGTCCGTCCGATACCAAACGTGTTTTTAGCGTCCTGCTTTTCGATCTCGACCGCTTTAAGGCGATCAATGACAAGTATGGGCATGCTGCCGGGGATGCTGCGCTCCGGCATGCCGCTGCCGTTGTTTCCGAGAAATTATCTGCCAACGATGTTTTTGCTCGGCTTGGCGGGGACGAGTTTTGTCTGCTTCTACCCGGCGTGTCACCCGTCGATGCCGCCGCCAGGGCGAGGGCGATGATCAGGCGCTCACGGCAACACCGATGATATGGAATGACTGTGCCTTGGTGGTAAAGACAAGCATTGGCATTGCCTGCTGCACGACCCTGGATAAAATCGATCCTGAGGCACTTCTCGACCAGGCGGACCGTGCATTATACGAGACCAAAAAACGTAGTCGAAACGGATACTCTGTCTATAGAGGTTCGTCTGGCGCTGCGATCAGCGGTAACGTGATACAGCTTAATGATTTCGTCGCAGCAGAGGCAAAATCCAAGTCTTGAAAGTGGAAGCCGAGGGAACTCCCACGACTTGCGTCGCTCCCTCGACCGAAAACCCGCTTTTAATCTGCAAGCGAAGTTTCCGATCCAAGACACTCGTGATGATGATCAACGGCCGGGCGGTTGGTCTGTCGCGCCGCGGCCGTAGATTTTTAGAACTCCTCCCAGCTGTCTTGCGCAACCGCGGCAGCCGAACCACCCCCGAACGCGTTCGCAATCTTGCGGCCAAGGGCTCTAGCCGGTGATGCTGCAGGTCGTGAAGCTGGCGATGCCGAGCGAACAGCCGCAGGGGCTACAGACGAACGACTTGTGCTTGCGCCATCGGCTAGATTGAAACGCGATAGCAGCTGGTTGAGGGATGCCGCCTCCTTGGCGAGGCTGTGGCTTGCGGCTGTCGACTGTTCGACCATGGCGGCATTCTGCTGTGTGCCCTGGTCCATGGTGTTGACGGCCGTGTTGATTTCCTGAAGGCCAACCGACTGTTCGCGCGAGGATTCGACAATCGCGGCGATATGACGGTTAATCTCTTGCACTTCCGTGACGATCACTTCGAGTGCCCTGCCGGTTTCACCCACCAGTGTCACGCCGGAGCGAACGTGTTCACCGGATGTCGTGATCAATGCCTTGATCTCTTTCGCAGCCTTTGCAGACCGCTGGGCAAGTTCGCGAACTTCCTGTGCGACGACCGCAAAGCCCTTGCCGGCCTCGCCGGCGCGGGCGGCCTCAACGCCTGCATTCAAAGCCAGAAGATTGGTCTGGAAGGCAATTTCATCAATAACGCTGATGATGTTGGTAATTTCACCGGATGAACGTTCGATTTCGTTCATGGCGGTAACGGCCTGACGTACGACTGCTCCGGACTTTTCCGCACCATCACGGGCCCTCGCGACCAGATGGCCGACTTCTTCGGCACGGTTGCTGCTGTCCTTCACGGTCGTGGTGATTTCCTCCAGAGCGGCAGCTGTTTCTTCGACTGAGGCAGCCTGCTGCTCAGTGCGCTTGGACAGGTCGTCGGCGGCAGAGCGAATTTCGTTGGCTCCGGCATCGATGCCGCGAGCGTTCTCGCCGACGGCGCGCAACGCGTCATTCAGATTCGCGACCGAGCCATTGAAGTTGTTCCGCAGAGTATCAAGATGGGCAACAAACGGTGTCTCGATGCGATACGCGATATCACCATCGGCGAGACGGTCGAGCCCCTTGGCCAGTTGGTCAACGGCAAATTGGGTGTCGGCAGCGTCCTTCGCCTTTTGGGCCTCGCGTTCCAATCGTTCCTGTTCGGAAAGGCTGCGATTGGCATCAGCTTCTTTTTCCAGACGGATTTTCTCAAGAGCATTGTCGCGAAAAATGGAGACCGCCTTTGCCATCTGACCTACTTCGTCCTTGCGATCCTGACCATCGACGAGTGCAGTGGTCTCCCCCTGCGCCAGAGTGATCATGCGCTCGCGCAAAGAGGCGATAGGCGTCGTGATCCCCTTGGCGGCAACAACGAGTGACGCGATGATGCCGAGTGTGAATGTGATGCCGACAACCATCAGCGAGGTAAAGATGGTGGAGTTTGTTTGGTCGGTCAGTTCGTCACTTCTCGCAGCCACGGATTTCAAGACCTGGTCCAGAAACGCTGCGTTGTCGGTCGTCAGGGGAAGAATCAAAGAGTCCGCTTTTGCCAGGGTCGCCCTTGCCGGTTCGTCCTGATCAGCTTTACCCAGTTGAACGGCCTGGTCAGTCAAGACGATGACTTCTTTCGTTCTCTCAATGATTTTGTCTATCGCAGCGCTCTCACGTGGGAGAAGTTCTTTCGTGTGCTGGAGACGCTCAAGAAGCTTGCCTTTGCTATCGCTGTAAAAGTCGATAGCTGTTTTCATGGCCGGATCGTCTTGGCGGTAGGTCAGGATTTGATAGGCGGCGTAAGCAGTTGCGACGACATTTCGGTTTACGCGCGACATCTCGACACTGGCGCCAGCATCATTGGAAATGAAATCGGAGTAGCTCGTATCTGCTGCTTTGTATCGGGTTGCGATAAACGCCGTGGCACACAGGCCCACCACGCACAGAGGTATGATCAGGGATAGAATTTTCGTGCGAATGCTCGCATTTTTAAGAAACGACATATTTCCTCGCGGTTCTGTTTTGAAATCGCGAACACGAAGCAGGGAGCATTGCGACCGGGAACTGGTCGAATGAAAAAAGAACTCTGCTGCAGGGGATTCGGCATGGATATGAAGAATTACAGAAGGTGCATGCCGTCATGGCGACCTGATTTTGCTCTGTCTGCTGTATGGTAAATTAGTTATCGTTTAAATGTAATTAAAGAAACGGCGGCGCTCATAACAAAAGCCGAGGAGACAGGACTTCGCTTTTCGAGCCGAAGCGACCTGTATCCACGAAGTGCAATTTGGCACGTCACCGGATCATCTCTTCAAGATCGAGGACGCCGAAACGGCATTTTCTTGCGCGGTATGCCGACCGCCAGTTGCGACCGTTTTGCGTCTTCATGCCGGACACGGAAACCAGCTTGGCCGCTGACCGAAAGCAGACGTCACCAGCGATGGCGCGCCTTGGCATCCGCAACCGTCGGAGCCCGGCGCGCTGCTGTCACCGGATTCCGTTGCTTGGGGAGTGTCACAATGTGCCCATGCCACCGTCGATCATGATCTCGCTGCCGACCGTGTAACCTGCGCTGACGCAGCAGGACATAAACGACCACGGCGCCCAGCAGCAATGGGCCTCCAGCGACAACAACCAGCCAAAATACATCCGCCATAATCCGTCCTGTCAGTTCATGAGGTTGGTGCCACGACGAACCACTGACCAGAGCCAATGTTCCTGGAAATTTGGAAAGCAAGCAGATGGGACAAAAATCGCCTGTCGGATGAGGCGCTGAAGCAACGCTCAGACGGTGGATTTCATCGCGGAAATTTCGCCAGCCCTTTGGCCAAGATCGGTCCGGTCGGTCTGCCTGTCGGCGATCCTCCCGCTTGTTCGAGCGTGATCTCGTATAGCTGGTTGTCACGCGGGGTGGGCAATGCGGGTCCATCAAGGCGAGCCGAGCGAACGCCTTTCAGCAATCCGAGCGAAACAGGCCCAACTTCTCGAGACGGAAGCGTCCATACCTCTATCGTCTTATCGTTCGGCACCGCAAAGTCGGCCAGTATACGGATCATCGTCCGTTCATCGCCAAAGTCCTCGACAACCGCCTGAATATCTCCAGCCTCATTGATCAAAACGGCGACGACAAGCGGCTCTGCCTTGTGAATGAGGCTGTATCCAAGACCGATGGCAAGCAACAATGCGGCGGCAATTGACGAAAGCGCAGCGATCTTCCAGCCTTTGCTGTTATTGTCATTCGCGAGCGTGGAAACAGACATGTAGCGGGTCACAGGCTGCGAAGTCAGCCCAGATTCAATGCGATGCCACAGGCTCTCGTTGACGGTTGCCGGTGTGATAGCGGTGTCGAGCGGCAGGAAACGCTCACGGCTTGCAGCAATCGCGGCCTTGAGTTCGGAATCTCGTTCCATGGCGTCCTCGATTTCCGCGGCGGCGGTGCTTTCGGTCAAGCCCAACACATACTCGTCAGCGAGGTTCGGTATATCCTTGCGGTCGTAGATCATCCCATGCACTCCCGAAGCGTCAGAAGCCCGCGCCTGATCCAGGATTTCGCTGTGCCAAGTGGAACGCGCAGCCTTCCGGCGATCTCGCCGTGAGAATAGCCTCCAACATAGGCCATCAGAATACCGTGCCGCTTTGTCTCATCGAGCGATCCCAGGCATTCGCGCAGGCGCGATTGTGTGTCCAGACGGTGCCACGCACCCATGATCGCGTCTGCCTGTTCGGCTTCCTGAAGCGCCTCTACCTCTTCGACCGAATGTTCAAGTTTGCCATCCCGCAGGAGATTGAGCGCTCTGTTTCGAACAATGGCATAAATCCATCCGCGCGCGGAGCCACGGTCCGCACTGTATTGATAAGCGTGGGTCCATATTCGGATAAAGGCTTCCTGCACGACCTCTTCGGCAAGTTCGCGACGTCCAACGATGCGTTGCGCCACGGCGACCAACCGCCCAGCCTCCTGATCGAAAATTCGGCGTAATGCCGAACGATCACCCTTAGCGCAGGCAGCAAGCGCCTTATCCAGATCGTCCGGCCCGGAACCCATTAATATCCTTCCATGATCCAGCGGTGAAAATCGTCAGCTTTCACGAACTATACCCATCCGGCGATCAAATGGATGCATCCTGAGAATTATTTTTACGACCTGCATCCATTCGCCTCCCTTGCGGTGTCTTCAATGATGAAGGGTCAAGCGCCGAGTGCCTGACGCCTTCTCGAATGTTGAACGCACGGGAGAAAGACATGAAGACCATCCTTTTCGCACTGACCGCCTCCGCCGCCTTTGCTGCCATGGCATCGACAGCCTTTTCGGCACCCGTTCTCGGGCTGACGAGTGACAAAACACTTGTCATGTTCGATACCGCGAAGCCCGCCGTTACAAAGACCATGGAAGTAACTGGCGTCGATAAGCTCGTCGGCATTGATTACCGCCCCGCCAACAAGACAGTGATCGGTGTTACTGCGGACCATCGTATCGTTACCATCAACCTTGAAAGCGGTGCTGCCACTGATCTCGCAAAAATGGACAAGACGCTGACGGTGACACAGGCTCCGATCGTCGTCGATTTCAATCCGGTGGCTGATCGTCTTCGTTTCATGACTGGCACCACCAACCACCGTGTCCATCCTGACACCGGTGCAGTGACGGTCGACGGTGTCCTGGCCTTCGAAGATGGTGACATGCTTAAGGGCGAGACGCCGAACATTGTCGCAGCCGCCTATACCAACTCCATCGGCAAGCCTGAAAAGACCGCAATGTACAATATCGATGCGACGATTGGCGCCTTGATCCAGCAGACCAAGCCGAATGACGGCACTTTGAAAGCAATTGGCAAGCTGGGTTTCAAAGACAAGCCAGCCACCTATGCTTTTGACATTCAGGGCACGGAAGCCGGAAAGAACACTGCCTATCTCGCTGCAAACAAAATGCTTTACACCGTTAATCTCGACACCGGCAACGCTACCGAAGTAGGCGCTATCACCGGCACGGACAACGAAGTCCGCGACATCGCTGTTCTTCCCGAAATGTGACACAGGAAGACGGGCGGAGGCTGATGACCGGCAATCTGCCTCCGTCCGATTTACTCTTCAAGTAATCAGGCCTCAATTGTCCTTGCGAGCTCGACCTGTCAACGGTCGAGCCGGAGCCTTGCAGGTTTTTGCCGACCTCAGGACAAGTTCCAGGTCCGCGACACTCGCGATGCAATCCTCAACATGCGAAAAGTGCCGGCCATTTTGTCGAGAGTAGCCCGAATCATGGCGCAGTTGCGATCGCCGCAATTACCAGCTGTACAAATACTTCGTATCCCCCGTTTGCTAATTGGCGCCGGCTTGCGCGCCTGGAAAGTGACGGAGCTTGGCATTCGACCTGCGGCATGGGTCAAGACCTCACTGGTGCCAGGCTCGCTTACCGCGGAGCGATATCTCCGCCGCGCGGGCTTCCTGCCGATCTGGAAGCTTTGGGTTTGGGGGTGGTGCGAATGTCACCCGCACCGTGCGAGGATCGGCTTTGAGGAAAAAGGCCTCCTTCCGTTCCGGTCGAATAAGTCCCACCCAAATTTGGGCACTAAGTCCCAATCGATGAACCCCTCCGCATAATGAGTGTTGATTGTTTGGAAGTTGTCGCTCGAGGAACTCCAGCCGGAAACGATCCGAAGAACTCGACACAAGCCAATCATGGGCGCATTTCGCGCCCGGCGTCTCGGATACGCAATCGATCGCACAGCATCTGATTGCAGAACGTAAAGAGGATAAGATGGACCAGAGCTTACGACCTGAGCCTTACACCGTTGAGCAACTTCAACAAAAATACTCTCTGAGCATTTCGAAGGCGGTCGACATTCTGGATCACTGTAACGGAGACAGGGCCCTGATCGACAAAATGTTGAAGAGATGCCACCAGAAGCAGCTCGATGCTCATCCGAAAAGCGATACGGACGGGAGCTGCTGACGCTTACTTTTGAGACGACGTTGCTTTTTTGGTCGCGCTGGACCAGCGGGAAAGTGCAGGGTTTCTTCACATTGTTTTATGCGCGGATCTTGTGCAACCATCACGTCAGTCGCTTTCAGACGGCGATTATTTCAGAACAAGCGGGTTCAAGACTACCCCAGGTCAGTTCTCAACCGAGCTAAACTCTGGCAGCCTGCGCAGAGATAATTGGTTCGCGTCCATTCCGGCAGGACGGCAGATATGGAGAACGGAGTGCGTACAAGAAGAAACATGCTTAAGTACCTCTTCACCTTTCCCATGGTCGGACGGCCCGTGGTTGCGTTGATCGCTGTCCAATTCTTGCAGGCCGCTGGTGTTCGGGTTGCTGTCGCTCAAGGCAATGGCGGCGGCAACGGTAACGGGAATGACGGCGGTAATGGCGGAGGAAACAATGGCGGCGGCAACGGTAACGGGAATAACGGTGGCAATGGCGGAGGAAACAACGGCGGCGGCAATGGAAACGGAAATGGCGGTAGTAACAGCGGCGGAAACGGAAGCGCAAACGGTGGCGGCAACGGCAACGGCGGCAGCAATGATGGCGGACATGGAAATGGAGGTGGCAAAGGGAACGGAAACGAGAGCGGAAGCGGAAGCGGGAAAGCACCAGATCCTGGAGCAGCCGGAAATTCCGGTCAGAACCGGGCTGGCGTTCAGCAGTCTGGCCAGGCTCTCGAAGTGCGCCACGCCAATGGCATCACCGAGACTTTACGAAAAGGCCGGTATTCGATGCGCGACAATAAGGGCCGTGTCATCGTTGATCGGCTTGCGACGGTCAAGGATCGTTTAAGGTTTCAGGGCTCACGCTGAGCAGAGATACGATCTCTCCAAAGAAGTGCCGCCTCCGTGCGATTGCTGACCTTTAACTTGGCAAAAATCCTTGTCACGTGATGCTTCACCGTTTTCTCGTGGAGACCCAGTTTGCGGGCGACAAGCTTGTTGCTCATTCCGATGGCGATGAGGTCCATGACTTGCCGCTCTCTTCTGCTCAGATCCTGACGCTGCTCGATCAGTTCCGATGCGGCCTTTCTTTCAGCCAGCAACTTGGCGCCCAGTTCGGGTGGAATGTAACGCCCGCCGTCTGCGATGGTCCGCAGCATCTGTACCAGCTCACGAGAGCCGACGCCTTTCAAGGCATATCCCGCCGCGCCTGACTGGATTGCTGTCTGAAGATCATCCACGCTCTCAGATGCTGTGAGAATGAGAATTCGAATGGACGGAGACAGGCTCAATATGGATTTGATCGCCGCTAGGCCGTTGCCGGGCATCGAGATATCCAGGAGGATGATGTCCGGCGCTAATCTGGTCGCAAGGGCTAGTGCGTCGTCGGCGTTTTCTCCTTCACCCAGGACGTCGAAACCACACTCTTTCAGGCTCTGCGATACACCCGAGCGAAACATCGGGTGATCATCAACGATGACGACCTTTATATTTTCTGTCATGGATCGCTCACATCGACGGTGTTCAGTCTCATGGTGAGGTGCGTTCCGCGTGCCGATGTCTGCACTTCGAAACGGCCTCCCAGACTTTCAATTCGTTCTTTAAGGCCTGACAACCCGATGCAATCGGGTCCAATCTCGTCGAACGAAAAACCACTGCCGCCGTCTGAAACAGTAGCGACGATCTCTGTGCCTTCCTGGCGGAGTGACACGCATTGATTTGCTGATGCTGCGTGGCGCCAACCGTTGTTCAGACCCTCCTGGACGAACCGGTAAGCGCAGATTTTAAGGGGAACTCCGACTTGCGCGTTCACATCCTCAATTGAGGTCGTTATTCGCGTGCCAGCACGGGACTGATGATGTTCAACCGCCCGACCAACAACGTCTTCGATGGGCAGATTTTCTATATCCGGCAAAACAAGGCCGCGGCAGATGTTGCGGATATCCCGGATAGCTTCATCCAGACTGGCCTTGATCGATGTCGTCTCGGATTCTCGTTCATTCCGACTTGTCTGGTCGCTGACGAGCTTCTCACTGTCCACCCGCAGTGCTGCGTAGGCGATGAGCTGTGCAGGCCCATCGTGCAGATCGGCACCGATCTTGCGCAACAGCCGCTCGTTCAAGGCCACCGTGCGCTGCGATCCTTTCTGCACGCGACGCGCCAGGTCCTCGATCTCACGCAGTTGATGCCGGATCATCCTGCTGCCCTTGAGCACAATTGTGGAAAGAACGGCGAAAAATGCAGAGGCAACCGCGATGACGACGATCCAGCTCTTCCAGCGCGCTCGCGCCAGGCTTTTCTCAAGATCCGTTGCCCGCTCATAAAACTCTGCGACGGCAACCACCTCTCCGGACCATGGCTGCAAGACGGGATTATATATCTCCAGGAGGGGTTCCCCGAGCGCTCGCTCCGCGTCGCTCTCTGGGTCTCCTGCCTCTTCGAAATTTGCTACGAGCTCGCCAGCGAACGCTTTTGTCCTGTTTTCGCCAGGCGGCACGACCATGTTCATCAGCCGCTTGTCGTTCGAGTAGATAATGGTTCCGTCTTTTGTCCACAGCCGGAAGGAAACCAGTCGTCTGCCCAGTGCACCCTGTCCCAGAGTTTCATCCAGCGTTCGTTCGATGGAATCGTCGAGTTTTGTCGCGCGGGTAAGATCCGGCAGGATAGGTGCAATGATGCTGTCGACGTAAAGCGCGGTTGTCGAGCCTGCATTCCTTGTTACAGTCTCAACAATCTGATCTGTCACCAGCAATCCAATCAAAACCGTCGCACCCAACGTAACAAGACCGCCGGCGAGGAAAAACTGTTGGGCGAGTGACAATGAGCCCAAGGTCTTCGATGAAAGACGAGTGATTGTGCGACCTGACATAGTGACACGCGTGCCTGTGACTTTGCCGCCGAGGGTCAGCCCAGCGAACTTCAGACAACAGTAAATTATGATCTCGAGGACGGAAAGCGAAGCCTGAAGGCATGAAGATTTTTATTTCTGAAAATACTAATTTATTCCCCCAGGAAAAGGCCTGCCGGGAAAAAAACCCGGCAGGCAATGCCATCAGTTGATAACCTGCACGACTTTGCGCGTGGTCGGTTCAACGATTACTCGCTGCTTGTTGACGATGGCATAAGAATATTTCGGTTCGTCCGGAACCTGATGAATGACCACAGTCGAAGGAAGCGGCTCGCCCACAACGACCTTTTCCTTCACGACAACTGTCTCGGCCGGCATCGGAGCCTCCCGAACATAGGTAACGACGCGCGGGGGCGGCGGATCGATAGCTGTGCCTGCGACGGCGCCCACGACGCCACCAACGGCTGCGCCGACCGGGCCGCCTACGATTGCCCCGGTAATCGCGCCGCCAGCGGCGCCGGTTACAGTCGATTCCTGAGCCTGAGCTCCGCCGGCGACCAGTATTGCGAACGTCAGGAAAGAAAGCTGTTTCATCTGCATGGGTGTTCCTCCTTCGGGCAGAATTTCTACAGCCAAACAATATTTTTCGATCTGCATCAGTTCCGGGCATAGGACTTTGTGCCCTGTCTGGAACACTTTCCGCCCAATTTGCTTGAAATCCCACCTGCAACCGCAGGCAAAAAGCAACACTTGCCAAGGTGGAATGATATGAAAACCCGAGTCCTCGCAATGACGGCTGCAATGATCGTTATGGGCACGTCGAGCGTTCTGCACGCGCAGACCGTCGTGATCAGCCCGGAACAGGAAGTTGTGATCCAGAAATACGTGACTGCGCACACGGTCACCTCAGTGGATGTGCCAAATGTCGATGTCGTGGTTGGCACTGCCCTTCCGGAAACGGTGGAGCTGCACAGGATTGATGCACCGGATGTCACCTACAGCTACGTCGTCGTCAACGGAAAGACAGCGATCGTCGATCCCGGCACCCGCAAGGTCATCAGGATCATGAACTAAGCCGGTAACCCGGGCGATCAATGGAGGCGAGATGTCACGTCGTCTTTCATCGATCCTGCAGGCTGTAAGATCATCGACGTTCTTTCGATCTGACAGCTTTCCCGGCCACTCAGCGTTGGTCGCGTTGGCGCGACCAACAATTTGACCGGCTACCCGTGTGCCGAGCGGCACGAAATTTTCCGTCTTGCTGCTCTGGCGATATTTCGATGCTTTTTAGTGATGCGCCATGCAAAACGTTATCGTCGGCTCCCTACTGTTTCTCTGCTCATTACCCGTTGTTGGCGGTGGAATGAGGATTGCATCCGATCTCAGGTCACAGTCCCAGCCACCTGTCATTCTTGATGTAAATGAGGAGCCGTTGTGGACCACGCAGGTCAAGCGTGTTGATCCAAATGAGCAAGCCTATGAGCGTTTACCGGCTGACGTTGATGAGGCGCTCCTCGCTTCCAATGATGTCCCGCGAAGCAAGCCATCCATAGAAGATAGCGGTCTACCGCTTGGAAAAGCGACTGAGATTGATGTTGCGGAGCACAAATCAGATGAATGGTGCTCCCGCAAATACCGGTCTTATGTGAAGGCCGATAAAAGTTACCAACCCTTCAGTGGCGGGCCACGCAGGCGCTGCGTCCCACCGATAGATCTGGTCGAGACGGAGAAGCGACCACAAATTGCCTCGCTGAACGACGACCATGTTGCCTGGTGTATGAGCCGGTATCGGTCTTACCAGCCTGAGGACAATTCTTATCAGCCGTTTTCAGGTCCGAGGAGAAAGTGCCAATCTGGTCTAGAAACGCCAGATCAACGCTACCGGACAACTCTACTCGCCCAACAGGTTCCCAATTAGACAGACGACCTCTGCCGTCCTCGATGGCGGCTCTTTCAGTAGGCCAGCCAGCCAAGAAATTGCCAATACTCCAACATCATTGTCTGAATTCCATTGGTTGTCTCCTTCCCCTCGCCGTTGCGTGCTGTCATGAGGGCATATTGAGGAGGAGGGAATGCCGATGCGCCGGGCGAAGGCCACGCTGAAAGTGCTTGCTGAGCCAAATTGGCGCTGTTCGGCTACATCCTTAACTGCAGGTTCAGCGCTAAACTAGCAGGTATTTCACCGGTGAGCCCTGGTGCTGACAGTTGCAGTCGGCAGCCATGGACGGTCGGTCGAAAACTGGTTTGCCGATCATGGTTGCCCCTCATTATGGCTTCGGCTCGATGTCACTGCTCAAGCTGTGAAACCAGCGCCTGCATGGTCACGCGCAGTCCGTCAGGATCGTAATTGATCTCGACGCCCCCGGTTCCCAGAAGGCCCATGCGGATCAGCTTCGATCCAAACCCTTTTGCCGACGGCAGTTCCACCGGCGGGCCGTCCTGTTCGTTCCACTCGACAACAACCATGCCATCGCCACCGACGGGCTCAACCCTCCAGGTCACGAAGACCTTTCCACCGTCGCTCGACCAGGCGCCATATTTCAGGGCATTGGTGCCGAGTTCGTGCATGAGAAGGCCAAGGCTGAGCGCAGTCCGCGGCCCGATTTCAAGGTCGGAACCTGACAGACGGTAACGATCCGGAAGAGAGAGTTGTCGAAGTGCGGTATCGATCACGGTCATCATACGCGCCGATGACCAGTCGTGAGTGAGCAGTACTTCATGCGCTTTTGAAAGTGCGTGCAGTCTGCTGACAAACGCTTCGACGGGCGCTCTGTCGGTGACGGGCCGAAGGGTCTGGGTCGCAATTGCCTGAACCATCGCCATCGTGTTCTTCAGCCGATGGCTTATCTCATGGTTGAGAACCTGCTGTTCCTGTTCCGCACGTATCCGCGATATTGCTTCGCGGGTGCGATCGGCAATCGTCCGCACGAAATCCCGTTCTTCTGAAGAAAATTCGTGCGGCTTTTCGTAATGCACAAACATGACGCCGACGAAAGCGCCCCGCTCAAGGATAGGGACGTTGACGAGGACGGAGATGCCCAGCGAGTTCAAAAGCTCCGCTGACGCCGAGGTTCTTGGATCGGCCGCAACGTCAGCTATGATGACCAGTTCGCCACGCTTCAGGTCTTCAATATAGGAACCGTAATCGCGAAATTGATGCTGGCCGGCAACGGTGAACATCCCGGGCGCGCGCCAGTCAGGCAGCATCTCCACGGTCTCGGCGATCGGATCGACGATGCCATAACCGGCCCGCGTTGCCCCTTGCAGGTTTCGAGCCATGATTTCCGCTGCTGCGAAAGCGACCTCGGCGACCGAGTCGAGTTCGCGGATCTTTTCGCCCAGCTCCAGAAAAGCGAGCTGCCGGTCTTCCGACAGCTTTTGGGCTGTCGCGTTTCTCGCAACCTTGATGAAGCCGGAAAGATGGGATGAGGAGTGATTGGGCATCGGGCGTATGGTGCCGTCAAGAAACACCCGCGTACCATCGGCGGCAAGATGCCATCGGCGATCAAGTGCAACACCGTCGCGGCCCGCCGTTTCGATCTCAAACTGCGGAATATTCGCCGCCCGATCTTCCTGTGTAAAAATTTCTTCGAACGGTCTGCCGAGCATCTGCGCTTCCGACCAGCCGAAAGTCTCCTCCGCGCCGCCGAACCAGCTGGTGATGCGTTGGTTTTCATCAAGCGTCAGGATAATGTAATCCTTGGCGCCTTCGACGATCAGTCGCAGCTTCGTCTCGCTGTTGCGTAGCGCCTCCACCGCCCGCATCCGATCGGTGACGTCAACGAAGATGATGACGAATTTATCGTTGCCAGTCGCCTGGACATAGCCGTCGAACCAGCGATCCAGGGAGCGAATCTTGCGAGTGAAACGCTTGCTTTGCCTGGTCTCCATCGCTTCGGCGACATCGGAAATCCATTCTTCCTCGAAGTCGGGGAAGACATCCCGCATTGTTCGGCCCGGGACACCATCTCCGGGCAAGCCAAGGAGAACACTCCAGGCCGGGTTGATTGTATCGAACCGCCAGTCGATGATCGATTCTTCAAGATCGCGGATCACGGAGCCCACGACGATGCCTTCTTCCAGCTGTTGAAAGAGTGTTCCCCATCGACGCTCGGAGAGGAAGGTCGCAATCTGATTGGAGACGACGCGCCCGATCCGGCTCAGCAACTCCAGCTCGCTTTCGGTCCAGTTTCGTGGCTCTCCGTCGATTGCCGCGAGCGCACCGATTACCAGGCCATCCGGCATGGTGACCGGAACACCCATGTATGAAATCACGCCGAGATCGGCGATGGCCAGATTGTCCCTGACGAGGTCGTGGAGCGTAGCATCCCCGATAATGAGGGGTATCTTGTCGCGAACCACGTGCTGGCAGAAGGAATGCGTCAGCGGCGTTTCTGCCGCCTCGGCCCATTTTTCCGGAAGGCCGAGATGGGCGATGAAGACCTGCCGGTGCTCATCAAGAATGGAAATCAGTGCCACCGGAGATTTCAGCCCGGCTTTGACAACCTCGATAATATCCTGGAATTCGGATTGGCCCTGAACATCAAGCAAACCAGAATTGCGAACGGCTTCAATGCGTTCAGATGGTGAGTTCAAGGTCAATCCCTAATCACGGGTGCGTTTCACGCCGACAGAGCGGCGAGCAAACGGGGTGACAAAACGAGGCTAGGAGGCGCGGTGACGGACTGGTGCTCACCGTTCACAATGGTGTCGATGAATTCCAGCGCATTTTGCAGTCCGTTCATGGTGTAAGGTTTTTCGATCGCACCAAGGGCGCCCGCAAAATCCTCAGGAATCCGCTTCAGATTTCCGGAAACGAAGACATAGGGAATTGAACGGGACGCAAGATGACGGCCGACGTCGATACCCGTGGGACCGTCCAGCAACTGAATATCCACAAAGGCGAACTGTGGCGAGGACTTTTCGATCAAGGATAGAGCCTGCTTGCTTTCGGCGGCGACGCCGACGATCTCGTGCCCGGCCTCTTCGACCTCGCTCTCAAGCTCCATAGCCAGTAAAGCCTCGTCTTCAACAATCAAGATTTTCACGCGATATCCTTTCAGTCTTTTACAGAGAGCGTGACCCGCACGTCAGTACGGCGACCATCGACGGTCCTTACGATCGTTGCACGCAACTGCTTTAGTGACGCTTCCAGCATCTTCTTGCTGAAGGCGGCTTGTTCGCTATCCACTTCCACCGGGACAACGGTGTCAACGACCCGGATGAGGAAGTGACCGTTGAGTCGCTTCACTTCCAGATGCAGTTCACCACCGCCTTCTTTCAGTCCCCGGCCAATCGCGTCTCCAATGAGTTCGTTGATGATCAAGGCCAGAGGAGATGCCTTGGTTGCTGGAACCACGACCTCGTGAAGGTCTGTCGTGAGACTGATATCGGTCCGTTTCAAGGCACCGATCTTGTCCAGCATCAGGGTGTTGGCGAAATCCGCCACGTCGAAATGGCCAACATCCTCATCGTTCAGAAGTTTGCGCTGAACGGTGCTCAGTGCTTCGACGCGGTTCAGCACGGACATCAGTGTCCGCTCGACGACCTCGTTGTCTGTCATTCGTGCCTGGAGCTTGACGATGGAAGCGATCGTCAGAAGATTGTTTTTCACGCGGTGGTCGACCTCATGCACGAGCGCCGTTTTTGCGCGCAAGGCCTCGGTCAGATCGGCCGTTCTGAGCGCTACTTCTTCCTCGGCAATGTGACGGGCGCGGGCGAGTTCGGCTTCCTTACTCTTGATATTGGTGAAGTCTAGCTGCGAGGCGAAAAAGTAGATCACGGCTCCGGACACGTCGCGCACCGGGCTTACGAAAAGTGCATTCCAAAATTTGGATCCATCTTTCCTGTAGTTGAGGATATCGACGGCAATGTCTTTTTGCGATGCAACGGCGTCACGAAGTTTGGTGACGGCGTCCGGATCGGTCTGTGGTCCCTGCAGAAGTCGGCAGTTGCGTCCAATTAGCTCGCCAACCTCGTAGCCGGTGAGGGTGCAGAACGCCTTGTTGCAGAAAATGATGGGATTGTCTGGCTGCCGGGGGTCCGTAATCAGCATCGGCATGCGGGTGGCCTTGAATGCGGCCGCAAACGGATCTTCTGATGCATGCGCTGACACAAGACGCTCACCGGCGTCTTTGGCGTCCTGCCGGGAGTTCTGGTTGTCGATCATTCAGCGCCCTGAGAATTGTACGCCGATGAAATGGGCCACTTCCGATTTTGTTCCAATGTCGCGGAAAAAAGAGCCCTTCTCCGATGCTCCAACGGACTCGCTTCTTATGACGCCTGCAACAAGCTGCCAGTACACAGGACCAATTGGAGGGGCGTTCCCCTGGCGGGATTTGTCGCTCCAGGCCAAGACGCCTGGTTTCCAAGCCAGGTTGGGGACGCCGTCACGCCATCTCAGGATGCGGGGATTCCGTCCCGTGAGCGACAAGCGGCGCAGAAGACTTAGAATGCAGGTGGGAAGCGTTAAGTCGCCGGGCAACAATATCGTGATTGAGCCAGAGGACGGGACCCGCGGGTTCCGACGATTCGCCAAAGATCAGTTGTCCTGTCGCAGTCACGACGAGACTGCTCAGGAGATCACTAATCATCGTCTTGCCATCCCGATGCATCCGGGTGATCTCGTTTGACGTGCCGATGGTCAAATCGGCCTGTGCCTGGCTGTTTGCCATGGGCCATGCCGAAAAATCATAGAATGGACGCATGACCTCGCTGGCCTGCATGTCGGTGATCTTCCGGAAAACATCGTTCATGGTTAAGCCGTCCATGAGTAACTGCTCGCATGCCTGCCATTGTTCGTCGGCCCATTCGCTCCCGTTTTCCTTCTTCAACGCAAGCAGCAGTGGTATCAGGGGCAGCTCGATACCGGTGAACACGTCGGACGAATTGGTCCGGATTTCAGGGCAGTTGTAGACGGTTGCCTTAATGCCTTTCGCCCAGGCATCCTCGGCGATGCTTTCGAGACGCATCTTCGCATATCCCTGGGTGTAGTTGGTATAGGTTTGCCAACGATAGCTCCCATCGATCAGGACCGCCGATCCGTGATAACCATAGGCCGTATATCGCACTTGTCCGCCCGAGGCTTCTATGCGCTCGCGGATCGCTGTGCTGAAGTCGATGAGATGGCGAAAGGTGTTTGCAGAGACGTCGTCAAAATTCTGCAGAATGAGCTTTCCCATATCGCTGTCGAGCAGCGTCTGAGAAGACATGTGGCGGGGGCCAGTTCCCTTGTAGATTCGATTGGCGACGACCAGGAATGTCTTCGCCTTCGGAATGCCGCCGGCCATTGTGTGGGCGAAGAAAACATTGCGGCCATTAGCGATCATTGCGTCCAGAGCGGTCATGACCTTTGACAGCGATGCCTTGAAACGCGCAGTGGCAATGTCTCGACATTGCTCCAGATAGTCCCAGTCAAGCTTGTCATATTCCCAGCTCTCAAGCGTCATCTTTGCCAGAAGATCGGTTGGAGTCGGACCGTCTGCTGGCGCATCGAGATCGAAACCCGCCATAAGCGGTATGTTGATGATCCTACCGCCCAACTGGGCCTCCGCAGAAGACAGTTCCTCGGCGTCGAGCGACCGCAGGGTGTTATTCTCGTCGCGCCGTCCGACGGTGATCCCCACAATCTCCATTCCAGCCCGTCTGGCTTCGTCTAGCAGGCCGGTGGCGTACCCGCGACCGAACAATTCGCCGAAGAGTACGAAAACATCGCCCTTACGGAAGATCGTGTTTTCGGAAAGACGATTCAACGCAACCGGATTTTCCATATTGTCAACTCTTTGCTTCGCGTTTCGTCGAGCAGGTGCCCATACGATCTGAGCAAGACATGACCGCATAGTTGGCCGATGGGAACTCATTTTCGGTGACTGCTCATTTCAAAACGTGAAGAGCCGCGCAATCCGAAAACACCTCGGGATTACATCCGCCTTTCGCCGCGGTTGCTTCAGTACGAATTAGCGACAGCATTGCCGGCGAAGAGTTGGGAATGATACCCATATTGCCGGTTTTCTATACGCAGACAGATTTTCGCTAAGCGGTTTCAGCGCGTTATTTCTCGGCGGCCGCCAACCTGCTCTTTTCACGAGCACTCGGAAGCGCCGTCTATAAACCGCTGTCCTTGACACAATCGAATTACAGGCGACCGGCCAGTTCCCTTGCACGTTGCTCTCGATCACCTGGACCGATTTTGGCGCGCCCGTATATTCGCCTGGCGAATGATGAATGGAAAAAACATTCATTTGATAAATCAGGCGGAGGCCGGAATAATACTTTACGAGCCAACGTGGCCAAGGCGGTTCATCGCTCAAAGAAATCAATAAAAAGGGAACGAAATGAGGAAAAGTGCGGTTTTTCTATGCTTGGCGGCCTGCGCCAGCTTTGCGGTTTCTCCGGCTATTGCGAAGGATATTAAGGTAGGATTGAGCGGCACCGTGACATCGGTTGATCCGCATTTTTATAATGCCTCTCCAAACAACAGTATCGCCATGCAGATATTCGACAGGCTGACCGAGCGGACAGCCGAAGGGCAGCTTGTCGAGGGCCTTGCAACGAAATGGGAGGCCGTTTCCGAAACCAAATGGCGTTTTACCCTTCGTGAGGGCGTAAAATGGCATGACGGAAAACCCTTCACCGCCGATGACGTTGTTTTCACGCTCAGCCGCGCTGGAAATGTTCCAAATAGCCCCGGCGGGTTCGGCGGTTTCATCAGAAATGTCGCAAGCGTCGAAACCGATGGAAATCTTGCGGTCCTAATCACCACGAAGGCACCGGCGCCTACCCTTCCGGGCGATCTTGCCAATATAGCGGTCATATCCCGGCACGTCGGGGAGGGCGCGGACACAGCAGACTACAATTCCGGAAAAGCGGCAATCGGCACCGGCGCCTTTCGCTTCTCGACTTTCAAGCAGGGCATCGAAGTTGGGCTGGAGCGCAATCCAGACTGGTGGGGCAAGAGAGTGGCCTGGGACCATGCGACCTACCGCATGATCTCCAGCGCCAGCGTGCGCACCACGGCTATTCTGGCGGGTGATGTCGACATTATCGACGCCCCCGCCGCAACCGATATCGCGCGATTCAAGTCGACAGCAAATCTTTCCTTCGTCTCCACGCCCGGTCTGCGCGTGATCTATCTGGCGCCGACGACCTCGGGAGAGAGCTGGAAAGCCAATGTAAAGGGGCCGAATGGTGAAGCGCTGGAGACAAACCCGCTTGCCGATGCGCGCGTCCGCAACGCTTTGTCCGTGGCGATAAACCGTCAAGGTATCGTCGATAAGATCATGGAAGGTACGGCCACGGCATCCGGCCAGTGGCTGCCCAAAGGTGCCTTCTCCTACACCGACGACATTCAACCACCGAAGCCGGACGCGACAAGCGCCAAGAAGATGCTGGCCGATGCTGGCTTCCCGAACGGTTTCCAGCTGACGGTTCATGTGCCGAACGACCGCTATCCCAATGCGCCTGCCGTCGTTCAGGCCGTCGCGCAGATGTGGACGCGCATTGGCGTAAAGACGAATGTGGAGGCCCTGCCGTGGACTACCTTCTCTTCGCGTAAATCGGAATTCTCCATGAAGCTGCTGGGGCTCGGTAACGCCACCTATGATGCAAGCTCCATGTTGGTGAACGTTATCGGAACCGTTGATCCGAAGCGTGGACTGGGTGCTTCAAATGACAGCGGATACTCCAATCCGGCACTCGATGATCTCGTCGCGACGGCGATGACGATTTACGACGACAAGGCTCGCGAGACGGCCCTTGTGGAGGCGGTCAAGGTTGCGGTAAATGACGGCGCCATCATACCGCTTTACCAGCAGAGCAACGCCTGGGTTACGCGCAAAGGCCTGTCCTATGCACCGCGGATTGATGAGCGTACGCTCGTGAAGGATATATCCGAATAAGTCTGCCTGACGGATCGGAATTGTTTCGATCCGTCACCGTCACCTCCTGCGCGCAGATGAGCGGCTTTTGCAAGAACGCAAAGCCTGAAATGCGGTATATCTGACAGCGCCCGCATGTCGAAAGCGGCGGGCCTGCGCCACATCATCAATGTTTTGAGGGTATCATGACCCTATGGATTATCCAGCGCCTGTTGCAAGCGATACTGGTCGCTCTGGCAATGGCCGTGATCGTGTTTGTTGGTCTTCACCTGATAGGCAGCCCGATCGAAACCCTGCTTCCGGCGGAAGCCACGCATGAAGACCGCCTGCGGCTGATCGCCGATCTCGGCCTTGATCGCCCGCTTTACGAGCAGTTCTTTCTGTTTCTGAAAGGCGTCCTCCAGGGAAATCTCGGCATCAGCTATGTCTACAAGGAGCCGGCTGTCGAGCTGATCCTGTCCCGCCTGCCGGCCACGTTGGAGCTTGCCTTTGCGGCCGTCCTGCTGTCGCTCGTCTTCGGCGTGCCCCTCGGCCTCATGGCGGGTTGGAAGCCCGAGAGCCCATTTTCCCGCATGATCATGGTCGGTTCGATCTTCGGTTTCAGCCTGCCGATCTTCTGGATAGCCATTCTGCTTATCATGATATTCAGCGTGCAGCTGGGCTGGCTGCCGAGTTCCGGTCGCGGTGCAACCGAAACCCTGTTTGGCATTCCATGGTCCTTTGTCACGCTGGATGGCCTCAGGCACATGGTGCTGCCGGCAATCAGCCTTTCGCTGTTTAACATTTCCATGGTGACGCGCCTGACCGAAGCCGGTGTCCGCGAGGCCATGTCCAGCGAATATGTGCGATTTGCCAAGGCCAAGGGCCTTTCGCCACGGCGCATACTCGGCATTCATGTCCTCAAGAATGTCATGATACCGGTCGTGACCGTCGTCGGGCTCGATATCGGCCAGACAATCGCCTTTTCTGTTGTCACTGAAACGATTTTTGCCTGGCCCGGCGTCGGGAAGATCATCATCGACAGTATCGCCGCGCTCGATCGCCCCGTGATCGTGGCCTATCTCATGCTTGTGGTCATCATGTTCGTCATCATCAATCTCGTCGTCGATGTCACCTACAGGCTGCTCGATCCACGTATCCGACTTCAGGGAGAGTGACGTGCAAGCTATCCCCGTCTCCGCAAAATTCCGACCCGGGCTTCAATTCCTGCGTCAGTTTTCACGCTCGCCTCTTGCGCTGATCGGCCTCATCCTGATCATACTTATTGCCCTTCTGGCGATATTCGCTCCGATGTTATCGCCTCAAAACCCCTACGACCTGATGAAACTGGACATCATGGATGGCCGCATGCCGCCGGGATCGGAGGCTTCCGCTGGCTTCACCTTCGTCTTCGGCTCGGACGATCAGGGGCGCGACATGCTCTCCGCCATTCTCCACGGTCTGCGGATCAGCCTGATCGTCGGTCTCGGATCGGCGGCTATCGCCTTCGTCATCGGCACCGCTTTCGGCCTGACAGCCGCTTATGTCGGCGGCAAGGTGGAGACGGCCATGATGCGCATTGTCGATCTTCAGCTCTCCTTTCCCACGATCCTTTCGGCGCTCCTCATTCTTGCGCTGCTCGGGAAAAGCGTCGGCAACGTCGTTTTCGCCATCGTGCTCGTGGAGTGGGCGACCTATGCCCGCACCGCCCGCGGCGCCGCACTGACCGAACTGCGCCGCGAATATGTTGAAGCGGCAAGGTCGTTGCGCCTTCCCCACCGGAATATCCTGTTTCGCCAGCTTCTGCCGAACTGTCTGTCGCCGCTGGTGGTCCTCCTGACAATGCAGGTCGCGCGCGCCATCACGCTTGAGGCGACGCTCAGCTTTCTTGGCCTTGGCGTGCCCGTTACCGAACCGTCGCTCGGGCTCCTCATTTCCAGCGGCTATGAATTCATGTTGTCGGGCACCTACTGGATCGCGCTTTTCCCCGGAATAGCGCTGCTCGTAACCATCTTTGCGATCAACCTCGTCGGCGACCGCCTGCGTCAAATGCTCGATCCGAAGGCTGCACAGAAATGACCGCCATGCTCGAAATCAAAGGTCTGAAAACTGAAGTTGTGACCGCCGAAGGCCGCGTCACCCTTATCGACGACATCAATCTCGACCTCGCGGCCGGTGAAGTTATGGGCCTTGTGGGAGAATCGGGATCGGGGAAATCGGTAACCGGCCTGTCGATCATGGGATTGATCGATAAGCCAGCCCAGGTCACGGCTGGACAGATACTTTTCAAGGGCAGGGATCTGCGGACTCTCTCTGAACGGGAGTTTCGCTCCATTCGCGGCAACCGGATTGCCATGATTTTCCAGGATCCCATGTCCACGCTCAACCCCGTGCTGCGTATCGATACGCAGATGATCGAGGTGGTGCGTGCCCATGAAACGATCAGCAAGCAGGCGGCCCGCGAGAGGGCGCGTGATGCCTTGGGCATGGTCGGCATTCCAAGCCCTGAGGAGAGGCTGAGCGCCTATCCGCATCAATTCTCGGGCGGGATGCGGCAGAGAGTGGCCATCGCCATCGCACTCCTGATGTCACCGGATCTCATCATCGCCGATGAACCGACCACGGCGCTTGATGTCACGATCCAGGCGCAGATCCTCTCGATCGTGCAGAAGCTCGCGCGCGAAAAGGGAACTGCCCTCATCTGGGTTACACATGACCTCTCGGTCGTCGCTGGCCTCGCCGACCGCCTTTCGGTCATGTATGCCGGCCGCATCGCCGAGCAGGGAAAGACGGCCGATCTGCTTCGACGCCCCATGCATCCCTATACGAACGGCTTGATGGCGAGCCTTCCCGCGCACAACAAGCGCGGTTTCAGGCTCAAACAGATATCGGGCACGACGCCATCTGTCGCCAATATGCCGAAAGGTTGCGCCTTCCACCCCCGCTGTTCGTCAGCGACCGAGCTCTGTCTCAGTCCACCGCAGCTTGAACCCGTCGAAGGCCGACTTCTTCGCTGTTTTCACCCCGTCATGGAAGGAGCGCCAGCATGAGCAATCGACTGGAGGTCCGCAACGTCAGCAAGCGCTTCAGCCGCAAATCCGGCCTGATCGAACGTGGCGCCGAATTCATCGGCCTGAAATCCCCCAATCCCGTCGTCCGCGCTCTGGATGATGTCAGTCTCACCGTCGCAGAAGGCGAAGTCGTCGGTATCGTCGGTGAATCCGGTTGCGGGAAGTCGACGCTCGGACGGGTGGTGGCCGGTCTGCTTCAGGCGTCAGACGGAACCGTGCTCTTCCGGGACAAGCGCCTTCAAGACATGCATGGCGACGAGGCGGAGACGGCGCGGCTGAAGGTCCAGATGATCTTTCAGGACCCGTCCTCCTCCCTCAATCCTCGGCAGCGGGTGCGTGAAATCATTGGTGCTGCACCCCTGCATCATGGGCTCACCACGGCGCGGGAGCTGGATGACTACGTCAACCAGCAGATGGCGCGCGCCGGCCTCGATCCGTCGATGGCGTCCCGCTTTCCCCACCAGTTCAGCGGCGGGCAGCGCCAGCGTATCGGCATCGCACGCGCGCTTGCGGTTCAACCGGACATGCTGATCTGTGACGAGTCGGTCGCGGCTCTCGATGTGTCGATCCAGGCGCAGATACTCAACCTTTTTCTCGACCTCAGAGAACAGCTGGACCTGACTTACATCTTCATCAGCCACGACCTCTCGGTTGTTGAGCATATCTCCGATCGTGTGGTGGTGATGTATCTCGGCCGTGTCGTGGAGGAGGCGACCGTCGAGGAGTTGTTCGCCCATCCCAATCACCCCTATACCCGCGCCCTTCTTCAGGAACGACCAAGCCTCGATCCCGTGCAGCGCAGTTTTTCTGCGATCGAAGGGGAAATACCAAGCCCGCTTTCACCGCCGTCAGGATGCCACTTCCACCCGCGTTGTCCTCTGGCGACGGAGCGCTGCCGTGTCGAGCGGCCAGAGCTGCGTTCGGTTGGTTCGCGCCACAAGAGCGCCTGCCATCTGAACGACTGACGTCGGCAAATCCAAAACCAAAACCGCAAAAGGAAGAAATATGTCTGTTTCAGCACCTCTGGAACATTTGTCTGAGCAAGGCCAGGAATTTCCCTCACAAGAATGGAAGCAGGTAGCTAATCCTGCCGACCACGGTCTTTCCGCCGATGTTCGCTCGAAAGTCGATGCGGCTCTGGACGCCTTGCCGACCACGTCGTTTATCGCGGTTGCCGGTGGCGAAATCCTCTATAGCTACGGTGATATTTCCGAGGTGAGCTATCTTGCCTCGACCCGCAAGAGCATCCTGTCGATGCTGATGGGCAAAGCCGTTGCCGAAGGAAAGATCGATCTCGATCTGACCATGGCGGACCTCGGCATCGATGAGGATCACGGCCTGTTGCCTATCGAAAAGACGGCGACGCTGCGGGACCTTCTGATCAGCAGTTCCGGCGTTTACCATCGGCCTGGGAGCCCCGGCAGCAATACCAAGAACATTCCCGAGCGCGGCTCGAAGAAACCCGGCACGTATTTCCACTACAACAACTGGGATTTCAACGTTCTCGGGGCCGCTTTTGAACAGTTGACCGGCCGCAGTGTCTTCAAGGCATTCGAGGAAGATTTCGCAGGGCCGATGCAAATGCAGGATTTCGACCCTTCTCGCCAACGGATGATGGGTTACGAGGGCGCATCGCGATACCTTGCCTATCACTTCTTCCTGTCCGGGCGCGACATGGCGCGGCTGGGGCTTGCGATGGTCCGACAGGGTCGTTGGGGCGACAGGCAGGTGATGCCGACCGAATGGGTTGCAGAAAGCACAAAGATCCGCGTTCCTGCGGAAAGCATGAATGAGAGCGAAAAGTCGCGGATTGCCGGCTACAGCTATCTCTGGTGGATTCCCGTGGTGACGGATGAGACGCCGGAATGGCAGGGCGCCTGTGTTGCCGCCGGCCATTTCGGGCAGTTCATCCTGTGCCTGCCGGCGCTCGACATGGTTTTCGTCAACAGGAGAGCAATCCCTGATCATCTGGCGATTGCCCGCAATGACGGCAGCTTCAAGGAAGAATTGCCGGCGGTGACCATGGAAAATTTCCTTGGCGTCGCCGATCATTTCATCCGCGCAAAGTTGACGACCGGATGATGCTGCAAGGCCGCTGATCCATCAGGGCGCGTCCCCGATGAAACAGTCGGAAATCTGCTCCCGCAGCCACTGACTTGCCGGATCGCGTTCCTTTTCGGCAAGCCAGATCATGCTGGTCGACTGTTTTTCTTCTGCAAAGGGAGATTCCAGCAGCAGCAGTTCGTGCGAGCGTTCGAAGAGTTTCGCAACGCTTTCCGGCATGATCGCCACAAGATCGCTGCGGGCGATGATCGCCACCGCTGCAGAAAAATGCGGCACGACGGCAACGACTCTTCGCTCAAGCCCCATGGCGTCCAGCCGCTCGTCGATCCAGCCACGACGGCTTGGCGCGGAGGTGACCTTGACGTGTCCAAGCGACAGCAGCGCATCCAGCGTTAGCGGCTTCTGCGCGGCCGGATTGGTGGCCGACATGATGCAGACGCGCCTCTCGGTAAAGAGTGAGGTGCAGCGGTAACGGGCCGGAAAATTGTCCGCCGTCATGACGGCGACATCAATCGTGCCTTCATCGAGATGCTCCTGTACGACGGGGAGGAAATTTCGATTGTTGGCCACGCCCGTGCGCGGCATGTGAATGACTTCCAGCACACAATGCTTCGCGCGTGCCTGTACACGTTCAATAAGGCGAGGCATCAGGACGACGGAGAAATAGTCGTTCATTCCGATCCTGAAGGCGCGGTGCGATGTTTCCGGTTCGAATTTGAGATGTGACAACATCACTGTTTCGGTGTCTTCGATGATACGCCGTACTGCCGGAAAAATCTCAGCGCAAAACCGCGTCATCACGAAGCCGCCCGACGTCTTTCGGAACAATTCATCACCCGTGATGGCACGAACGCGCTTCAGCGCATGGCTCATGGCGGGTTGGGAGAGACCGATATACTCGCCTGCTGCCGTCATGTTGCCTTTGACGACGAGGGCGTAGATGACCTTGAGTAGATTGAGATCGATGGATCCCAATGAAAATCGCTGCATGCGAACCTGCCTTAGCCTTCAAAATGTGCATGAACACAATGGCATGGACCGCGCCTGGCGAAAATAGGCGGCAGCCCTTCGCTTGCGGTCTCAGGCGTTGGCTGCTTGCTGCCGCAGCTCGGCTCCTTCGAGACATGACAATGTGCCTCATGCCGGCCTCCTTGCGGATCAGTCAACGCGACACCGCCCGGCATGCCGGTTTTATTCTCTGTCCCGCACGTTTCCCAGCCACCTGAAGATCGTTGGTGCATACAGCCCGCCGGCGAGAAACGCCGCCAGCATGACCAGCGATACGCCGAGCTGGACGATGTCGAACCTGACCGTTCCATCTGCGACGAACCACTCCGTAATGATACCCGCTATCGCAAAGGGAAGACGTGCCAGGATTGGAAACCACATTTTCAGGCTCCTATTGCCAGATGATCAGGAGAATGCCCTGCCGCCCGCAGGAGCCAGGCACGCTCCTTGATCCTTTCAAGGCGTGGTCCGGTTTCTACCACGTCATCTTCAATCCCAACTTCCCGTTCCAGGCGTACTGGTCGGCGTCGAAAGTCGTGCTGAAGTTGACGTTTCCATAGAGCGATGTGCTTTGCGATAGTCGTGTTGTGCCGCCAATCCCGATTTCGAGCCAGGTTTCCTTGAGGTCGCTTGCGAAGGCAACCGGGCCGTTGGCGGACGATATGTCCGTCTGCGCTTCCGCCGCGAATTCGTGCCACAGGCTCGCGCGGCCCCACACCGTATAAGATCTCTGGGACGTTTTATCCGTGCCGTCTGCATCCCAGGATCGCGCGAGCCGCGCTCCGATCCTGCCTGTAACCGAGTTCGACGTGTCGAAGTCGATATCGGCCGCCCCGTCGTTGAAGTCCCCCATCCGGATCGTCTGCAGCACCAGCTGTGCCTGAGGTTCGATCTGCCAGCCGTCCGCGAGATGAAAAGCACGCCCAGCCTCCAGCGATGCGGCAAGACCCACGCCATCGGCGTCCTGTTCCGGAAAGCCAATTGCCGTGCTGCGGTTCGATCTCGTATTGAAGCCGTACCAGGTTCCCTGAAGCACGCCGTCCAGATACCAGCCGTCGTCTGCCAGACGGGTCCAATATCCGCCGAGTGTGACGGCGTCGAACTGGTTGCGACCTGCGCTTCGCTCTTCGAAAATCCGGTCCTGGGTCACATCCATGATGCCATGACCGTAGGCAAGGTACAAACCCGCGCGATCGGTCAACCCGTTGGCTTCATTGGAGTAGAGGTCCAATCCCGCCTGAAACGCAGCGAAGCGATAGTCGAACTCAGGCGCACCGTCATATATGCCCCGCGGATCGCCAGAGCGATGTCCCCAGTGGCCGATCGCGCGCATCCATGTACGCGGTTCGGTCGATTGCGACTGTGCATCTTCGGAGCGCTGGCGTTGCTCCTCGTCACCAACGCGCTCGTGAAGCGTATCTATCATATGCCGACCGTAAATGGCCGCCATGGTGGGAATCGCCGCATAGAGCGACACCTCGGGGCGATAGTCGGGCAGAGGGTCAGGTCCGGGAGGCGTGGGATCGGGGCCGGGGGGCACAGGTGCCAGTTCCGAACGAAGATACCAGTTTTCGGCCGCAGTGCCGTCCGCCGCTCCTCTGAACAGGGAATATTCGTAAGGTCCTGCCACGACGGGTCCGGCGAGCGTAAAGGCCTGTGCACCGGTGTTGCCTCCGTTGATGGCGTCGACGAGAAGGATACCGTTTCCGGTTGTGAGCGCTCCGCCGCCCCCTGTATTGTTCACTGACACACCGGTGCTGCCCGATGCCGTCCCGCCGTTTATGATCAACCTGTCGGAAGGAGATGTGTCATCCTCGAGATAGGCGTTAAAGCCGATACGCCCATCAATTCCGCCATATGCGCCGACCGAGAGCGTCTTGTAGCTCGGCAAAAGCAGCGGATCGGAGGATGGCGCCGAAAACTGGATCAGACTTTCGGTGTTCGACAAGGCGGTCAGGTTCGAGGATCCTGTGATGGTCCAGATGCTTCCGTTCGTCAGCGAGACATCGGAGGTGCTGCCTGTAGCCGTCGTCGCCGAACCCGTCAGGCTGCTGCGGGACGCGTCGAGATCAAGCGACCCTCCGCTTCCGACTTCTATCACTCGGCTATTGCCGATCATCGTTGAACCTGAAAGGTCGAGATCGAAGGTGCTGCCAGCACCCCATGCCAGAATGGCGGATGAATTTTCCGCTTCCACCAGCGCATTGGTAAGCGTCGCCGCGTTCGCGCCGCCCGCGCTCCAGAGCGCTCTCGCTCCGGTTCCGACCGTTCTTATGGAGCCACCTTCCATTACGACGTTGCTGCCACCGAGAAGATAAATACCGTAGGCGGATGTGCCGGAGGTGACCACGTCCGTGTCAGTCAGTCGGATTGTTGCCCCGGACGCGGTCTGAATGCCTATTGAACTACTCGAAAGCGACGAACCGTTCAGGACGAGTGTCCCTTGTTCAACATATGCTCCTTGTTGTGCTGATGTCACCATGGCTCCGTTGCCGACGATAGTCGAACCCGGATTGACCCATAGTGCGAGCCGGGTATTCGTCTCGACGACACTGTCGGTCAGGGTGACCACGCCTCCTGTGAACGTCGCCACTCCGCTGCCGACGCGCACTCGCAGAGTGCCGTTCGTGAATTGGATCTCACCGCCTGTTCCCGCGATAAGCCCATAGCCGACACTTTCTGTCAGGACGTCGGTGCCTTCGGCGACAACCAGACTTCCAAATCCGGATGCGACGATGCCGTCAGCCTGGTTTCCGAACGTGTGGATCGAACTACCGTCGATCAGGAATATCTGGCCCCCAGAAAGCGCTTGCGCACCGATCGCGCTCCCGCCCCTTGTCGTGATCGTCACGGGCGAGATGCTCTCTATTACGCCGCCGTTGCGGGCGCGAAGCGCAATGCCGTCGTCACCGCTTATGGTGCCCATGTCTATCGAGCCGCCGGTCGTCACGATTGTTCCCGGTCCGTCGGCCAGGACCTGCTGAGCCGTGACGGGTTTAGGCAGGGAGGCTATGGCGACCAACAGAACCGTGACGACCCACCCGCGTTGCAATACAGGTGATGAGGGCGCGATTGTCCCGTTCAACATATTCAGTTCCATCGCCAGTCCCTCACTTCCGGCATGTCCTCGCCGAACTGCTCCACGTAGGTCCGATGCTCGACCAATTTCGCCTGAAGCCTTCCAATTATTTCGGGTGCCTTTTCCGCCAGCCCGGGCACTCTGGCGATCGCCTCCAGTGCGAGATGGAACCGATCCAGCCTGTTCAGGACGGTCATGTCGAATGGAGTCGTTGTCGTCCCTTCCTCGATGAAGCCCCTCACATGGATGTTCCGATGGTTGGTACGACGATAGGTGAGCCTGTGTATGAGATAGGGATAGGCGTGATAGGCGAATATGACCGGCTTGTCGGTTGTGAAGATCCTGTCGAACTCTTCGCTAGAAACCCCATGTGGATGTTGCTCCGGATCCTGGAGAGCGAGAAGGTCGACCACGTTGACGGTCCTGATCCTGAGCGCCGGAATTTCCCTGCGCAATATCGAGACGGCGGCAAGGGTTTCCATCGTCGGCACGTCACCGGCGCAGGCCATAACAACGTCCGGTGCTACTGAATCGTCTTCGTAGCTCGCCCAATCCCAAATACCCATTCCCGCACGGCAGTGCTCGACAGCCTCTTCCATCGACAGCCACTGGGGAGCGGGTTGTTTTCCAGCGACGATGACGTTGATCCGGTCATAGGTCTTGAGGCAATGGTCTCCCGTCCAGAGCAGCGTGTTCGCATCCGGGGGCAGATAGATTCGGACAATGTCTGCCTTCTTGTTGGCGACAAGATCGACGAAGCCGGGATCCTGATGGGAGAAGCCGTTGTGATCCTGCCGCCACACATGGGAAGTGAGCAGGTAATTGAGCGAGGAGACCGGCTTGCGCCATTCCAGCTCGCGCGAAACCTTCAGCCACTTGGCGTGCTGATTGAACATGGAGTCCACGATGTGGATGAATGCCTCATAGCATGAGAAGATGCCGTGGCGGCCTGTTAGCAGATAACCCTCGAGCCAGCCCTGGCAAAGATGTTCGGACAGAACCTCCATCACTCTTCCGTCTCTGGCGAGATGGACGTCGTAGTCTTCTATCGCCTGCATCCAGACGCGCTGCGTCTCCTCGAAGACGCTGCCCAGCCTGTTGCTTTCGGTCTCGTCGGGTCCGAAAACGCGGAAGTTTCGGTCGTCGGCGTTGAGCTTGATCACCTCCCGAAGGTAGTGGCCGAAAATCTCGGTCGATTGCACCTGGTTTTCGCCCCGGCGGGTGACGTCCACCGCGAAGTCACCGATAGGCCTCGTCTTCAGCTCCTTGCGCAGAAGGCCGCCATTTGCGAACGGCGTCGCGCCCATGCGTTTCAGCCCTGCGGGTGCAAGCGATCGCAGCTCGTCCTTCAGCCGCCCGTAGTCATCGAACAGATCTTCGGGATCGTAACTCCGCATCCAGTCTTCGAGGATGGCGCGATGGCCGGCATCTCCCCGGCAGTTGGCCACCGGCACCTGATGTGCGCGCCAGAAGCCCTCCACCTTCTTGCCGTCGACCTCCTTCGGTCCTGTCCAGCCCTTGGGGCTCCGGAGAACGATCATCGGCCATCGGGGAACGCCCGGAGGGTCCGCCTTGCCCCGGGCCTCCCGCTGAAGTTCCCTGATGCGGTCGAAAGCGTCGTCCAGGACGTGCGCCATCCGTTCGTGCATCGGTCCAGGCTCGTGACCTTCGACGAATACAGGTTCGTAGCCGTAGCCCTTGAAAAGGCTCGTCAGATCCTCGTCGCTGCTCCTTCCCAGAATGGTAGGATTGGCGATCTTGTAACCGTTAAGGTGGAGGATCGGCAGCACGGCGCCGTCCCGGCGCGGATTGAGGAACTTCGAGGAGTGCCATGCGGCGGCAAGGGGGCCGGTTTCCGCCTCGCCATCGCCTACCACGCAGGCCGCGATGAGGTCGGGGTTGTCAAAAACGGCCCCGAAAGCGTGGACGAGCGCATATCCGAGCTCGCCGCCTTCGTGAATGGAACCGGGGGTTTCGGGTGCAGCATGGCTTGGAATTCCTCCGGGAAACGAGAACTGCTTGAACAGCTTCCGCAAGCCTTCGGCGCTTTCCGGAACGTCCGGATAGACTTCGCTGTAAGTGCCCTCGAGATAGGTGTTGGCCACCATTCCCGGCCCGCCGTGACCGGGGCCGCAGATGTAGAGAATGTCGAGATCGCGCGCTTTTATGATCCGGTTCAGGTGGGCGTAAATGAAGTTCAGGCCGGGCGTTGTTCCCCAATGCCCGAGCAGTCGGGGTTTAATGTGTTCAGGTTTCAGAGGTTCGCGCAGAAGCGGATTGTCCATCAGATAGATCTGGCCGACGGATAGGTAATTGGCGGCGCGCCAGTAGCGATCGATCAGAGACAGCTCAGTGTGATCCGTGAGATGCGTCGGACGCTCATTCATGATCTTCTCCTTGAGATTGCTTTGCGACCAGAAGCGACATCGCTTCGTCGGCGATCGTCTGTTCCTCGTCGGTGGCAATGACGAGTGCGGCGACAGGACTTTCCGGAGTGCTGATCCTCAACTCGTTTTGCGCGTTGGCGGATCCGTCGAGCTCGACGCCGAGCCATGTCAGACGGGATACGATCCTGCGGCGGATTTCAGGTTGATTCTCGCCTATGCCGGCAGTGAAGACCAATGCATCCACCCCGCCGATCGTTGCCGCCTGTCGTGAGATCTCGCCTGCCACCCGCAGGCAAAAATGGTCCACGGCCTCCTGCGCCTGCATCGAGTGGTCGCCCACGAGCTTTCGCATGTCGCCGCTGATGCCGGATATGCCCAGAAGCCCACATTCGTGATAGAGGAACTGCTCCAGGCGGTCCGCATCGGCCTGTTCGTTGCGCAGCATGTGAAGGAAGACACCCGGATCGAGCCAGCCGGGCCGCGTTGACATCGGTATACCGTCGAGAACGGAGAACCCCATGCTCGTATCTCTGCTCAGCCCTTCAGACAGTGCGCAGACGCTTGCGCCGCTTCCAAGATGCGCCGCTATGATCTTTCCGGCTGCTGCCGTCCGGTCAAAGCCGGCGAGCTGCTCCATTACCGACTTGTACGAAATTCCATGGAAACCGTAGCGCCGGATGCCGTTGTCGTGCATCGCGCGGGGGATTGCCATTCTCGTAACGGCATCCTCCTGTGTCGAATGAAACGCGGTGTCGAATGAGGCGGTCTGCAGGATATCCGCTCGATGCCGTCCCACAGCTTTCAAAACCCGCAGAGCGGAAGGTTGATGGAGGGGAGCAAGCGGTACGAGCGCCTCGATCTGGCTTATCGCCCGGTCGTTCAGCCGCGCCGGGCCGGTGAAGATTCCGCCTCCGTGGACGATGCGGTGGGCCGCGATAGCAACCCTGCCCGAGACGACGCTTTCGACATGCTCAAGAACTTCCTGCGCCTCACGGTCGAATTCCTCCCCGGATTCACTGATTTCCTCTTCGAAGTGCCTGTCACCGAGCGAGCCGTCGAGCAGCAGCGGAGACGTGAGGAAATCGAGCTTCAGCCGACCCAGGGATTGTGCCGTTTTACCCTCCACCCTGAAGACACCGATCTTGAGCGACGACGAACCCGCGTTGAAGGTGATTAGGATGTTCTGATCCATGCCTAGATCCTTGCAATCTCGAACTCCTGTTGTCGTTCGAACAGCGACGGGTCGGTGTGGTTCCGACCGCCGCGCGGGCGATGTTATGACGGGCCGCCCACGGTGGACCGCCGCGGCAACCGAGTTGCCGCGGCGGTATGCGTTATTTCGGATCGGCGACCGCCACGTAGACAACAGTGTGACCGTCGTAGCGGGGCTCGAACCAGTTTCCGTTGCAGTCACGGTAGGAAACGCCCTTGACGACGACGGTGACGCAATCGGCCGGAACGGAAGCGATCACCGTGCCAACAGCAAGGGCTGTTACCGCATCCCATGCTGCCACCGGCCCCCAGTAGCCCGGCCAGAACGGGGCTGGCGGCGGCGGTGGTGGTGGTCCCGGTGGGCGCGGCCCGGGTGGATGTGGTCCTGGGGGTGGACCCGGCGGATGGGGCCCAGGCCCGGGGTGCGGTGTCGGAGGATGGGGATGATTGCCACCACCGCCCGCAGGATGCGGGGCGGGGTGGGGGGCCGGATGCGGCGCGGGTCTTGGACCGTGTGGAGGATGCGGCGCGACGGCGGGATGGAAACGCGGTTCGAAATGCGTTGGGGCGTTGAAGCCGCGGAAGTCGCCGCCTGGATGAAAGCCGCCGCCTCCATGGAAACCCCCATGAAAACCGCCGCCACCAAAGTTCATTCGTGGCATACGGCCGCCGAAACCGCCTCTGGCTTCTGCAATTTGCGGCGCGACCAGTGCAGCGGCGAGCAGTGCGCTGAAGAGAAGACGTGTCTTCATTGCTTTGCCTCCTCATTCAGAAACTGGATCTTCTGCGCCCCTTCGCCGGGTCGATACTGGAACACGTCGTCAGCAATGGTTGCGTTCTCCGTCCATTCGAGAACCGAAGTAATGCGCGGACGGGCCATGTCTTCGCGATCGACCAGCGATATCTTCAAAGGCAAGGGGCTGCCTTCTGTGGCAATCCAGATTTCCGCATCCTGATCGGGTCCACGAAACGCCCAGTGATCAGCCTCTTTGCCGTTCACATAGGTGTGCCCGACAAAAAATCCTTCCCTGATGATGTCGATCGGAGCGTCCGGCGTACCCCAGGAAAACAGATCGGCGAGTGGGAAGGTGAGGCTGTACTTCTGGGCGGCCTCTTCAAGGGTGTCCTTGATGGTCGCCGGCGCCGGGACCTGTGCATAGACGTTCTGATCCGGCGAGGCATAAACGAGGGTTTTACCGTCGTAGATCAGTTCTCCGTGCACGCTGTCGGTGGCGAGATCTATTCTCAGGTGATCAGGTCGCTTGACTTCGTAGGTGGCGGTGCCGCCGATTTCAAGTTTTTGATCTGTATCCAGGACGACCTCCGTCGTCGTCGTGGCATTCAAGCTGAAGACCTGCAGGCTCTGAAGATGCTCCCCCATTTTTTTCAGAGCTTCGACAGACTCCGGCTCGATGAGGGGCTGTTGAGCGTGTCGTTCCTGTGCCATCACCGATCCGACCGATAAGAGAACCGTCGCCGAAATCAATGCGGCGCGCGATAGTTTCAAATCGAGCATCACGTCGCCTCCCTTTCTGCCCACCTTGCGTGGACCTGCCTAGGCTAGGCGCTCAATTCGTGACGACGTAAGTACGCAACTGTAAATTCGGGCGTAAACTACGTCGGATTTGTCCGGTTTTGCGATCCAACCCGGATGTCTGTCAGGGAGCGTGGCTCCATTTCGGTTGTTTCCGCCAAAAAAGAAAGTCGCGGGAGAAATCCGTCCCCGACTGACAAGGCGGCATTCGATAGGCGTCAGCTTGGTGCAGACGATGCGTTCTTCGCTTCCTGTGCTCGAACGGCTGAAATCGCGGCCGCTGCTTCGGCTGCACCATTATCTCCGCTTCCCACCTGAACGCTGGGGGTTGCGAATTCTATGCCGTTGGCAGTGAAAACCTCGCGAAGCAGGAGGTTTGCGCGGCGCCTGATGAAGGATTGCATGGGCGAAGGTTTCAGTGTCATCCCGAAACTCAGAACCAGACCGTAATCACCAAACTCTTCGAGGCCCTTCATCTTCAAGGGCTCGATGAAGAGCGGACCAAGCTCTGGATCTTCCATCAGTGCTGCGCCGATTTTTTTGGTGAGCTTGCGAGCTTTCTCGATATCGGTGTCGTAGCCGACAGATATCCGGAATTTCACCACTCCCCAGTCGCGGCTCATGTTCTCGACGGCACCCAGTTCGCCAAAGGGAACGGTATAGACAGGACCACGATGGTGCCTCAGCCGTACGGATCTCAAACTGAAGCCCTCGACCGTGCCCTTGTAATTTTTCGCCTGAATATATTCCCCGACCCGAAAAGCATCGTCCAGCATATAGAAGACGCCGCTGATGACGTCCTTGACCAGGGTTTGCGATCCAAATCCAAGCGCGACACCAAATATTCCGGCACCCGCGATGAGGGGCCCGATCTCGACTCCCAGTTCGGCCAGAACCATCAATGCCGTGACGACGATCACCACAACGGCAAGCGCATTGCGGAAGATTGGGAGGAGCGTCCGGAATCTCGCCCTGCGCGCAGCGTCGACCGCAGGCAATCCCGCAAGGTTGCTCGATTCCGACAGCTTCCTGTCGATCCATTCCTTCGCAAGCTGCCAGATGAGATCGGCGAGCAGAAGAACAACGACGCTTTTCAGAAGACCGTAAAAAACGGATGTGACGGTCGCATTGTCATGCCCGAGACCATCGGGGTTCATTTTCCAGACGAGGGCAAGCCAGCCGATCGCGAGTCCTACAACGATGGCACGCACGCCGCGCACGACGAGAATGCCCTTCAGGCTTGATGAGGATCGGGCAGAGGCAGCGGCAGCAATTGTGCCGGCGGCTCGCAGCAGACCTGGTAATACCAGAATGTAGACCCCCAGCCAGAACAGGCTCATGAGATCAAGGGACCAGAATATCCAGATGACAAGGAGTGCGCCGCTTCTCACGGTTTTTCCCATCCGCGAAAAACCGAATGCCGACCAGATGGCCTCTACAGCGCATAAAAGAATGAAGACTGACAGGAGGTAGGAGATCGCCTGCGTTGTGGAGGTGGGAATCCCGATTAAGGGTCCGACGAACGCGCCCGCTACCCCGAAAATGATGGCTCCCAAAAGCAGTTTGGCGCGACCCCGGAGCCTCGCTCCAGCTGCGACGTCGACGAGAACCGCCGCCAGGCGATAAATTACGAAGGCCGTGAGGTAGACCAGCAGGACGATGCGCGCAAGCGGCGGCCATTCGATGGCGAAAAAGATGATCGCCATGGTTACTGCAAAAATTGCGATCGGGGCGAACCTCGCCATCACGCCATCGGTCGCCTGGCGTCTGCTGCGATAGAGCCATTCCGCAACAAGACCGACGGCGAGGAGCCCACCGAAGATGATGAAGACCGGAGCATAGCCGTGGGAGATGGCGTCGGCCCGTGTGCGCAACGCGGCAGCGGCGATGTCCGAAGGAATGCGCGGCACGGCTTTCGCGATTTCGTCAATGTGTGCACGCAGCCGCGTTTCCCACGCCGCTATTCCGTGCCCGGAAACGCTCGGCTCATTTGGTTGGGACCGCGTGCGATCATTGCGCATGAGAAGCGACTGGACATCGGGGTCCTGAAGCAGGTCGACCAGTTGATCGACTTTCTGTTGCGCGGAAACATCCGTCTGGGCCTCGGCGGCACCGCAAAGAAACAGACCCAGAACCAGCGCAATCCACCACCTCATTCTGATGATTTCCGGATCGGAAACTGGAAATTCATGCCCGCAAAGATCTGCCAGCGCGGTGCGCCGGCGCCGTCATGCCAAACCGTGTATTGGGGTTCGATGAAGGCGTTCATGGTGATGCCCTTTTCCAGGGGAATGACTTTACCGACACCGAGGCCGACGGGAATGTAGCTCTTGCCGTTCTCGAAATTGAAATTCCATGTCGCAGACGAACGCAGGTACCAGCCATCGGAAAGATTGACGTTCACAATCGGTTCGAAGGTGAAGAGGTTCACATCATCGCGGTCGCTTACACCTGCAAACGAGGTCTGGTATGTCACCAGGCCTGCAAGAAGACCCCAGCTCTGCGGGGCGACCACGACGCCCGCCGCGCCAATCTGCCATTTTCCGCTTCCCAGGGACTTGTCGGTTGCAGTCGGGATGACGACGAGCGGCCCGGCACCGGTAGTGATTTCACCGTGTTTCGGGAGAATAAAAATATCCATCAGGGTCAGGTCGCCGAGACCTGTGACATAACCTCCGTCTTCATCGGGAGATGTCGCGACCGGCAGAGTGAAGCGCATAAGCTGCGGCAGTCCGCCGAGGTCAGAAGGCACCAGTCCGCGCAGAAGGAATTGGTTGGCCTTGGGATCGCCGGGGACGTCGAAAAAGCTCGGTATGAAATAGTCATGAAAATTGAGAGTGATTTTGGGGGTGAGAGGGTTGTTGGCCTCGTTGACATCTTGATGTTCCTGCGCGGCCGCGGCACTTGCAAATAGTGCGAAGCCTATGGGGAGCCAACGCTTCATCATGTCCTCCAGTCCTGATCTTCCCCATCAAACCATTCCGGTAGACCCAAGCGAAGTACGCAACAGTAAATCGCTGCGTAAACGTGTCCTCCCGCCGTAAAGATTTCCGCGTTTACGGTAACGTACTTTCCAAGCGCCACGATGATATCTAGCGTTACGCGATCACCTCGCGCGGAGGCTTTTGCGATGATGAGCAGGGAAAACGGCGTGGCTGGAACAACGAGAGATTCCGCGCGGAGAGGACTGTGGCGACTGATGCTGAAGTTGCCCGCATTACGAGGCCAGCTTCAGATCATCGCAGCACAGACCACCGATCTCAATGAACTCTTCGAAGCCTACGAAATGGCTGCCAGCGCGCTTGAAAGGTTCCGGAAAGAGGAAGACCGCACCCGAGTGCGGGAGTATGAAACAGTCTGTTCCGCCATCGAAGAGGACATAATTCAACACATCCTGCGCGGGTAAATAAGTGTATTTATAGCAATTTTGACAAATGTCATTTTTGCACATGCTACGCAAAAAATTACATTATTAGTTCTTACTATTGCAACCATACGTTTTCCGCCACATAAAACACAAGTATTTTTCAGTGACGAGTATCTATGGGGCGGACATGAGTACTGAAATACCCGATGATCAGCCGGATGAAGTGAGTCTGGAAGCGGCAAGAGAAGAATTGCACAGGCTCTTGCAGGATATCAGGTTCCGGGCCTCGGATCGTCAGAGAGAGATCCTCGTCTATCTTGCGCAGCGGCGTTTTGCCGGGCAGAGGGAAAATGTCAAGGCGTACTCGATTGCGCTCGATGTTCTAGGCAGGGGTGCCGACTTCGATGCTTCCATCGATCCTATCGTTCGTATCGAGATCAGCCGTCTAAGAACGGCGTTAGCGACATATTATTCGGTCTTTGGTGGCGAACTGGGCGTCAGTATTGACATCCCAAAAGGTAGCTACATTACGGTTTTCCCCGCGAACGCGATCAACGCTCAATTTGATGTGCAGGACGATGTTCTCGATTTCACGGCAGATACCGCCGAGCAGCCCGCAAAACGAAAATTGACGCATGACTGGAAGGCGAAGACCGTCGTGGCAGCTGCGATATGCGCAGTCGCCATCGTCGGGATATGGAAAATCTCTGAACGACCGCCCCTCACCGCAAAACCTCTTTTGAGAATAGACGTGTCTGCCGTTTCTCCAGAGCTGCAAGGCGACGCGACGATAGCACGCGATGCTCTCATGACCGCGGTGGCTCAATTCGAGAATGTCATTGTCGCGGCCACCGGATACGACGCCGTCAGCCAGGGCCGTCAATATACCCTGAAGCTCAAATATTATGGGGACAGTGACGACCGCTCAATCTGGTGGCAACTTATCGACGATGCAAACGGCAATCTTCTGAAGTCGGGTTTGGAGAAGGCTTTCATCGAAGGGAAAGCTCCGGCGGGCGTGAAACTGGAGCTTGCCGGAGCGATTGCCCGCAAAATTGCCGCGACAGGCGGGATCGTCAACATGATTGAAGTGAGGGACGCGCCGGCGAATGCCCTCGGCAATGTTTGCATCGCCAGGGCAGATGTTATGCTCAACGGCGGAGGAGCGCGCGACCGCGACGCGGTGATCCATTGTCTCGAACAAACGCTTGCGCTCGGGAAGCAGGATGCGGACGTTTCGTCCACCTTGGCCAAGGTCTACGCACAGTCCGCGGACACGGCCGGGAAAAGTCTCGAACTTGCAGGGAATGCAGTGTCTGCAGCGCCGCTTTCCGATCGGGCGCATTCCGCCCTCATGGCGGCGCGTTTTGCCAATGGTCGAGTGGACGCAGCGATCGATGCAGGCAACAGGGCATTGTCGCTGAACCCCAACAATTCCGATACAGCCGCGAATCTGGGCCTCGTTCTGTTTTCTGCGGGATACTGGAAAGCAGCTTCCGATCTGGCGAAGGAAGCCACTGAAATGGAGGAAACGCCGCCGCGCAACGCATCCCTGGTCCTCGCGCTCGAGGCTTACCGCAACGAAAGGTGGTCGGATTCCTCCCTCTACGCCGAGCAGACACTTGGAGCGGACCTGCTGACCAAATCGATCCGTGTCGCCGCGCTCGCGAAACTTGGGTCAGACAGCGCAAATGAGTTGCTGAAGGAGGCTGAGCAAGGCAAGCCCGACTTTGCAATTGCGTTCCGAAAGGCGGCCAACGCCGCCCGGCTGCGACCCGAACTGGTGACGGCCCTGGAGAGGGGGCTTGCCAAGGCAGGGGCCGATTTCGATACGGTCGCGAGCATTTCGCACCCGTGATTTACAGAAGCATTTACCGTTGCGTACTTGCCCGCAATCGTTTCGCACGGTCTTCTTACAAAGACGGTGCGAAGTCACTGTCAGGCGGATAGGGGAAAAGGCATGAAAGTTGGGCGTCGGTTAACGTTGATGGCGGCGGGCGCCAGCTTGATCTCATCTCCCGCAGCATTTGCCGCCGAAGGGGGAGCTGGTTTCTATCTTCTTGGCTCAAAAGGGCCAGCCGCAGCCATCACGCCTCCGCCTGGCGTTTATTTTCAACACGACCTCTATATGTACCGCGGCGATCTAGGCGGAGATCGGGCGCTTCCTGCAGGTGGCCGCCTTGCCCTGGGCGTAGAAGGCGATGCCATCGTCAGCGTTCCGACCATCATGTGGGTCCTGCCCGAAGAAATTGCGGGCGGTCATCTGGGACTCGGCGCAAGCCTGCCGATCGGATGGAAAAAAACCGATGCGGATCTGACAATTGCCGGCCCGCTTGGCGGTGTGGGCACGGGGGCTGTCAGCGACGCAATTTTCACCGTTGGCGATCCGATCGTGAGTGCATTTCTCGGCTGGGAGACAGGTAACTTCCACTGGCAGGTTGGAACGATGGTGAACGTTCCGATCGGCGACTACCAGAAAGGCGAAATCTCGAACATCTCCTTCAATCACTGGGGCGCTGACGTCTTTGCAGCCGCAACCTGGCTGGATCCCAATATAGGTCTCGACATTTCAGGTGTGATCGGCATGACATTTAATGCCGAGAACCCCGCAACGGACTATCGCACGGGTAACGAGTTTCATTTTGAATGGGCTGCAGTACAGCACTTCAACAAGCAGTTCGATGCCGGCCTCGTCGGGTATTACTATAACCAGGTCACCGGAGATTCCGGCGCCGGCGCACGAAGCGCATTCAAGGGCGAAGTCGCCGCGATCGGCGCCACCATCGGCTACAGCTTCATGGCCGGGGAACTGCCTGTCTCGACAAGGCTCAAATTCTTTCACGAATTCGCTGCTGAGAACCGGGCCGAGGGCAATTCGGCCATCCTGACGATATCGGTGCCGTTATCCATCGCAAAACCGGTCTCGACCGAATAAAGATTTAAGACAACTTGCAGGCGCTGCGGTGAGATGGCACAAGCCAAACCATCCTCATCACCGCACGCCGGATGCCGAAAAATGATCACCTGTTACCTGAAATATACCATCGATCCGCACAAGCTGGCCGAGTTCGAAGATTACGCCAGGCTCTGGATTCCCATCGTCAATCGCATGGGCGGCACGCACCACGGATATTTTCTGCCAAGCGAAGGTGCCAACAATATTGCGCTCGCGCTTTTCAGCTTCCCGAGCCTTGCTGCCTACGAAGATTATCGCGCACGAATGGCCGTCGATCCGGAATGCATCGCCGCCTATGAGCTGGACAAGCGCAACCGCAGCATCATCAGCTTCGAGCGAAGCTTCATGCGGCCGATGTTCGGTTGAGCGCAAGCAACCTCGTGGAACTGACCGGCTAGTTCTCGAACGAAAACACCTTCTTCCAGTCATTCTTCATATCCACCACGAGCCAGTTGCGGCGCTCGGCCTCGTTCAGCGCCCTGTCGAGCTTTCCGAAGGCTGATTGCCGATCATAGGCGTATTCCCTGTCGGCATCGGTGTGATGTACGAGCATGGCAAAGCCGGGTCCTTTTGCTGCGGTCACCCAGCGCATCATTTCGTAGTCGCCGTCGGAATTTCCCGCGACAAAGATCGGTTTCTTGCCGATAAACTTGTTTATGCCTGCCGGCTTGCCCGGACCGTCATCGATGAAGTCGATTTTGGGTAGCCGCTTCAATACCGGAACATCGCCTACGATCGCGTATTGCGTTGTTATGTTGCTACCGATCACCTGTTGCGGAGGTATGCCGTAAAGCTCTTCGGTCACAGGACGCATGAATTCAACGCCGCCGCCGGAGACGATGTAGGTGGTGAAACCGTTCGAGCGCAAAAAGTCGAGAAGTTCGCGCATCGGCAGGTAGGTCATTTCCGTGTAAGGCTTGCCGGTCTTCGGGTGCTTTGCCTGCGCAAACCAGTCCGTCACGATCTTGTTGAACTGGTCTGTCGTCATCCCCGCATGTGTGGCCATGCCGAGTTCAACGATACCTTTCTCCCCGGCTTTCGCGATGCCCTTGAGATCGCCTGACAGGATACTGGCAAACGGTTCTTTCGTTTTCCACTCCGGGTGCTGGGGCGCGAGTGTCTTCACCCGGTCGAGAGTAAAGCCAAGCTGCGTGTAAAAAGGCTGCTCCGTCCAGAGCGTGCCGTCATTGTCGAACACCGCGATCCGGTCTTGAGGGGCGACATAACCTTCACCGCCTTCGGTTGTCGTCGCTTTGACGAAGTCAACGATACGCTGTTTTGATGCCGTGTCATTCCATGAGGGGAGCACTTCCTGCGCGAAAGCCGGGGATGACAGGGTGCCCGCCGCAAGCATCCCGCAGAGGACGGTTGCGGTAAAGGCTCTGCGCGAAAGTTTGGCGTGTCTCGTCATTTTCCGTCTCCTGAAGAAGCAATCCGTTTCACGCAACGAAAGCCGACATGGCTTGTCGATGTGTCCTCCGGCTCTGCGTGTCGCGCAGCCGGCCTGTACCTGCGGCAATAGTTCGGAGCGCAAAGATGCGAGCCGCCTTTCAGCACGCGGCGAGCAATCCTTATCTGTGGCTGCCGCGGATCGTAGCTCTGTTCCATTCCACCGCCTCGCGGATTGGCGGGTATGCAACAGGAGTGCTTTGCCGGTTCGGGGTGCCGTGTTGTCCAGTAGTCAGCCGTCCATTCCCATACATTGCCGATCATGTCATAGAGGCCGTAGGCGTTTGGGGGAAATGAGCAAACGGCGGATGTCCGCTCCTGCCCCTTTGGCTTTGTCGTATGCGTGGGGAATGTGCCTTGCCAGGTGTTGGCCATGGCTTTACCGCCCGGCATCAGTTCGTCACCCCAGACATATTCCGCCTCGGATCCGCCTCTGGCGGCAAACTCCCACTCGGCTTCTGTCGGCAGTTCAAGCCCGGCCCAATCCGCGTAAGCCCTGGCGTCGGACCATGCGACATGGACGACGGGATGATCGAGCTTCCCGCGAAGATCGCTGAGCCCACCGAGTGGACGGCGCCAGTTCGCGCCGAATTTCAAATTCCACCATTGCGATATGTCGGAACCGCTTACCGATTTCGGTTGAACAAAAAGAAGGGAACCGGCACGCAGCATTTCAGGGAGCGCGCCGGGATAATTTGCGGGATCCGGCGCTTTTTCAGCCACGGTGACATGGCCGGTCGCCTTGACGAATGCCATGAATTTTCTGTTTGTCACCGGGGTCTCGTCAATCCAGAAGCCATCGACGCTGACGGGATGGGCGGGGGCTTCTTCGGGATAATGCGCATCGGAGCCCATGATGAAGGTGCCGCCGGGAACCCACCGCATCCCATCGGGTATGGTTTCTGTCACGTCTTCGAATGCAAGAACCATAAGAAACCTCCGTTCACCCTCCGACCATCACGTCTGAAGCGGGTGAGCGGAAGTACGCAACTGTAAATGCAACGTTGTTTACGCGGCAGGCGCGTAAAACAGCTAGCTGGACGGATTGAGTTCAGGAAGCGGAGAGTTGTTCATCTGCTTTCTCGGGCGCGCCCTGGCGGATAGCGAGTTAGCCGCAATCCTCCGGTCGAAATATCCATGATGCGTAGAAAAGAGCATACGCTCGAGTTCATGAACTTCGTTCGAAAGCTCCGGAATATCCGCAACGCGATCCCGAAGGGTGCGAAAACCGTCTGAAACCGCCCACGCGTGAAGGGCGGAATAGACGGCCGGTAATTCGCCGCCAAGCACTGTTTGGCGCAGCACGTGCAGCCGGTACCTTTCCGACCGCAAGATGGTTTTCCTGATGTCTTCAAGCCGGTTCAGTATTAGTTTGGGTAGACCGCGCAACATCCAGACGAGACCTGCCAGCCCAAGCGTAATCAAAATCCGGAGAGCGATCTGCCGTCGATGTTCCGGGAGAGAACGGTGTTCGGCGACCGGCTCCGGCGCAATAGCTGCACGAAGCTTTGCTTCGGCCACAACGATGTGGACAGCTGGAAGCGTGGCGTTGGCCTTGCCGCGCCGGTCGAGATCGTACCATTCATATCGGATCTCAGGCAGCGTGAACTCGCCCTTTTTTTGGGTCGTATAGACGACTGTTTCCGTCCGCCTGCTGAGGGTTTCGCCCCGCCCCGCCGCGACGCCATCTGCAAGCTGCGCGGGCTTGGTATATTGTTTCAGTCCGGTCACCGCACCGGTATCCACTGGGGGCATGAGCATTGCCTGCGTCTGTTTTGCGGTGACAATGATCGTTCGGACGAAGGCATCACCTTCCCTGAGTTCAGCAAGGCTCTTGTCGAAAGACTGGGAGATTTCGACATCTTTCGCCGAAAATAGAGAGGGTGTGGTGTTCGCGTCGGAGACTTCGAAGCCGGTCATCGCAGTTGTCACCCTCCCCCTGGTGGGTGCGCCATCGGCTGAGTAGGCAAAGTTGATGCTGATCGGTGGAATGGAGAACGATCCGGCGCGCTCGGGAACAATTGCATACTGGCGACGGATGCCCGCATATTGAACACCATCAATCGTCTCAACGAGGTTCTGTGCTCGCTCCTCGGGAAGCGTGACAAGCGCATCTTCCATTTCGAACAAGGGGAGATCGGGGGGCGAGGTGAAAAAACCGGGCGCGAAGACATCCACCGTCAGCCGCAATTGCTGGCCGGGAACGATGGTGTCGGTTTTCTCGATGGCGCTCCGCGCGAACGGTTCCGCTGCAATGGCGGGCAGGGCGCACAACGCCAGCAGGAGCGCAGTGACCATCCTCACGGGCTTTTCTCCGCGGCTTCGATGGCGAATTTCCGCGCCATCAGATCGGCCGGGCTCGCCTGGATGTTCTTCATCCACATCTCGGAGGTTTCCTCGGCCATATCGAGTGTTGCAGCCTTGCCCTTCTTTCCCTTGTCATCGAATTGCACGCCATCGGGTTTCTCGTTCGGCTGATCGGGCTCCTCATTGTCCTGCTGTTGCTTGAGCAGCCGTTTGGCGAGCGCCAGATTGGCATCAGCCTCCGGCCAGCCCTTTCGCTTTTCCAGGGCATTTTCGTAGGCAGCGATCGCCTCTTCGAAACTGCCCAGGTGCAGAAGTGCGTTACCCTGATTGAACCATGCCTGCGCAGTGTTGGATAAGGCGAAAGCGTTGGCAGCTTCCTTGAACTGTCCGGCACGGTAATAGGCCGTTCCTTTCCACATGGGGTCCTTGAACACCGCAGCCGCAGTTGCATAGTCACCGCGCTCATAGGCAAGACGTCCCTGCTGGTCCGGTGTCAGCCAGATATCCTCGAAAGTTGCAGATTGTGCCGGGTCCGGAAGCACGACCCGGACTGCAACCAGCAGGACAGCAACGCGCGTCACCCAGCCCCGACGGAAGGACAGGGCGTAGAAAAAGGCGGTGGGAAGCAGAAGCCACCAACCAAGGTCGCGCCACCGCTGCCCCTCCGAAGCAGACTGCTGGCTGAAATTTGTCGCAACACGCTGAACGATCCAGCGAATATCGGCATCGTCGGCGGTCATGGTTGCGACCGAGGCTCCGGTGTCGCTGCCGAACCTCTTCAATCCTTCAATGTCGAGTTTCGAAACGCCGCCCCCGGCAATTGCGCCACCCTCCTGTGTGCCAACCGCCAGGATAATCAGATTGCTGGCGATTTCTCTGCCAGGGGAGGCGGCGGCATCCTCGATCCCGTCGGTCAAAAGAAGGATGGTTCCCGGGCCCCCGTCTTCCCGGAGCAGGCGATCGGCAAGTTGAAACGCCGCTCCCGTATCCTTGCCGGGTTTGGGCATCAGTCGTGTTGCCAGGGCATCGGTGTAGGATTCGATGAGTGCGGCGTCCTCCGTGAGCGGAACGACGAGGTGGGCCGTACCCGAATAGGCAATCACGGCCGTTCGTGCACCCGCTCGTGCAGCCAGCACATCCCGGATCTTGAGTTTTACACGTTCGATCCTGCTTGGACTGATGTCCGTGGCGTCCATTGTCGGCGAGAGATCAACGGCGATGACCAGTGAGGCCGTGTCGGAAACGAATGGCGGCGGCTCCCGCTGCCACGTGGGCCCCGCGACACCCAGCACCACCAGCGTCATCACCATGCCGAGCAGCCAGACGGGGCGAAGCCGGTTTTTATGATCCGGTTCGACGATGAGGCTTTCAAGCAGGTGCGGGGCTATCATGCCTTTCCATCTGTCACGTATGTCACCGGAGCGCGACGCCATCCAGATGAGCAGAGGTGGCAGCAGAAGCGCAATCAGCCACCAGGGGCGCAGGAAGTGAAAGTCTGCGATCATGTCGCAACCCTCCGGCGTCGAAACATTCCCCTGATGCCATCGAAAGCGTACCAGCCACCGAGCAGCGTCAGCGCGGCCGCCAACGGCCAGTGAAAAAGCTCAATCCGTGGCCTCCAGGAGAGCTTTTTCTGGTCTTCGGGTGTAATCGCGTCAAGCACGCCGTAGATCGTCGCAAGATCTTGTCGGCTACCGCCAAAGAAATAGCGACCGCCTGTTTCAGACGCGATCTTTTCCAGCGTGGTGGTGTCGAGTTTATCTTCGCCCGTTGCTGCGGGGTCTCCTATCCCAATGGTATGGATGACGATCTGCTTGTTTTTCGCAATCTCCGCGGCCTTGAGCGGCGGCATGCGGCTAGCGGTGTCGTTACCGTCGGTCAGCACGATCAGAACTTTTTCCGGAACAGTCGTATTCTCGAACATTCGGATCGCCAGGCCGAGAGAGTCACCGAGGGCCGTTCGCGGCCCCGCGATACCCGGCAGCAGCCCGTCGATCATGGAGCGGACAAGGGCATGATCCATGGTGAAAGGCGCAAGCGGATAGGGGGCATCACCGAAGGCGATCAGGCCGATCCTGTCACCGGTACGTTTTGCGACAAAATCGGATACGACGCTGCGGACGGCATCGACCCTTGCTTGTGAGCTGCCATCCGGCCCACGGAAATCCTTCAGGTCCATCGATTGGGACAGATCAAGCGCAAGCAGAATGTCGCGCTGCGGTTCGGATTTCTCGACAGGAGGTTCCAGATACTGGGGTCGCGCGAGCGCCAATACGATCAGGCACCACGATATGGCTTCGATTACCGTCTGCACCGGGCCACGTTTGGGAATGACAGATCCTTCCGATGGATTTAAGCCCGCGGCCTCGGCCACATTGTCGAAAAACGGCAACCGTATCGATGCGGAAGTCTCTCTTCGGGCGGGCAGAAGCCACCACACCAGAAGGGGGACCGGCAGCAGAGCAAGAAACCAGGGCAAATCAAGTTGATACATGATGCCTCTCGATCCATCCGCGGGCTTCCTCGAACACCCTGTCGCAATCCTCGGACGAGGCAGCCGCTTGAGACGGCGCATTCCGGTATTCGGCATCATTGAGCAGATTGGCCAGATGATTTGCCTGCGGGCCTTTCGCACTGTCGTTCAGAAAGCCGACAAACGCGTCTCTGGAAAGCGCGGCCACGCGATCTCGTGGCCATGCTGCCAACGCCGTTCGTTTCAACAGGCTGGCAAGCAGAAGCAGTGCACCATCGCGCCTTGTCTCATCCCGAGCGGCAAGGGCTGCTGTTTCGAGTTCGTGCAATGCTTGCCTTCGATAGGCGTTGTGCCGGTAACGCCGTGCCGCAAACAACGCCCAGCTGCACAGGAACAACAGCAGAATTGTCAGGATCGCAGCCCAGCCCCAGGTTTGTGGAAGCCAGGAGACTGCGGGCGGGACAACGATGTCGTGCATCGTGCGCAAGGCCGTTTCAACAGCCGGATCGAGTTTCGTCGTCTCCATCAGCGTCTCCGTTGCTGCCAGGCGGATTGCTCCAGAAGCCGGCGAAGCTGGGGCGCCGTTTCCTCGGCCGCAGATATAGGCAGCATCGGCAGACCGAGTTCCCGCTGCCAGGCACGCAGTTCACGCCCGCGATCCTTTGCGAAACGTTCAAGTGCCTGACGGACAGGCCTCTGGCCGAAAGTAAGCTCCGCCTGCAGTTTTCCGCCGCTGACGACAAGATCTCCCTGGGTAGGCAAATCGAGAAGGAAAGGATCGAAGATCAGAAGGCAGATGACATCGTTGCTCGCCGAGAGCCTAAGGAGTATGTCCCGCGTGATGTTATCGTGGCCGTTCAGATCGCTGACCAGAATGATCAGATGATCGTGATGTGCAACTGCAGCAACACGGTGAAGAACCTCGTTCAGAATATCGGGTGAGGGGGGACGGGCGTAACTGGCCGAAAGGGCCAGGTTCTTCTCGGCAATCCGGTCGGCAAGCGCGATAACCGCATTGCGGCTGCGATGCGGTTTGATTTCCTCGATAGCGTCATCGGAAAAGACAAAGCCGCCGACGCGGTCACCCGATCCGAGAACACGCCAGGCGCAGAGCATCGCCGTTTCCGCCGCTGTCACCGACTTCATCGAGCGGCGGCTGCCAAAGAACATGTTGATGCGCTGATCGACGAGGAGGAGCGTTGGGCGTTCCTTTTCCTCACCATAAATGCGGACAACGGGTTGGCCTGTCCGCGCCGTCACGCGCCAGTCGATGGAGCGAATGTCGTCGCCGGGCAGATATTCTCGTAATTCCTCGAAAATCAGGCCGCGACCGCGCAGCGCCGACTGCATGCGACCCGCAAGCCGCTGGTGGCTTCTGGCTTTTTGGACGAAGGAAAGATCACGTGCAAGGCTTTCGAGAGCGACTAGCTCAGCTGTCGCGACGTGAACGCCGCTTGTGGCCTTGCCGTGCGCCTTCATGAAACGGCGACCAGTTCTGTAATCCGGCCTATCACCTGGTCGGCGCTCGTATTGGAGGCGTGCGCATCGTAGGAGAGGATTATCCTGTGCCGGAAGACATCGTTGACGACGGCTTTCACATCGTCGGGAGTGACATAGTCGCGGCCGTCGAGCCAGGCATATGAGCGCGACACCTTGTCGAGTCCGATCACACCCCGCGGGCTGACGCCCACCTGCAGCAACTTTGCAAGGTCCTTGTCGTATCGATCAGGATATCGCGTCGCGAAAACCAGTGCGACGATGTATTTTTCCACCGGATCGGACACCGTGACGGTGCCGATCTCTTTGCGCGCCTCGAAAACGATCTCAGGCTCAAGCCGCACCGGCGTCGCACGTTGAGCGTTTCCCTGTGCCGCGTTTTCCTCTTCACGATTGAGCCGCATGATCGCGCCTTCGGCAGCCTCATCGGGGTATCCGACTTCAACATGCATCAAAAAGCGGTCGAGCTGCGCTTCCGGAAGCGGGTAAGTTCCTTCCTGCTCGATCGGGTTCTGCGTCGCCATGACCATGAAGAGGTCAGGGAGCGGGTAGGTCTTGCCACCGACCGTCACCTGTCGTTCCTCCATCGCCTCCAGTAGTGCCGATTGCACTTTTGCCGGTGCGCGGTTGATTTCGTCGGCGAGGATGAGATTGGCGAAGATGGGACCCTGCTGGAATTTGAACTCGCCCTTTCCGCCTTCCGAGAAGTAGATATCGGATCCGGTGATGTCTGCCGGCAGCAGATCAGGAGTAAACTGCACGCGTGACAGTTCGGAATCCAGGTTTTTGGCAAGGCTCTTGATCGCGCGTGTTTTTGCCAGACCGGGAAGCCCTTCCACCAGCAGATGGCCGTTGGCGAGGAGGCCAAGCAGCAACCGCTCCACCATTGTCTTCTGGCCAATGATGGACTGACCGATGCGCTCGCCGAGGGCGAGAATGTCGTCACGTGCCGTCATATGAGATGTTCCATCGCGAAAGAGAATGGCCATTGGCAGGGCGCGAAAGGCGGTCCATCGTGAAAATGGACCGCCACTCTGGTTTATTTTTCGATGCCGCGTTCCTTGAAGGACTGATCGATCGCCTTGTCGACCAGTGCACGAACGCCTTCGATGTTGAAGCTGGCATTGCGCTGGCTAGGCGGATACTTCACGAAGGTTTCCAGGAATTCCGCCGCTTTCAACTGGTTCCTCACCAGCAGGAAGTCATTCCGCACCAGCCAGTCATTATACTGGTCAGATACGATGTCGGCGCGCTCGTAAGGATCCATCCGCAGGTTGAACAGCTTCGGTACGCGCCAGGTCACGAGCGGTGTCTGCCAGACGGCGAAGCCACCGGGTGCAGGCTGTTCGTGGAATACAACTTTCCATTCGTCGTATCGTGTGGCGACGAGATTTCCGTCGTCATCGAAATAGAAGAACAGATTTCGTGCGCTCTTATCCGACTTACCCGTCAGGAAGTCGAGCTGGTTATAGCCATCCAGATGGTTTTTGAAGGTCGTTGAACTTCCCTCCGGTCGCCATCCCTCAAGCAGTCTGCTTTTGACGTCTGCATCACCAGCAGCAGCCAACAAAGTCGGAAACCAGTCCAGACCCGAGAACATCTCGTTCGTGACCTGATCGGGTTTGATCTTGCCTGGCCAACGCACCATGGCCGGCACGCGGAATGCGCCTTCCCAGTTGGTGTCCTTCTCCGAGCGGAACGGCGTTGTCGCGGCATCCGGCCAAGACCACTGGTTGGGGCCGTTATCGGTTGTGTAGACCACGATCGTATTCTCGGTGATGCCGAGATCGTCGAGCTTTTTGAGCAATTTGCCGACATCGCCATCATGCTCGACCATGCCGTCTGCGTATTCGTTATAGGGCATGCCGCTCTGGCCACGCATGGATTCACGAACGTGGGTGAAGGCGTGCATGCGTGTGGTATTCATCCAGGTGAAGAAAGGTTTCCCGGCCTTTACCTGACGATCAATGAAATCAATCGCCGCCGCGGTTGTTTCGTCGTCGATTGTCTCCATTCTTTTTTTGGTGAGCGGGCCGGTGTCCTCCACCTTGCCATCAGCAGAAGCCTTGACGACGCCACGTGGTGAGTAGGCTTTGAGGAAATCAGAATCGCTCTTGGGCCAGGTTGGCGCTTCCGGCTCCTCCTCGGCATTCAGGTGATAGAGATTGCCGAAAAATTCGTCGAAACCGTGCCGTGTTGGCAAATACTCGTCCTTGTCGCCAAGGTGGTTCTTGCCGAACTGTCCCGTCGCATAACCGAGCGGTTTAAGCGCCTGGGCAATCGTTATGTCTCCAGGCTGAAGACCCACGGGCGCACCCGGCGCGCCAACCTTGCACAGGCCCGTACGAAGGCAAACCTGGCCTGTAATGAAAGTCGAACGTCCCGCGGTGCAGGAATTCTCCGCGTAATAATCGGTGAACTTCAGACCTTCCTTCGCGATGCGGTCGATGTTGGGTGTACGGTAACCCATGAGACCGTCGCTATAGGCGCTGATGTTGGTCTGCCCGACGTCGTCGCCAAAGATCACGAGAATGTTCGGTTTCGCGGTTTGCGGGGCTGTCGCCTGTTGCGCCTGTGCCGGAGACAGGAACGTGGTTGACGTCAGCGCCATGGCGACGGCGAGGGTCGCCGAAAAGAGTTTTCTGGAAACAAAGGTCGTCATAGCGCCCTCCGAGTGATGTAGTCGTACGACATTGCGGTCTCCCTTGGTTCGCGCAGGTACGCCCTGCCGATGTGGACGGTCGTCTATCGACGCCGGGAGAGACTTGTTCTTTCGAGGGGTCTTCGGAAGTACGCAACAGTAAACGTCCGCGTAAATAGCAGTAAACAAAGGTTATTGAGTAAGCAGTTCGGCTTTTGCGTTGCTCCGCAACGTGCTTTCGATGTCCGTTGGCGCCCTGGTTTTTTGCGACTGTTCCATTACAGTCAAAGGAGCGGCGACAGCGGCTCCTGCGACATTGCCGACCGTCCGGACGGTGCCGCCGATGACGGTCGCGACGCCTTCGCCAAGGGTGATGTTGCTGTCCGTCAACGTCTGCCCCGTCATCAACCTTTGGCCGATAAGCTGGACGATCTCGGGACTTTCGGCAAACTTGCCATGGTGCAGGCCATCCCCCGCATCGACTTTCGTCAGGTCGATCGCCGTAATTCCGGCTTTCTCGAGTTTGGTTCGGTAGGGTTCGCTGGAGGGATCGATCGCTCCCAACCGCGAGACATTTCCGGTTATGAAACTGGAGGCGGCAAGAGCCCTGTCGTCCTGTGAGACAAACACGGTGAATTTCGGTCTTGGCGAACCCATTTCAACAAACTGTTTGGCAAAAACCTGCGTATCGATATCCGGTGAGGCGAGAATGACGTTGCGGATCTTTGCGCTCACCCGACCGTCACGGATGCCCATCTGCCGCAGAGATTCCATCGCCAGCCACGTCCCCATCGAATGCGCAAGGATTGTGATTTCCCGGACGTTCGGGTCCGCGGCAAGAACCCGCAGCGATTGCTCGAGCGCAGTCCTTGAATAGTTCGTGCTTTCCCTATCGTATTCATAGGCCGTCAGCTGGGCGCGCGATGGCCAGGTGAAGAGCACAGGTGTCGCCCTCATGCCACTGTCATGGACGATCTGAGCAAACCGGAAGACCGAATCCTCATATCGATTGTTGAAACCGTGGATGAAAACGAGGGCATGTCCGCCTTCGATGTGCTGCTGGAACCAGGCCCGTCCCTGCGGTATGGTTTCGATCTGCCTGACCCTCGTCACCGCAAAATCGGTCGCGGGATTTGCCGGCAGCCGGCGCGGCCATTGTACGTCGCCGGCCTTGCGGTTCGGCGGTATCGAAACGGCGACATCGGTCAGATAAGGTTTCGGGCTGCGCTCGCCGTTAAAGAGCGTTGCCGGATCGCCGGATGGCTGCCGCGTCGTGGCAACAAGCATGTCAACCTGTGAGGTCTTCGGGGAGGTGCCTTTTACCTCGACGGGCGCCATTACGCCGTGTGGGTGGCCGCAGGACGAGAGGAGCAGGACTGCTGCAAACGCGATGATCGTCTTCATTGAGGCTCCTTGGCTGCGCGGCAAGAACACTACGGATCGACACGCGGCGCGGGAGTACGCAACCGTAAACGACGGATGATTTACGGTTGCGGAAAAGCCGTTTACCGTTGCGTACTTATTCGCGCATGACGGATGTGGTCGTCTCTCATCGACATTGAGGGGCGACCATATGCACGTCAAAGATACAGTGATCCGCGGTACAGCACAGACAGCTCCTGCGTGTCTTGCAATCCTGCTGAGTTCCGCGACCCTATTCGCCGCCGACTACAAGATGACGACGCCCCGCACACTGTTTTATTACGCGGCGACGATAAACACACCCGCCATGGCGGTTGCAATGCCGGGGGTCGGCTCTCAATACGCGGCAGCCAATCTCGACAGCGAGGGTAACCCGTTTAACGGCGGCAAGACATACGTGCTGCATGTGCCGGCAAACGTTCCCGCAAAAGATTTCTGGTCGGTCGTCATTTACGACACGCAGACGAGATCAATGCTGCAGACCGACCAACCGTTCCCGAGCCTCTCCAGCGAGAAAGACCTGAAGAGAAATCCCGACGGCTCCACCGATATCGTATTTGCTCCCGAAAGGCCCGCTGACAGTCCAAACTGGATTCAGACCATTCCGGGCAAATCCTGGTTCACCATTTTCCGCCTCTACGGTCCGCTTACGCCATGGTTCGACAAGACGTGGAAACTCGAGGACATCGCCGCAGCAAGGTAGCGATCGGTAGACGGCCTATTTCACTGGAGGAAAATCCTTATGAAAGCTCAGATTATTGCGGCCTTGCTGCTGTCTTCATCCTTTATCTCGCCTGCGCTTGCCCAACAGGCAGCAACGTACACCTTCGAAAAAGGCTATCCGGCCGCAGAAACCTCGAAAAAGGCGCGGGATGACGCAGACCTTCAGCGAGCTCTCGTCGCCTATCGCTTCTGGTATCCGACCGTTTCAGTCGAAGGAATCTTCAATGGCAACCGGGCCGTCGGCATCGACGATAATGAAGCCTATGGCGGGGCTGCGGCGGGGCCGCGTCAGGTTGGTTTTACGCTCAATTCGGACACACCCTATGGTTCCGCAACCCTCGATGTTTCGAAAGGGCCAATGGTGGTTGAATTGCCGCCCGGGGCCTATATCGGCCTCGTCAATGACCACAATCAGGGTTGGGTGCTCGACATGGGCATTCCCGGACCGGACGCGGGCAAGGGCGGCAAACATCTGATCGTCGGGCCGGACTACAAAGGCAAGATCCCCAAAGGCTATCTGGTCGGTAAAACCCCCACTTACAAGAACCTGCTCGCAGTTCGCGCGCTTCCCGTTGGCGGCGATCAGGAAAAGGCGCTGAAGGCACTGCAAGCAATCAAGATTTATCCGCTTGCCAGTCCGAAACAGCACCTGAAATTTGTCGACACGACCAATATGGACATCGACAGCACGTCGCTGAAATGGGAGGACAATTTACAGTTCTGGCAAAAGCTGAATGAGATCATTCAGCTGGAACCGATCGTGGCGAAGTTCGAGCCGATGTATGGGCTGCTTCAAACGCTCGGCATCGAGAAGGGCAAGCCTTTCAGCCCCGACGACAGAATGAAAGCCATCCTCGAGAAGGCCGCCCGCGATGGTCGCGATCAGTTGCTGGTATCGGCATTCGATAGTGCCAGGACCGACAAACTCGCCTGGCCTCACCGCCAATGGGAATGGGTTGGCCTCGTGCCGGGAAGCGCGCAATTTGAGACAGCCGCTGGCATTGATCTTGAAGCCCGAGACCGCTGGTTTGCTCAGGCAATCGTGACATCCCCTGCCATGTTCCGTCGAACAGCAGGAGCAGGGTCACTTTACTGGCTGGGTTCCCGCGATGCGTCGGGTGCCTGGCTGGATGGCGGAAAGACCTACAGGCTTTCGATCCCACAACCGGTGCCGGGTAAGCTTTTCTGGTCCGTCACGGCATATGATGCCCAGACACGATCTGAAGTGCAGACCGATCAAGCCAAAGCGGCGCTTCGTTCCCTGTTTGAATTGAAGGATGCGGACAAGGCTCGGGCGACCGAGCTCTACTTTGGCCCCACTGCACCGCAGGGCCACGAAGATCGCTGGATAAAGACGGTGCCCGGTCGCGGGTGGTTCGCATATATCCGCATCTACGGACCCGATGCACCCGCCTTCGATGGCAGCTGGAAACCGGCTGATTTCGAGGAGGTCAAGTGAGGGCCTTTGCCGCCACAGGCGGAAACTGCTGAACGTCCGGGTGGAATTCCATGGGATTTCCACCCGTGCCGTCGTTGAATGCGGCCCTCTTCCCCCAAAGGCCTGGGCCAGAGACTGTCACAGGTGATGAAGGGAGCGCTAAACCTCATGTTTCTGGACTACCTGGCTCTGGCGATACTGGTGTTCATCGTGCTCGTGTTCATCTATGGCATCATCGCGATTCACGACATCCCCTACGAGATCGCAAAACGTCGCGACCATCCGCATCAGGATGCAATCATGGCGGCTGGATGGGTCAGCCTCTTCACGCTGCATGCCATCTGGCCGTTCCTCTGGATCTGGGCGATGGCATACCGGCCCGGACGCGGCTGGGGCGGCGGGGTCGATCCAAAGCTGGCCGAACGTGTCGCCAAATTGGAACAGCGCTTGGTCACGAGGGGGCCAAGCGAATGACGACGCTCCTCTGTTTGATTTACGTGGCAATCTGCATCGTCACTTTTCGGTTCGTAAGGGTTCCGCTGACGAAATGGACGGTAACCACGGCGGTCGTCGCGGGCGTTATCCTCGTTGGTGGCATCGTTGTCGTGATGAACTACAATCACCCGTTTTCAAGGGACGGGCGGATTTACTTCTACGCGACGCCCATAAGCCCCGCCGTGAATGGTCAGGTCGTCGAGGTTCCGGTAACACCAAACTCCCCGGTCAGAAAAGGTGACGTTCTCTTCCGTCTTGATCCCCGGCCTTTCGAATATGGCGTAGCGCGCCGCAAGGCGGCCCTTGCTGCCGCAAAACAGACCGTTTCGGAGCAGCAGGCGGCGCTGAAGGCCGCCGATGCGTCAGTCAAGTCCGCGACAGCCAACCGCGACCAGGCAAAAGACGATTATGAGCGGCACAGAGATGCCAACAAGAATCCGCGCATGTCACCGTTTTCCACGGAGCAGGTCGATGACCTCCGAAATGCCTATCTCGCTTCGGAGGCCGCGCTGGCGACAGCGGAAGCCCAGGCTGAACAGGCGAGGCTGGCCGCCAATAACCAGATAAACGGTGTCGATACGAACGTCGTCCAGTTGGAAGCCGAACTGGCGCGAGCGGAGTTTGAACTCGAGCAGAGCGTCTACCGCGCGCCAACGGACGGGTATGCGACACAGGTATTTCTGCATCCCGGGATGATGGCAGTCTCGCTGCCACTGAAACCCGTGATGACCTTCGTTCATACGGACAGGAAGGTTTTTGCATCTTCGTTCGACCAGATTGCGTTGCAGCGTGTCAAGGAGGGTGACGAGGCCGAGATTTCCTTTGCCGGGGTACCGGGAAGGGTCTTCAGTGCGAAGGTTCAGACGGTGCTGAAGTTCATGGCGGAGGGTGAGCTCGAACCTTCGGGCACGCTCCTGACCCCCAAAGCGCCCTTTGGTTCAGGACGCGTGATAGCCGTGCTCGAACCGACCGATGACCTCTCGGCGTTCGAACTTCCGGGCGGGGCGACGGCGGAGGTCGCCATCTACACCGGCCACTGGACCGAGTTCGCGCTGATCAGAAGAATTCTGCTGAGGATCCGCGCATGGGAGAATTTCCTGGTCTTTGAGCGATAACGCCAAGCTTCTTCCTCATCGCAAAGTAGCTTCGGTGGCACGCTCGCTCATTGCATGGCGGTTTTCTGCGGGAAAAGGAACGTCACGCCCGCCTTGATGCCCCATTGAGGCCCATCGTCAGGGCCTTCTATATAGTACTTGGCACCGAGCGAAAGGCTGAGGGTCTGCTCGCCGACCTTGACGATCTGGGAGAATGACAACGACACCGGCAGGGTGTAATCGCTTTCCACCCAGTCGTAATTGAAGTCCAGATTGGCGGAAATGGTCTTACCACCGCCAATGTGCCACGCGATGAATGGCTGCAGTTCGGTCTGGCTGACGCGTGGTCTGTCGCCCGCACCGGCGACCGACCAGAGATGGCTTGCCGATAAACCCAGGCTCATTGATTTTGTCTGAAGAAGTAACAGCCCTGAAGGACCTATCGACAGTTTTCCGGTTCCGAAACGGTCGTCCGTGGCCGTCGGAAAGGAGAATTCCGGTCCAAAGGCCCATATAAGCGGTCCATGCCGCGCGTGTGTGAAGGAGAGGTTCTGACTGATATCCCCGAGCCCCAGTTTTCCCCCCGGCGTGCCGATTGGATCATTGTAGACAATCGGAAAATCTGTGTGAGAAATCATGTTCCAGTCGTCGTTCAGCGCGAAAGGTATGACCGGCTCAATATCCAGTGTTGCCGAATATGTGTCATCACCGCCCCAGCGACCGATGTCGAAATCCGAATGGACAGGGACGCTTATCATGAATGAGGCAGGGTTGGAGACCTTGCGGGCCAACTCGTCGACGTCATCCTCCGCTGCCGATACTCCTGACATGGCACTCAAAAGGAAAAGCAAGGACAGACCTGCGTGCACTACTTGACCCCCGTTGACGCTTACATCCTGCTTGAGATGAAAAGGAAGGATAAGTACGCAACAGTAAACAGGGCTCTGTTTACGCTGCGAATGCTGGGAACCGCGGTCCGTCTCAGAGGTCACCCTCGTCGAAATAGTCGTCGGGAACCGAATGCCATGTCTGGTTGCCCGTCTGGGAGGCGTGACTGGTCGATCAACCCGTCCTGATGTTGAGTACACGAAGGGCATTGAGAATGACGACCACGTCAATGACCTGCTGCAATAATGCGCCTTCAACGGCTGTGAGGTAACCAAATGCAGCAGCAAGCATGCCGAGCGTCGACAATCCCATGCCGGCGACGACGCTCTGTGTCGCAATCTGCCGACACCGTCTCGAAATTCTGATGCCTTGAACCACCAGGTCAAGGCGGTCCACAAGGAGGACGGCATCCGCGGCCTCGGTTGCTGCGGCTGAGCCATGGACCCCCATTGCAAGACCGATATCCGCTGCGGCCAGGGCTGGCGCGTCATTGACGCCGTCGCCAATCATCAGAACGGGCTGTTTCCTTTTTTCTGCGTTTACGATCTCGATCTTTTGTGCCGGAGAAAGTTCCGCACGGACCTCGTCCAGAGGCAGATCCGCACCGATCATTTTTGCGACATCCTGCCGGTCGCCGGTCGCAAGGATAATGCGGTTTACGCCAATCTCCTTGAAGTTTCTGAGAACGACATCGCTTCCGTCTCGGAGCCTGTCCGAAAAGAGCAGAATGCCACCGAAGTTGCCATCGATTGCGACCGCAGCTGCCATGGTTCCGGGGCGATCGGCGTGGGGTATGTCGATGCCAAGCTTATCGGCGATATAGGCTATTCCCCCGATCGCCACGTTTCGACCGTCGACGATGCCGGAGACACCTTCGCCAGGATTTTCGGCGACGTTCGTCGGTTGTGAGAGTTCCATGGTGCGGGCCTGGGCTGCCTGCACCAGGGCTTTTGCCGCCACATGGTTCGATGCCTGATCCAGGGATGCGGATAATCTCAGAAGCTCTGCCTCAGGGATTGCTGCATCGATCCCCGAAAGTGTTGGTGAACCTTCCGTCAGTGTTCCAGTCTTGTCGATAACGAGGATACGGATCGTTCCAAGGCCTTCCAGCACACGGGCGCCTTTTACGAGAAGCCCCAGACGCGCCACCCTGGATACGCCGGCCGTCCAGGCGATTGGAACGGCCAATATCAGCGGGCATGGGGTAGCGATGACGAGAACTGCAACCGCGCGAACGGGATCTCCGGACAGCATCCACGCTAGCGAGGCAAGCCCAATCGTCACCACCAGGAATAAAAGTGCGTAACGGTCAGCCATTCGTGCCATGGGTGCCTTGCTGCGTTGTGCGGTTTCCACCAGGCGCAAAATTCCGGCATATGTGCTGTCCGCGGCGCGTGTCGTCGCGGTCATTTCGAAGAGGTCGCCGGCGTTGGCAGCGCCACTCAGAACTGTTTCACCCCTGTTCCGCTTGACTGGCAGCGGTTCGCCCGTCAGGGCAGATTCATCGAGCGTTGCGATGTCATCGCCAATTATCCCATCGACGGGGACAAGGTCGCCACGGCGTACGACGAGGACATCGCCCATGTCGATTTCCTCAATTGAAACTTCCTCGATGTGATTGCCGTTTCGCCGGTTGGCTTTCCTGGGGGCTCGCGACAGGAGGGCGGTCATCTCGCGTCTGGCGCGTCCTTCAGCTGCATGCTCAAGATATTGCCCGCCGGAATACATGAGCGCCACGACGGCCCCCGCCATGTATTCGCCAAAAACAAGCGCGCCAGTCATCGATATCATGGCGATCAGGTCGAGCCCGAGTTCACCCGCGCGGAGACTTTTCAGGATTTGAAAAACCAGAGTGACGAGAACCGGAATTGTCCCGGCGATCAGCGCGAATTTTGAGAGTCCGATAAGATTGCCGTATTGTGCCCCGACGCCTACCGCGAGCCCGAGGATTGGGAAGATTGGCAATAGCATCCGGATTATTCTTGTCGTTTCATACGGAAGCATGTGCGACCTTCTGACGATTGCTCGACATTGAACAGGTATTTTACATATATTAAAAATTGCATTCGAAAAAGATATCCACCTTAAGACTTGATATGTAGGAGTTGTCGAAAGAGCGGTTGAGCAGGATGCCAGGGGCGGAGGGCGGCAGTGACAGACCTAGCTATTTTACACGTATGCAGTCCCAATATTGGCGAAGCCCAAATATTGTCCGTGGTAAACGCCACGAAGGCCCTCTGCGGATATCTTTCCGTTTTTGTCATTGGAACATCCGCCGTTCCTCCCATCGGAGCACACGTCAGCAATGTCTCTGTTCCCTGGATGAAGGAACGGCAAAGGGACCAAGCGCAGATTGATAAGACGGTGCGGGAACTCGAAGGTTTCCTGGCTGGCACGGGTATTCCCTACAATGTGGAAAGTGCCTATACGGAAGTGTTCAGCGTTGATAACGAGGTTGATCGAAGGGCGAGACTAGCCGATCTTGTCATGATCGGTGCCGATCTTCTCGGCGATCAAAACACCTTGGAGGCCGTTCTTGACGGTGCCTGGTTTCATGCCGACGTGCCTGTGCTGTTCGACCCCGCAGCATCGCTGGTTTTCGACAATCCGACTGTAATGATTGCCTGGCAGGAAACCGGGGAGGCGTCTTCTGCGGTGAGGGCCAGCGTGCCCCTTCTGAAGCTCGCCGGGTCGGTCCACATTGTCATCGTTGACGATAACCGCGATCTACGCGATCCGGCGCCAGGCTTATTATCCTATCTTTCTTCTCGCGGCGTCGAAAACCTGTCAGCAGAAGTCGTGCCGCGCAATGATCGCCTGGTGTCTCACGTTTTAGATGATCACGCCGAGAGAGTAGGTGCGAATCTTGTGGTGATGGGAGCCTATGGCCACGCAAGACTTCGGGAATGGGTGTTCGGCGGGGTCACGCGTTCCGTTGTCCAGCATCTGACAAGGCCGACATTTATGGCCCGCTAGCCGGCGCAGGCAGCGCTGGGGCCTGCGCCGCTCGATTCATGGGCGGAAACAACGGGGATGGCGGAAACCTCTAGCCAGCTTTCTGCCCGTTGACATGAGCTGCAGCCCTTTCCGGCACGAAAAGATTATCAGCCATGAAGTCAACGAACACGCGGATTTTTGGCGATAGATAACGGCTTGTCGGCCAAAGGACGCGGAAAACACCCGCTTCTGCTGTGAAGTCTTGGAGTATCGAGACCAGCGTGCCCTGTTCGATCTGTTGAGCCACGGCGAAGTGTGGCAGGCAGGTTATGCCAAAGCCGTTTTCTGCGAGGTGGATAAGCGGTTCAAGCGTGCTGGCCACCGTCGTCGTCGGCAGCGCGATGCGCAGATCTTTGCCGCTTCTGGCCAGCGGCCATGGCTCCAGTTTGCCCGAGTTGGCAAATCGGTGATGCATGCAGCGATGACTTGACAGGTCCTCGGGAACGAGCGGGATGCCTTCTCTCTCCAGATAGGCAGGCGAGACGACTATCCGGTGTCGGAAAGAACCAAGTTTGCGGCTCATCAGCCGCGTGTCGCGCACCTCGCCGGTGCGGACAACGGCATCGAAACCTTCTTCTATCACGTCAACCAGTCGGTCGGTAAAATCGAGATCCAGCGTGATGTCGGGATATGCTTTCATGAACGCGGATATTGCCGGCATAAGCAGCATTCCCGTCAGCGGAAAACTCACGCGCAACAGGCCATGAGGTTCGCTGTGGGACCTTGAAAGCTGCGCCTGCGCCCTGTCCAGCTCAGACAGAACGCGCCGACAGGTATCTAGAAAAAAGCTCCCTTCCTCCGTCAGCGTCATGCTGCGGGTCGAGCGATGGAAAAGCCGTACTCCCATCTCCTGCTCAAGCCGCGCAATGGCCTTGCCAACGGCGGAGCTGGAGAGCCCCAGCCTTTGAGAGGCTGCAACGAAGCTGCCGCCTTCCGCCGCCTGAACGAAAATACTCAGCGTACCAAGCTTATCCATATCGCTCCCATTAAGGAATATTCTTCCGCTCTGATTGGAATACGCGACTATTTATCGCTTATCGCTCGGCCGATATCCAGTGGGACCCGACAATGGGTACCGATTTTCACGAAAGGAAAGCATATGGACAGCACATTCACCGCCGGATTTGCCATCGCCCCGGAGCCGACAACTTTCATCGTCAATGTCATTCATGCCCATCCGGGCAAGCAGGATGAAGCGTTTCAAATCATTCAGGACGTGGTCCACTACGTGGCAGAACGAAAGCCCGGATTTCTGTGGAGCAATCTTGCGAAGAGCACTGACGGGCTGACCGTGGTCAATATCGAAGCAATTCAGGGGGCGGGCAACGTAGACGAATTCTTTTCAGATCCGGTTTTCGTTGAAAAATTCCGTAAGCTCGACACCGTCTCCACCAGCGAATTCCATACATATACTGTCGGTGATCTCGTTTTGCCCAAATTGGGCAAGACGGGCTGACACCATGTCACATTCGTTCCCGGACAACCGCAAAACGGCCGCAGGATCAGATGGCAATCGATTGCCGATGGCGGCGCTGCTTGCCCTTGCCACGGCTGGCTTCATAACCATTTTGACGGAGGCCCTGCCAGCAGGGCTTCTTCCACAAATGAGCACGGACCTTGGCGTCAGCCCCGCTGTTGTCGGCCAACTCGTCACGGTTTACGCCATAGGGTCTCTGGTGGCGGCCATTCCGCTCACCGCAGCCACCCAGCGGTTTCGCCGCAAACCACTTCTCCTCTGCGCCATTGCCGGTTTTGCCGTGGCCAATACGATAACATCCGTCACGGACAGTTTTGGCATCCTGCTGATGGCGCGATTTTTTGCCGGCGTATCCGCAGGCCTGCTTTGGGCGATGGTTGCCGGTTACGCGGCGCGCATGGTTCCGGATGAGCTCAAGGGGCGCGCCATTGCTGTCGCGATGGTCGGTACGCCGCTGGCCCTGTCATTGGGTATTCCCGCCGGGACGCTGATAGGGTCCGAGATCGGTTGGCGAAGTACATTTTCGGCCATGACCGCGCTCACCGTGGTTTTGATCGGCTGGGTGTTGGTGAAGGTGCCCGATTATCCGGGCACCACGATCAACGAACGGATCACGATCGGCGGAGCGTTGGCAACAGGTGGGATCAAGTCTGTCTTGATGGTGACGTTGCTGTTCGTCCTGGCGCACAACATCCTCTATACCTACATCGCCCCGCTCGTGGCTCCTGCGGAATTAACTCAGAAGCTCGACGTTGTTCTGCTGTTGTTCGGCGTAACGGCCATCGCAGGGATTGGTATTGTCGGCTATCTGATTGGGCGCTGGCTGCGCGAACTTGTGCTGGCAAGCATCATGCTCTTCGCTGGCGCCGCCTTGACCTTCGGCCTCGGAGGAAACGTGCCTGAACTCTTCTGGCTGGCAACCGGTGTATGGGGATTGGCTTTCGGTGGCGCAGCCACACTGTTTCAGACCGCTGCCGCCAAAACCTCGGGAAAGGCGTCGGAGGTAGCGCAAGCCATGATCGTGACCGCCTGGAACCTTGCGATTGCGGGCGGCGGCATCACTGGTGGCCTGTTGCTCGAACACTCCGGCATCAACTGGCTCGCCTGGTCGGTTTTGGCGCTACTGTCTCTCGCTTTTGTTATTGCTTACCTGGAAAAGGAGAGGGCATTTCCGTCGAAGCAATCTACTTGATGACAGACGTGAGCCGAATGCGGACATGATTTCCGCAAACGGCTCACGTCGTTCCTAAAAGCCGTCATCGGGGGCGCCTCGGACCAACTTCAAGGCGCCGCGCCTGGTGTCTGTCGCCATCGTTGCAGCTCAGCAAGTGTAAAGCGCGGCGTTATGTGCTGGGGGCAGTTCCAGTCGAAAGCCTCCACGCCGATGAGGACAAGACGCTCCACCCGAGCGGAATAGTCTGGCATGGTCAGCCTCTCCGCCAGCGACGGGTCATCTGCTGCGTCGATGATCCGGATGCGTCCAAAGATTTTCAGGCGTTGCCGGTGCGCGTAGTCCATCAGGAACAGTGACACACGGTCATTTGCCGTCACATTACCTGTCGTAATGTATTGCCGGTTGCCGCGAAAATCTCCAAAGCCCAGGAGTGCCGGCTCGAGAACGGTAAGAAAACCGGCTGGTCCGCCCCTGTACTGGACGTAAGGCCAGCCCGTTTCCGAGACACTGGCAAGATAAAAACCGTCACGCTCCCCGATGAAGCCTGCCTCTGCGGGGCCAAGGCGCTGGCCCCGGGTCGTTTCATCCACGCCACCGCGCGCGGCAATCCGCGCCCATTGCTCCGCGCTTCCATACTTATCCTGCGCGGCCGCGACGGAAGGAGTCGTGGCAATATCAAGATATCTGCTCATTTTCCATCTGCCTTTCCAGAGGCCTGAACCGGCCTCAGTCTTGCAAAGCCCAGTCCGCAACCTGCCAGCGGATTTGTCCCCGATCGGCTACGACGTGCCCCAGCCCCGGGAACGGCATGTGCGTCGCCGCTATGAGTGTGCCTTCCGAAGCAGCGCGGGGAAAGAAGCGGTCGCGCATTGCCTTGGCCGCTGCCCGGTCCTGTTCGAACAGAAAGAACACGTCAGTCGCTGCCGGATGTACGACCGGGAAGATCATGTCTGAAACCATGATAAGGCTCTTTCCCTCATCTTCCACGCGAACACCGATATGGCCGGGTGTATGGCCGCTCAGGTCGACAATCGAGACGCCCCGCACGATTTCGCGCTCCCCGTCGATCGCCTGAAGTCTGGGGTAGAGACGCACGACCTCTTCCGCCATCTGAAAGCTGGTCTGAAGGTAATCCGGTGCGCCACTACGCTTGGCCGGGTCGGTCCAATGCTTGACGTCGCGCCGATCAATATAGACTTCCGCGTTGGGATAGTTGTTCCTGCTGCCGGCGATCAGGCCGCCCATGTGGTCCTGATGCATATGCGTCACGATCACCGCGTCAATCTGATCAAGCCGCAGACCGAGCCTGGCGAGGGCCTGCGGCAGGTTGCCGGTTTGCCCGATGGACCCCGCTGCGCCGGCATCAATCAGGATGCGGCGTTGGCCATCATCGACGAGATACTGATTGAACAGAAATCGCACTCCGCTTGGCCTGGCGGTGAACTGGGCGGCAGCCGCCTGTTCCACCTCGGCCGGATCCCGCCCCGGGAAGAAGTTATAAGGCATATCCGCATAACCATCCGTCAGCGCCGTCACCGTAAAGCGGCCGATGCGGATCTGCGCCAGCGGGGTTACGCTGGCCAGCGTCGCGACCGGTTCCGGCGTTGCGGCGATGGCCTGCGTACTATAGATCAGTCCTCCCCCGAGGAGGCCAAAAGGAAGGGCGCTGGCAAAGGCACGACGCGAAAGATCGGGCATGATGTCTTTCTCCTTATTGTGGCAATGGGGGAAGATCCCCGACGTCATGAAAGCTAGGATATCCAAAACCGATAGGGTATCCTGCGATTTCAGGAGATTACCTCTCAATTTATGGAAGGATGGAATGGATCGGTTCGAAGCGATGTCAGTGCTGCTCGCGGTGGTCGATGCCGGCAGCCTCTCAGCCGGCGCACGTCGACTGCAGGCCCCGCTCGCCACGGTCAGCCGCAAGGTCGCCGACCTCGAAAAGCATCTTGGAGCCCGTCTGGTACTGCGTACCCGCCGCGGGCTGACCTTGACGGAGGAAGGGCGAAATTACGTCGCCGCTTCCCGGCGTATTCTGGGGGAACTGGACGCGGCTGAGCGGCAGGCAAGCGGCGATTACGGCGCGCTGCGCGGAGGGCTGCATATGACGGCTCCGATCGCGTTCGGGGAGCGCCACGTTCTGCCCATAGTGCTCGGATTCTTGAGGGAACAACCCGAAATCGACATGCGGCTGACGCTGACGGACCGTCAGATAAGTCTGGCGGATGAACCCGTTGACGTGGCGCTGCGTATCGGCCATCTGGCCGATAGCGCGCTGATCGCAACCCGTGTCGGTTCGGTCCGTCGGGTCGTCTGCGCCAGTCCTGACTATATCGCCCGGCGAGGCGTTCCGCTTGATCCCGATGACCTCGCCCGGCACGACGGTATAAGCTTCCAGGGCTTCGCGACCGCGCCCGAAGTTCGTTACCGGCGCGACGGGACGACCTTCAATGTCGAACCCCGCCCCAGGCTTGCGGTCAACACGACAGAGGCCGCAATTCAGGCAGCCACGTCCGGTATTGGCATCATCCGGGTGCTCTCCTACCAGGTCGCCGATCAACTGCGTTCCGGCGCCTTACAGGAAATTTTGACCGAGTTCGCACCTGAACCGCTGCCTGTTAATGTCATTCATGGGCCGGCCGAGCCCTTGTCGATGAAAGTGCGGTGCTTTCTCGACTGGCTCACGCCCCGCCTGCGCGAGCGGATGGCTCAATAAGTTCCGCTCCGGAGCCACGACCGAGCTTCATTTCTGCAGCCAACCGAGCGCAAGGTTGTCTGCCTCATGTCGTCGGAGGCGTCCGAGCGGTCAGTTTATTTCCATCGGGATCGCGAAGATATGCGACGAACGCCCCGTTCGGACGCGCCGTCGGCGGGCTCTCGATTGCCGTGCCGCCATGCGCGACGCCGGCGGCATGCCAGGCTAAAACATGATCGGGGGTCGCCGCCGCAATACCGATCGTTCCGCCGTTGGCAGCAGTCGCCGGCTTGCCATCGATCGGTTTCGTGATCATGAGCCGCCCACCCTCATGGGCGTAAATCAGTCGGCCTCTTGCATCCATTTCGCCGGGGTTGCCGCCCAGTGCGACAAAGACGGCATCGTAGAATTTCCTGGCCCGCTCCAGGTCGTTGCTGCCGATCATGACGTGGGTGAACATGTTTTATCTCCTCTCAGGTGTTGCGGTGTTTTCTGACGTTCAGCGGTCGAAATTTCCCAGATATCGGGCAGGTGATGTGCCAAGCGCTTTCTTGAACATGGTTATGAACGCAGACACGGATTGATATCCAAGATCGCCCGAAACCTGCTGCACCGTTGCCCCCGCGGCAAGGCTTCGGATCGCGACAATCACCTGCAATTGTTGTCGCCAGCGGCCGAAGGTCAGGCCCGTCTCGTTTTGGACGAGGCGGGCAAGCGAATTCTCGCTCATCGCCATTCGTTTTGCCCATTGTGCTATCGTACTACGGTCGGATGGATCTTCCGCCAGTTCCGATGCAATGCGTGCAAGCCGGGGCTCATCCGTCAGCGGCAGATGAAGATGCTCAACCGGCATCCGCGACAAGGCCGACAGAAGCAGCGTTGCCATGACTTCCGAGTCAGCAGTCGCCACAGCGGACTGGTCGGCCATCTCGATGATCAACTCCCTGACGAGCGGGGACAGGGAAAGCGTGCAACACCGGTTCGGCAGATCGGCGGCCCCCGGCTCGATGAACAGGAAGAACAAACGCGCGTTGGCGGTCGCGACGTTGCTGTGACGCATGCCTCCTGGAACCCAGACGCCACAATGAGGCGGAACCATCCACATGCCGCTTGGGACGCGGCTTGTCACGCCTCCCCGCAGAGGCATGACAAGCTGGCCCTTGCGGTGCTGGTGTTCCGGAGCCTCGCGTTCGTTCTGCGACACGTCGATCCTCACAGCGCGAACGCGCGACGAGGAGCTTTCCAGATCATGGTCGGCGAGGGCGCCGGACAGGGATATCGGCGCCTGGTGGTATTTAGTGATCATTAGAGAGAATATCTAAATTCTTCTTCCGGTTTTGTCGATAGGGTCATCCGGAAAGATGCTGGAGAAGAAGATTATGGCACTTCAAAAATACGACGACCGCTGGTGGTCGGATATTATCCGGACTGAACTTCGTCTTCCCCTGAAAGGACCTCGCGGGTTCTGCGTCCTTCTCCCGTTACGACCGGGAGCAAGGTTGGCCCGCGCTACGGTGCTGAAAAAGATGACAGACGGGCTCGTTTCGAAAGCCCGAGCGCTCGTTGCCCGCCATCCACCGGCCATGTCGGCCGGTGAGTCCGCCGACCCGGCCGAAGCCTATCTGCACGCCTGCCTCGCCGTACCCTTCTTTTGTTATGTGTCGCCAGCGACTTATGGCCTCGCAGACGAGATCACCAGCAATAAACAAGGCATCGAGCGCAGCGCCCCCGCGCCGGAGGATGCGGTGTGAGCAGCCGGCCAGTTGTCACCAGCGGGAACGTCGTCTTTTCGCTGAAATCATTCCTTGCGGCCATGCTGGCATATTTTGTTGCCATCAGCTTCGATTTGAACCGACCGTCCTGGGCAGTTGCAACCGTCTATATTGTCGCTCATCCCCTCTCCGGTGCGATATCGTCGAAATCGGTATATCGGCTTCTGGGCACGGTCATCGGCGGCGGTGCGACGATCCTCATGGTCCCGAACCTGGTGAACGAACCGATATTGCTTTCCGGCGCGATCATCGTATGGGTCTCCGGGTGCACCTTTGTCAGTCTTCTCGATCGCACACCACGCAGTTATGTTTTCCTGTTAGCCGGCTATACCGTTCTTCTCGCAGGACTGCCGCTCGTCAACGCCCCGGCAAACACCTTCGATATTGTCGTTTCCCGCACCGAAGAGATCGGGCTCGCGATCATATGCGCGTCGATTGTCAGTCACGTTGTTTTTCCGGTTCACGTGGGGACAGCGCTTCTCGACCGGATCGATGGATGGATGGCCAGAGCGCAGAAGCTTTTCGAAGCCACAGCAACCGGCAAAATGGACGAAACCCAAAATCGGATGGAACGCCACGCCCTGGCGAGGGAGGCGGCCGATCTGCGGTCGTTCGCGGTGCATCTTCAGTATGACGGATCCAGATACCGAAGCAGAGTGGCGCTGGTGAAGTCGCTGCAGCACCGGATGGTTTCCTTCCTGCCCCTACTGAGCGAACTGGAGGATTTGCGACGATCGCTGGGAAGGTTGGACCCTGCCGGCCGGTACAAGGCATTGGCGATAGTCGCGGAGGCGGATTCGCGTCCGGGAGGCTCCTTCTCCACGATCGATGCGCTTGCCTTCCCCGCCTCGCTGCCGACGTGGGAAAAACTCCTCCTTGTCAATTTTACCCGAGACTTGCGGACTTTTTCCCGGCTCTCTGACGAGTGCCTTGCTCTTCGAAAATCCATTGAAGATGAAAACGGAGCAAGAGGCGCCCGCGCGCCCGACAGAGCGCCCGCACCGCATCGCGATATCGGAATGGCGTGGCTGTCGTCGGTGGCGGTTGCAGTATGCCTCGTAACATCGCTCTTCTTCTGGATCGCCACCGGCTGGTCCGACGGAGTTACCTTCGCCCAGATATCTGGCGTCCTTTGCTGCCTCCTTGCCACCATGGACGACCCGGTTCCTGCCATGCGCAAGTTTGTTAATGTGACGATCGGTGCAGCCATTGCGGCATTCGTCTACGGCTTTGCAGTCCTTCCGGTAATCGACGGGTTTGCATCGCTCTCTGCTGCTTTGGGGTTGTTTCTGATACCGGCGGGCATATGTCTTGCAGTGCCTTCACTCGCCATTGTCGGCATGGGGCTTTGCATAAACTTTCCCCTTCTTCTCACCCTTCAGGCATATCCCGCGACAGACTTCGGCACATTCGTGAATGCCGCGGGGGCGACCATACTCGCAATGGTCTGGACGATCACGGTTTGCGGTCTCTTTCGATCCGTGCGAGTTGAGACAAATGCGAGAAGGCTTCTTTCTGTTGTCCGGAAACATGTCGCGAACATCGCCGTTGGTAAACAAACCGACATTCTCGCCGCCCATTATCGCATGATTGACGTTGCCGGCCTGTTCGCCTCAAGACTGGCGAAACTGCCTCCCGTGTCGGAGGTCGGCGGCTATGACCCGTTAAGGGATATCCGGGCAGGGCTGCATCTGATTGCAATGCAGGAGCTTTTACCCAAGGTTTCGAACGGTATTCACCTTGCTGCACAACCGGTCTTTCAGGCGGTCACAATTCTATACCGCGGCCGTGCCGGTAAAGGTGGAGAAATCCTGGAAAGCGCCGTCCGGGCGCTGGATGATCTGATCCTTTCTCCTGCGGCCATCACCGTGATGGATAACGAACTTCTGCTGCGCGCCGCTGCTCTTCGCCTGTGCATTGCTCCGGACGCTGACGCGCCCGTTCCCCAGATACCCGGGTCCTGGAGGAAAGCCGCTTGAAGGAACAGGTCGATCTCTATGGCATTTTTCTGCCCTCGTTCGCAGCGCTCGCATTGTTTGCGTATGCAGGATTTCGTCTTCTCACATCACTTCTCGAAAAGATGGGGTTTTACCGGATGGTATGGCACCGCTCCCTGTTCAATCTTGCGCTTTACATTACCCTTGTCGGCGGATTTTCTGCCGCTATCGACTGGTTTCCATGATCATGAAAAATCTGACGTTTACCGCGGGTCGAGTGCTTCTCACCTTCTCCACGACGGGATGCGCTGCGGTGCTGGGCTGGCACCTATGGTCTTTCTACATGGAGGCACCATGGACGCGTGATGCCCATGTCCGGGCGGATATCATCCGATTGGCACCAGATGTTTCCGGGCCTGTCGCCGAGGTTCTGGTGTCGGACAATGCACAGGTGGAGAAAGGAACGCCGCTGTTTCGCATCGAAACAGATCGCTTCGAGCTCGCGCTGCGCGAGGCAGAAGCGCAGGTAACAGCGACAAGGGCGGCGGCGGAGCTGGCGAAAACCGATTTCGAACGATATCAACTGCTTGCATCAAAGGAGGCGGCAAGCCTCAAGGAGCGTCAGTACGCGGAAAGCCGGATGTATCAGGCAGAGGCCGCCTATCAATCTGCGCTGGTTGCCCGGGATCTGGCAAGGCTCAACTTTGGGCGCACAACGGTCAGGGCACCGGCATCCGGTGCAATCACCAACTTTTCCCTGCGCAGGGGTAACTATGTCGTTTCCGGCAACGCCGTGGGAGCCCTGGTGGAAGAAGAATCCGTCTATGTCGCAGGATATTTTGAAGAAACGAAGCTCCCCCGGATCCACATTGGTGATCCGGTAACGATCAGTATCATGGGCGAAGCTCAGTCGGTCACCGGACGTGTTGCAGGCATTGCCGCGGGCATTGAGGATCGGGAGCGAAGCGATAATGCGGGTTCTCTGGCAAGCGTCGCCCCGACATTCTCATGGGTCCGACTTGCCCAGAGAATCCCGGTGCGGATCGAGATCGATGACGCCCCAAAGACGGTTCGGCTCGTTGCGGGAAGGACCGCAACCGTTTCGATCGAGCAGAGGAGTAACCGGGTGGCACTTCGTCATCCGTTACCCTCCGCCATCACACCCTGATCGCTACCGAAGCAGAGTTTTGAGGGGACCCGCGGTTCCAGGCCACGGCAGGCCGAGATGGAACCGCTGGTGGCAGAGACCGTTCGTTCCATGATCCAAGGGGAGCGCGATGTTTGAAAATTTCAGGCTGGAAATGATCAATGTCCCGGAAACGACGCTCCGGGTTCGCCATGGCGGCAAGGGCCCGCCGCTTCTTCTGCTTCACGGACATCCGAGAACACACACAACCTGGTACAAGGTGGCTCCCATTCTGGCCGACAAGTTCACGGTTGTTTGCCCCGATCTGCGAGGTTTTGGCAAGTCTGGCAAGCCGTCTGACCCCTATGATCATGAAGCGTCGTCAAAGCGGGCCAAGGCTCGTGACTGTGTTGCGCTCATGGAACATCTCGGTTTCGACCGGTTCTTTCTGGCCGGCCACGACCGTGGAAGTTACACGGCATTTCGCACCGCGATGGACCACCCGGCAAGAGTTGAGAAGCTCGCGATCCTCGACGGTGTTCCGATCCTCGAAGCGCTGGAGCGATGTAATCTTCGCTTTGCACAGCAATGGTGGCACTGGTTCTTTTTTGCTCAACACGACAAACCCGAGCGGGCCATCCTTGCCGATCCCTTGGCATGGTATGGCGGGAGCGAGGCTTCGATGGGAAAAGAAAACTTCGCGGACTTCCGCTCGTCCGTCGAAGACCCCAGGACTGTTCAGGGCATGCTTGGTGATTATCGCGCGGGTATCCACATAGACCATCTCCACGATCTTGATGATCGAAATTGCGGAAGAAAGCTGACATGCCCACTCCATGTCCTTTGGTCGCTGCAGGACGATCTGGAAATGTTGTACGGAGATGTCCTGTCGGTATGGCAGCCCTGGTCAACCCTTCCCGTTTCGGGTCTGGGAATAGACAGCGGACATCACATGGCAGAAGAGGCTCCAGCGGAACTGGCGCGTGAGCTCATCTCGTTTTTCACCGAATAAGGCTGTCGATTTCGTCCGCCCCTTGCTGTGTAGGCGATGGGCATTGTCACCGGATTTTACCGCCCCGCAGTCGAGCACCCGAGACCATAGAGTTGCACCTCTTCCATTCGATCAGGACCGCGACCTCAATCCGGAACGGAGCAGCAGCATAAAGGCGGGCGCACCGATAATTGCGGTGATGATGCCCGCCGGAAGTTCAAGTGGCGCGATAATGCTGCGACCGATCGTGTCGGCGAAAGCGAGCATCACAGCGCCGAGCGCCATCGCGACAGGAAGGCTTTTGGCATGGCGCGCTCCGGCAAGGAGCCGAGCCGCGTGGGGCGCGAGCAAGCCAACGAAACTGACGGCTCCGATGGAAGAAACGGCGATTGCCACCGCGACGGCGGCATAGAGCATCGCGTATTTGCTCGCATTTCCCGTCGCGAGGCCCAGTGAGCGGGCTTTTTCGTCCCCAAGCAAAAACGCATCAAGATGACGGCTGAACAACAGGCCGATGGCCGACAGGGCGAAGACCCATGGCACCAGTACGACTGCGTCGGCGTAACCACGGGCGTGCGTCGAGCCGATGAGCCACGAAAGTGCCTGAGCCGTTTGCAGGCGAGCTTCCACGACGATGATCGTTGCGGCCGCGCCCAGGCTTGCTGCGATTGCGACACCGGCCAGGACGAATTTCTCAGGAGAATATTTCGGCGCCAGCAACCGGAGCAGCAAGAGCACGGTAATGGCCCCGGCCAGAGCGACCGTCTGGAAAGTTGGCGTTGCGGGTGCAAATCCCAACAGGAGCGCGACTAGGCTAAACAGCGCTGCTCCCTGTGTAAGGCCCAGCGTCTCCGGCCCGCACAGCGGATTGCGCGTCACCGCCTGAAGGACGGTGCCGGCAGCAGCCAGCAATGCACCACAGCCAAGTGCCACAAGAAGGCGAGGCGCGCGCAGGTCGAGGTTTCCCGTCACCTCGGCAATCGTCAGTGACAGCCCGTCGCCTGTCGCGAGACTTGCCGCGATGACTATCAGGCCCAAGGCGGCAAGCGCTGCCGCGGCAAGGGGCAGGGGCGGGGGCGCTATCCCTACGGGCAGGCCGATTCGGCGCTCTCCCCCGATCTTTGCCGTCCGGAGCAGGAGCAGCATGGCCGGTGCACCAAGGCAGGCAACCGTAACGCCTGTGGGTATGCTCGTGCCATTGTGCGCGAGGGACTGCGTGACGACATCTGCGAGGAGCAGGGTGTTTGCTCCCCAAACCATCGAAAGCGGCAGATGGCGATGATGCCGAATTATACCCAATGCGCGCAAAACATTCGGGACTGCAAGGCCGATGAAGCCAATCGGCCCTGCGAGGGTAACGGCGGCGCCGCACAGAAGAACGCCGACGAGCAGACCGAAAAGTGTGACGGCCCGCGTCACCCCGAGACTGGCCGAGGCCTGATCTCCCAGGCCCAGCAAGTCAAGGGCGCGCGCCATCACCATCAGCATCAGGAAAGACAGGAGCACCAAGGGGATCGCCGTGGCGACCCAGGCCCATCCGGTCTGGTCCAGGATACCGGAGGACCAGAGCAACAGACCGGACGCCCGTTCGTCGGCGAGAAGCACGATGGCCGATGATATGGCGGAAAAACAAAGTGATACGGCGATACCCGAAAGAGCCAGCCGGCCGGGCGCGGCTTGAAAGCCGCCTGCCAGCGCGAGACATGCAGCTGCGCCGGCGAGACCGCCCGCGCTTGTCGCGATGATGGGTGGCAGAGCCAAGGGCAGCAACAAGGTTGATATGACTAGGAAAAGCTGCGCGCCGCTGGTAACGGACAGTATATCCGGAGCCGCCAAAGGGTTTCGCAAGACGGTCTGGAGAACCGAACCTGCCAGCGCGAGGGCGGCGCCAGTTGATATTGCTGCGACCATACGGGGCGCCCGGGTCGTTTCCAGAATTGCCTGCGCGAGTGTTTCCGGGGCTGTCGGAAAAAGAAACACGTCCCTCCAGCCGACCAGACTGCTCCCCACTCTGAGTTCCAGCGCCGCCAGGAGCAGCAAAAGGATCACGCCGACGGGGCAGACAAGGGATGGAGCCAATCGATGAAGGGTGAGGCGAGACAAAGTCATGGTTGAGCCGAAGCCGGGCGGTTTTGCCGATTGCCGGTGCCGACCCAGTCGACCATGCAATAGGTTCGCCCGCTTCCGTCGGGATGTGGAACGAGATCGACGTGGCACTCAAAGGCCTGCCGCAGCAGGTCAGCCCGAAGCACCTGGTGTGTCGGCCCAGCCGCGAGAACCTCACCCTTCTGCATCAGGACGACGTCATCGGCGACATCCATAACCTGATTGAGATCGTGAAGCACCGCGATGATCGTGAGCCCTTCCTCCGAGTTGAGTTTGCGCAGGAGTGTCAGCAGCTCGGCCTGATGTCTGATGTCGAGAAAGCTCGTGGGTTCATCAAGAAAGAGGACACGCGGTTCCTGCGCCAGAGCCATGGCCAGCCAGGCGCGCTGCCTTTCACCGCCGGAGAGGGTCGTGAGTTGACGCGCACGTAAGTCCTGGAGGCCGACGCGAAAGATGGCGCTTTCGATAATTCCGCGGTCCCGTGTCGACAGGCGTCCCAGCCAGGGGCGATGAGGATAACGGCCTTGTTCAACGAGTTCCTCGACGCTCAGACCGATCGGAACCTCCGGCGTCTGGCTCATGACGGCAACCTGACGGGCGACGGTGCGCCGTGACAAAGCGTTGAGTTGCTGCCCGGACAGGTGGACCTCGCCCTCCGTCGGTTGTTCGAGCCCGGCGAGGCATTTGAGCAGCGTGCTTTTCCCGGAACCGTTCGCGCCGCATATGACGGTAATACGGCCTTCGAATGCGATCGAATCGACCTGCCGAAGCGCTTGAGTCTGATCATAGATGACGCTGAGACCAATCGCCTGAGCGGCGATTGTCTGCGTCTTCTGTTTGCTTGCGAGCCCCGTCATCCGGCAGCCTCGCGCATGGCTTTGCGCAGAGAGGACAGGCTGCGATAACCGACGTCTGCGGCCGCCTCTTCCAGGCGCGCTCCCTCCGCCTGCCGGCGCATGACATGCGCCATGCGCAAGCGACGCCGCCATTCGGCGAAACTCATGCCCGTCTGGATTCGGAATTTCCGGGTCATGGTGCGCCGGCTCATGCCGAGATTGTCTGCCCAGCGGTCAATATCAAGATCGAGCGATGGGGTTTCGGAAAGATCCCGGCACAGCCGCTGCAATCGCCTGTCACTTGGCATTGGAAGCGCAAACGGGCCTTCCTCCGCATTGGCAATTTCTTCGAGTATCAGAGCTGCCAGATGTCCGCCGCGCCCATTTTCGTCATAAAGAGTTGGTTCCTTCAGGAACGCTCCAACCGTGGCCGAAAGGAGCGTCGAGGTCGAGATGACACGTGGCGGCTCCCACGGCATGGCGATCCCCGGGTCCGGCTCGATATAGACCGACTGCATGGAAACCCGCCCGTGTGAATGGACGGCATGTGGTATCTCCGGCGTTATCAGCAAACCGTAACCACAGGGGATGATGAACGAGGTGTCGGGGGTGCGGGCGGTCATGAAGCCGTCGATGATCTGGAGCAATTGCCCTCGGCGATGGCTGTGCCAGCCAAAATCGACGCTTTGCTCGTAGGTCCGCGCCATGGCAGCGACAGGCCGCGGCACATTTTGAAGATCGGCTGCCCTTTGCGGCTGTTTCATCGTGTTTCCAGGCAATGGGATTCCTCACGGGGGCCTTGCCGCCGCATCCAACGGGAAGAGCCATAGTCGCGTCGCGTCCGTATTTCAAAAGGAAAAATTGGCCCGATGGAGCAGAATAATATCATCTAACAGGATCGGGCCACAAAATGGCCCGCAAGAGCTCGATTTTGACCTGACAATGCTGATAAAAAAAGTCTAGTTAAGCGGCCAAGCGTGCGGGAAAAGAAAATCACTGCGGACAGTCCGGAGTAGCCCTTACGCAGTATTCCTATCACAGGTCCTCGAATGCAGAACACCCACCTTCGCCTTCGCACATCAACCTGCCACGTCACCAGACAGCAGCTCCTGTTTCTGGTGTCAGGCGTTGCGTTGGGGGCGCTTGTCCTCCAGCCGGGAAGGGTTGAGGCGCAAGAGGCAAATGGGTCCACCGTGCTTGAGCCAATCGTCGTACAGGGAAAGACGGGCGCCAAAGGGGCGCGTGTCGAACAGCGTGGCTACGTTGCGACGCAATCGGCTTCGGCCACCAAGACGACGACGGCGATTGCCGAGACGCCGCAATCCGTCTCCGTGATTACCCGTGGCGCGATGACGGATCGAGCCGTGCAGACGGTGGCGGACAGCCTGCTCTATAGCGCGAACGTCAACGGCCAACGCTACGGTAACGACCCCCGTTCGGATTACTTCAGCATCCGCGGCTTTAGCGCCGATCTCTATCTCGACGGCTTGCGCGTGCCGCAGATTGCAAACCAGACCGGTGGCTATGCCGGCTTTCGAGTGGAACCCTACTTCCTTAATCGCGTGGAAGTGCTGCGCGGACCAAGTTCGGCGCTTTTTGGACAAACGAATGTCGGCGGCGTCGTCAACATGATCAGCAAGGATCCGTCAGAGACCGCTGGCGGAGAAGTCTACGCGCGCTTCGGAAGTTATAATCAGAAGGAAGCAGGGTTTGACGTCACGGGCCCTGTCGGTGTGGATTCAAATCTTACCTATCGCCTGGAAGGCATTATCCGCGACAGCGAAACAATGAACGATTTCGGCAAGAACGACCGTTTCGCCATCAGCCCGACAGTCAGGTGGTCGCCGGATGAAGATACCAGTCTCACGGTTTATGGCGCCTATATGAAGGATGACGCCGGCCAGGTGCCCTCGCTTATTCCAGCACTCGGGAGCATCTATTCCAATAGTCTCGGTTTGACGATACCGCGCAGCTTTTCGGACGGCGATCCCTCGTTGGCGATTTACGACAAGGAAACGGCCTATATTGGATATCGGCTCGAACACGCAATTAACGACGATCTCGTTCTACGCCAGAATTTCCGGTACTCATATCTGGACGTCAATTATCAAAACCTTTTCGGCAACGGCCTTTCCCCCAACCAGCGCACGCTTTCACGCCTCGTTTACAATGCGCAGCCAACGCTCAACGCCGTGGCGCTGGATACCAATCTTGAGTACAAGTTCGACAGTGGGCCAATCAGCCATACGCTTCTCGGCGGTATCGACGTGCAGTGGCAAAACCTTGTGAACAGGACAGGATCACGCAGTGGCCCCCCACTCGACCTGTTCAATCCGGTCTACGGCATTGGCGTACAGCCGGCAGCACTGACGACACGTCTTGATCAGACGCAGCGTCAGATCGGTTTTTATCTCCAGGATCAAATGGAACTCGGCGGGCTTCGACTGACGGTTGGCGGCCGCCAGGACCATGTCAGCAACGATTCCGACAGCACCACGCTTGCCAGCGGTCTTACCACCCGATACCGGCAGGACGATAGAGCCTTCACCGGCAGGGTCGGTGCCGCTTATGTCCTTGATAACGGCCTTGTGCCCTACGCGCTTTATTCCACGTCCTTCTCCCCGGTGCTGACATTGGCGCCAACGCCGCTGAAGCCAACTAAGGGCGAGCTGAAGGAAATCGGCGTGAAATTTGCGCCACAGGGCGAGGACTTCCGCCTTACTCTTTCCGGCTTCGAGGCGACGCAGCAGAATGTCGTCAACCGTGTTGCAGGCGTTTATTACCAGACTGACGAGGTGCGCGTCCGCGGGATCGAACTGGAGGCCAACGCCACCCTTTGGGACAGTCTCAATGTTACTGCGGCGGCGAGCTGGCAGGATCCTGTGGTAACCGAGAGCCGGACGCCCACCCAGATCGGGAAAATGCCGTATACCGTTCCAAAGCAGCAGCAGTCGCTGTTCGTGAGTTATGATCTGCCGATGCCGGACAGCTGGAACGGCAAGCTGACAGTCGGTGGTGGTGTCCGACGCATCGGCAAGACTGCCGGGGATACCGCGAACTCATTCTTCGTTCCCGGTTATACGCTGGTCGATGCCTTTGCCCGTTACGAACATGATCGCTATTCGTTCCAGCTCAACGGCTACAATCTCGGAGACAAGACCTACGTCGCCGGTTGCAACACCACCACGCAGTGCTATTACGGGCAGGGTTTGACCGTTGTCGGAACAGTGAGCGTGAAGTGGTAGCGGGTATAGGCAGACGATCGTTCTTGAGTGGCGCGGTGGCTTTGATTGCGGCGCCAGGGTCGCTTGCCGCCTCAGGACCCTCACGCTTGGTCACGCTTGATTGGACTGCGACCGAGATTGCGCTTTCCCTTGGAATATCGCCGGCTGGATGCGCGGAAATCTCCGGGTACAGAACATGGGTCGATGTCGCAAATGAAGGCCTCTCCGATGCCGTCGACGTCGGACGACGACAGCAGCCCAGCCTCGAGGCAGTCCGCAAACTTCAGCCTGACCTCATCTTGACGTCGCGGTATCGGCACGCGTCCATCGCTCATGCGCTCGGTGAGATCGCTCCGGTTCATCTGATCGATGATCAGGAAAATGGCGGTGACATGCTGGCGAGCGTCTGTCAGAGCGCCCGTCAGGCGGGCGCAGCGCTTTCGCGATCGGATGACGTCGCAAGGCTCCTCGGACGTTTTGATGATGAGATCGAAAACCTGAAATCGCGCCATGCCGGGCAGGTGGCAGGCCGCAAGCTGGTCGTGGCGCAACCGTTGCCGGGCGTTCCGCGGTTGCGCGTCTTTGCGCCCAACGCCGCAATTTCCGGCCTTCTCAGGAAGATCGGCTTTGCCGATGGCATTGAAATGTCAGCGCAACCTTTCGGTTTTACGACAATCGATCTTGAAGGACTTGCCTCCCTTGGAAGCGACAGCACCTTGTTCATCCTTGGCGAGACCGTTCCGGCTGATCTTCTCAATGCTTCGCTCTGGCCCATGTTGCCGGTCGTAGCGCAAGGAAATGTCCGTTTGACCGGCATGCCATCCTGGCCATTCGGTTCCACGGCCTCACTGCAGCATCTGGCTCGCCAGATTGTCACCCGGCTCGTTTAGGCTGCGGGAGCGTATGCGAAGGTCGGAGGTTCTTGGCGAATTGCTGCGGCAGTCGGCACATTCGCAGTGGCGGGATTGCTTCCGGCGCAGGCGGCCCACTGATCTGGCTTTCACTGAATTGCTGGAGCCCGATTGTCTTTTGGCTGTCCTCAACAGTTACGGTCGCCGCCACGGGGCGAACGCGCCCATTGCCGCCGTTGCCGGGGAGTGGTCAAAGCGGTACTTCGCAAGGGTGATGAGACCGATTGCCACCGCAGCCATGTTACTGGATTGGCGGGTAACTCTGACGCCGGCGGACTTGAGCATCGAAATAAGCGGTGAAGGGGAGGTCGTTTCGCTCGGCCTGACTGATTTCGGCCACCCGGTCCGAGCGAAGTCCGCAGAGGACCGTTTTGATTTTCTGATCAGGGGCAATATCGAAGCAGTTATCCGAGCTGTGTCCGAGGTGAGCGGGCTGTCTCGCAACGTCCTTTGGTCAAATGCGGGCAACCTATTCGAAGGTATCGCCCGCGGTTACGCCGTGGATAATGATTGCCCTGGTGCAGGCGTCGTGGATGCACTGGCATTGCTTGAACTGCCTCAGATGGCAGATGGCTCACGTAACCCGCTTTTCAGACCTATCCTTTACCCTGAAAGCGATGGCCAGCCGGAGCGGCTCCGCCGCGTCTGTTGTATCCGATATCTGATCGACGGACTGGATTACTGCAAGACGTGCCCGTGCCCGGGGCGGCACTGTTCTTCGGGAAAAAATTAAGGGCCTGCCGAAAGCAGATAGCGTGCCCCCTTTCAACAAATTTGCAGGACCTCAAACAACCGAAACGACGGGGCGCTGGCTCACGGCACCACGCAGCGGCCCTGTCGACCAAACTGGCGCGCCATGGTACGGTTGCGATCTGTCCGGTAGGTAACGGCAAGTTGAGGATCAATCCGGGACGCCGTCGCGGCCGATCTTCCGGCTTTCCTTCGGACGTGTCGACCGAGGACGGCCCAGACGGGCAAGGGAACTGTCAACTGCGCATCAGCCGGGCGCCGCGGCATGCCGATTTAGCTTAGGGGATCTGAATGCTCATTCTTCTCGCAATGCTGATAGGGCTTGTCGCCGGTCTGCGCACCATGACTGCCCCGGCCGCAGTCTCCTGGGGCGCTTATCTCGGGTGGTTCGATATTTCTCCAAGCGTTCTCTCCTTCATGGGCTCGCTCTGGGCTGCGGCGATTTTGTCTGTGCTTGCCATCGTGGAACTGATTGCCGACCAGCTTCCCGGCACGCCCTCACGCAAGGTACCCGTTCAATTCGGAGCAAGGGTTATAATGGGCGCTCTCAGCGCTGCGACGGTCGCCGCAACTGCAGGAATGGTGGTTCCCGGGCTTCTCGCGGGGGTCATCGGCGCTGTCGTCGGAACCTTCGGCGGTGCATCCGGCCGCGCTTATCTCGCCAGGCATTTCGGCCGCGACCTTCCCGCCGCCCTGATCGAGGATGCGGTAGCCATCCTGCTCGCGCTGATCGTCGTGGTGTCCGTGTCATGAGGGAGTATGACGCGATCTTCATCGGGGCCGGTCAGGCCGGACCATTCCTTGCCGCCCGCATGGCGGCGATGGGCCGCAAGGTGGTCCTGATCGAACGCAAATATCTTGGCGGCACCTGTGTCAACGCCGGGTGCATGCCGACCAAGGCATTGGTCGCCAGCGCCAAGACCGCGGAGGTTGCGCGGCGCGCATCCGAATTCGGCGTCACCATCAGCGGTGAGCCGATAGTGAACATGCCGGCCGTAGCGGCCCGCGCCAGGAAGGTGACCCTTGATGCGAGAAACGGTTTGGCATCCTGGTTTGACAGTCTCGAGACGATGGATGTGATCCACGGCCAGGCCAAATTCGTCGGTGCGAAGGCCGTGTCCGTGGACGGGACAGACTATACTGCGCCGCAGATTTTTATAAATGTCGGCGCGCGGCCACACATCCCCGACATTCCTGGCCTTGAGGACGTGCCATACCTCACGAGCACGTCGGTGATCGCGCTCGAGAAATTGCCGAAACATCTGATTGTTCTTGGTGGCAGTTACATCGGACTGGAATTCGCCCAGATGTATCGGCGCTTCGGCGCCGAGGTTACGGTCATTGAGCGTGGGCAGCAACTGGCGCCCAGGGAGGATACCGATATCTCGCAAGCCATTGCGGAGATTCTGAGTAGGGATGGCATCGAGGTTCTTTTGAACCGCAGACTCCTGTCCTTCACCAAGGAAGATGTGGGCGTCGTCGTGCGGACCGATCAGGGCGAAGTCTGTGGGAGCCATGTCCTGGTCGCCCTCGGACGGCGGCCGAACACCGATGATCTCGGTCTCGATCTTGCTGGCATCGAGACTGATCAACGCGGCTTCATCACGGTGGATGAGCGCTTGCAGACCACCGCAGAAGGCATTTGGGCCCTTGGTGACTGCAACGGGCGAGGCGCATTCACGCATACGTCCTACAATGATTTCGAGATCGTCGCGGCAAACCTCCTTGATGGCGGCAACCGAAAAGTGTCAGACCGCACCCTCGGTTACGGCCTCTACATTGATCCGCCGCTCGGACGCGTTGGCATGACGGAGCGTCAGGCGAAGGAGGCCGGTCACCGGATCAAGGTCTCGACCCGACCGATGAGCCGCGTCGGCCGGGCCGTTGAGAAAGGTGAAACGCTTGGCCTCATGAAACTCGTCGCCGACGCCGAAACCGACCGGATACTCGGTGCCGCTTTCCTGGGGGTCGGAGGTGACGAGGCGGTCTATGGGGTGCTCGACGCCATCAACCTGGGGGCCACAACTGAAGAACTGCGCTGGGCGGTGCCAATCCATCCAACGGTCGGAGAGCTGGTGCCGACACTGATTGGCGACCTCAGGGAAACCTGACATCCAGCCGGCCCGGCGAGGAGCGCAAAGGCTTTTCCGGATCGATGAGGCGACTGTCGCTCGTTTCGTTGGTTCAACGTCGGCCTTACGCTCCACACGTGTCCGGCTGAGCTGCTCACTCGATTTCGGGAATGGCTTCTGCAGTATCCATAAACCGCAATCAGGAGCTGATATTTTCAGAAATAGCGATTTCTTTGCAACTTGCTAATCGGCGAGAAGTGAAGTTAGTGATTTGTTAAGCATAATCCTCCCACCATCGCAGTTGCTTGGTTCAATTTTTCAACTAGGTCTGCGATGCAGAACAGCCGTTTCCTCCATAACGTTCTTGCATCCCGCCAATGCCTCATGTCGACGGCACTGTTGGTCGTGGCGCAGGCGACGCTTTCGCCCGCCTGGGCACAGGTATCGATTGGCGGCGACAGCACACCATCGGATCCCGCGCTCGTCGATGGCAGTGTCGACCTGGACATCGGTTTTACCAGTTTCGGCAGCTTGACCGTTTTCAATGGCAGCATATTGACGAACAACGCAGGCTACGTCGGCGGCGATGCGGGAGGATTTGGCGTCGTAACGGTCTCGGGCCAGGATTCGCGATGGGACAATCTGGAGAATGTCGTCATCGGGCAATATGGCCGAGGAACCCTCGACATCCTGGCAGGTGGGCTCGTGACCGGGGAAACCGGCTACATCGGCGCCAGCACCGGCGGCATCGGCATCGTGACGGTTTCGGGCGATGACGGTTCCGGCACTGCATCCAGCTGGTCTCTCCGGCAGGACCTGAATATCGGAGAGGAGGGGGCCGGTACTCTGAACGTCACGCAGGGTGGTCATGTTTCTATCGCCGGGCGGGTCAGCGTCGGTTCCTGGGGGCAAGGCAATGTTGAGCTTTCCGATAGTGCCACAATCTCAAGCTATGACGCCATTATCGGTATCAGCGGATACGGAGAGGCCCTTCTAACGTCGGGCTCGTCCTGGATCGTCACGGATCAGTTCACGGTGGGGTTGTTCAGCCAAGGCGATCTGCGGATCGAAGACGGCGCCAGCCTGACCAGCAGCCAGGGCTATGTGGGCGCCAATTCCGGCGGCAATGGCAACGTCACCGTCACCGGCGCGGGATCGAACTGGGAAATGACCAGCTTCAACCTTAACCTGGGCAATTACGGAACCGGCGTCATGACCATCGACGATGGCGCGAGGGTCTACGCGAACAGCGGCGTCTATCTTGGCATATCGGACACCACGGCCAGCGGCACGCTGAATGTGCTGGGTGCGCCGGGCGCGCGCGGGGTTCTGGAAACCAGCGGTTTCCGAGGCGGGCTGGGCACGGCGAACGTCACCGTTAATGGCGGCATTGTCCGCGCCATCCGAGACAATACGAATTTTTTCAGCAATTATGGCGCGCAGCAGGTCACCCTGGGTTCCGGCGGCGGTATCATTGATACCAACGGTCACAATATCCGCGTCGCTCCGGTAATGACCGGACCGGGTAGTCTTACGAAGGACGGCCCGGGCACGCTGACGCTCACGGGTGCCAATAGTTATGGCGGCGGTACGACGATTGCAGCCGGCGTCCTGCAGCTGGGCGATGGCGGGACGCGCGGCAGCATCCTCGGAAATGTCGACAACAGCGGCGTCCTGGCTTTCAATCGCTCCGACATAGTGACCTTTGGCGGGACGATTACCGGGACGGGTGGCGTTTGGCAGGTGGGTCCCGGGCAGACCATTCTCAGTGCCGATAGTTCAGGCCTCTCGGGTGTCTCCAGGGTGTATGGTGGCATCCTTTCGGTTAATGGTGTGCTTGGCGGGTCGATCGAAGTCGTAGGCGGACGGTTGCAGGGTGTTGGTCAGGTAGGGACTACGACGAATTTTTCCGGCGGAACCATCGCGCCGGGCAATTCGATCGGCACCCTTACAGTCGCCGGCGATTATGCCGGCAATGGTGGCGTGCTGGAAATCGAAACGGTTCTGGGTGGCGACAATTCGGCCACGGATTTGCTGGTGGTAACCGGTGGTACCTCGGGCAGCACAAATGTTCGCGTCATCAATCTCGGCGGCGTCGGTGCGCAGACCAGCGAAGGCATCAAAATCGTCGATGTCGGCGGCGTATCCACGGGCGATTTCCACCTGCTTGGGAACTATACCTTCGAGGGGGACGCTGCCGTCGTTGCCGGAGCCTATGCCTATCGTCTCTACCAGGGGGGCATAAGCTCACCCGCCGACGGTGACTGGTATCTGCGGTCTGCATTGCTCAATGGCAGCGTTCCGATTGGTCCGCTATACCAGGCGGGAGCCCCGGTCTACGAGGTCTACGCCGCGGCGCTGCAGGGGCTCAACGAGCCTGAAACATTGCAGCAGCGCGTCGGCAACCGTTCATGGATGACCGGCACGAGCGAGACAGGCGCGTTGACCGAAGCAGCGGGGGATAAAACCGGCATCTGGGGCCGCATTGTCGGCCGCCACGCCAGCATGGATTCCCGGTTCTCCACCACCGGCGCCAACCTCGACATCGACACATGGCAATTGCAGGCCGGCCTCGACCAGCAGCTGTTTTCAGGCGAGGCAGGCAATCTTTTCGGAGGGCTATCGGTACGGTATGGCACCATTGCAGGTGACGTGACGTCGATTTTCGGAAACGGTTCAATCAGGAGCGACGGCTATGGTGTGGGTGGATCGTTGACCTGGTACGGGTCTGGCGGCTTTTACCTTGATGCCCAGGCCAGCCTGACCTGGTATGACAGCAGACTTAATTCCTCAACTGCGGCAACCCGTCTGGCATCGAACAATGGCGGCTTTGGCTATGCGATTGGCGTCGAGGCCGGCCAGCAGATCGCACTTGCCGACAATTGGTCGATGACTCCGCAGGCGCAACTTACTTATTCCAACGTTACGTATGATCGTTTTACCGACGTCTATGGCGCCGCCGTTTCGCTGGACGAGGGTGACGATCTTACTATCCGGCTGGGCCTTTCGACCGACTACCAGAACAGCTGGAAGGATGAGGGCGGCGACACCAGCCGTATTCATGCTTATGGCATTGCCAATTTCTACTACAACGGTCTGCCGGATAGCAGGACCGAGGTCGCCGGCACGGCGCTCGTCAACACCCAGGACAACCTCTGGGGTGGTCTCGGGATCGGCGGGACATATGCGTGGGGTAACGAAAAATACGCCGTCCACGGGCAAGTGGGCGTCAACACAAGTCTCGTCAGTTTCGGCAGCAGCTACAGTCTTGTCGGCACGGCAGGACTGACCGTCAGGTTTTAAGACGGGCCAGGGAAATGCCGACACGCGGTTCAATTTTCCGGGAGTGACTTGGTCTTGCTCAGCGTGAAACCGTGTCTGAAGGTCCGTAGATCTTGAGAAAGAGGTCCACGCCCCTTGCAACCTTGTGCTGGATCTCGGCGTCCGTCAGAGGCTGGCGGGCTCCGAGCTTTATCTCCAGATTGACAAAACCCAGCCACAGTCCGGTCAGGTCGTCCGCAGCGACGCCGGGATCAAGAGCACACAGTTCACCTTTGGACAAAGCCTTTGCGATAATCTCGGTGAGCATTTTCTGGCCGCGGCCGGGGCCAGCGTCGAAAAATTTGCGCGGTAGATCGGGATGGGCCGTTGATGCCGATGCGATCAATCTGTCCCATCCGTGCAGTTCACGTCCATTGATGAAATTAAGATAGCGCGTGCCGAAAGCGATCAAAGCTTCCTTGATCGACAGTGACTCGGACGCTCGAAACTGTCCGCCGGTGATCGTGAGGTCGGATTCTCGCTGGATCACCGCTTCGATGAGTTCTTCCTTGTTTGCAACGCGCGAATAGATTGTCGCCTTTGATACGTTTGCATGGCGGGCAATTTCTTCAAGCGTGACATCCAGACCTTTTGTCAGAAACAGATGGCGTGCGGCATCGAAAACAGCCGTAACCTTTGCCTGGTCCTTCGGGCGGCCCCGTTGCCGTTTCGGCTTGTCAGCGGTCTGTTTCAAGGTCAGCAAATCTCCGTTCAGAAGGAGAGGATGGCGGCCATCAGCAGGCCACCAACGACGGTTACATGTTCCAGCGCAATCTGGAATTCCTGTGTCTTCCTCGGCTCCTCAAATTTCCAGAAAGGATGACCGAGAGGAATTGAAAGAAGTGTGAAGACACCCAGCGCGCCTGCGCCCAGCCAGCCCAGACCATGGATGTTCGTAATGATCAAGGCGGAGCCAAGCAATTGGCAGATGATCATTGCTACCGCGCACGTCCTCGGAAACCGAAGCCCGGCATCCTCCATCTCCTTCAGCACGAGGGAAAAGTTGAATACCCCAAACAACCCGGCCATCCAGAAAAGAAGCGTCAGCAGCACTCTGGCAGCGATGAGTGTGAGAGGATTGTCTAAAATGAGCGCTATCAAATCCGGCATATCGTCTCCAATATAATTATCATACTCATGGGTTTAGAAATTATTTTCCGAACTGTCGAGTCTGAAATATTGGTGTCGATATCCACATGGGCGAAGCCGCTTTCCCGGCGAGATATATTCGCGCCGATCCGGTTCGATATGCTGAAAATGGAAAGCCTGAATTGACAGGGCTTGCGCGTTGCAAGCGGGCTTCGGATGTCCGATTCTGTTTAACTCAACACCGGAGGATGCTTACAAAAAGAGCGCCGGTAAAGCCGACGCTCTTTTTGTGCTTAGGCCAGGTGATGCGGCTTTGTCATTCCGTATATGGGTGTCTCGATGCCCACCTGGCGGGCTTTCAACTGCAGTGACAGATATTGGGAATAATGGCGTGACTGATGCAGGTTGCCGCCGTGAAACCACAGGGCTTCCTGCTGTGTCGGTTTCCACATGTTGCGCTGCTCGCCTTCCCAGGGGCCCGGATCCTTGGTGGTGTTGGAGCCGAGGCCCCAGCATTTTCCGACCTTGTCCGCCACGTCGCGCGAGATGAGATCGGCGGCCCAGCCGTTCATTGAACCGTAGCCGGTGGCGTAGACCACGAGGTCAGCCGGCAGCTCCGTCCCATCCTTCAGGACGACTGCGTTCTCTGTCAGATGCGAGACGTCGACGCCAGACTTCAGTTTGATCGAACCGTCGATGACCAGATCGCAGGCCCCCACGTCGATGTAATATCCTGATCCCCTCCGCAGGTATTTCATGAACAGGCCCGAATCGTCGTCGCCGAAGTCGAGCATGAAACCGGCCTTTTCGAGCGCTTGGTAGAACTCGGCATCCCTTTCCCGAATCCTGTTGTAGATCGGGATCTGGAACTCATGCATGATCCGGTAGGGCAGCGACGCAAAGATCAGATCGGCCTTGCGCGTCGTCATGCCGCCCTGAACCGCCCGCTCGGAATAAAGATCGCCAAGGCCGATCTCCATCAGCGAGTCCGACTTGACGATATGCGTCGACGAGCGCTGCAGCATGGTGACATCGGCGCCGGCTTCCCAGAGCGCTGCGCAGATATCGTGGGCCGAGTTGTTGGAGCCAATGACGACCACCTTCTTGCCGGCATAGGCATCCGGACCCGGATGCTGGGAAGAATGCTGCTGCTCGCCCTTGAAGATGTCCTGACCGGGGAATTTCGGCACATTGGCCTTGCCCGACATGCCCGTTGCCAGCACGAGCTGCTTCGGCTTGAGGACGACCTCTCTGCCGTCGCGATCGACGACGACGGTCCATTCGCCGGTCTTCTCGTCGTATTGGGCGGATTTGCAGGTCGTGGAGCCCCAGTAATTCAGTTCCATCACCTTGGTGTACATTTCCAGCCAGTCGCCCACCTTGTCCTTTGGGGTGAATACCGGCCAGTTTTCCGGGAAGGGAATGTAAGGAAGGTGATCGTACCACACAGGGTCGTGCAGGCAGAGTGACTTGTAGCGCTTGCGCCAGCTGTCACCGGGCCGCTCGTTCTTCTCTATGATGATCGTCGGAACGCCGAGCTGGCGAAGGCGTGCGCCGAGCGCGATGCCGCCTTGGCCGCCACCGATGATGACGACATAGGGCTGGGACGTGTAACCGAGTTCCGCCGCCTCGCTTTCGCGCTTTTCCTTCCAGGTCGTGCGGTTTCTGTCATGGCCGTGCTCCGCCCCCATCGGGCGGCGGAAGCCCTTCGGCTCCTCATGGCCCTTCAGTTCGGTCATGGTGGTCAAGAGGGTCCAGATCAGACCATCCTTCAAACGGATATGGCCATAGCCGCGGGCAACCCCCGTTTCGAATTCGAACCAGCCTTCGGTAACGCCGCCCGCTTCGGAAGCGGCCTCCCTGGTGTCCTGCACAAAGTTGGACGGTTTGGTTGCGGCAAGCTGGCTGGAAAGCATGTCGCGGACCTGCTCGCGGCCTTCGAGGGTCTTCAGGTTCCAGGTAAAGGTCACCAGATCTCGCCAGTAGCAATCCGCCTGAAACAGGTTGGTGGCGGCGTCCACGTCGCCTTTCGCCAGCGCTCCTTCGAGCTTCGCAAGGGCCGTGTCGATCTTGGTTCCGGGGCTGATATCGAGCATTTATTCTCCTCCATGATTGCTTGGTGAGGGTCACGGAACGCCGCTGCCGGGCGTTCCGTCAAAGCCTCCAAACCGCCGCCTTCAGGGCTCCTCTCCCTTCAGGCCTTGGCCGAGATGCTTATTTCGAGAGATCGATCAGGATCTTCAGGTGGGTGCCAGCCGGATCGAGGAGGGCGTCGAAGCCCTCTTTCACGGCCGTTTCAAGCGTGACGCGCTTGGTGACAATCTTCGTCGCCGGCAGGAGGCCGGATGAGATCAGGCTGATGACACGCGGCCAGTAATGGGTTGGATAGGCCCAGGAGCCTTTGACCTCGAGATCGCGGAACGTGACCTGGAACCAGTCGATCGGATTCTCATGCGGATGCAGACCTGTCTGAACGACGACGCCCTGCTTGCGCACAGCATCCACGCATGCCTTCAGGGCGTGTTCGTTGCCGACGCATTCGATCGCAACGTCGCATCCCACCTGGCCCTCGGTCTGGGCGCGGACGACATCGCCAACCTTCTCGCGCTTCGGATTGATGGCGACAAGGTCGGGCAGGACTTTCTTGGCAATCTCGAGGCGGGCATCGTTCAGGTCCGAGACGAACAGCTTGGTGGCACCGGCCGCTCGGGCCGCCAGCAGCGTCAGCATGCCGATCGGGCCGGCACCCGTAACGAGAACGCTGTTACCGGCGGTGACGCCGCCACGGTCGCAGGCATAGACGGCAACCGCCGTCGGCTCGACGAGTGCGGCCTCTTCATCGGTCATCTCGTCTGGGATCTTCTGGACATTATATTCGTGAACCAGCGCGGCTTCAGCCATGCCTCCGCCATTCCAGCTGAGACCCACGAGTGCGAGTTGCGGGCTGAGATGGAAAAGGCCGCGGTCGGCGAAGTAGTCGCCGGAGCGCGGCATGACGAGAGGCTGGATCGAGACGCGGTCGCCGATGGCGACCGAGGTCACGCCTTCACCGATGGCTTCGACAACGCCGCCGAACTCGTGGCCGAGGACCTGAGGGCCGTGGGCGCCGGTAAACGGATGCGGCTCGGTCGGGATGAAGATCGGGCCATAGCTGTATTCGTGAAGATCCGTTCCGCAAATTCCGACGAAGCGGTTGCGGACGATGACCTGGCCCGGTCCCGCCTGTCTCGGCTCGGGGATGTCCTCGAGCCGCAAGTCCTTTGCGGCGTGAAATCTGAGGGCGCGCATGTTTCCTCCTTAAGGCTGCTTTTCATGCCATCAGGAGGAGCAACCGCCGTGCCAGCCGAGCCGACCGTCGAGAGGGCTGGAAATCACAGCGTTTTCAAGGAGGGTGATGACGATTGCGCCACAGCTGTGGCGCAACAGGTGTGGCGGATGCCGCAATGAATGGCTCAGTGCGGACGCTCTATACCGAACCGTCTCATCCGGCGATGGAGCGTTGTGCGATCGATACCAAGACGGCGGGCGGCTTCGGAGACGTTGCCCTTGCAACTCGTGAGGACGGCACGCAGGTCTGCTTCGACGCTGTCGCCGACGCGCACGCTGGCAGGCTGCGACAAATGATCCGGCAGGTCCGTGATCTCGATCACACCATCGTCGCACAGTGCTGCGGCAAAGGCGATGGCATTGTCGAGTTCGCGGATATTGCCTGGCCAGCGATGGTTGAGAAGCAGCAGCCTCGCTGCGCCCGATAACGTCAGGCGGCTGTCCTTCGTATTGTGTTTATGGAGCAGTTGCTCGAGGAGCCACGGCAGATCCTCGCGTTCATGGAGCGGCTGTAGCGACAGGACGGCGGCGTTGAGCCGATAATAGAGGTCTTCGCGGAACCCGCCTGCCGCGACCATGTTGGCCAGCGATCGATGCGAAGCGGAGACGACACGGAAACCCACCTTGCGCGCGACCGAGCCGCCGACGGGAAGCACCTCGCCCTCGGCGAGAACCCTGAGCAACCGGCTCTGGGCGGCATAGGACATGTCGCCGATCTCGTCGAGGAACAGCGTTCCGCCCTCGGCCTCCTCAATCAGGCCCTTTTTCCCCTTGGCCAGCGCCCCGGTAAAAGCCCCCGGGACGTAACCGAAAAGTTCGCTCTCGATCAGCTGCTCCGGAATGGCGGCGCAATTGACTGCGACGAAGCGGCCAGAAAGCCCGCTCATCTCATGAATGATGCGGGCAAGATATTCCTTGCCCGTCCCGGTTTCTCCCTGCAGCAATATCGGCAGTCTGCTGGGTGCAAGTTTGACTACCTTGCGCCTGAGGTCGTCGATCGCCGGAACATTGCCGCCGAGCCTGTTGATCGCCGGCGATCGGCCGGAAGTGCGGGCAGGCGGCACGCTGCCTGTGCGTTGCTGCGGTTCTATGGCATGGGCAAAGAGCAGCGAGCCGTCTCGAACGGCGATCCGCCGTTCCTGGGGCAGGCTGGCCCGGGTCAGCGAGGCTAACTCGTCGAGCCCCGCATGAAAGAAGTCCGTAACAGGCTGGCCGATCAGAAGCTCGGGCGTGCGCCAGTCGAGACCGCGCGACGCGGCAAGAAGCCGGGCGCCGCCGTGGGTCATGCCGGTGATGCGCCCCGCACCGTCTACGGATATCGCCGCTTCCGGATCGACGTCGAGAAACTCCGGCGCTCCCGCAAAGCGCAGGACCAGATCGTGACGGCTGTTTGCCATGAGATTGGCAAGCTCGATCCGCCGCACCGTCGACGAGACGAGATGACGCGCCATGTTCTGGCTGGCTTTCAGGATTGGCGAACTGAGGAGTGAAATGTCGAGAACGGCCGCCAATGATCCTTGCGTATCATAGATAGGGGCTGCCGTGCAGGACAGGGGTGTGTGGGTGATGTCAAAATGGTCGGTCTGGTGGATCGTCAGGGCCTCGCCCGTGGCAATGCAGGCGCCCACCGCGCAGGTGCCGGCCCGGGGCTCGGACCACTCGGAACCGAGATAGAGCCCCGCTTTGCGCAGATTGTTGTTGAAGGAGGGGTCACCCAGGAATTCAACGGTGACACCAAGCCGATCCGACAACAGCAACACGTAATTCTGTTCGGCAACCTGCCGGTAGAGCCGCTCCAGGCCGGAGCGGGCGATGTGTACCAGATCTTCCGCCTGCTGACGGTGTTCCCGCAGCCGTGTTTCCGAAACGATCACTGCCTCGCGCGCCTGCGCCGGATCGAGCTGGTAGGCGTCCAGACAGCGCCGCCAGGACTCCAGGACAACGGCGTCGCGGCCCGTGTTGGTTCCCTGTCCGACCCGCTCGATTTCCTTAACGTGGTCCGTAAAACCCATCAATCACCGGCCCTCGAAGGCCGCCTCCCGTGATCTGCCACAATAACATAGCCGCAATTGTTCAGTGTGACCAATGCTTCGGCGAATGCCGGACATCATTTGGAACCTCGATCTCCGCGCGGGACGGAATGAATGATTTCCGTGGCGCTCTCGTTGACTGTCCAGTCAACTTCGGCCAGCTTGCTGAACTCTGGGTCTGCCGGCGCCGGCAATGTCGAGCAGGCACCATGCAATCGCAACCGGCGTCTTAATCCTCCCGCAAGCAGCGGTGTGTAGTATTAGAGAATGAGAATAAGCGCGATCACCAACTGGGCTTACGGAGTGACAGTCGTCTTGACGGCTTTGTCCGGCGCGGCCTTCATCATGTCGTCTCGCAGCGCCATCGAAGAGCGTGTCGCGGTGGAGGAGCATCTGACGCTGGATAGTCTGGCGGAAGACCTCGCACTTGGCGCAGAGGTCCGGTCCGACGAGGCTAGGCTGTTTGTTATGCGTGGCGAAGAACGTCATCTCAACGCGTTCCGGGCCGAAGATGGAAGCGAGCGAAGCCGGGAAGCCGCAGTTGACCAGCTCTTGTCGAAGGCGCTGCCGAAGGCCGAGGTCGATGCGCTGCGAAAGATCGAAACGGATGCGGACGCACTCGACAAGTTCGAGATCGCGGCGGTCGAAGCATTTCAGCGCGGTGAGAGGAGCGCTGCCCAGTCCACGTTGTTCGGCCCCGAGCATGAAAGACTGCAAGAGGATCTTCTGGCGACTGTCGCGCATTTTCGCGATTTGACAGCCGCAAGAACCGGATCGCAGTTGGCCGCGGCGCGAGCGCGTAGCGACTGGTGGAGCGTGATCGCCAAGATCATGCTGGGGCTGACGGGGGGGCTATTCTTGGCGGTGCTCTATTTCATCCTGAGACGCCGGATCGCCATGCCATTGGTGCGAATGAGCGGGATCATCGATCGGCTTGCAAAGCAGGATTATTCCGTCGAGGTGCTGCCCGACAGTCGCCGGGACGAGATCGGCGAGATGAACACCGCGATTGAAATCTTCCGGGCGAGCGGCATCGAGCGCGATCGGCTCGACGCGGAACGACGGGCAGACCAACAGACCAAGGACCTCATCCTGCAGATGATGCACCGCCTGCAGGCCTGCCAGAACCAGGGGGAGCTCGCCAGCATCGTCGCGCGCTTTGCGCCGCAAATCTTTCCCGGCATTGCCGGCGGCCTTTATATCCTGAACGAAAGCAAGAATATCCTCAACCGCAGTTCGGACTGGCTAGCGCCTGACAATGCCGGAGACAGTTTTCCTGCGTCTGCGTGCTGGGGGATGCGCCGCGGGCGGGCGCACGCCAACGGGTTCTCCGACACCGATGTGCCGTGTCAGCATCTGGATGATCCGGATGCTATCGCTCTTTGCGTCCCGTTGACCGCGCAAGGCGACATGATCGGGCTTTTTTACCTGGAAGAAAAAGAAGGGCAGGCGCTGCACCTCGATGCGTCACGGCTTTATCTCGAACTGATTGCCGAAAATGTCGGGCTTGCTATCGCCAATCTGCAGCTGCGTGAGAAGTTGACGCTGATGGCTATCGAAGACCCTTTGACCGGGTTGTTCAATCGCCGGCATCTGGATGAAAGGGTGCAACGTTTCGCGAGCGACCAATTAAAGACACCACTTGCCTGCCTGATGATCGATATCGACCACTTCAAGCGCTTTAATGACGAATATGGTCATGATGCCGGCGACAAGGTCATGCAGTATGTGGGCCGAACGCTTCGTGACACGCTGGGCGATCACGGTGAGGCTTACCGTTATGGGGGAGAGGAATTTACCGCGCTCTTGCCGGGGATGCTCAAGGGCGACGCTGCTGGCTTGGCCGAAAAAGTCAGAACGGCAGTAAGTGCTACAGCGATTTCCCATGTCGGGAAACTTCTTGGAACCGTAACAATTTCCGTGGGTGTGGCAACCTCGCCGGAGGCCGGGCCGCTGGACACGCTGCTGGCACGGGCGGATGCGGCCCTTCTGCTCGCCAAGGCACAAGGACGCAATAGAGTTGTGGCCTCGTGAATAACCGGCAACATCCGCGTCGGGCCAATTACAGCCATGACGGAAAGCGCTCACTTAGCTATGCCGTAACGATGACTGAGCCTGCCCAGCTGCTTATGTAATCGATCCAGGACTGCGGTTCGCGTGCCAGCCCGCCGTTGCAGGAAGCCGATCTCTCTCAGGATCTGCGGATTGCCAAAGGCCCGCTGAAAGGCCCTCGGCTCCTGCCGGTCGGGATCACGGGCGGCTCCTCTGCTCCGCTAAAATCCGCTCTCGCAAAGCTCCCGCAGCTCGCTCGGACCGAGATGATCAAGTGAAAGCTCCGGCAGCAGGTCATTGTCTGCCTCCAGATTGTGTGCGACCGATGCGGTAAAGATGCGAACGCCTGCCTCGTGCAGGACCGCAGGCCGGTTGACTATGCGGCCGAGAAGCACGGTTGGGAGTAGACCGAACGGCACATCTTCGAAAATGTAGCGGCTTTCGATGGAGGAAGGGCCCATTCCGCCTCGTCCTTCACGATGCATCTGCTGGTTCATTTCGGAAACAGAGGCGAGGGGCACGTGGAAGGAGAGAGAAAAGTGTTCGCGAACTGTTTTGACCTCCAGGCCGAAGCTCTCGGCAATTGACAGTCGCTCGGCGTCGAGCGCCTCAATCAACTGACCGACCGCCGGTGTGACATGTTCGCCCTGTCCCCAGCTCTCCGCCTTTTCCATCCGTGTCAGGTTGAGCAATGCGATTCCGAGATGATTTTGAGGATTGAGGTTTGAGAGCGCGATGGCAAGCAAACCGTCACGTTCGACGAAGCGATCACCGAAGAGTTCAGTGCACAGGCCCCGACCCTCAGCGGCTGCCGACTTCGGCAGGGTGGCAAAGTCCACCTTCTGGCGGATGGTGTTGACGACGACGCTGCGCCCGTCGGTTTGGCGGCGGGCCGTCAGAAGCGTGGTCCCCCAAGCAATGATCGGCAGACGGAGCTGTCGTTCGGAAAGCCGCTTCGACAGATAGAGCGCTCCAAAGGAGCTATGGGAGCTGATGATGACGGGCAGTTCCGACCGCAAATGCGGCAGCGCCGCGTCGATGGCGGCACGATGACCGTTTGCGGGCATTGCAATGATGACCGCATCTGCATCCGCAATGGCGGTCTCGCAGGTTGCCGCGACCTCGACCGGACCGACGAAGTCCAACGCGCCGGTAGCGACGAGCGGTTCGCCTTCCGACAACGGCTTGGCACTGCGGCCGGAGGGCGACCATAGGCACGGATGATGCCCCGCATTGGCGAGGAAAGCCGCCATGCCATAAGCAATCGAACCCGCACCGAGAATGGCTATCCGCATGTCATCTGTCCTTTCGGTTGTAGGAGTGGACATGGCGCCACCCTCTGGTCTCTATCTTTCGCGTAGAACAAAAACCGGTTCTGTACATTGCCCGCCGATCGTTGCGCAAATGCATCATTTTTTTTGGCGCGCCAGAGGCTGTGTTTTCGGTTCCCCTGCCTCATTTATCCGCGCGCCTGCCTACGCCCTCAGCAAATTCTGGCTCCTTCCAGTAAATGCATGTGCTGCACGAGCAAAAGCCACACCCCGAGGCTTAATTTTCTGCACAGTTCGAAGTCAGCAAGCCATCTTTTTCATCTTCCGCGTCCCAAACGAAAAATTCTCTTTTGTCACTAGCAGACATCATGCGTTTAATGCACATTAAATTTGTCATAATGCAAAGGATGCATGATAGCGATGGAGATACGCGAACTGGAGGCATTTCTTGCGGTTATGTCCGCAGGCAGCATCACCGGTGCTGCGCGCCTGCTTGACCGTTCGCAATCCCAGGTCACACGTCTTATCCAGGACCTTGAAACGTCGCTTGGATTTCCGCTGTTTGATCGCAATGGCCCGCGCATAACGCCGAGTGACAAGGGGATCGCTTTTCATTCTGAAGCGGAACGCTTCATCAGCGGCATCGAGCATCTGCGCAATCGAGCGCAAAGGATCAGTCTCAAGGAGCCCGAACCGGTCGAGATCGCCGCTACGCCTGCTTTTGCCACGGGTATGGTGCCGCTTGCTCTCGCCGAGCTACCGGAAGCCCTTCTTCCGCATACGGTCTTTTTACGAAGCATGCCTGCCGAAGCCGCCGTTCAGGCGGTGCTGGGGCGTACCGCCGATTTCTGTGTGACGTCGCTCCCGGCCGAACAGCCCGGCCTCGAAGCGCACGGATATTTTCAGGGCCGCTGTGCAGCCGTTCTGTCCGTTCACGATCCGCTGGCCGCCAAGGATGTCATTTCCGTTGCCGACCTGGCCGGCCAGACAGTCATTACGCTTGCAAATCCGTTCCGTCTGCGTCGCCGGGTGGACAAGGCTCTGCAGGAGGCAAATGTTCGTGCACGACGGATCATAGCGACGAGCGCGGCGATGAGTGCGGTGCAGATCGCTTCGACCGGGATGGGGATTGCGATTGTCGAACCGGCAACCGCTTACGGTCCCCTGACCGCGGGCGTGACTGTGCGACCGCTCGACGTCGACATCCCGTTCCTCTGGGGAATCTTCTCGGCAACAGCGCGCCCGCTGTCGGCCACTGCCCAGGAGCTGATCCAGCTGATCATCCGTGTTGCTTCCGCACGCATGCCCGATTTCACCGCTCACGATCCTGGCGCATCAGGACGTGTTGCGGATGTCACCTATGGGGGAACCGTCGAAGGAGACGTTCCCTAAAAATGCAAGTGCTCTGCCCATCAAACCGGTCAAACAAAAACAAGGAGATTGCCATGAAAGAGTTTAAAGCGACCCGTCGTTCCACCCTCAAGCTGCTCGCTGCCGGCTCTGGCATCCTGGCGGCGCCCAGCCTGATGCGCTCCGCCCACGCGCAGGGCAAGGTCGTCAATATCACGACATATGACAAGTTCGTGCCGCAGTCTTTCATCGACCAGTTTCAGAAGGACACGGGGATCGAGATCCGCATCCGTCTGACGGACGATCAGGGCAAGCAATATAACATCCTTACGGCCGAAGGCGCCACACCATCGACCGATATCGTGACGGTGACCGGCCACCGGCTCTCCCAGTTCATCGGTTCCAACCTCCTTTCGCCGCTTGATACCAGCCGACTGAAGAATTGGGACAAGCTGGCGGCGGCTTACAAAGGCGCACCGCAGCTCACCATCAACGGCTCCACCTACGGCGTTCCGCTTTTGGCGGGCTTTGAAGGTCTGGCCCGTAACACGGAGTACACCAAGCCTTCCGATAGCTGGGGCATGATGTTCGACGATGAATACAAGGGCCTGACATCCTACATCATTTCGGACTTCCTTTCGCTGACCATGCTCTATCAGGGCAATGACGGCGATTATGTCACCTATGAAGGCAAGGAAGCCGTTGCCGAGGAAGCCACCAACAAGGCGCGCGACTTCCTGATCAGCCAAAAGGACAAGGTTCGCAAATACTACGATGCGGGCTCCGAGGTTCAGCAGATGTTCCTGAACGAGGACATCTATGTCGCGCAGGCCTGGTCCGGTCCGACGTCCAAGCTGATCATGGACGGTCACCCCATCGAGCTGTCCGTTCCGAAGGAAGGCACCTACGGGTTCCTCTACTCCTTCAACGTGGTGAAGAACGGTCCGAATGCGGACGCTGCCTATACCTTCCTGGACGCTATCCTCGCCTCGCCGGAAATCGGCGCTGCCATGGTTCGGCAGTCGGGCTTCGCCTCGGCCTTTGATGGCGTCGACAAGCTGCTCAACGACCGCGAACGGGCCGCCATGGCGCTTCCACAGGACCAGATGGAGCGCATCAAGTTCTTCAGCTCGGTCAACCGGGCCATGAAGAACGCGATGATCGACAAGGCAGCTGCCGAAATCAAGGCTGCCTGAGTTACGGCTGCGATGCGAACCCGACCTCGGCCGGGTTCGCAGGACCCCAATAAAAAGCTTGTCCAGAGCTGGGAACGATCATGGTGAACACGACAATGACTGAACTGCGAGAGGAAGGCGCGCCAGCCCCGGCGCATTATTCCGGATGGATTGGCAAGGTGACAGGCTCAGCCCTTTACCGAACCACCATAGGCCGGCTGGCAGACAGTCGCCATGCGCGCCTTGCACTCCTTGCCGGGATACCCGTGATATGGCTTTTCGCCCTGCATGTCGGGCCGATCCTGCAAATGGCCAATATCAGCTTCACGGACAACTATCCGCCTCAACCGAACGAGGCCACGCGCTATACGCTCGCCAACTATGCCCTGTTCTTCTCGGATTCGATTTACGTGCTGCCCTTCATACGCAGCCTCGTATTTGCCGCCGTCGTTACCGTGTCGACCCTGGTGATCGTTTATCCGGTTGCCTATTACGTGGCGAAGGTGCTCCAGCCGAAGCAGCGTATGCGGGCGCTGCTGCTCCTGCTCATCCCGTTCTGGGCCGGAGAACTGATCCGGACCTTCTCGGTCATCATGCTTCTGGCCAATCGGGGAGCCGTCAACGTCCTGTTGCGCGAGATCGGCCTCATCGATCGGCCCATCCCGATGCTCTACACGTCCTTCTCGCTGAGCTTCGGCGTTATCTACCTCCTGGCGCTCTACATGCTGCTCCCACTTTATTCAGCCATAGAAAAGATCCCGGTACAGCTGGTGCATGCCGCTGCCGATCTTGGCGCAAGCCCTTTCCAACGCTTCCGCCGCGTTATCCTGCCGCTGTCGAAAGACGGTATCGTGTCCGGCTGCAGCCTGGTTTACCTCACCGCCGTCGGCGTCTTCGCCGCTCCGCTGCTGCTCGGCGGGCCGAAAGCCGTCATCTTCCCGGAGGTGATCGCGACGCTTTTCCACTCTTCCAACGACAAATGGCCTGAAGGCGCTGCCTTCGCCATGCTGATGCTAGCCGTGTCGCTGACGACGGTTGGTCTCTTCATGCGCGTCGTTGGCGGTCGCTCTGTCCGGCTGATGTAGGAGATGACGATGCGGTCCCCCTTAAACGACCTTCCGAAGACGGCACTTGGCGCCTGTTATGCCATTTTCGTTATCTATCTGCTTTTGCCGCTGGCCCTGATGATGGCGATGAGCTTCAAGGATGCAAACTTCATCGCCTTTCCGATCAGTAACTGGACCCTGGATTGGTATGGCAAGGTACTTCAGGACAAGCAGTTCATCGAAGCCTCGCTTTATTCGGTCGGGATAGCGTTTGCCACCACGATCGGAGCGACCGTTATCGGTGTGTGGATTGCCCTGCTGATTTCGACCGAGGGCATCCGCGGCAAGGCCATTCTCTTTGCGCTCGCCTGCCTGCCTGCCGTCGTTCCCGGTCTCATCAACGCCATCTCAATGCGGATATTCATCCGGATGGTCGATATCCCCACGGGCACCTTCGCGATTATCCTCTCCCATACCGTCCATGCGGTGCCGTTTGTCGTGATCATGGTGCTGACGCGCCTGCGTTCCATGCCCGCCAATCTCGTGGATGCGGCAAGAGACCTCGGGGCTGACGCATTTATCGCCTTCATGCGCGTTACGGTCCCCTACATCCTGCCGGCCCTGATCGGCGGCATGATTTTCTGTGTCTTGACCAGCATCGACGATTTCGTGCGCACCTTCTTCCTGGGTGGATACAAGCCGACGCTACCGATGCTCATCTTCGCCAAAGTCCAGGGCGGCATGTCGCCAGAGATCAATGCGATGGCGACCATCGTCCTCATCGTCACCGCCGCCGTCGGCCTTTATGCCGAGCACTTCACCCGTCGTTCGAGGAGCTGAGTTATGCAGCCGGTTGTTCATTTTAAAAACGTCAACAAGTCTTACGGCGCTTCTCTTGCTGTCGATGATCTGGACCTGGCGGTCGCGCCGGGCCAATTCGTTACCCTGCTTGGCCCCTCCGGTTGCGGCAAATCCACGACGCTGAGAATGCTCGGAGGGTTCGAGACGCCATCCTCCGGCGAAATCTACCTCGACGGGCAGCCGATCTCGCATCTGCCGCCCAACAGGCGAAACGTCAATATCGTCTTTCAGGATTATGCCCTGTTTCCGCACCTGTCAGTTCAGCGCAACATTGCCTTCGGACTTGAACTGAAGGGGCTGGATTCGGCGTCCATCCACCGCCGGGTCATGGAACTCCTCGGTCTCGTCAAGCTGCAGGATTTTGCCGGGCGGATGCCTGAGCAACTGTCGGGCGGTCAGCGCCAGCGCGTGGCCCTCATGCGGGCGCTGGCGCCGGACCCGAACGTCTTGCTGCTCGACGAGCCGCTATCGGCGCTCGACGCCAAGCTGCGCCATGAGATGCAGATCGAGTTGAAGTCGATCCAGCAGACGACCGGCAAGACCTTCATCTTCGTCACCCATGATCAGGAAGAGGCCCTGACCATGTCTGACGTCGTGGTGGTGATGAACAAGGGGCGGATCGAGCAGATGGGAGCGCCTGATGATCTCTATGCACGCCCCCGTAGCCGCTTCGTCGCCGACTTCATCGGTCAGAGCAACTTTCTCGAAGGCCGATTGGTGTCTGCCGAAGGCGATGTTGCAACAATTGAATGGCAGGGCAGTCTGATCCGGGCCGATCTTAACGGCCACCATCACGCGGTTGGCAGCCACGTCACGATCGCGCTGCGTCCGGAAGCCCTGTTCTGTCTTCCCGAGCAGCCGAGTGATCGATTTGCCCTCAAGGGCCAGATCGAACGGCGCGTGTTCAAAGGCGCGCATACCACGTTGACGATCCGCCTCGATAACGGCGCACTCCTGTCGGCCCAGCTCGATCCGGTGGCGCTCTCGCATCTTGATGGCGAGACGGTCTGGGTGAGTTGGCGCGATCGCGACGCCGTGGTGCTCGCCGATTAATCCTCATGCCCGTCGGTGCCGATGGGCAACAGTGAATTTCAGGAGATCACCTGATGACTTTAGAACAGCAAGATCGGACCGAGCAGCAGAGACTAGCTGCGCTCAACGCCCGGGTGAGGCAGGATTTGTCCTACCTCAACTATCCCGCAGCAAACTGGTCGCAACCGGTCTCGACCTCAGACGGTCAGCTTGCCAGCGATGTCGTGATCATCGGCGGCGGCATGTGCGGCCTCGTCGCCTGGCATGCCCTGACAAGGGCAGGGATCGCCAATATCCGGATTGTGGACCGCGCCGCAAAAGGTGAAGAGGGGCCCTGGGTGACTTACGCGCGCATGGAAACCCTGCGCTCGCCCAAGAACCTGCTCGGGCCAGCGCTCGGTATGGCATCGCTCACCTTCAGGGCTTGGTACACCGCCCGCTTTGGCGAAGAGGCCTGGGAAGAACTCTTCCGCATTCCGCGACCGATGTGGATGGAATATCTGAGCTGGTACCGGCAGGTGATGGAAATCCCGGTTGAAAACAACATCCACGTCACCCGCGTCATACCACGGTCCGATGGGCTTCTGGAGCTTGAGATCGACGGCGGGAAGGCTGACCCGATCATCACCCGGAAACTGGTGATGGCAACAGGCCGTGATGGCCTGGGAGAACCGACGATCCCGGATTTTGTGAAGGGCATACAACGTCACGTCAGCTGGGCGCATTCCGCCGACATGATTGATTTTCAGCGTCTGAAGGGAAAACGCGTCGTTGTCATCGGGGTAGGGGCATCCGCTGTGGACAATGCAGCGGAAGCGCTCGAGCAGGGGGCCGGTGAGGTGCGTCTTCTTGCCAGACGCAAGACAATGCCGACGATCAACAAGTTGATGGGCATCGGATCATACGGTGTCACCGCCGGCTTCGCGAAAATTGACCCTGAGTGGCGCTGGCGTCTCATGGATTATTCCGTCAAGCAGCAGACCCCCGCGCCACACAATTCAACGCTGAGGGTGAGCCGACATCCCAACGCCTATTTCCATTTCGGCTGCGGTATCCAATCGATGAAGGAAGAGGGCGGCGAGGTTGTGATCACCACAATCAACGGCCGCGTTTTTCGGACCGATTTCGTGATTTTGGGAACGGGATTCTCAATCGACCCCGTCAGTCGTCCCGAACTCGAAATGTTCAACGGGCAGATCGCCTGCTGGGACGACCGCTACACGCCGCCACCAGGTGAGGAAAACCCTGGGCTCGGGCGATTCCCCTGGCTGCAAGACGACTTCTCTTTCACCGAGAAAGAGCCGGGTACCGCCCCTTGGCTGCAGCAGATACATTGTTTCAATTACGGTTCATCGGTCAGTCTGGGCAAAGTCAGCGGCGATATTCCGGCCATCAGCGAAGGTGCGCTCTGGCTTGCGCGAGGTATCGCCGCTTCGCTGTTCATCGCCGACATCGATCATCACTGGGAGGCGCTGAAGGCTTACGAAAAGCCTGAACTCGATGGGTCCGAATGGACCAATGCGGATGCCGACCCCACCATGCAGAAGACAGCCTGAGGTTAAGGCGATGAGCAGAAAAACCGTTTATTATTACCATGCGCTCAGTTCGCCCTGGGCCTATCTGGGCTGGCCACAGTTCAAGGCGCTGATTGAAAAGCACGATCTCGATGTCGTCGTCCGCCCTACCCGCATCGTCACCGAAAACGGTGGTGTTCCACTTCGTTCCAGACCTCAGCCGCGGCAGGACTACCACGCCGTCGAACTGGAGCGCTGGCGCAAACGTCTGGGTATGCCGTTGGTGCTGAAGCCCAGATATTATCCCACCAACAACGAGTTTTCCGCGCGCATGGTGATTGCGGCCGACAGGCAGGGTTTGCCTGCACTGGAACTCAGTCATGCGCTTCTGCGGGCACTGTGGGCGGAGGAGCAGGACGTGACCGATCCGGACGTTCGCATCGCCGTGGCAAACGGCCTGGGTCTTGATGGTCGTGCGCTGCGTGCGCTCGAAGACACGCCCGAGATCATGGCGGCCTGGCATGACAGCCACGTCGAAGCACAGGCGCGCGGTGTCTTTGGAACCCCCACCTGGATTTACCGCGACACGCTCTACTGGGGGCAGGACCGCCTGACCTTCCTGGATGACGCTCTTTCCGAGGATTGAAAAAACAATGACAGCTACACCTCCAGAAGACGTGATCGACCGCGTCCTCGGCCTTGATGAAAGCTCCGATCTGTTGAAACTCCGCGAGCGGCGGTCTAAGCTCAAACACCTGACGCAGACCAGCTATCTTGCGGCTTTGCGGCCGGCAGAGCCACGCAACTTTTCCTACGCCCTGCGGGCGGCACTTGCCGCGCGTATGTCCGCTTTGTGGAAGGCGAAAGAACTTCATGCGCACTACATCGAGCGGCTTGCCGAGGAGGAGGGAGGCTCCGACCACGCATCAGTCGCTGATCCGTCATCGGTCCTTCAGCACGCGGATTCCCGCCTGCAAGCCATCCTGAACCACGTCGATCTCGTGACCCTTACACCGAAGAACGCGACCCGGGAAAACGTTGAGAAACTCTATGCCGTTGGTCTCGACGACCGCGATATCGTCACGCTCGCCGGCCTGATTGCCTATGTGAATTATCAGGTGCTGGTCGTTGCCGGCCTCAAGATGATGAGGGACAATTGATATGTCACAGCCCGTCCATGAATTCACCCTCGATGCGCTTGACTGGCATCCTTACGTCCAGCCTGTGGACCTTGCAAACGCGACCCCCGAGCAATTGTCGGCCCTGAAGGTCACCCCTTCCAATACCAAGGTATCGGCCTATGTCCTCGTACTCGCTAACGAGGCGGAGGCGCTGAACGAGCGCACCCCGCTCTTCAACGATATCATGTATAGTGAAGGCGGATTGTCACGCGGTGGGCGCGAGATCGGCGCGCTGGCGGCATCCTTCGTCAATCACTGCATTTACTGCGCCGCTGTTCACGCCAACCGTTATATCCAGCTGGAGAAACGGCCCGAGGTCGTGGACGAAATATACAAGAACGGGCTGGATGCGGACCTTCCTGATTTCGAGCAGGCGCTGTTCAATTTCGGTGTCGATCTGACCGCCCATCCAGACAATGTGGGGGTCTACCAATTTTATCACTTGCGGGAAATCGGTCTGGATGATCTTGAAATTCTCGATCTCATCCATTCCATCGCCATCTTCGGCTGGGCGAACCGGCTGATGCATACGTTGGGTGAACCACATCGGAAAGAATAAGTGAAGGCAACGGCAATCACGGGGACCGAGGCAGCTGTCCGCCCGTTCGGCGTCGCGCATCGCGATGTCCTCAAAATCGCGATACCAATGATGATCGCCTATCTGTCGACGCCGCTCGTCGGTCTTGTGGCGACGGGCGTCATCGCGCATATGCGAAACGAGGCGCTGGTGGGCGGCGTCGCGCTGGCCTCCGTTATCTTCGACGTCATCTTCGTGACCTTCAATTTTCTGCGCGGCGCCACGACCGGCTTTACGGCGCAGGCAATGGGCGCGGGCGACCGGGTAGGTGAACAGCGCATGTTGCTGAGCGGCCTTATCATCGCAATGGTGGCCGGTCTGTTGTTGCTGCTGCTCCAGGGCCCAATTGGTGCGCTCGGCATGAGCGTTATGGGCGCAGAAGGGATTGTCGCTGAAGCCGCCTCGACCTATTTCCACTGGCGAATCTGGTCGGCCCCCTTCGTTCTCTTCAATTTTGTCGCCTTCGGCTGGCTCATTGGCCGCGGTGAGGCCATGTGGAGCATGATCCTCCAGACGCTGCTGAATGGCCTGAATGCCGCCCTCAGCGTTCATTGGGTCATAGGGCTCGGCTGGGGAGTGGAAGGTGTTGCGATCGCCACTTTGGTTGCAGAAGCCGTGACCGCTGTGGCAGGCGCAGCTTTGATCCTGGCCAAGACCGATCGCTCCTCCTGGCTGCTTCCTGATATACCGGCGATCAGACGATCCTTTGCGGTCAACGGCGACATGATGATCCGCTCGTTCGCATTGCTGATCGGCCTCTCCTTCTTCACCCGCCAGAGCGGCTTCCTTGGGATCGACGTGCTTGCCGCCAACACCATTCTGCTGCGTTTTTATTTCTTCGGGGTCGCCTTCCTTGACGGTGTCGCTACGGCGGCGGAACAGCTTGCCGGCCGCGCTGTCGGTGCACGTTATCGGCCGGCCTTTGACCGCACGATCAAGCTGACGACATTCTGGGGCCTGATTTTTGCAGCGCTGGTTTCCTTGGCCTTCCTGGCCGCCGGGGATTGGGTGATTGCGCTGACGGCGCCCACCGACGCCGTTGCGAGACTGGCCGATACCTACCTGATTTACGTGGTGGTTTTGCCTGTTGTCGGCATCATCGCGTTTCAGATGGACGGCGTCTATATCGGGTCCACCTGGTCTCGGCAAATGCGCAACCTCATGGTGGCATCCCTGATCATCTATTTCGCCGCCTGGGCGGTCCTGCAGCCCCTTTACGGCAATGACGGCCTGTGGATTTCGCTTCTCTTGTTTCAGGGCGCCCGCAGCATCGCCTTCCGGTTCATGCTTCCGAAACTTGCGGCGGCGACGTTCCGGTAAAGATGAGACAAAATGAGTTCCCCATCACGGCTGTTTCTTCCTTGCCAGATTGAGGAAGGCTTCCGACGCCCTCACCAGATGCTTATGTGAAACGTCGGCGCGGACAATCAAGCCCTGCTCAATTCCGCCTTTGTCAATATTTTCAGGGGTATGGCCGGCGTTTTCCTCCGATCCCTGATCGTAGGTTTTGACCTTAATGATGCGGCGATCCACGCCGATGTTCTCCAGATATTGGACGGCGCGCTTGGCGCCTTCTTCGTTTTCAAATAGTCCCGTAACGATTGGCATTGTTTCCTCCTTCCTCGCGTCCCGGCCTGATGGTGAACCACGGGCGTGCCTCATCGTTCCTTCACATTGATCACGGGTTGTTGTCCCGATCGTGAGCAAAGAGGGGAACGCATCTCCGCAAGCGGAGTTGGGTGAGGGGTAGAATTGACATGGGGGCTCGAGACTTTGAGCGAAACAACTGTTCCGTACTGCGGACCAGCACCTGATTTCACCGACCTTGCATATGCATGGAACCTCGATCCGGTTCTCATCGCGATGATAGCGCTCGCAACCGTTCTGCTGTGTGGGACAGCGACCCGACAGGGAGCTCTCTTGCAGCGTGCCGCCATAATCTGCATTCTTGTCGTTGCGTTCGTATCGCCGCTTTGTGCGCTGACGACGGCGCTTTTCTCCGCACGGGTTTCCCATCATTTCATATTGATTGCCGTCCTTGCGCCATTGCTTGCGCTAAATCTTGAAGGACGCCTGCCGCGCTTACCCTGGCGGCTCCCAGCCCTGCCGGAAATTCCGTTTCTCGCGCATACCATCGTCTATTGGGCCTGGCATCTTCCGCCGGGTTATTCATTCGCGCTTTCAAACTCCCTTGCTTACTGGGGCATGCAGCTCGCCTTGATTGTAACCGCTGTCTGGCTATGGAGGACGATGCTCGTCTCTGCCGGACCGGGAAGGAGAATTGCGCTCGCACTTGCAACGATGGCGCAGATGGGCTTCCTCGCAGCCATCCTGACATTTGCTCCTTATCCGCTTTTTGCAGAGCATCTGCTCACGACCGAGTCTTATGGGATGACAGCGCTCGAAGATCAGCAGCTTTCGGGCCTCATCATGTGGACATTCGGTCTTGTCCCTTATCTCGTCGTCGCGCTTTCCTCCGTCCGGACCATGCTGCAGATGAGGGCATGGCGGGGGGTGGAATGATCGCGCTCTTCAAGTTTGTCCATTTTTTAGCGATCTCTGTCTGGATCGCAGGCCTTGTCAGTCTTCCCGGTCTCTACGTGCAACGTGCGCATGTCCAAAACGATGACGATCGTTTCCGCCTGCAAAAGATCGTGCGGTTTTCCTATGTAAAGGTGTTGTCGCCAGCCGCTTTTTTTGCAGTCGCGTCCGGAACCACGCTTATTTTCCTGCAATCCACATATTTATCATGGTTCGGCGCAAAGCTCGCCCTTGTGGCTATTCTTGTGTTTCTACACGTGCTTACGGGCTTGGTCATTCTCCGTCTCTTTAACGACGGCGAGATCTATCCTGTGTGGCGTTTCATTGTCGTCACGGCGTTCACCAGCATCATAGCCCTTGGCATCGTCTATCTGGCGCTCGCAAAACCGGAGATACCCGCACTGCTGCCTGACTGGTTCCATGAGCCTGGGGCACTAAAGCGTAACATCGCCCCCCTCATTCCTTGGGAGACACCATGAGGCCGATGCCGTGATCGAATATCAGCTTTCCGCCGTGCCAGCCCGCGAGCGCAGTAAGGACCGAAGCAAGGAGGGACAGGCCGAGCCCATGCGGCAAAATCTCGATCATGCCGAATGTCCGCCCTCCCCAATTGGCGCCTGCCACGGAGATCAGCGCAATTGCGGCCACACCATGCGCCCAGCTGGCAACCCGGGCGCGAATTCCCGCGACAAGAAGCAGTTCCGCCGTGCCGATGATGCCGGCTGCGACGCCGCTGAAAAAAGCGCCTCCCGATGCCCAGACACCGGCGCGAACCCAGAACTCGTCTGCGGACCACCAATAAAGGAGGTCGCAAGCCAATGTCGTTATGACAAGGGCAATAGGGAAATGAACGGTCATTGCGTGCAGTGGATGGCCGGCAACGGCGATTGCGGAGTCCGTCGTCTTCTCCTCCACCTTGGAGATGACCGGGTTGGGTGCATCGCTTTTTTCCATCTGACGTTTCCTTTTCGAGCGCTAACCCGCGGGAGAAGCGCGGGGTTCCGTTTGATAGCGCTCATTCCTCTGCTTTTGCTGGTTTCCGCTTGCTCCGGTGACCTCTCGACACTGGCGCCGGCAGGCCCGGCCAGTCGCAAGGTCGCGCTGCTGTGGTGGGTAATGTTGGGCGGCGCCTGCGCAATCTTCATGCTGATTGCCGTTCTGTTGGCGTTGGTCTTTTTCAGCCCGGCCTCCCTTGCTCGGGTGAAAACGCACCATTGGCTGATCGGCGGCGGCATCGGGTTCCCCATACCGATCCTGACGGCCCTGGTGGCTTTTTCATTCATGCAAGGAGAATCCCTGCTGCCACAGTCCGGGAGCGATCCGCTTCGCATATATGCGGTTTCGCGCATGTGGACATGGGAGTTTGCTTACGAAACACCGACCGGAGAAGTCCGCATTTCCGACGTGATGCATATGCCGGTGGGCCGTGATGTCATTGTAGAGGTCACCAGTGACGATGTCATTCACAGCTTCTGGGTTCCAAGGCTTGGCGGAAAGATCGACGCCATCCCCGGACTTTCCAACAAGATTGCCCTCAGGGCGGATCAGACCGGCACCTTCGGCGGCATCTGCGCGGAATATTGCGGTACCGGCCATGCCGGCATGAGTTTCCGCGTTGTTGCTCACACGGAGAGCGAGTTTTCAAAGGTGATCGGAGGTTTGGGACAACGCTGATGAATGATGTGCGCACACCGAAGAAACACTCGTCATTAAGGCTTCACCGGGAGCTCAATGAGGTCTGGAGTTCGGGCACCGGATTTCGGCGTCTCGCAGCGGTCAACCACACCGTCATAGGCAAACGCTTCATGGTGACCGCGCTTGTTTTCTTCGCCATCGGCGGGTTCCTGGGCATGCTCATCCGGACACAACTGGCCACCTCATCAAACGCCTTCATGGATGCCGAGCAATATGCGCAGGTCTTCACGATGCACGGCACGATCATGATGTTTCTGTTCGCAATTCCTTTTTTTGAAGGACTTTCGATCTACGTCCTGCCGAAGCTCATCGGCGCCAGAGACCTCGCTTTTCCCCGCCTGTCCGCCTATGGCTACTGGTGTTACCTCTTCGGTGGCGGAATGCTGATTTTCGCCCTTATTGGCGGGGCTGCCCCTTCGGGGGGCTGGTTCATGTACACACCGCTGTCGTCATCGCAATACAGTCCCGGGATCAATGCCGACATCTGGCTTCTTGGCATTACCTTCGTGGAGATTTCCGCTATCAGCGCGGCGATCGAAATCATCGTGACGATCCTGAGGTTGCGTGCACCCGGCATGTCCCTCGACAGGATGCCGGTCTTCGCCTGGTACATGCTCGTTGTCGCCGCGATGATGCTGATCGGTTTTCCCCCGCTGATCCTCGGTTCGATATTGCTGGAAGCTGAACGGGCCTTCGATATCCCGTTTTTCGACCCGCAACGCGGCGGTAGCCCGCTTCTGTGGCAACACCTCTTTTGGCTGTTCGGCCACCCCGAGGTCTACATCATCTTTCTGCCGGCGGCCGGAGCCCTGTCGACAATTATCCCCGTTCTGGCAGGAACGCGCCTGATCGGTTACCACATCATCGTTGCGGCGTTGATCGCCATGGCTTTCCTGTCCTTCGGACTGTGGGTGCACCACATGTACACGGTGGGCATCCCCCATGTGGCGCTGTCGTTTTTTTCTGCCGCGAGTGCACTTGTAACCATCCCGACAGCGATCCAGATATTCGCCTGGCTTGGAACCATCGCAAGCGGCAAGCCGACGATGAGTGTTCCCATGCTCCACATCCTCGGGTTTTTCTGCGTATTCCTCATCGGCGGCCTGACCGGCGTCATGCTGGCCATGGTGCCCTTTGATCAGCAGGCGCATGATACACATTTTGTGGTGGCGCATCTTCATTATGTCCTGGTCGGGGGATTTCTCTTTCCCATGCTCGCTGGGCTTTATTACTGGGTGCCGCATATCAGCGGGCGCCAGCCCGTCCAGCACCTTTCCAGGGCCGCGTTCTGGATGATCTTCATCGGCTTCAATCTCACATTCTTCATGATGCACCTGACAGGGCTGCTGGGCATGCCGAGGCGTGTTTTTTCCTATCCAGAGGCTTCCCCCTGGGAGTGGCTCAATCTTCTCTCGTCGATTGGCAGCTTCATAATGGCCGCGGGCTTCATGCTGGTGGTGCTGGACTTCGCGCTGCTGTTTCGCTACGGGCGCGCCTTCAGGCGCAATCCGTGGGATGCCGGTACCCTTGAATGGGCCATGCCGACCCCGCCAGCGGCCTATGCCTTTGCGTCACAGCCGGAAGTGACTGCTAGAGCGGACAGCCTTCCGATCAACCGGATCGCGGCGACGCTCGCCGCGGGTAAAGGGTACCTCGGCTTTGTGAGATCCGGGAAAATGGAGACCATGGGGACGGATGCCGTAACCGGTGCGCCGCTGCAGATCGTCGTGTTGCCAGGGCCAAGCTTTCTTCCCTTGCTGACTGCCATGTCCACGGCCGCCTTTTTCATCGCATTGCTTCTCAAGGCGTATCCGGTGGCGGTTTTCGCTCTCGTCATTATTGCTTTGCTCTTCCTGGCGTGGACGCCGAACGATGATGCCAGACAGGAACGCGGACCCGTCGTCGCGCGTGGAGAAGAACGTTTTCCGCTTCATTACGAATGCGCCGATGCTCCGTCCGTCATGGCGGTGAAACTTGCCCTGATTGCGGACACGACGCTTTTTTCCTCATTGCTTTTCGGCGGGCTTTTCCTCTGGATTTCCGCTGGTGGCGAAAAGATCGTCTGGCCGCAGTCGATATCACTGCAGACGGTTTTCCTGTTGAGCGCCGCTGTAGCCGCCATCTTTGGCGCACTGGCGAGACATCTGAGAGCGGCTGTGACGATGTCGATCATCAGCACGATTGCCTACGTGGCGGCGATCGTCTGTGGTGCAATGGTGGTGCGGGAGGAATATACGGCGGTAAGCCATGCAATCCACGGCGTTTCGGCTGCGGTCAACGTTTATCTCCTTTTGCACGGATTTGTCGGCCTGATCCTTGTGGCATTCGGGTGTTGGCGTCTGTCGAATGGCTACGTCTCGGACCGTCGCCAAAACGACCTTCGCATAGGCACCCTCTGGCATGTTCACTTGCTTTTCGGGACAGGCATATCGTTTCTTTTCCTGCAGACACTACGGTCATTAACGGAGGGAGGCTGAGATGCGCTACCGAACAGCCTTCAGTCTTGCTGGGCCCTTCATCACCTGGGCCCTGTGTTTTCTCACATTATATGCTGTGCAATTCGTCGGCTGTGCCTGGGGGTGGGATACGCGCTCCTGGGCCGGTGTTTCGATCCTTCGATCCGTACTGCTTGCTCTGTTCGGCTTATCGCTTTTCCTGCTTGTGCTGTGGATGAGGAAATTGCGGAGCAATCAAAAGTTGGGGAGCGATATCCTTTCGGTAATCTCTCATGCGGCAGCGCTCGCGGCGTTTGCTTCCACCGCTTTGGTTTTTCCCGGCGTGTTTTGGCTTAGCCTGTGTTAAGGCGATAACATCCGTCGCCGCATGTTCAGGGCTGCATCTGCGCTTCCAGCGGGCGGGACGGAAGCGGCGCGATGGGATCAGCGGGGTGAACTCTGAGCCAGAAGTCTGGCAACCGCGTCGGCGTCTATTGCCTCGATGCGGTATCGATCGTGGGGTGTGCCACCTGTTGTTTCCGCGGCGACCATCGCATTGATCACCGCCTCTTCTACGCTCTGCACCACGGCCTGATAGACCGGATCAAGCACATCGTCATTGACCATGTCGATGCTCAACAACGGCGCGGCCTTATGGCGCATCGGGTGTGGATTGGCCGTCGAAAAAGCGAGAAAAATGTCGCCGGAACTATTGCCGCCGACTGTGCCGTTGCGGCCGATGCCTATCGCGCCGCGCCAGCTTCCGCAGCTGGTGCGGCGCAAGTGGCAGGTCCGTGGCAATCACAACGATGATCGAGCCTCGTTCGGACAGCCCCGGGTTTTCTTGTTGCAGCAGTTTGCCAACGGGTAGACCGCCAATTGTCAGCCAGTCCCGCTGGCCGTGATTGGCCTGCACCAGCGCCGCGACGGTGAACTCCTTGTCGTCAATGGCGATCAGTCGCGACGCCGTACCGGTGCCGCCCTTGAAACCGTAAGCAATCATGCCCGTGCCGCCGCCGACATTGCCTTCAGCGACCGGACCGCTTCTGGCAGCGTTCAACGCCTCCAGGACGTGCTCGACCGCGACGTGTTGGCCGTTGATGTCATTGAGCATGCCGTCATAGGTTTCTGCCACCACAGGCATGATCCACAAGTGGTCGTCTCCCTCGTAGGTCGATGCAAATCGGTCAATCATCCATCGCACGGCGCTTTGATGGGCGATACCTACGCTGTGCGTGTTGGTAATCAGGACAGGCCCGACAAAGTAGCCCCCGTCCTCGATCCAGTGAGATCCCGTCATCTCACCATTGCCATTGAAACGATGAATGCCAGCGAATACCGGTACTGGTTCGCCCGCTGCGGCGTGCGGCAGTATCGCCGTCACGCCGGTACGCACCGGCAACTTGCGACCGGGGCGGGGTATCTCTTCACGGATCGTCGAAAAGCCGACATGGATACCGGCGATGTCGGTGATGGCGTTGAGTGGGCCGGGCGTGCCGTCGAAGGCAATACCGAAGTCACGCGCGCGTTTTTTGCCTGCTGAGGTCGTCTCGCTGATCATTGGTCCCTCCGATTTTCAGGCAGCTTTCAACAAATGGTCAGTTTCACGTCGTTGTTGTCCAGGCTTTCTGTCAAATCTTCGCCCAGCGCCTTATCGGTAACGACGTGCGTGATGTCCCGCCAAGCGGCATAGCGCGCGGGGAAGAGGCGGTCGTGCTTGGAATGATCGGCGACCACGACGGTGCGCGCTGCGCGCGAGACCATCGCGCTGTAGACCGCGCCACACTCCAGGAGGGCGTCCGAAGGGCCATCTGGACCCAGACCGCTTGCGCCAAGAATGGCGAAATCGGCGTAGAAGGAATTGAGGAATGACACGGCATAGGCACCGACCGTCGCGCCCTCGGTGGCGTGATAGTCGCCGGGGAGCATGACCACCTTGATTGTCGGGTTGATGGCAAGCACGGTCGCCACACCAAAGGAATGAGTGAGTACAGTGATGTTCTTCATCTCGACTGCTACGCGCCGCGCGGTGTGCACTGTCGTCGAGCCCGAGCCGATCATAAGCACCTGAGCGCCTTTAAGTATCTGGACGGCCGCCTTGGCGATCCTTTCGCGCTCGCCGACAAAGAGCGCATGGCGCTCGGTCACCGAAGGCTCGGTGGAAAGCGAACGCACAGCGCCGCCATAGGTGCGGTTGAGCAGACCCTGTTCGGTCATCTCGTCCAGATCGCGCCGGATTGTCTCTGTCGAGACGTCTAGGCGCCGGGCAAGTTCAGCAACGCGCAGGCTCGGTGCCTGGTTAAGTTCAGTCAGGATGCGCGACTGGCGCACGCTTTTTGGTTTTTTCATCGCGCCTCACTCCCAATGGCTTTCCAGCGCAAAACTCGGCCGCGTGAGGAAAAGCTCAGTGCGCCGTGTTCAACTGCAGCAGAGACGGAGGAATTCTTGTCGGCATAACGGGCTTCGAGTGCTTTCATCGACCAAGTTGTGTCAGGAACACTCTGGGCGAACAAGCCCGGGGCGACTTTCGTCCCCGATTGTTTCATGCTTTGGCTGCGGCAGATAGCCGATCAACTCTTCCGTGGTCATCACGTTGGCATAGATCATGTGCAGTCTGGTCAGTTCACTGACGTGGAGTTCCATGGAGCCTGCTGCACACGCGTCATCGACGACGATGACGTCGAAGCTCTCATCAGCGAGGCTGCGGACGGTGGAAGATACACACTGGTCGGTAAAAATCCCGGCGCAAACAACGTGGGTGATGCCCATATTGGTCAGCAAAAGCCTGAGATTCGTGCCCGTCAGCGCACTGTCTGTGGTCTTGGTGACAACGATCTCGCCGTCCTGCGGGGCAATTTTCGACAGGATCTGCGAAGCTTGCTCATCCTTCGGAAGCAAAAGATTGTTCCACCCCGGCTTCTTCTGGCTGAGCGAACGATCCCGGCCATCGGTGCGCAGACAAGCAATTCGCGCGAAAAACACGTCGAGGCCGAGTGCGCGAAACCGTTCCATGAGACGCCGGGTATTGGGGATGACGGTGTCATGCATGCGCTCGTGAAACGGCGTCCAGGCGTGATAGCGGACAAGATCATCACCAGAGAGCGTGTCGGGAGCTGGGCGATCGAGATACGTGTTCTGCATGTCGATGACGAGAAGCGCCACCTTGCCCTTTTCAAGCGTCGGATCGTCGGGTTCCGGAGCGCCCTGATAGTAGAAGGAACGGCGGTCGGTTTTCCAGTTCATCGAGGCGTCCTCATGTATCCGCCTGACGACGGCGGACCAGCATGATGGCAAGACCGCCAGCCAGCAACAATATGGCAGCCGATACAGTGCTTATCGTGCCGAGCGCCGGCACCATTGGCGAATACCCGGCGACCATCTTCGAATAGAGCCATTTCGGGATCGTAGAGTCGACGCCGGCTGTATAAAGCGACAACGGAAAATTGCCCCAGGAAAGCAGGAACGCGAAGAGCGCGCCGGACCAGATACCCGGCCACAGAATAGGCAGGGTCACCTCGCGCAGAATGAACCAGCGGCCCGCTCCGAGGTCACGCGCAGCCTCTTCCAGTGTTGGATCAAAGGAATAGACCTGGATGGCAATGACGAGCGTGACCACCGGAACGATCCAGACGAGATGCGCAATAACGGCCGTCTGCCAGCTCGGGTTGATGCCAAGCGCGTTGAACCACAGGAGGAGAGCGAGCCCCAGCACTGGCTGCGGAAAGAAGACTGGCAGAAGGATCGCCTTCTGGAAAAGCTTGCGCCCCTTCCAGTCGTAGCGGGCGAAGGCGAGCGCGCCGAAGAAGGCGAATATCACGGAGACAAGCGTGACGATGAAAGCGATCAGGAGGGAGTTCTGCACGAGAGCCTGAATCTCGAGCGAGCCAAGGGTCTTGCCCCACCATTCGGTCGAAAAAGCGTTAATCGGGAAGCCGAAATAGCGTCCCCTGGACAGGCCGGCCATCGCTCCGCAGAGGATAGGAAGGTAAACGGCAAGGACGACAAAGGATGTCCAGACCTTGACGAAGGCTCGGGCGCGGATTTGCGAGCGGGTTTCCATGTCTCACTTCTTTCCCAGAATGCGGTCGAGATCGAGCTTGGACAGAACGTAGAGGGCAAGCCCGCTGACGATGACGACGAGCAGGAGGGCGAGCGCCGAGCCAAGCGGCCAGTTCTGTGCATACGTGAAAGCAACCTCGATATCCTGCGCGATGGTAATGACCGACTGGCCGCCGAGAATCTTGGATTCGGCGATCGCGCCGGCGCCGAGCACGAAGGTGAGCAACATGCCGATCAGGATACCCGGCATGGCGAGTGGCAACTCGATCTCGCGCCAGATCATCAGCCTGTTAGCCCCAAGGTCACGGGCCGCATCGACAAGGTCCCGCGGGATCATGGCAATGCCAAGCGACATCGGGAACAGCATGAAAGGCAGATAGACATATGTCATGCCGAAGAGGATGGCGCCGGGTGTGTAAAGTATCTCGGGTCCGCCCGAGAAGCCGAGCCACTTCAGGCCGCCATCGAGCACCCCGTTCTTGATAAAGAACAGCACCCAACCGTAGAGGCGTACGTTTTCCGAGACGAACAGCGGAAAGACGAACAGCACGCCGACCAGGCCAGACCATTTGCCGAACATGCGATTGAGACCGTAGGCGATGGGATAGGCGATCATCGCAAGCAATATGACTGTCGCAAAGGCATAGGCGATCGACCAGGCAAACGACATCCAAACGGTATTGGAAGGATCAAGGATCACCGTGAAGTTGGCGAGGGTAAAAGAGCGAAACACGTCGAAGCTCTTGGGCGTGGCGAAGGCATAGGCAGCTACCGTAAGAAGCGGTGCCAGAAAGCCAAGCAGCAGTAGGATCGTGACAGGAGCGGCCGCGCGCAGTCCTGCAGGGATAGACGGAAAATGCCATTGTTCACCGGCCGCTTCAGCATGGGTCATGGTTACCATATCAGTCTCCCACCACGATCGCGTCGCGGGCATCCCAGCCGATAGTGACCGTGTCGCCCGACGTGATGCCGGTCGCGGCGGCGCGTGCGGCCTCGACCAGATAGATCCGGTCGCCGGAATGAATCTGATACTGCATGCGCGAGCCGAGAGAATATTCGTTGTAGATCGTGCCGGAGATCAGATTGTCAGCGCTCGAGGAGCCGGTGACGAAGCGCATGGTTTCGGGCCGAACGATGACAGTTGCCGTCTCGTCAATCGTTTGTGCTACCGGGGCTACAGTGATCGGCCTGCCGTCGGCGAGCGTCCACACGCCTTGGTGGCCGCGCCTGACTTCAAAACTGTTCACCTCACCAAAAAATTCCGCGACGAAGCGCGTTGCCGGCTTGGTGTAGATTTCCTCAGGTGTGCCAATCTGAACGAGGCGGCCACGGCTCATCACCCCGACGCGATCAGACATGACCATGGCTTCCTCGAGCGAATGGGTAATGTAGACAAAGGTCTTCCCGCTTTCGCGGTGCAGGTCCTTCAGCTCCTTTTCCAGAACTTTCTTCAGTTTGTAGTCCAGCGCCGACAGCGGCTCGTCGAAAAACAAGACGTCCGGGTCATAAGCAAACGCGCGGGCAAGCGCCACACGCTGTTTTTCGCCGCCCGAGCAACGCATCACGTTCTTGGAGTAGTAACTCTCCGGCAGGCGCACCATGCGCATGAGTTCGAGAGCGCGGACCTTACGTTCGGCGGCCGGCATTTTGCGGACCTTCAGCGGGAACTCGATGTTCTCGCCGACGCTCTTGTGCGGGAAAAGCGCAAGCGACTGGAAGACGAGACATGTCGGACGCCTGTCGGACGGCACGTTATTGATCGTTTCGCCGCGCAGCGTGATATAGCCTTCTGATGGTGACTCCATGCCGGCCAGCATGCGCAGAAGTGTGGTCTTGCCGGACCCGGAGGGTCCGACAATGGTGACGAATTCGCCTTCTCTGATATCGACACTTATGCCATCTACCGCGGCAAAATCGCCGAAAATCTTTCGAACGTCGACAAGTTGCAGCACCGGTTTCGGCGTTGGATGGATCGGATCCTCGATTTTCGGCAAGACGTCGGATAGGGTGGGCGAGATCATCGCAAGGCTCATGTTCTGTTCTCCGTCGGGACAGGCTTTGCTCAGCCGCGCAGGCGCCTGGCGGCGGTCATCAGTTCCAGTGCCTTGTCATAGTCAGGCACGATGTCGTATTGCGCCGAACGCGCCATATCCTCCTCGAGGCTGTCCCATTGGATGGCTTCCATCTCGTCCTTGGTGAAGAGTTCGTAGCACTTCGGGTTGCCCATCTGGCTGACCGGGTTGAATGTGCCTTCAGCAAAGGCGACGGTGTGGGCGACGTGCGGATCCTGGACGTATTTCAGAAATTCCAGGGCGAGTGGCGAAAGTTCGGGATTGTTGACCGTCGAGGTGATCTCGATCCAGGAAATACCGCCCTTGCCATCCATCGGGCCCTTGAGTGGCGTAATGGCGCGCAAGTTCGCATAGCCGTCGGCACGCGCCGGAGAGACGGAATAAGTGCCACCGGTCATATAAAGGTCGATCTCGCCCGAGACGAGAGCCTGATTGAGTGATGCCATGTCCCCGACCATCTTGGCGCCCTTGAAAACTTTTTCTGCGGTTTCGGCAAAGGCCTTGAACTCCTCCTCCGTGTGCTCCCTGAAGGGGTCAATTCCGGCGATGAGGAAGATGTTGAAGACGTTCCAGTCGTCGGATTCCTGTATGCCGTACTTGCCGGCGATCGAGGCGTCGTTGAACAGGTCCCAGCCCTGTTCCTCCGCCGTTGCTTTGCTGACTTTGTCGGTGTTGACAACAAAGCTGTAGGGCCCGAAGCGCTGCGCCATGCCGAGCAGGTCCTTGCCGTCGTCGCTCATTGCCCAGCGATAAGGCGCCTTGAAGTTGGGGAGCATGGTCTCGAAATAGGGCTCGAACTCGGCGCGCGGCAGCGGCTTTATCAGCCCGGCCGGCCCCATCACCTTTCGGGCCCAGGGATTGTTGACGTTGATCAGGTCCCAGATTTTGGTCTCGCCCGCGCGCAGGCGGTTGATCATGGTCGGGTCGTTGGTCAGGCTTTCAGCCTTGACGGTCGCTGACTGGCTGGATCGGAAGGGATCCAGGACCTGTGCGGAATTGTAGCCTTCCCAGCAAAGGATATTGAGCTCTTTTTCGCGACCCGCAAAAGCGCGGGTCGCGCTTGCCATTGGGCCGGTAAAAGCGGCCGCACCCATCATCTGCATCATGTTGCGTCTGGAGATTTTCATCATAATTGTTCCCCTTTTTCTTGGCCGCTTCCGTGGCTCGTGGATCGCTTATGTTGGAACCTTGTCGTAAAAATGTGTGATTTACAACATCTATTTTCTGCTTCATGGTGCGGAGCGTGATTGGAACGGTAGCACCCGGAGGCGAACGTGACTTCTGCAAAAACGGAGTGCTAAACGCCTAATATTACTGTGCATTTGTTTTGTGCAGGCAGCGCCGGTCGTGTGCCGATGTTTTAATCTGTCGCCTCAAATTAAAGCATTAGCGGCACGTGAATTTGTGGAAATTGCAACAAAAAAGTGAGTGGAACATGTTGAAGTCACTGCAAGGGAAAACGGTCATTGTCACCGGCGCAAGCCGGGGGATTGGCAAGGGCATAGCATTGCGTTTCGGGGAGGCCGGCCTGAACGTCCTCGTTGTCTCGCGCAGCCAGGTCGATGCCGACAGGGTGGCGTCCGAAATCGGAGCCAATGGCTCGGCATTTGCCGCGGATGTGAGTACAGAGGAGGGCTGCAGGGCGATGGTCGATGCAGCCATAACCCGCTATGGCGGCGTCGCGATCCTCTGCGCCAATGCCGGCATCTTTCCGGCGGCTAAGCTGGGCGAAATGACGGCAGCCGACTTCGACCAGGTGATTTCGACCAATCTTAAAAGCACCTTTTTCAGCGTTTCCGCCGTTTTGCCAGCAATGACGAAGGCTGGTTCAGGCCGTATCATCATAACCTCATCAATTACCGGCCCGATCACTGGATATCCCGGCTGGTCGCATTATGGGGCGAGCAAGGCGGGTCAGCTCGGTTTCATGCGCACGGCTGCGATCGAACTGGCGCCAAAGAACATCACGATCAATGCGGTCATGCCGGGCAATATCATGACCGAGGGGCTTGAGGACAACGGCCCAGACTATATCGCCGCGATGGCGGCCTCTGTTCCGTTGCGTCGTCTTGGCGCGCCGGCGGATATTGCGAACGCCGCTCTGTTCTTCGCATCTGAAGAGGCTGCCTACATCACCGGTCAGTCAATTGTTGTCGATGGCGGCCAAACCCTTCCGGAATCGCTCGGAGCACTCGACGCGATGGGCTGAAACCGGAAGAAGTCCGGGCGACATCGTCGCCCGGTGTACCTGAAAGATTTCACGCGGCTCAACGCGCCTTCAGGATGCTGTCCAGCGTAGCCGAAAAAAGATCGGCATCCTCATTCGAAAAACACAGTGGCGGGCGGATCTTCAGCGTTGCGCCATACTTGCCTGCTGCCCCGATCAGGATACCGTTTTGTTTCAATTTATTGATCACTGTCGTTGCGAACGCCGTGTCCGGCTCCCCCGTGGCGGGGTCGACAAAATCGAGGCCGATAAAAAGGCCGGCCCCCCGCACGCCGCCGATGATCGGATGTCGGGTTTGTAAAGCCTGGAGCGATTGCTGGAAATGACCACCGACAGCGGCCGAACGTTCGATCAGATTTTCTTCCTCGATCACCCTGAGTACGGCATGGCCAGCGGCGGCCGCCACGGGATTGCCGCCGAAAGTATTGAAGTATCCGGTTTCCTCGCAAAATCTCTGGAGTAAGTCAGGTCGCGTTACGACGCCACCCATCGGGAAACCGTTCCCCATTGGCTTGCCCATCGTGACGATATCGGGCGTCACGCCGTGGCGCTCGAAGCCCCAAAGACTGCCTCCCGTCCGGCCAAAACCCGGCTGGACCTCATCGGCGATCAACAGGCCGCCAGCACGGTGCACCACATCTGTCGCCTCCCTGAGAAAGCCGGCAGGATCGGCGTAGATACCGTCGCTTGAGAAGATTGTATCAACGATCAAGGCGGCGAACTTGATGCCGCGCGATTTGAGTTCGTTAATCGCCTGTTCCACAGATGCGGCAAAGCTTGCAGCAACGCTCATGCCGTCACGGGGCGCCGGCGCCGGAATGACCGCCACAAAGGGTGCGGGCTTGCGCTTGCGTAGGGACGAGGGGGAAATCTCGGTCACCAGCGCAGTATTTCCGTGATAGGCTGCTTCGGTGACGACGAAACCTTCGGCGCCAGTTCCGATGCGGGCGATGCGCATGGCGAGGTCATTGCTTTCGCTGCCGGTGCAGGTCAGAACCACATTGCTGAGCGCCGCCGGGAATTTTGACAGAAGCTCTTCGCTATAGGACTCGACGACGCGGCTGAGGTAGCGCGTGTGGATGTTGAGTTCGCCAATCTGGCGCGCAACGGCCTCGACCACCCGCGGATGGCAGTGGCCGACCGACGGTACATTGTTGTAGACGTCGAGATATCTGCGTCCGCCGGCGTCATACAGGTAGGCGCCCTGTGCACGCACCATCTCAATCGGCTGCTCGTAAAAGAGCACGGATGACGCTCCAAACGTTGCCTGGCGCTTGGCGACGCGCTGCGCAAGCTCAGCCGGGAAGCCCTCGGCACGGCTTGCATCAAAACGGTTGAGATCTAGAATTTCCTTGGTGGCGACGCTCATCGGGCTCTCCTCAACGGTGTTCGGCCAGATAGCGCTCCGCGAGCGCCACGGTACCATCGGTATAGCCTGTGCCCATGGATTGGGCCGTCGGCGTTTCAGCATGGGAAGCGATCCACGCGGTGAGTTGCATGCGGCGAAGCATGATGAACATCGGCAGGGCCGCCTCATGTTGCTCATCAAGAGCGGTGACGCGCCGATAGCCTTCGAGCCAGGCGGCTTTGAGGTCGGGGATGAAAGGCTCATGTTCCATGAAGCTGATCGAGGCTGCAAAATCGTAGGCGTACCAGGACAGACCGCAATCATCGAAATCGATCACTCCCAGTCTGCCATTATCGACCAGAAGGTTGGCGGCGCGCATGTCGCAATGAACGAGGCCGAAGCGGTCCTCACCATAGCCGTAGGCGGAGGTCTGGGCTTCGAGCAGCTTGTGCGTTCTCTCTAAAACGGACTTGCCGCCGAGCTTCAGTCCGAGGGCGTCACGCCAGTCACCCCAATAGGCACCGTCCCCCAGAATCCGGTTGAAGCTCCATGTCTTGCGGACGAAGTTTTCCGGTCGCGTCCATATGCGGCTGTGGGCGTGCAGTTTCGCATTGATCTCCCCGAGTGTCCTGTACCAGTGGACGAGGTCGGACTCAGCATCTGGCTCCTTGCCAGCCATATATTCGAAAGCGACAGCATGGCGCATGGTTTCGCCGTCCGAGAAGACTTGAAGGAGGCTGCCGTCGTTTGCCGTGACTGGCCGCGGTGTAACAACCACCCCATCTTGCCGTAGCGCATCAATCCATGCGAGCTCGGACAGTATCTCCGCTTGGGTATGGTAGTCAGGGCGATGCACACGCACGATCAGATCGCTTCCAGTGGTCTCGTCAGTGATACGGAAGGTCGCGTTCTCGGAAATCGTCAGGAGCGTCAGGGTTGCATCCGGCGAGACGCCCCATACTGGTGAGAGGTCCTTGAGGCCTTGTCCCAACCTGGAAAGAAAATCTGTATGATACAACATTTATCGCGCCTGTTTTGATCATGATTGGCAAATCCAACAATATTAATGTTGGATTTGCAACATTTAATCCAAACCAATTGATGTTTTTGGATGTTCAAAGCGGCTGCTCGTCGCGACGTTCGCGACATCATCGGAAGGCTGATCAACATCAGTGGGGTGGTGACGACCGCCCGGCGTCCGGTCGCCATCAGCGGCCGCCTCGGCGCTCCGGGGGCGATCGATCAGGGTCGCCGCTCCGAGGACTCTCGGATACTGCTCTTTCCTCGCTTTGCCTGCGGAGGCAGCGACGCGATCAAGCCAACCCAGCTGATGCGCCCATCGCCTAAATCAACTCAGGCCCCGAAGCACATTCTTGTGATCAAAAACCCAGGCCCAGCTGCGATTGGTCCTCGTATTCAGCCTCTTTGTCATTGGTGAGAGACGATAACGTTACCCCAAGGAGCCGGACCGCCCGTTTGAATGGATAGACACCGGCCAGCAGGGTATTGGCCGCGTCTAGAATGTCTTCGGCGTTCGAATAGGGGATGGCAGTTGTCCTGCTCCGCGTCGCCTGGGTGAAGTCGGAATATTTGATTTTCACGGTCACCGTCTTGCCGCTGAAACCCTTGGCCTCGCAATAGGACCAAACCTTTTCCGCAAGTGGCCGGAGTTCCTTGGTTGCGAGCTCGAGGTCATCGATGTCCGCGGTAAATGTATCTTCCGCGCCGACCGACTTACGCACGCGGTCCGGTCTGACCTGCCGCTCATCGATGCCCCGGGCGATGCCATAGAAATACGGACCGGACTTCCCGAAATGCTCAACCAGAAACGGCAAGGATTTTGCTTTCAGATCCGCTCCGGTCTCAATACCAAGCCGGTGCATCTTTTCCGCCGTAGCCGGGCCGACGCCATGGAATTTCTTGACTGCGAGCTGTTCGACAAAGGCCGGACCGTTCTTCGGCGTAATCACCGCCTGACCGTTCGGCTTGTTCAGATCGGACGCCATTTTGGCCAGGAACTTGTTATAGGAGATGCCGGCCGAAGCGTTCAGCCCGGTCACCGTCTTGATCCGGGCGCGGATTTCCAGAGCGATTTCAGTGGCAATTGGCATATCCTTGAGATTTTCGGTGACGTCGAGATAGGCCTCATCGAGCGACAGAGGTTCGATGACCGGCGTATATTCCGCAAAAATCTCGCGTATCTGCTGTGAGACGGCGCGGTAGACTTCAAATCGTGGTTTCACGAAGATCAAATCCGGGCATTTTCGAGCCGCCGTGACCGACGGCATTGCCGAGCGCACCCCAAATTCCCGTGCCTCGTAACTTGCTGCTGCAACAACGCCACGGGCAGCCGCTCCGCCAACAGCGAGGGGTTTGCCACGCAGTTCAGGATTGTCGCGCTGCTCAACCGAAGCGTAGAAGGCATCCATGTCGACATGGATGATTTTCCTGACGGCTGAGGCGGTGATGAGGTCCATTGCAACCAAGTTCGCGGATAGAAACGAAACAAGAACATAGCAGCTTGCGACGTGACATCCAAGTCACCATTCGCAGTTCGGCTCATAATGGTGTTGCCGGAACGGAAGCGACGTCGTCTGGTTACAACGGGTTTCAGAACCCATACATTGCCGAAATCGATCAGGGTGGCATCCCAGGAGGCGGGTACAAATTTGCGAGGATCGTGTGCCGTGCAATTCACTCTCCTTATGGCGTGTCCATGCTGTGAGGTTAAGATTCAGTTTGGCGGCGTGCCGATGAACCTGTTCATGATCACGATTGGCAAGACATAGCCGTGTCCACCATGAGGATCCGCGAGAGCACTCTTACACTCTCTTGATCATCAGGGTGGTCGGCGACAGAGGCGTCCCGCCATCTGGACGATGGCAGGAAGCGCGTTATCGATGCGTTTGCTGGAATTTCGCGTAGTACTCATCAGCCATCTTACGGAGCGATCGGCCAATCGCCGCGTACTCGTACTCGTTGAGATTGGCAAGCGACGCCCGACCAGAAGGGTGCTGGGTTCCAAAGCCGCGTCCCGGCAGCAAAACGATTCCGGTCTCATCGGCAATTCTGAACAGCAACTCGTTCGGCGAAAATTCGTGTCTGACCCATGCTGCGAACTCGTCGCCAAAAAGCCGGCGGGAAATCTTCTCAAGATCCAGCAAGGTATAATAATCGACCGAATTTTCGTCGTCGGGAGTGTCCAGGCCGAGCTCAGCGTAGAGGGCTGCCTGTCTACGCCGGATAAGTCGCTTCAGTGTTTTCTTGTAGTTGTCGTTTTCGTCCATAAGCGCGAATAACGAAAACAGTACCGTTTGGACCTGCTGAGGCGTTGAGAGCCCTGCGGTGTGATTGAGCGCCACGGTACGGCTGTCAGCAACCAAGCGGTCGATAAACCTCAATGCCGAAACGTCTGTGACAATCGATGAATACCGCTTGTCGAGCGACGCTTTGTCTTCCTCCGGCAAGTTCCTGATCGCTTGATCGATCACGTTGTCCCGTCTTAATGCGATGGTTCCCAGCCGCCAACCCGTAGCTCCGAAGTATTTCGAGTAAGAGTAGACCAGGATCGTGTTTTTTGGGCAGACGGAGAACAGCGATTTGAAGTCGTCCGCGAAAGTCCCGTAGACGTCGTCGGTTAGTATCATCAAGTCTGGCCGATGATTGTCGACGATGTCGGCGATCTTTTCCAGGCTCCGTTGATCGAGCTTTACCGATGGAGGGTTGCTTGGGTTGATGCAGAAAAAGATCTTGATCGAGGGGTCTTTAAGTTTTTCGAGTTCGGAGTCCGGATATTGCCAGCCAGCCTCTGGGTCCGCACTGATCGAAACCTCTTCAAGCCCGTATGCGTCCAGTTGTGGAATCTCGATATACGGCGTGAACACAGGCATACCGATAGCCACCTTGTCCGATTTTTTGATCAGACGGTTTTTCTGCAGCGTGTCAAAAACATACGTCATTGCTGCCGTTCCGCCCTCAGTAGCAAAAACGTCTATGTCCTGGGGCGATATTTGCCCGCCGATCATCTCTTTCGCTAAATACTCACGGACAATCTGTTCACTGACACGCAGCATGCGCGGCGGAACAGGATAGTTGCAGCCCAATATGCCTTCCACCATCTCGTGGAGGAAATCGGAAGCGGAAAGTCCGAGCTGGTCACGCACGTAACTTATGGCGCGACCAAGAAACACGACGCCTTCCTGGTCTCGATTGTCTGAGACAAAGCGTTCGAATCGCGCTTCGATGCCTTCTATGCGCGGTAAGCCACCTAGGTGCTGCTCCATGTAGGAGTATGAGAGCTCTGATTCCGCAACAGCGAATAGGCCGAGCCTGAAAAAGCCTCGCCGGGGCAGGGTTGCCAGAAAATTCGGGTTGCCGCGTCCCGCGTTCAGCATTTGTTTTTCTTTTTTCGTGGACGCCAGTTTGATGAGCTCGTCTTTGAGTTCGAAGGGGCTGAGTTTTGCGAACTGACTGTAATCGTTCATACTTCTCTCTCCTGTCTGTTAAACGAGTGCCACCACGAGTGGGCCCAGCAACGTCAGGAAAACGTTGGCAAGTGCATACGTTATGGCAAAAGGGGTCGTGGGAATGGAGTTTCCCGCTTTATCGAGGATTTCTCCGAAGGCGGGATTGGCGCTTCGAGATCCACTCAGAGCACCAGCGAAAACCGCGACGTTGTCGTACTTTAGAAGGTAACGACCAACGAGCATTGTTATCAACAGCGGGAGCACCGTGACGACGACGCCTATTGCAAATATCGAAAGACCACTTTCGGCGACGGTGTGTACCGCTTGTTGACCTGATTGTAGGCCGACCACGGCCACGAACCCTGCCAAACCGAGATCTCTCAGGAGAGTTGATGCGGGTGTTGGCATGTTGCCAAGCGTCATATTGCGGCTGCGATACCAGCCAAATACGAGACCGGCGAGCAAAGCCCCGCCGCCCGCGCCAAGCGTCAGCGGGACTGAACCGATCCTCAATACGAGAAGACCAACCAGCAGGCCGATGGCCACACCAAACCCGTGGTATACGAAGTCTGTCTTGTCACTGGGAGTTATGACGCTGCCAACTCTGTTCGAGAGGCGCTGTAAATCCTCCTGTACTCCGTGCACGGTCACTATGTCGCCGGCACGTATAACGGTATCGTTGGTCAATTCCAGTTTCACACCGGCCCGAGTTACCTGGATCACGTAGATCCCATGGCGCAGGTCTTTGCTTCGATCCAATATCCGGGCAACGGTTTGGCCGGCGAAGTCCCTGTCTTTTACGACGATGTCGCGCGTTGTGACCACGAGTTCCAGGCCTTCCGCCGCGGCCACCTCCCTGCCGATCAGGTTTTCAAGACCGACGACGCCCGCACGACGTCCGACTATCAGTACGAGATCACCGTTCTGCAGACGAAGCTCGGGTTCAACGCCAACCAGAGCGCTGCCGCGTTTCACGCGTTCGATCGTGATGGGCCCTTTTGTCGACAGTGCTTCCAATTCGGCAATGCTTTTCCCAGCCGCACCCTCGACCCTGAATATCCGTCCGACCAGGTCCGGAAGGGCAGGTGCTTCACCGACGCCATATACTCGGGCGCCCTTGAGCATCTCTGCTTCCGCTTTCACGGCGTCATCCCGTATCCCCCGTTTCATGAACCAGGGAAGAATATTCACGCAGACGATGATCGCTCCAAAAGAACCAAATATGTAGGTGACCGCGTAACCGATCGCGACGTTCGCCTGGAGCCTCTGCGTCTCATCGGCGGCAAGGCCAAGTTTTTCAATAGCGGAGCTCGCCGTTCCGATAATGGCGGATTGTGTCAGTCCCCCGGCGGCAATCCCCGCGGCGATGCCCTTATCAAGACCTGTCAATTTTGCGAGCACGACCACGGTGGCAAGACCGCTGATCGCAAGAACCGCAGCCAAGACGATCTCTCGTATAGATTGTTTTCCCAAGGAGCGGAAAAACTGTGGCCCGCTTTCAAAACCGACCGCGTATATGAAGAGGGCAAAGAGAACGGATTTGATCCCATTGTCGATTTGAACTCCCACCTGGCTTATCACGACCGCTACAAGAAGGGAGCCCGCGACGCCTCCGAGCTGAAACCTGCCGAACTGGACCTTTCCGATCCAATAGCCAAAAGCCAGAGATAAAAAGAGCGCGATTTCAGGGGATTGGCGGAAAATTTCGGCAACGAACGACATTCGACATCCTCTCAAGATGTGTAATCAAGCGTACAAACCGGCCGGGCTAGAGCTACGCGCATGACGAGCAAATTGTCTAGGGAATGCCCTGCAAAAATCCCCTTCAGGAAGATCGTGGTTACCAAAACATGACGGCTGAGCGGTCTGGGCTACCAAATGCAGCTATCGAGACACAGGAAAACGTATCAGAAAGTATTTTAGCAACCAAAAGTTCCATGGCCTGTTCGTTTCGCGAAGCGATTAAACAACATCATCGACTGATCGCGAGCGAAAAGACTGACCTGAAATGGCGTGAGCCTCTTGGAGCGGCGGTTCATTTCGAGATGCGGAACGAAGCAACCAAGGCCCTTGAAAGTAGCCGAGACAAGTGGGCACCCCGTCGGAACCACGCAACTGGCCCATTGGCCAAAATCGCGGCTTTGAAAGCGCTCTTCTTTTCCACGATCGAAGTTTAAAGGCGGCCGGCTTTCACATTGCCGGTGGAATTTTGAGTGAAGGTCTGTATCACGCGCAGTCCATAGAATATTTGCGCCGACAGCTCTAATTAAAGATCGGACAGCGCGAATGTTATTGTTCCATCCGAGACATCAGATTTCTCGGAGACACCGTAGATAATTGTTGTGACAGATAATTAAGAATAACGGCGTATTATTTTCCAAGGCCGAACCTTGGGAACAGTGTCATGGCATCCATTCAGCAGAAGATCATCTTTGCGGGCGTGGCAATATTTGCAATAGCCGGGGGCACCGCCGGGGTGGGGATATGGTCGGCATCGACGCTGACGCACAACTCTGAAAACGTAACCCGATCGGCTCAGATCCTCCGCAACCATATGCAGGCGGACATGATGCATGACGCCCTGCGCGCAGATGTGTTTGCGTCTCTCCTTGCTTCCAATCCAGCGGCCGGCGTCGCATTCGACAGCGTCAAGGCCGATCTTTCAGAACACGTTGAGTCATTTCTCAAAATGATTGCCGCCAACAAAGCGCTTGCAACGGATGCGGCCACCCAGACGGTACTGGCCGGGGTCGAGAAACCCTTGCTCGCCTACATTGATAGTGCGAACAAGATCGTCGGTACGGCAGAAAAGGATCCGATCGTCGCCCTGGCGGCATTGCCCGATTTTATGAAGCAGTTCTCAGCCTTGGAAACCGCCATGGAGGAGACGGGCGACCAGATAGAGCAAGTGTCGGAATCTATCTCCGCCGAAAGCGCCCAGAAAGCCGCTGCCATGCAGGATGTGCTGCAAGCTCTTCTCGGCCTGGCAGGATTGTTTTCGATCTTGCTCTTTGTCCTGTTCCGCCGCACCGTGAGCAAACCCATCCTCGCGCTCTCTGCCGACATGACAAGGCTGGCTGAGGGTGAGACCAACATCACCTGCGCGGGTACCGGACGGAAAGACGAGATCGGGACGATGGCGGCGGCTGTCGAGGTCTTCCGCAAGGCGGCAATCGTCAACAGGCAGCTGGAGGAGGATGCGGAGCGTGCACGCGGGCAAGCCGAAGCTGACAGGCTCGAGGCGCAGCAGCAGGCTGAGGCCGATGCCGCAGAACGGCTGCAGGTGGCGGTATCCGGTCTTGCCAATGGTCTCAAAAGACTGTCCTCCGGTGACCTTTCCTTCCAGCTCGATGAGCCTTTCGCTCCGGATTTCGAAGCCCTCAGGCATGACTTCAACACGTCACTGAAGCAACTGGGTAGGACGCTGAGCGCGATTTCCGAGAGCATTACGGTCATCGACAACGGCACGCGGGAGATCGCATCCGGTGCCAACGACCTCTCGCGTCGAACGGAGCAGCAGGCTGCCTCGCTGGAGGAAACTGCTGCTGCCCTAGATGAGATCACCGCCAATGTGACCAATGCCAGCAGACGGACAGAGGAGGCACGCGGGGCGGCGACGGAGGCCGATCAGAGCGCTTCCCGCTCGGCTGCAGTGGTCAGCCAGGCTGAGGAAGCCATGCAGCGGATCGAGAATTCCGCGCAGCAGATTTCCAATATTATCGGCGTGATCGATGAGATCGCCTTCCAGACCAATCTTCTGGCTTTGAATGCCGGCGTGGAAGCTGCCCGGGCCGGCGACGCCGGCAAGGGTTTTGCGGTCGTTGCACAGGAGGTGCGCGAGCTGGCGCAACGTTCCGCGACGGCGGCAAAGGAGATCAAGACGTTGATCAATACCTCCACCGCCGAGGTCGACGGCGGCGTGAAGCTTGTGCGCGAAACTGGTGTGGCACTCAAGGAAATCGGCGAGCGCATCTCCGGCATCAACCGGCATATGGAAGCCATCGCGACGGCGGCCCGGGAACAGTCGACCGGTCTTTCCGAAGTCAATGGGGCGGTCAATACGATGGACCAGACGACGCAGCAGAACGCGGCGATGGTCGAGCAGTCAACGGCGGCATCCGCTGCGCTCGCGACCGAGGCGAGAAAGCTGCGGGAGCTCGTCTCGCAGTTCCACCTGGAGGCGGCCGGCGCCGTTACTTCTGCAGCGCTTAGACAAACCGCCCGCGCCATGGCAGAGCCAGCAGCTCGCGTTGTGCCCGTCGTGGCAGCCGTTAGGTGACTCTTTTACGGTCTTTTGGGGCATCCTAACTCAAGCGCAAGCGATATATCGGCAGGCTGGTCGAAACCATCCGGCCCGCCGAATGCCAAAAACTATCTCGAGAATACAGGGTGAGGCGAAATGCTCTAAAGCGAGCTGGCCGCGTATTTTACCGCAGGCGCTGCGCCGCATTGGCCTGCGCCTCACGGATGAGGCCGGAATACATATTCTCCTTGCCCGGGTACCATGGCATCGTGCCGATGGAGCCGAACCCGGCAATTGTTTCCATATGCGCGACCATCCGGGCACGCATGCGCTCGTCCGGAAGCGGGCCTGTCATCGCCTGGACATTGTCACTCATATGGTCAGGGTTTGACGTACCGCAGAGCACGCTCGTAACGGCGGGGTGTGCCATGACCCATTTCAGAAAGAACTGCGCCCAGCTGGTCGCTCCAAACTCGGTTGCGAATCCGGGAAGCGGGTGCCCCTCGACGACCTTCATCAAACGTGCCTTTTCCAGCGGTAGATTAATGAGGACGCCAACGCCCTTGTCGGCGGCGGCTGGAAGGAGGCGTCGCTCCGCATCGCGATTGAAGATCGAGTAGTTCGTCTGAATGAAATCGACATCGTCGCGTTGAACAATCGCCAGCAGCTGGTCCTGTGCCGCCGACTCGTGATGGGTCACGCCGACATGCCGTATACGACCTTCCTTCTTCCATGCCTTCATCAGCGGAATAACGACCGGCGCATTGGTGATGCTGTGGCATTGCATCAGGTTGATCGTGTCACGCCATGTCCGCATGCGTGACTGCCGAAAGCTTTCAACGGCATGGCTTTCGTCTCCGAGATATTCTCCTGTCGACCAGACCTTGTTGGCGAGGAACATCTCATCCGATCCCTCAAATTCGCCCATGAACTGACCGACGCTGACCTCCGCCGAGCCGTAGAGAGGCGATGTGTCGACCACGCGACCGCCTGCAGCGACGTATCGCTCAAAGACCTGTCGCAGGGCATCGCGGCGATCCCCGGGCTTTAGATCAAATGTCAGAAATGTGCCGAGACCGAGGGCTGTGACCCGTTCCCCGGTGCGAGGCAAGATCCGGGTCAGCACCTCCGGGTTCGAGGCAGATGCGGCCGACGACACGTTCGTGCCTTGAGCCTGCGCGGTAGTGCTGCTGGCGAGTGCAAGTCCGGTTGCCGCCGCACCCACCGTGCCGAGAAAGCCGCGACGATTGATCTTTGACTGATCCATGGGAGATTTCCTGCTCGATTGTTGTTGACGTCAAAACTGCCAGTTGGCGGGGACCCAGGCATAGCCGCCATCGGTCTTCAGCATCCGGCCAAGACCGGGGAAAGGATAATGAAAGCCAAGAACCGGCATACGCTCGGCGGCCGCCCTGTCAAATATGCGACGACGGGAGGAAAGGGCTGTTTCCTTATCGCGGTCGGGGCCTGGCACCCAAGGCCTGTCGACGTTGACGACAGGGTGATAGGCAAGGTCTGCCGTCAGCAGCAGCTGGTCATTTCCGGAATGAACTAGGAAGGTCGCCATGCCGGGTGTGTGGCCAGACGCGACGATCGTCGCCAGACCCGGCGCAATCTCCGTGCCGGCCTCATATAGTTCAACATCGTTCCTGAAGGGTTCGAGGCTGTTCTTGATGTTTGCCGCAAATCGTGTCCGGAAATCCTCCGGGACAGGCATGTAGGATAGGTCCGGATCGGTGCGGACAAAGAAGTCCCAATCCGCCCTCGGGACAAAGACTGTGGCACGAGGGAAGGCCTTGCCACCGTCTGCAGTTCTTAAGTTGCCGACATGATCCGGGTGGGTATGCGAGATGACGATCACATCAATGTCAGCGGCATCGAGACCGATTGCCGCGAGGTTATCGAAGATGCGGCCACCGTTCGGACCCATGGTCTTGCCAGCGCCGGCTTCGATCAGAATCCGCCGGCCACCGGTTTCGATCAGCAGCGTGTTGAGATTGAGTGTCATGTGGTCGGTCGGCAGAAATGCCTGTCGCAGCACATCCTGAAGCTCGGCCTCCGGGGCATCACTGGCGTAAATGCGTGGCGGACCACCAATCACTCCATCGCTCAAGACGGTTGCGCTGATCTCTCCCACCCGAAAGCGATAATAACCGGCATTGCCGGCCGCCGCTGAAGCTGGCTGGGCGCGGGCGTTGCCCGGGCCGCCCAGGCTTGGGAGGATCATGCTTGACGCGCCTGCAACCGCGGACAGCATGATGGCACGTCTGTTCAGAGTGAAGGCGTTCATCTTTCTTTCCTCTTTCATTGAGCGCACTGCCTCGGTTTGCCCCTCAATGGGGCAGAGGTGCACCAGAGCGCAGGCCTTAACTCAGGGAACCATGACATGACGTCATTGATCTGATAACCTGCATTAACTTTATCAACTTGATTAGAAAAACTTAGCAATGGACCCTGTTCGGCTAGACAGCTTCGACGTGTTTGTCGCCATCGTGCGCTGCGGCGGCTTCCGAGCCGCGGCATTTGAACGGGGGGTTTCTTCATCGGCCTTGAGCCAAACGATGAATGCTCTGGAGGAAGCTCTGGGCATCCGGCTTCTTAATCGAACAACGAGGAGCGTGTCTCCGACCGAGGCAGGGCAGCGTCTTCTCGAGCGTCTTGCGCCTGCGTTGAGCGACATCAGGCTCGCCATCGCAGAGGTCGATGAATTACGCGATAGCCCGTCGGGGACCCTCAGGATCAACGCGCCTGCGCCTGCAGTCGATCACTTCCTCTGCCCACTGGTCTTCGATTTTATGGAGGTATACCGCGAGGTGAAGATCGAAATTATCAGCGACGCGGCCGTCATAGACATCGTGGAACAGGGTTTCGATGCCGGTGTCAGGTTCGGCAAGCAACTGGCGCAGGATATGATCGCTCTGCCGCTTGGTCCTGCACTTCGTTATGCAATCGTTGCTTCTCCTGATTACATCGAGAGGTGCGGGCAACCACAGACGCCGCACGAACTTGTCAGTCATGACTGTGTCAAACGCCGCTTTCCCGGCGGCACGCTGGTCACCTGGCGATTTGCCGAGGGCGACGAGGAAATTGAAGTCACCCCAACCGGCCGCCTGACGGTCAGTTCGGCGCACAATGAACTACAGGCAGCACTTGCGGGAAGAGGTATCGCCCATGTCTTTGATGATTACGCCAGGCCCTACCTTCAGGATGGTCGACTGGTGGAGTTACTCCCCGACTGGAGCCCGACCCTGCCGCACTGGTTCCTGTATTATCCCAGCCGCCGCCTTCCGAGCGCGGCCATGCGTGCGTTCCTCGACTATATGAAGAACTATAAATGGGAGAAGGCGAGATCTTCAATCTAAGGGTCCCTGACATTGCACTGATGAACAACGAGCGACGGGTCTTGCTACGCTGACCGACGATGGCGCTAGGACTAACCTTTCAGCGTTCCGCCCGCGGCGTGTATCGCATCGGGCGTGTCTACGTCGAGCAACGCACCTTCTCCGATCTCCACATAAATGATGGGTAGGCCGGATGTTTCTATGATCCGACGAGCCCCAACATCGCCTTCGAGGTGGGTGACGGCCTCAAACAGCGATTTAGGAAGTATTACGGGATTCCCCGGCTTCCCGTTTCCCGTCGCACGTACAACCGCTTCACCATCGGTCGTTCGAAAAGCCGCAATAAGCCGATCGAGATCGCCGCTTGCCAAGCCCGGCATGTCGGCAAGCTGGACCAGAACTGCGTCCGCTCCCCGAGCACGGCAGTATGAGACCCCCGCCGCAATCGACGTCGCCATGCCGCGGCCGTATAGCGGGTTTTCGAGACACTCGACTCCCAGGCCATCAAGCGCAGCTTCGATTTCAAGCCGGCGGTGCCCCGTTACCACGACCACACCGTCGGCAGTCGAACCGAGCGCGACCTGCGCCGAACGTCGTACGAGAGCAACGCCGTCAAATTCCGCAAGCAACTTGGATGCACCTGTCTCTCCCATGCGACTGGAACGCCCTGCGGCAAGCAGGATAACGAAAACACGGGGCCTGACAGGGCGTTCTTTGGGCGGCGGCTCATTGTCGTCTCTGTTAGACACAGTTTTCCTCCCATGGTTTGCGGGCTCTCCATGAGCCTCTGTGACGAGGCGCTGCTGGAACCTGCAATATCCTATGGACGTGATCAATGGCTGGATTCCGCGGGGAGCGAAAGTCGTGCATCTCGTCGCTCAGCAACCGTTCGGTCTGTCGGTTTAACCTCGCGGGTTTGGCGGCCCCGTTACGGCGTTCAAGTTGTTGACCGGCGGTGGCGATGCGGATTGCACAGGGGTGGACGGATCAGCGCGACAAGCCGAATTCAGCCTCATGCGGGATTGACTGCAACTAAATTGCGGAGGCTTGATCGTCTGGCATGCAAACGCGCAGTCGATGCGCTAAACGAGGTGATGACCAGAATCCGGGCTGGCTTAAAAATAAGTGCTGGGCGGGCACCCGAGTGATCGGCGAAACACGGCAGAAAAGGCGCTTGGGCTATTGTAGCCACACTCAAGGGCGACATCGAGGACGCTTCTGCCTTCTGCCAGCATCGTCAAGGCATCGAGCATCCGGGCCTGTTGGCGCCATTGCCCGAAACTCATGCCGGTTTCACGCCTGAATGTCCGCATAAAGGTGGCTCTGCTCATGTGAAGCCTGGTCGCTGCATCTTCGATGGAGAGATTTTCCGCCGAATTGGTACGGAACTGCTCGCACATTTGCGCCAAGCCGGAATGCTTCGGTATCGGCAGGTTGAGCGGCTGCGCTGGCTGAAAGGAAAGTTCCATCAGGAGCAGCCTGACGACGGCGTCCGCTTGCTCCCGACTTTGTGGCTTCTCAGCAAGCTCGGCAAGTTTCAGAATCAATTCCCGCAAAAGAGGGGTGATCGTCACCACAAGGCATTCGTCGGGAAGCCCCCCTATTTCGCTCGTGTCAATCAGAAGTGACCGGAACTGCACGCCTGAATGGCTCGACGTTTCGTGCGCCAGCTTGGGCGGTAGCCAGACCGCCCGGCTTGGCGGAACGACCCAAGTGCCCCGATCCGTCCTGATCGATACAACCCCGCTGACGGCATATAGAAGCTGAGCCTCTTCGTGACTGTGCCTCGGCCCCGAAAAGCGGTTTTCGTCGTGGGTGATGACGGCGATCTCGTTGGTAATGTTTATGCCGCTTTTCAAAACTGATCCTTTTGCGACGATCGATGATCACCCGGCGTTAGAATATCAGCTTCGCGCTCACTACGGTAGGCCATCTAACAGCAGAGAGTTTTCGCCAGGTGACCGACCGCAACCGCCTTATTGACTGCATCGAAGAGCCGTATCCTGCGGCGCTCGGCGTGGCCGTTGGACGCGCGGCCCATGCGTTTGCCTGTTTAACGGTTGCGACGTGTTGCGACTTACCGGCGATCGTCGGGCCTGACGGCTTCCCGGCGATCGTAATGGCCGTGTCGAATCCTTCACAAAACGCATCGCAACGGATCGCGCCATGTTGACCAATCCTGAAATCAAATACCGCCCTTTCGTCTCTCCCATCGAGCTGCAGGACCGCAGGTGGCCGTCCAACCGGCTCATGAAAGCGCCTCGCTGGTTGTCCACCGACCTGCGCGACGGCAATCAAGCGCTTGCCGATCCGATGGATGTGGAACGCAAGCTACGCTTTTACGACATGCTGCTCGCCGTAGGCTTCAAGGAAATTGAGATCGCCTTTCCATCGGCGTCACAGACCGAATTCGACTTTGTCCGTGCGCTGATCGAAGAAGATCGGATTCCCGACGACGTAACGATTCAGGTGCTTACCCAATCCCGTAAAGATCTTATTGTCCGCACCTTCGAAGCGCTCGAGGGCACGCGCCGGGCGATCGTTCACCTCTATAACGCAACGGCTCCGCTGTTCCGCCGTGTGGTCTTCGGGATGGAGCGGCATCAGATCATCGATCTGGCCGTCACCGGCGTCACGGCGATGCTGGAGGAAAGCCTGAAGCGACCCGACACCCACTGGACCTTTCAGTATTCACCCGAAACCTTCTGCTTCACCGAGCCTGATTTTGCGCTTGAGATTTGTGAACGGGTGTTGGACGTTTGGCAGCCGACCTCCGAACGTCCAGCGATCCTCAACCTGCCGGCAACGGTCGAAGTCGCGACACCCAACGTTTATGCAGACCAGATCGAGTGGTTCGGCCGCAACATCTCGCGCCGTGATGCGGTGGTTATCAGCGTGCATCCTCACAATGATAGGGGAACGGCCGTGGCGGCGGCCGAGCAGGCGTTACTTGCCGGGGCCGACCGTGTTGAGGGATGCCTGTTCGGGAATGGCGAGCGGACCGGCAATGTGGACCTGGTGACGCTGGCAATGAATTTCTACACCCAAGGGATCGATCCGAAACTCTATTTTCCCGCGATCCGCGATGTCGTGAATACCGTCGAGCATTGCAACGGACTGCCGGTGCACCCGCGCCATCCCTATGCCGGCGAACTGGTGCACACGGCCTTCTCGGGCTCGCACCAGGACGCGATCCGGAAAGGGTTCACGGCCCACAGAAAACGCAATGACGGTATCTGGGAAATGCCCTATCTGCCAGTTGATCCGGCGGACATAGGCGAGACATACGAGGCAGTCATCCGCGTCAACAGCCAGTCCGGCAAAGGAGGTATTGCCTGGGTGATTGAACAGGACAAGGGTTTGAAACTGCCGCGCTCGCTTCAGATCGATCTCAGCCGCCGTGTGCAGGAGTTCGCTGAGAGCACCGGCAGGGAAATCACGGCCGCTATGATCTGGTCGATCTTCGAAGATGCTTACCATCTAACCGGGCCGCAGCCGTTTGAACTGGTTGATTATCAGGATGAAAGCCGTCGGAGCGCCGGGAAAGAACGCGTGTTTGTCGGGCGCATCCGTCACAGAGGTCGTGTGATTGCGATCACAGGCCGTGGGAATGGCCTGATCTCCAGTGCGGTCTCGGCGCTGGAGGAGGGCTGTGGGGTGACGTTGGAAGTCCTCGACTATCACGAACATTCTCTGAAACGCGGCGCGAATTCCCAAGCGGTCGCCTACCTGGAATGCCGCACTCGTGATGGCGTCACGGTTTTCGGGATCGGCATCGACGATGACATCGCCACGGCTTCGGTCAAGGCCGTCCTCAGCGCAGCCAACAACGGCTAACCTCTCGCTATGACTGCCGCGTGATCCGCGCAGGAACAAACGAATGCCGTAGGTCATGCCCGGAGCGCTAAGGAGGCCGCCAGAGCGGCCAACTCGACGGTATGCAAACCGCAAAAACCATAGGCGAAGGGTAATGCCGGTGGTCTCTGCGCTCTTTGCCGATGGGCAGGGCTTACTGCCCATCCAGGCAGACAGATTTTGTGGACCGTTTACCGACATTGCTGTCGCTTGCAGGCGGGGTCGAGGTCCAAGCTCGACCTCGAATTTTAGCGCTCCGTGTCGGCGGCGAGCGGTTTGGACCGCGGCGGAAATGCTGAGGGCGTTGATGTTGTCGAACGCGTCAGTCGAGACCGGCCATCAGCTTGTCCAGGGTGACGGGCAGATCGCGAACACGAATACCCGTTGCGTTATAGACTGCGTTTGCAACGGCTGCGCCAACCCCTGTTATACCGATTTCACCGATGCCACGTGCGCCCATCGGCGCCTGCGGGTCGGGCTTGTTGGTGTAGAGGATTTCAATAGGCGGTACGTCCATTTGCACCGGCACATGATAATCCGCCAGGGAGGCGTTCACGATGCGTCCAGTCCGCTCATCGAAATAGGTTTCTTCGGTCAGGGCAAGCCCGATGCCCATTATGATGCCGCCTTTGAACTGGCTGGTCGCCATTTTGGGATTGAGGATCTGCCCGGCGTCGAAGGAACCCAGGAAGCGGGAGACGCGCGTCTCGCCGGTGAGTGCGCTGACGCGCACCTCGCAGAACTGCGCACCATAGGAATGCATTGAAAAAGCTTCCATTTCGGCTGGCGCTGGTGCCTCTGCCTCGCAGACGAGCTCTTCTCGACCCGCCCTCTGGAGGATCGATTGGTAGCTCTCAAACCGGCTGCTATCGCTCACATGCGATAGCCCACCATCTCTCGCCTCGACTTCAGAAAGCGACAGCCCCGCAAGGGGCGAGTCATTCCCGGCAAGCTTGATCAGCTCTTCCATGAAGACCTCGGTTGCGGCAATGATCGCCCCGCCTATGGAGGCGGTCTGAGTGGAGCCTCCGGCGATCACGCCTCTCGGCAGTCTGCTGTCGCCATACTCGAACGTGACATGCTCGAGCGGCAGGCCCAGTCGTGCCGCTAGGTGCTGCACCTGAGCCGTGGCGGTGCCCATACCCATGTCATGGACGGCCGTCGACACGGTAACATGGCCGTCTGCTGTCAGCTTGATCCGGGCCGCGCCGCCGGGAAAGCGATGGTAAGGATAGGTCGCGGTGGCGCATCCCATGCCGATAAGCCATTCGCCTTCACGTCTTTGACGTGGTGTCCGGCTCCTTTTATCCCAGCCGAATTGCTCTGCGCCCTTGTCGTAAGCTTCGATGAGAAAGCGCGACGAGAACGGCTTGCCGGTCGTCGGGTCCTTTTCCGGCTCGATCCGCCGGCGCAGCTCGATGGGATCCAGTTCCAATTTCTCCGCGAGTTCATCCAGTGCACATTCAAGTGCGAAAGTCCCGACGGACTCGCCCGGCGCACGCATGAAAGTATTTGCCAGCATGTCCAGATCGGCGACATCTTGACCGATGCGGAACGTTCTGGCGCCATAGAGATGGCGGGCCGGAAAGGTGAATTGTTCCGGACAGGAATTGTGCGTCGTCATCGCCGCGGTTCCGGTGTGGATCAACGCATTAAGTGTTCCATCGGTCCTGGCACCCAAGGCCACACGCTGTTCGGTTACGGTGCGACCGCCTATGATCCTGAAGACACCTTCCCGCGACAGCATGATGCGCACGGGGCGCCCCGCAAGTTTGGCTGCCGCGCAAGCCAGGATCTGATGATCCCAGAAACATTTCCCACCGAAGCCACCGCCGACATAGGGCGAGGTTACATGGACCTTGCTGATATCTAGCCCGAATATATCCGCGAGCTGGCCTGTGGTAAGGTCTAGCAGCTGGCTCGCATCATGAACGCGCAGCTCATCATCGTTCCAGACGATCGTTGCTGCATGCAGTTCTATGGCATTGTGATTGTGGCGTGGTGTTCTGTAGATGAGATCGACCTTCACCTGCGAACTTGCAAGCGCGGCTTCCGCGTCGCCGATTTCAACAAATGGAGGCTGACCAAGCAGGTTTTCGAGCTGCCTGGGCGATTTCTTGGCTTCATCGAAGGACGTGACCGCCGGCAGCAGTTCATACTTTGCCGTGACCAACGATGCAGCGTAATCCGCCTGTTCCTGCGTTTCGGCCAGAACCAGAGCGATCGGCTGACCGTTCCAGTGGATTTCGTCGTTTTGCATTACGGGAAGATTGCTCGCCCCGGCAGCTGTCGGAGACGACATCATCAGCGACGGCGCCTTCATCCTCGGTGCGTTTCTGTAGGTCATGACGAGAATGACGCCGGGCGCGGCCTCCGCTGCACTCACATTCAGCTCGGAGATGCGTCCGCGGGCAACGGTGCTGAACGCGAGCGCCGCATAGCTGATGTTGTCATAGGGAAACTCCGCCGCAAATCGCGTCCTGCCCTGAACCTTCATGGGACCTTCGATGCGCGATATGGATTGCCCGAGGGCGCCATGTTTGCGCAGCAGCGGATCTTTCGTAACGGCAGGTTGCCAGCGACCTTGTCTGCCCGCTTCCGGCAGCGTGTGGGTATCAGCGCTCATGCGTTTTCTCCCTTCAGTTCTTCCAGAACGGCGACAATAGTGCGTTTTGCCAGTTCGATCTTGAAAGCATTGTCTCGCAGACCGACAGCGTCCGCGAGTTCGGCCTCCGCCGCAGCGCGGAAACTCTTCGCGTTTGCCGGCTGGCCTTTAAGATGCGATTCAGCCGTGAGAGCGCGCCACGGCTTGTGCGCGACGCCGCCGAGCGCCAGCCTCACGTCGTTCACGTTACCTGCGCTATCGACATCAAGCGCCGCGGCGACGGAAACGAGAGCGAAGGCGTAACTCGCACGGTCCCTGACCTTTCGGTAAGCGGATCTTTTTGCAAAAGGCAGCGCTGGGATTTCGACGGCAGTGATGAGCTCGTCCGGATGAAGTGCCGTTTCTATCTGGGGTGTGTCGCCCGGCAGACGGTGAAGATCGCGCAGCGGCAGGCTGCGCGTGCCGGATGGCCCCTCAAGGTGCACCATTGCATCCAGTGTGACGAGCGCAACGCACATGTCGGAAGGATGGGTCGCGATGCAGCTTTGAGATGCCCCAAGGATTGCGTGGTAGCGGTTGAAACCTTCCAGCGCGTCGCAGCCCGAACTCGGTTCACGCTTGTTGCAATGGGCGGCATTGTCATAGAAATACCGACACCGGGTGCGTTGGAGGATATTGCCTCCGACCGTCGCGACGTTTCGAATCTGCGCGCTTGCTCCTGCCAGGATGGCCCGGGAGAGAACCGGGAATTGGGTCCGCACCGCGCCATGGGCCGCGAGCGCCGTGTTCTTCACCCCCGCTCCGATCAGCAGGCTGCCATCGGTGCGCTGTTCGATGTTGCTCGATAGCCGCGTGACATCGATCAGCGTTTCCGGTCTTTCGACCGTCTCGCGCATGAGATCGACAAGATTGGTGCCGCCGCCCAGATATTTCGCCGCCGGCCCGGCCTGTTTGAGCGCGATCGCCGACCCAGCATCAGATGCCTGGTGATAGGAGAAGATATTCATGCCCGTGCCCTTTCATCGGTTGGGACCGCCGTCTGCTGCACCAGCGTTTCAGATATGGCTTCAACGATGCCGTTATAGGCTCCGCAGCGACAGAGATTGCCGCTCATGCGTTCGCGAATCTCGGTGTCGTCGACGGCGATGCTGTCGCTCGAAAGTTCGGCGGTGACGACGCTCGGAATATTTCGTTCAATTTCTCCCGCCATGCCGACGGCGGAACAGAGTTGGCCGGGTGTGCAATAGCCGCATTGAAAGCCGTCATGCTCTATGAAGGCTTTTTGCAGGGGATGAAGGTTGCCGTTTGCGGCGAGGCCCTCGACCGTCGTGATGTTACGGCCCTGATACTGGACCGCGAGCGCGAGACAGGAATTGATGCGCTCGCCATCCACCAGAATGGTGCATGCGCCGCATGCGCCTTGATCACACCCTTTCTTGGTGCCGGTAAATCCCAGATAGTTGCGCATGAGATCAAGCAGCGAAGTGCGGATGTCTGCCTCGACCTCCACTGCCGTTCCGTTGATGTTAAATCGCATTGGACATCTCCCTCGTCTGAAGGCCCGCGCTGGAGGATCTGTCGCGGCACCCATGGAACTCACGGTAATGGTTTGCCTGTGACCAGCCGTCGGCTTGTTGATGCGACGGTCTTCTGCTCTAGCTGTTTGTTACGTTGAGCTGTCGCGACGCTGCGATGTCGGCGATGACCGACAGCGCCAGTGACTGAGCGTCTCTTGCCCGCCCGAAAACGCCGATCGGAGCCTTGATCCGGGCGATTGACTCATCAGAATGACCCCTTTGGCGCAATCGCTCGACGCGTTTCTCATGGGTGCGGGAACTGCCGAGTGCGCCAATGTAAAAAGGCGATGCGCGCAGAGCGGCCTCAAGTAACGGGATTTCCCGATCCAGATCATGCTGGAGAACTGCAACGGCCGTGTCGGGATCAATCAACGATGCATCGAGGTTGGTTCCCGGTGAATCCTCAAGGAGAACAACGTCGTATCCTGCAGCTCTCGCGACGCTGGCGGCGTTTTCCACTTCGAGCGAGCGCCCGGAAAAAACCGTCCGTACTTTTGGCCGATAGTGGGTGACGAAGACATCGCCATCCCAGCCGGTCGGCTTGCTCTGGAGGCCGGGCGAAAGTTGCTCGAGACCCGGTGCATAACAAAGCGATGCGCATTGCCGGTGATCGACCTGCATGTTGGTGGAACAGAGCGGTTCAACGTTCCTGACAAGATGAATCGCAACCGTAATGCCGCCTCCGCAGGGCAGCACGATATCGAAGAACGGCGAGCCTTCGCCCAGCATGACGAAGCGATCATGGCCGCTCTTCATGGCTTGCAAGGCTTCGGCTGCGATAGCCGCTTCCGTGCATCCGCCAGAAACATATCCGCAGTACCTGCCATCCTCCGCGACCGCCATATGCGCGCCAAGCGGCCGGGACGAGCCTCCGCGTATTTCCACCAAGGTGCACAGCGCCACCTCAAGCCCTGCCTTCATGGTCTCGATGGCAAAGTTCAGGACGTCGTAGGCCCTGTCAGTGGAAAAAGCTTGCTGCGGTGTTGCCAAGATTGAGGCATCGGCACTGCGACGCAACCAATCTGCGGGATTATCGTTATGTCTGATGCTATCGGCCGATCGTGTCATAAGTGCCTCCTGCATTGTGACATCAGAATGAGCGACAGAAGGTTAAGTTCCTCAGGAACTCTGGAGTTGTCGGGAGCTCATCAGCGCCAATCGTTGATTTCAGCATGACATCCGCCTCATATCTGATTTAAAGAAGCGAATGGCGCACCCATAAACGGAGGCGCCTCCGTTTAACTTAGTGGCTTGCAGTCGTCCGTCAAGCTATTTTTTAATGGAGCGGCCTTTCACGTGCCCAAGGAGCAGACGCCTCCGGTTGAACCGGCCCCTTTGCGTGCAGACGCCCGGCGAAATCGGGAAAAGCTGATTGAAGTCGCGGCGCTGGCATTTTCAGAGCAGGGCGCGGCGGCTTCGCTGGAAGATATTGCCAGGCGTGCAGGCGTTGGCATAGGGACACTGTACCGGCACTTCCCGACGCGCGAACATCTGGTGGAGGGCGTCTATCGGCGCGAGCTGGAAATTCTTGCGACGGCCGCGCGCGACCTGATCCGGGAAGAAGAGCCCGCGAAAGCCGTTGAAGAATGGATGAACCGGTTTGTTAGCTACATGGCGGCAAAAAGGGGCATGGCCAACAGTCTGAAACTCCTGTTCACCTCCAACTCCGCCCTTTTTGCGGAGGGCTCGAAGCTGTTGCATACGGCGTTCGAGGAGCTACTCGACAATGCGGTCAAGGCTGACGCCGTAAAGGGAGACATCGCAGGTGCGGATGTCCTGAACGCGCTCTTCGGCATCTATTCCATACCGGAAGGGCCGGATTGGCGTGACCGCGCGCACAGGATCGTCCGGCTGGTCATGGATGGGCTGCGGCGTTAGTCTGGTATCCAGATCATACAGGAAGTGTCGCCTCGTGTCTGCAATCTTGGCGGATAGACACCCTCCACGCTGTTCGGGTGCTCGTGGCCGTGACGCATTCACTCTCCGACAACGGCTCCCTCGCGCCGGGGATCGGCGCTGCCGGCCAACCCCTTGGGGGTCATCTCAATGGCATGCAAACCGGAATTCATTTCACCCGGTTTTACCTCGTAACCCAGCGCCTTGAGCGATCCCACCAGATCTTCTGCGCTGGTGCCGGCCTCGACATCGTATGTGCCGAACCGGTTTATGAGATGTGGCTGGGCGACGATCGCCTCAACGGGCATGCCCCAGTCAATGTAGGCGATCAGCGCCTGTGCCACATAGCCGATGATCTGGCTGCCGCCGGGTGAACCAATGGCGAGCAGGGGTCTTCCATCCTTCATCACGATAGTCGGGGCCATCGACGAGCGCGGCCGTTTACCGGGCTCAACGCGGTTGGCGACCGGCAGGCCGCCGTCGTGAGTCTTGAACGAGAAGTCTGTCAACTCGTTATTGAGCAGGAAACCATTCGTCATCAGACGCGAGCCGAAGCCGTTTTCGATTGTCGTCGTCATAGAGACCACATTGCCGTCCTTGTCGGCAATGACAAAATGGCTCGTAGAGGGCAACTCGAGCGCCGCATCCCGGCCCAAAAGGAGCGCGTGGTCCCATTCAGGCTCGCCGGCCTTGACGGCATCCTTGGCCAACGCCTTGTCGCCATCGAGCAGCTTTGCCCTTTCGCTTAGGTAGCTCTTGTCCAGCAGGCCCTTGATCGGCAGGGGGACGAAATCGGCGTCAGCGACATAACGCTCGCGGTCGGCAAAGGCGAGGCGTTGCGCATCGCCGATAATGCGCCAGCTTTCGACATTCTTCGGCCCCAGGCTCTTCAGGTCGAAATTCTCCGACAGGCCGAGTATTTGACCGATAGCGACGGCACCCGAAGACGGCGGTCCCATCCCGCACACATCAAGAGCGCGATAATTGAAGCAGACCGGTGCGCGCTCGATCACACGATAGTTGGACAGGTCGGTCAGCGACAAGACGCCCGGATTGTCGGCGGCCTCGCGCACGGTCTTGACGATCGCCTCGGCGATTGTCCCCTTGTAAAAAGCGTCGGCACCGCCTTTGGCAAGCACGGCAAGCGTTTCGGCATAGGCCGGGTTCTTCAACACGGCACCGGTTTGCAGGGCGGCCCCTGAGGCGTCGAAGAAATATGACCGGGCTTCTGCATATTTCTTCAGCCGGTCGCCCTCCGAAGCGATGAGGGAGGCAAGACGCGGTGATACTTTGAACCCCTCGGTCGCCAGCTTTTCGGCGGGCTTCAGAAGGCTCGCCCATTCCGCTTCTCCATACCGTTTATGGGCTTCCTCCAGAAGTCGCACCGTTCCCGGCGTGCCAACGGAACGGCCGCCAATGACTGCGTCCAGGAATTTAAGCGGCTGACCTTTATCATCCAGGAAGAGCTTAGGCGTAGCTTCCCGTGGCGCCGTCTCGCGGCCGTCCAACGTCGTCAACTTGCCGCTTTTTGCATGGTAATAAACCAGGAAGGCACCGCCGCCGAGACCGGAACTCTGCGGTTCGACAAGGCCCAGCACGGTCTGCACCGCCACCATCGCATCTATGGCGTTTCCGCCCGCTGCGATCACCTCGCGTCCCGCCTCAGCCGCGAGCGGATTGGCCGCGGCGACCATGAAGCTCTTTGACTCGACACGTCTGGCAGTTGCAGCTCCCGTCGCTTTTTCGGGCGCGACAGTGTCAGAGGCCTGCTGAGCGGAGGCAATTGCGGTGGAGAGCACCAAAGCGAGGACAGTCCCACCGAGAAATCTCGTTTTCATTCGCCTTGTCCTCCAGCGCGGCGCACCGCGTTAACATGAGAAGAGCATCCAGCTGAGCCGGCAGGCCAGTGAATCCCATAATGGCCGAGGCAGGGATGGTTGCCCGAACTTTCTCTTCGCTCTCGGAAAGAGTCGGTCTCTGCCCGTGACGCCATTCACTGACGGACGGTGGCGTCGCTCTATTGCTGCACTATGATGACTGTTTCGGCCTGTGTCCATCATGCCGGAAGGTGACACATGCGTTGAGGGCGCGTCATGGAGCCTTCGCCGCCAGCATTATCGCGGTGGTGATTTGCCTGGGTGTCAGTTGTCTTGCGTGATCGGTCCGCTGGCGGACAATCTCATTTTTATCTCGGTCCCAGGTCAATCCTCAAGAAGAATGGCGTCGCTCAGGAGCTCCCGTTTAAGCAGTGCCTCCAACCAGTCTATGAAGACCTGCAAACGATGGGAGAGGTGCTGCCTGTGTGGATAGAGCAACGCCATGGGCAAAGATTGGGCCCTGTAATCCGGCATCACCTCGATGAGGGCGCCGTTTTGCAAGTGATCTCGGACGTCGTAGGCAGGTATCTGAATAAGACCCATTCCTGCCAGACAACATGCAATATAGGCCTCTGCACTGTTGACCGTCACGCGGGCACGCATAGACATCGAGCGAACGGTGTCGTTTTCCAGCCATTCCCAGCTTTCAATTCTCCCCGTGGAAGGAGATGCATAGTTAATTGCCCAATGTTGCGACAGATCGTCCGGGGCGAAAGGTGTGCCATGCGCGGCAAAATAGGCTGGGCTGCCGACGTTGATGAGTGGCAGCCTGCCTATCTGTCGCGCGATCAAACCGGAGTCGGTCAAGGCACCGACCCGCAAAACACAATCCACACTCTCTTCAATGAGATTGACTGCGCGGTCGGTAACCCCCAGCTCGATATCGATCAAAGGGAATCGATGAAGGAAATCCGGCAAGGCGGGCGCGATTATCAACCGGCCGATCCGGCCCGGAACGTCGATCCTCAGCCTGCCCGATGGCCGTGAGATGGTTTGTCGGAAGATGTTCTCGGTGTCCTCGACATCCGAGACAATGCGCTGGCACCTCTCGTAAAAAGCCAACCCATCCTGCGTTGCTGAAACCTTGCGGGTGGTCCGGTGCAGCAGGCGGGCGCCGACGCGCGCCTCCAGTTCCAGAACGGCAGCCGAAACCGTAGACCGTGGCAGGCCGAGTGTGTCTGCTGCACGTGTAAAGCTTGAGCACTCCACAACGCGGGTGAACACACGAAAGAGGTCGATGCGATCCACAAGAGCCTCAGATTGTGCGGGGTTTCAAACAAGTGAAACCAGAATGGATGACTTTATCACGAAAATCCAGACGATACTCTGGCTGGCGACGGCGGGCGCAGATGCGGCTGCCCATCTGCAAAAGGAGGCCATCCATGACCGATCACAGCATCAAGGGTAAAACCGTCATCATCGCCGGGGGCGCCAAGAATTTGGGCGGGCTGATAGCACGCGATCTCGCCTCACACGGCGCAAAAGCAATCGCGATCCATTATAACAGCGCTGCCACCAAAGGGGAGGCGGATGCAACAGTAGCCGCAGTCAAGGCGGCCGGTGCCGAGGCAGTGGCATTGCAAGCCGACCTGACAACGGCGGGCGCCGTCGAAAAGCTGTACGCCGAGGCTGTGGCTGCCATCGGCCGGCCTGACATTGCAATCAACACGGTGGGTAAGGTCCTTAAGAAGCCAATCCTGGAGATATCTGAAGCCGAATATGATGAAATGAGTGCCGTCAACGCGAAAACCGCATTCTTCTTCATCAAGGAAGCTGGCAGGCACCTTAATGACAACGGCAAGCTGGTAACGCTGGTGACCTCATTGCTCGGCGCGTTCACACCTTTCTATGCGAGCTACGCCGGCACCAAGGCGCCGGTCGAGCATTTCACCCGCGCAGCCTCGAAGGAGTTCGGTCAGCGCGGCATCTCGGTCACGGCGATCGGGCCCGGCCCGATGGACACCCCGTTTTTCTATCCCGCCGAGGGAGCGGATGCCGTCGCCTACCACAAGACCGCGGCGGCGCTCTCCGGTTTCTCCAAGACGGGACTTACCGACATCGAGGACATCGTCCCCTACATCCGTTTTATGGTCTCGGATGGTTGGTGGATGACGGGCCAAACCATTCTCGTCAACGGCGGCTATACGACCAAGTAACGACTGGGGGAACGGGCTTCAGCGCCCGTTCTCGCCTGCGAGGCATGAAAGGTTGGCATCATGCATATGATGTTGGTGATTCTGGGCGGCATTGCCCTGTTCGGTGTATTCTGCCTGTTCGGTTGGCTGTGGGGCGAGGATCCGGCAAGTGTGGCTGTCGCCGCGAAAGCTTTCATTCCCCTCTGGCTTGCGATGGCGCTGGTCAACCTGTGGGTGGGCGTGACCAAAGCGGGTTACACGGTGATGCAGGAACTGCCCATCTTCGTGATTGTCGCCGCAATACCGGCTGCAATAGCTGCGATCGCTGTATGGCAAATCGCAAGGGCCTGATACGTAGCGGCACGTAGCTGCCGGTTCGGCGCACGATTCCTTGTCTTGCGTATGGTTGGCGCGGGCGACAATAACGCCATTCCATTCGGTCGGCGGAACTTGATCGATAGCTGCAAGCGGCATCCAGGCAGCAGTCCAAAGGTGAGGATCGGGAGAAACTGATACTGGATTGGGGCCGTTTGACCGTTGACTACGCAACGTGCGCAGAAACCAGCGTGCACGTTCAACGGTCACCTGTGCGGGGTTCACGGTAAAATTTGCTGTCTCTCGAAAGCCGAAAGTCTTGCATATTCATCCGCCAGAAAGTCCAGAAGCGCGCGCACGGATGGCAGCAGCCCGCGCCGTGAAGGGAAGGCGGCATGGATGATGCCGCTTCGTGGCGCCCACAGGCGCGGCGCGATGATAAATCTGCTGAGAGTGCCGAAGCAAGATTCAACAGCAGCTTCCAATGACTGCAAAGATAAATGATGCGATAATTCTTCTTGGGCGCCTTTCGATCAGCGCGCTCTTCCTGCAGCCGGTGTCGGTAAGCTCTTCGAAATTTGCGGCTTTGCGGGTTCTTTGGCCGCAAAGGGCGTGCCTTTTTCCGGCCTCGTCGTATATCTTGTGATTTTGGTAGAAATCCTCGGTGCCGCTGCCTTGATATTCGGGGTAAGGGCCCGGGAAACAGGTGCGATACTGCTGGCTTTTACCTATGTCGCCACCTTGCTCAGCCATGCGTTCTGGTCTTTCCCGGAAGAGGCGCGCTATGCCCAGCAGGGGCAATTCTTCAAGAATCTGGCGATCGTTGGGGCCCTGTTTTTGTATTTCGTGACGGGGCCTGGCAGGTATCGTCCGTGGTTCGGGGCGAAGTAGCCAATCATAATACGGTTTGGCAGCACTCCGGTGCCGCACGGAGGTTTATTTAAAAGGCAGCGCGGTTATCGCTGACGTGATGTGTATCGTTCTTAAGCCGGGCCAAATAGCTTGCAAGCAGTTTCATCTCGTTCCTTCATGCGTGTATTCATGCAGGGCAGCGAGACGGTCCAGTGACACACCGAAAAGGACTCTGGACTGCAGGAGGCTGGCGGAGGTGATCGGGGGTGGACCGCTCGGATTGAGATATATGGGGCTTTGATTGAGATAGGATCGGCCATGATGACTTTCGGCTGATATCGACGGTCAGACACAGGAAACATGCCACAACCGTGACAGACACTTTGCTCGCACCCGAAAGTTCTATAGGCTGCTTCTGTCAATCCTCAGGTGGAGATCGTCGTCCTGGACAAGGTTAACACGCTCGCAGTTCCCGTATCCAGCCTCCTCGACACAGTGGACTGGGCATCAGGGCCACTTGGTCCGAAATCGGAATGGCCTGCCTGTCTGCATGCCGCCATCGGCATCATGCTTCCCTCACAGGCGCAGATCGTGATGTTCTGGGGACCGGAGTTTGTCGCGTTCTACAACGACGCCTACGCGCCAACCATAGGCAATAAGCACCCACACGCATTCGGCAGACCCGCCCGAGAATACTGGAACGAACTCTGGGATGACCTCGAGCCGCTGCTGAAGCGCGTCCTCGCGAAGGGAGAAACGGTCGCCGCAAAAGACAGGCCATTTTATATCGAAAGACACGGTTACCCCGAAACGGTGTACTTCGACATTTCGTATTCTCCGGTCGCGGATCAGGATGGCACCGTGCGTGGTGTGTTCTGCATCGTCAACGAAACGACCGAGCGGGTGAAGGCGGATGCGGCCTTGCGAGAGAGCGAGGAGCGTCTAAGGGCCATCTTCGCGCAGTCAGCCGCTGGCATAGCCCTCGGCGATCTGACCGGAAAACTCCTCAGCGTGAACGATCATTTCTGTCGGATCGTCGGTCGGCCGAGGGACGAGCTGATCGGCATCCGCATGCAGGAGATTACGTTTGCCGACGATCTTCCCGAAAACCAGCGCCTGTTCCAGCACATGGTTCAGACCGGTGAAAGCTTCGAGATAGAAAAGCGCTACGTCCGTGGTGACGGAAGTCTGGTGTGGGTCGCGAACTCGGTCTCCGCAATCCGCGATGACGGGGGAAACATGTCGCAAGCTGTCGCCATTTCGGTCGATATCGGCGAGAGACGACACGCGCAGGAGATCGAGAAACACCTCGCGTCGATGATCGCCTCTTCCAATGACGCGATTATGGGCATCGATCTCGATATGAAGATCACCAGCTGGAACGCAGCTGCGGAAAAGCTCTATGGTTATTCGCAGGATGAAGTCGTCGGCCGGTCGGTGCTGATGTTGGTGCCGGATGGGAGGCAGGAAGAGGAGCCGAGGATCCTCACGGAGGTCAGGGCAGGCCGTTTCGTTGAACCCTACGAGACGCAGCGTCGTCGAAAGGACGGGCGGCTTGTCGAGGTGCTTCTCAGCGTGTCGCCGATCCGCGACGCCAACGGACGTGTTATAGGCGCCTCCAAGACGGCGCATGACATCACCGCCCGCAAGGATGCAGAGCGGCTGAAATCCATTCTCGTCAATGAACTCCATCATCGCGTCAAGAACGTCCTTGCGACTGTGACGGCAATTGCGAGACAAACGCTTGGTCGCGACAAGGCAAACCACGAGGAGGTGGAAGCCTTCACCAGCAGATTGGCGTCGCTGAGCAGAGCGCAGGACCTGCTGGTGCACGCCGATTGGCAGCACGCAGATCTCAAGGCCGTCATGCAGCAGGCCTTGTCACCTTATCCCGTCGACGCCTTTCAGATTGGCGGGCCTAGCGTTCCCTTGCCCCCGAGAGCGGTCGTGTCACTTTCCCTTGCTCTCCACGAACTGGCGACCAACGCGGCAAAATACGGTGCACTGTCCGCGCCTGGCGGCCAGGTATCCATCTCGTGGCAATTCGAGCCTCTTGCAGACAACCGCCTGCGGATTGTGTGGGAGGAGCGAGGGGGGCCGGAGGTTGCTCCGCCCCGGCGCAGGGGTTTCGGTTCGACTCTCATCGAGCGGCTTCTGTCCGCCGAATTGAAGGGCGAGACGAAATTCGTCTACGAGAAGAGCGGTGTGATCTGCGTCATTGAGGCGGAAATGTCGAAGGATGATGATGGCGCGGCGTAATGAGGCCGAAGAGCGCGGAATGGCTTATGATCGGGGCCCCGCCCGAGACGGGCGGGACTCCTTTGCAGATATGAAGGGCTATCTCCTGTAGGCGAGTCCGCCCCAGATTCTTCCTTCATCCCTATGTCGACCACCGTGAACAGCGCCGATGTAAGCTGCTGCAGAGGACACGATTGCTGAAGCCGCCAATAAAAACGCGGTCAGAATGCCGGTGATTCGTGCTTTCTCCGCAACGTCAGCCGCCTGCCTCTTGGCATCCTCCAGCGCTTTCTCTGCCTGCGCCTTCATTTCGTCGACGCGCTTTTGGGCCTCATCGACTTTTTGCTGCGCTTCCGTCCGTACGGCCTGCACCCGCTCCACCGTCTGATTGACCCTGTTCTGGGCATCGGTCTGGCTGATGCCGGTACGCGTAGCAATCTGTGTCGTGAGCCAGTTTCTGTCAGCGTCGGAAATTTCGCCTGTCGACAGCAGATTTCCCAGGATGCCGCTTATTTGCCGCTGGTAGTCACCGACCGTTTGATCGGCCTGCGGCGACGCTGCCTGTCCATCCGTTCGCAACAGCGTATCAGTAAAATAATCGAGGGGATTGGCCCTGAGGCCCTGCGGAAGCATCTGCTCGATGCTGGGCGCTGCTGCCTGCCCGGCCCCTTGCGCGATACCGCCAGCGGCACTGCCGGCTCCCGAAACGATTCCCCCGGCGATCTGTCCGACGCCTTGCGCCGCTCCACCAACCGCCGTTCCCGTTGCCTCAATTGCTGTCTGGGCGGCGCTTCCAACAGCTCTTGCACCACCTGAAAGAACGCCCAGGGCCAGGAATGCCGAGACGACCGTTCCAATCCCCCAAACCACCAGCCCATTCAGGCCGTCACGAACGGTCAATTCGTTTCGGTCCGCCTGCCCTGCGGGTCTGCGCATCCGGCCGGTGATGTAACCGCCCAGCATGTAAGAGCCGACCATGGAAACGACCACGAAGAGGCCGGTTATGATCAGCCAGACTGAACTGATCTCACCGCCATTGTCCGCCGAGATTGAACTCAGTCCCAATCCGCTGGCAAACGCGGTGAGAACCGCCATTGCCCCGGAGGCAATAAACGCTCCGGCAAAAATGGCAGGCCAGTCGACGTAGCTCCGATTGGCGTCAGTAACGATTGGATCAACCATTAGCGTAACCCCAACAGTGAGAGAATGAACAGGACGACCACGACCAGCCCGACTAGGTAAATGATAGAGTTCACGGTATCTCCTCCGAAAGGGGGCAGATTCTCCGCATGGCGGATGACTGCATGCTGTGGGAAATGCGAGCTTCATTGCTCGTGAACCAAACTCGTCGCGCTCAAAAAAGTTTCACCCCCGATCGCCGTCGCCGGCAAAACCGGATTCAAGACGGATTCCCTGTCTGCGATGTGTCTTATCTCGCGTCGCCGGCCTCTAAAGAACCTTCGACAGTTAGACCCATTGACGGCGGCGTCTGACGAGGCGCGGTCCCGGTGTTATGCGATAGCTGAAGCAAGTGTTCGCAAGACCCACCGGCCAGGGCTTTACGCGACGCAAAGCAATCATTCTTGCTGGAACATCCGAGAGAGGCGCGGGTTAGATGCTGATCAAGGAGGCTTCGATGAACCAAAATACCTTTCAACAACATGGCAGTTCTGTTCCCGCGGCATCAGAGGGCAACGGACAGCCGAACCCCGCGGGTGTCCAGCCGCAAATCTCCGACGCTCCCCTCGTTGACGCGGCGCTTGCAGAGGTAGCGGAGCGCGATGACAGCCTTGCAGCGCAATTGAGCGATGAGATGAACGCACTGCGCGCCGAGATCGACAGTTTGAAAGTCCGTGCTGGCGAAACCGCTTCACGGGCTTTGGTGTCTGTAAATGCGGTTGCCCGGATCAATCGCCGCGCCGCACGCCGCGCGATCGGCAGAAGTCCTTGGGCTTCACTTTGCCTGGCCGCGGGTGTGGGTTACGTGTTGGGCTGCAGCACGTTGCGAAAAGACGGATGGCGGTGGCGGTAAAATTGAGAACGGCCGCAGCAGCGCGGCGTTGCGCTTCAGATACGGCGGATCACCCTTGCCAGTCCTGGGTTCTGCGCCATGCTGGACACGGAATTGCGTCTTTCTTTTCCGGCGGCAGCATGACAATATCACGGCTGCAGACGGCCCAGAGGGGCATCAACCCCACCGGGCGGTGCCGACAGCAATGACCGGACCGGTTGCCTGACCGGTCGGTGAACCACCGAATGGTTCGACACTGATCGCAAAAGTCGTACCTTCCTTTATATTGCCGCGCATGTCGGCGGGAATGACGAGGTCGCCATTCGTGCCGGGCTGGAAAACGCCGAGCGAGCGGGTCTTGCCGCCGTCCATGACGAGCCACAGTTCCAGTGACTTTTCGTCCGTCTTTCCGGTCGCCACGGGAACGATACGCATTCGGCCCGATTCCGCGTCGTAGGACGCGAGGAGATTGACCTGGCTGTCGGTTGTCGCAAGCTCGGCCACAAGCGGGCTTGTGCCGTCCCGTTGTTCCGGGAACGCGGCATAAACGACGGCAGCCACGGCGGTTGCGCTGGTGGCTACGGATATCCAGCGCCAGAAAGATGCGGAGTTCCACAAGGTGCCATTCGTGTTGACCGCTCTGCTGCCGAACAGACGCTCTTGAATACGGGCAAGAATAGCGGCGCTGGGCGTCTCTTCCTGGTAATCGGCGTTAAAGTCTGAAAACTCGGTCTCCCAGCGCTGCACCAGTTGCGCGAAGACCCTGTCCTCCTGGATACGCTGTTCCACGTCGCGGCGCTTTTCAAGCGGCAGGACACCGAGCACATATTCGCCTGCGAGTATTTCATCGCGCGAGTGCATTCCGCCGCTGTGGTCGCCCGTCGTCATCGCTGCATGCACTCTCTGAGTTTGAGAAGACTGCGCCGCAGCCAGGTTCTAACCGTATTCAGTGGCACGCGTAATTCGTCGGCGAGTTCGAGATAGCTCAGACCCTCGACGTAGGCCCGGCGTATTGCCTGTGCGTGCACAGTCTCAAGTTCCCGCATGCAGTCGTCGATCCTGCGGCCTTCATCCGCCAGAACAACATGCTGTTCAGGATCGCGAACGCTTTCGTCGACGAGGTCATATGCCTCGTCAATGTCATTGCCAGCAGGTCTGCGGGCGCGAATCGTGTCTATGGCGTGGTTGCGCGCGATGGTGGCGAGCCATGTCGCCGGTTTGCCGGCACTTGCGGCAAATGTGCGGGCGCGCTGCCACACCTTGATATAAATTTCCTGCAGCGCCTCCTCGGCGTCCGTTCTGTCCCGCAGGATTTTCAGGCAGATCGCAAAAAGCTTCGGGCTTGTTGCCTGGTAAAGCGAGACGAATGCTGAACGATCACCCATGCCGACGCGGTGGATAAGGCTTGCGATCTCTGTGCCCTGCATTCGAACCTTCCTTGCTATTCTTCCTTTATAGGATCGTCTTTCGAAGGAAGACAAGAGATGCTTGGGAAGTTCGTTCCGGACACGCCCTGTGATCATCGGGCGCAGGCTGCAGGAGGCGACGGTCATCATGGCCAGCCTGCCGAGTTTTCCAACGGGCCAATGATGCGTACCGTGACAAGAAAGCCGATGACGGCCGCTGCCGCGGAGACGAAGGTGCCCCACAGCAGATCGGCAACGGTCAGGGTCGTCGACCAGCTTTTCAGCGTCGCCTGATTGGTCAGATCATATGTGGCATAAGCCATGAAGCCCACGGCAGCGCCGTAAAGCAGCGCCGTGCTCCATTGTCCCGAAATAAGTGCCGGACGCACGGCGAGAAAAGTAAGGCCGGCGGCGTAGATGAGATAAAAGATGATCGCCGGAGCGAGACGGAAATTTTCCGCCAGAAGATCGCCGATGGCCGGTCGATAAAGTCGTGACGCCATGGTGCTCAACCAGATGAAATCGATCACCAGAAAGGCAACCAGGGTGAAGAAATAGGCGGCAAGATATGTCTTCATCGATTTTTTCCTTTGCCATTGATCAGGCGACTTTTTGGTCTGGTTGACTCGAGAGGGAGGATCTGGGACGTGGCTAGTCGATCCTGGTCCAGCTTATGCCCTTGCACAGCAGACCGGCGATGATGCAGCCTTTCGTAGTCATGTTGTTGCCTGCCACCGTCACCGTTATCTTGTAGGATTTATCCCGCTGCGGGTCGAAGGCCGTGCCGGTGTAATTGCCCGTCTCGCCCGGCCTGATGTCCATGATCAGGCGGTCGCCGGTCTTCTCTTTCTGGGTGCCGGGTTTGATCCATGTGTTTGTCGCACATATTTTCTCGCCGCAGGGAGCGATCAGCACTTTCGCCTTGCCGTCGCCCCGCGCCCAGTTGCCGTTGATATCGGCTGCCGTCGCACTTGTCCCTGCCAGCAACGGAGACAGGGCGGATGCAATTGCCAATCCAAGGATCTTCATCGTGGTTCTCCGTTTTTTAGTCCCGCCTCATCCGTGTTCTATTGTGTACAGCCCGACGTTAATGGTTCCCTCGGCAAAACCTGCTTCGCAATAGCAGAGGTAATAGTCCCACATCCGCCGAAAGCGCTCGTCGAAGCCGAGCAGGGAAATAGTCTGCCACCGGGCATGGAAACGCTGGCGCCATTCCGCCAGTGTGAGCGCATAGGACTGGCCGAAAAGCTCCTTTTCCGTGAGTTTGAGGCCGGCTTGCCCCACGGCTTTTTCCAGAGCTGAATCGGAGGGCAGGAAGCCGCCAGGAAACACGTATTTCTGAATGAAATCGGCCTTGCGCCGATACGTATCGAAGCGGTTTTCTTCAATGGATATGATTTGCAGCACCGCCCGACCGCCGGGTTTCAGGCAGCGCTTCAGCGTCCCGAAATAGCTTGGCCAATAGGCTTCGCCGACGGCTTCAAACATTTCCACGGAGACGATGTTGTCGAATTGACCTTTGACGTCGCGGTAGTCCTGCAGCTTCAGTTTGATCCGGTCAGCCTTGTCTGCTTTTTCCGCAGCATTTTCCGCCCAGCGCAACTGGGAGGGCGACAGGGTGATGCCGGTCACGTTGGCATTGTGCTGCGTGGCGAGGTGAATGGCGAGCGCGCCCCAGCCGCAGCCGATTTCCAGCACATCCTTGTTGCCGGTCAACTGCAACTTTTCCGCAATACGCTCGAGTTTCTTCTGCTGCGCTGCCTCAAGGGTTGGTGTCATCAGGTCGAAAATCGCCGAGGAGTAAAGCATCGAGGGATCGAGCCATTGCCGGTAAAACTCGTTGCCAAGATCGTAATGCGCCTCGATGTTGCGTCGGCTGCCACGTCTGGTATTGGCGTTCAGCCCGTGCGCAAGCCGGTTGATGAGGCGCATGGGCAGGCTGCCGCGCATTGATTTCGTGAAAGCATCACGATTTTGCGCGGCGAAACGGATAAGCGCGGTCAGGTCCGGTGTGGACCAGTCGTTCTCAATGAAGCCTTCCGCAAAGCCAATATCACCATTGACGAACAGACGGCGGATTGCCCGCCAGTTATGCAGAACGAGAATGGCGTCGATGCCTTCCGATGTCCCCGATTTTTCGATGGTTCCGCCGCCGGGGAGGGTGATGCGAAGCCGGCCGCGGTGAATATTGTTCAGCAGCCGGGTGATGAGCCAAGTGCCGAGGCCCATACGGCCGCTGACGCGGGTGTTCTGCACCGGTAATTCCGAGAGATTGTCAAACGGGGTCATGAATTCTGGCCTCGATTTGCGACGATGAAGGGTGAACGAAGGATATTGGCTGTGCGGGTGGCGGCGGGCGCTTTCTCAGTCCCACCCCCTTCAGCCAGATTTTCAGCGCTTCCCAGTGAATGCCGAGAACGACTTTCAGGGTCAGGAAAGGAATGGTGACAAAGGCTCTCAGCAAGGCTCGATCGGTCAGTTCGACCCTTCGGGCAAGATGCCTGGCGGTCAGGACGGCGCCATCTTCGTCGAATGTTTCAATGACGATCTTCAGCCTCTCCCCAGGCGGGATGACGCGGAAAACATAGTGAAGGTCCATGTCCATGAAGGGCGAGACATAAAAAGCCTTGTCACAGCGCTGTACGATCTCCGCGCCCATGCCGGACTCTACGGGGATCAGATAGGAATGCCGTTGGCCGAAAGTGTTGTCCACTTCCCAGAGGATGGCTTTGAGTTCCATGTCGCGGCCATGGCAGAAGAACACACTGAGCGGATTAAAGGCCCAGCCAAGCAAACGGGGCATGGTAAGCAGGCGCACCGGCCCTCCATCCGCCGTCATGCCCGCCGCCGTCATTGCCGCATCTATCTGCTGGCGCAGCCCAAGCCCGCTGCCGTTGCCGCGGTCCCTGCGATGAAATGAAAACAGGTTGAACCGGTCCACCGAGAAAAACCGCAATTTCCGGTCCAGCGTCTCCAACTCATCGAGATCGAGAAACAGCGAATAGATTCGATAGTCCAGTTTGTGGGTTTTCGGCTTGAACCGGGCGTGGGTAACATGGCCCGGGAAAAGCGCAGAGACGAGGGGAGGCTTCATGCCGTCGCCTCCATGGATCGCGTGTCCCTGGCAATCGTCTCCAAATCGAGGCGGATGATCCGGCTGCTGTCGTCCGCCACCTTCCATGGGCGGGACAGGCGACCGAGATCTTCAGCGACGGCAAGCCCGGCCTGGAGGCCGTCTTCATGAAAACCGGAACCGAAATAGGCGCCGCAGAACCAGGTGTTTCGCAAGCCCTGCAAGGCCCATAGTTCCTGACGCATCTGTTCGGTTCCGGCGTCAAAGACGGGGTGGTGATAGGTTTCTTCGGCGATGATCTTTCCTTGATGCGGTTCCCGCGCCGGGTTCAAGGTCACGAAAATATCCTCGGCTTCGCCGAGCGGCTGGAGCCGGTTCATCCAGTATGTGATGCTGGGCTGGCCCGCTTCGGTGCGCGTGTCGGCCACATAATTCCAGCTTGACCAGGCGGCGCGGCGGCGCGGCATGAAGGTGTTGTCAGTGTGAAGCACGGCCCGGTTTCGCGTATAACCAAAGGCACCGAGAATGCGCTTTTCGACACGTGTCGCATCCGCCAGCAAGTCCAGGGCCTGATCCGCATGCGTCGCGATGACCACGTCATCGAAGCGGGCAATCTCACCCTGCGCAGTTGTAATTTCGACGCCGTGCGGCAGGCGGCGAATACGCGTCACTGGCGTTGACAGGCGAATTCTGTCTGCAAACGGTGCCGTGAGGCGTTTTACATATTCGCGCGAGCCACCAACGACGGTGCGCCAGACCGGCCGGTTGCGCAGCAACAGCAAACCGTGATTGCGGCAGAATTTGATGAAATGCGCCGCCGGATAACGGCCTACTTCCATGGCCGGTGTGGACCATATGGCCGCAGCCATCGGGTAGAGATGATCGTCGCGGAACGCTGCGCCGTAGCGATTACGCGTCAGATAATCGTCGAGGGACATGTCAGCCATCGAGTGCAGGTCACGCGGGGCGTTGCGATAAAATCGCAGGAGGTCCGCAAGCATCGACCAGAAGCGGGGTTTTAGAGCATTTCTCTTCTGTGCGAGCAGGCCAAACCCGTTTCCGCCGGAATATTCAAAGCCGCCATTATCAAGGGAAACAGCGAACGACATGTTCGAGGCTGCGGTCGGCACGTTCAGCTTTCGAAAAAGCGCGGTCAGATTGGGGTATGTCCAGTCGTTATAGACAATGAAACCCGTATCGACATGGATCGGGCCATTCTTCGTATCGAATGTCACCGTGTTGCTGTGGCCTCCGACGCGGTCTGCCGCCTCGAAGACCGTGACATCGTGCCTTTGCGACAAGAGCCAGGCTGCTGACAGACCGGAAATTCCCGTTCCCACTATCGCGATGCGGCGCCGGTTGTCTCGTCGCATTGTTTCGGTGTCGGTCATCGATCCTCGCTATCGCATTGTAGAAATTGTCTTTGGACAGCGCAGATACGAAGCAGCCGTCTGATAAGTTTCAGCGGCAGGCGGTTTTTCGAATTTTTTTCGAACCCTGAAACTCTTTTGCTGGTTAGGCCGTATTTGCCATCACGAAACCCGGCCTCGATCGATTAAAAGTGGTGAGCGAAGTAGTGATGTTTTCCGTGATCCTGACGCTTGCCATTCTGATGTCGCTGCTGATGGCGGGAGCCTGGGCTCTACAAAGAGCGACCGGCTCGAGCGGCTGGATCGACACCGTCTGGTCGGCAAGCGTCGGGCTCGGCAGCATCTTGGCTGTGTTGCTGGCGGAGGGCGATGGCGGGCGGCGCAGTGTCGTATTCTGTCTCGTTGTCGTATGGTCCCTGCGGCTTGCTGGACACATAGGCCTGCGCACGCGGGGTGGCGGGGAAGATCCGCGTTATGCAAAACTCATGGAGCAATGGGGCGAAACCGGTCCCCGGCGGCTTTTCTTCTTCCTGCAAATACAGGCGGTTGCCGCCTTCGTGCTTGTTTTGGCTGTTTATCTAGCCGCCAGCAACGACCGGATTTTCCCGCGCACGATAGATCTTCTCGCCACCATGGTTGCGCTTGTTGCACTGGCAGGTGAAGCGCTCTCGGACGCCCAGCTGTCGAAATTCAGGAAAACCCCCGAAGCGAAAACCGGTATATGTGAAACCGGTCTCTGGCGTTATTCACGCCATCCCAATTATTTCTTCGAATGGCTTTTCTGGTGCAGCTTGCCGCTGCTGGCCCTTCAGGCGGACGGCTTGTCCTGGGCGTCGCTTGCCGCGCCCGTCATGATGTACTGGCTGCTCGTCCATGTCTCCGGCATTCCGCCGCTTGAAGAGCACATGCTGAAATCGCGCGGAGAAAAATTCCGTGCCCTGCAACGCCGCGTCAACGCCTTCTTTCCGGGGCCGCGCAAAAACGAGGAAGCGCCATGAATATGCTCGCCTTTGCCATCAATGCCGCAGAACGCGCGGCGCTCAACGACAGCGTTACACTCGCCGGAATAGATATGCTCTGCGCAAGAACGAAACGGCGGCTCGCAAAAATACCGCCGGATGCCGAGGCGGCTTTTGCGGCGGATATGGCGAAATTCCCCGTCGCCAGCCATACCGACGAGGCGAACAGGCAACACTATGAAGTCCCCGCTGAATTTTTCGCACTGGTTCTCGGAGCCCAGCGGAAATATTCCTGCTGCTATTATCCCAATAACCAGACAAGCCTTGATGAAGCGGAGACAGCTGCTCTCGCCGAGACGGTAGACCATGCCGAGTTGGAGGACGGCATGGACATTCTCGAACTCGGCTGCGGCTGGGGTTCGCTGTCGCTTTATATGGCAGCGCGTTTTCCCAATGCGCGGATCACGTCTGTCTCCAATTCCGCGTCGCAACGGGAATCCATCCTCGGCCGCGCGCGTGAGCGCGGGCTGTCCAATCTTTCCGTGGTGACCGCAGACATGAACGATTTTGCGACCGGCGATCACTTTGATCGCGTCGTATCGGTCGAAATGTTCGAACATATGTCGAATTGGCAGGTGCTCTTCGAACGCGTTCGTGCCTGGCTGAAACCTGATGGCAAGTTTTTCCTCCATGTCTTCAACCACCGCAGCCGATCCTATCGTTTCGACCACAACAACCCCGCCGACTGGATTGCCCGGCATTTTTTCACCGGCGGCATCATGCCCGCTTTTGATCTTCCCCATCGTTTCAGCGAGGTTCTTACCGTCGAAAGGGAATGGAACTGGCCGGGATCGCATTATCGGCGCACGGCTCTCGCCTGGCTTGAGAATTTCGATCGGGAAATCGGCCACATAAGGCCGATCCTGCAGCGGGTTTATGGCGCTGACGCGCGGTTATGGGAACGCCGCTGGCGTCTGTTTTTTCTCGCAACGGCCGGGCTATTTGGTCACGAGGACGGTAACGTCTGGGGTGTGGGTCATTATCTCATGAAGCCCGCTGTTGTTGCCGAAACCTGAGAGGGACGTGGCCGACGGCGAAACAATTTCGCGTAAGCAAACGTTTACATCCGTAGAATAATGGCTAGGCTGGCCGCGTTTTGAGCAGGCCGTCGATCACAGAGCGGCTGGAGAAAGTCATGAGTTCAGTCACGCCGAAGCTGGATAGTTGCGGCGCCGAGCCCATCCACATTCCCGGCGCTATCCAGCAACATGGCGCACTCTTCGTGCTGTCCGCGCGTCAGTTGGCCGTCGTGCAGGCGAGCGATAACCTGCAGGATTTTCTTGATGCGCCTCTATCGATCGGGGTGATTCCAGACGGGGGAACATTGCCTTTTATCGAGGCATTACCGGCTTGGTATTCCGGTGACGACAGCAGCTTCAGATATGTCTGGACCGAAAAAAAACTCGATGTCTCGGCGCATCGGTCGGGAAGCGTGATCATCGTCGAGCTTGAGAGAACAGGCCAGGGCGCATCCGCCGAAGCGCTGATGAGCGAATTGACAGGCCTCGCCCAATATCTCAACAGCACGCCGTCGCTGAGCGACGCACTGTCTCGAGTTGCACAGCTTGTTTCCTCGATCAGCGGTTATGACCGGACCCTCATTTATGACTTCGGTCCCGACTGGAGCGGTCATGTCGTGGCGGAAGCCGGCAGCGGGGCGTTGCCTTCATATATCGGGCTTCGCTTCCCGGCCGGCGACATCCCGCCGCAGGCGCGCAAGCTTTATACGGTCAACCGTCTGCGTATGATCCCGGACGTCGATTACAGGCCCGTGCCTGTCATGCCGCAGGTCAACTCGGAAACGGGCGCAGTGCTCGATATGAGCCTTTCACAGCTCCGCAGCGTTTCGCCCGTTCATCTGGAATACATGCGTAACATGGCGACGGCGGCCTCGATGTCGGTGTCAATCATCGTCAATGGCAAATTGTGGGGGCTGATCGCATGCCATCACGCCGCCCCGCACTCCGTCTCGCTCGCCGTGCGCGAAGCCTGCGATTTCGCCGCCCAGCTCCTTTCGATGCGGATCGCAATGGAGCAAAGTTCTCAGGATGCTTCGCGCCGGCTGGAACTTGGTCATGTCCAGGCTCGCCTGCTCAAGCGGATGGCGGCGGCACAAAGATGGGTTGACGGCCTTCTGGGCGGGGAGAGCGAAAAGGACGATCTGCTGGAGCAGGTGGGGGCTGAGGGAGCGGCACTCCTTTTTGGCGATGAGTACCATCTCGTGGGCAAGACTCCCTCGCAGGAGCAGGTCGAAGGATTGATCCGCTGGCTCGGCGAACGCGAGGTTGCAGACCTGTTTGCCACAGACAATCTTGCCGGCGATTATCCCGCTGCTGCGGCGTTTGCGTCCGTGGCGAGCGGGATCATCGCGATGCGGGTTTCGGAATTGCACGGAAGCTGGCTGATCTGGTTTCGGCCGGAAGTCGTAAAGACGGTGCGCTGGGGCGGGGATCCGCACAAGACAGTGCATGAGAGCGGGCGCATTCATCCGCGCAAATCGTTCGAAACCTGGAAAGAGCAGGTGCGTAACACGGCCTCACCGTGGTCAGCCCCCGAGCTTGCAGCGGCGCGGGAGTTGCGTGGCGCGATCATCGGCATCGTCCTGCGCAAGGCGGAGGAAATGGCGGATCTGACGAAAGAATTGCAGAGGACCAACAAGGAGCTGGAGGCATTTTCCTACTCGGTTTCGCATGATCTCCGCGCGCCCTTCCGTCATATTGTCGGTTTCGCCCAGCTCTTGCGCGAACGCAGCAACGCCCTGGATGAAAAATCGCTCCACTATCTGCAGATGATCTCCGAAGCGGCACTCGGCGCAGGCAGGCTCGTGGATGATCTTCTGAATTTCTCGCAGCTCGGCCGCACCCAAATCACAATGGTGCCGGTAGACATGGAGAAAGTCGTGAACGAGGTTCGCCTGTCCCTCGCTCATTCCATCGCTGATCGGCAGATCGAATGGCATATCGGCGATCTGCCCGTATCGCTCGGAGATCCGACCCTGCTTCGGCAGGTGTGGTACAACCTCGTTGACAACGCGATCAAATATTCCCGCCAGAAACCCGTTTCGATTATCACCATTTCCGCGGCAGAAACCGAAGGTGGCGTGACCTACTCGGTCGAGGATAACGGTGTCGGCTTTGACATGGCCTATTACAGCAAGCTTTTTGGTGTGTTCCAGAGATTGCAGCGGGTAGAGGATTTTGAGGGAACGGGAATTGGACTTGCGCTGGTAAGACGAATTGTTGAACGCCACCACGGTTCGGTCAGCGCTAAGGGAACTGTGGGAGAGGGAGCCACGTTCTCCTTCACATTGCCGGTTACGAAAGTTGAAGAGGAAAAAATTGCCTGAACTCAGACCTATTCTTCTCGTGGAGGATAATCCACGCGATCTGGAATTGACGCTAACTGCGCTGGAAAAATGTCAACTGGCGAACGAGGTCGTCATTGCGCGTGATGGTGCCGAAGCGCTTGATTATCTCAACGCCTCGGGTAGCTTCCACAACCGGCCTGCCGGTGATCCGACCGTGGTTCTTCTTGATCTCAAGCTGCCGAAAGTTGACGGGCTCGAGGTCCTCCAGACCGTTAAGGGCAGCGATCACCTCAAGCATATTCCGGTCGTCATGCTGACCTCCTCCCGTGAAGAACAGGATCTCGTAAAGAGCTACGAACTCGGCGTGAACGCCTTTGTGGTGAAGCCGGTGGAGTTCAATCAGTTTTTTAAGGCGATACAGGATCTTGGCGTGTTCTGGGCCCTGCTGAACGAACCGCCGCCGGGCGCGCGCCGCAATGGTGCGTGAGGCGATGCCGCAGATGGAGCAAAGCAAGCTTCTTCTTCTCGAAGACAGCTCGGTCGATGCCGAACTGATCGAGGATCAGCTTTCACGGATCTCTCCGCCCCCTGTCGTAACCAGGGCGGTGGGTAAAACTTCCTTCATCGAGGCGCTGGAAAATCAGCAGTTCGATATCATTCTCGCAGATTTTTCCCTGCCGGACTTTGACGGCATGGCTGCGCTTGATGTCGTCATGCAAACGAGACCCAACACGCCCTTCATTTTCGTTTCCGGTGTTCTCGGCGAAGACGCGGCGATCGATGCCTTCAGGCGCGGCGCCACTGATTATGTCCTGAAGCAGCGACTGGCGAGGCTGCCCTCCGCAGTGGGTCGCGCTCTCGCGGAAGCACGGGAAAAGGAGGAGCGGAGACGGGCGGAAATGCACAAGGAGCTGCTCGTCCGCGAACTCAGCCACCGTGTCAAGAACACAATGGCGATGGTCATTTCCATCATTCGTCGCACTGCAAAAGGCAGTTCATCCGTAGAGGATTATCAGGAGAGGCTCGTGGCCCGCGTAAGTGCGCTCGCCGAGAGTCATGCCCTGCTTTTCCAGAGCAACTGGGGGCAAACCGATCTCAAGGATGTCGTGAAGCGGGCAATTGAACCCCATAACACTTTTGCCAGCCGCGTCGAGCTCGAAGGTCCGGACGGGGTTAGCGTATCGCCTAAATCCGCATTGGCGCTTGGCATGATTTTGCATGAACTGGTGACGAATGCGCAGAAATACGGTTCGCTTTCAGAAGCTACCGGGAAGGTGCAGGTCTTCTGGAAAAGGCTTCGTAACGATGAAGGCCGGGACCTTATCGAGCTGCGCTGGCATGAAAGCGGTGGCCCGCCCATTTCCGCTCCGCTGGAGACCGGTTTCGGAACGACCCTTGTTACAAGGGGAGCCCAGTACGAGCTGCAGGGCGACAGCGAAATCCGCTATGATCGCGACGGCCTGAAATATCGGGTGATTTTCCCTCTGGACTGAAGTGTCGCCTATCAGCGTTACCGGACGTTGCGGGTATTTTCCCGCTAGCCGGTGTGCGCGAATTCGGTCGCCAGAACATTCGGGAGATTATCAAAATCGCACGGCTTGGAAATGATCGTCAGCCCTGTCAATTGCGTGCGAATACCGGGTATCTCGGCATATCCGCTGCAGATGACGAAAGGTATGCTCTCGGCCCTCAGTCGTTCGATCACGGGAAAGGATAACTCGCCCTTGAGATTGAGGTCGATGACCGCTCCATCCAGATCGGTTGCGCTTATTTTCTCCAGCGCTGCGGCTATATCGGAAACCGGCCCGATGACGTCGACACCGAGGTCGGACAGAAAGTCCTCCATATCCATCGCCAGAAGGGCGTCGTCTTCCAGAACGAGGATATGCTTTCCCTGAAAATCATATTGCATAGCTTACCGCATTCACATGGTCGCAGGCGCGCCCGGACATTTTACCAACAGCGCTGAACGCCTGAAGATCGAGGTGGTTCCACCCTTGTGTAAAAAGAAATCATTCGCATCCGTCGCTTGCGTACTCTAGTTTGTGCCGCGAACTAACTGCCTACCGGGAATGTTACTGCTGTGACTGGTTTTTCACCGTTTGCCCAGCGAAGCCTTTTGATGCTTGCTGTTGGCGTTGCAATTTTGATTGGCATGGTCTCCACATCTTTGTGGCTGGTGCAGGTGAATAATCTCTATTCCCAGGAAACGGCGGAACTGCGCCGTGTCCGTGCCGCAATTCTGGATGTGCTGACGACGATGCAGGACGTCGAAACCGGCCAGCGGGGATATCTGCTTACCAACAATCGCGAATATCTGGGGCCTTACGAAGAGGCCCTTCAGGGCTTGCCCGAACGCCAGGCGCGACTTCTCGATCTTCTGAAAGGGGAAGAGCGATATAAGCAACCTCTCGCTGGCTTGAAGCAGGCGATCGACGCAAAGCTCTCCGAGACACGCGAAACCATCGATTTGCAGCGCGCGGGTCGCATTACCGAGGCAGCCGAGGTCGTTCGAAATAACGACGGCAAACGCTTCATGAATGAGATCAGGAGTGTCCTGTCGGACCTTCAGTCGGATACCGACGATCGCCTGCGCGTCATCGTTGCGGATCAACTGGGCGCCGCCAATACACTTCGTTGGGTAACGATTGGCGGTGCCGTTGCAATTCTCATCGTGGTCGGCGGGTCGATACTGCTCGTCTTTACTTATATTCGCGCGCTAAACAGGTCGCGGGAGGATGTGGACGAACTCAATCGCCATCTTGAGGAGCGTGTCGAGGAAAGAACACGCGATCTTCGCCGGGCCAACCAGGAAATTCAGCGCTTCGCTTATATCGTTACTCATGATCTGAGGGCGCCGCTTGTCAACATCATGGGCTTCCTTTCTGAATTCGATACGTCGCTGAAGCCGGTCACCAACTATGTCCTGGCAGATGGAAAAACGCTGACGCAGGACGTGATCCGAGAGGCGCGGCTGGCGGTTGAGGAAGACATACCCGAAGCCATCGGGTTTATCCGTTCATCGACCCGCAAGATGGACCAGCTGATCAACGCCATTCTGAAGATATCCCGTGACGGCCAGCGCAAGCTTCAGCCGGAGAAAGTCGATATCGAAACTTTGCTCTCCTCGCTTTCAGAGACCGTGCGCCATCAGATCACGGCCAATGGAGGCGAGATTCATGTCGACACGCCCAAGCTGACAGTCGTGACGGACCGCATATCTCTCGACCAGATTCTAGGTAATCTTCTCGATAACGCGGTGAAATATCAGATGCCTGGGCGCCCTCTGAGGTTAACGGCACGCGCCTATCCGGCCGGGCGCGGCGCGATCGCCATTGAAATTGGCGACAACGGGCGCGGTATCGGTGAGCAGGATCTTGAGCGTGTCTTCGAACTGTTTCGTCGGGCGGGCGAACAGGACCAGCCCGGTGAAGGAATAGGTCTCGCACATGTCCGTTCGCTAATCAGAAATTTAGGAGGTGACATTAGGGTGGAGTCGCGACTCGGGGAAGGCAGCACATTTATCCTGCTGCTTCCGAGTGACCTCAGAAGAGTAACGAAGGAAGGCGACAAATGAAAGCGACCGGTCAGGAAGTAACGATCGTGATGATCGAAGACGACGAGGGACATGCCCGTCTGATCGAGAAAAATGTGCGCAGAGCAGGTGTCAACAACGAGATCGTGCCGTTCACACTCGGTGCAAAGGCGCTGGATTACATTTTGGGCCAAAGCAGGGATGGGCTCGTCAGCAAAGATCGCTATCTGCTCGTTTTGCTCGACCTCAATCTCCCCGACATGTCCGGCATCAGCATTCTCGAGCAGATCAAAAGCAATGAATACACCCGCCGTCTGCCTGTCGTGGTTTTGACGACCACTGATGACGAAACCGAAATTCAGAAATGCTATGATCTCGGTGCGAATGTTTATATAACAAAGCCGGTCGACTATGAGGGCTTCGCGAATGCCATCAAAAATCTCGGCCTTTTCTTTTCCGTAATACAGATACCCTGAAGGCATGATGGCTCTGCGCGTTTTGTATGTCGATGACGACCCGGCTCTGGCGCGGCTTGCGAGCCGCGTCCTTGGTCGCCGCGGAATGGAGGTGGTCCATGCCGCGTCCGTTGCTTCCGGGCTTGAGCTTTTCCAAAACGGGCAGTTCGATGTCGTCGTTCTCGATCACTATTTTCAGACGGCGACGGGAATGGAGTTTCTGGCGGCTATCGAGACGGTGCCGGCCCGGGTTCCCGTTCTTTACGTAACGGGGTCCAACGAGGCCCAGATCGCCATAGACGCGCTCAAGGCTGGTGCCGCCGATTACGTCATCAAGAATGTTGGAGACGACTTTTTTCCGCTGTTGCTGGCAGCCATCAACCAGGCGCTTGAAAACCATCGCCTGCGGCAAACAAAAGAGGAAGCTGACCGTCTGCTGATAAAGGCCAAAGAGCATGCGGAAATGATGGTGAAAGAGATGAACCATCGCATCGCGAATAGTCTCTCACTGGTTTCCGCCATGATCCGGCTGCAGATCAATACGCTGAAGTCCCAGGAAGCAGAAACGGCGTTGCTGGAAACGCAGAGCCGGATTTCTGCGATCGCCGGCGTTCATCGCAGTCTCTACAATACCGCGAATGTGGGGCTCGTATCCCTGAATTCCTATCTCACCTCAATCATAAGCGACCTGTTCCAAGCTGTCCCGGGCTCTTCCTCCATCACGGTCGAAACGTCACTCTGTGAGGTTGATCTGAACGCCGACCATGCCGTTGCGCTCGGTGTCATCGTCACTGAACTTCTGACAAACGCGCTCAAATATGCCTATCCAGATCAAGAAGGCACAGTGCGCATTAACCTGTCCGCCCAGGACGGCCGGTTCATTCTTGTTGTGGAGGATGACGGCGTCGGTGTGAAACCGGATTCAGCCCCTCGCGGCACCGGTCTCGGCACCAAGCTGATCATGGCGATGGCGCAGAATATTGGCGCCCGGGTCGAGCAGACGCACACGCACCCGGAACTCAAAAAAGGCACCCGTTTCTCGATGATATGGAATGAACGGTGACGGCATGGCCGCCGTGCCTCGCGATTATATCTCGATATAACGGCTGTCTAGTGGAGAGCGATTGGACCTCCTGGCCGTCCCCATAGCCTTCAGCGCGAGCGAATGGTCAAAATATTTTGCGCGAAGCACGGAAGAGTGAAGCCGCTTTCGGCGCTCTGAGCAGAGCGACCTGCCGTAAAAGCGATTCTTTAAAATTTTTCTCTCTGCCATAGTGGAAACGCGGTACATTCTCAGGTTGTGCGCCCCGGTCGAGCAAACTGCACAAGGCGGGTGCCGGCTGCCGCTATAAAGGCACAGCTAATATGGAACGACTGAAATTTGACCCAGGAAGTTTTCATGGGTGAAATTTTGCGTCCATAAAGCCGGCAGATGCATAGTATTTCGGCAATCTCGGAAAATGTCTTAATGCAATCTTAACGATGTTGCGCTGCAAAAAAACTTGATGGACTATTTTAATACTGCGGGAGGAAATGCTGTTCAACAAAACAGGAGTTCGTGCCATGCTGTTCCGCAATAGAGATAAAGAAAAACCTCAAGGCGCCTCGGTCAGGCTGGCCTCATATACTGTTCTCGGTGTTGTCGCCACAGTGTTTTCCTCCTCCGTGTTTCCACCTGTCTTCACTTCGCAGACAAACCGCGCCTTGATCAATGCTCCCGTCATTCCGCTGACGACCCCCATCAGTGGCGTGGTGAAAATATCCGGTAACGGCAGGGCGGCTGTTGAAAACGATAAGGTCGACAACACCACTCTGATCGGCCTGAAAGTGCAACTGGCGGCGCTCGACAATGAACTTCGCCAGAAAAACGCGATTATCGGCGATTATGCTAGCCGGGTCGACAATCTGAACAATGATCTTCTCAGCCAGCAAGCGGCTTTACTGCAGAGAACAGAATCCGACCTTGAAGCGGCAAAGGCTGCTTTGCAGATGGTGACCTATTCGACCCGCATCGCGAAAGCAGAAGCGGTGCGCAAACAGAAGCTGGTTGCCAAGGGCGTTTATTTCGGAATTGGCGACGACATCGCCGATACGATACAACTTGAAGATACAAAACTGCAGGCCGCGAAAGTTGCCGTCGACAAGCTGAACAAGGAAATGAGCTTCGCGCGCCAGGGCATCTATATCGGTTCCGACCTGCAATCCCTGCAAAATCTTCAGCAGGAAATCCGCACGAGGTCCGCCGATCTGCTGCAAATCCAGATGCAGATGACGACCATGCAGACGCGGAAAAGCGAACTCGAAGCGCTTGCCTCCGCGGAGGCCGCGCGTATCGACAGACTGACCCGAGCCGATCTCGCCATTCCGCCGGGCACGACGCTTTATAAGCCGGTTGCCGTGACGGGACGTGAAGTGGTGGCCGGCGACACCTTGGCGGAGGCGCTCGACTGTCGCAACGCTTTCGTCGTGGCAATTTTTTCCGAACGTCAGGCGCAGGCCCTTTCCGTGGGTTCAAGGGTAAAGGTAAATGCCGATGCGTGGGCGCAGGAAGCGGACGGGGTGGTAGAGCGGCTGGTGCCCCGAACCACCGAACGCGTCGACCTCGATTATGCCGTACCGTTTCCCCCCACGGAGCGGCGGGAGCTTTACGCTTATATCCGCATGGCCGGGACATCCGAGAGCCAGTTTATGAAAAACGGCGTCTGTTCGGTCGGTACCTGGGTGAGTGTAAGTCTGCCGCGCGAATGGCTCGGCAAGACCCGGGAATATGTTCATGAGGCATCGGCAAGCCTCTTCCAGTTTGCGCAGGCATCCGCCAGCGAAATGCCCGACGTGAGGCAGGCCGCCTGGACGCTCATCGAGACATCCCGAGAGAAAATATTCGAGCAGATGGGCATGGGCGGGCAGCCGCAACAGCCGCCGGGAATAGCGGCGCCCACTACAAAGCCGGATATCATCACGCAGCATGCGATCAGCGGTGCAGATGCAACCGCGAAAGCACCGCGCACCCAATCCTGACACCCGCATGGATTGGGCAAGCCCCTGCGGGCGCGTCCACGACGCCCGCAGGGCGACCCACCTGTTTCACACAGTCGAAGCAGCCTCATTCGCGCACGCTATCGGGCGCGGCTTTTGGGACGTATCCGGTCAACCATGAGGACAAGCGATGTATTTCACTTCAGAGGGCGATGTTCAGTCCGTCCTTTATGTCAATCTCATCATCGCCCTCTGCGCGATCCTGTTCACCATGCTTGCCGACCCGCGGCGAACGCTGGACCGGCTGGCGTTCAGCACCATCATGCTGCTCTCGCTCAGCGTCTATATTTTGTGGCGCGCCACCGATACGCTGCCTCCCTTAGAGCTTTCGCTGGAAACCGCCTGGAATTACATCTATTTCACTTTCGAACTGATCTCCGTGCTTTATGCGATGGGATCGATTTTGATCCTGACAAGACGAACGGACTGGTCTTCCATTGCAGACGAAGCCGAAGCCGGGATTACGGGCGATCCCAATGCGCCACTGGTCGATGTGTTCATCTGCACCTACAATGAACCTTTGAACGTGCTTGAAAAATCGATTGTCGCGGCTCAGGCAATGCAATATCCGCGGTTGCGCGTTTTCGTCTGCGACGATACGCGCAGGTCCGAGGTTCGGGACTATTGCGAAACAGTCGGCGTCAATTACGTGACGCGGCCGGACAATAAGCACGCAAAGGCGGGGAACCTGAACAATGCGCTTGTCCACACCAATGCGCTGTCGGAAATTTCAGATTTCATCATGGTTCTTGATGCTGATTTTGCGCCGCAGGCCAATTTCCTGTCACGCGTGACCGGACTTTTTGCCGATCCCAAAGTGGCCGTGGTGCAGACACCGCAATTTTATTTCAACAGCGACCCCATCCAGCATAATCTCGGTATCCGCAATTCCTTCGTGGATGATCAACGGGTATTCTTCGACGTATTCCAGCCTGCAAAGGACGCGGTCGGTTGTGCGTTCTGCGTCGGAACGAGTTTCGTTCTGCGGCGGGCAGCGGTGAACGAACTCGGAGGTTTCCCGCATGATGCACTTTCGGAAGACATGCTGCTGACCTACCGGTTGATGGAACGGGGGTATGTGACACGCTGGCTAAATGAAAAGCTCAGCGTCGGATTATCGGCAGAAGGCCTGCCGGAGTATATCACGCAGCGCACGCGCTGGTGTCTCGGTACCATCCAGATTGGACTTTTGCGCACCGGGCCGCTGTGGCGCGGCAATTTTACCCTGACGCAGCGGCTGCATTATCTGCACGGCCTGTTCTGCTGGCTTTCGAAACCCTTCATCCTTTGCCTGCTGCTCGCGCCTTCCATCTATTGGCTAACCGGCGTTTCCGCGCTCCAGGCTGATGAGTTGATGTTCATGCAACTCGGCCTGTCATCGCTTGCGCTGTTCTGGGCCTACTCCACCTGGATATCGGGAAAGCGCACACTGCCACTTTTCACCGAGGTAACACACGCACTGACCGCCGTTCCGATCACGATCACGCTTTTTCAGGCCATGCGAAAACCTTTCGGACGCCCCTTCAAGGTCACGGAAAAGGGCGGAGACAGGTCACAGGTGCGCGTTCACGGCCCGACGGCGCTATTCTTTGCCCTTGTAACCCTCGCTTCGGCCATCTCCGTGCTGATTGCCGTTTATGGATGGGACGCACCCGTGGAATTTTCGGCGCGCGATTGTCTCAACCTTATCTGGTCGGCCGTCGCCATGGTGATTGCCTTCATCAGCCTTATCTGCTGCATCGAATTGCCGCGTTTCGACAGGGAGGAGCCGATCAGCGTAAACCTTGGCGGACAATTACGGCAGGGCAATGCGGTGACAGGGGTGAAGATCGTGGCACTGTCGACTGAAACCGTGACGCTTGCGGGTTTCACTTCTTCTACAGAAGCGCAGGCCATATTCGTGCCGGAGGTGGGCTGGTTGCAGATCGATGCAACAAAAGACCAGCAAATATCCGGAAAATTCTGCCTTGCTGCAACCGCCGAGCAGCATCGGGCTATCCTGCGGCTGCTTTTCCGCACTGCACCGGAAAATGTGGCGGAACAGGGCGACCTGATAAAATCCATGCAGATGTTGCTCGCGAGGGCCTTCAGCTAATCAGGGGGCGATTGAACAGGACTTTGCCGGACACAACACGGTCCCGATGGCCGGCTGCCGCCTTGAAAGGTTTCGATCAAACGGGAATTCCGCTCATGCCTCTCAGATCGATCATCCCTGCGATCCTGATGTCCTGTGTCATGACAGTGTTGGCTGGAGGTGACGGGCGCGCTGCATCCGGATCCGTCCGCGATATGCTCGCTTCGCGCTTATGCGCGGGTCTTGCCGGGAAGATGGATGGTTCTCCCGCGCCCTTCGTGTTCCGCAGCTTCGAGCCTGCGCCCGGTGGCAAGGCGCTCGATCCGGCGCTTTCGAATACGGGTTTCACCTATGACAATGCGCTGGCATCCATCGCTCTTTTTGCATGTGGGAAAGACGCAGAAGCAACAAGGGTTGCCGATGCGCTGCTGCTGGCCGTGAACCGTGACCGCCGTTACAGTGATGGCCGCCTGCGCAACGCCTATCGCTCCGGCCCGGTCGTCAGCAAAACGGAGCTTATGCTCCTGCCCGGTTTCTGGAATGCCGCCAGCAATGCCTGGGTCGAAGACGGCTATCAGGTCGGCAGTGCGACAGGCAATCTCGCCTGGGCGGCCCTTGCCCTGCTTACCGCCTCTGAGCGCTCCGACAATCCAGCCTATTTGCAGGCCGCGGCAAAAATCATGCGCTGGATCGATGCATATACCAAGGGTGACAGCGACATCGGTTACACGGGCGGCACATTCGGCCACGAACCGTCTCCGGTGAAACTCGACTGGAAATCGACGGAGCACAATCTTGACGTTTACGCCGTTGCCAGCTGGCTCACCGAGAGTGGGGACGATAAAACCTGGCGGACGATGCAGGACAGGGCAGGCAAGTTCCTCGACGCCATGTGGAATGAGCAGCAGGGTCGTTTTTATGTTGGTAGCCTGCCCGGCAGCGATCGGCCCAATTTAACTCAGTCGGGAATAGATTCCGAACTCTGGCCCATCCTCGCCGTTCCGGAATTCCGCGGCCGCGCCGAGCGCGTGCTGGAATGGATCGACCGGCACTATGCGGTCGGGGAAGGCTTTGATTTCAACGATGACCGGGACGGCATCTGGCTGGAAGGCACGGCGCAGGCAGCGCTTGCGTTTCAGCATGCAGGCCACGCCGGGCGCGCCGAAGCCCTGCTTGCCATCATTGATGCTGAGGTATCGCCCGATGGTCTGGTCTATGCCACTGTCGGGCCGGAGTTGACGACGGGGCTGATGATCGGGCCTGCCTCGACCTCTGCCGATTTCAAATATTTCAGACTGCCGCATGTCGGCGCTACTGCCTGGGCAATCCTGGCGGCGAAAGACTGGAACCCGTTTTTGAGAGAAAGCAGTTGCACGCGTCCCTGTCGGAATTATGCCCGTCCCGGCAGGGGGTAAGGAGGATGTTATTGTCGTGGGATCGCGAGAAGACCGGATGGCGGCGGGCCTTGCGGTTTAAGATGCCGGGCAGTCTTCAAAACGCTATCCCTTTATCCCGCTTGCTGCGATGCTGGAGATGAAAAGTCTCTGCAGACACAGGTAAAATATTAGCACGGGCAGGGTAATAATGGTGAGATAGGCCATGACTTCACCCCAGGGCGTGTTGAGCTGGAAGAAATACTGCAGCCCCACCATAACCGGCCGGTAAGCCTCGGACTGCGTGACGAGAAGCGGCCATAGATACTGCTGGCTGTACATGACGAGAAACTTCAAGATCGCAGCTGTTGCGATCACCGGCCCGCTGAGCGGCATTACCACCTGTGCGTAGATACGCAGCCAGCTGGCTCCGTCGATGCGTGCCGCCTCCAGCAATTCCCTCGGCAGATCCTTGAAATATTGGACGAAGAGAAAAATCGTAAGTCCGTCCGCGATCCATGGAATGATCTGCACATGCCAGGAATTGAGCCAACCCCAGGTAAACCCGCCGCTGCCGATCCATGGCAGATTGTTGACCTCCAGCAGCAGCGGCACGGCAATCGTCTCAAACGGAATAATGAGCGTGGCGAGAATGATAGAGAAGAGAACGTCCTTGCCGCGCCAGTTCAAAAACGTAAAAGCGAAGGCGGCAAGCGAGCCGAGCAGCAGGGCGAGAAATACGGTGACGCCAGTTACCACAACGGAATTGAATATGAAGGTCGCAATCGGCGCCCGGGCGAAAGCCGCAGTATAGTTTTCGAGCGAAAGATCTCCGACCGGCAGGAAGGCTCGTATCGAAGTCGCATCGCTCAACAGCTGGTCGTTCGGTTTTAGCGATGAGAACCCCATGAACAACAGGGGCAGGATGAAGATCGCCGCGAAGGCGAGCATGAGCGCGTAATTGCCGATGAGAAAAACGGGACTTTTGCGGCGTCCGGCCTTCATCATTGCTTCTCCCTTGTCAGGTAGCGCTGGGTCAGCGAAATGCACAGGACAAGCAGGAAAAGGACGACAGAAATTGCGGAACCCGCGGCTATGTCCTGCTGGCGGTATCCTCGCTCAACCGCCTGATAGACGATGCTCTGCGTAGAGTCGCGAGGCCCGCCTTTGGTCATCACATCGATCTGCGCAAAAAGCGCAAAAGCCTGCATGGTGATGACGATGATAACGAGTACGGCCGTGTTGCGCAGCAGCGGCCAGGTTATCATGCGGAACTTCTGCCAGCGGCTCGCGCCTTCAATGTCCGCTGCCTCGTAGAGATCGGGCGAGATGGTCTGCAGGCCGGAAAGCCAGATGACCATATGGAAACCGACGCCCTGCCAGACTGACATTACCAGAATGGCCCATAAGGCGGTATCGGTTCTGCCCAGCCAGTCGACAGGCTGGAAGAGCCCGAAACTCATATAGCTCAGAAGGCTGTTCAAGAGCCCATTATCGGCGGCATAAATAAACCGCCAGAGAAGCGCCACCACCACCACCGACAAGACCACCGGCATGAAATAGATCGCACGAAAAATCGTGACGCCGGGGATTTTCTGGTTCACCAACAGGGCAAGAAACAGCGCCAGCGCCGCCTGAACCGGCGCGACCACGACCACGAAGGAAAGGGTGTTTACGACGGCGGTCAGGAATACGACGTCGCGTGCGAGAATGACGATCCGGTTCTCGCCCCAGCTGAAGTTCTTATATTCCCGCATTCCGTCCAGATGAGGATAGTCGGGGTTGTTGCGGGTGAAATTACGAATTCTCGGATAGGAGATGGAGCCATCCGCATCCCGGCTGATGCTTCCATCGGCCTGCCTTTCCGGCTTGAGCGTCAGCACACCGACGCCCAGCAGCCGGCTGTAGTTTTCAAAGCCGACGAACTCCGTCGGGTTGGGAGATGTGAGCCGCTGGTTGGTGAAGGAAAAACCCAGCCCCAGCAGAAATGGTGTGATCAGGAAGAGCCCGATCAGCACCACCGCCGGTGCGGCCATGAACCAGCCCGTGAAGCTGTCCCGGGCCGGTTTTCCCTGTGAAGAAAAGAGCGCCATCGATCACGCCCCTATTTGGGTTGGTAACCGGAATTGCGTTCCAGATTGTTGTTTATCTCGTCCGTTGCATTATCGAGGGTATCGGCCACATCCGCACCGTTGGCAATGTCGGAAAGAGCCTTGGAGAAGACCGGCGAGATGAAGGCGTAGGCCGGGGTGACAGGACGCAACGTACCCTGGCGTCTGGATAGTTCGAAGAAAACTTCGAGCGGGCCGCCCTTCTTGTAATTCTTCGTCATCTGGGCTGCCGAGGACGTGGCCGGGATAAGACCGATCGCATCCGAGAACTGCGCGAGATATTTGTCCTGGATGGCGAATTCGATGAAGGCGGAAGCGCCTTCGGGATGCTTGCTGGTGGCCGAAACACCAAACTGCCATGACCCCGCGCCGATTTTCGGACCCTGCCCGAAATCAGGCGCAGGCAGGAAAAGCAGATCGTCTCCATATTTTTCCAGAGCCTTCACCGCAACCCAGTTGCCCATCCATTGCAAGGCGTGGCGACCTTCCAGAAATCCGGTTTCGTGGTCGGCGGGTGATTGCGATGTCCCGGGGGCAAGCTTCTTGGCGAACAGGGATTGCCACCACTCCCCGAACTTGACGGCATTGTCTCCATTGAGGAAGTCCTCGGCGGTTCGATAATTCTCCTTGTCGATCAGGCTGCCGCCGAAACTTTCCAGAAAGGGGCTAAAGGCATAGCTGTACCATTCGGTTTTATCGGCCATGCCGAGGTCGATGGCATATTCGAACTTGCCGCTGGCAGCGAGCTTCTCAAGGGCTGCGTTGAATTCCTCGCCGGTCCACGGCTGTTCAAGAGTTGGAATGCGGATACCGTTTTCATCGAGCACCGATTTACGGGCGAAAACCGCCACGGCAGCGTCCCACAGACCGACCGAATAGAGCTTGTCTCCCCACCGGCCCACGGCGCCGGGCAGGAAATTCGCAAGCTTTGCCTCGTCGATCTTCAGTGGTTGCAAATATCCGGACCACGCCCAGTTGGGCATGTTCGGACCGTCGACATCCAAAATGTCCGGCAGCTTGTTGGAAAGCGCAGCAGCGGTGACGGATTCATTATATGCATTCTGGGGGAATTCCTGAAGCGAGACCCGCCAGTCCGACTGGGACGAGTTGAAGTCCTCGATGATGCCGGCCAGAATCTTACGTTCTTCAACATTGCCTGCGCCGTGATACCACATCGTCAGGTCGGTCTGGGCCAGTGCGGCGGTGGAAAAAAGCATCGACAGGGCAGTTGCTGCCCCCGCAAAAATGGCTCTGCTGGTCATAGATGGTCCTCCTCCTCACGAAGGGTAACTTCAACATCTACAGATTGTTCCGCAGAAATTTGCGTCCAGACGCTATGCGGAGAACCGCGTTTTAAAAAATGCAGACAGGATCGCGGATTTGCCCCGCCCGAACCGCATCAGCAGCCAGGCGCTCAGGTCCCGCCATTTGACGGCTCTGTCGCCGGTGCATTGTTGCTGAAGGAGAGAGCCTCTTTTACCGCCAGTTCTGCCATGGCCAACGCGGCGTCGCGGGTCTTTGCAGCTGCGACAAACCGGCCGTTATGGCAGAAGGTCGCGCCTTCCACGCCACAAACCGCTTCCAGATCCTTGTCAGTCAGGCCTGCCCAGGCCGCCGGCAGATCCGCCCGCAACGCGAAGCCCTCGTCGGCGCGCCGGATACCGGTCAGGCACCAGTCGTTGTTACGCGGATGAACGACGAAGAGCAGATGATCGGCGCCTGCCTTCACGATGGCGGGCCGGAACGGCATTCCCATCGGCAACTCGAGAATATGCCCTTCGCCAGCATCCACGATAGCCTGTTTTACTAGCGCTTCGGCGCGCAACTTTGCGGCGCTGTTGGTTATTTTTGCCTCAACGAAGCTGCGGGCAATGCCCAGCGCCGCGTGGAAATCGCGATTGTCCGCTTCGGGATCGGTGTCATCAAAAACGGGTTTCAGAGTTTCGAGCAGGACGGGCAGGGTCAGCCCGGCGAGCGGTCCGGCCGTCGAGGGGCTGAGCGCCCCATTGTCAACCAGGTCAACAGGCAACACAAAACCGGCATCGAAAGAAGCGTGAATGGTTTCGATGTGGTCTTCTGGAACGCCGAAGGCAGCAAGATAATCGCGGCCGAAATGCTTCCAGATCAGCCCGAACGAACTGTAGGGCTGTCCGTCATCGCGTAACGGCGCGCCGCGCTGGTGGTGGTCGAACATTCCTCTTGCTGCGTCGTAGGCGCCGCCCACGTCGTAGATGATGCGGTCCGCACCGGCAGCGAGCCATTCCGGTGCCCTGCTGCGGATGAGGCGGGCCTGCGGGAAAAGCCGTGTCAGCACAACGCTCGACAGAAGTTCATCGGCATGGAAGCCGCCGGAATGGGTGACGAGGAAGTCCGGGTTCATGTCAGGATGTGCCTTGTTGCTTGCGGAAGAGCCGCCCGAGAATGGGGCACCTGATACCCTTTGCCGTACATCATCTCAACCCGCCACGACCCTAATTCGGATCAAAATTTCCCCCGGAAGGTGCGGACAGCATGCAGCCAGCGCGACATTGTCCGCGCGTTACGACGACCAGATGCGCCGCGTCTTGATCGTGTTCATGACGAAGCTGGTCTCGATGGTGTCCACGCATTTCAGCTTCGCGATCTTGTCCTTGATGAAACGCTCGTAATCCTCCAGTCCGCTGCACATGACCTTCAGCATGTAGTCCTTCGTGCCCGTGACAAGATGACATTCGAGAACCTCGTCCCACTCAAGAACCGCCGCTTCGAACATCCGGATTTCATCATCGTGCTGGCGGCTGAGGCGAATGGATGCGAGAGCGGTCATGGTCCATCCCTCGATCGCCGGGTCGATGATGGCGGAATATCCCTTGATGGCACCCATTTCTTCCAGGCGTCGAAGCAGGCGTAGACATGCGGATGCCGACAGCCCCACGCGCTCGGCGAGTTCGTTATTCGTGATCCGTGCATCGGCGGACAATTCCCGAAGTATCCGCCGGTCGATCGGATCTGCAATTTTCTGCGACATAAATTACAATTCTCCGCAATATATTGCTTCATGGGACATATAAACGCTCCAAAATGCAAGGCATTTCGACTTCATTGCGTGTAACCTGCAGGAAGTTCAACGCCAGCTGAGGGATCATCGGAAATGACCGCGCCGCATCCGTCCAAAACCCATATCGGCAACCATGCTCTTCATCCCGAAACCCAGATGCTCAATTACGGGTATGATCCGGAGTTGTCGGAGGGCGCCGTGAAGCCTCCGGTGTTCTTGACATCCACCTTCGTTTTCAAGTCGGCAGAAGATGGCCGCGACTTCTTCGATTATGTCTCCGGGCGCAAGGAGCCGCCGGAGGGCAGGGGTGCCGGTCTCGTGTATTCGCGTTTCAACCATCCAAACAGCGAGATCGTCGAGGATCGTCTTGCAGTTTATGAACGGACGGAGAGCTGTGCGCTCTTCTCCTCGGGCATGTCCGCGATTTCGACGACGCTTTTCGCCTTCGTGCGACCCGGCGATACGGTGCTCCATTCCCAGCCCCTTTACGGCGGCACGGAAACGCTTCTCGCGAAGACCTTTCATAATTTCGGCGTGTCCGCAGTGGGTTTCGCCGATGGTGTCAGCGAAACCTCGGTCATGGCGGCGGCAGAGGAGGCGATGGCGAAAGGCAGGGTGTCCGTTATCCTGATCGAGACCCCCGCCAATCCGACGAACAGCATTGTCGACATCGCCATGATAGGCCGGGTCGCCGAGGTGATTGGCAAAAGGCAGGGGCACAGGCCGATCATCGCCTGCGATAACACGCTTCTTGGTCCTGTATTCCAGCGGCCCATAGAACATGGCGCCGATATTTCGCTCTATTCGCTGACAAAATATGTTGGCGGGCATTCCGATCTTATCGCCGGGGCGGCGCTGGGGCGCAAGGATGTGATGAAGCAGGTGAAGGCCCTACGTGGGGCGATCGGCACGCAGCTCGATCCGCACTCGTGCTGGATGCTCGGACGTTCCCTGGAGACGCTGCAAATCAGGATGGAACGGGCGGACAGCAACGCCAGGCTTGTGGCTGAATTCCTGAATGCCCATCCCAAGGTCGAAAAAATCCACTACCTGCCATTCAGCGATCCGGCATCCGCGGTTGGCAAGGTGTTTGCCGCCCAATGTTCGGGGGCAGGATCCACCTTCTCGTTCGACATTGTCGGCGGGCAGGCCGCATCTTTCAAATTTCTCAATGCGCTCAACATATTCAAACTTGCGGTAAGCCTTGGCGGCACGGAGTCCCTTGCTTCTCATCCCGCAACGATGACGCATTCAGGCGTTCCTGCCGATGTCCGTCAGCGTATCGGTGTGCTTGATTCCACGATCCGGTTGTCAATCGGCATCGAACACCCCGACGATCTTATCGCCGACCTGACCCTTTCATTGGATCAGGTCTGACGCTTCACGTGCCAACCAAGAGGTTGTCCTGTGCAGGCGGATCGATATATCTGGGGGTAGTATAGTCACGTGAACCTTCAGGCATATGGAAACTTCGCTTTATCTGCCCGTGAAAGATTTCCTCGAAGAGGCGGGTTATACCGTCAAGGGCGAAGTGGGTGGCTGTGATCTTGTTGGCTTGAGCGATGACGATCCCCCCGTCGTCGTCATCTGCGAGCTAAAGCTGAGCTTCAATCTGGAGCTCATTTTGCAGGCTGTCGATCGCGCGGCTATCGCAGATGAGGTGTGGATCGCCGCCCGGGTCTCTGCCAGGGGTAAGGGCCGCGAGGCTGACAGGCGTTACCGCGATCTTTGCCGCAGGCTCGGGATCGGTATGCTGGGAATCTCCGATGCCGGTGACGTCAGCATCATCGTCGGCGCCGTTTCGCCGATGCCGCGAACCAATCCGAAACGGCGGTCGCGGCTCATGCGGGAACATCAGAGGCGGCGGGGCGATCCCACGGCGGGTGGGAGCACGCGCATGCCAATAATGACAGCGTATCGCCAGCAGGCGCTTGGCTGCGCCGTGGCGCTGGCGTCGGGTCCGATGCGCGTGCGTGAGGTCAGGTCCAATATACCCGATGCCGGGAAGATACTGCTTTCGAATGTTTATGGCTGGTTCGTACGACTCGACCGGGGAGTCTACGGTCTGACCGAGGCCGGACACGAAGCCCTGCAGCGGTGGCCACAGCAGGACGTGCCGGAAAAGGCTGTCGACGGGATTGTGCGAGGCACGATCGGCTTCGAAGAAACCTGACGGCGAAAAACCTTTCCAAGACTTCAGGAGATCAGGATTGCGGGGTCAGGGGCCCTCCCGGACATCCCCGACCCATCAGGTGACTACTGTGTCTTCCAGGTCTCCAGCAGCAGCCGGACGAATTTTTCCGCGGCGGGCGAAAGGGCACTGCTTCGCCTCTGTACAATGCCAATCGTACGGGAGACGACGGGATTGACGATCGGCCTGGTGATGAGAAATGGATGTTCGTCCTGCGGCGTGGCCAGCCGCGGCAGAACGGAAATGCCCAGTCCGGCTTCGACGAGCCCGAGCGACGTATTGAGATGAGTCACCTCATAAAACCAGTTCAGCTTTAGATTGTGTCTCGCAAGCGCGCCGTCTAGAAGGGTCCTGTTGCCGCTCGAACGGTCCACGACGACGAGCGGATAAGCTTCCAGCTGATTCCATTCAATCGTTTCGAAATTTGCCAATGGGTGATCTTTCCTCATCGCCAGCACGAACGGGTCATCGATGAGCGGTTCGAATGACAGTTCGGGATCGGAATTGCCCATCAGGTTGATGCCGAATTCCACCTCGCCTCTCGCAACCGCCTGCAGCCCCTCATTTGCCGTCAGATCCCTGATGCGCAGCCTGATGTTTGGATATTGCTGACTGAAGGTCTTGATAACCGTGGGAAGAAAGTAGAAAGCGGCGGTGGGAACGCAGGCCATCGTGATGAGGCCGCGCCGTTGCGCGCCATCTTTCATGGCGAACAGCGACCCATCGAATTCTTCCAGCATACGCCGGACAAGCGGCATCACCTCCTGGCCCATGGCGGTGGGAGCGACATGTCGAGTCGTTCTCTCCAGAAGCGGTGCGCCGATGGCCTGCTCCAGCTTCTGGATGCGGCGGGTGAGCGCCGGCTGGGAAATATGCAGCGCCTCCGCTGCCCTGTGAAAGCTCTCAAGCTCAACTACCGATTGAAATGCGCGCAAATCCAGTATTTCGCAATTGATGCTCATTTCGCAATAAACCTCCAAAACATTGCATTTAACAGATTAGACTCTTTTGCCCATATTGCAACAACGCGGCGCATTGATCCGCAAAATGCAAGATTGAGGCTAATCATGAACGATCTGATGAAGATACCCTGTGTGCTGATGCGCGGCGGAACGTCTCGCGGACCGTTCTTTCTGGCGTCCGATTTGCCCCGAGATCCGGCGGCAAGGGATGCGGCTCTGCTGTCCATCATGGGCTCAGGCCATCCGCTGCAGATCGACGGTATCGGCGGGGGCAATCCGGTTACATCGAAGGTGGCGATCATCGGACCTTCCACGGTCGCCGGCGCCGATATTGATTATCTGTTCGCACAGGTGCGCACCGACAGGCAGCATGTCGACTATTCCCCCAATTGCGGAAATATGCTGGCCGCCGTCGGTCCCTTCGCGATTGAGGCGGGGCTCGTGCCGGCGCAGGGTAACGATACGCTTGTCAGGATTCACAACGTGAATACCGGCAAACTGATCGAGGCGAAGGTGCCGACGCGGGGCCGCGAGGTAATTTATCTTGGTGACGCATCGATCGACGGTGTTCCGGGTCTTGCTGCACCCATCGCATTGACATTCATGGATGCAGCCGGCGCGAAAACCGGCAGGCTGCTGCCGACCGGAAAACCCGTCGATGTTATCGACGGGGTGGATGTAACGGCGATAGATTGCGCCATTCCGATGGTTCTCATGCGGGCAGCTGATCTCGGCGTCACCGGCTATGAAGATCCGCAATCGCTCTCCGCCAATCGAGACCTGATTGAACGGATGACCCGCATACGCATCGAGGCTGGAAAGATGATGGGGATGGGAGACGTTCGGGATATGGTCATCCCAAAGCCGGTCCTCATAGCGCCGGCGCGGCGGGGTGGAACATTTTCGGTCAGGTATTTCATGCCGAACGAGTGCCATCCTGCCCTCGCGACAACCGGCGCTGTCGGCATCGCGACGGCGGCCGTAACGGAAGGCACCGTCGCCTATAGTGCGGCAGGAGGGCTTTCCGTGCCGACCCAGATCCGCATCGAACATCCCGCAGGTCGTCTGGATGTACAGCTGGAAATGCGAAACGGAGCCATAACAGCCGGACTTGTAAGGACGGCGCGCAGGCTGTTCGAAGGCTTTGCCTTCGCCAAGCCAATGGCTGCGATTGAAGACGCAGCATAGACAAGGCCATAGTGGCTAAAATATCGCGAAACGGGAGGAGACCCTCATGCGTAAATACCTGCTTGCAACGGCTGCGCTCTGTGCGCTGGCGGCAACCGCCAATGCCGAATCTGTCAGAATGAGCGTCGGCTCATACAACCTCAACAACCTGCCTTTCCCCGTTGCGGCCAGCCTCGGCTTTTATAAGGAAGAGGGGCTTGATGTGACGACCGAGAACTTTGCCCAGGGAGGCTCGAAGGTGCTACAGGCGCTCGTCGCCGGCTCCACGGACGTCGCCGTCGGTTTTTATGACCACACCATTCAGATGCAGTCCCAGAACAAGCACGTCGTGGGCTTCGTTCAGCTCGCCCGCAACTCGGGTCTGGTTCTTGCAGGCAAGAACGATACTGACTTCGATCCTGCAAAGCCTGAGACGATCAAGGGCAAGAAGGTCGGCATCACCTCGCCGGGCTCTTCCTCGGACTTCTTCATTCGCTACTATATGAAGCAGCACAATTTAAGCGACAACGATATCTCCATCATTGGCGTCGGCTCGGGTGCCGCCGCCGTTGCGGCCCTGCAGCAGGGCAAGATCGATCTGCTCGTCAATTATGACCCGGCGGCCACGATTGTCGTCGAACGCGGGCTGGGCAAAATCCTCATCGATGCACGCAGCGATCAGGGCGCAAAAGATGTTTATGGCGGCATCTATCCGACCTCCGTGCTTTACGCGACCCAGGAGTATATCGACGCGAATCCCGAAGTGATCCAGAAGGTCACCAATGCCACGGTACGGGCGCTGCACTGGATGAAGCAGCATTCGGCGGAAGAAATCGTCGAGAAGCTTCCTGACGACTTCGTGTCCGGGGACAAGAAAACCTACATCAAGGCCGTCGAAGCCGCGAAGGCTATCTTCTCCGAAGACGGCAAATTCGAGCCCGGCGATCTCGAAACGCCGCTTGCCGTTCTCAAGACCTTCAACGAGGCAGTGGCAAAGGCGTCGATCGACCTCAACACCACCTATACCAACAAGTTCGTCGAAGCCGCGGCTTCGAAGGCTGCAAACTGAGAGGCCGCCATGTCATCCCCAGTCAGAAAGCTAGAGCCAGTGGCGGACTTCAAACCACAGCCCATGGTCGCGATCGAGAACGTCACCATGGCATTCGGTGCGTTTGTTGCAGTCCAGGACGTTAACCTCAAGGTCGGCGATGGCGAGTTTCTTTCCATTGTCGGGCCCACCGGGTGCGGAAAGTCGACCATCCTCAATGCCATTGCTGGCCTGCTGAAGCCCGCGCAGGGCACGGTTTCCATCGACGGTTCAGCGGTCCAGGGTGTGCAGAACAATATCGGATATCTGTTTCAGCAGGACGCCCTCCTTCCCTGGAAGACCGCATTTCAAAATGTCGAGCTTGGTCTGATGTTCCGGGGCGTTGCCGAGGACGAGCGGCGTGCCAAGGTCACGGCATGGCTCGAAAAAGTCGGCCTCAAGGGTTTTGGCGACCGTTTTCCGCACCAGCTTTCCGGCGGGCAGCGTAAACGCGTACAGATGGCGCAGGCGCTGATTACCGAGCCGAAGGTCATCCTGATGGACGAGCCCTTCTCGGCACTCGATATCCACACCCGCCATCTCATGCAGAACGAATTGCTGCGCCTGTGGCAGGAGGATCGCCGGGCGGTGGTCATGATTACCCATGATCTGGAGGAGGCTATTGCGCTCGGAGATCGGGTCGTCGTTCTGGCTGCAGGTCCGAAGAGCCGTGTCATCGAGAGCTTTCCCGTCGATCTCGAACGACCCCGCAACGTCGCTGAAATCAAACTCGATCCGAAATTCATGACGCTCTATCGCGATATCTGGGCGTCCCTGCGCGGCGAAGTGGAGAAAAGCTATGCAAGCCGTTAATGTTCGTATCATCCAGGTCGTTCTTCTGGTCGTGCTTCTTGGCGGATGGCAACTCGGTGTGTCCTCCGGCGCCATTGATCGCTTCTTCTTTCCCGCACCCTACGATATCGTTAGGCAGGTGATCGACTGGGTTGCGGATGCCGGCTTCTACAAGCATGTCGGCATTACCCTCAGCGAAACCGTGCTCGGTTATCTCATCGGCACCGGTCTCGGGGTGGGCGCTGGCGTCTGGCTGGGCCTCAGCCCCTTCGTCGCCCGCGTGCTCGATCCGTTCATCAAGGCGGTAAACGCCATTCCCCGCGTCGTCCTGGCTCCGATATTCGTTCTCTGGCTTGGCCTCGGTCTGTGGTCGAAAGTTGCCCTTGCGGTTACGCTCGTCTTTTTCGTCACCTTCTTCAACGCCATGCAGGGTGTGCGCGAAGTAAATCCGGTCGTGCTGTCAAATACCCGCATCCTCGGGGCGCGGCGCACGGATCTGCTGCGTCATGTCTATTTTCCCGCTGCGGCGAGCTGGATTTTGTCGTCGCTGCGCACCTCCGTCGGCTTTGCGGTGGTTGGCGCGATCATCGGAGAGTATCTTGGGGCTTCTGCAGGCCTTGGCTACCTCATTGCCCGGTCGGAAGGCAATTTCGATGCGGTCGGCGTTTTCGCAGGCATCATCATCCTTGCGGTCTTCGTCCTCATCATCGACCTCATTCTCGATGTCGCAGAGAAAAGGCTGATCACGTGGAGGCCCAACGCAGGTGAAGAGCGGCCTGCATAAGGCCGAGGTACCTGAAATCCAGCGGGGCAGCCATTTGGCTGCCCCGTTTTTTTGAACCGTCGCGGCGACATGGGCCATGGCCTTTCCATATTACACGGCAGAGCTTCGAGTTCCGGGGCTGGACGATAGGGGATCGTTAAACCGAAGATGATCGGCGTCCCGCTTCGCTGCGGTTCACCGGTTGACAAGCCCAGCGCCTGTCTCTTCATCGAAGAGATGCATATCGGACGGGTCAACGTCGAGGCCGATGACCTCGCCGGCCTTGACCGGGCTGCGGCCCTGTATCGCAATCACCAGTTCCGTGGATGTGCCGAGTGTCAGGAAAGTTGCCGAGCCCGTTGTCTCCACAGCGGAGACGGGCAGTGTCAACGCCGCTCCCGTTGCAGTAGCGGGACTGATATGTTCGGGCCTGATGCCGACGATGAGATGTTTGCCCGGCTGCAGGGGGGCGGGGCTCCTGATCGACTGCAGGGGTTCACCGTCGCCGAACCGCAGCTGGAGCGATGCGCCATCCGGACTCACGGTCGCCGGGATGAAGTTCATGGCTGGGGAGCCGATAAAGCCGGCGACGAAGCGGTTGACGGGATGGTCATAGAGCTCCAGCGGTGTCCCCTGCTGCTCGATTACCCCGTCACGCATCACGACGACATGATCGGCCATGGTCATCGCCTCGATCTGGTCATGGGTGACATAGACCGAGGTGGCATGCAGGCGGTCGTGGAGGGCGCGGATTTCCTTGCGCATGTGGACCCGCAAGGCCGCATCGAGGTTGGAGAGCGGCTCATCGAAGAGGAAGGCCTGCGGATTACGGATGATCGCCCGGCTCATGGCGACACGCTGGCGCTGCCCGCCAGAGAGTTCTCGGGGATAACGCTTCATGAGCTTGGAAAGCCCCGTCGTGGCGGCAACCTCTTCCGCGGCCTTGCGGGCTTCCGCCTTGGCGACACCACGCATGCGCAGCGAATAGGTGAGGTTTTCCTCGACCGTCATATGCGGGTAGAGCGCATAGGACTGGAATACCATCGCCACATCGCGCTTGCGCGGCGGCACGCCGTTCATCAGCGTGCCGGCAATGCGCATGTCACCGGCCGAGATGCTCTCCAGCCCGGCAAGCGAGCGCAGAAGCGTGGACTTGCCGCAGCCGGATGGTCCCACAAGGGCAACAAAGGTGCCCTTCTTGATGGAAAGGTTGATGTTCTTCAGGGCATGGAAAGCGCCGTAATATTTGTTGACGCCTGATAGTTCGATCTGAAGGGTCATTTGAGCGCTCCTGATGTCAGGCCGGATACGATGCGGCGCTGCAAGAGAATGAAGAGGGCGAGAATGGGCGTCACATACATGGTCGCATAGGCCATGATGTTGTTCCATTCGCTGGTGTTGGGCCCCATGAAGGAATTCAGGCCGACGCTGGCGGGCTGCAGTTCTGCCGCCTGGATCATCGATTTGGAGTAAACGAACTCACCGAAGGCCTGCATGAAGATGAGAATGGCGCTGACGAGGATGCCGTTTCTGGCAAGTGGCAGCACGATATTGAAAAACGCGCCGACCCTCGAATTGCCGTCTACGAGCGCTGCCTCCTCCAGTTCCTGCGGCACGGCCATGAAAGTGGCGCGCACCAGCACAACGAAGAAGGGCATGCTTTTCGCCGCAATGGCGAGGATGACCGACAGGCGTGGATAATCCAGAAGCCCAAATTGCGAGAAACCGACGAAGATCGGCGTGATCATCAATGAAGCTGGAAGGACTTGCAGCATTAGGATGAGGAACAGGCCGATATCCACCCAGACATTGCGATAACGGGCCAGCACATAGGCGCAGCCGACGCCGAGGATGGTGATCAAAAACACCGCACTCGAAGCGATCAGCACCGAATTCCACAGGTAACGGCCCATGTTGCGGCTGTTCCAGACATAGGCGTAGGTCTGCCATTGTGGTTCACCAGGCCAGAAGGAGGGGGGATTGGCGAACATCTCCGAGCCGCTTTTGAGCGAGGTCAGATACATCCAGTAGAGCGGGAAGAGGTAGATGATGGCAAGAATGATGGCGATTGCCAGCATCAGGCGGTTACGGTTGTTGATGCTCATCCGCGTACCTCATGCCGTGTGGAGCGCACATAAACAATGGAGGCCAGCATGACGAAAACGATCATGATGACTGAAATCGTCGCGCCCTTGCCGAAGTCATATTGCCGGAAGGACAGATCCCAGGCCCAATATTGCGCCACGTTGGAACTGTTATTGGGTCCGCCATCGGTAATGGCGGCAAATAGATCGAATTGCTGCAAGGTGAAGATCAGCCCGAGCGAGATGATCGCGCCGATGGTGGAGCGCATCATGGGCAGCGTGATGGTGTAGAAGCGCTGCCAGGCGTTGGCGCCATCAAGCTCGGCGGCTTCGTAAAGATCGCCGGGAATGGAGGCGAGGCCGACGGAAAGGAGGATCATGTTGAAGGAGGTGCCGAGCCAGATATTGGCGATCACAACCGCCCAGAGCGAAAAATTCGCATCCGAACGCCAGAAAATATTGCCTGATATCAGTCCGCTTTCGCGCAGGAAGAAGTTCAGAACCCCGAAGTCTCCGGACAAAATCCAGTTCCAGATGGCACCGACAACGAGGCCGGGCATGACCCATGAAACGAGGAACAGGCCCCGCAGCCAGGTGGCGCCGGGGAAATTGACCCAGAAAAACAGAGCCAGACCGAAGCCGATGACAAATTGCCCCGCTATGGAAGCGACGACAAAGGTTACCGTATTCATCAGGATGGGCCAGGTTTCCGGCTGCCGGAACAGATCGACATAGTTCTTGAAACCGACGAACGGGCGCACGAAGGTGCCCAGGCTGAACATGTCGACTTCCTGAAAGCTCATGACGATGTTGTAAAGCAGGGGTAACCCCGCCATCACGAAGAGGAAAGCCAAAGGAAAGGCGACAAGGGCGATATCGAAACCGCGACCATCGCTGATGCTGGAAAGCAGCTTTTTCATAAGAAATCCTCGCAAGCTCCGCTCGGGGCCGCCGCCGCTTATCACGGCAAGCGACCCCACCGGGAGGAACCCTGCGGATGGGGCCGGACATGCCGGCCGCCTCCCTGATCAGCCATCGACGAGCTTGATTTTCTGTGCAGCCTGGTCGAGTGCGTCCTTCGGAGACATCTGTCCCGTCAGCGCGGCCTGAATGGCATCCTGAATGGCCTTCGAGATTTTCGGCCATTCGGGCGAGGGGCCACGCGGCTGTGCATATTTGAGCTGCTCGACGAAGGTCTTGAGCGCTTCATCCTTCAGAGCATTTCCGGTGGGCGGTACGGGAATGTCCGAACGCGCCGGCAATTGGCCGAAATTCTTGAACATGTCCTTGTCCTGCGAGACAAAGAACTCGATCGCCTTGAAGGCCTCTTCAGGATGTTTGGTCTTCGAGAAGATCGCCCAGTTATAGTCCCCCATGGCCGATGAGCGCGGCGCATCGGGCGCCGGAACCGGCAGCAGCGTGACGCCCCAGTCGAACTTCGCGTCCTTCAGCATGCGGTCGATTTCCCATGGGCCCGAAATGACCATGGCGGCGTTGCCGGCGTTGAAGGTCGCGGTAGAATCCCACTGGCTGCGTGTCAGCGTATCGGGCGAAGCCAGTTTTTCGTCCAGCATCAGCTTCCACGTCTCGAGCGCTTTCACGGCTCCCTCGGTGTTGATGTTCTTGTAGGTGGCGCCAGCCATCTGCGCCCAGGGCAGGAACTGGAATGTGCCCTCCTCATTCGCCTTGGCGCTGAAGCTGATACCATAGACGTTCTTGGAAGGGTTGGTCAGTTTGCGTGCCGCGTCAACCAGCTCATCCCAGGTTTGCGGCGGCTTTGCCGCATCCAGCCCGGCGGCCTTGAACAGATCCTTGTTGTAATAAAGAGCGATCGTGTTGGTCGCCTTCGGGACGCCGAAATATTTTCCATCCCACATTACCGATTTCAGCGGGCCGGGGAAATAATTCTCCGTCTTGATGACATCGGACTTGGCTATCATGTCGGTCACATCGAGGAAGGCTCCGCGTGCGGCGAACATGGCGTGGTTGGGGTTGTCGATGGCGATGATGTCGGGCGCATTGCCGGTCGAATAGGCGCGCATGGATTCGCTCACCACGTCATCGAACTGCAATTGCCGGTATTCGATCTTGATGCCGTTATTGAGCGCGTTGAACTCCTTGATGAGATTTGGAGCCGGCTGGATATCCCGGTCCAGCGACCACAAGGTCAAAGTCACGTCCTCTGCCTGTGCCGCAATCGCGCCGGCGGACACGCCCGCCAACAGAAACGCGCCGGCCATCATGCATTTTGCGATACCCATAATCTCCTCCTCTTGGTTATCGTCTCTGCAATCTCGGGAACCTTCTCCCAAAAGGTTTCCGTTATGTCGGATCGACGACGAAATCGCCGCCTCGGCATTTTTTCAGATAGTTCAGGCCATGCACCTGTCCGGTCATTTCCAGCGCATCGCGATAGACCGGGTCATGCCAGCCTTCGATATCGATCGAGCCGGACCAGCCGGCGAGGCGCAGTTCGGAAATAATGTCGGTCCAGTTGCTGTCGCCGAAACCCGGCGTGCGCATGAAGACGAACTTCTCCTTGCCGAAAATGCCGTGCTCGCGGATGACGTCCCAGCGGATGGTCGCGTCCTTGCCATGCACGTGGAAAATCTTCTTCGCCCATTTGCGGATCTGCGGTAGCGGATCGATCAGATAAACCATCTGGTGGCAGGGTTCCCACTCGATGCCGATATTCTCGTCCGGCGTTTCGTTGAAGATCAGTTCCCAGGCATCGGGATTATGCGCAATGTTCCAGTCGCCCGTCTGCCAGTTGCCGTCCATGGCGCAGTTTTCAAAAGCGATCTTTATGCCCTTGTCGGCGGCACGCCTGGCAAGCTCGCTCCAGATTTCCTTATATCTGTGCAGGCTCTCCGGCAGCGGCCTGCCGCGCAGGCGGCCGGTGAAACCTGCCACGCAATTCGCACCGAAATGATGGGCGTTGTCGATGCAATCCTTCCAGCCCTGCAATGTCTGAAGGTCGATATCGGTTCCTTCCAGCGGATTGCCAAACATGCCGAGCGTACTGATGGTGATATCGCGGTCGCCAATTGCGTCAAGGCAGCGCTTGCCGAGTTCGGCAAGGTCCTGACCGTTGGTCGTCTGCCAGAAGAAGGGCTCGAAGCTTTCAAAGCCGAGATCGGCGATCTGCCCGATACGTTCGGCCGCCTGACCCTTGGTGGCGCTGATCATGGTGCCGATGCGGATGGATGTTGCCGGATTGCTCACGTCTGTCGGTCCTTATGCTGCAATGGAAACGCGCTGGCCAAGACGCGCGCTTTCGATCGCGCCCATCACCATTGCGAGGCTGTTGATATTGTCGAAGGAGGCTGTTTCCGGCATCTCGCCGGTACGCATGGATTCGAGAAATGATAAAATGACGCTGGCATGGCCGCGCGTGTCCTTTTCTGACACGACATCGGAAACGTTTACGGTCTTGAAGCCACGCAGAAGACCCTGTTCGTTGCCAGCCACCGAGGCGGAAAAACCGTCTTCGCCATCCCAGAGAATCATGCCTTTGGAGCCGATCAGCCGCCAGCGTGCTTCCCAACTTGTCCGCTCGCCTTCAGCGCACCACGAGCCGCGATAGGTGAAGACGACATCGTTGGAGAACTCGAAAATCGCGTTGGCGCTGGCCCCATGCGCATACCATGAGCCCGCCGGGTTCTTCTCCACACAGAAGACGGAGAGCGGCTTTTCATTGGCGACGAAACGGGCCGCGTCGAAGGTGTGAATTGCCATATCGAGAAGCAGGACGTTTTTCATCTCCTCGCGAAACCCCCCGAAATGCGGCCCCAGGAAGAAATCGCAGTGGATGGCGGTCAGATCACCGATGACGCCGTCCTCCAACGCGCGGCGTAGACGTCTGATGCCGGCCACGAACCGACGGTTTTGCACCACGGCGTGAATTTTGCCGGCTTTTTTCGCCAGTTCCACCAGCGTCGCGGCTTCCTCCATCGAGGCTGCAAGCGGCTTTTCACTCAGCACATGGCATCCAGCTGCGAGACCGGCTTCGACTACGGCGAAACGCGCCTGCGGGATGACGATGTCAAAAAGAATGTCGGCTTTCGTTTCGGCGAGAACCGCGCGAAGATCGGTGCCGATAACCGCGCCAGCGAGGGCGAATTCCTCGGCAAGCGCGCGGGCCGTGCCTTCGTTCAGGTCCACCAGACCTGCGATCCTGATTTCGCCGGCGATTTCCGGCGAGGACTGGATGGCGCGCAGCCAGCCTTTGGCCATGGCTCCGCACCCGCATAAAACGGCATTAAAAGTCATCTCATCTCCCCGGACTCTTTCGCAAACTCCTCTTTGCGCAGAGCGTCGTAAACGTTTACGAAACTATGCCGATGATGTTAGATATGTCAAGACCATCAAGTGGCGCGCAGATTGCGGGCCGGGATTTGGAGGGGAGCGCATGAAAGGAATTCGCCAGCTTGCCGATTACCTCGAGATATCGATCGGAACTGTTTCCCGTGCGCTGAACGGCAAGCCCGACGTGAACGAAGAGACACGGCGCCGCGTTCTCGAGGCTGCGGAAAAACTGGGTTACGTCGCCAACCAGTCAGGCCGCAGCCTGCGGCAGGGAACGACCAATGTCATTGGCCTGATGACGGGCAGCGACGCGCAGACGGTGGAGAATGCCGATAACTTCTTTCTCGGCTTGACGGATGGCCTGCAAAGCGTGTTTTCCGGTCACAACCTCGATCTCATCGTTCTGCCTTGCCCGGGAGAAGAGGACCCCGACGAATATCTCAAGCGTATGGTGGCGCGCCGCATGGTCGATGCGATGATCATTTCCGCCACCCGGCGAATCGACAGGCGTGTCGATTTTCTCAAGCAGAATCGGCTTCCTTTCGTAGCGCTCGGGCGGACCGCCTCCAGTACGGATCATGCCTGGGTGGATCTCGATTTCGAGGGCGTCGCGAAAAGCGCGATCGATCGCCTCGTGGCCTCCGGGCATCGTTCGATCGCGGTAGCCGCGCCCGACAGCGATATCAATCTCGGGCATGTGTTCCTTGATGGGTACAGGCGTGCGCTGGACGATAATGGCATCGCTTATGATTCCTCTTTGGTCATCCGGGCGAAATCGAGCGAGCAGGGCGGCTATCACGCCGCCAGCGAATGGCTGCAGATGCGGCCTCGGCCGACGGCGATTGTGCTGATCTATGAGTTGATGGCCGTCGGTCTTTATCGTCGTCTTGCGGAAGCGGGGCTCGAACCGGGGCGGGATCTCGCCGTCATCGGATTTCGTGACGGCCCGCGCGGACAGTTTCTCGAACCGCGCCTGACAAGCTTCCGCATGTCGCTGCATGATCTCGGCGTTACGGTGGCGCAGACTCTTTTGTCGACAATGCCGGCCTATGCGCCATTTTATCCCGCCCAGGCCCGCCATTGCATATGGCCGATGGTGCTCGTGGCGGGGGAGAGCGATCCAGGTCCGGTATCGTAGGTCAGCCAGGTGGGGTTCCATCCAGCCCGCGGCGGGCACGATGTTTTGGCTGCTCACGGGAGCAGGCCGTTCATGAGCACGTCGAGGTGAACCTTGATGACGGCCTCCTTTTCCAGACTGCGCCGGTCGTCGAAAATCAGCCTGAAAACCAATGTTCCGACCATTGGTGACATGACGACATGCGCAAGTTCGGGCGCGTTGGCCCTGAATCTCTTTTTCGCGACACCTTTGTCCAGGATAGCATTGATGCGGGCGAGCACCGGCGCCATCAGAATATCATGGTGGTGGTCTATCAGATCCGGAAACTTGGCTCCCTCGGCCACGACGAAACGAAAGAGTTCCCGCATACGCCGGTCATCCACCAGCGTTTCGAACAGGAATTCGAGAAGCAGGCGAAGCTCCTCGACCGGATCGTCGGAGGTGCGTTCGTAGGCTTCGAATGCCTCTTGGAACGGTCTGCCGACGTGCTCGATCATCGCGGCAAAAAGGGCTTCCTTGGTTTCGAAATAGACATAGACCGTGCCTTTCGTCACTCCCACCCGGTCGGCAATGTCTTCGACCCGCGTTGCCGTAAATCCCCTTTTGGTAAATTCCTCAAATGCGGCGTCGAGAATTTGCAGCGGACGTTGTATCTTCTGTTCTGCACGTGAGAGTTTCGTTTTCGCCATTACCCCGGATCCTTACATATTGTCGGCGCGTGCCCTTCTACCCGTCGTGATCGGCGGAAATAACAGGTGGTCTGCCTATCGCACCAGTGCAAAAACCGGAACCGATTTCTGCAGGTGGTTTGATGCTCGGTATGTCAACATATGCCGTTACTTGCCAGCGAATGCGTCGGGCAGTCTGCAATGATCCTTCTCTAGGGGAGGGATACCCCGAACAGCTTCCAGAGCGACGGCATAAGAATTTCATTGACTATACAGTCAGTCAAATATTATGGATGAGGGCGAAGATCAAGAGGTCAGCATGAGAACCATTCTTATCGCATGGGCGGTGGGCGGCGTTTTTGCCCTGTCATCCTGCAGCAATGAAGAGCCGCCGGCCGAAAAGCCGCTGCGAACTGTCGATGTGGTCAAGGCTGAGAAGCAGCCGATCGACCGTGGCAGCATCATCACCGGCGAAGTGAGGGCGAGGGTTCAGACGGACCTGTCGTTTCGCGTCAGTGGCAAAATCACCGAAAGGTTGGTGGATGTGGGCGCGCGTGTGACGACAGGGCAACTGCTCGCCCGCATCGATCCGGAGGAGCAGAAGGCCGACATCGATGTTGCCCTTGCCAATCTGCAATCGGCCGAAGCACAACAGACGCAGGCACAATTGGCATTCGATCGCCAGCAAAGTCTTTTCCGGACGCAGGTCACCTCGCGCTCGGCCGTCGACAAGGCCCAGGAGACGCTGCTTACCACGCAGGGCGCGGTCAGATCGGCCCAGGCGCAGCTCGATACGGCGCGCGACGCGCTGTCGTATACGGAACTCAGGGCCGATGCGGATGGCGTGATCACGGCGCGAAATGTCGAAGTAGGCCAGGTGGCGCAGGCTGCCCAGCTCGTGTTCACGCTGGCGCATGACGGGCCGCGCGACGCCGTGTTTGATGTCTACGAATCTCTTTTCCTGGAGCGCGACATCGACAATCTCGTCAATGTCAGCCTCCTTTCGGATCCCGCCCGCGCCGTGGCGGCCCCCGTGCGGGAAATCTCTCCTACGATCGATCCGGACAATGGTACGATAAGGGTGAAGGTCGGTCTTAACGGCGATCTGACCATGCCGCTTGGTGCGCCGGTATCCGGCCATTTCCGCTTCAGGCAGGTGGATGCCATCGAGCTTCCATGGTCGGCAATGACGTCGCAAAAAGGCCGACCCGCCGTCTGGGTGGTGGATCCGCAATCCTCCGAAGTCTCCATGCGGCCGATCGAGGTTGCGGATTATGAGACCAGTCAATTCGTCGTCTCGGCGGGGCTGAACCCCGGCGATCTCGTGGTCACGGGCGGGACCAAATTCCTCCGGACCGGTGAAAAGGTCGCCTATGAAAAGGGGCAGGCACAATAATGTTCAGGATAAACAGAAGCTTGTTTTTGCTGCTGCCCGCGATGGCGCTCTCGTCCTGTCAGGAAAAGCAGGAGGCCGCCGCCGAGGCGCCGCGACCGGTGCTCTCGGTGGTGGTCGAGGAAAAGTCGGCGGATGCGCTGCAGCTCACCGGAACGGTGGAATCGCGCATTCAGACGGATCTCGGTTTTCGCGTCCTCGGGCGGATCATAGCGCGGAACGTCGATGTCGCCGATCTGGTCAAGAAGGGCGATGTGGTGGCCTCGATCGATCCGCTCGCGCTTGAACTGTCGGTGAAGAGCGCGCAGTCGGATCTTTCCAATGCCGAAGCGCAGCTCGCCAATGCCGTGACCACCGAACAGCGCCAGCGTGTGCTGGCGGAGGCGCGTAGCGGCACCGAGGCGGCGCTGGAGGAAGCCCAACAGGCGACGCGCACCGCCAACGCCTCCGTTGCCAAGGCCCGTGCAAACCTGGACAAGGCGGAAGAACAGCTGGGTTACGCGCAGCTCCATGCGGAATTCGACGGTGTTGTCACGGCCACATCGGGTGAAATCGGCCAGGTTGTTTCCGCCGGCCAGACGGTCGTCACCATCGCCCGCCCGGAAGTGCGCGATGTAGTGGTGGATGTTCCGCAATTTGCGGCGCAGCGTCTGGATATCGGCTCGACCTTCGAGATCGCCCTGCAGCTCGATCCAAAAATCCGAACCACCGGCGTGGTGCGGGAAATCGCCCCGGCAGCCGAAACGGCAACGCGCACACGACGGACCAAGATCAGTCTGCAGGATGCGCCGGCGGCATTCCGCCTCGGTTCCGTCGTCACGGCTTCCGTGCTTGCTGCTTCCGAACCGCGGATCATGCTGCCGGCATCGGCCCTGCTGAAAACGGAGGGCGGCTGGTCCGTCTGGATCGTTAATGCCGACACGGCGACCGTCACGGCGCGCCCGGTCACGATAGAGGGTGAACCTGCCGAAGGCGGCAGCGTGCGCATCACCGGTGGCGTCAAACCCGGCGAGCGCGTTGCCAGCGCCGGCGTTCACAAGCTTAAGGATGGACAGGCCATCAGGATCGATCAGGAGGTCCGTCAGTGAAGAAATTCAATCTTTCAGACTGGGCGCTCGAACACCGTTCGCTTGTCTGGTATTTCATGCTGGTTTTCGTTCTCGCCGGCGTTTTTTCCTATCTCAACCTCGGTCGCGAGGAAGACCCGAACTTCACCATCAAGACCATGGTGATCAGTGCCCAGTGGCCCGGCGCCTCGGCGGAGGAAGTGGCGCGGCAGGTGACCGACAGGATCGAGAAGAAGCTCGAGGAACTCGATAATCTCGATCATCTGCGCAGCCAGACGGTGGCGGGCCGCACGACGATCTTTGTGGAGCTGGTGCCGGAAACCAAGGCGCGCAATGTCGAACCGACCTGGGTGCGGGTGCGCAACATGATCGGCGACATCAAGGGCGAGTTTCCATCCGGCGTGGTCGGCCCCTTCTTCAATGACCGTTTCGGCGACGTTTATGGCAATATCTACGCCTTCACCAGCGACGGTCTCAGCCAGCGGCAATTGCGTGACCTGGTGGAAGATGCCCGCGCCAAGGTCTTGACCGTCGACAATATCGGCAAGGTCGATGTCATCGGCGCACAGGACGAGACGATCTATCTGGAATTTTCCACGCGACAGATCGCGGCGCTCGGCATTGATCAGCAGTCCATCATCAAGACATTACAATCGCAGAATGCCGTCACCCAGTCCGGCTTCGTCAATGCAGGACCTGAGCGCGTGGCGCTTCGCGTCAGCGGCCAGTTCACGTCTGAAGACAGTCTGCGGGCGATCAACCTGCGCGTCAACAACCGCTTTTTCCCGTTGACGGAAGTAGCGACGATCCGGCGCGGTTATGTCGATCCGCCGTCCTCGCTGTTCCGTTTCAACGGCCAGCCGGCCATCGGCCTTGCAATCGGCATGAAAACCGGCGCGAACCTGCTGCATTTCGGCGAGGCGCTGGATGCGCAGATGAAGCGCGTGGTGGCGGATCTGCCAGTTGGCGTCGATGTGCACCGGGTGTCCGATCAGCCTGCCGTCGTCGATGAGGCGGTCTCGGGCTTCACCTCAGCGCTGTTCGAAGCCATTGCAATCGTCCTTGTCATCAGCTTCATCAGCCTTGGCCTCAGGGCCGGCATGGTGGTGGCGGTTTCCATTCCGCTCGTGCTGGCGATAACCTTCGTCTACATGGAATATACAGGCATTTCGCTGCAACGCATTTCGCTCGGTGCTCTCATCATCGCGCTCGGGCTTCTCGTGGATGATGCGATGATCGCCGTCGAAATGATGGTCGCGCGGCTTGAGGTCGGAGACGATCTCAGAAAAGCGGCGACCTATGTCTACACCTCCACCGCCTTCCCGATGCTGACCGGTACGCTGGTCACCGTTGCCGGCTTTATTCCTGTCGGCCTCAACAACAGCGCAGCGGGTGAGTTTACGTTCACACTCTTCGTGGTGATTGCGGTTTCGCTTATCGTGTCATGGATCGTCGCGGTTTTGTTCACGCCCCTGCTCGGCGTGACGATTCTGCCGAAGACAATGAAATCTCACCACGAGAAGAAGGGCCGGTTCGCCTCGGCCTTTTCCTGGCTTCTCGGCCGGGCGCTGCGCTGGCGCTGGGTGACGATCATCCTCACCATAACCCTGTTCGGCCTGTCCGTGGGTGGCATGAGCCTCGTGCAGCAGCAGTTCTTCCCGTCCTCGGACCGTGTAGAGCTCATCGTTGACTGGAACCTGCCGCAGAACAGCTCGATTGCCGAAACCAACCGGCAGATGGCGCAGTTCGAGCAGGAAATGCTCGCCAAGAATCCGGATATTGACCACTGGACGACCTATGTCGGTGAAGGCGCGCCGCGCTTCATCCTCTCTTTCGACGTGCAGACTCCTGATGTCACCTTCGGCCAGACCGTCATCGTCACCAAGGGGCTGGACGTGCGGGACAAGGTGCGCGCCGAATTGCAGGAATATCTGGACCGGACATTCGTCGGCACTGACGCCTTCGTGAAACTGCTCGATATCGGCCCGCCGGTCGGTAAGCCGGTGCAATATCGCCTCAGCGGCCCGGATATCCAGAAGGTCCGTGAGCTCGGGCAGCAATTGTCGGGCATTGTCGGCGAACACCAGCTGTTGTCCAACATGGTCATGGACTGGAACGAACCGACACGTGTGGTGAAGGTGGATGTGCTGCAGGACAAGGCCCGCCAGCTCGGCGTCTCCTCGGAAGATATCGCCAACGCCATGAACAGCATTGTCGAGGGATCTACGGTCACCCAGGTCAGGGACGACATCTACCTCGTGAATGTGGTGGCGCGGGCGCAGTTGTCGGAGCGCGGGTCCATCGAAACCTTGCAGAATCTGCAATTGCCGGCGACCAACGGCAAGGCCGTGCCGCTTTCGGCCATTGCCAATTTCCGCTACGAGCTGGAGCAACCGACCATCTGGCGTCGCGACCGGATACCGACGGTCACTGTCAAGGCTGCCATCATCGGCCCGACGCAGCCCGCAACGATCGTGACGCAGCTGAAGCCGAAAATAGAGGCTTTCGAGAAAACGCTTCCTGTGGGTTACAAGGTGGAGACGGGCGGTTCTGTGGAATCCAGCGCGGATTCGCAAGCGCCGATCGTCGCCGTGGTGCCGCTGATGTTGTTTGCAATGGCGACGATCCTGATGGTTCAGCTGCAAAGCTTCAGCCGGTTGTTCCTGGTCTTCGCCGTGGCACCCACGGCCCTGATCGGCGTGGTGGTGGCACTGCTCTTCTCCAATGCGCCAATGGGCTTCGTTGCCATTCTCGGCGTGCTGGCGCTGATCGGCATCCTTATCCGGAACTCGGTCATCCTCGTCGTGCAGATCGAGCATCTGCGAAGCGAAGGTGTCTCGGCCTGGCGTGCCGTCATTGAGGCGACCGAACACCGCATGCGGCCGATCATGCTGACGGCGGCGGCGGCAACGCTTGCCCTTATCCCCATATCCCGGGAAATCTTCTGGGGGCCGATGGCCTATGCGATGATGGGTGGCATTGTGGTCGGCACGGCGCTTACCCTGCTTTTTCTGCCGGCGCTCTACGTTGCCTGGTTTCGTATTCCGCGCGAGGATGAGAAGCCGGAGGGCGCAGAAATCCAGGCGTGATATCGGATGCCGGGCGAGGTGGTGGCTGCACTGCCTCCTCGCTCCAATAAAAATATCCACCGTCGTTGTTCCCGCGTGCAGGATGATGTTAGGAAGGTCGGCTTAGCCGCGAGAGCGGCAGCCGTCCTTTTGTATTTGGGCGGTTGCGTCGATATCGCGGACATATTGAGAGTGCGGAGGATTTAAAGATGGGCGGTTTGTCGGATTGGCTTGCGGATGGACAGCCGATCAATCGCAAGAATGCCGCGGAAGCGGTGTTCGATGATATCCGTTCCGCCATCACGACAGGCCAGCTTGCGGTCGGTACCCGGCTCCCTTCGGAAGCACATCTCGCAACGCGTTACGGCGTCAGCCGGCCGATTATTCGCGAGGCCCTGCGGTCTCTCCAGACGCTCGGCCTGACACAGACGCGCACAGGCAGCGGCACGTATGTGATGACCCCGACGCCGCCATCGGAACTGAATTACGGTGCCTATTCCGCACGCGACCTGATCGAGGCCCGCCCCTTCATCGAAGTGCCGGCTGCAGGGTGGGCCGCCTTGCGTCGCACGGACGCCCAACTGCAGGTTTTGCTCGATCTCTGTAGCCGCATGGAAACCGAGGAAAGGCCGCATCCCTGGGTATTGCTGGACGGCCAGTTTCATTGCGCCATCGCGGAGGCCTCCGCCAACCGCCTCTTTGCCAAGGTGGTGGCGGACGCCCGCGAGGCCGTCGCCCAGCAATCAGAGATGGTTAACCTTATGGCCGGTCGCCGCGTCGCTTCCAATTTCGAGCATCGCCGGATCGTCGAGGCGATCCGGCGCGGTTCAGCGCCTGAGGCGCGTGAGGCGATGGAGCTTCACCTCGGGCAGGTGAAGCAGGTAGTGACGACGATCATTGGCGAAGATCGGCTTCGCCAGCCGTGACCGCTGGCAGATTGGCAAGGTGCCGTGGACTAAGCGCTTGCTGCAGTTCGGCCTCTGTCATGTAACCACGTTCAAGAACCACCTGCGGCACGGTACGCCCGCTGGCAAGCGCTTCCTTGGCGACTTCCGTCGCCGCATAATAACCGATCAGCGGGTTAAGCGCCGTGGCGAGACCGATCGATTCTTCCACACGCTGCGCCATGATGGCCGGATTGGCGACGATGCCGTCCACGCATCGCTCTGCCAATGTGCGGCAGGCGGCGCTTAGCTGGCTGATGCTCTGGGAGAGCGCACGCACGATGATCGGCTCGAAGGCGTTCAACTGCAGCTGCCCTGCTTCGGCGGCCATGGTGATGGTGATGTCGTTGCCGATCACCGCATAGGCCACCTGGTTGACCACTTCGGGAATGACCGGATTGATCTTGCCCGGCATGATGCTGGAGCCCGCCTGAACGGAGGGAAGGGTGATTTCGCCAATCCCGGCGCGCGGGCCTGACGACAGCAGGCGAAGGTCGTTGCAAGTCTTCGACAGCTTTACGGCGACGCGTTTCAGCACGCCGGAGAGGTGCACGAAGGCGCCGGGGTCCTGTGTGGCTTCGATAAGGTCTGCGGCCGTCACCAGCGGCCGGCCGGTCAGTTCCGCCAGATGCCGGCAGGCAAGCTCGGCATAACCGCGCGGTGCGTTGAGCCCGGTGCCAATGGCGGTGGCGCCCAGATTGATCTCATGCAGCAGAGCGGCGGATTCGATCAGACGCGCCTGATCTTCGCCCAGCATCACCACGAACGTGCGGAACTCCTGGCCGAGCGTCATCGGTACCGCATCCTGCAATTGCGTGCGCCCGATCTTGATGAAGCCGGCAAATTCCTGCGACTTGCGGTCGAAGGCGTCCTTCAGAACGCCCATCGAGGCGGCCAGGTCGTCAATCGCCTCGATCAGGCCAACGTTCACCGCGGTCGGATAAGCATCGTTGGTCGACTGGCTGAGATTGACGTGATCGTTCGGGTGAAGCCGGGCATACTCGCCCTTTTCGTGCCCAAGCAGTTCCAGCGCGCGGTTGGCGATGACCTCATTGGCGTTCATGTTGGTGGATGTGCCGGCTCCGCCCTGGATTTCATCCACAACGAATTGCTCATGAAGAGCGCCGGCGCGGATTTCGCGGCAGGCTTCCGCAATCGCCTCCATCCGATCCCTGTCGAGCAGGCCAAGTTCGTGATTTGCACGTGCGGCCGCCTCTTTCACATAGGCCAAACCCCTTAACAGGTAGGGATTATGGCCAATAGTCACCCCGGTGATCTTGAAGTTTTCCACCGCGCGCGCGGTGTGCACGCCCCAATAAACATTCGCCGGAATTTCCTTCGACCCGAGCAAATCATGCTCACTGCGCGTCACGCTCACTTCTTCCTCCACTGGCTTCAAGCGTTGCAAAATCTGTAAAGCTGTCTTACAGATTTAATGACCATATTCCTACGGAGGGGGAAGGTCAATATTGGCAAACAGCTCTTGACGAATGCCATTGTCTGGACTTATGACGGCAAAAATCTGTCATGCAGCTTTACAGCATGAGCGCATTCGCTGGCCATATTTCCAGCCTTGGGGACGACGCCAGTTCCACTTTGATTTCCGGCTAATTGCCGACTACAAGCGTTTTATCGGGAGGATAAATCCATGCATTCTGGAAAAACGGCACCCGCCGAACGTGAGGTCTTCGCCGAAGAGGATCTCGGTTACCATAAAGCCCTGAAGCCGCGCCAGATTCAGATGATTGCCATCGGCGGCGCCATCGGCACGGGTCTCTTTCTGGGTGCCGGCGGGCGTCTCGCACAGGCCGGTCCGGCTCTGGTTTTCGTTTATGCACTCTGCGGCTTCTTCGCGTTTCTCGTGCTGCGTGCGCTCGGCGAGTTGATCATGCATCGCCCCAGCTCCGGTTCCTTCGTGTCCTATGCCCGTGAGTTCTACGGTGAGAAGATGGCCTTTGCGGCCGGCTGGATGTATTGGCTCAACTGGGCCATGACCTCGGTGGCCGATGTCACCGCCGTTGCGCTTTATATGAATTTTTTCAAGCAATACGTACCGTGGCTTGCGGGCATCGATCAGTGGGTATTCGCGATGACGGCGCTGGTGGTCGTGCTGGCGATGAACATGCTGTCGGTGAAGGTGTTCGGCGAACTGGAGTTCTGGTTCAGCCTGATCAAGGTGCTGGCGCTCGCGATCTTCCTCGTCGTCGGCGTTTATTTCGTCATTTTCGGTACGCCCATCGAAGGCCACGTTACCGGCTTCAGCCTCATTACTGACAATGGCGGCTTCTTCCCGAATGGCATTCTTCCAGCCTTCGTCATCATCCAGGGCGTGGTATTCGCCTATGCCTCGATCGAGTTGATCGGTACGGCGGCAGGCGAAACCGAGGACCCGCGCAAAGTCATGCCGCGCGCCATCCGCGCCGTCGTCCTGCGTCTCGTCGTGTTTTACGTCGGCTCGGTGCTGTTGTTCACGCTGCTCCTGCCCTACACGGCCTACAAGGCCGGCGAGAGCCCTTTCGTTACCTTCTTCGGCTCGATCGGCGTGCAGGGTGCCGATGTCATTATGAACCTTGTTGTTCTGACCGCCGTCCTGTCCTCGCTCAATGCCGGGCTCTATTCCACCGGCCGCATCCTTCACTCCATGGCTGTCTCCGGCTCTGCCCCGGCAGCGCTGGCGAAGATGAACAAGAATGGCGTGCCTTATGGTGGCATCGCGGTTACTGCCGTCGTTACAGTGTTCGGCGTCGCACTCAACGCCGTCGTCCCCGCCGCCGCGTTCGAAATCGCGCTCAACCTGTCAGCGCTCGGCATCATCTGCGCCTGGGCCGTCATCGTGCTCTGCCAGCTCAAACTCTGGCAGCTTTCGCAGCGCGGTGAACTGGTGCGTCCGGATTTCCGCATGTTCGGCGCGCCCTATACCGGCATCCTCACGCTCGTTTTTCTGTTCGGCGTGCTGGTGCTGATGGCCTTCGACTATCCCGTCGGCTCCTGGACCATCGCTTCGCTGCTGATTATCATCCCGGCGCTCGTCATCGGCTGGTATCTGCTGCGTGACCGCATCTATCGCCTTGCGGCTGAACGCGCGGGAGCATCGCATTGAGCGGGCAGGGCGCGATACCTCTGGTGGCGGTCATCGCCACCGGCGGCACCATCGCCAGTCGGCGCGGTGCCGATGGTGCCAGCACGCCCAGCCTTTCCGGTGAAGATCTGCTTGCGCTGGTACCGGAAATCGGCGCCCGGCTGAAGCCGGTGGACCTCATGGCGAAGGATTCGTCCAGCCTGACGCTTGCCGACATGCAGACCATCAGCGATGCCGTTCGTATCGAACTCGACGATCCCGAAGTGGCGGGTATCGTGGTTCTGCACGGAACCGATGCAATGGAGGAATCCTCGCTACTCGTCCATTTGCAGCACGCCATCACGAAGCCGGTGGTCTTCACCGGCGCACAGTTTACGGCAGACCATAAGGACGCAGACGGACCGGCAAATCTGGCTCGAGCCATAGAAACAGCGCTCGATCAGGCGAATGCTGCGAAGGGTGTGCTTCTCTCCTTCGGCGGTCGCTGTCTCTCGGCCTGGGGGCTCTACAAGCTGAGTGCGGACGAGGCAGACGCATTCCGCTCGACCCGGCCACTGGCTGCCGCCCGAACACTGTTGCTTGCCGCCCCGGTGGCCGATCAGCGCGTCGATATCGTTGCCATTCATCCTGGCTGTGATGCCACCCATATCGATGCAAGTCTTCAGGCGGGCGCGAAAGGCATCGTTCTTGCCGGACTTGGTTCCGGGAATGCCAATCCGCGTATCGCCGAAGCCGTGAAGCGCTGCGCCGAACGTGGCGTTCCGGTCGTCGTCTCCAGCCGCGTGCCGGAAGGGCGGCTCGTGGCGAGTTACGGCGGCGGCGGCGGTGGACATGATCTCGTCGCAGCGGGCGCCGTGCATTCAGCCACACTTCGTCCGGGCCAGGCGCGCATTTTGCTGGCCGCGCTGCTGGCGGACAAAAGTCCGGCGGAAACCATCGTTTCCGCTTTCGGTGACAACAGCTGACTTGATTGGCGGAAGCGATGTCCGGTCAGCGGGCATCGAAATTCCTATAGGATTCCTATTTTATTGCCCCTGTGGCCGTCTCGAACCTTTATGCGGTTCGGGTGCATTCTTCTGTGCGGGAAGGGATGGTGTTTCTTCCCAGCCAGAAAGAATGAAAAGCGACGTCCCACATGACGGCGCTTTTCTTCCTGTCCGGCTCCTCGATTAAAAAGGAGTCCCATCAATGATGGATATTGTTCTGATCGGCGCAGCCACGGTGTTCTTCGCCCTCTGCTTTGCCTACACGCGCGCCTGCGACCGGCTTTAGACGGAGGCTGCGATGACGTTTGATTATATCCTGAGCGGCGCCGTCACGGTCTTTATCGCTGCCTATCTCACCTATGCTCTCATTCGCCCCGAACGTTTCTGATCGGGAAGCGGCGGCTGTTGAAAGTTTGATACCATGACCCTCAATGGATGGTTCCAGGTCCTGCTTTTCTGCGGGATCATTTTTGCGCTGGTGAAGCCGCTTGGCTCCTATATGGCGCGTGTCTTCAATGGCGAGCGCACGCTGCTGTCGCCGGTTCTTGTGCCGGTCGAGCGCGGACTTTACGCCCTTGCCGGGACAAGTGAGCGTGAGGAGCAGCACTGGACGACCTATGCGGTCTCCATGCTTCTCTTCAATCTTCTCGGTTTCGCCCTGCTCTATGCCCTGATGCGCTTTCAGGCCGTGCTACCCTATAATCCGCAGGGAATGGCGGCCGTCGGACCAGAATTGTCCTTCAATACGGCCGTCAGCTTCGTCACCAACACCAACTGGCAGAATTATGGCGGCGAAAGCACGCTTTCCTATCTGACCCAGATGGCCGGTCTCACCGTGCAGAACTTCGTTTCCGCCGCAACCGGCATGGCAATCGCCATCGGCGTGATCCGCGCATTCTCGCGCGCTTCCGGCAAGGCGATCGGCAACTTCTGGGTGGATATGGTCCGCTCCACGCTCTATGTGCTATTACCCCTCTGCATCGTGCTGACGCTCGTCTACGTCTGGCTCGGCGTGCCGCAGACGCTCGGCGCCTATGTGAACGCGCAGACGCTGGAAGGCGCGCAGCAGACGATTGCCGTCGGCCCCGTCGCATCGCAGCTCGCGATCAAGATGCTGGGCACCAATGGCGGCGGCTTCTTCAACGCCAATTCGGCGCATCCCTTCGAAAACCCCGATGCCATTTCCAACATGATCCAGATGGTATCGATCTTCGCCATCGGCGCAGCTTTCACCAATGTCTTCGGTCGCATGGTCGGCAACCAGCGCCAAGGCTGGGCTATCCTTGCGGCCATGGGCGTGCTGTTCATCGCCGGCGTTGCCGTCACCTACTGGGCGGAAGCAGCCGGAAACCCGCTGATGCACAGCTTCGGTCTTGCAGGCGGTAATATGGAAGGCAAGGAAGTCCGTTTCGGATTGGCGCTCTCGTCGCTCTTCGCGGTCATCACCACGGCTGCGTCCTGCGGCGCGGTCAATGCCATGCACGGCAGCTTCACGGCCTTGGGTGGTCTCATCCCGCTTATCAACATGCAGCTGGGCGAGGTGATCGTCGGCGGGGTCGGCGCGGGCTTTTACGGCATTCTGCTCTTCATCGTCATCGCCATCTTCGTGGCAGGGCTGATGGTCGGGCGCACGCCGGAATATCTCGGCAAGAAGATCGAGGCGAAGGAAATGAAGATGGCGGTTCTGGCCATTCTCTGCCTGCCGCTCGCCATGCTGGTCTTCACCGCCACTGCCACCATCCTGCCCTCGGCTGTGGCATCGATTGGGACGGCGGGCCCGCACGGCTTTTCCGAAATCCTCTATGCCTACACCTCGGCGGCCGCCAATAACGGTTCGGCCTTCGGCGGCCTGACCGGGAACACGACCTGGTACAACATCACGCTTGGTCTCGGCATGTTGATGGGCCGCTTTCTGGTCATCATTCCCGCACTCGCCATTGCGGGTTCGCTGGTCACCAAGAAGACCGTTCCGGCCTCTGCAGGCACCTTCCCGACGGATGGCCCGCTTTTCGTTGGCCTGCTGGTCGGCACGATCCTGATCGTCGGCGGCCTTACCTTCCTGCCTGCGCTGGCGCTCGGCCCGGTTGCCGAACATCTTGTCATGGCGGCAGGTCAGCTTTTTTGAGGTGATGTCATGAACGAAGGCAAATCCGCACGTCGCCGCATCGTTCCCGCCCGCAACGGCGCTCCCGTCAGAGGCAGCGCCACGCCCGGCGGCTGGTGCGCCTCCAATCTCATTCTCGCGATGATGGCGGCTCTGTTCGCCGCCGTTGTCGCTCTCGAAGTTATCACGGGCTGATCGACCCTCATCGGTCGCCCTGTTCAAACGCTGGAGCCTCTTCATGAGCCAGTCCAAACAAGTGAGCATCCTCGATTCTCGCATTCTCGTGCCGGCCATCGCCGCCGCATTCAAAAAGCTCAACCCGCGCACGCTTGCGCGCAATCCGGTCATGTTCGTTGTTGCGACGGTGTCAGTGCTGACCACGGTGCTGTTCATCCGCGATCTCATCACGGGCGGCGCCAATCTGGGGTTCTCCTTCCAGATCAATCTCTGGCTTTGGTTCACCGTGCTGTTCGCCAATTTCGCCGAAGCCGTCGCCGAAGGGCGCGGCAAGGCGCAGGCGGATTCGCTGCGCCGGACCCGCACAGAAACCCAGGCGAAACTGCTCACCGGCGATGACCGTAGCCAATACAGTATGGTGGCGGGTACGAGCCTGAAGGTGAACGATGTCGTTCTTGTAGAGGCAGGCGATATCATCCCTTCCGATGGTGAGGTCATCGAAGGTGTTGCTTCGGTAAACGAGGCGGCGATAACAGGCGAATCCGCCCCGGTCATCCGCGAATCCGGTGGCGACCGCTCTGCCGTGACCGGCGGCACGCAGGTGCTGTCGGACTGGATAAGGGTACGCATCACCGCTGCTGCCGGCTCCACCTTCCTCGACCGGATGATTTCCCTGGTCGAAGGTGCTGAACGCCAGAAAACGCCGAACGAGATTGCGCTCAACATTCTTCTCGCAGGCATGACGCTGATCTTCGTTCTGGCCACCGCGACCATACCGAGTTTCGCGGCCTATGCCGGCGGTTCGATCCCGATCATCGTGCTGGTGGCGCTGTTCGTCACGCTCATCCCCACCACCATCGGCGCGCTTCTGTCGGCTATCGGCATCGCTGGCATGGACAGGCTGGTGCGTTTCAACGTGCTCGCCATGTCCGGCCGCGCCGTCGAGGCTGCTGGCGACGTGGACACGCTGTTGCTCGACAAGACCGGCACGATCACGCTCGGGAACCGGCAGGCGACCGAGTTCCGCCCCGTCGCCGGCGTTTCCGAGCAGGAACTGGCCGATGCGGCCCAGCTTGCGTCCCTTGCTGACGAAACACCTGAAGGTCGCTCCATTGTGGTTCTGGCGAAGGAGAAATATGGCATCCGCGCCCGTGACATGCAGAAGCTGCATGCCAATTTCGTCCCCTTCACCGCCCAGACCCGCATGAGCGGTGTCGATTTCGAAGGCTCCTCCATTCGCAAGGGGGCGGTCGACGCCGTTCTTTCCTATGTTGACGGCGGCGCTTCGCAACAGGGCAATGTGGCGCTTGCCGTCAAAACCGAAACGGATGCCATGCGCGGCATAAGGACAATTGCCGAAGAAATTGCCAAGACCGGGGGCACGCCGCTCGCCGTTGTTCGGGATGGCAAGCTTCTCGGCGTCGTGCAGCTGAAGGATATCGTCAAGGGCGGCATTCGCGAGCGTTTTGCGGAGCTTCGCCGCATGGGCATCCGCACTGTCATGATCACTGGCGACAATCCGATGACCGCCGCCGCAATTGCTGCGGAAGCGGGTGTCGATGATTTCCTCGCCCAGGCGACACCGGAAAACAAGCTGGAGCTTATCCGTGAGGAGCAGGCGAAGGGCAAGCTCGTCGCCATGTGCGGTGACGGCACCAATGATGCTCCCGCGCTGGCGCAGGCCGATGTCGGCGTTGCCATGAACACCGGTACCGTGGCCGCCCGCGAGGCGGGCAACATGGTCGATCTCGACAGCGATCCGACCAAGCTCATCGAGATCGTCGAAATCGGCAAGCAGTTGCTGATGACGCGCGGTGCACTGACCACCTTCTCGATTGCCAACGACATCGCCAAATATTTTGCCATCATTCCGGCAATGTTCCTGGCGCTCTATCCACAGCTTGGCGTCCTGAATGTCATGGGACTTTCGACGCCGCAGAGCGCCATCCTCTCGGCCATCATATTCAACGCGCTTATCATCATCGCGCTGATCCCGCTCTCGCTGAAGGGCGTCAAATATCGCCCGATCGGTGCAGGTGCGCTGCTATCGCGCAATCTGGTCATCTATGGCTTCGGCGGCATCATCGTTCCCTTTATCGGCATCAAGGCCATCGACCTCGCCATCACGGCGCTCGGTCTCGCCTGAGGAGTAAAGACAATGTTTAGACAGCTTCGTCCCGCACTGGTGCTGATCCTCGCCACCACGGCCATCACCGGCCTTGCCTATCCGCTCGGCATGACGGGCCTGGCGCAGGCGCTTTTTCCCGCGCAGGCCAATGGCAGCCTGATCGAAAAAAATGGCACGGTGGTCGGATCGCAATTGATCGGGCAGGCCTTCACTGGCGAGACTTATTTTCATGGTCGTCCTTCCGCCGCCGGCGATGGCTATAATGCGGCCTCGTCCTCCGGCTCCAATCTCGGGCCGACGAGCGCCAAGCTTATCGACCGGGTGAAACAGGATTACGAGGCCGCGAAAGCTGAAAATCCGGCCTCGGCGGTGCCGGCCGATCTGGTGACGGCCTCGGGCAGCGGCCTCGATCCGCATGTTTCGCCGGAAGCCGCCTATTTCCAGGTTCCGCGTGTCGCCAAAGCGAGGGGCATGGATGAAGCGGCATTGCGCGCCATCGTTGAGCGTCACGTCGAAGCTCCGGAACTCGGCTTCATGGGCGAGCCCGTTGTAAACGTTCTTGCGCTCAACATGGCTCTTGACGCGGCCGGCTCATGAATTGAAATGGCTATGGCTTGTTCGCAAGCCATAGCCTCGACCACTGGTGGTTAAATGCCTGACGATATCAGCAACATGCCCGGCCGGCCGTCGCCCGATGCGCTTCTGGAAAACGCCAGGCGCGAGGCGCGGGGCCGGTTGAAGATTTTTTTGGGTGCCGCACCCGGTGTCGGCAAGACCTATGAAATGTTGATGTCAGGCCGGGCGAAGCTTGCGGATGGCGTCGACACCATTATCGGCGTCGTGGAAACGCATGGCCGCAGGGAGACCGAGGCATTGGTCGAGGGGCTGGAGGTCGTCCCTCGCAAACGTATCGATTATCGCGGCCAGATGCTGGAGGAGATGGATATCGACGCGATCCTCGCGCGTCGCCCCGCCCTGGTTCTGGTCGATGAACTTGCTCACACCAATGCTGCAGGCAGCCGCCACCCCAAGCGTTATATGGATGTTCAGGAAATCCTCGCGCAGGGCATCGACGTCTACACAACGCTGAACATCCAGCATGTCGAAAGCCTGAATGATGTGGTGGCGCAGATCACCCGCATCCGTGTCCGTGAAACCGTGCCCGACAGCATCATCGACCGGGCCGATGATGTCGAAATCATCGATATTACGCCTGACGACCTCATCAAGCGGCTGCAGGATGGCAAGGTTTACCTGCCCCGTACGGCACGGCGCGCCATCGAGAATTATTTTTCGCGCGGTAACCTGACGGCATTGCGCGAGCTGGCGCTCCGGCGCACCGCGCAGCGGGTGGATGAGCAATTGCTCAATCACATGCAATCCCATGCCATCTCTGGCCCCTGGGCGGCCGGAGACAGGGTTCTGGTCTGTCTTGATCATGGCGGCAACGGCCGCGGTCTTGTGCGTTATGCCCGAAGGCAGGCGGACCGGCTGCGCGCACCATGGACCGCACTGCATCTCGACACGCCGCGGTCGCAGCAATTGTCGGAGGCGGAGAAGGATCGGCTGGCCGGCACCATGCGGCTTGCCCAGCAGCTTGGCGGCGAGACGGTAACCCTGCCGGCGCTTGACCTGACGCGGGAGATCATCTCCTACGCCAATACAAACAATTTCACCCACATCATCATCGGTCGCCCGCGAAAATCCTGGTGGCAGCGAATTTTTCAGCGCTCGCTGACGCATGATCTGATCGACCATGCCGGCGATATCAGTGTGCACGTCATTTCCGGCGACAAGAACGAAGAGAAGCCGGCGCAATCCGTGAAGGCCGCACCGTCCCGCTCGCGCTGGTCGATAGGCTCCTATCTCAACAGCACGCTGTTCGTAGCGCTCGCCATCGTTGTCGGCATCGTGCTTGACCGGACGCTCGACGTTCAGAATCTGGCGCTCGTTTTTCTCATGGCCGTGCTGGCGGCCGCTGTTCGCGGAGGACTTGGACCTGCGTTGTATGCCTCGCTGCTTGGCGCAGTCGCATTCAATTTTTTCTTTCTGGAACCACGATACACGCTGACGGTCAGCGCGCCGGACAGCGTTCTGGCGTTGCTTTTTTATCTCGGAGTGGCGCTTGTTGCCTCCAACCTCACGGTTGCGGTGCAACGGCAGGCGGCCTCGGCGCGGGTAAGGGCGCGCACGACGGAAGATCTCTACCTGTTTTCCAAAAAGCTTGCCGGAACGGCCACGCTGGATGATGTGTTGTGGGCTACCGCTTACCAGATGGCTTCGATGTTGAAGGTGAGGGTGGTGCTGCTTCTGCCTGAGAACAACGCCATTGCCGTCAAGGCCGGTTATCCGCCCGATGACACGCTGGTGGATGCCGATATCGCGGCCGCGCAATGGGCATGGGAACACGACAAGGCGGCTGGTCGCGGCGCAGACACATTGCCGGGCGCCCGGCGGCTTTATCTGCCGCTCCGCACCGGCAGCGGTGCCGTCGGCGTCGTCGGGTTGGATGATGACCGAAGCGGGCCGCTTTTGACACCTGAACAACAGCGCCTGTTTGATGCGCTGGCCGACCAGGCTGCACTCGCGATCGAACGTATCCAGCTTGCCTCGGATGTCGACAAGGCAAGGCTGGCCGCGGAAACCGACCGACTGCGCACAGCACTCCTCACCTCCATTTCCCACGACCTCAAAACCCCGCTCGCGGCTATTCTGGGTTCGGCCGGAACGCTGAAGGACTTTGCCGAGGACATTCCGCCCGATGCGCGCGCCGATCTGCTTTCGACGATCGTTGAGGAATCCGAACGGCTGAACCGCTTCATCTCCAATCTTCTCGATATGACGCGGATCGGATCGGGTGCAATGGAGCCGAATTACGGGCTGCATTTTCTTGGCGACATGGTCGGGACAGCGCTTTCGCGTGCCGCGAAAATCATTGTGCGGCATGAGGTTGTCCTGGATATTCCGCCTGATCTGCCGATGCTTAGGGTCGATCCCGTGCTGTTCGAACAGGTCCTGTTCAACCTCATAGACAACGCGGCCAAATATGCTCCCGAACACACGGTCATCGAACTCCGGGGCTGGCAGCAGGGAAGGCACGTCTTCCTGTCCGTGGCCGATGAGGGGCCGGGCTTTCCTCCCGAAGATGCGGAGCGGGTGTTCGACAGCTTCTACCGGGTGCGCAAGACCGATCAGGTGCAGGCGGGAACCGGACTGGGGCTATCCATCTGCAAGGGTTTCATCGAGGCCATGGGTGGCTCGATTCGTGCGGAGAACAAAAAGGGTCGGGGAGGTGCGCAATTCACGGTAACTTTGCCCGTTCCCGCCAACGCGCCTGTGCTAGATCATGAACAGGGCGCCGCCTGAGCCGAAATGGCGACCCCGCTCCCACTACGCCGCCAAAGGAGACCCTGGAATGACCAATTCCGCCGTTAACATTCTGATCGTTGACGATGAACCGCCGATCCGCAAGCTTTTGCGGGTGGGGTTGTCGACGCAGGATTATACGGTAAGCGAGGCGATGAATGCGAAGGTGGCAATGGAGCTGGTCGAGCAGGACAAGCCCGATCTCGTCATTCTCGATCTCGGCCTGCCGGATATGTCGGGACACGATCTTCTGGCGAAATGGCGCAGCGAGGGGGTGGCGTTGCCGGTCATCATCCTGTCCAGCCGAACCGATGAAGCAGGTATCGTCAAGGCACTCGAACTGGGAGCCGACGACTACATTACAAAGCCCTTCGGCATGAACGAACTAGTCGCCCGCATCCGTGTCGCGCTGCGCCACCGGCTCCAGAGCCAGGGTGAAAGGCCTGTCTTTCAGACCGGCGATCTTTCGGTCGATCTTGTCCGGCGTATCGTCAGGGTGGAGGACCGGGAGGTGAAGCTCTCCCCGAAGGAATACGATATTCTGCGGGTGCTGGTTCAGCACGCAGGCAAGGTGCTGACGCACCGCTTCCTGCTGGAGCACGTATGGGATGAACTGACCGACGTGCAATATTTGCGGGTCTATGTGCGCCAATTGCGCCAGAAGATCGAAAAAATCCCCGATCAGCCCCGTTACATCCTGACAGAAACCGGGGTGGGTTACCGATTACAGGAGGTTTGAGGGCGCCGCAAGGCGACGCCCTCCGATATCTCAGACGGCAGCGCAGATGGACAGGAATTCATCTACATCGGCCTCGGTCGTCGCAAAGCTGGTGACCATGCGGATCAGTACTTCGTCCTTGCCGACTTTTTCCGGCATGTCGCGCGGTTCCAGCCAGTCATAGAACCTTGCGCCTTTTTCCGTCGCTGCTTGCGCGGCTGCCTTTGGCAAAATGGCGAAAACTTCGTTGGCCTGGGTCGGCCAGGCGAGGCGCGCGCTGTTCAGCGAGCCGAAGCCCGCGCGCAGCCGGTTAGCCATGGCATTGGCATGGCTGGCGAGACCGAGCCAAAGATCATCCTGCAGATAGGCTTCAAACTGCGCTGCGATGAAACGTGACTTCGAAAACAGTTGCGCTGTGCGTTTGCGCAGGAACGAGAAATCCCGAGCGAGCGAAGGATCGAAGAAAACGATCGCTTCCGCGCACCAGCAGCCATTTTTCGTGCCGCCGAAAGACAGCACGTCAACGCCGCGTTTCCAGGTCATTTCAGCCGGCGTGGTGTCAAGGGCGGCCAGCGCATTGGCAAAACGCGCGCCGTCCATATGCAGAGGCAGGCCGTTTTCCTTGGCGATTTTGGAGATGGCTTCAATTTCGTCGAGTGTGTAGACGGTGCCGGCTTCGGTCGCCTGCGTCATGGTGATGGCGGCGGCACGGCCGTGGTGAACGGCATCCTGCGGATAGCGGGCAATGCGCTCGATCAGGTTTTCCGGCAGCATCTTGCCGTTCGGCCCTTCGACTGCGACCATGCGCATGCCGGAAAAGAAATCCGGCGCGCCGCATTCGTCCTCGATCACATGGGCTTCCGAATGGCAGAAGGTCAGGCCGCCGGCGCGCGCGATGCTGGCCAGCGAAAGCGAATTGGCCGCCGTGCCGGTGGCGACGAAAAACACCGCAACCTCGCGCTCGAATATCTCGTTGAAGCGCTTTTCGATGGAGAGATCGAGTTCGCTGGTGCCATAGGCGGAGGCAAACCGAGTGGATTCCCGCGAAAGCCGTTCATTGACGGCCGGATGGGCGCCAGCCCAATTGTCTGAAGCAAAAAACATCTCTGAAGGCTTTCCGATAGCTGGGGTTCTGATTGGGGAATGCATGGAACGACGACTGGCAAAGTTCTAGGACCTAACTCCTCGATTGGCAAATCCGGCAATGAAAGCAATGGGGAGGCGGGATTTGCGACAGAAAGTTTCGCGCAATAGGTCAGTATCGAAACTTCGCTATAAAACGACGGTCTCACTAATTGGATTCGCGCCCTTGCCAATTCCGCCGGTTTCTGCCAAAATCCTCGGGAATTGAGACAGTCTTACTGTCCTAAATTTGATCCAGCCGGCTAGAATGCGGATTTTGCCAAAGGGCGAAATTTGCGTCGCGCCGGACCTTCGCATGAAACCGTGCAAGTAATTTGCAGGAGGGACAAAAATGACGAACAAGCCGCAGGCGGACATCGCCGCCGCAACCCTGACCACTGACTGTCCCACCGCGGCTGCGGCTGCACCCGTTTCTGCGAAAGCGCGTTTCGCGGGCGGCTTGCCGGAAAGGCAGGGTCTTTACGATCCCGCCAATGAACATGATGCCTGCGGCGTCGGCTTTGTCGCCCATATGAAAGGCGTCAAGTCGCACCAGATCGTCAAGGACGGCCTGTTCATCCTTGAAAACCTGACCCATCGTGGCGCCGTCGGCGCAGATCCGCTGATGGGCGATGGTGCGGGCATTCTCGTGCAGATTCCCGACCGCTTCTTCCGCGAGGAAATGGCCGCGCAGGGCGTGACATTGCCGAAGGCTGGCGAATACGCCGTCGGTCATATCTTCATGCCGCGCGATCCCTCCCGCATCGAGCACTACAAGAAGGTCATCGTCGACGTTATCGGCGAAGAGGGCCAGCAGTTCCTTGGCTTCCGTGATGTCCCGGTCGACAACTCCTCGCTTTCCAAGGCGCCGGATATCGCAGCGACCGAGCCGCACCATGTGCAGGTCTTCATCGGCGCCGGCCGCGATGCCGCGAGCAATGCCGATTTCGAGCGCAAGCTGTTCCTCATCCGCAAGGTTCTCTCCAACCGCATCTATGACGAAGGCGGCGGCAAGGAAACACAGGATTTCTATCCCGTTTCCCTTTCTTCCTCGACCATCGTCTATAAGGGCATGTTCCTCGCCTATCAGGTGGGCGCATATTACAAGGACCTTTCGGACCCGCGTTTCGAATCGGCTGTCGCGCTCGTGCATCAGCGTTTCTCCACCAACACCTTCCCGTCGTGGAAGCTGGCGCACCCCTATCGCATGGTCGCCCATAACGGCGAAATCAACACGCTGCGCGGTAATGTCAACTGGATGGCGGCGCGTCAGGCTTCGGTTTCGTCCGCGCTGTTCGGTGACGACATCTCCAAGCTCTGGCCGATTTCCTATGAAGGCCAGTCGGACACGGCCTGTTTCGACAACGCGCTCGAGTTCCTCGTCCGCGGCGGTTATTCCATGGCCCATGCCGTGATGATGCTGATCCCGGAAGCCTGGGCCGGTAACCAGTCCATGTCTGCCGAACGCAAGGCATTCTACGAATATCACGCAGCCCTTATGGAGCCGTGGGACGGTCCCGCCGCCGTTGCCTTCACCGACGGCAAGCAGATTGGCGCGACGCTCGACCGCAACGGCCTGCGCCCGGCCCGTTACCTCGTCACTGATGACGACCGCATCATAATGGCTTCCGAGGCCGGCACGCTGCCGGTGCCGGAAGAGCGCATCGTCAAGAAGTGGCGTCTGCAGCCCGGCAAGATGCTGCTGATCGACATGGAAAAGGGCGCGATCATTTCCGACGAGGAAGTGAAGCACGAGCTTGCCGCGAAGCATCCCTATCGCAGCTGGCTTGATCGCACGCAGCTCATCCTTGAAGAGCTGAAGCCTGTCGAACCACGCGCGCTGCGCCGCGACGTGTCGCTGCTCGACCGGCAGCAGGCCTTCGGTTACACCAGCGAAGACACCAAGCTCCTGATGTCGCCGATGGCGACGACGGGCCAGGAAGCCATCGGCTCCATGGGCACGGATACGCCGATTTCGGCCATGTCCGACAAGTCGAAGCTGCTCTACACCTATTTCAAGCAGAATTTCGCGCAGGTCACGAACCCGCCGATCGATCCGATCCGCGAAGAGCTCGTCATGAGCCTCGTGTCGTTCATCGGCCCGCGTCCGAATATTCTCGACCACGAAGGTGCTGCCCGCGCCAAGCGTCTGGAAGTGCGCCAGCCGATCCTGACCAATGGCGATCTGGAGAAGATTCGTTCCATCGGTCACACGGAAGACCGTTTCGACACCAAGACGCTCGACTTCACCTATGATGTGGAGCGCGGTGCCGAAGGCATGCCCGAAATGCTCGACCGCCTCTGCGAGCGGGCCGAATCCGCCGTCCGCGGCGGTTACAACATCATCGTTCTGTCCGACCGCCAGCTTGGCCCGGATCGCATCGCGATCCCCGCACTTCTGGCGACAGCCGCCGTGCACCACCACCTGATCCGCAAGGGCCTGCGTACCTCGGTCGGTCTCGTCGTCGAAACCGGTGAGCCGCGCGAAATCCACCATTTCTGCCTTCTGGCCGGTTATGGTGCGGAGGCGATCAACCCATACCTCGCTTTCGATACCCTGCTCGACATGCACAAGCACGGCGCCTTCCCGAAGGAAGTGTCTGATGATGAAGTCGTTTATCGCTACATCAAGGCGGTGGGTAAGGGCATCCTCAAGGTCATGTCCAAGATGGGCATCTCCACCTACCAGTCCTATTGCGGCGCGCAGATTTTCGACGCCATCGGCCTGTCTTCGGAATTCGTCGAGAAATATTTCTTCGGCACCGCTACCTCCATCGAAGGTGTCGGCCTGACGGAAATCGCCGAAGAAACCGTGGCGCGCCACACAGCGGCCTTTGGCAAGGACCCGATCCTTGCCAACACGCTCGATATCGGCGGCGAATACGCCTATCGCATGCGCGGCGAAAGCCATGCCTGGACGCCGGACGCCGTCGCCTCGCTGCAACACGCCGTGCGTGGCAACAGCCAGGATCGCTACCGCGAATTCGCCGGCATGGTGAACGAAACGGCGCTGCGCATGAACACCATTCGCGGCCTGTTCAAGGTCAAGTCGGCGGAAGCACTCGGTCGCAAACCGGTCTCCATCGATGAGGTCGAACCGGCAGCCGATATCGTCAAGCGTTTCTCGACCGGGGCGATGTCCTTCGGCTCAATCAGCCGCGAGGCGCATACGACGCTCGCGATTGCCATGAACCGCATCGGCGGCAAGTCCAACACGGGTGAGGGCGGGGAAGAATCCGACCGCTACATGCCGCTGTTGAACGGCCAGCCGAACCCGGAACGCTCCGCCATCAAGCAGATCGCGTCCGGTCGCTTCGGTGTGACGACGGAATACCTTGTCAATGCCGACATGCTGCAGATCAAGGTGGCGCAGGGCGCAAAGCCCGGCGAGGGCGGCCAGCTGCCCGGCCACAAGGTGGATGCGACGGTTGCAAAGACCCGTCACTCCACCCCGGGCGTCGGCCTCATTTCGCCGCCGCCGCATCATGATATCTATTCCATCGAAGATTTGGCGCAGCTGATCTACGACCTGAAAAACGTCAATCCGGAAGCCGATGTGTCGGTGAAGCTGGTGTCGGAAGTCGGCGTCGGAACGGTTGCGGCCGGTGTAGCCAAGGCCCGCGCAGACCATATCACCGTCGCCGGTTTTGATGGCGGCACGGGCGCGTCACCACTGACGTCGCTCAAGCACGCGGGTTCGCCCTGGGAAATCGGCCTTGCCGAAACCCAGCAGACGCTTGTGCTGAACGGTCTCCGCTCGCGCGTTGCCCTGCAGGTGGATGGCGGTCTGAAGACCGGCCGCGACGTCATCATCGGCGCGCTGCTCGGTGCGGATGAATTCGGCTTCGCCACCGCGCCGCTGATTGCGGCCGGCTGTATCATGATGCGCAAGTGCCATCTCAACACCTGCCCTGTCGGCGTTGCCACGCAGGACCCGGTTCTGCGCAAGCGCTTCAAGGGCACGCCGGAACATGTCATCAACTACTTCTTCTTCGTGGCCGAAGAAGTGCGCGAAATCCTTGCCTCGCTTGGCGTGACCAGGCTGGACGAGATCATCGGCGCTTCCGAACTGCTCGAGAAGGATGAGATGCTGGCGCATTGGAAGGCGAAGGGTCTGGATTTCAGCCGCATCTTCCATAAGGTCGAGGCACCCAAGGAAGCGACGTTCTGGACCGAACGCCAGAAGCATCCGATCGATGACATTCTCGACCGCAAGCTGATCGAAAAGTCGCTGCCGTCGCTGGAAAACCGCGAACCCGTGGTCTTCGAAGTGCCGATCAGAAACGTTGACCGCTCCGCCGGTGCGATGCTCTCCGGCGCGCTCGCCAAGCGCTGGGGCCATAAGGGTCTGAAGGATGACACGATCCATGTGACGCTGCGCGGCACGGCGGGCCAGTCCTTCGGTGCGTTCCTCGCTCGAGGCATCACCTTCGATCTGGTGGGTGACGGTAACGACTATGTCGGCAAGGGTCTTTCGGGTGGCCGCATCATTGTGCGCCCGCCGGAAAACGCCCGTATCGTCGCGGAAAACTCGATCATCGTCGGCAACACCGTGCTGTACGGCGCCATAACCGGCGAGTGCTATTTCCGTGGCGTGGCTGGCGAGCGTTTCGCGGTGCGTAACTCCGGCGCGGTTGCGGTTGTTGAAGGTGTCGGCGACCACGGTTGCGAATATATGACTGGCGGCATCGTGGTCGTTCTTGGCGAGACCGGCCGCAACTTTGCGGCCGGCATGTCCGGCGGCGTGGCTTATGTTCTCGACGAGAAGGGCGATTTCGCCACGCGTTGCAACATGGCCATGGTTGAGCTGGAGCCGGTTCCGGAAGAAGACGACATGCTGGAAAAGCTGCACCATCACGGCGGCGACCTCATGCACAAGGGACGTGTCGACGTTTCCGAAGACATGACGCGCCATGACGAGGAGCGCCTTTACCAGCTGATCTCCAACCACTTCCATTACACGAACTCGTCGCGTGCCAAGGATATACTCGATCGCTGGAGCGAGTTCCGTCCAAAGTTCCGCAAGGTCATGCCGGTTGAATACCGTCGTGCGCTTGAGGAAATGGAGCGCATGCGCATGGGCGTGGCGGCGGAGTAATCCGTCGCGTGAGGACACTACACCACCTGATCTCGCTGATAACAGCGGTCGCCATTCGTGGCGACCACTTGGACGGGCGGCGAGACCGGATTTGAGTTCATCGTGCTGGGGCGGCTTTGGGTTTCGCCACCTGGTACTGGGGCCCGACAGGCGCTCCGCTTTGATGTGAGGACATAAACGTGGGCAAGGTTACAGGTTTTCTGGAGATCGACCGGCAGGTGGGCAAGTATCAGCCCGCATCGGATCGTATCCGCCACTTCCGCGAATTCACCATTCCGATGTCGGATGCCGAGGTGCAGAAGCAGGCGGCGCGCTGCATGGATTGCGGCATTCCCTATTGCCACGGCCCGACAGGCTGTCCCGTGCACAACCAGATCCCCGACTGGAACGATCTGGTCTACAATAATAACTGGGAGGAGGCGATCCGCAACCTCCATTCCACCAACAACTTCCCGGAATTCACCGGTCGCGTCTGTCCCGCCCCTTGCGAGGAGGCCTGCACGCTGAATCTTGAGGATGCGCCGGTCGCGATCAAGACCGTCGAACAGGCTATTGCCGACAAAGCCTATGAGTTGGGCTTCATCGTGCCGAAGCCGGCGACGATCCACACCGGCAAGAAGGTCGCCATCATCGGTTCCGGTCCTTCGGGCATGGCGGCGGCGCAACAGCTTGGCCGTGCCGGCCACGAGGTTCACGTCTATGAGCGCGAATCCAAGCCCGGCGGCCTGCTGCGTTACGGCATCCCCGATTTCAAGATGGAAAAGAACTTCATCGACCGCCGTGTCGAGCAGATCAAGGGTGAAGGCGTCACCTTCCATTGTGGCGTCAATGTCGGCGTCGATGTGACGGTGGAGGCGCTTCTCGCCGACCACGATGCCGTGCTTTATTGCGGCGGCTCGGAAACCCCGCGCCCGGCCGGCATCGGCGGTGCGGATCTGCATGGCGTTTATGATGCCATGCCCTATCTAGTGCAGCAGAACCGGCGCGTCGGTCGTGAAAACATTGACAGCGTTGGCTGGCCGGCCGATCCGATCCTCGCGGGCGGCAAGCATGTCGTCGTTGTGGGCGGTGGCGATACTGCATCCGACTGCGTTGGCACGGCGTTCCGCCAGGGTGCTGTTAAAGTCACCCAGCTCGACATACGCCCGATGCCGCCGGAAAAGGAAGACAAGCTGGCGGTTTGGCCTTTCTGGGCAACCAAAATGCGCACCTCGTCTTCGCAGGCCGAAGGCGCCATCCGCGAGTTCCAGGTGGCGACCCTCAAATTCGTTGGCGAAGACGGCGTGCTGACAGGTGTGAAGTGCTGCCAGGTGGATGACCGACGCAAGCCCATTGCCGGCACGGAGTTCATCATCAAGGCCGATCTCGCCTTCATCGCCATCGGCTTTTCCGGTCCCTTCACGGACAGCGTTCTGAAGGAAATGGACGGCAAGCTGACACTCAACACGGACCGCCGTGGCTCCACAAATGTCGTCGCCAACGAGACGGATTACAGGACCTCTGTCGACAAACTCTGGGCGGCGGGCGATGTGCGCCGTGGCCAGTCGCTGGTGGTCTGGGCGATCCGCGAAGGCCGTCAGGCGGCGCGTGCTATCGATGAAGCGCTGATGGGCGCGACCGTTCTTCCGCGCTAAGCCGGCAAATGGATAAAAATGGAAAGGCCTGTCGCACCCGCAACAGGCCTTTTTTTGATGTCAGAAAACGAGCGCTCCTTTTTCAGCAATAGGGAAGCGTAATCCGGAAGCAGGCCCCACCGCTGGATGAATCCCCGATAGTAACATCTCCGCCGTGATACCGCACGATTTCCTGCACGAGATTAAGCCCGAGGCCCGTGCCCCGGTCTCTAGGTTGCAGGCGATGAAAGGCATCAAAGACGAGTTCCCGCTCCTTTTCAGGAATGCCGTTGCCTTCGTCGGCGATCTCTATCACCCGATTGGCCGCCACTGTCATCGTTATGGTTCCGCGGTTGCCGCCGTGTTCTATGGCGTTTTGCACGATATTCATCAGGGCTCGCCGCAGGGAAGGGTCGTCCGCAAGTGCAAGGATCGGTTCTTCCTCCGGTTCAAATGAGAGCTCATAACCCTGCGAGATGGCAAGCGGTGCCATATCGGCAACAACCGATCTGCAGAGATTGACCAGATCGAGCGGCACCAATGGCGCCTTCTGGCCGCCGAGACGCTGCAGATCGAGCAATTGTTCGGCCAGCACGCCGATACGGTTGGCATCCGCCAAAATCCGGCTGCGTGCGGGCCCTTCCAGCAGAGTTTCGACACGCGTCTGTAGAATGGCGACCGGCGTGCGCAATTCGTGCGCGGCGTCGAGAATGAAGCGCTTGTGCCGTTCATAGCCATCGTCCAGGCGCTTGAGTGCACCATTGACGGCGTGCACCAGCGGCTGCACTTCCCGTGGAATATCATTGTCGGGCAAGCGATATCCGCGTCTGTCGATATCGATCGCTTCCGCGGTTTTGGCAATCGTCGAGAGTGCCCGAAATTCCCTGCGGATGATCAAGGGAATTGCTATCGTGGTCGCAATGGAGATGAGGACGAGGACCGGGAAAATCATGATGTTGGAAAACAGCAGAACAGGGAGCGTCATGCTGAAAAGATCGCCTTTTCCGACCATCACGAACTCTCCGGCTGGCCCGGATGCACGGCGAACAACAGCAAGGTAAAGAACGGCAAAATAGGAGTAGGACATCCCGGCTTCGCGAATGTTCGAAATCTTGATGTCGTTTAACTCCTTCTCCATGTTGCTGTAGGCCTCGGGCACAGGGCCACCCTGGATGAGCTCATCCTTGTCGCTCAGCGCAACAAACCAGAAATCGGGCATTTTTTCCCGGAGTTTGGTATATTCGGCCGTCTCTTTCAGCGTAAGCTTCCCATCCGTATCGCGGATCAAAGCGTTTGCAGTTATCTGCGCCGCCTCCGAGCTAAGAAGAGCGCTGCCGACGCCGTCGCTCAACAGATAGGCAAAGAATGCGACGCTGACGATCAACAGACTGCCGATCTGGAAGAGGAGCAGTTGAATGGTCAATCGCCGCTTCAGTGACTTTCTCTTTGACAATCTCATCCCGTCGCCCTCAAAAGATATCCCACGCCGCGAATGCCATGCACCTCCACGGCGGCGTCCGCGGCCTGCAATTTGCGCCGCAAGCGGGAAATGTGGGAATCGAGCGCATTGGACTGGATTTCATCGTCAAAGTTATAGACGGCCTCTTCGAGCAGCGAGCGCAGCACTGTTCTGCCCTGTCGTCGCAGCAAGGCTTCGAGAATCAGCAACTCCCGTCTCGTCAGCGGAAGAAACGCGCCGTTGATACGCACTTCGCGCGTCTCGAAACAAAACTCCAGCCTGCCGAGTTTCGCCGTCATCGCCACGGTTCCGGCGGGTCGGCGCATCAGGGCGCGAATGCGGGCAAGTAGCTCCTCGACAGCGAAAGGCTTGGCCATATAGTCATCTGCACCGAGGTTCAGGCCCTTCACCCGATCCACGAGCCCGCCCTGGGCCGTCAACACTATGACGGGTGGGGTGACTGGCAGCAGACGCAGATTTTCTATCAGTTCGATGCCGTCACCATCGGGCAGTTGCCGGTCCAGCACAACGAGATCGTGGACACCATCCATGATGGCGTGTCGAGCGAGATCCAGTGTTCCGACCGTATCCACGATAATATCGAACCGATGGAGCGCGGCAGACAGGGCCGCTGCCATCTCACGTTCGTCTTCAACAAGCAGCAGGCGCATGAATTCGTCTCGGCATTGTCGGCACGCTTAGGGTGAAGCGTACACATGGAGTCAAAAACGACGGTGCCGTTGACGCTCATGGCAAGCGACGCGTCGCCGTCGAATACATTCGCCGTGCGAAATCGGTGGAGCGGCGGAGGTTTGTGACCGATCTCCGCATTCCTGCAAAGCTGCAGCTATCCTGTCATCGTGGGATTGCCTGAACATTACGCCGACCGACTGGGCGGCAGACGGCGGGCAAGCTTCTATTGCTTTGCCTGTGTGGTATCGGGCGTCATCCGATAGTCATCGATGCGGCCTGCCGGCGCATCGGCCATTTCGCCACGCTTGGTCAGCCTTTCACGCGGGGATTCCACGACGGAGACGCGTGTTGGTGCGGCCGAAAGAGGGACATCCCCGAGCAGTTTGTCGCCGCCATCGAGAGCAGGATCGGTAAGGCTGATCGGCTGGGTGCGCACCTGTCCCGCATCGATGCCAAGTGCCGGCAGGGAGGTGAGTGCCGGCAGATTGCTGCCGTCCAGTTTCACAAGGTCCGGTCCGGCGCCGTCGAGGTGCCGGCGGACGAATTTCTCGACGTAAAAGGCAAGCTTGCGCTTTCCGGCCTGCGTCATGCCGATACCGTCGGCCTCACGCAGGCGGGCCTGCTGACCGTTCATGTCGTAACCGGTGATGACGAATTTGCCGGCTTCGTCGACAAAACCGTCCCAGACATCCACGAACTCGCCGCCGAATTTTTCCACATGGCTGCGGTAAAGCCGGTTGAACCCAACGAGATCCGCAGAAAGCGAGGGAGACTGGAAGGCGGGCAGACCCACCCATAATAGCGGCACTTTCGGGCGGCCGGCGAGGGTGAGAAGCTCATCGATCCGCCTCTCATATTCCTTGAGCCAGACCTCCGTGCCGAATTTTTCCTTGATATCGCCGATCTGCATCTGCTGGCGATCGTTCGAGCCCATCATGATGACGATGGTGGCGGGGTTGGTCTCGCTTATGAATTGCGGCAGGTTTTTGAACCAGTCGTAATAATCGGTGCGCACCAGGCCGGAAGAGCCATTGGCACGCACATCGACCGCAATTGCCGGCGAGCTGGCAAAGGCATTGACCAGCTCTTCCCCCATTCCGCCGGCGAGGAAATCACCGATAACAAGGACGCGCCTGGCATTTTCAAGCTTGGCGGCAGGCTCCGGCTTAGCGGTTCGCATCTGCACCACCGAAGGCGCTTTCCTTGCTGGTTGCGGGCGGGTAACCGATCTTTCACGCGGCGCGGATGGGAAATCGCGCCGGTTGCGGGGCTGGTATTCGCGGCCTGATCCGCCATCGCGGCCCACCGGCCTGCCGAACAGCATTTCAAACAGGGTGCGCCGCTGTTCCTGTGCCAAGCTCTCGGAGGGTACGAGCGGCATGGCAAGAACAGCGGAAAGAAGGACAGCGCAGAAACGCCAGCCGGTTCTTCCAGTTTTTTCCGCAGGTTTCGTACTCATGACATCGGCCCTTCCGGATATTTCGGCGGCGTTTCGTAACTGCCGCCGAACTCGCCGGCACATTATCAGTTGCGGAGGGCTCTCAGCAACCGCTGCGACGGCTGGCCGTCCGCGTCCATCCCCATGCGTGACTGGATGGCACTGATGGCGGCCTTGGAACCGGAGCCGAAGTTGCCGTCGACTTCACCGTCATAATAGCCGAGTTCCTTCATGCGGGTCTGAAGTTCGAATTTTTCGCGAATATCCAGCGTACCGTCCGGACGCGGCCACTTCTGCTGCATGCCGCCGTAACCGGCGATTTCATCCGCGAGCAGTCCGACGGCGAGCGCATAGCTGTCGGAGGCGTTGTATTTCTTGATGGTGAAGAAGTTCTTCATCATCAGGAAGCCCGGGCCGTTTGCCCCACCCTGCAGTTTCAGCATCGCGCGGTCGGAACCACGGGTGAAATTCTTGCCGTTGGGGCGGGTGAAGCCAAGCTTTGCCCATTCCGCGATGGTCTTCGTCTGGCCTTCATACCGCGCGCCGCCACGCGGAACGGCGGTTTCGTAACCCCATGTCCGGCCGGGCTCCCAGCCGTTTTTCGCGAGAAGATTGGCGGCAGTTGCGAGAGCGTCCGGGACGGAATGCCAGATGTCCCGTTTGCCATTGCCATCCGCATCTACCGCGTAAAGCAGGTAGCTTGTCGGGATGAACTGGGTATGGCCCATCGCGCCGGCCCAGGAGCCCGTCAGCTGTTTGGGGGTGACGTCACCCGCCTGAAGGATCCTGAGCGCGGCAATCAATTGCGTGCGCGCGAATTTGGCGCGCTTGGGATCGGAATAGGCGAGCGTTGCCAGCGCTTGCGGGATGTTGTGCAGACGCTCCGGCTTTTCGAGAACCGCGCCGTAATTCGATTCCATCGACCAGATGGCGAGAATGATGTGCTTGTCGACGTTGAAGTTGCGCTCGATCCAGTTGAGGGTCGTCGCGTGTTTCATCTTCATTTCGCGGCCAATCCGCACCGTGTACGGATTGACGCGGGAGTCGAGATAATCCCAGATTTGCGTTGTGAACTCCGGTTGGAAAGTGGCCTTGCGCAAAGCGTCGGGATCCGGCTCGCTAACGCCGGCAAAGGCTTTCTGATAGGTCGCCTTGCTAATGCCTTCTTTCGCGGCTGTTGCATAGAACTGGTTGATCCACTGACGGAATCCGGCATCGGCGCGGGCCGAAACCGGCGCCAGCGAGATTACCAGGCCAGCAGCCACCATGCAGCCGAATTTGCGGACATCTGAAAGGATCATCTTTGTCATCGTCTGTCTTTCGTTCTCTCGAATGTCATTTCGATTGCGAAAACGCATCGGGCGTCATCATGGATAACAAAAGAACGTCAACAAATTCTTTACCATTAATAGATGGTAGCGTCACCCTTTACAAAACGTTGTTGTTTTTGAAATAACAACAGCGTGCGGGGATTGTGATCAAGTGTTATCTCTCAGGAGGAATATGTGGTAGAACATAAGAAAATTCGGAAGGCCGTATTTCCCGTCGCAGGTCTCGGCACGCGCTTTCTGCCCGCAACCAAAGCAGTTCCAAAGGAAATGCTCACCGTCGTAGATAAGCCGGTTATTCAGTACGTCGTCGATGAAGCGGCAGAAGCGGGTATCGAGCATTTTGTATTTGTCACCGGCCGCGGCAAGGCGGTGATCGAAGATTATTTTGATATTCAATTTGAACTTGAACAGATGCTGCGCGAGCGCAACAAGAATGCCGAGCTGACACTGCTGGCTGGCCTTCTGCCCAAGGCAGGTACCGCAAGCTTCACGCGCCAGCAGGTGCCGCTCGGCCTGGGCCATGCGGTCTGGTGCGCCCGTGATATCGTCGGCGACGAGCCTTTCGCCGTGCTTTTGCCTGACATGATCATGCATTCACAGAAAAGCTGCCTGAAGGGCATGGTCGAACTTTACGACCAGACCCAGGGCAACGTCATCGCCGTGCAGGAATGCGCTCCCGACCAGACGCATAAATATGGTATCGTCGGTGTGGGCGAGACCGTGGGTGAGGGTTTCAAGATCACCGAAATGGTTGAAAAGCCTGCAAAGGGTACGGCGCCTTCGAATTTCTACATTAACGGTCGCTATATTCTTCAGCCCGAGATTTTCGATATTCTCGAAAATCAGGAGCGTGGCGCCGGTAATGAAATCCAGTTGACAGACGGCATGCTGACGCTTGCCAAGTCGCAGGAGTTTGCAGGCTATCATTTCCGCGGTCAGACCTTCGATTGCGGTGCCAAGGATGGCTTCATTCTGGCCAATGTCGCTTTCGCTCTCGAGCGCGGCGATATCCGTCCGGCAATCGAAGAGCCGATCAAGGCCCTGATCGACGGGCTGAAGTGAGAGACCAGAGAATAGATGACAAAATCCCGGCCTTCGCGCCGGGATTTTTATTTGGCGCTTATCGCTTCAGGACAAGCCCTGCACCGACGCGAAGTTCGCTGCTGTCATAAACCGGTGTCCACTGGTAGCTGACATCGGCAGTCAGATCGAGATAACGGTTGAGACCCCAGGTCAGGCCGGCACCCGCCGTATATTCCACGGCGTCCTCCGTGTCGGAGGAGGGGAATGTGCGATGCACGATTTGCCCGGTTAATCGCGCTACCAGATTGCTGCGCAATTCGTGGGTCAGCCCGGCATCCAGGCGATAGGAAACCCATCCGCCCTGCGGGCCGCCGGCGAAATCCTCTATTGTCGTGCGCAGGCCAAGATTGACATTCGTGCCGCGCTGGGGTGACCAGTTAAGTTCGCCGTCCAGCGTCAACGCGCCGATCGACGCAAGGCGATCATCGTCGTATTGTTTGCGCAGATAACCGATGGCGGCTTCGCCACGGGTCTTTTCGCCGAGATCGACCTCTGCCCCAATCTTCGCCCCATAGGCATTGGATGAACGGGCATAACCGGAATTGTCGAGGCGGCTGTCATATTTCGTTGTGCCGGCGTTCAGTTCGAGGAAGGGGATCAGCGCTGGTGACAGCTCATAGCCGAGGCGTCCGCGCAGATACGCACCATTCTGATCACGGTCACTGAGGCTGATCGGCCGGCCATCGAGACCCTTCGCGTCGGTATACACCGTACGGGACAGGTCAAGCGCGGCCAGACCTCGCAGCTTGCCGAAATCCCGCTCTATCGATGCCCCGGCGCTGAAATGGTGTTCGCCACCCTGCACGGCGGCGCCGGTCAAGGCATTGGGATCGGTCGTGTCTTCACGGCTGAATTCGTAACCGGCCTTGAGGTTGGCGGTTGTTTCTGATCCGAGGTCAAGACGCAGATCGGCCTCTATCCGCGCCCTTGGTTCTTCTCCGTCCTTATCACCGAAGTTTTTCTCCCACGCGCCGTCTCCGGTGACAGTCAAAGCATGGCGGGACCAGTCGCTGGTGAGCGTTCCGCGTATGCCCGTCGTCAGATAGTTTCGTCGCGAGGGACCACCCGTATTCCTCTGTTTTTCCGTGTTGATGGTCTGACTGATCGAAGGCCGGAGCAGAAGGGTGCCCAGCCGAATTCCCGGAGTCTGTCCGGGTTTGGTAACAACGCGTGGGTTTTCGCCCCCGTCCACGGTCGGCTCATAGGGGTTGTCTGCGTCGGCATAGGGCTGCCCCGCTTCGTCCTGCTGCTCGGAAATCGCGTCACCGGGATTATTTGAGGGGCGCCAGAGTTGGGGCGTGGGGACAGGTGCCGTTGTGGCCTGGGCCGTGCCCGCCATTGTCCCGGGGGTCGGTCCGGGAGCGGCGGAGCCAATGCCATCGGCCGTGGCAGCGGCGCCCGGCATTGCCGGGGCGGCAGTCGCCGTCTGTGCAGAAGCATCTTCGTGGTGGTAAAAAAGCGTGCAGGCGAGCAGCAGGGTTGCTGCTTTCCGCGACGTCGGCAGACGTGTGGCGGTGCCCTTCACAGTCATTCCTTTTCACCCGGCGAATGGGCCGAATGCCGGACCGACAGTCGTCCAATACATTGCCGCAGGCCCCAGTCAGAAAGGCCGACGAAACGACATGGACAAACCAGGGACCAAACAGTCGACGCAAGTTTTAACATCGTTTTAACAATAGGTTTTTTATGGTTAACAGTTGATAAAGATCGCCGGAATTTCCTGATGTCACGGGGAGGCGTCCTGGAGTGCCGTCCACTCCCGTTACCTGCGCGCACCGGTCAGAGCTGGCGGCAGCGGGGCTGTTCGCAAATGCAAAATATTCCTAATATGAAAAGATTAAAACGTTTCAATTTGGCACGGAATCGCCCTATGATTAACGAAAGTTGACCTTCCATTGCCCGGCAAATCGTATTGAATTTTATTTTGTGTGACAGTGTCGTTTCATGAAAGCCGTTTTGAATATCAAACAGGTCGGTTTCTATTGTTGGGATATTACCAATGACCGCTTCTATTTGGATGAAGTGTGCGCTGAACTATTCGGAATTCCACTAAGACAGGCAATGCAGGGCATCAGTATTTTCCAAATACTCGAAAAAGTGGATCTGGATCATCGGAATCGGGTGATAGAGACCGCCTTGAACACCCTGAAGGACGCAAGCTTCTACAGTCAGGAATATGCCGTGCGCCGCACCGACGGTTCGGTTTCCTGGGTGAGGACCGCTGGCCGATATCTCGTCGATGAAGAAAACATTCCCTTTAAGCGGCTGGGAACCATGGAGGAAATTTCTCCGCCGGATCTGCGCCACTAAAGCAGGCGGCTTCCGGCAGGGAGTGGACTTATTCCGGCTGAAAGAGTAACAGTCGGCCATGATTACGCGCGCCGTCAACTTGGTCGAAGACAATGCCATCGAATCCGCCGTACGGACGATTTCGATGGAGCGGGCGGGCCTTGCCGCCCTCGAGACGGCTCTGCGAGACGGTCTCTCGGTCCCCTTCTGCAAGGCGATCGAAACAATCGGCCAGTCGAACGGCCGTCTCATCATAACCGGTGTGGGCAAAAGCGGGCATATAGGTGCGAAGCTGGCGGCCACCTTTGCGTCCACTGGAACGCCGGCATTTTTTGTCCATGCGGCGGAGGCCAATCACGGCGATCTGGGCATGATCGGCGGTGACGACGTGGTTCTGGCCATCTCCAAGGGTGGGGAAAGTGCCGAATTGCGCAGCATTATCAATTATTCGCGCCGCTTTTCCATTCCGCTGATCGCGCTCACCTGTTCCGAGACATCATCGCTGGCGAAGGCTTCCGATATCGTATTGCTGGTTCCCAATGAGCAGGAAGCCTGCCCGCTTGGCCTTGCGCCCACAACCTCCACATTGATGCAGCTTGCACTTGGTGATGCCCTTGCTGTTGCGCTGCTGGAAGCGCGCAATTTTACGGCGGGCGATTTCAAGGTATTTCACCCCGGCGGCAAGCTGGGCGCCAGTCTCACGCTGGTCAGCGACATAATGCATACCGGTGATCGTGTGCCGCTGGTCAACAGAGGAACGGCCATGCCGGAAGCCGTGGGTGTTCTCTCCCGCAAGCATTTCGGCTGCGTCGGCGTTCTCGATGAGGACGGGCGTCTGTGCGGCATCGTCACCGAGGGGGACATGGCGCGCAACCTGTCGCGCAATCTTGCCGAATTGACCGTGGACGATATCATGACCCGGACGCCCAAGACGGTCAAAAAATCGGTCCTGGCAACGGGTGCGCTGGCAACGCTCGAAAAATTCCACATCGGCGCATTGATCGTGGTTGATGACGATAACCGGCCGATAGGGCTGGTGCATTTCCACGATCTGCTGAGAATCGGCGTGGCCTGAGGCCCGCCGATCCTGAGAAGGCTGATCCTGAAAACCTATCGCTCTAACGGCTCGACTGTCAGCGTTCGTCCCCGGGCGGAAGCGATCTTCACCCGGGTTCCCGCCGGCAGGTCTTCACCGTTGACCGGCCACCAGGTATCGTCCAGCCTGATACGGCCCCGCCCTTCGACAATCGGTTCCTGAAGCGTCGCCGTGCGGCCGACAAGGCTTGCCTCTCGCTGGTTGAGGAAGGGCTCGTCGCTTGTCGCCCGGTTTCTGCCGAAGTATTTCCGGCCGAGCAGAGCGAAAACGACGGAGAGCGCGGCAAACATCACTAACTGCAATTGCCACGCCCAAAACGCTGTTTGCCAAAGGAGCAGCGAGAGCGCACCGATGACCAGTGCGGCAAGGCCGATCCAGATCAGAAAGACGCCGGGGGCGATGAGTTCGGCAGCGAGCAGCACGAAAGCGACGATCCACCAGCTCCATGGTCCAAGTTCCGTGGCAAGCCCTTGCAGCATCGTCACTTCTCCGAGGAAGAACCGAAGGGATTGCCGGGAGCCGTGACGTTAATCGTCTGGCCCGAAGCCCGTGTCGGCGGCACGGAGCGGGAGGATGCGGGGGCGGCGGGAGCAGTGGGCGCGTCTCCGTCGTTGCCGAAGACCTCTTTAGCAATCGTGCCGATACCGCCGAGAGAGCCGATCAGCGCCGAGGCCTCCATCGGCATCAGCACGATCTTGGCGTTTTTGGCCGTGCCAATCTCTGCAAGTGCTTCGGTGTATTTCTGAGCAACGAAATAGTTGATGGCATGGACATTGCCGGCGGCAATGGCTTCCGACACCATCCGGGTGGCGTTGGCTTCGGCCTCGGCGAGACGTTCGCGCGCTTCGGCGTCGCGGAACGCTGCTTCGCGCTGGCCTTCCGCTTCCAGAATAGCGGATTGTTTTGCGCCTTCCGCGCGCAAAATCTGGGCATTGCGGGCGCCTTCCGCCTCCAGCACCTGCGCGCGTTTTTCGCGCTCCGCCTTCATCTGCCGCGCCATGGAATCGACGAGATCCTTCGGCGGCGCGATATCCTTGATTTCAATGCGGGTGACCTTGATGCCCCATGGTCCCACGGCCTCATCCACCACGCGCAGAAGGCGGTCGTTGATGGCGTCGCGGTTCGACAGCAATTCATCGAGGTCCATCGAACCCATGACCGAGCGGATATTGGTCATGGTAAGGTTCTGGATGGCGTTTTCCAGATTGGCGATCTGATAGGCAGCCTGCGCCGCGTTCAGAACCTGATAAAACGCCACCGCATCGGCGGAAACGCTGGCATTGTCGCGGGTGATGACTTCCTGGGTGGCGATGTCGAGCACCTGCTCCATCACGTTCATGCGGGCGCCGATGCGCTCGAAGAAGGGTACGATGAGGTTCAGGCCAGGCTCGAGCGTGCGCGTATAGCGCCCGAAACGTTCCACCGTATAGCGGTATCCCTGTGGCACGGTCTTGATGCCGGCAAACAGCACCAGAATGACCAGAACCACGGCTGCCAAGACGACGATGTCGAAACCGCCCAATGCGATCATCACTTTACCCTCCAGCACATCATGATCAGGGTTTTACCCCCGTATCGTTATGGCAAGATTACACCCAGCCTTGCAACTCCCGCCGCACAACCTTTTCGAGAACGGTCATGCCCTCGACACTGTCATTCAGGCATGGGATGTGGGTGAATTTCTCGCCGCCATTATGCAGGAAGATTTCTCCGGCTTCACCGGCAATTTCCTCCAGGGTCTCAAGACAATCCGATACGAAGCCGGGATTCATCACGGCTATACGTTTGATGCCTTCCGAGGCGAGTTTTTCCACGGTCTTGTCGGTATAGGGCTGGAGCCACTCTTCCGGTCCGAAACGGGACTGGAACGTGATCATGAAGTTCTTTTCGGTCAAGCCCAGAGCCTCGCGCAGCAGACGGGCGGTTTTCTGGCAATGGCAATAATAGGGGTCGCCCTTTTTGAAATAGGATTGCGGAATGCCGTGGAAGGAGGTGATCAGCATCTCCGGCTCCCAGTCCAGCGTCGCCAGATGGTTTTTGACGGAGGCGGCGAGCGCCCCGATATAGGCGGGATCGTCATGATAGGGCGGCACGGTGCGGATCGCTGGCTGCCAGCGCAGTTTCATCAGATGTTCAAACGCCTTGTCGTTCACGGTCGCCGTGGTGGACGCGGCATATTGCGGATAAAGCGGAAAAAGCAGGATTTTTTCGCAGCCCTGTTCTTTAAGCGCGTCGATCTTCGAGGCGATGGAAGGCTGCCCGTAACGCATTGCCCAGTCCACAACCACGTTGGGCAAATCCTTCAATGCCTGCGCCATCAACTCGCCCTGGCTGCGCGTATATGTGCGCAGGTAGCTTTCGTTGCGCTCGTGGTTCCAGATTTCCTCGTAGGCCTTGCCAACCTTCTGCGGGCGCTTGTTGAGGACGATGCCGTAAAGGATCGGGTACCAGTAGAGGCGCGACCATTCGATAACGCGCTTGTCGCTCAGGAACTCCGCCAGATAACGGCGCATCGGCCAATAATCCGTACCATCGGGCGTGCCGAGATTGACGAGCAGCACGCCCACCTTGCCAAATGCGACACGGGGATGGTTCGCGGGGAGTGCGGATAGTTCTGTCACCATGAATGATACCCTGAAACTCGAACTGGTTGTGCGAGGGACGCTCCGCCTCGGATAAAGGCTGGAAACGCTCCATCGTCTGTTTATTGACCCCAACGCAAACAGCAATGAAGTTTGGCTGGACGTGCCCGAGCTATACGCCCGTGGCGTTACTTTGTTCATCGTGTTCTAGACGAAATTCTTCAGGATTAAACCACCGCCACCGGCTATTTCCGCCATTCCGGCAGGCACATGCCTTCAGGCGGCAAAATCATTACCGTAAGTATCTGTTTTTAATTAGAAAAAAGAAGCCGGCCCAGAAATTCGAGGGCCGGCTTCGTGTCTGCGGCATATTGCCCTGTCTGCTGTAGCCCCGCTTATTGAGCCGGCAGTTCCAGCTCCTCGCCGATTTCGATGTGGTTCGGATGCTTCAGCGTGTTTGCCTTGGCAATTCTCTGCCAGAGCGCGCCGTCGCCATATTTCTCCGCAGCAATTTTCCAGAGCGAATCGCCTTTTTCCACCACATATTTGCTGGCGGCTGCAGCAGCTGCAGCAGGCGTCGTTGTGGGCGGTGCGGGCGTGGCAGGGGCTGCAGGCGCGGGTGCCGGTGTGGCGGCCGGAGCGGCTGTCGTCGCTGCCGGCGCGGGTGCTGCGGGCTTCGCCGGGGCGACGTAACCTGCGGGCGTCACTTCGGCGATGCGGCCATCCGTATAGGGCTTATAGGGGCTGTTGGCGGTAATATAGGCCGCGACGGCCTCCTCGAGATTGGGGCCGAAATCATAAGCGTTGATGGCTTTGGTCGCAAAAACCTTGAAGCCGTCACCCCCGGTCCGCACGTAGTTATTGGCCGCAACGATATAGGTCTTGGCGGGATCGAGAGGCACGAAGGCATCGCCTTCCTTGACTTCGACGGAAACGACGCGGCTGCCGGCCGGCTTCGAGCGGTCGAAGGAATATTTCATGCCGGAAACCTGCATGAAGCGGCCCGCACCGTCATCGATCTGGCTGACGCCGTTTTCGAGGGCGGCACGAATATCCTCGCCCTTGAGCTGGAAGGTTGCGACGGTGTTCTGGAACGGCAGAACCGTCAACACTTCACCCATGGAGACATCGCCGCCATCGATGGAGGAACGCAGGCCGCCGCTATTTGCAAAAGCGATGGTGACGCCCTGATCCTTGACGCGGGCCAGCGTTGCGTCGGCCACCAGATTGCCCATCGAGCATTCCTTCACGCGGCAAATCTTGCGGTCGCCCTCGATCGGGCCCTCAGAAGTGCCGACCACCTTGGCTTTCAGGGCTTCGATCGGCGCCTTCAGTTCATCGATACGCTTCAGCGTGGCTTCATCGGGCTTGAAGGAGGAATCGACGAGGATCGGGTCTCCCTTGCTTTCCTTAACCACGCCGTTGTCGTCGAAGACGACTTTGAGGTCGCCAAGATATTTGCTGTACTGGCCGGCCTGCACGACAGGAACCTTGTAGCCGCCGGGATTGTCAACGAGCGTCGGATAAGGGCCTTCGGCTTTCTGGTCGGTGTTCGACAGCAGCGTATGCGAATGGCCGCCAACCACAACATCGACATCGGGAATTTTGGCGATGAATTCCAGATCGCGCGGGTAGCCGACATGGGTGAGCGCGATGATCTTATCGACGCCGTCCTGCTTCAGCTTCTGTACCTGTTCGCTAATTTTCGCGACATCTTCGGCAATGGTGATGTTGGGACCAGGTGTTGCCAGTTCGGCCGTATCGTTGGCAACGGCGCCGACGATACCGATTGTCTGTCCGCCGACCTCGAGCACGATGGACGGCTTTACCCGGTCGCCGATTTTAGAGGCGGCGGTGGCCACCACGTTGGCGGTCACGACGGGGAATTGAACCTTGTCGAGGAAGCCGGCGAGCCCGTCCTCGCTATCGTCGAATTCATGGTTGCCGACTGTCATCGCGTCGAACTTCATGGCATTCAGCATTTCCGCTTCCACCGTGCCCTTGTAGGTGGTGTAGAACAGTGAGCCTTGGAAATTGTCGCCGGCATTGAGCAGCAGGACGTTTTTTCCCCCGGCCTTCAGGGCATCCCTTGTCTGGTTGATCGCTGTCAGCAGGCGCGCGGCACCGCCGAAGCATTCATTCTTGCCTTCCTCTTCCGCAGAGCAGGTCGAGTCGAATTTGTTGATCGATTCGATACGGGAGTGAAAATCGTTGATGTGAAGAATGTTGAGCTCGTAATCGGCCAGAGCCGCGCCGGCGGAAAGCGTTATCGCCGAAACGCTCAGCATGCCCAGTCCCAAAATTTTCTTCATGGTCCCTCTCTCCTGTTCAAAGCGGAAGCCCTGGCCGGTTGATCATTCTCCGACCGCGCTCATTCTTTAGTCCGAAAACATGTCAGTCTTTCGAAAACCGGATGTTTCCATTTAGCGGCAGTCGCCGCAAGCGAAATTATGACAGGTAGGCAATAAAGAAAAACGCACGCCAAAGGCGTGCGTCTGAGGGGTTTATCTTATTGAATAGGTGATATTATCAGCCCTGACGCGTGAGCGAGAACTGGCTGTTTGTGTCCGTCGTGCAGTTCAATTGTGACGGGGAGACGAGGGCGCAGTTGACGCGCGACTGCGTGTTGCGCACCAGCGACGTCATATTGATTTCGTAAAGCGTCGGCGAAATGGTGACATAGGTGCCGGAGGCCAGCAGCGTGTTGGTGTCGGTTGACCGGGTGGAGAAGGCGCCGTTCTGGAAGGTCGATACGATGCCGTTGCGGTCGATCCAGCGGCCGTCGACAGCCGGCCCGCGGGACAGGGACGGCGCCATCGAGGTTTGCTGCGATGGACCCGGCGCGACGCATGAAGACACTGCGATGGCGGCTGAAAGCAAAGCCGCGCTTGTCTTGAAGTTCATGAGCCTGTTCTCCTGCGATTCGGTAAAAGCTTCTTGCTTCGACCATGCCGTGAAGCGTTCTTTATTTCAAGGCAACGTTGTTCGCTCTACCCGGTTCCTGAAGTCGTTCACGAAAGTCCCAGCGTGGTAAATATGAGACTCTTCCATCAGCGCACGAGGATGTTGCGGAACTGCCAGGGATCGGACTTGTCGAGATTTTCGGGGAACAGGCCGGGACGACCATCAAGCGGTGTCCAGTCGGTATAATGACCCTCGACCGGGCCGAGATAGGGGCGCTGCACTTCAAGGCAGCGGCGATAGTCCATCTCGTCGGCTTCGACGATGCCGACCTGAGGATTTTCGAGCGCCCAGACCATGCCGGCCAGCACCGCCGAACTGACCTGCAGTCCGGTCGCGTTCTGGTTCGGGGCAAGCGACCGCGCCTCTTGCAGGCTGAGCCGGGAGCCATACCAATAGGCGTTTTTTTTGTGACCATAAAGCAGGACGCCCAGTTCGTCGGCGCCATCGACAAGCTCGTCTTCGCCCAGCACATGCTGAACCGGCTGGGGAATGCCGCCATTGCCGAAGAGTTCATGCAGGGAGAGAATCGCGTCGTTGCAGGGGTGGTAGGCATAATGACAGGTGGGTCGGTATGTCACGTCGCCACCATCGTTGCGGACGGTGAAATAATCCGAAATCGAAATCGCCTCATTGTGCGTGACGAGAAATCCATATTGCGGCCCAAGGCCCGGGCACCATGTGCGTACTCTTGTGTTGGCGCCCGGCTGATCGAGATAGATCGCTGCCTTGCTGCCCTTCTTCTGTTTTTTTGCGTTTTTCGGCATCCAGTTCTCATGCGTTCCCCAGCCGAGCTCGGCCGGCTGAAAACCTTCCGCGATAAAACCTTCGACGGACCACGTGTTCCAGAAAGCGCCGAAGGGTTTGGGTTCTTTCGCCCGCTGGGTGTCGCGTTCAGCCACGTGAACACCCTTGACGCCAAGCCGCTCCATCAGTTTCGCCCAGCCTTCCCGGTCATGGGACTGCGGCTCCTCGATGTCGACGCCGATATCCTTTGCGAGATTGACGAGTGCCTGTTTCACGAACCACGAGACCATGCCCGGATTGGCGCCGCACGTCGAAACGGCCGTCGTGCCGCCGGGTCTGCGCGCCTTTTCCTTGAGCATGGTCTCGCGCAGCGAATAATTCGTTCTCGCGGCATTGTCGGCATCGGCATCGAAATAAAAGCCGGGCCATGGCTCGACGACGGTGTCGATGTAGAGCATGCCGTGTTTACGGCAAATCCGCATGAGATCGACGGATGCGGCATCCACGGAAAGGTTGACGCAGAAACCTTGACCCCGCACGCCTTTAAGAAGCGGCTTGAGAACCTCCTTATAGTTCTCCTTTGTCAGGTGTGTCTGGATATGACGGATGCCCTTCTCGGCCAGAAACGGGGCGATGTCTGCGCGCGGATCGATGACCACGAGGCGGGTCCGGTCGAAATTGAAATGACGTTCGATCAACGGAAGAGTGCCGCGCCCGATGGAGCCGAAGCCGATCATGATGATTGGGCCATCGATATCGCCATAAATCGGGTGGTTTGCGTCCGTCATTCGTCAATTTTCCTTTTTCAGCCAATAAGTAAGCTAGATCACAAAAGCGTGCCACAATAAAGGGCAGGCAGATGACGGACATATGACGGTGCTGCCCGCAAGGTCGGTTCAGCTTCTCTTCCCTTCATTCTGCCTCTTCGCATTTTGGAGGGCGCGTTTATAATTGAACTCTTCTTTTCGCCATCGACCAAGGCTCGGGGAGGGCTTGACGGGATGATGGGGGAGGGATTTCTCCATCACAGGAGTTGCCTGTTGAGTGATCTTTTCGCGCGTGTAACAGCGCTTCAGAGTGCCACCCCCGTTTTGATCGCCCTCTATGATTCCGACGATCGGTTGCGGCATGCCAATCCGTCGTTTCGGGAGAGCTTCAGGCTTGCCGAAGATGATTTTCCGACCTGGGCGGATATCATGCGGCTGAACCACCGGCTGCGGACCGGTGTCGTCATTCGCAACAATGATTTCGAGGGATGGCTGCTGTCGGCGCAGTCCCGTCGCGGCAAGCTGCCTTACCGCGCCTTCGAGATGGACATGTATGACGGCCGCTGGTTCTGGATGACGGAAACGGTGCAGCAGGATGGCTGGATGCTGTGCGTTGCAAGCGATGTCACCGAATTGCGCCAGGGTTACAGAACGCTGAGGCAGGACAGGGATCTGGCCGTACGCGCCTCCCAGACGGACGAACTCACGGGAACGGCGAACCGCCGCTTCGTCTTCGCCAAGCTGGCGTTGCAGGTCGAGCAGGTCTCAAAGGGGCTGGAAGCCTCTTTTTGCCTTTGCACGCTCGATATCGATTTTTTCAAGCAGATCAATGATCGTTTCGGTCATAAGTGCGGTGACGCGGTGCTGCGCGATTTTGTCGGCGTCGCCCATTCCGTCATCCGCAGGGTCGATTGTTTCGGCAGGATCGGTGGTGAAGAGTTCATGCTCGTCCTGCCGAGAACGTCTCTCGCCGAGGGGCGGGACATTGTCGAGCGGCTGCTGCAGCGAGTTCGGCTTTCGCGACCTCTCGCGGATTTTCCGGATTTCTCCTACAGCTGCTCGGCCGGCATGACGGCCTATCGGACGGCGGAAAGCGCGGACGATATTTTCACGCGTGCCGATCAGGCCCTTTATGCGGCCAAGGAGAAGGGCCGCGACCGGCTTCTGGCGGTAACGGTTTAGATGAGTTCCGCCGCAACCAGCCCATGCAGCGAATTGCCGACGAAGAGCCTGCGGCCGGCAATGTCTTCCGGCCTCAGTGCCTGTCCACGCGCCTTGCGTTCGCGGATCAGATCGGCGCGCAGCACGCCCGGCAGAATGCCGCTGTCGAGCGGCGGCGTCAGCAATTGCCCATCTGGCATTTCCACGAAAATGCTGGTCGATGATCCCTCGCACAATTCGCCGCGTTCGTTGAGCAGCAGCACCTCGTCGGCCTCTCCGGCTGAAAATTCAGCACGGGCGGCGTCATAGGGTTCGCGGCGCGAGGACTTATGGCGATAGAAGGTATCAGTGGAATCGAGTGTGACGTTCCGGGCGATACGAACCCGCCAGACCGTATCCTGTCGCAGGGGCTCGAACTCGGTGGTTTCGATGTCCAGTTCCCCCTTGTAGTTCATCACCAGCCTGACGCAGAGCGGCTTGTCGCCGCCCACCGCCTTTTCCAGCGCCTGAACCGCATTGGCCGGGGCACGGAAACCGAGCGCGTCGGCAGAGCGCAGCAGCCGGCGGATATGCTGGTCAATGCGCTGAAAGCCGGTCTGTGGCTCCCAGCGCAGCGTTTCCCTCAAGGTCAGATCGGCGGGTTTGCGTTTCATGGCCTGTGCTCGTCGCCCGAAATTGATGACCGGCATCCTGTGCCGGCACTATCAACCGGCAAAGCTTATCCGGAACAGGATAGCCCTGCCGGTGGATGAGATTAAGCCTGCCTGTTATCCAGCGCTTCCAGCTCGTCGATCAGCCCCTCGATCATCGAAAGCCCCTTGTCCCAGAAGGAGGGATCGGTCGCATCAAGGCCGAAGGGCTTCAGGAGTTCCGAATGGTGCTTGGTGCCGCCCGCCCTCAGAAGCTCGAAATACTTCTCCTGAAAGCCCGACTCGGCCTTCTGGTAAACCGCATAAAGCGAGTTTACCAGGCAATCGCCAAAGGCATAGGCGTACACATAAAAGGGCGAGTGGATGAAATGGGGGATGTAGGTCCACCAGGTTTCATAGCCTTCGGAAATCCGGATCGCCGGACCCAGGCTCTCGGCCTGAACGGAAAGCCACAAGTCGCCGATCTGCTCGGAGGTCAGTTCACCCTGCTTGCGCGCAGTGTGAAGCTTGCGCTCGAATTCATAAAAAGCAATCTGGCGCACGACCGTATTGATCATGTCCTCGACCTTGCGGGCGAGCATGGCCTTGCGTTCCCGAACATCCTTCGTGTCATCGAGCAGTTTGCGGAAGGTCAGCATTTCCCCGAACACCGAGGCCGTTTCAGCCAGAGTGAGAGGCGTCGCGCACATCAGGGCCCCCTGTTCGCCGGCCAGAACCTGATGCACGCCGTGGCCAAGCTCATGGGCAAGCGTCATCACGTCGCGTGGTTTGCCGAGATAGTTGACCAGCACATAGGGATGGGCCGAGGGCACGGTGGGATGTGCAAAGGCACCCGGCGCCTTGCCGGGGCGGGCAGGGGCGTCGATCCATTCTTCATCGAAGAAGCGGCGGGCAATATCGGCCATTTCCGGCGCGAAGTCGCCATAGGCGGAAAGTACGGTATCCTTTGCCTCATCCCACGAAATGATCGTGTTCGACGTATCGGGAAGGGGCGCGTTGCGGTCCCAATAATTCATCTGCTCCATGCCCAGCCACTTCGCCTTCATGGCGTAATAGCGATGTGAAAGGCGCGGGTAGGCTTTTTTGACTGCCGCCGCCAGCGCATCGACAACCTCGCGCTCGACGCGGTTCGCCAGATGGCGGCTATCGGCAATATCCTCGAATTTGCGCCAGCGGTCGGAAATATCCTTGTCCTTGGCGAGCGTGTTGGTGATGAGCGTGAAGACCCGCAGATTGGCCTTGAAGGTGGCGCTCAGCGCTTCCGCCGCCTTCTTTCGGGTTTCCGGTTCCGGCTCCTGAAGCATGTTGAGCGTCACTTCCAGCGGCAGGCTTGCACCGTCTATGTCGAAACGCAGATCTGCCATCGTCTCGTCGAAGAGGCGGTTGAACGCCGCCGCGCTGGTCATCGATTTTTCGAGGAAAAGCTGTTCGAGCTGATCATCGAGCTGGTGCGGCTTGTCCTTGCGCAAATCCACGAGCCAGGGGCGGTAATGGCCTGCAGCTGCATCATTCGCCATGCAGGCGTCCATCGTGGCGTCGTCGATGCGGTTGAGTTCGAGCGTGAAGAACAGGAGGTGGGAGGAAATATCCGTCAGTTTCGCCTGGGCGTCGCCGTAGAGTTTGCCGTTTGCCGGATTGGATGTGTCGGAAAAATAGGTGAGCCCGGCAAAAGAGCCGATGCGGCCGATAAGATCGTCCAGCGCTTCATATTCCTTCAGCGCCGCGCCGATGCCCTTTTCGCCCGTCGCCTTTGCGGCGGCCTCAAGCTTGCCCTTCCATTTCTGCTCGAAAGCAGCCGCCATCGACGCCGATTTCTCCAAGTCACCCCTGTATTCGGCCGAATCTCCCGACGGATAAAGGTCCGAAAGCTTCCAGCCGGGCAAGTCGCCGAGCACTGGGGCGGCTGTTTCGGCGAGGGCGAAGACAGGCTGCGGAACGGGTTGGTTGAGGGTCATCGGATATGTCCTTCTGATTATGCTTTGCGCAGCATATGGGGCCTTTGTTTCCCGCGGCAATGGATAAAATGCAAGCAATTCTCAAAACTGGATGTTCAAGTCTCCCGTGCCAGAGTGCGGCACAAGGGACCGCATGACGCAGGTCCATAAACCGGAAACCGGAGCTAAAAATGACCGCGCATGTTCTTGTGATAGACGACGATCCCGTCCAGCGCCGCCTGCTCAAAAATGCGGTGGAACGTTATGGGCACCTGGCCCTGCTTGCCGAGAACGGCAAGGCCGGCCTGGAGCTCCTCAAGCAATATAGCGGTGAAATAAATGTCGTCGTCCTCGATCTCATGATGCCGGAGATGGATGGTCTCGGCTTTCTGAAAGCCGTCGGTGAACTGGGCGTCGACGTTCCGGTCATCGTCCAGACGGGGCAGGGCGGCATCGACACGGTGGTGCAGGCAATGCGCGCCGGCGCCTTCGATTTCGTCGTCAAGCCGGTCTCACCGGAAAGGATCGGCGCCGCCATCTCCAATGCGCTCAAGCTCGACAGAAGAGAGGCAAAGGCCCGCACGGGCAGGCGCGGACGGAGCAATGCAGTGAATTTTACCGATATCGTTTCCGCAAGCCCCGCAATGCTGAGGGTGATCGAACTGGCGCAGCGCGCCGCCCAGTCCAGCATTCCCGTGGTGCTTGAGGGTGAGTCGGGCGTGGGCAAGGAAATGGCCGCCCGGGCCATCCAGTCCGCCGGCGACCGGGCGAACAAGCCCTTTATTACAGTCAATTGCGGCGCTATTCCCCATAATCTCGTGGAAAGCATTCTCTTCGGTCACGAGAAGGGCGCCTTCACCGGCGCGACGGAAAAGCACGTCGGCAAATTCATGGAAGCGGATGGTGGCACGCTGTTCCTGGACGAGATCGGCGATCTGCCGCTGGACGTGCAGGTCAAGCTGCTGCGCGCCGTCCAGCAAGGCGAAATAGAAACCGTCGGTTCCGCTCGGGTGCAGAAAGTAAATGTGCGGCTGATCTCGGCCACCAACAAGAATCTCATCGAGGAGGTCAAGGAAGGCCGCTTCCGCGAGGATCTTTATTATCGCCTCAACGTCTTTCCGATTACCATTCCCGCCTTGCGTCGCCGGAAGGAAGATATCCCCCACCTCGCACGGGTGTTTGCCGAACGTTTTTCCGCGGAGCAGAAGCTGCCCAATCCCGTCGGCCTGGATGCCAGCGCGCTGGCGCTGCTGACCGCTTATGACTGGCCCGGCAATATTCGCCAGCTTGAAAATGCCGTCTTCCGCGCCGTCGTGCTGTCGCAGGGCGGGGAACTGTCGGATGCCGATTTTCCGCAGATCGCGCTGCAACTGCCGGAATTCTCGACAGGCGATGACGCAGAGGATGTCATCCGCTCGCCATCCGGATCGTCACTGAAGCTCGCAGCCTATTCGCCACCGGCACCAGCCGTCGAAAACCATGTCGTCACGGATGAACCGGCGGATGTTTCCACCACCATTTACAGGGGAGGAAGCCTGATCTCCAGCACGGATGAGACAGGCAACATCCGGAAGCTGGCGGAGATCGAAGAGGAGCTTATTCGTTTCGCCCTGCGTTTCTATCGCGGGCAGATGAGTCAGGTTGCCAGAAAGCTCGGCATCGGCCGCTCGACACTTTATCGCAAGCTGAAGGATTACGGCATCGATCCCGATGATCCACTTCGAGACGTCGCATGATCGCGCAATGCACTTATTCGAGGGCAGATCGCAAAATTCGTTAACTTCTGAGCAAGGATATCCGCTTACCGTCTATAAACCTCTTGTTAGTGGCTGATTCACTATATAGAGGAAGGTTGTATGTGTGTGGCAATTTTGCCATCGTGTCACCGTATTTGACGTTCATTTGAGGCAATGTGACAGAAATTGTCTTCCAGGCGGGGATCGAATTGCCATATCTGCATCGGAATAACGCGCTTTCAGGCAAGATGGCGCGCGGCTTGATCAAGGATATATGCACGAAGCTGTCGGCACGCGCTGTCACCTTTGCCTGCCTGATGCTCGCCGCAATGCCTTTCGTTGGTGTTTCGGCGACGGAAGCCGCCGCCGAAACGCGCAGTCTCAAGCTGTATTATATCCACACACGCGAGAAGGCGGTCATCACCTTCAAGCGCAATGGAAAATATGACCAGAAGGGTCTGCAGGAGCTGAACCGATTCCTGCGCGACTGGCGTCGCAACCAGCCGACACGCATGGACCCGCGCCTTTTCGATCTCGTCTGGGAAGTCTATCGCCGCAGTGGTGCCACCGATTATATCAACGTCGTGTCGGCTTTCCGCTCGCCTGAAACCAATGGTCTTCTGCGCACGCGCACCAAGGGTGTCGCAGAAAAGAGCCAGCACATGCTAGGCAAGGCCATGGACTTTTATATCCCCGGCGTGAAACTTTCCCGGCTTCGCGAGATCGGCATGCAGATGCAGATCGGCGGCGTCGGTTTCTATCCGACATCGGGATCTCCTTTCGTGCATATGGATGTCGGCGGCGTTCGTGCCTGGCCGCGCATGAGCCGCCAGGAACTCGTCCGCATCTTCCCGAATGGCAATACGCTGCATCTTCCTTCCGATGGCAAGCCGCTTCCCGGTTATGAGCAGGCGCTTGCCGATTACAAGAAGCGCGTCAGTTCCTCTTCCATTCAGGTTGCTTCCAGTGCCGGTGCCGGTCCGGCCTCTTCGGGTGGCGGCAAGCGCAAGACCCTGTTGCAGGCCCTGTTTGGCGGCGGTGACGAGGATGAAGATCCCGATAGCATCGCAGCGCCCGAGCCCGCCGAACGTCCGGCGGTTGCTCGCCCGGCAGCTCCGCAGCAGGCGGCTCCTGAGCCCGAACCGACAATCGCCGTTGCTTCGGCCCAGGCACTTCCGGGTGTGACCGATGCCCCGTTGCCCACGGCCCGTCCCGCATTCGGCAACCAGCCGCCTGCCAATACCGGCCTTGCGACCGCGCTTTATTCGCCGGCGCGTAACGCAGCCCAGGATGCGCTGCAGGCAGCGACCACACCGACGCCCACATCCGCGCCTGCCGAGCGTCAGCAATTTGCCGATCTCGCCGAGGTTTCAGTTCCGGTGCCGACGCTTCTCGGGCCGCGTGGCATGAAGGGGGATGCCGAGGGTTCTGTTCTCACCGCTTCCGCTGAAGGCGCAACGCCCGCAGCAACGGGCGAACTGGCCTCTGTTCCGGTCCCCGCCAACCGTCCGGCTGTTGCGGAAGCCCTGCTGGCGGCCGCGAATGCCGATCCGGAGGGTGAAGACGACCTCGCCGAGACGCAGCAGGACACCCTTTCACCAACGGTGGTCGCAGCTCTGGAACAGAGCGGTCAGGCTGCCCGGTCGCAGGTTCAGTCAGCCGTCACGCCGACAGCCGCTCCTTTCCCGGCTGCCGTCAATCACAAGGTCACGGTCGCACCTGCTGAAACGGCCAAGGCAGAACCACAGCCCGGCTTCGGTGACGCTTTCGATCTGAAACCTGCCATCAATAGTGGTCTCACTGCCGGCCTGCCGACCAAGGGCGCACGCCCGAGCAAGCAGGATGCTGCGGTTTCCCACCAGGCCATGGTCGGCGGCGGGCGTCTGACACAGGACCTGATTTCGGATTGGGCGCTCAATCAGAACAAGGGCACGACCGGGCGTTCGGTCAAGGCGCCGCGGGTTGTCGCCAACCGCATGCTGAGCCACGATATGTCGGCTTCCGCGACGTCGGCAAGCTTCAAGCCGGGCGCGGTCGCCATCGAATCGAGCCGCTTCAGCACGCCGGTCAAGATGCACTGAGCCTTCATTGCCAATGCGGCCCGAGAGGCCAATAAAAAACCCGCCGGTGACGGCGGGTTTTTTTGTTCCTGATATCTGTCCGTCAGACGCCGCTCTGGCCGTCCGAGCCGATATAGGCAATACGCACCATGTTGGTCGCGCCGGGTGTGCCGAGCGGAACGCCGGCGGAGATGATGATACGGTCACCCGGCTTGCCGAAGCCTTCGGAAACGACGATGCGACAAGCGCGGTTCACCATGTCGTCCAGATCGCTGGCGTCGCCGGTGACGACGCAGTGCAGACCCCAGACAACCGACAGTCGGCGTGCGGTCTGGATGATCGGCGAGAGGGCGATGATCGGAACCTGCGGCCGCTCGCGCGAGGCGCGCAGACCTGTCGTGCCCGAAGATGTGTAGGTGACGATCGCCGCAAGCTTCAGGGTTTCGGCAATCTGGCGGGCGGCCAGCGAAATCGCATCGGCGCCTGTCGGTTCCGGCTGGGCGCGCTGCGCGTAGATGATGTTGGAATAATGCGGATCCTGTTCCACGGTGCTTGCGATGGAGGCCATGGTGGAAACGGCTTCGACCGGATAATCGCCAGAGGCAGACTCGGCAGAGAGCATGATCGCGTCAGCGCCTTCGAAGACGGCGGTGGCGACGTCGGACACTTCAGCGCGGGTCGGTACAGGCGCTGTTATCATCGATTCGAGCATCTGCGTGGCAACCACGACCGGCTTGCCTGCGCGGCGGCAGGCGCGGGTCAGCTGCTTCTGAATGCCGGGAACGGCTTCCAGTGGCATTTCGACGCCAAGGTCGCCACGGGCAACCATCAGGGCGTCAGAAAGCTCGATGATTTCTTCGATGCGCTCGACCGCCTGCGGCTTTTCAATCTTGGACATAAGGCCGACGCGGCCGCGTGCGATCTTGCGCACTTCAGCCAGGTCCTCAGGACGCTGGACGAAGGAAAGCGCGACCCAGTCTACCTCGTTGGTTTCCAGCACGGCATCGAGGTCGACGCGATCCTTGTCGGTGAGAACGCCGACGCCGAGCAGAGTGTCGGGCAGGCTGATACCCTTGCGGTCGGAAATGCGCGTGCCGGAAATGACCGTGGTGACGATGCTCTTGCCGTCGCTCTTTTCAGCGCGCAGATGCAGCTTTCCGTCATCGATCAGCAGGCGATGGCCCGGTTTGACCGCCTCGAGAATTTCGGGGTGCGGCAGGAAAACGCGGGTGTTGTCGCCAGGTGCGTCGTTGTTATCAAGGGTGAAGGTCTGGCCAGGTACGAGCTCGACCTTGCCTTCCGCAAATTTTCCGACGCGCAGCTTGGGACCCTGCAGGTCGGCCAGAATGCCGATGGGGCGGCCGTTGCGGCTCTCGACCGAACGGATGCGCTGAATGAGCGTCCGCATCAGGTCGTGGCTCGCATGGCTCATGTTGATCCGGAAAAGATCCGCGCCGGCGAGATGCAGCTTTTCGATCATGGCCTCATCGGAGGAGGCAGGGCCGAGAGTTGCAAGAATTTTGACTTTGCGGTTACGCTTCATCAGTTTTGATTTCCCTGTGTGCCTGGCGTGTCGGAAAGCTGGACCATCCAGCTGCCCTGTCTGCCCGTGTCATATTCCTTGAAACCCATTCTCTGGAAGCTGCGGGCATAACAATCATCCACACCGGTGATCTTGAACTCGTTTTCCGCCACGCACATGTTGACGTCACCGGTCCAGCGGCCGCCATGAGCGGCATCCTCGGCATAGAGATAATAATAACGTGACTGCAGTTCACCTTCGATCAGCGTCGCGCAGGTCGAGGCGGGGACCTGCCACCAGCCTTCGCTGACCCAGCCCTCCTGTGCCCGATAGCCAATTGCGACCCCCACGAGATTCTGCGTGCTGTTGCAGACGCGAAAATCCGCATACGCGGGCGCCGCGATCATGAAAGGGGTCAGAAACAATGCCGCTATGGAAAAAAGACGGGCGAGGTGCCTGATGTGGCGGGGACGAGCGAGAGATGACTGAGTCACGGCTTCCATCCGGATTCCATGGTTATAATGAACACACTTCTTGGCGTGGCCGCCCAAGAAAGTCAACGCGAGTTTAATCGATTATATTGTTCGTGGGATCGTGAGTGCGATAAGGTAGATGGCTGTTCTTCCGCCGTAACTTGCGCCCGGCCTCAAGCCATGCCATCAAGTTTCTCTCCTCAATGCTGCCCCAGAAAAATCATCGATGAACGACTTCATACCCTATGAAATCATAGAAGGCGATTATGACAAAGGCATGGTTCTGCTGGCAGACCACGCCATGAACCTTCTGCCGGCACACTACGGCAATCTTGGTCTTCCGCAAACCGCTTTTCATCGCCACATCGCATTTGATATCGGTATAGAGGGGCTAACGCGCTCGCTGGCTGTGCGCCTTGGCGTGCCGGCGGTGCTCGGGCGTTTCTCGCGGCTGCTGATCGATCCGAATCGTGGTGAGGATGATCCAACTCTCATCATGAAAATCTCGGACGGAGCCGTCATCCCCGGAAACCATCCGATTTCCGACGAGGAATGGCAAAAGCGGATCGAGACTTTTCACCGGCCTTATCACAATGCCGTGGACAGCGTGCTGACCCGTGTGGCCGAGGCCTCGGAAGAAGCGCCGCTCGTCCTGTCACTGCATTCCTATACACCGTTCTGGAAGGAAACGCCGAGGCCATGGCATGCGGCGGTTCTGTGGGATACGGATCATCGCGCGGTCGATCCGCTGCTGGCGCATCTGCGCGCTACCGGCGACATTCTCGTCGGCGACAACGAACCCTATGACGGAGCACTCAAGGGCGATACCATGTATCGTCATTGTATGGCGAAGGGTATACCGCACGCACTTCTGGAGGTCAGGCAGGATCTGATAGGGAACGAGGAGGGGATCGCCGAATGGTCAGACCGGCTCGCTCCCATTTTTGCCGCAATGAATGACGATCCGGTTCTACATGAATATCAGCTGTTCGCTTCCCGCACCGGCCCCTATTGAGCCTGGAGTTTCGCCATGACAAATGAGAACGACAACGGGCAGATCGAGTTTGAGGCGGCCGCATTCCGGCGTCTCGTCAGACATCTTCGTGAACGCCACGATGTGCAGAACATCGACCTGATGAATCTCGCGGGCTTCTGCCGCAACTGCCTTTCCAACTGGTACCGTGAAGCGGCCGAGGAAGCGGGTGTTTCGCTCAGCAAGGAAAAATCCCGGGAAATCGTCTACGGCATGCCCTATGAGGACTGGAAAGAGAAACACCAGGGCGAAGCGAGTGGCGACCAGAAAGCCGCTTTCGAGCAGAACCGGCCCAAGGAATAAGTCTTCACCGACGGAATCGACTTGACGGGACGCCTTTCAGTGGGCAGTTCACAGGCCTGAATTTTGCTGCCTGCTGGCAGCGACCGGCGAACGCCTTGCCAGTTTGAATGAACAAGGCCCACCTGCGGGCCGCCAATGAAGGATGATATGATGGACGAAACCAGCACCACCGAAACCGTCGCCGCCGCCGAACTGCGTCAGTTCATCGAGCGCGTCGAGCGCCTCGAAGAAGAAAAGGCTGCTATTCAGGGTGATATCAAGGATGTCATGGGCGAAGCGAAGGGGCGTGGGTACGATACCAAGGCAATCCGCACCATCATCCGCCTGCGCAAGAAGGATGCCAACGAGCGCATCGAGGAAGAAACGATTCTTCAGACTTATATGGCCGCGCTCGGCATGGAATGATCGGCTGAAAATGCCTCAATGAAAAATCGCCGCTTCTGCGGCGATTTTTGTTTAAACTGCCCTCGACATCAGCCGCGCGTGCCAGCCAGCTTTTCTGAAAGGTCGATGGCTTCCTTGCGGGCGTCCTTGTCTGCAGGATAAAGCGCCAGATAACGCTCCCAGGCTTTCAGCGCCAGCTCGTCGCGGCCGGAGGCTTCGAGGATGTTGGCCAGGCTTGCAAGCGCAGGGAAATAGCGCGGCTCTTTTTCCAGCGTCAGGTTGATATCAGCCATTGCCTTGCGGGTGTCGCCATCGGCGAAATGGACCATGGCGCGGCGATAGGGCGCCTGGACATAGTCGGGATCGAGCAAAACAACCTGGTCGAGAAAATCGTAAGCGGCGGCGTTGCGCTTTTCGTCGGCAGCTTCACCCGCCCATTGCATCAGGAGATTGATCGTTGCGCTGCCGGAATCATTCCATTCGGAGGCGATCTGGTTGGCGATGCTGCGCGCCTTGACCGCATTCCGTTCCTTTTTCAGCGAAGCGAAAAGCGTGTCGATTGTCTTGGCGGGTGATGGCGCCGATTCGACAGTAACAGCTGGCTTTCCGTCTGCCGCTTGGGCAACAGCAGCCGTTCCCGCAAACGCGAGGCTTGAGACCATGAAGCCCTGAGCAATAATGAGAGCGGTGCAAAAACGATTTGGGCGCATGGGTTAAAGCTTAACCCGACTGCGCCCAATATCAAATGCAAACTTCTGGTCTGTCAACAAAGTGATCCGCGATCTGATCGCGAACCGCAGTCGCAGTCAATCAGCCCTGACGAGCCTTGAAGCGCGGGTTCTGCTTGTTGATGATGTAGACGCGGCCCTTGCGGCGAACCAGGCGGTTATCGCGATGACGGGCCTTAAGCGCTTTAAGCGAATTCTTGATCTTCATTTTACTGGTCCGCAGTTTTGCACGGTTTGTGCCGTGCTATTCAAACAATCAAAAGCGCGCAACGGGGCGCGCTCTTTTCGGTTGGCAGGCAGATACCTGTTTGAGCCCTGCCTGTCAACACTTGCCCGCGTCTTTGCCTTAAAAGACTAGGCTTTTCCTGTGTGCAGAAGCTGCGTCACGTGGCCCATCTTGCGGCCCGGCCGTGCTTCCGTCTTGCCGTAGAGGTGGACGAGACAGTCTTTTTTCGACAGCCATGCCGGTACGTCGTTGATGTCATCGCCGATCAGATTGGTCATGATGCAGTCGGAATGGCGATCAGTGTTGCCGGGGTTAAGGCCCGATACGGCTCGGATATGCTGTTCGAATTGCGAGATCACACAGGCCGCCTCCGTCCAGTGGCCAGTATTGTGCACGCGGGGCGCCATTTCATTGGCGACCAGCGATCCATCCGGCAGGACGAAAAACTCAATGCCGATAACGCCGACGTAATCCAGAGCGGCCAGCAGCTTTTCCGCCGATTTCACGGCAATATCCCTTGCGGCATCCGAAAGTGCGGCCGGCACGGTGGATGTGTGCAGGATGCCGTTCAGATGAACGTTCTCGGCCGGATCGTAACAGGTCACGGTCCCGTCCCGGAAACGGGCGGCGATGATCGAAATTTCGCGTTCGAAGGCGATGAAGCTTTCAAGAATCAGCGGCACGCCACCAAGCGCTGCAAACGCGCCTGCGAGGTCTTCGCCTCCCCGGAAGAGGCGCTGTCCCTTGCCGTCATAACCCATGCGACGGGTTTTCAGCACACCTTTGCCGCCAAAGGCGGCCAGCGCGGCTTCCAGCTCTTCCTGGCTATCCACGGCGCGGAAATCGGCGGTTGGAATGCCGCAATCGTTGAGGAAGCGTTTTTCCGTCAAGCGATCCTGTGAGGCGCTGAGCGCCTGTGCTGGCGGATAAACGGGAACCGAGGCGCTGAGTTTTTCTGCCGCGGCGACGGGCACGTTCTCGAATTCGTAGGTCACGACATCACAGCGGCTTGCGAGTTGCGCAAGTGCGTTTTCGTCATCATATGCTGCCACGATCTGGTCGTTGCAGGCCTGTGCCGCGGGACAATCCGCCTGCGGCTCCAGCACGATGGTACGGTGGTTGAGACGCGCCGCGGCCATCGCCAGCATGCGGCCGAGTTGCCCGCCACCGATGATGCCGATGGTGAGGTTGGTTGTCTTTGCCATGTCGTGTGTCGTCACTGGGCGCTGTCCATGGGGTATTCCGCGACAGCCGCCGACTGGCGCGCACGCCAGGCGTCCAGACGATCGGCAAGGTCTTCATCGCCAAGCGCCAGCACCGCGGCCGCGAGAAGGGCCGCATTGATCGCGCCGGCCTTGCCGATCGCGAGCGTGCCGACAGGGATGCCGGCGGGCATCTGCACGATGGAATAGAGGCTGTCCTGACCGGACATGGTCTTCGATTGGACCGGAACGCCGAAGACCGGAAGCGGCGTCATGGCAGCTGTCATGCCCGGCAGATGGGCAGCGCCGCCGGCGCCCGCAATAATGACCTTGAAGCCTTCGTCTTTCGCGCCGTTGGCGAAATCGTAAAGCCGGTCAGGGGTGCGATGGGCGGAAATGATGCGGGCTTCGTATTCGATGTCGAGCGCATCCAGCGTGTCGGCGGCGTTCTTCATGGTCTCCCAGTCGGACTGGCTGCCCATGATGATGGCGACGGGGGGCGTTTCTGCTGTCACGTAATGTCTCCGGGCTCAGGCGATGATATCGGGAATGACCTGATCTTCCAGCTGCGTCATCTTGTCCTTGACGGCCAGCTTCTTCTTTTTCATGCGTTGTATCCGCAGCGCGTCGCAGCTGGTCTGGATCATCGCATTGATCGCAGCGTCATAATCCTCATGCTCCTGGCGCAGCCGCGCCAGCGTGAGCCTGATGTCCGCCTGGTCCTGATCGGGCATCTTGTCATCCCCATTTTATGCCAGCCGGATAGCCTCCGGCGCGTATGTGATCGTTCACGAGCCTCTATCATCAAATCGCGGTAACGGGAAGTTATCCCTTGCGACCAAATTGCCCACTTATTGCCTTCATTTCGCCTTCGACAAGCCGATCGATCCGTGTCACATTGTCGTCGCAAACCTGAAACTCCAGCGATGGAGAGCTGGAGGTAGGTTCAAAAAGGAAGGACGTGCCGCATGACCATTCAGGCTCATATTGCATCGCTCGAAAAGAAACACGGTGCTCTGGAGGAGGAGCTCGAAAGTATTCTTGCTTCCCCGTCGTCTGACGATAGAGAGATCGCGGACCTTAAACGTCGTAAACTGCGCCTGAAGGATGAACTCCAGAGGCTCAAAGCCTCCACAAGACATTGATTTATGGCAGATCGCTGGCCCTCGATGAATGAGGGGTCGGCGGTCTGACCCTTTCGAGCTCTGGCGGCGAAAACCTGCTGCCAGAGCTTTTTTATTGCCGTATTAGAACGGCAGTCCGTCCCACAGCAGTTTCAGTGCCGCAATCAACGCCATGGCATACATCAGCGGGTAAAACACGGATGGTTTAAGGTATTTCACCACTCTTGCACCGGCCAGCGTCGCCAGCATCGCGACGGGCAGCAGACTTGCCGATGTCTTGAGGTTGGTGGCGTCGAGCGCGCCAAGTGCGAAATAGGGTATGAGCTTGATCGCATTCATGATGGCGAAGAAGCGCACGCTCATGCCGGTATAGGTCTTCGGGTCGAGTTTCAGCGGCAGAACGTAGATCTGGAAGGGCGGTCCACCCGCATGGGCCACGAAACTCGCATAACCGGACAGGCTGGACCAGAGCGTGGCGGCGGCCGGCCTTTGCGGTTTTGCCGGAATTTCCTGACCGTTGCGGCTTTTGAAACTCTCATAAAAGTAACGCAACACGAACAGGATCGTGACCGAGGCGACGACGAGACGCATGGCATCTGCGGAGATCATGCTCGAAGTTGCCCAGCCGAGCGCAATGCCGGCGATTGCCCCCGGCAGCATGACAAGGAGCGTCTGGCGATGGTTGTAGTGCCGCCAGGCGAAAAGCGCGACAATATCCATGACGATCAGGATCGGCAGGAATATCGCCGCCGCCTGCACGGGCGATACGGCAAGCGCCATCAGTGGCACGCCCATCAGCGCCAGCGCGCCGCCCAGTCCCCCTTTGGAAAGGCCGACGAGAACAACTGCGGGAATGGCGACGAGATAAAAATGAAAATCGGTCAGCATGGATGTATGGTTGATCCTTTCGCCGGTCCGGTTTATCGGATTTGTCATATGAAAACGAGTGCAGATCGCGTCGGAAGCGTCGTCTGCCTGAAATGGACGAAACGATGAGCATTGTTGAAGACCGTTGCCGCCTTGTCCTGATCGTCCCGCAATCGGACGATGCGCAAAAGCAGGCGGCAGATGTGGAAGCCGCGCTGCGGGGAGGCGATGTCGCTTCGGTCATCATTCCGCAATATGGTCTGGATGACGCCGCTTTCCAGAAACGCGCCGAACTGATCGTACCCCTCGTCCAGGCGTCGGGTGCCGCAGCGCTCATTGCCGGTGACAGCCGTGTCGCCGGCCGGGTGAAGGCGGACGGGCTGCATGTGGTCGGTAACGCCGAGGCGCTTTCGGAGGCTGTGGAAAAATTCACCCCGAAACTGATCGTCGGCGGCGGAAATGCCGATGACCGCCACAAGGCGCTGGAGCAGGGCGAGGCCAATCCGGATTACGTGTTTTTCGGGAAGCTCGAAGGCGACATCAAGCCCGAGGCGCATCCCAAGAACCTGGCGCTCGGTGAGTGGTGGGCGTCGATGATCGAAATCCCCGCCATCGTCATGGGCGGCACGGACCTCTCATCCGTGGTTGCCGTGGCCGAGACGGGCGTGGAGTTCGTGGCTATGCGCAGCGGTGTTTTCGATAATGTCGGTGGCGCCGCCCAGGCCGTTTCTGAAATCAACGCTTTGCTTGACGAAAAAGCGCCACGGTTTGACGGTTGATACAGGCGATGATCATGCGCTCGCTTCATTTCTGCCTCTCAGTTTCGCTGCTGGCGTTTGCTTTCGGCGCGTCGGCGGGTGTCGCTCTTGCTCAATCCGGGCCGCAGAGTGAAAACAACGCGCTTTCCCGACAGCTGGAAAATGAGGCTCAGCCGACCCGTCAGGGCAGGGTGCAATCCGAAGAGCAGAAGGACTTGCAGCCTTCAGCCGGCGTGAACGTCTATCAGCGCATGGGTGCGGATCTGCCGGCACTGCCGCCTGAGAAGGAATTCAAGGGCCGGGTGGATGAGGCCTATGGCCATTTCCAGCGCGGCGAATATGTGCAGGCGCTTGATAAGGCGCTGAACCGCGCGCAGAACGGTGACGCACCCGCCCAGACGCTGGTGGCGGAAATGATGTCGCGCGGACTTGGCATTGCGCGTGACGAGAAAACAGCTGCGTTCTGGTATCAGCAGGCCGCACAGGGCGGCGATCCCGTCGCCATGTTCAAATTTGCCCTTATCCTGATGGAAGGAAAATTCGTTACGCGTGACAAGGCGAAGGCCGATGATTTCATGCGTCGTGCAGCGGAAGCCGGCAACGCCTCTGCCCAGTTCAACTGGGGCCAGATATTGGTTTCGGAAAATCCGGGCGCCAAGGGTCTGCTGATGGCTTTGCCCTTCTATGAAAAATCCGCCGAACAGGGCATTGCCGATGCGCAATATGCGGTATCGCAAATTTACTGGTCCGTGAAGGATGTGCCTGCCGAGAAAAAGGCAAAGGCGCGCGACTGGTTGATGCGCGCCGCAAAGGCCGGCTATGACACTGCACAGGTCGATCTCGGTATCTGGCTGGTCAACGGATTTGGTGGCGAGCGTAATCTCGACGAAGGCTTCCGCTGGCTCTATGGCGCAGCACAGCGCGGTAATGTCGTGGCGCAGAACAAGGTTGCGCATCTCTATATTCAGGCACTCGGTACCCGGCCTGATCCGGTTGAGGCAGCCAAATGGTACGTGCTTTCCCGCCGCGCCGGATTGAAGGATCCGTCTCTCGAGGACTTCTATCTCGGCATCAATGACGAGCAGCAGAAGAAGGCGATCGAGGCCGCAAATCGTTTCCGTCCGACCTGATGGAAGGGTTGCGTTCCCTGGCCGCGGTTGACCCATGGGCTTTTTACCTTGAATTTCCGCGCGTTTTGTGGTCTTGAACCGCAAACTTTCAATTCAAGAAAATAATGACGTGCCTGCCCGGTGAGCTTCCGGGCGGTTCGCAAGCTTTCCAGGAAAAAACATCGATGGCCCGTTCAGCCCTTCTCAATGTCATGGTTCAGGCCGCCATCAAGGCGGGTAAGTCTTTGTCGCGTGACTTCGGCGAAGTGCAGAACCTGCAGGTCTCGGTCAAGGGACCGAGCGACTTCGTTTCGCAGGCGGATCTGAAGGCCGAGAAGATCGTGCGCGAGGAGCTGATGAAGGCGCGCCCGACCTATGATTTCCTTGGTGAGGAAGGCGGCGAGGAAAAGGGGACCGATGGTGCACATCGCTGGATCGTCGATCCGCTCGATGGCACAACCAACTTCCTGCACGGCATTCCGCATTTTGCGGTTTCCATCGCGCTTGAGCGTAACGGCGAAGTCGTCGCCGGTGTGATCTTCAATCCTGCCACCGACGAACTCTACACCGCCGAGCGTGGCGGCGGCGCGTTCCTCAACGATCGCCGCATCCGCGTTGCCGCGCGCAAGGCGCTGACGGATTGCGTCATCGGCTGCGGCGTGCCGCATCTCGGCCGCGGCAACCACGGCAAGTTCCTGGTCGAGCTTCGTCACGTCATGGGGGAGGCTGCAGGCATCCGTCGCATGGGTGCGGCGTCGCTCGATCTCGCCTACGTTGCCGCTGGCCGTCTCGACGGTTACTGGGAAGCCGATCTTTCGCCGTGGGACATGGCGGCCGGCCTCGTGCTGATTCGGGAAGCCGGTGGTTTCGCCTCCGACATCAAGGGCGGCACCGATATCTTCGGCAGCAGTTCCGTTGCTGCAGGCAACGAATATATCCACAAGGCGCTCGTTGAGGTGGCCAACCGCCCTATTCCGGGCCGCTGATTGGTTTTCAGCAGAAAACCTGCCGTTTTTTACAAGTTTTTGATGCCCGGCGAATGTTCGCCGGGCGTTTTTGTGTTCCCTCGCCCGGCTCCATGCCTTTTTCGTGAAAGGCCTGTCACGAAAGACCGGCTTTTCGCTTCAAATCGTCGCAATTTTCAAATAGCGTCCGCTGGATAGCTGACCAAAGGGAATGCGAACGTTATGGCGGATTCGGAGCTGCTCGATCTTGGCGTCGAGAAACCGGTGACCACACGGGAATACAGCCACAAGCTGTCCAGCCCCACACCGTTTCTCTGGACGATGGTTCTGTTTCTGATCCTCGTCGGTTTTCTGGCAGCGATTCTCTATCGGCAGGCGCACACCGCCTTCATGACCAATCCGGGGCTCAACGGCTTCATTCTCGGTGTGCTCGCCATCGGCATCATTCTGGTGTTTACGCAGACGATGAGCCTGCGTTCGGAAGTCCGCTGGTTCAACGCCTTTCGTGCCGCCGGCAGCGTCGAAAAGGTCGGTCGCGCGCCCAAACTGCTTGCGCCGATGAGCACGCTGATCGGCAAGCGTGGTGAAGTCCGCCTTTCTGCCGTTACGCAACGCACGATCCTCGATTCCATCGCAACGCGCCTCGACGAGACGCGTGATACTTCGCGTTATCTCGTCGGCTTGCTGGTATTTCTCGGCCTGCTCGGCACCTTCTGGGGTCTTATCGGCACCATTGGCGCCATCAGCAACGTCATCCAGTCTCTCGACCCAAGCGCCGGTGACAGCAATGATATTCTCGGTTCGCTCAAGGCCGGTCTCACCGCGCCGCTGGCGGGTATGGGAACGGCCTTTTCCTCGTCACTGCTCGGTCTTTCCGGTTCGCTTATTCTCGGTTTTCTCGATCTTCAGGCCGGCCGCGCCCAGAACCGTTTCTACACCCAACTCGAAAACTGGCTTTCCTCGGTGACGGATACGACGGACGCCCCAAGGGAGTCCCGAGGCGACGCAGGGGCCGTGGTGAGCACAGAGCGTTCGCTCGCGGCCATGACCAGTCTTGCCGAAGGCATTCAGGGTCTGGTCAAGAACATGCGCAGCGAACAGCAGATGTTGCGCGACTGGATCGAGGCGCAACAGGAGGAATCCAAATCGCTCCGCCGCACGCTCGACCGGCTTTCGGCGCGGATTGACAGCGATACGAAGTCTTCCGGACGCACCCGGCACGATAACGGGAGCGAATAGCCATGGCGCTTGCGCGCAACCGCCGCCGCGACAGGGGTGTGGATTATTGGCCGGGCTTCGTCGATGCGCTGTCGACGCTGCTGATGGCCATCATGTTTTTGCTGACGGTCTTCGTGCTCGCGCAATTCGTGCTGTCGCGTGAGATTACCGGCAAGGACGAGGTGCTGACGCGTCTCAACAGCCAGATTGCCGAATTGACCGAACTTCTGGCCATGGAAAAGGGCAACAAGCAGGATGTGGAGGACGCCTTGGCGAGCCTGCAATCCACTCTTGCCGCGTCTGAGAATGAACGGTCGCGGCTGCAGGCACTGCTCGACGCCGGCTCGGGCAACAATGCCAGCGCCAACGCCCGTATCGGCAGTCTCACCGGTGAACTGGACGAGCAGCGGCAGGCCAATTCCCGCGCCTCCGCGCAGATCGAGTTGCTCAACCAGCAGATTGCGGCGCTGAGGGCGCAGATTGCCTCGGTCGAAGCCGCGCTGCAGGCTTCGGAAGCCAAGGATGCCTCTTCTCAGGTCAAGATCGCCGATCTCGGCCGCCGCCTCAATGTCGCGCTGGCGCAGCGGGTGCAGGAACTGAACCGCTATCGATCCGACTTCTTCGGGCGGTTGCGCGAAATTCTGTCCGATCGTGAAAACATCCGCATCGTCGGCGACCGATTTGTCTTCCAATCCGAAGTGCTCTTCCCTTCCGGCGGCAATGAACTCAATCCGGAAGGGCAAGCGGAAATGGCGAAGCTCGCAACCGCGCTGCTTGATCTCGCAAAGGAAATCCCGGCGGAGATCAACTGGGTCCTGCGCGTCGATGGCCATACGGATAATGTCCAGCTGTCCGGCTCCGGCCGCTACCGCGACAATTGGGAACTCTCCTCGGCCCGTGCCACTTCGGTTGTGAAGTTCCTGATCTCCAAGGGCGTGCCGGCAAACCGTCTGGTCGCTGCCGGCTTTGGAGAATATCAGCCGATTGCAGAAGGTGACTCACCGGAGGCACGGCAGCAGAACCGCCGTATCGAACTCAAGCTGACCGAGCGCTGAAATCGCGGACCGCATCTGGGCGGTTGCCTTCCGACGAAAGTAAACTTACGTTCGCGTAAAAGTAATTCCGTCATATCTGGGAGGGGCTGATGGAACGCTATGATGTGATCGTTGTCGGGGCGGGGCTTGCCGGGCTGGTTGCGGCAACGGAGGCTGCCGCGCGAGGTCTCAGCGTCTGCGTGGTTGATCAGGAGGGTGAGCGGAACCTGGGCGGACAGGCCTTCTGGTCGCTTGGCGGCCTGTTTTTCATCGATAGCCCAGAACAACGTCGGATGCGCGTGCGAGACAGTCTCGACCTTGCGAGGCAGGACTGGTTCGGTTCGGCCGGTTTTGATCGCCCGGAAGATCACTGGCCGCGTCGCTGGGCGGAGGCCTATCTCGATTTTGCTGCCGGTGAGAAGCGGGAATGGCTGCACCGCATGGGTATGCGCTGGTTTCCCGTTGTCGGCTGGGCCGAGCGTGGCGGCGGTTTGGCCGATGGCCATGGCAATTCTGTTCCACGCTTCCATGTCACCTGGGGCACGGGCCCCGGGGTGCTTGCTCCCTTCGTTAAAAAGGCAAAGCTTATCGCGGCGGATGGGCGGCTATCCTTCCGCTTCCGCCACCGGGTTGATCGGCTGGATATCGCCGATGGCGGGGTGACCGGCGTTTCCGGCGCGGTTCTTGCGAGCGATCCCGTGCAACGCGGAGAGGAGAGCAGCCGGGAAGAGCAGGGCGAATTCGGTCTTTCCGCTGCTGCGGTCATTGTCAGTTCCGGCGGCATCGGCGGTAATCAGGAGCTGGTGCGGCGCAACTGGCCCGTGGAACGACTGGGCCAGCCGCCGCAAAACATGGTTTGCGGTGTGCCGGCGCATGTGGATGGCCGCATGATCGCCATCACCGAGGCGGCGGGTGGCGGGGTCATCAACCGTGACCGCATGTGGCATTACACCGAGGGTGTCAAAAACCACGACCCGATCTGGCCAGGTCACGGCATCCGCATTCTGCCCGGTCCTTCGTCCTTCTGGTGCGATGCGAATGGTGACCGGCTTCATGCGCCGGCCATGCCTGGCTTTGATACGCTTGGCACACTGAAGATGCTGGGTGAACGTGGCAGCGGTTACAGCTGGTTCATTCTGACCAAAGCGATCATCAAGAAGGAGTTCGCGCTTTCAGGTTCGGAGCAGAATCCTGATCTGACGGGCAAGAATATGCGCCTGTTGCTGAAAAGGTTGGGAAAGGAGCCGCCTGGACCCGTGCGGGCTTTCATGGAACGGGGCGAGGATTTCGCCGTTCGTGATACGCTGGAAGAATTGGTGCCTGCGATGAACGCCATCGCTGGAAATGATCGTCTGGACACCAACCACATCCGCCGGCAGATCGAAGCGCGCGACCGTGAGATTGAAAACGGCTTTAGCAAGGATACGCAGGTAACGGCGATCCACGGTGCGCGCCGTTACCTCGGTGACCGGCTGATGCGAACGGCGAAACCGCATCGCCTGCTCGATCCTGCCATGGGGCCTTTGATTGCCGTGCGTCTGCATGTGCTGACGCGCAAGACCCTGGGTGGCCTGCACACCGACCTTGAGGCGAGGGTGCTGGACGCCGGCGGTGAGCCGGTGCCGGGGCTTTATGCCGCTGGCGAGGTGGCTGGTTTCGGCGGTGGCGGCATGCATGGATATAACGCGCTTGAAGGCACTTTCCTTGGAGGATGCCTGTTTTCCGGGCGCGTTGCGGGGCGCAGCGTGCTGACGTAACTCAGGCCTGTGCGCGCAGTTCTTCGGGCCCGGTCTGGAATTGCAGACGGGCGAGCCGGGCATAGAGACCGTTCTGGCGAATGAGACTCTGATGCGTGCCTTCCTCGATGATGCGGCCTTCATCCATCACCAGAATGCGGTCGGCTTTGAGAACGGTGGCAAGGCGGTGGGCGATGACAATGGTGGTGCGGCTGCTCATGAGCTCATCGAGAGCCTTCTGTACCAGTGTCTCGCTTTCCGCGTCGAGCGCCGAGGTGGCCTCGTCCAAAAGCAGGATAGGTGCGTTGCGCAGGATGGCGCGGGCAATGGCGATGCGCTGGCGCTGCCCGCCGGAAAGCGTCACGCCGCGCTCTCCCACCTGGGTGTCATATCCGTCGGTAAGGCGTTCGATGAAGCTGTCGGCCTGCGCGGCGATGGCGGCGGCGCGCACTTCTTCCCGTGTCGCGTCAGGCCGTCCAAAGGCGATATTGTCATGGATGGAGGAGGCGAATATCGCCACATCCTGCGGGACGATGGACAGGCGCGCCCGCAGATCGGCGAGCTTGACGTCGCGGATATCAGCGCCGTCAATGGTGATACGGCCCTGCTGCGGATCGTAAAAGCGCATCAGCAGCGAAAAGACCGTGCTCTTGCCCGCACCGGAGGGTCCGACGATGGCGACGGTTTCGCCGGCGCTGACTTTGAAGGAGAGGCCGGAGACGATCGGCCGTCCTGCCGCGAGCGGGTAGACAAAATCGACATTCTCGAATGCGGCTTCGCCACGCGGTGGCTGGGGCAGAGTGACGGGCGCGACGGGATCGAGAACCGGCGAGCGCTCGTCCAGCAGTTCGGACAGCCGTTCCGCCGCGCCGCCGGCCTGCGCCAGTTCTCCCCAGACTTCCGAGAGCTGGCCAAGGCCGCTGGCCGCGATGACCGAATAAAGCACGAACTGACCGAGCGTTCCCGCGGTCATGCTACCGGACAGGACGCTTTGCGCCCCATACCAGAGAATGCCGACAACGCTGCCGAAGACGAGCGTGATGGCGACGGCGGTGAGGATGGAGCGTGCGCCGATGGCGGCGCGTGCGCCCTGATAGGCCGCTTCCACCGAAGCGCCATAACGGGCATTCGCCAGCGTCTCGGCATTGAAGGACTGTACGGTGCGGCTCGCCGCAATCGTCTCGGAAGCATAAGCGGCGGAATTGGCCAATGTGTCTTGCGTCGTACGGGAGCGGGCGCGAACCGAGCGCCCGAAGGCAATCAGGGGAAAAACGATAAAGGGAATGGCCAGCAGCGCGAGTCCGGAAAGACCGGGGCTGGTATAGATCATCATTGCCACGGCGCCGCAGCACATGATGATGTTGCGCAACGCCACCGACGCAGATGAGCCGAATGCGGAGCGGATCTGCACCGTGTCGGCCGTCAGTCGCGAGGTGAGCTCGCCTGAGCGGTTGGCATCGAAGAATTGCTGTGACAGCGTGGTGAGATGGGCGAACACATCGCGGCGCAGATCGGCAACGACCCTCTCGCCGATCGTCATGACGTAATAATAACGCATGGCGCTGGCGAGCGCGAGAACAACCGCAATGGCCAAAAGCATGGCGAAGTAGCTGTTGATCATACCGCCATCAGGCGTCTGAAAACCGTGATCGATGATGCGGCGAACGGCGAGCGGCAAGGCGAGAGTCGTGGCGGAAGACAGAACAAGTGCAAAAAGAGCCGCAGCCATCAAGCCACGATAACGCCTGAGATAAGGAAACAGGCCAAGGAGCGGTTTCAGGCTTCTCTGTTTCACCGCTTTATGCTGTTCGATGTCTGCCACGTCCTCTATGCTCCTCGTTCTTCGCCATTTTTCGGCCTTTTGCGGGCGAATTTCCGGTCTGCGGTAAAATTCCTGCCCGGCAGCCATCTCCTTTCACAAGGGGATAGCAGGCTCTTGTTATCTCGGCGACCTTCATGTATAGGCTCCGCATCGAATTGGGAAGCCATAGCCCATCTGGACTATGGCTTCATTTATTGAATTGGCTCAGTTGACGCAATTGCGGCAAATGGACCGCACGTCACTTAACCAGGAAGATTGTCATGAAGGCTGATATCCATCCCGATTATCACACGATCAAGGTGGTCATGACCGATGGCACCGAATACGAAACCCGCTCTACCTGGGGTTCGGAAGGCGCCGTCATGAACCTTGAAATCGACCCCAAGTCCCATCCGGCATGGACGGGCGGCAACCAGCAGCTTATGGACCGCGGTGGTCGCGTTTCCAAGTTCAACAAGCGTTTCGGTGGCCTCGGCCTCTGATTCTTTTGCGGACGGATTGTTAAAAAAGCCCGGTTTGACCGGGCTTTTTTGTTGCGCTGTTTTGGCGTCGGCATCTACCCGCATGACCGCTGAAACAAAAAAAGCAGGCCGGTGAGCCTGCTTTCAAATTGTCCACTCAATGTGGTGTTTTCTCAGTTGATCGAGAAAGCCGTGCGCAGAAGGTTGAGCTGCGCCTGAACGCTGTTCTCATTGTCCGGCACCTTCGCGGCTTCGGAGGGGCGATAGATTTCGCGGTCGAGCAAGGCGATGCGGTTCTGGAGACGCAGCGAGCGCTCGATAAGATCGCGGAAGGACTCCGGCAGGTCGTTCCAGCCGGGCGCGTTGCGGTCGACGTTAAAGCTGTCGAGGCGAACCTTATTCTTCTCGCTCAAAACCTGATCTCGGGTCATTTCACCGTTGTTGACGGCGCGCTGGAGAAGCAGCCAGGAGGCCATCTGCATCAGGCGAGTCGTGAGGCGCATCGATTCCGCGGCATAAAGCACTGAGGCCATGCGCGGCAAAACTTTCGAGGCAGCGCGGCCGGCGCCGTCGAGATAGCTTGCAGTTTCCTCGACCAGGGTCATGCCTTCGGTATAGAGGGTCTTGAACTGGTTGGAAGCAGCCGCGCGCCCCGCAAAGCTTATGGTATTTAAAACCTGTTCCGACATTTCTTTAAATCCCTGCTCACGCACCACACTGTCAGGCAACGACGATCCGGATATTTTGTTCCGGCCTTTAGTGTTTTCAGGATGGTATCTTTACCTGAAATGCGCAAGGCAATTATTAAAGAAGGGTTAATACCCACAGTTTTACCGAAGCCGGCGGCGGCAAAAAAAGAGCCGCGAAAGCGGCTCTCAAGGTAAAACAGGGAGAAAAATCAGACCAATTCGCCGAATGGAGAAGATGCCTGAAATCCAGAAGAACTGGACATGTATAGTAATCTCTCAGAAAGCTTAATTTTTGGTTAATGGTAAACGAAAGACTGACCCAAAACCTCTTATTTTGGAACGCACGTTGAACCGCTTCTGCCGTTAGGCACGTGCGGGCCGGGTTTATTGGTCAACGCGCATCAGGATCGGAAAAGATTCTCCGCCGCCTGTCTTCCCGCGGATTTCCGCTTTCTTTCCTCTTCGAGTCGGGTGATTTCGGCCTGGAGAAGCTCGATCCGGCTGTCCAGTTCGTCCACGGAGAGGAGGCTGAGATCGCTGCCAATCTGGTGTGCAGCGGGTTTTTGCGGGCGGTCGTCGTCAAAGAGGCTCATATGCCTGCTCCTTTTTCCACGTAGTCCCCATCCTCGCCGGGATATTGCGGTGCGCGCGGGTCAAGCGCAATACTCTCCGGTGTCACCAGCGGCGAAGGCGTCGTCGGCATCATCGTCGAGAAATTGTCCTTCTCGTCGGTTGAAAGCGCGGCGCGCCTGCGGCTTCTGATAATGGCATAGGCAGTAATCAAAATATGGGCGACGGCTGTGACCAGAAACAGCGCATAGGGCCCGGAATAGGTCATGACAGCGCCGCCGAGCGTCGGTCCGATAATGGTGCCGACGCCGTAAAGCAACAGCAACCCGCCTGAAACCTTGACGAAATCCTCGGACGCCGCAAAGTCGTTGGCGTGCGCCACGGCTATGGGATAGAGCGCATTGGCGGCTGCACCGTAAACGGCGATCATCGGAATTAGAACGTAGACATGATGCGGCTGCACGGCTGCGACCGCAAGTCCCGCGACGGCGCCAAGCCCCGCGAGGCCGGCCAGCACGTAACGACGGTCTATCCTGTCCGAAAGGCGACCCGCCGGGAACTGCGCCAATGCGCCGACGAAAATCGTGACGGACACCATGATGGCGATCATGGTCGGATCCAGGCCTGCTCGGGCACCGAAGACGGCGCCGAGCGTGCCGTACGCACCGTTGGCGATGCCGATCATCAAAATGCCGACGAAGGAGACCGGGGAGTTGCGATAGAGCGCCGGCAAATCCAGTTTCACCTTCTGCAAAGGCTGTGGACTGGCCGCCTTTGAAAGCGTTGCCGGCAGAATGGCGATGCAATAAATGATGCCGCAGATCATGAACAGCGAGGTATTGCTGATATCTCCCATCGGCACGATCATCTGTCCCGCCACGACGCCCAGAAGCGTGATGGCGATATAGAGTGAAAAGATCATGCCGCGGCTTTCGTTCGTGGCACGCTCGTTCAGCCAGCTTTCGATGATCATTGAGGTGCCGGCGGTGCAGAAGCCGGTAAGAGCACGTAGCGTAATCCACCAGACGTCATCAACGATGAGACCGGTCATGAGCACGGTCAGGCATACCAATGCGACGAAAGACGCAAAAGCCCGCACATGGCCAGCACGGCGCACGATGGCCGGCGCGACAAAACAACCAACAACGAAGCCCGCAGCCCAGGAGGTTCCGAGGAAACCAAGGATCTCGTTGGAGTAACCTTCTGCCGAGCCACGCACTGGCAGCACGAGGCCCTGAAGACCGTTGCCGAGAAAGAGAAACAGAGTGCTGGATAAAAGAGCGAATACGGGTAGAAGATTTCTGCTCATGACAACACTCTCATGCGTTCGGACGGACGGTCGGACAGGTCATACAACGGGAGTTACCCGAATGAGTTGCACTCTTCTGGTGAACGGTAAAAATGTCCAGCCTGTGACGATGCAGAAATAAAGAAAAGGCTCAATAAATGACGAAGGCGATCGGCCTTTTTTTACTGCTGGCCATGGCCGTCCAGATTATCCGGCCGCTCGGCCTGCCGGGGCTGAAGAAACGGGGCGATTGCTGGAAGATAGCGGTTGCCGCCTTTGTCATCTGGTCGGTAACGCTGCTTCTGCGCCCATAAGAAAAAGCCGCCCCGGGAGGCGGCTTTCATTCACTAAAGCTCTGGAGCGAAGCCTCAGGCTGCCTTTTCGAGTTCCTGCTTCCAGTTGCCCTTGGCCGCCAGACTGTTCATGGCGGCGCGGTGCGTGAAGGCGCGCTGGCCGGCAGCGACATTCTCCTGCTTGCCGCCCCAGGTCTTGAGGGCCGTATCCTGAAGCGCGCGGCCGTAGGAGTAGGTGAGAGACCAGGGCAGGTCATAACCGGAATTCATGGCGGAGAGATGCGCCGTTGCCTCTTCGGAGGACTGGCCGCCGGAAAGGAAGGCAATGCCCGGAACGGCGGAAGGTACGGTCGCCTTCAAGACCTTCACGGTCTTTTCCGCCACTTCCTCGACGGAAGCCTTGCGGGCCTTCTTGCCGTCGATGATCATGTTCGGCTTGAGGATCATGCCTTCGAGGTTCACGCGGGCGTCGAACAGGTCCGCGAAGACGGTCTGCAGAACCCATTGCGTGACTTCCGCGCAGCGGTCGATGTCATGCGTGCCCGGCTCGCCATCCATCAGGACTTCAGGCTCAACGATCGGCACGATATCCGCCTGCTGGCAGAGAGCGGCATAACGGGCGAGCGACTGGGAGTTTGCCTTGATCGAACCCCAGCTCGGGCGCTGTTCACCGATGGTGATGACGCCACGCCACTTGGCGAAGCGCGCACCGGCTTCGTGGTACTTGCGCAGGCGCTCATAAAGACCGTCGAGGCCTTCGGTAATGAATTCATGCGGGTGGAAGGCCATCGGCTTGGCGCCGATATCCACCTTGATGCCCGGCAGGCTGCCAGCCGCCTTGATGATATCAACGAAAGGTGTGCCGTCGGCAGCCTTCTGGAACAGGGTCTCTTCATAGAGAATGACGCCGGAGATATATTTCTTCATGGCGTCGTCGGAACGGAACAGCATCTCGCGATAGTCGCGGCGGGCGGTCTCGGTGGACTCCAGATTGATGCTGTCGAAACGCTTTTTGATCGTTCCCGTGGATTCGTCGGCGGCGAGCAGGCCCTTGCCGTCGGCGACCATTTTGATTGCGATGTCTTCGAGACGTTCGGTCATTTGCTATTCTCCCAAGGCACAATAAATTTCCGATAACAGAAGTTCCAGGGCAGGGAAATGGCACGCTAACTCATTGAAACGATTGAAATGATTTCAATCGTTTGAAACTTTTCCTCCCGCGTGCACTTACCAAAAAACAAGGCCGGACAAGCATCGCTTGTCCGGCCTCGTGTCAGGCAAGTGAGATAAGTTTACTTGGCGGCGGTCAGGATGGCAACGCCCGGCAGTTCCTTGCCTTCCATCCATTCAAGGAAGGCGCCGCCGGCGGTCGAAACATAGGAGAAATCCTCGGAAACGCCGGCATGGTTGAGCGCGGCCACGGTGTCGCCGCCGCCTGCGACGGAGACGAGCTTGCCGGCCTTCGTGCATTCCGCGGCATGTTTTGCGGCAGCCACGGTGGCTGCATCGAAGGGTTCGATTTCGAAGGCGCCGAGCGGCCCGTTCCAGACCAGCGTTTCCGCGCGTGAAATCCAGGCCTTGATGCTTTCAACCGATTTCGGGCCGACATCGAGCACCATGGCGTCAGCGGGAATGGCATTGATGTCGACCGTTTCACTGGCCGCACCGGCCTTGAATTCGCGGGCAACGACGCCGTCTTCCGGCAGCACGATGGCACAGCCGGAAGTCGCGGCCTCGATCATGATCTGCTTTGCGGTTTCGGCCAGATCGTGCTCGCAGAGCGATTTTCCAACCTGGGCGCCACGGGCGGCGAGGAAGGTGTTGGCCATGCCGCCGCCGATGACGAGGGCATCGACCTTCTTCACGAGGTTCATCAGAAGATCGATTTTGCTTGAAACCTTCGCGCCGCCGACGATGGCGACGACGGGACGCACCGGCTGGCCGAGGCCCTTTTCCAGAGCCTCAAGCTCGGCCTGCATGGTGCGGCCGGCATAGGCGGGCAGGTGGCGGGCGAGGCCCTCGGTGGAGGCGTGGGCGCGATGCGCGGCGGAGAAGGCGTCATTGACATAGATATCGCCATTGGCCGCCAGAGCCTCGACGAAGGTGGGATCGTTCTTTTCTTCGCCCTTGTGGAAGCGCGTGTTTTCCAGAAGCAGGATGTCGCCGTCATTCAGTTTCGCAACGGCTTCCGCCGCCGGCGCGCCGATGCAGTCGGACGCGAAGGAGACGGCATGGTCCAGCACTTCCTCAACTGCTGGTACGATCTGGGAAAGCGACATGTCAGCCGCGGGTTCGCCCTTCGGACGGCCAAAATGGGCAAGCAGAATAACCTTTGCGCCCTTCTTGGAAAGTTCCAGAATGGTCGGCGCGACCCGCTCGATACGGGTCTTGTCCGTAACTTTGCCATCCGCGACCGGCACGTTGAGATCAACGCGGACGAGAACGCGCTTTCCGGCAATGTCGTTGAGGTCATCGGTGGTCTTGAAAGCGGGCATAGGTCGATCCTGATTTGTTGCGAGTTCGGCAGGGACCATACTATGCCTGATTGCCGACGCAAGCCGGTCAGGCTTCATTTTCTCTCACGGTGTTTGAAGGTGCGACCACGTCTTGTGCGGTAGCGGTGGAACGCGACTGACGCCGCTGCGCCAGATAGTCGCGCACCCGTTTGAAAATTTCCGAGAAGCTGATGAAGATCGGCAGGGTGGTAGCCGGTTCGACCGGCTCCAGCGAAATTCCGACACCAGCTATCGCCTCATGTTCGTCCAAAGTTCGCACGATCAGGACGATGGAGCCGAGGCGCACGCGGTCGGCATAATCGGCCCGTCCGGCAAGACGTGTCTCGATGAGTTCTGCGATGCTCATTGCCTGTTCTGCTGGCGCAAGCAGGCCGGGACCATAGGCGGCATCAAGCTCCTTCGCCGGCCGGGCGGGAGAGATCGCGAAGGTGCCGAAGAAATCGGCGTCGTCATCGGCGACGGGCAGGGCGCTCGCGAAGAGCCGGTCGATCAGGCGGGAATAACCGGGGGCGATGAAGAGATAGACAAGATCATTTTCACGCAGTCGCCCGGCATATTGGTAGCGAATCGATTTACCGTCACGCACCACCAGCGAAGGCATCGCCCAGCGGGGAATGCGCTCGCCCTGCAGGATGGCGCTGCCCTTTGCCACGCGGTAGGAAATCAGTTCGTGATTGGCCGTGCCGGGAAGGTCAACCTCCAGCTTGTCCACCTCGCCCATGCGTGGCGGCACGATCAGCCCCAGCCTTGTTGCCACCGGTTTGATGGTCCAGCCCTGCACGAGGAGCGATACCAGCACGATGATGAAGGCGGCATTGAAATAGATCTGGGCGTCATCAAGTCCGCCGAGGATGGGCATGATGGCAAGCAGGATGGAGACGGCGCCGCGCAGGCCCACCCAGGCGACGAAAGAGGTTTCCTGTTGGGTGTAGTTAAACGGCATGAGGCTGAGCCAGACCGCGAGCGGACGGGCGACGAAGATCAGGAACAGCGCCAGCAGGATGGCTGGAATTGCGATTGCAGGAAACTGCGACGGCGTGGCAAGCAGGCCGAGCATCAGGAACATGATGATCTGTGCCAGCCACGTCAGCCCTTCGTGGAAGCGACGGATCGTTTCCTTGGCGAAGATCCTGCGATTGCCGGCGACAATGCCGGCGACATAGACCGCCAGAAAGCCGCTGCCGCCAATCGTGCCGGTGAAGGAAAACACGAGCAGCGCCAGCGCAAGCACAAAGATTGGCGCCAGTCCCCGATCGGCGGCAAAACGGTTGACCACGGCGGCGATCATGAGACCGCCCAGCACGCCGACGATCACACCGAGGCCCATTTCCTCAACAAAAAGCAGCAGAAAACCGCTGTCGATACCGGCCAGGCCCTGTCCTTTGGCGATGATCTCGACCAGGGCGACTGTGAGGAAGATGGCCATTGGATCGTTGGTGCCGGATTCGACCTCCAGCGTGGAGCGCACCTGATCGCGGATGTGGATGCCGCCGATGCGCAGCAGGAAAAACACCGCTGCCGCATCGGTGGAGGCGACAATGGCACCGAGCAGCAGGCCCTCTAGCCAGGAGAGCCCGAGCAGGAGGGCGGCTGCGCCCGCGAAAAAGACGGATGTGAGAATAACGCCGACCGTGGCAAGCGCCATTGCCGGTGCCGCGGAAAGCCGGAAAGACTGGATCGACGTGCCAAACCCGGAGTCGAACAGGATGACGGCAAGTACCAGCGAACCGAGCATATAGGCGAGAGGGTTGTTGGTGAATTCGATACCGAGTCCGTCCACACCCGCAGCAAGTCCAATCACAAGGAAGAGCAGCAGCAGCGGCGCGCCGAAGCGGTAGGCGATGAGGCTCGAGAAGGCGGCGACGAGGACGAGAACAGTTGCCACCAGCAACAACAGATAAAATGATTCCACGTCCACCGCCTCTTTCACGCCGCGCTGGCCACCGCAATGATTGCTCTGCACGTTCGCAGTCAATGCGCCACGGGTTGCGGTCTGTCAGCGCTCGGTCGGCGGCGTTGAAAGGTAACGCAAGGCGGGGTGTATCGAAAGATACGGCAGGGCCGAAGTGCATTGCGCACGACCGTTATCCCTGCGTCCCTTGTCCGTTTCAAAATGGACCAGACAAAGGCAGGAAATTGAAAACATGGCGGCACTGTAGAGGAAAACCGGGAATAAAAAATCCGGCGGGATCGCTCCCGCCGGAATGCATCGACTGATGGGTATTCGTTAGATGGTCTTCGCGAAGGCGACAGCGGTATCCGACATGCGGTTGGAGAAGCCCCACTCGTTGTCGTACCAGGACAGGACGCGCACGAAGTTGCCTTCCATGACCTTGGTCTGGTCATTGGCGAAGATCGACGAGTGGCTGTCGTGGTTGAAATCGCGGGAAACCAGCGGCTCGTCGGTATAGCCGAGGATGCCCTTCAGCTGGCCGTCGGAAGCCGCCTTGATGGCTGCGTTGATTTCGGCAACCGTCGTGCTCTTCTTGGCCACGAACTTGAAGTCGACGACCGATACGTTCGGGGTCGGAACGCGGATCGACGTGCCGTCAAGCTTGCCCTTGAGGTGTGGCAGGACGAGGCCAACAGCCTTTGCGGCGCCCGTCGAGGTCGGGATCATGGACAGGGCTGCGGCGCGGGCGCGGTACAGATCCTTGTGCATGGTGTCCAGCGTCGGCTGGTCGCCGGTGTAGGAGTGGATCGTGGTCATGAAGCCATGATCGATGCCAACGGCGTCATCGAGAACCTTCACGACCGGCACGAGGCAGTTGGTGGTGCAGGATGCGTTGGAGATGACGAGGTGATCCTTCGTCAGCTGGTCATGGTTGACACCGAAGACGACGGTGAGGTCGGCGCCGTCAGCGGGAGCCGAAACGATGACGCGCTTGGCGCCGGCCGTCAGATGGGCAGCAGCCTTGTCGCGGGCCGTGAAGATGCCGGTGCACTCAAGCGCGATATCGACGCCCAGTTCCTTGTGCGGCAGCGTTGCCGGGTCGCGAACGGCCGTCACCTTGATCGGCTTGCCACCGCCAACGATGATGGTGTCGCCTTCGACCTTGACGTCGGCCGGGAACTTGCCGTGGATCGAATCGTAGCGCAGCAGGTGAGCGTTGGTTTCAACCGGGCCGAGGTCGTTGATGGCGACGACTTCGATATCGGTGCGGCCGGATTCGACGATGGCGCGCAAAACATTGCGGCCGATGCGGCCGAAGCCGTTAATGGCAACTTTTACAGTCATTTACAGTCTCCCGATCAAGAATGGGCTTGGTCTTTGCTGAATGGTGAGGGCTTGGGAAGCCCTTACGCAAGTTTTGCCTCGACTGCGGCGACGACAGCTTCTGCCGTGATACCGAAGTGCTTGAAGAGATCCTTCGCCGGCGCGGACGCTCCAAAGGAGTGCATGCCGACGAAAGCGCCATCGTTACCGATGAAATAATCCCAGCCCTGGCGGATGGCGGCTTCCACCGCGATCTTGACCGGAGCCTTGCCGATGATGGCGTTGCGATAGGTTTCCGGCTGTTCCTTGAAGAGTTCGAAGCAGGGAACGGAAACGACGCGGGCGGATACGCCCTTGTCCTTCAGCGTTGCGGCCGCTTTCAGAGCCACTTCGACCTCCGAACCGGAAGCGAAGATCGAAACCTTGGCGTCGCTGGCGGAGACGAGTTCGTAGGCGCCGTAAGCAGACAGGTTCTTCTCTTCATATTCCTTGCGCGAAGGAGCGAGATTCTGGCGGGTGAGGGCCAGCGCAGACGGACGATGCTTCTGTTCCAGCGCCAGCTGCCAGCATTCCGCCGTCTCGGTCTCATCCGCCGGGCGGAAGACGAGCAGGTTCGGAATGGCGCGAAGGGCAGCGATCTGCTCCACCGGCTGGTGGGTCGGGCCGTCTTCGCCAACGCCGATGGAATCATGCGTCAGAACGTGGACGACACGGATGCCCATGAGGGCAGCAAGACGGATCGACGGACGGCAGTAGTCCGAGAAGATCAGGAAGCCGCCTGCATAAGGAATGAGACCGCCATGCAGTGCGATGCCGTTCATGGCAGCAGCCATGCCGTGTTCGCGGATGCCGTAGTGCAGGTAACGGCCGGAGAAGTCCGTCGGTGTGATGGACTTCATCTGGCTGGTCTTGGTGTTGTTGGACGGCGTCAGGTCGGCAGAACCGCCGATCATTTCCGGCAGCACGCCGTTAATGACTTCGAGCGAGTCTTCCGAGGCCTTGCGGGTCGCAACGGTCGGGTTGTTCTCGATGATCTTCTTCTTGAAAGCATCGATCGAGCTATCGAAATTGCCCGTCAGGTCGCCGGCGAAGCGGCGCTTGAACTCGGCTTTCTTGCCGGCTTCAGCGGCTTCGAGGCGGGCTTCCCAGTCCTGACGCGTCTTGGTGGAGCGCAGACCGGCAAGACGCCATGCATCCAGCACGTCTTCCGGAATGACGAAAGCTTCGGCTTCCCAGTTCAGGCTCTTGCGGGCCGCAGCGATTTCTTCTGCGCCGAGCGGGTTGCCGTGAACCTTATGGGTGCCCTGCTTGTTGGGCGCGCCGAAACCGATGACGGTCTTGCAGGCGATGAAGGTCGGGCGGTCCGATTTCTGCGCGGCTTCGATGGCAGCGGCGATCGCATCCGGATCATGGCCGTCAACACGGATGGTGTTCCAGTGAACCGCCTGGAAACGGGCAATCTGATCGGTGCTGTCGGAGAGGCCAACTTCGCCGTCGATGGTGATGTTGTTGTCATCCCAGAAGAGAACGAGCTTGTTAAGCTTCAAATGGCCGGCAAGCGCGATGGCTTCGTGGCTGATGCCTTCCATGAGGCAGCCGTCGCCGCACAGTACATAAGTGAAGTGGCTCTGCAGGTCGGAGCCGAACTCCTCTTCCAGCTTGCGTTCGGCGATTGCCATGCCCACGGCGTTGGCGATGCCCTGGCCGAGCGGACCGGTGGTCGTTTCGATGCCGGTGGCGTGGCCATATTCAGGATGGCCGGCGGTCTTGGAACCGAATTGACGGAAACGCTTGATCTCGTCGATCGTCATGTCCTCGTAGCCCGTAAGATAGAGCAGCGAGTAAAGAAGCATCGAACCATGACCTGCCGACAGCACGAAACGGTCGCGATCCGGCCAGAGCGGCGCCTTGGGATCGAATTTCAGATAACGGGTAAAGAGAACGGTGGCGACATCAGCGGCGCCCATCGGCAGACCGGGATGGCCTGAATTGGCCTTCTCCACTGCATCCATGGCAAGAAAGCGGATCGCATTTGCCATCCGGTTGTGTTTGTCGCGAGAAATCATGGCTTTTCCGTCTGTTTCCGGGTGAAAGGAGATAGTTTTACGCAACTATCCAAAAAGCGGGTTGATCCATAGCAGGTGAGGCAGGCAAGTCAATAAATCGACGGGCAATTGCGGTTCTGCGGTCGATAAAAATCGTTTCGCAAAGCGGGGGCTGGAACGGATTGCGTGTCCCGCCCGGCCCGGTTTCTTCGTTCATCCACAGAGCAAAACGCCACAATGCACTGGTTTGATTGACGGGATGGTAAATCGGGTAATAACCTCGTGAGCGTTTAAATGGCCTGAAACCGGACGATTCGGCCGGTGGCGTGCGAGTTGGAAAAAACGATGTCGGCTGAGAAGACCTTACAATCTGCGCTGACGGAGCTGAATGCTGCCATCACAAATCTCGAAAATGCCATCGATATGCGTATCGAGCGGCAGAGAGAGACCGGCGAGATCGATAACGAGGTGAAGCGCGTCCATGTTGACCGCGCCAGACTGGCGCAGGAACTGGACCAGGCCGAGTTTCGCGCTAACCGTCTTGAAGAAGTCAATCGCGAGGTTTCGCGCCGGCTGGTGACGGCCATGGAGACGATCCGCGCGGTGCTGGATCGATAGGAGCGGTATCATGGCGCAAGTTACTGTTATGATCGACGGAAAGGCCTATCGCATGGCGTGCGAAGCAGGCCAGGAAGACCACCTGACCGACCTTGCCACCCGTTTCGACCGGTATGTGGGGCATCTAAAGAGCCAGTTCGGAGAAATCGGCGACCTGAGGCTAACGGTGATGGCTGGTATCATGGTGATGGACGAGCTTTCCGAGCTCAACCGCAAGATCGAGAAGCTGGAAGGTGAGGTCGCATCCCTCTCCCGCAATCGCGATGGCATGGCCGAGCACAAGGCGAAGTCGGATGAGATGGTGGCGCTTGCCATCGGCGATCTGGCCGACCGGCTGAACGGCATTACCGAAAAATTGCTGGACCGCCCAAAACCGGCGGCACACTGATCATCCGGAATTCCGAAGCGATAAAATTTCGCTCTGCGCCTCTGGCGGTTTTTCCCGATCCGTCCTATATCTTGAATGCGTTCTGCGCTTCTCGACAGGAACCACAATCCCTGGGGCCATACTCGATCCAAAGGGAGCTGTCCCTGGCCAGTCCCGTGGGGCTGGACACACGGTGCCCACCTACTTTTGTAGGCACCCAGGATCGTAAATCTCCATCGGTCGCCGTGGAACGCGCTTGAAGTTTCGGGACAATTCCGATGCTTCCCTGTACCCTCGAGATAGTCGACAGTCATTTTTCATAACTGCCGGGCACGGCTTTTTTATATTCCTGTCATTGCAATGGCGGAACAATTCCCTATTATCCGGATTGGTATGTCTGTCATGCCCTTTAAAAAGGGGCGCTGCGGCCAAAACCGCGACGTGCCGTTCAACAGCCCAAAGAGCTAAACTTGTTTACTGAAATTATGATCGTGGTCCTGCTCACCGTATTGAACGGTGTGCTTGCCATGTCCGAGCTTGCCGTTGTCTCCTCCAGACCGGCGAGGCTAAAGGTGCTTGCCACGCAAGGCAGCAAGGGCGCCACACAGGCGCTCAGCCTTTCCGAAAACCCCGGACGCTTTCTTTCTACAGTGCAGATCGGCATCACGCTGGTCGGCGTCCTCTCGGGCGCATTTTCCGGCGCCACGCTCGGTGCCCGCTTTACGGCGTGGCTTCTGGAGCAGGGTGTTCCTGACCGTGCGGCCGATGCAATTGGCGTCGGCTCGGTCGTCGTCGCCATTACTTACCTGTCATTGATCGTCGGCGAACTGGTGCCAAAGCAGATTGCGTTGCGAGATCCTGAAAAGATTGCCGCGCGTGTTGCGCCTACCATGATGCTGCTGTCCAAGGTCGGCGCGCCGCTGGTGTGGCTGCTCGACCGGTCGGGTAAGGCCATTCTGGCGCTTCTCGGCCATAGTGGCGAATCCAACGCGTCGGTTACCGACGATGAAATTCGCACCGTTCTGGCCGAAGCCCATAGCGCCGGCGTGATCGAGACCGAAGAATCGGCGATGATCACCAGCGTCATGCGCCTTGCTGACCGCAACGCGCGCGGCCTGATGACGCCGCGTCGCGACGTGGAAGTGGTCGATATCGAAGACAGCGCCGAGGAAATCCGCGAGCAGCTTCGCGGGACGCAGCGTTCGCGTCTGCCGGTGCGCAACGGCGCGTCCGACGAAATTCTTGGCGTGCTTTTCGCCAAGGACGCCTTCGATGCGCTGGCCTCCGGCAAGGAGCTCAACATTCGTGAGCTTCTGCGCGAGGTGCCCGTCGTGTCCGACCTGACGAGCGCCGTTGACGTCATCCAGTCGCTGCGTCGCTCCACCGTGCACATGGTCCTCGTTTATGACGAGTACGGCCATTTCGAAGGTATCATCAGCTCCGGCGACGTGCTGGAGGCCATTACCGGTGCCTTTCAGGAAGATGACGACGAAGAGCCGGCCATGGTCGAGCGCGAGGACGGTTCGTTCCTCGTTGCCGGCTGGATGCCTGCCGATGAGTTCGCTTATCGCATGGGCTTCCAGATCAATGAGGACGCCGAGTTCGAGACCGTCGCCGGACTTGTCCTGGACGAGTTCCGTCGCCTGCCGGAACTGGGTGAACATGTAACCCGCAACGGCTGGCGTTTCGAGGTCATCGACCTTGATGGTCACCGCATCGACAAGGTTCTCGTGAGCCGGGCCGCCTGATGCCCGGTGACGTTGCCGAAAAAGCAAGGTTGCGCGGCGAACGGCTCGCCGCGCGAGATGCTCTGACACTGGCGGAACGGCAAGAGAAGAGCCAGTTCATTACCGCCCACGGTGTCGCAGATATTCCCCTTGTGCCGGGGACCGTCATCTCCGGCTTCATGCCGATCCGCTCGGAGGCGGATACCCGTCCGCTGATGGAAGCGTTGCGGGCGAGGGGTGGACGTCTCGTCCTTCCCGTTGTGCTGGATCGTGAAACCATTGTCTTCAGGGCTTTCGAGAGGGATACGCCGCTGGTGAAGACCGGCTTCGGCACGACCGGTCCGGGTGAGGATGCGGAGCTTCTCGATCCCGATATACTGCTCGTACCTCTGTCTGTCTTCGACGGACACGGGCAACGGGTTGGTTATGGCGCAGGCCATTATGACCGCGCCATCGCGCGGTTGCACGCCAAGGGCAAACAGCCCGTTCTCATCGGTGTCGCCTTTGACTGCCAGGAAGTGGCAGACATCCCCGCGGAGCCGCACGATGTCTCGCTTCACGCCATTCTGACAGAAAGCGGTCTGCGCTGGTTTTCCGCCCCGTTGTCGATCTCCGATAGTGGGCAAAAGGCGCTTTAGCACTTTTTAAAAGATGGATTACCCGTTAGAGGGGACGAAATATCGAAACATGCGCAAGATCGGGGCGGGTGAATGAGGCTTCTTTTTCTCGGAGACATGGTTGGCAAGACCGGACGCACGGCTGTCTGGGAGCGATTGCCGGGGCTGATTTCCGATCTGAAGCTGGATTTCGTCATCGTCAACGGTGAGAATGCTGCTGGTGGTTTCGGTATCACCGAGGATATCTATCTCGAGACCATCAATGCCGGTGCCGATGTTGTCACCACCGGCAATCACGTCTGGGATCAGAAAGAGGCGGTTTCCTTCTGCGAGCGCCATGACCAGTTCCTGCGGCCCGCCAATTACCCCGAGGGTACGCCGGGCAAGGGCTCGGGCATTTTTTATGCCCGCAACGGCGCACGCATATTGGTCGCCAACATCATGGGGCGGGTCTTCATGCATCCGGAGCTGGACGACCCCTTCAAGTCGGCGGAAAGCATTCTTGCTGCCTGCCCGCTGAAGGAACAGGCGGATGCCATCATCTTCGATTTTCACGCCGAGGCGACCAGCGAGAAACAGTGCTTCGGACATTTCGTGGATGGCCGTGCAAGCTTCGTCGTCGGCACCCACACCCATGTTCCGACGGCTGACGCACAGATATTGAACGGCGGAACCGCCTACATGTCGGATGCGGGCATGTGCGGCGATTATGACAGTTCCCTCGGAATGGACAAGGAAGAGCCGATCAACCGCTTTATCTCCAAGATGCCGAAGGGCCGCTTTGAGGCAGCGAGCGGGCCTGCCACGATCTGCGGTGTCGGGGTGGAGATTTCCGACCGGACTGGGCTTGCGGAAAAAATTGCGCCGCTGCGCATCGGGCCGCGACTTTCGGAAACGCTGCCTTCCTTCTGGGTTTGATCCCGCCGAAGCGTTCACAATGACGAGAGTGCCAGCCTTCAGTTGCTGATGTAACTGGACGCTCGGCAAAACCTGTCCCATCCTCTCAGCTTCGCAAGTTCAGGGGAGTGGCATGATGCTGCGCGTGCTAATGCTTGCAATAACAGGACTGATCGCCTGTTCGGGAGCGGCCTTCTCCCAGTCGGCGAGCCGTCCTCCCGTCAGCCAGTGCCAGGCGATCGCCAGCGCCATTCCGGGCGTGATGTTCGCGCGCTTCGATGCGCGCAATGTTCAGCTGGCTCAGGCCACGGCGAAGGAAGAGGTGAAAATCAGCTTCATCGGCCACTCCACCTACCTGATCGAAAGTCCCGGCGGGGTAACGATTGCCACGGATTATAACGGTGTCTATCGCCCTCCCGTCATGCCGACGGTGGTGACCATGAACCGGGCGCATTCAACACATTTCACCCTTAATCCGGACCCGGCCATTCAATATGTGCTGCATGGCTGGAGCGATACGCCGGGAGAAAAAGCCGAGCACAAGGTGCTCGTGGGCGACGTTTACATCCGCAATGTCTCAACCGACATCCGCAACCGCTGGGGAGATTATGAGTCTTTTCAGGAAAACGGCAATTCCATCTTCATCTTCGAGGTTGCCGGGCTGTGTATCGGCCATCTCGGCCATCTGCATCATGAGTTGACGGACACGCATTATGCCGAGATCGGCCGCCTGGATGTGTTGATGGTGCCTGTCGATGGTGGTCTGACCATGGGGGCCGACAGCATGAGCAGGGTGGTCAAGCGCCTGCGCTCTGCGCTGATCCTGCCGATGCATCGCACCGGCCCGCCGCTGGAGCAGTTTCTGACCATGTTTGGCGAAAATTTCGCTATCGCCTATGCGAGCGATCCGGTCATCCGGGTCTCGATGAGAAACCTTCCCCGCCAGCCGCAGATACTGGTGCCGAAAGGCATGTAAATGGCGACGGGCGGGGAAAGGCTCGGGGAGCGGGTTCTCAGGCGAAGGTGAGGTGCTGGCGAACGCCGACGTCCGGCGTCTTGTCATCCGACATGTTTGCCTTGGCGATTTCCCAGCCGAATTTCAGCGTACTGTCCGTCGAAGCCCAGATATCGGCATCATCGACATGCAACGCCAGCATGGTCAGTTGCGGATCGCTCTTGCCGTGCTCGTACCAGGCGGCGGTGACTGAATTCCAGTATTCGTCGATCTTTGATTTGTCATCGCGCGCTTCGAGTACGCCCGAAAGGCAGGCGTGATAATCATGATCCTTGCCCACGAGGCAGAAATGCGCGCGGGATCCGGATTTGAGCGATTTTACCAGATCCGTGTCTTTTTTGGAAAAAAACCAGATCGTGTTGGTCTTGGGGTCAGCATGGGGCGCCATAGGCTGCATGTGACTGTGCAGGCCCTCAAGGCCGAGCATGCCGGCATGGACGGAATTGATCTCGTCCCAGAGCTGGCGGGCCGGGGCTTCTCTTGCTTCAGTCAGGCTGACCATATGTCTTCTCCTTCCGGTTTGGGGCTGCGGCGGAGTGGACAAGATGGCCTTCTCCGTCGCGTTCATGATCAGAACGAAGAGCGGATAAATCAGTTCCTTCTGTTGTTGCGGCAAGAGAAAGCGCCTGCGGGCTTGAACGATGAGCCTATCGCACTTATAAGGCCCGCAATCTCCAAATTACGATAAATCAGGTTTTCCATGGCTGGTCATTCACAGTTCAAGAACATCATGCACCGCAAGGGCAAGCAGGACTCCGTGCGGTCCAAAATGTTTTCCAAGCTTGCGCGCGAAATCACCGTTGCGGCCAAGACGGGCATGCCCGACCCGAACATGAACCCGCGCCTGCGTCTGGCCATCCAGAACGCCAAGGCCCAGTCCATGCCGAAAGACAATATCGAACGTGCCATCAAGAAGGCTGCGGGTGCCGAAGGCGAGAACTATGATGAGGTCCGCTACGAAGGCTACGGCCCTGGCGGCGTCGCCGTCATCGTCGAGGCGCTTACCGACAACCGTAACCGCACTGCCTCCAATGTACGATCCATCTTCACTAAGGCTGGTGGTGCGCTGGGTGAAACCGGATCGGTCTCCTTCTCCTTCGACCGTGTCGGCGAGATTTCCTATAAGGCGGAAGTCGGCGATGCAGACAAGGTGATGGAAGCGGCCATCGAGGCCGGTGCGGACGATGTTGAATCTTCCGAAGACGGCCACATCATCATCTGCGGTTTCGAAGCGATGAACGAGGTGTCCAAGGCGCTGGAAGGCGTGCTGGGCGAAGCCGAAAGCGTCAAGGCCATCTGGAAGCCGCAGAACACGGTACCTGTAGATGAAGAAAAGGCACAGTCGCTGATGAAACTCATCGACAACCTCGAGGACGATGACGACGTGCAGAACGTCTATTCGAACTTCGAAGTGTCGGAAGAAATTCTCGCCAAGCTTTCCGCCTGACGTTTTCACGTTCCTAAAAAAGGCCCCGGCAGCGATCCGCTCCGGGGCTTTTTGTTTAGGCGGCCTTTTTGATGGATGTCCGCACGTCGGCGAAAATCTCGACCGACCGCAGCCGCTTTTCGATGTCGTGGATCGGCATCGAGACAATCAGTTCGTCAGCCTGTGTTTCAGCCAGAAAACCGTCGAGATGACGCTGGATCGTTTCAGGCGCGCCAACGGCGGCAAAACGCAACGTGTGCTCCACGGAGAAGCGCTCCATCTCGTTCCAGTAGCCTTCCATGCTGTGCACGGGCTTCGGGAACTGCGTCCGCACATTGCGCCGCAGATTGACGAATTGCTGCTGTGACGAGGTAAAGAGATGCTGCGCCTCCTCGTCGGTATCGGCGCCGACACCCATCACGCCCACCATCACATAGGGCTTGTCCAGCACCTCGGAGGGCTGGAAACGCTCGCGATAGATATGGATCGCTTCCATCAGCATGTCAGGGGCAAAATGGGATGCGAAGGAATAGGGCAGGCCAAGGGCTGCGGCCAGATGCGCACTATAGGTGCTGGAGCCGAGCAGCCAGAGAGGCACGTTCGAATTCATGCCGGGTACGGCGAGGATCGCCTGATCCTGCTGAGGCGGGCCGAGATATCTTTGCAATTCGACGATGTCGTGCGGGAAATTCTCCGCACCGGCGTCGAGATTACGGCGCAGCGCCCGTGCGGTTCGCATATCTGTTCCGGGGGCGCGGCCCAGGCCAAGATCGACCCGGCCGGGCAGAAGTGCTGCAAGCGTCCCGAACTGTTCGGCAATGACGAGCGGGGAGTGGTTGGGAAGCATGATACCGCCCGAGCCGACGCGGATATGTTTCGTGGCCGCACCCACATGGGCGATAACGAGCGACGTCGCGGCGCTTGCGATGCCGGGCATGCCATGATGTTCGGCCAGCCATATGCGGATATAACCTTGTTCTTCAGCCTTGATCGCCATCCGGCGGGAGTTTTCGAGCGCCGCGCTGACGCTCTCGCCTTCGCCAATGGGCGAAAGATCGAGAAGGGAAAAGGGGATCATCCGACGCTCCTGCGTAATCTGGGTCTTTGCAGCGGATGTAAGGCGCGTCTACGGATTTACCAGACAAGTCGCGTAGAATTGAAGGATGGATCAAAAAAATTGGCCTTTGCCAAAGGTCGGTACTGGGACAACTTTGGCCCTGACTCGACGTCTGTATCCGGGAATGTTGTCGTTTTGTTCACTTATCGCTGGCAGTCTCGCGGCCGGAAAGATAAGGTACCTCATGCAAAAGACGATTCGGATCATCGGCATCGACCCCGGACTACGGCGCACCGGCTGGGGCGTGATCGACACATTGGGAAACAGCCTGCGTTTCGTCGCTTCCGGCACGGTGACTTCAGATGGCGACATGGATCTCGCCTCCCGGCTTTGCCAGCTTCATGACGGCCTGGCGGAAATCGTGCACAGCCATCAGCCCGATGAGGCGGCTGTGGAGCAGACTTTCGTCAACAAGGACGCGGTGGCCACGCTGAAACTCGGACAGGCGCGCGGCATTGCCATGCTTGTTCCGGCGCGTGCCGGTTTGCCGGTGTTCGAATACGCGCCGAACGCCGTGAAAAAAGCTGTCATCGGCGTGGGGCATGGTGAAAAGCAGCAAATTCACATGATGCTGAAAATCCTGATGCCGAAGGCCGAGTTCAAGGGTAACGATGCGGCGGACGCCCTCGCGATCGCAATCTGCCACGCCCATAATCGCGGCGGTGACAGGATGCGTCGGCTGCTGGCGGCCGGTTAATTTTAAGTCTCATTGCAGCGGGCGCGATCATGATCGGAAAACTGAAGGGCAGCATCGAGGAAATCGGCACGGATTACGTGTTGGTGGATGTGCATGGCGTCTGTTACGTCGCCTATTGTTCGGCGCGCACGCTGTCGAAAATAGGCTCCGTCGGAGAGGCCGTGATCCTCTTCATCGAAACCTATGTACGAGAGGACCAGCTCAAGCTTTTCGGCTTTCTTTCGGCGCTGGAGCGGGAATGGTTCAACCTTTTGCAGAGCGTGCAGGGTGTCGGATCGAAAGTCGCTCTTGCGGTGCTTTCCACCCTGTCGCCCACCGAACTTGCCAATGCCATAGCGCTGCAGGACAAGGCGTCAATATCGCGTGCGCCGGGGGTTGGGCCCAAAGTGGCCGTGCGCCTCGTGACCGAATTGCGCAACAAGGCCCCGGCTTTCGCGGGCGAGGCGTCCGGGGCCATCGGACTGAAGCAGGAACTCGGGGAGGGTGTAGCTTCCGCGCCGGTGGCGGACGCCGTATCTGCACTCACCAATCTCGGCTATTCGCGTGACCAGGCCGCCAATGCGGTCGCCGCGGCGCTGAAAAATGGCGGTGAGGGCGCGGATAGCGCCAAGCTGATCCGGCTGGGGCTGAAGGAGCTTTCACGGTAAGGTGAGCCCGTTACACAAGCGTCCGGATGCGGTGTTGAATTTCGTGACGGGCCCTGGCGCGACAGCCATGTTATAGCGGCGAAGACGACCTCATGAATTCTAGAAATAATGGAATGCCCTGAATGAGCGATGCGGACAGACTGATCACCCCGGAAAAGCGCGGTGAGGACATCGACACCACCCTGCGTCCGCAGTCGCTCGACGACTTTACCGGGCAGGCGGAGGCGCGCGCCAATCTCAAGGTCTTCATCGAAGCCGCCAAGAATCGTGGCGAGGCGTTGGATCACGTGCTGTTCGTCGGCCCGCCCGGCCTCGGCAAGACCACCCTGGCGCAGATCATGGCCAAGGAGCTTGGAGTAAACTTCAAGTCCACCTCAGGGCCGGTAATCGCCAAGGCGGGCGATCTCGCCGCGCTCCTGACCAATCTTGAAGAGCGCGATGTTCTCTTCATCGATGAAATTCATCGCCTCAACCCGGCCGTGGAAGAAATCCTCTATCCGGCGATGGAGGATTTCCAGCTCGATCTGATCATCGGGGAAGGCCCGGCGGCGCGTTCGGTGAAGATCGATCTTTCCAAATTCACGCTTGTCGCCGCCACCACCCGCCTCGGCCTCTTGACGACACCGCTGCGCGACCGTTTCGGCATTCCCGTGCGTTTGTCCTTTTACACGGTTGATGAACTGGAACTTATCGTCCGTCGCGGTGCGCGGCTGATGGGTCTCAACATGACGGATGAGGGTGCCCGTGAAGTGGCGAGGCGGGCGCGTGGCACGCCCCGAATTGCCGGACGGCTTCTGCGCCGGGTGCGCGACTTTGCCGAGGTGGCGCGGGCGGAAGCCGTTACCCGGGATATCGCCGACGAGGCTTTGACGCGGCTGCTGGTGGATAATATGGGTCTTGACCAGCTGGACATGCGGTATCTGACCATGATCGCCATCAATTTTGGCGGAGGCCCGGTCGGCATCGAGACCATTGCCGCTGGACTGTCGGAGCCGCGCGACGCGATCGAGGATATCATCGAGCCCTATATGATCCAGCAGGGTTTCATCCAGCGCACGCCGCGCGGGCGTATCCTGACCGCCACGGCCTGGAAACATCTGGGCATGCAGCCGCCGAAGGATCTCGAGGCAGCACAGTTCCGGCTCACGCTTGAGGACGATTGAGGGGAACAAACCCGCCTTGCCGGCTTTGATCGTCTTTGGCACGGAGATGGTCATGTCTGGATATCGCAAGGGTACGAAGGTCCGCTGGAACTGGGGCACGGGTACAGGTGAAGGGAAAATCCTTGAAGTCTTCACCGAAGATGTCGAAAGAACGATTTCCGGTTCCACGATAAAGCGTAAGGCCAGCAAAGACGAACCCGCTTATCTCATCGGACAGGAAGATGGCGGCAAGGTTCTGAAAAGCAGATCAGAGCTCGAACGCACCGATTGAACGACGCCGTTAGGTGTTACGGGAGGGATGCCGATGCCTTATGATCCGCTGCGGGTTTTCCGCAAACTTGCGCGCAACAACCGGCTCGCCAATTACCGGCTGCATCAAGCCTGTCTCCAGCTTTCGCAGGAGGAGTTTGTTGCCCGCCGCATCAGTTTCTTCCCGACGCTGCGTGCGACGCTCAATCATATCTACACTGTCGACCGCTTTTATATCGATGCGTTGCAGGGCGGCACACTGGGACTGGCCGCCTTTGCCGTAGAGGAACCCTTTGCCAACATGCCAGCGTTGCAAGGCGCCCAGACAGAGCTTGACGAGGTGTTGATTGCCCTTGTCGACGGGCTCGATGAAGATCGCCTCGCCGCTACTGTCAGTATCCACCGCGGCAGGCGTATCCAGCAGGATCGCTGCGACGACGTTCTGTCGCATCTCTTCCAGCACCAGACGCATCATCGCGGGCAGGCGCATGCGATGCTGTCCGGGACCCCGGTCAAGCCGCCGCAACTGGATGAATTCATTGTGGGAGATGATGCAAAGGCGAGAAAAGACGAGATGGATGCATTAGGGTGGACGGAAACCGATTTGATGTTTCCAGCCCGCAGGCCCGCCCAATGACACACAATACCAAGCAGGACACCCGCATCCGCATCAAGTTCAAGCCGAAGCGCATTTTCCAGATGCGGGTGGCGGGGCTGGCCTTCCGCGATGGCCACGTCCTGGTGCACCGGGCCACACATGAAAAATTCTGGACCTTTCCAGGCGGGCGTGCCGAAATGGGTGAGCGCTCAGAAGAAACGCTGGCGCGGGAAATGGTCGAGGAGCTCGGTGTGGAAGCCAAGATCGGGCGGCTTCTCTGGGCGGTCGAAAATTTCTTCCATTACGAAGGCAAGGACTGGCACGAACTCGGCTTTTATTACCTGATGGACCTGCCGCAAACGCTTGCCTTTCATCCCACCGACATTATTCACCGTGTTCAGGATGGCGATAACGAGCTTGAGTTTCGCTGGGTCGCGGCAACCCGGCAGGCATTGACGGAGCTCGATATTCCCCCCTATTTCATCGCCGACGAAATAGAGAACCTGCCCAGGGCCACGCGACACCTCGTCTGGCACGACGGCGATCTGGACGATAAATGACCTCTCCGCCCCAACGTCACATGATCCGGTTGGATCGCAGACCGCAGCTTTTTAGCATGCGCGTGGCAGCCCTCATTTTTCAGAGTGATCATCTTCTGGTGCAGCGTGGCGCAGGGGATGACTACTGGGCCTTGCCTGGCGGTCGGGCTGAAATCGGTGAAAGCTCCGAGCAGACCATTGTTCGCGAGATCGGTGAGGAGCTTGATCGGACGTGTTCGGTGGAGCGCCTTTTATGGTCGGCCGAAAACTTTTTCGCCTATGACGGTTATTCGGCCCATGAATTGGGATTTTATTATCTCGTTTCGCTGGGCCATCCCCTGCCATTCCATGAAAACCACATCGTCCACAGGGTGATGGATGGCATCGAGGTCGAATTCCGCTGGCTGCCTTCACGAACTTCCGCGCTGATCAGGAACGATCTGCGCCCGCGCTTCATCGCAGAGTGCATCGAGGCGTTGCCCCTGCGGCACGAGCATCTGATTGTCCGCGAGGGCCGCTCCGACGCTATTGAAAATCCCAAGGAGACATTATGAGCGAGCTTTTGGTTTCGCTGTCGGGTGAACTGATCGAACACGGTCACCGCCTGATGCAACGCGTCTATTACGAGGACACCGATTTTTCCGGCCTGGTTTATCACGCGCGGTACCTGCATTTTCTTGAGCGGGGCCGTACCGATTACCTGCGTTGCCTCGGCTGCGAACAAAGTGCGCTTCTGACCGCTGATGAAGAAGGTCTGGTCTTCGTCGTGCATCGCATGGAGATCGATTTTAAAAGCCCCGCCCGGATGGACGACGTGCTGACGGTGACCACCATCACCGAGAAGGCCGGGGGCGCAAAAATGGTGCTCAATCAGGAAATCAGGCGCGGTGAAACGCTGCTCGTCGCCGCCAAGGTCATCATAGCCGTCATCAATGCCAATGGCCGGCCAAGGCGTCTTCCCGAGACGGTGGCGGAAAAATTTCTGAAGTAATTGACGGGCCGGATCAGTAAATCCGCCGGGCGTGGCCGGGTTGTAACACTCCTTTAACCATAATGGTGTCTTACTTTAGCAACTGGCATTTGTGCAGCGCACGCCTTCCTTTCACCAAATTTATTGGCAAGTAAGGCTTACTGGCAAGTATCGGGGTATGGCTAAGGGGTTGGCGGCTGTTGCCGCAGGACTTCGAGCGTTAACACGCGTTTGAATCGCCCGGTCCCGTACCGGGCGTTTGGATTCGGGGATTGGATATTTATGGAACAGGCAGGTTTGGCAGCGGCGACGCATGATGTAAGTCTCTGGGCGCTGTTTATGCAGGCGGGCCTCATCGTTAAGCTCGTGATGATCGGGCTTATCGCCGCCTCGGTCTGGACGTGGGCAATCGTCTTCGACAAATATGTGAGCTTCGGCAAGGCGAGGCGCCAGTTCGACCAGTTCGAACAGGTGTTCTGGTCGGGCCAGTCTCTTGAAGAGCTCTATCGCACGCTGGCGGAGCGCCAGAATGGCGGTCTGGCCGCAATTTTCGTTTCGGCCATGCGCGAATGGAAAAAATCCTTCGAGCGTGGCGCACGTTCGCCCATCGGCCTGCAGATGCGTATCGACCGGGCAATGGACGTGACCATGGCGCGGGAAAGCGAACAATACGAGGCGCGCCTCGGCTCGCTCGCCACCATCGGTTCGGCCGGCCCCTTTATCGGTCTCTTCGGCACGGTTGTCGGTATCATGACCTCGTTCCAGGCGATTGCCGGTTCGAAGTCCACCAACCTCGCGGTCGTGGCTCCCGGTATCGCGGAAGCGCTTCTTGCCACCGCGATCGGCCTTGTCGCGGCTATTCCCGCGGTTATCGCCTACAACAAGTTCACGGCTGACGCGCACAAGCTTTCCGCCCGAATGGAAGGTTTCGCCGACGAATTTTCGGCAATCCTGTCGCGACAGATCGATGAAAAACTTCAGACACGGCAGGCCGCCCAGTAAGCGGCCGACTGCAATGCCGTCGAGTGATTTGCCGCAAGGCAAAACGGAGTAGATGATATGGGTATGTCAGCAGGTGGCAGCGGCGGCGGTTCCGGCGGACGCAGGGGTGGACGCGGCGGACGGCGCAGAGGCGGCGCGATCAGCGAAATCAACGTGACGCCGCTGGTCGACGTCATGCTCGTGCTGCTCATCATCTTCATGGTGGCGGCGCCTATGATGACTGTCGGCGTGCCGATCGACCTGCCGCAGACCTCCGCCAATGCGTTGAATTCGGACACGCAACCGATCACCATTTCCGTCAATGCCAATGGCCAGATCCATTTGCAGGAAACGGAAATCCAGGCGGCTGAAGTGGCGGACAAGCTGCAGGCAATCGCCACGACCGGCTATAACGAACGCATTTTCGTGCGCGCGGATTCCGTTGCCGCCTATGGCGTCGTTGCGGATGTGATGGCGCGTATCCAGGCGGCCGGTTTCAAAAACATCGGCCTTGTGACCCAGCAGAAACAGGACAATTGACGTAAAGCGATGAAGGGCAGCCTTACCACATCCGCGATCGTGCATGCGTCGCTTCTGGCTTTCGCCCTTGTCTCCCTGGGCTCGCCGGAACCCCTCGACGTGTCTCAGGCTGAGGCACTGCCGGTGGAGCTGGTGAATGTTGAAGAGCTAACCCAGATCCAGCAGGGTGATAAGAACGCTCCGAAGGCGGAAAAATCTGCTCCTGTTCCGACGACCCGGCCTGATATCATCGAGAACTCTCAGAATGTCGGTAACAATACGGCAGATATAGAGGCGCCGCCGACGCCGACGACCAAGCCAAACGACAATATGAGTGCGGCCGCCCCGCCCAAACAGGAAAAGCCACTTCCGACCGTCGATACGAAAGCGAACGACGTGAAGGAGATCGTCAAGGAAGAAACCTCGGCTCCGAAGCAGCAGGAAATGGCCGCCCTGCCGCAGACGAAGCCTGAGATTACACCGCAGCCGAAGACCGAGCCGCCACCGCAGGAAACCAAAGCGGAAGAGCCTCCGCCGGCAACGCAGGAACCGGCCGAAATCCCCGTGCCGCAGAACATTCCGCGCCCGAATTCCAGGCCTGAGCCACCCAAGCCCGAAGAGCCGAAACAGGCCGAGACGAAGCCCGCCGAGCAGAAACCAGCCGAAAAACCAGCTGAGAAGAAGCCCGATCAGGCCAAGTCCACGGACAAGCCTTCGGATAAGAAACCCGGTGAGAAGAAGCAGGAGACGGCGAAATCTGCTTCCTCTCAGGCGAGTGAATTTAACGCCGACGAAATTTCTGCGCTGCTTAACAAGCAGGCACCTTCGGGCGGCGGCGCAAAGCGCTCCACCCAGACGGCGTCTCTTGGCGGCAAGAAGACCATCGGTACGGGATTGAGCGCCAGCGAAATGGACAATGTCAGAGGCCAGGTTCAGAAGAACTGGTCGATGGTCGCCGGCCTGACGGGAGTAGCCGAGGTAAGGGTGCAGGTCCGGGTTTCGCTGGATAAGGCGGGGAACGTGGTGGGCGAGCCGGAGGTAACGGCATCGGGTGGTCCTGAAGGTACCCGCCGTGCAGTGGAGAGCAGCACCCGGCGTGCCGTTCTGCGCTCATCGCCTTTGCAGAACTTACCGCCCGAGAAATATGATGGCGAAAAGGGTTGGAACACGATCGTTTTCAACTTCGACGCCTCCGATTTCGCGACTTAAGCCGACAGATTCTGGAGTCGACACTATGCGTCTGAAATATCTGTCCCATTTTCGTAAGAAGCTGAAAGGCTTGTTTCAATGATCAAGAATTCTGTCCTCCGCGCCCTCATGGTTGCAACGGGCATGTTGTTTTCGCTGGTTGCTGTCGTGCCTGCCAATGCGGAAGTTCAAATCAACATCAACAAGGGCAATGTACAGCCGCTGCCCATCGCCATCACGGATTTCATATCCGGAGACGGGATCGGCGCACAGGTTTCTGCCGTTATTGCAGCCGACCTCCAACGGTCCGGTCTCTTTGCGCCGATCAACAAGAATGCTTTTATCGAGAAGATCAGCAATCCGGATCAGCAGCCGCGTTTCGAGGACTGGAAAGTCATTAACGCGCAGGCGCTTGTGACGGGTCGCGTGACGCGCGAAGGGGATGGTCGCTTACGTGCGGAATTCCGTCTGTGGGACACATTTGCAAATAAGCAGATGGCGGGCCAGCAGTTTTTCACCCAGCCAGAAAATTGGCGTCGCGTCGCCCACATCATCGCGGATGCGATCTATGAAAGCATCACCGGTGAGAAGGGTTATTTCGACACCCGTGTCGTTTTCGTCTCCGAAAGCGGACCAAAGACCGCCCGCAAGCGGCAGCTGTCGATCATGGACCAGGACGGTTTCAACGTCCGCAACCTGACCAACTCGAACGACATCGTCCTGACACCGCGTTTTTCGCCGAGCCGTCAGGAAGTCACCTACATGTCCTTTGAAGGCCAGCAGCCACGCGTTTATCTGCTGCAGCTGGAAACCGGACAGCGTGAAGTCGTCGGCAACTTCCCAGGCATGACGTTCTCGCCGCGCTTTTCGCCTGACGGGCAGAAGGTGATCATGAGCCTTCAGCAGGATGGCAACGCCAATATCTACACCATGGATCTGCGCTCTCGTACCACGACACGCCTGACCAACACGTCGGCGATCGATACGGCCCCGTCCTATTCGCCTGACGGTCAGCGTGTTGCCTTTGAAAGTGACCGTGGCGGCCGCCAGCAGATTTACGTCATGAATGCCGATGGTTCCGGCCAGCAGCGCATTTCCTTCGGCGATGGTTCTTATTCCACGCCGGTATGGTCCCCGCGTGGCGATCTGATTGCCTTCACCAAGCAGTCTGGCGGCAAGTTCTCGATCGGTGTGATGAAGACGGATGGTTCGGGCGAGCGCATCCTGACCAGCGGCTTCCACAATGAAGGGCCAACCTGGGCACCGAATGGCCGCGTACTGATGTTCTTCCGCCAGAACGCGGGTGCGGGCGGTCCGCAGCTCTATTCGATCGACCTGACGGGCTACAATGAACAGCTCATCAAGACACCGACCTTCGCTTCAGACCCGGCCTGGTCGCCGCTTCTGGACTGATATGACTGCCATCACGGCGCCGGCTTAACCCGGTGCCGTGATGTTTTACGCATACCACAGGGAAATGTGCCTCTTTCTTGCCGCAAAGTGTTGTGAGGGAGCAAAAAACTGGGACATTTCCTTTCTGTTAACCATAAGCGTTTGCCGGCTATTAACCGCGATCAGTTAGTGTCCGGCAACGTTATTGAAATCCTAAGGAGAGACCGGCGATGAGCCGTACACATATTTCGGCACTCAGCCCCATGCAGAAACTGGCCCGTAACCCGGCTGTCATCGCCATGACGCTCGCGCTTGCTCTCGCAGGCTGCGCGAACAAGAAGAACATGCCGAACAGCGCCGGTGAACTCGGCCTTGGTGGCGCAGGCTCTGCAACGCCGGGCTCCCAGCAGGACTTCACGGTCAATGTCGGCGACCGCATCTTCTTCGACACGGACTCCACCTCGATCCGCGCCGACGCCCAGCAGACCCTGCAGCGCCAGGCACAGTGGCTTGCCCGTTACCCGAACTACGCCATCACGGTCGAAGGCCATGCCGACGAGCGCGGCACGCGTGAATACAACCTGGCACTCGGCGCCCGCCGTGCGGCAGCAACCCGCGACTTCCTGGCCTCTCAGGGTGTTCCGGCAAGCCGCATGAAGACGATCTCCTACGGCAAGGAACGTCCGGTCGCGGTTTGCGACGACATTTCCTGCTGGTCGCAGAACCGTCGCGCGGTCACGGTTCTCGGCGGCGCAGGCATGTAATCGCCTGACGTTTTTGTGAACGTAAATAAAGGGCGGTCTTCGGGCCGCCTTTTGTTTTTTTCATAGTTTGGCCGAAGTTAAGTTGCTTTTTCGGTCGATATGGAAAAAATCCGGCTTGCACTATTCCGGTGCAAATCAGTTAAGGCAGGACGAATGAGATGAAGAAACTTGTCGTGGCGGGAATGCTGGGGCTTGCAGCCTGCACCGGCTTGAGCGGCACAGCCGTTTCGGGTCCGCTGTTCGGTGCGGGGGGTAGCTTCGGCACGATCAATTCTCAGCAGCAGCCCCCGGTCGTCCGGGTTCAGGCCAATGAAGCCTATCGGGTTCAGCAGCTTGAAGAACAGATCCGGCAACTCAACGGCCGTATCGAGGAAATGAGCTTCCAGCTTTTGCAGATGCAGGAAACGATCCGCAAGGCGCAGGAAGACAATGAGTTCCGCTTCCAGGAACTGGAAAGCGGAAAGGGCGGAAGTCCTGCAGCAACGCCGAAAAAGAAGGCGGAGGCAAGTCCGGTCAGTCCGGCGACGCCCCCGACCGACGACGTTGCAACGATCATCGAAACGCCACCCGAGGGTGGCGCTTCCGTTTCACCGTCCGCTCCCTCCAGTGCTCCGACAGGCGCGCCGGGTGAGACAACGCTCGGTTCGATCGAACTTGATTCCAAGGGGATGCCTATTGGCGGCACGCTCAATTCAGGCGCCAACAATTCTTCCGGCAGCCTTCCCGGCGTTACGACAGGCAACAGCACGCGCAAGACCGATCCCGTCAATACAGCGGCGCTGACCAGCGAAGGCGATATCTACCAGGCCGCTTACGGTCATGTCCTTTCCGGTGATTACAAGCTGGCGGAGCAGGGGTTCCAGCAATATCTGCAGGGTTACCCCAAGGGCACGAAAGCCGCGGATGCGAGCTTCTGGCTGGGTGAAGCGCAATATTCCCAGGGCAAGTTCAACGAAGCCGCGAAGACCTTTCTTAACGGCCACCAGGCCTATGGCAAGTCTCCGAAGGCTCCGGAAATGCTGATGAAGCTTGGCATGTCCCTTGCCGCTCTCGATAATACCGAAACGGCCTGCGCCACGCTGCGCGAGGTGCCGAAGCGTTACCCCAATGCCTCGAAGACCGTGCTGAACAAAGTCGCCAGTGAACAGAAGCGGCTGAGCTGCTGATCCCTCTTTCCCGTTGAAGTGCGGTCTGTCCATGCCTGCCAAGACCAGCATTCCAGACGAAACCGGGCTTGTCCCGCTTGAGGCTGCGCGATTGTTCGTCGCGAAACTGCGCAAACCTGCGCATATTCTCGTTGCAATTTCCGGCGGCAGCGATTCCACCGGTTTGTTGCTCGCATTGCACGAAGCTTCCATCGGTTCAGGGGATCAGGTGCGGCTGTCGGCCGTCACGGTCGATCATGCGCTACGGCCCGAATCCGCTGACGAGGCAAAAAAAGTCGCCACGTTATGCGCCGGGCTTGGCATCTTTCATGCCGTGCGCCGTTGGGAAGACCAAAAACCCGCCTCCGGTTTGGCCGAGGCCTCGCGCCTGGCGCGTTACCATCTGATTGCTGGTGTCGCGGACACGATGAGCGCCGATGTCATCGTGACGGGGCATACACGGGGCGACCAGCGGGAAACGGTTGCGATGCGCGCCGCCCGCCGGAAACGGGCTGATAATCTCGGCTTGTCGGGTATGGCAGACGCCGTGCTGTATGGTGGGCGTCACTGGGTCATGCGGCCATTTCTGCATTGCGAGCGCCAAGCCATTCGCGATTATCTTCTCGAAAGGGCGCAAGGCTGGATCGATGATCCCAGCAATGAAAACCGCAAATATGAGCGGGTGAGGGTGCGGCAGGCGCTGGACGATACGCCTCGTCTTTTTCCGTACGGAACGTCAGACACAAGGTCGGAATTATCCGCACGCGCAGCCCGGTTTGTACATCATAACTCTTGTTTTTTTTTCCTTGGTTTAATCAGGATAAACGCTGAGAGCCTCGGTGAAGACCCCGCTGTTATCCGGTACGCGTTGTCGGCGCTATCAGGTGTTATCGGCGGTCGACGATATCCCATGGCCTCTGACACGATGGACAGGGTGATGGCGCTTGTCGCGAATCGAGAACCGGGAAGGATAACGGCGAACCGCGTCGTGTTCGATTACCGCAAGGATGCCCTCTACCTGATGCGGGAAAACAGAAACATTCCATCACTGCGAATGCCGCCGGGCGCGAGGATGGTTTGGGACGAGCGCTTTGACGTGTTCAACCGTTCCGATGCAGAGATAGTCGTCCGCGCTTTTGGCGCCGGAGACACAATGGGTATTCCGATCAAACCTTCCGGTGTCATTCCTCCGGGGATATTGAAACGCTCCAGCCAGACAATGCCGGTCTTCGTGCGCGAAAATCACGATCTGGAATTTCCGGGGTCCGGCGTGGCGGCGATCCGCCCGCTGCTTGCGCCTTATGATCTTTTCCTTCCGCGTTTCGACCTTGAGTTGGCCAATGTGATTGCCATGCGCCTCCTGCACGCCGCCTATCCACAGCCCCCGGTTTAAATCGGGCCTCATTTTCGTGAATTGCCTTGGAACAGTTTTTACACCAAAACGCATCAGATAATGCGCTTTGCCTTGGCAAGGGCAGATGTCGTCCTTATGTTAAGGGCACGTAATAGCGGGCAGTAGTTGTGCCCGTGTGAGTTCGGGGAGTTCGATGAACCCAAATTTCAGAAATTTCGCCTTGTGGGCCGTGATCGCCCTCTTGCTGATCGCGCTGTTCAGCATGTTCCAGACTTCGCCGACGCAAACGGGTTCACGGGAAATTCCGTATTCCCAGTTTCTCCGCGACGTGGATTCCGGGCGAGTTCGCGACGTGACCGTCACCGGTAACCGGGTTCTCGGAACCTACACCGAAAACGGCACGGCCTTTCAGACCTATTCCCCCGTCATCGACGACAGCCTGATGGAGCGCTTGCAGAGCAAGAACGTGACCATTGTGGCGCGCCCGGAAAGCGATGGCTCCTCGGGCTTCCTGAGCTATCTCGGCACGCTTCTGCCGATGTTTCTCATTCTTGGCGTCTGGCTGTTCTTCATGCGGCAGATGCAGGGCGGTTCGCGTGGCGCGATGGGCTTCGGCAAGTCCAAGGCCAAGCTCCTGACGGAAGCCCATGGCCGCGTGACGTTCGATGACGTCGCAGGCGTGGATGAAGCCAAGCAGGATCTTGAGGAAATCGTGGAATTCCTGCGTGACCCGCAGAAGTTCCAGCGCCTCGGCGGCAAGATTCCGCGCGGCGTTCTGCTTGTCGGTCCTCCGGGCACCGGTAAGACACTTCTGGCCCGCTCCGTCGCAGGTGAAGCCAATGTGCCGTTCTTCACGATTTCCGGTTCGGATTTCGTGGAAATGTTCGTTGGCGTCGGTGCCAGCCGTGTGCGTGACATGTTCGAGCAGGCAAAGAAGAATGCGCCTTGCATCATCTTCATCGATGAAATCGACGCCGTCGGCCGCCATCGTGGCGCCGGCCTCGGCGGCGGTAACGACGAGCGCGAACAGACGCTGAACCAGCTGCTGGTTGAGATGGACGGTTTTGAGGCGAATGAGGGCATCATTCTCATCGCCGCTACCAACCGACCCGATGTTCTCGATCCCGCACTTCTGCGTCCCGGCCGTTTCGACCGTCAGGTCGTTGTGCCGAACCCTGACATCGTCGGCCGCGAGCGCATCCTCAAGGTGCATATCCGCAACGTGCCGCTGGCGCCGAATGTCGATCTCAAGGTGCTCGCCCGCGGTACCCCCGGTTTCTCGGGTGCGGACCTGATGAATCTCGTCAACGAAGCCGCCCTCATGGCCGCCCGCCGCAACAAGCGCGTGGTCACCATGCAGGAATTCGAAGACGCCAAGGACAAGATCATGATGGGTGCGGAGCGCCGCTCTTCCGCCATGACCGAGGCCGAAAAGAAGCTGACTGCCTATCACGAAGCCGGTCATGCCATCACCGCTCTGAAGGTTGCCGTGGCCGATCCGTTGCACAAGGCAACGATCATCCCGCGCGGCCGCGCACTTGGCATGGTGATGCAGCTGCCGGAAGGCGACCGCTATTCCATGAGCTACAAGTGGATGGTGTCGCGCCTCGTGATCATGATGGGTGGCCGCGTTGCCGAAGAACTGACCTTCGGTAAGGAAAACATTACCTCGGGCGCGTCTTCGGATATCGAGCAGGCAACCAAGCTTGCCCGTGCCATGGTGACGCAATGGGGCTTTTCCGATGCGCTCGGCCAGGTCTCCTATGGTGAAAACCAGCAGGAAGTTTTCCTTGGCCATTCCGTCTCGCAGTCGAAGAACGTCTCCGAAGCCACAGCCCAGACGATCGACACGGAAGTTCGCCGGCTGATCGATGAGGCTTATGCCGAGGCTCGCCGCATTCTGACGGAAAATCACGATGGTTTCGTTGCGATTGCCGAGGGTCTGCTTGAATACGAAACCCTGACGGGTGACGAGATCAAGGCCCTGCTGAAGGGTGAGAAGCCCGCCCGCGATCTGGGCGACGATTCTCCGGGCAGCCGTGGTTCGGCAGTGCCGAAGGCCGGCACCAAGAAGGACGGCACTAGTGAAGCGAAGGGTGACGGTGAAGCAAAGGGCGACGGTGAAGCCGAAGGCGGCATGGAGCCGCAGCCGCATTGATCGACCGCGTCTGTTAGAAATTGTAAAAGGCCATCCGGGTTTCCGGATGGCCTTTTCATTTTGGTAACAAGATATAAGCCATTTTTGCGGTAATTTACGTGCTGTTTATCGTGGTTTGTGGCATCTAGCCAAAAACGCTTCCGGCTGTTTTCAGCTTATGCCGGAATGCTGGAAAAGATTTGGAGTTCAAATGGCACGCCGTTATTTCGGAACCGATGGTATCCGCGGACAATCGAACGTCTTCCCCATGACGCCTGATCTGGCGATGCGGGTTGGCATTGCCGTCGGGACGATTTTCCGCCGTGGCCATCATCGCCATCGTGTCGTCATCGGTAAGGATACGCGCCTTTCCGGCTATATGCTGGAAAACGCCCTGGTTGCCGGCTTCACCGCCGCCGGTCTCGATGTCTTCCTGCTCGGCCCGATCCCGACGCCGGCCGTCGCCATGCTGACCCGCTCGCTGCGCGCCGATATCGGCGTGATGATCTCGGCCTCGCACAATCCCTTCTCCGACAATGGCATCAAGCTTTTCGGGCCTGACGGTTACAAGCTTTCCGATGAGCTGGAGCTGGAGATCGAAGACCTCCTCGACAAGGATATCTACGCCCAACTGGCGAAACCTGCCGAAATCGGCCGGGCGAAGCGCGTCGATGGCGACATCTATCGTTATATCGAGTTCGTGAAGCGCACCCTGCCGCGCGACGTGACATTGAGCGGCCTGCGAATCGCCATCGACTGCGCCAATGGCGCGGCTTATAAGGTGGCGCCCGCGGCTCTCTGGGAACTCGGCGCGGAGGTCGTCACCATCGGCAACGAGCCGAACGGCATCAACATTAACCTCGAATGCGGTTCCACGCACCCGGAAGCCCTTCAGAAAAAGGTCCACGAGGTGCGGGCCGATATTGGCATTGCGCTGGATGGTGATGCGGACCGCGTCATCATCGTTGATGAACGCGGTGAGATCGTTGATGGCGACCAGCTGATGGCCGTCATCGCCGACAGCTGGGCCGAAGACAACACGCTCCGCGGCGGTGGCATCGTCGCAACTGTCATGTCCAATCTCGGTCTTGAGCGGTTTCTTGGCGACAAGGGCCTCACCCTTGCCCGCACCAAGGTGGGCGACCGCTATGTGGTCGAACACATGCGCAACCACAATTTCAATGTTGGCGGTGAGCAGTCCGGCCATATCGTGCTGTCGGATTACGGCACGACGGGGGATGGGCTCGTTGCGGCATTGCAGGTTCTCGCCAAGGTCAAGCGCTCCGGCCGCACGGTGAGCGAGGTTTGCCGCAAGTTCGAGCCCGTGCCGCAGCTTTTGAAGAATGTCCGTATCTCCGGTGGCAAACCGCTGGAAAACCCGGTCGTGCAGCAGGCAATTGCGGATGCGGAAAGTGCGCTTGCCGATAATGGCCGCCTCGTCATCCGCCCTTCCGGCACCGAACCGCTGATCCGCGTGATGGCGGAAGGCGACGATAGCGCGAAGGTGGAGCGTATCGTCAATGATCTTGTCGGCATCATCGCGAATGCCCGCTCAGCCGCGTGAGGCATAGCAACAATAAATCAGCAAAAAGCCGGCCTTCCGCCGGCTTTTTCTTTGAGTATTTACTAATAAATATAGTGAATGAGCGTGGTTAATCGGGACTTAACCATTTTACGTCAATCTCCATGACTGAACAGTTCACTGGCATCTGCTGCCGCAAACGCACGTGCCTCTTCTGGAGTGGAAGTCATGAAAAACGCCCTGGCCGGATTTCTGGCCGTCCTGCTGACCGGCACCAGCGCCATTGCCGCCGATCTTTATCAAGCTGAGCCTGCGCCGACCTATGCTCCCGAAGTGGAGATCACCCAGGCAAGCGGCTGGTATCTGCGAGGCGACGTCGGTTATTCTTTCAATAAGCTGCGTGGTGCCAATTATTATCAGGGTGGCCCTGGTGGCTATCTCGCTGATTTCGATACCGCGAAGATCGACGATAGCTATGTCATTGGCGCCGGTGTCGGTTATCAGTTCAACAACTATTTCCGCAGCGACTTGACCTTCGACTATATGGGCAAGTCGGATTTCCGCGGTTCCACTAGTGGTTTTTGTGGTGGTGGTCCTTTGGGAAGCAGAACGCCGTGCGTATCGACCGACCTAAGCGCGCTGCGGGCTTATACGCTGATGGCGAACGCCTATGTCGATCTGGGTACCTACGGCCGCGTCACACCATACGTCGGCGGCGGTATCGGCGCGTCCTACGTGAAGTGGGACAAGTTGCGTAATACCTCCTGCGCGACAGACGGATCGGGCTATTGCGACCCGACCACCGAACACGGCGGCAGGGGCAAGTGGCGTTTCGCTTACGCCCTTATGGCTGGCGCATCCATTGATGTTACCTGTAATCTGAAGGCCGATATCGGTTACCGTTTCCGTCACATCAACAAGGGCGACATGTTCGCCTATGAGAATGGCGGCGGCCCCGGCCGTGACAAGGGCCTCTATTCGCATGAAGTGCGTGTCGGCGGCCGTTATGTCTTCAACGGTTGCGACACCGCGCAATACATGCCGCCTGCCGATATTCCTCTGCAGCCTGCCGTTTATAAATAAACGTCACGCCAACCTGATAGTTTCGGGCCGTCCGCATCCTCCGGGTGCGGGCGGTTTTGTTTTATCGGCATGTGGCAAGGGACATGACGCATATGGACCAAGATTCTTCTGCGTAGCGACATATTCCGCTTGACTGGGATCGGCGACAGGAATAGCAACGGCGTCAGGACACTCCACCCTAACGTGGAGCGCCTATCTGGAAGGGTAGTCAAATGACAGATATCGTGAAGCCGGACGTCCGTCCGGGCAATACGCATTTTTCCTCTGGTCCCTGCTCGAAGCGCCCCGGTTGGTCGCTAGATGCTCTCTCCGATGCGCCGCTCGGTCGCTCGCATCGCGCCAAGGTTGGCAAAGCCAAGCTGAAGCAGGCCATCGATCTCACCCGTGAAGTTCTTGATGTTCCCGCCGATTATCGCATCGGTATCGTTCCCGCATCCGACACCGGCGCCGTTGAAATGGCGCTCTGGTCGCTGCTCGGCGAACGTGGCGTCGATATGCTCGCCTGGGAAAGCTTCGGCGCCGGCTGGGTCACCGACGTCGTCAAGCAGCTGAAGCTGAAGGACGTTCGCAAGTTCGAGGCCGATTACGGTCTGCTGCCGAACCTTGCCGAAGTCGATTTCGACCGCGACGTGGTCTTCACCTGGAACGGTACGACCTCTGGCGTTCGTGTTCCCAACGCCGATTTCATTCCCGCCGACCGCAAGGGCCTGACCATCTGCGACGCCACCTCGGCGGCTTTCGCGCAGGATATGGACTTTACGAAACTCGACGTCGTCACCTTCTCCTGGCAGAAGGTTCTCGGCGGCGAGGGCGGCCATGGCGTCATCATCCTGTCGCCGCGCGCCGTTGAGCGTCTCTTGAGCTACGCACCGGCATGGCCGCTGCCGAAAATCTTCCGCATGGTTTCCGGCGGCAAGCTGATCGAAGGCATCTTCACCGGTGAAACCATCAACACGCCGTCCATGCTCTGCGTTGAAGATTATATCGACGCGCTGCTCTGGGCAAAGAATCTCGGTGGCCTGAAGGCGCTGATCGGCCGCGCCGATGCCAATGCCAAGGTTATCTACGACTTCATCGAGAAGAACGACTGGATCGCCAACCTGGCCGTGAAGCCGGAAACTCGCTCCAACACGTCTGTTTGCCTCAAGATCGTTGATCCCGAGGTCCAGGCGCTGGATGCCGCGGCACAGGCCGATTTTGCCAAGGGCGTCGTCGCCCTGCTCGAAAAGGAAAATGTCGCCCTCGATATCGGCGCTTACCGCGACGCCCCGTCCGGTCTGCGCATTTGGGCCGGCGCCACCATCGAGACGGCTGATATGGAAGCCGTCATGCCCTGGCTCACCTGGGCTTACCAGACGCAGAAGGCAGCACTTTCCAAGGCTGCCGCCTGATTTTGATACCGGCCCTGCGCTGATGCAGGGCCGCATAGTTCCCGCTTTCAAAACTGCACCGTTTTTCAAGGAGCCCGTGAACCATGGCACCTCGCGTACTCGTATCCGACGAACTGTCGGAAACCGCCGTCCAGATTTTCCGTGATCGTGGCGTCGAAGTCGATTTCCAGCCGAAGCTCGGCAAGGACAAGGACAAGCTTGCTGAAATCATCGGCAATTACGATGGCTTGGCCATCCGCTCTGCCACCAAGGCAACCGAAAAGCTGATCGAAGCCGCGACCAACCTCAAGGTCATCGGCCGCGCCGGCATCGGCGTCGACAATGTTGACATCCCGGCCGCCTCGCGCCGCGGTATCATCGTCATGAACACGCCATTCGGCAACTCCATCACGACGGCAGAACACGCGATCGCGCTGATGTTTGCCGTCGCCCGCCAGCTTCCGGCAGCCGACAGCTCCACGCAGGCCGGCAAGTGGGAAAAGTCGAAGTTCATGGGTGTCGAGATCACCGGCAAGACGCTCGGCGTCATCGGTGCGGGTAACATCGGTTCGATCGTCTGCTCGCGTGCACTTGGCCTCAAGATGCACGTTCTCGCCTACGACCCCTTCCTGTCGCCGGAGCGCGCGCAGGAAATGGGCGTCACCAAGGTTGAGCTGGACGAGTTGCTAGCCCAGGCCGATTTCATCACCCTGCATGTGCCGATGACCGACAAGACGCGCGGCATCCTCAACGCTGAAAACCTTGCCAAGACCAAGAAGGGCGTACGTATCGTCAACTGCGCCCGTGGTGGTCTGGTGGATGAAGCTGCCCTTGCGGAAGCCATCAAGTCCGGCCATGTCGCCGGTGCCGGTTTTGACGTGTTCGAAGTCGAGCCCGCCACCGAGAGCCCGCTTTTCGGCCTTCCTAACGTCGTCTGCACGCCGCATCTTGGCGCTTCGACCACGGAAGCACAGGAAAACGTTGCCCTGCAGGTTGCCGAGCAGATGTCGGATTACCTCGTCAAGGGTGCCGTGTCCAACGCCATCAACATGCCGTCGATCACGGCTGAGGAAGCGCCGCGTCTGAAGCCCTTCATCCGTCTCGCGGATGTTCTCGGGTCTTTCGTCGGCCAGGTACAGGAAAGCGCCACCAAGGAAATCGAAATCCTTTATGACGGTGCAACCGCCAACATGAACACGAAGGCGTTGACCAGTGCATTGCTGGCCGGCCTCATCCGGAGTCAGGTTGCCGACGTGAACATGGTTTCGGCCCCGGTCATGATCAAGGAGAAAGGCATCATCCTTTCCGAGGTCAAGCGCGACAAGACCGGCGTTTACGACGGTTACATCAAGTTAACGGTGAAGACGGAAAACCAGATCCGCTCGGTTGCCGGCACGGTGTTCTCGGATGGCAAGCCACGTTTCATCCAGATCAAGAACATCAACATGGATGCCGATGTCGGATCGCACATGATCTACATCACCAATACCGACGTTCCCGGCATGATCGGCTTCATGGGCACCACGCTCGGCGAGGCTGGCGTCAACATCGCCAACTTCCAGCTTGGACGTGAAAAGGAAGGCGGCGACGCCATCGCCCTGCTTTATGTCGACGGTCCGGTTTCCGAAGAGGTGCTGGACAAGCTGCGCGCCAACCCCGCCATCCGCCAGGTCAAGCCGCTGACGTTCAACGTCGACTGATCTATCGTTCCTCCCAAGGGGACAATAGGAACCGGTGCAGGGGAAACCCTGTGCCGGTTTTTGTTTTTCCAGCTTTCGAATTGCGGCAGATTTCACGCGCCTCACGCCTTGGTTGCATATCACAAAAAATTTAAGCCGAGCGGTCTAAAAATGATGATCATGAGTTGCTATATGGCCTGTTGAGATGCCGCTCATGGGAGGGCGGCCAATAGGAGATAACGATGTTTGCTGCCTTTCGGCGCTTCAAGGGTTTGTTCGCAGTCGCCGCGCTTGGTATCGCGGTTTCTTTTGTGGCGGTTGATATGGCAGAAGCACGTCGCGCCAGCGGCGGTTTCGGCAGCCGTGGCACGCGGACCTACTCCGCTCCGCCTTCGACCAGCACTGCGCCCGGCCAGACCGCGCCGATTAACCGCAGCATGACGCCCAACACCAACCAGGCAGCTCCTGGCGCTGCTCAGCCGGCACGTCCTGGCGCACAGGCGCCGCAACAAAATCGTGGCCTCTTCGGCGGCATGATGGGTGGTCTGATGGGCGGCCTTCTGATGGGCGGTCTGTTCGGCATGCTTCTGGGTGGTGGTTTCGGCGGCATGGCCGGTTTCTTCGGCATGTTGCTGCAGGTTGCGCTGATCGGCCTTCTGGTCATGCTCGCCATGCGTTTCTTCGCGTCGCGCCGTCAGGGCCAGCCCGCTTATGGATCGGCCAACGGCTCGCACCGCACGGATCATTCCGGCTCCTCCTATAATGGCGGTTCGCAGGCGGGTCCGGCCGCATCCTCGTTCAAGATCCCGAAGATCGGCGCGATGGCCGGCGCTGCGGGCGGAGCGGCTGCTGCTGCCGCAACGGCAAAGCCCACGCCCCACGCCAACGCCATCTCGGAAGGCGACGAAATCGGCATCACGCAGGGCGACCTCGAGACGTTCCAGAAAATGCTGGAAGACGTGCAGGCTGCCTATGCCGCCGAGGATTATGGCACATTGCGCAAACTGACGACGCCCGAAGCCATGTCATATCTCGCTGAAGAACTCAGCGATAACGCGACCAGCGGTGTGAAAAACGACGTGCGCGAGGTGACGCTACTGCAGGGCGATGTCGCTGAAGCATGGCACGAAGAAGGGCAGGACTACGCGACAGTCGCGATGCGCTACTCTGCCATCGACGTGATGCGCGACCGCACCTCTGGCAAGGTGATCGAAGGTGACGAGCAACATCCGTCCGAATCGGTGGAAATGTGGACCTTTGTCCGCCGCCCCGGCAACGACAACTGGCAGGTCGCCGCCATCCAGGCCGCCGCCTGACGAATCAGAGCCTCTTAAACGGATAAGGCCCGGCGGTCGCTTCACCGCCGGGCCTTTGTTCGTTTCGTTCGATAAAGCTTCCTAAAAAGCATGGCGGAATGCCGCCAAAAAAGATTGGGAGATCTTGCGGGTGATATATCCGCCAGCCACGCGCGGCGGATTCGGCTTTCCCCTGCCATGCAAGGCCTTGAGGCTTGTTTGCCTCGGTATGTCCTTGGTGCATGGCTCATCCGCTTCACGGAATTGCCTTTTTTCATTCATCTGGCATTCAGTCCCCGCGTCCTAACCACAGGGCGTACACGTCAATGTGACTTTTTGTGCCGGTTCTAAACCGCTTTGGGAGCGGAACCTCAGCCGCAAAAGCGCGTTGACAATCCAATTCCCGGCATCTCGCAGGCCGGGCTGGGTGGCCGGGCAATGCACGGCCCGCGAGAACGGAGAGCTATCGAAATGAAACGCTTTGACCTGATCGACGGGATGCGTGGTTACTTCCTCGTCTTCATGCTGATCAACCATCTGGTGTTTGCCGGCGGCTTCTGGCTGGTGGAAATCAACCATCGTCAGTTCGCCTTTGTCGAGGACGCGCAGGGCTTCGTATTCCTGTCCGGCCTGCTGATCGGCATGGTATACGCGCGCAAGATGATGAAATATGGCTATGACGCCGGTAAACAGATGATCTGGAACCGCGCGCTGGAACTCTATCGTTATGCGATGGGTCTCGTCATCGCCGTTCTGTTCTTCCGTATGATCATCCCGCATGCGCCCTATATCTGGTACAATTGGCTCGGCATGACGTCTTTCGACGATCCGCTGCGTCTGGCGGCAATTGCGACATTTCTCTTCCAGCCGACCTTCATGGACATTCTGCCGCAATATATTGTCTACATGATTTTCGCGCCTGTCCTGGTGAAGCTCTGCCTCGATGGCAAATGGGCCTATGTCATGGCCGGCTCGCTGCTGGTCTGGATGGCGGGACAGCTTGGCCTGCAGCAGATTGTGACGACGCCTCTCAATGAACTCGTCAAGGGCGCGGACGAACAGGGTATTCGCGTCAGCTTCAACCTGCTCGGCTGGCAGCTGGTGTTCTACTCGGCGCTGGTGATGGGTGCTATGACGGCGCAGAACCGCATTCCGTGGAAGAAGATTTTCTCCCCGGAGCACACCTGGCTGCCGAAGGCCGCGCTTGTCATCTGCCTGTTCTTCATGCCGCTCCGCATCGCTACCGCGTGGGGTCTGATGCCGGAATTCATGATGGGCAAGTTTTCGACGATGGAAATCCGCGCCGATTTCGGCCCGGTCTACCTCATCAACTTCCTCGCCGTCGGCGTTGGCCTCACCTGGCTCGTGATTGCCGGACCGCATCACCACCGCCCGCTCGTGCGCTCCATCGCCGAAGGCGTTATCTGGGTGCTGTCGCTTAAGTTCCTGCAATTGCTCGGCCGCCACTCGCTGCAGGTCTATGTGTGGCACGTGGCGATCGTCTACGGCGTTTATTATCTCGATGGACGCACGGCCGAACTGTCGCAGCTGAACAAGACGCTGATCGCCTTCACGGCCATCGGATTGCTGGCCATGCCCGCCCTGTGGCGGGAGCGCGACAAGTGGTTCGGCAGCAGCGGCCAGAAGACGGCTGGTGCCTGAAGCCCTCTACAAGGGAATCAGACGGCTTTACGGGGCGGTTTTCCGCCCCGTACTTGCGTGTGAAGCCATTCCTTTCTATATGCAGCCCTTAAATCCGCGGTATGGCGAGACAGGACGGCCCGTTTGGTGGGCAAGGTTTCTTGCGGCGGATGACCGACAGGCGGCGGGGCCTTTACCCCCGTTATGACTGACGATGGGAAAAAACGTGAATACGCTCGATTTTGACAAGAGGCCGGAAGATACCCGGATCGTTGTCGCCATGTCCGGTGGCGTCGATTCTTCTGTTGTGGCCGGTATCCTCAAGCGCGAGGGCTACGATGTCCTCGGCATCACCCTCCAGCTGTATGACCATGGCGCCGCCGTGCACCGCGCCGGCTCCTGTTGCGCCGGCCAGGATATCGACGATGCGCGCCGGGTCTGCGAAACGCTGGGCATCCCCCATTACGTGCTGGATTATGAAGCGCGGTTCCGCGAAACCGTCATCAACCCCTTTGCGGAAGCTTATGCAATGGGTGAGACCCCCATTCCCTGTGTTGCCTGCAACCAGACGGTAAAATTCGCCGATCTTCTAGCGACCGCGCAGGAACTGGGTGCCGATGCGCTGGCCACGGGCCACTACATCCGTTCGCGGCCCAACCCCGTTCCCGGTCAGGCGGGCCGCCGCGCGCTCTATCGGCCGATCGATAGCGACCGCGACCAGAGCTGGTTCCTGTTCGCAACCACGCAGGAACAGATCGATTATCTGCGCTTCCCGCTCGGTGGCCTCTCCAAGGCCGAAACGCGGGCTTTAGCGGAAGAAATGGGGCTTGTCGTTGCCAAAAAGGCCGACAGCCAGGATATCTGTTTCGTGCCGCAGGGCAAATATACCGATATCATCAACAAGCTGAAGCCGAATGCGGCTCTGGCGGGTGATATCGTGCATCTCGACGGGCGTGTGCTCGGCCGCCACGATGGCATCGTGCATTATACGATCGGCCAGCGCCGCGGTATCGGTGTTGCGACGGGCGAGCCGCTTTACGTCGTGCATCTCGATGCGCGTGGCCGCCGGGTCATCGTTGGCCCGCGTGAGGCGCTGGAAACCCGCCGCGTCTATCTTCGTGACATGAACTGGCTGGGTGATGGCGACCTGGCCGTTGACGCCGGGCAGGGCTTCGCCTGCTTCGCCAAGGTGCGTTCCACCCGTCCTCCGACGGAGGCAGTGCTGCATGCGGATGAGAATGGTATCTATGTGGACCTGATGACCGGAGAGGCGGGTGTCGCGCCCGGTCAGGCCTGCGTGCTTTATTCCGCGCCGGGCGCGGATGCCCGCGTGTACGGCGGCGGTTTCATTGAACGGTCCGAGCGCTCGGCGGAGGCCGAGGCGTCGCTCAAGGCGCTTCTGGAAAAGCCGGTTGCCGCCTGAAACCACTCGCTTTTTGCAGCGATGCGGAAAGCGAATTTTTTGCGCATCTTGCGCTTGACACTTTGGGGAGCGGCACCTTATAAGCCGCTCATCCTGATGGAACAGCCGGTCACATGACTGTCACGTTTCCCCTGTGGCGGGGTAGCTCAGGTGGTTAGAGCAGCGGAATCATAATCCGCGTGTCGGGGGTTCAAGTCCCTCTCCCGCTACCACTTTTCTTCATACGAAAAAACCATACCTCACCGTGCAGCGCGGGAGTTCGTTGCTTGTCTCAGCGGCAAATAGCAATGGATCAGACGCCTTTGCCGGCGAATCTCGCCCAAAAAAAGGGAAACCCGCTACTGCTAAAATGCAGCCAGCGGGCCTCAACCTCTACCCCCTCCCACAAGGGCGGCTGCACAAAAGCACACTGAATGAAATATGGCAAGATCAAGGCGTCATATTGTTGCTGCTGACAGGGTTGTTCTGCCATTCAGCCGCGTATGACGGGGCTCTCACCCGTAGTTTCAAAGGGGCGGGCGCAGGTGGCGACTTTAAAGAGGGTAAAAAAATGCCCGCTGGCAGCGGGCAATCAGAGGGAACTGAGGTTAGGAGCCTCGGCGTTCAAACGGCCATCCTCGATATAGGTTCCGCCCGGGGGACGATTTTTGTACCGCTCGTACACAGACAATATGAAGCCGGTGACGCCGCAACGAAAACCGCCGCTGCGAAAAAATAAACATCCGGAAGATCATGACTTGGGAAACTGGAGCGGGCGAAGGGATTTGAACCCTCGACCCCAACCTTGGCAAGGTTGTGCTCTACCCCTGAGCTACACCCGCTCAAATCCACCGGTCCGGGGTAGTATGCTGAACCGTGGGCCGCCGAAGCGGCGACGGGCGCTATATCGCTCAATCGATTTTGGAATGCAACAGGGAAATGACAAAAACGCGAAAATTTCTTTGAGAAATGCGACAAGCGGCGGAAAAGATTGATAATTTTTCCTGCAGCCGATTTTTCCCGCGTTGCCAATAGGCGGCTGCCCCCTTAATCATGACGCAACGACAATGGAATCGGCAGAGGCAGGTGGCAGCATATGGCGGAGAATTCTCGCAAGACGGCAGCGGAGCTGTTCGAATTTCTCGATGGGCTCGGAATTTCGCACACCACGAAACAGCACGAGCCTGTCTTTACCGTCGCGGAATCGCAGTCATTGCGCGACCTGATCCCTGGGGGCCACACAAAGAACCTCTTTGTAAAGGACAAGAAGGACCAGTACTTCGTTCTGACCGTGGAAGAAAACGCGGTGGTGGATCTGAAAAGCGTCCATAAGATCATCGGTGCGGCAAGCCGCGTGTCCTTCGGCCGGCCGGAAAAAATGCTCGAATATCTGGGTGTGGTGCCGGGTTCGGTCACGGTGTTCGGCGCAATCAACGACACGGACCGGCAGGTCACTTTTGTGTTGGATAGCGCGCTGCTGGAAAACGAACTTGTCAATGGCCACCCGCTCTCCAACGATCAGACGACGACAATCGCATCCGCGGATCTCATTCGCTTTCTCGAGGCGACCGGACATACGCCGCTTGTCTTGAAAGTCAGCGAGTGAGATACGATCTTTGCTTCAATCAAGACATATGACAGAGGTTACGGGAGACCGGCATGAGCGACACGAATAATCCTTACGGCGGTTCCTACGGCGGGCAGATGTCCGCAAGCGCGCACTATAGTGGCGAGCTGAATGGTGCGTCCTCCGGACACATCAAGGACACAACGACGGCTGGTTTCTCCAAGGACGTTCTCGAAGAGTCACGTCGTCAGCCAGTTCTCGTGGATTTCTGGGCGCCCTGGTGCGGCCCGTGCAAACAGCTGACGCCCGTGCTCGAGAAAGTCGTCAACGAAGCGAATGGCCGCGTGAAGCTCGTGAAGCTGAACATTGACGACCACCCGTCCATTCCCGGACAGCTCGGCATCCAGTCCATTCCGGCGATCGTCGCTTTTGCGGATGGCCGGCCGGTCGACGGCTTCATGGGCGCGGTGCCGGAAAGCCAGATCAAGCAATTCATCGAAAAGATTGCCGGCCCTGATGCAGGCGATCCCAAGGCGGAGATCGAGGCCGTTCTGACCGAAGCGAAACAGCTGCTGGCCGATGGCGATTTCAACGGCGCAGCACAGCTCTTTGGCGCCGTCATGCAGGCGGATCCGGAAAACCCCGCAGCGATTGCCGGCATTGCCGAGTGCATGATCGCCGCCGGACAATATGAGCGGGCCAGTGAATTGCTGTCGTCACTGCCGGCGGAACTCAATGAGGATGCGGGCATTCAGCTCGTTTCGAAAAAGATCGCCCAATATGAGGAAGCCCGCAAGATCGGCGATCCCGTGGCGCTGGAAAGCGAACTGGCAGCCGACCCAGATCGACACGAGGCACGGGTTAAGCTTGCGAAGGTGCTGAATGCGCAGGGCCGGCGCGACGAGGCGGCGGATCATCTGCTCTACGTCATGCGTAAGGATCGGACCTTCGACGACGACGGCGCGCGCCGCCAGCTTCTCGAATTTTTCGAGGCCTGGGGCTTTAAGGATCCGGCGACCGTCGCGGGCCGCCGGAAGCTTTCGTCGATACTGTTTTCTTAATGCGGGCATATCCCGGCCAGGCGGTTGATCCGCCGGGCGGCAGCAGTGAACAGGGGGCTTGATTCCCATGCATGTCGGAAATGCAAGATATGTGAAGAGCGACGACCTGCCGGAAACCGTGCCGGTTTTTCCCCTTCCCGGTGCTCTTCTGTTGCCGGAAGGCCATCTTCCACTCAATATCTTTGAGCCAAGATATCTTGCCATGATCGACACGGCGTTGGCGGGTCACCGTCTCATCGGCATGGTGCAGCCAGCCCTTCATGTCATCGAATCGGGCCTGGAGGGCGGGCCGTTGAGTGCGGTTGGGTGCCTTGGCCGCATCACCTCCTTTTCCGAAACCGGCGATGGCCGTTACATCATATCGCTCACCGGTGTGTGCCGTTTCCGTCTGCTGGAGGAGGTGGAGGCCGGCAAGCCCTATCGCAGTTTCCGTCACGCGCCCTTCATCGCCGATCTCTCCGGCGAATACGATGAGGAGGCCGTGGACCGTGAAAACCTGCTGCGGGTGTTCCGCTCGTTTCTGGAGGCCAACCAGCTGGAAGCGGATTGGGAGAGTGTGGAAAGGGCCGGCAACCGTGTTCTGGTCAATTCGCTTTCCATGATGTCTCCCTTTGGACCCGCCGAAAAACAGGCGCTGCTGGAAGCGCCCGATCTCAAGACGCGGGCCGAAACATTGATCGCCATCACCGAGATCGTTCTTGCCCAGGGATCGGGTGAGGGCGGCAACGTGCTGCAGTAGGATCGCCGCCATGGACGACAGGATGAACAACGTCGATCCGAAGCTTCTCGAATTGCTTGTCTGCCCTTTGACGAAGGGCCGCCTTTCCTATGACCGTGCCCGCAATGAACTCATCTCCGAAAATGCGCGGCTTGCTTATCCAATTCGTGACGGTGTGCCGATCATGCTCATCTCGGAAGCGCGTAAAATAGAGGACTAATCGCAGCTTCTTTTCCTCTCCACAGATTGTCATGGCGCGAATTGACGAAGATGCGTTGACAACCATGCGTGGATTTGACCAGAGTCCCGCCCGACATGTCTGTTGCGGGGAGAGAACTGATGTCGTTGCGCGCGCTCGTCCGGATTTCGCTGGTTGCGGTCTCAGCCGCCATGATTTTTGCGCCAGCCATGGCGGCGGAACCCTCCCGCAAGGTCGTGACCACCCAAAATGGCGATTATTTCGGCTTCGATCTCAGGACGGAGCAAAACGTCTCGTTGGAGCAATGTGGCGAGATTTGCGCCGGAGACACATCCTGCAAGGCCTTTACCTACAATCCAAAGGTGAAATGGTGCTTCCTCAAATCTGATTTCAATCAGCTGAACGCCTTCCCCGGTGCGGTTGCCGGCAAGATTGTCGAAGTGGCGACGGAAGCCGATATCGGCGCGCCGCAGCGCCTGTCCTTCGTCACTGACAGCCTGCAGCAGGAAGCGCGCCGAATGAAATCCGGCCTTGCGGCGAATGACGGTGAGGGCGGGCAAGGCGTGGAAGCCCTCGTACAGACGGCGCGGCAGCAGGCGGCCGGGGGCAATATTCCCGATGCGGTTACGACCTATAAGCAGGCCCTTGCGATCACGCCAGACGACGGCGCGCTCTGGGCGGAGCTTTCCGAAAAGGCGGCGCAGGTCACCGATAATTATTCGATCGCAGGGCAAGCGGCGTCTGCCGCCATCAATGCCTATCAGCTGAGCCGAACAGTCAGCGCCCGCACAGAAGCCCTGAACCGGCTGGCGAAGGCATTTGAAAGAACCCAGAATTATCGCGCAGCCCTCAATGCCTATAAGGAAAGCCTTGCGCTCACCGATGATGCACAGACAAAGGCGGCCTATGCCGACCTGCGCACGCGCCAGGGTTTTCGCGTCATCAACAATACGGTGGATACGGACAGCGTAAGCCCGCGCGCCTGCGTGCAGTTTTCCGAACCGCTGGTGAAGAATGGCGTCGATTATTCTTCCTTCATCACGCTGGATGGGGCAGCCCCCAAGGCCATCGAGGCGAAGGGCAGCGAAATTTGCGTCGAAGGCCTGACCCATGGCCAGCGCTACAAGATCGCACTGCGCGCCGGCCTGCCGTCTTCCGTGGAAGAGCCGCTGGAAAAACAGGTCAATCTCGATATTTACGTGCGTGACCGCACGGCCAGCGTGCGCTTCACCGGCGAGAATTTCGTGCTGCCGGGCAGTGCGCGCCGTGGCATTCCGATTGTCTCTGTGAATGCCGACAAGGCCGACCTGAAGCTTTATCGCGTCGGTGACCGCAATATCACCGCGCTGCTGGCAAATTCGCAGTTTCTGACGCAGATGGACGGTTACAATGCCGACCGTATCGAAAACGAAATCGGCGAGCTTGTCTGGCAGGGCTCGATTGATATCCAGCCCGATCTCAACAAGGATGTGGTCACGAGTTTTCCAGTGGATGAGGCCTTGCCGGAGCGCAAGCCGGGCATCTATGTGCTGACTGCCGTGCCGCCGGGCACGGCGCCGGAAACCTGGGATTCGCGCGCCACCCAATGGTTCCTCGTGTCGGATACCGGCATCACCACCTATGCCGGAACGGACGGTTTGAATGTATTTGTCCGTGCACTCGGCAGCGCCAAACCGCTTGCGGACGTGGATCTGCAGCTCCTGGCCAAGAACAACGAGGTGCTGGGCACCGCGAAAACCGATGCGGACGGCCGCGCGGTGTTCTCTGCCGGCCTGATGCGCGGCACGGCGGCTCAGGCGCCTGCCATCCTGACGGCGCGCAACGGCGATAAGGATTACGTGTTCCTCGATATGACCCGTGCAGGCTTCGATCTTTCGGATCGCGGCGTGACGGGACGTGCAGCACCCGGTGCTATCGACGTGTTCAGCTGGACCGAACGTGGCATCTATCGTGCCGGCGAGACCGTGCATGCCGCAGCCCTGGCCCGTGACGTTGACGGCAAGGCAATCGAGGACCTGCCGCTCACTTTCATTTTCTCACGCCCTGACGGCGTGGAAGACCGGCGCTTTGTCAGCGACGGCAAGGCGCTTGGCGGTCATGCGGTGGATCTGCCGTTGCAGGCAAATGCCATGCGCGGCACCTGGACATTGCGCATCCATACCGACCCGAAGACGGCTGCGATCAGCGAAAAGAGCTTCCTTGTCGATGATTTTGTGCCTGACCGCACCGAGTTTGACCTCTCGAGCAAGGCAAAACAGATCGATCGGGGCGCAGAAACGGCAATCGACGTTGATGGCCGTTATCTTTATGGCGCGCCCGCTGCCGGCCTGACGCTGGAAGGGGAGGTCGCGATCAAGCCGACGCGCACCAGCGCCGATTTCGAAGGTTATTTCTTCGGCCTGGCCGATGAGGAAAGCGAAGAGGAAAACCGCACGACGCTTGCCGATCTGCCGGTCCTGGATGAAGAGGGCAAAGCGAGCTTCAACGTTGATCTCACCGATCTGCCATCCACAACGCAGCTTCTCTCCGCCAACATCACCGTGCGCATGCGCGAAGCCGGCGGCCGCGCCGTGGAACGCTCGCTGGCGCTGCCCATCAAGGCGGAAGCATCCGTCATTGGCATCAAGCCGCAGTTTTCCGGCGATCTCGCCCAGAACTCCGTTGGACGTTTCCATATCATCGGTGTCAGTGCCGATGGTGCCAAACAGGCGATCAATGGCCTGACCTGGAAGCTCATCAAGGTAGAGCGTAACTATCAATGGTATCGTCAGGGTAATTCCTGGCGTTATGAGCCCGTGGAATACACCAAGCAGCAGGAAACCGGCACGCTTTCGGTCGACGCCAATGGCGGCGAAATTTCCGTGCCGGTCACCTGGGGCCGCTACCGGCTGGAAGTGGAGGGTGCGGGTAATGGCGCACCGGTTTCCAGTGTCGAATTCGATGCCGGTTTCTATGTGGAGGCAAGCTCGACGGAAACGCCGGATGCGCTGGAAATCGCGCTGGACAAACAGAGCTACAAGATCGGCGATACGGCCAAACTCAAGGTCTCCTCACGTTTCGCCGGTGAATTGATGATAACGTCCGGTTCGGAAAAGCTGATTGCGGTACAGAATGCCGAGATCGGCGAAGAGGGCGGCGAGATCGACATTCCGGTCACCGAGGAATGGGGCGCTGGCGCTTATGTGACGGCGACGCTGTTCCGCCCCGGCGACGCGCAGGAAAGCCGTATGCCCATGCGCGCCATCGGCATCAAGTGGCTTGCCGTCGATCCGGCCGAGCGCAAGCTTGCCGTCAAACTCGGCGCGCCGCAGAAGACGCTGCCGCGCCAGCCGCTCGAAATTCCGATCACGGTTGCGGGGGCTGGTGTGGGCGAAAAGGCCTACGCCATCGTTGCGGCGGTCGATGTCGGCATCTTGAACCTCACCCGCTATGAGCCGCCGAAGCCGGATGAATGGTATTTCGGCCAGCGCCGGCTGGGACTGGAAATCCGCGACCTCTATGGCCGCCTGATTGACGGCTCGCTTGGCGCCACGGGCCGGCTGCGCACCGGCGGTGATGGCGGCGGGGCGGCCCTTCAGGGCAGCCCACCCACGGAAAAGCTTGTGGCCTTCTTTGCCGGTCCGGTTGAACTCGACGCTAACGGCAAGGCGACTGTGAGCTTCGATATTCCGCAGTTCAACGGGACGGCCCGCATCATGGCGGTTGCCTGGACGAAGACCGGCGTGGGACATGCGGTTTCCGATGCCATCATTCGCGATCCCGTCGTGGTAACCGCCAGCGCGCCGAAATTCCTCGCCCCCGGCGATATCTCGCAATTGCGGCTCGATATCGCCAATACGGATGGCGACGCCGGCGACTACCGGCTGGATGTGACCAGCAATACGGCTCTGACGGTCGATCAGGGTGAAGTGTCGCAGACACTTGCGCTGCAAAAGGGCGGCAAGTCGTCTTTGACCGTTCCGCTGACGGGCGAGCAGCCCGGCAATGGCGCGATCACCATAAAGGTCTCCAATGCGGCAGGTGTCTCGCTTGAGCAGGTTCTGAACGTTCCGGTGCGCCCGGCCGTTCTTCCAGTCACGACGCGGCGCGAAATCAAGATTGCGCCGAACAGCAGCCTGACGATCAATGGTGATCTTCTGGCCGACAGCATGCTCCTCGGCTCGTCCGTCGCCGTTAATGTCACGCGCTCGCCCGCTTTCGATATCCCGGCGCTGGTGATGATGCTGGACAAATATCCTTACGGCTGCGCCGAACAGACGACGAGCCGCGCGCTGCCGCTGCTTTACGTCTCGGAACTGACAAAGGACAGCGGCATGGCTGAAGATCCCGACACCCGTAAGAGGGTTCAGGAAGCGGTCTACCGCGTGCTGTCCTTCCAGTCGAGTTCCGGCAGCTTCGGCCTCTGGTCGCCGGGTTACGGCGATCTGTGGCTCGATGCCTATATTACCGACTTCCTGACCCGCGCGCGCGAGCAGAAGTACGATGTCCCCGAAGCGGCCATGGTGCAGGCGTTGAACAACCTGCAGAACGGCCTGTCCTATGACAGCAATGTCAAGGATCGCGGCAACGAGATCGCCTATTCGCTTTATGTGCTGGCGCGCAACCGCAAGGCGGCGATCAACGATCTGCGTTATTACGCCGATACTGCGCTTGCCGATTTCCCGACGCCGCTTGCCAAGGCGCAGGTTGCCGCAGCCCTTTCGCTTTACGGCGACCAGGCCCGTTCGAAGACCGTGTTCGGTGCTTCGCTCGACATGGCCAGCCGCGCCACCAATGTCAGCTTCGCCCGCGCCGATTACGGCTCCGCCCTTCGCGACGGTGCGGCGGCGCTGGCGCTGGCGGCGGAAAGCCGTCCGGTTCCGGCCGTCGTGCCGCAGCTTGCCGGTGCCGTGGCAAGGGAATGGGAAAAGAAGCCCTATACCAGCACACAGGAGCAGGCATGGATGCTGCTGGCCGCCCGGGCCGTGAAAGGCGAGGACAAGGATATCCGTCTCGATGTGAACGGTGATTTACAGACCGGCGGTTTCGGCAAGCGGATGAGCGGCGAGGAATTGCTGGCGGCACCCTTGAAGATCGCCAATGCCTCGGCTGATCCGGTCACGGCCGTCGTCACTACGGTGGCCCCGCCGGCTCAGCCGCTCGCTGCCGGCGGCGAAGGCTTCACCATCACCCGCACCTATTACTCCATGGACGGTGAAGAGGTGAACCCGAGCGACGTCACACAGAACGAACGTTATGTCGTGGTTCTGAACGTGGTGCCGCAAAATAACTGGCAGTCGCGCATTCTGGTGACGGATCTACTGCCTTCCGGTTTCGAGATCGACAATCCGAGCCTCGTCAATTCGGCCGAACTGTCGAATTTCGACTGGTTGCCGGAAACGGAGGCGGCGCATACAGAATTCCGCTACGACCGTTTTGTGGCGGCCTTCGATCGCTCGGCAGGGGACAGTTCGGAAATAGCGCTGGCTTATGTCGTCCGCGCGGTCACTCCCGGTACTTATGATCATCCGGCCGCGTCTGTTGAGGATATGTACCGGCCGCAATTTGCCGCCCGCACCGCAACCGGCCGCATGGAGGTGCGTTCGGCGACCCCATGAGGCGGAAAAAAGCTGTCATCGTCGGCTTCGTTATGGCCGCATTGCTTATCGGCGGTGCGGCCTTCGGTCTGGATGCGCTGGACAAGGCCTACCCGCCGCCGCTCGAGGCAGCGCGGCAGCGATCCTTCGAGGTGTTGGACCGCGACGGCAAGTTGCTGCGTGCCTTCGCAACACCGGATGGCCGCTGGCGGCTCGACACCACGGCGGCCGAAGTCGATCCGCAGTTCCTGCGGATGCTGGTCGCCTATGAGGACCAACGCTTTTACGACCATCACGGTATCGATCCCTGGGCCTTGCTGCGTTCCGCGTGGCAACTGGTGAGCAACGGCCGGATCGTATCCGGCGCCTCGACGCTTTCCATGCAGGTGGCGCGGCTGGTCGAGCCACGCGCCGATCGCTCCTTCTCGGCAAAGCTTCTTCAGGCCCTGCGGGCTATTCAAATCGAACGGCGGCTCAGCAAGGCGGATATCCTCGATCTTTATCTGAATATCGCGCCCTATGGCGGCAATCTCGAAGGCATACGCGCGGCCAGCCTCGCCTGGTTCGGCAAGGAGCCGGGAAGGCTCGACACGGCCGAGGCTGCCCTTCTGGTCGCCCTGCCGCAATTGCCAGAAAGGCGTCGCCCGGACAGGTATCCCGAGGCGGCGAGACAGGCAAGGGAACGGGTCTTGCAGAGGCTTGCCGTCGAACGTGTCGTGGGTGAGGGCGAAGCGGAACGGGCGACGCTTGCGGGCGTTCCGACCAGCCGGCGCGATCTGCCGGCGCTAGCACCGCACATGGCTGCTGCCGCGCGTGCGAAATTCCCCAATGCTGCGGAAATACGCTCGACTCTGAAGCTTTCGATCCAGCGGGAACTGGAAGGCGTGGCGCGCCATGCAGCAGGAAAAATCGGCGATAAGGTATCCGTCGCCATCGTCATGGCCGACGCAGAGAGCGGGGATATTCTGGCGGAGGTCGGCTCGGCGGATTATCTCGATACCGCGAGGAGGGGTTTCGTGGAGATGAGCCGCGCGGTGCGCTCGCCCGGATCGACCCTCAAGCCATTCATTTATGGCCTCGCCTTTGAGGATGGCCTGATCGGTCAGGAGACCATCATCGAGGATCGCCCGGCTGATTTTTCCGGTTACCGGCCGCGCAATTTCGACATGCATTATCAGGGCGATGTCAGCATCAGGCAGGCGCTGCAACTGTCGCTCAACGTGCCCGCCGTGAAATTGCTCGACGCGGTGAGCCCATCGGCGCTGATGGTGCGGTTCCGGCGGTCTGGCGTCACACTCGCGTTGCCTGCCAACGAAGCACCCGGGCTCGCCATTGCTCTCGGAGGCGCCGGTATTTCGCTTGTCGATCTTGTCCAGCTTTATGCCGGGCTAACAGGTGGCGAGGGTCCCGTACGCCTCGGTGATGGCGTCCGCTCCGCCCCGGAACGACTGGAAGGCGACCGATTGTTTTCCGATGCCGCAATCTGGAACGTTTCGGACATCCTGTCCGGCGTGCTGCCGCCGCTCGGCATGAAACAGCGCGGCATCGCCTACAAGACCGGCACTAGCTACGGTTACCGCGACGCCTGGTCGATCGGGTATGACGGGCGGCACGTGGTCGGCGTCTGGGTCGGCCGCGCCGATAACGGCGCCGTGCCGGGTATTGCCGGTTACGCGACGGCGGCTCCCATCCTCTTCGAGGCCTTTGAAAAATCGGGCGTGGCCATCACGCCAATGCCGGCAGCACCCTCCGGCGTCGCGCGCGTGAGCGTGGCCGACCTTCCGGCAAACCAGCGGCGTTTCACGACGACCGCAAACGGCCTGCTTTCGGCTTCAAGACGTGAAAGCGCCCCGCGCATCGTTTATCCGCCCGAGGGCGCGCGTGTGGAGCTTTCCGGCCAGTCGGGCATCTCGCCACTGGTGCTGAAGCTCCAGGGCGGGCGTGCACCCTTCCGCTGGCTCGCCAACGGTTTGCCTCTGCCGGATGCATCCCACCGTCGCAGCAGTGAATGGCGCCCGGAAGGGCAGGGGTTTTCCACACTCACGGTGATTGACGCCGATGGCCGTGCGTCGAGTGTCCGGATTTTCGTCGAATAACGACGGCGCGTCCAAGTCAACAACGGCCGCCGAGGGCTCCTGTAAGACAGGCCTTGTGACCGTCTCGTCGACCAAGTGCGGCAAGCCGGTCAACCGCGGGGAGATGAGTGGTCCAATCCTATTGAGCCACATCGAACGAATGGCGGTCGATCCGCTCCTGAAGTGAAGCCACAACCGCTTGCAGAAACTCCCGGCGTCTTTGATTGGTCGTTGCCGCCAGCGTCACCTGCAACCGGCTGCTGATCCTGTTCAGGAAGCCAACATGGTTGAAGCTGTCGGCGGCTATATTCACCTCCACCTCGTCCATGTAATGCGCCAGATGCGGTTCCAGCGCGAGATTTGCATCCGTCTGGTAGCAGGCAGCCATCTGTTCTCCAAGCGTGGACATCTGCACATATGGACCATATTCGTCGATCATCAAATCTCCCTCGTCTCGCGCGACCCACTTCGACAGGCGCCTCGTCGTCACTGATAGGAAATAGGAAGCGATTGCGGGCTTTCAACGTTCCCTTACGAAGCTTTGAACTTTCTGTGTTCTAGGAGGAAACGCTATTATGTCGGTCGATCTGATATTTGCCAATTGCAGGCGGCAGGCTGGCAAAGAATACGCTCCACTTCTCGCGCCCGGACCAGCTGTCTGCTGGTCGCTTTCCGATTACGTCATTGATTTTAAATAATTTTCAGGAAATGGTGTCCACGAGAGGATTCGAACCTCCGACCCCAGGATTCATACCGCTTCGGCTTTCGCCGCCGCCCTGCCTTGTCGGGAAGGGCGTTCGTGGTCTGGACTGTCCCTTCACCATGGGCCGTGAGGCCTTTAGGTGCTGCCCATCCAGTCTCTACACCTTCACCGGATTTCTCCGGAGCTTGGCTCGGGATTGGCATGCTGGAAGACCAGCGAAGCTTTCCCCGACTTTGAGCAGATCGATTGCGTCGTTTCCGGACGCAACCCCCAATTTGTCTTAGGAATCCTGTGCTCTATCCTGCTGAGCTACGTGGACACTGAATTGCTCTTTAACCTGACCCAGCCGGCGGATCAACCGCGTTCTTCATCGCGGTTGATCTCGTCCTCCGCTTTCTTCGCGTTGGCCTGACATCAGCTCGTCAGGCGCTGTTCTGCAAGTTTCACCCAATAGGAGATGCCGTAGGCGATGGCTTCGTCGTTGAAGTCATAACCCGGATTGTGGAGCCCGGCCGAATCGCCATTGCCAATGAAGATGAAGCAGCCGGGCCTTTCCTTCAGCATGAAGGAGAAATCCTCTCCTGCCATGGAGGGATCGACATCGGGGTCTACATTCGGTTCGCCAACCACATCGCGGGCCACACGGATAGCGTGGTCGGTTTCAGCGGCGTGGTTGAAGGTCACCGGGCAATAGCGCTCATAGACGACTTCGGCTTCTGCGCCATTGGCAAGCGCAATGCCTTCCGCCATCTGCTTGATACGTTCCTGGGCGAGATCGCGCACTGTCTCATCGAGGCTGCGCACGGTGCCGGCGATCAGCGCCTCGTTGGGAATGATGTTGTGGCTGGAGCCGGCCTGAAAGCGCGTGACCGAGACGACAACGGAGCGGATCGGATCGGCATTGCGTGAGGCGATCATTTGCAGGTTGCCTACGATCTGCGCGCCGATGGTGATGGGGTCGATCGTGCGATGCGGCTGGGCCGCATGGCCGCCTCGGCCCTTGACCGTGATTGAGAACTTGTCCGGTGCTGCCATGATGCCGCCCTTGCGGATGGCGAAGGCGCCAAGCGGAATGCCCGGCATATTGTGCATTCCGTAAACTTCGTCGATGCCGAAACGCTCCATCAGGCCGTCTTCGACCATGGCGAGCGCGCCGGCGCCGCCTTCTTCCGCTGGCTGGAAAATGACAGCGATCGAGCCCGCGAAATTGCGGGTCTCGGTGAGGTACTTCGCCGCGCCGAGAAGCATCGCGGTGTGGCCGTCATGGCCGCAGGCGTGCATGGCGCCGGGCGTTTTCGATGCCCAGGCTTTGCCGGTTTCCTCGACTATGGGCAGCGCGTCCATATCCGCGCGGAAGCCGATGGTGCGATTGCCTGGAAGATTGCCCCTGATGATGCCGACGACGCCGGTGCGGCCGAGACCGGTCACGATTTCGTCAACGCCGAAAGATTTCAGCTTCTCCGCGACGAAGGCCGCGGTGTTGTCGACATCATACAAAATCTCTGGATTTTCATGCAGGTGATGCCGCCATTCGCTGACTTCCTGCTGGAGTTCGGCGGCTCTGTTCAAAATCGGCATTCGTTCATTCCTGGGTTCATCGGTACGGCGTGTCGTAAAACTCCATCCTCCGTGGTGGATAGTGCGCCGCATAATTGACGTAATCAATGTACTTTGCCATTGCTAGGACATATATGGTGAATATTGCCATTCCCCGACTGAAGACGGGAATTCGAGGACTAGCCTTGCCACAGACTTTCAAATCGCCAAACGCCGCCCGCCGGCTTTCCGCAGCCATTGCCATCATCACCGCAGGTGTCGTCGCCGCGGCCCCGGTGGCCAATGCCAATCCGAAAATGGTGGTCGATGTCAAAACCGGCAAGGTGATCTCGCACCAGGAAGCCTTCCGCAAATGGTATCCGGCCTCGCTGACCAAGCTGATGACCGCCTATATCGCCTTTTCGCAGATGAAGGCTGGCAAGATCAGCCCGCAGACCGAAGTGGTGATGAGCAAGAAGGCCGCCGACCAGCCCGCCTCCAAGATGTATTTCAAGCCCGGCCAGAAACTGACGATGGACAGCGCGCTGAAGCTGCTGCTGATCAAGTCCGCCAACGATATTGCGGTCGCGATTGCGGAGACCATCGGCGGCAACACGGATAATTTCGTGGCGCAGATGAATGCGCAGGCGCAGCGCCTCGGTATGAATTCCACGCATTACGTGAACCCCAATGGTCTGCCGGGGAAGGGCCAGTACACGACGGCCCGCGACCTCGCGCTGCTGGCGCTGATCATCAAGCGGGAATTTCCCGAATATGCGCATTATTTCTCGCTTGAGGGCGTCACCACCGGCAAAAAGAATTACGCCAATTTCAATATGCTGGTTGGCCGCTTCGATGGCGCGGATGGCATGAAGACCGGCTTTATCTGCGCTTCCGGGTTCAACCAGGTGGCATCGGCCGTGCGCAATGGCCGCTCGATCATCACTGTGGTGCTGGGTGCCGATAGTCTCGCGGGTCGAACCGACCAGTCGGCCGATCTTCTGCAGATGGGCCTGACGTCTCCTTCCGGTCAGGGTGTCTCGCTCGCCTCGCTTGCCCCTTATGGCGATACCGCAGAGGTCAACGATATCAGCGCCGAAATATGCAACCCGAAGGCGGCCAAAATCCGCAGTGAGGGACGCGACGATGCCGGCCGCATGGTCATCCATTCGCCCTATGTGCAGGAAATGACCCGCCCGCCGGAATATTCCTTTGCCGGTCTTATACCGGGCAGCGAGACGGTCGCGGTTAATGCGCCCAAGGGCGCGGCCGCAAAGGGCCAATTGGCGAATGTGCCGATCCCGATCCCGCGCCCCACATTCTGACGGACAGGCGAAGGTGCCGGGAGAGGTCTCCCGGCCGCCTGCCATTTGGCTATTCGCAGATCGATCACGTTATGATATTACAGTGGCGCTCGCGGCTTCCAGCCTCGGGCGATTTGTTTTAGCTTCATGCCGTTGCGGGTTTTACGTCCTGAACTGACTTCCCCAAAGCGGCAATCAACATACAGGCCAGACATGTCTCGCGATCGTATCCCGGTTTCCATTATCACCGGATTTCTCGGCGCCGGAAAATCGACTCTGCTCAATCGGCTCCTCAAGGATCCTGACATGAGCGACGCAGCGATCATCATCAATGAATTCGGCGATGTCAGCATCGATCACATGCTGGTCGAAAGCGCGGGCGAGGGCATTATAGAACTGGCGGAAGGGTGCCTTTGTTGCACCGTGCGCGGCGAACTGGTGGACACGCTGGCGGAACTGATGGACGGTATCCAGACCGGCAAGCTGAAGCCGGTGAAGCGCGTGGTCATCGAAACGACCGGCCTTGCCGATCCCGCTCCCGTCATGCAGTCGGTCATGGGTAACCCGGTCATTGCGCAGAATTTCGTGCTGGTTGGCATGGTCACTGTGGTGGATGCCGTGAATGGCCTCTCCACACTCGACAATCATCAGGAAGCCGTGAAACAGGTGGCTGTGGCCGATCGTCTTGTGGTGACGAAACGAGCGCTCGCCGATGACGCCACGATTGCGGCATTGACTGCCCGCCTAGAGGCGCTCAATCCGCGCGCGATCATCGAGGACGGTGACAAAACCGACTGGAGCGCAGCTTATCTGCTCAATAACGGCCTTTACGATGCCGGCAATAAAACTGCCGATGTCAGCCGTTGGTTAGGCGAAGAGGCGCTGCACGATCACCACCACCATGATCATGCACATGATCACCATCACGGCGACCACGATGATCACCACCACCACCATGACCACGACGTGAACCGCCACGATGCATCCATTCGTTCCTTTTCGATCATACACGACGAGCCTATAAGCCCAATGGCCATCGACATGTTTGTGGATTTGCTGCGCTCGGCGCATGGTGAAAAGCTTCTGCGCATGAAGGCCATCGTGAAGCTCACGGACAATCCGGACAGGCCGTTGGTGCTCCATGGCGTGCAGACGATTTTTCACGCGCCGGAGCGTCTTTCCGCCTGGCCGGACCCCGCTGATCAGCGCACGCGCATGGTGCTGATTACGAAGGATTTGCCGGAGGCTTTCGTAAAGGACCTGTTTGCCGCCTTCACCAGCGCGCCGGGTATTGACCGCCCGGACAGGCAGGCGCTGACGGATAATCCTTTGGCGGTTTCTGGGTTGAAGTTTTGAAGTAGTATGGAATGGCGGCCGGGCCGGGGTGTGGCTTACCCCCCTCTGTCCTGCCGGACATCTCCCCCTCAAGGGGGGAGATCGACAAGGGGCCTGCTCCGAATACTCTTTTCCGCATCGACGGTCGCAGCGAGCATACTGGCGAGGGAACGAGCGGCCACAGCGACTGATCTCCCCCTTGAGGGGGAGATGTCCGGCAGGACAGAGGGGGGGTGAACCACCGGCGACACCGTCAAACGTCGGTTTTCCCACCCTTCACAATCCGAAATCGATGGCCCTTATCCAGCGCCGTCGTCTCCACCAGACGATGCCCATCCTCATTGCACATATGTGCAATATCGATCACCGCCAAAGGATCGGTCGTCTCGACGGTGAGAACATCCCCCGTCTTCAGCGTTGCAAGTTTCTTGCGGCTTCTCAAAACCGGAAGGGGGCATTTAAGCCCCCTCAAATCATAGACGATATCGCTTGTTGCGGTCATTCCTTGGCCCAGAACTTCCAGAATGGCTTCTTCTCCGGTGCTTCCGGCGCCGGGGCTGCGGAATAGGCAAGCGGGTTCATGGCTGGCACCGGAACGCTCTGGGCAGCAGCGCCAGTCTGGCCTGCTGCAGGCGTAGCCGAGGCAACCATTGTCGGGGCAGCTGGTGCCGGGTTCGATTGCGGCGCCGTGGCCGGCTGGTTAGCCGAAGGGCGAGGGCCACGCAGCGCCGAGGCGGTTGCGGTGGTCGCTGGCGAAGACGATGTCACCTGCTGCGCCTTCTTCTCCATCAGCGCGGCATATTCCGTTTCCTTCATCAGTTTGCCGGCCTTCAGCGCCGAGCCCGTCGGGGCATAGGCGGGTTCGCGGCCCTTGCGCTTTTCGGCCACCAGCGCCTTGCGCTCGGCTTCGCTCGGGTCGTACCAGGCCATGCCTTCATATTTCTTCATCGCCTTTTCATAGGCGAGATCGTAAGTCTTCTCATAGCTCGAAAGCGCGCTGACGAGTGCGGGCGGCGTGCTCATGGGCGGGCACTGGGCCGACGCGTTGAAGCTGCCGCCTTCCGTCTGCTGGTTGAAGACATATTTCTTCTCGCAGACATTCACTTCCGGCGGACGTTTGGTCACTTCGAAATTGTCGTAGCCGACCTTCAGCATCTTCCAGAATTCGAGGTGCTCGCTCTTGCGATGACGGGCCATGTTTTCCGCCGTCATGCGGAAAGGAAATGCCTGCAGCTGAACTGTCTTCTGGCCGCCCTTGAAGGCATCGCGGGCAAAACCGTAGATTTCAAGAATCTGCGCATCCGTCATCGAGTAACAGCCTGATGATGAGCAGGCGCCATGGATCATCAGGTTGGTGCCGTTGCGGCCATTGGCAGCATCGTAGCGGTTCGGGAAGCCGGTATTGATGGCGAGGTAATATTTCGAATTCGGATTGAGATGGGCTGGCGTCAGGTTGTAGAAACCTTCCGGCGCCTGCCGGTCGCCTTCCTTGACCTTGGGGCCGAGTTTTCCCGACCATGCGCAGATTTGATATTCGGCAATCTTGTCGAAACGGTTATCGCGCTTGGCCTTCCAGATTTCCAGCGCACCTTCTTCCTTGAAGATACGGATCATGATCGGCGACGTGCGGTCCATGCCCTTCTTGTCGATCTCGGCCAGAATGGACGGAGACAGCGGGTAATCAACCTTGTTCTTGATGTGCGACACATCACGTTCGACGGTTTCGAGTGTATCGTTACAACCGGCGAGAACGAGCGCGGTACAGGCAAGAAGTGCAAAATGTGTCAAACGCATGATCTGATCCGAAAGACGATGGCACGAAGTGACGGCAGTTCTATACCGTTCCGTGTGCAATTTAAATACGGTATTAACCGTTTACATCTTCTTAACTCAAATCGGATCCGCCCCCGCGGCCGCCGATCCATCTTTTGATGTGACCGGACTATGGCCGAGTTGGGGCGACAGCGGCGGAAATTAAGGCCGCCTCAGAGATTACGGCCGATATCCAGGAACTTCTGGCGGCGTTCGGCCCTAAGCTGCGTGCCCGAGCGCTGGGAAAGATCGGCCAGCGCCTTGGCGATAACGTCGCCTGTCGCGCTGATCACGGTTTCCGGCGCGCGATGCGCGCCACCGATCGGCTCGGGAATGATACCATCGATGACGCCGAGCGACTTCAGATCTTCCGAGGTGATCTTCATGTTGGTCGCGGCTTCCTTGGCGCGGGTCGAATCGCGCCAGAGGATGGATGCCGCACCTTCCGGCGAGATTACAGAGTAGATTGCATGTTCCAGCATGTAGACGCGGTTGCCGGTGGCAATCGCGATGGCTCCGCCCGAGCCGCCTTCGCCGATGACGACGGAGACGATCGGCACCTTCACGTTCAGGCACATTTCCGTCGAGCGGGCGATGGCCTCAGCCTGACCGCGCTCTTCCGCACCGACGCCGGGGTAGGCGCCCGCGGTATCGATAAGCGTGACGACAGGCAGCGAGAAGCGGTCGGCCAATTCCAGCACGCGGATAGCCTTGCGGTAACCTTCCGGGCGCGGGCTGCCGAAATTGTGCTTCAGGCGGCTCTTGGTGTCATTGCCCTTTTCCTGGCCGATGATGGCGACTGGCTGACCGTTGAAACGGGCAAGGCCGGCCTGTATGGCGGCGTCTTCGGAGAACTTGCGGTCGCCGGCAAGCGGCGTGAAATCCGTAAACAGCGCCTTGGCGTAATCGACGAAATGCGGACGCTGCGGGTGACGCGCGACCTGCGTTTTCTGCCAGGCGTTCAGCTTGGAATAGATGTCCTGCATCGCATCGTTGACGCGCGATTCCAGGCGGTTGATCTCCTCCGAGGTGTCTATGCTCTCGTCTTCATCGGCAAGCTTCTTCAGCTCGATGATCTTGCCCTCAAGGTCCGAGATAGGTTTTTCGAAGTCGAGATAATTGTGCATGAGATCCGTTTCCGATCGTTTTGCGCAAGGTTTGACCGGATTATCCGGCGGTTCCGGTCGCTCTAATCAAGGTTTTTGCCCTGTTTGGCAAGGGGGTGATGTGTTTGTACCAGCTCTTGCAAGCGTTCTTCCAGCACATGTGTATAGATTTGTGTCGTGGAAATGTCGGAGTGGCCGAGCAGTTCCTGCACCGCGCGCAAATCCGCACCGTTCTGCAAGAGGTGGCTGGCGAAGGCGTGGCGCAGCACATGCGGTGACACTGCCGAGGGGTGCAGCCCGGCCCGAATGGCGATGTCCTTGAGGTCGCGGGCGAAGACCTGACGGGGCAGATAGCCTTCCTTGCTGTTGGATGGGAAGAGCCACGGGCTATCCGTCGCTTCGGCCTTTTTCGTTGCCTTGCCATTTTCTGAGGCAAGCGCCTTTAGGGCGGCTTCATATTTTTCCATGGCCTCGATGGCCGTTCGGGAAAGAAGAACCATCCGGTCCTTGTTACCCTTGCCGCGGATCATCAGGAAACGTCCTTCCTGACGCAGCACTTTGACCGGAAGCGAGACGAGTTCGCTGACACGCATGCCGGTCGCATAAAGAAGCTCAAGCAGCAGATGCATGCGGATGCGCGCGAGCTGGCCGGGACCTTCGGTTGCCGCTTCCTGCGCCGCAAGCCCGAGGAGACGGTTTACATCGGCGACGCTCATCGTTTTCGGCAGGGCAACGCCCTTCTTGGGCGCATCGATGATGCCGGTCGGGTCGTCACTGCGCAGGCCTTCCGAATAAAGAAAGCGATAAAACTGCCGCATGGATGAGAGGCGTCTCGCCTGCGAGGTCGCAGCGAAGCCTTGCGCGGAAAGATGGGTCAGATAGGCGGAAAGGTCCGATGTGGCGGCTTCTGTCAGAGACTGGCGGCGGCTCCCAAGGAACTCGCGCAGGTCCGTCAGATCACGCTCGTAAGATGCGAGCGTGTTGGCGGCTGCACCCCGCTCGGCGCTCATCATCTCCAGAAAACTCTCCAGCCGCGCGCTGTCGCGCCCCCCCGCCGGTTGACCGCTCATGGGGTGCGCCTTGCCGGTTCTGCCCCCGGTGGGTTCAGCCTTTCCGAGGGAATGCGCACCGTTACTTCGCGGTCGCGGGGCTGAACGACCATGACAAGCAGCACCATGCCGCCATAGACCAGCCCCGCGATGGTCGCCAGTATCATCGTGAAGCGGAAGAGGGTGGGCATGGCGGCTCCGTGAAGGTGGCGATCGAAACGTATATGCGGTGCGGCGAAACCGGCGGCAAGCTGAAAAAGCCTGCCACTGTCGCCGCCGCATGCGGCGATCATTGTGATTCACCGCAATTCAGTCAGCAATTTGGCTTGACGCTTCGTAAACATTTGCAGATATCCATGCCAAACGGGCTTTCAAATTTATGAGCGAAACGAATTTATCCGTCCCGGCCACACTCGGGGAGCAAGCGCGGGCAAAACTCGGACGGCGCAATATCGTCTTTGTCGGACTGATGGGCGCCGGAAAGTCGGCGATAGGCCGCATGGTTGCCCAGCAGCTCAGGGTTCCCTTCATCGATACGGATGTCGAAATCGAACGGGTTTCGCGCATGACGATATCAGAACTTTTTGCCACCTATGGTGAAGAAGAATTCCGGGCGCTGGAAACGCGGGTCATCAAGCGGCTGCTGCGCGGCGGGCCCAAGGTCATCTCAACTGGCGGCGGCGCCTTCATAAACGACAATACGCGCCGGCACATCAGCCGTGGTGGGATTTCGCTGTGGCTGAAGGCGGATCTGGAGGTGTTGTGGGAGAGGGTGAACAAGCGTGATCACCGCCCGCTTCTCAAGACCGAAAACCCCAGGGCCACGCTGGCGGCCCTGATGGAGAAGCGCTATCCGATCTATTCGGAAGCAGATCTCACCATCGAATCCCGTGATGTCCGCAAGGAAATCATCGTGACCGAAGTGCTGGCCGCCATTGCCGGCATCGAACAGAAAGACTGATTCCCATGACGCCTTCTGAAATCCACGCCGATGAACGTCTCGTCCATGTGCCGCTCGGCGAGCGCGCCTATGACATTCTGATCGGGCCCGGCCTCATCGGCCGGGCGGGCGGCGAAATCTCGGCGCGGCTGAGGGGCCGGCGCGCGGCGATCATCACCGATGAGCATGTCGCGCCGCTCTACCTTGAAGGCTTGATGGATGGACTGCAGACGGACGGCATCGAGGCTGTTTCCCTGACCCTGCCGGCCGGTGAAAAGACCAAGAGCTTCGAGCATCTCGTCACTGTCTGCGATGCGGTTCTAGCCGCAAGGGTGGAGCGCAATGATGCGGTAATCGCGCTTGGCGGCGGCGTGATCGGCGATCTCGCCGGTTTTGCAGCCGGTATCGTCCGCCGCGGCGTACGTTTCGTGCAGATACCGACCTCGCTTCTGGCGCAGGTCGATTCCTCCGTCGGCGGCAAGACAGGCATCAACACCCGCCACGGCAAGAACCTCATTGGCGTCTTCCACCAGCCTGATCTGGTGCTGGCGGATACGGCGGTGCTCGATACGCTCAGTCCGCGCGAATTCCGCGCCGGCTACGCCGAAGTGGTGAAATACGGCCTGATCGACAAGCCGGATTTTTTCTTCTGGCTGGAAAAGAACTGGGACGACATCCGTACCGGCGGCCCTGCCCGCATCCAGGCGATTGCGACCAGCTGCCAGGCCAAGGCAGACGTGGTGGTGGCCGACGAAAAGGAAAACGGCGTACGCGCCCTTCTGAATCTCGGCCACACCTTCGGTCACGCACTGGAGGCGGCGACCAATTACGACGGCAAGCGGCTGGTGCATGGTGAAGGTGTCGCCATCGGCATGGTGCTGGCGCACCAGTTCTCTGCCCGCCTGAACCTCGCAAGTCCTGACGATGCCGCGCGCGTCGAAGCGCACCTGAAGGCAGTCGGCCTGCCGACCACGATAAAAGATATTCCTGGAGAATTGCCGCCCGTCGAAACGCTGATGACGGCAATTGCGCAGGACAAGAAAGTCAAGGGCGGCAAGCTCACCTTCATCCTCACCCACGGCATTGGCCAGTCCTTCGTGGCGGATGACGTTGCGGCATCCGAGGTGCAGTCCTTCCTGTCGGAGAAGCATCCGGGGTGAACTGGCGCTGAGAGGTACGGTGAGGGCGCCCCCTCATCGCCTGGCTTCGCTCCGGCACTTCTCCCCGGCGGGGAAAAGAACAAGCTGTTTTGGCAATGCTCTACGGGGAAAAGTTGCTGGCGCGTTGAGCAAGGCGTTGCCGCCCGGTTTCTTCTCTCCGCCGGTGAGAAGGTAGCCGAAGGGCCGGGTAAGGGGGCTTGCTCTCGGTTCTGATGACAACCTTTACTTAAAACCGCACCGCTTCCCCCGGTGCCGCTGCCTCTATCGCCAGAGCATGCAGCCCGGCATCGAGTTCGGGCTTCAAAAGCGCGTTGATTGCCCGGTGCCGTTCGATGCGGGACTTGCCGGAAAAGCTCTCCGACACTATCTGAACACGCATATGCGTTTCGCCGGTACCTGTGATATCCGGCTGGTGGCCCGCATGCATCTGGCTTTCATCGACGACCCTCAGGCGCTCCGGTGAAAAGCTTTCCCGAAGCTTGGTTTCTATGCGCTCTCGCAGAGACATTCGAAGGGCTCCAATTCTGTTTGCCGGTCTTTGAAGGGGGCTCCCTAAAAGCCTGTAACATTCCGCTTTGTCAATTCTTGTTGTGCGGCTTTTCGCACCCCATAATCAGGGCATCATGAAACTGGATTCGAAATATTTCGACCGCATCCGCACGCGCCGGAAAAGGGAGCGGGAACCTGAGGTTCAGGCCCCAACCTGCCAGTGGGACGGATGCGACAAGCCGGGCATTCACCGGGCACCCGTCGGCCGCAATGCCGAGGGGCAATTCTTCCTGTTCTGTTTTGAGCACGTGAAGGAATATAATAAAGGCTACAATTATTTTTCCGGCCTGTCCGACAGCGAGATCGCCCGTTACCAGAAGGAAGCGATCACCGGCCATCGCCCCACCTGGACGGTTGGCGTCAACAAGACCGCCCGCGACAGCCCGCTGCATTCCACGCTGCGCTCCGGCACGGCGAGCGGCAATGCCCGTATCCGTGATCCTTTCGGCTTTGCCGGCGGTTTCGCGGGTGGCTCGAAGGCAGGCGGCACCCGCATGCAGCAGGACCGAAAATTGAAGACGCTGGAGGCAAAAGCCTTCGATACGCTCGGACTTTCTTCCAGTGCAAAGCAGGAAGACATAAAAAGGCGCTATAAGGAGCTTGTCAAAAAGCACCATCCTGATGCTAATGGTGGCGATCGTGGTTCGGAAGAACGTTTTCGGGCTGTTGTTCAAGCATATCAATTGTTAAAGCAGTCAGGTTTCTGCTAAGCCAACTTCTGTGTTTACCGCCTGATTGATGATGTGGCCGGGTGGCTGCCGCCCGCCTTGGAGACGTGATGAGCAAAATCGACCTTGATATTTCCAACCTGCCCGACACGACGGTGTCCGTGCGGGAGGTTTTCGGCATTGATACGGATCTGCGGGTTCCCGCCTATTCCCAGGGCGACGCCTATGTGCCTGATCTCGATCCCGACTATCTTTTCGACCGCGACACGACGCTCGCGATCCTTGCCGGTTTTGCTCACAACCGACGTGTCATGGTCTCCGGTTTCCACGGCACGGGTAAATCCACCCATATCGAGCAGGTGGCTGCCCGTCTCAACTGGCCCTGCGTGCGCGTCAACCTCGACAGCCATGTCAGCCGTATCGATCTCGTCGGCAAGGACGCCATCGTCCTGAAAGACGGCAAACAGGTTACCGAATTCAAGGACGGCATCCTGCCCTGGGCCTACCAGCACAATGTCGCGCTTGTCTTCGATGAATATGATGCCGGTCGCCCGGATGTGATGTTCGTGATCCAGCGCGTGCTGGAATCGTCTGGCCGCCTGACCCTGCTCGACCAGAGCCGCGTTATCCGTCCTCATCCGGCCTTCCGCATTTTCGCGACCGCCAACACCATCGGCCTTGGTGATACGACCGGCCTTTACCACGGCACGCAGCAGATCAACCAGGCGCAGATGGACCGCTGGTCCATCGTCACCACGCTGAATTATCTGCCGCATGAGCAGGAAGTGAACATCATCGCCGCCAAGGTGAAGAGCTTCGACAATCCGAAGGGACGCGAAACCGTCTCCAAGATGGTGCGCGTGGCGGATCTTACCCGTTCGGCTTTCATCAATGGCGATCTCTCCACCGTCATGAGCCCGCGTACCGTCATCACCTGGGCGGAAAATGCGGAAATCTTCGGCGATCTCGCCTTTGCCTTCCGCGTGACCTTCCTCAACAAGTGTGACGAGCTGGAGCGCACGCTGGTGGCCGAACAGTATCAGCGGGCCTTTGGCGTCGAGCTGAAGGAAAGCGCTGCGAACATCGTTCTCAGCGCCTGATCGTTCCCGGCTTGCCCGGAAAAGATCATCCATGACTTGAGGACGCCGGCGGATCGCGCATCCAGAGATGCGTGGGCCGCAGGCGTCGACAATCGACAGGAAAGACAATGGCAGCGCGCGGCGACAATTCCAGAGCGAAACCGGGTACGGCGGTCGATACGGAACCGTTGCGTCAGGCGATTGCCGGATGCGTGCGATCCGTCGCTGGCGATACCGAAGTCGAAGTCGTTTTCGCCAATGAACGGCCGGGTCTTGCCGGCGAGCGCATGCGCCTGCCGGAAATTTCCAAGAAACCCACCGCGCAGGAAATCGCGATAACCCGCGGCCTCGGCGATTCCATGGCGCTGCGTCTCGCCTGTCACGATGCGGATACCCATGCGGTGATGTCTCCGCAGGGCGCTGAAGCGCGGTTGATCTTCGATGCGGTGGAGCAGGCGCGCGTTGAATCGATCGGTGCGCTGCGGATGCCGGGCATGGCTTCCAATATCCATGCCATGAACACGGAAAAATACGCCAAGGCGAATTTTGCCGGTATTACAAAACAGGATGATGCTCCTCTTGCCGAAGCCGTTTCGCTGTTGGTGCGCGAGAAGCTGACAGGCGAAAAGCCGCCGGAAAGTGCCGGCAAGGTTCTCGACCTCTGGCGCGACTTCATCGAGGACAAGGCTGCCGGCGACCTGAACGATCTTTCCAAGGTGATCGGCGACCAGAAGGCGTTTTCGCGTCTGGTGCGCAAGATGCTGACCTCCATGCAGATGGCGGAGGATTTCGGCGACGAGGATAACGAGCCGGAAAGTCAGGAAGCGGAATCCAACGAGGACCAGCCGCGCACCAACGAGACCGAAGAAGAGCAGGTCGAGGAAGAGGCCGGCTCCGACGCGACGCCCGCCGATGAGAACGAGGCCTCGCAGGAGGAAATGGAAGAAGGCGAGATGGACGGCGCCGAGATGTCGGACGAGGAAATGTCCGACGATCTCGACGAGGATTCCGAAACGCCCGGCGAGACCCGCCGTCCCAACAGCCCCTTCGATGATTTCAACGAGAAAGTCGATTACCGCATCTTCACGCAGGAATTCGACGAGGAAATCCACGCCGAGGAACTGTGCGACGAGGCCGAGCTTGACCGTCTGCGCGCCTTCCTCGACAAGCAGCTTGCCCATCTGCAGGGCGCTGTGGGGCGCTTGGCGAACCGTCTGCAGCGCCGCCTGATGGCGCAGCAGAACCGTTCCTGGGATTTCGATCTGGAAGAGGGTTATCTCGATCCGGCCCGCCTCGTCAGGCTCATCATCGATCCCATGCAGCCGCTCTCCTTCAAGAAGGAACGCGACACCAAATTCCGCGATACCGTGGTTTCGCTGGTCATCGACAATTCCGGTTCGATGCGCGGCCGTCCGATCACGGTCGCCGCCACCTGCGCCGATATTCTGGCGCGTACCCTGGAGCGCTCCGGTGTAAAGGTGGAAATTCTGGGCTTCACCACCAAGGCATGGAAGGGCGGGCAATCGCGTGAGCAATGGCTCGCCAGCGGCAAGCCGGCTTCGCCGGGCCGCCTTAACGATCTGCGCCATATCATCTACAAGTCGGCGGATGCGCCGTGGCGGCGCGCACGGCGCAATCTCGGCCTGATGATGCGCGAAGGCTTGCTCAAGGAAAACATAGACGGCGAGGCGCTGATGTGGGCGCATAATCGCCTGATCGGCCGCCCCGAGCAGCGCAAGATCATGATGATGATCTCTGATGGTGCGCCGGTGGACGATTCAACCCTGTCGGTCAATCCGGGCAACTATCTGGAGCGGCACCTGCGCGCCGTTATCGAGCAGATCGAAACGCGTTCGCCGGTGGAGCTGCTGGCAATCGGTATCGGTCATGACGTGACACGTTATTACCGCCGCGCGGTCACCATTGTGGATGCGGACGAGCTGGCTGGCGCGATGACCGAACAGCTCGCGGCGCTCTTTGAAGATACGAGCGGCGCTGCCGGTTCGTCCCGCAGGGTCCGTCGTGCGGGATAAGCAGGGCGGAGCGTCCTCCACCCGCAAAACGCTCTTGATGGCCGCCATTCTGGCGGCCGTATCGCTTTGTCCGGTTTCCATTGGCGCGTCCGCCATCGATGTGCCGGTCAGCGTCCGTCAGCTCTCCGGTTTCGAGGTCGGCACCAGCGAAAAACGTTTCGGCAAGCTGGAATTCATTGGCGGCATGGTGATGAGTGCGCCGGAAAAGTTGTTCGGCGCTATCTCCTCCATTCGGTTCCGCCCCAACGGGGAAGACTTCGTTGCGGTGCTGGATACCGGCCACTGGCTGACCGGTAGGGTGACACGTGACGCTGTCGGGGCGCTGTCTGGTCTTGCTGAAGTCCGTATTACCCCGATGCTGGACATGAACGGCCGCGAACCGCCGCGCAAGATGGAGATGGATGCGGAAGGGCTGGCGCTGCGCGGCGGCAGGGTTTTCGTCAGTTACGAGCAACGCCACAGGATCGATATCTATCCCGATCCGGGCTTTGCCACCTCAAAGCCACTTGGCCGTCTGCCGCATCTCATCCCCAATAATGAGCTGCGCCACAATGGCGGCATGGAGGCGCTGGCGGTCTCGCCAGCCGATTCGCCGCTCGCGGGCGCTCTCGTCGTCGTTGCGGAGAAAAGCATTGATGCGGACGGCAATCTTCTCGCCGCGATCCTTGAGGGGCCGCTGAAAGGCACATTCGCGGTTACCCACCATCCCTCGTTCGACGTGACTGATGGCGCCTTCCTGCCTAATGGCGACCTGTTGCTGCTCGAGCGCCGCTTCAATTTTGCCGAAGGCGTCGGCATGCGCATCCGCCGCATACACGGTGCTGATATCCGGCCGGGCGCGGTGGTGGATGGTGAAATCCTCATGGAAGCCGGCATGGCCTACCAGATCGACAATATGGAAGGCATGGATGTGGTGAAGGGGCCGGATGGTTCGACGCGCCTCGTCATCATTTCTGATGACAACCACTCTTTCCTCCAGCGCAACCTGATGCTGGAATTCAGACTAGTGGACTAAAATCAAGTCTGCTGCTGTGCCGCCTTGTAGGCAGCCATCAGATCCTCGACGGGAATGCCGTCGATCTTCATGCCGGTCATTCGGCATGACGTTATCTGCGCACCGGACAGATTTGAGTTGCTCAGTTTCAGACCGGAAAAATTGACGTCATCGATCGACCAGCCGGACATGTTGTTATCCGTGAACGACGCACCCGACAAATTGATATTGTTGAAGCTCGCCCCAGAAAGATTGACGTTGTCGAAGACCGTGCCGGAAAGATTGACGTCATTGAAGGTTGAGCCTGAAAGCGTAGCGCTGGCGGCCTCTACAATGTCGATAACGTCCTTGATCTGCATGTCTACCTGCCTCCGCGCTGTGCCACGGACGACAGACTGCAATGCTGACGGCTGGCTTGCAAGCGCGATTTCATCCGCGCTTGACGGTCTCAAACGCGGCCGGTTTTGACGGCGCCCGGCATCGGCTTCAGCGTGTTCATCAGCGCGCCGTAAGGCAGGAGCATGACAAGGCCGACGAGAACCTTCACCGAAAGATCACCCAGGGCCCATGAAATCCAACGGGGCGCTTCCACGGCGAAGACACCGAGGATGGGAGCGTTTTCGATGGCGAAGGCATCGTTGGGGCCGACGAAGGAGAAGCTTGCCGCAAAGGCGATGTAGAAGAAGAGCGCCGTATCCAGCACCGAACCCAGCATGGAGCCGGCCAGCGGCGCATGCCACCAGCGCTGGCGGCGCAGGCGGTTGAACACGGAAATGTCTAGCAGCTGGCCGATCAGATAAGCCGTCCCAGAGGCGACTGCAATGCGTGGAATGGATGTCCAGAAGGACAGCGTGACCCCGACGACGAAGCCAGCAAGCACGACGCGGCGCGCTATGGATGGGCCAAACTGGCGGTTCGTCAGGTCCGTGACAAGGAAGGCGATTGGATAGGTGAAGGCACCCCAGGTCAGTAGGTCGCCGAGATTGATGCCGAACAGCGAACCGGAAAGCGGATATTGCACCAGAATATTGGACGCAACGACCACGAGGGTCATCAGCACGACATAGATAAGCGTATAGCGCAGGTAGAGCATTTTTTTATCCTGGGTGATGCCACCAGTTGGAACCGGATTAAACAAGCAAAAGGCTTGAGCGGCCAAAGCCAGTCAAGCCTTCCGAATGTCGATGATGTCGAAACTGCTATTAAGCAGCTTCAGCCGTCTTCTTGGCGATCTGGCGGCGCAGGAGACGAGCGCGCATGCTCAGTTCGTTTTCGCCGGACTTCAGAAGGAAGGCATCGAGGCCGCCACGGTGTTCAACGGAGCGCAGAGCGGCTGCGGAAACACGCAGGCGGAAACGCTGGCCGAGAGCATCGGAGATCAACGTAACCTGGCAAAGGTTCGGAAGGAACCGGCGCTTGGTCTTGTTGTTGGCGTGGCTGACGTTGTTGCCCGTCTGGACGCCCTTGCCGGTCAATTCGCATACACGGGACATGGGTACACCTATTTCGTTTCGTCTGTTTCACCACTGGCTCGCCACCGGCAAAAACCGGGGTGGCAATCCAACTGGCCATGATTGGAAAGTTGCGGTTCTATAGTCAGACGAGACTTAACAGTCAAGCCGCTCGCGAGCAAATGAAAGGAAATTCCGGCGTTTTCAACCGGCATCCGCTTTTTTATTGCCACAAGTCGGCGTATATCATCGCCCGATAAGGCCGCTTCCGCGCCTCTTTTAAGGTGATATCGAAATGATTGCCAGAGGAAAAAGCATTTTCGTGGCCGCGACAATGGCGTTAGCGGGTGTCTCCCCCTCGCTCGCTGCCGAAGCGCGCCACACAAGCGAATACAGCATCAATCTCGGCATTTTGCCGATTGCCAAAGCGAGTTTTTCGACTCGCATGGATGGACCAAATTATTCGATCTCCGGGTCCTTCAGTGCCGCCGGTCTTGCCAGCATTCTCAAGGATATTTCCGGCAAGACGACCGTTTCCGGCGCGAGACGTGGCCACCGGCTGCAGGCCAACGAGTATTCGCTGGTCTATAAGGACGGCAAACGCGTGCGCACCTATGACGTCGTCTATCGCAACGGCAACGTGACATCGACGACGGTGAAACCGGAGCCGAAGACACGGCCGGACAATTGGGTTGATGTCAAGGACCGCGACCTGCGCTCGGTTCTCGATCCAATTTCCGGTCTCATCATTCCCGCGGGCGGCCGCATCTGCCCGACTCGCCTGCCGATCTATGACGGCGAATCGCGACTCGATCTGGTTTTGAGCTCCAGCGGCACCAAGCCGTTCAAGACCAATGGTTTTAATGGCGACGCCATCGTCTGCAAGGCGCGTTATGTGCCGAAGTCGGGTTACCGGCAGGGGCGCAAGGATATCGAATATCTGAAATCCATTTCGATGGAGATCTGGTTCGCCAAGTCGAACAACATGGATGTCTATGCGCCTGTTTATGCGATCATCCCGACGCGGGTGGGACAGGTCTACATCACCGCCACGAAATACGGCGGCTGACTAAGGCTGATGGTAGTGTAAGAAAAGCAGACGCTGCGGCGTATTTTTTCTCCCCGCCAGAGAGAGGCCGGCCCGAAGCGCCGGATGAGGGGGCAAGCTCTCGCTTTGCCTCCTCATCCCGCTGCCAGCATTGCTCTGAAAGTTACTGCGCATCCCCAGGCGACCAGCCGGGTTCGGCCATGACGAAACTCGAAAAGGCAAAGCCCGGCGAGACGGTGCAGCCGACGAGGGTATAATCACCGAGGCTTTCGGCCGACTGCCAGCAATTGGCGGGAACGATGACCTGCGGGCGCTCGCCTTCCAGAATGGCAGGGCCGAGCGTGAAGGTCTGCACTTCCCGGCCATCCTGCGAAAGATGCAGCGCGATCGGCGCGCCAGCATAATAGTGCCAGACTTCCACCGCATCGGTTACCCGATGCCAGTGCGAGCGATCGCCTTTTTCCAGGAGATAATAAATGGCCGTCGAATGACCGCGATCGCCACCGGCCTTGTCACGGAAAGTCTGGTGGTAAAAACCGCCCTCGGGATGCGGCTCGAGCCCCAGTTCACGAATGATCGCCTGCGCAGATATATCCGTTCCCATCAGAAATTATCCTTGCGCGTGCGGATTTCCGCGAAGACGTCGGCATCGGTGGCGCTTTCCAGACCAAGATTTTTGCGAATGCCGGTATCCGCCACCCGCATATAGGGGTTGGTCTGTTTTTCGAGCCCGATGGTGGTGGGAATCGTGAATTCATTCGCCTGCCGTGCCTTTTCCACCTTTTCCGCGCGGTCACGCAGCGCGGCATTGTCGGGATCGACGGTCAGGGCAAAGCGGGCATTGCTCAGCGTGTATTCATGGCCGAAATAGACCTTGGTCTCATCCGGCAAAGCCATCAGCTTCTGGAAGGAATGCCACATATCCGCCGCCGGGCGTTCGAAAAGGCGGCCGCAGCCCATGGCAAACAGCGTATCAGCGGCAAACAGCAGCCCGTCATCCGGCATATAATAACAGATATGCCCCGCCGTATGGCCGGGTGTGGCGATGATCTGAACGCGGCGGCCGGCGAATTCGAATTCGTCGCCATCGGCCTGCGAGCGGTCGAGCCCCGGTATGGCCACGGCCTCATCATAAGGGCCGTAAATTTCGCACTGAAACTTGTCTTTCAGCGCAAGATTGGCTTCCACATGGTCCTGATGGTGATGCGTGGTGAAAATATGGGTGAGCTTCCAGCCGTGGCCGTCGAGAGCGTGCAGGATAGGGCCTTCTTCCGGCGCGTCGATGGCGGCAGTTGCCCCGCTTTCGGGGTCGTGCAACAGAACCCCGAAATTGTCGCTGCGGCAAAGAAAGACGTCTATTTCCAAAGGTTTCATCGTATCCTCTCCATTTGCCGGCCAAAACCGGCGCATTCGCCTGCCTGACTTTCCCAACTGACTTCCAATGTAAGGGCAGACGCCTTGAAGTCCAACCGCCTGATGCTACATTCTCGCCCATGAATACCGATATCGTCGATCTGCGCGAATTCTATCATTCTCCACTTGGCCGCTCGGCCGAGCAGGCGATCACCATGGCGCTTTCGACGCTGTGGCCCCCCTTGCCGGAAGAGCGGCTGGTGGGCCTCGGTTATGCCGTGCCGTTTCTGGACCGGTTCCGCCGCGATACGGAGCGGACCTTCGCCTTCATGCCGGCCGGGCAGGGGGCGGTGAACTGGCCGGCGGGAGAGCTTTCCTCCACCGCGCTGGTGTTCGATGAGGAATTGCCGCTGCCCGATTCGTCGATAGACCGGGTTCTCATGGTGCATGCGCTGGAATTCGCCGAAAATCCGCGGGAAAGCCTCAAGGAACTATGGCGGGTACTGGCGCCGGGCGGCCGCCTGGTCATCGTGGTGCCGAACCGCCGCGGCGTCTGGGCGCGCATGGAACACACGCCTTTCGGTTCCGGCCGGCCCTATTCGCGCGGGCAGCTGACGGCGCTGTTGCGCGAAACCAATTTCACGCCGGGCGCCACCGCCGAGGCGCTGTTCTTCCCGCCCACTACAAGCCGGCCGGTGCTGAAATTCCGCCGTTACCTCGAACATACCGGCCGTCGTCTCTGGCCGCTGTTTTCCGGCGTCATCGTGGTGGAAGCGCAAAAACGTCTCTATCAGGGATTGCCAGTGACCCAGCGCGCCTCGCGCCGGGTTTTCGTGCCCGTTCTCGCGCCGCAGGGGGTGCCCACCACCCGCACTGCCGCAAGCCAAGGAAAGCCGCGCTGACCCTCGACAAAGCGACCGTTCCGGTCTAATGCCTCCGGCATTGCTTTTGCCGGGTTCTCCGGCGCTTTCCAAAGGTCGATCAAATGAGTGCAGAGCTTAGCCAACCTGTTCCGCGTCCGGGTATTCTGGATATCGCCGCTTATGTTCCGGGCAAGGAGCATGTGGATGGCGTTGCGAAGGTTTATAAGCTCTCCTCCAATGAAACCCCGCTTGGGCCGAGCCCTAAAGCCATCGAGGCTTTCGGTGCGGCGGCCAGCCATCTGGAAATCTATCCGGACGGGCAGGCGATTGCGTTGCGGCAGGCGATTGCCGACGTGCATGGCCTTAACATCGCGAATATCCTGTGCGGCAACGGCTCGGACGAGCTTCTCGGCCTGCTTTGCCACGTCTATCTGGGTGCGGGCGATGAGGCGATCATCACCGAACACGGTTTTCTCGTCTACAAGATCCAGATCATGGGCGCGGGCGCGACACCGGTGACTGTGAAGGAAAAAGACTGCGCTGTCGATGTGGACGCGATCCTCGCCGCCGTGACGCCGAAGACCAAAATGGTGTTCATCGCCAATCCCGGCAATCCCACCGGCACCTATGTTCCGGTTGCGGAAATTCGCCGCCTGCAGGCCGCCCTGCCGAAACATGTTCTGCTGGTGCTGGATGCGGCCTATGCCGAATATGTGCGCAAGAACGACTATGAGGCCGGGCTGGAACTGGTTTCCGGCAACCGCAACGTGGTGATGACCCGCACCTTCTCGAAGGTCTACGGCCTTGCTGCCCTGCGCGTGGGCTGGATGTATGGTCCGGCCTCCATCGTCGACGCGCTGAACCGTGTGCGCGGGCCGTTCAACATGAGCGCGCCGGCCATCGCAGCGGGTGCCGCTGCCATCCGCGATCAGGCTTTCGTCGAAAAAGCCGTGGCGCACAACGCGGTGTGGATGGAAAGGCTGGTCACGACCTTTACCGGCCTCGGCCTCACCGTCACGCCGTCAGTCACCAACTTCATCCTCATCCATTTTCCGGATCAGGACGGCAAGCGGGCAACGGACGCTGACGAGTTCCTGAGCCGCCGCGGGTACATTCTTCGTGCGGTGCGCGGTTACGGTTTCCCCAATGCGCTCAGAATGACCATCGGTTCGGAAGAGGCCAATCTTGGCGTCATCGCTGCTCTCAACGAGTTCATGGGACGGGCTTGATGGCTGAGATCATGTTTGAACGCATCGCGCTGATCGGCATCGGCCTGATCGGCTCGTCCATTGCCCGGGACATCAAGGAACTGGGGCTCGCCCGCCATGTGATTATTTCCACCCGCAGCGAAGATACGCTGAAACGGGCGGAAGAACTGGCGCTTGGCACGGATTATACCGTCTCGGCGGCGGAAGCGGTGAAGGATGCCGATCTCGTCATCGTTTCCGTGCCTGTCGGCGCGTCTGAAAGCGTGGCGCGGCAGATCGCACCGCATCTGAAACCGGGCGCCATCGTTACCGATGTGGGTTCCACCAAGGCTTCCGTCATCGCACAGATGGCGCCGCATATGCCTGACAACGTGCATTTCATTCCCGGCCATCCGCTGGCAGGTACGGAAAAATCCGGCCCGGATGCCGGGTTTGCCGGCCTCTTCCGTGACCGCTGGTGTATCTTCACACCGCTGCCGGGCACGGACGCGGCGGCGCTGGAGAAGCTGAAGGATTTCTGGCGGGCGCTCGGTTCGCGCGTGGATGAAATGGATGCCGAACACCACGACAAGGTTCTGGCCATTGTTTCGCATCTGCCGCACATCATCGCCTACAACATCGTCGGCACGGCGGATGATCTGGAGACGGTGACCGAGTCGGAAGTCATCAAATATTCTGCCTCCGGTTTCCGCGACTTCACACGTCTGGCCGCCTCCGATCCTACCATGTGGCGCGACGTCTGCCTGCACAACAAGGACGCCATCCTTGAGATGCTGGCCCGGTTTTCCGAGGATCTCGCCTCCCTGCAAAGGGCGATTCGCTGGGGAGAGGGCGACAAGCTGTTCGAGCTGTTCTCGCGCACCCGCGCTATTCGTCGCTCCATCGTGCAGGCAGGTCAGGACGTCGATGCGCCCGACTTCGGTCGTCACGCGCTGGATCAGAAGAAGTAGGGCGCCGCTGGTGACAGTCTTGGCCGGATTTGATCCGGCCATCAAACCGCTGGTAAAGTGTCAAAGCCTTGCTTTCGTCATGCTCGGGCTTGTCCCAAGGATGACGTCGATTACGGGCTAACCCTCAGATCGGCGGAATCTTGCCCAGCGGGATAAAGCCGCTGATCGTGGCGCGGCCGCGGTCCACTACGAGATCGACGGACGCCCTGTCACCGCCGCCGGCGAGTGCGCCGAGCAGCTTGCGCGCCGTGTCGATGGTAGATTGCAGCTGTGGAAACGCCTGCTTGGCATTGTCAGACCACGCGCCGAGCTTTTCGATCTCCAGCTTGAACTTGCCGGAGAGATAACCCTCGTTATCGAAGGAGAAGGGGCCGCTGATGCGCATGACACGGCCTTCACCGATATCGGCGACCAGCCGGCGAAGCTCGCCGCTTGCGCCATAAAGGCCAGCTGTATCGCTGCCATCCACCATGCCCGCTTTGCCGGCGAGCGTGACATCGGCAATGGCGTTGAGGCGCGGAAGAATCTGCGGCCAGTCCTTGATGGCGGTCGCGGAGTCCGTGAGCGTGATCGCGCCATCGAGATCGGCGCCGTTCTGGCGCAGGTGCATCTCCGTCTTGGCGGCATCGAAGTCGATGGTCTGGCCGGTGACCGAGGAAACCGCCTGCGCCTTTAGCCCGTCGATGATGAGTGAGCTGCGGTCAATGCCCTTCAGCCTGGTGACGATGCTGGACTGCATGTTCTTCCATTCCGCCGAAATAGTCAGGCCGTGGGCCGAGCGGATTTCCGCGGGCGAATCGAGTTCCCAGACGATATGGCCGGGATTGTAGACCTGTGCCGCCGAGCGCAATTCGCCAAAGGAGGCGGAGACGCCGTTCTGGCTGTCATCCACCGTCACCTTCGCGCAAAAGAGGCCGATGCGGAAGGGATAACCCTTGAAGGCAATATCGCTGCATTCGCCGCTGACGCTGCGGGCCTGCGAGGGGGAAATCACGTTCAGGACAGTCTGCTTCAGCCTGTCGGCGGCGTAAAACCACCCGGCGGTATAAAGTCCGATAACCACGAGGATGGCGATGGCGAGCCAGAGGAATTTTTTGGCCGTGCCGGATTGGCTTGACGCTGCCATATTGATCTCCGATGAACAGACTTCAGGGAATTTTGATTTGGCTTGGGATATGGACGATTTTTGGGTCTTTGGCTACGGTTCGTTAATGTGGAACCCTGGCTTCGCCTTCGAGGAGAGGCAGCAGGCACGATTGCACGGTTATCGGCGCTCGCTCTGCATCAGCTCCAATTTTTACAGAGGCACGGAAGAAAAGCCCGGCCTCGTTCTCGGGCTGGAACGCGGTGGTTCATGTCTTGGCGTCGCTTTTCGCGTGCGGGGCAAGGATCATGATCCCGTCATGGCCTATCTGCGTGAGCGCGAACTGGTGACGAACGTCTACAAGGAGCGGGTAGTTTCGATCGCGCTTTCCGACGGCCGGCGCGGCAGTGCCGTGACCTACGTGGCCGATCCCGCGCATGAGCAATATATCGGCGGTCTCGGCGTTGCCGAATCGGCTGTCATCATCGCGGCTGCGGCCGGTCGCTCCGGTCCGAACACGGATTACGTCTTCAACACCGTGCAACATCTGCAGGAGATGGGCATTCGCGATTCGCTGCTGGAAAGCATCGCCGCGCGTGTCGGTACGCTTTCGGCTCAGCCGGCCATTGTTTCCTTGCCCTGAAGCTCGGCAATCCGCTTCACGGCGGTTGGTGGCAGCGGCAAATGCGGGTTGTTGCGCGCCGTTTCCAAAAGCAATTCGTCGCTCGCCTTTTCCGTGACATCGATCAGGCGCTTGAAGAACACATCGGGGTCGAGCCCCGGTTCGATGGCGGGCAGGATACGCACCTTGAAATGGCCGGGATAACGCATGGTGGAACGGCGCGGCCAGAAGAGGCCCGGATGCATGGCGACGGGAATGACCGGAACCTGAAGGTCACGGTAAAGCCTCGCGATGCCGTAACGATATTCAGGCTCGGCGCCCGGCGGCCGGCGTGTCCCTTCGGGATAGATGATGAGTTCGCGGCCCGCGGCCATTTCCTCTTTCGCGCGCTCCATCACCTTCAGCATCACCTTGCCGCGCGCGGCACGGTTGACCGGGATCATCCTCTGTTTCATCGCGTACCAGCCGAACAGCGGGATCCACAAAAGTTCGCGCTTTAGAATATAGACCGGATCGGGAAGGTTGGGTAGCAGCGCATAGGTGTCCCAGAAGGACTGGTGCTTCGGCGCGAAGATGCAGCCAGTCTCTGGAATGTTTTCCAGCCCTTCGATCTCGAAGGTAGTGCCGACGATGGTTTTCATCAGCCAGTGATTGGAGCGCGCCCAGTTCTTCGGGATTTCGTAGGCGATCTTGCGTGGCAGGATAAAATAGATCGGCGTCAGCACGATCATGCGGACAATCAGGTTGAGATAAAACAGCGTATTGAAAAGAAAAGAGCGCAGCTTGAGCATCAACAGCCTTCCCGGGACGCAGCCGTTTCGAAGTCTTTAGCGTTTCGATGCCGGATGCCGATGTCAGACGCCTACACGAAAACAAGGGGCGGCAGCAAGCGTGTTTCTGGATGCTTATGAGGAAGCTGCAGTGACTTTAGGCGCAGTGTGATCGGCAGTGGCCTTGCGCAGGCCATCGCCCTTGCCGAAGCCCGTCAGGTCACGTCCGGCCGCCGCCACGAATTTCAGATATTCATAAAGCATGGTTCTCACCACATCCGGTTCCACGAACCAGTTGGTGCGGGCAAGATCGGCGCTGATGACGGGATAGGCGATGAATTGCGTGTGTGGGCTGGCGCTGCGCAATTCATGAAGGCTGCGATGCATGTGATAATTATTTGTGACGACTACGATGGACGAGTAGTTGTGATCGCGTATCCAGCTCGCCGCCTCATTGGCGTTACCGATCGTATCTATCGCCTTGTAGCCCATGTCCACGCAGCAGGTGAACATATCGGACGACCCTTGCGTCATCTTGCGTATCTGCGAGCGGGTTGTGGCCGGGTTGACGCCTGAAATCAAAAGCCGTTTTCCCACGCCGTCTCTCAGAAGGCCGACCGCCTGTTCGATGCGCTGATAACCGCCAGTGAGCACGATGATGGCATCGCCTCTGGCACCCTCGGGCGGGCGCATCGAGGCGACAGAATCGGCAAACCACAGGAAACCACCGGAAAATGCGCCGAGCGCGATGACGCAGAGCAGGATGAGGCCGCGGATAAAACGGCGCAATGGACCACGCCGCGCCAAAAGCCCCTTTCGGGCCGGTCGCGTCGCTGCCTGATCCTGGTCCGTCCGACTCACAAACATTCCTCCTGATTACTCGCCGATTAAGGCAAGGAACAGGCATTTTTGTCCACCGTCCGCAGGTTACATCCCGTTCGTGACGGTTTCAGTTTTTCCGCTAGATTCATCGTGTCATCACGATGCCAGGCCGTCGCTTTTCGACGGATCGGACCGGACACGATCGATATCGTCGATGGTGCGGATGACGGTGACGCGTGCGGTGATGGTGGTGAGAAGCGCGATGATGATCATCGTCATCGCAATGCCGAAATAACCGCCAAGGCCAACGGAAAAGGAGCCAAAAAGCGCACTTGCCTGGTCGCTCTGGGGGGTGGCGACGGTGCTCGACTGCCAGAAACCGGCGACGAGGAACACGGCGGCCGCCAGCGCACTGCCCGCCGCCGCGCCCTTGAGGCTGATCTTCAGGAAGTGTTTCTGGAATTCCCGCGCCACGAAGCTGCTCTCCGCGCCGACAAAATGCAGCACCTCAACAATGTGCCGGTTGCCGGAAAGCGCGCCGCGGGTGGCAAACACGACGGTCAGTACCATGGCGGTGAACACGAGAACGAGGACGCCAACGCCGATCATGACAGTGGTTCTTGCCATGGAAACGAGCCGGTCGACCCAGGTGCGATGGTCATCCAGAAATGCCTGTGGAATCTCGGCCTTCAGCATATCCCGCATCGCCTGGAAATCGGGCGGATTGTTTTCATCGATGGTGATGACGACGAGACGCGGTATGGGAAGTTCGGAGAGATCGAGCCCGCTGCCGAGCCACGGCTCCAGCAGGCGCGATGTCGCCGCATCGTCAAGAATGGTGCCATCGCGGGTGCCGACGAAGGTGAGCGCCAGATTGCGCGCCTTGTTCAGCGCTGCATTCATGTCCAGCCCGTCCTCGGGTTTGATCTGGATGGTGATCTCACGGGAAATCTGGCTCTGCCACGTGGCGGCGGTGGCGCGCACCATGGAAACGGCGCCGAGCGTGAGGCAGGCGAGAAAAGCCATGATGGCGATGACCACCATCAGCGCATTGCCCTGAATGTTGGAGGGCGGCAGAATGGGTGCCATCGGGCGGATGCGCATGGGCGGACGCTTCGGCTGCGCCGCTTCCGGCTTCAACGGTTTGCGGGTGATCTCATTCATAGATGTCGAGCCGCCCTTCGGTCAGGATCATCCGGCGCGCATCGATCTGGTCCATCAGGCCGAAGTCATGGGTGGCGATAACGACGGCGGTGCCTAGCCGGTTGAGTTCCAGAAACAGGTTGAGAAGGCGCTTGGCCATCGGCGGATCGACATTGCCAGTCGGCTCGTCGGCCAGCAATATTTCCGGCTGGTCCATCAGCGCGCGGGCAATGGCGGCGCGCTGCTTCTCGCCGCCGGAAAGGATCGCCGGCAGCACGTTGACACGCTCGCCGAGCCCAACCCATTTCAGAAGCTCAATCACGTCATTGCGATAGGCGCTTTCTTCCTTGCCACGCACGCGCAGCGGCAGGGCGACATTCTCATAGGTCGTCAGATGATCAAGCAGCCGGAAATCCTGAAACACGATGCCGACGCGTCGGCGCAACATCGGCAGCTCGCTGCGCGGAATGCGTGACACATCGCGATTGAACATGCGGATATTGCCGCGGGTCGGCTGCAGCGACATCAGTAGCAGGCGCAGGAGCGTCGTCTTGCCGGCGCCCGAGGGGCCGGTCAGAAACTGGAACGACCCTTTAGGAATATCGAAGGTCATGTCCCTCAGGATTTCGGGTCCCATGCCGTAACGCAACCCGACATTTTCGAAATGGATCAACGGACTTCCAGTCTCTTCGTTTCGTGGTGGTTCGCAAGCCGCTGGGATGAAGCCGGAGGGCGCGGTCTACCCCGGTTCGGGACGCCCGGCGAGCGGTTTTTGCGAAGCATTAACCATTTAAATTTAAAACTTGGCAGGATTCGTTGCAATGCCCAGTTTTGCGGGCCGGAAAACCTCACCCAAGGAATTCTATGGCTATGTTCCGTTCATCTCGCCGGCAAGCGGCATTCGATTTTGACCTCCTGATGCCGGAGACGCCGCTGCGCCGCACGGCGCGGACGGCAAACCCGACAGTTGACGTGGTAGACGCGGAATTTGTCACCATCAAGGAAAACCGTCCGCGCCAGCCCGGAAACGACAATCGCGGCGCGAGGCCCCTGGACGGTGCAAAACCACCTGTCACCATCGGTGTGCTCGGCCTCGCCTTCATCGGCTGGCTGGATCGCAGATTATCCCTCCTTTCGGCGGACGCTTATTCCGCGCTGGTGGCGGGGCTCGCCATTCTTGTTTTTGTCTGTTCAGGCGGCCTCTCGGTGGTGGTGCCGGAAAAGACCGCTGTAGCAGCTTTGGTCAGTCCCCTCGCCATTTCCCATGTCACCGTGACGCCGCAGGAGGCGGGCGGTATGGATATCCTGCTCATCAATGGCATCGTGGAGAACAACGGCGGCAAGCTTGAAGAGGTGCCGGCCCTTCGCGCCGACCTTTTTGCCGCCAAGGGACAACTGGTGGCCAGCATGGTCATTGAACCGCCGGTTAAACAGATGCAGCCCGGTTTCAGCCACGGTTTTTCGGCAAAACTGCGCCATCCCGGTGGAAAAACGCCCGAGATCAAGCTTTCCTTCGTTGAGGCGGGTGCGTCCGGACGCTGACTGTGCTAACGCCTGTCTTCTATTTTTACTGAAAGGTAAAATCGGCAAGGCGCAGCACAGGAGTAAGAATGCCCGTCGTCCGTGGAAAAAATATCGAGCCGCTTTATACCGCCGAGCAGATTGCAGAGCGCAATCGCGACATGGCCAAGCACATTGCCAGCGGCCCGACCAAGGATCTGCTCGTCATTGCCGTGCTCAAGGGATCGTTCATTTTCGCGGCCGACCTTATCCGCGCGCTGCATGACAGTGGTCTTGCCCCCGAGGTCGAATTCATTACGCTGTCGAGCTATGGCACCGGCACGGTTTCGCAGGGCGTGAGGATCGTCAAGGATATCGACAGCGACGTGAAAGACCGCGACGTCCTGCTGATTGACGACATTCTCGAATCCGGCCGCACGCTGCGCTTCGCCAAGGAACTGCTTTACGAGCGTGGCGCTCGCAACGTCACCATCGCCGTGCTTCTCGACAAGAAAGTCAAGCGCAAGGAAGATCTGGAAGCCGATTATGTCGGTTTCGAATGTCCTGATTATTTCGTGGTGGGTTACGGCATGGATGTCGCTTATGCGTTCCGCGAGCTGCCCTTCGTCGGCGTTGTCACCGGCGACGCCTGAGCAGTTTTCCCGTGCCGGAACGGCACAGCGAAGAGACGCCTCATTAACCATTCACCCAGCCAAAGCCTGGGTGTTTACCTCTTGAAAAGAGGAGCCTGCGATGTTGCTCACGGCTGGAAATGATGCCCAGGAGCAATGAGTAATGGCGAAGATTCTGATTACCGAAGACGAGGATGCGCTGCGTTCTTTCGTGGCGCGGGCGCTCCGTCTCGACGGTCACGAGACCCATGAGGCGGCAGACGGCGAGCAGGGGCTGGAAAAGCTTCAGGAAACCAGTTTCGATCTTCTTCTTTCGGATATCCGCATGCCGGTCATGGATGGCATCGAGCTGGCGCACCGCGCCGCCGAAAGCTTCCCGGCCATGCGTATTTTGTTGATGACCGGTTACGCCGAGCAGCGCGAACGGGCGGATGATCTGGCGACGAAGATCGTTGATGTGGTTTCCAAACCCTTTGCGCTTCCGGATATTCGCAAGGCTGTGGCACGGGCGCTTGCGGCCTGAGTGGCAAGGGCGCAGAGATTTAAAGGGCGGCCGTCGGGCCGCCTTTTTTGTTGGTCAGCCCCCTGGCTCAGCGCAGTTCCCTACCTCCGTCATTCCGGCCTTGAGCCGGAATCCAGCCAGCCCAAGTCCTTGGGCTGAAAGAACTCTTTCCGCCGCGCAGACGCGCGTCTGCTGGATGCCGGATCAAGTCCGGCATGACGGAAACTTTAGCTTCTGAAACAGGATGTAACGAGGCGCACCATTACCTGTGCGAACCCTCACCTGATATCCAGCAACCGCTCGAGATAACGCCGTTCCACCTCACCCGGCGGATTGTTGCCGAGCTTTTCGCGGATGGCATCAAGAATCTCGCGGGCGCGTTGCACGTCTATTTCGTCAGGCACCTTCACCTGATCGCCAAAGTCAGGGCCGGTGGTGCTGCGCGGACGGCCGAGCGGATCGCGGCCGTTCTGGCCGCCTTGACCGGCCATGCCTTCCTGCCCCTGACCCGGCTGCTGGCCCTGCTGGCGCATGGCCTGCATGATCTGGCCCATCATGTCCTGTGCGCCCTGGCGCAGCGCATTCAGCGCATTGCCCTGGCCCTCGACGGCCTGTTCACCCTGGCTCTTGCCCAATGCCTCACCGGCGCCCTGCATTTCCTGCTGCGCCTTGCCGAAATTTTCGCCCGGCTCCATGCCGAGATCGCGAAGTCCCTGCTGCAATTCGCCGAGCTGCTTGCCGAGGGCATCCTGCTGGGCCCGCAGGTTTTTCAGCGCTTCGCGCAATTGCTCGGCGGTCATCTGGTCCGTCTGCTGCTGTCCGCCCTGTTGGCCATTCTCACCCTGTTGGCCTTGCTGGCTCTGAGGTTGTTGCTGGCCGTTTTCGCCCATCTGCTGGTCGTCGCTTTCGCCGCCCTGCTGCGGATCACCGCGCTGCATCCGGTCGCGCAATGCCTGATCCAGCTTGAAGGTTTCGTCCATCAGCTTCTGCTGCTGCTGCAGGATTTCGCCAAGCTTGTCGATCTGCTGGCGCATCTTGCTGCTCTGCTGCTGGCCTTGCTGCCCCTGACGCTGCGGTCGGCCGGCTTGCAGATTGTTCATCATGCGCTGCAATTGCGAGAGCATTTCCTGCGCGGCATCGCGGTTTCCGGAACGGGCGAGATTCTCGATCTGGTTCATCATGTTTTCCAGATCGCGTTGGCGCAGCACGTTCTGTGCCTGTTGGTTCATGTTGGCTTGCGGCGCATTCTGCATGCGTTGCGCAAGCTCGCTCATGAACTGCTGCATCGCCTCGCGCAGCTCCTGCATGAGCTTGGCCACTTCTTCATCGGAGGCATTGCGCTGAAGCGCCTCGGAAAGGGCGGTCTGTGCATCGCGCAGGCGCTTTTCCGCCTGCGAAAGATCGCCATCCTCGATGCCCAGTGCGATCTCCCAGAGGTAATCCGCGGTGTTCTTCAGCATCTCCTCATTATAGGCGAGCCGCATGCGGGTCTGCGCCGATTGCAGCAGCAGATAATGCGTGGTGTTGGGAATGGTCTCTTCCGGGCGCATTCCAACCGCCTCGTTATAGGCGATCGCCTTCGGCATCTGGCGTGTGTCGAGCGAAAAAATCTGCCGCTGTTCGGCAATGGAAGCAGCCAGCGGTTCGGAGAAATTGCGGCCCGGCAGCACCATTTCATGCGGAGGGCTGCGGCCGGTCTGGCCTGCACCGTCAGTCGCCACCAGTGTAATACGCACGCGTTTCCCGGCCATCGGATGTTCGGTCAGGTTGCGGCTGGTCAGCCCCTTGATCTCGCGATTGTTCTGCCGCGGCAGATCGAGCTTGAATTCCGGCGACGGGTAAAGCGCTGTCGCGCCTTCGGCAACGCCGATAGGCTCAATAATTGCGTGAGCTTCCTTCAACCCGTAGTCATCCTTGGCGGTGAAGCCGATTTCCAGCGCGCCGTTGACGGCGCGGCGCGGCATGTTGTCGAAGGCGATGCTGGGCGGCTGGTCCGGGATGACATTGAACAACCATTGCTCACCATTGGCGGTTATCATGCCGCTTTCGGTGACATCCATCGCGAAGGTGCGCGGTGCTAAGGGCTGATCCGCCAAAGGAGCCTGCGCCGGAACCGCGACATCACCGCTCACGCTGTCGGCTCGGGTTGTCTCGGGAGCGAGCTTTTGCAGGGCGCCCGCCATTTCCGGTTCGAAGGTCACTTCTTCGCCGCCATCACCACCGGTCATGCGGATCGTCAGCCTGGAGGACTGCGGCACGGAAACCGCGTCGCGGTTGGTCGCGTCACGCCCAGTCAGGAAAATCGGTGCGCGGCCGGTATAAGAGGGCGGCGTAACCCAGGCATCCAGTCGAATATCGGGATTGAGCGGACCCACGGTCGGTTGGCTGCGGAAGGCATCGGCAATCGTGCCTGCGCCGTTGGAAAAGGAAAAACCGAAGGCAGCGGCCAGAAGAAGGGCGGGAACGGCGCGTAGGGCGAGACGGTCATAACGGGCGATATCGGGCTTCGGCAGACCGGCATTCAGTGCGGCGATACGCTCCGCCATGCGGATCTGGTGTTCCTTCCAGAGCGTTCTGGAAAAAGGCGTGTCGAAGGCCGGTTCGTCTTCCTGTACTCCAACAGGTTGGTGTGCAAGACCGTTGCGATCTTCGAGAAGGCGGGAAGCGTCGTTGTCAGTCGGCCATTTCAGCCGCGCGATCGGCAGGAGAGTGGCGATGAAGGCGAACACGAGCACGAAAACGACGCCGAGCCGCAGAAAACCCGGCATGTGCCGGTAAAGGCCGAACCAGGCAAGCGCCAAAAACAGAGCGGCAATAGAGAGCGGCCATAGCGTTTTCGGGGCGATCTTCTCCGAAAGCAGAACGATTTTTGCGAAGAAACGCTTGGCGGCAACCCGGCGGGCAAGGTCCGGCCGCTGCACGAATGCGCCAGTGGAGCGCTTTCTGCCTGTCCTGTCCTCTCCGGCTGTGGTCATCAATCCGTTCTCCCGGTTCTGGCCACGTTAACGCCATTCCCGGAACGGCGAGTTCTCCATATCACAGAGGCAAGGATAACATTCTTTGTGGCGAAGACGAGGGCAGCCAAGCCCTCACCCCCATTTTTTAGGCAGCTTCGCTCAATTGTGATCGGCTGCAAGCGGATCAGTCGAGCCAGGCGGGCACGGAATCGAGGGCGATCAGCTCTTCATACGTGCCGCGGGGGCGGATGACGTGGAATTTGTCACCCTTGACCAGCACTTCCGGCACCAGCAGGCGGGAATTATAGGTTCCTGCCTGCACCGCACCATAGGCGCCAGCGGAACTGACGGCGATGAGGTCGCCCGGTTGCGGTGCGGCCATCTCACGGTCCAGCGCCAGATAGTCGCCGGTTTCGCAGACCGGGCCGACGATATCGGCCTTGATGCGCGGCGTATCCTCTGCCGGTTGCACCACCGGGCGGATGCCGTGATAGGCCTCATACAGTGTCGGACGGATGAGGTCGTTCATCGCGCCGTCAACGATTACAAAGGTCTTTTCGCCGCCATCCTTCACATAGATGACTTCCGTTACCAGAATGCCGGCATTACCGACGATCAGGCGGCCGGGCTCGGTGACGATCTTGCAGTCGAGGCTCTTCAACTCGTTCTTGACGATATGCGCATAGGCATCCGGCAAAGGCGGCGGATTATTGTCGTCGCGGTAGGGAATGCCGAGGCCGCCGCCGATATCGACGTGGCTGATCGCATGGCCATCGCCGCGAAGCGCTTCCACCAGTTCGCGCAGCAGCCGGAAGGCGTCTTCGAAAGGCTGCAACTCGGTGATCTGGCTGCCGATATGCATGTCGATGCCCGTGACTTCGATGCCGGGCAGGGTTGCAGCATGGGCATAGACGGCGCGCGCCCGCTCATAGGAAATGCCGAACTTGTTTTCTTTCTTGCCGGTGGAAATCTTGGCGTGGGTGCGCGCATCCACATCAGGGTTGATGCGGAAGGAGACATGCGCCCGCTTGCCCGCCTTGATGGCGCGCAGATTGAGGACTTCCAGCTCCGGCTCGGATTCGATGTTGAAACAATAAATGCCCACATCCAGCGCATAATCCATTTCCGCAACCGTCTTGCCGACGCCGGAGAACATGATGCGGTTTGCCGGCACGCCAGCAGCCAGAGCGCGACGCAATTCACCGCCGGAGACGACGTCGATGCCAGCGCCGAGCTTTGCCAGCGTCTTCAGCACGGCCTGGTTGGAGTTGGCCTTCATGGCATAACAGACCATGGCGTCCACATCCGCAAACGCACCTGAGAACACCTTGTAGTGGCGCTCCAGGGTTGCGGTCGAATAGACGTAGAAGGGCGTGCCGACCGCCTTGGCGATCTCGGGCACGGGCACGTTTTCGGCGTGCAGCACGCCGTCGATATAGCCAAAATGGTTCACGGCTTTTTACCCGTCAGAGAAGCTTGTCGAGAATGAAGGGCCGTTCCGCCGTTGCCGGCTTCGGCTCACTGCCATCGGCGGCGCGCTTGTTGCGCATTTCGACCGGCGTGCTCGGCGGATCGATGTCGCCCTTGCGCCCGCAGGCGCTGAGAGCGAGGCTTACGGCAAGCGTCATGCCGATGGGAACGATGAGTTTGCGCACGGATTTTGAAAGCATGGGCCTGTCCAAAGGAAATATGTGCTTCTCTGATAACGAAAAACAGGGCGCTTGTGCACCCTGTTTCTTGTGATCGCGGCTTAACGCAGATTTATCAGTTGCGGCCGCGCCACCAGGCGATTTGTTTGCGCACCTCCGAAGGAGCCGTGCCGCCGAAGCTTGTGCGACTGGCGACCGATGCTTCCACCGAAAGAACATCGAAAACGCTGTTGGTGATGCCGGGGTGGATGGCCTGCAATTCTTCCAGCGAAAGATCGGCGAGATCGCAGCCTTTCTTTTCCGCCAGCGCCACGGCATTGCCGGTCACATGGTGGGCATCGCGGAAGGGCAGACCTGCTTCTCGCACCAGCCAGTCGGCCAGATCTGTCGCGGTGGAATAACCTGAACCCGCCGCTGCGCGCATGCGGTCCTTGCGTACTTCGAGGTCGCGGATCATGCCGGTCATGGCGGCAATCGCCAGTTCCAGGCTTTCGGCGGAGTCGAAAACCTGTTCCTTGTCTTCCTGCATGTCCTTGGAATAGGCGAGCGGCAGACCCTTCATCACGGTGAGGAGAGCGATCAGCGAGCCGTTGATGCGGCCGGTCTTGGCGCGCACCAGCTCAGCGGCATCAGGGTTCTTCTTCTGCGGCATGATCGACGAGCCTGTGGAAAAGGCGTCCGACAGCCGGATGAAACCAAATTGCGGCGTCGACCAGATGACGATCTCTTCGGCAAGACGCGACAGATGCGTGGCGCAGATGGAGGCGATCGACAGGAATTCCAGCGCGAAATCGCGGTCGGACACGGTGTCGATGGAGTTGCGGGTCGGCTCGCGGAAACCGAGCGCCTTGGCCGTCATGTGGCGATCAATCGGATAGCCGGTGCCGGCAAGGGCAGCCGCACCAATCGGGCTTTCGTCCATGTGCTCGATGGCGTGGCGTACGCGGGCGCGGTCACGGCCGAACATTTCCACATAGGCCATGCAATGATGGCCGAAGGTGACAGGCTGCGCCGTCTGCAAATGCGTGAAGCCGGGCATGACCGTATCGGCGTTTTCCTCGGCGCGGTCGAGGAAGGCAGCGATGAGCGCCGTCAGCATGCCTTCGGTCTTCTGCAATTCTTCCTTGACCCACAGGCGGAAATCGAGCGCCACCTGGTCGTTGCGCGAGCGGGCGGTATGGAGGCGGCCGGCGGCCGGGCCGATGAGGGTGGCAAGCCGCGCTTCGATATTCATGTGAATATCTTCGAGCTTGCGGGAGAATTCGAAGCTGCCGGATTCGATCTCTGACAGGATCGTGTTCAGGCCTTCGGTGATCTTGTCTTTATCTTCAGGCGAAATAATGCCTTTAGATGCCAGCATGGCGGCATGCGCCATAGAGCCGCGGATATCCTGGGCGTAAAGTTTCTTGTCGAACCCGATGGAGGCATTTATCTCTTCCATGATGGCAGATGGCCCGGAAGCGAAACGCCCGCCCCACATCTGGTTGGAGGATTTCTGATCTGTGCCGTCAGCCATGTGTGATGCCCTGGAGTATTCGATGACAGAGAAAAGGCCGTTCAGGCTTCCTTCCGCCAAATTGGTTGCAATTGCTGCCGTTGCCGGTGTGCTCGCCGGTGCAGGCGCGGTCTGGTTCAGGCATATTGGGTCTGAGAGCCCGGTTCAAGGGGCAGCGGTGGCCGACGCCGGTTTATGTGAAGGTGCGGCGAACCGCATTGCGACGCTGAAACCCTTTCTGAAGGGCCAGGTGGCGGCTATGTCGGCGGCAGACACCCCGCGCGTTATTCCGCTCTCCTTCAAAGGGCCGGAGGGGAAAGATATGAGCCTTGCCGATCTCAAGGGTAAAGCGGTGCTGCTCAATCTCTGGGCGACGTGGTGCGTGCCCTGCCGGGAAGAAATGCCGGCGCTGAACGCGCTGGAGAAGGAAAAGGGCGGTAACGGCTTTGAAGTCGTGGCTGTTAACATCGATACGGGCGGGGATGAGAAGCCGAAAGCCTTCATGGACGAATACAAGATCGATTCCCTGAAGCACTATCGCGACAGTTCCATGGGCGTTTTCAACGTTCTCAAAAAGGAAGGCCTTGCCTTTGGCCTGCCCGCAACCCTGCTGCTGGACGAAAACGGGTGCCTGCTCGGCGCCATGAACGGCCCGGCGGCGTGGGATAGCGAAGATGCGAAGGCGCTGATATCGGCAGTCAAATGACTGCCGATAAGACTTTTCGAACTCAGTATAGCGGGTCCACCGATACACCGTAATAAAGGCCTCGGCCGACACGACCCTGATTGCCTTCAAGGGTAATGCCAAACCCGGCTTCAATTTCCTTCAATATTGCAGCTTTGATGGAGGCGCTGGTTGATGCCTTATATGTAATGGCGTAATCCAGATCCGCCTTGAAAGCAGAACGTACAATATGTGCATTTTGCTTCTTGCGTTGTTTCCGAAGGATATTGCGGCACTCCGGCCCCAGCGTCTTTTCTATGGCTTCGAGTTTGTCGAGGCCGTATTCGAGATATTCGATATTGCTGAACCTGATTGTCAGGTTGTTCACATATTGCGCGCTGCTTGAAAATCCGAGTTTCTGCAGATTGTCTGCATTGAAGGAGAAATCCTTCTTTCGCCCGAAATCACTGATTTCGCCCCTCCCTTTTTCAGGGCTGCCAGGGAACGTCACATATTCCGGAGAGCAGATGTAACCAAGCGAGATATCGTCTTTGTCGTTATATCGATTGGTCTTTTTCCAGACGATGTTACCTGGACCAAAGCTGGTGCTGGGCGGCACCGTCGTGAGATAACCAGCCCTTCTGACAATCTCCCGCGGATTTTCCGAAACGCAACCGCTCGCGAGAATGGCGACAATAGACATTGCAATATGAATTTTCATGTAAGCCCCCAAAAGAATCACAGCATGATCTTGGGTTCGCACGCACTGCGCGTCTACTTACTTTATAATCGTATAGATTGCATTGTCGCCCGGTTGCCTTCTGCGGTGGAGCAACGAAAGAACAGTGAAGGTTCTATCGTGTCGGAACCGGCGTCTCGCCGCGGTAATCATAAAAACCGCGGCCGGACTTGCGGCCGAGCCAGCCGGCTTCGACATATTTGACCAGCAGCGGGCAAGGGCGGTATTTGCTGTCGGACAGGCCGTCATGCAGCACCTGCATGATCGACAAACAGGTATCGAGACCGATGAAATCGGCGAGCTGCAGCGGACCCATCGGGTGGTTCGCGCCGAGGCGCATGGCGGTGTCGATGGCTTCCACGGAGCCAACGCCCTCATAAAGCGTATAGATTGCCTCGTTGATCATCGGCAGAAGGATGCGGTTGACGATGAAGGCTGGGAAATCTTCGGCGACGGTGATCGCCTTTTCGAGCGTCCGCACATAGTCCTTGGCCGCATCGAAGGTCTTTTCATTGGTGGCGATGCCGCGCACCAGTTCCACCAGTTTCATGACCGGCACCGGGTTCATGAAGTGGATGCCCATGAACTGTTCCGGACGGTCGGTGGCAGAGGCAAGCCGGGTGATGGAAAGTGAAGACGTGTTGGTGGCGAGAAGCGCCTCCGGCTTCAGGACCGGGCAGATCTGAGCATAGATCTTGCGCTTGATCTCTTCGTTCTCGGTGGCAGCCTCGATGACGAGGTCCATGGGTGCCAGATCGTTGACATCGGTCGAACCGCTGATGAGCGCCAGGGCCTGCTTGCGGGCCTCGTCGGAAAGCTTGCCGTTGGTGACCTGGCGAGCGAGATTGCCGTTGATGGTGGCAAGGCCGGCCTCGATGCCGTCTTTGGAAAGATCGTAGATATGAACCCTGTAGCCGGCAACCGCAGAGACATGTGCGATGCCGCACCCCATCTGACCGGCTCCGATGACACCGATGTTCTTAAAGGGGGCGGTCATATGCTGTTCTCCCATGTGCTGCATGTGCAAATTCGCTGGCGATGTTACGCATATCGCCGAAAAAGAGAAGGCGGCGCGTTCAAAAAACGCGCCGCCTTCATCATCTATTTGAAATCAGAGGGCCTTTTGCAGTTCCGGCAATGCCTCGAAGAGGTCCGCCACAAGGCCGTAATCGGCAACCTGGAAGATCGGCGCTTCTTCGTCCTTGTTGATGGCGACGATGACCTTGCTGTCCTTCATGCCGGCCAGATGCTGGATGGCACCGGAAATGCCCGCCGCGATGTAAAGCTGTGGGGCGACGACCTTGCCGGTCTGGCCCACCTGCCAGTCATTCGGCGCATAGCCGGCATCGACGGCAGCGCGCGATGCACCAACGGCAGCACCGAGCTTGTCGGCGACAGGAAGGATGACTTCCTTGAATTTTTCCGAAGAACCGAGAGCACGGCCACCCGAGATGATGATCTTGGCGGAGGTCAGTTCCGGACGGTCGGACGAGGCCAGTGCATCAGAAACGAAAGAGGAGACGCCGGGGTTTTCAGCGGCGGCGATCGTCTCGACCGCTGCCGAACCGCCTTCTGCCGCTGCCGCAAAGGCCGTCGGGCGCACGGTGATGACCTTCTTGCCATCGGTTGCCTGAACGGTCTGGATGGCATTGCCGGCATAGATCGGGCGCTTGAAGGTATCCGGGCTGACAACTTCGATGATTTCCGAGACCTGAGCCACGTCGAGAAGCGCAGCAACACGCGGCGTGACGTTCTTTGCCGAGGCGGTCGCAGGAGCGATGATGACGTCATAGGACGGGGCAAGCGAAACGATCAGCGCCGCCAGCGGTTCCGCCAGCTGGTTTGCATAGAATGCGTCGTCGACAAGCAGCACCTTGGAAACGCCGGAGAGTTTTGCTGCGGCGTCGGCAGCGCCCCTGGCGCCGGAGCCGGCGACCAGCACATGGACGTCGCCGCCAATCTGGGTTGCCGCCGTCAGGGTCTTTGCCGTCAGGTCGGAAAGGGTTGCGTTGTCGTGTTCTGCCAGAAGAAGAATGGCCATGAGAATATCTCCCTTTTCCGAAACCTTAGAGGACGCCGTCGGCTTTGAGCTTTTCGACCAGCTCGGCAACCGAGCCCACCTTGATGCCGGCCTTGCGGCCCGCCGGCTCTTCGGTCTTCAACACCTTCAGGCGCGGCGAAACATCGACGCCGAAATCGGCCGGAGCCTTCTTGTCGAGCGGCTTCTTTTTCGCCTTCATGATGTTCGGCAGCGAGGCATAACGCGGCTCGTTCAAACGAAGATCGGTGGTGACGACAGCGGGAAGCTTCAGTTCCACCGTCTGCAGGCCGCCATCGACTTCGCGGGTCACCGCAACCTTGCCGTCGGCAGGCACGACCTTTGAGGCGAAGGTGCCCTGGCCCCAGCCGAGGAGGGCTGCCAGCATCTGGCCGGTCTGGTTCGAATCGTCGTCAATCGCCTGCTTGCCGACAATGACGAGACCGGGCTGCTCAGCCTCGGCCACGCCCTTCAGGAGCTTGGCGACAGCGAGCGGCTCGACCGTTTCATCGGTCTCGATCAGGATGGCGCGATCGGCACCCATCGCAAGCGCGGTGCGCAGCGTTTCTTCCGCCTTGGCAGGTCCAATGGAGACGACGACGACTTCTTCAGCCTTGCCGGCTTCCTTCAGGCGAAGGGCCTCTTCCACCGAGATTTCGTCGAACGGGTTCATCGACATCTTCACATTGGCAAGCTCAACGCCAGAACCATCCGCCTTCACGCGGATCTTCACGTTGTAATCGACGACTCGTTTAACGGGGACAAGGATTTTCATCGGCGGCTTTCCTCAAACTCCTGTCCGCTTGGCAATGCCGAGCGGACCTCCAAAAACAGGTTGGCGACATGGATAAGCATTTTTCCCGCAATTACAACGGAGCAATCTTCATTATCGCATGCACACAAGGCATATCTTACGTTGACGTTAACGTAAATACTCTATCTCTGACTTGACCTCTCATCTACCCCCGTCATAGCCGCGTTCGATTTGCGACAACCCCGCCGTTTGCGACGTATTTTTGAACTGCGCCGCCCTCGGCGGGACAATGGTGCGATCAAACAGGGGAACGCCCCGTCTGCGCATGAAAATTACCATGATGGCGCCCGCCAAGATGCCGCCGACATGCGCGCCCCAGGAGACATTCTCTTCCAGCCCGAGCGCCAGCATCAGGAACTGCTGGCCGATCCATAACGCCAGGGGGATGAAGGCGGGAAGGGGAAGCGGAATGCGCATTAGGACCAGCACCCAGACGCGCACTTTTGGATGCAGCAGGAAATAGGCCGCGACGACGCCGGAAACCGCACCCGAGGCACCGATCAGTGGTCCTTCCGAGGTGGGTGAGACGAAACCGTGAAACAGCGCGCCGGCGATGGCACAGGCGAGATAGAAGATCAGGAAACGAAAATGGCCGAGCGCATCCTCGACATTGTCGCCGAAGACCCAGAGAAACAGCATGTTGCCGGCCAGATGCCAGAAATCGAGATGAAGAAAGGCATAGGTGATGGCAGTGAGGTCATCAGGCACGACCTGCAGGGCGGGTTCCAGATAGGCGTAATCGAACACCACGGCGGGAATGAAGCCGAGGCCGAGGGCAGCGGCATTGGCTTCGGTGTCGCTGGCCAGCACGCCGGTAAACAGCCAGACCAGCACGTTGACCACGATCAGGCCGATGGTGACATATTGCAGCCGGATATGCTTGAGGGAATTCGCATCGTGCAGCGGTATGAACATCGAACGCCCTTTGGTTGCGTCGTTGAAACGCCTTAGCGGTTCTTGCCCGGAACCCACAATATGTCGGCCTTGCCGGCATCATTGGCGAAACGGGCCGCGACAAACAGGAAGTCGGAGAGGCGATTGGCATATTTGATGGCGGCCGGGCTGACGATCTCATTCTCGGTGACGGAAAGCTCCACCATCAGCCTTTCTGCGCGCCGGCAAACCGTGCGTGCCAAATGCAGATTTGCCGCCGCGGCGCTGCCGCCCGGCAGCACGAAGGACGTCAACGGTTCGAGGGTGGCGTTGAGGTCGTCGATTTCGCTTTCCAGCCGTGTGACCTGGCTTTCGACTATACGCAACGGTTCGTAAGGCAGCGGTTCGTCATCGTCAGGCGTGGCAAGATCGGCGCCGAGGTCGAAAAGATCGTTCTGGATGCGGAAAAGCATGGCATCCAGCTTTTCCAGCCCAGCCGTGTGAAGCCGCGCGACACCGATGGCCGAATTGGTCTCGTCCACCGTGCCGTAGGCTTCGACGCGCAGATCGTGCTTCGGTCGGCGCGGGCCGGAAACCAGCGCCGTCGTGCCCTTGTCCCCGGTGCGGGTGTAGATCTTGTTCAGTTTCACCATGTCAGCGGCCGCCTCCAGTGAGCCAGAGGGTGAGCATGATCAGAGCGATGGCGATAGCCTGCAGAAGCAGGCGAAGCTGCATTAGCTTGTTGGACCGGTTGGCGTCCTGTCCCTTCAGCATGTTGAAGAGGCCGCGTATCAACACGATGACGACAAGCCCCATGACGATAAGGGCCAGAACGGTGGTGAAGCCGGACATGCGGTATTACTCCTCCTCAATCGAATCTGCGCAGCAGACGATAGAAAAGTCCGGCAGGCAAGAGACGTTTCAGCATAAGCCCCTGTTTGGCCGGAACGGTAACGGGATAATGTGGTTTCGGCCTTGCAGCCGTCAGGGCGTGTTTCAGCACGGCATAAACGGCATCCGGGCCGAGCTTGTGACGGTTGACGGGGCCGGAACCATCCATACGCGCCAGCTGGCGTTTATATTCTGCCGCATGGGCCGAATTTTCGAGATCGATATGCTCATTGATATGAGCAAGCGCCGTCGCGGTGAATTTCGACGTGATCGGGCCGGGTTCGATCAGACTGACATGGATACCGCTGCCCTGAAGCTCCATGCGCAGGGTGACGCCCAGCCCCTCAAGCGCGAATTTCGAAGCGGTGTAGGCGCCGCGATAGCGATAGGGCACGAGCCCGAGAATGGACGAGCAATGCACGATGCGGCCCGCACCACGCGCCCGCATAAAGGGAATGACCCGCCGCGTCAGATCGTGCCAGCCGAAGACATTGGTTTCGAACTGGGCTCTCAGCGCTTCGACTGGCAGGTCCTCCACCGCGCCCGGCTGGCCATAGGCACCATTGTTGAAAAGCGCATCGATGCGGCCGCCGGTGCGGGCGGCGACGGTGTCCACCAGCGCGGCGATGGTTTCGGACTTTGTGTAATCCATGATCAGGGTTTCTATGCCCTGATTTTCGAGGGCTGCCATGTCAGCGATGCGCCGCACGGTGGCAAAGACCCGCCAGCCGTCCCGGTGGAGCGCGCCGGCGCAATAGGCGCCGATGCCCGAGGAACATCCGGTGATGATGATGACGGGTTTTTCAGACATTTGCCGCTCCGGGAAACCGACTGTCGCTCTGGTCCGATTACCCGGCCCGTTAAAATCCAATCGCGCGAAATCCGTGTCCTTCGGGAACCGAAAGGTCAGCTTGCGCGCTGTACAAAACGAAGCTGATTTCCCATATTCGGGGCGAAGTTACAAATGAAATGCCGATGAATGGAGGCGACATGGTTGCCGCAGTGCGCCTGGCAGGCAAGGTTGCCTTCGATGCCTATTCCCATTTCGCCGAGGATGACGGCTGGGCGATGGCGAGCCACATGGCGCTGTCCATCCTGCTGGCGCTGTTTCCGTTCCTGATCTTCGGCACGGCGCTAGCCGGTTTTCTGGGCGCCGACCAGTTCTCCGAAACGGCGGTGCATCTGATTTTCGACACCTGGCCGGAAGCAATTGCCGGTCCGCTGGCAGCTCAGGTGCAGCAGGTTCTCACCATCCCGCGCGGCGGCCTGCTGACGATTTCGGTGCTGGCGGCCGCATACTTCGCCTCGAACGGCGTCGAGGCGCTGCGCATTTCGCTGAACCGCGCCTATCGCGTCACGGAAACGCGCTGGTGGTATGTGACCCGGCTGCTCAGCCTGCTTTATGTCCTGATTGCCGTTGTGGTCTTTGCCGGCATCAGCACCGTGCTCGTCGCCGTGCCGGTCGCCATGTCCTTCGCCGAACGGCGGTTTCCGTGGCTGACGGATGTGCTGAACACCATTTCCAGCCTCGGCCTTTATGGCACCATCGTGGTGCTGACGGCGGGGCTGGTGGCGGCGCATCTGTGGCTACCCGCAGGCAAGCGCCGCATCTGGGATGTCTGGCCGGGTATTTTGCTGACGATGATATTCTGGGTCATCGGCGCGGCTATCTTCGCCTATTATCTCTCCACCTTCGCCAATTATGCCGCCACCTATGCCGGTCTCGCCTCCGTCATGGTGGTTCTGGTGTTCCTTTATATGGTCGGCGTCATCTTCATGCTCGGCGCGGAGGTGAATGCCGCGTTGATGAAATACAAGGTCCGGCAGATCATCCGCCGTAACATCGGCGGCAATGGCGCGCGCCGCGGGCAGGCGCTAGAGGAGGCCGACAAGCCGGCGGATATCTGAGGGCGTCGCTCCTTCGGCGCGAAGGGCGGAAAGCCCGGTACCGCCTTCGCTTTTCGAAAGCTTGCGCCCGTCCGTGCCCAAAATCAGCCGGTGATGATGATAAGCGGGCTGCGGTAGGTCCAGCAGCTGCTGCAGCAGCCGGTGGATGGCGGTGGCATGGAAGAGATCCATGCCGCGCACCACATGGGTGATCCCCTGCAGTGCATCGTCAACCACAACGGAAAGATGATAGCTCGAAGGCGCGTCGGAACGCGACAGCACCACATCGCCCCAGAGCGCGGGCAGGGCCTCGATCTGCCCCGTCGCCCCGTCGCCGCTCTCCTGCCAGAACAGAGGGGTGCGGGCGCAGCGGATCGCCTTGTCCATGTCGAGCCGCCAGGCATGTTGCCGGCCGGATGCAAGCAGGGCCGCCCGTTCCGCCTTCGGCCTCTCGCGGTCGACGGACGGATAGAGCGGCGCTCCGTCAGGATCGCGCGGCCATGTCCCGCCTTCCGCTTCGAAGGCACCGACAATGGCCCTGGTTTCGCCACGGCTGAGAAAGGCGGGATAGGCAAGATCCGCCTCGATCAGCCTGTGCAGCGCCATCCGGTACTCATCGAAATGCTCCGATTGTCGCCGCACTGGCTCTTCCCAAGAGAGTTCCAGCCAGCCGAGATCATCATAGATCGCCTGTTCCAGCCGCGGCGTGCAGCGCGTCTGGTCTATATCCTCTATACGCAGCAGAAAGCGGCCGCCATTGTCCAGCGCCATGTCATGGTTCAGGAATGCGGAAAGCGCATGGCCGAGATGCAGCGGGCCGTTGGGGCTTGGCGCGAAACGGTAAACCGGTTTTTGACGGATGGATGAAGGCATGGTTTCTTCTGCCATGTTTTAATGCACCCCGCCAGCGGGCTGGCGGCATATGGAATGACCGACATGAAAATCATCACCGGGATGGATGACATCAGCGAAGGGCTGGAGCATCTCGCCCGCCTCGACCCCGCACTTGCCCCTGTCATTGAGATAGCCGGTCCGCTGGAACTGCGCATCCACGAGCCGGGCTTTGCCGGCCTTGCTCATATCGTCGTCTCGCAGATGGTGTCGCGCGCCAGCGCCACTGCCATATGGGCGCGTATTCTCACCGGGACGGGCGGGGCGGTCACGGCGGAAAATTATCTCGGCGCACCGGAGGAATTGCGGGCTACTTTCGGCCTTTCGCGCGCCAAGGCGACGACGCTGGAAGGACTGGCTCGCGCCGTTACCGAAGGGCAGATCGACCTTGACGGCGTGGTGCGCAAGGAGGGGAGTGCAGCCCTTTCTGAACTGGTGGCGCTTCGTGGCATAGGCCCATGGACGGCAGAGGTCTATCTGATGTTCTGCGGCGGGCATCCGGATATTTTTCCCGTTGGCGATGTGGCGCTGAGATCAGCGGTGGCACATGCGCTCGATCTGGAGATAAGGCCGGAAGCGAAATGGCTCGCGGAACGCGCGACACTCTGGTCGCCATGGCGCTCCGTCGCCGCCCGGCTTTTCTGGGGCTATTACGCCAACATCATGCGGCGCGCGATGGTGCCACTGCCCTGAGCGGGGTCAAAAATCGGCAATCCGATAGGGCAGGGCGCCGCGTGAAAGATGATCGAAATGCAGCTTGCGTTTCAGCGGCGGCACGGCGCGCTGCACGCAATCCACCCTTTCGCACACCCGACAGGAAATGCCGATCGGTTTGAAGGAAGCCGCATTGCCGAGATCGAGCGTGTCGGCGTAGACGAAATTCTGCGCATGGGAAATCTCGCAGCCGAGTGCGATGGCGTAACGCGGCCTTTCCGTATTGAAGCCGGCGCCGGCCTTTTCGATCTGGGTGGCGATGGAAAGATAGCGCACGCCGTCAGGTGTTTCCGCCAGCTGCCGCACGATCCTGTCGGAGCTTTCGAAAGCCTGATGGATATTCCACAGCGGACAGGCCGCGCCGAACCGGGCAAATTGCAGCCGCGTGGCGCTGTGGCGTTTGGTGATGTTGCCGGCGCGGTCGATCTTGGCGAAAAAGATCGGTACACCTTTCATGCCCGGGCGCTGCAGGGTGCTCAGACGGTGGGCCACCTGCTCAAGGCTCGCGCCAAAACGCACGGCGAGAAGTTCGAGATCATGGCGCAGTTCCTGTGCCGCCCGGTGAAATTGCCCATAGGGCAGGATGAGCGCTGCGGCGAAATAATTGTGCAGTCCGATACGACAGATTTCGGCCGCTTCCGTGTTGCGGAAACCGGCGCCGGCCAGCACCCTGTCCACCGTCGGGCCGGCGTGAAGCTGGGCGATCTGCAACGCGAGCTGAAAACAGCGGGTGGATGCGGCCATGTAGGAACTGAGGGCGAGCGTTTTGCCGACAGGATCGAAATGCCGGATCAGCCCGCCTGCCGCCGCGGTTCTTGTGATATGGATGCCGTAACGGTTCCTGAGATGCGCTGACAGAATGCTGTCGGTCTCGCCTCCCTCGATCTCCAGTTCCTGCGCCAGCTCCTCGGCCAGAAGATCAATCTCGGCAACGTAATTGTCGACGAAGTGAAAGAAATCGCGGACCTCCTCATAGGGGGTTCTTTCAACCTGTGCGGTGCCGCGGCCTAAGCGGTCATCCAGTTGCACCAGCTGTTCGCTGTTCTGGCGATAGGCCTGATGGGCCCGCAGCAGCGCATGGGCAAAACCAGGTGCGTTCTGGGCAATCAGCTTCAACTCCTGAAGCCCCGGCTCATAATTCATGAACAGCGGGTCCTTCAGCGCCTCGCGCACGGCGGAAACCAGCCGGTCGCTTTCGCCTGTCGCCAGTTCCGCCATGTCGAGCTGGAATTTTTCCACCAGCGTCACCAGAACGCTGGCCGAAACGGGGCGCTGGTTGTTTTCGATCTGGTTCAGATAGCTCGCGGAAATGCCCAGCCGTTCGGCAAATTGCGCCTGCGTGGCGCGGGCATTTTCGCGAAGGCCGCGCACCTTGCGGCCGATGAAGAGTTTTTCCGTCGCCATGTTGCAACTTTGCAAAATTAAATATTGCAAATATTTATGGCACGCATACGCGCACGATCAAGGCTTCTGGCAGAGTATTTTCTGGGTTATTGATCTTGGCATAACGCATGGAGGATACATGCCCGGCATTCTGGAGCAGTTGGAAACGCGGCGGGAAGAGGCTCGGCTCGGTGGCGGCGTCAAGCGCATCGAGGCGCAGCACGCAAAGGGCAAGCTGACGGCGCGCGAGCGCATCGACGTACTCTTGGATGAGGGTTCCTTCGAAGAATACGACATGTATGTCACCCACCGAGCGGTGGATTTCGGCATGGCGGGCCAGAAGATCGCGGGCGACGGCGTCGTGACCGGTTGGGGCACCATCAATGGCCGGCAGGTCTATGTGTTTTCCCAGGATTTCACCGTGCTCGGCGGTTCGCTATCCGAGACCCATGCGCAGAAAATCTGCAAGATCATGGATATGGCGGTGCGTAACGGCGCGCCTGTTATCGGCCTCAACGACAGCGGCGGCGCGCGCATTCAGGAAGGCGTGGCCTCGCTTGGCGGTTATGCCGATGTCTTCAAGCGCAATGTCGTCGCCTCCGGCGTCGTGCCACAGATCTCCGTCATCATGGGGCCATGTGCGGGCGGTGCGGTTTATTCGCCTGCCATGACCGATTTCATCTTCATGGTGCGTGACACCTCCTACATGTTCGTGACAGGGCCGGATGTGGTGAAGACGGTGACGAACGAGATCGTCACGGCCGAAGAACTGGGCGGCGCCTCGACCCATACCAAAAAATCTTCCGTCGCTGACGGCGCTTACGAAAACGACATCGAGACGCTGGAGCATGTGCGGCTGCTCTTTGATTTCCTGCCGCTCAACAATCGCGAAAAGCCGCCGGTGCGGCCGTTCCACGACGATCCGGCGCGCCTGGAAGCGCGGCTCGATACGCTGATCCCTGACAGTTCCAACAAGCCCTATGACATGAAGGAGCTGATCCACGCGCTGGCCGACGAGGGCGATTTCTTCGAATTGCAGGAGGCCTTTGCCCGAAACATCATCACCGGCTTCATTCGTCTCGAAGGCCAGACGGTCGGCGTCGTCGCCAACCAGCCGATGGTGCTGGCCGGCTGCCTCGATATCGACAGTTCGCGCAAGGCCGCCCGCTTCGTGCGCTTCTGCGACGCCTTCAACATTCCGTTGCTGACGCTGGTGGATGTGCCGGGTTTCCTGCCAGGCACGGCCCAGGAGTATGGCGGCGTCATCAAGCACGGCGCAAAACTTCTCTTCGCCTATTCGGAGGCGACAGTGCCGATGGTGACGCTGATCACCCGCAAGGCCTATGGCGGGGCTTACGACGTGATGGCCTCCAAACATATCGGCGCGGACGTCAACTACGCCTGGCCAACGGCCGAAATTGCCGTGATGGGTGCCAAGGGCGCGGCGGAAATCCTCTATCGTTCCGAGCTTGCCGATCCAGAAAAGATCGCCGCGCGCACAAGAGAATATGAGGAGCGTTTCGCCAATCCCTTCGTCGCGGCGGAGCGCGGATTTATCGATGAGGTCATCATGCCGCATTCCTCGCGCCGCCGCATCGCCCGCGCGTTTGCGTCGCTGCGCAACAAGAACGTGGAAACCCGCTGGAAGAAACACGACACCATTCCGCTCTGATCTGCTGAAGGGCTGGAAAAATGCTTCGGCCACCTTACTATATGGATGTTCAGGCGCCCGGATGTCCGGATGTCCTCTTGAAACGCACAAGGACACATTTTCATGGCCGAAAAATCCTCAGCAGATAATTTCCCTACCGGGTATGAAGTGCCCAAGGTCTGGACCTGGGACAAGGGCAATGGCGGCCAGTTCGCCAATATCAACCGGCCGATCGCCGGTCCCACCCATGAAAAGGAACTTCCCGTCGGAAAGCATCCGCTGCAGCTTTATTCGCTGGCGACGCCGAATGGCCAGAAGGTCACCATCATGCTGGAAGAATTGCTTGCTGCCGGCCACAAGGGCGCCGAATACGATGCCTGGCTGATCAAGATCGGCGAAGGCGACCAGTTCGGTTCCGGTTTTGTCGAGGTCAATCCGAACTCCAAGATCCCGGCGCTGATGGACCATTCGACGCCTGAGCCGACGCGCGTTTTCGAAAGCGGCTCCATCCTCGTTTACCTCGCGGAAAAATTCGGCGCCTTCCTGCCGAAGGAGGGCAATGCCCGCACGCAAGCGCTGAACTGGCTGTTCTGGCAGATGGGCTCCGCCCCCTTCCTCGGCGGTGGTTTCGGCCATTTTTATGCCTATGCGCCGATCAAGATCAAATACGCCATCGATCGTTACGCCATGGAAGTCAAACGCCAGCTCGACGTGCTGGATCGCCATCTCGCCGAAAACCGTTATCTCGCCGGTTCGGAATACACGATTGCCGACATGGCGGTGTGGCCGTGGTATGGCAAGATCGCGCTTGGCCAGGCATATGGCGATGCGGGTGCTTTCCTTGAAGCAGACGGTTATAAGAACGTCATGCGCTGGACGCTGGAAATCGGCGAACGCCCTGCTGTAAAACGCGGCGTGATCGTCAACAAGACCTCCGGCGATCCGTCTGAACAATTGCATGAACGCCACGATGCCTCCGACTTCGACACGAAGACGCAGGACAAGATCGGCAAGGCGTAACAAATACAAGAAGGACTAAAGATGGCGAACCTGCCCGAAATGACCAAACACAAGGGATTTCCCTCCGGTATGCCGAGCACGGGCGTCCAGTTCACCATCCGCCGCGCCAATCCCAAAGGGGTAACACCGATCAAGATGATACCCCGCCGGGCGCGCAACGACACCAAGGAGCATCGCATCGATGCCGCCTTTCTGCACTCGCTCTGGCACCATTTCGGTGCCGAGCCCTTCGAGCGCGGCAATCTCGACGCCGCCCGCCTCAACCTGCTTTTCGGCCGCGAGGTCGTACCTGCGGAGAAAAATTTCGACCCTGTTTCCTATCAGGCAATGCTCGTCATAGACGAACGCGTCGCCCGGCAGAATTTCCCGGAATCCTTCGAGAATTTTTTCGAGATTTGAGGGCTGTTTAAGGGTTTGTGCTGAGGGAGAGGGCAACAACCGCATGATCAAGAAAATCCTCATCGCCAATCGCGGCGAGATTGCCTGCCGGGTCATCAAGACGGCGAAGAAAATGGGCATCGCCACCGTTGCGGTCTATTCGGATGCCGATGCCAATGCGCTGCATGTGAGACAGGCAGATGAAGCCGTTCATATCGGCCCGGCACCCTCGTCACAGTCCTATATCGTCATCGACAAGATCCTTGAGGCGATCAAGAAGACCGGAGCGGATGCGGTCCATCCGGGCTACGGATTCCTGTCGGAAAACGCTGCCTTTGCGCAGGCGCTGAAAAAGGCGGGTGTCGTTTTTATCGGTCCGCCCGTCGGCGCGATCGAGGCCATGGGTGACAAGATCACGTCGAAGAAACTGGCTGCGAAAGCCGGCGTTTCCACCGTACCCGGCCATATGGGGCTGATCGAGGATGCGGATGAGGCGGTGAAGATCGCCTCGCAGATCGGTTATCCGGTCATGATCAAGGCGTCTGCCGGCGGTGGCGGCAAGGGCATGCGCATCGCCTTCAACGACGCTGAGGCGCGCGAGGGTTTCCAGTCCTCGAAAAACGAGGCGAAATCCTCCTTTGGTGACGATCGCATCTTCATCGAAAAATTCGTCACCCAGCCGCGCCATATTGAAATTCAGGTGCTGGGCGACAGGCACGGTAATATCCTTTATCTCGGGGAGCGCGAATGCTCTATCCAGCGGCGTAACCAGAAGGTCATCGAGGAAGCGCCGTCGCCGTTTCTGGACGAGGCGACTCGGCATGCCATGGGCGAGCAGGCCGTGGCGCTGGCGAGAGCGGTCGGTTACCACTCCGCCGGCACGGTGGAATTCATTGTTGATGGCGACCGCAACTTTTATTTCCTCGAAATGAACACCCGTCTGCAGGTGGAACATCCGGTAACGGAACTGATTACCGGCATCGATCTGGTTGAACAGATGATCCGTGTGGCCTCGGGTGAAAGGCTTTCCTTCGGACAGGCGGATGTGAAGCTGAATGGTTGGGCGATCGAAAGCCGGCTTTATGCCGAAGACCCCTATCGTAACTTCCTGCCCTCCATCGGCCGCCTGACGCGTTATCGTCCACCGGAAGAGGGCAGGCAGGAGGGTGGCATCGTCATCCGCAACGATACCGGTGTTTTCGAAGGCGGCGAGATTTCGATGTATTACGATCCGATGATCGCCAAGCTGTGCAGCTGGGGCAAGGATCGCGAAACGGCCATCGATGCCATGGGGCGGGCGCTCGACCGTTTCGAAGTCGAGGGCATCGGCCACAATCTGCCCTTCCTGTCGGCCGTCATGCAGCATGAGCGCTTTCGCTCTGGCAGGCTCACGACGGGCTTCATCGCGGAAGAGTTTCCGGAAGGCTTCTCCGGCGTCGAGCCGGATGAGGCCGCCGCGCGCAAGCTTTCCGCCATTGCCGCTATCATCAATCAGCGTGTGCAGAACCGAGCGGTGGAAATTTCCGGTACCATCGGCAATCATCGCCGCATTATCGGGCAAGACTGGATGGTTTCGTTTGGTGCGTTTCGCCACCGGCTCAGCATTGAAACCGGTGCGGATGGCGCGGCGGTCCGTTTTGAAGACGGGACAGCGCTCACCATCGATACCGGCTGGCTTCCCGGTCAAAGCCTTGGCCTGTTTACGGTGGCGGGCGAGGTCATTGCCGTCAAGGTCGATCTTGCAGGCGCAGCGGTTCGTCTGCGCTGGGGTGGCATGGATGTTCTCGCCCGCGTGCGCAGCCCGCGCGTGGCGGAACTGGCGCTGCTGATGCCGGAAAAACTGCCGCCGGATACGTCGAAACTGCTGCTCTGCCCCATGCCGGGGGTCATCACCGGTATTTCGGTGGGTGAGGGTGACGAGGTAGAGGCCGGGCAGGCACTGGCGACGGTGGAAGCCATGAAGATGGAAAACATCCTGCGTGCCGAAAAACGCGGTCGTGTTGCGAGAGTGGCGGCGAAACCCGGCGATAGTCTCGCTGTGGATGAGGTTATTCTCGAGTTCGAGTGAAGGCCGCTGCCGGTTTTTCCGGAACGGATACCGGCCGGGGCGGTTTACGGGGTCGGACCTGCGGACGGGCCGGGCGAATCTTGCCTTGATCTCCCGCTGGAATGCCAGAGCGAAATGCAAACGGGGAGAGATGCATGTCGGGTGAAAAAACGGTGCGGGATTGGCTTCACCTTGCTGAAAAGGAGCTGAAGCGCTCACCGGACACACTCGTCTGGCACACGCCCGAGGGTATCGAGGTCAAGCCGCTCTATACGGCCGACGACCTGCAACATGTTTCCCATCTGAACAGCCTGCCGGGATTTGCGCCTTTCACCCGCGGCCCGCGCGCCACCATGTATGCGGGACGGCCCTGGACCATCCGCCAATATGCCGGTTTCTCCACCGCGGAAGCCTCGAATGCCTTTTACCGCAAGGCGCTGGCTGCCGGTCAGCAGGGCGTTTCCGTCGCCTTCGATCTCGCTACCCATCGCGGTTATGACAGCGACCATCCGCGCGTGGAGGGCGATGTCGGCAAGGCGGGCGTGGCGATCGATAGCGTCGAGGACATGAAAATCCTGTTCGACGGCATCCCGCTCGACAAGGTCTCGGTGTCCATGACGATGAATGGCGCGGTCATCCCCGTTCTTGCCAATTTTATCGTCGCGGGGGAGGAACAGGGCGTGCCGCGTGCCGCGCTTTCCGGTACCATCCAGAACGACATCCTCAAGGAGTTCATGGTCCGCAACACCTATATCTATCCGCCCGAACCCTCGATGCGGATCATCGCCGACATCATCGAATATACGGCGAGGGAGATGCCGAAATTCAACTCCATCTCCATTTCCGGCTATCACATGCAGGAGGCCGGGGCGACGCTGGTGCAGGAGCTTGCCTTCACACTCGCGGATGGCCGTGAATATGTGCGGGCGGCGCTGGCCAAGGGGCTGAATGTTGACGATTTTGCCGGCCGCCTGTCGTTCTTCTTCGCCATCGGCATGAATTTCTTCATGGAGGCGGCCAAGCTGCGCGCCGCGCGCCTGCTCTGGTCACGCATCATGGAGGAATTCAAGCCGCAAAAGGCGTCCTCGCTGATGCTGCGCACCCATTGCCAGACGTCGGGCGTGTCGCTCCAGGAGCAGGACCCCTATAACAACATCGTCCGCACTGCCTTCGAGGCCATGTCCGCCGTGCTCGGCGGCACGCAATCACTGCACACCAATTCCTTCGATGAGGCGATTGCGCTGCCGACGGAATTTTCCGCCCGCATTGCCCGCAATACCCAGCTTATCCTCCAGCACGAAACCGGCGTCACCAGGGTCGTCGATCCGCTGGCCGGTTCCTATTATGTCGAAAGCCTGACGAATGAGCTGGCCGAGAAGGCCTGGGCGCTGATCGAGGAGGTCGAGGCGCTTGGCGGCATGACAAAGGCCGTGGCGGAAGGCCTGCCGAAACGGCTGATTGAGGAGGCCGCGACACGCCGGCAGGCGGCGGTGGACAAGGGCGAGGAGGTGATCGTCGGCGTCAACCGCTATCGTCTCGAAAATGAAGAGGATATCGATGTTCTCGATATCGATAACGCCGCCGTGCGGGCCGCGCAAATCCGCCGCATCGAAGACACGCGCCGGCGCCGCGATGGCAAGGACGTGACCGCCGCTTTGCAGGCGCTCTCGGAGGTGGCCCGCGGCGGCAAGGGCAATATTCTCGAAGCCGCCGTCGTCGCGGCCCGTGCACGCGCCACGGTGGGAGAGATTTCCGATGCGCTGCGCGCGGCCTTCGGAGACCACGCCGCGGTGCCCGAGGTGGTGAGCGATATCTACGGCGAGGCTTATAAGGATGAGCCGGAACTCGCTACGCTTGCCGCCCGCCTTTCAGGTGTGGCTGAACGGATCGGCACAAAACCGCGCATCATGGTCGCCAAGCTGGGGCAGGATGGGCATGATCGTGGCGCAAAGGTTATTGCGTCTGCCTTCGGCGATATTGGTTTCGACGTGTTGGCCGGTCCCCTGTTCCAGACACCGGCGGAGGCGGCCGAGCTTGCCGTTGAGAACAAGGTGCATGTGGTCGGCATGTCGTCGCTCGCCGCAGGGCACAAGACGCTTGCGCCGCAGCTGGTCGAGGCGCTGAAACAGAAAGGCGCGCAAGACGTCATCGTTGTTGTCGGTGGGGTCATTCCGCGCCAGGATTATCAGTTCCTGCTCGACCACGGAGTCTCGGCCATCTTCGGCCCCGGTACCAATGTCATGGATGCGGCCAACAAGGTGCTCGACCTGCTCGAAGGCATCAGGCGGAACGTGTGAGGGAAGGCGGCCATGTTCGGAAGATTGAACCACGTTGCCCTTGCGGTGCCTGATCTTAATGCCGCTGTTTCGCGATACAGGGCGCTCGGCGCACGGGTTTCCGAGCCGCAATCGCTGCCGGAACATGGTGTGACGGTGGTGTTCATTCAGGCTGATAACACCAAGATCGAACTTCTTCACCCGCTCGGCGAAAACTCGCCGATTGCCGCTTTTCTCGAACGCAATCCGGGCGGCGGCACACATCATCTCTGCTTCGAGGTGCCGGATATACTGGCGGCGCGCGACGACCTCATTCAAAAAGGCGTCCGTATTCTCGGCGATGGCACGCCAAAGATCGGCGCGCACGGCAATCCCGTTCTTTTCCTGCATCCGAAGGATATGGGCGGGGTGCTTTACGAGCTCGAGCAGGTTTCTCAGACACACGGCTGAAACATAAATCTCCTAGGAGGCTGACCCTGTGAGGCAATGCTCACGGCGGCGCTTTCGCACGTGCTTTCGTGGTTCGTTTGTTTTCTTTTGACATTCGTTTTGTTTTCGTTTTTATGTAATTGTCTTTCCATAAAGGGTTTCTCCCTTGCATTGTCGCGGAGGCTTCATGTCCAGCGAAAACATTTTTGATCTTTTTGTCATCGGCGGCGGCATCAATGGCTGCGGCATTGCCCGTGATGCGGTGGGCAGGGGTTATTCCGTGGCGCTTGCGGAAAAAGGCGATTTCGCTTCCGGCACGTCGTCCGCCGCCACCAAGCTCATCCATGGCGGCCTGCGGTATCTCGAACATTACGAGTTTCGTCTGGTGCGCGAGGCGCTGATGGAGCGGGAAATTCTCTGGGCCATGGCGCCGCATGTCATCTGGCCCATGCGTTTCGTCCTGCCCATTCAGAAGGGCGGGGTGCGCCCGGCCTGGATGGTCCGGCTTGGCCTGTTTCTTTATGACAATCTCGGCGGCCGGAAACTTTTGCCACCCACCCGAACGCTCGATCTGCGGAAGGACCCGGCTGGAAAGCCTCTGAAGCCGGCTTTTGCCAGGGCCTTCGAATATTCCGACGGTTGGGTGGATGATGCCCGTTTCGTGGTTCTCAATGCGCGCGATGCTGCTAACCGCGGCGCGACGATCATGAACCGCACGCGGGTCGTTTCCGCACGACGCGAAGGTGGGCTCTGGCTCATCGAAACTCTGGACGAAAAAACCGGCCGTGCGGGCGTGCACAAGGCACGTATGCTGGTGAACGCCGCTGGTCCCTGGGTGGATACGGTGCTTTCCGGCGTCTTCGGGCGCATCGACGTCCACAATGTTCGGCTCGTGCAGGGCAGCCATATTATCGTGCGCCGGAAGTTTTCCGATCCGCGCGCCTATTTCTTCCAGAACCCTGACAACCGCATCATCTTCGCCATTCCCTATGAGCGGGATTTCACGCTGATCGGCACCACGGATCGCGACTACAAGGGCGATCCGGCCAAGGTTCGCATTTCCGAGGAAGAGATTTCCTATCTCTGCAACGCCGCCAGCGACTATTTCAGCGAGCCGGTTCGGCCGGAAGACATCGTCTGGACCTATTCCGGCGTGCGGCCGCTCTTTGATGATGGTGCTTCGAAAGCGCAGGAAGCCACACGCGATTACGTGCTGAAGGTTGAGGAGGGCAACGGGCAAGCTCCACTCCTCAATATTTTCGGCGGCAAGCTCACCACCTATCGACGGCTGGCGGAACATGCGCTGGAAAAGATCGGCGCGGCGATCGGCGAGAAGGGCAAGCCATGGACGGCGGGCTCACACCTGCCGGGTGGAGATTTCGGCGCGGAGAGATATGAGACGCAGGTGCGGGCGCTTGTCTCCCGATATCCTTTCCTCGATAGACACCATGCCGAGCGGCTAGTCAGAAACTACGGTACGAAGGCTGCGGAATTGTTGGGCAGCGTTACCGATGCCGTCGGGCTCGGCCGGCATTTCGGCGGCACGCTCTATGAATGCGAGGTGCGCTGGCTGGTTGAGCAGGAATGGGCCTGCACGGCCGAGGACATTCTCTGGCGACGCACGAAACAGGGCCTTCGCCTGAACAAGGCCGAGGCCGCCGAGCTGGATGACTTCGTATCCAAGCTGACGGGTGGAAGGAAAGAGGCGGAAGCTGCGGTGGAGCGAGCCTGAACGTCTTCCGCTAGTGTCACGCTGTGGAGTTCCTCGCCGGTTTCGGAAAGCTTTCTGCACTCAATATATAGTCATCGGCGGCGGAAAGAGCGTGTTCCATATGCCCTTCGAACACCAGTTCCGGTTCGTTCGGTGCTATTGCAATTTCCGGCATGCCGCCGAAACGCACTGCTTGCGATTGCGCCAGCCCGTCGCGCAGGCCGCTTTCCAGGAGGTCGAAATAACGTGTGCCGGGGCCGGTGATGAAAACCGGCATATGACCATGCAGGCTGAAGAGGCGTGAAAGGCCGTTGCCGAGCGCCAGCCCAGCGGTGCGGAACGCAAACCGCGCCATGCGTCCCCCGGCGCGGGCTGAAGCGGCGATCTTGTCCACCTCGGCTATCGGCACGAACTTCGCAGGTTCGGCCTGCGGTGGGGCCTCGAAAGCCGAGCGCAGGATGGCGTAGAAGCCGGAATAAGCCTCGATGCAGCCCTTGGTGCCGCAGCGGCACAAGGCGCCGTCGGCCAGATGCAGCATATGTCCGAAGTTGGGGGCGCTAACCTCGATCGTGCCGCCCGTTGCACGGGCGACGCCAAGGCCAATACTATGGCCGAGCGACAGGGTAACAAGGGCATCCGGCGCGGGATTGCCCTTCGCATGCTCTCCCATCCAGATGGCTTTTGCGGCCAGCAGCGTCTCGTTGTTCAACGTCACGCGGGTGCGCCCGTCTTGCGAAATAAGCTGCTGGAAATCTATCTTTTCGTCGCCGAGAACCGGAGACCAGAGAAGCGTTGCCGCGCCCGCATCAACCAGCCCCTTGCTGCTGATCGAGACCTGGAGAATATCATGACTGTCGATGCGTGAGCGGTCGGCAAGCCGTGCAAGGCCGCCAAGGATCGCGCCGCCGAACGTGCCTTTTTCAGCGGCGATCCTCTGTTCGGTGAAGCGGTCCACCAGCTTGCCGGCATAATCGACCAGCGAATATTGCACGCTATCTGAAGAAATGATGACGATGGCGACGTGACAGAAAGCCCCGCGTGGCCCGAAGAGAATTCGCGGCCGGCCCCGACCGGCGGTTGCGAGCTGTTCTTTCCGTAATATGAGGCCCGCCCGCTCAAGCTCGGTGGTGATGGCGGAAACGGTTGCTGAAGCAAGCCCTGTGAAAGTCGACATGTCCGTATGGGAGAGACTGCCGTGCAGGCGCAGTGCGGCCATCACCGACAGGCTGTTTTTCTGGCGCACCAGTTCCGTGCTTGCAATGGCGGACATGGGCTGCGGCATGCTCCCTGAACGGCCTTTTTCCTGTCGTGCTAGACCTGTCCATGGCGCATGTGCTGGACAAGATCAAGGCACCCGGATGCTGCCCGCAGCCGTTGTTGACAGCATGGGGAATCTCTGACATTAATTTTCTCGACTGTCGAGAAAATTGTGAAACCACAGCGACCGGCAGCTTTTTCAGGCGTTTTCCCCGCATGGAGGTGTGGGGCAGCGCTCTTACCGGGAGGACATCATGAATTCATTTGCCAAGCTTCTGGCGGGTACAGCCGTACTCGTTTCCCTGCATACGGCCGCTATTGCGGCTGACCTCGTCGTCGGCGTATCCTGGTCGAATTTCCAGGAAGAGCGCTGGAAGACCGATGAGGCGGCCATCAAGGCAGCCCTCGACAAGGCAGGCGCAAAGTATATTTCCGCCGATGCGCAGTCATCCGCGGCCAAGCAGCTGACTGATGTGGAATCGTTGATTTCCCAGGGCGCCAACGCGCTGATCATCCTGGCGCAGGACAGCGACGCCATCGGCCCGGCTGTTGAAAAGGCAGTTGCCGAGGGTATTCCGGTTGTCGGTTATGACCGCCTGATCGAAAACAAGAACGCCTTCTACATCACCTTCGACAACAAGGAAGTCGGTCGTCTGCAGGCAGCCGAAGTCTTCAAGGTGAAGCCGGAAGGCAACTATGTTTTCATCAAGGGCTCATCTTCCGATCCGAACGCGGATTTCCTCTTTGCGGGCCAGCAGGAAGTGCTGAAGGCGGCCATTGACGGCGGCAAGATCAAGAATGTCGGCGAAGCCTATACCGATGGCTGGAAGCCGGAAAATGCCCAGAAGAACATGGAACAGTTCCTGACCAAGAACAACAACAAGGTCGATGCGGTCGTCGCCTCGAATGACGGCACGGCCGGTGGCGCAATCGCCGCGCTCGCCGCGCAGGGCTTGGCGGGGTCGGTCCCGGTTTCCGGGCAGGATGCCGATTTCGCCGCGCTGAACCGCGTCGCGCTCGGCACACAGACCGTCTCAGTCTGGAAAGACAGCCGCGAACTCGGCAAGGAAGCAGCCGGCATCGCGCTGGAACTGGCCGGTGGCAAGAAGATGACGGAGATCAAGGGCGTCACCGCTTTTGACGGAGGTCCGAAGAAGGTGACGATGCAATCGGTGTTCCTCAAGCCGATCGCCATCACCAAGGACAATCTGAACGTCGTTATCGATGCGGGCTGGATCAAGAAGGAAACCGCCTGCCAAGGCGTGAAGGCCGGGTCCGTCAAGGCCTGCGACTGATCGAATATGTCCCGGTTCGGGCGCCGCGCCATGGTTCATGGCGCGGCGCCCTTTAAGATGTGAGGAGCACCGGCAGTTCATGGCCGATATGACCCAATCCAATTCCACAGCGTCCGCCAAGACGGAAAAGACCGGCTCGATTGCGCGCTTCATCAGCGCCACGGAACTCGATACCCGCCTGCTCGGGATGGTCGGCGCACTTCTTCTGATCTGGATCGGATTTCATATCCTGTCCGGCGGCCTGTTCCTGACGCCGCGAAATCTCTGGAACCTTTCCGTGCAGACCGCGTCCGTGGCCGTTATGGCAACCGGCATGGTCCTCGTCATCGTCACCCGCAACATCGATCTCTCGGTGGGTTCCATCCTCGGTTTTTCGGGTATGATCATGGGTGTCATGCAGGCGGAAATCCTGCCGCAGATTCTTGGCTTCGAACATTGGGCCACATGGATTGTCACGCTTGCGGTCGGCATTCTTGTCGGCGGCGCGATCGGCATGTTGCAGGGCTCCATCATCGCCTTCCTCAACGTACCCTCCTTCATCGTCACGCTCGGTGGCCTGCTCGTCTGGCGCGGCGGCACGTGGTTCATCACCAGCGGCCGCACGGTGGCGCCGATGGATTCCACCTTCCGCCTGATGGGGGGCGGCACCAGCGGCTCGATCGGTGCGACATGGAGCTGGATAGCCGCGGCCGTCGCCTGCGTCGCCATTGTGGCGGCAATCCTGAATTCACGTCATCAGCGCCGACGTTTCGGCTTTCCGCTACGGCCCGTCTGGGCGGAGTATTTTCTGGCTGCGCTCGGATGCCTTGTCGTCATCGGTTTCGTGGCCGTCGTCAACAGCTACCCATGGCCGGTCAACATTGCCCGCAACTATGCCGATGCCAACGGCATCGCCTGGCCGGATGGCGGCCTGTTCATTCCGCACGGCATCGCCATTCCCGTTTTGATGGCGCTTGCCGTCGGCGCGGTCATGACCTTTATCGCCACACGGCTTCGTTTCGGACGGTATGTCTTCGCCATCGGCGGTAACCCTGAAGCTGCCGAACTTGCCGGCATCAAGACCCGCTGGGTGACGGTGAAGATCTTCACGCTGATGGGGGTTCTGTGCGCCATCGCCGCGGCGATTTCAACCGCTCGCCTCAATGCCGCTACCAATGCCCAGGGTGAGCTCGATGAGCTCTACACCATCGCGGCAGCCGTCATCGGCGGCACCTCGCTTGCCGGCGGCGTCGGAACCATAGCGGGTGCGATGCTCGGCGCGCTCGTCATGCAGTCGCTGCAATCCGGCATGGTGCTGGTGGGCATCGATACGCCCTTCCAGCGCATCGTCGTCGGTGTGGTTCTGGTCGTCGCCGTCTGGCTCGACACAATCTACCGCGCCCGCGCCAAGTAAGAACCGAGGAGAACTCCTATGACGGACCAAGTCACGCCCCTCGTGGAAATGCGCAATATTTCCATTTCCTTCGGCGGCATCCACGCGGTGGAAAACGCCTCTGTCGATCTTTTCCCCGGCGAGGTTGTCGCCCTTCTCGGCCATAACGGCGCAGGCAAATCGACCCTGATCAAGATACTCTCAGGCGCCTATCGGCGCGATAGCGGCGATATCCTCATCAATGGCGAAGAGGCGGATATCCGCAATCCCCGTGACGCCAAGAAATATGGCATCGAGACCATCTACCAGACGCTTGCCGTGGCCGACAATGTCGATGCGGCAGCCAATCTTTATCTCGGCCGCGAGCTGAAGACGAAATGGGGCACGCTGGACGATGTCGCCATGGAAGCCTCCGCGCGTGAGGTCATGGGACGTCTCAACCCGAATTTTCGGCGGTTCAAGGAGCCGGTAAAGGCGCTGTCCGGCGGCCAGCGGCAGTCCGTTGCCATTGCTCGTGCCATTCTCTTTGACGCCCGCATCCTTATCATGGACGAACCGACGGCGGCGCTCGGTCCGCAGGAGACCGCGCAGGTCGGCGATCTCGTCAAGGAGCTGAAACGGCAGGGCATCGGCATCTTTCTCATCAGCCACGATATTCACGACGTTTTCGATCTCGCCGATCGTGTGTTCGTGATGAAAAACGGCAAGGTGGTGGGCCATGCCCGCACCCAGGATGTGACCAAGGACGAAGTGCTCGGGATGATCATTCTGGGCAAGGTGCCTGCGGGTGCCGTGGCAGGCCCCGGCGCGGTCGTATCCTGACTGTCGAATATTCCGTCCGAAGACGCGCAAAATCCGAAGCGGCTTCGGACTTCCTTTCGCAGCGCTTGTTGATGACAAAGGCCCGGTGGTAAGCCGGGCCTTTGTCATTGGATTTGCAGAAAACCGGAAGCGCTACCGACGGACCGGCCGCGCCGGAGCGGCACGAAAAAAGCGGACCGACGCCTCATGACCGGAGATCGAGATGGAGGCGCTCATTCCTGCAGATTACGCCGGCCGCCTGTTCAATGCAGGTCGGCCGGAGCGAAACCACCCCCATTCGCCTCCGCGGCTGTGAGCGGCAGGCCGTGCTGATTGATGTCCTGGGCGAGCGACAACAAGGCCATTTCCAAGAAATAGGTCGACATGCCGAGTTCCAGAGATTTCGACCGCTGGCATAGGTAGGAAACCATCCGCCCAAGCGCCAGAATCTCGTCTGCATCGTCCTGTTCAAGTACTGCTGTGGTAGGCGTGACCATGATTCCCTCTCGACAGTCGACAGTATGAGAACGCGTGAAACCGCGTTGTTCATTTTCGACCACATCGAGCGTCACGCGAGCGTCACACCTGCGTCAATCGTCGTTTTTGGTTTCCGCGGTGCCAGCATTTTCAATGGCTTCGGAAGCTGCCAATGATGTGACGAGGGCAACAATACTCTTGCGCACGGCGGCGCTCCTGATGCGCGAAAAGGCCTGGTTGAGCGAAAAACCTTCGTTGGAGGCGACAAATGTCTGCATGGCGTTGATCGAGCCCAGGGCCGGATTGGCTTCTCCGCCGTCGGGCGTGGCATTGGCGAATAGCGAGCTGACGTCTACACCGAGGATGGATGCTATGGCCTGCAGGCGTGATGCGCCGACGCGATTGGCGCCTTTTTCGTATTTCTGCACCTGCTGAAAGGTGATGCCCAATCGCCCGGCCAGCGCGCTCTGGCTCATGCCGAGCGACTTGCGGCGCATTCTGATTTGCGCGCCCACATGCACATCGATCGGGCTGGGTAGTTTCGCTTGCATTACAAATTCCTCCGGCTGTGAGGGCTAAATTCGATGATCGTCAATTAATATTGTCGAAGGTATACATTCAACACAATTTCCACGGGTATTATGAACCTTTATTGCCAAAAGAACAGGGTTTTTCATCTGGAATCGATTGTCAGAGGCCCCGCATTATAACCTTTGTAGCGCACCGCAACGCCCCGTTGCGGCTTGCAAGATGACTGAAACCCAAAACACCGATCGCACGAAAGCCGAGGCTTTCCCATATCCGCCGATTTTCCGCATCGAAGTCCGCGAGCAGTTCCAGATCGCCAAAATGCGGAACCCAGACCAACGGCTGGGTCTCGCCGTTGCGCGTCACGTTTTCAAGGAGTACGTTGTTGTAAAGTCTCGGCAGGCATTTGTTGGTGTCGATGGTGGGCAAAACCGGCACGGGATTTCGCAGGATGGCGAAACCCTGGCGCGCGAGTGAAAGAGCAGACGCGTCCAGCTTCCGTTTCAGCTCCTCGGCGGCACGGGGGTAGCGCATGTCACCGGCTTCCGGATCGGCGACGAGCAGAAGCGGCCGCCCGTCGCGCCGAAGTCCGGTTATCGAAACGAACTGATCGACGTGGAAACCGCACTGGTGTATGTTCCGGGCGGCCATTGCCGGTCCGGACCCCGTCTGCGAAAGGTCGGGTTGGACTGTTTCGCCGAGGTCTTCCGGCCTATAGCCGAAGCTGAAGACGGCCCGTGGGTCAAGAGCCTCGATCCGCAGCCAACGACGTGAAAGGGTGGCCGGCGCGCTTCGCGCGCTTTCTGCGCCGCCCTGCAGGCTGGCGTGGCCGACCAGCCGGTAATCCGGGCCGACAAGTTGGTTGCCGCCGGGCAAGATGACATCGGAGATTGCGGTCGCGAAGCCTAAACGGGCTGCAAGCGCCTGGCTTATAGCGCTCTCCCCGCTTGAGACCAATTCCGGTGTCAGGGCGTCTGCGCGCAGCCGGACATGGAACATATCCTGTATCCACGGGTGCGGAACGGTGCCGGGTTCATCAAGCGTCACCAAGTCTACCTGGCACGTGACAGCGAGACGATCGAGCCAACTCCGCGCGGCTGCAAGGCACGGACGATCAACCAGCAGAGGAACCGCGACATTTCGCGGCAGGGTCAAAAGCAGGTTACCGATGGGAACAAGAGGTGAAACGGTAAAGCCGATCCCGGCGTCGGCAAACCAAGCGGCGGGCAGCGAGAGCGCGATCGTCTCGATGAGGCCGCCGCAATCGGCTATCAGAGGCGAAGGCCGATCAGTGGTCACCGCGTGGACCTCCCGCGGTCCGTCCGGACGCCAATTGCTGGAAGAAGAGAGTATTCTGGAATTTCCAGCCTGGCGGCGGTGGGGTCGGTAACGCGCCGCCGTTCAGCATGGTCAGAAGCAGGGCGGCGTCGTTTCGTTTGACGGAAACAGCATGAGCGGCGAGAAGATTTGCCGCTTCGTCTTCGAGACCGGCCTCCGTGGTGACAGAGCGCCAGGTTCTGCGGGTGAAATGCAGAGAGCGGGCGGCATGCAACAGGGCGTTCCGCTCTGCGGGCCCGAAGGAGGTTCCGCACGCCGCGAGCGTTGCTTCGGCATCAACCAGCGCGACAGTGAGCGGGCTGTAACCGAGCTCTCTTGGGGCGTGGTTCACGGCCACATCGGCATCGGAAAAACGCCGTCCATCCCGATAGTCTTCGAAGACGTGACCAATGCCGATCATGCCAAAGGCGGCGCATTCTGCCGCGCGCAGCGCGCCCATGCTGGCGGCACCGAAAACGGTGACGCCTGATGCAAGCGCGTAAAGGATTTCCTTGTGCCAGACGGCGGCGCAATCGCCATAAAGCCCATCGATCAGCCCAATGACCTTGATGTCTTGACGGACCGCATCGAGAATATCGCCGCATGCCGCCGGGCCGCGAAGATCAAGGCCGGCGAACTGGCCGGCAATGCCGTGGATGGATGGGCCCGCGAAAACCACCGGTTTCATGTCGTCCTCCCGGCCTTCAGAAAACCCTCGAGCGTTCGTTGCGATAGGCGTTGCATTCCGCGGCTAAGCGGGGCCAGCCCGCTTGCCAGGACGCGCACGACGTGCAGCCCGGAGAGGCCCGTTTTCAGCGTAAAAACATGGACATCGTCGATGCCATGCGCAAAAAGGTGTTCCGCAAGCTGGCGCCATGGCGGCAAAAAGGTTTCGAAACGCGATAAGTCGAGACTGCCCGGCGCCTGTTCTGCCTGATTTGCCCCAGGGGCCACGGGCTTGGAAGCAACCCCGTCACGCCGATAACGAAGCGGGGAGAGATCGTCGCGGGCACCACTAATATCCGTCAACCGCGACTGGACCGCCTCCAGTAGCGCGGCAAGCGCGGCGTCGTAAACGTCGGGACGGCAGGCCGCCCCGGCAGCGCTGCGGGTCGCCGGCCCATCCTGCGCATGAAGCGACCGCGGCAGGCTTGCCATCACCACCGGCACGCCGAGTGCATTTGTCATGTCAAAGAAGGAGGGCGGCAGACCGAGGTCCGAAAGATGCCGGACAAGCCTGTCGAATGATGTTTCGACGCCCGCTGGCAACAGGATCGGTCTGGGGCTGACGGCGCGGGTTTCGAAAGCGTCCACGAGAAAGCAGGCGTCGTTTTCGATCAATTCCTGCAGGGCATGGAGGACGACGTGGTCATGATTGAAACCGGCTGCGAGGCCCTGCGAACTCATGAGGAAGGCTTGCCGGTCCCAGGGGAAATCCGCTCGAAAATCCATGCCGATCAGCTCAAAGGGAGCGTAGATCTCCTGCTGCCGACGAACCGATGTTCCCTTCACCCACGCGCGTTCACGCTGGGGGTCGAGCATGTCCATATCGACCCTGCCAACGCTCTCGAAGGGGATTAAGGGAAAACCCTTGTCGCGCATATCGTGGATTGAGCCGAAAGCGACCGTGTGTCTGCGGGTATCCTCGGCAACCGCGCCTTCGATCGCCTCCATCACGGCAGAGAGCCTCGCCTGCGCCGGAACTAGTCCCTTGCCCTGTGACACCGATAAACCGCGCGAATTGGGGCGAACCGCAAACCAAACGGGTATGCCGACAATATCGAGGCCGGTCACGTCGCCGACACGGGTAATCCCGAACCGCCGGAGCAGTTCGGGATCGAAGATGGAAGCGTCTGCATCACCTTTGTCCGTTGTCGCTGACATGGAAGGACCTTGAGCGGTCAAGGCTTCACAATCGCCGTCAGGGCGCGGCGTTCGGGTCGTCGGCAAGGATCGCGTCGAACAATTCGCCGGTGATCGAACCCGCGGGCCCGACTGCCTTCAGTGCCGCTTCGATCGGCGTCAGCACCATGCGGTTGAAATCCCAGCCGGCATCGACCACTTCACCGATAAAGGCAAAATCGGCTTCGGACACGACGGCGCCGCCTGAGACAAGCGCCTCGATGCCTTGAATCTGGACCTGGTCCAGCTCGGCTTCAGGTTGGCCGTCCTGGCGGACAAGCATGGCCTTGGCTGCTGCAGCCACGCGGGCGTAACCATCCACGCCGGGGTGGCTCGCCTCATAGGCGGTGATCGTTTCGTGCGATACCGAAGCAACCCTGAGCGGCGTGGTGCGAATGAACAGAACGCCAAAACCCTTTTTCCCGACGATAAAGAAATGCGACGACATATTCTCTCCTATTTGATCCCGGCTAAACGAAGCGCTTGATAAAATTTTTCGTTTGCTACCGGGTCGCGGTCCGGAGACAGGCTGCTGATCTCCCTTGCCGTCATGCCCGGATAGTTTTCCTGTAGCCTGCTGCCGGCTTCCCGGGCGGCGGCCAGATCACCGTGGAGCGCGTGACTTGCGGTCAGAACTCGCAGCGCGGGCTCATCGTCTTCCATGCGACCGCAGAGTTCCACCGCGGCCCCATAATCTTCTCGCTTGAACGCGATGCTGGCCCCAGCCCACCAGTAAATATCGGGGGCGAGCGGGTTGAGGTCGATGGCCTGCTGAAATTTTTCCCACGCGACTTCCGCCTCACCGAAATGGGCGAGCGCATCGGCATGCTGGAGAAGCAGGTCGGCTGAGTTCGGGGCGAGCGCTTCCGCCTCGAAGAATTTCTCGGCAGACATGTCGAAATCCCGCTGATAAAGCGCCACCACCGCGCACATCCAGTGGCCGACGCCGAGGGCCGGATCAATCTCCACAGAGGCGTCAGCCTCGGCCTTGGCGCGGTGCAGCAGGTGAGGGTCGTTACCGCCCAGCATCAGCCACTCCAGTTGCAGACTTTGCGCAACGCGGGCGCGGGCGACCGCCATTCCGTGATCGAGATCGACAGCCTTGCGGAACATCGAGCGGGCCCTGCGCAGGAGCGGCAGGTCGCATTTGCCGCGCAGAAGCTGCTGGCCCTCCAGCAATTGCCGGTAAGCCTCGCCACTGTGGTTACGGTCGGGTTCCACCTGAAGCCGCTCGATCTCCCGCGCAAGCGCAGCAGCCACCTGTTTGGACAGCAGCCGGAAGGCCGCGTGGATGTGCCTTTCGGTCAGCACCGCCTCCAGCGACCAGACGATTTCACCGGTCGTTTCCTCGATCAGCGCCACGGACATGCGGGCATCGTCAAAAACTGTCGACATGATGCGATAATCGGCCCGCAACATGGCATATCCGTCATCCGCCCGGTCATGCGAGAGCGCAAAGGTACTGTGCGGTGAAAGGACGGTGAAGGTCCGATACCGCACAAGGCTGTTTGCGACGTCTTCGACAAAGGCCTGCATCACCGGTGAAACGGATAGCCCGTCCACCCGCGCCGGCCGGCAGAAAGCCACGCGCGGTTTTGCCAGCGATTGCCGGCGACTGCTTTCCTCCGGCTCGGCGGGGGTCGCGATTGTCGCGGTGAGGCTTTGTATTCGCCGCCTCAGCGCGACGGTTTCGGCTTCCGGCGGGCGTCCCTCCTGGCGGAGCTGTTCCAGCAACAGCTGGTACATGCTCTCGCAACCGCTGATATTGCCGATCCGCGCATAGGAGGCCATGGCGGCACGATAGGTTTCTTCGCGCTCCGGCTCGATATTGCGCGCGCGCTCGGAAAGTCTGGCGATATCATTCGAGCTGGCGCGACCGAAGCGGGTCAGCTCCTCCAGAAGCTGCGTGTAGCTCGAAAAAAACAGGTCCTTGAGACGGCGACGCTCTGAAAGCAGCCAGAGGTAGAGATGGTCCTGGCCGGCATCCAGTCCCTCCAGAAGGTCGCCGCCGAACTCCAGAAGGGCCTTCAGCCGCCGCATCGGGTTTTCGGCTCTCGCATCGGCGAGAAAAAGCGCGAGGTCCGTGCGCTGCGCCAGCTTTCCGGCCTTCAGATCATTCCCTTCCGTCAGCAGAATGGCCTCGTCGTCGCCGAAGAGTTTCTGAAGGCGCAGAATGAGCTGCCGCAAATTGCCCAGCGCCCTTTTTTGCTCGACATCTTCCCACAGCAGCGATGCGAGGTGCTGGCGGGACAGGGACTGGTTGGGAGCAAGGATCAGGGCGGCCGTGAGGGCAAAACCCTTGGACGGAAAAAATGCCTCCCGCACCGCTTCACAGCGCGGGGTGCCAAAAAGCCGGATCGCTATCAGTTCATCGTTCCCAGCCACTTTCGTCCCCCTTGAATCACCATCTAACAACGTGCCCGGGAAATTGAAAGTCATCATAGCATTCGATTTGACGCTGGTGTGACGCCGCCTGCCTATTGTCGCAAACGGAAGCGTGAATGACGGGCGGAACCGGCAGGCGACAGGTATCGGGGATCATCGAAAGTGATAGCGTTCAACGGAAGCTACATGGCATTCGAGCCGCGTATTGAGCCTTACCAGCGCGCCGATGACGTCGGATACGCGGTCAGTGAATTCATGTGGTTCAAGGGCCGCCCGTTTTATCCGGTCTCGGCGCTGGTTCACGCGAAGGTCGCGCATGCAAGGCTGTCGGCGGAAAAATGCGATGATCAGGATGAGGACAATCTCGACATTCTCTTCCGCATGCCTGCCGTGGCGGGCGGACACTTCTTCGAGATCGTGCTGCGTTCGAACGAAGGCACTTTCTATGGCGGCTGGCTGTGGGGAGAGGAACTGGAAATCCTGAACGAGGTGGTCAACGGCTATCGCGTTCTGGCGGGTAAATTCGACGACAGGCTCATCCGGTTCGAATATTCCAGACGTTTTCAGCGTTACCGGACGGTGGAGCCGCTGCCGGTGGAAAAATCAGTTTTCCTGATCCAGCGGGAGGCGAAACCTCACCCGGGCGGGCGGAGTTTTCCCGCGGGCGCGGCGCGCTGATTGCGGGGTGCTTCGCGTTCAGGGGAGAACGCGGCGCGCGGGCAGAGGGGGTCGGTGGATTCACCTGGCAGAGCTCAGGCTTGGTCGGGGAATACCGGTGCATATTTTTATTTTTATTGTGTGGAAAATTATGATGCCCAATCAAGGTAACATGCGTAACAGGCGGGTGTCATCGCAGCTTCTGGCGGTGAATAGCGCTTCCGACAGCCGTGCGTTTTCGACGGAGCGCGCCGAGGGGGAACCACGTCCGCAAGCTCATAAAGACAGGCTTCATGTCGTGGAAGAGGCGGAAGCCGGGCTGGCGTTCCCGCCGCGCCCGCCGGAAGTGCGCGAGGCAGAAGAAGCGGGACGCCGGGCGGAAATCAGCAATATGGTCGTCGACGCCGATATCAGGGTCGCGAAATGGGCATGGGCAGTGCTTGCGATTGGACATTGTCTGCTGATCTATTTCATGGTGCGTAATCTCGGTTGACTCCTCCTGCCCAAAACGGGCTTCAACCGCCGATATCGTCCGCGACTAATTCGGGCATCGGAACTTGGAGAGTGTCGCACCCCCCGAAACTGGGTGGACATCCAGTCCGGCTCCTCCGCAACTCTGTAGCGCCGCTTCCGCCACGTCGATTTGCGGACTTCGCACAGCGGAATGTCATAAAGCTGTAAATGAACAAACCTAATTGAGTGATCGGTCTCGATGGAGACGCATCACCACGGTCCACCCGTTGGCCTCGCCGGCGGGCACGGACTTTTCTTATCACGTCGCTTCGGCCGAGACAGACCATGTCTGTGCTGGCCGGCCTGATCTTTCGATGCGGCATGACGCGCTGCGCGGTCGCGCGAATTCGCATGACTTTCTTAGCTCTGGAGATGACGAAGTGAGCAATCTTATTGGTACCGGTTTTAACGCCGGCTCGGACGATGGCGAGTTCGCCACGCTTGAAAACGATTTGCGTGCCCTTGCCGATATTGGCTGCGACACCGTCGAAATCGCCGCCACCAGCCTCGACGTGGTTGCCGGCGGCCGCATCATCGAGGAGCGCGCGGACCGTCTCGTGTCGCTCGCAAGGCAGTTTGATTTCCGTTACACGGTGCACGGCCTGGTTTCATCCAACTTCATGGATCCGGTGACCTGCCGCTACCAGATCGATGCCGCGAAGGCGCTTGCCGTTCTCTGTGACCGCATCGGTGCGGGTATTCTTGTCCAGCATGGCGGCGCGCTGCGCGCTGACCAGATCGCCGAGCGGGCAGAGGCCGATCATCGTGAACGCGACGCGCTTTTCGAACTCGCGGAATTCTGCCGGCCCTATGGTGTGCGGATTGCGCTCGAAAATATCTTCACCACCGAACCCGGCCAATACCGCCAGACACCGGCTGAGGTGGCAGCGACCGTTAAGGCTGTCGGCCACGACAATGTCGTGGCGCTGATCGACTTCAGCCATGCATATCTCGAATCCACTTATCGTGGCCTGGACTTCCGTGAACAGCTTCGTGCCATGGCGCCGGTCGCCGGTCATCTCCATGTCCACGATTCCTTCGGCCGGCCGCAGGGTTTCTACCAGCCCTATTTTCCGCAGGAAAACACAGCGCTCGGCATCGGCGATCTGCATATGCCGCTCGGCTGGGGCGACATCGAATGGGAGAGCATCTTCTCCGAACTGACCTTCCTGCCTGACACCGTTCTGATGATGGAAATCGGCCGTCGCTATCGGGCCGAGCAGCCCGCAAGCCTCGAAACGGCGCGGCGTCTGATGACGCTTAATGCCGAACGGACACTGCTCGCAGCAGAGTGAGGGAACCGAATTGCGCGCGGCCGCGATCGGCCGACGCCGGAGATGCCGGCAGTTGCGGACGCGGCTGCCGGCATTCTGTTCACGCTGCCCAGTCGGAGAGCGAATAGGCCCTGATGTAGTCGATCATCATTTGCGAACCGTCGCTGAAATCACCTGCCGAGGGTGTTCCCGCCATGCCGCCGACGGCAAGATTGACGACCATGTACATCGGATCATGCATATCGTCAGGCGTATCCGTTTGCGCAACGGCGACATCATCGAAATACCAGGTGATGTGTTCGGCATCCCACAACACGCCGTATGTGTGAAACCCCTCCGTGCTCGGCACGCTGACATTGTTGATGACAGAAGTCTGTTCGCCGGTCGCATTCGAATGTGTGGACATGATGAGCGTATTGGGATTTTGGCCGCGCATTTCGATGACGTCCAGTTCCGGCGGCCACGACCCGTCTTCCGGCAGAAGCCAGAAGGCCGGCCAGGCACCGCGATCGGTCGGCATATCGGCGCGAATTTCAAAATATCCATAGGTCTGGCTGAAGGAGGAATAGGTGTTCAGCATCCCGGAGGTGTAATCATATCCCTCGACCTCGTCGGCGATCGATTGCGGGGTCTCGGCAGCCGTGATGGTCAGGACGCCGTTTCTGACGCTGAACGGGTCTACCTCCGACGTACCGGTATATGCCGGGTTGACATACCACTGCGCCTCGCCATTCGTCGTCAGGGAACTGCCCTTCTCCGGTGCCCACCAATATTTGGCATCCCAGGTTCCCTGATCGCCGTTGCGCAGTGACAGCGTATCAAACTCGTCTGCAAAGGTTTGTGTCAGGGATGACCGGTCGAGGCTGAGCTCGAACTGGTCGGGCTGGATATCGTCTATGGTCGTTCCGGCCAAAACGACGGCTTCGCCATTCGAGAAATTCAGCCACAGATCATTGCCCTGCTGCGTGGCATTGCTTGCAAGCTGCTCGAAGGAGGTAATGCCGTAGCCATTGAGGCGGATCGTGTCATTGGCGCTGAAATCCATGATGAGATCGGTGCCATTGCCGCTCGTGAATACGAACGTATCCGCACCGCCGCCGCCAATCAGCACATCATTGCCGGCACCGCCGTCAATCGTCTGGCTGCCAGATCCGCCGGTGATGATATTGTCGAGCGAATTGCCGAAGGCATAACGGCCATCGCCGGTGACCCGCAAGTTTTCGAAATTTTCGGGAAGTGTATAGCTCATCCAGGTGTCGATCGTATCGATACCCTCTCCGGCATTTTCGACGGCGCGATTGATGCTGGAATAAAGATAATAAATATCGTCCCCGGTGCCGCCCGCCATTGTCACATTGACGGAACTGTCACCCCACATGGAATCATTGCCGGCCGTACCGGCAAGAAGCGGGCCGGAGCCCGTGGCGGAGAAAAATCCGGTGGAACTGCCGCTATAGTAGAGTGTGTCTCCAAGCGCATTCACAACTGTTCTGGCCATAAGCCTTCTCCTGTCCGTTCGCGTCGCTTCCTCCCTCCTCCTGAACAACAGCCTAACAGCGCGAAAAGCTTCCTGTTAGGGCCAGAAATGAGGGGTATGTTCCGTTCCGGACGGAGGGGAGATGTTACGCAGAGAGTTGGCTTGTTCCTGTTCGATCGACATCGAAAGATCGTTTCTTGGATTTGTGCTCTTGCTGCGTTGCTGCCGGTAGTGGCAAAATCGCTCCGGGTTAGCGGTTGTTGTCAGCATCCCGTCGCAATGGAGTTGCAGGATTGAGTGTAGCCTTTACCAAGGAAGACAGTGCGGAGACCGCAGCCGAAACGGTTCTGCCGGATCGGGTGATTTCACCTCATCCCAATCTGGTGACCAAGACAGGGCTGAAAGCTCTGGAAGGGCAGTTACAATTGGCCCGTGAAGCCTGTGAAGCCGCTGGCGCGATCGAGGATGTAAATGAAAGGCGGCGCGCTTCCGCCGGCCCATTGCGAGACATGCGTTATTTTGCGGAGCGAGTCCGTACGGCTCAGGTGATGCCAGATCCGCCCACAAATGCCGTTGTGGCATTCGGCAATCTGGTAACCTTCCGCCGCGACGATGGCCGCACGCAGCGGTTGCGGATCGTTGGCGAGGATGAGGCCAATCCCGCCAGGGGATCGATGTCCTATGTTTCTCCGGTGGCTCGGGCCTTGATGGGAAGAGCGGTCGGAGACTTTGTCGGGTTGGCTGACAGGGAGATTGAAATTGTCGACATTTCGTGACCGGCTCCTTGGCATTGGCACCAACATTATCACCGGGAAAATGGCACTGCCGAGCTGCCTCCACCGCTGGCCATTGCCGTCAGCCGCATCATGGCGTTCTTCAGGAAAAACCTGAAATCGAGGTCGATAGAGGCGTATGCCAGTGCTAGTCCCACATGCGCCATGAAGACGGGATTAAAATTCAGTTCTTCAAATTGGTAACCGATAATGACCGCTATCGCGGAATAGGCGAAAAAACCGACTTTGCGTTTCCGAAGGATCGTATAGACGAGTGCGAAGGCAGCTAGAAGGCAAAACGGGATGCCGGAGGCGTAGGCAGTAGCCAGAAAGCCGTTATGCGGCGTGCCGATACCCGCGACCTGCGTAAGCTCCTGAATTCGTGCCGTGAAACCGACGCCGAAAGGGTGATCGAGCATCACTTGGAAGCCGCCTGCGATGGTTGTCCATCGTTCCTGCACGTTGTCGGTACTGTGGCTGTCCTCCACAAAGCGTTTCGAGAACGCCTGTTCTGCGAAATCGAGAATTCCGAAAGGCAAAACGGCAGCGATGACGAGCGCAGATAGAGCGAAACCGAAATAGGTGCTGAACAGCATTCGTATCGAAAAATTTCTAAAATAAAAATAGAGTCCGATCGCGATTACGGCAAAAAGGCCCGATCGATTGAGCGTCAGCGTGAAGCTGGCCAAATATACCAGTATAAATATAGCAAAGAGCATTGGGCGCTTGTAGCGCTCCGCAAGATGAGCGGCTGCCGCACCGGCTAGAGCGAAAGCCGGTCCGGCCGTGTTGCCCACTGGCCATATTCCCCCCGCCTTCTCCAAACGTAATAATAGCGGGCTTATTTCACCTCGAGCCGCGGACTCCAGCACCGACGCCTCATCGAACATGAAGGATAGGCCAAGCGAGGCGAGCCTGTCATGAATGACGACATCCAGGAACAACAGGATAGTCACCGCGATGAAACCGATGAACATGCCCCAAGAGAATAATTCGAGAAGGTTCTCCTTGAAAAGCATATAGGCGAAAAAGAGGAAATAAATCGCGTAAAAATATGTCAGCGCTGTCGTATAAAATTCGCCTTCGCCACGATCATCCGCGAAGAAAGTAGAAAGTAGAAAAAAAACGGTCAGCGGAACGAGATAGAGAAGAATGATTGAGGGGGTGAGGCAGCGAATATAGAGAATGGCGATAACGGGAAGCGTTACCAACACCAGCATGTCGCTAATGTTCAGGAAGCGCAGTCCGATATTGCTCGTCACGATGTTGCATTGAATAAAAAAGCCAATGGAAAAAACGAAGATCGCCAGGATCACGCCAGGCACACCGATGATTTTGGAAGGATAAAACGGCATCGCCACGACGAAACCTGGTATCGATGATGGATAAGCAGCCCCGTTATTTGCATGACTTGTCATTCGCGGCCTTTATTCTTCGCTGCAGACAATGAAATTGTCCTGAGGTTGTTGGGCGCCGCGACCGTGGGGTGAGGCGTTGGATAGTGATCCTGATCACGTCGGCGTGCAAGTCCTTTCCTTTATTCTTCAGCCGGTGAGATTACCTTTCGGCAAATCTCCTTCCACCGCAATTATCCTTTGAAGGTAAAGCGGTGCATTGGACGTCGGGACACTATAGCCAAAGGCCGGGAGGACTCGGAGGTAGAAACTGTATCCGCTCGGATCGATGTCGGGATCCAGCGGAATTCCATTGGCTGTGGCCCACATCCAGCCGCTGTTATCGAGGATGCCAGCGTCTCCAAATTGCAAGGTGCCGCAGATGATCGTCCTGAGATCGCCCCCGCTTTTAGCAACCAAGTCTACAAAAGGAGTGCGTTGTCCTGCGCTGTTCTTATAGAGCACCGCAAAGGAGAGAGTCTTGCCGATCATCGCGGCCGCTTCTTCGTTGCGGAAATAATGGAAAAGCCCGCTGAACTCGCTGCCATTCGCTCGCAATGCGAGGCTATAGGCGAAAGAGGGGGAGAAGGTGACCTCCGTGCTCTTGGTGGCGGAGGCTGACTCTGCAAGGGACCAGCCTGAAGGAGCGGGCCCGGACCATTCGGTGAAATCGCCGTTGGCGATCAGGTTGGTGGCGGATAGTTTTGGCCAGCATGGAGTTTCGAAGCCGCTATTCGGCGCTGACGCCAGATAGGCGGCGAACAAGGTTCTGGCGATGAGCGCCGAACCTGTGCTGCTGGGATGAATATTGTCGTTGTAAAGCGTGGCGTCCTTGCCGTTTGCGATAAATGCCGCATGGGTGTCCACCAGCGTCAGGTTCGGGTGCGCCCGGGCGACGTCCAGTATGGTGTGATAGACTTTGTCGTAGCCCGTTCCATCCTTCCAGGGGTTTTGGGTGGTGATGAGCTGTGCCGCGCCCGGCCAATGCCATTCGGTCATGCCCAGCGGCCCAAGCAGGACAGCCCTTCCGGGGCTTCGGATGCCGCCCGGCGTTTCGAAGCTCTGCATATTATATCCGTGATGCATGATGCAAAGGTCGGGGCGTGGAATTTGCAGCGCCGCCATGCGCTGTTCGGCAAGCATGTAGCCCGGCCTGCCAACCGGCAGTGTGGCAAGATAGACAGTCAGCGTCGCGCCCGTGCCGGCGCGCAGTATAACCGGGTCGGCATAGGCCTTGGGACCCGTCGCGGCATGGGTCTGCCATTCCGCCCAGCGGTAAAGCACGACCTTGATATCATGCAGGCCGCCAAGCATGATGGCGAATTGCTGGAATGGCCCGTCGTCCGCATGGGCGGTGCTGTCGCCATTCACGAAGATCGTGGCGTTCTTGCCCGCAACAAGACGGGCGCGCAGGGGGGAGAACGCATCGACTGATCCCGCCATCGGTGTGCGGTTTTGTTGGGAAATGCCGAGCGATACGCCGATCATGCCGGCACCTCTTCCGTTCCGGTCATATATATGCATATCTTGTCTTCGAGCAGCATCATTTCGGTCTCCTTGTCTGCCCCTAGAGAATAACCCCGCGGTGAGGCCCGGGGAAAAACACAGGGAGCCGGACGCTGAATCGCAATAAAACTGCACGTCACGAATTTTCTTCGATTTCAACTAAAGCATATAAATAAAATAGATTTTTTATTTTATCTGGGTCGGATTTTTGGTCCACACGAAGGTTTGAATGTCACTTTTTTTCCGCGCGATCAAGTATTGTTATTTCTCAATTGCTGTCTCCGCCGAATATCCCGCCGCCATTGACGGAGGGGGCGGTCGTTCTGACCCCGACCCCGGTGATGCCCGCAAGACGGAGTGGTGCTATCCCTGGTGTCTGCATGCCGTGGAGCTCAAGGCATGACATCGGCGCTTTTCGTCAGCCACACGGGGGAAAAGGGCGGTGCCGAACTTTTTCTGGCGGATATCGTCAAGGCCGGGCCGCGCTCCTGGCGAGCCTGCTTCCTCAGTGGCGGTGGGGCAGCGGACGATCTGGCGGAATGCGGCAGGCCGCCTCTTCTGCTGTCTGCGGGAGAAAAAATGCTGTCGATCCGGCGGGATTCGTCGTTCGGTGCGATGCTGCGAGGGGCCGTCGATGTTTTGGCCGTTGCCTGGCAGCTCAGCCGTCAGGCAAAAAACCATGACGTGATCTGCGCCAATTCGCAAAAGGCGCTTTTTGTCTGCGCGTTGGCGGCGAAGCTCAGTCGTCGGCCGTTGATCTGGATCCTGCATGATATCGTCACCGACCCCGCCTTCAGCGCCGCAAACCGCCGCGCTTCGCTGACATTCTCGCGTCTTTTCGCAAGGCTGGTTGCCGTCAATTCGCAAGAGACGGGCAGGGCTTTTGTGAAGGCGGGAGGCGAGGAGGACAAGGTCCGCATCGTCTATAACGGTTTCGACCCAGCCAAAGCGTCGGTTTATGACCCCGCAAGAGCGCAGCAATTGCGCAGGGAGCTCGGCCTTGGCCCACAGCCACTGATCGGATTGTTCGGCCGGTTGAGCGAATGGAAGGGGCAGCATGTTTTCCTGGAGGCGATTGCTGCAATGGAGGGGGTCCAGGCCGTGATCGTTGGCAGCGCGCTTTTCGGGCAGGAGGCTTACGAAGCCCGCATCCGCACGCTGGCATCCAGTCTCGGTCTTGATTCCCGTGTCCGGTTTCTCGGTTTTCGCCCGGATGTAACGGAGTTGATGGCGGCGATGGACGCGGTTGCCCATACCTCAGTTGTTGCCGAACCGTTTGGTCGTGTGGTGGTGGAGGCCATGATGTGCGGACGACCGGTTGTCGCCACCCGCGGCGGTGGGGTCACCGAGATCATCCGTGATGGTGAAACCGGCCTGCTTGTGCCGCCTGCGGATGCGCCGGCACTGGCCGCGGCGCTGGGCCGCATCCTGGCGGACCCGACGTTGGCTGAAAAACTGGGGAAGAAGGGGCGGGAAGATGTGATGCGGCGTTTTTCGCTCGAGGAAACCTGCAGGACGATCTCCGCGCTTTTGTCTGAAGTAGCGTGACGCTGCGGTCTGCGACCGCTCACAGGCGGCAATCCCAAACGGGTGGAAGGTTGGAATGCGCATTCTCGTGAACATGCCGAGCCAGTATGGCGGGAAAGCTTCCGGCGTTGCCCGCGTAACCTTCAGCCTGCTGGAGCGGCTTCTGGAGCAGACTGATGATGATTATATCCTGCGCTCGCCCTGGACGCGGGCGCAATTGCCCGCGGAATTGCGCGACAGCCGCCTGCGGCTGATAGAGACGGCTCGGCCGCACATCATGGTGCTTGACGTGCTGCGGCAGGCCATGACGCTGCCGGTGCTTTGCCGCCGGGAAGGCATTGACGTGCTTTTTAATGCCGATCCTTTTGGCAGCCCGCTGGGCGGCAGGCGTCGGATCACCCTTGTTCACGATCTCTATTTCAAGACCATACCTGAACAGATTGGCTGGCGGGCGGCCTTGACCACCGATTTCATTTTTCGCCTCATGCTGGCCGGTTCGCACCGGATCGCGTGTGTATCCGACGCGACGCGAATGGATCTTGCGCGTTTTTATCCCGGCGCTGCCCGCAAGAGCGTGACCATTCATTCCGACAGCACATTGAAGCTGGATGCAGGGGCCACGGCTGCGCCGCCGCCGATCGCGGGGCGTTACATACTGGCGGTTGGAAACGCGACCTCGAACAAGAATTTTGCCCTTCTGGGCAAGGCTTTTGCGCGATTGGGCCCGACGATGCCGGACCTGCGTATTGTCCATGTGGGCCGCGACGAGGCGGAAGAAATCGCCAACACGCTTGACGATCCGGGATTGAAGGCCCGGCTTATCCGGCTTTCAGGCATAGATGACCGGGAACTGGCGGAACTTTATCGTCATGCAGCCTGCCTTTGCGTGCCTTCCACTTATGAGGGCTTCTGCCTGCCGGTGCTGGAGGCGCAGCAACTGGGATGCCCGGTCGTCTGCTCCAATCGTTCTGCGACACCAGAAATTGCCGGTATGGGCGCGCTGACCTTCGATCCCTCGGACACCGATAGTCTCGTCGCAACTCTGGAGCGGCTCTTTCGCGAGCCGGCGCTTGCGGAGACGCTGCGCCAGGCGGGTTACGAAAACCGCAGCCTTTATTCCTGGGAAAAGGCGGCGGAGACATATGCGCAGCTTTTCCACGAGACGGCCTGACTATGCCGTGATCGGCCGCCGCAGATCAGCATAAAGTTTTTCATACGCGGAAATCACCCGTTCCGGCGCGACGCCTTGAGAAATCCGCTCTCTGGTTTGCGCCAACTCTGTGAGAACGGCAGGATTTTTCATGGCCTCGATCATACGGGCGGCAAGTTCGTTGGCATTACCTGGCGCAAAAAGGCGGTCCGGCCTGTCGCGGCCAATCTGTTCGGCAACTCCGGCGAGATTGGCTCCAATGACAGGGACGCCGCGCAAAATGGCCTCCGCTACCGTTCTGCCGAAAGCCTCCGGCCACAAAGGCGGCACGACGAGGCAATCTATGCCAGCAAAAAAACTGTCGGCCTCGACATATCCGGGAAAGTCGACGGGCAGGCCTGATGCCTTTCGCTTATAGGTTTCGATGCCGCCGGGCGCTCGACCGGCCATGGTCATTCGCCAACCTTGCGGGGGCAGGAGCCGCATGGCATCGATAAGGAGATCGGCGCCCTTGGGTTCTTCGATACGTCCGAGATAACCGAAAACCAGCGGTTCTCCTGCAACACGGGCCTTGCGGGGGTTCAACGATTCTGGTTGTGCGATGGCGTTCCAGATTATCGCGCGGCGATTTTCAGGAACGTGCGTGAAAAAACCGGCCTCCAGATGGCGTTTCAGAATGTCGCTGCCAACGCCGGTGACAGCATCCACCGCGCCTTGGCAGCGCCGGTGCAGACAGGAGAAGGCCCGGCATTTTTTGCTCCTGCCATCGCAGATATGCCCTTCGTGAAACAGGGAGCCATTGGTGCACATGCTGGTGAAATCATGCAGGGAGTGCACAAGCGGAATACCGCGTCTGCCAATCATCGGCCAGATCAGCGGCGTCAGTTCCGAGAGGGAATGGGTATTGACCACATCCGGGCGAAAATCCTCAATGACGCGCGCCAGCCGCTGCACCAGCCGGGGATCGATCTGGACGGCGACCTTATAATATTTGCGTTTCCATTCTGATTGCCGCTCCCAATCCCCAATGAAAAAGGGCGTCGTATGTCCAAGCCGATGAATGGCGAAACCGTCTCGCAATTCTGCGGTCTGGCGCTCCCGGGAAATGGCGGCAACCGCGATTGTATGTCCTTTCCCGGCCAAACCCCGGGCAAGGTCTTCGACGAATATCTCCGCGCCTCCCACACGGTCGGGAGAAAACAGTGATGTCACCTGCAAGATACGCATGTTTAAATTCCTGTGCCGGCGGCCGAGACGGAGGAAGCGGCATTGGCCGAAGTTTGTCTGCGCCGATCTGCTCCTGGTGGGTGCAGGCAAAGGGTGACGATGGGTGCGAGGAAAACGGCGTAAGCCATGGCGAAGCCCGGCACTTGCAGTGAAAAATCGAGGGACGAGTGCAGCGCCACTAGCAGCAGCCCGGCGAGGCCGAGATGCGAGGCATAACGATAAGTTTTGCGCCTGCGGGCCCCGCGAATGAAAATAAGCAACTGGCCGAACAGGAAAAATGCCGCGTAAAACGGGAAAGCGGCTCCGAGCGTCAGCAAGCCCTCGGCATACACATTATGGGCATGGGTGACGACGGCATCGACGCCGCATTGCGCGGAATGATAGGGAGCGTAGGTTTCTGAAAAGCTGGCCAGCCCCGCGCCCAGGGGCCAGTTATCCGTTATCGCGCGTGCAATACCGGGCATATAGCAGAAGCGCATGTCGTCTTCGAGGCGTGTTTCCATACGCAGCGCTACACGATTTGCAAAAAGGGCGAAGAGGCCGATGGCGATGGCGAGCAGGATTGCTGCGCGTCGTCTGGAGCCGCGTCTTCTGCGCCGTGAGGGCGCGACATTCCGGCCGGGCCCGGGTGAGTTGAAAACGATGAGAAGGATGAGCAAAAGCAGCGCCGCGAAACTGGACATGATGCCCGCGCGTGATCCCGTCAGCATCAGGGCGATGAAACAGAACCCGGTCAGAAGGCCGATGAAGGCGGCGTGGCGGATGAGGCGTTTTTGATCGCCCGGCACTGTCAGGCGGTTTGCCACAAGCGCTCTCACCCTTCCCCAATCCGGAGCCGCCAGCTTGTTATTCAGTAGCACCACAAGCGTGAGCAGGATAAGCCCGAAGAAAGTCGCCGCCGTATTGCGGTTGACGAAGAGCCCCGTCAGGCTGCCGAGATAAAAACGCTTTTGAATAAGGCCGAGCATATCGGGAAACAGGAGAAATTGCAGGATAGCGCCCAGCGACAGCCAGCCGCCGGCGATTGCGAAGCATCGCAGTGCTTTTGCCGCACGCTCGTCCGTATTACAGATCACGAGCCCGGTCATGAAGGCGCCAAAGGGCAAGGCGGCGCTCAGCAGGCCCAGCCAGTCATCTGCCGGCGTGAGCGAGATCGTGGCCGCGGGTGCCACCTGCGTAAACATCGCTGCGGCGGACCAGGCGGGGTTGGGCGGCAATATGCCGTGCCTGGCGGATGTCTGAAGCAAGACCTGAAGCATCAGTGCGCCGAGCAGAAGACAGGCCGCTGCCAGGGCCTTCCCTATGGCGGGCTGGGGCGGGCCGAAGAGAGGCAGGGCGGCAAGGAGCAGCAGATAGGCGGCGAATGTGATGACGATCCGGCTTTCGATGTCGGTTGCGCCGCGATTGAGCAAGGCAAGCAGGAATATGGTCCAGAAAGCGATCGTGACGATTGCCTGGGCGCGATGCAGAACAAATGCCGGCCGGGGCGGCGAGGATGACAGCAATTCCGGTGGAGCGTCGAGGATCTGCATGATGTTCGGCTTTTGAGATCTGCTTGTTGTGGTGACGATGAACTAAAGAAAGGACTTGGCGCTTCCGTGTATCTCAGGGCCGTGGTTTGGCGCTTTGCATGCCGGTCTGAAGCTCCTGGGAGCAGACATGCCGCAACGACCATCGCAATATTTCGCCCTGCCTGCCGCAGACGATCGCGGTGTCGGCTTCACGGGCCGCCTCAGCCTGCGGTAGGGCGCCTTTGGTAAATTGTTGCCAGATGACGAAGCGCCCGCGGATCAGATTGGCATCGGCGGGGCCATAAAGCTGGGAGAAATTCGTCAGCACGGCGATTTCCATGGCAGAGGCGTTGCGCAACGAGCGAACCATGGCGAGGCGCAGCCAGACATCGCCATTGGCGGGAAGACACGACAGGGCGTGGCGCATATAGGTTTCGGCAAAACCGAGGCGCATGGCATCCGCTTCTGGCGATGCATCCCCGGCATGGGCGTCGATATCGGCAAGCACGAGCCGCATCCCGGCCTTGATGATATCCGAACGGCAGATTTTTTCGGCAATGACGGGCTGCAGACCCTCGACGGTTTTCGTCAGCAGATCGGGAGAGAGACCATTGTCCTCGTCGGCAATGCGCGCCAAAGCGATGATATCGGAAAACCGTCGTGTTTCGGAAAAAGCCTGGGCCGCGAGCAACAACACAAATAGCGAAACGATCAATACCGGCGTGACCGTCAGGACCCTGCGCAGGCTCGGCACGCCAGCGGTCCTAGTCATGATAATATCGCGTGTAGCGGGAATGATAATATTCGCTTGAACCGTAAGCCCGGTAAAGCTTGAGCTTCTCCGTGTCGACCTTGTTGAGAATGACGCCCAGACATTTCTTGCGGATTTGAACTTCGTTTTCGATGGTGTTGCGAACCGCCCGCCGTGCGGTTTTGCCCCATTCCGTGACGAAAACGAAGCCGTCGATCCGGCCGGCCATCGCCCGCGCATCAACAACGGGGCCAAGTGGCGGCAGGTCGACGATGATGTAATCGAAGGCCCCGCTTGCCTCGGCCAGCAGGCGGTGCATCTGCGCGGAAGTCAGGAGTTCCGAGGAGTGCGGGACACGCTGCTTGACGACCGTGGGCAGGAAAGCAAGCCGAGTCTTTTCATCATGCACAAGCGCATCGCGGATGGAGCGACCTTCCAGCAGCACTTCAAGCAGGCCTGCTGTCGCGTGGCGGGCAAGGGCGCGGGTGGCGCCCGGGTTGCGAATATCCGCATCGAGCAGCAGCACCCTTGCGCCCTGTGCGGCCAGAAGCTGCGCGAGATTGATGGAAATTGTCGATTTTCCCTCACCCGGCAGGGCGGAGACGACGCCGACGACCCTGGCGCCGTTTTTTGCCGCTATGCCGAGATCGATCGCCAGCCGCGTGCTGCGCAGTGTTTCGGCGAAGGAGGAGAGCGGGTGGTCTACGGCATAACGGGCAACGCCGGAGGGGCGCGTAACGGTTGGGCCGCCATCTTGCCCTCTCGGCTCCGTGTCTGCGGCCAGCTTGTTCGGCACAAGCGGTGTATTGCCCAGAAATTCCAGGCCAAGGACGTCGCGGACCTGCTCCCCCGTGCGAAAAAAGCGATCGCGGAATTCGCGGAACATGGCGACGCCGCCGCCCGCGGCCGCACCCATGATCATGAACAGCGCCAGAATGAGCGCCTTGTTCGGCTTGCTCGGCGTTCTCGGCGGTACGGCCTTGGAGATCACGCGCGCTTCCGTCACCGGGAAGGACTGCTGCTGCATGGCCTCCTGATAACGCTGCAGGAATGTCTGATACATGTTCTTGTAGGTTTCCGCCTCGCGCTGCAATTCGCGAAGCTGAACCTGCGTCTCGCCGGCGGAGTTGCTGATATTGGTGGCCTTGGCGACGGTTTCGGCCAGGGATTTCTCCCTTGCTTCGGAAACTTCCAGATCGCTCTTATAACTTTGCGCGATACGGCTGATTTCCTGGAACATCAGCCTGCGATATTCCTGCATCTCGTTGCGCAGACGCACCGCCTGCACATGGTTGGCGCCCAGCCGGCCGGTGATCTCGGCTTCGACCTTCGAGGATTCGAGATATTTCTTCCGCAGGTCGTTTGCGACCGAACTGTCGAGAATATCCGTCACGACCGCATCGACGTCGTCGGTGGCGAGGATGTGTTCGATGCGTTGCACTCTTGCCCGCGCCCTGGCGGTTTCCGATTGCGCCAGGATAAGCGCGCTGTTCGACTCCGCCAGCTGCTGGTCGGAAAGCAGCCCGTTATTGCCGGTCGAGATCAGGTTATGCTCAGCACGGAATTTCTGGACGGCGAGGTCGGTGTCGAGCGCCCTCTGGCGCAGTTCGGCAATGCGATCGGACAGCCAGTCGCTCGCCCGCCTCGTTGCCTCATATTTGGAATTCAGCTTGTCCACCAGATAGGCTGCGGCGACCGCGTTGACGATCTGCGCTGCAAGGACCGGCGACGTCGAATTATAGGTGAGTTCCAGCGCATAGGTCCGGCCGATACGCTTGACGCTGAGACCCTGCAGCAACCGGTCCGAAAGACCCCTTTTCAGGGTTCCGTCATCCACTACCGCCTCTTTTGTCGCTGGCGCGAACCATTGCGATACGTTGACAAGTGAGCGGATGGTGCCCAGCACGGAGCTTAGGAACGAGGCGCGTGTTGCCCTGAATTCCTGGTTTTCCGTCAGGTTGAGGCTGTCGACCACGGCGAGGCCGATGGTTTCCGATTGCAGCACCTCGACCTGGCTGAGAATGGACGCCTCGTCCTCGATCACGCCCCCGATCGTCGAAAGCTGTTCGACAACCTGGCTGTTGTTGCGGTCTATCAAAAGGGTTGCAGTAGCCGAATAGATCGGAACGGCTGTGGCTGCGAAAGCAAGGCCGATTGCCCCGGCAACGGCGACGGCCGCCAGCACGATACGCCACTGACGGCGAACCGTCGCAAGTGCGGCGTCTATATCGATAAAGTCAGCCGTAAAGCCGTTTTTATCGAAATCGGCCATCGTCAGTGGATCGTGCCTTTGCAACAACTGTCAGCCTCGCTTTTTTAGGCATGCACAGGGCCTGCCAAAGTCCCGGTTGCATCACGTTTCGGGCGATCGCCGCTCCCGCAGGGAGATCGGCAAGGCCCTGTTAAACGGGGCTGGTGCTGACCGGCGTACTGGTGCTGCCGGTGGAAAGCGACCTGCCACGGCCGGCAGGCGCGCCTGTTCCACCGGACTGCGCGGTACCCGCCCCGGTCTGGCCGCCCGCCGAACCACCGACGCTGTTGCCGCTCGCAGGAGTGGAGCCCGCGCCGCCGATCGGCGAGGCGGCTGCTGCGGCCGCGGGTGCTGCTGCCGCAGCCGGGCCGGCCGCGGTTCCTTCAATGTTTTCGCTGAAGGCGATCAGCAGATCGGAAGGCACGCCGGCACCCTTCGTCTGCAGCTGAATGGCGGCCGCAAGGATCGTGTTGTTGTTCTGCATCGCCGCGGAATAGGCAAGCGCCAGACCTTCGCCCACCACTTCCGAGAAATCCTTGTTGCCGACCTTCTGTGCCAATGCGACGACGGCGGGCAACTGGCTGGAGTCGCTCAGTACAAGTGCGGAAATCTGCTCGGAAAACTGCGCGGCACTGGTGGAGACGGCGATGATCGGAAATCCGCCCGTCACCTTCGCCGCCAGCTCGGCCGTGGCGGCATCGGTGCTGGAAGCGACGGCGATCAGATCCCTGACCGTTGGCGACGTCGGAGACTGCTTGAACGCTTCAGCGGCGGCAAGGGGAACCATGTCTGGACTGGTCGTGTTCACCCGCCCCAGAAAGGCGGCGGTGCTTTCATCGGGGGCTTTGATCGGTGCGCCTGTCGTCACGCTCTGGGCGGGCGCGGCCTGCTGCTGCGGCGCGCCTGGCGCAGGTTCGACATTCTGTGCATGGGCTGAGGCGGAAACTATAACCGTGCCGATAATCAATATCGCACCGGTGAGCGCCGAGCCATTAAGAAGGCGAGACATCACAACTCTCCAAATTTTTAAAATACGACTTTAATTACGCGCAATGCCGATATGGTTATTCAGCACTTAAAATGTTCTTCTTAGATCGCATAGGCTAGGCGGCGGATCAAGTGCTAAAACAACGACGCAACCGCAACTTCTTAAGTATCCTTAACCGGCGATAGCTGCCCAAGGCTTGATACGGCGTTGGTCGGCGAGCGATGAAAGTCACGAAGTTCTTCTCCTAGGTCCTGAGGAATTGACAGGCATATGGAATTGTTTGATTTTAGCTGATGTTTGAATAAAGGGAGATATTTTGTCTTCCCGTCTTGCTCATTTACTTTTCGCACTGCGTGGCAAAATTATAATTTCTCCGGTTTTTCCGAGTTAAGCACCTGTTATATCAATATAATTTTTTGATTAATCCCAAATTCATACGGATATTGATTTGATGATCATCAATCTTCAGGTTTTACGCGCGGTTGCTGCGTTCATGGTCTTTTTCCATCATTTCATGCCCGTTATCGACCGGGTTTTCCCCGGTGTCAGACGATACGAGGCCGGTGCTTCCGGCGTCGACATATTCTTCGTTCTGAGCGGATTCATAATGGTCGTCACAACTCACAACAAAGATGGCGATCCCTTGAAATTCCTGGTGAACAGAATTGTCAGGGTCGTTCCGATTTACTGGATAATGACATTCATAATCGTCTTTATTTTTCTCCTCGGCGCGCGCCCTCTCGGCGTTATGGAGTTGCAGCCGAGCTACGTCTGGAAATCCCTGTTTTTCATACCATTTGAACGCGGAGGATTCTGGGAGCCGGTCTTGTCTGTCGGGTGGACCCTTAACTACGAAATGTTCTTTTATGTTGTTTTTTCGATTTTGATGGTTGTGGGGAATTTTTATACGAGAATATCGTTTATTATATTCTTTCTCTGTTCATTTGTGCTATCCGGATTACTGTTTTCGTTTGATGGTTACCTGCGGTATTACAGCAGCCCGGTGATGCTGGATTTCGCCCTGGGTGCCGCCTTCGGGACATTTTTCTGCGCGAGGAAAGGCAAGCCGCCCTTCCTGGGGCCGAGAGGGGCCTGGTTTCTCATCGTTGCCGGAGCGTCAGTCATTCTCGCGACAAGCTCGGGATTCGAGCTCTATAACAACAACATTGTGCGGCCTCTGACCTGGGGCGTTTCGGGACTGCTGTTGGTTTCCGGCTGCGTCTTCCTTGAACAGAACGGTTATGTTGCAAGGCATTGGCTGCTGATCCATCTGGGAAATGCCAGCTATTCCATCTATCTCGTCCACAATCTGGTGATTCAAATTGCAATGAAGGCTGTCGGGGTAACGGGGTTGTCGGGTATCGTGTCGGTGCTCATCACAGGTGTTCTGGCTTTGCTGCTGACGATCGTGTGCGGCTTGGCGTCTTATCGATTCATCGAGGCGCCGATTAATCGAGCCTATCGCAAAAGAGACGGCGTCAGGCGGCTCTCCCTTCAACATTGAGCGGTGAGAGCAACTGCCCGGTCGATCACGCGAAAGATGTCGGCCGCGCCAGTCACCCGCCCGGTGTGGGCGGAGGTTTCACGCTGCGGCTGGAAGGTGAGTGTTCAAAAAACTTCCAGCACCGTCAACTGGTCGCTGACGGCAAGCCGATATTGCCCGCCTTCCTGCGGAATAACGCGCTGGATAACGGAGCCGTCGTCCTGAAAGCGGTGGGCAATCACCTGGCTGTGTGCACCGGTAACGATAAAGCTTGCTGCACGTTCGGTTGGCGGGTTTTCGATCTGCGCCGGCCATTGCCAGCCCGATATTGCAAGCCAAACCGGCACAAGCAGCGCGCCATCCGGTCGCGACAGTCTCAGGGAAACACTTTCGGAGGCGCTTTCGACGAATTCGAGTTGGCATTGCGTGGGCGCGGTCTGGCGTCTTGCCGTCAGGAGCGAGAGCAGGGCGCGCACCGCCTCATAGGCGGCGGTGCGGCTCAGATCGTGGCGCAGCAGGCCGAAGGAGGACTCGGGATTGGTGTCATCCCGGGCGAAGCTTGACACCATTTCATAGATATATGTCCGGCGGATACCATTGATGAAGCACCACAGGAGCGTGCGCGGCATGTAGCGCGCCCTTATTCCTTCGGTGACAGGAAAATGAAAGCTCTGGGTCTTCAGGGCGCTATGGTAGCCGATTTCGGTGGCGAGCGTCGGCCTGCCTGCTGCTATGTGCGCGGAAGCGGCAAGAGACTTCGAGAGGGCGCCCGGCCCGGTCGTTTCGGGGTGTTCCATCCCCGCATAGGGATGAATATTGCCATATTGGCAAACCTTCGCGAGATCAAACGCCAGCGCCCTGTTGCTGAGGACATAGCTTGGCGCGGCAAGGGGAAGATCCCGGAGCGCGGGGTTTGCGCGGATGGCGTCGTGCAATGCAGTCTGATGTTGCGCCGAAAGGCGCGGCGCATTTTTCGGATCGGACGTAAGCACGGGTTCGTTGCTGCCTTCGAAAACCTCGATGCCGCCATCGCACCAGTCGTAGAAATCCACGAGCCTGTCCAATGGCGTGCTCAGATAGGGGTTGAGATCGTCAAAACAGATGACGGTGAGGCGCAGGCCTGACGCAACGATCTGGCGCAGCCGCTTAAAGGAGGCGCTTTCCCGGCGGTCTTCAGGAAAGATGATGCCTTCGTCGCGTAAATGGCGCACTCCGAGAGCCTTGAGTTCCGGAAGGATGCGGTCGAATTGTTCCGGATAGACACCACGTGTGCGGGTGAAATGGCCGCACACTCCAACACTGTCCAGAAATGCCTCCGTATCGGCAGAAAAATCGGTTTTGACCTTCGCCGCTGCGGCACGCAGACCACCGGCTGCCGCGAAGGCGAAAGAGGCTGCAGAGAGCAATGTACGTCGCGTCATGGAGCGAGCACCGACAGGCCTGTTTTCTTTCATCAACATCTCCTGCCGTATTCTTGCTGACTATGTTCCTATCTCAATTTAACGGGCCAAGGTTGCACTTAAATGTCTGCGGGATGCCGAATTGACGACATTCTCTCCCCAGGCGAGCACGGGTGCTAAAACAAAACGATTGGCGGCCAGGCCGCATGTGATGGCCAAGAGGACAGAAATAGCCATAACGATGGATGGGGACAGCGATGTATTGGCTGGCGTAAACCCGATCCTGTCGAGAGCCGCATAGACGGACGGATGACACAGAAAAATGGCGTAGCTTGCACCGCCGAGGGGCGCCAGCCGATTGAGGACAGGCCTCTTCATCGCCGAAACCGCAAGGAAAACCGTCATGCCTGTGCCGTAGCTGATGGCGTAGCGATACCAGGTCTCCTCGAAGCCGTAGTCATGCGAATAGGCCAGGAGGCAGATGGGGAGAAGCATTGCGTAGAAAGTGCCGACCGCAATCCAGGCACAATATCGACTGTCACGGTTGCGCCCGGCATCTGACGCCTTCCACAGCGATGCCAGAAAGCACACACCCACCATCAGCGGCAGGGCAACCGGCATCTTGATGCCGAGCTTGTATCTTACGAGGGAGAGAATTGCCGCAAAACCAAAAAGCGCAACTGTTGCAGCCGTCACCACCCGCAAATCGGCTGCTCGTCCCATCAGGAACAGCAGCACGCACAGCGCGTAAAAAGTCAGATTGATCTGCAGGGTCCAGTAGAGTCCCATGACATTTTCCGTCATGAAAAAGCCCTGCAGCATCGTGGCGTTGATGGCGACGACATGGGCCGGGAATATCTTGCCCGGGTCATCCCAGGGCAGCAGCACGCCGAAAAACAGGGACAGCCAGTAGGCGGGATAAAGATGGAAAAACCGATGCAGTACAAAGGCGGTAAGCGGTTTCCGATACCGCATCGCGGCATTTTGCAGCGATGAGAGAATGAAGTAACCGCCGAGCGCGAACAGCACGATCACGCCGAATTTGCCGACATCGAGAAAAACCTTGGTGACATCGAAAAGGGCCCGGGTCACTCCATCAGTATCGCCGCGATTGTGCATCTTCAGCGCCAGATGAGAATAAGCAACGCAAACTGCGGCAAGACCGCGCAACATGTCGAGATTATAGTTTCTCGGAAGCTTTCCGCTGCTTTGAGAAGACATGGGAATCCAAATTTTCTAAAATAAAATAATAATATCAATGGTGCAGCGGCGGGGCTGCATATTGTTAGGTTTTATATTCGAATATAATTAGCAACGGAGATTCTTTTTTGCAATACGGCATGAATTCCGCGGCGCCGCAAAAAATCACTTGAAACGGCGGTGTTTTCGGTGCTCTTTAAGCCCGATATTCTGATGATGATTTTTAAATTGTTACTTCCTTCGGCCTGGTCGCCGCCCTGTCACGACCGTTTCTTTTGGTCGGTTCAGCGGTGCCGGTGCGGAAATATAAATTTTAAAGGATATTGAGCGTAGCCCCATGCGAATCCTCCATCTCAGCAGTCTTTACCCGCCGCATATCGTCGGTGGATGCGAACGCTCGGTCGAGCATCTGGCAGAGGAACTGGTTGCCATGGGGCATACGGTGGGTGCCGCCTGCATAGAGCGCCAGGCCGAGGCGAAGTCGGTGCGCAATGGCGTCAGCGTCTACCGCATGTTCCACAACAATGATTTCTGGCTGGAAGACTGGCCGCAATATACGCCGCAGCAAAGGCGGATGCAGAAGATCAGGCAACAGTGGAATTTCAACGTCGAGAAGCAGTTCGAGGCGGTTCTTGACGATTTCAGGCCCGATGTCCTCAACACGCATTCGTTGCTCGATGTTACGACGCTGGTGTGGCGGGCGGCGCATAAGCGCCGCATTCCGATCGTGCATACGATTTGCGAATATGACCTGCTATGCGGCAACGCCGCCATGTTCAAGGGTGGCAAACCCTGCGACCATATTCATCTGGGCTGTCAGGTGGTGAATTTCACAAAGAAATTCACACAGCGTTATATCGGCGCGGTCGCGAGCGTCGGTACGGAAATCCTCAGGACGCATGTCAATCACGGGCTTTTCCACCATATTCCGGAAAGCCTGCGGCGCGTCATATTTTATTCCTGCACGGTCCCGGAAGGCGACCCCGTGGCACGACGACAGATCGACCGCAGCGGCCAGCCCATGACCTTTGGTTATATAGGCCGCATCAATACGGAGAAAGGCGTCGGCAACATGGTCGATGCTTTCAGGGAAATCGGTCATGGCAACTGGCGCTGTCTGGTGGCGGGCCACGCGATGGACGATTCCATTGAGCGCTTCAAGGCGCAGGCCGGCGATCTGCCGATCGAATTCATCGGCTGGGCGAAACCGAAGGAGTTTTTCGAACAGATCGATGTTCTCATCGTTCCCTCGTTCTGGGCAGAACCCTCACCACGCACGATCTATGAGGCCTATGCGATGGGCGTGCCGGTCATCGGCGCCGCCTCCGGCGGCATTCCGGAACTGATCGGCGAGACCAATCATGACTGGCTGTTCGAACCCGGCAATGCTGCCGATCTGGCTGCCCGTATCCGCCGGGTGCTGACACTGTCACGCGAGCAATTGCCGACGGAAGCCGACTTCGGAAATATTGTCGAGGAATCCACTTCACGTCGGGTAGGCGAGAATTATGTGAAACTCTATGAGGACGTCCTGGCAAAAAGCAGGGCCGCGGCGGCATGACGGGCCGCCGACGGCGCGAGCCTGCTCCCGATGCCGTGGGTGAAGGGTTGAACAGGCCGCACTGGAGCCGGCCATGTTGAAAACGAAGGACGATACCCCCGGCCTTGAGAGGCATTCGGTCACGAGCGCCCTGTGGAGCGCCGTCGGCGGTTACGGCAATGTCTTCCTCTCATTTGCAGTTTTTCTTATCCTCGCGCGTCTGCTGACGCCGGATGAGTTTGGCCTCGTCGCCATCGCCACGGTTTTTGTCGATATCATTCTCGTCATCGCGCGCGGCGGATTGCCGGAGGCGGTGGTGCAGCGGCCTCAACTTGAAGAAGACTATGCGGATACAGCCTTCTGGTTCTCCCTTGGCTGGGGCGCTGCCTTATGCGTTGCGCTGTCCGTGGCGGCACCGTTCCTCGCCGGCCTGTTCGGGCTCGCGGAACTCTGCCCCGTGTTGATGGCGCTTTCTGCGGTGCTCCTGATCATGGGTGCCGGCAGTATCCATGAGGCCCGGCTGCAGCGGGCGTTCGCGTTTCGAAAGCTGGCGATGCGGGCGATTTTTTCCAACATGCTCGCCGGGGCCATTGCCATAGTTCTTGCCCTCCAGGGATGGGGCATATGGGCCATGGTGGCCCAGCGCCTGCTGGCCAGTATCGCAACGACGATCATGAACTGGCTCGCATCAGGCTGGGTGCCGCGCCGCCGTTTCGTCAGGCATTACGCGGCTGACCAATGGAGTTTCGGGTCCAGAATTTTCTCGGCCAGCTTCCTGCTCGCCATGAACCTCAGACTTCAGGAACTGATCGCGGCCATGTTCCTGACGCCGGCTGCCGTGGGTTACATCAGGCTTTCCTGGCGCTGTATCGATCTTGTCAGCCAGTTCGCCGTTATTCCTTTCGGTTCGGTGGCCATGGCAACCTACTCGCAGGCCCATGCACAGAAAGGCTCGGTGGAAGAGGCCTGTCTCGGTTTCATCCGCTTTTCGGGCCTTCTCGCATTTCCCTGTTTTGCCGGCATGGCAGCGGTCGCGCCTATATTCATTCCAGTATTGTTTGGCGAGAACTGGAAACCCGCGGTGCCGGTGCTGCAAATTCTCTGCCTCATTGCCATACCCTTCGTGGTGGAATCCTTCACCTGGGGTGTTCTGGCGGCGATCAAAAGGCCAGGGCTCAATCTCAAAATTTCGGTCCTGCAATTGCTCGCCGGTATCGGACTGAGTTTCCTTGCCGCTCCTTTCGGTCTTTATCCTGTCGCGTGGGCGCATGTCGCGAAAGTGTACGGCGTCTGGCCAGTGGGTGTTTTTTATACCCAGCGTTACGGCGGCGTGGAATTCCAGAAAATCATGAGGGTCATTGCCATCCCGCTCGGTGCATCGATCGTCATGGGAGCGTCCGTATTTGGATTGGAGCAGGTCATCGAGGGTAGATTGCCTCCGATCATCTCTCTCGCATGTCTGGTCGTGGTGGGCGCCTGCATCTACGCGGCGCTGATTTTCGCGGCCATGCCCGCGGTCGCGAAAACCTCGGTCGTAGAGTTGCGCAAAATTCTGTCGCGCCGCTGAAGCGGGGCATTGCAGACTATTTCGCCGTCGTCTCCCATCAGGAAAAGGGCAGCGCCCGCAATTTTTCAGGACCGGGGGAGGCAGGTGGCGGGCGCAGAATATCCCGGAATGCGGCCGGGTGACGGATGGTTTTTAGGGCAAGAGCCAGCAATTGCCTGTTTTTATAGAGCTTTACCATCTCGGCTTTCACCGGTTCCCGGCGTTGCGACAGATTAAGACGCGCCTTTCGCTCAAGAAGGGCGTTGCGCCCGCCGTCCCCCTGCTGCAGCCGCTCGATGAGCATGTCACTCGAGGCGAGTAAGTGCGCATTATTGACGACTGTCTGCGATGTCGAACGCTGACCCGATACTGCGCCGGTGGGCGTGGTGTATAGATAGAGCGCCTCATGAAGAATGGCTGCCCTGCAGCCGGTGAGAATCAATTCGGCATAAAGAAGAAAATCCTCGCCGACGCGAAATGTGTCGTGGTAGCGAAGATTATTCTCCGCAAGCAATTGCTTGCGAAAAACAGGCTTCAGCCATCCCGCGTGGCTGTGTCGGCCGGGGCCATCGTTTTCGCAGAGAGTCCGGATCGTCCATTTCGAAAGCGCGTTCTCCATCGCAAAGGCCGGACCGACGATGGTATCGGCCCCGAGGTCGTAAAGCAGGAGATTGTCAGCGATCATATCGAGGCCGACACGGTCGGATATTTCCGCCAGCCTTTTCAATCGATCGGGAAGGTAGGCGTCATCGGCATCAAGAAGCGCGATCCATTCTCCCCTTGCATGCTCGATGCCGGCGTTGCGGGATGCGGCCGGGCCGGCGTTTTTCGGCTGGCGCAAAACCCGGAAGCGCGGGTCGCGCGCAGCATGGACTTCTGCCATCTCCGCCGTACCGTCGGTGGAAGCATCGTCGATGATCAGGGCTTCCCAGTCACCGAAGCTCTGTTGGCTAAGGCTGTCTAGTGCGCGCGCCAGGGTTTTTTCGGAGTTGAAGGCCGGAACGAGAATGGAATAACGCATGAAGCCTCTTGCAGTTGGCTGGCCCTGGACCTGAAGCGACGACCGAGCGGGTTACCTGCTGCTGCGGTTTCGCGTGCGAGGCTTGTGGGAAACGCCCGCGGAGCTTCATCGGGGATCAGGGAAAGTGTTCCTGTTTGTATCGGCGCTGGCGGGGTGTCCTGAATGTTTAAAATAATGGCCGGTTTTTCCCGGAAATATGCTGCAGTCATTTTAAGTATCCATCTTTTTTAAAGGCAATTTTCTTCAGGAATAAAGTGAAATTTCTCTCGTCAAAACAATAAACGGATATTCAAACGACATGTTGTATGGCGGTGACAGAAGCGACGGGGTTACACGATAATCGAAAGACCCGATTCCACGATCTTCAGGACGGTCAGTCTGCCGGTGGTGAAAGCACCGGTATCGATGCCTACCCGTTGCGGCCCGGTTTCCGGTTCCGTCACCGGCGTGTGGCCGTGGATGACAAGGAGGTCCAGTCCCGCGCCCTGGGACAGAAAAGGTTCCCTGATCCACAGCATGTCCTCATCGGTCTGCGCTTCGAGCGGCAGACCCGGACGCAGGCCGGCATGCACAAAAATATAGGGCCCGATGCGGGCGTAGATCGGCAGATTGGCCAAAAGCTGGCGGTGAGTCTGGGGAATGGCGCCCAGCAGGGCATCCTTGAAGGGTTGAACCCTCAGGCGGCCCTTTTCAATGAAATAATCAATATCCACACCATAGGACAGAAGCGTCTGGCGACCGCCGAAATCCAGCCAATGCATGTTTTCGCGCGGGTTTTCGAGAAAGTCGCTGAACAGCTGTTCGTGATTGCCACACAGCGCGATGCGGCGCAGTGGCGCAGGCGGCGGCCGCAACAGATGCTCGAGAACCCCACAGGAATCGCGTCCGCGATCGACATAATCGCCGAGCAGCACGACAAGGGCGGGAGAGCGGTCGCCGGCCAGATCCGCTAGGATTTTTTGTTCTGCCTGCAAAAGCAGATCGAGACTGCCGTGCACATCGCCGATAGCATAGATCGGAAAGGATGTCAGCCTGTCGCCAAGCTCAACTCTGCGCCGTCTCCGCGCCTCGCGGGGGGCTGGTTGTTTACGACCGCGAATCCAGTTGAGCACCTTGGGCATAGCTGCCGATACTGTCTCCCTTACACGAGGTCAAGAGCGTTGGAAGCTGATGCCGCGTCACCCGCCCGAGACAGGCCGTGCCCGGTCAGGATCTCGCTCCCGGCCCCTGCCGGAAGGCTTCGCCAGAAGCGGTTTTTGCGCGGCGGGGCCTCGATCGGCGAGCGGCAGGATACTCTTTTTCGCCTGCAAAGACTATGTCTGCTTCAGACCTAGAGTTTCAGCCAGACACGCGGGTCTTCGTGCGACTGGATCTTGATCCATTTCAGATCCACGGACTTCCACGGTTTGACGACATTGGTGCGATTGTCCAGCACCAAATCCCCTTGGGTGGTGCTGACCACCAGAACCGCGTGGCCGACACCGCTGGGGGTGCGCGCGGTGGCGATGCGCAGGGCGCCGGAAGGCCAGCCGGCACGCAGCAGGCGCTGCCGCTTGCTCACCGCATAGTCATCGCAATCACCGCTTGTCGGGTTCAGCTTCCATTCGTCTTCGCCCTCCAGTTCGCCAACATAGGTTATTGCGGTGTTGATCTCGGAGTTGATGCGCTGAAGCTCCACGCGTTTCTGTTTGGTCAGTTCGATCGTGTCACGATCACCAATGCGAACGCATTGGTCGGCGGCATTGTCGCAGAATTTGGCAAAGGCGATCGGCGCGATCGTTGGGCGGCTTGTCTTCATGAATTGGCCGGGCCGCGAGGCCGACGGGTTTTTCGCGAGGCCGCCGAGCTGAACGGCCGGTGCCGTCGTCGCCACGCCTGCCGCCACGCCGATGGCAATGGCCAGACTTGCCGCCACACGGGTTGTTTTCTTCGCCATGTTCTTGCCCCTGCACAGTTGTTTTCCTTATGCCCGGGAACATAGCGATGCTTTCTTGCAGGCCATTTAAGTCGATAGATTGCTTTTTAGTGAAATCCCATTTTTCTCGCGGGAATGCCATCAGTTGCAGCGTGTTCGGCCTTCGGCGTCGACGATACATGTGTGCTGCGGCACGCTGGTTCTCCGGTCGCGCCGCGTGTCCGGGGAGACGCGGCCGGCGGGCGGCCTGTCGTAACTGCGGGGCACTTCGAAATTTCGCCCGCCTATCGTTCCCTGCGCACCGCCGCGGCCATCCGGCGCGATCTCGAAATTCTGATATTGCTGGGCAGGTGACGAACCCGCCAGGCAAGCGGCAAAGATCCATGCGCCGCTCGCAAGGGCCGCCCGAAATGCTGCTGTTAGATGCCGATGCGCCGTCATTCCGTTTCCTCCGGGGCGCGCGGATGGTCGTCGCCGGCAGCGCCGTTTTCATCTCGCCGTATCGCTGATCATATCATTGATGCAGCAGCTGTCGTGAGAAGGATTTGACGGTTCCCGCGCATGGAATCACCCGCCGCTGTCTCGTCGTGCGACCGGCTGCTCAATCGGCTTCTGCCTGCCTCACCGTAACATAAAAGGGCCTTTTTCCCGCTGAAAAATTAAGCTCTTCTCCGCTGCATTTATAGGCTTCACAATCCTGTAACAACGGACCTAATATACAAGTGCAGATGCCGAATCGCTCAGGAGAAGCCCTTGACGATTGCAGTTTCACCACAGGCCCTGCCGGCGCTCGTTCTGAACGCAGACTATAGGCCGCTGAGTTATTATCCCTTGTCGTTATGGTCCTGGCAGGACGCGATCAAGGCCGTCTTTCTAGACCGTGTGAACATCATTGCAGAATATGATCATGCGGTGTCGTCACCCAGCTTTTCCATGCGGCTGCCGAGCGTCGTCAGCCTCAAGACCTATGTGCAGCCCACCCGCAACCCAGCTTTCACGCGCTTCAACGTCTTCCTACGGGACAAGTTTGAATGCCAGTATTGCGGGACACGCGACGAATTGACCTTCGACCATGTGATTCCCCGCGCGCATGGCGGTGAAACCACCTGGCACAATGTCGTGGCGGCGTGCTCTCCCTGCAACCTTAAAAAAGGCAGCAAGCTTCCCAAACAGGCGGGCATGTTCCCGGCGCAGAAGCCTTTCCAGCCGACGGTTCAGGACCTGCACAATAATGGGCGTCTGTTTCCGCCCAATTATCTGCATGAAAGCTGGATGGACTATCTTTACTGGGATACCGAGCTGCAGCCCTGAGCTTTCAGGACTGCAAGGCGGTTTTCCGCTTAGCGGCTTTTACGGCTTGCGCCGAAAAAGGCGACTGCCGCAAGTGCCAGACTTGCGATGACATTCCATCCGGCGAACGACAGGCCGAGGACACGAAGTGCCGCATCATTGCAGGAAGGCGCCTTGATGGCGTTGAGGTTGCCCAACAGGTCGCCGGCATTGGTCGTGATGGAAGGCGCCCCGGTGGCGCAGGTAATCGGCCCCGCCCAGAAACCCCATTCCACACCCGCATGATAGACGCCGAGGCCGGCCCCAATCAGCATGGCCACGCCGATAAGGGCAAGAAGCAGCCGTGTTATTTGAACCGGCAATTTGAAAATGCTGGATGCAATGGCCAAGATGCCAAGCGGAATGGCGTAATAATAGGGATCGCGCTGCAGCAGGCACAGCGCGCAGGGCGTGTAACCGCCGATATGCTGGAAACCGAGGGCTGAGCCGACGGTAAAGATCATTCCCGCCGTGACGCCGAGAGCGGCGAGTGTGCGGCTGTTATCGGCGGATGTCGCATTGGCCATGTAAATTTCCCCAAACTTCGCGAAGAAGCAGATATCCCGAACGGGCTTTCAAAAAGGCGGGCGTGATGGCGAAATTAAGTCGCCGATCTCGATGAATGTTACGGGATTCGTCTAATCCAGTCCTCTGCAACTGGCAAATGAAAGCCTGGTAAGAAACGGAGGCGGATGAGCAAGCTTTCGTGAGGACACCAGCCTCTACGCCACCCATCGAAGCCGCTATGAAAAAAGCATCTGGAGCAGGGAAAAATTGAGATGGGTAGGTAATGGTACCCCAAGCCGGGCCGCTGATTTTTAACGAAATCAGCGGCTTGCCGCTCTATTGGACCCCAAACCTATCTACACGAGTATTAGATTTTCTTTGAAAGTGTCCAATGGAATGCGGCTTTGAAACCTAGGCGCAAAAGAATATCTCTGCCGTCTAGCCATACACAACTCTTTCGCAATATATTCATCATCACAATTATATGGGGAAGTGGTGCGAGCTATGGTAAAGGGCAGTCAATCGACCAATGTTGCTGGGGAGGATAGTCCAAAAACTTGCTTCGTTATGATGCCGATCTCGGATGCAGAGGGTTATCCAGTCGGCCATTTTGCCGAAGTTTTTTCTGAGTTAATCAAGCCAGCGGTTTCGGAAGCGGGCTACGAATGTGTGCTTGCGACTTCGACGGGTTCTGCGCACATGATCCAGCTCGAAGTAGTAACGAAAATCGCTACGGCACCTCTCTGCATTTGCGATCTGTCCACAAATAATCCGAATGTCCTTTTCGAGTACGGCCTACGACAGGCATTCGACCTCCCGACCGTTCTCATTAAAGACGACAAAACCCGCCGCATCTTTGATCTCTCTGGATTTAGAGATATCGAGTATGATCACACCCTTCGGATTGCGAATATTCTCGCTGCACGGAAGAATATAGTGAAAGCAATCCACGACACGGTTGATGGTGCAGACGACGGGCAGCAGGTATTCTCGCTTGTGAAGTTAATGAATCTTACAAAGGCAGCCTTGCCGCAGGGCGATGTAGATCCCAAGGACGCTCGCTTTCAACTTCTAGAGCGGAAATTGGATGGCCTTGCTGATATTGTTCGAATGGCCGCAACGAAGGGTCCTTACGGGACTGTCTCGTTTCCGATCAGCCCCGACGACTACACAAATGACGCAGCCTTTAGGTACAAAGATTTCCAAGTTTCTTTGAGAGGCGGATCAATTCTCGTTCAATCAGGTGGCAATCTGTATCTCTTTTCGGATGCCGAGGGGCTTCTTGAACACGATGCCGTAAAAGCTCTTCCGCCAATGATCTCAGCGAAAATGCTGGAAAAATTGAGCGAGAGGGCGCCCCATCTTTTCTCGGGTCGGTGATGGTCGACTGCCGTAGATTCCGATTCCAAAGGTCGCGGATTCGAATCCTGCCGGGCGCGCCACATTATTCAAGGCTTTTCGCCATCGTCTCTACTTTTTAAAACTGCTACAGGAAGCATATAGGAAGCGCTGTCCTTGTGGAATGGAGGAGGACAATGGAAACTGCCTTGACCGTAGTCGGCGGTCTTCTATCTTTGGCGGGGGGAATCTTAGGTTACCCCTTGGCCGAAATGATTGATGATTTCCAAGAATGGTCGATCAAAAACGACCTAGCGACTGCGCGAAAGATGATCGACCGATACGAGTCGAAGCTTGTGAAGGCGACCAACGATGAAACATTCACAGACAACTATTATTTGACTGGCAGTCTGTACGGCCTCTTCGCCGCTCAGCGGATCACCGCTTCGGCCTACAATACTTTGCACCAAGCGAACCGCCGAACGCATGGACTACCGGATTACTCCTTAGAACGGCACGAAGGCGTAATAGATTGGGATCGGACGCAAGCAAGTTACAAAGAGATTAGGGCGGCCATTGCCTATAAACGGGCAAACTACGAAACCAGAAACACCAAACCATTATCGCTCGTTCTTGTGGTCGTCGGATCACTGTTGGCGATCGTCGGCGCACTTGCGAAGTAACGTGGGAGGCCTCCTGCCCGGCGCCCCCCCTCGTTTCAGACGTTTTGCTAGTATTCTGGCAAAAATCACTTTTGTGGAGTTGGAAGAATGCCGACCGCGATAAGGCGGATTACATCCCCAGTGGCGTCTCGCACGCAGTAGGTTTGGAGGTAAACCAGATCGCGTTTCATCATGTCGATTAATCGCTGCCTCATCTCACCGAGAAGATGGTAGGGTATGTGAAAACTTACCGTTTTACCGTCAAACTTGAACTTACCCCACCCATTTTGCTTGTTGAACTGCTCGATATCCCCCAACAGGGGTGTGATTTCATCGTCCACTTTCGCCGTTTCGATTTCTGATGCCATTTTCTGGTTGAGATATAGCAGTGGACGATCCAATCCGTCTACTGAAGACTGGATTTCCAGCGTGTCTGCGCTTCTTCGTAGGGCAACAGCCATCTGACTAAAGTGTGGAGCAGCAGCGGCAATCAATTTGCGCCGCTGTAGCACCGAGATTTTTTTTATTGCATCGACTGTTCTGGCTAGTCTCCGTTCTCTAAGGATTTCGGCGACCCGCCGCTTAACGACATCCTGAAGTTCGTCAGGGACCTCATGCAAATACGATAAATCGTTTGCTATTAATTCAGCCAAATTATCGACGAATGGGATCAAGGATGCATCAGCGTCCGGAGCGCCGATGAGAGGATCATCAATACTGCTTTCATCGATTTTGCCGATAAGTTGATCGCTGACGTACGCCAGCAAATCGGTGAGTGTCATGTCAACAAAAACGCCTTTCTTAGGCTTTTCTGCCTTGTCTTCGATGTTGACGTTGAAAGAACCCTCCGCATGCGTGACCAGCAATATGTCGAGATTGTTCTTGCGGGTAACTTTCTGGCTGACCTTTCCAGCGTTACGAAATTGTCCCAGCTTCACCATAAGCCGAGATGCTGCATATTGAAATCGCGCCGCCTCATAGAAGTTCATGCGGTGCTTTTCAGCTAGCGAACCTTCGAAATGAAATCTTATTAACTCTGCCACCAATTCCCCCAGAGATCTTAATTGCACTCGCGACTATTGAAGTTGCATGCATTAGTTGTATTACTTTCCTACTTAACGCAACGTTGATAAGGTTACAGGGGCGCGAAGGTCGGTGGCAGACATTACAATTGGGGCGATAGGGGCTGCAATAATCGCGGGTCTTATTTCCATCCTGAGCTTAGTGCTGGGAAAAGAACAAAAAATTTCTGAGTTTCGCCAAGCTTGGATTGATGAGCTTCGAAAAGCACTGGTCAGCTATATATCAAGTATCAATGCTGTTGCTGACGAGGTCCGCACGCAGCTTGATAAAGAAGAAACCGATTACTCGACCTTGTTACCACTTTACAAACCGCTCAATGATGCAGCTACGAACATCAAGCTTCGCGTCAACGATGAGGAAGAACCCGCCAAAGCTCTGCTTGCATCAATGGAAGAATTTGAAAAACTAGCATCCCGAAATTCGGATTTGACGCCCGACAACATAAAAAGGGTAGAAAAGACCTTTTTCGAGGCTTCCAACACCTTGCTCAAGTGTGAATGGAAAAGGGTCAAGCGGGGAGAGAAAACGTTCATCGTAACAAAGTGGTCTCTGATAGGGATGGTGCTGTTTCTTGGTGTCGCCTCCGGCCTAGGTTGGTTCAAAACTACCCAAGACCCCGCGCCTAAAAATCCCATGCTCCATTTTTTGGACCTTTAATTACCCAAGCGTATCGCCTGGGAGGATAAGGCCGGGGCAAAAAGGAAACAGCTTGGGAAGCTCAATCGCTCACATATATTTCAGTGACTTACATGTAAAACTCTTATTTCTGCATCAGAAAATCGCGAATGTTCTCAAGCGAGCTGTGAAAATTCACCAGCACAAAAACAAACAGCTTTGCCGAACAGGCAGCTACGTGACGATTGACCTTTGCGGGGAGACTGTGGTTGAACTGCTAACCAAACCGCAACTTATAAATGCCACAGGAGAATCGTCATGGCGGATGTTTTTCACGACGGAATTGACGCACTAAAAGAGAAGATCGCGGCAAGTGGCATTCGCGGAGAATGGTTTGAAGAAACGGGTGGTAAGCAAGTATTCCGTTCTAAGGACCGGGGAATTCTGAACTACTGGCCCTCTAAGGGAACGATTCAGTTTCAGGGCAAGCAGGAAGCCCAAACAGCTTTGCGCGATGTAATCGATGGGCGAGCGCCCGCAGTAGCCGTGAAATCAGTCTCGGCACCAAAAGACTCTAAAACAAAGATTTTTATCGTACATGGACATGACACTCATGCACTAGAGCAGCTCGAGCTAATCCTTCGGCGTCTCGGACTTGACCCATTTATCTTGCAAAACAACGACGGTGGCGGAAACACGATAATTGAGGCGCTCGAGCAGCAGATATACAAAGAGGCGACATTCGGAATTGTTCTAATGACTCCCGATGATTTCGGTTTTGCCAAAGCAAAAGGGAGCGATGGGACGCAGCCCCGTGCACGTCAAAACGTCATACTAGAGATGGGGATGGTGCTGGCATCCTTGGGCCGTGAGCGCATGGCAATATTAAAGAAAGGCGCCTTAGAGCATCCAAGCGATGTCGATGGCGTCTTAAGGCTTGATTTTAACGATCACGTTAAAGAAGTCGCCGTCCGCCTAGCCACCCGCATGAAAAACGCTGGCATCCAGATCGACGATGCCCTCATTGCCAGTTGCGGAGCGTGATACGACAAAGTTCGTCATCAAAATCAGTTGCGCTTTGGTTTGACATTAGCGCGAATCCGATCATCGAGCGTATGGATGGCCCGTGCCAGCTAGATTTTTATATAATTCAACGACGATTATAAACGAGAGCCGTTCGCACGAAACCGTCTGGAGGCGATTGAGCCAGTTCCAAGATATAGATCGCTCGACTGACCGCCTGATGAATCAACGCCCTGAAATACCTTCAACCCAGCGCGGGAATGTCAGGAAACAAATCCAAGAAATGGCGTTCTCAATCGCACAAGCTAAAGAGTTTTTCAGGTCGGCGGAGATTTGCGGCCCAAGTACGCGGGCTTTGCAGGCCTATTACGGTCTTACGGCTCTGGCCAATGTCTTGATTCTTTGGGATGGGACTGGAGATGATAGTTTTGGGAGGCGCGACGGTCGTTTCAATTCTCACGGACTCGAATTGAAAATCGGGAACGAAGTCCTCGAATTTGGTGCAGAAGCCAAGCGCCACAGAGACGGCACCTTGAACGGATTGTTTGGATTGTGGCGCAGTTACGCAACCCATATCCCGCATTATGCGGAACGTCATTTTCAATTTGGGTCTGAAAGCGGAACGTCTCGCCACGAGCCCGTGTCTTCCGTGACAATGCTCTCAGAGCTACCCTTCCCATCGACCCCTTTAACGCTGCTGGAGGCGATGCTCCATCTTCCTGATCTCCAACAGAGCCTTCAGTCATTTGGAAAAAATCCGAAACTTGTGCGAGGGCGAATGGAAAGTCTTGGCATATTTGACGATACGAACTCTCTTACGAATGCGACTCTGATTTACACGCTGCATCCATCACCCAGCGCTGCCAGAATGGCTGTGATGGACAAGTTTCTGTTCAAGCCCGTGATGTACGAAGATATTATCATACAAGCGCCACCTAACGGCGCTGTAATAACAGTAAATACGATGCGGGCGATGCAAGACTGGTCTTCCCCTGAAGCATTCAGTGGAAGCACCAAGCAACTGTACCTCGTCGGGGATGGCGATTACCTAAGCGAGTTCGGATTCTATTATATCTCTTTGTACATAGCCGGGATGATTGCAAGATATCATCCCAACAAATGGATTAAAGAGACGAGTACAAATTCAATTTCAACAGCCTTGATCGATGAACTAGTGGATTCTAGCATCAAACGAGTTCCGCTCCTATTGCTAAGCGCACTTGAAAGGTCAGTATTTATATACGAGTAGGATAATTCGACGATCTTTGTTCCACTGGATATTGACGAAAGTGCCGTAAAATCCGCAAAATGTAAAAGCCGCCCAGCGAGCTGGACGGCTTTTACATTAGTGGGTTATCTGCCGATCAAACCATTTGTGGAAAAGCGCTTCGACACCACGCGGCCCGAGGTAGGCCAGAAGCGCAATCAGTCCGGTCGATGCAGGTTGCCCAAGATCGGCGTAAGCGGCTGCACTTTCGCCGATGACCGCCATGCCGAGCGCCACCGGCAGTTCCCAAAAAAGTTCGATACCGAAGAATTTGCGCCGACCTTTGCGGGCTTCGTTGCCATGCCACATAAAACGGCCAAGCAGAGAGGCGATGATGGTGGTGAAGGCACCACCAACCCACGCATTCATCAGTTCGATGAATGAGGTGTATTTTTCCGGCATGTCAGCGCCCCCTTCCATGGCGGGCGCATTCGTCCCGGTTCCAGACATCGCCGCCGCAAAGGCCCGCAACCGTCCTGTCAATTTTCCGTTGATCTTCCTGCGTTGCGCCCCGCGCGCCGATCAGGTCAGTTCCGACCACCCGGCGCAGGCCGGATACATCGCCCGGCCCCGAAATCCCACACCCCGCCAGCGCAATCGTCAAAACGATGACGAGCGCTGTCCGCCCGATCCCCAGCCGCATTATTTTGCCTTTCAGTTTTGATTACCGCGCGATGCGTCGCATTGCGGTCGATGATGAGAATGCCAGTGGCGATGAGAGACACCGCCACAAGCCCAAGCAAAACGTAAACTCCGGTTCTTGCCATCACACCGCGACCTCGCGACCAAGCAAGCTGTTGATCCGCCGGGAAAGAACGTCGCGTTTCCGATAGGCGATGATGCCGAGAACGACCGCCGCGACAACAAGCGCGATCCATCCCCAGGGTAAACCGAGCGACCATGCGGCAAAGCCGGAACCAAACAGCGAGCCTGCGCCGCCCTGCACCGCTTCTTTTGTGGCCACCGCGTCACGACGCAACTGCGACAAGGTGGCGGGACCAATGATGCCATCGGCAACAAGGTGCGGGTGCGCAGACTGATACGCCTTAACTGCGGCAGCAGTCTTTTCCCCCATCCAGCCGTCGATAGCGCCGGGATTAAAGCCTTTCGCCGAGAGGATAGCCTGCGCTTCCTTAACCACCGGATCGGGCTGCGTCGGTGCGGTCTCTTGGGCGGAGCGCGGCACGCCTTCACCGATGCCAGTGTAGATACCCTTTTCGAACAAAAGGGCTTCTTCCTTGCGCCTGCGAACGAGGCCGGGCAGCTTCTTGCCCCCAGCCGTATTGTAGTGGGTGGCGAGATAGTCCGCCGCCTGCTTTTGCTGTCCGGCGCGCCAAAATTTCGCCCACTGCCAATCCATGGCGCCAGTGCCGAGATTGAATATCGCGGACACCGCCGCATCCATTTCGTGCTGCTTGCGCGCATCCGGCGACTTGGCGACCACCGCAGGCTCGAATTCATCCCGAAGCACCGCCGCGAAGATGGCTTCCGATTGGCTGGACGTGAGTTTCGTTTTACCCGGCACCAATTTTGTAATGCCCATCTTTTCCAGTTCACGCCGAACAGACCGGCTCCGCATCGTGAAGCCCCGCCCGATGGTGGGGATGCGGACCGGATCAAGATAGCAGGTAAGGGGGTTTCCTTCATGAGCGTCCATAAAGGCGCGCCCACGCGGTGACGTTGTCACAACGGACATGGATATCTCCTAGAGATTTTGGGGAAGAGTGGTAGGGCCGCGCCCTAGTTTTCGTCCGTCCGTCCGAAGCGGCGCGGCGTCAGGAATGAGGAAGGCGTGGCCGGGGTTCCGGGCGCACTGTTGGGCGCAACCTTGCCGGTTGTTTTGGAGGCGTCCGGGGTGGCGTTGGAGCCGCCTCTTTCCGTGTCGGCCGATTTTTCTGTTGCGGATTTGCCATCGTAGAGCCTGCCCGAAACCGCCACTTCAAGAGCGCCGGTTTTCGTGTAGGACGTTTTAGCCGTCTTGATGATGTAAGGCGCGCCGTCAACGCCGGGCCGGACATTGGCAAACAGCAGAGGCAAGCCTGCATCAATGCCCGCATCGCCGATCACGGTGACAGACACCGAGCCTTCGCCGCGCTGCAATTCCTTGGCCTTGGCCTGCGCCGCCTTATCGGCTTCGGCGGGCGATGCATAGGGTTCCGGCAAACGATAAACGCTATCGCCGTCCGCATCCGCATCCGCGTCGATTTCCACGCGCTCCGCCTTATCGGAATCCTGATAGTACGCCACGACCTTGCTGTATTTCGTGCGGTCGTTGATTTCGACTTTCAGGCTTCCGACCTTGATTTTCTCAGGCGTCAGGATGATGGAGCCGAGCGGCGCGCCGGATGCAGACAACCCGGAACCAAGCCGGGTGAAAATAAGCCGTTTTTGCTTGACGGCGAAGAGGCCGTTATGCCGCTCTGCCAACCGCCGCAAGAAATTGATGTTGCTTTCGTCCTGTTGCGCCAGCCAGTCATATTCAAAGTCCGCAAGGTCATCATCAACGGCAGGGGTTAACCCGCTTTCGCTGGCGATCTGAGACAGGATATCGCCGAGTTTCGATTTATCCCATGACCTTTCCTGCCGCTCTTTCAGCTTTCCGCTGCGAAGGTCCGCAGCCTTGCCCGAGATCGACATTTTATAGGGCAGGCAATCGACATTGACTTTATCCGCGGTGAAGACGCCCTTCGGCACGAGATCGTCACCGAAACCCATCTTGACCGAAATGATGGCCCCCTTACGCGGGATCGCCAGAAAGTTCGGCGGGCCGTCATTCAGTTCAATATCCACCGTGTCGGATTTCATGCCCTCTTCGTCAGTGACGGTGAGGGAAAGCAAACGCTCATAGAAATGGCCTGCCACCGGCACGCCGTCGATACTAACTTCCACGCGCGGTTTCATAGTCAGTCCCAAAGGCTGGTTAACGGCTTGGCCGTGCTGGTGGAAGGAATGTCCGGCATGGTAATTTTTGTGCCGAGCGGAAGGACAGGCCCGAGCGCGGCAAGGCCGGGGTTAGCATCAATCACAGCTTCGACCACCTTGGCCGTGCGCCCATAAAAAGCGAGGCAGGCGAGGTCAACCGTCTCGCCTTGCCGTGTTGTGTAGATTGTCGCCATGTGGTCACCGGAAAAGTTCGGACAGGAAGGATGCAGCCCGATCCACCAGACCGCCCGCACTTGGCAACGTGCCAGAACCGGAGCGTTTGAGCGTGATAGAATAGGCGTTGCGCCCGGCCTCGCCCCGGCGGTTAATGTAGCTGCGATCCTCTTCGACGCTTTGGACCGTAAACATGCCTTGAATGACCCCCTGCGCGGCGTCGCCGGTCACAAGCATCATTTCGGTTCCAGCCATCGACGCAGCAATAATGCCGTCAAGCTGCGATTGCCCGCCGAACTCTTCGGGGAAAAGCACCCCGGAGATTGTCACTTCGTCGGATGTGGGGCCGGTCCATTGCTGCTGGTTGAGGGTTTGCCCAACAGGCATATCCACCCAAGGCGTGTTCACCTTGCGTTTGACGCCCTGATAGCCAAAACCCAATCCCTCGAAGGCAAAACCCCCGAGCATCATTGACGTTACGCCGGTCATTCTAATCTCTCTTTTTAAAGATGACTCGACAACGCCCAGGCCATCTGTTTTTCATTGCGCGGAGCAGGGGGGCAAAATGAGCGAAAACGAACTTCTCGTTATATTCATTTTAACAGCAGCAATCGGCGGTGCGTGGGGCGCTCGTCGCTCTGGTTCAGACGGATGGCGCGGTGCAGTTGTCATTGCGGTCTCGGCACTGATTACAATCGCGATATTTTTCGTACTTGGAATAGATAACGCCCTGCTCTCAATATTAGTAAATATCGCTCTAGCGGGCGTGATTGGCGGCGCGCTCAAAATGGCACCCCGCCAAATTGCGGTAACATTCATGGGAGGGCTTATCCTCTCATTCGTTGCGGGGGGGCTCATTAGTCTCGTAAGCGCAGAGCATTTGCCGCCAAGTTTGACTAAAAGCTAATCGCTAAAAGTGCCTTCCAGCTTCGAAAGCTCACCTTCCAATTCCCTTACAGCCTGCGATGCCGCCGCCTTCGGGTCTGCCACGCCGGTTATAGTTATCGGCGCATGGATGGTTACATTTGGCCTTTGAGGATTCACCACCCGAACGTCTTGCGTTCCAGCAGGTTTTATCATCTCAGACATAGATGAGGCGTCGATACGCACCGTTCGAACGCCGAGATCATCAGCAGTTTTTCCGGGCAAAACATCGGTAGACCCACCCCCTATACCATTAGCACGCGCCTGCACGGCGTTGTCCATGGCCATCTGTGAGTAAACCGAAGCTGGCGCGGGGCGGTTATCTGATTGCGTCCATGATCTAGGACTGCCCACATTTTTTTCTAACCAATCGTTGTACCCGTCCCACCGTTTTTTGTTCCTCTCCATAAAATCCCGCATCTCGTCTGGCCCATCGGGCAGCGAGCTAAGCAGAAACGCGGAGTTGAACAGATTTAGCAGTCCGCCAGACCAAGGAGCCGGTGTGGAGTTTTTCCGTGGGTTAGAATTAGTTCCGTTTCCGGCTCCGCGTGCGCCCCCAGCACCTCCGCCAGAGCGCCCATCCACAATGTCGGCGATTCCTTTTACCGCTTTTAAAGCCCCGAGTAAGGTGCTTGCGCCGGACAGCACGAACAGCGCTGCCGCCAGCTTCCGAATGGTGCCAGCCAACATGGAGATACCCATGCCCCACGCAAAAAGCTGGAAGCCGTAACCGGACATTTCCGCAAAAAACTTGGCGATTGGGTTGTCCTTTATCGCATCGTTCAATTCGCGGATGGAAGCGCCCCATTCCTTTGCCCGCATGAAGATTGCTCCAATGCGGTCGGCGGCATTCGGATCGACAGGACCAAGCAACAGGTCACCAAGATCGTTCATGAATTCCTTCATGCCGCCCGTATAGCCGAAGCCCTGCGCAAATCCCTTCGTGAAATTTGTGATCTGGTCGAAGATCGTCACGCGGTTGCCGAGCGTGTCCAGCACCTCGCCGATGCCCTGCGCGCCCTCGCGGATGGTTGGCAACATGCTGTCACCGATTTCCGAAAAGACATTGGAAATCTTGTTTCCAAGCAGGTCCAGAACGTTTTGCGTGGTGCTGGCGCGCTGAATGTACTCATTGAATGCCGAGCCTGCGTATTTCGTGCGGTCGGCCACGCTGTCCAACGCTTGATCCAAAAGCTTAATGTTGCCGACCAGCGGCATGAAGGCGCGCGCTTCGTCGCCGAAGAATTCGGACAGCAACGACACCTGCTTATCTTTTGGTGCTTTCGCAATTGCCGTCAGCACCTTGCGCATGGTGCCCTTCGCGTCTTTCTGCATATCCTTGGCGATGGATGGCAGATGAAGCCCGAGCGCCTTGGCGGCGTCCCGCTGCGACTTCTTGGCAAACTCGCCTTTCGTCAATGCGCGGATGACATTCAACATGGCGGTGCCCGCCGTGCTGGCATCCGAACCGGCGGAGATCATGGCGCTACCCATGGCCGCAAGTTCTTCTTTCGCGAAGCCGCCCATTTCACCGAAGGAGCCGACCCGCAACATAAACTCGGTCACGTCCTTTGCCTTGGACGCCATGTTGTTCGACAGGTGGTTGATGGCGTCGGCCATGTCACCGGTTTCAGCGACCGTCAAACCAAGCTGCGTTTTCAGCTTGGCAAGGCTTTCGCCTGCCTCACCTGCGCCGAGATCGAAGGCGATGCCAACGCGTGCGGCCATTTCCGCGAAGCTTTGCAGGTCTTCGGTCGCGATACCGCTTTCACCTGCGGCGGCGAACAGTGCGGCAATGTCATTTGCGGCGAGCGGGATTTCACCAGACATGCGCCGGATGCTGCGGCGCATGTTTTCAAACTGTTCGTCATTGGCTTCGACCACCTTTTTCACGTCCGCAAATGCTGACTCGAAACTGATGGCTGCGCCCGCCGTCGCTTCCAGACCGCGCGTGACACCAAAGTATCCAGCGCCGAGCGCGACAGCCTGCCCGATCAGTCCACGCATCGGCGCAAGAGAAGAGGCGGCTTGTGCGCGCAGGCCATCTAACCCACGCCCGATATGTCGCGCCGTGGCCGTCGCATCATCGATCAGCGAAATGCGGAGACTGCTTTGCTGGACACCCATGGTCATTCTCTCATGATTTTTCGTAACTCGGTGGCCTTGTGGAAATATGCCAGGAGTTTTCGGGCGGGCCACCGCTCAATCACGTCGAGCGGTGTGTGTGCGGTGTTGGCGACGTAGACGGCGATCAGCCGCCAGTCGTGGTCTTTTGGTCGTTTCCCATGAGCGGCTTCGTCTTGGTGATGATCGCCTTGAAATCGCTGCCCTTGATTTTCTTGAAGGCGGGCAATGGCACATCGGAAATGAGGGCCAGCAGCGTGACCATTCTGGCAAGGTCGGATGTAGTCTCGTCCGCCACAAGCAAATCACCGACATCCGGTTCGCGGAAGGTCAGGTCGGTATAGGTCTTGCCGTCATGCTCGACCGGCTTGGCGAGCGTTGCAGAAATTTCGTCCATGGTTTCACCTGAAAAAATGGCCCGCAGATCGCGGGCCGGATTGGAAGGATTGGGAGAGAGTGGGCGCGCCAGCCGTTACAGCAGCAACGCGTTGCGGATATCGCCGAACTGCGAGACGCCACCGACCTTGAAATCAAAATCGTCCATCTCGTAGATTTGCTCGCCGTCGATTTCGAGCTTGTAATAGTTCACGTCGACTCCGTAGTCGTTTTCGGAAAGCTCGCCTGCCTTCCACGTCCCGGCATCCGGCTTATAGACCCTGCCGCGAATGGTCATCACGGCGCTATGCGTGGTGCCATCTTCGTCCACCAGCGCCCCGGTGATCATGAAGGGCGTTTCCTCGCCGATCTTGATGCCGTGCAGCTTCAAAATCTGCGGGTCCACGCCCGGCATCTTGAAGCTGAATTCCAGCGCGTTGTAACCGAGATGCACCTTGCGGGCCTTGATCATCCCGGCATTGCGGACATCCTCGCGGACGGCCTCGGGAACCGGCGGCGTGATATCGCCGATCTGCCCGAGCTTGCTTTGACGGTCCGCCCACAACATGCAGTTCCGCAGGATGTAGGCGGGGAGAGTTTTTTGCGCCATGTGAATGCTCCTTACGCGGCGACCGAGAGCGCGCCGATTTCGATTGCCCCGTTCACCTCGTCAATCAGCAACTGATAGCGGACGATGTTGCGGTGGGTGGTGATGTGGATTTGCTCCATGAGGCCAACCGGCTCGAATTCGACCCCGAGCAGGGTCTTGCCGTTGACCATCAAGGTCGGGTCGTTCTGGTCGGACAGCCAGACGCTACCGCCGAGAATGTCTTCGTTCTTCGCGAAGACACGCATTGCGGCGTTGCCGTCTTCGATGAGCATCTTGAAGTTGCCCTTCGTGGTCTTGCGATCCACGTAGAGGAAGTAGAGGTCTTCAAGGGACTCATTGATCATGTCGGCGGTGGCGCGAACGCTGTCGAACTGCCACAGCGGATCATCAATCGCGAGACGGCTACCCCACGTCCTGAAACCGCCGCGCTCATTGATGATCGTGGCGACCTGATTTTCGTTCAGGTAGTTGCTGTCATCAGGATAGGAGATCGTCCGCGCCACGCCGTCGATGGTGCGAATGATCTTGTTCGACACCGACCCGGAGAAGCCTTCCGCCGATGCTACGACACGGGCGCGGACGCCAGCGAAGACAGCGGCAACAGGCTTCGTCACCGGCACGCCGTTCACGTTCTTGATCACCTTCGGATCAATGATGAGGATGCGACCGCCGTTAACCGTCTGGCGGAAGCGCACGGCTTCGGCGTCGGTCGTGTTCGGACCCGAGATATAGGCGCGCGCGCGGATTTTCGGGGTGACGGCATTGAGCGCCGAAACAAAGGGGTTCGCAACGTCGCCGACATTCGCGGTAGCAGTCGGCAGCACCTTGCCAGCATCGGCCCCGCCGCCCGTGAAGGTCAGAACGGGCGCTTGCGACATTTTCTTGCCGGGCGCAACGACCTTGACCGAAACAACCTTGTCGGCATCTGCCCCGGTTCCCATTACGGCTTCCAGCGTCGGCAGAACCTTTCCGGGATCATTGCCGCCGCCCGTCGCGGTCACGACCGGCGCTTCGGTCAGGTTGTCACCCTGCGAAGTCAGCGCCACAGAAACCACGCCGTCCTCGATCCACGCGCCGGTATCTCCGGCGGTGATGATGACACGCGGCTGGTAGCCGGTCAGGGCCTTAGCGCGAAGGGCGGAATAGATGCCAGTCCGGGCCACAGGATCGCCGATGAGGTTATTTTGCAGCGTAGCCGGGTCGGCGCTGTCTGGGACACGGTTGACGATGCACCAAGAGCCGCCCTCATCGAAAATGGTGGTAAGGTCTTGCAGCAGCGTTCCCGCCGCGCCGAGCGCAGTTGCCGCCGTCAACGAACGAACGATGGTCGGATAATCGAGAGGAAAGGCGGCAGGGTCCGCGTCCGGCGCGATGCCGTTGACGAAGGTAATGCCGCTGCGGGTCACGCGTGCGATTGCCGGGGTGTCGGCGCTTTCGACAAGCTTGACGCCGTGATGATAGGACAAGTCAACCATTCGGCTGGTCTCCGTTGAAGTTCCAAATTTTGAAGGAAGGGTTCCGGCTAAACCCGGAATTGCGTATGCGCTCCGCCTTACGGCGAAGTGTGATTTTGAATTTCAGGATGAAATTGCCGTTAAGCGATTTCCGCTTGCCGCCACATCGCGTCAACCTGCTGCTCAGTCAGATTGAGCGCGCTGGCAATCAACATTAGCGTTGGATGGGTACGCTCAAATTCAGTGGCGTCAGCCCATTCGATCTGAGCCTCTTCCTTTTCCAACCCATCGGGCATCGCGGCGATAGCTGTCTCTACAGCGGCAAGGGAAATCCCGTTTCGAACGAGCGTAAGCCGCAACTGTCGGCGAGTGATGGGGGTGAATACGGGAGGCTCGGGCGGAGCCGCTACCAGCGCGCCTCCCTGATAGAGCTGCCCCTCTGCGATATCGCCCGCATCGGCGTCAATGCCAAGGACGATCTTGTCATTTGGCACCATGCGGGATGGGTCCTGCTCGACGTTGGTAACCTTGAAAGTCACCGGATCGACCATCGCCCATGCGCCATAGATGGCGGTCAGGAAGTTACCCTGCTCGTCCCACGTTGTGAGGCCGCGCCGCAGGTCGTACCAGTCTTGGCCGTCGTCATTGGCAAAGAACTGGATGCCGGTCGTACTGGTGAGCTTGAAGTGTCCGAAGTTAACGATTTCCATGTGATTACCTCAAGCGTTATGCGCCGTGATCCAGCCGCGCACCGGATCGAACAGTTGGAAATAGCGGTAGCAGAAGTGCTTCATCCAGTTGTTGCTTTCGATATAAAAGCCGGTCACCGCGCTCCCTGCCGGAGCTTCCCGCCACACATTGTAACTTAGATTGAATTCACCACGGGACACCCATCGGGTGTTCAGGTTTGCCACGCGGTCATTCGCAACCGCCCAAGCGCGGGAATCGGCGTGGGCGGCGGCGCGGTCCTCGATGCGGTTGTTCAAGTCGCCAAACTGTGACGTCCATACAGCCCCGTCAAAGTTGACCGAGAAGCGTCTGCCGCCGCCCGAGTTGTCCCAAACGTGGAAGCCGCCTTCTTCACGAACCTGCAACGTCCAGTCCCTAATGCCGGGATACAGCAAGCGCACAGACGGATAGGCCTTGTTGATGGTGATATCCCCCGTGAGGGTGCCACCGACCAGCTTCAAATATCTGCCGTCGAAAAGAGCCGTAAGCGCGGCCTTGATATTGCCCCACGTCCACCGGAACATCGTGGACGTGCCGGATTTCGTGCCTGCCAATGAATCGCCGTCATCCGGCGTTGCAAGACCGTTCGCCCCGGCTATAGCCGCACCGACGGTGGCGGTTGTCGTCAGCGCCGGAAGATTGGCCAGTGGAACCTTGCTGTCAGGGCCAAGCGGAGCTACTCCATCAGCAACGTTTTTCTGATCGGCGCGCAGATAGTCGGCGAGCTTGGTATCAACAGCTTCCGAGGCATCCTGCATTGCATCCTGCACGGCCTGCGCTGACGCGTACCATGCGGCTTCTTTTCCGCCGAGCTTGAGGGCGTTCGGCGCGGTACCGCCGACAATGATCTGGTCAATCTGTTCCTGCGCGAGCGAAATCGATTGCTGGAGGGTTGCAATCTGCGGCGCAACATTGACCTGAATGTAATCAAGTGACGCCTGAACACCCTCTGCCATGAGGCGTTCAAACGATGCTTCCAGTTGCTCGCGGGCAGTCAGACGGGCATCAATGTCGCCCATTGTGGCATTCCACAATGGGCGGTCGATCAGAGTCTTCGGCCACGAGGGAATTTGATAGCCATCAGACCTGTCTGGCATAGTCCAAAACCTCCTCACCTTCCTGCTCGATGATCGCCGTTACCAGCGAGCCCCGCATGTTGATTTCGTTCAACGGATAGAATGTGAAACGCCCGCGCTTAACGATGCGCGAGAGTTTCACGTCATAGGATTTCTCTGGGTCGAACTTGAAAGCCATGGGAACTCCTTAAAGAGCAGCAATGAAGGCGTCCTGCACGAACGGCACGGACGCGACATTGTTTGTGGTGGCTGCAGGGCGCATGCGGGCGGCATTCGCCGCAGCGCCGAGCGTGTAGGTTGAAAGATAGGTTCGGCGCGCAGGCATCTGCGGATCGATCGTGATTTCGGTGCTGTCCGGGTTGACGACAGTATTTCCGACCATGATAGCGGGCGTGAACGTGTGCCGGTCAGGATCGAAGAAATCCAGCGTGTATTGCGTCTGGATGCTTGTGGTCGAAAACCCGAACGGAAAGCTTTTGCTGACTGCCCGCATGCTGTTGCGGTTGCGGGCAACACGCGAAACCGCTTTCTGGTCAAGCTGGATCATAGGCTGCAAGTCCGCCGTACCCATCATGACCATGCGCAATTCCACCGAGGCGGGTAAGCCCACAAGCGGGTTCGTCGTCGGGTCGCCGTCATCCAGTTCCGTCCAGACAGTCGAGCCTGATGGCCGGATTTCCCAACCGAGTGTGCATCCGCCCGGCACCCAACCCGCAAACAGCATGTCGATCTGCGTCATGCCGTCCGCGAGGTTCAGCGCCTGCATCGGGATAACCGTGCGCGGGCTGCGATAGCGCGCGGCGTTCAGCCGGAAGCAAATATCCGTTTCCGTTGATCCTTGCGCGAACGCGCCATCTGTCGTCAGGAACTGTGTTCCGCCCGTGTACTTGTTCGACCCGGAGATATGCAGCGCATGCGCGCCGGTCGTGAAAGTCACGAAAGCATAGCGCTTTCCGCTTTCCAGCAATGTGATGGGCAATTCCACCTTATTCCAGCCAACTGTAAGCTCCGCATGTTTCAGCATGCCTTGCGCCAGCACTGCATCAAATCGCGGCACGCCACCGGTGGTGGTTTCCACGATGAACACATGAACATCGCCGTCGATACCAACGCGAGCAAATGACAGGTCCAGACTTGTGACCTGCATGGGCTGCGCGACGAGAAACGACTGCGCGCAGACAGAGCCGTTGATGCCAACCTCTTCGGTGACGTACTCCCAATAGGGTTCGCTGTAGATTTCATAGCGCACCTGACGAACGCCATAAGTTTGGTGGCCGGGACCATAGTTGCCGCCGACATAGACCACTTCAAAGGTCTCGCCGCCGACATTGAGCATCTGCCCCACCCTGGAATCACCGCCGAGGCCAGCCCAACCCGCCGCGTTTTCACATGCGCCCATTGTTGGGCCATAGGTGAGGCGCACGCGGGAGGCTTCCTTGCGAACCAGCGTGGTCTCCGTATGCACCAACTGCGAGATGTTGAGCGTGGCATCAAGCGAAGTGTTCGCAATGCGCGTCACCTCGTCAAAGGCAGGCACCATACGGCGACCACGAAAGTGAATCTTCGGATCGTCTTCGGCCTGCACTTCAAGCCTCGCCTGCGCTTCGGCTGCGAAACCGAAGCGGACGCCCTCTTCAATACGAGCGAGCCAATCGACATGGGTCATGTCCCAACGGTCGGGAATGAGCGCATCATCGAAAACATAGGCACGCGCCTCGTCCGGCAGATCGACTTTCAGCCGGGCCGCGCCGATATCGCGTTGCATCTGGCGAATGATTTCACGGCGGGGGATTTCTGTGAGCTTGGCGGTGATGTTGACGATCTGCGTTTCAATCGTCTCGGTACGCATGAAAAGGCCATCCAGATCGACTTCGAGCGCGGCAACGCGGCCTTCCACTTCGTAAAGGGTTTTCACGCGGTCGCTGTTGCCGGGTTCGATGGTATCGACCCCAGAAGAAGTCAGCAGCACGAAGGCAATGCAAGCATCTGTAGAGGCCACCACCGGCTTGACCGGAACCGGGTTCGCTTCGCCCGGCTGCACGATCAGTTCGACAACCCGGCGGATTGTCTTCGGCGTGGTGCGGTTGACGATGACGCTAGTTTCGGGATCGTCGGAAGTTTCAAACGGGCGGTTTGCCGTATCCGTCACTTCCTTGCCGCGAAGCAGGATCGCAACCCAACGCTGGTCGGAAGCTGCCGCCGGGATATGAAGCTGAAGGTTCATATCGTTCGGCGCTTCCTGCGCATAAACGATTTCCCCGGCGACATAGCGGCCAGCCGAGACCGTGATTTCCTGCGCCGATTTACGAGCAACCGTGAAAGCGGCCCAATGCGCAGGGTAGCCAATGGCGTCCAGCCATAGACCATCCGTCGCGGCTTGCGCCTGCAAACCCATGGCTTCGAAATCCGCGTGATCGGCGATTTCAGCTTCTGCAAAGGAAGTGCGCTGCATGTGTCGTTACCCTCAATCCAGCCGCTTGCGATCCATGTAACCGCCGATGGCATGGCTTCCGTCGATGAAAATATTGTCGTTAAAGGTGATGCCGCGCCGCCATGCGAAGGACACCGAATAGAGTGTCTCCGGCGTCTTGGCGGTCGTCATGGCGCGCTTGGCGCGGCGGATGGGTTCGAGGTCGATGGCCGTCATCGCCGCCCGCCCGAAGGCGCTGCGGCCAATCTGGAAACGATTTTTCGGTGCGGTCAACGACACGCGGACAAGGTAATGCGCAACGAATGACTGATGCGCTATCGGCGTCCGGCCTATCACTGCGCGCCCAAAGGTGAAGCGGTTCGGATGTGCGATGCGATCCACGATTTCCGCATCAACAAACGCAAGGTAGCGTTTCAGCCCGGCAAGGGTTCCTTTCAGCGCGCTCAAGGGAGAGGCGGGATAGAGCGTCGAAACCCCGGCGCACTGCGCAATCATTTCCCGCTTGCGCTCTTCGGTCCAATCATCAAACCAGAGATCGACGGAATGATGCACGGCCAGCCAAGGCAGGAACAGCGCGGGCGTCTGGTACGGGTCCATCAGAACCGCAAAGGGTATCGGCAGATCATCCGACATACCGGCGGCAAGCGCCTTTTCGAATGGCTCCGCCGACGATGGCAACAACACGCCTACGTCGCTCATGCTCGCACCTCGACAGCGATGTTAAGGCTGGTCATCACCGGCACCTTGTAGGCGTCGGGCTGGATGACGACCGGTGCGAGGTCGCGCACCCTGATAACGCCGTCACCAAATGCCGCCCCCGAAAACAGGGCTTCGGGGATTTCGCCGCCGATCAGGATGCGGGCGGTCGCCGCTGCGGTGACACGCTTTTCCGCTTCCTGCCGGACGATATCCGCAGACGGCCCGACAGCCGGAATTTCGATGACAAGCGAGACCGCATATTCCGTCCGTCCGGCAGCCATGACCGAGATAGCAACGGCTTCCGGCGCACGGTTCGGGTTCGTTACAGATGCGCGGACTGTATCCAGCTCCAAGGCAGTCGGAAGCCTGCCCATTGGGCCGATGACAACAACATCCGTATCACCGCGACGGCCATGGACAGCCCGGCCATTCACCCGCGCATCCCAAAGCCCAAGGGCCTTGTCGGCAGATTGCGGCCAAGCCGTCCACGCATCATAGAGGTAGCGACCGGCAGAACCGGCGGACGGCAGATCGTAAGACAGAAGATACCGCCGCAATAGCGCGTCATCGCCTTCCATGATCGCCGCTGCATTCGCGGTTGCGGGAACCACAATCAGACGGACAATGTTCCGGTTTGCGGCGATGGCGTCCAGATTGGACCCCTTCGCATATGCCGCCAGCAGCGACCGGAAAGTGTCATTGACGCTCTGCCGGTCCAGCAGACGCAGGTATGACCACGCTTCGCCGACAACGCCCGCCGGGTCCGTTTCGAGATCCTGCACGTCATATTCCGGTAGCGATGGATCGACCGCCCGCAGCGTGTTCCAGAATGTGAGGAAGCGCACCTTGAATTCGCTGTAAAGCGTCTCGAAATCCAGCGGGCTAATCGCATCGGGCAACGGCAGGCGGGAAACATCAATCGTCGTCGGTGCGTAAATCGCCATGGTCATCTGCCCGGATAAATGACGCGGACGCTGGCACTCTCCGCAATGGAGTAATCGCCACGATGGCCGCGAGGGTAATAGGTGCCGAAGATATCGAGCGCGATGACGCCACTGGCATCCGCTTCGGTCACGCGCCCGGCAGTCATGCGGAAGCGCGGTTCCCATTCAAGGATTGCGGTTGCGGCGGCAGAGTAGAGCGCAAGCACGTTCCGCCGCGTCATCTTGCTGTCTATGAAATCAGGAACATTGCTGCCGAAGGTCCGCCGCATGACGCGCGAGCCTTTCGGCGTTTTCAGGATTTTGCGGATTGATTGCTGCGTATGCGGCCAATCATTCAGCGGCGCGCCGGTCTGACCGTTTACGCCGGTTGAGCTTGCCATGGGCGCTATCCTCTTTTTCAGGGAAAACGACATTGCCGAAGGGCGGCGCAAGCTCGCGGGCTTCGTCGTCGGTCAGGGGAATGATTTCGCCAGCCGACCGCCAGCGCCCGGCGATTTCGCAGCCGGTTCGAACCTTGTAGTTTTTCATGAGGCTTTCCTCAGTCTACCGCGAAGACATGTTCCGAGCCTTCGACAATAGGCCACAGCCCCTTGGAAGAACCCGAGCCTACGTCCACTCTGTCGCCGATGCGGGCCACACGCTTGCCGCCGTCACCGCCAAGCTGCACGTTCGGCGATTCAATAATCACCGTCGGCGAAGTGATTTTCACCTGTCCCGCAGCGGCTTCAATGACGGTATCGTCAATCTTGATGTGAAGCGGCGCGTCGCTGTTCTCGCGGGCATTGTCGTCGCTGTAGGTGGAAAAATCTATCTGCGCATCGGTCATGTCGCCGTTTTCGGAAACAACATCCACCTGTTCGCCAACGCTGTAGAGGACATCCACCTTGACGCCACCGGCAGCAAGCGTCCGCGCCTTGATCCATGGCGTCAGGTACGGCTTTCCCGCCTGTTCCGACAGCTTGACGCGATATTTGGATTTATCGCCGCTGACTTCCGCAATCGTTCCCTTGCGCCGCCGGTTGCGATTCCGGCGCTCAAGTTCGGCCATGCGAACATAAAGGTCTGTTATCTGGTCAATCAAGCTGGCCATCAGGGCGACCCCTCGTAAGGCGTGATCAACATGGCGTCAGCCTCGTCATGAATAAGACCGTACCGCCGCATGGCCGTCTGCCATTCGCTCGCATCGCCGGAAAGATGCGCCCGCATAAGCGCAACCTTTTCCGCCATGGATGGATCATTCGGAACAAGGTCACTTTCGCACTTGGCGAGGAATCGGGCGAAGGGCGAACCCGGCTTGAGCGGTTCTCCGCGCAACGGTTCGGCGACCATGTTGGCGGTGATTTTCAGTTGGTGCGCGGCAAGCCGCATCCCACCCGTATCGCCGCTGATGCGCGACCGCGAGGCGGAGTGAAAAGACAGGCAGAGAGACCGGAAGATTTCCGCCCATTCGTTTTCCGGGTCATTGAGGGCATCGCCAGTCTGTCGAAGCGCCAGGTCAAGATGAAACTCAAATGTCGCATCCGTGGCAGGCATGCCGAGAATTACGCTCTCTTCCGTCACGGAATCCGTGACAGCATGTGCCGTGGTCACGCCAGCCTCGAAGACGATATCGAGTTGTCCCGGAGAAGTTAGCGAGCGAAGCTCCAGACCCTCCGTCAGCTTCGAGCCGTCCGTGTAGACAGAGATAAATGGCTTATCCTTGTCCGTTCGCAAACACCCATCGGCAGCGATATCGAGCACGCCGATTTCGCTGTCCAGTACGTTGGAACCAACAACCGTGTTGCCCCTTGTCGCTTCCACAGCGGAGATGCGGGCGGCGAAGCGAATGAAGGACATGGAGGCTCCTAAATTTCTTTCAGGGCGACAGCTATAAGGTTGCTGTGCCGGTCGCTGACGAAATCAACCGACCAAACTGGTTCACCAGCCCGGTCCATCGCGCGCACCCGGTCACCGGATTGAAGCGCCGGGCCTTCGTATGTCGAGCGATCAATGAACAGAACGGCATCCGCCGCAGCGAAGCGAACACGATGAGGGCCGCTAGCGGCACTGCCTGCCGGTCGCGTTGTGTCGCCTTCCGTGTGCAGAGCTTCGCAGCGGATGACGATCTGCGGGCGGTCCGGGTCGGCCCTGCCATTCACCATGAACGACAGGCGAACCGTTTCGCCAAAAGCGCCGCCAACCTTACGGTCAACGGCAGCTTCCAGTTTTCGCCAGTCCACCATCTTACTGATGCAAGACGAGTTCGCCGGTCGCCGAAGGATTGGCGGCGACGGCGGCGGCATAACCGACCTTGGTATTTGCGCCAGCATTGTCGGCGGTGGTCAGCTTGGCACCATCCCAATAAAGGACCACGCCTTCAGCCCATGCCTGCGCGTTGGTTTTCGGCAGCGCGAAGATGCCCGAGCGGGAGATATTGACGCGCTGGCCAGCCTTGGCGGAAAACTCCGCTACGCCGAACAGCTTGCCGACAAGAACGCCGTCCCCGGAATTGACATCGGCGGGCGCGGTGACTTCCACCGTATCGGCGGGGCCTCGATAGTTTTTCATGGTGATCTTCCTTGCGATCAACGTGACGGAAAAGGGAGAGCCGGACGGCTCTCCTAACGAAAGCAGGGGGGCAGCTTACGCTTGGCCGGGGTTGTGATAGCCGAAGCGGAAATCGGTCGCGCCGCAACCGAAGTCGTGTTCCACCGACATGCTGAAACCCTGCGAGCCGAAGGGTTCATCCATGCGAACGCGCGGAGCCTCGTAACCTTCGAGGTAACCCCAACGGTAATTGGAGCCGGTCGAAGGATCGGCGAAGAGGTCCCACGAATTGTCCGCGATCTGCGACGTTTCCACCAGTTCGAACTTGCCGGAGAAAATATTGACCGTGGAAACCGTGGCGGGCGTGATGGATGCCAGCAGCTTTTCCGCATCGGTCAACTGGTTCGGGCCGACCAGCATGATACGCGCCGGGTTTGCGAGCAACGGCTTGCCATCCAGAGAGGTCTGCCGACCCATCGACTTGCGGCCTTCGCCGACGCTATCGACAGTAATCGCAGAACCAGCAGCAGCAAGGTTCTTATGGTCAGCATGGAAGACGGTTTTGCCGTCCGCAAGCTTGCCGTTGTACGCACCGCCGTAGAAGGTGACTTCTTCGAACAGCGCGACCGACGCACCATAGCTCGTCAGCAGTTCGGCGATGGCGCCAAGATCGTCATTGATGAGCATCTGGCGGCTGATATTCAGGGCGATGGCGTAACTGAAAGCCTGCACGGCTTCCTTGCCCTCACCGAACGAACCGAACTTGATCTTGCCGTTTTCCAGAATCTTTTCCAGCATCGGGAAATCACCGGTCTTGACGATCGTATCCGGGCGGAAGTCGCGGAAATTCTTCTTGCGGGCGAAGCGCTTGAAGGTCGGCTGCGCCAGTGCGTAGCGTTGTTCCAGCGTGCGATTGACAGCGCCTTCAAAGATCACCGGGAAATCAGAAGTCGAATGTGCGGCACGGCTGAAGATGTTGTCGATATCGCGGGCATTCAGCATGCGGCGACCATGGAAGTTCACGCAATCGGCAGCGATATCGACCAGACCTTGACCCATAAACTGGCGGGCGGCGGCAGACGGACCGGCCTGCGGGACCGGCGCGCCGAGACCGTATGCAAGTGCTTCCACACGGGCCGAACGGATGGTATCGGCTTCGTCATTTCCGACCTGCACGCGAACGCGGCTGTCGGTTTTGATACTCTCGCTTTTCTCGAACATCTCATTAATCAACGCAGCACGGAAAGCTTCGACGGACGTTCCCGCATTGACGTGCTGACGCCCGAAATCATCAAGGCGCGCACGGGCGGCGAGATCAGAGATTGTTGCAGCGCGCTGACGCTCAGCTAAAGCACCCTGTTGCTGTTCGGACGTTGCGACCGCAACAACGTTCGTGTTGAGCGGCGCATTCCGCTCCGCCGTTTCCATCGCGGAAATCTCGTTCTGGACACCTCCCAGTTCGGCAAGAATGTCAGAATGATCCTTTTCGATGGCGCGGGCCGCTTCATCGGAAAGCCCGTCCACGAGTTCCTTGCGCTTGTTTTCCGCGCGCGTCGTCAGGTCGGCGGCTTTCGCCCGCAGCGCCAGCAGCGCCGGGGTGGCCTGATAGACATGATCCAGCATGCCGCGCGTCTGCACGAACGCATCGTGACTGAGCAGCGAGGCCGCGTGGGAGGGGTCGGCGGAAAGAATGATGAAGGCGAGACCGAAGCAGACGATTGCGGCGACGGTCGCGAAAACATATGCAGCCTTTTTCATGGCGTGCGGTTCCTTTTGTATTACCGGGCAGGACAAGCGCCGTCGCCCTGCATCCCCGGTGGAAGTCAGGCGGCGAACTGGAAAATTTGGAATGAGTGTCAGCCGAAGCGGCGTTCGGCTTCGGCCATGCGCATGCGTGCGGCCCGAAGGTCGAGACATGCGGCAGACTGGATAGAGAGGGGGAACGTGGCTTCGCTGGATCGAACCTGCGCACCGGGATCGGCGGGAACGGTCACAAAAGAAATCTCGTTTGGCGTCCAGCGCTCCACGAAAATCTTTTCGACCTCGCCTTTCTTCGCCGCTTCCTCCACCCGGATTTTATCGATGGAGTAACCCACCGACACATTCTTGATGATCTTGTCAGAGACCAGCCCGAACATGCGGTCGGCGGCCAGATCAATCCCGGCCTTCGGGAAACGGATGGTCGCCCACCCTTCGGCTTTCTCGATCCACGCCCGTTCAACAACGGCGATCTGCGAAAAGGTGGACCACCGGGAATGGCTGTCGAGAACCGGCGCACCCAAATTCATGCGCGTCAGGTCCAGCGCCCTTTCGCTGACGACAAGGATTTCATCGAACGGGACAGCCGTGTCCCATCCGGTGTAGCGCAGACGACGCACCGCAGCGCCGGTCGTAAATACCAGCGTAACGGTACGCGCCTCCGCATCGATAGAACTAACATTCAGGTCCTGCCCGCGAACCTGCATCGGCAGGGACGCAGGCGCTTTACGCAGTTCAAGTTTCGTCATCGTCGGGGTCCTTGTCGTCTTCCGACTTATCGTCGGGCGGGTCGTCTGTTTCGTCCCGCTGCTGTGCCTGCCCGGCCTGAGACATCCGCCGGGGGTCGCTGTCGAGAACAAGCTTGCGCTTGTCGATTTTCTGATTGTCGGACTGGATTTCATCCAGCACGTCATCCGGGTTTTCACCCATTTCGGCGATGACGCTGGACAGAGAGCGAAAGCCCGACCGCACTTCCTTGATGCGGGCGTTCACGTCTTTCAGCGGGTCGGCTGAATAGAAGCGCGGCGGCGACCATTCCACGGCGACCTTGGGCGTCTTGATGATTCCAGCGAAGTACGCGGCTTCGCAGAACCAATCCCAAATAGGCTGCAGCAGCATCGGAATGATGATGAGCCATTGAACGGCGGAGATCGTCCGGCGAAATCCTTCCAGCCCGATCTTGCTGGACGAATAGTTCACCTTGTCCAACCGGCCCGACATGATGGCATAGGGAACGCGCCAGCCCGCAGCGATGGTGTGCAGCATGGATGCTTTGTAAGGATCGTAGCTGTCCGTCACCGCCGGTTGCGAAAACTCCATGCCCCGGCCACCAACGGCATTGTAGAACATGCCGGGTTCGAATTTTTCGACACGCCTGCCGTTCACATCATAGATGCCGGGCTTGGCTGGACTGTTATCAGCCATAGGCATGCCAAGCTGGTCGCCTTCGTCGCCGCCGGTCATCACCCCTACAAGGCAGGCTTCCAGCCGCTTGCGCGTCAATTCCGCTTGCTCGTAAGACGCAAGATCGTAGGTATCCGCCATCGCTGGCGTTCCCCACGGCGCGCCCATCACCTGCGTGCGCTGCTTTTCGAAAGCATGGGCAATTTCGTCCGCAGGAACCGGCTCCGAAAAAATCATGGACTTCGGGTCGAAGAAGCTATTGCCCGGATGCGAACCGAACATCCAGTAAGCACGCTTCCTGCCGATGGCATCAAATTCGATGCCTTGGATGATCTTGCCACCATCGGAAAGAACACCTTCTTTGGTGGTGTCGATCAGGTCCGGTTCCAGCACCTGCAATTGCAACGGGACGGGCAGACCGTCTTCCAGCCTGCGACGGCGGCGGCGAACAAGGCCGTTCCCGCTTTCGAACATTTCGCGGGCCGTCAGGTTGACGATACCGTTGAAATCAAGGTCGCCGTCCGCATCACAAACCTTGCTCCACTCCGCAAAAAGCTTATTGAGCTTTTTATTTTTCGAGCGCGGAATAATGCCGTCGCCGATGGCGTGGGTAACAAGTTCGTGGATCGCCTTCGCAGCATAAGGATTGTTGCGGGCGAGATCGCGCATGCGGTTGCGCAGGGTCCGACCGGCGCGCGCAATTTCTGCGTCCGCCGATGTTGATGGTGCGCGCCTGCCGGATTTCAGGCGACTGGTTTCTGCGCCAGTGTAATCGCGAAGAGCATTCATCGCGAAGCGGCTTTTCGCACGCCGAAGGCCAGCTTCGGGCGAGAAATAACCAATAGTCCGGTCGAGAACGGTAGCGAGGCCCATCAGTCGAGCGCCGCATAAATGGTGCGGGAGCCGCCCGACCGGGTGGATTTCAGGGCGGCAAGTGCCTCCCTCATGTCTTTGAGAGAGTGATATTCCACCTCGCGGCGCGTGCCGCCAGAGTGGAATATCACCTTTCGCGCGCCCATTGCGATTGCATCTTCAAGCGCAGCAATTTGATCGTCTGTAGTCGCCATTATGCAAGCCACTCCGGTTTCGCGATTTCTTGTGTGTAGGTTGCGACCGCCGGTTCCGGCGGTGTCGAAAGCTCGCCCTCGCGGTGCGCCCAATTGGCATTGACCATCTGGCGGGCGGCGAAGGCATATACCGTGCAGTCAAGCGCCTCATGGCGTCGGCCCGGTATCGGAACGAACTGTCTGCTTGGCTGGCCGCGCAAATAGCGGACTTCCATCTTTTCGCCTGCAAGCTGCTCATACCAAACATCCGGCAGGTCTTTCGAAAACCGGATGGACTTGGGCCGTGCCAGCCTGCCGAAAATGTGGCTCTTGATGCCATCCACGCCGACGATGAAAAGGCGTCCGCCCTTCACGTTCGTTTTGGAGCGCTCAATCCATGGCCGGTTGCCCGCCGCGCCCTTGATCGCCAGAACGCGGCGATTGAAACGCGGGAATGCGAAGCGATAGACCGTTTCCATCGTTTCGCCGTCCGAGCTATCGACGCAAACGGCATCGACCTTGATCTTGCCGCCAAGTGGATGGTCCCATTGCGTCGTCAGGGCAACATCCAGTTCGGCCCATGTGGTATGGTCATCATAGCGACCCCACACGACGGTATGGCCGAGAACATAGGGGATGCCCTCTTTGTCCCAACCGACGAAGGTTGCTTCAAGACGGTCATCCTGTACGTCCACGCCGACCGTGATAATCAGGACTTGAACCGGGATATTCTCCAGCCCGAAATCTTCGGCGCGGCCCGCAAGCTCGATATCGTCCAGTTCGTCGCCGTCCTCTTTCCATCCTTGGGCAAGGATGGTGTTGACGAAGGTTTGCAGCGTCGAAGGGTCGTTTTTGACCGTGACGAATTCGCGCGCCAGCCGCCCCCAGGAGGCGTTAGGCAAAAGCGATATCAGGGCGTTCATGCGGAAACCGGCATGGTCCTTGATTTCCGGTCGAAGAGCGCGCCAGCGGCCATTCGCCACCATGCCCGGCTTGTGCCGTTCCTCCACAACAGAACCGCATTCGACGCAAACATAATACGCCTTTTCGGGTTCGCCTTCGGGCCAATGGATATCGGCCCATGTGATTTCATGAAAGTGACCGCACTCGGGGCAAGGCACCTCATAAATTCGCTTGTCCGATTGCTCATAGGCCCGCAACACATGGCTGGTCGCCTCGTAAACAGGCGTCGAACCCATGACAATCTTGCGGTCCGCAAAGGACAGCGTGCGGCGTTCCGCCAGCAAGATCGGCGACCCTTCCTTCGTCGCATCCATGCCGTCCGCCTCGTCAATGAAGAGGATGCGAACATTGTGACGGCGCAGGTTGCGCGGTGCCTTGGCGGCAATGACTTTCAGGAAGCCGCCGGGAAAGCGACGGGCAAGAAGGGTGTTGCGTCCGCCTTCGCTGGTATCGCCGGTCAAAAGACCGCGAAGCGCTGGCGAGGCATCGAAAATCGGTTCAACGTCCGAAACCATATAGTCGCGGCAGTCGGCCTCTGTTGGCAGAAGCGAAAGGATCGGCGACGGATCGTTCGAACAGAAGCTTGCCATTGCGCTGGTCAGCAGCGTCGTGAAGCCGACGCGGACCGGCTTCACCAGCGTTACGCGCTCAATCGCGCTATCGCCAATGGCATCGGCAATTTCGCGCTGCGGAGGCCAGAGGCGAACCTTGCCGGTCAGCGATGAAACGCCTTCCGGCAGATGGACGGTATGTTCAATCCATTCCGACAGCCGAAGTTTCGGCGGCGGCAACAGGCTGTCCCATACCGCTCGCCGCAATGTCGCCAGCGCCGTTGTCATCGTCCTCGTCACCAAGTTCGGTAAGCGCCGACCGGATTTCTTCGCCGATCAGGTCCACATCGTAGGTCGTGAGATGCGGGAGCATCTGCCGACAGCGCGAAGGCACCGACAGAACAGCGTTGCGGATGCGTCGGCCTATCGAAACCCACTCGTTCCGCACGTCCGTCATCGAAATCAGTTCGCCGCGCATGGCTGCGTTTTTCATGGCCGTCTGGTCGGCCTGTTCGCGCGCCAGTCGGGCGCGTTCAGCAGTCAGAACATCCGCGCCGTCACCGCCACGACCGGCGGCAACACCACGCAAATGCTCACAGTAAAGCTGGATGGACTGGCGAAGATCGAAGCGATTCCGTTCTGTCTTCACCACGATTCCACGCTCTACGAAATCCGATACCGCCCGCTTCGAAACCTTCAGCAGTTCCGCCAGTTCGGACGCGGTGATTTCGATATCGAGCGAGGGCTTTTCCGGTTCGGCAGGTGCCGTTTCGGTAAGCAGCGGGAGGCTTTCGCCAGCTTCCGCATGTTTCTTGTGCGATTTGGCCGCGAAACTCGGGCTGACGTTGAATTTTGCCGCCGCCTCCCGAACCGTGTGGCCCTCGTCCATGAAGACCACGACCTGTTCACGCAACTCGTGAGGATAGCTCTTTGCCATCTGATTCCGATTCCACTGAAAGGGCGGTGGAACCCCCCTATAATTTTCTTCACAGAGCGAAATCCCGCAGTCGCCCACACCCGCTACTTGGCCTCTTTTGAGGGAGGACCCAACCGAGGGGGGGATGGGGCGGGTCGAGGTCGGGGGTCGGGGTGGCCGATCAGGGGACCAGCTTGGCAAGGGCGGCTTCGACCCGCTCTTTCAGCAAGGGCGCTGCTATCCGCTGGAATGCTTCCGCTGTTGCGCCGCTGGTCATTTCCTTCGGGATGAAGACGCCCGAGCGGGCGAAGGTGATCTTCGTGCCGGAGCGGTTGAGCCGGTAATAGGCATGGCCGTTAAACTGCGCCACCGGCTTACGGTCAGGGAACTGTCCACCACGCAGGAACGCGCCGGGATAGAGCGTCGGCTTTCCGAATGGTCGAGCCACGACACCGGCTTCGGTTTCCTTTGGGCGCAGATATTTGAGGCGAATGTTTCCGCCCCGCGTGGTCATGTCGTAGACGTAGCGGCCCGGCTTCGCGGTTGCCGGATTGCCGATGGCCTTAACGATGGTGGCGCGCGGCAAGCCCGTCTGTTTCGTCAGTTCGCGAATGACAACGGTTTTCGTCCTGTTGCCGACCTGATTGACGATACGCGGCAAAACTGTCGGAAAGCGCCGTTTCAGTTCCGCTATCCGGTCGCCGTATTCCGCAAGATTGCGGTCGGCCCATTTCATGGACAGAACAGCCATCGTCAGATTTTCCCGGAAGTTGCCTACACCCTATGCAAACGAAAAAGGCGACCGGGTTAGGGTCGCCTTCGCTCAAGTCCGCCGATGATATAGCTGTCGCACTGGCCTTGAATCGATCTCTCTGGCGAGAGGGTCAAGGCAGGGTCCGCCCCGGCTTACCAGCGTGGAGGTTTTTAGAACCCCACTCGCCGGTCGAAACCGGCGCGCCTGCACAGGATCAGCAGATCATCCTGCGCTATGCATAGTCACAACTGTTCGAGCAATGCAAGAGGGGCTTCGATGGTCGAAACCTTGCCGAACACGTCCACCGCCACCACAGCGCCGGTAGCAACGCGCTCGCCGTCAACGGTCCGATCCTTGCGCAATTTCAGGATGGTGCCGCCGAAACTGGCGAAGGGGCCAAGCACGAAACGGACCTTATCGCCGCGCTTGAACTGTTCGCAGTGCTTCACGTCAGGCGCAGTCTCGTCATCGCCGAAAGCCTTGAAACGATTCATTTCCTCGTCTGATACACGATGAGGGTGAACCATCCCGCCAACGAAGCCCGCGACACCTTCCAGCCGGGCAATACCGCAGACTGCGGCGGGAGAATAGACGATGTTGACCAGTACATATCCCGGCAGAAGAGGACGCGAGACAGCAGGGATAATGCGACCGCGAACGACCGTTTCACCGATGGTTTCGAGCGGGAGAAAAACTTTCACGCCAGCTTTCCGAAGGGCGTCTTCAACAGCTTTTTCCGCCTTATGCTTCGTCTCCACCACGAACCATTCGTGTTTCCCCGGCTGATTCTCCGCCGCCATGGAAAGCATGGTGACGTTGAGTCGCTTCGTGTTCTGCATCTGGTCGAACAGAGAAGCAAAACGCGACAGGTCATAAAGCTCCGGGTTGACCGGCTTGCTGGCGGCATAAATCTTCACGTTATGCATCATTGGTGCGTCCCTCGCTGATGGTGGAAAGAAATTTGGAAAGCGCGGCATCAACTGCCGCTTCGAGATCGTCAGCCCCGTCATCGACCGGGGGGAAGTAGACCCATTCGGGCGGATGTTCGATAAAGGGCCAGCCGTTGCGTTCATGCAGGCGCTTCCAAGCCGCGAACACATCGCTGTCACGATGCACCTGCCGGAAGTCCTGCACCAACGGGAGAAGCGAGAGCGAAGTGTTGAAAGGCTCGCGGCGACGGGCAAGGTCACGCATGGTGTTGACGAGCGGCCAGCCATTGTCACGGCGCTTTTCGAACAGAAGCTGTTCGCGGGAAATCATGCCCTTGGCGATGCGGGTTTCGTCAAAGCTGGTCACATACAGCAGGCCGGTCGGCTCTTTCGACAAAGCCTCAAAGCGCGTTCCCATCCAGAGCTTGCCGCAGACCTTGGCAATCCCATGGGTGTTGACCGGCTCCACAAGAACATGTTCCGGCAGGTCGCGCCAGTGACGGTTTTTGAGGTAGACCGCTGCGGCCATCAGGTCGGCAGGCTTTGCCCAACGAAGATAGGCGGGCGTCCGCTCCACACACTCGGTCCGATCTTCGGGGGAAAGAGCGAACCATGCGTTGCGGGCATATTCGATATCGCCCTTTTTCCACGTCGCGAACCACAGCGTGAAAGCGTGCTCTATCTTTTTTCGATCAACCTTTTTCAAAACTCCCTCTTCCGCGCCAGCGGCTGGAGAGTTTTCTGGAATGTTAGTTGGAAGATTCTTATCTTGGTGGAACTCCTCCACCACCTTCCGGTCGTCATTTCCACCACCTTCGGGAACGATTTCCACCGCCTTTTCCGGCGAACGCGGTGGAACTGCTCCACCACCTTGAAAGGTGCGGGCATCGTCGGAACGTGGTGGAGGATTTCCACCACCTTCGCTGTCTTCGCTGCTGGCGGCATTGCCGGAAAGGTCGCGGCCCGGCCAGCGCGCAACATATTCATTCCGCTTCCATTTCTGGCCGCGAAAACCGTGTTGCGCGACGACAATCCAACCGCTTTCTTCGGCGATTTCGAGGTGTTTCAGGACGGTTTTCTTGTCGAGGCCCGTCAGGTCCACCAGTTCTGAAATCGGCGGATAGCAGGAACCGCCGGTCGCATCCATTTTCAGGCCAAGGGTATGCAGCACAAGGCGCGTGATCGGCGGCAGGCCGGATTTACCGACCGCGTGACGCCAAGACCATGCGCGCGACATTGCGCCGTGATCCGGTTCCATCACTGTGAACCGCCTTTCCGCACCACGTCGCGCAGGAAAGAGCGCACGGCATGGACGCCGAGAACGACCGTATGCGGCAAACCGCCGTCCGGCAGGCGCGTGGCGTTGATGGCCGCAAATTCCACGTCCAGCGCGTCCACGCCGAGCGAGAAATGCGCTTCCTGCAAAACGCGGCGGATGGTGGTGTGGTCGCGGTAGATGACGCCCTGCGGCGCGCGCAAAAGCCAGTCCGCGCGCGCCGCGTCCGTCTGGCAGTCCGCCAGAATTTCAACGATAGGCATAAGGTCGGTCATCGGCTGATTTCCCGCTCTACCTTGCGCGCCAGAACGCGGTAGCTGTCCATGGCCTTGCAAAGATCGCCGTGCGCCCGGCGCTGGTCAGCAGCGGCCTTTTCGGCGCGTGCGGTCGCTTCCTCGCAAGCGAGGAACGCCCCTTCAACCAGCTTCGTCTCTTTCAGGAACTCATCATAAAGCGGGTTCGAGCCTGCCGGGCCGAAGAACTGGTCGCGAACCTGCGCCACCCAATCGCGCGGAACGCCCAAATCCTTCGCCACGGCAGCATCCGTCCAGGGGGATTTATAGGCGTCCTTGCCATACACCTCGTCCAGCTTGTCATTGATAATCCGGCGATCATCACGGGTCATTTCGCGGGGCTTGTCTGCAATCGTCGCTACCGTGTCCACCATGGCTTTCTGTCCTTTACGCTTGGCCGGGCTGGCATGAATCGGGCAAAAATCCTTGCGCGGATTGTTGCCGACCACCCATCCCTTGTTCTGGAAATGCTGAGTTGCCGCGATTGGCGGCTTGCGATTGACCCCGGTTTGATGCGGGAAATAGGCGACAGCGCCGCAGCAGGCGCACGTGATCTGCATGGCCTTGGTGGACTTGTCGCCGTAGGAAATGGAAACTTCTGGAAAGATGCGGTCGCTCACACGGAAACCCTTTTTTTCCACGCGTCGAAGTCCGCACGCAGGGCGATGAAAGCCGTCTGCGCGCGTTCGTTCGTGTTGAGTTGTGTTTTGCTGGCGATGCCGAGCAGACTTTTCAGCACCGTGTCGGCATGCGTTTCGTTGTAAATCGCGCGGGTCTTGTCCCGCCTTTCAAGAAAGCGGTGAAACAGCGGCTCCGAGCAAAGGAGATCGGCAACAGCGGCAAAGTCACCTTCACGCAAACCGCCTTGACGTTCCTGAGCGCCATCATGCCGGACACGGATGGCTTCATACGACGCCAGCCGTTCGCGCGCCGCCCGGACCGCATCTTCGTTCCCGGCGGAGATAGCCGCAGCGAGCCGTAGCTTTGTGGTGTGAATTACCGGGCCGAACCGATCTGTTTCGATGGCGCCAAATTTGACCGCAAGTGCGCGCTTCGAGGACGCGATATCGAAATGAACCCAACTGGCGTTCCGATGCTTGCCAAACGAAAGAACAGGATGCCCCTGAATCCACTTGCGCTGCACACCAATGCGGTCCGCCATAGCCAGCAGTTCATCATCCGAATCAGCCCACATGTGGCACATCACCATGTTGCCGAACGGGGCGCGCATGTCGTCAACGTAAACGCTCATGCCGCCTCGCTTTCCGCCGTCTCGGCGGCTTCCTGCGGCTGGAAATCCTTCCAGTCCACGCGGCGCACAATGGTGGCGCTGCCGTAGTTTCCGGCCTCGTCACGTTCCCATACGAACCACGCCGTATTCATGCGGCTGCTGGCCTTATTCCCTTCCCACCCGTCGCGGTGCATCATCGGCAGGCGGCGCTTGAAGACGTAGACGCGGGCGGGCGGGCAATCGTCCATGACGAAATTCCGGTCGTCATCCGCAAACCCGCAAAGGAAATTCAGGTTGAGCAAAAGCGCCATTTTGCGCGGCTTGTAGACCCGCAGGGCGTGGGCTACGAACGCATTCAGTACGTCGCCGTAAGGCGGATTGGTGACGATATCGTATGAGCCGGCTTCCAGCGGTTGCGAGGTCAAGAAGTCCTGCACCGCCTGCAATTCGCCGTTGCTGTCCGCCGTGCCGTAATCGTTGATATCGGCCAGCACGACGCCGTAGAGAAACGCTTCCAGCATGCGCGAGATGGCACCGCGCCCGCAGGCAGGCTCGAACACGGTCGCGGTGAATTCTTCCAGCGCCAGCAGCGTGAACATCGCTTCCGGCGGCGTCTCATAGAGGTTCGCGCCGCGTTCTTCCTTCGTGGCGCTGGCTGTGCCGACCGCCGCGCGAAGATGGGCCTTCGTCGGTTCCAGCCCGGCAGCAAGCCGCGCCTGAATGGCCCGTTCGACAATGCCGGGTTCACGATGTTCCGCCGCAGCAAGCTTGCGGGCTTCGTGGATTTCCTTGCGGGACAGGCCAGTTTCATCGGACGTAAAACCGTTTCCATCGGAAACGGTTTTGGGCCTTCCGCCTACCGACGCTTGGCCTGCCGCCTGCGCTTCGTCCCATTTGTCGGCGATCAGGATTTTCGCGCGTGCTTCTATCAAGAGCGCGTCGGCCTGCATGCGCCGGGCCTTGGCAATCAGCTTTTCAGTTGCTCCGATCTGTTCGGCGAACTGCGCGGCGGTTTTTGCCTGATTATAGGCGACCGACGCGACGATGCGGGCGTTCATAACGTCGCCTTCGTCCAGCAGCGCACGCGCCCGCTCTACCGTGGCGACCAACCCGGAAGCGTCCACGACCGGCACCACGGCGGTTTCCGTTTCGCGTTCCGGCGTGTCGCCCGGTTCCGCAATACCTTCAAGCATCGCCAGCATTTCGCGGGCGCGGTCGGTCGGGTAATAGGTCTTGCCGTCTTTCTTATCCCGCGTCAGGTAACCATTACTGACTGACTTATTCGCGCTGATACCCTGTTGCTGCGATTCGACTGTCACAACACCATCGCGAACGGCGGTGGTAATAATCGCAACAGCGTTCGGGCCGGGCTTGGGAAGCTTGACTTGCTTGTAAGGGGCCATCAGTGCGACCTCATCAAACGATCAAGGTACGCTTGTCCCAAGCCGGTAAGCTTGGCAGTCTCTCCATCGGCGGTAATGTGGAGATAACCACAGCTGCGGCATTCTTCGGCGACGATATGGTAAGCAAGGCCAAGAGCGGACAAATCCAACCTGCCGCCTGCGCTTTTCACATGCCGCAAAAAGCCCCTTGCACGTTCGGACAAGGGGCGCTTCATCAGTTCGGTGATAGCCGGATCGGTCTGGCGCTTCATTCCGCACCCCCGACGACGCTAAGCCCGACCTTGTGACCGCCCTTCGCTTTCACACTGGCGAGCGCCTTGCGAAATGCCGCCAGACCAGCTTCCAGTTCGGCTGCGTCACGATCCATTTTTGTCGCTTCGGCTGGCGTCACCACCATGTCGGCAATCGCAACCGCGCCGCCGGAAATCAGGTCTCCGGCCTTACGGACCATTTCGGAATAGGTGACGACGACGCATTGTTCGGCGGCGCGCTCATTTTCCGGGTCGGCCAGCCGCCGCCCGTTAAGTTCCGCCATCGCGGAGGTGACGACAGGCACGCCGCATTCGCTTTCCAGCGCATAGACGGCGTGCAGAGGCATCAATTCCGGGTCGGTCGCATTGTTCATGCGCCCGATGTGGCTTTTCGAGATCGAGGAAATTTCCGCAGCACGCTCGATACCGCCCACGAGGCGGATAAGGTCACGTTGCGCGGCTTTGATGCGGTGAAACCATGCGTTTGAAATCATGAGACAATACCTTTCCCGCGCCGGGAAAATCCCGGCGTTTTTCCCGTGGTGGGAATTGATTGGAGATGAGAGTTTCAGGGCGTCAGGAAGTTACGGAGGCCCACATGCAAAACGAGAGTTGCCCGCGCCGGGCGAGAAGAAGGAAAGCGCACCGGCGCGGGTCGCAGCAGGCCGGGAGGATTGGCCGCGCGAAAGGGAAAAGACGCCGCTCATTCTGCGGCCTCCAACTCAGCGGGTCCGAACACGTCCGCGCGCTGAATATGGCGGGAGACACCGAAGGCTTTTTCTAGCTTCAGGACATGCTCAGGCGGAATTGCCTTCCACTGCGCCACCGCTTGCGGGGTTACCCCAATCGCGCGCGCAATCGCGCTAGCGCCGCCTGCGGCACCTTTTACTGCGATTAACCCATTCTGATTGAGGTTCGTTTCCATGAGCGCGATTAAAAGCACAGCTTTAAAACAGATGCAAGCTATACTTAAATGGACGAAAGATGAAAGTTCCCCTTTCATCGCGCCCATGGATCACATCGAACTTAGAAAAAAAATCGGCCAAGCCATTAGAACCGCACGTATTCGGCGCGGCTTGGTTATGCGCGATCTAGCCGAAGCGGGAGGCGTCAGCACTGGCGCGGTCGGCAACTGGGAACGCGGCGCGAATGCTATTGCGATGGAGCATCTGCAAGCGATTTCGCAAAAGCTGCGAATCGATCCTGTCGCGCTCAGCAACGGTTCGCTGCGGTATCTCGATGAAGAGGAAGCCCTCGCCGACGCCGAACAAGTCACAGATTTCGGACCTGCGCCGACAGGCCCTATGGACGTGGAGGTCTTGGGAGTGGCGGTCGGCGGAGATGACGGAGATTTCACCTTGAATGGCGAAGTGTCCGGGTACGTTCGAAGGCCCCCAGGAATTGCGCACCTCAGGAAAGTTTTCGCACTCCACGTACTCAGTGACAGCATGATTCCAAGATATGACCCCGGCGAACTCATTTATGTCGGTGGGCGCGAGGCTGTAGCTGGCGATCACGTAGTGATTGAAATGTTCCCCGACGATGGCGCGACGGTCGGCAAGGCATACGTGAAGAAGCTGAAAGGGCGGACGAAGGGCGCAATAGTCTGCGAGCAATACAATCCGCCTAAGGAACTGCAGTTCAATCAATACGCCATCAAGAACATGTGGCGCATCATCCCGCTTCGCGAACTGCTTGGTTATTAATGCGCCAAGCCTCCGCTCTGATACGGTCGTTTTCGAACGAAAAAGCTGCTTGGATCGACACATTTCGACCGTCAAGCCCCTCCGACTGGCACGCCGAGCAGACTAATCGACTGCCTAATTCTGCGATTTGAGTGGACGGACCAATCCCACGCAATCGGTAAAGCTCCTGCGGCTTCCGCCAGCGCATACGGCCACAATCCCCGCACTCAATTGAAAGCGAAAGCACTTGGCTTAGTGTCGCAGCGGCACCCGATTGCATCCATTTCTCTCCGTCCTGTTCTCGTTGTGTTCTGATAATTGATTCTTTTTCCTGAGTTGTCGAATCGTTTTTTAGTGCTTTCGTTTTAAAGTATGGCTTGCAAACATTTTAAAGCTGTGCTTACTATTGCCGCCATCCGAGCCGCCAAACCTCTCTGTGGCTCGGGCAGACTGCCGGGCGGCGCACCCTCGAAATGTGAACATGCCGCCCGGCTTCCTCAACGAAAGAAGGATGGAGCCTTATGCTTGCAATGTTCAAAAGCCTCGTCGGAGACAAGGCAAAGAAGTTTTCCGGCAAGACCGATTTTCTGGAAGCGGTTTGCTCCGCTTCCGCCCTCGTCGCCACGGCTGACGGCGACCTTGACGACAGCGAACTTCTTGCCGCCGTCGCCGCGGTGAAATCCAACGCCGCTCTTTCCGGCGCGTTCGATGCCCGCGCCATCGAAACCACGATGGACAAGATGTGCAGCCGCGCCGTTGGCCGCGTGGGCAAGGCCGGTCTTTTCAAGGAAATCGAAGACATCAAGGCCGACCACGATATGAGCGAAACCGTGCTTCTGGTCGCGCTGGACGTGGCAGACAGCGGCGGCATTTCCGACGACGAAAAAGCAGTGCTCGCGAAGATCGCGTCCACTGTCGGGCTTGATCTGGCCAAGTACCTCTAACCATGGCGACCGCGAAGAATATCGCCTTGGCGACGGCGGCGGGCCTTCTTGTCACCATGCAGGCCCTCGTCTTTTCCTTCGCCATGGACCTCGTTTCCAGCGTTCTGCTGGTCGCAATCGGCTTCGTCGCAGGCCGCTTGTCCCGCTGAAAAGCCCTCCCGAGCATGAGGCAAAAAGGCTCACCCCAACCCAATCAGGAGATACCGGAATGCGCATCAACACCGCGAACGACACCGAATTGACGCAGGCAATGGCGGACGCCATCCAGCGCGTGGGCGAAGGCTGCACCAAAGCCGACCTTCGGGAATGGTTCACCGCCGATGAAATCCACCGCTGCGGCGATGCAGCTATTGCCCGCTTCCACGACATGCGCGTTCAGGACGCACGCGAGGCCGCCTGATGCCGTTCGGCGATGGCCTTCGGGCCATCATCCAACAGCATCAACGGAGAAAGACATGAACAAGGAACGCCGCAAGGAAATCGCCCGCGCCGCCGCAATGATTGATGAGGCCAAGGGCATATTGGAAACCTGCCGCGACGAAGAGCAGGAATATTACGACAACATGCCGGAATCATTTCAGGACGGCGAAAAAGGCAGCACGGCTCAAGAGGCGATTGACGCGCTTGAGGAAGCCGTTTCCAGCCTCGAAGACATCACCGCCAACATCAGCGATTTCACAGCCTAGTCATCCGCTCCGGTTTCCGCCTCGCGCGAGGCGGTTTCCCGAACGGATGGAGACAGCCTTGATCCAGATTTACCCCATGATTCCGACAGAGCGCCCGCATCAGGCAACGCCGCCCTATGGCCGGTTCTTTCTCGCCTGCGCTTGCGCCGTCCTCATCCTCGCCATCATCGGCGGCGCGGCACTTTGCGCCACCAGCATCGCCGAAATCAAGCGCCACCACACCGCCGCCGGGCGCGCGTGACCATCCTCCAAACCACAAGGAACCATCCGCATGAAGAAAATACGCGATGCCTCCACCATCATCGGCATGTTGGAAAACGGCCAGCTAAACCCCGCCTTTTCCGCTGAGATTGGCCAGACGCTGGAAAAGCTTTCGGACATGTCCGAAGCCAACCCCATGCAGAGTTTCAAGGGTTCCGTGACCCTGAAACTTTCCCTGTCCGTCAAGGACGGCATGGTGACGATTGCCGCCGACATGGAATCCAAAACCCCGAAGCTGCCGCGCAAAAACTCGGTCTTTTGGGTCGTCGAAGACGGCGCGCTTTCGACCGAGCATCCCCGCCAGCACGATATGTTTTCGCCGCGCGAAGTCTCCGCAGGCTGATTTCCCAACTTTAGCAACCGCGACCGGCCCTTGACCGGCGCACCAACAGAGGAACCGAAATGGACCAACTCACCCAAACCGCCGTCGCCGAGATCGCAAAGCTTGCGGCGCAGACCAACGCTGCGATTGTGCAGGTTCCGGCACCTGCCGACGCCAAGGGCATCCCCTCTAACGTCCCGGCGCTGCTGGACCCGACCAGCGGTAAGCTGTCGGACGTGTCAGCAGTGTTTGCGCCGTGGCGTACTCGCCCGGAGCGCAAGCATGGCACCGCCAATGTTGAAACGCTGGATTCCTTCGTCCAACTTGTCGAGCGCCACAAGACAGACAACAGCGTTATTTTTGCTGTTACGGACTGGCGCAGCCCGGCCTTTACCGCAGTTATCGACTATCATGGCGATGACCCGGACAACGGCAAGCACCGCGTGCACTATGCGTTTCCGCTTTCCGAAGAATGGAAAGCTTGGCAGGGCATCAATGGAAAAGCGCTGACGCAAAACGAGTTTGCGGAGTTTGTAGAAGACCATATTGCCGAACTGGCCGCGCCGGACTCGGATGAGGTTAAAGACCTCGAATTGCTGTTCCGGGCAAAGATCGCCTACCCGAATGAACTGGTAGTGCTTTCGCAGGGCTTGCAGATCAACGCTGAAACCCGCGTCAAGACCGCCGTGAAATTGCAGACCGGCGAAAGCCAGATCGTCTTTGAGGAAGACCACAAGAACGCAAACGGCGATCCGATCACCGTGCCGGGCGTATTCGTCCTCAATATCGCGCCGTTTTTCCAGGGTGAAAGCATCCGTTTGCCCGTGCGCCTGCGCTACCGCCTTCGCGAAGGCAAGCTTTCGTGGACGTGCATGCTTTACCGGCCCGATGTCCACATCACCAAGGCCGTTACCTTCGCCCTGTACGAAACCGCCGCAGAACTTGGCCTGCCGAAGTTCGCGGGCAAGCCGGAAATGGCGGCGTGATTTAACCCGGAGCGCGGGCGGTCGCCGCCCGCTTCCATCCAGCCGGAAGGAGCGAGAACATGAAGCAGCAGCTAACCCATGACCAAGCAGGAGCCCAATCGCTGCTCTTTCGTGTCTGCTTCGATGACAGTTCAACAGTTCCGGTCAACAAGCGCCGTTCGAAAGTCAAGGTGATGGGCACGCCCTCAAGCCGGTGCGCTTTAGGTGAGCTTCGGCCCGGATTCAAGTTCACTCACCAGTTTGTAATTGTAACCCTCGAACGCCCATATTTGTCCGAGGATCCTGTGATGCCAAGGAATGACGATACGTTGATCCATCGGATAGACCCCGAGTCCCGACAAGGCGTCATTATAGGCTTTCGCATCGAGCGCCCGAAAAACCGGTGGCTCATCACCAGCAATGCGAGTCATTTTTGCTTGCCAGATTGCGTGCTCGGATTGGCCGGAATTTGGAATTTCTTCTATTTCGGCCAGCAGGTGATAATAGTCGCGCTGCAATGCTTGGTGATCCCTCGCTTTGCCGGAGAAATCAAAGACCAATTGCATGGCACCTACTACAGCAGCAGCAAACCCGGCATAGCCGCTCCACTGGTTGAAGTTAACAGACTTGAACAAGTCAGCGGCAGCAGACGCGCCAAAAATGATGACGAGGAAGCTGAACCAACGGTTCCAGCGATCGAAGGTCAGCCGTCTGGACGTGTGGTAAAGCGCATTACGCAATACGTTCAAGCGGATCAAGTTTCGGTTTGCAGCGTCCTCGTCCATATGATCCTCATTTTTTCGGGGGTGGTGGTGATGAGGTCGGCTGACGCGGCCCCACTGGTCCGCTATTCGGTGTCGGCCTCATCCCTGATGGCTGTCGAGGGCCGAGCCCTCTCTTCTCAATATCTACCATTTACAATCGTCTCCATGTGGTTCGGTCACTGGGGATGCAGGAACCGGCTTGCTTGTCGGAGCAAGTCGGTTCCAACTGTCGTTATAATTGCATGTGTAGAGAATGCACTCAATCGCGATTTGAAAGCTGATTTCATACGCGAATAGGAATTTGTCGTCGAGGAGATGAGGACTTGACCATTTCCGCTGAGATCAGATCAAGCGCCTGCCCGCTACCTCCAGTTCTCGGACTAAGCCGCGAACAGGCCGCTGCCTATATCGGCGTTTCCAAATCCCTGTTTGACGAAATGGTGGCCGATGGCAGAATGCCGAAGCCGAAGAAGGCTAATAGCCGTACCATTTGGGACAGGCGGTCACTCGAAAGAGCCTTTAGCCGCTTGCCCGGAGGGGAGGGCGATGAAAATGAGGAGTGGGATTTCGCGTAAATGCCCAAGAAATTCGCCAAGAAATATGTAGTCGAAGATCGAACCGGGGGCAGTCTCCGGTTTTATTTTCGGCGGAAAGGCCAACCGAAAATCCGGTTGCCCGGTCTGCCGGGCACCGATGAATTCAACGCGGCTTATTACGCGGCGTTAGAAGGCGTCCAGAAAGAGGAAACCGCCGGTCCGAAGATGGCGGGGAAGGGGACATTCCGCTGGCTATGCCAACTCTATTTTCAGAGTGCGGAATACAAGCAACTGGACAGCAAGACCCGATATCGCCGCAAGCTGATTGTCGAGGCCATGTGGAAAGAGCCAATCAAGAAGGGCGATAAAAAGCTTTTTGAGGACGTGCCAGTTCCTGCGTTCACGGCAAAAGCCGTTCGCGTTCTTCGGGACCGAAAGGCGGAGACGCCGGATGCCGCCAATAGCTGGCTTAAAGCGCTACGCGCAATATTCGCGTGGGCGACAATGCCCGCTGTGGAATTGTGTGCAGTTAATCCCGCCCGCGATATCCCGTACTTCAAAACCGGATCGGAAGGTTTTCATTCTTGGACTGAGGATGAGGTTGACCAGTTCATTGCGAAACATCCTATCGGGACGAAAGCTTATTTGGCTCTGATGCTGATGCTTTATACCAGCCAGCGCCGCAGCGATATCGTGCTGTTTGGAAAGCAGCATATGACAAAGGGCTGGCTCCGGTTCGTTCAGGAGAAAGACAAGAAGAGGAAACCCCGCAGATTGGAAATGCCGCTTCATCCAAATCTGGTGAAGGCTATTGAGGCTGGGCCGTGCGGCGATTTGACCTTGCTTGTCACAGAGTTTGATAAGCCCTTCACGTCAAATGGCTTTGGCAACTGGTTTCGTAAACGATGCGATGAAGCCGACCTTAAACACTGCAGCGCCCACGGGTTGAGGAAGGCCGCTGCTGCCCGGCTCGCAGATCGCGGCGCGACCGAACATCAGATTATGGCAATCACCGGTCATACAACATCGAAAGAGGTAATCCGCTATACCAAAGCGGCTCGCCAAAAAGTGCTCGCGAAGAGCGCCGTTAAGCTTATGGATCAAGCTGTAGACGACAGCGAAGACTGACCAAAAGCAGAACAAAAGTGTCCAACTTTTCTACGTGGTGTAAACTACTTGGACATTTCGGACCGGAAAACCTAAGGAAATCAATGTGATTTTTAGGTAATGGTACCCCAAGCCGGGATCGAACCAGCACTCCTTTCGGAACCGCATTTTGAGTGCGGCGCGTCTACCAATTCCGCCATTGGGGCAACGGTGGTAATGTCACGGCGTCTATCACGGGCGAGACCCTGCGTGCAACCCCAAAAGCTGGAAATTTGCGCGTTTGAGCGTGTAACTTCGCGCCTTTCAAATGGTAGCTCATCGCTGCCATTCCTTGGAATTTTAAGCGTTTCGCTGTGCCTGAGCACCAGGTAGGGCGTGGACGGGCGGGCCGCTGGCTTCCGGTATGGCGCTCGTCGTTTCCCACCATTGGCCGAGAGAGTCGATCAGCGGTACAAGCGTGTTGCCCGCGGGGGTCAGGTCGTATTCGACGCGCAACGGATAACCCTGAAACTCTGTCCGTTGAACGATGCCGGCGTCTTCCAGTTTGCGCAATTCCAGTGCGAGCATCTTATGCGAGATCGTCGGGTTGTCCCTGCGCAGATCGCTGAAGCGTTTTGTGCCATCCTTCAGGTAGTAGATCAGGAGCGTCGGCCAGCGCCCGCTCAGGACCTGCATGGCCTCCTCGATGGGGCAACGGGATACAAGGTCTTTCATCAGCGCCTCGTGGTTACAAAAAGGTTCGTAATTTACTTGGCGCCACCCGGCGCTAAGTTCAACCCGCTGCGCAGCGCCCTCGAAACTGAGAGTATAAAAAATGGAACCGATTTTACTTTATGGCTTCCCGGCGGGAAGTTCGATGGGGCTTGTCGCGGCGCTTGAGTGGCTTGGCAAGCCGTACAGGCTTTGCCGGGTGGATATGCTCGGTGAAATGCGGCAGGCACCCTATAAGCGTATCAATCGACGCGTCGAAACGCCCGTCCTTATCACGGACAGGGGCGAGATACTGACCGAGACGATGGCGATCGCTGCATGGCTGGAAACACGCGACACCGAGCGGCGTATCAGTTTCGATCTCCATTCACGGGAGGCCGAGCTGATGCATCAGTTTATGGCGTTCATCAACACCGACTTCACCGGCGCTTTCACCCCGCTGTGGGTTGCGCTTGAGATGGAGCCGCCGAACCCGGCCCTGCAATCGGCTCTTCGGCAGTATGGAACGGACGCCGTGATCAGACGGCACGACCTGCTGGAGGAGATGATTGGCGTCACCCCCTTTGCAATCGGCGACAGGCCGAGCCTCGCGGATGGAATCCTGGTCGGTGTCGCCCGCTGGCTGGAGATTCACGATGTGGCTGACCCGGGCCGGTGGCCAAAGCTAGCCGCGTTGCGCAGGCGTCTCGAGGCTGATCCCGCTGTTGTCTATGCGGGTGGCCTGGAACGTGGAGAGCCGGCTAAAGGCAATGGAAGCTGCCGGGGCCATGTTGATCTCGCAACGCTTGTCGAACGGTTCGGAAACTGAAGAGGGCAGCGTGGACGGATTTTACCGCCCACGCTGTCTCGAAATGATACATCCTCGGTTGCGTTTTCATGATAATTTTAGATAGTTCTAATAAATTAGTATGTACGCAATTGCTAATTGAATTTATAATGGCCGGGTGGAGTTTCCACGCGGGGCGGGAGTAGCCAACTCATAGGGAGGAAATTATGAGGGCTTTTTCTCGCAATTTATTATTGTCTGCCTGCCTGATCCTGCCGGTCAACGCCCACGCGCTGGATATAGGGATCGGTGGAGAGAATGGGGTTAATGCGAGCGTGGGTGGTAATGGCAGCGGTGGTCTCGGGGTCGATGCTTCCGTTGGTGGCAGCGGCGGCGTCAACGCCAGTGCCGATGTCGGCGGCAGAAGCGGCGGCGGATTGGGCGCGGATGTCAACGCTTCGGTTGGTGGCAGCAATGGGGTCAATGCGGATGTCAACGCATCCGTCGGCGGTTCCAGCGGGGTCAATGCGGGCGTGAACGCCTCCGTTGGCGGCTCCAACGGCGTCAATGCCAATGTCGGCGCAAATGTCGGCGGATCCAGCGGCCTGGGCGTTGATGTCGGTCTCGGCATTGGCGGTTCAGGTTCCACGGGCAATCCCGGTAATCCGGGCAATCCTGGAAACCCGGGCAGTCCGGGAAATCCGAACAATCCCGGCAAATCGGGGCCGGTAACGCCTGGCGCCATGCGTAACGCCATTCAGGCTTATAACGACATGTCGCGCACCGAGCAGATCAGGCTCGCCCGGCGTTGCATCGATATTCTGGGTGGCGGATACGATGCAGCTTTGACGCAATTGTGCAAGATGATCCGGACGGCCTCGCGCTGAAGCTGGACCCGAACAATCCGGAGGATGCCGTTGGCGTCCTCCGGCCTCAGTTACCCTTGCGACCGAAGGACAGGATTTTCTGCCGCAGGCTGCGGGCGAGATTACGGGTGTTGCGATACATGTCCACCTGCGTGGAAACCTGTCGAACGTCCCTGTCACTGTTCTGGGTGAGCCCCACGACAAGCGTGCCCATTTCCTGCCGTTCCTGCCAGAAGCGGCTCATGACAGGATGATCGGGCACGGCGCAGCTGTCACTGCGGAGAATATTGGCGTCGTCCAGATGCCAGTCGGTCAGTTTCTGTACCAGGAGCTTGCCGGGCGAAAATTGCGCGTAATTCTCGTCGAAGGCGGTTTTCCACGTATAGGCCTCGCCGGCGGTGATGAAGACGATCATGGAGGCAATGGCGCTTCCGTTGAGATCGATAGTGTGGATACGCACGGCATCGGCTTCGGCCAGGTTGGTGATCGCCTCGCGGGCGAAGGCCGCGCGATACCGGTCGTTGACCAGCGCGGTGCGTTTGCGGCCCTTCCAGCCGCTTGCCTCCAGCGCCAGAAACTCCTCCATGCGGTAGCGTATATCCTTCGGCTGGCGGGCGACAGTGTAGGATAACGCGCCCAACCTCTCGAGCTGTCGCCACTGCCGGCGCATTTCCCGCAAATGATGCGGGGCAAGGGCTTTTTGCAGATAAGCCTGGCCATCAAGCAGGCTTTCCAGCATCGGCCGGTGATAATGACCCGTCGTCGTCACCGGCAGGTTACGGCTGAGCGCGATGGCTCGGAACATGCGGGCAAAAGGCCCCTCCAGCCGCACATCCGGCAGAACCAGAACATTCGGCAGCCGCATGTCCCGGTCGGAAAGGGCGTCGAAAAGGTTATCGAGGGTCTCGGCCGCCCCTTCGGTATCCACCAGCGGCGTCCCGAGCGGCCCGAAAGGATTGGCCCAGACGCGAATAATGGAAGGACCGATGGAAAAACCCGGCTTTTCAACGGTAAAAGGCATCAGAAACCGCATGCGGCTTCGGGCGCCGTTCTCATCGCGAATGAGGGCGAAGCGCACGGTCTTGTCGTCGATACGCGGCATGGCCGGAGCAAGAAGCCGGCCGGTGAAAAAGACGTTTGCCTCCATGACGCGGTTGGAGAGAAAGTCGAGTTCCTCCTGCATGTCGTAACCGAGCTGCCCCGGATAGATGCAGAATTCACGGCCTTCCCGGCCCACACGCCGGCTGCTGTCCGCCACCGGGCGATCACGCTCCGCAGACGCCATGAGCGCCGCGATGCGCGGGTCCTGAAAATCCGGATTCTTTGGATCGCTGGACATGCTTATCGTTACACCGCCTTACCAGTGTTTTGACTCGCCCGGGGGTCGTTGAAGGCAAAAAGGACGATCCCGAGTGTACGGCGTATGGCAACATGCAATAGCACAGCCTCTATGGACATGGCTATCGCCACCGCTGCCGCGGCGCCTGTCAGACCATAGACCGGAATGAGCGCCATGTTGAGTGCAATGTTGCAACCGAAGATGATAATATAAAGTATCACGCACAATTTTTGTTTGCCGGCCATATTCAGCAGCGTCTCTCCGGGGCCGATGAGCGCTTTTGCCAGGAACCCCGCAAACAGGAAGAACATCAGCTCGTAACCCTCTACGAAGCCAGGACCGAACAGCGACAGCAGGAATGGCCCGGCCAGAAGCACCACGCTGCCAACGGCGAGAGACGGCCAGAAGGCCCAACGTGCGGCCTGGCTGGCGAAGCTCGCAAGCCCCGGCCTGTCATTGGCCGAAATGAGCGCCGCGAGACGTGGTGCGGCCGCCGCCTGGACGGAGAAAAACACGAACTGCATCAACACGATGGTTTTCGCCGCGGCGAAATAGATGCCGACCTGATCCGGCGGCAGATAAAGGCCGACGATCACCACATCGGAATTGGTCATCAGAAAACCGATGCCGTCGATCAGAAAGACCGGAAAGGCAAACCTGATCCAGTGACGAAAATGAACCCTTCGGGTGACGCTGCGGAAATGTCGGTTGAGCCGGCGGTTCAGGAAGACGAAGTGAAAAATGGTGGTGACATAAGTTGCGAAAAGTGCCGTCAGCATGGCCGTCGTCGCAGTCTTTTCGGCTCCCAGGGCAATGGCCACCAGCATGAACAGGAGGATCAGTACGGGACGTACGATATAGGTGGGGCTAAGGGCGGAGATGGCCCAGCCATTGGCCCGCGCCGTGCCGTTCAACACATCGCCCAGAGCCACCATCGGCAGGGTGAAAAGCGCCAGCGAGACAGGAATGAGATAATAGGCGGCGATGCGCTCGCCAAAGAAATACAGAAATATGAAACCGCAAAGCGCCAGCGTGCTGGCAGACAGCATGGCGAACAAGCGGGCCGTCGAGGTTAGCCCCATGATCTTGTCATGGGCATCTTCCAGACGGTAGCCGGGCAGGAAGCGGATGACGGTGGTGTGGAAGCCGAGACAGGAAAGATTGCCGAACAGGATTACCAGAACCCACACGAAGGCGAAGAGGCCATATTCGAACTCGCCCATCAGGCGGGCAAGGATGATCTGCGATATGAAGGCGATGCCGGCGCTGAGGATGCGCACCGCGAAGGCGACGAGCGCCATGCGCTGTGCCCGGGCAACCTCGTCCCTCGCGGAGACAATGAGGGCGATTTTATCGCCCAGCGGCGAAATCTTCGCGCGCAGGCCTGCGGGTAAGGCTTTTTCCGCCGTGCTGAGGATAGCCATGATCCACACGCCATTATTTCCAGTTGAATGGGCAGGCCGATTGTAAGCCCTTCATCCTTAACGAAGCGTTTGGGAGGCGGCTGCGCCTGTCCTGATGTCACTCGCTTCCCGCGGCTTGCGGATGCCGTTGAAGAGAAACAGAGCCAACGGGCTGCGGCGTATCGCCTGATGCAGAGAGTAAGCCGTGATGGTCGTGGCTGCGACGATGATGGTGAATTCAACGAGGGGCGGCAGGGAGATGAGAATAAAAAGTGTACCCAGAACGTAAATCAGCGGGTGGTGAAACAGATAGATAGTGAAGGACGCATCCGTCATCCGTCTGGCAAACCGGCTTGGCCGGTCGAAATACCGGCAGGCGAGGTCGATCAGCAGGCGGCTCACCGTTACTGCGGCAATTGCCGACACCAGCACGAGCAGGGCTGAATTCGAAAACGGGCTTTGCAGCCTGAGTGTCACTGCCGCCGCAATGGCGGCCGTCGCTACGATTGCCGTGAGAATACCGGTCTGGCGAAAGCGGTGAAAGAGGGTCCGGTCGCGGTGGAGCAGGGCTCCGACAAGGAAGAAGGGCACATAGCGCCCATAGGGGTCGGAAGCGCGCTCATAGAGAGAAAGCAGGCTGCTTTCGGTTTCTGCCGCAATCAGGCTGGAACCGTATATCGCCAACTCCCATAAAATGGGCAGTATGCAGAGTGCGGCGAAAAACAACCCGGCATGTCGCCGCCGCAGGCTGTCGAGCCTGTCTACTGCGCGCGCAAAAGGCGGACGTTCCAGAAGATACAAGAGAGCGGCAAGCACCACGGAATAGGCGATGAGAGCGGGCAGGAACCACAGATGCATGATCCATTGTTCACTCGGGCGCAGCAGACCCGGCAGGCTCTCAATCAGTCCTTCGGCTGAAATCTCGCCTTTGGCGATACCGGCCAGTCGCAACAGTAAAAGCTGCAGCGGCCCGAGCAGAACGAGCGTCACGACGAAGGGCACGCCGAGGCGGAGGAAACGTTGTCTGAGCCAAGGCATTTTGCCTTTTTTGCCGATGACCATGGTGGAAAAATACCCGGCGACCAGAAAAAACGCCGGCATTCGGAAGGTGACGAGCCCGGCACCGAGCGCGGTCAGGAGCGTGCTGGTCTCAAAATCCTTGATGTCCCAGGGCAGGGCGTAGCTATAGAGCAGTGAGGCATGATAGGGAATGCCGAGCAGCATCAGAAGCGCTCGCAACGGGTCCCAGTAATGTTCATAATCTGAGCTGCTCGGTTGCATTTTCTCCTCGCGTCGCACATGCGATCACGCGTGATCTGCGGTAGCCGACACGACTATTGGTGGAAAACGCTAACAAACCCTTCATGCGCCAGCCGGTGTGGGCGGAGCCTTCTTTTTGGGTAGAAGATCGAGCACCAGCGCGCAGCCGAGGATAATGATGCCCGCGCCGAAGAGCTGAGGCAGCGACAGCGGCTCATCCAGCACGAGGGCGCCGATAAGCACCGCCACAACGGTGACTGCAAACTCCACACTGATGGCCTTTGTCGCGCCGATCACGGAGACGAGGCGGAAATAGGTTATGTAGGTGAGGCCGCTCATGACGATGGCCTGGATGAGCAGGTATAGATAGTCGATCGGCGCGGGAATGCGGGGAATCGGAACTGCCAGCAGCAGTGGCAGCGTCATGATGCCACCGGTCATGAATGAGCCGATGGTAATTTCCCATGAACCCACGCCTTTGAGATACCTGCTGGCATAATTGCTGCCGAAGGCCGCGCAGATGCAGGCGGCGACACAGGCGATGCAGCCGATGACAAAACCGGTCGTGACGGGTACGGCGGGAAAACCCACGAGCAGCACAATCCCGCCGAAGCCCAAAACCAGCCCCACGACACCTTGCCTCGTCAGTCGCTCCAGCCCCCAGACCTGCGAGATGAGCATGGAAAAAAGCGGGATGGTCGCGACCAATATTGCGGCCATGGCGGTCCCGACAAGTGGCGTGCCATAAGAAAGGCCGATCAACTGGCCGGCAACGGTGGTTGCGCCCACAATGGCAAAGGCTTGCCAGCTTGCCGAAAACGCCAGTTTGCGTCGCGCAGTTCTCGCGATCAGGAAAAGAGTGGTGGCGGTCACCAGTGACCGCAACGTCACTGCGCCGATCCAGCCGAATGCATCCACAACCTGTAGAAGCAGGAGGAAGGACGCGCCCCATGCGAGTGCGAGAAAAACATAGGCGGCAAGATCGCGAGGGGCCATGGCAGCATTTTCCGGAGGATGATCCAGCTCCCATATTGGAAACCGATCATGCCCGTCAACAACAATGAATTGCGCAAAGAAAATCGCCCGCAACCTGGGTTACGGGCGATGGTCTTCATCGGATATGCGCGGCGTTCAGGCCTGTTCGTAAACGCCGTGGCAGTGCTTGTATTTCTTGCCGGATCCGCAGGGGCACATTTCATTGCGGCCGATACGGCCCCAGGTGGCGGGGTTGTTCGGATCGCGCTCCTCTGCCGGCACGAAGGCGGCAGGCGCCGCCTGCAAGCCTTGAGCCATTTCATCCTCGCCCGTGTTCGGGTCAAGGTGATGGGCAGTCATTTCCGGCAGTTCCGGCTGCTGCGGCTCCTGCTGAACCAGTTCCACACGCATCAGCTGGGCGGTCACGGCTTCGCGCAGATTGGCGAGCAACGCCTGGAAGAGTTCGAAGGCTTCGGCCTTGTACTCCTGCAGCGGGTCGCGCTGGGCATAACCGCGGAAACCGACGACGGAGCGTAGATGATCGAGGTTGACGATATGCTCGCGCCACAGATGGTCGATCGTCTGGAGAATGACCGAGCGTTCGACATAGGTCATGATCTCGGGGCCGAAACGTTCCGCACGCTCGGCGGCGTATTTGTCGGCCGCCTCCGTGACGCGCTGGAGAATATCGTCTTCGGCGATGCCTTCTTCCTTGGCCCACTCTTCCACCGGCAGGTCGAGGTTGAGGAACTGGGCGATGCCCGCCTTCAGGCCTGCAATATCCCACTGTTCGGCATAGGCATTTTCGGGAATATGCTTGGTGACGAGCATTTCGATGACTTCGTGACGCATATCGGCTGCGGTTTCGCCGATATTATCGGCTTCCATCAACTCAAGGCGCTGATCGAAGATCACCTTGCGCTGATCGTTCAGCACGTCGTCATATTTCAGAAGGTTCTTGCGGGTCTCGAAGTTGCGGGCTTCGACCTTCTTCTGGGCGCGTTCCAGCGCCTTGTTGATCCACGGATGGACGATGGCCTCGCCTTCCTTGAGACCCAGCTTCTGCAGCATCGAGTCCATACGCTCGGAACCGAAGATGCGCATCAGGTCGTCCTGAAGCGAGAGGTAGAATTTCGAGCGGCCCGGGTCGCCCTGACGGCCGGAACGGCCACGCAGCTGGTTGTCGATACGGCGGCTTTCATGGCGTTCGGTGGCGATGACGTAGAGGCCGCCGGCGGCCAGCGCCTTTTCCTTGAGCACCTTGATTTCGGCGCGAATCGCCTGTTCCTTCGCATCGCGCTCCGGACCCGGCTCCATGCCTTCCAGCTCGCGCTCCAGACGCATCTCGACATTGCCGCCAAGCTGGATGTCGGTACCGCGGCCCGCCATGTTGGTGGCGATGGTCACGGCGCCCGGCACACCGGCCTGCGAGACGATATAAGCTTCCTGCTCGTGGTAACGGGCGTTCAGAACCTGGAAGTCGGAGAAACCGGACTGGCGCAGGAGATGTGCCAGAAGCTCGGATTTTTCAATCGACGTCGTGCCCACCAGAACCGGCTGGCCGCGCTCATGCGCTGCCTTGATTTCGGTAATGATCGCCTGGAATTTCTCTTCGCCGGTGCGATAAACCTCGTCGTCTTCGTCGATACGCTGGATCGGCAGGTTTGTCGGCACCTCGATGACATCGAGGCCGTAGATGTTGCCGAATTCTTCCGCTTCCGTCGCTGCCGTACCCGTCATGCCGGCCAGCTTTTCATACATGCGGAAATAATTCTGGAAGGTGACGGAGGACAGCGTCTGGTTTTCCGGCTGGATCTGTACCTTTTCCTTGGCTTCGAGAGCCTGGTGCTGACCTTCGGAATAACGACGGCCGGGCATCATGCGACCGGTAAATTCGTCAATGATGACGATTTCGTCGTTGCGGACGATGTAGTCCTTGTCGCGGGTGAAGAGCTTGTGGGCCTTCAGCGCATTGTTGATGTGGTGGACGATCGCGACGTTCTCGACGTCGTAAAGCGATTCGCCCTTGAGCAGCCCCGCCTGCCGCAGCAGGTTTTCGAGCTTCTCGGTGCCTTCTTCGGAGAAGTTGGCCGAGCGCTGCTTCTCATCGATTTCGTAATCTTCCGGCGTCAAGAGCGGAATGAAGGCGTCGATGGTATTGTAGAGATCGGAACGGTCGTCCAGCGGCCCGGAAATGATGAGCGGAGTGCGCGCCTCATCGACCAGGATCGAGTCGACTTCGTCGACGATTGCGTAGTTGTGGCCGCGCTGAACCATCTGGGCGCGGTCATATTTCATGTTGTCGCGCAAGTAATCGAAGCCGAGCTCGTTATTCGTCGCGTAGGTGATGTCGCAGGCATAGGCCTCGCGGCGCTGGTCGTCGTCAAGGCCATGAACGATGACGCCGGTGGTGAGGCCAAGGAAGCGATAGAGCCGGCTCATCGTGGCGGCGTCGCGCTGGGCGAGGTAGTCGTTGACGGTGACGACGTGCACGCCCTTGCCGGCGAGCGCGTTGAGGTACACCGCAAGAGTGGCCACCAGCGTCTTGCCTTCACCCGTTTTCATCTCGGCGATGGCGCCGCCGTGCAGGATCATGCCGCCTGTCAGCTGCACGTCGAAGGGACGCATGCCGAGAACGCGGCGCGATGCTTCGCGGGCCACGGCAAAGGCCGGGATCAGCAGGTCGTCGAGTGTCTTGCCGTCTGCCAGCTGCTGGCGGAACTCGGCGGTCTTGGCCGCCAGCGCTTCGTCGGAGAGCGCCTTGGTGGCTTCTTCCAGCGCATTGATGGCTGCGATCTTGCTTTTATAAGAGCGGACGCGGCGATCATTTGCCGAACCGAACAACTTGCGGGCTATTCCGCCGAGACTGACCATCTTACTGGCCCTTTCTGAAATTCCGTTTTGCCGGGCGCTTTGCTCCGTCACGCTGTTTTCAGCACAAATGACGGACTTCGCCCTTCAACGTATCTGGACGCGAGGTTGCGTGACAGATAAGAGGGGGGGCAAATGATGTCAACGGTTCTGCCCGTTACAGAATGGCCACATTCCGGTGTTTGGAAGTTTTTTCAGAGCCGGAAACCATGTCTGGAGCCGGCATTGTCCCCGAAAGGTTCAAAATGTTGCGCTATAATAAAATTGCGGCTGCGGTGATTGTGGCCACGCTCGGCCTCCAGCTTCCGGCTTTCGCACAGGAAGACAAGGTCGTCGCCAAGGTCGGCGATCTGGAAATCCACCAGTCCGAACTCGACCTCGCCATGAGCAACCTCGATCCGCAACTCGCGCAGCTTCCCGACGAGCAGAAGAAGGTCGCAGCCCTTTCCGGCGCGATCGATGTCAAGCTTCTCGTCAAGAACGCCAGCGCCGAAGGTCTGGAAAAGACTGAAGATTTCAAGAAGCGCATGGAATTCATCCAGGACCGTGAGCTGCACAACGCGTATTTCCGCAAGCACGTGGTCGACGCCGTCACCAATGACGAAGTAAAGGCTCGCTACGACAAGGAAGTCGCAGCCCTGCCGCAGGAAGAAGAGATCAAGGCAGCTCACATCCTCGTTGCCAGCGAGGACGAAGCCAAGGACATCATCAAGCAGCTTGATTCGGGCAAGGATTTCGCAGCCCTCGCCAAGGAAAAATCCACCGATTCCAACAAGGATGACGGTGGCGATCTCGGTTGGTTCGGCAAGGGCCGCATGGTTCCGGAATTCGAAGAAGCCGCCTTCGGCCTCGAAAAGGGCGCCTACACCAAAACGCCTGTGAAGACCCAGTTCGGCTTCCACGTCATCAAGCTGGAAGACAAGCGCATTGCGCCGCCGCCGGCTTTCGAGCAGGTCGAGCCGCAGGTTCGTCAGCTTGTCATGCGCGACAAGTACGTTGCCCTCATCGAGAAGGCCAAGGCTGACCAGAAGATCGAAATCATGGATGAGACGCTGAAGAAGGGCTATGACGAAGCCACGAAGGAACAGCAGGCACAGCCGCAGCAGTAAAATTTCGGATTACGGGGCGGCTTAACGGCCGCCCCGTTTCATCTCAGGCCATCTCCAGACATCCATTCCAGAATTTCAGGCGCTTCCCATGTCCGTTGCCGTTTCTCCGCTCGCTCCGAAATCCTATCCTGACATGCCTGCGCTCCGCGGCGTTCGCATGGCGACGGCCGCTGCCGGCATCAAGTACAAGAACCGCACGGACGTTCTCTTGATGGTGTTCGACAAGCCTGCAAGCGTTGCGGGCGTCTTCACCAAGTCGAAATGCCCTTCCGCCCCGGTTGATTTCTGCCGCGCCAATCTCGGCGGCGGCGCGGCGCGCGCCGTGGTGGTCAATTCCGGCAATGCCAATGCCTTTACCGGCCTCAAGGGCAAGGCCGCGACCGAGCTGACGGCGAAATCCGCCGCAGCTGCCGTCGGCTGCTCCGAAGGAGAGGTCTTTCTGGCATCGACGGGCGTGATTGGGGAACCGCTGGATGCCTCGAAATTCGCCGGTGTCCTGGGTGACATGAATGTTCGGGCAGAAGCCGATTTCTGGCAGGAAGCCGCCAAGGCGATCATGACGACCGACACCTATCCGAAGGTCGCCAGCCGCACCGCCGAGATCGGCGGCGTGATCGTGACGATCAACGGTATCGCCAAGGGCGCCGGCATGATCGCGCCCGATATGGCGACGATGCTTTCCTTCGTTGTGACGGATGCGGATATTGAGCCTGCCGCGTTGCAGGCCCTGTTGTCGGCCGGCGTTGGCCCGACCTTCAATTCCGTAACGGTCGACAGCGATACCTCCACCTCCGACACGTTGATGCTGTTCGCCACGGGCGCTGCGGCCGAAGACGGCCAGGTGAAAGTGACGAATGCCGATGATGAGCGCCTTTCCGGCTTCCGCGCCGCGCTGAACGATCTTCTGAAGGACCTTGCCTTGCAGGTCGTTCGTGATGGCGAAGGCGCGCGCAAGATGGTGGAAGTTACCGTGACAGGAGCGGAAAACGACGCCGCCGCCAAGAAGATTGCCCTTTCCATCGCCAATTCACCGCTGGTGAAGACCGCGGTTGCCGGTGAGGACGCCAATTGGGGCCGTGTCGTCATGGCCGTCGGCAAATCAGGCGAAATGGCGGACCGCGACCGTCTTGCCATCTGGTTCGGCGGCGTGCGCGTGGCCGTCAACGGCGAACGCGACCCGAACTATTCCGAAGCGGAAACCAGTGCCGTCATGAAACTGGAAGACATCACGGTAAAGGTCGATATCGGCCTCGGTCAGGGAAAGGCCACGGTCTGGACCTGTGACCTGACGAAAGAATATGTTGCGATCAACGGCGACTACCGGAGCTGACCGTTGGAGCCGAATAGAATGCAGGACAACAAGGCCGTCAATCTGCCGCTGGTTCGCCGTCTGGAAGCCGTCAGCTTCCGGGCGTGGCCAGCCTCGTCGGTTATTTATGACGGCAGCTGGCAAATCCGTCTCACGGGTTCGCATCCCTCCAAGCGTATCAACTGCGTAGTGCCGCTCGATCCGTCCGATTACGGAAACAGCGCGGTGCGGCTGGAAAAGGCGCGTAAGCGTTTCGATGATTTCGGCCGGCCGCTGGTGGTGCGCGAAACGACGCTGATGCCGCCGCAGCTTGTGGAATTTCTGGTCAGGGACGGCTGGTCGATGTTCGAAGAGGTTGTGGTCATGACTGCCGATCTTTCCGACATGGAGTTGCCGGAAACGCTGGTCAGCCTTCCGAGCCACGATATCGGCCGTTTTGTAGAGGCGAGCATCAAGGTGAGCGATGGCGATCCGGCGCTGCGCCCGGCAATTGCTGAAATCGTCAGTTCCATCAAGCCGACGCTCGGTCTCTTCATCAATGAGGAAGTGGAAGGCAATCCGCTCGCAACCGTCATCTGCGTGCAGGACAACGATCTTGCCGGCATCCTTTCCCTCGATGTCGAAAAGTCGCAGCGTAAGAAGGGCCTCGGTACGCAAATCCTGTCATCCGCACTGCGCTGGGCCAGGATCAGCGGCGCAAAAAGCGCGTGGCTGCAGGTTGAAGCCGCCAATGCGCCGGCAATCGCACTTTATGAGAAATTCGGCTTCTCCGAGGCCTATCGCTATCGCTATTGGCGCAAGGGTTCAGGAGAATGAGCGAGGCCGGCAAAAAAATCCTGCTGGTCGCCGCCTGCGCCCTTCTCGACCAGGATGGCCGCATTCTTCTGGCGCAACGTCCGGAGGGCAAGTCGCTCGCGGGCCTGTGGGAGTTTCCGGGCGGCAAGGTGGAGCAGGGCGAGACGCCCGAGGAAACTCTCGTGCGCGAACTGGACGAGGAGCTGGGTATCAAAACCAAGATCGCCTGCCTTGCGCCTTTGACATTTGCCAGCCACACTTATGAGACATTCCACCTTCTGATGCCGCTTTACGTGTGCCGTCGTTACGAGGGCATTGCGCATGGCCGGGAAGGACAGGCGCTGAAATGGGTAAAACCGCAGGCGTTGCGCGATTATCCCATGCCGCCGGCCGATGAGCCGCTGATCCCCTTCCTGCAGGATCTGCTTTAGAACAGGCAATCGCCGGCGTTCCTCGCTTATGATCCCGTCACAGCTTCGTGAAAATGCCCCGTTGCCAGCGCTTTGCCGTGCCAAAACGGGTCTGTGTTAAGAGATCGTTCAGCACCCTCTGGCAGATTGTTAAGCTAAAGAAGCGGTAAACTGCGCGTTACGAGGTTGGTCATGAACGAGGATTTCTGGAAGACGGTGGAAGGTCGTCACTCTTATTCCGATAAATCCAGTCGCACCGGCGTTCTGAACGTCGCATTGCTTTTCGGCACGGCCGTCATCGCCCTGTCGTTGATCATCACACCCATGCTCGCCGGAAAGTCTTCCACGCGTGTGGCGCAGTTTCCCGACAATTACGACATGATCAGCACCGGCTCCATCAAGAAGACAGATGTGGGCAAGACATACTCCATCCGCCGTAGCATAACACAGCCGATGCCGGAAATGCCCTGCGTGGTGACGGGCTACAGCAATGAGAGCGGTTGCTGATCGTTTACCATTGTCGGTAACCGATCTCTCACATAGCCCGTCTAGAATAAGCCGACTTCAATAGGTCATATTGCCGGCTGGCGGATTGGGCATATTCTGTGCTGCGTTCATTTATCGATTTCTGCAGGAATGAAGACGGCGCCAGCGCCGTTGAGTATGGCCTGATAGTGGCCGTGATTTCCGTCGCCCTTGTCGGCGGCGCGAGCGCCATCAGCAGCAACATCAATGCCCTGTTTCAGTTCATCGCCGATACCTTCGCCAGTTTCTGAAACGGTCATTCTTGCGTTCAGGATAGCTTGACTTCCCTGGTCTTCAGGGCGTCCGCCAGGCGCACTTTGGCGGAGCCGGGCTTCAGCGGTTTCTGCTGGCTCTCATGCGGCGCCCAGCCCGAGACATAGATGACGGAGAATGTCGCCCTTATGCGCCCATCCGGATCGGCATAACGTTCAGCATAAAGCTCTGCCGCCCGCATGAAAAAGGCACGGTTGAGCGGTCGTCTGCTACGGCCTGCCAGCGGATTGGCCATGCCCATCGCACGCAGGTCGCGCATCAGCGGGAAAATCGAATCGTAACGTACCGTGTAGGTTTCCGCGTCGGTGACGGGAAGCGCAAAACCGGCGCGTTGCAGAAGCGCGCCGACATCGCGCACGTCGGCGAAGGGAATGACGCGCGGGCTTGCCCCGCCGGTCAGTTCCGCCTCTGCCGTCAACAACACGTCGCGCAGTTCCTGCAGCGTCCCGCTGCCGGGAATCGCGCCGAGAAACAGGCCGTCCGGCTTTAATGCCCGCCGGATCTGGATCAGCGCGCCGGGCGTGTCGTTGGTCAAATGCAGGGCAAGCGGTGAAACGATGAGATTGGCGGAGGCCTCTTCCAGCGGCAGATGCTCCATGGATGCCGCCTCCGGAATATTTTCATCCGTGGTGAAACGGCTTTCCGTCTCTATGCGGCGAATGGAATTCACCTTTCCCGTCTGTGCCAGCCGCCGGGCGGCAACGCCGGTGCCGCCATGCAGCTCGATGGCGGTCTCGAACTGGCGTTCGACAATGGCAAGCCTGTCTGCCAGTTCTTCAGCCGCCATGTCGAGAAGAAAAAGGGCTTTGTCGTCGCGCCGGTTCCACGCCCGGCGACGGTTTTGTTCAATCACGGCCTGGTCAAAAAGAATGTCCATCGTCTTGCCTGCTCGGCCTCTGGCGCCATCGGTACGGCGGGGCCGCATTCTGTGTCATGCCGTTTCAGGCATTGCTTTTCCGGCATCAGCCGGAATGATCTGTCTCGCAAAGGCACCCGTTCGGCGCTAAAGTCAACCTCATGGGTGCTGGTGAAGGTCTGTTTTCGGGGATGCTATCGAAATCCGCGGTCGTACCGCGGGTCGCACGAGACGTGTTGCGTTCGGTCTTCCGCATGATTTACCCGCCGACCTGTGCCGGCTGCACCCGCATGATCGGCGCAGAAGGGGCGTTGTGCCCGGAGTGCTGGCGGGACATTGTTTTTATCGAGCGTCCTTATTGCGAAATTCTCGGCATTCCCTTTGTCCGCGACCATGGCGAAAACATTGTCAGCGCCGAGGCCATTGCCGACCCGCCGCCCTTTGACCGTCTGCGTGCCGCCGCCAGCCATCAGGGCGTCGCCCGCAAGCTGGTGCACCGTCTGAAATATCAGGACCGGACAGAGCTTGCGCGGTTGATGGCGTTGTGGATGCTGCGAGCAGACGACGGAGCGGTCAGCGCCTGCGATTGCATCGTGCCCGTTCCTCTGCATCGCTACCGCTTCCTGCGCCGCCGTTTCAACCAGTCCGCCGAGCTTGCGCGGCATCTGGCCCGGGCGGCTGACAAGCCTTTGCTCGCCGGCACCCTGCTGCGGGTGAAATCGACGGAGCGGCAGGTTGGGCTCTCGGCAATCGCCAGGCGTGACAATATGCGGGGCGCTTTTGCTCTCGCGCCTGGTCGGGAAGCGGATGTTTCAGGCAAGCACGTGGTGCTGGTGGATGACGTGTACACCACCGGCGCGACAGTGCGTGCGGCAAGCCGGGCCCTCCGAAAAGCGGGTGCTGCGGAAGTGACAGTTTTGACCTTTGCAATGGCCATTTCCGGTCCTATATGAAGCCGTAATGACATGAGGAAACCGTGCGCTTGACCGCACGTTTGCGAGGCTTTGAAAACATGGCACCGGTGACAATCTATACGCGGGATTTTTGTGGTTATTGCGCGCGCGCCAAGGCGCTGCTGGATAGCAAGGGCGTGGATTATGCCGAATATAACGCCACGACGACGCCCGAATACCGGCAGGAGATGATCGAGAAATCGGGCGGAACGACCTTCCCGCAAATCTTCATCAATGGCCAGCACGTGGGCGGCTGCGATGATCTTCATGCGCTGGACCGCGCCGGCAAGCTGGACGCGATGCTGGCGGCCTGATCTGCCCGACCGACGGAGGAAATCATGAGTTTCAAGGCTGCCGCCATTCAGATGCGCTCCGGTGTCGATACGGCGAGGAATGCCGCCGATATGGATCGGCTTGTGCGCGCCGCCGCGGCCGAAGGGGCTGTTTATGTTCAGACCCCGGAAATGACGGGCGCAATCCAGAAGGACAGGCAGGCGCTGCGGGCCCAGCTGCGCGACGATGATGGCGATATCATCGTCGCGACCGCCGCACGCCTTGCCCGCGAACTCGGTATTCACGTCCATGTGGGCTCTACGGCTATTGCCCGCCCGGACGGCAAGATCGCCAATCGCGGCTTCCTCTTCGCGCCGGACGGCTCGCGCATCTGCAGCTATGACAAGATTCACATGTTCGATGTCGATCTCGACAATGGCGAGAGGTGGCGCGAAAGCGCCGCTTACGAGCCCGGCGAGGTGGCGCGCATCGTTGAACTGCCGCTGGGTAAATTCGGCTTCGCAATCTGCTACGACGTCCGTTTTCCGCAGCTTTTCCGGGCGGAAGCTCTTGCCGGCGCTGAGATCCTGACGGTTCCCGCTGCCTTCACGCGCCAGACCGGGGAAGCCCATTGGGAAATTCTGCTGCGCGCCCGCGCCATTGAAAACGGCGCGTTCGTCATCGCCGCCGCTCAGGCGGGCGTACATGAGGACGGGCGTGAAACATTCGGCCATTCCATCATCATCGATCCCTGGGGTAAGGTTCTGGCAGTCGCCGGCGGCGCTGGCGAGGAGATCATCTTCGCCGAGATCGATACATCGCTGGTGGCGACCGCCCGTGGAAAGATTCCCAATTTGCGCAATGCCCGGGAGTTCGGGCTGGATACGGTCATTCCCCTCAAACCTGTGGGAGGTGAGGCAGCGTGATCCGGTATGCGCTAGCCTGTGAAAAGGGCCACGAGTTCGAAGGCTGGTTTGCCGGTAGCGACGATTTCGATGATCAGTTGCAGCGCGGTTTCCTCTCCTGCCCGGTTTGCAATTCCGCGCAGGTCTCCAAGCTTTTGATGGCGCCGTCGGTTTCCACCGCCCGCAAGAAGGACGAACGCCAGACGCTCGCCATGGATGCCGCCAGAAAAGAGGCGCTTGCAAAAATCCGCGAGGCCGTCGCCAATATTCGCGCCACTGCCGAAGATGTCGGCGACAGGTTTCCCGAGGAAGCCCGCAAGATCCATTATGGCGAAGCGGACGAGCGGGGCATCATCGGCAATGCCTCGGTGCAGGACGCCAGGGCCTTGCTGGAAGAGGGCATAGAGATCGCACCGCTGCCGGTGCTGCCCGACGACGTCAACTGAATTTCAGAGACATCGCTTACGGAGCGCCCGGCGTTACCCCTGCGCCGGGCGCTTTGCCAGCATCATGTAGTTGACGTCCATATCCGGCGAGAGGTTCCAGCGATCCTGCAGCACGTTGTAGAAGACGCCTGTCCGGTGGATGATATCCATTCCGCTTGCAACCAGCGGCCGCTCAAGCTCTTCCGGGCGAACCAGCTTTTCATATTGATGTGTGCCGCGCGGCAGCCAGCGCAAAACATTTTCGGCGGCAAAGATCGCCAATGCCCGGGCTTTCAGCGTGCGGTTGATGGTGGCCGCGAACATCAGGCCGCCGGGGCGTACCATTTTCGCGCAGGTGGTGACGAAGAGATCGACATTGGCCACGTGTTCGACCACCTCCATGTTGAGGATGACGTCGAAGGTTTCGCCGGCTTCCTGCAGCTGTTCGGCCGTCACCGCGCGATAGTCGACGCTGACCCCGCTTTCACGGGCGTGGGTGGAGGCGATGCCGATGTTCTTTTCCGAGGGATCCGCGCCTACCACATCGGCGCCCATGCGGGCGACGGGTTCGGAGAGAAGACCGCCGCCGCAGCCGATGTCGAGAACGCGCAGCCCTTCCAATGGGCGGTGCGCCTTCGGGTCCCGGCCGAAATTGTCGCAGATGCGGTTGCGGATATATTCGAGACGCACCGGATTGAATTTGTGCAGCGGGCGGAACTTGCCGGTCGGGCTCCACCACTCTGCGGCCATCGCGGAGAAGCGATCCACTTCGCTCTGGTCGACGGTCGTCTGTGCGGTCTCGCTCATGGCTCTGCTCCATATTGCTGTTGCATTGAAGTCGGACGATTGCCCCCCGAAGTCAAGACCGGAGGCTTTCTCCGGCAGCGATTTATCGGGCGCTCATTGCCGCAGGGGAACTGATGCGGCCCCTCATTTGTTTCATGCTGCGTTCATGGAAGAGCGCGTATTTTCCGATCGTGGCAGTATGCGGAACGCATGCTCGTCCATCGAACAGGATGGATGCCGACAAGGGCAAAGCGGGCCTTTGCTTGAGGAGAAAGAAGTGAAGAAAAAACTGTTTGGCGCAATTGCGCTGGTGGCCATGCTCGCCGCGCCGGCCCTTGCCGAAGCCGCAACGCGGGGATTCGCCACCGCGAATGTGAATATGCGCTCCGGTCCCAGCACAGCCTATCCGGCTGTTGTCGTGATCCCCGTCGGCGCACCATTGACGGTACACGGCTGCCTGTCCGATACCCCGTGGTGTGATGTGTCTTTCGTCAACGGTCGAGGCTGGGTAGCCGGCCGCTATATCCAGACGACATTCCGGCAAAACCGGGTCTACGTCGAGCCCCGTTATTATCGCGATCTCGGCGTTCCCATAATCACCTTCGAAGCTGGCCGGTATTGGGACCGTTATTATCGCGATCGCGACTTTTACCGCGAACGTGACCGTTGGCGTCGCCCGCCGCCATCAGGCGGCTACTGGAACGCCCCGCCCCCGAGTGCTGGATGGGATCGCCCACGTCCGCGTGACGACTGGCGCGATGGCCGCCGCGATGAGTGGCGTGATGGCCGCCGCGATGAGTGGCGTGATCCCCGCCAGGGCGGTGGTCCGAATGATGGTCGTTGGGAACGTCGCTACGGCGACTGGAACCAGGGCGACAGAAATCAGGACAGGCCGCGTCGCGACGACGACCGCCGCCGTTGGGAAGATGAAAATCGCGACCGCAACCGTCAGTTCAACCAGGATGATGGTCAGCGCCGCCCCGAGCGTCGTGTTCAACCTGAAGAACAACGACGTCCCGAAGGCCGTGCTCCGTCACAGGAGCAGGTTCGTCCACCCGAGCAGGCACCCCGGAGCTATCGAGCTTGTGATCCGGCGGATACGGAATGCCTGTCGAGACAATAAAGCTTAGACTGGGGGGAATACTTGCCAGTCAAACATGATTTGTGAAAAAATGTCCCCGGTTTTTTGCCGGGGACATTACACTTGTAGGAAGCGCTTCCAGTATGCCTCCGTAAAACGCATCTGGCGAGGCTATACACCCGCGCACTACTTGGTTGCTTCCAGACTTTTGATCGATGCGTAGGTGTTTGCTACTTCGTGGTGGTGGCAGCCTTGCTGGCACGGACCTTGGGTTTTGCGGCAGCTTGTGCATCCGGTGCCGCCTCTGCCGCAGCGGCCTTGGGAGCGGCCTTCTTGCGCGTTGCGGGCTTCGTCGCTTCCGACGTCTTCAGCAGCGAAAATTCATGTTTGGCCTGTTCCCAATGGTGCGCATCGCGCCCGTGCGGGTGGCCTTCCTTTTCCCAGAGTGTATATGCGCGTTTACTGATCCATTCGTGTTCCGAAACCTGCATGCTCGTCTCCCGTTGCTGTTTACAGCGCCTATGAGAAGGCGACATTCCGCTTTGGTCCGGCACACGCTCGACAGGAATCAATGCCGGCATTTCCAGAGGCCATTACATGCCATGATTTTCCGGGCGTCAAGCAAACATGCTGCATTGCGAAAACCGATTTCTGGCATTTTCTGCCCGTTAAAGCGGTTTGAGCGAAAGACGTTCCTGCAACGCAAGATCAACGTTGCGTGATTGCGCCAAGGCCGCCAAGATGGCCGAACGAACGGGCAGCGGAGGAGGCGGTCTTGGAGCGGAGAATGGAAACGGATGCGCAGGTCATCGTCGAAAAACAGGGAGGGGCGGGCATCATTCGCCTCAACCGGCCGAAGGCCATCAACAGCCTGACCTTGCCTATGGTGCGCGACCTGTTCCATGCGCTTCAGCGTTTCGAGGAGGAACCCGGCGTTGCCTGTGTGGTGTTGACCGGAGAAGGGGACAGGGGGCTTTGCGCCGGGGGCGATGTCCGTATCATTCACGATCTCGGCAAGGCGGGGGACCCACAGGTCCTTGATTTCTGGCGGGAAGAATTTCCGCTCAATTATCGTATCGCCCACTTCGGCAAGCCCTATGTGGCGCTGATGGATGGCATTGTCATGGGCGGCGGCGTTGGCATTTCAGCCCATGGCAGCCATCGTATCGTCACGGAGCGCACAAAGCTCGCCATGCCGGAGACGGGCATCGGCTATTTTCCTGACGTTGGCGGGTCCTGGCTTTTGCCACGGGCGCCGGGCGAATGCGGCACCTGGCTGGGGCTGACGGGCAATGCCGTTACTGCCGCCGACGCCATCTATGCGGGCTTTGCCGATTATCTTGTTCCTTCGGATCGCCTTGGCAGGCTGGTTCAGGATCTATCGCGATCGGTGGATACGGACAGTGTTGAGACGGCCATCACGGCGCACGCTATTGAGGCCGGCGAAGGCATCTTATCCCTCAATCGGGAGATCATCGACGCGACATTCCGTTTTGACACGGTCGAGGAGATTTTTGCCGCGCTCTCGGCGCGCCAAGATGCATTTTCACGCGAGACCCTCGAGGTTCTGCAAAAGCGCTCCCCCACCAGCCTTAAGCTGACCCTGAAGCTGCTGCGCCTGGGTCGGGAAAGCGCGAGCCTCATCGAATGCCTTGAGCGGGAATTTGCTGCCGGCACGGAGATATTGCGCCAACGTGATTTTTATGAGGGCGTGCGCGCTGCCCTCGTCGACAAGGATCGCAATCCCCGCTGGTCGCCGGCGCGGCTGGAAGAGGTGCGGGAGGAGGACCTTGCGCCCTATCTCGCCGAGCATTCCGGCAACCTTTTTCCCGATCATCGCCTTTAGTGAGGCGCAAAAGAAATCCGGGTTCGGGGCCTATATGAAATCCTCGCCTTCCAATTGAATATTATTTGGGCGAAATTTCCAATCCACCCTCCGGCAAGGGATAGTTGTTTCTCGCGGGCGTTGCTGCCGCCCGCTATGTTGAGCACCATTCGAATTGCCGGGGGTATTCATGAAACGTCTTCTCATTATCGGAACTGCCATCGCCGCTCTTTTTTCAGGTGCGGCGCAGGCGCAGTCTCCGACTACCATTCTCAACGCGTCCTATGATGTCGCCCGCGAGGTCTTCGCGGCCGAGAACGAGGCGTTCATCAAGCAGCATCCGGGCGTAACCGTCGATCAGTCGCATGCCGGCACCTCCAAACAGGCGCGTGCCATCGTCGAGGGTCTTGAAGCCGATGTCGTCACTTTCAACCAGGTGACCGATGTCGATTTTCTGGTGAAGCAGGGTTTCGTTTCCGCTGACTGGCAGAAGGATTTCCCGAATGACGCATCGCCCTTCTATTCCTTCCCCTCTTTTCTTGTCCGCGCCGGCAACCCCAAGGGAATCAAAGACTGGGACGATCTTGTCCGCGACGACGTGAAGGTCGTTTTCCCCAATCCGAAGACCTCCGGTAACGCCCGTTACACCTATCTCGCCGCCACGGCCTACGCCAAGGAAAAGTTCAAGGGCGACGACGCGAAGGTCCAGGAATTCGTCAAGAAAATCTTCGACAATACGCCTGTTTTCGACACGGGAGGCCGCGCTGCAACCACCACTTTCGTGGAGCGTGAAATCGGTGACGTCTTGATTACCTTTGAAGCGGAGACCCGTGGCATCGCCAAGCAATATGGCGCCCAGAAGGTGGAAGGCGTCGTGCCCTCCGTCAGTCTGCTGGCCGAATTCCCGGTTGCCGTGGTGGACAAGGTCGTCGACAAGCGTGGCTCTCGCGATCTGGCGAAAAGCTATCTCGACTTCCTCTATACCGAAGAGGGGCAGCGCATCGCCGCTGAATTCGGCCACCGTGTCCATAATGAAAAGGTTGTCGGTGAGTTCAAGGACAAGTTTCCGGCTATCCGCCTCGTCAACGTCAATGACGTTTTCGGTGGCTGGACTAAAATCCAGAAAGAGCATTTTGCATCCGGCGCGACGCTTGATACGCTCTACGGCAGCCGCTAATCACAGCGACAGCAACATTTGAATGACCCGGCGGGAAACTGCCGGGTCGCTTTTTGATTGATGGGGGCGGGGTTTGAAGCGGAATGTTCTGCCGGGGCTGAAACTGTCCCTTGGCGTTACCCTCACTTACGTTGCCATCATTGTGCTTTTGCCGCTCTCGGCGCTTGTGTTCAAGGCGGCAAGCCTCGGGCCCGCTGAGTATTGGTCCATCATTTCCTCGCCGCGGGCCGTCGCCAGTTACCGTGTCACCGTGCTCTGCGCACTGGCCGCAACCCTGTTCAATGTGATCTTCGGACTTGCGCTCGCCTGGGTGTTGACGCGCTACCGCTTTCCCGGCTGGCGTTTTGTCGATGCGATCGTCGATCTTCCCTTCGCGCTTCCCACCGCCGTCGCTGGCATCGCCCTCACGACGCTGTTTGCCGGCAATGGCTGGTTCGGCTCGGTGCTGGCGCAATTCGGCATCAAGGTGGCCTATACGCCGCTTGGCATCATGGTGGCGATGGCTTTTACCAGCCTGCCCTTCATCGTGCGCACCGTGCAGCCGGTGCTGGAAGACCTCGATCCGGCGCTGGAAGAAGCGGCGCAGTCGCTCGGTGGTTCCGATCTTGAAATTTTCCGCAAGATCATCCTGCCGCTCCTGACTCCGGCTCTGCTCGCCGGTCTCTCGCTCTCTTTCGCCCGCAGCCTGGGTGAATTCGGGGCAATCATCTTCATCGCAGGCAATCAGCCGTTCTCGACGGAAATCACCGCTCTGCTGATCTTCATCCGGCTCGAGGAATATGATTATCAGGCGGCAGCGGCCATCGCCTCCGTGTTGCTTATCACCGCCTTCGTGATGCTGGCGGTGACCAATTATCTGCAGGCGCGCGCGCTTCGATATACGGCGAGGGGCTGAGAAGATGAGCGGCGTTTCCTCACATCGCAAACCGCCCCGTGTCGGCGATGCACCTCTTGTGCGCCGCAGCCTGATCGCCTTCGTGCTCATCATCGGCACGCTTCTCGTTGTGGCACCGCTCGTCATCATCGGTGTGGAAGCGTTCTCGCAGGGCTGGAAGGCCTATTCGGCCACCATCACCCATCCGGATACTCGTCACGCCATTATGCTGACGGTGCTGACCGCACTGATCGCCGTGCCGGTCAATACGGCCTTCGGTGTTGCAGCGGCATGGTCCATCACCAAGTTCGATTTCCCGGGCCGGCGCTTCCTGCTGGTGCTGATCGAGATACCTTTCTCGATTTCACCGATCGTTGCCGGTGTCGCATATCTCTTCGTATATGGTTTGCAGGGCCTGTTCGGGCCGTTCCTCGACGCGCATAATATCAAGATATTGTTTGCGCTTCCCGGCATCGTTATCGCCTCAATGTTCGTGACTGCGCCTTTCGTGGCGCGTGAACTCATTCCGCTCATGCAGGCGCAGGGTCGTGATCTCGAGGAGGCGGCGACCTCGCTTGGCGCATCCGGCTGGCGAACCTTCTTTTCGGTGACCTTGCCGAACATCAAATGGGCGCTGCTTTATGGTGTCGTGCTGTGCAACGCCCGCGTAATGGGAGAATTCGGCGCCGTATCGGTCGTGTCAGGCAATATTCGCGGTCAGACCAATACGCTGCCGCTGCATATCGAGCTGCTTTATCACGATTACCAGACGGCTGGCGCTTTCGCCGCGGCGTCGATCCTCGCGACCCTCGCCGTCGTCACCATCATCGCCAAGGTGGCGCTGGAACGGCGCGGCGCAGGGCGCGGGCGTAAAAAGACCAACGGCGATGCCGCCATCGCCACGGAGACCTGATTCCCATGAAAATCCGCCTCGAAAATGTGGTGAAGACCTTTGATACGTTCCGTGCCGTGCGCGATGTTTCGCTTGATATCGAAAGCGGCGAGCTTCTGGCGCTGCTCGGTCCGTCAGGCTCCGGCAAGACCACGATTTTGCGCATGGTCGCCGGCCTCGAATATAGCGATGGCGGCCAGATTTTCTTCGGGGAGGAGGATGCCACCAATATTCCGGTGCGTGACCGCGGTGTGGGGTTTGTGTTCCAGCATTATGCGCTGTTTCCGCATATGACGCTCAACGAAAACATCGCCTTCGGCATGAAGGTTTCGAAGGTGAACCGGGACAGGGCGGCTATCGCCGCGCGCGTCGAAGAATTGCTGCGACTGGTGAAGCTCGATGGCCTGGGCGACCGTTTTCCCGCGCAGATTTCCGGCGGCCAACGGCAGCGTGTGGCGCTGGCGCGGGCGCTTTCGGTCGATCCCAAGGTGCTATTGCTGGATGAGCCTTTCGGAGCGCTGGACGCCAATGTGCGTCGCGACCTGCGCCGCTGGCTGCGCGAGATCCACGATTCGCTCGGCATCACGACGATTTTCGTGACGCATGACCAGGAAGAGGCGCTCGATCTGGCCGACCGGGTCGTCATTCTCAATCAGGGCGAAATCGTGCAGCAGGGCACGCCGAAGGAGGTCTGCCGCCAGCCGAACAGTGCCTTCGTCATGCGCTTTCTGGGAGACGCCAACCGGGTTGCCGGTGTGGCGCGCGGCGGAAAGGTGTATGTGGGTGAGAATGAACTGCCCTTCTCCTATGCTCAGGGCGATGGCGCGGTTGATATTTACGCGCGTCCCGGCGATCTGGAGTGGGAAGACCTGCATGAAGGCATACCGGCCTCCGTGGAGCGCGTCCTTGACCGCGCCGGTGAGCGCCGGGTGATCGCCAGTACCGACGGCGGCGATATTCTGGAATTCGACGTGCCGCCCGAAAACGACGTCGCCGCCGGAGATCGCGGTTCCGTCATCATTCGCCGGGCGAAGATTTTCCCGGCGCCGTAAGGCGCCAGGGCCTTTGCCCGCTTAAAACAGAAGTTCGAATGCGCTTTCGGCTATTAGCCTGCCGTTGATCACAAGGTCGACCCGGTGGACACCGGGATAGTGTTTGCGGGTCGTAAAATCACGTATGGCTCGGCTGATTGACAATTTACATGTCTCGCCGGGCGGAAGCTCGACTTCCTTCCACTTGAAGACCTTTGCGGAGGCATCGCCGCTCTTCTTCACATAATGCACGGCGTAATCGATCACCAGCTTTTGCCGGCTCTTCGCCGTCGAAGTGAAAGAGGCGGAAATCCGCACCGGATTGCCGAGAGCGACTTTTGCCGGCAATACCTCGAACGCCGCAAGTGTAATCTGCGCCTCCTCATGCGCCCCGAGATGGGCAAGCGCTGCGCTGTCGCCCTTCTTGATCAGCGTGCGCAAGGCCTGCCGCATGATCCAGCGTGTATGCGGGTTGTCCTTCGGCCATTCATCGATGAGCGCCAGCACAAAAGCGGGATTATCCTTGGTGATGTCGTTCAGGTGGTTGGCGACGGATTTGCGCACATAAAGCGCCTGGTCTGCTTTCATGGTGTCGAGGATCGCGGTAACCGGCGAGGGATCATCGATCAGGGGCTTGAGCTGGAATGACCATGGCAGGCGAGGCCGGCAGCCTTCGCTTGCAAGCCGCCGCACATGCTCATTTTCGTGCCGTGACCAGGTTTCCATCACGGCAAGGGTGGCGGTCAGGTCCTTTTGCAGGAAATGCCGGATGGCGAATTCCGAGGAGCCAAAGCGGGTGAAATATTGCAGCGCGTCCATGGAAAGATCGAAATCATCAAGGCCGTAAAGCGCGACATACTCCGGAAGCGAAATCGAAGCGAAACCGTTGCCGATGCCGGGCGCTGCGGCGGTGAGGATTTCGATGTTGCGGGCATAGTCGCCGGGAAGCGTCGCATGCAGGCTTGTTGCCACCTGCCGCATGCGCTGCATGATGCCCAGCGCTTCAAGGTTTTCGGTGGCGAGCGCCATGAAGGCGGAAGCGTCGAAGGGCGGATGAACGGCCCTGGTCTGATCGGCGATATGCTGCAGTTTCTCGTGGTTGAAGATTTCCTTCAGTGCCGGTGCCGCCGTGTCGCTCATAATGTCCTCAAAGTTCACTTTTTGTTCTTTTAGGGCAGGAGGAGAGGCGAGGCAAGGGAAGACTAAGTCGCTTTCGAATACTGCTGACGGACCGAGCGCGTGCCACAAACGTCTTCTGCCCGTCCGAGGAGAAGTTCGCGGTAGCGGGATGAGGAGGCAAGGTCAGCGAAAAGTCGCGAGCTTGCCCCCTCATCCGGCACTTCGGGCCACCTTCTCCGCGGCGGGAGAAGAATTTTCTGGGCAAATCAGCTCATCTGGCTGACGAACTTCGTCTCCAGATAGGCCTGGACTGCTTCGGAGCCACCTTCCGTGCCATAACCAGAGTCCTTGATGCCGCCAAAGGGGACTTCGGGAAGAGCAAGGCCGTTGTGGTTGATGGTCAGCATGCCGGCCTCGACCTGTTGGCCAAGCGCGTGCGCGGTCTTGACCGAACCGGTGAAGGCATAGGATGCAAGGCCGAAGGGCAGGCGGTTCGCCTCGGTGATGGCGTCATCGAAGCTTGAGAACCGGTTGATAATGGCGACCGGGCCGAAGGGCTCGTCATTCATGATCTTGGCTGATGTCGGCACATTGGCGAGAACCGTCGGCTCGAAGAAATTGCCCTTGTTACCGATGCGGCGGCCGCCGGTCTTCAATTCGCCGCCATGCGAAACGGCGTCGTTGATGAGGCCTTCCAGCGCCGGGATGCGACGCTCATTGGCGAGCGGGCCCATCACGACACCATCTTCCAGGCCATTGCCCACCTTGATTGCCTTGGTTGCTTCCACAAAACCTTCAAGGAACCGATCGGCCACGCCGTCCTGCACGAGGAAGCGGGTAGGGGCGACACAGACCTGGCCGGCATTGCGGAACTTGGCAAGCGAGGTGACTTCGATGGCCTTGTCGATATCGGCGTCGTCGAAGATCATGACAGGCGCATGCCCGCCCAGTTCCATCGTTGCGCGCTTCATGTGCCTGCCGGCCAGTGCAGCCAGATGTTTACCAACGGGCGTGGAGCCTGTGAAGGATATCTTGCGAATGACCGGATGCGGAATGAGATATTCCGAAATCTCTGACGGTACGCCATAGACGAGGCCGACGACGCCCGCCGGAACGCCCGCATCAACAAAGGCGCGGATGAGTTCGGCAGGCGACGCCGGCGTCTCTTCCGGCGCCTTGACGATGATGGAGCAGCCGGTTGCAAGCGCGGCGGAAAGCTTGCGGACGATCTGGTTGATCGGGAAGTTCCATGGCGTAAACGCTGCAACGGGTCCGACCGGCAGCTTGATGGCCAGCTGTGAGACACCGGTTGCCCGCGCCGGGATGACCTGCCCATAGGTGCGGCGCGCCTCTTCTGCGAACCAGTCGATGGTGTCGGCCGCGCCCATGATTTCAGTGGCGGACTGCGCCAGCGGCTTGCCCTGTTCGCGGGTCATGATGTAGGCGATCTTGTCCTTGCGCTCGCGCAATATGTCGGCCGCCCTGCGCATGATCTTGGAACGCTCAAAGGGCGAGGTGTCGCGCCACACCTTGAAACCCCGCTCGGCGGCGGCGAGCGCCAGATCGAGGTCTTCCTTCTCGGCATGCGCAATCGCGCCGATGATTTCGTCCGTCGCCGGATCGGAGACGGCGATTGTCTTACCGGAAACGGCATCGCGCCATTCGCCACCAATGAGAAGTTTGATGTCGGGATAGGTGTGCATAGGGGCTACCTTCATGATGCGGCCGATACGGCGCATGCCGCCCGGCCCGGAGAGGTGAACAGAATTTTCCTGGCCGGACGAAATCCGGCGTCGCAGCTTTCGCAGCGTGGAACAGGTGTCTGGGCTTTTCCGGCGGAGGTCGTGGACTGCCGGAAACGGAAACGACAGTGCTTATATTAAGTTCCGGGCGGTATGTTTCAACCGCTTGCCCGAGGTAATGCCATGATTTTTATGTGACGCGGAACCATCATTCGCCGTTTGTGCCGTCATGGATGTCGATGCCGATTTCCGGCGGCAACGGCGGGCGCGAATCACGTTGCTTCGTAAGGAAACGGTGGAAATTCGGCCACAATTCGGCCGTGGTCACGCTGGACGGATCGGGGGCGGGCGGTGCGCGGCGTTACCGGTTGCGTCATAACAGGGCGCGCAACGTCAAAAAGTACAATAAGACGGAAAAATTATCCAAAGGGTTTACTCAATACCTAGAGAAAATACGGATAAAATCTCAGTGAGGATATAACATCGGTTCCTGATATATATGCTGTTGGCGGTTCCCTTGACCTTCCAGGGTTGGCGAAAACCCTCGACCTGAACGTTATCGATGGAGAAAAATTATGAATTTCGCCCGGGTACTTCTCAGTGCGTTCATGTCGCTCGTGTGGCTTTCCTGTGCCGAGGCGGGAGACATAGCCAAGCCGCAGGGCAAGCCGATATTAACCATATCCGGCAACATCACCAACACCAATACCGATGGAGCTGCGGAATTTGACCGCGACATGCTGGAAGCGCTCGGCATGGACACCGTGGAGACGACGACACCGTGGCACGACGGCCGTGTCCGTTTTGACGGTGTGTCGCTTGCCAAGCTGATGGATGTCGTCGGCGCAAAGGGCACCAGTGTCACGGCGGTGGCTCTCAACGATTATGTGAGCACGATACCGGTTGAAGACTTTAAGAAATTCAATGTTATCCTCGCCATCAAACTGGATGGCAACTATATGACAGTACGCGAAAAGGGCCCGTTGTTTGTCATCTATCCCTATGACAGCGACCCGGAACTGCAGAAGCAGACTTATTATTCGCGGTCCGCATGGCAAGTTGCCAAACTGATAGTGGAATAAAGGTGCCGTTTGCGAAAACTTGTGGCGGTGATCATCTGTTGCTTCGTCCTGGCAACGGGCTATATCGCTTTCGTCATTGCCGAGCGGCAGACCGCTCTGCAGAAGTTCGCCCGCTATAATGACTCATGGGCCGTCAGCCAGACAGTAGCCGAATATCTGCGCCTCCAGAATAAACTCGCTGTGTTCGCGCTTAATCCCGGCAGGGTTGACCGGGATGAATTGCAGCTGCGTCTGGATATCATGCTCAGTCGCCTGGAGCTGTTGAAGCAGGGCAACCTCGGCGCTTTCATCAATGAAAAGCAGCAATGGCGGGATCTGGTAACCCGCCTTGACGCCGTTCTGGCGCGTCTCGAACAGCAGATAAACAGCTTGAATTCGAGCGATGTGCCGGATCTTCTTGCCGCTATGAGCGCGCTGGATGCGCCGATGACGACGCTCGCCTCGTCTTCCGTCGCGTATGATGTGAATCTGATCGATACCGCCCATGAGGATGTCCGCAAGCTCCACATCGTCTATACGGCGCTGGCGGGCGGTCTCATCCTCTGCGGCATCGCGCTTGTCATATTGCTGCTTCGCCAGAACGATCTCCTGAACCGCGCGCAGAAAAGCATGCGCGGGCTGACGGACGATCTGCGCGCCGCGACGCTGGAGTTGCAGGCAAAGAATGTCCGTCTGGAGCATGATGCCTATCACGATGCGCTGACGGGCCTGCCGAACCGGGCGCTGTTCCGGCAGGAACTGATCGAGCGGCTGCGCCGGTCCTTCGGTGGCACCGGTACGACAGCCATATTGTTGCTCGATCTCGACGGATTCAAGGATGTCAACGACACGCTCGGCCACGATGCAGGCGATGCGCTGCTTCAGGCCGTGGCGCAGCGCCTCTCGGCCATCGGCGGCGATTATGACATGGTTTGCCGCCTTGGAGGCGATGAGTTCGCGGTTGTCTCCGACGATCTGAATGAGGACGCCGCGCGCCGTCTTGCCACCAAGCTCATCGATCAGATCAGCCGCACCTATCAGCTGGGTGAGCAGGAGGTCAAAATCGGCACCTGCATCGGCATCGCCATATCGCACGGTGCAGTGGATGCGGATGAATTGTTCAAGCGGGCGGATCTGGCGCTTTACGAGGCGAAAGCCATCGGTCCAGGTCGTGCGAGCGTTTTCAAGGTTCGGATGCAGAAGCAGCTGACCGAGAAGAAATCCTTCGAAGCCGATCTGCAGACGGCACTGCAGAACGACGAGATGGAAGTTTATTACCAGCCGCAGGTGGCGACGCAGACGCGCAAGCTTTGCGGCTTCGAGGCGTTGCTTCGCTGGAAACATCCGGTGCGCGGCGATGTGCCCCCCAGTGTGTTCATTCCCGTCGCGGAAAGAACCGGTCTCATCCATTCGCTCGGAAAGTGGGTGATGGAAACTGCCTGCCGCGAGGCGATGGGCTGGGACGAGGACATGAAGGTGGCCGTCAATCTATCACCCGTTCAGTTCCATAGTACCAACCTTATTCAAAACGTCATGGGCGCGCTTGAAAAAAGCGGACTGGAACCAAGCCGGCTCGAACTTGAGATCACCGAATCGATCCTGCTCAACAAGAGCGACCAGACGATCAACACGCTGTCGCGGCTGAAGGCTGTCGGCATCAAGATCGCCATGGATGATTTCGGCACTGGCTATTCATCGCTCGCCAATCTGCGCGGCGTCCCCTTCGACAAGATCAAGATCGACCGATCCTTTCTGCGCGATATCACCAGCGACCGGGATGCGCTGGCGATCGTGGAATTCGTGGTCGGTGTTGGCCGCAGTTTGCGAATGACGACGATTGCGGAAGGTATCGAGACGGAAGAGCAATATGAATGCGTCAGGCGTCTGGGATGCGACCAGGTTCAGGGATATCTGATCAGCAGGCCGCTGCCGGCCAAGGAACTCGTCGCCTGGAGCTCTGCCTGAGACGCGCCTGTCCTGGCGGCCATTGGAATTTTTACCAAGTGATACCGTCGCTCGCGAAAACCCATACCGGTTACCGCAACGATGCTGTAGAGCATTTTCGGTTGATACGGGACCGTTGCGGCGAGACGACCGGATTTTGCGAAAAGGCTTGAGACATGGAAATACTGGACGTGCATGGAGTTGCCCTGCCTCTTTCTCCCGATGAGGTGTCGCCCGTCATCTGGCAGGCGCTGACCGACGGCAGCTACGAGGCGAAGGAGGCTCGCAGCGTCCTGAAAGCCATCAAGCCCGGTGATCGGGTGCTGGAGCTGGGTTCCGGTATCGGGATCATCACGTCGATCATTGCAGGCATCCAGGATGTTTCCGTATGGGCTTTCGAGGCCAACCCCGCGACTGCGGCGCTGGCCGAGCGGGTGATCAAGGCCAATTGCCGGGGTAACGTCGTGTTTTCGCAGGGGCTTCTTACCGCCGACGAGCCAAGCTCCTATTCTTTTTACGTTCGCAGGGATCTCTGGATGTCGTCCATGGACGAAAATCAGGGTCCCTATGAGAAACGGATCGAAATCTCCTCCGCCAACATCGATGAATTCATCACGAGCCGCGGCATTACAGCGCTCGTCATGGATATCGAGGGTGCGGAACGCGATCTGCTTGGCAGGGCCGACCTGAGCGGCGTGGAGCGGATATTCGTCGAGCTGCACGACCACCTCTACGGTCTTGCCGGCGTCCGCGACATCATGCAGGCACTCACCGCCAAGGGTTATGCCTATGATCCGCGCGGCTCTCGCGGTCCTTGCGTGCTGTTTTCCCGGGATGACAGCCCGAGGGAATACGATCCCGAGGTGGATTGAAAGCCGGGCACCTCAAGCCGAGGGCGACGTTGGAGAGTTTGTTTCAAGCTGCGGGTAGGCGCTAAGCGTTCTGCCCGCAATCATTTACCAACCGCTTGCGCCATCTGGTGCAACCTTTGGAGCTTCATGCCGTTTAGTGCCCGTGCCGCAATTCATCTGGCAGCGGGCAGCTCTATTGTTGCAAAAAATGCAATTCATTCCGAATTGTTATTGTAATTGTTGAAGTCATTTTCCTGCGTCATTATCCCTCCATCAAACCGGCGCACAACAGGATGCACCATTCCAACGCAACCGAAGGAGAAACGATCATGGGCTTTGTTAAGACGACAGACGGAACCGAAATCTTCTACAAGGACTGGGGCCCGAAGGATGCCCAGCCGATCGTTTTCCACCATGGCTGGCCGCTCTCGTCCGATGACTGGGATGCGCAGATGCTGTTCTTCGTCTCCAAGGGTTATCGTGTTGTCGCCCATGACCGCCGTGGTCACGGCCGTTCCGCCCAGGTTGCCGATGGTCACGACATGGACCACTACGCCGCCGACGCCTTTGCCGTCGTTGAAGCGCTCGATCTGAAGAATGCCGTGCATATCGGCCATTCCACCGGCGGCGGCGAAGTTGCCCGTTATGTCGCCAAGCATGGCGAACCCGCCGGCCGTGTCGCCAAGGCGGTTCTCGTTTCCGCCGTACCGCCGATCATGGTCAAGACCGAAGCCAATCCGGAAGGCCTGCCGATGGAGGTTTTTGACGGCTTCCGCTCTGCGCTTGCCGCAAACCGTGCCCAGTTCTTCCGCGATGTCCCGGCCGGTCCGTTCTATGGCTTCAACCGCGATGGCGCGACCGTGCATGAAGGCGTTATCCAGAACTGGTGGCGTCAGGGCATGATGGGCGGTGCAAAGGCCCATTACGACGGCATCAAGGCCTTCTCGGAAACCGACCAGACCGAGGACCTGAAGAATATCAGCGTTTCGACGCTTGTTCTGCACGGTGAAGACGACCAGATCGTTCCGATCGCCGACTCCGCCCTGAAATCGGTGAAGCTGCTGAAAAACGGCACGCTGAAGACCTATCCCGGTTTCTCGCATGGCATGCTCACCGTCAATGCCGATGTGCTGAACGCCGATCTGCTGGCCTTCATCAAGGGCTGATACTTTTGCGACATCACAATGCGGCCGATCATTCGGCCGCATTTTGCGTTTCGCATCAGGCGAGGCGGCCTCGCCAGACATTGCGGTAAGAGGTGAGACCGGGAATGTCGTGCGGCGTGAAATGGCGCTCTCGACCGGCAAGCGGTTTGATGCCGGTAAGCAGGGCCGCGCCCGCGCTGGTGCCGGTAGACCCTTCGACCGCCGTTACGTCCGTCTCTGCAAAGCCGGCCAGCGCCTTCAGATAAAGGGCGTTGCTGGCGAAAGGGCCTTCGACAAGGATGGGACCTTTCCGCCCGATGAGCGAAAGGCTGAATTCCGTCATCAACGCCAGGTAAAGCGATGTCGCCGCGTGTCGCTCTGCAGCGGTGGCGTTTTTATCGCCGAGCCACTGCGCCGTCTTGTCCGGAAACGGGCCGGAGCCGCTGACAACACTCGGCAGCAGCATCATGCCCCTGGCCACAACGCCGCCGAGAGCTGCGTCTATTGCTTCGTCTTTTGCTTCTCCGAATTGCTGTGCCAGCATTTCATATTCCCTGCCGCCCATGAAGCGGGAAGAGGGAACGGGACGGCCGAGAGCATCGACATTCAGGAGTGTGTCGCGGATGGGATCGAGCGCACCCGCCGCGCCGCCAATGGCGAAATTCACCACCCAGGTGCCGGTGGAGACGACCGAAAAATCACCGTCGCGGCGCAGAAGATGCGGCAGGAGCGAGGCGTTGGAATCGTGGATTCCACAATAAACCGGCATATGCGGCGAAAGGCCGGTTTCGATTGCCAGTGATTGGTGGATTGTACCCAGGACATCGAAAGCGGAGCGGACCGGCGCCATTAACGTCTCGATACCGAGACGCTCGACGAGCGAGGAGAAGCTCTTCCGGCGCGGGTTCCAGAGATCGGTATGACAGCCGAGCGAGGTCGTTTCCGTGGCCCGAATGCCGGTCAGACGTCCCGCCCAATATTGTGGATAGGTAACGATGCTGCGCACCCTGGCGAAATCGTTCGGAAAGGCCGTCTTCTGGAAATGGATTTGCGCGCCAAGGTTCAGCCCGGCGGGAAGCTGTGGTGAACCGGTCTCGGCAAAATCGGGCCGGATGTTGCGATAGGCTTCCTCAATGGCTGCGGGATAGCTGTGTTCATAATCGAGCACAGGCATGGCGAGGTCGCCGTTCCCATCGAGAAGTGCTGCCGAAGCGCCATGGGTCGTGATGGAAATCGCATCGAAGCCGGGCTTCTGGCCGAAACGCTGAAGCGTGGAGAGAATGAAGCTCCAGAGCATCTCCACATCGTAATGCGGATAAATTCCATCGCGGAGGACCGGGTTCGCCTGTTTTTTGCTGGCAATCTCCTCGCCGCTGCCGGTGTCGATGACGACGACCTTGGCGTTGGTCTTGCCGATATCGATGACCGCGACGCGGTCCGGTCTGGTGCTCTTGCTCATGGCAGATGGAACACCGTCACCAGATCTTTTGCGACCGGCGAATTATCGGGATTGCTCTCCATGATATCGGCCATGTGGGCCCACCACTTTTTCATCACGGGATGCTCTGGCAGAGCCGCCATGCGATGGGTCTTCGGGCGCGTCAGCACGCCGAAAAGGATGTTGGTTTCCGGGTCGAGATGAATGGAATAGTCACTCACCCCTGCCTCGTGCAGCAGTGTCACCAGTTCCGGCCATATCTCGTCATGGCGCTTTTTATATTCGGCCTCTTTTCCCGGAAAGAGTTTCATCTTGAAGGCGTATTTTTCGAGTTCCGTCATGGCTCAGCTTCTCATGGACCGAAGGCGGCGGACAACGATGGGGATGGCTATGGTAACGATGAGCAGCAGGCCAACGAAGATCGACATGACGATGCCGGGCACGTTCAAAAGCCCCAGCCCGAAAGTGACGAGGCCCATGACGAAGGCGGCGATGACGACGCCTGCGATGGTGCCGGAGCCGCCAAGGATCGACACACCGCCCAGCACAACCATCGTCACGACCTCCAGCTCCCAGCCCTGAGCAATCGACGGCCGCGTCGAACCGAGCCGCGAGGTGAGGCAGACGGCGGCAATGCCGCTCATCAGGCCCGTGAGCAGGAAGAGGATGAACTTCACCCGCTCGACGGGGATGCCGGAGAAACGGGCGGCGAACGGGTTGTTGCCGATCACATAGACCTGCCGGCCAAAATTGGTGGCATGCAGCAGAATGGCGAAGAGAATGGCCATGGCGATAAACAGGACGAATTCGAACGAAATCACCCAGAAGACGTAACCCTGACCGAAATAGGCGAAATCGGCGGGGTATTTGCCATAGGCCTGATCACCCAGCACCATGTAGGAAATGCCGCGAAACAGGCTCATGGTACCGATGGTGACGACGATGGACGGCAGTTTCAGCCCGGCGACCAGGAACCCGTTGAAGGCGCCGCACAAAAGCCCGGTGCCGATGCCGATCGCAACAAGGCCCGGTGTGCCGGCGCCCATCTGCACCGCAGCGCCCATGGCGGTGGACGCGAGCGCGATGATGGCGGCGACCGAGAGATCGATCTCACCGGCGATGATCAGCAGCGCCATTGCAAATGCAATGATGGCCTTTTCCGTGAAGTTGAAGGTCGCATCAGACAGGTTCCAGGCATTGAGGAAATAGGGCGAGGCCAGCGAATTGGCGATGAAGATCAGGATCGCTACGCCGAGCAGCAGCACTTCCCAGCTGCCCATGATGCGCCGTAGAGGTGTTCCCAGCTTGTCTGGAATGATGCGCGGGCTTTGTGTTGAATGGGACGGCGTGCTCATGCTGCGGCCTCCTTGGGCTGATCACCTGCGGCGCGGTCCCGCAGGATGATGCGGCCTTTCCTGGCTTCGGCGCGGGCGTTGAAGACGACGGCGAGCACGATGACGACGCCTGATATCGCCATCTGCGCGAAGGGCGAGATGCCAATGACGGGGAGCGCGTTCTTGATGACGCCGAGGAACAGCGCGCCGAGCACGGCACCCGCCACCGAACCGATGCCGCCCGCAATCGAAATGCCGCCGATCACATTTGCCGCCACGCTGTCTAGTTCGAAGCCGGCGGCGATGTCGACATAGGCAACCGCGTAACGCGACACCCAGAGATAGCTGGCGAGACCGGCGAGCGCGCCCGAGAGCACGAAGGCGAAGAAGCGCGTGCGGCCGACATCGATGCCCGCATAAACGGCTGCACTCGGATTACCGCCCGAGGCATAAGCGGAGCGGCCGAAGGAAGTCCGGCCGAGCACCAGCCAGGCGCCGGCGATGATGAGGATCGCCACCCAGGAAAGGACCGGCATGCCGAGAATCATGGTGCGCGGCACGTTGAGGAAAGTGGGGGATAGCTGGTGCGCATTCACCCAGCCGCCGCCCGAAAGCACGAAGGCCATGCCGCGATAGATGGTGAGTGTACCAAGCGTGACGACGATGGGCGGAATGCCGAGCCACCAGACCAGAACGCCGTTGAGCGAGCCGAGAAACGCGCCGATGCCGACAGCCATGACGATAAGCAGCGGCAGCGGAATGCCCGGAAAGGCAGCGTTGGTCATCGCCACCGCCATACCGGTAAAGGCAAGATTGGCTGCGACCGAAAGGTCTATGGATTTTGTAAGGATGACCGCCATCTGGCCCAGCGCCAGAATGATGAGAATGGAGGTATCGTTGAAGATGTTGACGAGATTGCCGGGCCGGCCGAAGCCGGGGGCGCGCATCGCAAAACCGGCGATCATGACGATGATGATACCCGCCAGCAGCCATTCGCGGTTTTTGAGTAGACGTTGCATGTTAGCCCCTCTCAGGCATTGCCGGTGGCGGCGCGCACCAGCTTTTCCGGGGAAAAATCGGCGCGTTCGAACTGGCCCGCCATCAGGCCTTCGCGCATGACGATGGCGCGGTCGGACATGCCGAGGATTTCGGGAAGTTCGGACGAGATCATGATGATCGACAGGCCTTCGGCCGCGAGCTCGCTGATGAAGCCGTGCACCGCTGCCTTGGAGCCGATATCGATGCCCTTTGTCGGCTCATCGAGGATGATGACCTTTGGCTGGGTGGCGAGCCATTTGCCGATCACCACCTTCTGCTGGTTGCCGCCTGAAAGTGTACCGACCGGCACCGAAAGGGCGGCGGCGCGCAGATCGAGCCGCGAGGCATATTTGCGCGCAAGCGCGAATTCGTTGGCGGCGGCCAGGAAGCCCTTGCGCGAGGTGCGAGTAAGTGAAGGCAGCGACATGTTCTGGTAGATCGGCATGTCGAGCGCCAGACCGTGGCGGCCGCGTTCCTCCGGCACGTAGACGATACCGGCGCGGATGGCATCTTCCGGCGAGCGGATTGTGATGGGTTGGCCGTTCAACATCACTTCACCCGATGCCGGGCGGGTGATGCCGAATAGCGACTGGCAAAGCTCCGAACGCCCGGCGCCGATCAGCCCGTAAAGGCCAAGGATTTCGCCCTTGCGTAGCTCGAGAGAGATATCGCGAAACTCGGTCTGATGAGAGTAATCGCGGACTGAAAGAACCGTGGGACCCAGCGTAACAGCCTGCTTTGGAAAGGCGTTCGTTACATCACGGCCAACCATCAGCCGAACGATTTCATCCTGCGGGGTGGTCGTGAGCGTGCCGGCGCCCACCATCCTGCCGTCCCGGAAGACGGCATAGTTTTCTGCAATCTCATAGACCTCATCGAATTTGTGGCTGATGAAGAGAATAGCCTTGCCCTGCCGCTTCAGGTTTTCGACGATGCGGAAGAGATCATCGATTTCCTTGCGCGAAAGGGCGGCGGTCGGTTCGTCCATGATGACGATGCGCGCCTCGACCGACAGGGCGCGGGCAATGGCGACGAGGTGGCGCTGTGCGATCGACAGGTCTTTCAGCCGGATCGTCGGATCGATGGCGCTTTCGAGCTGTTCAAGCAGAATTCTGGCACGCGTATTGATGGTCTTCCAGTCGATCAGGCCGAGACGGCCCTTCGGGGCATGACCGAGAAAGATGTTTTCACCGACGGAAAGCTCATCGAACAGCACGGTTTCCTGATGAATGGCCGTCACGCCGGCATCGATGGCATCCTGTGCGCTGTGAAAATTGACGGGCTGGCCGTCGAGAAGGATGTCGCCCTCGTTCGGGCGGTAAATGCCGGTGAGGATCTTGACGAGCGTGGATTTGCCCGCGCCGTTTTCGCCGATCAGGGCGGTGACCTTGCCGGGGTAAAGCGCAATATCGACGCCATCCAGCGCCTTGACGCCGGGGAATATTTGGCTGATGCCGCGCATTTCGAGAATGGGCGTGGCGCTGGGAGCTTCTGCAGCGTTTAGGATTTGAGGTTCGGCACGCATCATTCGTCTTACCGGTCGGTTTGTGTGAAGCGGCGAGGAGCTACCCCCTCTGCACTGCCGGGCATCTCCCCCTCGAGGGGGAGATCGGCAGGAGGCTCTACCACCACTTCATTCGCAAATGTCGAGATGGGCGAAACTTATCCGCGAGTCGATCTCTCCCTCGAGGGGGAGATGCCCGGCAGTGCAGAGGGGGTAACCCTCCGCCCGCGGTCAGCAACTTCTCAGATCAAAAAATCTTCGAAAACTGATCGATATTCTTCGCGTCATAAACAAACGGATCAGCCATCGCCGCTTCGCTGTTTTCACCAACCTTGATTTTGCCCATACGGCCGGCTTCAATTTCCGAACCCGGCTTGCCGTCGGTTTCGCCCTTCACGAGGCGATAGGCGATCTGGGTGGCGGAATAGCCGAGGTCGATGGGGTTCCAGATGGCGAATTCCTTGGTGGCGCCCGACTTGATGGCGCCGGCCATTTCGGAAGGCAGGCCAAGACCGGTGACATAGACCTGACCGATCTTGCCGGCATCCTTCACGGCCTGCGAAGCGGCGAGAACGCCGACCGTCGTCGGCGCGACGATGACCTTCACATTCGGCTGCGAGGAGAGAAGGCCCTGTGCTTCGCGGTAGCTCTTGTCGGCGAGGTCGTCGCCATAGACCGTCGTGACGAGGTTGAGGCCGGGGAAGTCCTTCAGCTGCTTCTTCATCTCATCGATCCAGATGTTCTGGTTCGTGGAGGTGGTGGTGGCCGAAAGAATGGCGAAATCGCCCTTGCCGCCTTCCAGATGCGATGCTGCGAGCTGCAGGCACATTTTGCCGATCAGCGCGTTGGACGAGGGGTTGAGCTGAAGAATGCGTCCTTCGGGCGCAACGCCGGAATCCCAGGAAATCACCTTGATGCCGCGCTGCGCCGCCTTCTTCAGCGCCGGAACCACGGCGTCGGGATCGTTGGCGGAAATGGCGATGGCGTCGACGCCCTGCGCGATCAGCGAATTGATGACTTCGATCTGGCCTTCCGCCGTTGTGCTGGTCGGGCCGGTATAGATGATCTCGACTCCGCCGAGGTCCTTTGCGGCTTCCTGTGCGCCCTTGTTGGCGGCTTCGAAAAAGCCGTTGCCAAGCGATTTCACCACCAGCGCGATCTTCACGTCGGCGGCCTGTGCAACGCCGCCGAGGCCGGCTACGGAGAGTGCCGCGCCGAGCGCGAGTACGCTCGTTAATGTTCTGCGTGTAAGTTTCATGTCCCTTTTCCTCCCGTTTTTGAACCTTGCAACTTCCCTGCCGGCGCTCCTCAAGCGACCGACGAAGAATTCTCCTCATCCGGCGGACCGGCCGTTTTCGCGTCCGCCACGGCGCCGGCGATCAGCAGCTCTACCCCGGCATCTTCCACCATCCTTGCCGCCTCGTCAGAAATCCCGTCATCGGTGATGATGGTCGACACGTTCTCGAGCGGGCAGAGAATGAGGCTGGACCGTTTCCTGAATTTCGAGGAATCGACCATCACGATCAGCTCTTCCGCCTGCCGCATCAGCTTCTGCTCGCTCTGTATGACCAGCGCGTCGGATTCCATGATGCCGAGCGCACCCACGCCCTGCGCCCCGAGAAAAATCCGCCGTGCATAGAAGTTGCGGATTGCGTCATTCTCGAAGGGTGACAGGATCAGGCTCTGGTCACGATAGATCGCGCCACCCGGCACGCTGACATTGCATTTGGAATGCTTGACCAGATGCTCGGCGATGGCGAAAGAATTGGTCATCACCTGCAGGCGGCGCGCCGCCATGTAATGCACCATCTGGAATGTCGTGGTGCCGCCATTCAGGATGATCGCATCGCCATCATTGCAGAGATCGACCGCCTTGCGCGCAATTGCGCGTTTCTTGTCGATGTTGACTGATTCGGACACGCGGAATGGCCGCGCGGCCAGATTGCCGAGCTGCGGCGGATGCACCGCTTCCGCACCGCCGCGCACGCGCCGCAACTTGCCCTGCACGTGCAGGGACGCAATATCCCGCCGAATGGTCGCTTCCGACGCATCCGTCAATTCCGCAATATCCTGCACCGTCACCACAGGTTTTTCCTGTATGGCGCTCAAGATGATGCGATGGCGTTCGCGTTCGTGCATTTGGTCCTCCTGATCGTGATTATTCGCAATCTCTTTACGTTGTCAATCAACAACGATCAAATTAATCAATATCGCGCTGCAACATGAAAATTTATGATCGTTTTTGATTGACATTGGGCTTTTGGATGCGCGATACCTGCCGTTAAAGGAGGCGGACCGGTGTCGGTTCGCGAATGAAGACCATGTGGGAGGAAGACATGACGGGAACATCCCGCCTTCTCGAAAGCCGTTGGGACGACGCTTATGCCAGGACGCTCGATGAGCCGGGAAAGCTTCTTTACCGCTCCAACCTGCTCGGTGCCGACAAGCGCATCACCAATTACGGAGGCGGGAACACATCAGCAAAGGTGCTTGAAACCGATCCCCTGACGGGCGAGAAGGTCCGCGTCATGTGGGTGAAGGGCTCCGGCGGCGATGTCGGCACCATCAAGCTTGATGGTTTTGCAACGCTTTATCTCGACAAGCTGGAAGCGCTGAAGGGCATTTACAAGGGTGTTCAGGATGAGGACCGCATGGTCGGCTTCCTGCCGCATTGCACCTTCAACCTCAATCCGCGCGCGGCCTCCATAGATACGCCGCTGCACGGTTTCGTGCCTTATGATCATGTCGACCATATGCATCCCGATGCAATCATCGCTATCGCCGCCTCGAAAAACTCGAAGGAATTGACGCAGCAGATTTTCGGCGACGACATCGGTTGGCTGCCCTGGCGTCGCCCCGGTTTCCAGCTGGGCCTCGATCTGGAAGCTTTCGTCAAGGCCAATCCGAAAGCCAAGGGCGTCGTGCTGGAAAGCCACGGCCTCTTCACATGGGATAACGACGCCAAGGCGTGTTACGAACTGACGCTCGCCATCATCAACAAGGCCATCGAATGGTTTGCGGAAGAGACCGAAGGCAAGGCGATCTTCGGCGGGGCAGTGGCCAAAAGCCTGCCGGTTGCCGAACGTCGGGCCATCGCCGCCCGGTTGATGCCGGAAATCCGTGGCCGCATCGGCCGTGAAGAACGCAAGCTCGGCCACTTTGACGATCAGGATGCCGTTCTGGAATTCGTCAATTCGAAGGATTTGAAACCGCTCGGTGCGCTGGGCACATCCTGCCCGGACCATTTCCTGCGCACGAAAATTCGTCCGCTGATCCTTGATCTCGATACCGCAAATCCAGATGTGGATGCGCTGACGGCCAGCCTAGACAAGGCGCTGGAGGACTATCGCGCGGATTACACGCGCTATTATGAAGCTTGCCGCCACGATAATTCGCCAAAAATGCGTGATCCGAACCCGGTGATATTCCTCATCCCCGGCGTCGGCATGCTGTCTTTCGCTAAAGACAAGGCCACGGCCCGCATCGCCGGCGAATTTTATGTCAACGCTATTAATGTCATGCGTGGCGCGTCCACCGTGTCGGAATATCAGGGTCTTCCCGAGCAGGAAGCCTTCGATATCGAATATTGGCTGCTGGAAGAAGCGAAGCTGCAGCGCATGCCGAAGCCGAAGAGCCTTGCGGGCCGCGTGGCCTTCGTTACGGGCGGCGCCGGCGGCATCGGCCGGGCGACGGCGGAGCGGCTGGCGGGCGAGGGTGCCTGTGTGGTGCTGGCCGATATCGATGAAGCGGCACTGGAGGCTGCGAAGGGCGATTTCGTCAAGCGGTATAGCGCGGATGCGGTGCGTACCGTCAAGCTTGACGTGACGCAGGAGAATGCAGTGATTTCCGCCTTCGCGGAAGCGAGTGTGGAATTCGGAGGCGTGGATATCCTCGTTTCCAATGCCGGCATCGCTTCTTCCGCTCCGGTGGAAGATACGACGCTTGCCATGTGGAACAAGAATATCGACATTCTCGCGACAGGCTATTTCCTCGTTTCGCGAGAAGCATTCCGGCTGCTGCGGCGCCAGAATCTCGGCGGCAACGTCGTTTTTGTCGCTTCCAAAAATGGCCTCGCCTCTTCGCCCAATGCCTCGGCCTATTGCACCGCGAAGGCGGCAGAAATTCATCTAGCCCGTTGCCTTGCGCTTGAGGGGGCGGAGGCCGGCATTCGCGTCAACACCGTCAATCCCGATGCCGTGCTGCGCGGTTCGAAGATCTGGAGCGGCGAATGGCGCGAGCAGCGCGCGGCCTCTTCCAAGATCGAAGTGACCGATCTGGAGGAACATTACCGCAAGCGCTCCATGCTAAAACTCAATGTCTTTCCGGAAGATATCGCCGAGGCGATCTACTTCCTGGCGTCCGACGCTTCGGCCAAGTCGACCGGCAACATCATCAATGTTGATGCCGGTAATGCGCAGAGTTTTACGCGGTAGACGTCCGGCAGGTCCCACCTCCGTCATTCCGGCCTTGAACCGGAATCCAGCAGTCGCGTATCTGCGCGGCGGGAGAGTCTTCTCAGCCCAAAGACTTGGGCTGGCTGGATTCCGGCTCAAGGCCGGAATGACGGGGTGGTGGTGTCGCGGGTCGAAGCACCTGTTGTGTTCATCGTTCGGGAGGAAAAAATGACCGAGACGACAATCGCCGCCGATGTGATCGCGGCTGAAAACGAAAAGCGCGCTGCTGCTTTGAATGACGATTATCAGGCGCTTGGCAACCAGCTCGCGCGCCGCAATATCGATATCGAGGCCGTCACAACCAGTGTCTCCGAATTTTTCGTTGCCGTGCCCTCCTGGGGCGTCGGCACCGGCGGAACCCGTTTTGCCCGTTTTCCCGGCGCGGGCGAACCGCGCGGCATTTTCGACAAGCTCGATGACTGCGCCGTCATCAACCAGCTGACGCGGGCGACGCCCAATGTTTCACTGCATATTCCGTGGGACAAGGAAGACCCGAAACGCCTGAAAGCCCATGCGGATGCGCTGGGTCTCGGCTTCGACGCCATGAACTCCAACACGTTTTCGGATGCTCCGGGCCAGAGCCATTCCTACAAATACGGCTCGCTCAGCCACACCGACGCCGCCACACGCCGGCAGGCGGTGGAACACAATCTCGAATGTATCGAAATCGGCAGGGCCATCGGTTCCAAGGCCCTGACGGTGTGGGTGGGTGATGGCTCCAACTTCCCCGGACAGAGCAATTTCACCAGAAGTTTCGAGCGTTATCTCGCCGCAATGGCCGACATCTACAAGGCGCTGCCGGATGACTGGCGCATCTTTTCCGAACACAAGATGTATGAGCCGGCCTTTTATTCCACCGTCGTGCAGGATTGGGGCACCAATTATCTTATCGCCAACGCGCTCGGCGAAAAGGCCTTCTGCCTCGTTGATCTTGGTCACCATGCGCCCAACACCAATATCGAAATGATCGTCGCCCGGCTGATACAGTTCGGCAAGCTCGGCGGTTTCCACTTCAACGACAGCAAATATGGCGATGACGATCTGGATGCCGGCTCAATCGACCCTTACCGCCTGTTCCTCGTTTTCAACGAACTTGTCGACGCCGAACATCGCGGGGTGAAGGGTTTCCATCCCGCCCACATGATAGATCAGTCGCATAATGTGACGGACCCGATCGAAAGCCTGATCTCCAGCGCCAACGAAATCCGTCGCGCCTATGCGCAGGCGCTGCTGGTGGATCGTGTGGCTCTTGACGGCTACCAGCAGGACAATGATGCATTGATGGCTTCAGATGTGCTGAAGCGGGCCTACCGCACCGATGTCGAACCGATTCTCGCTCAGGCGCGGCAACTGGCAGGCGGCGCGATTGATCCGATTGCGGCCTATCGGGCGAGCGGCTATCGCAAGCAGGTTGCGGCGAAGCGCCCGGCTTCGGTTGGCGGCAGCGGCGGGATTGTGTAAATTCGGTGTCGTTGGAACAGGGGGAGCCGAGGCTGACTACACACCTTGCCTCAATCTCGACGTCATCCCCGGCATTGTGCCGAGGATCTGCCTGCTTTGCATAAAATCGATCGGTAATAGATGCTCGGGAGAGGCCCGAGCATGACGAAGGTGAAGGTGTTGGTCACGAAGCGCCCCCGCCCGCTGCGCCTTCACGACTCCCAGAAGGCGGTTGTCGGCGCACCTGAAACGTATGTTCGGGCCCCGGAAACGCCCCTGCGCGAACCTCATCGGCATAGGCCGCCGCCGCTTCGGAGATCGTCGGGCCCAGATCGGCGAAACGCTTGACGAATTTCGGTTTGAAGTCGGTGAAGAGGCCGAGCATGTCGTCGGAAACCAGCACCTGCCCGTCACAGGCTGGCGATGCGCCGATGCCAACGGTGGGCGCGGCAAGTTTTTTCGTCAGCTCGCGGGCCAGCGGCTCGACTGTGCCTTCCACGACGATGGCGAAGGCGCCCGCCTGATCCACCGCAATCGCGTCACGCCAGATCTTTTGCGTTTCCGCATCAGAATGCCCCAGCGAGCGGAAGCCGCCAGCCGTGTGAACAAGCTGCGGCATCAGACCGACATGGCCGAAGACGGGAATGCCGCGGGCTACCAGGAAGGCGATGGTTTCTGCCATTTCCTCGCCTCCCTCCAGCTTCACGCCGTCGCAGCCGGTTTCCTGCATCAGCCGCGCCGCGTTGCGGAAGGCCTGTTCCTTGGATTCCTGATAGGTTCCGAAGGGCAGATCAACGATGACGCAGGCATGTTCGACGCCGCGCATGACGGCGCGGCCATGGGCGATCATCATGTCCAGCGTCACGCCGACTGTGGTATCCATTCCGTAGAGCACCATGCCGAGGGAATCGCCGACCAGCAGCAGGTCGCAATGCGGGTCAAGCAGGCGGGCGATCGGTGTGGTATAGGCGGTCAGGCAAACGATGCGCGCCTCGCCCTTCATCTGCCGGATGGAGGCCGTCGTCAGCCGTTTTTGTTTTCCATGGGCGCTCATTGGGCGGCCTCCCTTTTCTCTGTTCTCTCGCGGCCGATGACGCGGTTGTCGAGAAGCCTTGTGCTGCCGAGGCGCACGAACAGCGCCACCAATATTGGCCCTGCCTGCACGGAAGCAACGGGTGCCAGCGTATCGGGGTCGCGTACCGCGACGACGTCGGGACATGCTAAAGGCTCGGCGGCGATAAATGTTTCGAGAGCCGCTTCGAACGCGGCGGGGTCATCCAATCCCAGGTCATAAAGCCGTTCCGCCTCGTTCAGCGCCCGCGGAACGATCACGGCGGCGGCACGTTCCTCGGCGCTCAGATAGACGTTGCGTGAGGAGCAGGCGAGCCCATCCGGCTCCCGCACGGTTGTGACGGGAACGACCCTGACCGGCTGGGCGAGGTCTTCGACCATGCGGCGGATCAACGTTACCTGCTGATAGTCCTTCTCACCGAAATAGGCCGAATCTGGCTGAACAAGATTAAAAAGCTTCGTCACCACGGTTGCGACACCGGCGAAATGCCCCGGCCGAACCGCGCCTTCCAGCTGGCTGCCGAGTTCCGGCACGTCAACGACGGTTGCCATGGGACGCGGATACATCTCCGAGACTTCGGGCGCGAAAAGAATGTCGACGCCAGCTTCCTCCAGAAGCGCGTTGTCGCGGGCGAGGTCGCGCGGATAGCGGGCCAGATCCTCATTGGCGCCGAATTGCAGCGGATTGACAAAGATGGAAACCACCGTCACGTCGTTTTCCGCCTTCGCCCTGGAAACCAGCGTGAGATGACCGACATGGAGGAAACCCATCGTCGGTACGAAGCCGACGGTTTTGCCGGCGCGGCGAAAGACGGCGATCGCATCGCGCAATTCGGCGACAGTTTTTACAAGGCGCATAAGGTCTCCTCCGGCTTCCCGATCACCCTCCGGCGAAAGGCGCTGGATAGAACGCGATTTGTGAAACGGGGTCAACGCGGTCAAACCCATTATATCGATTAACGGAGTTGGCGATCGACACACCCTGCCTGTCTGGCCTCAGGGCTTGCCGGTCCAGCGCGGGGGACGTTTTTCCGCAAAGGCCAGACGTCCCTCCCGCGCCTCATCACTGCCGCTGACGACGGCGATGATGCGTTCGGCGAAGACGAGCCGTTCCGCCGATGGCATTTCGCGCATGGCGAGCAGCGCCGCCTTTCCGGCCGCGATGGCACCCGGTGCATTGTGCCGCAGTGTTGCAAGAACCTCTTCGATCAGGCCGTCGAGGCTGGCGAGGGGAACGGCGCGGTTTATGAGCCCGAGACGTGTCGCCTCACTGGCGCTGACCGTGTGGCCGAGATAAGCCATTTCCTGAAGCCCGCCCAACGGGATTTTTGCCAGAAGTTTCGCTGCGACCATGGCGGGGAAAAGACCGACCTTCACCTCCGGCAGGCCGAATTCGGCATGATCGGCTGCATAGACGAGATCGCAGGCGGCAACGAGGCCAAGCCCGCCCGCCAGAACCCGGCCGTTGATGCGGGCGATGACGGGCCTGTCGCAGCCTTCTATGGCGCGCATGACGTCGGCTATAGGGTTCGTGCCGTCCCGGGACAGGAACATGCCGCCCGCACTTTCCTTCAGATCTGCACCCGAACAGAAACTGCGTTCTCCCGCTGCCGTTATCACAACGGCGCGCAGGCCATGGTCGCCGGAGGCTGCGCGGATCGCATGGGTGAGCGCATCGGTCATCGCGGCATTCAGGGCATTATGCACCTCCGGTCGGTTGAGAGTCAGCCACAGAACATCCTTGCGTTTCTCGCTCAACACCTCATTTGCCATGGGCGTCACCCTTCTGTTTCGCGGCGAGAAGCGCCTTGCCGGCACGCGCTGCATTGGACCTGCCCAGATGCCTGCTTATCCAGTCACCGGTTGTCGCCACGGCCATCAGGTCGACGCCGGTTTCTATGCCAAGTCCCGAAAGCAGATAAATGACGTCTTCGGTGGCGACGTTGCCGCTCGCGCCCGGCGCGAAGGGGCAACCGCCCAGCCCGGCGACGGAACTGTCGAACGTCGTTATGCCCTGTTGAAGCGAAGCCAGCACGTTGGCGACGCCCTGTCCGTAGGTATCGTGGAAATGCATGGCGAGTTTTTCAAGCGCGATATGTGCCGAGACCCGCTCGATGATGTTGCGGATCTGGCCCGCCGTGCCGATGCCGATCGTATCACCCAGCGAGATTTCATGGCAGCCGAGCGCAATAAGGGCATCGGCCATCGCCGCCACGTCATCGGGCGCAACTGCTCCGTCATAGGGGCAGCCGGCAATGCAGGAAAGGTAACCGCGCATGCGGATATTTCGCACGGCAGCGGCATCCGCGACATCGCGCAGACGGTCTAGGCTTTCGGCGCGCGAACAGCCGATGTTGTGCTGGCTGAAACCTTCGGAGGCGGACACGAAAACCGCGATTTCCGTGACACCGGCTTCAATGGCAGCTTCGAAACCTCTCATGTTGGGAACAAGCGCCGGATAGGCCGTTCCCGCTCGCCTTTCGAGGCCTCTAAACACCTCTTTCGACCCCGCCATCTGCGGCACTTTTTTGGGTGAGACAAAAGCGCCCGCTTCCACCGTTCTCAGTCCTGCTGCAGCCAGCCGCTCGATCAGCTCGATTTTTGTCGCGGTCGGAACCTCGGTGGTCTCGTTCTGCAAGCCGTCACGTGCGCCAACCTCAACGATCCTGACGGTTCGGGGCAAGCTCATCTCATGCTCCTTCCGGCTCGAAATTCACCAGCACCGCGCCGGCCGCGACCATATCGCCTTCATTGCAATTGATGGCGTTGACGATGCCCTTCGCCGGTGCACGGATCGTATGCTCCATCTTCATCGCTTCCATAACCACAAGCGCGTCGCCGGCCTCCACGACAGCACCGTTCCGGCTGAGCACCGCGCGGATCACGCCCGGCATGGGAGCTTCCAGGCCAGCGGCGTGAACGGAAGAATCCGCGATTTCGATGGGATCTGGCTGGCTGATGCGGTAAGGCTCGCCATGCAGGAAAAGCGCATAGGTGCCGGTCTCTGCGAAGAAATAGCCCTGACTTTTCCGGCCGTCCAAGGTTGCAAGGAGCTGGCCGTCACCGGAAAGGCTGCCGTAGGCCCGGATCGTCCGCCCCTCGATTGCGAGCGTGAATTCATCACCCTCATGCGTGACGCCGACGCTTAACGGCTGGTTATCAAACATGAAATTCAGCGTTTCCCGCGCCGGTGCGTTGAGGCGGAATGCGACCTTCGTGTTCCACGGGCTATGGGGATCCGCCTCTGATTGCGACATTCCGTTTGTGCGGCGGGAGAGCAGCAGGCCAAGCGCGGCGAGGGCGATGACACTTCCATCACTCGCGGCTGGAGCAAAGAGCGAAGCCTCGTTGCGGGTGATGAAACCCGTATCGAGGTCGGCTGAGGCGAAAGCTTCCAATCGGGCAAGCCGTGTCAGAAACGCGGCGTTGCTGGTAACGCCGCAGATCGCCAGCTTTTCCAGCGCCAGCGTCAGACGCCGCACGGCTGAGGCTCGGTCCCGATCCCAGACGATAAGCTTGGCGATCATCGGATCGTAATGCACGGTGATGGCGTCGCCGGCGCGGATGCCGCTGTCGATCCTGACGTGAGGGCCCTGATCGGGGAAAACGAGATGGCTGATGGTGCCGACCGACGGCAGGAAATCATGCGCCGGGTCTTCGGCATAGATACGGGCCTCGATGGCATGACCATTTATGCTGAGATCGGCCCAGTCCTGCGGTAACGTTTCACCATCCGCAACACGGATCTGCCATTCGACCAGATCGAGACCGGTAATATACTCGGTCACGGGATGTTCGACCTGAAGCCTCGTATTCATTTCCATGAAATAGAATGCGCCGGAAGGATCGAGCAGGAATTCCACGGTTCCCGCACCGCGATAGTCGATCGCGCGGGCGGCGGCTGTTGCCGCTTCATACATACGTTGCCTGAGCGCATCCGGCAGGCCGGGGGCAGGGGCTTCTTCCAAAACCTTCTGATGCCTGCGCTGGATGGAGCAGTCACGTTCGAAAAGGGAAAAACAATTGCCGTGGCTATCGGCAAAGATCTGAACCTCCACATGGCGCGGCCGTTCGAGATATTTTTCGATCAGCATGCGGTCATCACCGAAGGCGGCCGACGCCTCGCGTTTTGCCCCGGCAAGTTCCGCTGCAAATTCACGTTTTTGCCTGACGATGCGCATGCCCTTGCCGCCGCCGCCGGCCGAAGCCTTGAGCAGGACGGGATAGCCTATGGCTTCCGCCTCATTCCCCAGCCGTTCCTCCGCCTGGTCCTTACCGTGATAACCAGGAACCACGGGCACGCCAGCCTTGGCCATCAGTGCCTTTGCTTCGCTTTTGCCGCCCATGGCGCGAATCGCCGCGGCCGGTGGGCCGATGAACACCAGCCCGGCGGCGGCACAGGCTTCGGCGAAACCGGCATTTTCCGAAAGAAAACCGTAACCCGGATGAATGGCTTCTGCGCCGCTTGTCTTCGCTGCGGCGATGATCTTTTCGCCATCGAGATAGGAGGCACGCGCGGGTGCAGCGCCGATGGCGATCGCTTCGTCGGCAAGCGCCACATGCATGGCGTCACGATCGGCATCGGAATAAACGGCGACGGTACGAATGCCCATTTTGCGGGCGGTATGGATGATGCGGCAGGCGATCTCGCCCCTGTTGGCGATGAGTATTTTCGAAAACATCGTCGCCTCACATCCTGAATATGCCGAAACGGGTGGGTTCAATGGGTGCGTTGAGCGCGGCGGACAGACCGAGGCCGAGGACGAGGCGGGTATCCTTTGGGTCGATGATACCGTCGTCCCAAAGCCGCGCGCTGGCATAATAGGGATGGCCCTCCCGCTCGTATTTTTCGCGGATCGGCTGCTTGAACGCTTCTTCGCCTTCCTTCGACCAGTGCCGGCCATCAGCTTCGATACCGTCGCGGCGAATCTGTGCCAGAACGGAGGCCGCCTGCTCGCCGCCCATCACGGAAATGCGGGCATTCGGCCACATCCACAGGAAGCGTGGCGAATAGGCCCGCCCGCACATGCCGTAATTACCGGCCCCGAAGGAGCCGCCGATGATGACGGTGAATTTCGGCACTTTGGCTGAAGCAACAGCGGTGACGAGCTTTGCGCCATCCTTGGCGATGCCGCCAGCCTCATAGGCCTTGCCGACCATGAAGCCGGTGATGTTCTGCAGGAAAACCAGGGGAATGCCGCGCTGGCAGCAGAGCTCGATGAAATGCGCGCCCTTGAGCGCCGATTCCGAAAACAGGATGCCGTTATTGGCGATGATGCCAACGGGATAGCCATGGATATGGGCGAAACCACAGACCAGCGTCGTGCCATAAAGCGCCTTGAACTCATCAAATTCAGAACCATCCACCAGACGGGCGATGATCTCACGTACCTCGAAGGGTTTGCGCGTATCGGCGGGAACGATGCCGTAAAGCTCGTCTGCCGGATAAAGCGGCTCCAGCGGTTCGCGAATATCGAGCTCCACCTGCTTGCGGCGGTTGAGGGTTGAGACAATCCGCCGGGTCAGCGCCAGTGCGTGGCGGTCGTCCCGGGCATAATGATCGGTGACGCCGGATTGCCGGGAGTGCACATCCGCACCGCCCAGCTCTTCCGCACTCACCACCTCACCTGTTGCCGCCTTCACCAGCGGCGGGCCGCCAAGGAAGATGGTGCCCTGGTTTTTAACGATCACGGATTGGTCGCTCATCGCAGGCACATAGGCCCCGCCCGCCGTGCAGCTGCCCATCACCACGGCGATCTGGGCGATGCCTTTCGCCGACATATTGGCCTGATTGTAGAAGATGCGGCCGAAATGATCGCGGTCCGGAAACACTTCGTCCTGATTGGGCAGGTTCGCGCCGCCGGAATCCACGAGGTAAATACAGGGCAGGCGGTTCTCGGCGGCAATCTCCTGCGCGCGCAGATGTTTCTTCACCGTCAGCGGATAATAGGTGCCGCCCTTCACCGTCGCATCATTGGCGACGATTACACATTCTCGGCCCGAGACCCTGCCGATGCCGGTGACAATGCCGGCGGCCGGAACGGGTTCGTCATAAACCTCGTAAGCTGCAAATTGCGAGAATTCGAGGAATGGACTGCCGGGATCGAGAAGTGTTTCGATCCGGTCGCGCGCCAGCAATTTGCCGCGGGAAAGATGCCGTTCTCGGGCCTTGTCACCGCCGCCTCTGGAGATTTTTTCGACATGTTGGCGCAGGTCATCGACCAGACCCGACATGAAATCGACATTGGCAGAGAAGGTGGTATCGCGGTTCAGGCTGGATGTTAGCTTCATCGCGTGTCCTCACCCGTTGCCCTTGACCAACTCGCGGCCGATCAGCATCCGGCGGATTTCGCTGGTGCCGGCGCCGATTTCGTAAAGCTTGGCATCGCGCAGCAGCCGTCCTGCCGGGCTTTCATTGACATAACCGGAACCACCGAGAAGCTGGATCGCATCCAGCGCCACCTGCGTCGCCCGCTCGGCGGCAAAGAGGATCGCGCCTGCCGCATCCTGCCTCGTGATGCGGCCATTGTCGCAGGCCCGGGCCACGGAATAGACATAAGCGCGCGATGCGTTCATCGCCGAATATATATCCGCGAGCTTACCCTGCACGAGCTGGAATTCACCGATCGGTTTGCCGAATTGCTTGCGCTCGCGGGCATAAGGCAGCACCAGATCGATGGCCGCCTGCATGATACCAACAGGGCCGGCGGCCAGCACGGCGCGCTCGTAATCCAGCCCGCTCATCAGCACCGTCACGCCGTCATTGAGGCGGCCGAGAATGTTCTCTTCCGGCACCTCGCAATCCTCGAACACCAATTCTGATGTGGGTGAGCCGCGCATGCCGAGCTTGTCGAGTTTCTGGGCCGGACGAAACCCTTTGAAGCCTTTTTCAATGAGGAAGGCGGTGATGCCGCGGGGGCCGGCGGACATGTCGGTCTTGGCGTAAACGACCAGCGTATCGGCCTCCTGGCCGTTGGTGATCCACATTTTCGCGCCGTTGAGCACATAGCGGTCGCCCCTGCGTTCCGCCTTCAGCCGCATCGAGACGACATCCGAACCGGCCTCCGTCTCGCTCATGGCAAGCGAACCGACATGCTCGCCAGAGACGAGTTTCGGCAAATATCTGTGCTTCTGCTCTTGCGTGCCCCAGCGGTGGATCTGGTTGATACAGAGGTTGGAATGGGCGCCATAGGAAAGGCCAATGGAGGCGGAAGCCCGGCTTATTTCCTCCATCGCCACGCAATGGGCGAGATAGCCCATGTCGGCACCGCCGAATTCTTCCGAAACGGTGATGCCGTGCAGGCCGAGTTCACCCATCTGCGGCCAGAGCTGACGCGGGAAGCGGTCGTCCCTGTCGATCTCCGCCGCCAGCGGGACGATTTTATCATCTGCGAATGCACTTGCGCTGTCGCGCAATGCTGCGATTTCCGGGCCGAGATCGGCATCGAAAATGGCGGCGAGGTTCAAACTCATCGCGTCTCCTCCTCCGGACGGCAGGCCGTCCCTTTGTCAGCAGCCGGCACCTCCTCCGCGCCGGCAGCCCTTATTTACGGCGTGTCACCCCCGGTGAAGGCGGCGGAACGGCGCACGAATGTCTTGATGGCAAAGTTGGACTGGATGCGCGACACGCCGGGAACGGTGGTTAGGAAATCCAGCAGCTGCTGGTAATGCGGCAGATCCCGCACCATGGCGTGGATCAGATAATCGGAACTGCCGCTCGTCTGGTAACCACCCACCACCTCGGGAATGGAGGCCACATGATGTTCGAATGTCGTCAGCGCTTCCTTGATCTGCCGCTCCAGCGTGACGGAGATGAAGACACCCATATTGCCGAGCAGCCGGTTCTCGTCAAACACGGCGGTATAGCCGCGAATGATGCCTTCCTCTTCCAGCTTGCGCACGCGGCGCAACGTGGGTGTGAAAGAAAGGCCTATCCGAGCCGCAAGATCCCGCCAGCTGACCCGCCCGTCATCGCCGAGAACATGCAGAATCTTCTGGTCGAAACTGTCGAGCTCAATCATGGATCATTTGCTCTATGATATGACTATTTGTTGGATCAAAGATATCGCCAATCAAAAAACTGTCAATCAAAATAGCTTTGAAATGAATTCGAGATAGTGATAGCGTTCACGTCAGTCGCGGTCTGGAGGAGATTTGCGGCGGGCCGGTTCCTCACGTCAGGGCTGGCCAAGGGAGGTGAATTTGGCTGTGCATGACCCTGTCGTGATCGATGGGGCCGCCCGTGCTTTCAAGGGCAGCCCTCGCGACCAATTCCAGCTGGCGACGCGCCTGATACGCTTCTGCTTTTTGGCGGGAGGCGGCGATGATGCTCACTGAATCCCAGCAGCAGATCAGAGATATGGCCCGCGACTTTGCGCGGGAAAGGCTTGCCCCTGGCGCCACTTCGCGTGACCGGGAAAGCCGTTTCCCCAAGGAAGAATTGAAAGCGATGGGCGAGCTCGGCTTCCTCGGCATGCTGGTGTCCGAAGAGTATGGCGGGGCGGAAACCGGTGCTGTCGCTTATGCGCTGGCGCTGGAAGAAATCGCTGCGGGGGACGGTGCCTGTTCCACCATCATGAGCGTCCATAATTCGGTCGGTTGCGTGCCGATCCTAAAATTCGGGACCGAGGACCAGAAGCAGCGTTTTCTGCCGAAGCTTGCCTCCGGCGAATGGATCGGTGGCTTTGCGCTGACCGAACCACAGGCTGGCTCCGATGCCTCAAATCTCAAGACCAGGGCGCGTCGCGATGGCGATCGCTATATTCTTGATGGCGCAAAGCAGTTCATCACCTCGGGTAAGAATGGCGATGTCGTCATTGTTTTTGCCGTTACGGATGCAGCGGCAGGCAAGAAGGGTATCAGCGCCTTCATCGTGCCCACCGATACGCCGGGCTATGAGGTTATCCGGGTCGAAGAAAAGCTCGGCCTTCACTCGTCCGATACCTGCCAAATCGCTTTCAACGACATGGCCATTCCTGCCGATTTACGGCTCGGTGAGGAAGGTCAGGGTTACCGCATTGCGCTCGCCAATCTGGAAGGTGGCCGCATCGGCATCGCGGCGCAGGCGGTGGGCATGGCTCAGGCGGCATTTGAGGCGGCGCGGGATTACGCCCGCGAGCGCAAGGCCTTCGGGCAGGCGATCATCGAACATCAGGCGGTGGCGTTTCGTCTCGCGGATATGGCAACGCGCATTCAGGCGGCGCGGCAGCTGGTGCTGCACGCGGCGGCGCTGAAGGAAGCGGGCGAGCCGTGCCTTTCCGAGGCCTCGATGGCCAAGCTCTTCGCGTCGGAAATGGCCGAACGCGTTTGTTCGGACGCCATCCAGATCCACGGCGGTTATGGCTACATGGCGGATTATCCGGTGGAGCGGATCTATCGCGATGTGCGCATCTGCCAGATTTACGAGGGGACAAGCGATGTCCAGCGGATGGTGATCGCAAGAAACCTTTGAGAGTTGTTTCACGGTCTGGAGGAGACCGCGACGGGAGGAGTAGAATGGACATATCAGAAACGCCACATCTAAGCCTGCATGTTCCGGAACCCGCCGTGCGGCCCGGCGATCAGCCGGATTTCTCCAATGTAAAGATACCCAAGGCCGGTTCCGTGCCTCGCCCGGAAGTGGATGCCGCGCCGGAGAGCATGCGTGATCTCGCCTATTCGATCATTCGCGTCCTTAATCATCAGGGTGAGGCCGTCGGACCTTGGTCCGGGCTGCTTTCGGATGACGACCTGCTGACGGGTCTGAAGAACATGATGAGGCTTCGGGCTTTCGATGCGCGCATGCTGATGGCGCAGCGGCAGGGCAAGACCTCTTTTTATATGCAGCATCTTGGGGAGGAGGCAGTGAGTTGCGCCTTCCGCAAGGCGCTTTCCAAGGGCGACATGAACTTCCCGACCTATCGGCAGGCAGGTCTGCTGATCGCCGACGACTATCCGCTCGTCACCATGATGAACCAGATCTATTCCAACGAACTCGACCCGCTGCACGGGCGGCAACTGCCTGTCCTTTACTCTTCCAAAGAACACGGTTTCTTCACCGTATCCGGCAATCTCGCCACGCAATATGTGCAGGCGGTGGGATGGGCGATGGCGTCGGCCATCAAGGGTGATACAAAGATTGCGGCCGCCTGGATTGGCGATGGCTCGACGGCGGAGTCGGACTTTCATTCGGCGATGGTTTTTGCATCGACCTACAAGGCGCCGGTCGTTCTCAACATCGTCAACAACCAATGGGCCATTTCCACCTTTCAGGGCATTGCACGCGGGGGCTCCGGGACCTTCGCGGCACGCGGGCTGGGTTTCGGTATTCCCGCACTGCGGGTCGACGGTAATGATTATCTGGCCGTTTATGCCGTGGCCCGTTGGGCCGTGGAGCGGGCGCGCCGCAATCTCGGCCCGACGCTCATCGAATACGTCACCTATCGTGTCGGCGCGCATTCCACCTCTGACGATCCGAGCGCCTACCGCCCGAAGACCGAGTCCGAAGCATGGCCTCTGGGCGACCCTGTCCTGAGGTTGAAGAAACACCTCATCCTGCGTGGCGTCTGGTCGGAAGAGCGGCACCGGCAGGCGGAAGCGGAGATCGCCGATGAGGTGCTGGAAGCCCAGCGCGAGGCGGAAAGCCACGGCACGCTGCACGAGGGCAAAAAACCGCCGAAGAAGGATATTTTCGAAGGTGTTTACGCCGAGATGCCGGCGCATCTCGTCCGCCAGCGCCAGAAGGCAGGATGGTAAGACATGGCAAGAATGACGATGATTGAAGCCGTCCGTAGCGCCATGGATGTATCCATGGAACGCAGCGATGATGTCGTGGTTTTTGGTGAGGATGTGGGTTATTTCGGCGGCGTTTTCCGCGCCACACAGGGGCTGCAGCAGAAATACGGTAAAACCCGCTGTTTCGATGCGCCGATCAGCGAATCCGGCATTGTCGGCACCGCCATCGGCATGGCCGCTTATGGATTGCGGCCGTGTGTCGAAATCCAGTTCGCCGATTACATGTATCCCGCCTATGACCAGATCACCCAGGAGGCAGCGCGTATCCGTTATCGCTCAAACGGGGACTTTACCTGCGCGATCGTTCTTCGCATGCCGACCGGCGGCGGCATTTTCGGAGGCCAGACGCATAGCCAGAGCCCGGAGGCGCTTTTCACCCATGTTTGCGGGCTGAAAGTGGTGGTTCCTTCCAATCCTTACGACGCCAAGGGGCTACTGATAGCGTCCATCGAAGACCCCGACCCCGTAATGTTTCTGGAGCCGAAGCGGCTTTATAACGGCCCGTTTGACGGCCACCATGACCGGCCCGTAACGCCATGGTCCAAACACGAGAAGGGGGAGGTGCCGGAAGGGCACTACACCATCCCCATCGGCAAGGCCGAAATCCGCCGCCCCGGAACCGATGTCACGGTCATCGCTTATGGCACCATGGTGCATGTGGCGCTGGCAGCGGCGGAAGAGACGGGAGTGGACGCCGAGATCATCGATCTGCGCAGCCTGCTGCCGCTCGACCTCGATACCGTCGTGAAGTCGGTTTCCAAGACCGGCCGCTGCGTCATGGTGCATGAGGCGACGTTGACCTCCGGCTTCGGGGCAGAAGTCGTGTCGCTGGTGCAGGAACATTGTTTTTATCACCTTGAGGCTCCCGTCGTGCGCGTCGCAGGTTGGGATACGCCTTATCCCCACGCGCAGGAGTGGGACTATTTTCCGGGGCCAGCCCGCGTCGGGCGCGCCCTTGTCGAAGTCATGGAGGCCTGATCATGGCAGAATTTATTCTAACCATGCCCGATGTCGGTGAAGGTGTGGCGGAAGCCGAACTCGTGGAATGGAACGTCAAACCGGGCGATCTTGTCCACGAGGACATGGTGCTGGCCGCGGTGATGACCGACAAGGCGACGGTGGAAATCCCTTCGCCGGTGGCGGGCGTCGTCACCTGGCTCGCGGTAACGGTGGGAAATACGGTGCCGGTGAAAGCACCGCTCCTGCGCATCGAAACCGATGTCGCTGCCGTCGCTGCCAATGGTAGCGCGCCGGAAGGGGAGGCGCCGACCCGCATGACGGAAGAGGAAGCGCCCGCCGACATGACGGACACGCCGCCACCCGTTGAAACCCAGCCGGTGCTGCGCGAAGCCGGGGAGGCCAACACGGCGCCTGCGGTCGAACTGCACCATAAGCCGCTGGCATCTCCGGCCGTTCGCCAGCGTGCTGACGATCTCGATATCGATCTTGCACAGGTCAAGGGAACGGGTCCCGACGGGCATATTACCCATGCCGATCTCGACGCGTTCTTAACCGTGCGGGGGCGGCCGGAACGCACTGAACCGATGGCACCCCACGATAGCGCTGTCGAAGAGGTGAAGGTGACCGGGCTCAGGCGCAAGATTGCCGAGAAGATGGTGCTTTCCGCCTCCCGCATTCCCCACATCACCTATGTCGAAGAAGTCGACGTGACCGATCTGGAAGATCTGCGCGCTACGATGAACGGCAACCGCCGTTCCGGGCAGCCGAAACTGACGGTCCTGCCATTTTTGATGCGCGCGCTTGTCAAAGCCGTTGCCGATCATCCGGGTATGAATGCGCTTTTCGACGATGAAAAAAGTGTCGTCAGCCACTATGAGGCGGTTCATATCGGCATTGCCACGCAGACACCGTCAGGCCTCACCGTTCCGGTTGTGCGCCACGCGGAAGCGCTCGGCCTTTGGGAGTGCGCAGACGAGGTCGCACGCGTTGCCGAAGCCGCTCGCACCGGGACGGCGCATCGGGAAGAACTGATGGGCTCCACCATCACCATCAGCTCGCTTGGGGCGTTGGGTGGTGTCGTTTCGACGCCCATCATCAATTACCCCGAAGTGGCGATCATCGGCGTCAACAAGATCGTGACGCGGCCGGTCTGGGACGGAATTCGCTTTGTGCCGCGCAGGATGATGAACCTGTCTTCGAGCTTCGATCATCGTGTCGTGGACGGCTGGGATGCGGCAGTCTTCATACAGGCCGTCAAGGCGCTTCTGGAAAAGCCGGCGCTGATCTTCATCGATTGAAGGCGATCCGTGCTCCCTCCTCCCTGTGCTCGTCACAGGGACCCAGCCAGCCCAAGTCTTAGGGCTGAAAGGACTCGTCCCGTCGCGCAGACGCGCGTCGGCTGGATTCCTGTGACGAGCACAGGTATGAGGGCGTATGCGTGTCATGACCGCATTTCTTAGCCCGCGTTTTCAGCTTTCACGGAACTGTTTCGCTATCGGTATAGGCTTGCGTTCGTCATCTTCGGGTATAGAAGAGAAGAACGAGAAGCATGTTTTCTCATCACGATCACAGTGGCGGACGAGGGCGCTCCGGTGCCCGGCGGTCCGCTCTCCGCCGGCAACAGAACGAAAAAGGTCCTCCCATGCAAACTCCCAAACCCGTTGTCCTGACTATTCTCGATGGCTGGGGGCTGAGTGAGGATACATCCAGCAACGCGCCTGTTCTGGCGAACACGCCCACCATGGACCGGCTTTTCGCCACCTGCCCGAATGCGAGGCTCACCACGTTTGGTCCTAAGGTGGGGCTGCCTACCGGACAAATGGGCAATTCCGAAGTCGGCCATACCAATATCGGTGCGGGCCGCATCGTCGCCATGGATCTCGGCCAGATCGATCTTGCAATCGAGGATGGCAGCTTTTTCCGCAATGCGGCGATGCTTGATTTCGCCGCCAAGGTGAAGGCCGCAGGCGGTGTGGCGCATCTGATGTGCGTCGTTTCCGATGGCGGCGTTCATGGCCATATCCTCCACGGCCAGGCGGCGGTGAAGCTGATGGTCAGCCACGGCCTGAAGGTCGTGGTGCATGCCATTACCGATGGTCGTGACGTCGCGCCGCAATCCGCTGAAGATTTTGTGGCTGCGCTTGTGGCAAGCCTGCCGGAAGGTGCCAGCATCGGCACCGTGATCGGCCGTTATTATGCGATGGACCGCGACAACCGCTGGGAGCGTGTCGAAAAGGCCTATGACGCGATGGTCCTGGCCAAAGGCGAGCACGCCCGGGATGCGGTGAGCGCCGTTGCACAGAGCTACGCGAATAAAGTCACGGACGAGTTCATCCTGCCGACCGTGATCGACGGTTATGAAGGCTTCAAGGCCGGCGATGGCCTGTTCTGCCTGAACTTCCGTGCTGACCGCGCGCGTGAAATCCTGCTTGCCATCGGTGCCGATGATTTCGACGGTTTTGCGCGCGAAAAGCCAGTGCTCTCGGCGCTGCTTGGCATGGTGGAATATTCTACCCGGCACAATGATTTCATGACCACGGCTTACCCGAAGCGCGATATCGTCAACACGCTTGGCGCCTGGGTGGCGAAGCAGGGACTTACGCAGTTCCGCCTCGCCGAAACGGAAAAATATCCGCATGTGACGTTCTTCCTGAACGGCGGCAAGGAAGAGCCGGAAGTCGGTGAAGATCGCTTCATGCCGAAATCCCCGAAGGTCGCGACTTACGACCTGCAGCCGGAAATGAGCGCGCCCGAGGTAACGGAAAAATTTGTCGAGGCGATCGGCAAGGGTTACGATCTCATCGTCACCAATTACGCCAACCCTGATATGGTCGGCCATACCGGTGATCTGCAGGCCGCAATCAAGGCCTGTGAAGCCGTGGATCGTGGCCTCGGTGCGGTGGTTGCCGCACTCGAAAAAGTGGGAGGCGCAATGCTTGTGATTGCCGACCACGGCAATTGCGAAACCATGGTCGACCCGGTGACCGGCGGCCCGCATACGGCGCACACCACAAATCCGGTTCCGGTGATCCTTTTCGGTGGCCCTGAAGGTGCGAAGCTGCATGACGGTATTCTCGCCGATGTCGCGCCCACCCTGCTGCAACTGATGAATGTGCCCTTGCCGCCGGAAATGACGGGCAAGAGCCTGATCGACCTTTAATCAAGCGTCGTCGCGCGGCAGCATTTCGCCCCCGCGCGACCGTCTGTTTCCGGTTCCGAACGAGCGTTTTGAGCTATGACTGCTTCGGGTAGAGGCGGTCGTGCGCCAGCATGCCGGCAATCATGGCGCAGACGAAAAGAACGACTGGCATCAGCCCAAGGCCGACAGCGGAGAGTGCCGGGCCGGGGCAGAAACCGGCAAGCCCCCAACCGATGCCGAAAATCGCCGAGCCGGTTATCAGCGGCCCGTCGATGCGGGTCTTTGCTGGAAGGCGGAAATCGTCGGCGAGAACGGGCTTGGCGAGACGTCTGCTGAGCAGCACGCCCAGCGCCGCGACCATAACGGCACCGCCAAGAACGAACATCAGGCTCGGGTCCCAATGGCCGCTTGCGATGTCGAGAAAGCCGGAAACACGCGCCGGATCGACCATGCTCGACAGCGAAAGGCCGAATCCGAACAACGCTCCTGCAAGCAATGCAAGTGCAATACGCGCTACGGCCGGATTTTTCATGACAGGGCTCCCGCTATCGTCGCAGTAAAGATGCCGGCGATCAGGAAGGTGGCGGTTGCGGCGATCGAGCGCCGGGAAAACCGCGCCAGCCCCATGATGCCATGGCCGGAGGTGCAGCCGGAGCCCATGCGTGTGCCAAAACCTACCAGCAGACCGGCAATCAGGATGAGGGGCCAAGGGGCAGCGACGGTGATTGCGGGCAGCCGGCCGAATGCTGCGGCATGGATATAAGGTCCCGCCAGCAGGCCGGTGATGAAGGCGAGATCGGCAAGACGCCGCTCCCTGCCAAGAGTTCTGCCGATGATCCCGCTGATGCCGGCAATGCGGCCGTTAAAGACAAACAGGAGAACGCAGGCGAGGCCGAGCAACATGCCGCCGAAAAGAGAAGACCAGTAGGGGCTCACGCGGTCTCCTCCTCCGGCGCGCAGAATATGGTGTAAAGCGCCTCGATCAGCTGCGCCGCTTTCGCTTCGCTAAGCTGGTAGAAAATTTGCTTGGCGTCACGCCGGGTTTCAACCACACCGGCTTCCCGCAGGACGCCCAGCTGCTGGGAGAGTGTAGGCTGGCGAATATCCAGCCTGGCTTCCAGCTCTCCCACGGAGAATTCTCCCTGCGCCAGCGTGCAGGCCAGCATCAGCCGCGCAGGGTGGGCAAGGGTCTTCAAAAGCAGCGCGACTTCCACGGCCCGTTCCTCCATGGCGGGAAGGGGAATGTCAGGAGTATGAAGGGGCTTTCCGGGCGTCTTTCCCTCTACCACGTGCTGCCCTCCAGCACATCAAGAGGGAATTTCAGGTAACGCCTGCCATTTGCCTCCGGCTCCGGCAGGCGCCCGCCGCGAATATTGACCTGCAGGGCATGGAGGATGAGCTTTGGCATCGGCAAGGTCCGATCCCGCGTTTCTCTGAGGTCGATGAAGCTTTCCTCCGTCATGCCGACCAGATGTGGATTGCTGCGTTTCTGTTCGCCCACCGTACTTTCCCATTTCGGCGCGCGGCCGCCGGGCTGATAATCATGGCCGGTGAACAGCCGTGTTTCGTCCGGAAGGGCGAGAATGTCCTGAATGGACGCCCAGAGTTCTCTGGCGCTGCCACCGGGAAAATCAGCCCGCGCTGTGCCTGAATCCGGCATGAAAAGCGTATCGTGCACGAAGGCGGCATCTCCCACCACATAGGTTACGGAGGCGAGCGTATGGCCGGGCGAAAACAGCACGCGCGCTTCAAGCGAACCGATATTGAACCTGTCGCCCGCCTCGAACAGCCTGTCCCACTGCGAACCATCGGTTTCAAGGTCCGGCCAATTGTATTTTTCCTGCCAGAGCCGCTGTACGCCGGTGATCTTCGCGCTGATCGCTGTCTGCGCACCGGTCTTCTGCTTCAGGTAATGGGCGGCGGAGAAATGGTCGGCATGCGGATGGGTATCGAGAATCCATTCCACCGACAGGCCTTCGCTTTCCACATGGTTCAGAATGGCGTCGGCATTCATCGTTCCGGTTGCGCCGGATTTCTCATCAAAATCATAGACCGGATCGATAATGGCGCAGCGTTTGGTCACTGGATCGGAAACGACATATTGCACGCTCCAGGTGCGCGGATCAAAGAATGCCTTGACGTGCGGAACCGCTGCCGCGCGTCGCTCCAGCCAGCGGGTGGCGCCGGAAAGATCAAAGCCATGCGCCTTGCCAAAAGCCTCGATGTCGCCGCGTTCCATGCGTCCGTCGAGCGCTTCCCCAAGCACATGAAGCGTGAGCGCACGGGTGCCACCCTTGCAATGGGCAAAAACGGGGCCTGCTGCTTCCGCCATTTTCTGTTGAAAGGCGCGGATATCGGCCTCAGTGATGGCAGGGCCGCTGACCGGGATGAAGCCATAGTCCATGCCTGCCGCCCCGGCGGCGCTTCTTTCCTGCTCATTGCCCGGTTGGCCCGGCTCTTCGCCATCCGGCCGGGCATTGATGACGCTTTTATAACCCTGCGCGGAGAGCGACTGGAAATCGGCGGTCATCGGCTGCCCCGCAACGGTCAAGCGCTCGTTGATCTTAACGACTTTCATCGACATCTCCCGTGGCAACAAATCAATATATATTATTGTATAATGTATATTGATCGCTGGCAAGAGTGCGAGGTACCTTCTCAGCTGTCTACGGCTTGTGGCGTGTTAGCGGAACATCCCCTGCGCCCGGGTGGCAGGGCGCAAGGCATGTTTGCGGCATCGATTAGGATTCACACTGGCCTCAGACGGCAAGCCTGCGGCGCGTCGCCTTCCAGCCGAGACAGATGGCTCCAACAAGCAGGACCGTCTGGGCGATCAGGAAGGGTGGTTCATTGCCGTTCGGCGCCAGCTTGTTGAGCGTTTCGACCTTGAGAAAGGCCTGTACGATCAGGACGAACATGTTGAGATAGAGGCTCATCGTGGCGGTGATCGTATAAATGATGCGCGCCCTGCCATTCAGACCGTATCCGTAAAGCGCGACAAGTGCGATTGCCAGAACGAGGGTCGATATGACGCCGACACCGAGTGCCGGCGTGAAATTTCCGATTGGGAACAGGAAGCCGGTGAGCGTGGTGGCAAGCGTGGTGACGAGGAATAGCGCCATCATGCGGGGCATCCATCGCCCTGCCGCATAAGCGGGCAGGGCGATCAGTCCGGTAGCAATGCCGATGAAGCTCAAGCCCACATGCAGTGCAGTGAATTGGGGAATGGTCAGTCCGAGGATCATGATACGTATCCCTCTATTCGGGTTTGGCTGCACGATACCGGCTGGCGGCAAGTGCATGGGAGAGATTGGGCCGCAGGGCTGCACGCGCGGCAAGGAAATTTTCAAGATCGGCAGTGTCCGGCAGGGAGGGAATGGTCAGCGCTTCGCCAAGGTCGAGACCGGCAAGGGCAGCATCCACCATGTCATGGACATCCATGACCATCGCGGCCGGAATGGTATCGAGCCGTTCTTCCTCCCAGATGGCCGTGCGGGTTATACCTGGAAGAACGGCCTGAACCCGCACGCCGGAGGGTGAAAGCTGTGCCTGCAGCGCCTCCGTAAAAGCGAGCACGAAAGCCTTGGTGGCCGGGTAGACGGCGGTGAATGCCGCCGGCATCAGTGCTGTAACTGATGTAATGTTGATGATCGTACCCTTTCCGTCGGCGGCAAGGCGCGGCGCGATGGCTGCCGCAAGCCGCGTGACGGCGAGAATGTTGAGGTTGATCATCGTCGTCACATAGGCTGGGTCCAGCGCCGTGATCGCGCCTTCGCCAGCGATACCGGCATTGTTGACGAGGCCGGTAATCCGCCGGTCCTCACGCAGCCGCGCCTCTACCTTTTCGAGATCTTCCGCCCAGGAAAGATCGGCGGAGAGAACCTCGACGGCGATGTGATGATCCTTTTCCAGCTGCGCGGCCAATGCCTTCAGCTTCTCGGCGCGTCGCGCCACCAGAATGAGATCGTGGCCGCGTTTTGCCAGACGTTCGGCATAAACCGCGCCGATGCCGTCGGATGCGCCGGTGATGAGAAATGTATTCTGTGTCATGTCCGTGTCTCCTGTATCCGGTGGTTTCAGCCGTTGATGAAGGCGAGCAGGTCGGCGTTGAACCGGTCCTGATGGGTCTGTGTCAGGCCATGATCGGCTCCCTGATAGATTTTGAGCACCGCATGTTTGACGATCTTGACCGTGGAAAGCGCGGAAGCGCCGACCGGCACGATCTGGTCGTCATCGCCGTGCAGAACCAGCGTCGGCTTGTCGAAAGCTTTCAGGTCCTGATGGAAATCGCTTTCCGAAAAGGCGCGGATACTGTCGAGCTGACCTTTCAGGCCGCCCATCATGCCCTGCCGCCAGAACTCATCACGGATACCTTCGGATATGACGGCGCCCTCGCGGTTGTAGCCGTAGAAGGGAATGGTCAGATCCTTGAAGAACTGGCTGCGATTGTCATAGGTGCCCTTACGGATGCCGTCGAAAACATCGATTGGCAGACCGATGGCGTTGCTTTCCGTCTTCAGCATCAGCGGCGGCACCGCGCCGATGAGAGCGATCTTGGCAACGCGGGCGGTGCCGTGGCGGCCGATATAACGTGTCACCTCGCCGCCGCCGGTGGAATGGCCAACCAGAATGATGTCGTGAAGATCGAGTTGTTCGATCAACTGGGCCAGATCGTCGGCATATTGATCCATGGTGTTGTCATGCCAGACCTGATCGGAGCGGCCGTGGCTGCGGCGGTCATGGGCGATGGTGCGGAAACCGTTATTGGCGAAGAACACCATCTGCGCGTCCCAGGCGTCGGCGCTGAGCGGCCAGCCGTGGGAGAAGATGATGGGCTGGCCGTCTTTCGGGCCCCAGTCCTTGTAGAAGATGTGCGTTCCGTCTCTGGTGGTGATCGTTGTCATGGCTCTCTCTCCTGTTGCAGGGAGCTTGCTTGCGTCCCGTGGGAATAGAGATACTCTTGACGCAGCCGGGAATGGATTGGCGCTTCAGACAGAAAGCGAGCCGAAACTGACAAAACGGGGGTTGGGCATGGCGGGTGTAACGGGAAGCGCGCTGGAAGTGGGGCTGGTCCTCTATCGGGACTGCCAGATCGCCATGGTGCATGGCATCACCGATCTTTTCGCCATCGCGTCGGTATTTTCACAGGATCGCGGCGGGCCTAAATTGCGGGTCAGCCATTGGAGCATGGGCGAAGGCGGTGAGTTTTCCCGCTCCTATGACACGGAACCCGGCGGGCCGGGGCATCCCGATATCTTCGTTGTGCCCGGCCGGTTGACCGGGCCGGCTGAAATCGAGGAAGCCGAGCCTTACGCCCGCTGGCTGCTGAACCGGCACGCCCAGGGCGCGACGCTGGCTGCCAGTTGCGGCGGGTCGTTCATGCTCGCGGCCACCGGGCTTCTGGCTGGCCGCCCGGCGACGACCCACTGGTTGTTTGCGGAGCGTTTTCGGGACCGATTTCCCGATGTCCGGCTGGAGATAGACAAGATCGTCATCGAGGACGGCGATATCATCACAGCCGGCGGGTTGATGGCGTGGACCGATCTTGGTCTGCGCATCGTCGACCGGCTGCTCGGCCCTTCCGTGATGATCGAGACCGGCAAGTTTCTGCTGATCGACCCGTCAGGACGGGAACAGCGTCATTATAGTAGTTTCGCCCCAAGGCTGACGCATGGCGATGAGCCGATCCTGAAGGTGCAGCACTGGTTGCAGGCCCGTGCCGGGCGGGCGACAAGCGTTACCGACATGGCCGGCCATGCCGGGCTGGAGGAGCGAACCTTCCTGCGCCGCTTCAAGGTGGCGACCGGCATGAAGCCCATCGAATATGTCCAGCACCTGCGGGTCGGCAAGGCGCGTGAATTGCTGGAATTCACCCGCCGTTCGGTCGATCAGATCGCTTGGTCGGTGGGTTATGAGGATGCTGCCGCCTTTCGTCGGGTGTTTCACCGCATTCTCGGCCTCTCACCGGGAGAGTATAGAAGCCGCTTTTCCAGCGGTTCTGCCATGGTTGCTGCCTGAGGTTGATCCGATGGGGGTGGTGGTACCCGGCACTTGCAATGTGGCCGGTGTTTGCTAACATGCCAGACAAGTTTAAAACAGGTGGGCCGAAATGGACGTCGAGAGCAGCACCAAGCAAGTATCGCTTGCGGCGAAAATCAGTTCGGCCTTGCGACGGGACCTGGCGGAGGGGGTGTTCCGCCCGGGTGACCGGCTTCCGAGCGAAAGCGAATTGACGCGGGAATATTCCGTCAGCCGAACGGTTGTGCGCGAGGCCATCGCCATTCTTCGTGCCGATGGCCTCGTTGAAGCACGCAAGGGCGCAGGGGTCTTTGCTGTCGAAGCCAAGCCGGCAAAGGAACTGCCTTTTAACGATCTCGCCGTGGGTCGCATTTCCTCGGTCATCGAACTCCTGGAACTGCGGACCGTGTTCGAAGTGGAATCCGCCGGGCTGGCGGCCTCGCGCCGTTCCGCCGTGCAGGTGGAATCGATCGTGGATGCGCATCGGCGTGTCGGTGACTGTCTCGCCGCCGGGCTACCAACGCGGGACGCCGATTTCGAATTCCATCTCGCCATCGCGCAGGCCACGCAGAACAGGCGGTTTCCGGAGTTTCTCCAACTCATTCGGTCCGGTATCATTCCCCGCGGCGAATTACAGGGCGCCGCGCCGGGGTCGCGCCCCAAGGATTACAACCTTCACCTGCAAGAGGAGCACGGCAAGATCGTCGATGCCATTATCGAGGGAGACGCCGATGCCGCGCGCCAATATATGGCCTCGCATCTGCGCGGCAGTCTCGAGCGTTACAAGGTGCTCCTGCGGTCCCGCACCGTGGCTGAGTAAGGCGGAAATAGCTGATATGGCAATGAATTATGCGTTGGCCCGTCGGTAAAAGGCCAGGGAAGCAGCAAGTGTCAACAGCGCGCCGCCGCAGATGCGCTCGAGCCATAATGCTCCGGACTTGCGCAATATCCTGACCGCCTGCGCGCCGAACAGGGCGTATGCGAACATCACGATGAAGTCGATGCCGGCGAAGATCAGCGCAAGTACGGTATATTGCTGAATCTGCGGCGCGGCGACATCGATGAATTGCGGCAGGAAGGCCGAAAAAAACAGGTATCCCTTGGGATTGGTCACGGCGACGAGAAAGCTCTTCAGGAAGATCGAACGCGCCGATGCGGCCATGTTTGCCTCTGCAGAGCCGAGAGCGCCGTCAAGCGTCCCTCTTGAACGCAAAAGCATGATGCCAAGGTAAACAAGGTAGCAGACCCCCGCCCATTTGACGACACCGAACCAGAACTCCGAGGCGGCCATAAGAGCCCCCAGTCCCAGTGCAACCGCGCCGATCAGGACGAAATCCGAAAGGACGGCACCAGCCATGCCGATCATCGCGCGACGCACGCCGAATTTCGAGCCATTGGCAAGCGCCAGCAAGACGGTGGGGCCGGGTGTTGCAATACCGATAAAGGCGACCATGGCAAAGGCCAGAAGCGTCACGTCGATCATATTTTCCTCCCCCGAGGCGGCAGACACGAGCGGTCAAATCGCCACGAATTTCCATGTCAGCCTTCTGTGGGCAGGGAGAATACAGCGTTTTGCGGTTGTGGCAATGTGGGCTTCTTTAGGGAAAGAAGAACGCCGCAACCGCCGCCTGGGCAACGCTGTCCCTATATACCACCGCGCTTGCTGATATCGATTTTGGCGTCGGATGCTTGACAGCCCGCAACACCTGTGACAACTTTACCATAGTTGTCAGACAGGATGTGCTCCTTGCACGTTCGATGACTGGCAAGGGAGGAATCATGTCAAAAAGACGCCTTTCGCTTTATGGCTTGTCCGGCCAGATCGGAAGTATTGCGGTCACGCTGCTTGGATTGCTGCTGCTGACCTTTTTCATTGGCCGCCTGATGCCCGCCGACCCAGTGCGGGCCATTGTCGGTGAGGATGCGACCCGCGAAACCTATGAACAGGTCTATCACGCGCTCGGCTTTGACCGCCCGCTGTGGCAGCAGTTCGTCTATTATCTCGGAGATGTCTTCACCGGCAATTTCGGAACGTCGATCCGCACGGGCCGCCCCGTCATCGAGGACATCATAAGCGTGATGCCGGCGACGATCGAGCTTGCGACCTTCGCCATCCTGATCGGTGCCGGTCTCGGCATCCCCATGGGCGTTTACGCCGCCGTGAAGAAAGACCGCTGGCAGGATCATCTTGTGCGCGTTCTCAGCCTGTTCGGCCATTCCATGCCGATCTTCTGGACCGGCATGATCGCGCTGATCGTTTTTTACGCCCATCTCGGCCTCGTTGGCGGCGGTGGCCGCATGGACCAGTTCTATATCGGTCTGGTGGAGGAGCGGACGGGCTTTCTGCTGATCGACAGCCTGCTTGCGGGTGACATGGAGGTCTTCCGGTCGGCCATCAACCACCTCATCCTGCCAGCTGCCCTGCTGGGCTATTCCTCCTCTGCCTATATCACCCGCATGACGCGCAGCTTCATGCTGGATCAGCTGGGGCAGGAATATGTGACGACCGCGCGTGTCAAAGGCCTGTCGCAGCGGCAGACGGTGTGGCTGCATGCTTTTGGCAATATTCGCGTGCAGCTGGTCACCATCATCGCGCTGGCTTACGGTTCGCTGCTGGAAGGAGCGGTCCTCATTGAGACCGTCTTCGCCTGGCCGGGTTTCGGGCAATATCTCACCAGCAATCTTATCATCGGCGACATGAATGCCGTGATGACCTGTGTACTGATCGTCGGCGTCATCTTTATCGGGCTCAATCTCCTGTCCGACATTCTCTACCGCTTTTTCGATCCGAGGACCCGCTGATGACGGCCCGTGCTGAAACTTCCTTCCGTCTTCCGGTGCCGCTGAACGCGCTGAAGAACATTATCGTCTTCCTGCTCAAGAGCCCGACATCGGCTTTCGGCCTGCTTATCTTGCTGCTGCTCGTCATCTCGGCGATTTTTGCGCCCTGGCTCGCGACGCATGATCCTTACGCACAGAATCTCGCCAACACGCTGCAGCCCCCGGGCAACGGCCATGTCTTCGGGACGGATGAGCTGGGGCGCGATATCTATAGCCGTCTTCTCTGGGGCGCTCGCATCACGCTCACCATCATCACGCTGGTATCGATCATCGTCGGTCCCGTCGGCCTTCTGGTCGGTACGGCATCCGGTTATCTCGGCGGCAAGTTCGATACGGTGATGATGCGCATCACGGATATCTTCCTGTCTTTCCCTAGCCTCATCCTGTCGCTCGCCTTCGTCGCAGCACTGGGTCCGAGCCTTAATAACGCGATCATTGCAATTGCGCTCACCTCATGGCCGCCGATTGCGCGTCTTGCCCGCGCTGAAGCCATGACCTTTCGCAAGGCGGATTACATTGCCGCTGCAAGGCTTCAGGGCGCGTCGCCGCTGCGCATCATCGTCAAGTCGATCATGCCCATGTGTCTCCCCTCGGTTCTCATCAGACTGACGCTGAACATGGCGACCGTCATTCTGACCGCCGCAGGTCTTGGCTTTCTTGGCCTCGGCGCGCAGCCGCCGCTGCCGGAATGGGGAGCGATGATCGCCACCGGCCGGCGTTACATGCTGGATAGCTGGTGGCTGGTGACCTTTCCCGGCATTGCGATCCTGTCTGTCAGTCTCGCTTTCAACCTCCTCGGTGACGGGCTGCGGGATGCGCTCGATCCGAAGCAGATGAACCGGAGATAGGAACATGGAAAAACCAATCCTTGATGTTGAAAATCTCCGTATCCGTTATGGTGGCTCACCCACCGAGGCGGTGCGCGGCATCTCCTTCACGCTCGGTCGGGAGCGGCTCGGCATTGTCGGTGAAAGCGGTTCGGGAAAATCCACAGTCGGACGCGCTCTGTTGCGCCTTCTGCCTTCGGCAACGATCACCGCTGACAAGCTGGCTTTCGACGGGCTCGATCTTCTCTCCCTCGATGAGAAGGAGATGCTGAAGGTTCGTGGCCGGCGCATGTCGATGATCCTTCAGGATCCGAAATTCTCCCTCAACCCCATCCGTCGGGTCGGCGATCAGGTGACGGAGACCTATCTGCGCCACTTCAGGGCATCAAAAGCCGAGGCACGGGAAAAGGCGCTGGCGATGCTGGATGCGGTGAAGATCCGCGATGCCTCACGTGTCTACGAGCAATACCCGCACGAAATCTCCGGTGGCATGGGTCAGCGCGTGATGATCGCCATGATGCTGCTTGCCGATCCCGATCTCGTTATCGCTGACGAACCAACTTCGGCGCTTGATGTGACGGTGCGGTTGCAGGTGCTGAACATTCTCGACGGTCTGGTGCGCGATCGCGGCATCGGCCTCATCATGATCAGCCACGATCTCAACCTTGTGCGCAATTTCTGCGACCGGGTGCTGATCATGTATTCAGGCCGCGTGGTGGAAACGCTGGCCGCCCGCGATCTCGATCAGGCGCAGCATCCCTATACGCGCGGCCTTCTGGCGGCACAGCCGCGTATCGGCGGTGCGCGCGCACCGCTTGCGGTGCTGGACCGCCGCCCTGAATGGCTGGAGGAGAATGCATAATGGCCGTTTCTGTCGAAACCCGCGATCTTTCCATCACTTTCGGCAGCGGCAGCACCGCAATGAAAGTGCTGCCTTCGGTGTCGTTCCGTGTCGAGCCCGGCGAATGTTTCGGGCTGGTCGGTGAAAGCGGTTCGGGCAAGTCCACCGTGTTGCGCTGCGTCTCAATGCTCAACGATTTCTGGACAGGCGATATCCTCATCGACGGCAGATCGGTGCGAGACGTGCCGCTGATCGAGCGCTGCCGTATGCTGCAGATGGTGTTTCAGGACCCCTATGGCTCTCTGCATCCCCGCCAGTCGGTGCGCACCGTGCTTGGTGAATCGCTTGCGATCCACAAGCTCGGCGACCGCGAGGAGCGCATGCGCAAGGTCATCACTGATGTCGGCCTGCCGGTGTCTTTCCTCGACCGTTTCCCGCACCAACTCTCCGGCGGCCAACGGCAGCGCGTGGCGATTGCGAGGGCGCTGATCCTGGAACCGTCGCTGCTGCTGCTCGATGAGCCGACCTCGGCGCTCGATGTCTCGGTCCAGGCGGAAATCCTCAACCTCTTGCAGCGGCTGCGGGAAGAGCGCGGTTTCACCTATATCATGGTGACCCATGATCTCGCCGTGGTCGATCACATGTGCGATCGCTTCGCCGTGATGCTGCGTGGCGAAATAACCGAAATCCTGCCGCGCGAGGCCATTGCTGGCAACGATGCAACGCATCCTTATGCGCGCGAACTGATCGGCGCTTCACTGGAATATGAAGGCGCGTGACGGCTCCAAGAACGTGACCGTCCTCCTCCGGGGCGCCACGGATAATAACAGCCTCCTTCCTTGCCCGGCCTCCCCGCCGGGCATTTTTTTTGGGGAGGCAGGCCGAAGATAGAAAAGACCGGTGGTAATCGGGCCTTGGGCTGCTGACAAACGGAGCCTCTCCGCCGTCATGCCGGACTAGATCCGGCATCCAGCCACGGCATGTCTGCGCCGTAAGAGGAGTCTTACGCGATCAAGGACTTGATCGCGCTGGACCCGGATCTAGTCCGGGGTGACGGAGTGCGGAATATTTCGGCTTTGTAAGGCCTCGTCGGCAGCAAAAAAAGCGCGGGGTTAGCCGCGCCTTTTCTTGCTCGCAGATATGGCGCCGATTATCGCTCCTTGCTCACCACTTCAAACCTCGAGAGCCAGGGGCTGACGATCATGCCCTTGACGTCGCTGCGGAAGGCTGCGGTGTCGACCACTTCGGAGAATGGCTGAATGGACATGACGATTTCATCCATATAACCCTGCAGGTCTTCATAAAGCTTCGTCTGTTTTGCCGCATCGCGCTCGACAAGCGCTTCCTCGATCATCTTGTTCAGCTTTTCGTCGAAGAAGCTGGTGCGCCAGCTCTGGTAATTCGTGAGCTTGGCGTCATCGGCATTATTGGGATTGTAGGCAATCGAGCGCAGGTTGTTGTCCGGGTGCGGCTGCTGGCCGCCGCCACCGCGGCCGAGCAGCAATTCGAAGTTGCGCTCGCGCATCGCACCATAGATCTGGTCGCCGGAGCCGCTGATCAGCTCGGCCTGAATGCCTGCCTGGGCGAGCGTGTTCTGGATCGCCGTTGCGGCTTTCATGAACGGGTCTTCCGAAAGCACGCGCAGCGTTGTCTTGAACCCATCAGGATAACCGGCCTCGGCCAGAAGCGCCTTGGCTTTTTCAATATCGAGCTTGTAGCCCTGGTCCGGCAGCGCACCCATGACGCCGGTGCTGAGGGAGCGCTGATGCAGCTTGCCGTAATAGGGCATGACCGCCTTGTCGAGACCATCGTAATCAATCAGGTAACGCAGGGCCTCCCGCACCTTCTTGTTCGCGAATTTCTCGTCCTTCATCGAAACGCTGAGGTAATAGAAACCGGAGCCCGGCGTGGATTCGATGGTGACGGCCTTGTCGGCCTCAAGTGATTTCAGATCCGGAGCCTGCAGGGAATAGGCAACGTCGATATCGCCCTTTTCCAGCATGAGCCGCTGCGACTGCGATTCCGGCAGATGGCGCATCAGGATACGCTTCATCTTGGCCTTTTCACCCCAGTAATCGTCGTTGCGGGTGAGGATGATATATTCGTTGGATTTCCACTGGGTCAGCTTGAAGGGGCCGGAGCCGGCGGAATTCAGCGTCAGCCATGCGCCGCCGAGATCGCCATCCTTCTCATTCTCAAGCGCGGTCTGGCTGTCGATGATCGAGCCGGGACCGTTCTGGGCAAGGATCATCAGGAGAAGGTTGGGATCGTCGGGCTTGGGGATATTCAGCACGAAGATCTGATCGCTTTCGGCAACGAAAAGCTTGTCGGCCTCTTCGAGCTTGAAACCGCGGGTTTTCAGAAAGGATGATTGCGCCAGATTGCGGGCGAGCAGCCGTTTGAGGCTCCATGCCACATCCTTTGCCGTCACGGCATTGCCGGAAGCGAACTTGGCATCGGCACGCAGATGGAAACGGATCGACTTCCGGTCTTCGGCTATTTCCCAGCGTTCGGCAAGGCGCGGCTGGACGCTGCGGTCCTCAGGCGAAAGCACGATCAGGGTGTCATAGATATTGTTCAGAACCTGCACGGTCTCGCGGCCGGTGATGGCGGCGGGGTCGAGTGTGAGGATATTGCTCATGGTCGTGGCGACAATAAGCTGGTCCTTTGGCGTCTCGGCAAAAGTGCTGAGCGGCATGGCGCCGATCAGCAGGGCGCCAAGTGCTGCTGTTGCAAGAAAATGTTTCATCTTTCCTCCCAATACGGCCGCTTCATACGGCCTTCCACGTTTCGATCCACGTGCCCGGTTCCTCCTCGGGCGGCGTGTGATCAACCAAGAATATCTTTGACTGGCGTGGCCAGGGCCCGGCCGATCGCCGCTGTCGCCGGCGCGTCCAGATGCACGCCGTCCACCGGCGAAGCACTGGCGACCGAACCGGCGTCGAAGAAGTGATGTCCGAGTTCGGTAGCGAGTTTTTGGTAAAGCGGTGCAAGCCTGAGCGATTGCCCGACGTCCCGCCCTCCCGCCGGTTCTCCACCGGGGCCTGCAACGCAGGGCGGTGGGGCAACGATCAGCAGTTTCGGTACCGCTTCTCGCGGCTTGTAGATGAAGGTCTCGACGATCTGCGCTAACCGGCGCATGCCGGAAACGGCGGCTTCCGCGCGTCCGCCATGCACCGGTTTGATGTCGTTGGTGCCGAGCATGATTATGACGAGGTCAAGCGGCATATGGCACGAGAGCGCTATTTCCAGCGCCCGCGCGCCGTTGCGGCAGGCCGGACCGGCGTGGTCGTCGTAGCAGGTGGTTCGTCCGCCAAGACCTTCGGGGTAAACTTTCGCCATGCCGGCAAGCTCGGTTTCCAGAACCTCCGGCCAGCGATATGCGGCGGGGTGCCTGAGGCCCGTTGCCGGGTCCGCGCCCCAGGTGAGGCTGTCTCCAAAGGCGAGCACCGTTTTCATCGCCCGTTACCTCACCCGGTTGTTGTCGATGAAGGTAAAATCGATGTCCTCGCCAAGGCCCGGCCGGTCGGGAACGTGGACAAAGCCATCCCGGTCCATCGGATCGGACAGAGACTTCAGATAGTCGTGGCCGTCATCATATTCGAGGAAGGGATGTAGCAGGCCACGCTCATACCAGCGGCAGTTCTTGGTGGCGGCAACCACATGCAGGTTCATGGCGGTATTTCCATGCACTTCGCACTCCATACCGAAGGCTTCGGCCAGATGCATCGTCTTCAGCGCCGGTGTGATGCCCCCGACATCGTTGACGCCGGTTCGCAGAATGTCGCAGGCGCCGGCCTTGATCCATTCGGCACGGTGCCAGTGTTTGCCGGCCGCACTTTCCGGGCCGACGACCGGAATATCGAGATTGTCGGAAAGCCACCTGTAGGAGGACAGCGACTGTTCATCCATCGGCTCCTCGATCCAGTCGAAACCGAGTTTTTCGAGGCCGCGGCCCAGCGCCAGCGCATCGGTGCGGGAGTACCAGTGGAAGGCGTCAATCATCAGGCGGATATCGGGGCCGACCGCCTCGCGCACGGCCGCGCAGGCCTTGAGGTCCATCTTCACATCCGGCGCCCAGCTGACGGGCGGCATCCACGTGTGCAGCTTGATGCCCTTGTAGCCGCGCTTCACCAGTGTCTCGGCAAAGCGGCCGTAGTCGTCCGGTGTCGCCAGCCCGCCTTCCAGTTCGTCACCGCACATGATGGAGCCATAGGCGAGCACCTTGTCGCGATAACCGCCGATCAACTTGTATACAGGTTGATTGAGGGAGCGGCCGGCAAGGTCCCATAGCGCGCAGTCAACCACCGCCAGCGTGCGGTCAGTCAGTTGGGCGGCCGAACCGCGCTGCCAGTGGGCAAGGTCCTGCCACAGCCGTTCGCGGTCTCGATGGTCCTCACCGACCAAGACTTTCTTGACGAATTTTTCGATGACATGCGGGCGAACGATCTCTGGCGCGGTAAAAGAATGGCCCTCGTGGCCGTCCTCTGTCCGGATCGTCAGCATGGCCTGTTCCACCTGATGCGCCGGACCCGGATGCGCGTGGCCGGCACTGTCCGAGTGCCGACGGGTCGTCGTGCGGAAAACACGGACCTCGACGTCGGTAATGATCATAATTCCTCCCTCATGCAGGTGTCTCGGCGTTGTTGGTCGCCGCAATGTCATACATGTGTGCAATATTTGTCAACATGTATGATAATCTGTATTACATGTTGGAGGGGGAAATCAAGGTCATTTGTGCTCGACGCTGCGCAGGTCGACGGTGAGGAACAGCCTCTGGCGGATTTGCCTCATTCCAAAAAAAGACCCGAGGAAGCGTGAGGGCGGGCTGTGTGGAGGGATAGTCGACAATTTTAGTGTATTATTGAATCGCGCAATGATCTTTCAACAATGGCCGGGACTATAAACGAACATGCCGCGCCAGTTGCCGCCGTCATCATGCATGCTGTGTGAGCATGCGTCGCATCGGGCGGTCGTTCCAAACCAGGAGGGCTGCATTTGCGTCGCTGAGTTTCAACTCGTTTCCGGATGCGCGCCCATGCCCCTTTCCCACATCTCCCATTTCGCCTTTCTTGTCCCGGGCAACTATCATGACGATGATCCGGGACAGGGGCTGGAAGAAACCCTGCAGCTTTTCGAAGCAGGAGAGGCGCTGGGTTATCATAGCGCCTGGGTCCGCCAGCGCCATCTGGAGCGGGGTGTTTCCTCTGCGGCGACTTTCCTCGCTGCGGCTTCGCAACGAACCAGACGGATCGGATTAGGCACCGCCGTTATTCAACTCGGTTACGAGAACCCGTTCAGGCTGGCGGAGGATCTGGCCACCGTGGATGTCCTGTCGCGCGGACGGCTGAATGTGGGGGTTTCGGTGGGCGCACCGCCCTTCGCCCATCTTATTTCCGACTATGTTGATACGGTTATCGAAGCGGACTACAGCCACGCGCGCGCTGAGAAGCTGGCGAGGGCGCTGCGATCGGAGCCGCTGTCGAACGAGACGGAGGCGGGCAATGCGGCCGGTGCGCAGGTGCCGCGGCTTCGGCCAGTCGCTAAGGGGCTGACGGACCGGTTATGGTATGGCGGTGGATCGCAGAACTCTGCGCGCTGGGCTGGCAGGGCAGGGTTCAATCTTCTGACGGGCAATATTGTCAGCGGCGAGAATACCGATGATTTTCTGACCGCTCAGGCGGCTCTCGTTGCTCGCTTCCGGCAGGAATGGGCGCATGAGCGCGAACCGCGTGTCGCTCTTGGCCGCGTCATCCTGCCAACCGATAGCGCAAGCCCCGCCACGCGCCGCCGTTACCAGGAATTCGTTGCCGAGCGGGACAAGCGCACGACCTCGCCGCATGGGGCGCGCCGCACGCTTTTCCTGCCGGATATCGTCGGGACGACGCATGAGATTCTGGAAAGATTGTCGAGCGACCCCGTTCTGCCGTTTGTCTCGGAATTCCGCCTCGAACTTCCCTATGAATTCCAGCCGGACGATTATCGCCAGATCGTGACGGATTTCGCCTCTGTCCTGCCGCAGCTTTCCGGCGAAAGGCCGGTTTTGAAAGTGGCGACGGGGCAATAACATCGCCACCTCCCGCCATTCGACTTTCAATGGAAGCCGGCGGGAGGTCGACTGAGCGACATTGCCGCATCCGTCCTTCAATCGGGGTATGGCAGGCCATAGCGGTCGCGGATCGTCGCGGCTTCATATTCGCGCGGGTAAACCCCACGATCCTGCAGTACCGGAACAACTTGTTCGACGAATTCAGCGATATCATCGGGCGCCCGTGGCGGCTGTAATGTGTAGCCGTCCACTGTGCCATCCTGCCAGAGCTCGATAATGCCGTCCGCTACCTCTTCCGCCGTGCCGAGCAGCAGCCGGTGATGTCCTTCCGAGCGGCGTACGGCCTCGCGGGCAGTCAGTTTTTCATGGGTCAGAAGATCGGAAAGGCCAAGGCCCATGCCTACCGCCCATTGCCGGTTCTGGTCGGGGATGAAACGCTCGGCATCGAGTTTTGCGTCGGGGTCGAAATCGCGAGGCTCTATGCCGTTTTCTCTGGCGAAACGTGCCAGGAGACCGTCTTCCGAACCGGCGCCGCTGTAGAGTTCATGTTTACGCAGGGCTTCCTGCCGGGTTTCGCCGAGAATGACGACGAGGCCGGGAACGATGCGGATGCCAGAGGGATCGCGCCCGAGGGAGACAGCGCGGTCGCGGACCTTCTTGCCAAAGGCCTGCCCTGCGGGACGTGACAGAATATTGCAATAGATGATCTCGCCATGGCGTGCCGCGAGATCAATGCCGCCTTCGGAGGCGCCGGCCTGCGCGATAACGGGATGCCCCTGCGGCCCGCGCGGAACGTTGAGGGGGCCTTTGACATGGAAATATTGCCCCTCATGATCGATGGTTTCGGCTGTCGCCGCATCCCAGAAGCGGTTCTCCGGCACGTCGCTCTCGCGGCGGGGGTCCCAGCTAGACCAGAGCTTTTTTGCGACATCCAGGAATTCGGTAGCCTTGGCATAACGTTCGCTGCGCGGCGGCAGCGGATCGTTGCCAAAATTGGCGGCAACATTGGGATTAAAGGAAGAAACGATATTGACGATCAGCCGGCCGCCGGTGACGAGATCGATGGATTGAGTTCGTCTGGCGAAATTATAGGGCGAATTGTAGGTGGAGGACACGGTTGCCACGAAGCCGATATCCGGCACCTGTGCGGCAAGCGATGTCGAGAGGATGAGCGGATCAATGGTGTGGAACGGCCGGCTTGCCGGGTCGGTCAGCAGTGCCGGGTGGTCGGAAAGGAAAACGGCGTCGAACCGGCCCTCATGCGCCAGTTCCGTCAGTCGTCGGTAATATCCGATATCGTTTATATCGTGCCGGTCTCCGCTCCGGTATTTCCAGGCACTGGCGAGATATCCTGTCGTGTTGATGCCGACGTTGAGATTGAGCCGGCGTTTGGTCTTGCTCATGCTGCCACTTTTTCTTTCGGGTCTGTTGGATTATCGGCCTGTATGGCCGCGCAATTGCGGGAAGCGTAACAGCCGGGGGGCCGGTCGCGAGTTAAAAATCCTTGCTGTGCGGAGAAGAAAAACTTTCGTCTCCAGTTTCACCCGCGCGTGGTCGATCTGATCGATGCCCGACAAAAATCCCAGCGAAATCCTGCTTTTATCGAAAGGATATTCCGCCATGCGGCGCATGAGCTGGTAAGATGGAAACGAATTTCCTCAATCGCGTTTGAAATAGTACACTTTATCTATAGAAAATGTTTTATGGCGTGTAGCGTGCCGTCCAGATCGCAATTTCGAGGACGAACGCCATGGCCAACGCCGCCCTTCGCCAGGGAACCCAACCCGTAACGGTGTGGTATACACGCTGCCCGGCGCCCACGCCGCTTTCCATCGCAACGCAACTGGGCTGGATTGAGCAGAGTTTTGCCAACCACGGCATCTCCGTTTCGTCCATTCGCGATGCGGCCGATCCAGCCATTCGCCAGAGTCATTTTGATCATCGGCTGGACTGGTCGTTCCGTCAGGGCGGCAACATCCCACCGATCTGGGCGAAATCCGGTGGCCGGAAAACACGGCTGGTGGGGCTGACAAGGACCGACGAGTTCCAGGCCGTCATTGCCTTGCCCGCAAGTGGCATAAGCAAGGGAAGCGATCTGAAGGGGCGGCGCATCGGTCTGCCGAAGCGCCCGGACGAGATCATCGATTTCCAGCGCGCCACCTCGCTCAAGGGCATCGTGTCGGCATTGACGGTCTCGGGGCTTTCCATCGCAGATGTCGAGCTTATCGAGCTTGCCGCCAAAGAACCCGTGCTGCTCGGCCCGACGGAGGAACGGTTCCACGGTCTGCGCCGGCGGCTTCCTTATGGCGAGGAAATCGCAGCATTACACCGGGGCCAAATCGATGCATTTTTCGTCAAGGGCGCGGAAGGCGTCACTGTCGCCAATCTCATCGCCGCGCAGGTCGTGGTATCGACGGGTTTTCACCCTGATCCGAAGATCCGCATCAATAACGGTACGCCGCGTCCCCTGACCGTGGACGCCACTTTTGCCGATGAGCGTCCGGATCTGGTAGCGGAACTGGTGGCCACGGTTCAGCGCGTTGCGGATTGGGCAAATGACAATCCGGGGGAGGCCGTGCGTTTCATCGCTCGCGAGATCGGCGTCAGCGAGGAGGCGGTTCTCGCTGCGAATGGCCCGGACGTATATCGCAATCTGAGACTCGATCTCGATCCGGCTGAGCTGGATGCGCTCAGTCACTTCAAGGATTTCCTGCTGCAATGGAAATTCATTCCCGAAGATTTCGATGTCCAGGACTGGGCCGATCCACGCGCCCTTTCTGCACCGCAGGATACCGCGCACCATATTGTTGGGAGATGATAACATCATGGCAGCCATCATTCTTGTAACGGGTGCAACGGGCAAGCTCGGGCAAAGGGTCGTCAGCCGTCTTTTGCAACGTCAGGCGGAGGTTCGGGTATTGACCCGCCGGCGCGAAGACGCGCTGAAGCTGTGGGGCGACAGGGTCGAGATTGCGGAGGGTAATTTTTCCGATCGGGCCAGCCTGAAGGCGGCGGCGCGGGGGACCAACAGGGTGCTTCTGCTTTCGCCCATCGGAGAGACGCTGGCGGCAGACCAGAAGACGGTCATCGATGCCGCCCTCTCCGCCGGTATATCGCGGATCGTGAAAATATCCGGTTCCGACTGGACTATTGGAAATGCTGCACGCTCGATTTCGGGAGCGGCGCATGGCGAGGTGGAACAATATCTGGCGGCAAGCGGCATCGCGCATACGGTGTTGCGGCCGAACGCCTGGATGCAGGTTGCGCTGGAGCCTGCTGTCGCCGCGCTTCGCAAAGGCGAGGACGTGCCGGCCCGTTTCGGCGATGCGGCGGTCTCCTTCATCGATGCCGACGATATTGCCGATGTCGCTGTACAGGCTCTGGCTTCAAGCGCACCGCTCGTCGGCCCATTGGTGCTGACCGGACGCGAAGCGCTGACGGCGCTGGAAATTGCCCGCATTGCGGCCCGTATCCTGCATCGGCCCGTTGGCGTTTCGCACCATGCTGCCCCCGTCTTCCCGCCGCATATCGGCGCTTTCGAACAGACGGCGATCGGTGAATTCGGAGAACTCATCCGCGAAGGTTTCGCCGCATCCATCACCGACGCCATCTACCATATCACCGGCCGCCAGCCCCGCAGTGTCGAAGATTATCTGCGCGCGCGGCTGGCGACTGCCCCACAGGGCGATCATTCCGAGGGAGAAAAGACATGGCGCTGACTGTTCCATTACCCGAAGATTCTGAGCTCAAAGGTCTTGAGCTGAAAGGCCCGGCTGATTTCGACGACAGCCCGCTCAGTCGCGCCATAAAGCAGCCCCTGATGCTCGGTCTGTTCCTCAATCTGCAGGATATCAATTTCTCCAGCTTGCCGACCAGCAACAGCTGGACCTTCGATTACAATGTCGAACTGGTGAAGCGTGCCGAAGAGCTCGGTTTCGAAATCGCCTTCAGTCGCACGCAATGGCTGCCGAAGGGTGGTTATGACGGTGAATCCTCGCTTGACAGTTTCATTGCGCTTGGCGCGATGGCGGCGGTGACGAAGAGCATATTGCTGATCTCCACCATCCACGTTCTTTACGGGCCCCTGCATCCGCTGCATCTCGCCAAATATGGCGCGACGCTGGATCATATCGCCAAAGGGCGCTGGGGCATCAACATCGTCACCGGCCACCGTGCCATCGAACATGAAATGTTCGGCTGGCAGCGGATCGATCATGACAAGCGTTATGACATGGCGGGGGAATTGTTCGATGTGCTCCACCGCCTTTGGGGAGAAACCGAAAACTTCTCTTATGAAGGCAAGCTCAACCCGTGGGCGATCAACAATGGCTGGATCACGCCAAAGCCCGCCTTCGGCCGCCCGCCGCTGGTCACAGCGACGGGTTCTCCCGCCGGTATCGATTTCGCCGCCCGTCATTCCGATCTGGTTTTCGTCACTTCGCCAGGCGGTGCGCATATAGACAGTGCGCTCGAAACGCTTCCCGATCATGTCGCCACCATCAAGAACCGCGCCAAAGCCTATGGCCGGCAGGTGAAGACGATCATCAATCCGATCATTGTCAGTCGCGATACGGAGAAGGAGGCGATCGCCTATGCCGATGCCATCGAGGCCGGAAAGCCGCAGCCCGGCACGCGTGCTTTCGCCACCAACAATTACGACAGCGACGCCCATGCCTGGCGCGGACGCGGTGATGCACGCCACAAGCAGGGCCGCAATCTCGGTGGCAATATCGAAATCATCGGCTCGCCGGAACAGGTGGTCGAGCAGCTTGTCGGCCTGAAGAAGGCGGGGATCGATGGCGTTCAGCTGAATTTCTACGATTTCCGCGAAGACCTCGATTATTTCGCCGAGCGTATTCTGCCCTTGATGAAGGAGGCGGGCCTGAGGCTCTGACGCCTTTCCAGCCCTGATTTTCCTATCCGAAGCCAATCCTTCGCAATCGTCCGATTGCGAAAACGATATTTTTTGTCCTGAGGAGATACCGTGAATATCGCCGTCGATCCCGTTAAAACTCCCGCCCCTAAAATCATCGACCGGATCGGGACGTTTGTTCCCGAGCTCGTCTCCATCCGCCACGACCTGCACCAGCATCCAGAAATCGGCTTCGAGGAGGTGCGCACGTCAGGCATCGTCGCTGAAAAGCTTGCTTCCTGGGGCATCGAGGTTCATCGCGGTTATGGCAAGACCGGCGTGGTTGGCGTGCTGCGCGGCCGTCATTCGGGCAATCGCTCCATCGGGCTCCGGGCCGATATGGATGCCCTGCCGATGCCCGAGGAAACCGGTCTGCCCTATGCGTCCGTCTACCCCGGAAAGTTCCATGGCTGCGGGCATGATGTGCACACCACCATCCTGCTCGGCACCGCCCGTTATCTGGCGGAAACCCGCGATTTCGCCGGCACGGTGGTGTTCATTTTCCAGCCTGCCGAAGAGGGGCTGGGCGGCGCGCGCGCCATGATTGCCGATGGGCTGTTCAAGGATTTTCCGGTCGACGAGATTTACGGGCTCCACAATTCCACCCATGCCGCGCCCAATCACCTCAAGGTTTCGCCGGGCACCATTCTGGCTGGTGCGGATTTCTTTGACATCCGGCTCAAGGGCCGGGGTGCTCACGCCGCGCATCCCGATGTCTCCCGCGACCCGGTGCCGGCAACGGGTGAGCTGATCCAGGCGCTGCAGACCATCGTCAGCCGCAACGTATCGCCCACCGATCCCGCCGTGCTGTCGATCACGCGGATCGAAGCTGGATCAGCCTATAATGTCATTCCCGAAACGGCCGCGATTGCCGGAACAGTGCGAGCCTTCTCCGACAGCGTGCGCGAAACCATAAGGGGCCGCATCCGCACCATCTCGGATCACATCGCTGCTGCCTACGGCCTGACTGCTGAGGTGGATATTCGCGACATCTTCTCGGTCCTTACCAATGATGACGTGTCAGTGGAAATCGTTGCCGGCGTGGCGCGCGAGGTTCTGGGAGATGAACGCGTTTCTACCGAGCCCGGCCGCTTCATGGGCAGCGAGGATTTTGCCGATCTTTTGAAACACGCACCAGGTGCGTTTTTCACCCTTGGCCATTCCGGCACGGTACCTGCCCACAATCCCGGTTTCATCGTTGACGACGACATCCTGCCCGTCGGTGCGACCCTGTTCGCGCGGCTGGTGGAAACTCGGCTGAAACCTGCCTGAAATTTAAAAACAAGTCTGTAAGAGGAAACATCCATGGATATTACAAGACGTAAGACATTGCTTCTGAGTGCCGCCCTGGCCGGAGCCACATTGCTGCCATCCCTGCCGACGCTGGCGGCGGAAACGCCGAAAAAGGGCGGGATCGTCACTTTTGCAGGTCTCGGCGAGCCAACGACGCTGGTGCCGCTTTCCGATTCCAATACGCGCACCCGCGCCATTTCCACGAAAATCCTCGAGGGTCTGGTGCGGTTCGACAGCGAGTTCAAACCGCATCCGGTTCTGGCCGAAAGCTGGGAAACATCAGCCGACGGACTGCGCTACACTTTCAAGCTGCGCAAGGGTGTCAAATGGCATGATGGCAAGGATTTCACATCGCAGGACGTCAAATTTTCGTTGCTTGCCTTCAAGAAGGTCGGGCCACGGGGGCGCATCACCTTCGCCAATGTTGCCGATATCGAAACGCCTGATCCGCTGACGGCCGTGGTGGTGCTTTCCAAACCCGCACCTTATCTACTGCGCGCGCTGACGGGCGGAGAAACGCCCATATTGCCGGCCCATGCCTATGCTTCGGAAAACTACAATGAAAGCCCGAACGGCAATGCGCCAATCGGCACAGGCCCCTTCGTGTTCGAGGAATGGAAACGCGGAAGCTATGTGAAGCTGAAGAAGAACCCGGATTACTGGCAGGCCGATCTGCCCTACCTTGATGGTTTCGTGGCACGGTTCGTCGCCGATGCGGCTTCCACCACCATTTCCGTCGAGACGGGTGAGGCGGATTACACCGCCGATGTCTCCTACAGCGATCTTGAGCGCCTGCGGCAAAATCCGAAACTGGCTGTGGAGGTCTATACCGACGCTTATCTCAACAATGCGGCCGTGTTCGAGTTCAATCTGGAGAACCCAATTCTGGCGAAGAAGGAGGTGCGTCACGCGCTGGCCCACGCCATCGACCGCGATTTCATCAATGACGCCATCTTCTTCGGGACGGCGAAACCTGCCGGTTCCAACATCCCGGCAGTCTTCACCGCCTATAACGACGAAAAGCCTTTCACCTATCCCTTCGATCTCGCCAAGGCGAATGAGTTGCTGGACAAGGCCGGCTACCCGAAGGGCGCGGATGGCACCCGCTTTTCGCTGCGGCTCGCCTTTCTGCCGTCCGACGTCTTCCGTAAAACGTCCGAATATCTCCGCTCATCCTTCGGCAAACTCGGCGTGAAGGTGGATATCGTCGAAGGCGATCTCGCCACCTTCATCAAGCGCGTTTATACCGAGCGCGGTTTCGACCTGACGGTGAATGGCATCAGCCGGTTGTTCGATCCGACGGCGGGCGTGCAGCGTCTTTACTGGTCCGATGGTATCAAGAACCCCGCGCCTTATGTCAACGCCGCCCACTATAACAATCCTACGGTGGACAATCTTTTCCGGGCGGCCGCCATCGAGGTTGATGACACGAAGCGGGCCGGGCAGTTCCATGAGATCCAGAAAGTCGTCGGCGATGACCTGCCGAATTTCTCGATCGTTGCTTTGCCGACCGTCATTCTACGCAACACCAGCCTGAAATCCCTCGTGACGACCATCGACATTGCCTATGGCGATCTGGCGACGGCATGGAAAAGCGAGTGAGGACAGAAATCCGGTGACCCTGCGGCGCCAGAGTTATGACGAACTTTTCTCCGCATTCAACGTCATCCTCGATCTTGTACCGAGGATCTGCCAAGGCATCCTACGCCTTGTAGATCGCAGATGCTTGGGAAAGGCCGGAGCATGACGAAGGAGAGGTTTTACGCCAACAGCATCTCACCAGAACCCGGCAATTCTGCCGGGTTTTTTATTGCCAAAACCCACCCTCCATCCTGTTTGCACCTTCGCGCGGCAAGCCTGTTTCAGGGAAAAACTTTGCGCATGAGACAGATCGGGTGAAACAGCGATGCCATCCACGAAAATTTCCAAAAAACCAATTTCATCAATAATTTAGCGCAAAGCTTTTCTTCGTTTCCAAGCAAGAATTGCTTTCTGGACCCGCGCTATGGCCGCCTGCACTGTGAGCTGGAAATCTCACCCTCACATGATGGATGCCATGGCCAAGGATACGCTTTTTTTGATCGCTCCCGGTTTCGAGGACCCCAAGCACCCCGGTGTCCGGTTCGTCTGCCCGCATTGTAACCAGATCGAGGGTCTGCTTGCCGCGTTTCCTGACCTTGCCGCCGGGATCGATATCCACCGCGTTGGGTTCCAGCGCCCGCGTGAGGCGGTTATCGCCGCGGTGGGGGAGGAAAATCAGTCGCTGCCGCTGTTGATCTTCGCCGGCGACGCGCCTGCCGACGTCGCGGTCGAGGGCGAGACGCATTTCATTCAGGACACCAAACGCATTTTGCAAATCCTCGCCGAGCGCCACGGGTTCCCGCAGCTGCACTGAGTTGCCGCACCCCGCATATCGGATTTTTCGGAGACAGATATGACCATTTCCAGACGCCAGTTTCATAAGATCGCACTTGCTGCCGGCGCATTCGTGGCGCTCCCGGGCGGTTCTTTCGCCGCGGCCGAAGAGCCGGTTTCGGGCGGCACGCTCAAGATCGTTTATTTTCCTGAGCCGACTCAGCTCGTGGCCATCAATACAAGCGCGGGCGGACCGCAGTTCATCGGCTCGAAGATTTATGATGGGCTTCTGACCTATGACTATGAGCTTTCGCCGAAGCCGAGCCTCGCCAGGGAATGGAGCGTATCGGCGGACGGACTGGAATATGTTTTCCACCTCCAGCCGAAGGCCAAATTCCATGACGGCAAACCGGTAACATCGGCGGATGTGGAATTTTCCATCCTGCGGCTGAAAGAGGCCCATCCGCGCGGTCGGGCGACGTTCGCGAATGTCGAACGCGTCGATACTTCCGATCCGCTGGTCGCGAAGGTGAAGCTCTCCAAGCCGGCGCCGGGCCTGATCACCGCGCTCGCGTCGTCTGAATCGCCAATCGTGCCGAAGCACATCTTTGAAACCTTCAAACCGACCGACAATCCCAAGCCTGCGCAGATCATCGGCAGCGGCCCTTTCGTGCTGAAGGAATGGGTGCCAGGCAGCCATATCCTGCTGGAGAAAAATGCCGACTACTGGGATGCGCCGCGCCCTTATCTGGAGCGCGTCATCATCCGCCTCATCAACGATGCGGGCGCCCGCGCGGCGGCGCTGGAAACCGGGGAAGGGGATATTGGCCCCAACCCTGTGGCGCTCGCCGATCTGGAGCGGCTGAAAGCGATCCCGACGTTGAAGGTGGATGACCGCATCTATGCCTATGCCGGCCAGCAGAACCAGCTGGTCATCAATCTTGAGAACGAATATCTGAAGGAACTGAAGGTCAGGCAGGCCATTGCCCACGCCATCGATGTTCCGGCGCTCATCGATACCGTGCTTTACGGTTACGCCGTGCCATCGCCGACACCGATCAGCCCCGGTCTTGCGAAGTTCCACAATCCCGATATCGGTTTTGCCAGGTTCGACGTCGCGCAGGCGGAAAAATTGCTGGACGAGGCGGGTTTCCCGCGCAAGGACGGCGGCAAGCGTTTCAAGCTCCGCGTCACCACCAACCCATTCAATCCGCAGACCTATTCGGATTTCATCGCGCAGGCGCTGTCGAAGATCGGGATTGAGGCCGATATCCAGAAATTCGATTTCGGCACCTATGTGAAGGTGGTCTACACTGACCGCGCCTGGGACCTTTCGGTGGAATCCCTGTCCAACACTTTCGATCCAACGGCCGGCGTCCAGCGCGTCTACTGGAGCAAGAACTTCAAGATAGGCCTGCCATTCTCAAATGCCAGCCACTACGCCAATCCGGAGGTGGACCGGCTGCTGGAAGCGGCGGCGGTGGAGCCTGACATCGAGAAACGCGCTGCCTTCTTCAAGGAATTCCAAGCCGTTGTCGCGAAAGATCTTCCCGTCATCAATCTCGTCGCACCCATCCAGCCGGTCGTCGGCAGCGTGCGCATCAAGGATTATGCGACGGGGGCCGAAGGTCTCGGCGGTAATCTGGCCAGGGCATGGCTGACGAAGGAGGCGTGAGCCGCCGCAGTTGGTCCTTAGAGCAGTGAGGTCATTTCATGAGCAGAAAATCCGAAAAGCTGGTTCTCAACGCCTTCATCTATCCGGGCGGACATCACGAAGCGGCCTGGCGGCACCCGGATTCAGAGCCGCACCGCGTCACCGATATCAGGCTTTATCAGGATATCGCCCGCAAGGCCGAGGCGGCGAAGCTGGATGCGATCTTCTTTGCGGATGCGCCGGTACTGGATGCCAACATCCGCTACGCCGCCCGCCACCGGCTGGAGCCGATCACCATGCTGGCGGCTCTCGCTGCCGTCACCGAAAAGATCGGCTTCATCGCCACGGCGTCGACCACCTATTATGAGCCCTATAATCTCGCCCGGCTGTTTGCCTCTGTTGATCATATCAGCGGCGGCCGCGTAGGCTGGAACATCGTCACGACCTCGGCGGATGCAGCGGCCGGCAACTTCAACCTCCAGAAGCACCCGCCGCATGCCGATCGTTATCGTCAGGCCATCGAGTTCGTCGATGTGGTGACGAAGCTCTGGGACAGCTGGGAGGATGATGCCATCGTCGCTGACAAGGAAAGCGGTCTATTTGCCGAAACAGATCGCATCCATCCCGCCAATCACGATGGCGAATTTTATCGGGTGCGGGGCGCATTGAATGTGCCTCGTTCACCACAGGGACGGCCAGTCTATGTTCAGGCAGGCTCCTCGGAGGAAGGCCGCGGTTTTGCCGCCCATTATGCTGAGGCAATCTTTACCGCGCATCAGACTCTGGAGAGTGCGCGGTCTTTTTATTCCGACATCAAGCGGCGTGTCGCGGCCACGGGGCGCAATCCCGCCCATGTGAAAATCTTACCCGGCATCAGCCCCTTCATCGCATCAACCGAAGAGGAGGCACGAAACCTTGAGGCCTCCTTCAACGATCTCATCCAGCCGGCATTTTCGCTTGGGCAATTGCAGCGCATCACCGGCATAGACCTGTCATCGGCCGATCTCGACCGGCCGCTGCCGCAGGAAGCCGTGGAAGCGACGCGCGCGCAGGCGAACAGCAGCCGCCATCAGCTGGTTCTCGACATCATCGACCGGGAAAACCCGACGATCCGGCAATTGCTTCACCGGCTTGCCGGCGGGCGAGGTCACAAGGTCATATCAGGCACACCGGAACAGGTAGCGGACTGGATAGAGACCTGGTTTCGCGAGGGTGCTGCCGACGGATTCAATATCATGCCGCCATGGCTGAATGGCGGGTTTGATCTCTTCGTGGACGAGGTGGTGCCGATCCTCAAACAACGAGGCCTCTTCCGTGAGGATTATGAGGGCGACACGTTGCGTGATCACTACGGCCTGCCACGACCTGACAATATTTACGTGGCGAGAGAGCCGCAAAAGGAACGCGCCTGAGGTGGGACGGGCGTGTTCAGGCGGCGGCCTCAAGAGCGCGCATATCCTCGCGCAACAGAGCGAGTAGAGATGCGACCTCCGGCAGCCGCCGCCTGTCAGGACTGGTCAGGAGGTGATAGCGGCTGGCGGTCGGCTGCGGCGAGCCAAAAGGAGCGATCAGGCGGCCGCTTTTCAGTTCTTCCGAAATCAGCGAATGACGCACCAGGCCTATGCCGTGCCCTGATGAGATCGCTTCTATCAGCGCGGTCTGGCGTGAAAAACGCGGACCCGTTGCGGAAAGCCTGAGCGGAATGCGGCAGGCGCGAAGCCAGTTCGCCCACTCAAATGCCGGGTCAAGGCCATTACCACGCAGCAGCGCAAAGCCGATATCACGCAACCGCTCCGGTTCGCCTGCAAGGCCATGGCGGGCCGCAAATTCCGGGGTGCAGACGGCGCTGACGGTATCGGGAAATAGCGGTTCATGAATGAAGCCGGGAATTTGGGCGGCGGTGGCGACGATGGCGCAATCGGCATCAAAATGGGTGAGATCGACGGTATCGCCCTCGATGGATTCGATCGAAAGCTCGACGTCTCCGAGTGCCGGAACGATGCTGCCCAGCCGCGGCGCCAGCCAGCGGGCGGCAAAGCAACCTTCCGCCAGAACTTTCAACTGCGGCCGTGCATTCGAAACCATCAGGTCGGAAAGACTGCCGATCATGGTCTCGAAAGCGTCCGCCAGACCGGGATAAAGTGCGCTGCCGGCATCGGTCAGCACCAATTCACCGCGCTGGCGGCTGAAAAGCGGCTGGCCGAGGTGGGTTTCGAGAATTCGGACCTGCTGGCCGATGGCAGCGGTCGAAACATGCAGCTCCTCCGCCGCGCGTGAGAAGCTGGCGTGGCGCGCAGCCACGACAAAGGCGCGCAGGGCCGTCAGCGGCGGCAGGCGGGAAAGCGTGGGCAGGCGAAAAGCTGTCCGGCCGCCGGCGGGAGCGACAAACTCCGTTCTCATTGCTGCTTCTCCTTTGGCGGCTTCCGCACAGTCAGAACACCCGGCCTTCCCTGAGATGTGTCGTGGTGCCGTTGAGATAATAATCACCGATCACCCGCGCTTTGTGGGCAAGCGGATTGTGATTGTAGACGGTGCGGATATTGCGCCAGTGACGGTCGAAATTCCGGTCGCTCGATGTCGCCGAGCCGCCCCCCAGTTCATAAAGGTTGGTGGCAACGGTCAGCGACAGCTGCGAGGCAATGATCTGGGTGCGGGCGGTGGCGAGCGAGCCTTCCAGCAACGCCGCCTCGATCGCCTCTTCATTGCCGGTGGCGAAGGCGGCCGCGGTACGGTCGAGTGTTCGGGCTGCTTCGCGGATAAGGGTTTTCACCGCGAAGGCGCCGGCGCTGATTTCGCCGAGCATCTTCTGCACGAAGGGGTCCTGATTGGCGGTTTCGGCACTGCTGTGAAGCGTGGTGCGCGCCTGGCGCAAAACATACTCGACACCGTCATTAAGCGCGCCCTGAACGGCGCCGGCGGCCGAGGCGGCAAGGTGCAGCTGCCGCATAGCCGAACTGTGCCGGCCAATCTGGCTGCCGAGCTTACGGGTCGTCAATTCATGCGGCAGCACCTCGACATTCTCGAGCAGAACACCGCCGCTCGCTGTCATGCGCTGGCCCATGCTGTCCCAGTCGTCGAGAATGGTGATGCCCTGGCGATCAAGCGGAATGAGCACGCCGATCGGTTGCTCGTCATCGCCGATGGCGCTGAAGGTGCCGAAATCCGCAAAGGCGGTGCCGGTCGCATACCATTTACGGCCGTTCAGCCGGTAACGGTCGCCATCGGCGCTGAGCCGTGTGGTGATTTCGCCGGGGCGCTTGGTGCCCTGTTCGGTGCTGGCACCGGCGAAAAGCTTGCCGGTGAGCACATGTTCGAGATGGCGCCGGTCTTCCAGCTCGATGGGGGCGAGAGCGAGGTTTTCGGTAAAATTGAAATGGCTGCGAAGCGCGTGCGGAATATTACTGTCGGCTTCGCCGAGGATCATCAGCACCTCGATATAGTCCGCAATCGAGCCGCCCGGTCCGCCCTTGGCTTCGGGAATACGCAATGTACCGATCTTCGCCTCCTTGATGAGGGCGAAGATATCGTAAGGAAGTTCCCGCTGGCGTTCGCGGCGGGCGGCATCCTTTGCTGCGATAGCCGCAATGTCCTTTGCCCGGGCCAGAATCTCGTCACGGCTCGGTACGCCGGAATTGTCGGTGGTGGTTGTTTGCAGTTTCGGAGTGGACATTGCGGTTTTCCCTGAGCGGATGTGAGGGCCTGCGGCACAGCGCGCCGCAGGCATGGTCTTCTGGACGATCAGGCGACCGCGCGCGGCTTGAGCGCCGGGCGGTGCGCCGCTTCAAGATTGCGCGGCACACGGCCTTCGACGGGGTGGCTCGGATCGTTGAAACCGGGTGTGGAGGGATGGCCGGTGGTAACGAGGCTGTCGACCAGCGCTTCATCTTCCGCATCGATCTTCACATCGAGTGCGCGAATATATCCGTCCCAATGCTCTTCGGTGCGCGGGCCAGTGATGGCGGCGGTGACGAACTTGTTGTTCAGCACCCAGGCGAGCGCAAAATCCGCCGCTGAAACACCTTTCGAAGCGGCATGGGCCGCGACCTTTTGGGCGATCTCGACCGATTCCGGACGCCATTCCGTTTCCAAAACGCGCTTGTCGCCACGGCCAACGCGGGTATCGGCGCCGGGCTGTTCGCCAGGCTGGTATTTGCCGGTCAGCACGCCGCGGGCGAGCGGCGAATAGGACACCACGCCAAGGCCGTAATGATTGGCCGCCGGCAACTGCTCGGCTTCGGCCGTACGGTTGACGATGTTGTAGAGCGGCTGGCTGGCAACCGGCCGGTCGATGCCGAGCTGGTCGGCCAGATGCGAAATTTCGGCTATGCGCCAGCCGCGGAAATTCGACACGCCGAAATAGCGCAGCTTGCCGGCGCGGATGAGGTCGGCAATGGCGCGCACCGGCTCTTCCAGCGGCGCATCGAACACGGCGCGGTGGAAATAGAGGATGTCAATGTAATCGGTGTTGAGGCGGCGCAGCGAATTTTCGACCGTTTCGATCACCCATTTGCGCGAATGGCCGCCAAGGTTCGGGCCCTTGGTATGGGAGTTGACGAATTTCGTGGCCAGAACCCAGTGATCGCGCGTGGCCTTGATGCCGCGGCCCACGACCTCTTCCGACTTGCCGTCGTGATAGACATCGGCGGTGTCGATGAAATTGATGCCCTGTTCGCGAGCCTTGTCGATGATGCGGAAGGCCACGTCATCCGGCGTCGGGCCTCCGAACATCATCGTGCCGAGGCTCAGCGGTGAAACTTTCAGCGCGCTGCGTCCGAGATAGCGATAGTCGACCATTATGGTTGCTCCTTCAGTTTATTGGGCATGGTGGCAGGCCACGGCGTGGTTCTTGCCGAAAAGGGTATAGTCAGGTGCTTTTTCGCGACAGAGATCGGTGGCGAGCGAGCAGCGTGTATGGAACCGGCAGCCGGATGGCGGATTGTGCGGGCTCGGCAGATCGCCCGAAATGGGGGCCGCCTGCTTGCGGCGGGCGGGATCCGGAACGGCGGCGAGAAGCGCGCGGGTATAGGGGTGTTTCGGGGATGCCCAGAGTTCCGATGTGGGCGCGCTTTCGACGATCTTGCCGAGATACATGACCAGCACGCGATCGGAAAAATAACGCACCACGGAAAGGTCGTGCGAGACGAAGAGATAGGACAGCGAAAGCCGCTTCTTCATCTCCACCAGAAGATTGAGAATCTGCGCCTGTATCGACAGATCGAGCGCCGAGACCGGCTCGTCACAGACGACCAGTTCCGGTTCCAGAACAAGTGCGCGGGCAATGCCGATACGCTGGCGCTGGCCGCCCGAGAATTCATGCGGATAACGGTCGAGTGAATCCGCCGGCAGGCCCACCTGCGCGACGATGGCTTCAACGATCTCCCGCTGGCGCGCCCGGTCTCCTATGCCGTGCACCTTCAACGGCCCGGTAAGGATGGTGCGCACCGTCTGGCGGGGATTGAGCGAGGCAAAGGGATCCTGAAAGATCATCTGGATGCGGCGGCGAATGCCGCGCAGTTCGGACGATGTCATTGCGGTCACATCCGCACCCTTGAAGGTGATCCTGCCGGAAGACGGTTCGACCAGTCGCATCAGGGACTTGCCGAGCGAAGACTTGCCGCAACCGGATTCGCCCACCAGGGCAACGGTTTCACCCGCCTCGATATCGAGCGACACGTCATCGACGGCGCGCACCGTGCCGCGTCCGCCCGTATAATGGGTGGAAAGACTATGCACCGACAAGAGCGCCATTGGGTATCTCCTGAGATGTTGGAGCAACGAAGGGGCAGGCGGCGTAACGGCCGTCTGAAATCTGCCTCAGCGGTGGTACATACTGCCCGCAGAAGCCGCGGGCGCTCGGACAGCGCGGCCGGAAGGCGCAACCGCGTTCCCCCGTGGCGGAAACGATGGAGCCGGGAATCTCAATGAGCGGCCCGTCGCGATAGTGCTGGCCGTCTTCGGCGCGCGGCGAGGCGGCAAGCAGGCCGCGCGTATAGGGGTGGTAGGGAGTGGAGAAAACCGGTTCCGGCAAGCCTTCCTCCACCTTGCGTCCGGCATACATGACCATCACCCGGTCCGCCCATTGCGCCACGATGCCGAGATCGTGGGTGATGAGGATGACGGCCATGTTGAGATCACGGCGCAGATTGTCGAGCAGCTGGAGTATCTGCGCCTGTATCGTCACGTCGAGCGCGGTTGTCGCCTCGTCGGCAATCAGCAGTTTCGGATTGCAGGCAACGCCGATGGCGATCATCACGCGCTGACGCATGCCGCCGGACAGCTGGTGCGGATAATCATCCACTCTACGGCTGGCATCGGGAATATTGACGAGGTCGAGGAGCTCAATGGCCCGTTTGCGGGCCTGATGTCGGTCGATCTTCTCATGGATGCGCAGCACCTCGATGATCTGTTCGCCAACGGTCAGAACCGGGTTCAGCGAGGTCATAGGCTCCTGAAAGATCATGCCGATATCGCGACCGCGAATGCCGCGCCATTGTTTTTCCGAAAGCGGCAGCAGATCGCGCCCTTCGAGCAGAACCCGCCCGCCCGTCTTGGCGTGGGAGGGCAGGAGGCCGATCAGGCCGAGCGCCGTCAGGGATTTGCCCGAGCCGCTCTCGCCGACGATTGCGAGCATTTCACCGGGGCTGACATCGAAACTGACGCCTTTGACGGGCTGGGCAGAGCCGAAGCTGACGGAGAGATCATGGACTTCAATCAGTTTGCTCATCGGCGTTCCTCCGAAAAACGGGGGTTGAGCGCATCGTTGAGGCCATCGCTGATGAGGTTCAGCGAAATGACGGTGAAGACGATGGCAAGGCCGGGAAGGGCGGTCAGATACCAGGCCGTGCGGATGACATCGCGGCCGGATCCGATCATCGAACCCCAGGAAACGCGGTTGGGGTCACCAAGGCCCATGAAGGAAAGTGCTGCTTCCATGAGGATTGCGCCCGCCACCATGACCGAGGAGGTGACGATGATCGGCGGCAGCGCGTTGGGCAGGATTTCCTGAAACACGATGCGCGCATGGCCGTAACCGAGGCTGCGCGCGGCAAGCACGTAGTCCTTCTCGCGGATGGCGCGGAATTCCGCGCGGGTGAGGCGTGCCACCAGTGGCCAGGTGATGATGCCGATCGCCGAGGTGACCGTGGTGACAGAAGGCTGGGCGATGGCGACAAGCACGACCAGCAGCACGAAATTCGGCAAGGTCTGGAAGATTTCGATCAGCTTGACGAGGATATCGTCAATGATGCCGCCGAAATAACCGGCGAAAGCGCCGACCGCGATGCCGATGGTGAGCCCGATCAGTGTCGCCACGACACCGACGGTGAGCGAGATGCGCGCACCATGCACGATGCCTGCCAGAACATCCCGGCCCATGGAATCTGTGCCAAGCGGATAGGCCGCGTTCTGGCCGGGCCACAGGAACGGGCGGGCTACCATTTCCAGGGGATCGCCGGGATAGATCAAGGGGGCGATCAGCGCGGTAACGATGACGGTCGCGAGAAACAGCAGGCCAACGATGGCGTTGGGATTGGTGAGGAAGATTTTCAGTTCTCGCCGCAGGCCGCGCCGGGGCACGGAAACGGAGCGGGCCGAGAGCGCATCCGGCGCATGGATATAGGGCCAGGTCTTTTCTTCGGGCTTCTTCGGTTTGGGGCTGGTTTCTTCAGCGCCGAGTTCGGCCGTGTCGAGAACCGCTGATGTATGGGAGGAATTCATCGGCTTTCTCCAATGCGGGGGTCAAGCCATGCCTGCAACAGGTCCACGGCTGCATTGACGATGATAACGACGAGGGAAGAGAGAAGCAGAATGCCGAGCAGAACGCTGAAATCCCGCGCCATGACGGCTTCGAAAGCAAGGCGGCCAAGGCCGGGCCAGCTGAATACGGTTTCGACCACGACAGCACCACCAAGCAGGCCGCCAATATGCATGCCGGCCATGGTTGTGATGGGGATCAGCGCATTGCGCAGAATGTGGCGTGTGGTCAGCCTGATCGGTGAAACGCCCTTGGCACGAGCGGTGCGCACATAGTCCTGCGACTTCACCTCCAGCATCGCCGCGCGAGTGAGGCGGGCGTAGATCGCCAGAAAATAAAGTGCCAGGGACAGGGCGGGCAGGACAATATAGCGCAGCCGGTCCAGCAGGGCGGAAAACCCGGTGAGGCTGCTGCCAATGGTGCTGTCGCCGCCCGAGGGAAGCCAGCCGAGCTTCACCGAAAAGGTAAGGATCAGCATCAACCCGATCCAGAAACCGGGCACGGAATAAAAGATCAGCGAGCCGATGGAAATGATCCGATCCGGCAGCTTGCCGGAGAAAAGGGCCATGATCGAGCCGAGAAACACGCCGACGAAAATCGCAATGCCGAGCGCCGCGCCCATCAACGCAAGCGTGCCCGGCAGGCGCTGGCCGATGAGATCAGCCACCGGCATGCCGTAGCGCGGCGAAAATCCGAGGCTGAACTGGGCGAGATTGCCGAGATAATTCATCAGCTGGTGCAGGACCGGCAGGTCCAGCCCGAAACGATTGCGGATTTCCGCCATGGTTTCGACGGTCGCCGAACCCGCTTCCGCAGCCAGCACATCTGCGGCATCGCCCGGCGCTAACTGCAGCAGGAAGAAGTTCAGAATGACGATACCGAGAACCGTCGGGACGGCTTGAATGGCCACCCGTTTCGCCTGCGATAAAATCCTTTTCGAATTTGACATCGGCTCCAGTCCGCAATCGTTAAAACATAAATCCGCCGGTGAAGGCACGGACATTAGTTGACTAATTTTATGGAATTTGTCAAAGAGTAATAGAATTATTTTCTGAAATTTACGGAAAATCGCGCCTTAAAGAAAAGATAATTCCTATTTGTGAGAATGGTTGGTTCACTATCCCAATCTCGTTCTTGTCCGAGGAACAAACTTCTTCCCAAGCGCAAGAGTTCAGTTTCGCCGGTCTTTCGCCGGTTCAATCAAGGAGAGGGTATCGCATGACTGTTTTCAACCAGACGACGCGGCGGGGATTTCTGCTGGCGTCGGTCGCCCTTGGCGTGGTGTCTTTGCCTGGGCTGAAGCTTCGCGCGGCAGAGCCTGCCAGTGGCGGAACAGCCACGTTGCTTATCTCGTCGGAACCGCCGGTGCTGACGACGATTGCGCACACGGCCTATAATTCCGTCTATATATCACCGAAGGTCACCGAGGGTCTGCTGACCTATGATTTCGATCTCAATCCCAAGCCGCTGCTGGCAAAATCATGGGATGTGAGCGCGGATGGCCTGCGTTACACCTTCAAGCTGAGACCCGGCGTTAAATGGCATGACGGCAAGCCCTTCACATCCGCCGATGTGGCGTTCTCCATCAACACCATCAAGGAAGTGCATCCGCGCGGCCGCAACACATTCCTCAATCTGACTGCCGTCGAGACGCCGGACGAGCTGACGGCGGTGCTGGTGCTTTCCAAGCCCGCGCCCTACCTCATTACGGCGCTCGCCGCCGCCGAAACGCCGATCGTGCCGAAACACCTCTATGAAGGGACGAAAGTGACCGAAAACCCGGTCAATCTCGCACCCGTTGGCACCGGCCCGTTCAAGTTCAAGGAATGGGTACGCGGCAGCCATATCGTTTTCGAGCGCAATGCCGATTATTGGGATGCGCCGCGCCCCTATCTCGACAAGCTCATCGTTCGCTTCATTCCTGATGCTTCCGCCCGCGCGATTGCCATTGAAACCGGCGAAATCGATCTCGCGCCCAGCACGCCGGTTGCCTATAGCGATCTCGATCGTTTGAAGGAGCTTCCGAGCCTCGGCTTCGAGACCAATGGCTATCAATATACCAACTCGATCAGCCGCGTGGAGTTCAACCTTGAAAAGGATGTCTTTAAGGATGTCCGTGTCCGCCGCGCCTTCGCGCATGTCATCGACCGCAACGTCATCTTCAACACCGTCAACTATGGTTACGGCGCGACGATCACCGGGCCAATCAATCCGAAGCTCACGAAATGGTTCGTGGATGATCTGAAGACCTATCCGATCGATCTGAAGGCCGCCGAAGCGCTGCTCGATGAGGCCGGATACAAGCGCGGTGCCGATGGCATCCGTTTCAAGCTCAATCTGGATTACGTGCCGAGCACCGAGGCCTATCCCCGCGGCGCAGATTATATTCGCCAAGCGCTGGCGAAAGTCGGCGTTGATGTGACGGTGCGCACGCAGGACTTCGCCACCTACACCAAGCGTATCTACACGGATCGCGACTTCGATTTTGCCTATGAGGGCATGAGCAATCTCTTTGATCCGACCGTGGGTGTGCAGCGGCTTTATTGGTCGAAGAACTTCAAGAAGGGTGTGCCTTTCTCCAATGGCGCGGCTTACAGCAATCCCAAGGTGGATGCACTTCTTGAAGCGGCCGCCATCGAGATCGATCCCGACAAGCGCGTCGCGCAATGGAAGGAGATCCAGCAGATCCTCGTCGAGGACGTGCCGGCCATCGACATCGTCGCAGCACCTGAAATCACCATCTACAACAAACGTATCGCCGATCACACCATCGGTGCCGAAGGTGTGGCGGGAAGCCTCGCCTTCGCGCATATCGCCGCATCCTGATCGTCTCACCAGACCCGGCTCGCCCTTGCGGCGGGCCGGGATGTCTCCCTTCAGCCGACGGGCGCCGCAGCTTCGCTTTCCGGTGCCATCGTTTCATTGAGGCCATTCCATGAGCACGTCACTTTCTGAAATCTGGTACACACGCTGCCCGGTGCCCACGCCAGTGGGGCTCGCGGCGCAGCTGGGTTATCTCGAGCAGACCTTCAAAGAGGCCGGCATAGCGCTGAAATCCATCATCGACTCACCTGACCGCTCCGTTCGCCAGAGCCATTTCAACCACACGCTGGAATGGTCGTTCCGCCATGGCGGCAATGTGCCGCCTATCCGTGCCCGCTCGGAAGGGCGCAATACGCGTCTCGTCGGGGTGACGTGGACGGATGAGTTTCAGGCGATCATTACCCTGCCGGAAACCGGTATCCGTTCGCTTGCCGATCTCGTCGGTCGCCGTTTCGGCGTGCCGCGCCGGCCGGAGGGCATCGTCGATTTCATGCGGGCGACGGCGCTGAAGGGCATCGTTTCGGCGCTCTCGCTGGAAGGGCTGAAGGTCGGGGATATCGAACTCACAGATATTGTCATCAAGGATTCGGTGCTCGCCTCGCAGGAAGGGCCGTCGCTGTTCGGCCTGAAGCGCCGGCAATCCTTCGGCGAGGAGATCATCGCGCTCCTGCGCGGTGAGGTCGACGCGATTTTTGTCAAGGGAACGGCTGGCATTGCCGCCGCGAACCTGATCGGCGCCGTGCAGGTGGCGGAGTTCGGTTTTCACCCCGATCCGAAGATACGCATCAATTCCGGTTCACCCCGGGTGTTGACGGTGGATGGGCGGCTTGCCGATGAGCGTCCCGATCTGGTCGAGCGGCTGGTTGCCGCCATCGGCAAAGCCTCGCTCTGGGCGGAGCAGCACCCCGAGGAGACGCGCCGTTTCATCGCGCGTGAGGCTGGCGCGACCGAAGAGCAGGTTCTGGCCGCCAACGGCGCGGAGGTTCACCGCCATCTTGGCCTTGGCCTCGATGCCGACCTTGTCGGTGCCGTCGGCCATTACAAGGACTTCCTGCACCAGTGGGGCTTCCTTGAAAACGACTTCAATCTTGGCGCCTGGATCGATGATCGTTTCGTTACGGCGAATGAAAGGGCGGTGGCATGAGCGTCGCACTTTCCGCCGTTCCGAACGCGTCGGCGCAGCCCGCCGATCCGGTCGCCGTGGCAACCGCGCTGGCCGAAGATTTCAGCCTGACGGCTGCGGACCATGACAAAAGCGGTGAATTCGCTGCGGGTAATTTCGAGGCGCTTTTCAAATCAGGACTGCTCGGTCTTGTCACGGCTGAGAAGGATGGCGGCTGGGGCGAGGGCATGGAAACGACCCATGCCGTCATCACAGCCATCGCCAAGGGCGATCCATCGACCGCTCTCATCCTCGCCATGCATTATAGCGTCCATGCCGCGATCCGGCGCGGCAAGTGGCCGGCGGCACTGGCCGCAAGGGTGCTGGCCGCCAATGGCCGGGAATTGGCACTCCTCAACAACGCGCAGGCAGAGCCGGGTGTCGGTTCGCCGGCCCATGGCGGCCTGCCGGAAACAACGGGGCGAATTGAGGGCGATGTCTGGGTCGTCAACGGCCGCAAGAGCTTCGTGACTGGCCTGCCGGGCCTGAAATGGGCGATCGTACTCGCCGTGACGACGGAAGAGACGCCGCGCCTCATCCAGCTCCTGGTTCCTCTCGACGCGACTGGGATCACCCAGGAAAAGGCATGGGAAGCGACCGGCATGTACGCCACCGCCAGTCATGATCTGGTGTTGGAGGACGTCAGGGTGCCACTTGCCGATATCGTGGCCGAGCAACCGGCGGATGAGCCGCTGCGGCGCGATGAAGTGGACGGTTACAATTTCTTCGTGCTGCTGGCTTCCGTCTATCACGGCGTCGCGCTCTCGGCGCGGGACGATCTGCTGCGCCATCTTAATGGCCATGTTCCGGCAAGTCTCGGCGCACCGCTGTCCTCCATCCCCCGCATTCAGGAAGGTCTCGGTCAGATCGAAGTATTGCTGGCGGCGAACAGACGCCTGCTTGCCTCCGTCGCCCGGGATATCGATGCGGGGGAGAGAGTGGGAACCGATGCACTGGCCGTTCGCCATGTCGTGATTGACAATGCGGTGGCGGTGACGGATCTGGCTCTGGAACTGGGCGGCAATCGCGGCCTGCGCCGGGACTACAATCTTGAGCGCCATCACCGCGATGCCATCACGGCACGGGCGCATGCGCCGCAGAGCCATATGATCCGTACGATGCTTGGCCGCCAGAGCATCAAGGCAGCCGGCGGCTGACCGGAGAAGGCATTGGGCGGCCCTGTTCCAGCAGGGTCGCCCGGCAGCGTCACCGCATCAATCCCGCAGCAGCGGCAGCAGCCTGTCGCCCTGCCGCTCAATTTCTTTCAGATAGGGCGTATCGGACAGCACGAAATGGGTGACCCCCAACGCACGATACTTCTTGAGCGACGTTGCGACATCTTCCGCTGATCCTACAAGCCAGGTCGTCCCGGCGCCGCCGCCACCGAATTTGCCCGGAGCGGTGTAAAGATTGTCGTCCAGCACGTCGCTCTGCCGGTGCAAGTCCAGAAGGCGGCGCTGGCCGACTGCGACTGCCTGAAGATGGTCGTTCCAGCGCACGCCATTGTTTGCGGCCATCTCGGCAACCTTTGCTTCCGCATCGCGCCACGCCTCGGCGGTCGTTTCGCGCACCAGCGTGGTGATCCGCAGGCCGAATTGCAGCGGCGGCAGATCGCGGCCGAGCGTTTCACTGAGGTACCTGAGCCGTTCTATCCGCTCACGCACACCGGCGAGCGGCTCTCCCCAGAAAAGCTGCACGTCGGCCTCGGTTGCGGCAACCTGCTCGGCTGCTTCGGAAGCGCCGCCGAAATAGAGTTTGGGATGCGGCCTGCCTTCGCGCGGCGCGATGCGCGGCAGGACAGTGGAGTTCTTCACCCGGAAATGCTCACCTTCGAACGAGACGTTTTCCTCCGTCCAGAGCCGCCGCACCAGCCGCATGAATTCTTTCGTGCGGGCATAACGCTGCGCCTGATCGCCTTCTTCGTCGCCATAGGCCGCAAGCTCATCCCTGCCGGAGACGATGTTGATCCTGACCCTGCCACCCGAAAGCTGGTCGAGGGTGGCGGCTGCCGATGCGAGGTTGGCCGGTTTCCAGTAGCCGGGGCGGATGGCGATCAGCGGTTCGAATGTGGTGGTGCGCGCAGTAAGCGCCGCCGCCACCGTGAACGTGTCGGGTCTTCCCCAACCCGTGCCGACCAGCGCGCCTTTCCAGCCATGGGTTTCAAGCGCCCTGGCATGGCCCGTCAACGTGTCGAGACTGTTGTGATTATCGCTGACGGCATCGCCACGGTGACCGGGTTTGACGTCATTGGGGATGTACCAGAGAAATTCGCTCGTGCTGCTCACATTATCCGCCTGAATTTTCGTTTGTGGTGCGGCGGAGCGGCTCTGCCAAAGCCCGGCCTCTGCCACTTGGGCTACGGGAAGCGCAAGCCTACCCACGTGCGAGAATGGCAAAGCGGCGACGGCCCGGCGAAGCAGCGACGTTTCTTTTGTTGTCCGGCAGAGGAAAAGCTTTCCGTCCGGAAAGCCTAAATTGCACATATTTTCTATATAAAAAATTTGAGGAAATGATTTCCTCTGACGGACATTATCTTGGGGACCGAGAACGTATTTTCTGAACTATGGGATTTGTCTGGATCGTTTTTCCTCGTGCGTCCAAAAGGTGAGCAAGGCGATAGTCGACTGGAATCATAAAATTCACCATGCTTGGTGCACTCGCACACAACCTACGGAGCAGGCATGTGTACCACCTTGATTGTTCCTGGCCTGAATGGTTCGGATGAAGGGCACTGGCAGCGACATTGGTTGCTGGATGATCCCGATGCCCAACTGGTTGATCAGGACAATTGGCAATGCCCGGTTCTCGACGACTGGCTTGACCGTCTGGAGGCAGCGCTGGCGACCGTCGAAAGTGCTTATGTCGTCGCCCACAGCCTCGGTTGCCTGCTGGTGGCGAATATGGCTTCTCGACCCTCCGCCGCCAAGATCAGGGGCGCGCTTCTGGTTGCACCCGCTCATCTCGACCGCGTGGAGGCGATGCACCCCTGTATTGTGCGGTTCGGCGCATTTCCGCAGCAGCCGCTTGCTTTTCCGAGCCTCGTCGTGGGCAGTATGAACGATCCCTACATGGATGCCGAAGAGCTCTCGCGCAGTGCCAGCCTGTGGGGGAGCGATCTCATCAATCTCGGCGCCGTCGGGCATATCAATATTGCCAGCGGCTACGGACGATGGCCCGAGGGTTATGCTCTGCTCGAACGGCTGAAGATGGGTAACGCACCCGCAAAGGCGGGGACCCGATCGAGGTCCAACACACTGAGTGCGCTCAGTGATGCGTATTTTTGAAGAGAAGAGTGGCCGTTTGCGGTCCATGTACTGCCATTGGCCGTCGGAAACGGATTTTTTCCGTCACGCCGCAAGCTTGGTCCACATTTGCCGATGATCCTCTAATTATAGAATAGTAATTTTATCGAAAATATTGACGATTTTGTATGATCGCCTGAGGATGGAGCGAGTAGAGCAAAGGAGGCGCACATGCCACAGGGACTTCATGCGTTTACTTTCGATCTGTTCGGTTTGACCCGGCGTCAGCCGCGTGACGAGGAACAGGTCAGCCTTCATCCCTTGGACCATTCCGGACGTATCAGGCGAGAAAAAAGCGATCTCGAACTCGAGCGGGAAGAAATCTGCGAAATGAATTTTGCAATGCTCGGCCTTTACCCGGTCTTCTGACGGCTATTGGCGAAGGCTTCGTTTCGCTTCGCAGGGCGGGTTATCCGGGAGAGAAACTCTCCATGCCGAATGGAAATTGGAACAAAATTTCTTAAACGCGCCGGGGAATTGGCTACCCTTTATCATCAGAACGCATTGCCCGAAGGGCGGATTGCAAAGGACCAGCCGATGAGCACAGCCGACAAACCCCTCGATTTTCTTTGGTTCATTCCCTCGTCGGGCGACGGTAGTTATCTGGGCTCCGACGATCTCGCGCGTCCTGCCGATCCCGGCTATTTTCGCGAAATCGCGCAGGCTGCCGATCGGCTGGGTTATTCCGGCGTGCTCATTCCAACCGGCGTCGCCTGCGAGGAATCCTTTATTCTCGCGGCCAATCTTGCGGCTTATACCGAGAAGCTGAAATTCCTCGTTGCCATCCGTCCGGGCGTTGCGTCACCCGCCTATTATGCCCGGCTGGCCTCCACGCTTGATCGTGTTTCCCATGGACGGCTGCTTCTCAACATCGTGGTTGGCGGCAGTGCGCAGGAACTGGGCGGCGACGGCATTTTCCTGCCGCATGACGAACGTTACGACCATGCCGACGAGTTCTTCCAGGTTTTCAATTCACTGATCGAAACCGGCAAGGGGAGCCTGGATGGCAAATATATCAAGGCGGTGGACGCAAGGCTCGGCCTGCCGCCGGTACAGGAGCCGCGCCCGCCGCTTTATTTCGGCGGCTCTTCCGATGCCGGCATCGAGTTTTCGGCTGGTATCACCGACAAATATCTCACCTGGGGCGAGCCGCCGGCACAGGTCGCTGAAAAAATCGCCAAGGTACGTGCGGCCGCTGCCCAAAAGGGCCGCGAGGTAACCTTCGGCATTCGCCTGCATTTCATCGTGCGTGAAACCGACGAGGAGGCCTGGGCCGATGCCGACAGGCTGATTTCGAAGCTCTCCGACGAGACCATTGCGTCTGCTCAGGAAGTATTCTCCAAAGCGTCGGATTCCGTCGGGCAAGCGCGGATGCAGGCGTTGCACAATGGCCGACGCGACAGGCTCGAGGTTTCCCCGAACCTGTGGGCGGGCATCGGGCTCGTCCGTTCGGGCGCCGGCACGGCGCTGGTCGGTTCGCCTAAGACGGTTGCGGCGAGACTGCGGGAATATCAGGCGCTCGGCATCGATACCGTCATTGCGTCCGGTTATCCTCATCTCGAGGAAGCCTATCGCGTTTCCGAACTGTTGTTCCCGGAAATCGGGCTCGGCGGACCGCGCGATCAGATCCGCTCGTCATTCGGAACGAAGCAGGTCTTTGGCGGCGGTGGCCATGGCGGAAACGTCAAGCTTGTATCCGGGTCCTGAATGGCCTGCGAAAGGCAGGCCATTCTTCTTCCGCCTCGTATCCTGCGGCAGCTGCAACGGCGCAGAAGCATATAAAACATTATTTCTATAGAATTTTGTCATTATGGAAAAAGGTGCCTGTTTCCCACCCCATCGCCGCTGTTAGCTATTGAACAAATCAGCTTTTTCAGGAGCCACCGATGACATTGCAATATGCGGCCAAGGATCAACAATTCATCAATCTCCGTGACCCCGTTGCCGGCAAGGCTCCGGATGCCGACAGCCTCAAGGCGGCGCTGAGAACACTGGGCGGCGGCGTCAGCGTGATCACGGCGGGGGAAGGGGAGGCCCGTACGGGTGCGACCGTAACCTCGGCCACGGCGCTGTCGGTCGATCCCCCCAGAATTCTTGTCGCGCTCAATCGCTCCTCGTCCACATGGCCGGTCGTGCAGCGTTTCGGCCATCTCGCCGTGAACATTATCGGCCCCAACCATCAGTTCATCGCCAACCAGTTCGCCGGCATCGGCGGCCTGAAGGGTGCGGATCGTTATCGCGGTGCTGAATGGACCCGGCTGGCGAGCGGCGCGCCCATTCTCGAGGATGCTGTCGCGGCGATCGACTGCACCATTGAGGAAGCGATCGAACGGCATAGCCATGTCATCGTGATCGGCAAGGTGGAGGCGATCCGCGTCGGCTCCGGCTACTCGCTGGTCTATCAGAACGGGCGTTATCATTCGCTGGGTTAAGCGTCGGCCGCCGGCGCGTCACTTTGTCATTGTTTGAGGGAGTTGAGCATGGGATCCGTCACGCCTCTCGGCGAAAGACTTCGTTTCGTTCCTCCACGCCTTGGCGCGGATATCGATGTGCTGACCGTCGCACGGGCAATCGCCGCGAACTGCGGGGTTGAAAGTCCAGGACACATCCACGCTCGGATTGCCCGTTCCGGCCTTCTCGCTCTTTCCGTTCCAACGGAGCTCGGTGGAGCGGATATCACCAATGACATTCTGTCACAGGCGCTTGCCATTATTTCAGCAGCCGATGCCGAGGCGGCGCAGGGCCTCGTTGAACATTTCACTGCCCTTGAGTTCATCAGGAATGCGGGCAGCGAAGAGCAGCGCAGGGCGCTTTTCGCCCGTCTCGATCTTGGCGAGACATTCGGACTGGCAACGTCTGCCGCGAATCTGGACCAAGCGGTTACGGTGACGGAAGACGACTACGCCCTGCGGCTTCCCGACGACGTTGTTGGGTCGGTGAGGGGCGACGCGGACTGGATCGTCGTGCCAGCGGTCAATACGTCCGGGCAGCCCTTGCTTATCGTCTTGCGCAATCGCCCCAATACGTCGTGGGAGGGTCTGTTGCGTGCCGATCAGGTTGTGTTCCTGGCTCAGGGCGCCGGAAATCTGGCCACTTCCGTTTCAACTCTTTTGAGGGCCGCAGTGGCGTTGGGACAAAAGCAGGGTGAGCTTTCGTCCCTGCTGATCGACAGGCTGGCGTATAAGGGTGCGGCACGACCCGTCATAGGGGAAGTATTTCTCGCCATCGAACTCCTGAGGGCGCAGATAGCAAGCCTTGCGGCCAATATCGATGCGGCACAGGTTGGTGCAGAAAACGTCACCTTTCGCTCGGTTCGCAACAATGCCATCACGCTTGAAATCCTGATGGCGCGCCTCGGTCTTGTCGAAGGCGTCAGCGAAGACGGATTGATCGCTTCGCTGGAGGACGATCTGCGCAGGCAATGAGTAGATCGCGAATGACCGACCGTTCGAAATCTATTGACCGGCCGGAATGGCGTGGGCGTCCTGCCCGTCCTTCTCCACGAATTGCGCAAGCGTCATATTGTCCAGAATCGTTGCGATGGCGTCACGCACGTCCGTCATCGAAAGTCTGACCTGACAGGTCTCCGGATCATCGCAGTCGTCACAGGCTTCAAAGGCTGTGCGACTTGCGCAGCGGATGGGCGCCAGAGGACCGTCCAGCGTGCGGATAACCTGGCCGATCATGATTTCCGACGGCATTTTCGACAGTGAATAACCGCCATTGGGCCCCTTCTTGGAGCGCAGGATTCCGCTATTGCGCAGTTCCAGAAGAATGGTGTCGAGAAATTTTTTCGGGATGTTGTTACGGCTCGCAATCTCTGTCACGAAGGCGGTTTCGCCCTGGGGCAACCGCGCCAGATCGACAAGTGCCTTTAGTCCGTATTTGCCTTTTTTGGTCAACATCACATGATCCGAAAGAGAGACGGCACATTTTACAGCGCCTCGCCATATTATTCCTGAGTTACTAAGTAGTTTTTACCGAATTTCGGCGCAAGCCCGTTTCGCCTTCGTTTGGTGCTGAAAGCGGCCAATTGCCACGTTATTTTGAGGTGACCTCCGCGTTGCGGATGCCTCCCGCCTGCGCCGGCTTTCCGAGACACCACTGAAAACAATATTTTCTCTCATCGCGCCGCAACGTGGAACGATCATCCTTTATTAGTATATAAAATCCGTAGACAAAGTATGCATCTAAGACACGCGAGGTGATGATGTATACGCTCAGTTTGCTGGACAAGAGCCCTGTTCCAACGGGTGAGGACGCGGCGAGTGCATTCCGCGACACGATCAATCTCGCCAGACGTGCCGAAGAGCTGGGCTACCGCCGTTTCTGGGTGGCCGAGCATCACAATTCGCCGGAACTAGCCGGGTCCGCGCCGGAAGCGCTGGTTGCGTGGATATTGGCGAAGACCTCCCACATCCGCGTCGGCTCAGGCGGTGTCATGCTGCAGCACTACAGCCCTTACAAGGTTGCCGAGGTTTTCAACGTTCTGTCGTCGCTCGCGCCTGGCCGGGTCGATCTCGGCATCGGTAAGACACCGGGCGGGCTGCCGCTCGCGACGTCAGCCTTGCAGCAGGCCTATGATCCTGCCCGCAAACCGGATTTTGAAGCGGCCTTCGGCGAGCTTACCACATTCCTGTCCGGCGCGGCGCCGCACGAACACGCGCAGGCCGGATTGCGGGCAACTCCCGTACCGCCGGTCGCTGCGGAACGATTCCTGCTCGGCGCCAGCCCGGAAAGCGCAAGGCTTGCCGCTTCACGCGGGTGGAATTTCGTTTTTGCCGGCCATCTCAATGGCGACGTGGAGGTTCTCCGCCGCAGCCTTTCGGCTTTCCGTGAAGAAAGCGGCGGAGTTGCCCCGGTCCTTGCACTGTCAGCGTTTGCTGCCAGCGACCCCGCCCATGCCGCGCGGCAGGTCGAAGGTCAGCGCATTTACCGGGTGTTCCTCAGTGATGGCAGGGCCTTCAATCTGGGCCGGCGTGAACAGGCGGAGGAATTTGCCCGCCAGTCCGGCGATGCCGATTACCGCATCGAGGAGCGCAAGCCCAATGTCCTGCATGGCGGGCCGGAGGATATTCACAAGGCGCTTCGCGCGCTTTCCGAAGAGCACGGCATCGAAGAATTCATCATCGAGCCGCCGCATGTCGGGGCCGATCAGCGGCTTGCCTCGATCGAACTCTTGGCCACGCACCGCCTTTCCCGGGCGGCGTGATTTAGTCCTCAGGAGGAAATGACATGACGAGAAAGAAAATCCGTTTCGGCATCATGCTTCAGGGTCCCGGCGGGCATATGAACGCCTGGCGGCATCCCAAAAGCCCAGTTGACGCCAGCGTCAATTTCGAGTTTTTCAGGAAGAATGCGTTGAAGGCGGAGGCGGCCGGTATCGCCTTCGCTTTCGTGGCGGACGGGCTTTACATCAACGAAAAGTCGATCCCTCATTTCCTCAACCGGTTCGAGCCGCTGACGATCCTTTCGGCGCTGGCCGCGGTGACCTCGAAGATCGGTCTCGCCGGAACCGTTTCGACCTCCTATAGCGACCCCTTCACCATCGCCCGCCAGTTTGCTTCGCTCGATCTCCTGAGCGGTGGCCGCGCCGGATGGAATGCGGTGACGACACCTCTCGAAGGCACGGCGAAGAACTACAGCCGCAATCATCCTGAACATGCGCTGCGTTATGAGATTGCCGACGAATATCTCGAAGTCATCAAGGGTCTGTGGGACAGCTGGGACGATGATGCCTTTGTGCGCAACCGTGAGACGGGACAATTTTTCGACCGCACCAAACTTCACACCCTCGGCCATAAGGGCCGCTTTTTCCAGGTGGAAGGCCCCTTGAACATCCAGCGTTCGCCGCAGGGGCAGCCGGTAGTGTTTCAGGCCGGCTCATCCGATGCCGGCATCGGTCTTGCGGGCAAGCACGCTGATGCGGTCTTCACCAATTCCGCTTCACTTGAGGAAAACCAGACCTTCCTGAAGCGAGTCAAGCAGAGTGCCGTCGCGCAGGGCAGGTCCGCTGCCGATGTGAAGATCTTCCCAGGCATCGGTCCGATTGTCGGCGAGACCCAGGAAGAAGCGGAGGCGAAATACGACGTTATCCGCAACCTCATCACAATCGAGGAGGCGCTCGCCTATCTCGGCCGCTTCTTCGATCATCATGATTTCAGCGTCTATCCGCTGGATGAGCCTTTCCCTGACCTGGGCGATATCGGCAAGAACAGTTTCCGTTCAACGACCGACCGCATCAAGCGTCGCGCCAAGGAAAAGAACCAGACGCTGCGCGAGGCGGCACTGGAGGCGGCGACCCCGCGTGAGGGTTTCATCGGCACACCGGACAAGGTGGCTGACGAAATCATCCGCTGGGTGGAGCACGACGCTGCGGACGGCTTCATTCTCGGTTTTCCCGTGATCGCCGAAGGGCTGGATGATTTTATCCGCCTTGTCATTCCTGTGCTGCAGCGGCGGGGTTATTTCGATCCGCATCTGGACGGGGCGACGCTGCGCGACCATCTCGGGCTGCCTTTCCGGGAAAGCGTCTACACCCGGGGCGAAAGCGGTTCGGACAAGGCCATCGCATAAGATCGCGGCCGGAGGGCGACCCGGCCAGCGCAGACTTTCAGGACGCGGCGCGTAAAGGGTCGTGCAGGAGATAGAACCATGAACATCCACATTGACGGCGCGCGTCCGCAGGACGACGCCGAACGGGGAATCCTTGCCTTCATCGAGGAGAGCATCGCCATCCGGCGCGATCTCCACCGGCATCCGGAGCTCTCGCTGAAGGAGAAACGCACGGCCGCTCTCATCGCCCGTTATCTTCTGTCTTTCGGATATGAGGTGACGGAGGGCGTCGGCGGCCATGGCGTTGTGGCGACCCTCAAGCGCGGCCATGGCGAAAAACGCCTCGGTATTCGCGCCGATATCGACGCGCTGCCCATTGCCGAGGAAACCGGCCTTGCCTATGCCAGCGACACGCCGGGTGTCATGCATGCCTGCGGTCACGACGGCCATACGACCATCCTGCTCGCAGCAGCCCGTTATCTTGCCGAAACCTCGAGTTTTTCCGGCACGTTGACACTGATCTTCCAGCCCGCCGAGGAAATCGGCGCCGGCGCGAGGGCGATGATAAAGGACCGGCTGTTCGAACGCTTTCCGGTCGACGCCGTCTTTGGCCTGCATAACTGGCCGGGTGTCGAGGCGGGCCAGTTCGGTTTCGTTGAAGGTCCTGCAATGGCCTCCGTCGACAAGGCGAAGGTGCGGATTGTCGGCAGGGGCGGACACGGGGCAGCGCCGCACGAAACGGTCGACCCGGTTCTCGCCTCGGCAAGCTTCGTCACCGCGCTGCAAAGCATCGTTTCACGCAATGTCGATCCGCGCGAGATGGCGGTGCTGACGGTTGGCTCCATTCATGGCGGGACGGCTTCGAATGTCATTCCCGAGAGCGTCGAACTGCAGATCACTGCGCGCGCCTTCTCGCCGGTCGTGCGCGACAGGCTGGAGGAGCGGCTTCCGGCGCTGGCAAAGGCGCAGGCGGAAAGCTTTGGCGCAAAGGCCGAGGTTGCTTATGCACGGGGTTTTCCGCCCGTCATCAATCATGCCGTGCAGACGGCTTTCGCCCAAGATGTCGCCAGACGGCACTTCCCGCCAGGACAGATCGCCGAGAGCTTTCAGCCGAGAACGGCGAGCGAGGATTTCGCCTTCATGCTGCAGGAGCGGCCTGGTTCCTATCTCTTCGTCGGCAATGGCGACAGCGCGCCGCTGCACAGCCCTCACTACGATTTCAACGATACGATCATCGCGCCTGCGGCGCGCTTCTGGGTGCGTCTGGCGGAAGACTACCTCTCCTGACGCAAAATTTGGGACAAGGACATGAGCGACACTTTTTTCTACACATCGGTCAAGGATCCGCTCGCGACGCCGCTTCTTGAGGAGTTGCTGTTCGAATATGACAGCCGCTACGGCACATTTTTCAATGCGGAAGGGGCCAAGGCGGAGCTCAACAAATATCCGCCTGAGGCCTTCAGCCCGCCATCTGGCAACTTCCTGCTGCTCCTGCGTGACGGCGAGGCGATCGCCGGTGGGGCTTTCATGCGCTACGACGACGAGACGGCAGAATTCAAGCGCGTCTGGACACACTCCGCCCATCGCAGGCAGGGGCTCGCAAAACTTGTGCTGCGGGAACTGGAGCTGCAGGCGATCCGTCAGGGCTACGCCCGCGTTTATCTGACCACCGGCTTCCGTCAGCCAGAAGCGGTCGGTCTTTATCTGACCAACGGCTACCGCGCCCTGTTCGACACCGCGGCCGATCCCGAGACGATCAAGTCCCTGCCTTTTGAAAAATGGCTGTCTGAAGCTTCTGCGCCCATCAGGGATGGCGCATCGCTTTCGGCCGCGCGGCCGCAACTCTCTCCAGTTCATCCGTGAAAGGCCTTTTCCGATGACGATAGCTTCCGATTTTCCGAATGTCTCGGTGAGTGAACACAAGGGCGAGCCGGTCAGGGACGGTTACGCGCATTTCCGCGTCGTTCCTGCCCGCTATCCACTGCGTACGGCGGGCACCGTTCTTGCGGTTCTCATCATCGCGGCCGTCCTGCATTCCGTCTTCGGTAACCCACGCTGGGGCTGGAATGTATTTGCGGAATGGTTTTTCGCCGAACCGGTGCTTGTGGGGCTAGGCCGGACGCTGCTGCTGACGGCGCTTGGGGCTTTTCTGGGTTTCGTGCTCGGCACCGTTCTCGCCCTTGCCCGCGTTTCGGGGTCTCCCCTGCTTGTCGCGATCTCCTGGACCTATATCTGGATATTCCGTTCCATTCCGCTGATTGTGCTGCTGCTGATCCTCAATAATCTCGGTTATCTCTACGAGACCGTCACGATCGGCGTTCCCTATACCGGTATCAACTTCTTCAGCTGGAACACGACGCAGCTCATGACGCCCTTTGCGGCTGCGGTGCTCGGACTGACGCTACATGCTGCGGCTTTCTCATCGGAGATCGTGCGCGGCGGCATCCTATCAGTCGAACAAGGTCAGCTCGAAGCGGCGGCCTCGCTTGGCCTGCCGCGCCGCCGGCAGTTTTCGCGCATCGTGCTACCGCAGGCGATGAGAACCATTCTGCCCAATGGTTTCAACGAGATCATTCTCCTCGCAAAGGGAACGTCGCAGGTCTATATCCTCGCGCTGCCCGAGCTATTCTATACGATCCAGATCATCTATCGCCGCAATCTGGAAGTGATCCCGCTGCTGATGGTTGCCACCGTCTGGTATCTGGTGATCCTGACCGCGCTTTCCATCGTCCAGCATCACATCGAGCGGCACTTTTCGCGTGGCGCGCTGCGCAACCCTCCGCCCTCACTATTTGCAACGCTCTACCGCACAATCCGGCCGCGCCGGCCCTTGCCTGAAGCGGTGGAGGCACCAGCGCCTGCGGACGCTAGAGCCGAACGGCCGGCCGCCGTCAGGACCGGTAGTTTCCAGCTCGGAAATCGCGGTGGTTCGGTCAATATTCACGGTGTTTCGAAGTCTTTCGGCTCGCTGAAAGTCCTTGATGATGTCACCGTTTCCATTCCGGCGGGCAGTGTCACCACCATTCTCGGCCAGTCCGGGTCCGGCAAGTCCACCCTGCTGCGCTCCATCAATCACCTGGAACGCGTGGATGATGGCTTCATAGCCATCGACGGCGAACTGGTCGGATATCGCCAGCAAGGCGACACGCTCTACGAGCTGAAGGAGCGGGAGATCCTCAAGCGGCGCGTTGAAGTGGGTATGGTTTTTCAGAGCTTCAACCTCTTCCCCCATCTTACCGCACTGGAAAATATAGCCGAAGCGCCGGTCGTGGTTCGCGGCATCAAGAAGGAGCAGGCCGAGGCGGAGGCGAGGGATCTTCTGGCTCGCGTCGGTCTTGCCGAAAAGTCCGGAGCCTATCCGCGTCAGCTTTCGGGCGGCCAGCAGCAGCGCGTGGCGATTGCGCGGGCGCTTGCCCTGCGGCCAAAGGTGCTGTTGTTCGATGAGCCGACCTCGGCGCTTGATCCCGAACTCGTCAACGAGGTGCTTGACGTCATCAAGGAACTGTCCCGGTCCGGCGTCACCCTCATCATCGTCACGCACGAGATCGGTTTTGCCCGCGAAGTTTCCGAGAGGGTCATCTTCATGGAGCAGGGGCGGATTCTCGAAACGGGCACGCCTGACAAGGTGTTCAATAATCCCGAGCATCCGCGCACAGCCGAATTCCTCGCCAAAGTTCTCTAATCAACAAAAAGGAAACACTCACATGGCTTTTTCATCGAAATTATTATCCCTGCTCGCCGGTGGTCTTTTCACGGCCACTGCCGCGCTCATCCCGGCAGCGCATGCGCAGGAGGTTGACCTGTCGCCGGAGCAGAAGGGTCGCGTTCGCGCAGAAAAGGTGGAGGAGGCGATCAAGCTCCTGCCTGCCGGCCACAAGTTCGTCGCCGATGGAAAGCTGACGGTTGCGACCGTACCTTTCCGGTTGCCGCTGGTGGATTATGCGAGCGACACGAAGACGCCGATCGGCGTGGAGCCGGATATTGCCCAGCTCGTCGCCGACAGCCTTGGACTTGAACTTCAGCTTGTCCCCATCGCCTGGGCTGACTGGCCGCTCGGTCTCACATCAGGCAAATATGACGCCGTGACGTCTAATATAACGGTGACGGAGGCCCGCAAGGAAAAGTTCGATTTCTCCAGCTATCGCAATGACCTGCTGGGCTTTTACGTGGGCAACAACAGCAAGGTCACGTCAATCGGCAAGCCCGAGGATGTCGCCGGGCTGAAGGTGATCGTCGGCGCGGCCACCAATCAGGAGCAGATACTCTTGAAGTGGATCAAGGACAACAAAGCCAAGGGCCTGGCCGACACCGAGGTACAATATTACGACGACCAGGCGGTGCTTGATGTCGCCCTGCAATCCGGCCGCGCGGATGCCTATCTTGGCCCCAATGCCACCTCTGCCTTCCAGGCGGCAAGCCAGAAGAAGACGAAGCTCGTCGGCACCTTCTCCGGCGGCTGGCCCGAAGCGGCGGAAATCGCCGTCGCTTCGAAAAAGGACGCCGGTATTGCCGAAGCCATCACTGCCGCACTGAATGCCCAAATCAAGAACGGCAACTACGGTAAGGTTCTCGCCCGCTGGAATCTGGGCTCGGAGGCCATCACCGAATCCCGCACAAACCCGCCCGGCCTGCCCAAGAGCTGAGAAGGCATATCGCTGACAGCCAAGTTGCCGAAAAAGCTGAGTTGAAGGTGGGACATCACTCAGCCGGTAGCGCGGGCCTCCTCCCGCCCGCGCTACCTCCGTCCCGCGATCAATATCGGGAAACACCAATGACTTTCACCTTTCGCCTGACCTCCGTCACGCTCGGCGCCTTTCTTTCCTTTGCCGGCTTCGCGTCTGCTTTCGCAGATGATGTCTTCGATCTGTCGCCGGATCAGCCTGGGCGTGTCAGGGTCGAGAAGGATGCCGGCGCCATTGCCGCCATCCCGAAGGATTTCCGGTTCGTCTCACCAGGCAAATTCACCGTGGCCGTTTCACCGGGCGGCCCGCCGCTGGCCACTTACGCAACCGACGCGAAGACTGTCGTAGGGGCCGATCCCGATTATGCGCTCGCCGTTGCCGACAGTCTCGGGCTTGAGCTGGAACTGGTGGCGGTCGCCTGGGCGGACTGGCCGCTGGGGCTCGCGTCGGGCAAATACGATGCGGTGATCTCGAATGTAGGTGTCACGGAGCAGCGCAAGGAAAAGTTCGACTTCTCCACCTACCGGCAGGGTCTCCACGGCTTCTTCGTCAAGTCCGACAGTGGCATAAGCGCTATCAGGGAGCCGAAGGATGCGGCGGGGCTGCGTATCATCGTCGGCGCCGGCACCAATCAGGAGCGTATCCTGCTGAAATGGAGCGACGAGAACGTTGCCGCCGGTTTGAAGCCGATCGAGCTGCAATATTACGACGATGAAGCAACGCGGCTTGTAGCCCTTTCGGCAGGGCGGGCGGATGTAATCGTTCAGCCGCATGCCCAGCTGGTTTTCATCGCAGCGCGAGACAAGACAATCAAGCGTGTCGGGACCCTTTCCGCCGGATGGCCGGAACGTTCCGACGTTGCAATCACCACCCGCAAGGGTTCGGGACTGGCCGATGCATTGACACTCGCCACCAACGATCTGATCAAGAGTGGTGCCTATGCAAAAATTCTCGACCGCTGGCAACTTTCCGAAGAGGCCCTGCCGGAATCGCGGACCAATCCTCCCGGACTGCCGAAAAGCTGACCTGCAGATGAGATGCGGCGGACTGCAATACCCGCTGGGTCATCCCCGCGGGTATTTGTCCGTCAGAAATCCGCGACCTTGCCCCAGGCCGAGCTGTTAAAACGGCTGGGATGATAAGGCGCGGGATCGACGATCGGGCTGGCGCCAGTGACGATATCGGCAATGAGGTGGCCCGCTCCCGGACCTATGCCGAAACCATGGCCGCTGAAGCCCGCGGCGAGGATGAAGCCGGGCAATTCGCTGGTTTCACCAATGGCAGGTACGCCATCCGGCGTGCTGTCGATAAAGCCGGCCCATGTGGTCGAAACCTGCGTTTTGCGTAGAGCAGGCAGGAGCTGCAAAGCTCTTTCATGGGTTTCGCGTATCGCTGCCGCATTCGGTTTCGGATCCAGAATGCGAACCCGTTCCATGGGGGTCGGCGCATCGAGGCGCCAGTTTTTCAGCGACTCGTGGCCACCGCGAACGCCTTCCAGGCCGCCCGGCCTGAGACTGCGCCAGCGTTTGAGGAACATTGGCACGAACTCACGCGCAAACCGCGCCTGCTGCGCCGTCGGGTCAATGCGTCCAAGCCCGCTGATGGCGAGCGTATAGCCCCCATTATTCCGCTTCGTTACCGAGACGGCGGCAGTGTGCAGCGCATCCGGCAGACCTTCCGCGCCGGGCGTAACGGCGAGAATAGAGGACCGAACCGAAGCCTGCGGAAAACGGATGCCCAGCTGGCGGCAGAATGAAGAGGCCCAGGCGCCGCCGGACATGATCGCCGTTTTCGTGCGGATGGTTCCTTTTTCGGTAACGACGGCGCTGACGTGACCATTTTCCGTCTCGAGGCCCCGCGCGGCGCAGTTCTGATGCACCGTGCCGCCCAGCTGCATGATGGCACGCGCTACGGCGGGGGCCGCCATGGAAGGATCGGCTGTTCCGTCGGTCGGTGAAAAAACGCCCCCCCTCCAGCGTTTTCCGGTCGCATGCCCACGCTCGCTCGCCTCATCTGCGCTCAACATATGGGTCGTCACGCCGGCAGTAAGGGCAAAGTCGCGCCAGCGCGCCCATCCAGCAAGCTCGGCCTCGTTGTCGCTCAGGTAAAGCAGCCCGCAGCGGCGAAAGCCGGTGTTCTCGCCGCTTTCGCCCGCAAATCGTTCCCAGAGCGTAAGGCTCTGCGTCGAAATCGGCAATTCCCTTGCGTCGCGGTTCTGTTGCCGGCACCAGCCCCAGTTCCGGCTGGATTGCTCGGCGCCGATAAGACCTTTTTCGACAAGGGCGACTTTCAGGCCGCGCTGCGCGAGGTAATAAGCAGCGAATACGCCGACGATGCCGCCGCCGATGATGACGGCGTCAGCCGCTTTCGGCAGGTCCGGCGATGTCGTTATCTGTTGCAGCGGGGCGGGCATGGTCTGGCTCCTTATAGTCGTCCTAATTTACCTTGGCCGACGCGCAAACGTTGCCAGACTGGGCTCTCTGCCGGAATTTCCTGCTGTTCGCAGACCTCTCTGCAACTCTTTCTGCTGAATGAAAAAAACATCGTTGCGTCGACAGCGCGCGTTCATGTGGTAAGATTTCAATTGCCGCGCCAGAATTTTATGCCGCGTGTCTGAAAAAACAAAAGGGGTTCCGCACGTGATGAAACTTGACCGGATCGATATCAAGATTCTCTATGAACTTCAGAAAAACGGTCGCATCACCAATGTCGAGCTGGCGGAACTTGTCAATCTTTCGCCAAGCCCCTGCCTGATGCGGGTGAAGAAGCTCCAGTCGGAAGGTTATATCGAGGGGTATTCGGCGCAGATCAACATCAACAAACTCGGCCAGACGCTGACGGTCTTTACCGAGATCACACTCAAGAATCATCGCCAGATCGATTTCGCCCGCTTCCTCGGGGTCGTCGAAAAAATCGACCAGGTGGTGGAATGCCATCTCGTTTCCGGCGGTTACGACTACCTCCTGAAATTCGTCACGTCGGGCATTGTCGAATATCAGTCGATCATGGAAAGGCTGACCGATATGGACGTGGGCATCGACAAATATTTCAGCTTCGTGGTGCTGAAATCGCCGATTATCAAATCGCATATGCCGCTGACCAGCCTGTTTCCGCTTTGAAGTGAGAGGGAGTGCATCTGACGTCCGCAGAACCGATGGGTTTGACAGGGGGTTGCACTTACACTCCGTCACCCCGGACTTGATCCGGGGTCCAGCGCGATCAAGTCCCTGATCGCAAAAGACTCTTCTCACGGGGCAGACGCGCCGTGGCTGGATGCCGGATCAAGTTCGGCATGACGGAGGACAGCGTCTCAATCCTCTTTGGTAATCACCCAGGTTTTTGCAACGCCTTACTGTTTTTCAGCGGCTCACCGCTTGGAAAACGCCCGCACCAGCTCCGCATCCTGCTGAAGATTGTCGAGCCATGTCGGGTCGAGTTTGGGTACCGAAGAGAAGAGCAGCTTTGAATAGGGATGCGTCGGCGATTTGATGGCTTCCGTCTCCAGATGCTCCACCTTCTTGCCGGCGTACATCACCACGATTTCGTCGCAGATGGTCTCCACCACCGAGAGATCGTGGCTGATGAAGATGTAAGAGAGGTTCAGCTCCCGCTGCAATTCGCCGAGAAGATCGATGATGGCGGCGGCAACCACGGTGTCCAGCGCCGAGGTGATTTCGTCGCAGATGATGAGTGATGGTTCGGCGGCCAGCGCCCGGGCGAAATTGACGCGCTGCTTCTGCCCGCCTGACAGGCCTGAGGGATGACGGTGGCGCACCGAGCGCGGCAGCTTCACCATGTCGAGAAGCTGATCGACCCGCGCATCCCGGGCCTTGCCCTTCATGCCGTGATAAAAGGTCAACGGCCGGCCGAGAATATCCTCGATCGGTTTCGAAGGGTTGAGCGCGGTATCGGCATATTGGAAAACGATCTGCATGCGGCGCAGCTGGTCGCTTGTCCGATGGCGGGCATCGGCATCCAGCTCCTTGCCTTCGAAAATGACATGGCCGCCTGCCGCCGGAAGAATGCCGGCAATGGCGCGTGCCAGTGTCGATTTTCCGCAGCCGGATTCGCCGATGATACCGAGATTGCGACCGGGATAGACCGAAAGGCTGACGGAATCCACGGCGCGCACGAGCGGCATCCTGTCGTCGCCCTTGGTGCCATATCCAGCGATCAGATTTTCAATATCCAGCAACGGTGCTGCCCGCTCCTGCGTTGGCGGGGCGACCGCGCGGGCCTTGTCATGAAATGCCGTCAGCAATTCCTTTGTGTAGGGATGCTGCGCATTTTCGAGAATATCCCTGGTGGTGCCGGTTTCCTGTACCTCGCCGCCTTTCAGCACCACGATCCGGTCGGCGATCTGGGCAACGACGGCGAGATCGTGTGACACATAGACACCTCCGATGCCGCCCTTGCGCATTGCCGATTTGAAGGCGCGCAGAACCTCGATCTGGGTCGTGACGTCGAGTGCGGTGGTCGGTTCGTCGAAGATCACCAGCTTCGGATTGCCGATCAGCGCCATGGCCGCGGAGAGGCGCTGAAGCTGACCGCCGGAGACCTGATGCGGATAACGGTCACCGATGGTTTCCGGGTTGGGCAATGAGAGCGCCTTGAAGAGCTCAACCGCGCGTGCACGGGCTTCCTGCGGCGGCATCAGGTGATGGATGCGGGTGACTTCGATGACCTGCTCTATGATCTTCTGTGCCGGGTTGAAGGCGGCAGCAGCGCTTTGCGGGACATAGGTGACTTGTGTGCCGCGAACCCTTTCGCGCTCTGTTTCGGAAAGCTGCACCATATCCTGACCCGCCACCTTGACGCTGCCGCCGGAAATGCGGCAACCGGGGCGGGCGTAACCCATCAGCGTCAGGGCGATGGTGGTCTTGCCGGAGCCGCTTTCGCCGATCAGTGCGACGATTTCGCCATCGGCGATATCGATGTCGACGCCCTTGATGATATCGATGCGACGGCCTGAATCGGTGGTTGCCTCGACCTTCAATCCGCGGATTTCAACGAGATTGTTCATGCTTCGCTCCTGTCGCGAATTTTCTGCGGCAGATTGTCGATCAGCAGGTTCACGCTGATCGTCAGGCTTGCAATGGCCAGTGACGGAAAAATGACCGCGGGAGCCGCGAAAGGCAGGCCGCCGATGTTTTCGCGCACCAGCGCACCCCAGTCGGCATTGGGTGGCTGCAGGCCGAGGCCAAGGAAGGAAAGGCCAGAAAGAAGCAGGACGATAAACACGAACCGCACGCCGAGATCGGCAAGCACGGGCCGGATGATGTTCGGCAGAATTTCGGAGCCGATGAGATAAAAGAGGCTCTCACCGCGAACACGCGCCACTGTGACGAAATCCATTGTGTTGACATTGACTGCAAGCGCGCGCGCAAAACGATAGGCGCCGGGCGTGTAGATGACCGAGAGCGTGACGATCAATACCGGAATGGACGAACCGACAGCGGCGACGACCACGAGGCCGAAAAGCTTGCTTGGAATGGAATTCACCGCATCGAGAAACCGGCTGAGCGCGGCGTCGAACCAGCCGCCGATGACGGCGGCGCACATGCCGAGCACAACGCCGCAGGTGCAGGCGATGGCGACCGCTGCCAGCGAAATGCCGACCGTGAAACGTGCGCCCATGAGAATACGGGAAAGCACGTCACGACCGAGATAGTCCGAACCGAGCCAGAGCTCCGATGTCATCGGCCCGAAATAATCGAAATCGACGATTTCACCGACCGGATGCGGAATGAGATATGGCGCGAAGATCGCAACCATGGCCCAGAGAAAGATGACGAGAAAGCCGAAAACGCCGACTGCGTTGATCTTGTAACCCAAACGCGAGGTCCCCGAAGTTGTTTTGACATGATCGGCCATCAGCGCAGCCTCGGATTGGACATGATGGCGATGATGTCTGCGGTCGTGATGAGGAGGAGATAACCGACGCAGAAGATCATTGCGCAGGTCTGGATCAGCGGCAGGTCGCGGGTGGCGACGCCATCGACCATCAGCTTGGCGATGCCGGGATAATTGAAGATCGTCTCGACGATGATAACACCGCCGACAAGATAGGAGAGCGAGAGCGCCACCGCGTTGACAATGGGGCCGAGCGCGTTTGGCAGCGCGTGGCGCAGCACGATGCGCATGCGCGGCGCACCTTTCAGCAGCGCCATTTCGACATAGGGCGTGTCGAGTGTCTCGATAACGGCGGCGCGGCTCATGCGGATCATTTGGGCGGAGACAACGAAGGTCAGGGTGATGACGGGCATGGCGTAAACACGCAGCACATCGAAAAGCGTGTGCACTTCGCTGACGAGCGATAGCGCCGGCAGCCATTTCAGGTAAACGGCAAAAAGCAGCACCGCGAGCGTCGCGATCATGAATTCCGGCACCGAAATGACGCCGATGGTCAGCACGGTGACGGCCCGGTCATAAAGCGTTCCGCGCAGCATTGCGGAACTGATGCCGAGCGTCAGCGCCAGCGGCACGGCGATGATGGTCGTGATGCCGGCCAGCTTCATGGAGTTGATGAAACGCGGGCCGATGAGATCGGCAATCGCCATGTTATTGGCATAGGACGTGCCGAGATCACCCTGCACCAGGCCGAAAAGCCAACGGATGAAACGCAGCAGGGCGGGATCGTCGAGATGCATGGCGGTACGCAGGCCGGCAACGGCTTCAGGCGTCGCCGCCTGGCCGAGGAGGATCGTCGCGGTGTCGCCGGGTAACAGGCTGGTGGCTGAAAAGACGATAAATGAGACGATAAGCAGCGTCGTCAGCATGACGACCAGCCGCCTGGCGACAAGGGATAATATCCGGCTGTTCATTCACATGCTCCTGCAACCTGCCTGATGGTGGAGGCTTCCCGCATCTTGGGGAAAGCTTGCCGGGCGCTGTTTCACGCCCGGCACCATGGTTTATCAGGCTTCGAGCCAGACGTATTCCGCGAAGGCGTAACCCATCATGCCGCCGAGTGGATTGGCTTCCAGCCCCTTCAGCCTGGAGGAGATTGCGTCCACATTGGTGAGATAGGCGGGAATGATGGTGCCTGCTTCGTCGGCGATCATCGTCTGCATCTCGAAGTAGATCTGCTTGCGCTTCTCCATGTCGAGCAGGCCGCGCGCCTCCAGCATCAACTTGTCGAATTTTTCCGACTTGTACTGGCTTTCGTTCCACGGCGCGTCCGATGCATAAAGCAGCGAGAACAGGATGTCGGGCGTCGGACGCGGGTTGATGTTGCCGAAATGGATCGGGGCCTTCAGCCAGTAATTGCTCCAGTAGCCGTCGGCGGGAACGCGCTGCACGTCCAGCTTGACGCCGATTTCCGCAGCCGAAGCCTGGATGATCATCGCCATGTCGATGGCCGAGTTCGCCGCGTCGGAGGTAATGACCGGGATGGACTGGCCAATGACGCCGGCTTTTTCGAAGTGGAACTTCGCCTTTTCGGGATCGAAGGCTTTCGGCTTCAGATCCGGATTGTGATAGGGGCTCATGGGCGGCACCGGCTGGTCGTTCCCCACTTCCCCAAGTCCGCGCAGGGCCGCCTTGACGATCTGCTCGCGATTGACGATCGACTTCATGCCGGCAATGAAATCGGCCTTGTTACCGGGTGCCTGATCAAGACGGATGTTGAGATTGGTGTAGTTGCCGGACGTTCCCTTCGACAGGACAACGCCCTCCTGCTTGTCGAGCAGACGGAGCGCGCGCGGGTTGATGGCGGCGGCGAGCTGGATATCACCGGAGAGAAGCGCGTTGACACGGGCGTTGTCGTCCGAGATCGCGAAGAACTCGAAGCTGTCGACGTGCGGTCCGCCGGATTTCCAGTAATTGGTATTCTTCGCCATGATCGAGCGTACCCCCGGCTCGAATTTTTCGAGCTTGAAGGCACCGGTGCCATTGCCCTTGGAGAAATCGGTGGTGCCGTCCGCCACGATCATGAAGTGGTGCATGGCAAGGATCGTCGGCAGGTCGGCATTGGCGCTGGCCAGCGTAATCTCGACGGTGCTTTTGTCGACGGCCTTGAAGCCGGTCATCTGTGCCGCGATCTTGGCAACCTTGGAGCCGACGGCTGGATCGAGATGGCGCTTCAGCGAATAGACCACGTCGTCGGCGGTCAGCGCCTTGCCGTCGTGGAAGGTCACTCCTGAGCGGAGTTTCACGGTCCAGGTCTTGGCGTCCTTGGATTCGATCGATTCGGCCAGCTCCATCTGCGGCGTGCCGGAAATGTCGAGAAAGCTCAGGCGGTTGTAGAGCGCGCAGCAGCGGACATAATCCGTCGAGAGCGAGGCTTTGGCCGGATCCAGCGTATCGGCAGTGGAGGCCGACCAGCCCGCCGCCTTCAGCGTGCCGCCGGAAACCGGGGTAGCCGCCACGGCCTGCGAGGCGCGGCCGAGGATTGCCGAACCGGCGGAAAGGGCCACGCCGCCCGCCAGCATCATGTGAAGCAGTTCGCGCCGTGTGGCGCCGCGGCGGATCGCCTGTTCAACGGCAGCATCGTCGGAGCGGGTCCAGTTTGAAATCCTGTCACTCATGGTCTTCCCCTTTTGTATGATTTCTTGAAATGCGTCTGTAGAAATTATCTGCGGCTGGGGCACCGGTGTGCGCCACGCCGACAGCAGGGGCGGCTCAGCCGCCCGTTTGTCTGGCGGCTTCGGCAAGGCCGGCCATGGACGTGAAGTGATAATCCGGTGCGGTAAAGTTTTCCGGCTCGATCGTGCCGCCATATCCCTTCTGGGCATGGCGACGCTCTATCCAGCAATTGGTCATGCCGAGTTTTCGGGAAATGCCGATATCGTGGTACTGGCTCTGCGCCACGTGCAGAATGTCCTCCTTCGACGCTCCTTCGCTTTCCACGAAGGAGAAGACCTTCTCGAAGAAGGCAGGGTCGGGCTTTTCAGTGCCGGTGTCATCGGCGGTGAAAGCGGCGTGGAAGGGGTTGCCGAGTTCCGTCGAGAAATAGTCGAAGGCCCAGCGTCGGGCGTTGGTCATGGCGATCAGGCGGTGGGTCCTTGAAAGTTCGGCCATCGCGGCGCGGCTGTCGGCAAAGCCTTTCCAGTCCTTTGCCGCGTCGCGCAGACGCTCACCATAGGCGCGCTCCACCGGCAGGCCGAGCTCAGGGGCAATGATGAGGTAGACGCGCACGAGATCATCGGGAAAAAGGTCGGTTGCGTCGGAGTAGCGGGCCGCACGGTAGAGCGCGAGCGCCTTTTCACCATCGACCTCAACACCGTTTTCCGCACCGATTGCGGCCAGCGTCGATGTCAGACCCCGTTCGAAATCGATGAGGGTTCCCACCACGTCGAAGCTCATATATTTGAAGTCGCTCAGTTTTTTGGGCAATGTCGGTCTCCGCTCTGCCGCCACGTCCTTTTTAGGGGAAGGTTGCGGCATTTTATTTCGTTCCCGGACGGGATCCTTGTCCCGTTCCCATTTTTGAAAACGCCTGTTTTAGTGGCGTTTTGTGCTTTTTCTTAGGGATAGTTTGGCAGTTCCGGCGCGCCGGATTCTCCGAAATGGATCGGCTCTTCGGCAGAATATTGCGAATATGCGCTGTGTGGCGACATTTCGCGAAGGTGCCGGGAAAGAGCCGGTCGCCGCTTCAGGCCATTGCCGCCCGCACGGTCGGGTCCTCTAACGTCTGATCGAGGGTTTTAAGCGTCCGTTCGATTATCGCATCGATCTCGCCATCCGTACAGCAGAGCGGCGGCGCGTAGCCGAGGATGCCGTTCGCGAAGGCGCGTACGATGAGGCCGTTCTCCCAGGCACGATCAAAAACCCTGCGGGCTGGTGCAGCCGCTGCCGGAAGCGGGGTTTTCTTCTCCTTGTCGGTCACAAGCTCGACGGCGGCAAGCATGCCGCGGCCGCGCACATCGCCGACCAGCGGATGGCTTCTCAGCCCTTCCAGCCCCGCCATGAGGCGCGCGCCGGCGCGGCGGCCATTCTCCAGCAGCCCGCCTTCGTAGAGCTTCAGCACTTCCAGACCCACGGCTGCGCTGACCGGATGAGCGGAATAGGTATAGCCATGGCCGACCGCCGCTTCGCCTGCGAAATCGGCAATCGTGTCGTAGACATGATCAGCCATGAATACCGCGCCCATCGGCACGTAGCCGGACGTGAGGCCCTTCGCCGCGGTGATGAAGTCGGGCACGATATCTTCGTCGGCGCAGGCAAAAAGCGGGCCGGTACGCCCGAAGCCGGTGATGACTTCGTCGGCGACGAAAAGGATGCCGTATGACTTGCAGAGGTCCCGCATGGCCTTGATCCAGCCGGGCGGCGGTACGAGCACCCCGCCGGAACCCTGAATGGGCTCCGCATAAAAGGCGGCGACGCGCTCCGGACCGATCGTCTCGATCTTGTCCTTCAGAATTTGCAGGGAGGAGGCGATGATGGCGGCGGGATCGCTTCCGGCCGGGTTGCGATAGGCGTAATGCGACGGGATTTTGTGCTGCCAGTCGTAAGGCACGCCGAAACCAGCATGAAACGCGGGCAGGGCGGTGAGGCCCGAGCCGGCGGTGGTGGAGCCGTGATAACCCTGTTCGATGGAGATGAACTGGTCACGCTGCGGCTCACCCCTGGCGTGCCAGTAATAGCGGATGAAACGGATGGTGCTGTCCACGGCATCGGAGCCGCCGAGCGTGAAATAAACATGGTTCAGGTCGCCGGGCGCTCGGTCGGCGAGCTCCGACGCAAGCCGGATGGCCGGCTCACTGCCAATGTCGAAATAGGCTGTGGCATAGGGCAATTCCCGCATCTGTCTGGCCGCGGCCTCAACGATGCTGTCATGACCATAACCGGCATTCACGCACCACAGACCGGCAAAGCCATCGATGAGCTGGTGGCCGGTGATGTCGGTGACGGTGGCGCCGCTTGCCGATTTCAGCACCCGCACGCCCAGCTTCTCATGGCCGCGGAAGGAGGAGACGGGGTGCACCAGATGGGCGCGGTCCAGTTCGATCAGGGAATTGCTTAACATGGGTCTCTCTCCGGATTCAGCCGAGTGCCTGGCTGGTCAATGCAAATGTTTTGAATTTTCTGCCGGGGGCGATGTCGGTCTTCGGTCGGCGCATGGCGATGCCGCCGCCGACATGGGCAAGACCATTTTCGACGAGCCATGGGGCGAGACCCGTATCGGCGGTGGTGTCCACCCGCAGGAACATGCCGGGGCGCTCGGCAATGACGAAAGCGATGAGGGCCTTTGCAGTTTCAGCATTTTCTGCCACGACCGGGCCTATGACCTCACCGCGCCCGAAGGCACGCAGGGCTGCAAAGCCCTTGAGGACGCCCTCCTGCCGGACTTCGGCAAAACGCGCTCTCGCGACAAGCGCTGCAAATAGTGCGGTGCGGTCCGCGCCGAACGCCTGCGCATCGAGCACCGCAAGCTCCCCTGGAACGACGGTCTCGAGCCAGGCGACACCCGCCGGCTTTTCGCCAGGAACAGGAACACCCTGATGCTGGAGCACTTCCCCCGAGGCGACGAAGCCCATTTTTTCATAGAGGGGAAGGCCATCGGCCGTGGCGACCAGGCGGCATTCGCGCTCCTCGGCGGCGCCGATCGCCGCATCCATCAGACGGCGGCCAAGACCGCGGCCGCGCATTGCCTCATCCACGATCACCATATTGACGGTGGCGCAGCCATCTCCCAGCAACGTCGCCATTGCGGATCCGACGACACGGCCGTTTTCGAGCGCGACGAAGCCATTGCTGATTGAAAGGACAAGCGCCCAGTCTTCCTTGCGATGCGGCCAACCGGCCTGGCGCGAGAGTTCGACGGCGGCGTCAAGATGGTCAGGTTGAAAGGACTGGATGTCGATGGGGCTGGCGTGCATGCCGAAACTCCGTTTGCTCTGCTGGTTCATTGATAGACTGAGGTTTGAAGAAGATTGTCCCGACAAATGGGAAGGTTCGATATGTTTCGCTGTTGCTTTTATCCGTTGCCGCATCTTATGCCGCCTGTCGTGCGCGCCTGGCGGCAAACCGGGCCGGGCGAGGGCATCCGGGTTTCTCCGCGCGCAACTCTCTGCCAAACTGGCAGCTACATACGCAACAATCTGCTTTCGCGACGGGCAATTGCGGTGCGCCGACGGGACAAAGGCTTTCTATGATCTCATTATTCCGGCCACACTCGATCCCCAATCAAGGATGACGACGACATGACCATCTTCCGCCCGAAATACATCACTTTCGATTGCTACGGTACGTTGATTAACTTTCAGATGGCCGAGGCCGCCCGCGATCTTTACGGCGACCGCCTGGATGAAGCGCAGATGCAGGAATTCATCAAGAATTTCTCCGCTTATCGTCTGGACGAGGTCATGCATGACTGGAAGCCTTACGCTGAAGTCGTTCACAACGCGCTGTCACGGACATGCAGGCGCAACGGCGTATCCTTCAAGGACGAGGATGCCATCATGACCTATGAGCGCGTTCCGACCTGGGGTCCGCACGCGGATGTCCCCGCTGGTCTGGCGAAGGTCGCCAACGAAATTCCGCTCGTCATCCTGTCCAACGCCATGAATTCGCAGATCATGTCGAATGTCGCAAAGCTCGGTGCGCCGTTCCATGCCGTCTATACGGCCGAGCAGGCGCAGGCCTACAAACCGCATTTCAAGGCTTTCGAGTATTTGTTCGACATGCTCGGCTGTGGTCCGGAAGACATTCTCCACGTCTCGTCCTCATTCCGTTACGACCTGATGTCGGCCCATGATCTCGGCATCAAGAACAAGGTCTGGGTCAATCGCGGCCACGAACCGGCAAACCCTTATTATGGTTATGTCGAGATCGCCGATATTTCCGGTCTCGCGGGTGTTGTCGGACTGTAAGGAAAGGACCAGGCCATGAAGCTCGTCTCCTACTGGCACGATACTGCCCCCTCTTTCGCGGGGGCGGCGGAAGGTCCTGTAGAGGGTCACTATGATGTAGCCGTCATCGGCGGCGGCTTTACCGGTCTTGGTGCTGCGCGCCAGCTCGCAAAAGCGGGCGCGCGCGTCGTTGTTCTGGAAGGGCAGCGGGTCGGCTGGGGTGCTTCCGGCCGCAATGGCGGGCACCTCAATAACGGCCTTGCCCATTCCTATCTTTCCGCCAAGGCGGAGCTTGGCAAGGAACGAGCCATTGCGCTCTACAAAGCACTGGACGCGTCAATTGACACGCTGGAGAGCCTGATCGCCGAGGAAGGTATCGACTGTAATTTCCGCCGGGCGGGCAAACTGAAGATGGCCTCGAAGCCGCAGCATTTCGAAGGGCTGGCGAGGAATTTCGACGCTGTCCACGCCGAGGTCGATCCCGATACGGAGCTTCTGTCCGCCGCCGATCTGACGGCGGAAATAGGATCGCCCTTTCATGGCGCCATGCTCTCGAAGAAGAGCGCCATGATGCATATGGGCCGTTATGTGGCAGGGCTCGCCGAAGCTGCCAGCCGTCATGGGGCGGTGATCTTCGAAAATGCGTCGGTGACGAAACACATCCAGAACGGCGGGCTTCACGAACTTGAAACCGCGCGCGGCAAGGTGACCGCGGACAATGTTCTCGTTGCGACTGGCGCTTACACGCCCTCCGGTTTCGGTTATTTTCGCCGGCGCATCATCGCCGTCGGCAGTTTCATCATCGCCACGCGGCCGCTGACGGATGCAGAAGTGAAGGCGTCGGTTCCGGGCAACCGCACCTATGTCAATTCCATGAACATCGGCAACTACTTCCGGCTGGCTCCGGATAACCGGCTGATCTTTGGCGGCCGTGCACGCTTCTCCGCCACGTCGGACCAGCGTTCTGACGCCAAGAGCGGAGCGATCCTGACGGAAAGCCTCCATCGCATTTTTCCCCAGCTTTCGCATGTGCCGATAGACTATTGCTGGGGCGGACTGGTGGACATGACCAAGGACCGCTATCCGCGGGCCGGCTATCACGATGGCGTCTGGTATGCCATGGGCTATTCCGGTCACGGGGCGCAGCTTTCCACACATCTCGGTATGGTGGTTGCGGACGCCATTCTGGGGCGGCCGGACAACAACCCGCTAAAGGGGCTTGAGTGGCCGGCGGTGCCAGGTCATTTCGGCAAGCCCTGGTTCCTGCCGCTCGTGGGTTTATATTACAAGATGCTGGACAAGATACAGTAGCCGGCCGCAATTTGTGGCCGCGCCAGCCAGGCGCGGCCTCTCCTCGGATGCCCCGGATGAACGGTCAACCCCCGCGCTTCAGTTGAAGGTGGGATACACCCGCTGCAACATTCACGCCGGTTCCCACTTCGGCGCTGATCGGCTGCAGGGCAAAGTTTTTGGCATTGCCGCCGATCAGCGCATTGGCGCCGAGGCCGACCCCGACCGACGCTCCTGCGGAAGCGCCGACATAATCGCCGCTCAGCGCGCCGTCACCCACACGGCTTGCCGCCGTGTTCAGCACGATCCAGCTCATATAGGTCTTGCCGGTCACGCCGATGTCGAGACCGAGCTTGCCGATCTTGCCCGTGTAGCGCTCAGTCTTTCCTGAGCGCTGGCGGAATTCGCAGTTCACCGCCTTGCTGGATCCGACGACGAGGCCGACGCCGCCGGCGATTTCACACGACAGCGTGCCGACACGCTCCTTCTGCGCGGTTTCCGTAGCGCGCTTGCCGTTGTGCTTCGTCTCGGCGGAAGCGAGTGGGGCAATGGCCAGCGTTGCAATTGCAGTTGCGAGAACGAGTTTTTTCATTGTCTGTCACTCCTGTTATCATTCACGAGGCGGATGCGTGGGGAAGAGGCATCCAGATAGGGAAAGGGCGGCTGCCGGATCGCCAGATCCGCAATGATCGGCCGCGATGCGAAACATTCCGCGATGATCACCGCACGTTCGAAGGCAGAGAGCGTTTCAACCTCGCCCGAGAGCACAATACGGCCCTCGACCGACGTGACGGAGATTGAGCTTTTCTCCTGTCCGTCAGCATAGGCGATTACGGCCTGCAAGGCGGCGCAGAGGCTGACCTCCTGCGGAAGGCAGCTTGCCGCCGGGGTTGCTTCGCACGCAAGCATCATGGTGAAACCTCCTGCCTTGAACATTGACGGTTCACTTGAATGCTTTTTTGACGGTATCCTTCGTCTGGCCCAGCTTTTCCTGCGCCTGGCCGGCCAGTTTTTCGGCCTTGCCTTCAGCCTGAAGCTTGTCATTGCCGGTGATCTTGCCGGCTGCTTCCTTGATCGTGCCCTTTGCCTGACGGGCGATACCTTCGATACGGTTATTGTCCATGACGAACTCCTTCCATCGTTTGAGCGTGCCGCGGTTGGTAACGGCATGATGGAAAGGTAGCCCTGGAATAGTGCTCCTTGCAGAGCATTAGCTACTAGTTCAACTGGTACAAATTGACCTATTTTGCGGGTGGCGAATGTTGTTTTTCCCGGCGGCCGGCAAAACCGCGCTCCCTAGCCCAGATGACCGCCGCCGTGCGGCGGTTGACGCCGATCTTGCCGTATAGCGACGCGATATGATTGCGGATGGTATGTCTGGACAGGTTCAACCGGTCGCTCATTTCCTTGTCGCTGCATCCGTCGCAGATCAGAGACAATATCTGCTCTTCACGCTCGGTGAGATCCTTGAGCGAAGCGGAAGATGACGCCCCGCGGGAATTCTGCCTGAGCCCTGCCAGCCGTTCCACCACGGTGCGACTGAACCATGATGTATCGGCCATGACGCTCTCGATCGCCTCGATCAGTTCGTTCTCGGAGCGGCGTCGCTCCGTCACATCCTGTATCGCCCAGATGACACAGAGCTGGTCATTGATCTCGGCGCGTTCTGCAGAAACGATACATTCGGCCGCGCCGCCATCGGCAAGGTTCATGCGCAGGTTCTCGTTGCGGATCGGGATATTGTCCTTCAGCCGCTTTTCGACATCGCGCCGTGCTGCCACATCGTCCCACAATTTCAGTTCGCTCGCCGTCTTGCCCACCACCTCGGCTTCCTTGCGTCCGCACAGCGTCAGAAATGCATCGTTGACTTCTGTCAGCACGAAATCTTCAAGCCTCGAAATCGCAGCCGGTGCGGGCGAGAGTCGGAAGGATTTGAAAAAGCGCTCCTCGCTCTGGCGAAGTGCATTTTGTGCTTTCCGGCGGCCGTCGAGATCGGCGAAGGTAAAAAGCATGCACGGCTCTTCGGCAACGGCGATGGTTTCTCCCGCCACGATCACCAGCCGGTCGCCGCCGGGAATGGGGATGAGCGCCTCACGCTGGCGTATGACACGTCCTTCATGCAGGCGTTTCAGCGCATCCTCGCCGGTATCGCATTCGGAAAACAGGCCGAGTTCCTCGACGCTGATGCCGATAATATCCTCCCGGCTGAAGCCGGTCATTTCCAGAAAGCCCTGGTTGACGCGAATGAAGCGCTGGTCTTCAAGCCTGCAGATGAGACCAGGTGCGGGATTTGCGTTAAAAGCACTCTCGAAACGTGCCTCCGCTTCGTAGCGCGGCGTCTCGTCACGAATGATCAGCACCAGCACATCCGGTTTCGCGCCGGCATCTTCCAGGATGAGGCCACGCACGGTGTGCACCCAGCATTCGGTTTCATCGTCACTCGGAGATATTTCCACAGTGACGTCTTCAAAGGTCTCGCCGGCAAGAAGCCGCTCAAGCGGATATTGCCCTGCGTCTAGAAGGTGATTATTGCGATACCGAAGCGTGAAATTCCGCCGGTAGCTTTCGGTATCGTCGCCGAGTTCGGATACCGATTCTATGCGGTGCATCACAAGCGCCGCCCTGTTGGCCCAGGCGATTGTTCCGTCGTTTTCGAGAAGGATCAGCCCGTCGCTCAGCCCGGTTACGAGATTTTGCAATACGAGCCGGTTGATCTTGGGAATGGTCACGCTGTCGTCCATGTCGCCCCTGGCATCTAGAAACTTTATGCCTTTATAACGCCAAGTTCCGCCAAGTGTTGCAAAGCCGGCATAGACGACACGATAACGCGCCGCTTGACCGCGATAAGCGCCGGAATCGGATGGTGCGGATTTGTTGGCTGTCCGTCATACCGTCACCTCAAGGCTCATTTTCGCCCCCTGCAAACGCGGCGGTGATCACTTGCTTATGGGCGCGCCCATCGGACATACTGCCTCTTGAACCACAGATGCCAAGGGCGAGACGACGCCAGAGACTTGAAGCTGGATCGCGCAGCCATCCGAGAAGATTGAGCCATGAATACCCGATTCCTCGAAACCTTTCTCTGGGCTGCCCGATTGAGCAGCTTTTCGGCAGCCGCGGAACGCTTGCACACGACCCAGGCATCTGTTTCAAACCGCATCGCCGCGCTGGAGCGGGAGCTCGGCGTCGTGCTGTTCACGCGTGATGTGCGCTGCGTCAACCTGACGCCCGCCGGTCGTCTGGCGCTGCAACATGCCGAAAAGATCGTCAACCTCACCGGCGAATTCCGGCAAATCGTCAGCAATCGGGAAGCGCTGAGGGGGACTGTGCGGATCGGTGCTGCCGATACGATCGTGTATGCCTGGCTGCCGCTTCTCATCCGCCGCATGAACGAGCAATATCCCGGCGTCAGTCTGGATCTGACAATCGATACCAGCCTGAAACTTTCACAGCGTATCCAGAACGGCGAGGTGGATGTCGGCTTCATCATGGGGCCGATCATGGCTGCTGACATCTATAACTCACCGCTTTGCACCTTCGAATCCTGCTGGGTGGGCGCGGTCGAACTGCCGCTGCCGGAAACCGGCGTGACGCTTGAAGATATCGCGCATTTTCCGTTGCTTACCTTCTCCACCGGCTCGCAGCCGCATCAGGCGTTGCGGGCGCTTCTGGATTCGCACGGCCTGTCCGACAGCCGGATTTATAATTCGAATTCGCTGTCGATCATGACACGCCTCGTGGCCACGGCCGTCGGCGTCGGTGCGCTGCCGCGTGTCTTGGTGGACGGCATCATCAAATCTGGCGAAGCGCGTATTCTCGACATCACGCCATCGGTGCCGCCCCTGACCTTTCACACGGTTTACCAGGAGCGAGGCGACAATGCGCTCGCCCGCGCGATCGCCGACATGGCGACGGAAATCGTCAGTGAAACCACGATTCAGTGGATGACCGCCGCAGCTTAATTTTTATGCTGCATTGCAAGATGATTAATCTATAAGCTTATCTTATGGGTTTCGATAGAGTTTTTCCGTTTGTCACGAAAACAGTTCCCGTTCTTAATTCTCCTCGCAACATGAGAGGAGAGCAACGTGAAAGTCTCACTTGTTCAAATGAATACCCAGAATGACAAGGCAGAGAACCTGAAGGTTGCTGCCGATTTGATTGAGAAGGCAGTCAAGGCGGACAATCCAGACCTTGTTGTTCTTCCTGAATACTTTGCATTTCTTGGAGATAATCCTCAGGAGATGCATGAAAGCGGCGAGGAATTTCCCGGCGGTGAAATCTATACGCTGCTTTCGGGGCTCGCGAAGAAGCATGCCATAACGCTCCATGCCGGCTCCATCGTTGAGAAGGAAGGCAACCGCTTCTATAATTCGACCCTCGTTTTCGGCCCTGATGGCAAGCAGATCGCCCGTTATCGCAAGATTCACCTGTTCGACGTCGATACGCCGAACGGCATCAGCTACCGCGAATCCGATTCCGTCGCCCGCGGCGAAGAGGTCGTAACCTATAAGGTTGGCGACAAGACGGTCGGTTGCGGCATCTGCTACGATATCCGCTTCCCGGAACTGTTCCGTGCGCTGCGGGACAAGGGCGCGGATGTCATCGTTCTGCCGGCTGCATTCACGCTGATGACGGGGAAGGACCATTGGGAAGTGCTGGCCCGCGCCCGCGCCGTCGAGACGCAGACCTATTTCCTCGCCGTGGGACAGATCGGCACCCATGCGGGTGGAAAGAAAGCCTGCTGGGGACATTCCATGGTCATCGATCCGTGGGGTCACATCGTCGCGCAATGCTCCGACACTGTCGGGACAGCCGGCGCCGCTCTCGACTTCGACTATTCGGCCAAGGTGCGCGCCAACGTGCCGGTGGCGAACCACCACGTTCTCTGATCGGAGAAAGACCCAATGTTTATCGTCAACCCCATGCCGGAACAGATCGGCCCCGACGTCATCGAACTTCTTGAAAAGGTCGAAGTCGCCACGATTGGCCATGTGCTCCATTCCGGTTTCGTCGATCCTGAAATCCGGGCGGTCCTTCCGGGCAAGCGCGTGGCGGGCACCGCCGTCACGCTTCGCATCCCGAATGCGGATTCGACCATGCTGCACTACCTGACGCAACTCGTGCGTCCGGGCGATATCGTTCTCATCGACCGTTGCGGTGATACTCGCCACGCCTGCTGGGGCGGCGTCATCACCAACACCATGAAGATGGCCGGTGTCAAAGCCGGTGTCGTCGATGGTCCGGCGACCGATTTCTCGGAGTTCACGAAGGTGGACATGCCCATGTGGTGCCGCGGCCCGTCGCCGATCACCACGAAGATCCTCGGTCTGGAAGGCGCGATCAATATTCCGATCAGCGTTGGCGGCCAGGTAATCAATCCGGGTGATGCGATCCTGTGCGATGAGAGCGGCGTGGTCGCCCTTCATCCGAGCCAGGCTCGCGCCATGGCGGAGCGCGCCATCGGCATGCAGGAAGCCGAGATCGTGCTTCTGGAGCGCCTGCGCAACGGCGAGAAGCTGCCGGATATTTCGGGCGCCAATAAATTCGTCCAGGCCAAGCTCAGCGCCTGACACAGGCTTACGGGTGGCGGATTCGTTCGCCACTCCCAATAACAATAGAGGAGAACAGGACAATGAAGAAAACGATACTTCTGAGTGGGATTCTCATGCTCGGTGCGGCTGCCCTGCCGGCGCAGGCCCAGCAGACCGTGACGTTCCTCGGCTATAGCGGCCTTTTCCAGGAGCGTTACACGAAGGCCGTCATCGAGCCTTTCATGGCCGCCAACCCTGACATCAAGGTCGAATATTTCCCGCAGCAGGGTTCTGCCGCCATGCTCGGCTCGCTGCGCGCCCAGAAAGCTGCACCGCAATCCGATATCGCGCTGATGGATGTTTCTGTTGCCAAAACCGGCACGGATGAAGGCCTGTTCGACACGATCGATGAAAGCGTGACGAAGAATGTCGCCGACCTTTATCCGAACGCGCGCTTCGAAGGTGTGGCCGGTGTTGGCGTGACTTTCGACAATCTGGTTCTCATCTACAATACCGATGCGGTCAAGACCGCCCCGGACAGCTGGAATGCCCTGAAAGACAGCGCCTTCAAGGGCAAGGTCGCCATGCTGAGCGCCCCTGACATCGTCGGTATCGGCACGACGATCATCATGGATCACATGAATGGCGGCAAAGACTTCATCAAGAATATCGACGCCGGCATCAGTGCGATGGCGGAAGTCGCGCCGAACGTCCAGACCTGGGAACCGAAACCGGAAGTCTATCCGAATGTCGTCAATGGCCAGGTATCGCTGGGCGTGGGCTGGAACGCCCGCAGCCAGGTGAATGCCGATGGTTCCAAGGGCAAGATGAAGGTCGTTCTTCCGAAGGAAGGTACGATTCTCCAGATCAATACGCTCAACCTCGTCAAAGGAGGCCCTTCGTCCGAGGCGGCCCGCAAGTTCGTCGATTATGCATTGAGCCCGGAAGCCCAGGCCGCCTTCACCGCCGCCATGTATTATGCGCCGACCAATGCCAAGGCGACGGTGGCTGCCGATGTCAGCGATCGCACGGTCGTCAAGGCGATGGACAAGGTCATTCCGGTTGACTGGATCGGCCTCTCGAAGGTTCGTGACCAGATCACGCAGGACTGGCGTCGCAAGGTCATTCCGCTCAGCCGCTGAGGCTTTTCGCGCCTGGCGTGAGAAATGGCAAGACTTCCGCACCCCTTATCGGCTGCGGAAGCAGCATACCAAACCCCTCGGCTCATCTTCCCCACCGACGCTCGGGTCGGTGGGGAGGTGGGTCGGCGCGCAAGGGACAGGACATGTTCAAGACGCCAAGTGTCTGACATGCTCTGGAGAAAGGCAAAAAGCCAGAATGGGAACTTCAGACATCATGCAGCCAGGATTTCTCTCAATTCGTTCGCTGACCAAGCGCTATGAAACCATGGTCGCCGTGGATAATCTCAATCTCGAGATACCCAAAGGCGAACTGGTCGCCTTTCTCGGTCCGTCCGGCTGCGGCAAGTCGACGTCGCTGCGCATGATTGCCGGGCTTGCCCCGGTGACGTCGGGCTCGATCCTGATCGATGGCAAGGACGTAACCCGGCTTGCGCCCTACAAGCGCGATATTGGCCTTGTCTTTCAGAGCTATGCGCTGTTCCCGCATATGACGGTTCTCAAGAACGTCATGTTCGGTCTTGAAATGCGCAAGGTGCCGGCTGCGGAAGCGGAACGGCGTGCCCGTGAGGCAATCGCCATGGTTCGTCTGGAAGGGCGCGAGGACCGCCGACCGGCCCAGCTTTCCGGCGGCCAGCAGCAGCGTGTCGCACTGGCACGTGCTCTCGTCATCCAGCCCTCCATTCTCCTGTTCGACGAGCCTCTTTCCAATCTCGACGCCAAGCTGCGCGACGAGATGCGCTCTGAAATCCGCCGTATCCAGAAACAGCTCGGCATCACTTCAATCTTCGTCACCCATGATCAGGTGGAGGCGCTCAGCATGTGCGACAAGGTCGCCGTCCTCAATGGCGGGCGTCTGGAACAGCTCGGCACGCCGCATGACCTCTACGAGCGCCCGGCGACGGCATTCGTCGCCTCTTTCGTCGGCCGCACCAACCGCCTGGTCGGAAACGCGGTCGGCGATCACATCACGGTCGGTGATGCGGTATTGCGGGCGCCCGGTTCGCACAATGGCAAGATCGACCTTATGGTCCGGCCGCATCGCATGGCCATGACGGTGGCCGGTGACGTCGCGCCCGATTTCGAGGGAGCGCCGGTCAATCGTATCGCCGGTGAAGTCCGCGATGTCTATTATGCCGGTGACATCCTCCATTACGAGATCGCCGCGGGCGGCCAGACGCTGTCCGTAGAGCGTGCCACATCAGGCGGCGAAACGCCGGTGGCGGCGGGCAGCGCAGTCAGCCTCGTCTGGCGCGTGGAGGACACGCTGGTCTTCGGAGCAAACCAATGACAGCGGCGGTCATGATCACGGCTCCCGGCAGCCGCACATCCTCCATGGTGTTTCTCGCAACGCTTCTTCTCGGGCCGATCATTGCGGTCAACGGCCTTGCCTTTGTGATGCCGGTCTTCAACCTGCTCCTGCTTTCCTTCCGCGAAAGCCTCGGCGGCGGCGGTCTTGGCGAAGCCCACACACTCGACAACTGGACATCGACGCTGACCGACGGTTTTTATATCGAACTGATCGGCCAGAGCATTCTGACCAGCCTCTTGATCACCGTCCTCACGCTTATCGCTTCCTATCCCATCGCGCTCTATCTTCACCGGGCGCAGGGTCGCTGGAAGACGCTGCTGCTGGTACTGGTCATCTCGCCGCTTTTGACCTCGGCCGTGGTGCGTACCTATGGCTGGATCGCGATCCTTGCCGATGACGGCCTCATCAACAATATCCTCTTCGCATTCGGTGCGGAAAGCGGTGTGCGGCTGCTGTTCAACAAGGTCGGCGTTGTCATCGGTCTCACCGAAATCCTGATGCCCTATATGATCCTGGCGCTGCTTGCCGGTTTCGGCAGGCTCGATCCGCGTGTCGAGGAGGCGGCCGAAACACTCGGCGCATCGCCCTGGAAGGTGTTCTGGCGCATCATCGTGCCGCTCACCATGCCCGGTGTCGCGCTCGGTTGCCTGCTCTCTTTCGTCCTCGCCGTCAGTTCGTTCATCACCCCCAAGCTGCTTGGCGGCGGGCGTGTCTTTCTTCTCGCGACGGAAATTTACGATCAGGCCATCGTGACGCTCAACTGGCCGCTCGCTGCGACGTTGTCGATGATCATTCTCGTGATCTTCGGTGCAGCTCTGGTGCTTTATTCCCGGCTTCTGCGGGCCATTCTTTAGGGGAGATCAAAGATGGAAGAACGTCCCGTTCCGCTGGCGCTGAAAATCGTCGCCTTCATCATGTTCGTTTTTCTGCTGGCGCCCGTGGTGCTCGTGGTGCCGATCTCGTTTTCGGCCGATAGCTACATGGCTTTCCCGCCTTCGGGCTGGAGCCTGCGCTGGTATGTGGATCTCATGCATAATTCGAAGATGATGGGAGCGCTGGGCACCAGCACCCTTCTCGCCATCATCGTCACCGTGCTGTCCATGCTGATCGCGCTGCCGGCCTCCTATGCCATCGTTCGCATGCGGGTCATCGGCGCGGACGCGCTTCTCGCCTTCTTCACCGCGCCGCTGCTGCTGCCGACAATCGTTCTCGGCCTTGCGATCCTCATCGTCTTTGCCGGTGCCGGTCTGCTCGGCACCTTCACCGGTCTGGTGATCGCGCATCTCATCATCGTGCTGCCTTATGCGCTGCGTGTGCTTACCACCTCGCTTGCCGGCCTGCCGCTGATCTTCGAAGAGGCCGCCTCCACCCTGGGCGCATCGCCGCTCACGGTTTTCCGCCGCGTGACCATGCCGATGATTGCGCCGGGTGTCGTGGCGACGGCGGCGCTTTCCTTTTTGGTGTCGTTCGACGAAGCCGTGATTTCGCTGTTCCTCACGGGTCCGCGCATCACCACGCTTCCAGTCGCGATGTATCAGCATGTGGAGACGCAGGCGGATCCGCTTGTTGCGGCCATTTCCGTTCTCTTGATCGTGCTCACACTTGCCGTCGTCTTCATCGTTGACCGCACGGCGGGCCTGACAAAGACTTTTGTGAAGTAAAGTCGCGGGGGTCGCCGGCCGGTGCCGGCTGCCCCTGACTGGCAAAGGGGAAGATTTCATTCCCGTTTATCAACACCGCTGCTGCATCGGTGCGACTCGTCGCGCCTGTTGATCTCGCTTGGAACGACGAAGGCAAAGGTAAGCCCATGGCCGAGACCCCCTCCACGGAATTTGATGTCGCCGTCATTGGCGCCGGTGTCGTCGGTTGCGCGGTCGCCCGCCGTTTCGCACTGGCCGGTGCGAAGGTGGTGGTGATCGAAAAAGGCCCCGACATCCTCTCCGGCGCTTCCAAGGCCAATAGCGCCATCCTCCATACCGGTTTCGATGCGCCGGAAGGCAGCCTGGAGCTGGAACTGGTGAAGGCAGGCCGGGCGGAATATCTCTCCATTCATTGCCGGATGGGTCTCAGCATCGTCGAAACGGGCGCACTGGTCTGCGCCTGGAACCCGGGCGAAGCGGAAAAACTGCAGGCGATCGCCGAACAGGGGCGGCGCAACGGCATTGCCGGGCTTGAGTTACGCACGGCCGAGCAGGCCCGTGAAGCCATGCCGGGCCTGTCCGGCCGCCTTGTCGCCGCACTTGACGTTCCGGGCGAACATATCATCGATCCCTGGTCCGCGCCGCTCGGCTATCTCACGCAGGCGGTGGCGTTGGGTGCCCAGCTGCTGCGCAACGCGGAGGTCCTGTCCGGTGCATTCGACGGCGTGTGGCAGATAGAGACGACGGCGGGCACTATATTTGCCGCCAGCGTCGTCAATGCCGCCGGGCTGTTCGGAGATATCGTCGACGCACGTCTGGGATTTCCGCCCGACTTCACCATCAAGCCCCGCAAGGGGCAGTTCGTGGTGCTTGATAAAGCTGCCCGTCGGCATGTGCCGCGCATTGTTTTGCCCGTTCCGACCGAAATCACCAAGGGCATCGTGGTGTGCCCGACCGCCTTCGGCAACGTTCTTGTCGGTCCGACGGCGGAAGAGCAGGAAGATCGCGAACGCGCGGCGGTCGAGACGGCGACGCTGGAAGGACTGCTGGAACGCGGTGCGGAAATCGTTCCCGCGCTGGCCTCCGTTTCCGTGACCGCTGTTTATGCTGGTCTGCGCCCGGCGTCTGAAAAGAAGCACTACCGGATTTCCACCCGGCCAGACCGGCGGGCGATCACGCTCGGCGGCATTCGCTCCACGGGCCTCAGTGCCGCGCTCGGACTGGCGCAGCATGCGCTGAGGCTTCACGAAGGTTTCGGTACGCGTTTTAACCCGCCATCCTCAATCCCTGAAGTGACGATGCCCAATCTGACCGAAACCTGCGGGCGGGACTGGCAGCGTGCCGATCACGGCGAAATCGTCTGTCATTGCGAACTCGTCACCCGCCGGGAAATCGAGGCGACATTTTTGAGCCCGGTGCCATCCGGCGATTTCGGAGGCCTGCGGCGGCGTACCCGCGCCGGCATGGGGCGCTGTCAGGGCTTTTATTGTAACGCGCGGTTGGCTGCGATGACCGGCGACCGTCTGGCAACGCCGCTTTCCGTCCGGGAGGGAGCGGACCTATGAGCGCCGGGGAGCCGTTTCAGCGCGTGCATCAAAACCTTGAGAATGCAGATGTCATCGTGGTCGGCGGCGGTCCGGCGGGCGTGGCTGCGGCGCTTGAGCTGAAAGCGCGCGGTATCCCCCGCGTGATGATCCTCGACCGCGAACCCGCTCTCGGTGGCGCCACCCGGCATTGCGTGCATTCGCCCTTTGGCATGCGCGAATTCGGACGCGTCTATTTCGGCCCGGCTTATGCGCAACGCCTGCAGCGGCAGGCGCAGGAAGCGGGTATCGATATCCGCACCGGTCATTCCGTGGTCGAACTGCGGCAGGATGGCACGCTGCTGGTGACATCGGCACGCGGCGTCGAGACACTGAAGGCCCGGCGTATCGTGCTGGCCACGGGCGCGCGGGAAAAACCACGCTCCGCGCGGCTTCTGCCGGGTGACAGGCCGGTGGGCGTCCTCACCACCGGCACGCTGCAAGCCTATGTCGCCTTTCACGGCATCATACCATTTCGCCGGCCGCTGATCGTCGGTTCGGAACTTGTTTCCTTTTCTGCGCTTTTGACCTGCCTTACGCATCATGCCCGGCCGGTGGCGATGATCGAGCCGGAACCTTATCCACTCGCGCGTTGGCCTTTTCGATGCTTCCCGCCGGTTGTTGGGGTGCCCTTTCATTGTGGCGCCGCACTCACGGATATCCGCGGACGCGGCCGGGTCGAGGAGGCGGATATCCGTCTGGTGGATGGTCGTATCCTGACAGTTCAGTGCGATGGTGTTCTGCTCACCGGGCGATTCACGCCGGAGGCGGCGCTTCTCGATGCATCCGCGGTGGAGGTGGCGGCAGGCAGTGCCGGGCCGTTGATCGACCAGGACGGGCGAATGGCCAATCCGATCTTCTTCGCCGGCGGAAATGTCTTGCGGGCCGTGGAAACGGGCGGCTGGGCGTTTCGCGAAGGCCGTCGGGTTGGCGCGGCGGTGGCAAACGATCTCGCCCGGGCACCCTGCAGCGCGCCGGGGGTGCCCGTCACCTTCGCCGATCCGCTCAAGCTGGCGGTTCCCGCCATGTTACGGCCGGGCGGGCTCGACAGACCCGCATTTCATGACTTTCAGCTTCGTTTCACCAGAAGCGTTCGAGGCCTGCTTTCGCTTCATCTCGATGGAAAGGAAGTGTGGAGCAAGACCGGCCAGTGGTTCCCTGAACGCCGTGTGCTTGTGCCCATTCCCGCCGCGGCGTTTGAAGCGGCTCAGATTTCCTTTCATTTTCAGGAGACCACTTGATGCGCGTTGCGGCGATCGACCAGGGGACGACGTCAACCCGGTGCCTTGTGGTGACCGATGGCGGCAAGGCGGAGGTTGTGGCCAGTCGGCGTCACGCACAATTTTACCCCGCCGCCAATCATGTTGAGCATGATCCGGAAGAACTGCTTGTTAATATCCGCGCGGTGCTCGCCGCCGCCGGGCCGGTGGACGCCATCGCCATTGCCAATCAGGGCGAAAGTTGTCTGGCGTGGGATGCCGTCAGCGGTGAGGCGCTCTCGCCAGTCATCGTCTGGCAGGATGCCCGCACCGCCCAAACGCTGGCCGCCCTGCCGCCCTCGGCAACACATCTTTCGAAAGAGATTTGCGGGCTGCCTCTCGATCCGTATTTTTCGGCCAGCAAACTGGCCTGGCTGGTCAGGCACAATCCGGCAGTGGCAGAGGCGAAGGCAGCCGGGCGTTTGCGGCTGGGCACCACCGACGCGTTCTTTCTGGACCGGCTGACGGGCTGTTTCCGCACCGACCTTGCGACGGCGTCGCGCACGGGGCTGCTGGATCTTTCAACCGGAGACTGGAGTCCGGAGCTCTGCGCGCTGCATGGCGTGACGATGGATTGCCTGCCCATGGTCGGCCCTGTCGACGGCGGCTTCGGCTCGATCGAGGGAACGCCCATCCGCGTTTCCATCGTTGATCAGCAGGCCGCACTTTATGGCCACGGCTGCCGCACGGCAGGCGATTGCAAGATAACTTTCGGAACGGGGGCGTTTCTGTTGTCCGTTGCCGGTAACGGGCGCCCATCGACGGGAGAGCTTCTGCCAACAATTGCCTGGCAGATGCAGGGCGCGCCTGCCGTTTTCGCCATTGAAGGCGGCGTCTATGATGCCGGCGCGGCGGTCGAATGGGCGAGAAAGATTGGCCTCTACGCTGAAAATGCCGAAATCGATTGTTTTGAGGGGCCATCAGCCATTCGCCGTGGTCTCGCGTTCGTACCCGCGTTTTCTGGCCTTGCCGCGCCTTATTGGGACAGACACGCCGCGCCGCTGTTCATCGGTATGAACCACGCCACCGAGCGGAGTGACATGGTGCGCGCGGTGCTGGAAGGCATTGCACTGCTGACGGCGCGGCTGATCGAAGCGGCATCGGTTGTTGCTCCCATAGGCGACACGATCTCCATCGATGGCGGCCTGTCGAACAGCCGCTATTTTGTCCGTTTTCTGGCAGCAGCCAGCGGCCGGACCATTTGCGTGCCGGCCATGCGCGAGTTGACGGCGCTAGGGCTGGCCGAACTGTGCGGCATTGATGTCGCCGCCATGCGGCGCGAGACCGAGATATTCGCGCCCGATGGATCGGTCGGCGCCGAAGATCATGCCCGGTTCGCACGCGCCATAGACAATGCCCGCTGCTGGGGGCGGTAAGCCGCCTCGGCAACAGCTGTCACGTCTCCCTTGGCGTAGAGGGACCAGTGGGTGGAATTGAACAGGCGACAAAGGCGACGAAATTTGATAAATTACAAGTCGGCCGGTTGCTGTTTGACGCACGGGTGAAAGTCGCCGGGCGTTCCCATACTGCCAGCCGGATCATGGCGCAGGAGGAGAAGTGCTATGACGGCATTCCATGTCATGGCCGGTGCGAGTGGCGAATTTGCCCGCCCGGAAGTCCGCAAGATTGGTATTGCAGATATAGCCGACGCGTTAAGGCTGGGACTGGAGGACTTTAAAGAAAAGCCGTCCCATTATTTTTTTCTCTGTCTCATGTATCCGATCGCCGGTGTTTTCATGGTGATGTGGAGTGCCGGCGCTAATATGCTGCCGCTGATCTATCCCCTGATGTCGGGTTTTGCACTGATTGGCCCAGTTGCGGCGATCGGCCTCTATGAAATCAGTCGACGGCGCGAACAGGGGTTGGATAGTTCGTGGCGGCACGCGCTGGAGGTTCGTAACTCTCCGGCACTGCCGTCGATCATCGCGGTCGCCGTCATGCTGCTTGCGCTTTTCGCCGTCTGGCTGATTGTTGCGCAGCGCATATACTCCGTGAATTTCGAGGCGACGGCACCGGTTTCGCTCTCCACCTTCCTCTCCGATGTATTGATGACCCCGCAAGGACTCTCTCTCGTCATCTGGGGCAATCTGGCTGGCTGCGTTTTTGCCGCCATCGTGCTGGCGACAACGGTGGTGACGTTTCCTCTGCTGCTTGATCGGGATGTCGGCGCGGTCGCGGCGGTGGATGCAAGCATCCGTGCCACGCTTGCCAACCCGGTTCCGGTGGCGCTGTGGGGCTTGATTGTCGCTGCGCTGCTCGTTCTCGGGACGATCCCGGCATTCATCGGTTTAGCGGTTGTCGTGCCCGTTCTCGGCCATTCTACATGGCACCTTTATCGGAAAATGATCGTCCCCGATTATTCCAGCCGTGTGCCTTGAATTTATCGAGCAAACCTGTCGTGCCGTTCTTGCGGTGATGACGGGTAACCTTCGAAAGCGGCGGTTCGTAAGATCGGCGCAACCACATTCAGGATTGTGGAAGCAGCACGCCAACGGCAAATTCTTCCTCGGTTGCCGTGTGGCCTGCCTGTGTCTTGCGATATTCGCTGGGCGTAAAACCGCGCTCGGTTCGAAGCGTACGGGAAAGGTGGGGTGCGTCGCAAAAGCCGGTGGCAAGCGCGATCTGGGTGATGGGGTCGTGCGTGGTGCGCAGGAGCGAGAGCGCCCGGTCGAGACGGAGCTCCAGATAGACCTTGGATGGCGTGGCCTTCAGATCATTGAGGAAACGCCGCTCGAGGCTGCGGCGGCCAAGGCCGAGGTCGCTTGCCAGTTCCAGCACGGTCTTGGGAATCTCGATATTCTGCTGCATCCGCAGGATCGCTTTTTTGACAAGGGGATCGCTGGCCTTACGTGTGCTCTGCTGGCCGGGCTGGGGTTTCTCACCGCTCAGCGCGCTGTCGATCATCATGATGTTTAGGCTCTTGATGGCGGCGGATTGGCCGACATGGCGCTCGACGAGGAAAGCCGCCAGATGCGCGGCACCATGGCCGCCCGAACAGGTCAGCCGGTCGCGGTCGATGACGAAGATCTGGTCTGAGATCATCCGAACCGTATCGAAACGGTCGAGAAAATCCTGGTGGTGGAACCAGCTTACGCAACAGCGATAGCCATCGAGCAGGCCCGCTTCGTGGAGGATGAAGACGCCGGTGCAGAGGCCGACAATGGGAACGCCTGACGTTGCGCGGTCTTTCAGGAAGCGAAGTGCTTCCGGCGGCAGGGCGCTATGATCGCTGATCAATCCGCCGACAACGACGATGTAGTCGTAGTGACCGGCATCGCTCAGCCGCGTATCCGGCTGCACTTTCACGCCGCAGCTCGACTGCACGCTGCCGAGCGTTGCGGAGAGCACCGACCATTCGCAGAGGATGGGTCGGGAGCGGTCCGCCTCGTCCGCGGCAAGGCGCAGCACGTCGACGAAATTCGCAAAGGCTGACAGCGTGAAGCGGTCGGCAAGCAGGAAGGCGACGCTGAGGCGTTTTTTGGCGGCGTGCGATTTCATGACGCAAATATTCATGCAAACAGACGCGATTGTCCAGCCGGGCGATGGCAAATGATCCTAGCTTTTACGACAACAGATTTTCCAACCGTCGGGTCCGATCATGACGCGTTTTAATGCTTTCAGTCTTTTGAAGAATGCCCTGACGGGCAATAAAAACTGGGAAGAACAATGGCCCGACAGCCAGCCGAAGGCCGAATACGACGTGGTCATCGTCGGTGCCGGCGGCCATGGTCTTGGGGCGGCCTATTATCTGGCCAGCCAGCATGGCATCACCAATGTTGCGGTCATCGACAAGGGCTGGCTTGGCGGCGGCAATACCGGCCGTAACACCACGATCATCCGCTCCAACTATCTCTATGACGAAAGCGCCCGCCTTTACGATCACGCCGTTGATCTATGGGAAAATCTCAGCCAGGAACTGAACTACAACGTCATGTATTCGCGGCGCGGCGTGCTGATGCTGGCCCATAATGTTCACGACGTGCAGAGCTTCAAGCGTCATATCCACTCCAACCGTCTGAACGGCGTCGACAATCGCTGGCTCACGCCTGAAGAATGCAAGGAATATTGCCCGCCCTTGAGCCTTTCGCCTTATGCGCGTTACCCTGTCATGGGGGGCGCATTGCAGGAGCGTGCGGGCACGGCGCGCCACGATGCGGTCGCCTGGGGTTATGCGCGCGGTGCCGCCGCCCGCGGTGTCGATATCATCCAGAATTGCCCGGTCACCGCTATTCGCCGCAACGCCGACGGTTCCGTTGCCGGTGTCGAGACGGCGAGGGGCTTCATCAAGGCAAAGAAGGTCGCAGTCTCCGCCGCCGGCCACACCTCTGTCGTCATGGATACGGCCGGTGTCCGCCTGCCGCTCGAAAGCTATCCGCTGCAGGCGCTGGTATCGGAGCCGATCAAGCCGATTTTCCCCTGTGTTGTCATGTCGAACGCCGTGCACGCCTATATCAGCCAGTCGGACAAGGGCGAACTGGTGATCGGTTCGGGCACGGACCAGTATACGTCCTATTCGCAGCGCGGTGGCCTGCCGCTGATCGAGCATACGATCGCCGCCATCGTCGAAATCTTCCCGATCTTCAACCGCATGCGGATGTTGCGCAAATGGGGCGGCATTGTCGACGTCACGCCGGATCGCTCGGCCATCCTCGGCAAGACCCCTGTCGCTGGTCTTTATGTGAATTGCGGCTGGGGCACCGGCGGGTTCAAGGCCACGCCGGGCGCTGCCCACACTTTCGCCTGGACCATCGCCAAAAACGAACCGCACCCGATCAATGCGCCGTTCACGCTGGAACGCTTCCGATCCGGCCGCCTGATCGACGAGGCCGCCGCCGCCGCCGTGGCGCACTGAGGATAACGACCATGCTTTTGATCCGCTGCCCCTATTGCAACGAAACGTTGCCCGAAGCCGAATTCACCTATGCCGGGCAGGCCCATGTCGTCCGCGCTGCTGATCCCTCGTCGCAGAGCGATGAGCAATGGGAAGAATTCCTGTTCATCCGCGAAAACGTCAAAGGTCCGCATTTCGAGCGCTGGCGGCACCTGCATGGTTGCGGCCGCTTCTTCAACGCCGTGCGCGACACGGTAAGTGACCGTTTCCTCACGACCTATCGTGCGGGTGAGCCGCGCCCTGAACTGTCCTCCCTGACACGCTTGACCGCAAGCTCCGAGGTGTCGAAATGAACTCCTATCGCGTTTCCGGCCGGGGCCGGGTGGATGCTTCCCGTTCGGTCAGCTTTACCTTCGACGGCAAGACCTATCGCGGCGTCAAGGGCGATACCGTCGCCTCCGCGCTTCTCGCCAATGGCGTGCATCTCATGGGCCGCTCGTTCAAATACCACCGCCCGCGTGGCCCGGTGGCGGCGGGTTCCGAGGAGCCGAATGCGCTGATCGGCACCCGCCGCGGCGCCGGCCGGTTCGAGCCCAATACCCGCGCCACGGTGCAGGAAATCTGGAACGGGCTGGAAACCACCTCGCAGAACAAATATCCGAGCCTGAAATTCGATATCGGCGCTGTCAATGACATGGCCTATATGCTGTTTTCGGCCGGGTTCTACTACAAGACGTTCATGTGGCCGAAGAGCTTCTGGAACAAGGTCTATGAGCCCTTCATCCGCGCGGCCGCGGGTCTTGGCGTCTCCCCTAAAGAAGAAGACCCTGACACCTATGCCTCGCGTAACCTGCATTGCGACGTGCTGATCGTCGGTGCGGGTCCTGCCGGCCTCGCAGCCGCGCGCGCGGCGGCGGTGGATGGCCTCAAGGTCGTGCTGGTCGATGAAAATGCCGAAGCCGGCGGCACGCTGCTGTCCGAACCGCAGGCGAAGATCGATGGCAAGCCCGCATGGATCTGGCTGGCGGATGAATTGAAGGCCCTGAAGGATCAGGGCGTCAAGGTGATGACACGCACCACGGCGATTGCCTATTACCACCAGAACATGATCGGCCTTTGCGAAAAGCTGACCGACCATCTCGAAACCGTGCCGAAGGATACGCCGCGCGAACGCCTGTGGCGCGTTCGGGCGCGTCAGGTGGTGCTGGCGCAGGGCGCACTGGAAAAGCCGCTGGTTTTCCACGGCAATGACCGGCCGGGCGTGATGCTCGCGGGTTCCGCCCAGACCTATCTCAACCGCTATGGCGTCAAGGTCGGCAATCGTCCGGTGGTGGTGACGAGCCATGACAGCGCCTGGTATGCCGCTTTCGATCTTCACGGTGCTGGCGCACCTGTTCAGGCCATTGTCGATACCCGCGCCAAGGTGCGCGAGGAGCTGGTAAACGAGGCGCGTGCGCTCGGCATTCCGGTCAAGCTCTCACATACGGTCACGGCGACGTCGGGGCGGTTGCGCGTCAAGTCGGTTCGCGTCAATCCGGTGAATGGTTCCACTGTCGGCGCAGGTCAGGAAATTGCCTGCGATGCCGTGTTGATGTCTGGCGGCTGGACGCCGTCGCTGCATCTCTTTTCCCACACGCAGGGCAAGATCGCCTGGGATGACGAGCGCACGACCTTCCTGCCAGCGCTCACCAATGAGGATTGTGTGATAGCGGGCGCCGGACGCGGGCTCTGGGGCATCGAGGCCGCGCTGAAGGATGGGGCGGAGCGGGGGCGTGAAGTCGTCGCGGCCCTTGGCAAGGCCGCCAATGTTTTCAGCCATGCGGTCGATCATGATCGCATCGGCAGCGGTGTATCGCACACGGAACTACCAAGCGACCGCGATGCCGGCAAGGCCAAGGCCTTTGTCGATTACCAGAACGATGTGACCGCCAAGGACCTGCGGCTTGCCGTGCGCGAGGGCATGCGCTCCATCGAGCATGTCAAACGCTACACCACCAATGGCATGGCCACCGATCAGGGCAAGATGTCCAACATTAACGGCCTCAACATCGCTGCGGAAGCGCTGGGCAAACGCCAGCCGGAAGTTGGGCTCACCACCTTCCGTCCGCCCTATACGCCGACAACCTTTGGTGCCTTCGCCGGTTATCACCGCGGCGCGCATTTCGAAGTGACGCGCAAGACGCAGATCGACAGTTGGGCTGAGGCCCATGGCGCGGTTTACGAGCCGGTCGGGCAATGGCGTCGCGCCTGGTATTTTCCAAAGCCTGGCGAGGATATGGATGCCGCCGTTCGCCGCGAATGCCGGGCGGTGCGCCAGAGTGTGGGCATTTTCGATGCCTCGACGCTGGGCAAGATCGAGGTCGTCGGTCCTGATGCGGTCGAGTTCATGAACCGCATGTATACCAATCCCTGGACAAAGCTTGCCGCCGGTCGCTGCCGTTATGGCCTGCTGCTCGGCGATGACGGCTTCATCCGTGATGATGGCGTTATCGGCCGCATGACCGAAGACCGTTTCCACGTCACCACCACGACTGGCGGTGCCGCCCGGGTGCTGAACATGATGGAGGATTACCTACAGACGGAATGGCCCGATCTGAATGTCTGGCTGACATCGACCACGGAGCAATGGTCCACCATCGCTCTCAACGGCCCGAATGCGGCAAAGCTGCTCGCGCCGCTGGTGGAAGGTGTCGAGCTGACCGAAGAGGCCTTCCCGCATATGTCCTGCGTGGAATGCACCGTTGCCGGCATGCCGGCGCGGCTATTCCGCGTCAGCTTCACCGGCGAGATCGGCTTCGAGGTCAATGTGCCGGCACCGCTCGGTCGCAAGCTCTGGGAAATCCTGTGGGAGGCCGGTCAGCAATATGAGATCACGCCTTATGGTACCGAGACCATGCATGTGCTGCGCGCGGAAAAGGGCTACATCATCGTTGGCCAGGATACTGACGGCACGGTGACGCCCTATGATGCGGCGATGGGCTGGGCCGTTGGCAAAAACAAGCCCGATTTCGTCGGCAAGCGCGGTCTCGCGCGACCCGATCTCGTCGCCAAGGGCCGCCGCCATCTCGTCGGTCTACTGACGGAAGACCGTTCGAAGCTGGAAGAGGGCGCGCAGATCGTCTTCGACCCGAAACAGCCGATCCCGATGAAGATGGTTGGCCACGTAACGTCATCCTACCATTCGGATGCCGTTGGCCAGCCGATCGCGCTGGCTCTCGTGGAAGGCGGCCATGAGCGGATGGGCGAGACCGTCTACATTCCCATGCTGGACCGCACCATTGCCGCAAAAATCACCGGGATGGTCTTTGTCGATCCCGAAAACACCCGCCTTAAAATCTGACCCGGAGCCGACAATGAACATGCGCGTTTCCTCCTCCGTTTCCGGCGTGCTTGCCGAAAGCAAAGCGGCACGGGTCAGCATCTCGGCCGCACAAGCCCGGTTTTCGTTGCGTGCGCGCGGCGATCTGGCGCCGCTCAACGCTGCCCTCGGCCTCGACTTGCCCGACCGGATCGGCGCCCGCGCCGCTTCCGGTGAGATTGAAGTTCTGCGCCTTGGTCCCGACGAGTGGACCGTCGTTGCACCGACGGCCGAAATCAACAGGCTGATCGCGGCCTGCGCAGACGTTTATGCCGACCTTCCGCACAGTCTTGTCGACATTTCCGGCCGTGAAGTGACGATGTTGATCGAAGGTCCGCGGGCTGCTGAGTTGCTGACATTGGGCTGCGCCCGCGACATCGACACCATTGCCGTTGGCGAGGGACGCCGGACGATGTTCGACGGCGTGACCGTGGTGCTTTGGCGAGACGCTGAAAACCGGTTCCGCATGGATGTCTGGAACAGTTTCGCGTCGCATCTCGGCCATCTGCTTGAAACCGGCTGCAGGGAGCTCGCCGCCGAAACCGCCTGAACGCGTTGCAGTTTCAGAACCGTCCAGGAGCTGATCCACCAAGGGGAGCAGGATTTGACCACCTATGTCATGAAAGTCTCGTGCCCGGCGCGCAGCGGCATCGTTGCGGCCGTATCCGGATATCTCGCGCGGTCCGGCTGCAATATCAATGACAGCTCGCAATTCACCGATCAGGAAACCGGCCGTTTTTTCATGCGGTTGAGCTTCGTTTCGGAGCAGGGGCTGGAGCGGGACGCTCTCGCCGAGGGTTTTGGTCCGGTCGCCGTCGACTTCGACATGCAATACGACATCCACGACCTTTCCCGCAAAACCAGAGTGGTGATCATGGTGTCGCGCTTCGGTCATTGTCTCAACGATCTGCTTTATCGCTCCCGCATCGGCGCATTGCCGGTGAAGATCGTCGCGGTGATATCCAATCATCTCGATTATCAGAAGCAGGTCGTGAACGACGACATTCCGTTTCATCATATCCGCGTCACGCCTGAGACAAAACCGGAAGCCGAAGCGGAAATCCTGCAGGTGGTGCAGGATACTGGCGCGGAACTCGTCGTTCTCGCCCGTTACATGCAGGTTCTGTCGGACCGGCTGTGCCAGGAAATGTCGGGCCGCATCATCAACATCCACCATTCCTTCCTGCCATCATTCAAGGGCGCAAATCCCTACAAGCAGGCCTATGAGCGCGGGGTACGGCTGATTGGAGCAACCGCCCACTACGTCACCGCCGATCTCGATGAAGGGCCGATCATCGAGCAGGACACGATCAGGGTAACCCATGCACAGAGCGCGATGGATTATGTGTCACTCGGCCGCGACGTGGAGAGCCAGGTGTTGGCGCGCGCGATACATGCCCATATCCACCACCGGGTTTTCCTGAATGGCAACAGGACCGTGGTTTTCCCCGCCTCGCCGGGAGAATATGTCTCGGAGCGGATGGGCTGAGCGCGGCGCTGCCGTAGCCCCGGCTCCGCCATCCCCTTGAACAGGCGCGGGCTGCTGAACGGCAGCCGCCCTCGTCCGGTGCCGGGTCAACCGTCATACTCATCGTCGGTGACCTGTTCCAGCCAGTCCACCACCTTGCCGTCCTTGACCTCCTGAAGCGCGATATGGGTCATGGCCACATCAGGTGCGGCCCCGTGCCAGTGCCTCTCGCCCGGTGCGAACCAGACGATATCACCGGGGCGGATTTCCTCCACCGGGCCACCGTCACGCTGCGCCCGGCCGAGACCGGAAACCACGATCAGCGTCTGACCGAGGGGATGGGTGTGCCATGCCGTTCGCGCCCCGGGTTCAAATGTAACCTGAGCGCCCTGCACCCGCTCTGCATCGAAGGGGTTGAAGAGCGGATCGATGCGGACCGTGCCCGTAAACCAGGCCGCGGGGCCTTTTGCCGATGCCCGTGTTCCTGCGCGCAATATTTCCATGGTCATTCTCCTGACTGATGTTCCAGGCCGGTGGGAAGCGCGGGGCCTGCCGTCGCCCACAGGGCGGGGTCATCGCTTTCCGCATTCTGTGAAGCCCTGCCTCCGGTCTCCGCCACGCGCTTCATTCTCGCGCGTTTCCGAGAGTTGCGCCGGCCGCTTCCGCGACCTTTTCAGACCGCTCGACAAAAATCAATCTCGGGATTGACTCGCTTATGAAAACGGTTACATTCGCTGATGTAAACGGTTTCATAGTCGATATCCGTTGCTTGGAGGAGCAAGTTTTCATGTTTAGACATTTGTTGGCTGCTGCCGCGATGGTGCTGGCGGCGGGCACGTCCGTGCACGCGCAGGAACAGAGTTTCAAGATCGGTCTTTCCAATTCTTTCGTCGGCAGCGAATGGCGCACGCAAATGATCGAGGAAGCTCAGGCTGCCGCGAAGGCGTGGGGCGAAAAGGGCGTCAAGGTCGAGGTTGTCGTCCAGAGCGGCAATGTCGACGTGCAGGGGCAGATCGGTCATATCCGAAATTTCATGAACCAGGGCGTTGATGCGATCCTCATCAATCCCGGCAGCCCGACCGCCTTCGATCCAATCTTCGCGCAGGCCAAGGCGCGCAACATCCTCGTCATCGCAACCGACGCCGAAGTGTCCTCCAAGGATGCGATTTATGTCGGTATCGACCAGAAGGCATGGGCCGCGCAGTCGGCGCAATGGCTGGCGGATGCGCTGAAGGGCAAGGGAAGCGTCGTCGCCATCAACGGTATCGCGGGCAATCCGGCAAACGAAGCTCGCGTCGCCGGTTATCGCGAAGTATTCAAGAAATATCCTGACATCAAGGTGCTGAACGAAGCCAATGCGAGCTGGGATCAGGCGCAGGGGCAGCAGGCCATGCAGAACCTGCTTGCCACTTATCCCGACATCAGCGGTGTCTGGGTGCAGGACGGCATGGCCGACGGCGCGTGGCGCGCCATCGAAGCCGCCGGCAAGACCAAGGACATTGCTGCGACCGGTGAAATCCGCAAGGACTTCATGACCCGCTGGGAAAAGGAAAAATTCAACTCCGGCGCCTCGGTCAATCCGCCCGGCGTGATGGCCAGTGCGCTCAATGTCGCTGTCCTGAAGCTTCAGGGCAAGGAATTCAAGGACGGTATCTTTGGCGGCACCTATGGCAACGCCATCTATATTCCGATCCCCTTCGTCAGCAACGAAAACCTTGCTGACAATATCAAGGCTGCAGAAGGCAAGCCCGGTTACTGGTCCGTCACGGCGACCGTGACGCCGGAACAGGCCGGCGAGTTCTTTAAATAAGAACCGTCCCGGGCCGGCGGAAGCGCCGGCCCGAACCGGAATTTCGAGTGCGGACCGCGCGTTGGCTGGCCGCCTGTGACAAGCATTATTCGGGGACATGCGATGGCGAACGCTTTGGAAGCGGCCGGCATAACGAAGAATTTTGGCGCCGTGCGTGCGCTTTCCGACGGCAGGCTGACTGTCGGTCGCGGTGAAATTCACGCGCTTCTGGGCGCCAATGGCTGCGGCAAGAGCACGCTCTGCAAAATCGTTGCGGGCGCGGTGGCGCCGACGAGCGGCACGATCAAATTCAAGGGCGAAGATGTGCGCTTCAAGAGCCCGCGTGACGCCGAAGACGCCGGTATTGCGCTGTTTTACCAGGAACTCAGCCTTGTTCCGCAGCTTTCGGTTGCCGATAACATCTTTCTCGGCCGGGAGCCGAAATGTGGCATTTTTGTTGACCGTAAGGTGCTGAAAGCCGAGGCGGCAAGGCTGATCGCCCTGTTTGACGGCGTGGCCGGCGAAGGACTGGAGCCGGATGCGATCGTTGGCACTCTGCCGCCCGATCAGCGCCAGCTCGTCGAAATCCTCAAGGTCTTTGCCCAGAATGCCAGCCTCATGATTATGGATGAGGCTACGGCAGCGCTCGATGGTCGCCAGTCCCAGCGCTTTTTTGAGATACTCCGGGCCAAGAAGGCGGATGGTGTCTCGACCATCATGATTTCCCACCGTCTCGACGAGGTTTTTGCCGTCTGCGACCGCATTACCGTGATGCGAAACGGCGCAACGATTTCGGAGCTCGATACGGCGGCAACCACGCGTGAAGCTGTGGTGCACGATATGGTCGGCGATGTCCGCGCAGCACCTGCCCGCCAGCAGGGACGCGCTGCCGCAACTCCCAGCCTCAAGGTGACGGATGTTACAGGCGAAGGCTTGCGCGGTGTCAGTCTTGAAGCCTATCCGGGTGAAATCGTCGGTCTGGCCGGCCTGCAGGGGCAGGGACAGTCGGCGCTTTTGAAGGGGCTGTTCGGCGCGACGCCCTTTGCGACGGGCCAGACATGGTTCGATGGCCGTGAAATTACCATCGGCAAGCCATCGCACGCGGTTCACAACGGTTTTGCCTATGTCTCGGGCGACCGCGGGCGTGACGCTTCCCTTCAGGGCCGGTCGATCTTTGAAAATCTCGTCGCGGCCCTGATGGTGCGCGAAAAGATGCGGCTGGTCCGGCCCGCCACGCTGAAGCCGCGGGTGCAAAAGGTCGCGGATGATATGAAGACGAAGTTTGCCGGCCTGGATATGGCGATCGGCACGCTTTCGGGCGGCAATCAGCAGAAGATATTCATTTCCCGCTGGCTTGCCACGGCACCGAAACTGCTGCTGCTCGACGATCCGACCAAGGGCATCGATCTCGGCGCGAAGGCCGACCTCTTTGCGCTGATGCGGCAGCAGGCCGATGCCGGCGCGACCATTCTTCTCTACTCCTCGGAAGATGCGGAAATCCTCGAATATGCCGACCGCATTCTTGTGTTCAACGGTGGACGCATTTCTGCGGAACTGACCGGAGCCGACATGACATCTGTAAACATGACCCGCGCCGCTTATGGAGATGCCGCATGAGCGTCTCCGGTTTCCTGCGCAGGCAGCCATGGGTCATCACCCTCGTCGTTCTTGCCGTTCTCGTCGCCGTGAATACGTTTCTGCAACCGTCCTTCGTTCAGCCCTCGGTGCTGCAATCGAACCTGACGACGTTCCTGCCGCTGATCCTGGTCGCCATCGGCCAGACCTATGTCATTCTGGCGGGCGATATAGATTTGTCGGTTGGCAGCATCGTGGCGCTCGCCAATGTCGTCACCGTCAGCGTCATTGCTGCTCTTGGCGGCACGACTGGCGCTGTCGTCGCCGGCATGGCAGCGGGTGTAACCGTTGGGCTACTCTGCGGCCTGGTCAACGGCCTCTTCATTTCGGGCCTGCGTTTCCAGCCGATCGTGACCACCTTCGCGACAGGCATCATCTTTGCCGGGATGGCGATCTGGGTTCTGCCGCAGGCGGGCCTGCCGGTGCCGGAGGCCTATTGGCAGACCTATTCCGGCAGCTTCTTCGGCCTGCCCTTCGTGCTTTGGGTGCTGATTGCCGGCATCGCCTTCACGCTTATCGTGTCGCGTATTCCTTTTCACACGCATCTGCTTGCGGTGGGTGGCAATCGCACCGGCGCCTTCCAGACGGGGCTACGCCTCTCCGGCATCCGTATCGGCGCTTACATGATCTCTGGTCTTTTCTCCGCGCTGGCGGCGCTCTGCCTGACGGGTGAGACGGCCTCGGGCGATCCGCTTCTCGGCGCAAGTCTGGCGCTATCTTCCATCTCTGCGGTGGTCTTGGGCGGTACGGCGCTTTCCGGCGGCTTCGGCAGTTCGACCGGGTCGATCGCGGGCGCGCTGGTGCTGGGCATGATCGGCAATGTGATCTTCTTTGCGGGCCTGCCCTTCGAGTACCAGACACTGGTGCAGGGTCTGATCGTGCTGACGGCTCTGGCCGGTGGCGTTCTGGTGACGAGGCGTTGATATGACCAATCCCGGCTTGCAACTCAAAACCCTTCTCACCGATCCCCTGACCATCGCCATTGGCGCATCGGCTTTCCTGCTGCTTGTCGGCGAATTGTTGTCGCCCGGCTTCGCACAGGGATCGCAGATCGTGCGGCTGCTGACGATTGCCGCCATTCTCGGTATCGTCGCGGCGGGCCAGAATCTCGTTATCCTCGGCGGACGCGAAGGCATCGACCTTTCCGTCGGCGCGATGATCTCGCTCGGCGCGGTGCTTGCCGGCAATATGATGAACGGGCAGAATGCCGGTATTCCCCTTGCCATTCTGGTTGCGGGCGGCATTCCGTTCCTGATCGGCCTCATCAACGGTCTCGGCATCACCTTCGTGCGCATTCCGCCGCTGGTAATGACGCTTGGCATGACGGCGGTCATCCAGGGCGGGCTGGTGGTTTATTCGCAGGGCGTTCCGTCAGGTGCGGCGGCACCGCTGCTCGCAGGTTTCATCAACCGCCCCCTCATCTTCGGTATTCCCGGTGTACTCTTCGTCTGGCTGGGCATCGCCGCGATCATGCTCTTCGTCCTGCGCCGCACGGCTTTCGGCTTCGCCATTTACGCCATCGGCTCCAACGAGCGGGCGGCGACGCTGGTAGGTCTTCCTGTTCCGCTGATCCGCACGCTGCTTTATGGCCTTTCCGGCCTGTTCGCTGGCCTGACCGGGGTTTGCGTCATCGGCTATACCGGCACGTCCTTCATCTCTGTCGGCGACCAGTATGTGCTTCCGTCGATCATCGCAGTGGTCATTGGCGGCACCTCGCTGGCCGGCGGGGCTGGCGGATATGTCGGAACCATGGCCGGCGCAGTTGCGCTCACCATTCTGCAAAGCGTACTGATAACGCTCAACCTCGATGTATGGGCACGGCAGATCATATTCGGTGTCACGTTGCTAGCGCTGATGCTGCTTTATGGCCGCCAAAAGCAGTTGCGTGTGTGACAGATGAGCAAAGACCACAGTTCGAATATCAGGGAAGTTGCAGCTCTCGCGGGTGTCTCCATCGCGACAGTATCGCGCGCGCTGCAGCAACCCGACAAGGTTCGCCCGGAAACCCGCAAGAAGGTTTTCGATGCCGTTCGGCAGGCGAACTTCGTTCCCAATGCGCAGGCGGCCAGTTTCCGCCGCCAATCCAACAACACCGTCATCCTTCTCGTTCGCGATATCGGCAACCCCTTCTATCTCGAAATCTACAAGGGTGTTGAGGAAGCGGCGGGCGAAGCGGGCTTCAAGGTGCTTATGGGCGATGCCCGCAATGACGAGCACCGTGTGGCGACCCACATCGATATGGTACGGCAGAAACATGCCGACGGCCTCATCCTGATGACCGGGCAGTTCCCGTCCGAGCTTCTCGATCAGGGCGATGCGCTGCCGCCGATCGTCATCGCGTCGGAGACGGTGCCCGGCCTCGCATTGCCGACCGTCAAGGTGGACAACCGCGCCGCATCGATGAACGCCGTGCGTCACCTCATGGAAGCGGGACATGAAAGGATCGTGCATCTGGCCGGTCCCGTACCGGAAAGTCTGGCGCAGGAACGTTTCGACGGTTACCGCGCGGCACTTGCGGAGGCCGGCATAGCTTATGCCGACGAACTGGTGGTGACGGGTGATTACAGCATTGAGGCCGGCCGGCAGGCGATTGCGGGTCTTCTCGAAGGCGGCATTGTCTTTACCGCGATCTTCGCATCGAGCGACCAGATGGCGATTGGCGCGATCAGCGAGTTGCGGGGCAGGGGTCTGTCGGTCCCGGGTGACGTCTCCGTCATCGGCTTCGACGATATCATCTTCGCCAATGCCTTTGAGCCGCCGCTGACGACGGTGCGTCAGCCCCGGCAGGAAATGGGCCGAAGGGCCATGGCGCTGATGGTGGACAGGCTGAATGGCAAACGCACCGCCGAGACCATCGTGCTGGATACCGAACTGGTGGTGCGCGGCTCGGTCGCGCCGTGCCGACCGCCGCACCGGTAGCGGCCAGACTGTGAATGCAAGGAGTGTAAGGACATGAAGACGATCAAAGGCCCGGCGATTTTCCTCGCGCAATTTGCCGGAAACGAGGCCCCTTTCGATACGCTCGACAATCTCGGCCAATGGGCGGCTTCGCTCGGCTACAAGGGCATCCAGGTGCCGACCGACCCCAAGCTCTTCGATCTGGAAAAGGCTGCGAAATCCAAGGACTATTGCGACGAGATCAAGGGCCGTCTGGCCGAGATCGGTGTCGAGATCACCGAGCTTTCGACGCATATTCAGGGCCAGCTCGTTGCCGTTCATCCCGCCTATGACGAGATGTTCGACGGTTTCGCTCCGGCCGAACGGCGCGGAAAGCCGCAGGCGCGGCAGGAATGGGCGGTCAATCAGCTGAAATGCGCAGCGAAGGCGTCGCGGCATCTCGGCCTCAAGAGCCATGCGACCTTCTCCGGCGCGCTCGCCTGGCCGTTCGTTTATCCGTGGCCGCAGCGCCCGGCGGGCCTTGTCGAAATGGCCTTTGCCGAGCTCGGCAAGCGCTGGACACCCATTCTCGATGCCTTCGAGGAAAATGGCGTGGATCTCTGCTACGAGCTGCATCCGGGTGAGGACCTGCATGACGGCGTCACCTTCGAGCGATTTCTCGAAGCCACCGGCGACCACGCGCGCGCCAACATCCTCTACGATCCCTCGCATTTCGTGCTGCAGGCGATGGATTATCTCGGCTTCATCGATATCTACCACGAGCGTATCCGCGCCTTCCACGTCAAGGATGCCGAGTTCAATCCAACCGGCCGTTCCGGCGTTTATGGCGGGTATCAAAGCTGGGTCGATCGGCCGGGCCGTTTCCGTTCGCTGGGCGACGGGCATGTCGATTTCGGCGCGGTTTTCTCGAAGCTCACCCAATATGATTTCGATGGCTGGGCGGTGCTGGAATGGGAATGTGCGCTGAAGCACCCGGAAGACGGCGCGCGCGAAGGCGTCGCCTTCATTGAAAACCACATTATCCGTGTGACCGAGCGGGCCTTCGACGATTTCGCCAAGAGCGGCGTCGATGATGCCGCCAATCGTCGCCTTCTCGGCCTCTGAAAGGGATAGCCATGTCTTCCACACCAAAAAAATTCGACAGCCGCCGTATCCGTCTCGGAATGGTCGGCGGCGGTCAGGGCGCCTTTATCGGTGCGGTGCACCGCATCGCGGCCCGGCTGGATGACCGTTACGAGCTCGTGGCCGGAGCGCTTTCCTCCGATCCCGCGCGTGCGGCCGCTTCGGCAACCCTGCTCGGCATCGCGCCGGAGCGTTCCTATGCCTCATTCGAGGAGATGGCCGCGGCAGAGGCCGGTCGAGACGACGGTATCGAGGCAGTCGCCATCGTGACGCCCAATCACCTCCATTTTGCGCCCTCAAAGGCCTTTCTCGAGGCCGGTATTCACGTCATCTGCGACAAGCCTGTGACCGCGACACTTGAGGAAGCAAAGGCGCTGGCCGAGATCGTCAGGGCGTCGGACAGCCTGTTTGTCCTGACGCATAATTACACCGGCTACGCCATGCTGCGGCAGATGCGGCAGATGGTGGCTGACGGAGCCATTGGCAAGCTGCGCCACGTTCAGGCCGAATATGCCCAGGACTGGCTGACCGAGGCGGTTGAGAAGACCGGTGCGAAGGGGGCGGAATGGCGCACCGATCCCAGCCGCTCCGGCGCGGGCGGCGCCATCGGCGATATCGGCACCCACGCCTTCAACGCCGCCGCCTTTGTTACCGGTGAAATCCCGAAGAGTCTTTATGCCGACCTGACCTCTTTCGTGCCGGGCCGGCAGCTGGATGACAGCGCCAATATTCTTTTGCGTTACGAAAGCGGCGCCAAGGGCATGCTTTGGGCAAGCCAGATCGCAGTCGGCAATGAAAACGCGCTGTCGCTGCGGGTCTACGGCGAAAAGGGCGGGCTTGAATGGCACCACCGCGTGCCGGATGAGCTGTGGTTCACCCCTTACGGGGAGCCGAAGCGGCTCATAACCCGCAACGGCGCAGGCGCAGGAGCCGCGGCCAACCGTGTCAGCCGCGTGCCATCGGGGCACCCGGAAGGATATCTCGAGGGTTTTGCGACGATCTACCGCGAAGCCGCAGATGCAATCATTGCCAAAAGGGAGGGAAAAGCAGCCGCCGGGGAGGTGATTTACCCCGGCATGGAGGACGGCCTTGCGGGTCTCGCATTCATCGATGCCGCCGTTCGTTCCAGCCAGACCTCGACCTGGATCAATATCGATATCTAGGTCGCAGCCTATCGGAGGAGACGACACAGGGCGCCGAAGGTGATGCCCAGCAAAGGTACACGTGTCGTCACATTGATCAAACGGAAAGGGAGTTACGCGTTTGAAAACGTTCAAGTCAAAATTCGCAGGCATGGCAGTCGTCGCAGCATTGGCAGCCAGTTTCGCAAATCCGGTTTTTGCCGATGACAGCAAGACCCTGCCGATTGCCGCGCAGATGTATACGCTGCGCAATTCCGGAACGCTGGAGGAGCAGCTGACGATCCTCAACCGCGCGGGCGTTTCCGCGGTGGAAACGGTGGACATGCAGAAGGTCAGCGCCAGCGAATTGAACACGCTTCTCGAAAAGCACAAGATCAAGGTCATTTCCTCGCATGTGCCGATCGACAAGCTGCGCGGCAACCTCGACGAGGTCATCACCGAACAGAAGGCTGTCGGCAACCCTGTCGTGACCGTACCTTTCCTGAAGCCGGAAGACCGACCAAAGGACGCCGCTGGCTGGACCGCCTTCGGCAAGGAACTGGGCGGCTATGCGGACAAGCTGTCCGCTGCGGGCCTTTCCATGGCCTATCACAACCACGACTTTGAAATGGCAAAGTTCGACGGCAAGACGGCGCTGGAACTGTTGCTCGACGCCGCCGGCCCGAAACTGCAGGCCGAAGTCGACGTCGCCTGGGTGGCGCGCAGCGGCAATGATCCCGCAGAATTCCTCGGTACCTTGAAGGGCAAGGTTTTTGCCATCCACGCCAAGGACAATGCACCGACGGGCACGGCGGAAAACGAACGCGGCTTCGCCATACTCGGCACCGGCACGCTTGACTGGAAGACGATCCTGCCGGCGGCCAAACATGCCGGCGCAAAATGGTTCATCCTCGAGCACGACCTTCCGCTCGATGCCGAAGCGGTCGTAACCAAGGGCAACGCGTTCCTCAACGAACACCTGCCGACCATTCAGTAAACACTGCCAGTAAAACCAGAACCGCTCCCCGGCGGCCGGTTTCGGCGGGGAGCATGAGGTTCGACAGACGCATGTCCATTTTCCGCCGCGCCGCGACGGGAAGCGCTTTGCCCTGTCGTTTTTTCCAAGCTCACATCGGAGGAGTTATCATGGCAAACAATCATTATGATGCGATTGTTGTCGGCTCGGGCATCAGTGGAGGCTGGGCCGCAAAGGAACTCACGCAGAAGGGCCTGAAGGTTCTGATGCTGGAGCGTGGCCGCAATATCGAACACGTCACCGACTATCAGAATGCCGACAAGGAAGCCTGGGACTACCCCCATCGCAACCGCGCCACGCAGGAAATGAAGGCGAAATATCCCGTTCTCAGCCGCGATTATCTGCTGGAAGAGGCGACGCTTGGCATGTGGGCCGATGAGCAGGAAACGCCCTATGTCGAGGAAAAGCGGTTCGACTGGTTCCGCGGTTATCATGTCGGCGGCCGCTCGCTGCTGTGGGGACGCCAGACCTATCGCTGGTCGCAGACCGATTTCGAGGCCAATTCGAAAGAAGGCATCGCCGTTGACTGGCCGATCCGTTATGAGGACGTGTCCCCCTGGTATGACTACGTCGAGCGCTTCGCCGGCATTTCAGGCAGCCGCGAGGGGCTGGACATCCTTCCTGACGGGGAATTCCTGCCGCCCATTCCTCTCAATTTCGTAGAGCAGGATGTCGCAAGCCGGCTGAAGAAGGCGTTCAAGGGCACGCGCCACCTCATCAATTCGCGCTGCGCCAACATCACCCAGGAACTTCCCGATCAGGAACGCACGCGCTGTCAGTTCCGCAACAAATGCAGGCTGGGCTGTCCCTTCGGCGGCTATTTCAGTACGCAGGCATCCACCCTGCCGGCAGCGGTCGCTACGGGAAATCTCACGCTTCGTCCCTTCTCCATCGTCAAGGAAATCCTTTATGACAAGGACAAGAAGAAGGCACGCGGTGTCGAGATCATCGATGCCGAGACAAACCTGACCTATGAATATACCGCCGACATCATCTTCCTGAACGCATCGACGCTGAACTCGACCTGGGTGCTGATGAACTCGGCCACCGATGTCTGGGAAGGCGGGCTTGGCAGCAGCTCCGGCGAACTCGGCCATAATGTTATGGATCACCATTTCCGCATGGGCGCCACCGGCCAGGTGGAAGGTTTCGAGGACTTCTATTTCAAGGGCCGCCGTCCGGCGGGCTTCTACATTCCGCGGTTCCGCAATACCGGTGACGATAAGCGCAAATATCTGCGCGGTTTCGGTTATCAGGGCTCCGCCAGCCGGTCGCGCTGGGAGCGGGAGATCGCGGAACTGAATATCGGCGCCGATTACAAGGAAGCGCTGACCGAGCCGGGTGGCTGGACCATCGGCATGACCGCCTTCGGTGAAATGCTGCCCTATCATGAGAACCGCGTGAAGCTGGATCATGAGAAGAAGGACAAGTGGGGCCTGCCGGTCCTTTCCATGAATGTCGAGATGAAGCAGAACGAACTCGACATGCGCGAAGACATGGTCAATGACGCCGTCGAGATGTTCGAGGCGGTCGGCATCAAGAACGTCAAGCCCAGTCGTGGCAGCTATGCGCCGGGCATGGGCATTCACGAAATGGGAACGGCCCGCATGGGACGCGACCCGAAAACCTCTGTCCTTAACGGCAACAACCAGGTCTGGGATGCGCAGAACGTCTTCGTCACCGATGGCGCCTGCATGACTTCGGCCTCCTGCGTCAACCCGTCCTTGACCTATATGGCGCTGACCGCGCGTGCGGCCGATTTCGCCGTTTCCGAACTGAAGAAGGGGAACCTGTGATGAACAGACGCGAACTGCTGAAACTCATAGCCGTTGCGACCGGCCTGCCGCTGATCGGTGCGGATATCCTGACAGCCGCCGAAAACGCTGCCAGGCCCGCCGGGGGTGCCCATGTCTTTACGCCCGAGGAAATCCGCTTTCTGGACGAGGTGGCGGAAACCATCATTCCGCGGACCTCCACGCCGGGCGCGAAGGACGCGGAAGTCGGTGCATTCATGGCCGTCTATGCGGCCGATTGCTACACTGACGAACAGCGGACACTCTTCCTTTCGGCCATTTCCGACATCGAGAAACGCAGTCAGGCCGAACACGGGAAGGCCTTTGTGGATTTGACCGTCGAACAGCGCCAGGCGCTGCTTTCTGTGCTGGACAAACAGGCCAAAGCGGAACAGTCGCCGGCAAAACCGCATGCTTTCACGCTGGTCAAGCAGCTGACACTGCTTGGTTTCTTCACCTCGAAGATCGGCGCCACGGAAGTTCTCGTCTATGACGAGATTCCCGGTGGCTTCGAGGATCGCGTTCCCTACAAGAAGGGCACGCCTGCCTGGGGCACGACCTGAAGAAAATCGCCGACCCGTCTGCTTCCGTGGACGGGTCGTACTCAAGCGGCAAGACAAGGATGACACGATGCGCAAAATAACAATCATCGCGGCGGCAATGTTTGCCGCAAGCGCCATTCCTGCTTTTTCGGAGGGCGATGTTGCCAAGGGCGAGGCCGTCTTCAAGCGGTGTTCCGCCTGTCACGCCATCGGTGAGGGCGCTAAAAACAGGGTCGGCCCGCAGCTTAACGGGATTATCGGCCGCGCGGCGGGCGGCGTGCCGGACTATACTTACTCGGCAGCGATGAAAAAAGCGGGCGAGGAAGGCCTCGTCTGGACGCCGGAAGAATTGCGGGCATTCCTGAGCGCGCCCAAAAAGAAAATCCCTGGCAACAAGATGGCGCTGGCCGGCATCAGCAAGCCGGAAGATCTGGACAATCTCATTGCCTATATTGAAAGCGCGGCTTCGAAACCTGCAGAGTGATGGCGGCGGAGGCGGGGGAGGATAGGCTGATCCTCCTTCCGGCTGCTGCCGGGAGAGGACGGCCAATGTCATAGAACCCGCCCCGCTTCCTCGATGAATCTTCGCACCAGCGGCAGATGTCGTCTTTCGGCAAGGCAGATCGCATATTCATCGATGAGTTCGGTGGCATCGCAGAGCGGCACGAAGGAAAGGCGCGCGTCGTGACCGAATTCCAGATCGGCCACCACGCCGCATCCCACACCGTTGGCGATGGCTTCTCGCACGCCCTCGCGGGAGGAGATTTCTATGACGGGCTGGATGGAGATACCGTGATCGGCAAGGTTCTTTTCGAAGATTTCGCGGGTGCGCGATCCCCGTTCTCGCATGACGAAGGACAGGCCTTCAAGCTCTGCCACGAAGACGCTCTCCCGCGCCGCCAGCGTGTGAAAGACGGGCACGCACAGGCCAAGCCGCATGCTGAGGAATTTGACGCCATAGAGGCGCGGATCATCAGGTGCACGGGCGGTAATGGCGACATCGGCGCGATAATCGATGATCTGTTCCATCACCCGCGCGGAATTGTCCACCGAGAGCGAAAAGGTTAGCTGCGGCCGCTCGGCCTTCAGGCGCGAAAGAATAGGCAGCGGCAGCACGGGACCATCCGCTGCAACGCGCAGATGCCCGCCCGCAGAACCCGTATCGCCGCGCAGGAAGGCCTTGGCCTCGTTTTCGGCCTGAAACAGGCGCGCGGTGATTTCGAACAGGCGTTCGCCCTGCGGGCTGAGGCTCACCCCCCGCGGTTTTCTTTCCAGAAGGTTCACACCGCTGATCGCCTCCAGCTCGCGCACATGGGCTGAAAGGGTGGATTGGCTGATCGCCATGTCCCGCGCGGCCTGAGAAAAACCGCCCGATTGCGCGACGATGTGAAAGGCCTTCAGCTGGGTGGTCGACATGAGATCCTGTTCTGCCGGCGCTAGCGCCGTGTGCGCCTTCCTTCTGCCGTGCGATTATCGGCGAAAACGCTGACAACACCATGACGCCCGCGGGAAGGCTTCGTTTACCCTGTGGCGTAACCGATGGCGGCCATGGGAAATCGCTATGGCGCGTTTACACTTTGTTAGGAATTCGTCATCCGGGCGTTAGCCCCTGCCTCTAATCGTGCCGCCATGGCCTCGGCCAATCCGTTTCACGCAAAAAGGCCCAAGAGATGACGACTTCGCAAAACTCGATCGCCAACCCCATCGAAACCTCTTCCGATTGGCTGCTGAAGATCCCGGACCTCTCGCAGCAGCAGAGCATTCTCGTTTCGCCTGGTGTCACCGGCACGGTAACGTCCTACAGCCTGGTATATGACGTCTATTTCCCTTCGGGCGGCTCCACCGAATGGATACCTTTCCTTCAGACGGATCTTACCAACAGCAACGACGGTGACATTTTTGGCTCTGCAAGCAGTGCCAGCTACGGTATCGGCATCGGCGGTAATTATCGCGGCACGGCCAAACTGGATGCCTGGAACCGTATTGGTGTCACGATCGAAAAGAATTCGAACGGCACCGTTTCGATGAATAAATACGTCAATGGCGACTATATCGCGACCCAGCAGATATCGTCCAACCCGGGACGCTTCGCCATCGACCTGTCCAAAGGCTTCCTGATCTTCTCGGATGAGGATGGCGAAACATCTCCCGGCTATCTCAGCAATTTCCTCTTTCTCCAGAAAGTGCTGACGAAGGCCGAAATGTCCTATCTGGGCGCAGCAAAAGCATCGGGTATTCTGCCGGATGCAATGAAGCAGGCGGCAGAGCAGACAGGCGCTCTCGAAGTCCGTTTCTCGGAAGGCTCGGCCGCACCCGCAATCGGCACGGGAACGATTACCGCAAAGGGCACCACGCTCGAATTCACGACGCCTGCAAAGGCTAACGTCCTGGGAATTGGCGAGACGGCCCCTGTCGATCCGTCGGCCGTGGCAAAAACCGCCATGATCAAGGACATGATGGTGACGCCCGACGCGGCAAACGTGACGATCGATCTGTCGAAGTACTTCTCCGGCGAAAAGCTTACCTTCACCGTGCAGAACAGCGAAAACAAGGTCGTGAATGCGGTCCTTGCGGAAGGCAACAAGCTGACGCTTGACTTTGCCGAACTCGGCCACTCCGACATTCGTGTGACCGCGACGGACGCTGCCGGCAAAAGCATGGCCGACGACTTTCGTGTGCGTGTGGCCGGCCCGAACGCCTATACGATCGCCGTTTTTCCGGACACGCAGGACTATACCTCGAACGATGGCATCAAGCATCTCTTCGGCGACATGACGCAGTGGCTGGTCGATAACCGCCAGAGCCACAACATCGTCTTCATGAGCCATGTGGGCGATATCACCCAGAACAACCAGTCGTCCGAATGGGATATTGCCGAATCTGCGCTGCGCAAGCTCGATGGCAAGCTGCCCTATGCGCTGCTTCCCGGCAATCACGATCAGGGCTCGTCCGGCAACGCCGCAAACCATTCTTCCGACCAGCTGGACAGCCGTTTCTCGGCTGCAAAGCAGGCGGCGACCAATGCCGGCACCTTCGGGGGCGCTTACGATCAGGAACAGGCCGCCGCCCGCAACACCTACAGCACCTTCACCGCGCCTGATGGGACCAAGTGGTTGTCCATTTCGCTCGAATTCGGCCCGCGCGACGACGTGATCCGCTGGGCGGGCGATGTGATCGAGAAGTTTCCCGACCATCGCGTGATGCTCGCAACGCATTCGCTGACGAGCTATGCCGGCCGTCAGGACAATCTGGCCTTGCCGCTCTATGACGAAGGCGCCGGCTACGATTACGGTATGCGCACCGACCAGCGCGGCGCAAACGACGGCGAATATGTCGCCCGCGTCTTGTTGTCCCGTTATCCGAACATCGTCATGACCTTCTCCGGTCATATCTTCGGCGATGGCGCAGAAACCGACATCACCTACAACCAGTATGGCGAGCCGGTCTTCCAGTTCCTGGTCAACTACCAGAACGGCGTATCCCGCGAAATCACCGGCAACGGCATCGAGTCGCGCGGCAATAACGGCGGCAACGGCGCAATACGCCTGATCACCATCGATCCGGACAATAACCGCATCTCCACCGAAACCTACTTCACCGCCTTCGACGATTACCTCGACGGTTACCGCAGCAAGCCGGAAATCGATCGCAACGGCCTGACCGGTTATTATCGCGGCCATCAGGAAGTGTTCGAAAACGTCTATGTCGGTGCAGGCAAGGCGCGCGCCATGGCCGATGCCGGTGACGACATCGTCGCCAATGCAGCAACCGGTGCATCGAAGGCAAGCGTTAACCTCTCCGCCGCCAAATCACTGCTGTCGGCAGACATCAAGAAATTCGTCTGGACGGACAAGAACGGCGATGTGGTTGCCGAAGGCAAGGAAGCGGTTGCCGATCTTTCGCTCGGCAAGCACAAGCTGACGCTGACTGCAACCGACGCCAACGGCGTCAAGACCACCGATAAGATTGACGTTCTCGTTCGCGGCGACCGCACCCTGCTGGTTGAAAACTTCAACGACGGCAAGGCGGACGGCTGGGCCACCAATTTCGGCGCGACCGATGGCAACACCGGCAACTTCCTGCTCAAGGGCACGGTATTTTCGCGCTCGAGCACAACGGATGGCCTTGCCGCTCCGGAGGCATCGCTCTTCGACCAGAGCGATGCGACCGGCAACAAGCTTGTTTATATTGGCGGACAATCGGCCGGCTGGAGCGACTACGTCCTGGAAGCGACGCTCATCCAGCTCGATAATGACGCAATCGGCGTCTACTTCTATTATAAGGACGCGAACAACTACTACCGCTTCTCGATGGATGGGGAAACCAACCGCCGCCAGCTGATCAAGGTTTCGGGCGGCAATGAAGTTCTGCTCGCCTCGGTCAATGAGGGCGTTCAGTATAATATGGAGCTTCCGCTGACCGTCTCGGTCGTCGGTGGCGTCATCAACGTCTTTCTGGGTGACAACAACGTCTTTGGCGGCCCCGTCGTGGATGCGACGTCGCCGCTCTCCGGCGGCACGGTTGGCGTCTATTCCAGCGGTCAGCGCGCCTCGGTTTTCGATGACATCGTCGTCACGCGCGCGGTCACGACCGCCAAGGCCGGGATCGACCAGCGGGTCTACGACCTGGATGGCGATGGCAAGGCTTCCGTCACGCTCGATGCATCCGGCTCCTTTAGCCCTGAGCATCTGACTGGCTTCGTCTGGACGGACCTCGACGGCAATGTCGTCGCCACAGGCAAAAAAGTCGACGTCGCGCTCGATACCGGCATCAATAGGCTGATCCTGAAGGTCACCTCCGCCAACGGTGCCGTTTCGACCGATCGCGTTGATGTTACGGTCGTGGAGAAGGCGAAAATTCTCGTTGCCGAGGATTTCTCCTCCGCTGAGGCCATGGCGCGCTTCAAGATTGTTGACGAGGGTGAGTTCGGCGGTATCGGGCCGGATGGGAAGTCCTCTGAGTGGCTGATTTCCAACGGCAGGCTGGTTCAGACAACCGAGCTTGCAAGCCGTGAGCTGACCTGGAGCGGCGCAACCAACTCCGACTACTGGAAGCGTGGCTGGAGCCCGATGGGGGACGGCGTCAACGTGCTGCGCCTTGGCACTTATGCGCTCTTCAACGACCCGGCAGCGCTGGCATGGACCGACTACGCCATCGAAACAACGTTCCAGACACCTGACAAGGACGGCCTCGGCTTCCTGTTCCGCTACAAGGACAGCAAAAACTATTACAAGCTCGAACTGGATGCCGACGGCATTCTTGATCGTACCCCGAGCAATGGCGCCGGCAGCATCTTCAATCTCGTCCGGATGCGAAACGGCATCGAGGAAATCCTCGCTCAGGTGCCGGGCAAATATGAGCCTGGCCAGGATACGAAGCTGCGCGTCGAGGTCATCGGCGACAAGATCACCGCTTTCCTCAACGAAGAGGCGCTGTTTGCCTATCCCATCGGTGATCGCGAACTCGACGCGGGTACTTTCGGCCTCTATTCCTGGGGTAATAAGGGTCTGGCCTTCGACAATCTGACGGTGGTCAATCTGAAATCTGGCCTCGAGGCGGGCACAACCATCAACGGCACGGAAGCGCGCGACACCCTCGTGGGTACAGATGCCGATGAAACGATCTTCGGCCACGGGGGCAATGACCGGTTGATCGGCAACGCCGGCAACGACCGCCTAGCCGGCGGCGATGGTAACGACGTGCTGATGGGCGGGGCAGGGCGTGACGCGCTGTCCGGCGGCAATGGTGACGACGTGCTGTTTGGCAATGAGGGCAACGATATCGTCTCCGGCGGTCTGGGTGACGACGTCATCGAAGGCGGCACCGGCAACGATCTGCTGCTCGGCGGCGATGGCTCCGACACCTATGTCTATGGCCGCGGTGACGGCTCCGACGACATCGTCGAGACCGCTGGTGCAACGGGCGACAAGGACGTTCTCGTTCTGCACGATATTGCCAGAAACGAAGCCGTCCTGCACAAGTTCGGCGACAACGTCGAAATCGAATTCGGCAACGGCGAAAAAATCTCGCTGCGCAACCAGCTCGCTGGCGGCGGTCTAGAACTGGTGACCTTCGCCGACGGAACGCTTCTCAACCGCGATGCGATCGTCAAGGGTCTTGTCAACCGTGGCCCGGTTGCTGCTGCCGATACGCTGGCTGCAGTCGATGAAGATGCGGCATCCTTCCTTATTTCCTTCGCCACATTGCTGGCGAATGACAAGGACGCCGATCTCGACCAGCTGGCGGTGACGGGTGTCTCCCTTGTCGCGGGTGGAACAGCGGTTATGGAGGAAACGGGCATCCGCTTCACCACGGCGGCCGATTTCAACGGCACGGCGTCCTTCAGCTACAGGATCACTGACGGTCGCGGCGGTTCGAGCGAGGCGACGGCAAGCTTCACCGTCAAGCCTGTCAATGACGCACCTGTTGCCGCCTCCATCGCCGTCAAAACGGATGAGGATGTTGTCCTGAAGGGCAAGGTCGTTGCATCCGATATCGATGGCGATACGCTGACCTTCGCCATCAAGGCCGATGCCGGCGCGGCGAAGGGCGAAGTCAAGATCGACGCGGCGACCGGTGAGTGGGTCTATGCGCCGAACGCCAATGTGAATGGAACCGACAGCTTCACGGTTGTCGTTTCCGATGGCAAGCGCGGCAGTGCCGAGAGCGTTGTCTCCGTCACGATCAATCCCGTCAACGATGCGCCTGTGGCCGTAGACGACAGGATCACCGTATCGGAAAAGGATAACGCCAGCTTCGATCTGGTCGCCAACGACACGGATGTGGAAGGCGATCGCCTGACGCTCATCAGCGTCGCTGTGGCGGCCGTTACCGGTCTCGCGCTGACCAGCGAGCAGGCCGCTGCCGCCTTCTCCGTGGTCGATGGCAAGCTGGTTGTTGATCCTTCCTCTGCCTTTGCGGCCCTGGAAGATGACCAGCAGGCGGTCGTGACGCTCACTTATTCGGTTCGCGACGCCAATGGCGGCGAAGCGCACGGCACGACAACCGTGACTGTGGACGGCTACACCGAATACACCATCGTCAGCGGTACTGACGGTAACGACGTCCTGGTGGCTGGCGATGGCAAGGACATGCTGGAAGGTGGTGACGGCAACGACACGCTGCTGGCCGGTGCCGGCAACGACATGGTGGATGCGGGCGCTGGCAACGACCGTGTGGTTGCTGGTGACGGCAACGATATCGTCGAGGGCGGCGCCGGTAACGACATGCTGATGGGCGGCGCCGGCAATGATGTTCTTCACGGCGGTGCTGGCAACGACCAGCTGAACGGCGGATCGGGCGATGACACGCTGATCGGCGGGGCGGGCAACGATGTGCTGACCGGTGGCAGTGGTGCGGATACCTTCGTTTTCGCGGCCGGCAGCGGCCGGGATGTGGTGACGGACTTCCAGGCCGGCGCTGACGGCAAGGATGTCGTCGAACTCTCGAAGGACGTCTTTGCGGATTACCAGGCGTTTATCGCCTCCGGGGTCTTCACGGATGGCGACCACGGTGCCGAGATCGCCTTCAAGGACGGGTCGACGATTACCTTCGATGGTGTGAAGACCGAGCAATTCGTCATCGACGACTTCCGCTTCGCGTAAACCACAAGGGCGCATCCATCCGGGTGCCCTTCAAATCGCGCCAAACCCGCCGATTTCGGCGGGTTTGTGCTTGAGGGAGCCTGGCATGAGTGGCCCATCCTGTCGGCAAAGACGAGTAAGAAAACGTCTTCGTCATTGGCCCCTCGGGGGCCGGAGAGCACGCTGTCGCCAATATTGCTGCAGCGGACGTGCTGACCGGCGCTGGCGCTGGACGGGATCGCCCATATTCGGACGGCGACCTGTTGGATGGCCAGCGTCGAACCAGCTGCCGGGGAACATCTCAAATCATAATCGATGTAGGGGAGGGCGGTTTTCATCGTCGATGCGTGTGATGACTCATGAATTTTCTTGATCGATTGTCGCAAATGCACGCGCAAGATTGACGTTTTTCCGGTGCGGCGCTACCACCTGTGCCGGTGCCCGTCAGCCGACGGTCATTCGCTGAAATAGCGGCTGGTCGGCGTGCTCGGGTTGTCGTGTCAAAGGGGGAACCGTCCTTGTCGCTTTATCCTGTTCTCCTCGGCAGGCTTGCCCGGCCGGATCTGTTTTCCGATCTTGCAGGCATCGCTCTCGGCGGCAAGGCTTGGTCGGGCGCGGAATTCGATGTTTTAAATCCTTCGACCGGTGCGCTGCTTGCGCGGCTGCCGGATATGGGGCCCTTGGAAACCCGGGACGCGATCGACCGCGCGGCTGAAGCGCAGGGCGTGTGGCAGAGCCTGCCGGCCAAGGATAAGAGTGCGGTGATGCGCCGCTGGCACCAACTGATTGTTCTCCATTCGGACGACCTCGCAACGATCCTGACAGCAGAAATGGGTAAACCGCTCACGGAAGCAAAATCCGAAGTCGCCCATGCCGCTGCTTACGTGCAATGGTATGCCGAGGAGGCGAACCGCATCTATGGCGAAACGATTTCCGCCCCTTCCAACGATCGGCGGATGCTCGTTATCAAGCAGCCGGTGGGCGTGGTCGGCACCATCACGCCGTGGAATTTCCCTTCATCCATGGTCGCCCGGAAGATTTCGCCCGCACTTGCCGCCGGCTGTGCCATCGTATTGAAACCAGCGGAACAGACGCCGCTGGTGGCAGGGGCAATGTTCGTGCTCGCGCGGCTTGCCGGTTTTCCGGAGGGGGCGCTTAACCTTATCTATGCCGGTCACGGTGCCGATGTCGGTGCGGAATTGTGCACCAATGCCAGGATACGCAAGATCAGCTTCACCGGCTCAACCGAAGTCGGGCGGCTGCTGATGAGCCAATGCGCGCCGCAGATAAAGAAGCTCAACCTCGAATTGGGCGGCAATGCACCCTTCATCGTTTTTGACGATGCCGATATTGATGAAGCCGTGGAAGGCGCCATTCAGGCGAAATTCCGTAATGGCGGCCAAACCTGTGTCTCGGCCAACCGCATCTATGTCCAGTCGGCGGTTCACGATGAGTTTTCGGAGAAATTCGTTGCGCGGGTGGCAGAATTGAAGGTTGGCGACGGCTTCGATCCCGAGGTGACCATCGGTCCGATGATCGACAGCCACGCCATCGACAAGATCGAGGCACATCTGGCCGACGCCGGCGCAAGAGGCGGCACAATAAGGTGCGGCGGCAAGCGTGTCGGCAATGGCGGAACCTTTTTCGAACCAACGGTCCTCACCGGCGTCACCAGCGCGATGCGGGTGGCGCAGGAAGAGACTTTCGGACCTTTAGCGCCGATCATCCGTTTCAACGATGCGGAGCAGGTTGTGCGTGAAGCCAATGACACGATCTACGGTCTGGCTGCCTATTTCTACGCCTCCAATCTCAAGCGCGTGTGGCGTGTTGCCGAAGCCCTGGAATATGGCATGGTCGGTATCAATACCGGTCGTATGTCGTCGGAAGCAGCTCCTTTCGGCGGTGTCAAACAATCCGGCATCGGCCGCGAAGGTTCGCGCCACGGCATGGAGGATTATCTTGAAATGAAATATCTCTGCATGGGCGGCATATAGCGGCCGGCCGTCACGGGTTCCCGTGGATCATCGCCCTCAGTAACATTTGTGCGCCAGCGACGCTGGCTGCGATCAGCCTGTCGTTCATCAACGAGAAACGCAGGGTGGGCTGGTGAAGCAGCAGCCCATTACGAAACCGATGGCCGCCATGGGAAATCCCTATGGCGCGTTTACGATTTTTCAGGTCTCCGTCATCCGCACGTTAGCCTTTGCCGCTAGGCGTGCCGACATGGCTCTCGGGCCACTCCCGTGTCGCGAAGGAAGGGCAGGAGATGACGACCTCTTCAAACATGATCGCCGGCCCGCTCGCGATGCGCTTTTTCCCGTTCGCGGAAGATTGTCACAGGCGTATTGCCGCCGGCTGATCCCGCCGCCGCGATTTCAATGGACAGTAAAATGCGTTTCCAATCCGCCAATAGTAATGTTCGTCAGATCAAGGGTGTATTTGCGGGCTGCGCCGTCGCTTTCATCGGCGTCGGTCTCATGAGCGCCCTGGTCAATATTCTTTATCTCACCGGCTCGCTGTTCATGATGGAGGTCTATGACCGCGTCCTACCCAGCCGCAGCCTGCCGACGCTGGTGGCGCTGTTCGCCATCGTGGTGGCGCTTTACGTATTTCAGGGCCTGTTCGATGCCCTGCGCGGGCGCCTTCTGGTGCGCATCTCCGATCGTCTCGATCAGGTCCTCTCCTCGAGGGTCTACGAGGCGGTGATCGGATTGCAATTGCGCCTGCCGGTCAGCGGCGCCCAGGCACAGCCGCTTCGTGATCTCGATACAATCCGCTCTTTCCTGTCGGGAAGCGGGCCGACGGCCTTGTTCGACCTGCCCTGGCTGCCTTCTTATATTGCCATCTGTTTTGCCTTTCATTTCTGGCTCGGCGCCACCGCGCTTGCCGGCGCCGCAATTCTCACCGCGTTCACGCTGATGACCGAGCTTGTCTCCAGACGCCCCGTCGAGGAGGCCGCGCGACACGCCTCCCAGCGCAATCGGTTGATTGAAAGTGTGCGCCGGAACGCCGACATCGTCGCCGTCATGGGTATGGTTCCGCCCCTGCGCGATCGCTGGCAGACGGGCAATCGCGCTTATGTGCGCGAACAGCGCGCTGCAAGCGATATAGCCTCCGGTTTCGGCGTGGCAAGCAAGGTGCTGCGCATGCTGCTGCAATCCGGCATTCTGGCGGTTGGGGCGTGGCTGGTCATCAATGAGCAGGCGACACCCGGCATCATCATCGCCGGCTCCATCCTGTCGGCGCGGGCGCTCGCGCCGGTGGATCTCGCGATCGCCAACTGGAAGGGCTTCATCGCTGCCCGGCAGAGCCGCCGCCGTCTCGAAAAGACGCTTGCGCTGTTGCCGGATGCCGCCATGCGCATGGACCTTCCGGCGCCCCGCTCCCTTCTCTCCGTCGAACGTGTCGGCGCCATTCCACCGGAAGCGACCGAGCCGGTTCTGCAGGATGTCGCCTTCACGCTGGCGGCCGGCAGCGCCCTTGGCGTGATCGGCGCGAGCGGTTCGGGGAAAAGTTCGCTCGCACGGTTGCTGGTCGGCCTCTGGCGCCCGCTCAAAGGCTCGATCCGGCTGGATGGCGCAACGCTGGACCAATGGCCGGCAGAGGCGCTGGCGCGCCACATCGGCTACATGCCGCAGGCAATCGACTTGCTGGACGGCACCATTGCGGAAAACATCGCCTCCTTCGACCGGCAGGCGAGTTCGGAAAAAATCATCGCGGCCGCCCGTGCTGCGCGCATCCACGACCTCGTTGTGAGCCTGCCCGATGGCTATTCCACTCTGGTAGGCGAAACCGGCCGGCAATTGTCGGCGGGGCAAAAACAGAGGATAGCGCTGGCGCGTGCCCTTTATGGCGAGCCGTTCTTCGTTGTGCTCGACGAACCCAATTCCAACCTCGATTCCGAAGGCGAAGAGGCGCTGACGGCTGCCATTCTCGGCATTCGCGAGCGTGGCGGCGTGGCCGTCATCATCGCCCATCGTCCAAGCGCGCTTCTGGCCGTGGACAAGGTGCTCATGCTCGCTGACGGACGGCAGCAGGCCTTCGGCGCCAAGGAGGAAGTACTCGCCAAGGTGCTGCGTCCGGTCGGTGGTTCGGCAGGCGCCCTCAAGGTCGTGCAGGCCACGGAAGCAGGAAAGATCTGAATATGGATGAATGGCAGACACTCAGACGCTCGATCCGCAACCATATTTTCGTTGGTGGACTGGGTTTTCTAACCCTCGTCGGCGTCTTCGGCGGCTGGGCCGTCGGTACCGAGATTGTGGGTGCGGTCATCGCGCAGGGTTCTCTGGTGGTGGAAACCAGCCTGAAGAAAGTCCAGCATCCCGTGGGCGGCGTTGTCAGCGAACTGGCCGTGCGGGACGGAGACCGGGTCAAGGCAGGCGATGTCGTCATGCGTATCGATGCGACGATGACCAAGGCCAATCTCGCCATCATCGTCAAGAGCCTCGATCAATTCACCGCCCGCAAGGCGCGGCTGGAGAGCGAGCGTGATCGGGCCGGGCGGGTGATTTTTCCGCAAGCGCTGCTCGATCGCGCCGGCGATGGCGAGGTTCTGGCCATGATGAATGCCGAACAGCGCCTGTATGAAAACCGCAAGGCGGTTCGCGAAAGTAAAAAACGCCAGCTCGAACAACGCGTGCGACAGCTTCGCGATGAGATAAGCGGCATGGAAGCCGAGCGCGCGGCGAATTTGCGCGAGCAGGGCATGGTCGATGAAGAGCTCATACGCTTTCGCTCCCTGCATGAAAGGGGGCTGATGGAAAAAAGCCGCCTCAGCACACTGGAGCGTCAGGCCACGGATATTGACGGTGATATTGGCCGGCTGATGGCCGGCATTGCCGGGGTCGAAGCGAAGATTAGCGAAACCTCGCTGCAAATCCTGCAAATCGACGAACAATGGTCGGAAGAGGTGGGTTCCGATCTGCGCGAAATGGATGCGCGCATCGGTGAATATGTCGAGCGCCGGGTGGCGGCCGAAGACCAGCTGAAACGCGTCGATATCCTGGCGCCGCAGGATGGGGTGGTGCACCAGCTTTCAGTGCACACCATCGGTGGTGTTGTGGCGCCCGGCGAGCAGATCATGATGATCGTGCCGGAAGTCGACAAACTGGTGGTCGAGGTCAAGGTCGCGCCGCAGGATATCGATCAGATCTATTACGGTCAGCTGACCAACCTGCGCTTCTCCGCCTTCAACCAGAAAACGACGCCGGAAATAACCGGAACGGTGGAACGTATCTCCGCTGATGTGACGGTGGATCAGCGAACGGGCACCAGCTTTTATCTGGTACGTGTTGCCACGTCGCAAGAGCAGATAAAGCGTCTTGGCGAATTCAGCCTCATGCCCGGCATGCCGGTGGAAGCTTTCATCACGACAGGTGAGCGAAGCGTCTTGTCCTATTTCCTCAAGCCGTTGATTGATCAGGCGAACCGCACCTTCAGAGAGGCCTGAAGGCAATGGGCGAGGGGCGTAGCTAGCGAAATGGTTTGCTCAATTCTGCGATGTCATGCGCTTTCATTGGCGCGTGGCGTTGCAGTTTTCATGGGGCGCTCGGAATTTTGAGCGGTTAGGCCGCCAAGCGGCGTGATTTGGGCGTGACTATTCCGTGTGATGTGGCCCGGTGTCGTTCCATGAAGCGGATTGTATGTCCGTAACGCCCCCTTCCGCTAATCGTTGTGCGACAAACCCTAGGGGGTAGCTTCCCTTCGCAACTGCATCGCGTTCGTCGAGGCAGGTCCAACCTGGGACAGGCAGCTCATGCTGTGCCGTGTTTTTGCTTTCCGGAGAAACTGAACGGCCGTGTTGAAGCCGGGACTGGAAGCGAAGCGCCCGCATTGTGCGAGTTCCAAAAAGTTTGAATTGACCGCCTCTCGCGGCGAGGCAAAACTTGGGGCATTGGCAAGGGAGAGCAAAAATGGACCAGCCGTGGCGTCACATGACAAGCGCACCGAAAGACGGTACCCGGATTCTCGTGACGATCCGCTCGTCGGAGCAAGGCCCGGCACAGGTGGATCTTGTTTATTGGTCCAATGGCGACCGGCTCGGAGCAGAAGGCTGGCGAGCTTCGGATTCCTCACCGGGTCGGATAATTGAATATGCGGAACCGGAGCTGAAGTGCTGGATGCCGGTTCCGGCGGCGAATACCGGTGGGCTCTCGGCGCCATCTCCCTGGGAAGGGGATGATGACCGCGAGCTTTTCGGATCCGGAATATGATGGGTGGAATTGCAGTGAATTTGCGGGAATATCGCGGTGTATCATCCCTGCCTCGTCCGCGGAACTGATATCGCAAGTGCGGCTGCATCATCCTGATGCCCTGCGCGCAGGATCGCGTGCGGGCATGGATGTCATGCTCAGAGCATTCTCGATTGCAGCGCCTGAGGCGGTGTTGTCGAAGACGCACCAACCGTCAGGCGCAACGAGTTCGCAAAAGTGCCTGATCTCATCGTCGCTATAAGTGGAATAATAGATCTTTGGTTTTCCGTGCAGGCGAACATATCGCGGGGGTTCGTTGAAGGTTTCCGCAGGCCACACGAGCGCCGGATCGGCGAAAACGCGGTCAATCTTGTATGTTTTCAGCAAATCAATCGCGTCCTGCGACGCCCAGCTCTCGTGCCGGGCTTCAATGACAATCTGCCCTTTATCAGACCCACGCATCGCCTCGAACGCCCTGTCTGACGTCCGGATATCAAAGGCAAGCGATGGCGGAAGCTGACACAGAAGCGGTCCACGCTTTCGACCCAGTGGCGCAAGGTCTTCTATGAAAGTTTCAAACGGCTCGGCTATATCGTTCATTCTGCGCGTCTGCGAAATCTCTCTGGGCATCTTTGCAGAGAAACGGAAGGTGTCGGGCACGGATTCAGCCCACCGCGCGAAGGTGGACGCCTTGTGCCGACGGTAGAATGTGGAATTGATTTCGACTCCATCAAAGACCGAGGCGTAACGTTGAAGGCCGCTCCCTTCTGCCGGGAACCGGTCGGCCACCTTTCTCGGGATGGACCAGGCCGCAGTGGCAATGATTGGCAAATTGTGTCTCCTTCACCTCACCGGATCCAGTTCAACTCTTTAAAGCTCGATTTCAGCTCAAGAATTTGCTCCAGCCAAGTTCGTCTTAAAACCTCGTCGGCTGACAAGGTTCCGCGACGGTGATCCGGTCGGGGGTCCAGCCGGCTCTTTTCAGTGTCGCTCGCTGGTAAATAGCCGGTTGCAGCATCGAGACGAATCCGGGTGCTCGAATAGTATTCCGGTTACACAGTGTTGGGTGTTGGCGTCTGCGTCTTCCCGTGAGAGTAGCGATGAAACCGGACAATGACCCGGGAGCCGAGACTGACCGATGATTGAAATTTCCGCTGCTGCCAGTTGGCTAATGGCTGAGTTCCGACCGGGCTTGGAACACTTCGACAAGGTCCGCGGTTTGTACCAAGGGTCAAGGCGGAAAAGAGAGGAGATATCATGTCTAACTCAAAATCCACGGATGGCGATTACGCTGAAAACACGGGCACGACCGACAATCGGTTCGGCTACTCGCTTGAAAGCCAGGCTCAGTTTGACGATGCCACCGAGATAGCGCGCGGAACGGCCGCCGGCGAAACCCTCAATGTTTATCGCCTTGAACCTGTTGCGGCGCCGGACGACCCACGCTGGCAGAATGCGCCTGCCCACGGAACCGTGGTCGTCGCAGCGCGGACGGCGGGTGATGCACGGATTGTCGCTGCAGGTGCGGAACTCGATTTCATGGAGATCGACGCCCTTCCTGCTGAAGACGTGTCGACGTTGAATGCAAGCGCCTTTAGAGATGAAAAACTCTATACGGTGATCGAAGTGGAACACGGTCGACAGGGTCTGACGCGAGGGGTGATGGACGGCGATGTCCGTATAGACACCATCAAGCCAGTGCAGATCTGAGAACGTGCCGACCCGAAGGGCTGCGGAATTTTCCGTTCTGCCGCAGGCTTCAGTTATCAGCTCCGATCTGGGTAACAATATGATCGTCAGCTCACCCGATGGGCCTGCTCCTTCTCAGGGGATACGCGTTCCCGGCCAAGCTGCGAGGGCAAGGTCGATCAGCCGCTTCAGCAAGGCGTTGCAGGCGCCGTCGCAGGCTTGGGCGGACATGCCCTGGATGATTGCACCATAAAAGCGGGCAAGCGTGTCGGTATCGGTTCGCGCCGGCAGTTCCCCTTCGTCGACTGCACGGTCGAAGCGGGTCTTGAGCGCCTGCATCGATGCCTCGCGCAATGTCGCCGTCAGACGCGCTACGGACGCATTTTCTTCCGCATGCTGCAGGACGGCCGTGGAAACCATGCATCCGCGCGGCTTGTCCGGCTGGGTGTCTCCATCGGCAATATCGTAGAGGTACAGCCTCAGAGCTTCGTAAAGCGGCAGATCGGACTGCAATATGTCGGATCGACGGCTGTTTTCACGAGCAATGCTGAAATCCAGCGCCTGGCGGTACAACTCCTCCTTCGATCCGAACATCGAATAGAGCGTCGGCGGATTGATGCCCATCGCTTTCGTCAGATCGGCGGTTGAGGTTCCTTCGTAGCCGCGCTCCCAAAACAGCCGTGCCGCGATGTCGAGCCCAACGTCGCGATCGAGCAGGCGGGGTCTGCCTCGTCTGCGGACTGGTGTCTCCATAAAATAGTGATCCCTATTATATTGTTGACAGATGCGTTTCGTTCCTTATTGTAGGGGTCACTATTTATTTTGGCAACGGAGTGATCAATGTCCAGACGACTTGCAGACAAGACAGCCCTTATCACCGGAGGTTCACGCGGGATCGGCCGGGCGGTTGCCCTTGCCTTTGCCAGGGAGGGTGCCGCGCTGATTGGCGTGCATTATGCCGCCAACGCGGATGCGGCCGATGCCACGGTGCGCGAGATCGAAGGGCTCGGCGTCAAGGCCGTCGCCGTGAAGGCCGATCTCAGACAGGGCAAGGACGCGGCCGACAGCCTGTGGGCGCGGTTCAGCGAAGCAGCGCATGTCGAGACGGGCTCGACCGCTCTCGACATTCTCGTGAACAATGCCGGTATCGCGCCCGCACTGCCATTGACGCAGACGAGCGAAGCCGCGTTCGATGAGGTGATGACGATCAACTACAAGGCGCCGTTTTTCCTGATCCAGGCCGTGGCCGATCACATCCGTGAAAACGGCCGTATTATCAACGTGTCGACCGGGTTTACGCGCATCGCAGCGCCGACTCATCCCGCTTACGCCGCGTCCAAGGGCGCGCTGGAAACGTTGACATTGGCGCTGGCACCGGAGTTTGCTACGCGCGGTATCACAGTCAATGCCGTGCTGCCGGGTGTCACGGAAACCGACATGAATGCAGAGTGGCTGTCGTCTCCGGAAGCGCGCGCTGGCGCCGAAGCCCTCTCTGTATTTTCGCGCGTCGGAAAGGCGGAGGATATCGCCGACGTGATTACCTTCCTCGCATCCAGCGATGCCCGCTGGACGACGGGGCAGATGATCGATGCAACGGGCGGCGCCCGCATCTAGGGTACGTTGCTCTTGCTGTAGCTAAAGCTGTTCAAGCAAAAGCAGCCCACGAGGAGAGTCTGATTAAGTTCAGCTTGCTTGTCGTTTATCATCACATCCACGGGCGCTACGCGTGTCCGTGGCGTCGTTATCCCCTTGTGCGGTGCCGCCGAGCTACGCGCAAACGCGTGGTCGCGGACATGTGACGCGCCGATCCCTGCAGATTGATCCTGCCGGCACGCCGTCTAAACGCTTTGCACGACCATCGAGCGGGATGCAGCCCAAGGCAAAGCCACCGGCGCTGTCGCGGCGGGTTCCGCCGAATTCCGATAGCTTTCGGTCGCGCCTGCAGCCTACCTCGGCGAAGGCCGTCCATTTCTAAATTATTCTGCCGCGATTGTTACGTTTCCGAAACGAGCTTTGACGAGAAGCGCAGCTTCTGCGATTGCCTGATTTACCCGGGCGTTCACCACGGGAGAAACCTGCCCTTCCACGTAGTCCCGGCCGGAGGTGTAGATTGCGGTCGGCGTCACGAAGGCTTCGAAAAAGGCAAATAGCGGCCTGAGTTGGTGTTCCACCACAAGCGAGTGCCGGTCTCCGCCGCCTGTCGCCGTCAAGATGACAGGTTTGCCCCTGAGGTCTGCGGGATCGAGAAGATCGATGACGTGTTTGAAGAGGCCGGTATAGCTTCCCTTGTAAGTCGGTGAACCGATCACCAGAGCTTCAGCGTCGATGATGGTCTGAACAACCTGCCGCGCGCTGCCTTCCAGGTCCGCTACGGATCGTGCCGAGCTTAGGGAGGGGCCGAGATCCTCAACGTCGAAAACCTGATGTTGCAGGCTCAGTTGGCCGGCCAGCGCCTCGCTGACGCTTTCGACGAAGCGCTTTGTGCTTGATGGCCGCGATGTGTTGCCGGAGAAACCGACGATCAGATTGTTGCTCATTGAACTTTCTTTCGGGTGATCCTGCATAAATGCGGTTTGTGTCTGCGCGCCCTAGGCCGTCTTGAGAATTGACAGCCCGGCCGGATGTGCCGATCGATCATTCTCGCCGGTCTTCCACTTCTCAAAGGCGGCGCGTCCGAGAATGGCGACGGACGTGTCTTCCTGAGGTGCATGGACGAGGACTGACTGGATATCCCGGAAATGACGCTCGAGCCCGAGATCGGCATTGAGACCGGGGTTGCCGATGCCGCGGACCGCCAGCTGGACAGCGTCGCGGATTTGCCTCCCGGCGAGAAGGCGGGCCCTTATCAGGTGTTCGGCATCGCCAATATGGTTTGCGAGCGCGCCAAAGATGATCTGGCGGGCGCCGGCAACCAGAAGGTCGATTTCACCCGAGAGCTCAACGAAACGTTCCGTTTGCGCAATCGGGCGGCCAAGATTAGCCGGCACGCGCTCATGCGCGAAGCGGATGAATGCTTCTTGGGCGGCTTCGGCCGCGCCCAGATAGATGGCGGTGAGTGCAAGCGTCATTGCCGCGTGGCCGCGATTATCCTGCTGGGCGACCGAGGGATCAACGAGCTCCAGCACATTTTCTGCCGGGATTTCAACTTCGGTGTACTCGACATCGTGCGAACCGGTCGCCCGCATGCCGAGGCTTTTCCAGTTCTCGATAATCTTGATGCCGGGCAGACCGTTGGGGACAACGAAGGTGCCGACCCGCGGCTGAACCTCATCGGTATGCGCCCAGACCAGAAAATGGGTGAGGCCATAGGCACCCGTTACGAAGCGCTTGCGGCCCGTGATCGACCAGCCATTTGCCGTCCGGTGCGCACGCGTGGCCGGCAATCCGCCGCGGGCCGGCGACCCCAGCTCTGGTTCCACACGCGCGGCGTTCAGAAGAAGCGGATGCTGCTTTGCCTGTGAAAGAAGTTCCCTATAGAGACCGTCCGGCCAATGGCCCTTCGTGGCCTGCCCGAGATGTGTAAAAATCGTCATTGCGCTGATCAGCGCTACAGAAGGATCGCCTCGCCCGAGCGCCGCCAGAATATGGGCTGCGGTGCTCAAGGTTCCTCCCGGTCCGTCATAACGCGTGGCCACCGTGCTTTCGAGAAGTCCAGCCTGATGAACGGCGCGAATACCGGTCCAGGGAAACTGACCGGTCTGATCCGCATCCGGAGCGGCTTCGGAAAGGACGCGCGCGGCTGCGTCGAGTGCGGTGGGGTCATAGGACATGCGGATAGCGGCTTTCTCATGGTCGGCAGGCGGGATCACCCGTCACAGGGGTGGATGATCCCGGTCTTGGAAGAGAGGTGGATCGGTCCGACGGCGTGGTCGGACTGCCGTCATCAGGCGGCTGCCTTCTTCTTCGCCTCTTCGCGTTCGCGAATACCCTCGCGGACGAGGGGCAGGATGTATCGTCCGTAGTCTACGGCATCATTATAGTTGTCGTATCCACGGATCGAAATCAGATCGGCGCCAAGGTCGATATAGTCGAGAATGGAGTCGGCGATCGTGCGTGGCGACCCGACCAGGGCGGTCGTCGCGCCGCTGGCATTGGTGGCGGTAACTGTCGGATACCAGAGTGCGCGGTCATGGACGTCGCCGCGCTTGGCGATATCCAGCAGACGCTGGGACCCGATATTGGCAGGAGGCGCTGCATTGACCGGGGCACGAGACAGGCCCTTCTGGCGGTTCTCGTTCAGACGGTCGAGAACCCTGTGCGCCTTTTCCCAGGCCAGTTCATCCGTTTCGGCGACGATCGGCCGGAATGTAACCCAGATCCGGGGGCGGTCGGTGCGTCCGGCTTTTGCGGCTTCGGCGTAGATACGGTCAATCTGCTGTTTTGTTTCAGCCAGCGGTTCGCCCCAGAGGCCGAAAATGTCGCAAAGGGAGCCGCCGATACGATAAGCAGCATCCGAAGAGCCGCCGAGCGAAATCGGGATAAGGCCATTGGTCGGACGCACGGCGCTGCGGAACTGCTTGAACTGGTAGTATTTGCCTTCGAAATCGAACGGCTCCGTCGAAGCCCATGCAAGGCGAAGAATGCGGATATATTCTTCCTGACGCTCGTAACGCTCTTCCTTGTTGAGGAAATCGCCTTCGCGTGCCTGCTCCTCGTCGCTCCCGCCCGCGATGAAGTGGACGACAACGCGCCCGCCGCTCAACTGGTCGAGTGTGGCGAGGGACTTGGCCGCAACCGTCGGATAAACGGTGTTGGGGCGGAGCGCGACAATGATCTTGATGTTCTTCGTGTGCGCAAGCACCGTCGCACCCAGCGTGAAGGGATCGAACGAAGAGGAGGAATAGGGAATGAGCGTGTAGTTGAACCCGTAGTCATCCAGTGCACGCGCGTAACGTTCCAGAAACAGCGGATCGACCGGAGCATCAGGGATGGGGTTCAGATCATTGGATGCGTTGGGAAAGCTGACGCTGATGAATTCCGCAGCCATGGGAGCTCCTTGCTGTTTCTAAATGTCGAGTGAAAGCTAAAGCCGACGTGGCATATGAGGAAGACAGGTCTTTCTATTTCTATGGAAAATGTAGAAAATATTGCCTGACTATTCTGGTGGCCTAGAACCGGCGATTGCCGCCGGGTCCGCATCTGCGTCGTAAGGGCTGGGTTTCCACCCAAGGGAGGGAGCAACCGTCGTCGCAAGATCGGTGAGCAATCTTACGTTTTCGGTCAATCCGAAAGCCGGAGGCAAAAAGAGGACAAGCTCATCTGCGGCCGCCAGCCCGGGGTCGCTCAGTACCACCTCAATGACCGTATCCGGTGCGCCCTGAAAAACGGGGGAAATCATGGCACCAGCCGGTTGGCCGGCAGGAGCCAGCGCACCCTTCGGGCGTGAGGCCGCAATGCCGACTGTGCGACGTTCAAGGTCATAGGCGGCATATTTTTCCCGCAGTTCCGGAGTGGTGCCGACCAGGATCGACGCTGCAACGGCGACCGGAGGCGGCGTTGTCTTCCAGATTCGCAGCCAGTGGGTGCGATAGGCATCGATGATACGCGCCTGATATTGGCCAAACGTCTCGCCTTCGTCCTGATCGTGAAGGACGGTACCGGAAATCAGGCCGATACCGAGTTCGGCGGCCTGAATCGCTGAATCGATACTGGCGGAGCCCTGTCGGATACGGCTGCGCAAGGTGGGGCTGTGTGGGGTCACCCGCAACTCGGCTCCCGGAGGCGCACCAACGTCGTTCGGCGTAACAACGTGCAGAACATCACCGGCAATGGCGGCAAGAAAACGCGACTGTCGCCGCTTTGCCTCTGTCCGGGCATCGGTATCCACGGATCCGAATACGGCATCGAACGCCCCATTTGCCCCGGTTGAAATCGCAAGTTCAAGCCGGCCGTCGATCAGCAGGTCGGTCGTGCCCGCCGCTTCGGCCAGCAGAATGGGGTCCTGATAACGCATCGGGATGACGGCGGAGCCAAGCGTAATGTGCCGCGTATGCTGGCCGGCCGCCGCAAAGAAGGGCAACGGCGAAGAAAGATAGTGGTCGAAATGGCGCTGATAGGCCCAGCCGGACTGATACCCAAGCCTTTCCGCCTGTCTGAACAATTCTATGCCCTGTCGGAGCCCCTTTGCCGGACCGTCATCGTCGTTGAATGATACCCGCGTATTGAAACCCAGCCGGCTTTTCGGCCGGAACAATGCGGGAAGGTCGCGCGACGCTGCTGCAATATTCATGCGAGTTGTTCCTTCCGCAGCGCGTGCGGGGCTGCATGGGTGCGGGCCGTTCCGGCGATGCCCGATGGGATGGAGTTCAGCAGCGACGCGGTGTATTCGTGTCGCGGATTGCCGAAAATCTCGGTGACGGTCCCATGTTCGACAATGCGGCCTCGCTGCATCACGGAAACGCTGTGCGCGAGTTGCCGGACCAGGGCGAGGTCATGCGAAACAAAGACATAGGTCAGGCCAAGCTTCGCCTGCAGCGACAGCAGAACCTCGACGATATCCGCCTGAACGCTGACATCGAGAGCGGATGTGGGTTCGTCCAACACGATCACATCAGGCTTGAGGACCAGCGAACGGGCAATTGCCACACGCTGACGCTGCCCGCCTGACAGGGCTGATGGCTTACGTTCCATGAGGTGCTCGCTCAAGCCGACATTTGCGAGAGCTTCCCGCACCTGCTCGGATCGCTCCTTCGGAGCACCGATCTCGAATCTGTCGAGCGGCTCACGAACAAGCTGGCCCACCTTCCATGTCGGGTCGAGTGACGTGAACGGGTTCTGGTAAACCAGTTGCAGATGCCGCCATACCGACCGCAGGGAAGCGCGGCTCTTGCTTGTAACGCTCTCGTCGGCAACCGTGATGGTGCCGCTTTCCGGCTGCTCGAGCCCCAGCAGCAGGCGGATGGTCGTGGTTTTCCCCGAGCCGGATTCGCCGACAAGCGCGTGTGTCGTGCCTGCCGGAACCGTAAACGAAATATCGTCCACAGCGGTCAGGGTTTTGCCATCGACGGTGAAGCGCTTGGTAACGCCGCTGACAGCGATCTTTGGCGATTTGTCACTATCGAGAAGGCTGAACCCCGGATCGCGAAATTTGGCATAACGCTCCGGGTTGAGCGCGGGCACGTCGCCATGGAGTTTTTTGGCATAGGGAGAGGAGGGGGAGGAAAAAACAGCCGATGTCCTGCCCGCTTCCTGCACGACGCCGTTCTTCAGCACGACGAGATTGTCCGCCCTCTCCGCCGCTATTGCGAGATCATGGGTGATGAGAAGCAGGCTGATGTTCAGCTCATCGCGAAGACGGGAGAGGAGATCGAGAATGCGTTTCTGGATTGTGACGTCGAGCGCCGAAGTCGGCTCATCCGCCACGAGCAATGCGGGGCGCGGTAATATTGCGAGCGCGATCAGTACACGCTGCAGCATTCCGCCCGACAGTTGGTGCGGATAGGAATCGTAAACCCGTTGCGGATTGTCGAGACCCACCTTTGCGAATGTTTCCAGAATGAGGAGCTTGCGGATTGCGGGGTTGGCCTCTTCCGTCAGCGCTGCCGCCTCCAGCGCCTGCGCGCCGATTGTTCTCACAGGATTGAGAGAGTTGCCCGGATCCTGCGGCACGAAGCCGATTTCGCGGCCACGAAAAGGCCTGAAGCGCCGTTCCGGCAATGCGAGAATGTCCTGCCTGTCGAAAACGACCCGGCCCGTGGCGTTTGCGCCGTTGGGAAGCAGTCTTAGTACAGCCTTTGCGATGGTCGACTTTCCCGAACCGGATTCTCCGATCAGCGCAAGACTTTCGCCACGCTCAAGCTCGAAGCTGACACCGTGCACGACCTCCTGCCGCCCGTAGGAGACGGCAAGATTTTCAACGCCGAGCAGGGGTATGGCGGGCTGCGGAGCCTCTGCCACTATTCGGGGAGGGGTCGGGGCTGTTTTCAATGCGATTTGCGAAGCCATCGGCTGATCCTGTTGACAGAGAGGACGGTCACGATCGTAACGAACGCGGGCGCATAAACGAGCCAGGGCCATTTGAGGTAGTCCTTGCCGATCGAGATCAGCAGGCCCCAGTCGGAAGAGGGCGGCGGATCGCCGTAGCCGAGGAAGGCGAGGCTGGCGATGACGAGAATGGACTCGCCGAATTGCAGGACGGCCAGCGGCAACATCGAGCGGGATGCGTTTGGCAGCACATGTCTCAGCACGATGTAGCCGCGTGAGCCACCCGAGAGAAACGATGCCTCCACGAAGGTCGCCTGACGCGTCTTGATGACCTCTGAGCGCGCCACACGGGCGAAGAAGGCGATCGCCGATATGCCTGTCGCAATGGCGGCGTTGATTGTCTCGAAGCCGATTGCCGTGACGATGATGACCGCCAGCAGGAACTTCGGGATGGATAACAGCACGTCGACAAAACGTGCAAAGACGATATCCACCCAGCCGCCGAAAAATCCGGCAAGCAGACCGATCACACCGCCGATGACGACGCCGATGACGACAGCGACCAAAGCGCTCGATACAGATGAAGCGGTGCCATAAACGACCCGTGTATAGAGATCGCGCCCGAGATGATCCGTGCCGAACCAATGGGCAAAACTTGGCGCAAGAAGCTTGTCAGCCGGGACGCCGTTGATCGGGCTTTGGGTGGTGAAAAGCTGCGGTGCAATCGACCAGGCGACGACGATTGCGATGACAAGCAGGGAGAGGGCGACCGTTGCAGTTATGTTGAGAGTTTTCAGTCTCTCCAACGGATTGCTGATGGAAGCCGGGCTGGAAATAAGGCTCATGGTTTGGCCCCCGTTTCAAGGCCAAGCGACGTGTCATCGATCGTCGACAGGCGGCGTTTTCGGCCAACGATAATTTTTACCCTCGGATCGAGCAGCGGATAGAGGAGATCGGCGATGAGGTTGACGACGACGAACACCACGGCCCCCAGCGAGACGATCGCCTGCAGGACCGGCAGATCCTGAGTGCTGACGGAACGCTGAACGAGACTGCCGATACCGGTGCGGCCGAATACCGTCTCCGTAATCAGCGAGTTGCCCAGAAGTTCGCCGACGGTGAGGGCGATAACCGTCACCACGGGCAAGGAGGCAGGCTTGAGGAGATGTGTTGTGAAAAGCCGTCTTGGCCCGATGCCGCGACTGCGGGCAACCGCTGCGTAATCCTGCTCTGCCTCATGATCGAGATTGGCGATCAGGACCTCCGCAATCTGTGCGGAAAACGGTATGCCGATGGTGATCGCCGCAAACAGCGTGGCCCAGAAACTGTCGGGTTCGATGACCCGGAACAGCCTGAGCTGAAAACCGAAAAGGTGGATCAGAAACAGGCCGATGACGAAATTTGGTGTCGACAGGAACAGGGAAGGGAAGGCGCGCAGCAATCCCTGTCCGTAACGCTTCGGCACGACCTGCGTGCCGTAGGCGACCGCAAAGGCGAGGATCAGCGCCACGGTCAGCCCGGCGGTGGCCAAGACCAGCGTCGATGGCAGCACCTCGGCGATGAGCGTCGAGACCGGTCGGTTGGAGCGCATCGAGATGCCCAGATCGCCTGTCAGGAAGGCCGACAGGGAGTGCCAGAGCTGCACGATGATCGGCCTGTCCAGCCCCTGTGCCGCAATGATTTCGGCGATCTCCTGCTCGGTAAAGCCGTTCTGCGGGTTGCGCAGAACGCTGGTGATCGGGTCGCCAGGCAGGACGCTGACGACCACGAAGGTGAAGACATAGGCCAGAAGGATGACGACGATCGCCTGGCCGAGCCGCTTTGCGGCGTAGGTTAGGTAGGCATTGCTCATGCCGTCACCTCCTTGACGTTACTCGGTGGGTGCTGGTGTCATTCGGCAATGAACGCTGTGTAATAGCTGGCATAAGCGACGCCGTTATAGACTTCGCCCTTCAGCTTCGGCGATTGCACGTAAATGCGCTGAACGATTTGCGTGCGCGGGATGAAGTAGCCCTGTTCCAGCACGTATTTTTGCAGGCCATCGAGCAGAGGCTTCCGATCCTCGACGGAACCTGCACCAGCGATCTTGTCGCGCAGGTCGTTGAGCGTCGCATCACGCTCGTCCAGCGCAAACCAGTTCTCGCCATTATTGGCGTTGGTCAGGATGCTTGCGACCGTACCGGCGTCGATGAAGCTGCGGGTGACTTCATATGTCGGAACGGCGGCTCCACCGAATTTGACCTTCTCGCCAAAGGTCACGACATCATAAGCCCTGATATTGACCTTCCATCCAAGCCTGCCGAGCTGCTGGGCAATCAGCTCATCGACTGATTTCGAGGTTGCCAGATAAGGATTGGAATGGATCGTCAATTCCAGCGGCTTGCCGTCCTTCACGCGAACGCCGTCCGCACCCTTGACCCATCCGGCTTCGTCCAGAAGCTTTTCCGACTTGTCCGGGTTGTAGGCGAGGAGATCGCTGTGATCCGTGGCTCCCGGGACGTTGCTCTGGATGAAGGACATCGCGAGCTTCCAGTCCTGCGTATAGACTGTGTCGATGATTTCCTGACGGTTGATGCCTGCCTGAAGTGCCTGACGCACCTTCACATCATCATAGGGCTGAAGCTTGGTGTTGACGGCCCAGCCGTTGACGAAGCCGAGATAACGCGGGGTCGCGATGGTGAAGCCTTCCTCTTTGAGCGATTTCAGTTCCTGGGGCGAGGCGTTGTACGCGACATCCGCCTGACCGGACTGAACGGAGGCGACGCGAAGGGATGGCTCAGAGACCAGCTTGTAGGTGATGGTATCGAGATAGGCGGGGCCGGTGTGGCCGACTGCGGCGGGACCCCAATTATAGTCCTTGCGCTTGACCAGGGTGACGTGGTCGCCCTCTTTCCAGGACTCCACCACATAGGGTCCGCTGCCGGCGGTCTTGCTGAGGTCCGCCTGCTGGCCGGCAGGCTGGGCAATGGTCTTGGGAGAGATCAGGATGGAGCCGTGGTAGCCAAGCGTCGGAATGAACCCGAGCGTGGGCTTCTTGAAGAAAACCTTGACCGTCGTCGCATCAACCGCTTCGGCGTGATCATAGGTCTTGGGGAAGAGGCCGATCGGGTTGATGCCCTCGTTCTTGCGGCCGGCATACCAGATGTCGAGATTGGCAACGACGGCCTTGGCATCCAGCGGTTCGCCATCGGAGAAAGTCACGCCGCTTTTGAGGTGGAGGGTGAACTCCGTCGCGGTGTCGTTCTGCTCCCAGCGCTCGGCAATCCACGGGCTGACCTTGCCTTCGGCATCGACGTACAGCAGCTTATCCGTGACATGACCCCATATGTGGCCCTGGAAACTGGAGATCGCGCTGTTATTGGGGATCCACGTGTCGCCCAGGGAATCGATCAGAAACGTGATGTCACCGCCATCATGTGGCGTGTCTGCGGCCACAGCACTCAAAGGTGCAGCCGTCGATAAAAACAACGAGGCGGAAACAGCGAGCGAAGCCGTAAGAAGCAGGCGGCGACGCGAAAGAGACGACGAGAAAGGACGCTTTGTCATTGTATGATCCTGAAAATTCCAGAGTTTTTCGTTGCAATTTCGGCATCTCCTGGGATGCGCGTGCTTCTGCGGTGGCTGCTCAAACGCATGTCAAACCGTTGCCGCGCCGGCCTCTCGGCCGAGCAGGAGAATGCTTGAGTTCATTGGTGGCCTGATTGGGGCGACGCGACGCTAGCGAGCGGTTCCCGAGAACCTGCGTGGCAGAGGAGCGCGCCCGCTTCTACATATTCCAGTCATGGCGCGATCCCTTCTGCGCTGTCCGTCTTGCCCTTAACCTAGCAGTCAGGCGTGAGGGAGAAAGACTGGTTATTCTTTTTCTATGGATTTAGTGAATTATTTTATCGTCATTTCGGCGGCTGTTTGGATTGGTGTTTCAGGGCCCCTTGGAATGCGGGGTTCCGGCGTGGAGTGACGACGGCTCGGCGTCTGGGCCGACCTGGTCTCGCGATACAAATCGCATGGCCTGGAAAATTGTCACGGGTGGCAGAGCCCCGGTGAAACGCTCGATCTCCACCTTCGCGATCTGGCCGGTCGATGCCTGCGACAGTTTCGATGTGCCGATATCGCGGGTCAGAATATTTGGATTTCCGTGGATGCATATCGAGTTTTCGGGAGTTGGATCCTCTGGTTCGAACCAGGCGCCGGTAGCGAGCTGCATTACCCCCGGCATGACGTCTTCACTGAGAAGGGCGCCCGCCAGGCAGCTGCCGCGCTGATTAAAAAGCCTCACGACATCGCCGTCAGATATTCCACGGGCCGAGGCGTCGGATGGATGGATACGGACGGGCTCCCTGTCCATGATCTTGGTGGAACGGCTGAAATCGCCATAGTCCAGCTGACTGTGCAGGCGTTGATATGGTTGATTGCAGACGAGATGCAGCGGATAGAGGTGCGCATCGTCTGGAGTTTCCACTCTGGGTGGATACCAGCGCGGATGACCCTTGCAGTCATCATAACCGAAACCCTCGACGGTCCCGGAAAAAATCTCGATCTTTCCTGAGGGGGTCGCCAGCGGTTTCGTTGCGGGATTCTCAAGGAAAGCGCGCGCCGGTCCACCGTCGTCCGGCTTGACTGGAAGGGACATTTCTCCGCGTTTCCAGAAGGTTTCAAAGTCCGGCGCCTCATGGCCCGACGCGGCAAGTGCCTGACGGGTCGTTTCGTATAGAAAGGCAAGCCATTCTCCGCTGCTGCGGTTTTCGGTGAAGGCCTCGAACGTGCCGAGTTCGCGGGCAATGCCGGCGAATATTTCGTAATCGTCGCGTGCTTCGCCGACGGGGGCGATCAGGCGCTTCATGGCGATCATCAGCGGATCGCGATCGGCGGCGCCGATGTCGTCACGCTCAAGCGTGGTCGTGGCGGGCAGCACGATATCGGCGTGTCTGGCGGTGGAGGTCCAGGCGGACTCGTGGACGATGATCGTTTCCGGCCGCCTGAAAGCGGCTCGCAACCGGTTGATATCCTGATGATGGTGAAATGGATTGCCGCCCGCCCAATAGACAAGCCGGATGGCAGGATAAAGAAGCGTGCGCCCGTTGTAATGGAACTCGGCGCCGGGATTGAGCAGCATATCGGAGATGCGTGCGCAGGGAATGTAGTCCGGCACAGGGTTTTTGAATTGCTGCAGCGTTGGCAGGGGAACGGCGAGCAGGTTCTTGCCGATATTGCCCAGCGCGCCAAGGGAATAAGAAAATCCGCCGCCGTCCGATCCGATCTGGCCGAGCATGGCGGCAAGCACAATGCCCATCCACACCGGCTGCTCTCCGTAATCGGCCCGCTGCAGCGAATGACTGACGGTGATCAGGGTTCTCGAACCGGCCATCCTGCGCGCCAGCTTGCGTATCGTGTCCGGCGCGATGTTGCAGATTTCGGCCGCCCATTCCGGGCTCTTGTGCTGGCCGTCCTCCCTGCCGAGAAGATAGTTTTCGAACCGATCATATCCGACCGTATAACGCTCCAGAAACGTCCGGTCGTGCAGCCCTTCCGTAACGAGGACGTGCGCCAGCCCGAGCATCATCGCCACGTCGGTGCCCGGGATGATGGGAAGCCACTCGGCATCCGCCTCAGCGGGGAAATCGTCTGCCAGAGGGCTGATGAATGTGAAATGCGCACCGCGAGCCTTCGCGCCGGCAAGTTTTTGCCGGACCGTGTGCGTGCTGATCCCTCCGCCGTGGACATCGGCATTCTTGATCGCCATCCCGCCAAAGGCGAGCACCAGCTCGCTGCTGCGTTCGATGGCATCCCAGGTCACGCTCTTTCGGTCGAAGCTGTCATAAGGGCCCAGGACATGGGGGATTATGACCATGGCCGCACCGGAACTATAGGTGTTGACCGACCGGACATATCCGCCGAGGACATTCAAGAAGCGGTGGATCTGGCTTTGCGCGTGATGAAAGCGACCGGCACTGGACCAGCCGTAGGAGCCGCCGAACACGGCGCTTGGACCGTGACTGTCGTAGACCCGCCTCAGTTCGTCGGCGACCAGTGTCGTCGCGTCGGCCCAGCTGACCTCGACATAGTCGTCAGCGCCCCGTCGCTGTGCATGGTCGGTTTCGCGCTCAAGCCACCCCCGCCGGACAGCGGGCCGTCGGATGCGGACGGGGCTGTCGGCGATCGCCGGAAGATTGCCCAGTAGCGGAGATGGATGGGGGTCGCCGGAGTGAGGCTTTATCTCCAGTCGCCCATTTGTGAGCCGCCCGGAGAAGGCCCCCCAGTGAGAACTGTGAGTCTTGAAGGAATTCATCGTGTCGCCCCGGCGGTTGCGGATCGCAAAGTAACATTCTATCTCGGCAGGATTTTGCCGGGATTCATGATGCCGGCTGGATCGACTGCATGTTTGATGAGCGCCATAAGATCGACCGCGTCACCATGCTCTTCACGCAGGTAGGCGATCTTGCCGGTGCCCACGCCATGTTCGCCGGTCGAGGTGCCGCCGACCGAGAGGGCGTATTGCACCATCTTCTTGTTGATGGCCGCCACCTCGCCGAGCTCTTCCGCATTGCCGGGATCGACCGCGAAGACGACATGATAATTGCCATCGCCGACATGGCCGAGAATGGCAGCCGGTACGCTGCAATCCTGCAGGAGCTCGCGGGTCTTCAATATGCAGTTGCTGAGCTGCGAGACCGGAACACAGACATCCGAAGACCAGCCTTTGGCGTTTGGCCTTTGCGATACGACAGCATAAAATGCGTTGTGGCGCGCTTTCCAGAGGCGATTGCGTTCTTCAGGGGCGTTGGCCCACTCGAAATCCTTGCCGCCATGGTCTTCCACAATGGCGGACACCATATCGACCTGCTCCTGAACGCCGGCGGGCGAGCCGTGAAACTCGAAAGCCAATGTGTCCTCGATCTTCAGCTCCAGCCCGGAATAGGCATTGACGGCCGTGATCAGGCCACGGTCCATGAGCTCCATGCGGGCGACGGGGATGCCGAGTTGCACGACCTGAATGGCCGCCGCGACTGCCTGTTCGACGCTCTCGAAAGAGCAGAGCGCCGCCGAGATGGTTTCGGGTATTCCATAGAGGCGAAGGGTTATTTCGGTGATGATCCCCAGCGTTCCTTCCGAACCCACGAAAAGCCGGGTCAGGTCGTATCCGGCAGAAGACTTTCTGGCGCGACCGCCGGTTTTGATAACCTGGCCGGTCGGCAGCACCACGGTCAGGCCCAGTACGTTTTCACGCATTGTTCCGTAACGGACGGCGTTGGTGCCGGAAGCGCGGGTTGCAGCCATGCCGCCAATCGAAGCGTTTGCGCCGGGATCGATGGGAAAGAACAGTCCCATGTCTCGCAGATGTGTGTTCAACTGCTCCCGCGTTACCCCGGCCTCGACCGTACAATCCAGATCTTCACTGCTGATACGGGTGATTTTCGACATGCGTGAAAGGTCGATCGAGACCCCGCCATTGACGGCTGTCAGATGCCCTTCCAGCGAAGTGCCGGCGCCAAAAGCGATGACGGGCACGCTTTCCGCCGCACATAGCCGCACGATCTCGGACACTTCGGAGGTGGTTTCCGCGAAAGCGACCGCATCGGGAAAGGCGGCTGCGTGATGCGCCTCGCCCCGCCCGTGCTGCTCGCGCAGTGTCGGCGACGTTGAAAGACGCTCCCCGAGGAGGTCTCGCAGGGATCGGATGAGAGAAGGAGACAGGTCAGGCATAAAACATTCCGTGTAGGCGGGTCGCAAAACGCTGCGACAGACTTACAAACCTTGAGGGCGAGGCGCGCGGCCGGCGACGCCATCTGGCAGTGAACATCAGGCGGCCAGTTTTTCGCCCCTGAGATGACGCTCGAGGAACGGAAGGCTGTCCTGCCCCCAATAGAGTTCATCCTGATAGCGATAGGTCGGAACCCCGAAAACACCGGCGGCCCTGGCAGCTTCGAAGCTCGCCTTCTGCAAGACAGCAACCGCGTCGCTTTTGCCATGTTCATCGAGGGCTACAGCATCGAAGCCTGCGGCCGTCGCGATGGCCTGGCGGATGTCGGCCTTGCCGATGTCTTCACGGCGGACCCAGAAAGCCTCCTGCAGTGCAACTGCAAGCTTCAGCCAGTCTTCACCCTTCTCGATTGCCGCCGCAACCATCAGGCCTGCCGGGGACGGATCCGAGAGCGCAGCGCGATTGTCGAAATTGAGCACTTTTCCGCGCAATGCCGCCCACCGCTTCAGATCCGTGATCCAGTAGGCGCGTCTGGCCTCCGGGCGATTTTTCGAGTAAATGCCACCGTTTTCCTCGATCAGCGGAATAAGGTGAGGGCGGATAGTGGCGCCCTGCTGTTTCGCCAGGGCGGCAAAGGGTTCAACACCAATGAAGGCCCAGGGTGAGCCAATGCTGAAGAAATAATCAATCGTCTTTGTCATTGTCTGCTGCTTTCAGTTCGGTTGATCGGTGGAGGCGGCGGCCGTGGCGAAAACGGAGAGAGCGCAGTCACGCGCGATCAGCACCGCCTTGGGGTCGCGTCCAACCGCGACGGTCGCCAGCGCCCCTTCGTAGAGAAGTGAGAGATGGGCGGCGGCGATGTCCACTGTGCTGCCGGCCCTTGCCAGGATAGCGGCGAACAGGTCCCTGACCTTCGCCTTATGGGTACGCGCAACGAACACGACCCGCTCGGATTCGCCATGTTCGGCAACCGCGAGAGCGAAGGCGCAGCCGCGAAAATCCGGGCTGTCGGCTTTTTCGTGGAGTTGCTCGAAAATCAGCCGGATCTGCTCCTTCGGAGCCATGTCCGCATCCACCACGTTCTGAAGCGCGTGGATCACCCGCTCATGACGCGCTTCCAGATAGGCTGCAACAAGATGATCCTTCGAAGGGAAATGCCGGTAGAGCGTCGCCTTCGCGACATTCGCTTCCTCGATGATCCGATCGATGCCGACAGCCCGGATGCCTTCGCGATAGAAGAGCGTGCCGGCGGCGGTGAGTATATGGTCTGATATGGCTTCTCTCATTATATCGTTTCACACTGTCGTTTGATAAATCGCACTGCTTGAGGCCGCCGATCACGAAGGGCTGGCGGGATTGGGCTGCGCCGGCCGGTCCGGGCCGGCGATGAGCGACGTGATTGCATCGAGCGGCAGCGGCTTTGAAAACCCGCCCTGTTGCGCCAGTTTGCCGGCCAGCGTCTGAACAGCGTCGTTATAGGGCGTTGGCACATTGTGAAGCCGGCCGAGCAATACGATCTCTCCGTTGAGGAAATCCACCTCACTTGAGGCTCCGCGCCTGAAACTCTGCCACGTCGATTGCTGGCCCGGGTGAATGCCGCTGTTCGGCGCTACTCGCCAGTTCGAGATGTCTACGGTTCGCTCGGAGGGTGAGGCGAGGGTGTAACCTGCCGCGTCGAGCACATGGCGGGCTTCATCCACCAGCGCCGCGCTGATCTTGTCGTTCAGATCGGCCGGGCCGTCGAAGAGTTCGAGGACGTTGCGAACGTTGTGAAGGAGCTTTGCTGCTTTCCAGCGGCGGATATCGTCGCTTGCCTCGGCAAGATATCCCGCCCTGTTGAGGTCTGCCGTGACCTGCGTCGTCACGTCATCCTGTCCGAGCGGAAAGCGCCCGACTGTCACGATGCCCAGTTGCGGCTCGCCGCCAACCACCACCTTCCCGGTTTCTGTGAACCGCGCCGGTGTCAGAATGCTTGCGCCATACACCCTGGAGAATGTTCTCAGGGCATTGGCTTCAGTCGCCAGTCCATTCTGAAAAGTCACTATAGGCAGCTGTGCAGCCGCCGGTGCCGTCTTGTTGGAGACGTTCTGCCAGGACCAGAAGGCGAGTGCGCTTATGGCATCCTGAGCCTTCACGGTGAGCAGGAGGATATCATCCCGTCTCAATTCCGGAAGATCCGTCAGGTCGAAGACCTTCAGATCGATCTGCCGCGTCTGTGCGGGTCGTTGAAAGGTGAGGCCATGCTGCCTGATATGGCTTATCTGGGCTCCCCGCCCGAAAAGTGCATAATCAATGCCGGAAAGTGCAAACTGTGCTGCAAGGCTCGCGCCCACCGCGCCGGCGCCAATGATAACATAACGTGGCATCTGTCGTTTCTCGTCCTGTCTCTTAACGCTCCGGATTTACGGAGATATTGGTGTGGTGATTGGTTCGGCGGTTTCGGCGGCGGTTGAGGACGGTGGCAGGATGCGTTCAGGAGCATTCTGAACGGATCGTAAGGCCTTCGAGCGGGGCAAAGGAAGACCGGTCATTCTATATCTACTAATTTTATAGAAAATAAGTTCCCGAAACCGGTGATTTCGGGAGAGATTGCGCCGCCCCGGCCCGCGCCTTGTATCGCCGGGGCAAGGGCGCGCCTTCGTTTGATACCGTCAGCCGCAATGGAATTTATTTGATAGCGAAACCGAGGCGACGCAGCGTCCGGCTCAGTTCCGCACGGCCCTTCAGCGCGGCGGCGTTCTCCACACGCTGGGCAATGGGCCCTGTCCAGCCATTTTGGGGCAGGCCCTGTTTTTCCTGAAACACCTTTAATACCTCATCATAAGAATTGAGGTCATCGTGGGCGGGTTCCGAATAGGTTTCATGAAACAGAACGGATGATTGTGACAAGCGCGGTTTGACATCTGTTTTTACCGCCGGGTCAGGATAGCCGACCGTCAGGCCGAAGACGGCAACCGTCTCGGCAGGTAGGTTGAGTTCGCGGGCCACGTCCTCCGGCCTGTTGCGGATGCCGCCGACGTAGCAGGAGCCCAGGCCGGCTGAATCAATCGCGGCTACAGCGTTCTGCGCTGCCAATGCAGCGTCGATGGCGCCGATCAGGAAGCTTTCCAGGTAATCCAGTCCTTCACCCTCATTCCCCTGGCGTGAAGCGACCGTGCGCAGCCGCTTCAGGTCGATAAGCCAGATGAGGAAAAGGGGGGCATCCTTTATATGGGCGTTGCCGCCGGTGAAACCCGCCAGTCGTGCCTTGCGCTCCTTGTCCTGCACCGCAACCACACTCCACGCCTGAAGATTGGATGATGTGGGCGCTGATTGCGCGGCGGCGACCAGAAGCTCCAGGCTGCCCTCCGGCAGAGCCTTGGGCAGATAGGCGCGGGCGGTGCGATGGTTCAGCAAGGCGTCGATGGTGTCATTCCAGAAAGGCGGAGAAAAATCGGCCTGCGTTCCATAACGGGCCTCGACGCGCTGCTGTGGGATTTCCAGTTTGGTAATCGGACTGGGCGGGGTCATCGGATGAAACTCCATAATTGTGGGGGGCGGGCTCAATTGTGCGGATCAGAAAGGCGGCAAATTCCTGTGATTTGATATGGCCGGCCGAGGCATCTGCCGAGCAATGTCCTTCTCAATCGCGATTTTGAGATGAAACAACATTTCCACGGGAATGCTGAAACAAACGCCGGCGAGATTTCTTCGCATTCCACCATCTGCTCCGGATGCGCAACGAAGATCCCGATGGATGGGGCAATTCAGCGCGAGTTTTGGTGCCTGCTTGCGTAAGTATTGAAATAAAATTCCGCAAGGAATGATTTCTTCGACAAGGAGGAAGAATTTTATCCTTAGGAATGCGCTGCATTGCCCCGATGCTTTCGTCATCGAAACGACGTTTTCCAACGGGGATTTTCATGACGATCGGACGCCGGCAGTTCAATAAAATGCTTCTTTTGGCAACGGCAGGAACGGCCCTGCCTGGTTCGGTCTTCGCAGCGGGTGGCGATGCGAGCCGGCCCGTCTCCGGCGGCACGCTCAGGCTGCTTTATCGTGTCGATCCCGGCAACGCGCTTTTCGCCATCAACACATCGTCAGGCACGGGGCAGGCGATCGGCCCAAAGATTGTTGAAGGCCTCCTCACATTCGATTTCGACCTCACGCCGCAGCCCTTGCTGGCAACGGAATGGTCCGTTTCCGATGACCACCTGCGTTATACGTTCAAACTCAGGCCAAATGTGAAATGGCATGACGGCAAAGATTTTACATCGGAAGACGTTGCCTTTTCGATTTTCCGCCTCAAGGAAGCGCATCCACGCGGCCGCATTACGTACCAGAACGTTCAGGCGGTGGAGACGCCAGATCCCCTCACTGCGATTATCGTTCTGTCCAAACCCGCACCGTTTCTCATTGCTGCGCAATCGAGTTCGGAATCGCCGATTGTGCCGAAGCATATTTTCGAAAAGCTGAAGCCCGCGGATGGCCAGACGCTGCAGACTGCTATCGGCACCGGCCCCTTCAAACTGACCGAATGGACGCCGGGGAGCCATCTGATCTTCGATCGAAATCCCGATTATTGGGATGCCGGCAAACCCTATCTTGATCGCATCATCCTGCGCATCATCACCGATCCGGCTGCGCGGGCAGTGGCGCTGGAGACGGGGGAAGTGGATCTTGGCGACAACCCGGTGCCGCTGGCGGATCTCGAACGGCTGAAGCAGAACCCCGATCTCGTTCTGGATACGAATACCTATGCCTATGCGGGTCCGCAGCAGCAGTTGTTCTTCAATTACGATAACGAAATCTTCCGCAAGAAAGATGTTCGCCTGGCCATTGCGAAGGCAATCAACCTCGACGAGATCGTCAATGTGGCGCTCTTCGGTTATGCGCAGATATCACCCAGCCCCGTCAGCACGGCCCTTCCCAACTGGTATGATGCTTCGGTCAAGCCATATGCCTACGACCCGAAAGAAGCGGAAAAGTTACTCGACGCGGCGGGATATCCGCGCAAGGAGGACGGCAAGCGCTTTCCAGTACGATTGACGTATAATTCCTATCTGACACCTGGCTATGCCGATGTTCTTCGCAGCCAGCTTGAAAAGATCGGCATTGCCGTTGAAATCCGCAAATACGACCTGCCAACCTATCTGAAAACTGTCTACACCGACCGCGCCTTTGATCTTGTGGTGGAATCCCTCTCCAATACCTTCGACCCGTCGCTCGGCATCCAGCGCGCCTACTGGAGCAAGAATTTCAAGATCGGGCTGCCCTTTTCCAATGCGGCAAACTACGCCAATCCAGAGGCGGATGCGCTTCTTGAGGCGGCCGCCATCGAACCGGATCCGAAGAAACGCTGGGTAACCTGGAGCAAGTTCCAGCATCTCATCCATGACGACGTCGCCTCCGTCGATCTCGTGGCGGCGGGAAGCCAGATCGTGGCGCACAAGCGGGTCAGGAACTATGTCACCGGCGCGCAGGGGCTGAACTGGAGTTTCGGCGATCTGTGGCTCGATCCGACCGCTTGAAACCCCGCATGAAAATTCCGGATTTGTCAGGAGAAAACGCAATGTCCGTATTTGCTGTAACAAAAGATCGTCTCATCGAATGGCTGCGGGATGGCAGGGAACTTGCGGTTCTGGATATCCGTGCCGCCGAGGACGTGGGGTATGCTTCACCGCTATTTGTCGCCAACCTTCCGGTTGACAGGCTGGAGGCGGAAATCGATCGCTTCATTCCTCGCCCCGTCGTGCGCACCGTGCTGGTGGATGATGGAAAAGGCAGCGCAAAGCAGGCGGCCGAACGGCTTGCCGCCAAGGGTTGGACCGACATTCATTTTCTGCGTGGCGGAATCCCGGCATGGATCGAAGGTGGCGTTGAGGCGTTGCCGACATTCGATATTCCTGGCGTTCCTTTCGTTCAGAAGGTGAGAAGCGAGAAAAACACGCCTGTGGTTTTTGCGCGTGAGCTCAAGGCGTGGCAGGAAGCCGGTGAGGATGTTGTCATCCTCGATACGCGCACATTGCCGGAATATGAAAAGGAACATGTGCCCGGTGCGATTGCTGTGCCCGGGGCAGAACTCCTGCTGCGCTTTTCCGATCTCGTTCCCTCGCCCAAAACAAGGGTCGTCGTCTCCTGCGCTGGCCTGCCCCGCGCAATTCTCGGCGCGCAGACATTGATCGACGCCGGTGTCGAAAACGATGTCAGTTACCTGCATGATGGGACGCGCGGCTGGACGGATGATGGATTTGAGCTGGAAACAGGCCCCTCCCGGACATATTCGCATGTGAGCGCCAACGCGAAAGAGATTGCAGAGGCGCGATTGAAGGCCTTTTCCAGGGATGACGATCTGCTCTTCATCGACCGCCCGACCGCCGAGACATGGTTGAAGGACCCATCACGAACGACCTATTTCCTGGACGTGCGCACACCGGAAGAGTTCGAGACTTCCCATCTGCAGGGCTCAATTTCGTCGGAAGGCGGGCAGCTTCTCGGTGTCGCCTATCGAACGATCGCGGTGCGCGGTGCCCGGGTCATTCTGGTGGATGACCTGCTCGGCGCCCGCGCCAGGGTCGTGGCCCACTGGCTGAAACGCAGAGGGTTCGAAATCGCGCTCCATTTACACGACTTCGAACAGGGTGCCGAAGCGGCAGCCGCCTAGACCCGGGCGGGTGTTCGCCAGACTGCTCCACAGACAGGAATTTGCAATGACCAATGCCAGCCATGCCTGGGGTTCTGCGCCCAGCAAACGTTTTGACGCGATCGCCGAGAGGTTTCGGGGAATTTTTGCCGAAATCGGCAAAGATTCAATACGACACGATCTGGAACGCGAGCTTCGTTTCGATGACTACGAAGCTTTGAAAAAGGCCGGCTTTTCCAGATTGCGCCTGCCGGAGAAATTTGGTGGTCTGGGCCTGACGCTTCCCGAGCTTTTTGGCTTGATCATTGAACTCGCGCAGGCGGATCCCAACCTCACCAATGCTTACCGCAGCCATCTTGGCTTTACGGAAGATCTGCTGAATGCACCAGCTTCGCCATGGCGGGATGCGTGGCTGGAGCGGATCGGACGTGGCGAAACCATTGGCAGCGGCTTTTCGGAAATCGGGGATGCCAAACTTGGAACCTATTCCACCCAGCTCACGCGGGATGGCGGCGGCTGGCGGCTGAATGGCGAGAAATATTATACGACCGGCTCGCTCTATGCCGACTGGATCACGCTTGGAGCCGTGGATGGGGACGGCATACCGGTTGGCGCGCTTGTCCCCACAAAGGCTGAAGGCGTCGAAATCGTCAACGACTGGGATGGTTTCGGACAGGCGCTGACGGCCAGCGGCACGGCGCGATTTACCGACGTGGCGATTTCCGAGGACCTCATCAAGCCGAGCGCGCTTCGTTTCAGCTATTCAGGCGGCTTTTTCCAGCTCGTCCATCTGGCCTCGCTTGCCGGGATCGGCCGCGCGGCCGCATTGGAAATCGCCCGCCATGTTGCGGAGCGCAAACGCGTCTATCAACGCAGTAACGCCGCGCGTTTTTCTGAAGACCCTCAGGTGCTTCAGGTCGTGGGGCGGATCAGGGGTGCGGCCTATAGCGCCGGCGCCATCGTGTTAAAGGCCGCAGAAGCCCTGCAGGCTGCCTATGATGCCAATCTCTCTGGAGACGAGGAGCATATTGCATCTGCGAACCGTGACGCGGAGCTGGAAGTCAGCCAGTCGGTTACGGTGGTCAGCAACCTTATCCTGGATGCGTCCACTGTCCTCTTCGATGCGCTTGGCGCCTCGGCCGCAAAACGCAGCCATGGTCTTGATCGTCACTGGCGAAACGCCCGCACGATAACCTCACACAATCCCCGTATCTATCACGACCGTATCGTTGGAGATTTCGCCGTGAACGGCGCCTCACCGGCGCCAAATGGAGGCGTGGGGATAGCACCGCAAACGCAGAAGGAAAAATCCGAAGCATGATCAAAACATCCGGTCCGACGGGCGATACGCATCGGAGCCTGTTGTTCGGTATCCACGCAGTGCAAACAGGATAGTGAAATTGGGCAGGATTTATCGGGATTTTACAGAACTCGTCGGCAATACGCCGCTGGTGGAACTCGCCAGAATTCGGACGAAATACAATCTCCAATCGCGCATTCTCGCCAAGATCGAGTACCTCAATCCCGCAGGCAGTGTCAAAGACCGCACCGCCTGGGGCATCATATGTGAGGCTGAGAAGAGCGGCCGATTGAAGCCGGGCGATCTTCTTTTCGATTTGACCAGTGGCAATACAGGCATCGGAATTGCGGCGGTTGCCTCCGCACGCGGCTATCGCACGAAATTTTATCTTCGCAATACCATCAGCGAAGACAAGATCAACATCCTCAGGCAATTCGGCTCCGAGATCGAGCTGATCGAAAATGAGGAGCTCTTCCAGCCCGATGCCATCCATCGCATCATCGACAGGATCAAGGCTGAAAATCCGTATGCATTTTATACCGGCCAGCGTTCCAATGATGCCAACCCGCAGGTTCATTTCGAGACGACCGGGCCGGAAATCTGGCGCGATACCGAAGGTGACATCGATATCCTGGTCGCCACCGTTGGTACGGGCGGCACCGTGTCCGGTGCCGGGCGTTTCCTGAAGGCGCAAAAACCGGAGATAAGGATCGTTGTTGCCGAGCCGACACCGCAGTCCGTTCCATCCCCCGAAAACCCCGACGCTTCCACGATCGAAGGCGTCCACAAGGTGACCGAGGTGGAGGAAGGGACCTTGCCGGAGACCTACGACAAGAGCGTCGTGGATGAAGTCATTGCCGTTACCACCGAAGAGGCGCGGCGGGCAGCGCTTGCGGTGGCCAGAAAGGAGGGCTTCCTTGTGGGAACCTCATCCGGTGCAGCCATCTTTGCCGCGATCGAGCTTTCCCGCCGCGCGGAAAACAACGGCAAGACGATTGCGGTCGTGTTTCCGGATAGTGGCGAGCGCTATCTTTCGCTTTTTGATGCCCCTGACTGAAAAGTCTGCTCGCATGGTTCGCGGCCCCGGAGAAGTTTGAACTGTGCCCGTGAATGACCATGTCGGCGAAATCATTGCCCTCTGACGCCGGATGTGGAGCGAACACAAGACCGTCAGCCGCCGATGCTTGAAAAGAGCGCAGGCCGTTATTGAAGCGGCCTTGAATGTCCCATTTTCAAACGCTACATTCCATCGGTCCGCAGCAACAACAGGATGGTCGACAATGGATTTCAACCCGATAGCAGCGCCACTTTGCCTTGCCATGCGGGAAAACCTTGTCCATGACCCACTTTATCACACTCTCCAATCTGTCCTGGTTCACGCCTGACGGTCGTTCGCTTTTCACCAATCTGAATATTGTGTTCGGCCCGGAGCGTGTCGGGCTTGTCGGTCGTAACGGCGCCGGCAAGACCACGCTCTTGAAGCTGATCGCCGGCGAATTGACACCATCTTCGGGTTCTGTCTCTGCACCGTCGGGTATCCACATCCTGCGTCAAAGCGTCCAGGTGGCCGAAAATGAGACGATTGCCGATCTCTTTGGCGCGCGTGATGCGCTCGCTGTGCTTGAACGGGCGCAGGCGGGTGGCGCGACGTTGGAGGAACTGGCCGATATCGATTGGATGCTTGAGACGAATATCGAGGCGGCACTCGCGCGCTTCGGCCTGTCCATGCCCGCGACGACACTGCTCGCCCGACTCTCCGGCGGGCAGCGCACCCGTGCAGCGCTTGCCGCTCAAATCTATCATGCACCGGAGTTCCTGATCCTCGACGAACCCACGAACAATCTCGACCGTGACGGTCGGACTGCAGTGATCGAACTTGTGAGCGGCTGGCGTCACGGCGCAATCATTGTCAGCCATGATCGTGAATTGCTCGAAACGGTCGACAGCATTGCTGAACTGACATCGCTCGGTATCAGCCGTTATGGCGGAAACTGGAACCACTACAGCGATCGCAAGGCACTGGAGCTTGACAATGCCAGGCATGAACTGGCCGAGGCCGAGAAGCGGCTCAGCGCCGTCGAGCGCAGGGCGCAGGAGACGGCCGAGCGGCAGGCTCGTCGCGATGGTGCAGGCAAAAGGAAGGCGGCGGAAGGAGGAATACCGAGAATTTCGGCCGGAGGGCGCGCCATGCGGGCGGAGCAGACAAGCGGTGACAACGCCGCCACGGCGCGCCGAATGACGGGGGAGGCCAAGGCAGACGTCGCAGAGGCGCGAGGGCGCATTGAGGTGCTTGAACCATTCATGCTGTCCATACCGTCCACCGGACTGGTGGCGTCAAAGACGGTTCTGCGGCTGGAAGACGTAACTGCGGGTTACGAACGCAATGCGCCTGTCCTGTCCGATCTGTCGCTTGCGATTACAGGTCCGGAACGGATTGCGGTGGCGGGGCCGAACGGTTCGGGAAAGACGACGCTGCTTTCCGTCATCACCGGGTCTCTCGCGCCATTTTCTGGTTCGGTCCGAGTTGAGGTTGCTTGCGCGTTGCTGGACCAGAAGGTCAGCTTGCTGCGACCCGGGCTATCCGTCCGGGACAATTTCATGCGTCTCAACCCGCGGTCCAGTGATAACGCCTGCCGGGCCGCTCTTGCCCGCTTCCTGTTTCGCGGCGACGCCGGTTTGCAGGATGTGCGGCATCTGTCTGGCGGCCAGATGCTGCGCGCCGGCCTTGCCTGCGTCCTTGGCAACCAGAAGCCGCCGCAGCTTCTCATACTCGATGAACCGACCAATCACCTCGATCTTGATTCCGTCGCGATCGTGGAGGCCGGCCTGAAAGCGTATGACGGCGCAATTCTGGTCGTCAGCCACGACGAGGCATTTCTGGAGGGGATCGGCGTGTCCCGGCGGTTTGAGCTTCATGGACGCCGTCAAACATGAGCAACGCCGCGCATTTTAGCGCGGCATTTGGTCATTCGAGAAGCCAGCTCGACGGCCTGAAGAACGTCCTGAGGCTCTCTGTGCAGGCGATTGACGGCAGCACGCATCTTGATTTCTTACTTCGAAACGGAGGCCACCCGCCACTGCGGTTCAGCGTTAAACCTGTGCCTGGCCGCCGTCCGCGAAGAGCTCGGCGCCGTTGACGAAGCTCGCATCGTCAGAGGCGAGGAACAGCGTCGCCTTGGCGATTTCCTCGGCTTCGCCGACGCGACCGAGAGGGATGCGAGAGGCGAGATAGTCGAGCAGGCCCTGCTGCTGTTCCTTGTCGTCGCCTGCAAGTTCGACGAGGCCTGGTGTGCGCGTGGCGCCGGGCGAGATGACGTTGACGCGGATGCCCGTGCCCTTGAGGTCGAGAGCCCAGGAACGAGCCAGGTTGCGCACCGCGGCCTTGGAAGCGGAATAGACGGAAAAGGCAGCCGTGCCTTCGGTGCCGGCAGTCGAACCCGTCAGCACGATGGACGAGCCCTTGCCCATCAGCGGAAGTGCCGCCTGCACGGTCAGGATCACAGCTTTCACGTTGCGGCCAAGGGTGTCGTCAATCTGCTCCTCGGTGATCTGGCCGAGCGGCAGCATGGTGCCGCCACCTGCATTGACGATGAGGGCGTCAAGGCGGCCCTGTTCCGCCTTCACCTGGGCGAACAGCTTGTCGAGGTCAGCGTTGCTCGAGGAGTCCGCCTGTACGCCGACCGCGCCCTGTCCTATTTCTGCCACCGCCTCGTCCAGAGCGGCCTTGCGGCGGCCTGTGATATAGACGCGTGCGCCTTCGGCAGCGAACAACTTGGCCGTCGAAAGACCGATGCCGCTGGTTGCTCCGGTGATGACGGCGATCTTGTTTTGAAGCCTGTTGGCCATGTTAACTCTCCTGATGCTTGGGCGCGCGAAATGGTTCAGCCCGAATGCACGGCCTGTTGAAGTTCCGAATTTGCTCGGGATGTGGCGCTGGCCATTGGCCTCGTCACCGTCCGATGAGGAGAAGTTAGTTCGTCAGCCCGGTGGAGAGAAGCCGCTCAGGATGGAGACATTATCCATCTGGATGGATAGTCGCCGTCACATCGCGCCGTGCGTCGACCGCTTCGAACACCTTCGCTGCCCATTCCGTGAAGGCGCGTAGCCGCGGATTTGGGAAACGATCAGCGGGATAGACGAGATGAAGGGGATGATTGTCCGGCTTCCAGTCGGGCAGAAGTTCAACCAGCGCCCCGCTCTTGAAATGGGGCCGCGCGAGAAATCCGAAGCTTTGGCCAATTCCCAGTCCCGACAGCAGCGCGTTCAGATGCGCGGTACTCTCGTTGACGGAAACGCCGCCAGAGGCCGGGAGATACTCGCTTCGCTCTTCGCCGCGCTGAAAACGCAATGGAAATCTCTTTCCAGATGACGCGGAGAAGTAGGAGACGATCCGATGCTTCTCGATATCGTCAGGTCGCTCCGGCAACTGCAGACCAGCCAGATAGGTGGGCGATGCGCAAATGACGTAGTCCAGCTCGCACAGCTTCCGCGCCTTCATTGATGAGTCACCCAGCGCCCCGCCGCGAATGACGCAATCGATACCCTCACTGACGAGATCGGCGGGGCGATCGCTGACACCGAGCATGAGATCGATTTCCGGATAATGGCGCTGAAAATCCGAAAGTGCCGGGATGAGGATCTGGTTTGCCAGCACAGATCCGATGTCGACGCGCAGCTTTCCTTTGGGTGTGCTGCGGGAGCCGGCAATAGTGCCGTCCATGTCATCGAGATCGGCGAGGAGCTTCAGCGCGCGTTCGTGATAGGCGACGCCCTCCGTGGTCATCGTGACCGACCGTGTGGTGCGCTCCACGAGCTTTGTTCCGAGATGTGCCTCGAGATCCTGCACCAGCTTGCTGACTGAGGACCGAGGAAGGTTCAGCATATCCGCCGCCTTGGCGAAGGACCCGGCTTCGGCGACGCGGACAAATGTTCGAATGGCGAGGATCTGATCCAAGAGAGGCCCAACAAGCAGGTGGAGATAATCTACATCTACACATGCCCGGCGAGCCCTGCCATGCAGGTTCTTGCGAAAGGTGGATAAATCTGCGCCATACGACGATATCCGAACGTTCATTCACGAACACAGGCAAAACGCCGCGTGTCCTTTCGGGCACGCGGCGATTTATCGTGAAACCGGATGGCAATTCCCTCGCGATCCGGTTCCGTTCATGCCTGTGCGTCAGCCGATCTTCACATTGTCGTCGCGCTTGATGGCGATGACGGTCGAGCGGGGCAGCTTGCCTTCGCCGTCCGGGAAGGGGGCGTCGGGGTGCTGGATGCCGACGAAGTGGGTGCGCTTGTCGGCGGACCAGGTCTGGCCGGTGACTTCGGAACCCTTCGGCGCAGTCAGGAAGCGCTCAATGCGGCCAGTGGCCGGGTCGCCCGCCAGCATCTGGTTGTTGCCCTGGCCGGCGAAGTTGCCTTCATTGGTGTCCTCGCCATCGGTCTGGATCCAGAGCAGGCCGGTCGAGTCGAACATCATGCCGTCAGGCGAATTGAACATGTTGCCTTCGTTGATGTTCGGGGAGCCGGCATAGGCGTCCTTGTGGACGGCGGGGTTACCGGCCATGCAGAACAGGTCCCACTTGAACTTGCCGTCCGCATGGTCGTCATTTTCCGGATACCAGCGCACGATCTGGCCGTATTCGTTCTTCTCGCGCGGGTTGGCGGCATTGATCGCCATGGCGTCGCCGCCGGCATTGGCGCGCAGCTTGCCGTCCTTCATTTCGCCGCGGCGGCTGTTGTTGGTCAGCGCGCAATAGGCTTCGATGGCGACGGGGTTGATGGCGACCCATTCCGGGCGGTCCATGGTCGTCGCGCCCACCTTGGAAGCGGCCTGGCGGGTGAAGACGCAGATTTCGTCGATCTTCATGCCCGTGGTTTCCGGCGTCAGGGCAAGCCACTCGCCGGCACCGTCATCGGAGAACTTCGCGACGTAAAGCGTGCCTTCGTCCAGCAGCTTGGAGGTGTCGCCGCCCGGCACGTAGATGCCGCTGGAGACGAATTTGTAGAGGAACTCGCCGCGCTCGTCGTCACCCATGTAAACGACGACACGGCCGTCACGGGCGATCACCACGGCGGCGTTTTCATGCTTGATGCGGCCAAGCGCGGTGCGCTTGATCGGCGTGGACTTGGCGTCCGAGGGATCGATCTCGACCACGTAACCGGCGCGGCGTGGTTCATTGGGGTTCTTGGCAACGTCGAAACGGGCGTCGAACTTCTCATAGGCGTAGCGGGTCTCGGCGACGATGCCGTAACGCTTGTAATCGTCAGGCAGCTTGAAGGCGGCGTCGGTGGTGCCGAAATAGCCGTTGAAGTTCTCTTCGCAGGTGAGGTAGGTGCCCCAGGGCGTGCGGCCTGCGCCGCAATTGTTGAAGGTGCCGAGACAGTCGACACCCTTGGGGTCGGCGGCGGTCTTGACGAGATCGGAGCCTGCGGCCGGGCCGGAAAGCTTCATCGGCGTGTTGTGGTGGATACGGCGGTTGAAAGGGCTGTCGAGAACGATTTTCCAGCCGTCCTTGTCTTCCGCGACTTCCATGACGGTGACGCCCTGCATGTTCTGCAGGATCTTCACGTCGTCGGCCGTCTTCGGGTTGCCTTTTTCGGCGTGCGGCAGGTTGGTTTCCGGGTTCACATATTCATGATTGACGGCGATCAGCTGGTGGTTGCCCACCACGAAGAGTTCCATGCCGTCGGTATTTTCGCCGAAGACCTTGTCGGAATTTTCAACGCTGACGCCCTTTGCGGGGTCGAGATCAGGAACGTTGGAGAACAGCGGCTGGCCCCATTTCGCCAGCGGCTTCCAGTTATAGCCTTCCGGCACATGGATGGTGTGGTCGGTGGCGGCGGCAACCGGCTTGAAGGGGAAACGGCTGACGGCGGCTTCCCGCGCTTCGGCCGAGGTGCTGCTCATCAGGTTGCCGAGCGTGCCCATGGCGGCTGCGGCCGAACCGAAGGCGAGCACGCCGCCCAGAAAGCCGCGGCGGGAAATCGCGGTTTCGACCACGCGGTCGAAATCGGTTTCGGCCGGCGGCGGGTTCTGCAGTTCGTCCCACTCGTCCCAGGACAATTTGCTCGTATCGATGTCGGTCATATCGTGTCTCCACCGTTCAATGTTTGGAATCATTCCAACAGGCTGCGTACCTTCCGAGTGTTTCACTCGGATGACGGGAAGACAGGTTTAAAATATGATTGTCGCGGTTATGAATCTGCTGTTTTTCCCTCAATGCGGGATGAGCACGCGGGTGAGGAGCTGGCCCTCGAAGCGGCAGAAACGGAAAGGAACCTCCGTTCCGCACTGCCATTCCTCGCTGAGTTCGGCCGTCAGGCACAAGGATCCCGAGCCATTTGCGTCCAGGCGGGATAATTCGGCCGCCTCGAAAAAGAACAGCTTTTCCACCATGGGATACAGCGCCTTGAACAGGCTTTCCTTGGCTGAGAAAATCAAGCCGGTGATGACGGGATCGATAATGTTGCCGAGGTTGTAGCGCTCATTTGCGGTCAGGAGTTGTGGGGCGATATCGCGGGCCTCCTCCTCTGTCAGCAGTTTTTCGATATCGACGCCGATAGCGCGAAACTGTCGACAGCAGCCTACAAGCGCAATCGCCGTGCCCTGGCTGTGGGAAATTGCGCCAATCACCCCTTCAGGCCAGAGAGGCGCACGGTCCTCGCCCATACCGGGAAAGATGGAACGGCCGGTCAGGCGGCGGATGGCTTCCGCAGCGCATCTGCGCCCCGCGATGAATTCCGCCTTGCGTCTTTGCGTGGCGCTTGAAAGCTGCGGCGGCAAGGGAGGGACCTCGCCGCCGCAGCCCTCATCGGCGCTGAAACGAAGGGTAAGGCAATGGCAGCCGCATATGTCGTCCGGCCAAGGCCAGATGGCCTCGGGTGGATCGCCGGAGATGGCGTCGTGGTCAAACGCCGTTACAACGTCCATGTCCCTTACTCTCAATCCAACGGCTCGAATTCAAGCCGCAAGCGTGGCACCGCCATCAACCACGATCTGCTGCATCGTCACGTGCCCGGCCTGATCGGAGGCGAGGAACAGCACGGTATCGGCAATATCGTCCGGCCTTGCGATCTTGCCGAGCGGAATGCCGAGCTTGAACTGCTCGGGCAGGCCGGCGACCATCCGGTCCTTGCCGGCGGGATCGCTCAACATGCCGGCAAGCATCGGCGTATCGGTGGAGCCGGGTGAAACGACGTTGCAGCGCACGCCATAGGGCGCAAGCTCGAGGGCGGCGCAATGGCTGAGGCTGACCAGCGCTGCCTTGGAGGCGCAATAGGCCATCATGCCGATGCGCGGCACGACGGCGGCATTGGAGCCGATATTGACGATTGCGCCGCGCCGCTGCCGTTTGAAGGTGGCGCTCCACTGTCTCAGCATATGGAACGGTCCGGCAGCGTTGACATCCATGCACGCCTTCCAGTCTGCGGGCGTCAGGCTTTCACTGTCGCCGAGCCGCAATATGCCGGCGGCATTGACGAGAATGTCGAGCCCGCCCCATTCGGTCTCGATCGCCTTGCAGGCCGTCTCCACCGCCGCCGCATCGGTGATGTCGAGTGCGATCTGGCGGAAGGGCGCTTCCGCCGTTCTGGCCTGGAGGTCGAGGCCGATGAGATCGGCCCCTTCCTCGATGAAACGTTCGGCGATGCGGCGGCCGATGCCCTGAGCCGTACCCGTCACCAGCACGCGCCGCCCGGTAAATCTCTGTTGCGTCATCTTTTTTGTCCGCTCAGGCCGCGAGCCGCTTTTGGTCGATCAGCGTCCACCAGGCGGAGAGCGTGGGCACACGCGCAAGCTCATCGAAGCCGACGGTGACGCCGCGTTCCTTCAACTCTCCAGCAAGCTTCATCACCTGCAGGGAATCCAGCCCGTAGAAAATCAGGTTTTCGTCGGGGTCGATATCGCTCTCATCCTCCACCATCTGCAGGACGCGGGCTTTCAGCCATTCGCTGATATCGTCGCCCTTTCCCGCGCCGACAAGGCTTGCGGCATCGATCACCACGCCGCAGCGTGTGGCCACATATTGCAGCGCCATGCGATGCTCCGCCTCGGAAAAATCGGCAACGCCATCACCGATCATGAACGGCTGGATGTCCTTCATAAAGGCTTCCACTGCCGTCATCATGCAGCCTATATGGGCATAAACGCCGCCGACGATGATCTGATCACGGTTCCAGCCCTTCATACGTTCGGCAAGGTCGGAGCGCTGGAAAGCGCTGTAGCGCCATTTGGTCAGCACCACGTCGTCAGGCGTGGGGGCGAGCTTGTCCACCACCTTCTGCAGTTCGGGATCAACGACGGTCAGACCCGGTCCCCACATGTCGTTCAGAAGAGCGCGGTCGCCGGGCGGCTGATTATGCGGCTGGGCGGTGTAAATGACAGGGACACCGTTCTGAACGGCCCATGTCTTCACCTTGGCGAGATTGTCGATGAGGGTCGTCATCAGCTTGCCGTCGGCCTCGTAGAACCGCAGGAAGTAACGCTGCATGTCGTGGATGAGGAGGACGGCGCGTTTCGCATCGGGCTGCCATTTTGTCTTGTTGGCCGGAAAACTCGCGGCGATCGGCATGGGATAGTCGGAAATGGTGGGGATCGTCATGATGACCTCGGTTTGTGCGGCACCGGCTGGGCTGGCGCATTTAGGAACATGGGGACGCCATTTTGGCGTCCCTTTCGATGGGTGCGGAATGTCAGGCGCTGACGGCGACGGGGGTCGTCAGCAGATCGCGCAGGCGTTTTTTGTCGATTTTTCCGACGGCGGTGAGGGGCATGGCGTCGATGAAGCGCACACGATCCGGCAGCTTGTAATCCGCGACGCCGAGGCCTGCGAGGTGCTGGCGAATAGCCGGCGCCTTGAGAGCGGGATTGCGCGACACGACGAAGACGCAGCTTTTTTCGCCGAGAAGTTCGTCTTGCATCGCCACCAGAGCCGCATGGGTGACATCCGGATGCCGCAGGATCAGGTTTTCCACCTCTTCCGAAGCGACCTTTTCGCCGCCGCGATTGATCTGGTCCTTCACCCGGCCAACGACCCTCAGATAACCTTCGGGCGTGCGCTGCACGACGTCGCCCGAGTAATAGAAGCCATCCTTGTCGAAGACCCGGGCGCTGTGTTCGGGCGCGCGGTAATAGCCCCGGAACGTATAGGGGCCACGCGTTGCCAGCATGCCGGCTTCGCCCTCGGGCACGTCGTTGCCGTCCTCGTCAACGATGCGGATTTCGTCATCCGGGCTGATCGGTCGTCCTTGCGTGGTAAAGACGATATGGTCGGGGTCACCGAAGCGGGTGTAGTTCACCAGACCTTCCGCCATGCCGAAGACCTGTTGCAGATCGCAGCCCAGCACTTCCGGCACTTGGCGGGCCAAAGCCTCGGCGAAGCTTGCACCGCCGACCTGCAGGAGCTTGAGCGACTTCAGCCTTTCGCGATGGGCGGGAGCCGCCTGCAGCCACAGCGCGACGGCCGGCGGCACCAGCGGCACAATGTTAACGCCGTGTTTTTCGATGAGATCGAAGCAGGCAAGTGGTTCCGGATTGGCAGCCATGACCACCGCACCGCCGGCGTGGAACACACCGAGCGCGCCGGGCGAACTCATCGGGTAATTATGCGCCACCGGAATGGCGCAGAGGAAGCGGGTCTCAGGCGAAAGGCCGCAGATTTCCGCACTGGCCCGAACGCTGTAATCATAGTCGTTATGCGTCCGGGGGATCAGTTTTGGCGTACCGGTGCTGCCACCGGAAAGCTGGAACAGCGCCACTTCATCGGCGGCGGAAGGGGCGTAAACGGGTGGGTTTTCGGCAGGGGCGGCCAGTTGCCGTTCCAGGCTCAACCGCGGATCTGTTTCGCCAAGCAGAAGGGTCAGGGTAAGCCCGGGAGAAGCCGCCTTCAGCGCCTCCAAAAATGTGTCATTGGCGAAAAGCTCGTGGCTGCGCGAGCCGATCACCAGCTTCGGCGCGATCTGCTCCGCATAGGAGGTCATTTCCAGCCGGCGATGGCTGAAAAGTGCGTTGACGGGGGCCGCGCCGATCTTCATCAGCGCGAAAAAGACGAGATAGAACTCGGCAATGTTAGGCAACTGTACCAGCGCGGTGTCGCCCTTGCCGATGCCCGCGGCGGAGAGATGTCCGGCCAAATTGGAGGATTGCCGGTCGATATCCGCGTAGGTGAAGCGGCGGTCGCCGCAGATCAGGGCCGTCGCGTCCGGCCGGCGCTCGATCTGTTCGGTGAGGATGCCGCTCAGCGGCCTGTCGATCCAGTAACCGCGCTCGCGGTACCGGCGCGTCAGATCGTCGGGCCAGCGTTGAAATTCGATTGTCATGGTTTGTCCCCGGGAAATCAGGCAGAAAGACCGCAGGCGTTCAGCATGGTCTTGAGTTTGGTCTGCACCTCGGCCCATTCGGATTCGGGCTCCGATGCCTCAACGATGCCGGCACCGGCAAAGAGCCGCACGGTTTTCCGCTGCACGGTGCCGCACCGGATCGTTACCACCCACTCGCCATTGCCCTCAGAATCCGTCCAGCCGACCATGCCGGTGAAGAGGCCGCGCTCGAAAGGCTCGACGAAGCGGATAAGGCGATGGGCGCGCTCGGTGGGGAAACCGCAGACGGCCGGCGTCGGGTGCAACAGGCACGCAAGCTGCAGGGCATTGGTCTCCGGGTCGGCGAGGCGGCCTTCGATGCGGGTCGAAAGATGCCAGAGGGCCGCCGTGTTGATGAGGGAGGGTTTTTCAGGGACATCGAGTTCCGCGCAGACCGGCGAAAGCAGGGAGCGGATATCCTCGATAACGAGGCTGTGCTCGTAGTGGTCCTTTTCCGAAGCCGATAGCCGCTCGGCGTTGGCCTTGTCCGCGGCGGGGTCGACCATCCGCTTTGCCGATCCCGCCAGCGGGTTCGAGATGAGGTTCTCACCCTGCTTGCGAATCAGAAGTTCCGGGCTGACGCCGATGAGGTCGCCGCCATCGGGCAGCGGAATACGGAACTGATAACCTTCGCGATTCTGTTTGGCGAGACTCGCCAGCAATCTCTCGACATTGACCTCGGAAGCGAAGGTGAGTTCGCGCATCACGGAAAGTACCGCCTTACGGACATCGGAATGGCGGAAATTGACGATGGCGTGCTCTACGGCGCGTTTAAAGCCGGTCTCGTCCGGCAGGCTGTTCTGGCCGACAAGCGCGGGCATGGCCGAATCGGCGACGACCGGCGCGGTTTCTCGTGGGCTCCACTCATGGTTGTTCGGTATATAAAGGCATGAGGGTTCGCTGACATCGAAGGGTATTGCCCCAATGGCGATCGGATTGTCCTGACCAGCCCGGCGGGCCCGTTCGAAAGCGGCTTTAATCGCTTGCTGCAATGGGCTGCCCGTATCTTCTCCGCCGCGGGCCGGAAGCGTTATCCTTTCGCGGATTCCTTTGGCCCGCAACTGCCCGGTACCGGAAGTGAAAAGAAAATCTCTATTAAAATCAGCAATTTCGTCGGATTCGACGTCATTCGTCCTGAGTGCTCCCGTTTTCATGGGATGCCTCCTGTTCGAGTGGTTGACGATGGCTTATACTTGATTATGATAATCATGTTTTGTCAATCGGTGCAAATTCACATGCTAAATTTAACTCCGATGCAGGTGGCCTACTGGGTCGGTCGGGAGACGGATGGGATACTCGGAAAAGTTACGCCCCATCTTTATCTCGAGTTCGAGGGGCGAGCTCTGGAGCTGGAAAAACTGGCCGTTGCGGTCGGCAGGCTTTGCCGGCGCCACCCGATGCTGAGCCTCAGGATCGATGCGGAAGGGCGTCAATCCGTCGATCCTGATGGTCGCCCGCTGCATCTCGATGTGGAGGACATGACGGCGCTTGATGCGGAGACGCTTGCGCGCCGGCTCGAGATCAAGCGCCACGCGTGGAGCCATCGCGCGACGGATCTTCGCACTGCGCCGCCTGCGGCGATTGCGCTCAGCCTGTTGCCGCATGGCCGTAGCCGGCTGCATGTGGACACGGACATGCTGGCCATCGATCCGGCCAGCGTGCGGATATTGATGGAGGACCTCGCCGGCCTTTACGACGAGGCGGACAAGGATGAAACCGCGCGTCCCCCGGCGGCGCAGCCATCCTTCTTCGACTGGACGAAACGCCTTGCGGCCGATCCTGACCTCAAGAGCGTGCGGGAATACGACCGGTCGTGGTGGCGGCAGCATATTGCGGATATTCCGGACGCGCCGCCGCTTCCATTTTTACCGGAGGATGCGTCACGCGCCGTTCATACGGACCGTTTTGCCACGATGCTTACGGTCGTTGAACGTGACGGTCTTGAACGGGCTGCGCGGCGTTGCTCCGTAACGATGTCGACCCTGTTGCTCGGTGTTTTTGCCGTGGCGCTGTCGCGGGCGATCGATTCCGAAAAGTTCCGGCTCTCCGTTCCGGCTTTCTGGCGTGCACCCCTGGTCGAAGGGGTTGATTCCATCGTCGGTGAGTTTTCCAACGTGCTGGTGCTCGGCGTCGATATCAGACCTGCTGAAAGCGTCGAAGCCCTGCTCGGGCGGGTTTTCGATGACATGAACGGCCTGCTTGCCCATCAGGCCTATCCGGGCGTCAGCATCATGCGCGACCTCTCTCGCCTGCGCGGCGGTTTGCAGACCTCGCCCGTGGTTTTTACCGCCGGTGTCGACCTGCCGGGCGGCGATCTGTTTTCACAAAGGGTTGGGCAGCTGTTCGGCTCCCTGGTCCACACGGTATCGCAAGGGCCGGGGGTTGCGCTGGACGCGCAGGTCGCGAGGCTTGATGGCGGCCTGCTGATAAACTGGGATGTGCGGCTCGATGCGCTGCCTGAACCATGGCTTCGCGCCCTGTTTAAAACCTACGTGGGTCTCCTTCGCCGGCTCGCTGATCACCCGGACCTCGTTGAGGAAAGCGTGGAACGATTTGGTGCTGCGATGCCCGAACAGCTGGCCGATAAAAAAGGAAACGCCATGGAACGTCCGCTCTCGCCGCTGCAGAAGGCATATCTTCTCGGTCGCGGCACACATCTGCCGCTCAGCGGCGTGGCGATGCAGGAGTTTCGCGAATATCGCGGCAGCATCGACCCCGCCCTGCTGCGGACCCGCCTTTCTGCCATGGTCGAGAGACATGAAAGCCTGCGCACCCGCATCGACGAGCGGCGCCTCGTGCAGATCGTGTCCGGGGAAGCGGAGATCAACCTTGATATGATCGATCTCTCGGATATTTCCCCGGCGACAGCGGAAGCGAGGATCGATGCCGTCAGACGGGATTTTTCCCACGCCCATTTTGATCTCGCCGCCTCTCCCTGGCGGGTCACGGTCTTCCGCCTGCCGGCGTCCGAGGCAAAGGCTGATCATGTCGTGGTGTTCCTGCGTTTTGACGCTCTCATCCTTGACGGGCGGGCGATAGCCAGCCTCGCGACGGAACTTTTCGACGGTGTCCTGCCGGTCGCAATCACCGCTGCGGCTGAAACGCCAGGAGAGGATATTGCAGCCGCCCGTGCCGGGGACGCGGCCTATTGGACCGAGAAGCTAAAAGAAGCTGAAGTGCCCTCGCAGTTGCCCTGGAAAGCACCGCTCGAAACCATTCCGACGTCGCGATATAGCCGCCAGCGTCTGATTGTGGAAAAGCAGCGCTTTTCCGCCTTTGCGCGGGCCGGTGCGAAAGAGCGTCTGTTCAAGAATTCGGCGCTTACGGCGGTCATTCTTGAGGTGCTGTCGCTCTGGCTGAACGAGGGTGCGCTGGTGGTCGGCATTCCCGTCGCGCCGCAGGTGGACGGGGCCTTCGCCAACCGCTCCAGCTTCATCGCCGTCCAATGGAACGCGGCAAAAGACGATTTTGACGTGCGGGCGGCAGGCCTGCAGAGGGATGTGCTGGAAGGGCTGAACCATCTGGCTTTTTCCGGCATCGATCTCAATCGCGTGCTTCTCAATGCGAATGCGGGCGGGCTCGCCCTGCCTGTGGTGATTACCAATGGTCTCACATGGCCGACGCTTTCGCCGGATTCGGCCATGCGCTGGACGGACGGTCTGACGCAGACGCCGCAGGTCGCGCTGGATTTTCGCTTTTCGCAGAATCCGGAGGGCGATCTCGTCCTCGATATCGACTATGCGGAGCAGGCGATCGATGCGGCGATGGTGGCGGATATTCTCGCAGCCGTCGAGCGCGCGATTGCGGGGATCGCGGATAGCGGCGCTTTCGTCCTCAACGGACGCGATATTGTCGACCTGTCCCATTACCGGCTGAATGGCGATGAAGGAAACTTCGTCTGCCCGCCATTTCTGGAACGGATCGCCGGCCGTCTTTTCGAAGGAGAGCCGTCACGCACCGCGCTTGTCAGCGGCAAGCGGCGCATCGCCTATAGCGAGCTTGGCGAGATGGTGGCGCGCGTGATCACGAGCCTAAGGGCGCGCGGCATCGGTCGGGGTGATGTCGTGGCCATCTGCCTGCAGCGTAGCCCCGAACACACGGCGATCACGCTCGCCGCGGCCCTGATGGGGGCGGTCTGGGTGCCGGTCGACGCCGGTTCACCCGACGATCGCCTGCAGTATCTGCTGACCAATTGCCGCCCGGCGCTCATCGTCGCCCGCCGCGTTCCGCAGGGTTTCGACGCTGTCGATCCGGCGGTGCTTCTTTCCACGCCCGCTCCGGCTGGCGCACCGGTCTCCATGGCGGAGTTAGCGGCGCTTTCCCGAAGCGAGGGGCCTGCCTATTTTCTTTACACGTCTGGCACGACAGGCAAACCGAAATGCGTCGTGCTTTCCAACCGCGCCACGGCCAATGTCATTGGCGGCACGCTGGCGGAATGGGCGGTGACGGAACGCGACGTATTCATCTCGGTCACCCCGCTGCATCACGACATGTCGGTCTTTGATGTTTTCGGCGCGCTCGTTGCAGGGGCGACGCTGGTGCTGCCGGAACCCGGAGAGGAAAAGGATGCGGTGCGCTGGAACGAGCTGGTCGCAGAACATGGTGTCACGCTGTGGTGCTCCGTGCCTGCCATCCTCGAAATGCTTCTCGCCTGCCGCCGTGGTAACCAGCTATCGTCGCTCCGGCTTGTCGCGCAGGGCGGGGACTATATCAAGCCTGTTATCATAGAAGAGCTTCGCCGGCTGAATCCTGACCTGCGGCTGATATCGCTCGGCGGGCCAACGGAAACGACGATCTGGAGCATCTGGCACGAGATTGTTGCGGAAGATGTGGCGGCCGTGCCCTATGGCCACCCGCTGCCCGCCAATCGTTATTTCGTCCTCAACGATCACGGCGGCCATTGCCCGGCGGGCGTCGTTGGCCGCATCCATACGGCCGGCGTGAATGTCGCGATCGGCTATCTCGAGGACGGCGCGATTACCCAGACGGATTTCGTGACGATTACCGATCCGCAGGGAAACAGCGTGCGCGCCTTCCGAACCGGGGACCGCGGCCGCTACCGGCCGGATGGCAAGATCATGTTCGCGAGCCGTGTCAACGGTTACGTCAAGGTGCGGGGCGTGCGCGTCTCGCTGCCGGATGTGGAAAACGAGCTGATCCGCCACCCTTCTCTCCAGAGGGTTCTGGTTGTGGATTACGGTGTCGAGCAAAAGGGCGAGGCGGCCATCGGCGTGCTTTATGTCAAGGCCCCCGGCCTCGAACTCACCACCGCCGAACTGCGCGACTTTGCCCGCCGGCATCTGCCGGAATCGCATGTGCCCGGCCGGTTTCTCAAGGTTGACGATCTGCCGCTTTCGACCAATGGCAAGCCCGACCGCCGTCGCGCCCGTGAACTCTTGACTGGTGGAACGGCTGACGCGGAACCGGCAAAATTCTCCGCCGCTGCGGTTCCAGACGTTGATCACGGCGACCGCCGGGTGCTGGATATCTATCTCAGCGTATTGGGTAAAAAGCCGGCAAATGTGGATGCAGACAGCGACCTGCTGGCACTCGGACTTTTGCCATCGCACCTGAAAACCGTCTCGGCCGAAATTCGCGCCGTCTTCGGTGTTGACCTGACACCGCAGCAGCTTTTGCGGTGCCGCAACGCCAGGCAGGTGACGTCGCTCATGGCCGTACGGGCGGCGTGAACCCCGTCATTTCGGGTGGCACTTCGCGCCCGGTAACGAAAATAGTGCAAGGAAAAACAGATGGCGCATATCGATCCCGCCGGCGGCTGGCTTCCACTGACGCAGCCGCAACTCGATTTCTGGGAGGAGTTTTCCTTCCATCCCGACGAACCGGTTTCAACCGTCGCCCATTACATCGATCTTTCCGGTGCGGTGAATGAAAGCGCGCTCCTTCAGGCGATCACACGCACCGTGCGCGAATCCGAAGTCCTGTCTATCCGCTTCCGCGTCGGCGATGATGGTGAGACGCCGCAGCAATGCTGCGACCCAAACCATGCCCCGGTTGTGGAACTTGTCGATCTCCGCGGCAATCCCGCTCCGCTTGAGGAGGCTTTGCGGCGCATGAATGCGGATGTGGAAGCGCGGCTCGATCTCACGGCCGACAGGCTCTCGGCGCAGCTCCTCTACCGTATCGCCGATGATCGTTACCTTTGGTATATCCGCGCCCATCATATCGTCGTTGATGGTTATGGGCTGACGCTGGTGGAGCAGCGCTGCGGCCAGCTTTACGGGCACTATTGCGGCAAGGGTGAAGCGGGTCCGGATTTTCACCCCTTCGGCGATTTCCTGGCGGAAGAGGAAGCCTACAAGCGGAGCCGGCGTTTCGAAAAGGATCGCGATTTCTGGACAGCCTATCTCGCCGCACCCGCCGATCTGCCGGTGCTGGACAAGGATTGCGAGGATTATGGCGGCGGTGGCCTGCATGCGGATGCGGCCTTGCCGCCCGGTTTCAGCACGCGGTTGCAACGACTGGCCGGCGCACTGGAGATTGGCTGGCCCGATCTTCTGGTGCTGCTTTCCGGTCTTTATCTCCACCGGGTGCTGCCCCGTCCGGATCGTGATGTCCTGACACTGTGGCTGCCGTTCATGAGCCGCTGGGGCAGTGTCGGCGCCCATATGCCGGCCATGCTCGTCAACATCCTGCCGTTCCACCTCACCATCGAGCCTGGAGAGGACGTCGGCGCATTTCTGACGCGCAACGCCGCCAATCTGCGGAAGCAGCGCCTGCACGGCCGCTACCGTATTGAGCAGATCGCCGCCGACCGGGAAATACCGAAAGGCCGGCGCTTCTTCTTCTCGCCGCTCATCAATGTCCTGCCGTTCAGCGCGCCGGTGTTTGCCGGGCTCACCGTTGCCAGGCACATTCTGGCGAATGGTCCCGGCGACGGGTTCAACCTTACCTTCCGCGGTGAAGATGACGGCAGCGAACTGAACTTGCACATCGATGCGGACTCGGCACTGACACAAGCGGGAGACTTCGCCCGCTACCGTAAAGAGCTGCCATTGTTCCTCGATGCCATGCTGCGCGAGGAGGCCTTGGCGCTTGCGGCGGTGGAGGCGTCCACGGCGTTCCGCCTGGCGGTCTGAGGTATGACGGCGTGCGGATGCAAGGGCCGCGCCAGGACATTCTCATCAGCGTTCAAAGACAAAATAACCCGGCTCCGTCAGGCGAAGCCGGGTTTTCCTTGGCAGGTCCGGCTCAGGCGAGCGTCGTCAGCACGCGGTCCGAAGCGCCGGTTTCCGCAAAACGGCTGAAGATGCCGCTGGTGGTGCTGCGCAGCCGCTCGACATCCTCAGGTCCGTAACGGTCCGAACGGTAGCTCATCAGCACGCGAATGGAGCGATCGCCGCCGATCGTCTCTTCCATTACCTCGAACTGCAGCCCCAGCATGGATTCGTGTTTGTCCGGATCGATCTGGCGGAATTCCACCGCCCTGCCATCCGGCCCCGCAAGGGCGCCGTTCAGCTTGTTCTTGGCGTGGATCTGGATGAAGACCTCGAACAAATGGTCGCGACCCGGCGTCATGCCCAGTGCTTCCTCCACGAGATCGATCGGGATTTCGCTGTGTTCCAGCGAGCCATTGATGGTGTTCTTCACCGAGGAAATCAGTTCGCCGACGGTCATCGTTTCCGTGAAACGAACGCGATGGGCGACGACCGTGGTGAAATAACCGATCGTATCGAAATAATTGCTGTCGGTGCGGCCCGAAGCCGAGGTGCCGACCACGAGATCGCTCAGCCCGCCGAGATGGCGCAGCGATGCGGCAATCGCGGCATAGACCACGTTGAACAGCGAGGCGCTGTTCTGCCTGGCAGTGGCGTAAAGCCCGTCGCTGACATGTTTTTCCAGCTTGAACTCGATCCAGCCGCCCGCCGGTGCTTCGTCCTGCGATGCCTCGTGCGGTGTGCTTTCCTGTCCGTTGAGAGTAAGGCCTCTCGGCGCATCCCGCAACATATCGGTCCAGTAGGCAAGGTGGCTGGAATTGACGCCTGACGCGACCTGTTGTCTTGCAAATTCGTGGAACGGGGCTGGTCTGGTCGCGAAGACCGGGGGAACGCCCGTCGCCCTTGCCCGGTAAGCCTCGGTCAGCTCGTCCATCATCAGGTTCACCGACCATTCGTCCAGCACGATGTGATGGAAGAGGAAGGAAAGCACCTGACGGCCGGTGTGGGGGTCGCGCAGGAAGCGCAGCCGCATCGGCAGTTCGCGCGCTAGATCGAAGCGCCAGCCAGCCTCGGCGTGGCGGTCCACCCCTTCGCTTTCTTCGCTGGTCCAGAACCATTTGTAACCGGGCAGATCATGCATTGGCACGATCCTCTGCAGAACCATATCGTTTTCGACGTAGAAATGGGTCCGCAGGCCAGGATGGCGCTCGATTATATCGAGGAAGGCGCATTCGAAGGCGTTCTCATCGACGGGATCGAGGAAATCGAGCGCGAAGGGAATGTTGAAGATTTCGCCGAAACCGAAAGCGGCATAGGCTTTCCAGAGCGACATCTGCGCCAGCGAAAGCGGCGCGGTCAGCGAGCCGCTCGCCGTCGCGTCCGCCTGCGCAGGCGCAGCGGTTGCGAGCCGCGTCGCCTGTTTTGCAAGCGTGGCGGCGGTCGGGTAGCTGAACAGATCGTTGAAACGCAGCTCGATGCCGTGATTGGCGAGAAGGCGGCCGATGATGCGGGTCGCGATCAGCGAATGGCCACCGAAATCGAAGAAATCGTCATCCGGCCCCATGTCGGGTGAGACGAGCGCTTCACGGAACTCGGCGAGGATCGTTTCGACGGTGTCGTCCTTCTGAGCGGACGCACTGGGCGAAAGGGCTGCCTGCTGCGGTGCTGCCGCGGCGTCTTGAGGGACGACCTCGGAAAAATCCGTGCCGCCTTCAAGATGGCTGACGAAGCGCTCCAGGAGGAAGGCCGTCGCATGTGGCGATGTTTCCCTGCCGCCCGTCAATTCGAGGCGGATCTCGCCCGCGGCCGTCGGCCCGACGGCAAGTGTCAGGCCGAGGCCGGATTGCAGGGAGGGCAGGGGCAGGTGCTCGAAGTGAAGACCATGTTCCGATATGGCCTGAACAGGTGTTGCAAGCGCCTGCAGCGTTAAGGTGACCTTTGCGCCTCCATTGTCGGTTCGTTGCTCCAGCCCCGACAGCACGGCATTTTCAGCCTGTTCGGGCGATTGGTCGCGGGTGATCGCTATCCGCGCCACGGACTCGGCTGAAATCGGTGTGGCTGCGCCGAGGCCGGGCCGCAGGCGAAGGGTTACTGTTTCGGGGCCACCGCTTCTTGCCAGGAAAAGCGCAAAACGCGATCCGGCACGCGCGAGGATCGCGTTTGCAGCCGTGGAGCTGTGGAGGCCGAGCAGGGAAGCCGCAAGGTCGACGCCATGGCTATGGCTCGCAGGCCTGTCAATTGTGTTCTGCCGCAGCGCCACGACGGTCGAGCCGGTGGCCGGACGTTGCAGCCAGCCAAGCGGAAGCGGGTCGACGCTGTCACTTTCGACCGCACGCGGCGAAAGCGGTTTCGGCGTTCCACCGGCATAGGCCGCCGTAATACCGTCCAGCAGGATCTGCGGCGAGAGGACCTCGCCCAGCAGGGCATGGACCAGGAATGCCAGCAGGATTTCACCTTCGCTCAAAAGCACGACGGCCTGGAAAGGCGGGTCGGTCTCGGCATCAAAGGGCCTCCCCTGAAGGTCGTGCAGCAAAGTCAGTGCCTCCTCTGCCGAGGGGACATGCAGCAGCTGCACGATGGATGCGGATGGAGCCTCAATACTCTTGGCAAGCGTACCGTCCTCGCCAAAGGCAAAGCGCGCACGAAGCTCGGGCCAGACCTCACAAACCGTCTTCAGTGCGGAGGTTAGACGCAGCAGATCGCATTCTTCACCGATCCGATAGGCGAGAAGCTGCCGAAAAACCTGATCGGGATCCTGAAACTGTTCGAACCAGACCCGTTCCTCATATTGGCTCGGCGGGGCCTCCTCTTCGTTGTCGAAGCCTTCTTCGATGCGACGTGCGAGCATACGTGTGTTGTCTGCTGCCATGGTCCTCTCCTTGGTATAGTCGGAAATCGCGCTCCGGCGCGAAACGTGCCGGTTCGCGGGATCAATGTCCCGCGCGCGACCGTTCGATGAGTGCCTGCCACGCGGCAAGCGTTGGCCGCCGGGCCAGATCGTCATAAGCGAGCCGCGCTCCCGCAAGCTGTGAAAGCGGCTGCATCAGGCGCATGAGGGCAAGCGAATGAAGCCCATAGCCGAACAGGTTGTCCCCCGTTTCGATATCGCGCACTTCATCTTCCAGAACCCTTGCGAGAAGGGCTCTGAGTTGCGTCATAGTCGCTTCCGCATCCCGCATGGCAGCCGTCGTGATTGCCGGGTTACTCATCGAAATGATCGTGAACGCCGCTCGCGCCGCGCCGCCAGTAGCCGGAAGCACGGGTCCATTTGGGGTTGGCGCCAAATTCCTCGACCAGAAGGGCGCGAACCACCTTTGCGGTCTTCGATTCGCAGGCGACCCAGCTGAAGAAATCGCCCTTTGGCAGTTCGAGCTGGCGCAGGGCGCTCGTTAATGCATCGTGGTCGGTTCCGTTGTCCGGCCTCTGAGTTATCCAGACGATCGATGCGTCCGCCCTGGTTACGAGCTCCAGCCGGTCCGCCTCCGTCTCGACTTCGATCAACGCCACGACGGGTGTGCCGGCAGGCATCTCCTCCAGTCGCCGTGCCAGCGCGGGAAGGCCGGTATCGTCGGCGATCAGCAGGTGCCAGTCATAGGTGAAGGGAACGGTGAAGGAACCGCGTGGGCCGGCGATCCACGCCTTGTCACCAACTTTCGCGCTCTTCGCCCAGTTGCTGGCCGGGCCATCGTGATGGGTGGCGAAATCGATGGCGAGTTCGCCTTTTTCGGCATCGAAGCTGCGCGGCGTGTAGTCACGCGCCAGCGGCCGCGGCGCGCCTTCCGGAAACTCAATGCCGTTCGGGCCGATCACCGGCAGGGTCGGTTCGGTTTGGCCGGGCTGGGGGAAGAACATTTTGACGTGGTCGTCGAAACCGACGCTCGTAAAGCCCTCAAGTTCCGGCCCGGTCAGCACGATGCGTACCATGGACCGGCTGAGTTTTTCGGTCCGCGCCACGTCCAGCGCGCGCAGCTTCACGGCGTGGCGGTGGCGTTTGGGAGTGCGGTCCGGAAGGGCGGAATCCATGGTTTCTGGCATGCTCATGCTGCTGTCTTTCCTGGGATGACGCCGACGGGTTCGGCGGTCTCGCTGTCCCGGGTCGGCGTGCCGGATGATCGCGCGTTGGGGTTCTCATCCGGCGCGATATTCCGGCGTCGTTGCGTCAAGATGCGCGGACCATAACAGGCGGTTTCCGCCCCGGCAATATAAGTTTCTTCGAAAACTCAAGTTTATGCCCGGCACGTGATCGTGCCGGGATTTGTCGGGCAGAAAGGTGGTCAGCGGCGGCCTGCCCAGCTTTCCACTTCATCCAATGTATGGAGCGCGCTCGGAATGGAAGGCGTCGTCACCCTGGTGGAATCGAGGAAAACAATCCTTTTCTCGCGTGCCGGTTTTACGAAACGCTCCCAGCCGGGAATGATCTTTTCAAGCGCGGCGCGGGTTCCCGCCTCGCCGCGGGCTGGGCTGGTATAGCTGTTCATCACCACAAGCAGATCGGGATTGAGCTTGCCGAATGCTTCGGCGCTCAGCGGCATCATCAGGGTCGAGCCCATTCCGCCCGAAGAGGCGGTACTGTCGATCTTCAGCCTGACATAACCGAGATCCTCTATTGCCTGCACCGCGCCGGACATGTTCCCCACGGCGTTGATCTGGTCCGTCAGCAGGATCGCGAGATAAGTCTTGCCGTTGATATCTTCACCCAGCGTCTTTTTGACGGCGGCGAGCTTGGTGTCATAGGTCTTCCGACGCTCAGCGAAGACATCGCTTCGCCCGACCAGACCTGCAAGGTCTTCCTCCACGCTGAAGCCATAGGCTTTGCCAGCGCTTGCCTTTTGCAGATAGACAGGTGCGACTGTGGAGAGCTGTTCGGCCTTGCCGCTGTCCATTTCCGTGGCGACGATGAGGTCCGGTTGCAGCGCCCGCAGCTTTTCGAGGTCGATTTGGCCGACAGCGCCGAAACCCTTCGGTTTCGCGTGGCCTTCGCCAAGCACGGTATCAACGAAATCGACGGCGGTTGCGAATTTGCCGTCGCTGTTGCGGCCATAGGCGCCGACCACGTCAGCGCCAAGATCCATCAGCGGCACGCCCAGAAGCGGCTCGTGCATGACGACAATGCGCTGCGGCTTTTCCGGAACGGAGACGGTGCGGCCGGCGGCATCGGTCACGCTGCGCTCGGCGGCGAGACTCGTTCCGGCGGCCAGAAGTGCGGCGACGAGGATGGCAATTCGCATGGCATTCCCTTTATTCGATATATTAGTGAGCGTCGGTTCTGTGCAACGCCTGCAGGCGCAGCGTGAGGATGAAGAGCGGCACGCCGATCAGCGTCAGCGCAAGGCCAATCGGTATCGGCATATCGGCCGCCAGCCCGCGCGAAAGGGTATCGGCGGCGACCACCAGAATGCCGCCGGTAAGCCCCGACAGGAAAAGCCTGGCGCGGCCGACGGCGGGCGAAACGAAGGTGGCGAGATGCGGGGCGATGACGCCGAGAAATGTCAGCGGGCCGACGGCGGTAACGGAGGAGGCGCTTAGAATTACCGCGAACAGAATGACGAGCGGTCGCGAATGCCTGACGGTTTCTCCGAGTGCCATGGCCATCTCGCTGCCAAGATCGAAGACGGCAAGCGCCCGGCCAATGAGGAAAATGCCGGCAAGGCTTGCTGCAAAGAGGGGACCAAAAACGATGATGGTCGGCCAGCTTGCCTGAAACAGCGAACCGGCCATCCAGTCCGCCAGCGAAAGCGAGGCTTCGGCTGGCGTATAGAGCAGAAGCACCGATGAGACAGAGGAAAGCGCCGACTCAATTGCGATGCCCATCAGCAATATGGCAAGGCCGCTCGAGCGTTCGCGCCCGACAAGCGCGATCAAAAGGAAGGCCACGGCCAGGCCTCCGCCGACAGCCGCAAGAGCCACCAGCGTCTTGGGGGCCGTCGGCACCAGCACCAGAAGCAGCATGATGGTGGTCATCGACCCCTGGCTCAGCCCGAACAGGCCGGGATCGGCGAGCGGATTGCGCGCGACGGATTGCAGCATCGCGCCTGCCAGCGCCACGCTCCAGCCAGCCATGAAGCCGAGCAGGATGCGCGGCAGCCGTACCGTCCACAGCGCATAGGCCTGATCATCGCCGAGATGCCCGCCGGCAAACCCGTGCAGGAGATCAATAAGGCCCGTTTCGGTATTGCCGAGGCTGACGGACACGGCGGCGATCGTCAACGCCAGCGCAATCAGCGTCAGGCCGGCCGTCAGATTGCCAATGCCGATCTGCAGCCCGCCGGGCAACCTGAGAACGGCTTTCCCGTCCGTGGCAAAATCCCGTTTCACGATAGCCCCCTTGCCGAAGGCGACAGATAGAAACGCTTGACGATGACGATGAAAACGAGGCCGCCAAGCAGGTCCATGAACAGCCCGGTATTGACCACGTAGGGCGCAAACAGGGTTTGCGCGCCAAGATCGGCGAGCACGCAGATGCTCGCGCCGACAAGCGCGGAGGCCGGCAAAGCAAGCGTGAAATTCACGCCGACCAGCGGCCGGATCATATGTGGCACGATAAGGCCGACGAACCCGATCGGGCCGCAGATCGCTACCGCCGAGCCTGACGCCAGCATGGTGCCAAACAGTGCGAGCCGGGAAATACGCGTGACATTCACGCCGGCGGAAGCGGCTTTTTCCGCCCCCAGCAGAACGAGCGTCAGCGGCCGCGCGACCGAGAGCAAAATCACCATTGCAATGGCGCCGATCCACCAGAAATCGGTGAGCCGTTCGATATAGACATGGTTGATATTGCCGCCAACCCAGCTCAGGAATTCGGCCCGACGCGTGGGGTTGGAAAGAAGCAGGGCGTTTGTCACGCCGATCAGCAGCATGGAAACCAGCGCTCCGGAAAGGATGAGCGACAGACCGCGCGGATCGTTCACCCGCCCGGCAAGACGCGCGACAACGAAGCAGGCGGCAAAACCGAAGCCGGCGCCCGCAAGCGCGGCAAGGCCCTGTGCCTCAGCAGAGAGATCGAACAGCAGCGCGCCGGCGATCACGAAAAGCGTCGCTCCGGCATTCAGCCCAAGGGTCGAGGGCGAGGCGAGGGGATTGCGGGCAAGCCCCTGCAGCACGCAGCCGCTGACGGCGGTTGTGGCGCCCACATAGATTGCAATCAGCGACCGTGGAATTTGCTGATAGAGGAGCACCGATTGTTCATAGCTGTCGGCATCCCCGCGCCAGAGCGTCGCCATGACTTCGGCAGGCGGCATGTCGCCGGACATGACGAACAGATTGACGGCGAGGATGGCGGCCAGCAACAGCGCCGCGGCAAGGATCAGCGTTATTTTCGCGATCATGCCGGAATGGCCTGTTCCTGGCGTTCCAGCCGGGGCACGCAGATGAGACGCCCCTGCCTGGAAAATATATCGGCTTCGAGGTCGAAGATTTCGGCGACATTTTCGGGTGTGACCGTGTCTGCTACCGGCCCTGATGCCAGAACCTGCCCGGCTTTCAGCATGATGACGTCGTCGGCGAAAGCGGCGGCGAGGTTGAGATCGTGCAGCACGACGATAACGGTCTTGCCGTGCCTGTCGGTCAGCTCGCGCACAAGGCCAAGAACGGCATATTGATATTTCATGTCGAGATGGTTGACCGGCTCGTCCATCAGGATCACGTCCGTATCCTGCGCCAGCACCATGGCGATGAAGGCGCGCTGGCGCTGCCCGCCGGAAAGCGTGTTGACCTGCGCTCTCGCCTTGTCCTCCAGCCCGACTGTCTTCAGCGCCCCGGCGAAAAGCGCCCGGTCACGCTCGCTCGGGCCGCCGGCAAGGCCGTAGCGTGCATAACCGGCAAGCTCGATCAACTCGCCGAGCGTCATATAGTCGGGGCAATGGCATTCCTGCGGCAGATAGGCGATGCGGCGCGCGAGATCCCTGCGTCTGATGTCGCCCAGCGAACGCTCGCCAAGCCTTATCGCGCCCGATGACAAAGGCACGAAACCCATGATGGTTTTCAACAGCGTCGACTTGCCACAGCCATTGGGGCCGACCAGCGCCGTGACGCGACCGCTGTGGAAGCGGCAAGAAAGCCCTCGCAGGACGGGAACGTGGCCATAGCTGGCGTGAAGGTCCGTGGCGTCAAGCACCGGATACAACTCCTGTTAGTCATGCGCTCATGCGTCGAGACGCCACATGAGGATTATAAGTCTTTGAATCTTAACATCGAACCTGCGGGAGACGGGCTCCTTCCCGACGGGCGCGACACTCTGGTCTTGAAGCGACACTAAACTATAGTAAAACTCTCCACAAATCGAAATTTGCCGATTCAACGCGCGGTTTTCTTGCCGGATATTTCAGTCGAGGTGCATCATGTCAGTCGCAGCCAAACTTCATGTGGGCATGTCGCTGGCCCCAACCTGGCTCAGCGGCGAAGCATGGCGTCGAGCCGACAGCGATATAAATCGGGTATTTTCCAGCGATTATTTCGTCGATCTGGCACAGCGTGCGGAAGCTGCGCATGTGGATTTCGTGTTCCGGCCGGACACGCTTTTCCTGCGCACCGAGGGGCTGGAAACCGGCGGCGGATTTGCCAGTATGGACCCGACCATGCTTCTTTCGGCCATTGCGCGGGAAACGAGCCATGTCGGCCTGTTGTCCACCGTATCGACCACATTTCTGCCGCCCTATGTGGTGGCCCGCCAGCTTCAGTCATTGAACTGGCTCAGCAATGGCAGGGCCGGGTGGAACATCGTCACGGCACTAGAGGGGCACGAAAATTTCGGCCTGAGAGAAATGCCGTCACCGCAGGAGCGTTATGGACGCGCCGCCGAATTCACGCAGGTCGTGCAGCAGCTCTGGGCGAGTTTTCCAAATGAAGCCCTTAAACTCGACAGGGAAAGTGGGCGATTTGCCGATTCCTCGCTGGTGCGCCCGGTAGCACATGAGGGCAGGCATTTCAGTGTGAAAGGGCCGCTCAACCTGCCAGCCCACGCCAGCCGCATTCCGCTGGTGCAGGCCGGTGCGTCTCCCGAGGGGCGCGATTTCGCCTCTTCGGTGGCGGATGCAGTCTTTGCTTCCACGCCGGACATGCGGGCAGCCATCGAATTGAGAGCGGACTTACGGCGGCGCGCCGAAGGACATGGCCGTGAGCCTGACGGGGTGAAGCTGATGCCGGGCCTCAGCCTATATCTGGCGGATAGCGGCAAGGAGGCGCTTGAACTATTTTCTGAGACCCATGCCCGCGCCAACCGCGCCCGCACCCTGGCGTCGGTTCTCGACATGACGGGCCTTGACCTCACCGACTGGCCGCTCACGCGGGTGGTCACCGCTTCCGACCTGCCGCCGCCGCCCGAAAAACCGCGAAGCCGCACCCATGCCGGACTGCTGCGCAGGCTGATTGAGCGGGAGACGCTAAGTGTCGCGGAATTACTGCGGCGGCCGGAGGTGATGGGATCCGGCCATTGGCAGATCGTCGGCACCGTTGAAGATGCCTTTAAGGGCATTCGTGAATGGGCGGCCGCAGGGGCAATCGACGGTTTTGTCGCGGTGCCCGGCGGCTCGGTGGCATCCATGCGGCTGGTGCTGGAGCGGTTGCTGCCGAAACTCGCCGATGCCGGGCTCTTCCGCACCGCCTATTCCGGCCGCACCTTTGCGGAGCATCTGGCCGAAGGTGTCTAGCCGCCACCGGATTCGGCGGTTGCCTGCCGGGCGGCCTCGATCAGTCGCGAAAAATGCCGTTCCGCTTCGGCGGTAGCCACGAAAGAGACGGTGGTGACGACACAACAGAGTTCGCCCTGGGCATCGAAAACCGGCGCCGCCTTGCCCGTCAGGGCGGAGAACAGATGTTCATTGAGTTCGGCGCCGCCCGTCTCGCGGATGGTTTCGAGAATGCCGGCAGCAGGAGGAGAGCCGCGAAAGGCGGGTGGTTGCAGCCTGCGCACGGCAGCCACCCTGTCCGGTGGCAGATAAGCCTGAAAAACCAGACCGCAGGCGCTGTTGTCCAGCGGCAGAACATCGCCAAGAGCGACGGTGCTGATGGAAAAGCTGGCGCTTCGCGCCCACCGCACCACGGTCGGGCCGCGCTCGGTCCAGATCGCCACGCCGCAGCTGGCGCCGATTTGCGCGGCAAGCGCCTTCATCTCACGTCCGGCGGTTTCGACCGGGTTGATTCGTCGGAGGGCGCTGATGCCGATGCCCAGCGCTGCGGGGCCGAGATCGTAACTGCCGCTTCCGGGGTCCTGTATCACCAGTCCCTCCCGCACGAGGCTTTGCATGTAACGATGCGCGGTGGAGCGACCGGTGCCGGCGCGTTTAGCAAGTTCGCCAAGCGCCAGCCCCGTATCGGACCTGGAGAGAAGATTAAGAAACCGCGCCGCAATCGATACGGATTGAATAAGCGCCGAGCGCTTTTCACCTTCGTTTTCCGGGCGTTCTTCGGTTTCGTCATCCATGGCGTTCAAGGTCGTGCCCCACTCTTTCGAGAATGCCTAACGCATTGCGACGAAAATCGGAATGGCTGTCTTCAGCCTTTTCAATAGCTTCTCTGGCCGGGCTGCCATGGCGGAAAAGGCGGTCCCTTAAACTTTGTTGTAAATATGGCACATCCCGTTACGGAAGCCTGCTTGTCCGCAATACGGAACGCATTCCCTATTGCGAAACGGATAACGCTTCCGTTACTTGAATATGACTTTAATACTCATGTTTATTTGGGGTGTATGATGGGGTTTAGCTCTAACGGCCGTTTGATGAGCGGGGTCAGTGTTCTGACGTTGGCGACATTGTTCGTGACGCCGGTTGTCGGTCAGGATCAGCAGGCTGATACAGCAGGGACGACGGTGTTGAAGCCGATTGTCGTGACCGGTGAAAAAGTGGCGCGCGACATGAAGAACACGGCCTCGTCGGTGTCAGTCAAAACCGCCGAGGAGATCAAAAAGGAAAAGACCGGCGATCCGACCGTATCCGAAGCGATCAAGGATATTCCGAACGTCGTCTACACCGACAATGTCAGTGCCCCCATCATTCGCGGACAGGACACGCAGGGCCCGAATACCGGCTCCATCGCCTTCTTCACCGGTACGGTGCCGCGCGCGACGATCAATGTGGACGGTCACTATCTCGGGTATAACGAGTTCATCTACGGGGCGACGTCCATATGGGATGTCGACACCATCGAGGTGTTCCGCGGGCCCCAGACGACCTCGCAGGGCGCCAACGCCATTGCCGGCGCCATCCTTGTCAACACCAAGGACCCGACCTTTACGCCGGAAGCCAGCTATCAGGCGGAAATCGGCAACTATCACCAGAAGCGTGGTTCCTTCGCCTTTTCCGGCCCGCTGATCGAAGACGAGCTGGCGGCGCGCATGGCGATCGATTATTCCGGCCGCGATACCTTCATCGATTACATCAATTATGCCTTTGCGCATGAGGGAACGGACCAGAACTTCAAGGAATTCAACGGTCGCTTCAAGCTTCTTTGGGAACCGTCTGAAATTCCCGGTCTTTCCACAAAGCTGACCTATTCCTACAACGCCTCCAACCGGCCAAGCCAGGAAGCGGCGTCGCGTCCCTTCGAAGATCTCAACCACATCACCACGACGATGCCGAATTTCAGCCAGTATACCAATACGGGCATTCTCGACATCAATTACGATTTCGAGAACGGCGTGAAACTGTTCAACCAGACCCAGTTTTCCGACTCCACCGCCAAACGCCGGGTCGGCATCGCCAATAACGGCGACGCCGATGTCGATCTCAGGAACACGTCGCATGAAACGCGCGTCACCTTCGGCGATCAGGAGGATGTTCTGAGCGGTGTCGCCGGCATTTTTTATGCGCACACGAAAGCCGACGAGGTGCTTTATCTGCGCGGCACCTCTCGCTTCAGCGACACCAAGGACAATCTCGGCCTCTTCAGCGAGCTGAGCTATCGGCTGACCGACCAGTGGACCCTGACGGGTGGCCTGCGCTACCAGCAGGACCAGATTCAGCGCGCCGGTTACCGGACGCTCAGCGCCACCAGCAGAAGTTCGGTCAATTATGACGAAACCTTCTCTGAAATCCTGCCCAAGGCGTCTCTCGCCTATGCCATCAATGATGATTGGACTGTCGGCGGTCTTGTCAGCCGCGGGTACAATCCCGGCGGCGTCGCATTCGACCTGACCACCAGCAAATGGCGGAGCTTCGACAAGGAAACCATCTGGAACTACGAAGTGTTCACCCGCGCCAGCCTGCTCGATGACACGCTGACGGTAAACGGCAATCTGTTCTACATGGACATGAAGAACGCCCAGTTTAACGTACCGGTCGTCGTCTCCACCGGCATCAGCGAATCCTACACCGTTAACGCCGAAGAAGCCCATGCCTATGGTCTGGAAATTGGCGCGGATTATCGGGTGCTCGACAATCTCACGCTGAAAGCCAGCGCCGGTCTGCTGAAGACGAAGATCGACGAGATTTCCAGCAATGCCGCCTATGTCGGCAAGGAATTCGCCAAGTCGCCGGGATACAGCTTCACCGTCGGCGCAAGCTGGGACGTGACGGACAAGTTCACCGTGTCCGGGCAGGTCCGCCATCTCGACGGCTATTATTCCGATACGGACAACAAGGCCGTCTATGCGATCGATCCCTACACGATCGCGGATGTGCGGGCGAGCTACAAGTTCCAGGACGAACTCGAGTTCTACGCTTACGTCAAGAACGTCTTCGACGAGCGCGCGCCGACCCTTATGAAGGAAAACCGCGGCATCGGCGGCATCGAGGCGAGCATGACCGAACCGCGCATGTTCGGCATCGGGGTGCGCGGCACATTCTGAGCCTTCACCTGAGCTCGAAAAGAAAAAGGCCTTCGAAGCGATCTTCGGAGGCCTCTTTCTTTACGCAACCGCTACGGTCCATAACCCTCAGAAAAACGCCTGAATGCCCGTCTGGGCCCGGCCGAGGATCAGCGCGTGCACGTCATGCGTACCTTCATACGTGTTGACCGTTTCGAGGTTCTGCGCGTGGCGCATGACGTGATATTCGATCTGGATGCCGTTGCCGCCATGCATGTCGCGGGCCTGGCGGGCGATATCCAGCGCCTTGCCGCAATTGTTGCGCTTGACGATGGAAATCATTTCCGGCGCCATCCTGTGCTCGTCCATCAGCTGGCCGACGCGCAGCGATGCCTGAAGGCCGAGCGCGATCTCGGTCTGCATGTCGGCGAGCTTCTTCTGGTAAAGCTGCATGCCGGCAAGCGGCTTGCCGAACTGCTTGCGGTCGAGACCATATTGCAGGGCACGGAACCAGCAATCTTCGGCAGCGCCCATGACGCCCCAGGAAATGCCGTAGCGGGCGCGGTTGAGGCAGCCGAAGGGGCCCTTCAGGCCGGACACGTTGGGCAGCAGTGCGTTTTCGCCGACTTCGACGCCATCCATGACGATTTCGCCTGTTATGGAGGCGCGCAGCGAAAGCTTGCCGCCGATTTTCGGTGCTGAGAGGCCTTTCATGCCCTTTTCGAGCACGAAACCGCGGATCTGGTTGTCATGGGCTTCGGATTTGACCCAGACCACGAAGACATCGGCGATCGGTGCGTTGGAAATCCACATTTTCGAACCGCGCAGACGATAACCGCCCTCAATCTTTTCAGCACGGGTCTTCATGCCGCCCGGATCGGAGCCGGCATCCGGCTCGGTGAGGCCGAAACAGCCGATCAGTTCGCCCGAGACGAGGCCGGGCAGGTATTTCTTCTTCTGCTCATCCGAACCGTAAGCGAAGATCGGGTGGATGACGAGCGAGGACTGCACGCTCATCATCGAGCGGTAACCGCTGTCGATCCGCTCCACCTCGCGGGCGACGAGACCATAGGCCACATAGCTCGCATTCGCCGCGCCATATTCTTCCGGCAGGGTAACGCCGAGAAGGCCTTGCCGGCCCATCAGGCGGAACAGTTCCGGCTCGGTGGTTTCAGAAAGATAGGCTTCGGAGACACGCGGCAGAAGCTCCGATTTGCCGAAGGCGGCCGCGGCGTCGCGTATCATCCGCTCGTCGTCAGTCAGTTGGTCTTCGAGCAGGAAAGGATCCTGCCAATTGAATGCTACGCGTTCGCTCACTTTATGCCTCCGGATTTGCTGGCCGGATTATTCGTATTCAGCACGGATGGCACAAGCCATGTTTACTCATTTTTGCATTACATATAGTAATGTCTCATGACATCTCTCAGCCGCAAACTCCTGCCATCCACAAGTGCGCTTGCCGCTTTCGATTCCGTTGCCCGGCTCGGCAGCTTTTCCGCCGCCGCAGATGAGCTGGCGCTGACGCAGGGGGCAATCAGCCGGCAGGTTATGTCACTGGAAGAACAGCTTGGCGTGCGGCTCTTCGACCGCGGCGCACGCGGCGTGGCGCTGACGGCGGAGGGGCAGATCTACGCAAAATCGATCGCGGCAGCGCTCGGCGAGATACGCTCAGCTTCGCTGCAGATCATGACCAAAACGCATGGCAATACGCTGAACCTCGCCATGCTGCCCACCTTCGGCACCCGCTGGCTTCTGCCGCGTATACCGGATTTCGTGGCGAACCACCCGGAGATCACCATCAATTTTGCGACCCGCATCGGCCAGTTCGATTTCGAGCGTGAGCAGCTGGATATGGCAATCCATATCGGCCAGGCCGATTGGCCAGGCGCGGAAAGCACCTTTCTGATGCATGAAATGGTGGCGCCGGTGTGCAGCCCGCAGTTCCTCAGCGCCCATCCGGTGGAAAAGGGAGAAGACATCGCTGCCCTGCCATTGCTGCACATGGCCTCGCGGCCGGGCGCATGGGGCCACTGGTTCGAAAGCCTCGGCCTGTCACTCGTCTTGCCGCAGGGCATGCGCTTCGAACAGTTTTCCAGCGTTGCGCAGGCCTGCATCGCCGGCCTCGGCGTCGCGCTGATGCCGCTCTTTCTCATCGATAACGAGTTGAAATCGAAGCAGCTGGTCAAAGCCTTCGATCATCAGGCCAGAAGCCCGAGCTCGTATTACGCGGTGGCCCCGCTTTCACGCGCCAACCACGTCCCGGTCGTCCTGTTTCGGGATTGGCTGGTGCGTCAGGTGGAGGCTTATCGCGCAGCCAGTACCCAGAGCGCGTAAAAATAATCGCTCTTTTTTCGGGCATTTAACCTTTGTGCCCAGCTTTTCGCCCTATTTTGCCAGCGCAGGACTCGACAGCGGTTCGCGCCTCGATTATCGTGATTAAACGTTTAATCAGCCCTTCCGGACCATTATGGCGTCGTCACGGCCTGCCACCAATCTGAGCGCGATAGCAGCGGCACTCGGCGTGTCGGTGGCAACCGTGTCCAATGCGCTGTCCGGCAAGGGCCGCGTTTCGCCCGAACTGGTGGAACGTATCCGCAAGACGGCGAGCGAGCTGGGCTATGTGCCGAGTTCGGCGGGCAGGGCGCTTCGCACCGGCAGATCGGGCGTTCTCGGGCTCGTCCTGCCCGATATTGCCAATCCTCTCTTTCCACAGATTGCGCAGGCCATCGAGAAGGCGGCTGTCAACGCGGGTTATGGCGTGCTGATCGCCGATGCGCGCGGTGAGATCGCCATGCAGACGGATGCGATCGACCGGCTGATCGAGCGCGGGGTGGACGGCATGGTGGTCGTTCCCCGACGTGGCACACGCATTTCCGGCGTTGATTGCCCGGTGGCCGTCATCGACAGCCCGTCGACACCGGGAAATACCGTTGCTGCCGACCATTGGGATGGCGGCCGGCAGGTGGGTGAATATCTTGCGAGCCTCGGCCATCGCAAGGTGGTGCTGGTCGGCAAGAACAGGGATTCCAATGTTCAGAATGACCGTCTCGGCGGCATTCGCGATGGTCTCGGCAAAACATGCCTGGCCCAGACGCTCTGGATCGATGGCATTGAAAAGGCCGGTGGCGCGGGCTGCCGGCTGGGCCTTGCGGAGAAAGTTGCCGAAGGTTTCACGGCCTTTGCCGCCGTATCCGATCTGCACGCGCTGCGCGTGCTGACCGAATTGCAGCGCGCGGGAATCGAGGTGCCGGAAGAGGCGAGTGTCACCGGCTTCGACGATCTTATCTTTTCTGCCGTGGTCACCCCGCCCTTGACGACCATGCGCATGGATATGGGCCGCATCGCCGATCTCGCCGTTGGCGCGCTTTTGCGCGCGATCGATGGCGCCGGAGAAAACGGGGGCGCGGTCGACGTCACGGCGGATGTTTCGAAAGTACCGATGGCGCTGATCATGCGCGGCTCCACCGGCAAGACAAAGCATGATGCGATTGAAGCCAAGAACACGACAGCAGGAGAACTCACACCATGAAAAAGATCATTCTCGCATCGGGCGCCGCCCTGATGCTGACGATGGGAGCCGCTGAGGCCCAGGACAAGACGTTGACGATCTCGGTCTACGCCTTCGCGCAGGATGAATTCAAGGAACTGGTCTATACGCCCTTCGAGCAGAAATGCGGCTGCAAGCTCGTCGTCGAGACCGGCAACAGCGTCGAGCGTCTGGCCAAGATGGAGGCCAACAAGGCCAGCCCGGTCGTCGATCTCGCCATCGTCTCCATGGCCGATGCGCTGTCGGCCACCCGCAAGGACCTGATCCAGAAGATCGATGCTTCCAAGGTTCCAAATATTGAAAAGCTCTATGACATCGCCAAGGACCCGAATGGCGATGGCATGAGCGTCGGCGTCAATTTCTACGCCACGTCGATTGTCTACCGCACCGACAAGATGAAGATCGACAGCTGGGCCGATCTTTTGAAGGACGGTATCGTCGACCACGTCGCCTTCCCGAATGTCACCACCAACCAGGGCCCGCCGGCGCTTTACATGCTGGGCAAGGCCATCGGCAAGGACACGCCCGATCTTGCCGGCGCCATCGAGGCCGTGGGCGAAAAGAAGGACGATATCGTCACCTTCTACGTCAAGTCCTCGCAGCTGGTGCAGCTCATGCAGCAGGAGGAAATCTGGGCAGCGCCGATCGGCCGCTTCTCCTGGGCGCCTTTCACCAAGCTCGACCTGCCGCTCGCCTGGGCAACGCCCAAGGAAGGCCAGACCGGCGGCATGAACGTGCTCGTTGTACCGAAGGGCACGAAGAACGAGGACCTTGCGCTGCAATTCATGGATTTCTGGCTCTCGACCGACGTCCAGAAGGCGCTGGCGGAAAAGCTGGTGGACAGCCCGACCAACAGGGAAGTCAAGGTTTCCGACGAGGTGGCGAACAACATCACCTATGGCGATGAAACCGCCCGCAGCCTGCAGCTTATTCCTTCCGACGTAACGCTCGATAATCGCGACAAGTGGCTGTCGGAGTGGAACGCCAAGGTGGGGCAGTAACAAGCTCGAAGGGGCGGGAATGGGTTACGTGCTGGCGCACGTCACCCCCTTCTGTCCTGCCGGACATCTCCCCCACAAAGGGGGAGATCGATATGCCGGCACCCACTGACGCCAAATGAACAAGTCCTCCGCCAAACGTAGCCGGCGGAATTTCAAGACCGGAGAATGCCATATGTTTCAGAACCGGGCCGAAGCGCTGGCGCTTGCCTTGCCCGCCGCAATTTTCGCGGCGGCGGTCTTTCTCGTGCCGGTCTTCATGCTTTTGTCGGAAGGCTTTCGCACCGCTGACGGCTGGACATTGTCGGCCTATGGCGCTTTCTTTTCCGATCCACTGAACCAGACGGTTTTCCTGCGCACGCTGAAGCTCGGCGCGCTCGTCACCGTCGTTTCGGCGGTGGTGGGCTACGCGGCGGCTTTCGCCATCGTCAACCTGTCGCCGGCCAGGAAGGGCCATGTGGTCAACCTCGTCGTGCTGCCGCTGATGATTTCGCCGGTCGCCCGCACCTATGCCTGGATCGTCATTCTCGGCAGAACCGGCATCGTCAACCAGGCGCTGCAGGCGGTGGGCCTCAGCGACGGGCCAATCCGCATCCTGTTTTCCGAAACGGCCGTCTTCATCGGCCTTCTGCAACTGTTCCTGCCATTGATGATCATCTCGCTCATCAGTGCGCTGGAGAACATGCCGAAGGATACGATCGCTGCTGCCCGCGTTCTCGGCGCCAACTGGTTTCAGGTGTTCTGGAAGGTCATCCTGCCGCTCACCCGGGAAGGGCTCGTCGTCGGTGGCACGCTGGTCTTCACCGGTTCGCTGACCGCCTATATCACGCCCGCCATTCTCGGCGGGTCCAAGGTGCTGATGCTGGAAACCCTGCTTTACCAGCAGGTCACGGTTTCCAATAATTTCGTCGCCGCCAGCGTCATCGCCTTCATCCTGATTGTCATGAGCTTTGCCGCCAATATCCTCTTGAAGCGCATCGCCACTGCGAGGAACAAGAAATGACCCGGCAGCTCTTCATTCCGCTCACGCTTCTGCTTGTCGTCGGCTTCCTCATCGGGCCGTTTCTCATCATCGTTGCGGCCTCGTTTTCGGCCGGGGATACGCTCGCCTTTCCGCCGCAGGGCTTTTCGCTGAAGTGGATCGCGAAGGTCTTCACGGTCGAAAGCTTCCGCGAGAGCTTTGCGATGTCGATGTTCCTTGCCATCGGCGGCACGTTCACGGCGCTGATCCTCGGCATTCCCGCTTCCTACGCCATGTCGCGCTACAAACTGCCCTTTAGCGAGACGGTGCGCACCATCGTGTCCGCGCCGATCATCGTGCCGGGCATTATCGTGGGTCTTGCGCTGCTGCGTTATTTCGTCGTGCCCTTCGGCATCGGCATCACGCTTGCGTTGTTTCTCGCCCACACCGCGCTCATCCTGCCCTATGCGGTGCGCGTGGTTTCAGCCAGCCTTAACAATCTGCGCTCCGATATTGAGGAGGCGGCGGTGCTACTCGGCTCGTCGCGGCTTGGCGCATTTTTCCGCGTTGTGCTGCCGAATATCCGCGGCGGCATCCTGTCGGCCTTCATTCTCGGTTTCGTGACGAGTTTCAACCAGGTGCCTGTGTCGCTGTTCCTGTCCGGTCCCGGCGTGCGCACGCTACCCATCGACATGCTGGGCTACATGGAAATCGTCTTTGATCCTTCCGTGGCCGCCCTTTCCTCGCTGCTCGCCTTCCTTTCCATCGGCATCGTTTTCATGGCCGAACGTTTCCTGGGGTTCTCCCGTTATGTCTGACGCAAATTACCTTTCGCTGCAAAAAATCTCGCTCGCCTATGGCGGCAATGTCGCCGTCAAGGATCTCGATCTCGATATCCGCAAGGGCGAATTGCTCGCACTTCTCGGGCCCTCCGGCTGCGGCAAGACCACGACGATGCGCGCCATCGCCGGGCTGATGCCGGTGGCTGCCGGGCGGATCAATCTCGATGGCGCCGATATTACCCGCGTTGCGGCCAACAAACGCGCCGTCGGGCTGGTGTTCCAGTCCTATGCGCTCTTCCCACATCTGACGGTCTATGAAAACGTCGCCTTCGGCCTGAAACTCAAGGGAATGAGCGGCAAGGCGCTGGAGGACAAGGTCGCCTCCGGCCTGAAGTCGGTCGGCCTGTCCAATTTCGCCTCACGCAAGCCGGCGGAACTATCGGGCGGCCAGCAGCAACGCGTGGCATTGGCACGCTCCATGGTCATGGAGCCGAAAGTGCTGCTTCTCGACGAGCCGCTCTCCAATCTCGACGCCCGCCTGCGTCTTGAAATGCGGACCGAACTGCAGCGCGTGCAGAAGGAAACCGGTGTCACGATGATCTTCGTCACCCATGACCAGATCGAGGCGCTCGCGCTTGCCGACCGCATTGTCGTCATGAAGGGCGGCAAGATTGAGCAGATCGGCACGCCGGAAGAGATTTACAACGCGCCGGTTTCCGCCTTCGTGGCCGACTTCGTCGGCTTCGAAAACATCTTCGCCCTTCAAGGCGGGGCTTTGAAAACCGCCAACGGCACAACACCGCTTCCCGGACCAGTCCTTTCAGCATCCGGACTGGCCTGGCGGCCGCGCATGGTCACCCTCGGTTCAGGTCCTTTCCAGGGAACCGTGCGCGGCACATCCTTCGCCGGCAACAGCCGCGAATATCTGCTCGACACACCGCTCGGGCCCATCAAGGCTGAAACCGACGCGGCCCTGACCTCCCACGCAATCGGCGATACGCTTGCCTTCGACCTGCCGGTCGAAAAGGCGGCGAGCCTCAAGGTATTCAACTGATCATGGGTGTTTGGATCGATACCGATATGGGCTTTGACGATATCGCCGCCATCTTGGTGGTGCAATCGTCGGGTCTCGCCATAGACGGCATCTCGCTGGTCTTCGGCAATGCGACGCTTCAGGCCGTCTGCGACAATGCCGCGGGTGCGGTTGCCGCTTTTGGCTGGTCGATGCCGATCCATCAGGGCCGCGCCATGCCGGTGTTGGGTGCACTTGAAACGGCGCAGTGCATTCTGGGCGAAAACGGCATCCCGACCGTCGGCCAAAGCCTGCCGGATGCCGCGGCCTTGCCGAAAAGCGATGCCTTCGCCGCTCTCTGCGCCTGGCTGGAGGGGGAGGGCGAGAGGCGCATTCTCGCGCTTGGTCCGCTCACCAATATTGCCGCCCTGTGCCTCGCCCGGCCTGATCTTGCCGCGAGAATTTCCGACCTCACCTGGATGGGTGGCGGCGTGACGAGCGGCAATCACACGGCCTCGGCCGAATTCAACGCCTTTGCCGATCCGGAAGCGCTGGCCATCGTGCTCTCCCATGGCCTGCCGTTGCGTATGGTCGATCTGGACGCCTGCCGCAAGGTTACCGCTTCGCCTGCCGACGTGCTGCCGATCCGCAATGCGGGCGGCAGGAATGCCGGGCTGATCGCCGATCTGCTTGATGGTTTCATCGGCATCGCCACCCGTCGCGGCAGACCAGGCATGGCGCTTTACGATCCCGTCGCTGCCGTTGCCTTCGCCTCGGGCTCCGCCTCTTGCCTAATCGGCTGGCGTCACGCGCGGATAGATGTCGAGCTTCAGGCGACGCTGACGCGGGGCAGAACGGTGGTCGAGCCGCGTGCGGAGAAAGCGCAAACATTCAACGCGCATTTTGCTGAGACGCTGGATGCCGACGGTGCGAGGACGGTTATTCTTGAGGCGCTGCGCCGGGAGGCCGCCCGATGAACACGAACCTCACCACATGCGAACCTGCCGATCTCGGCGATGATGCGCTCCGCGCCCGCGCCGTTGCCGCCGCGCGCGGCGATGCGCCTTTCGACATCCTCATCACCGGTGGAACATTGGTGGATGTGGTAACCGGTGAGCTGCGCCCTGCCGATATCGGAATTGTCGGTGCGCTGATCGCCAGCGTACACGAACGGGCGAGCCGGAGCGACGCCGCGCAGGTCATCGATGCGGCCGGCGGGTATGTCTCGCCGGGTCTGATCGACACGCATATGCATATCGAGAGCTCGATGGTCACACCGGCTGCCTATGCGGCAGCGGTTGTCGCCCGCGGCGTTACCACCATCGTCTGGGATCCGCATGAGTTCGGCAATGTGCATGGCGTCGAAGGGGTGCGCTGGGCGGCGAAGGCCATCGAAAGCCTGCCGCTGCGTGCCGTTCTCCTGGCGCCCTCATGCGTGCCTTCCGCGCCTGGGCTGGAACGCGGCGGAGCTGATTTCGACGCCGCCATTCTCGCCGATATCCTGTCATGGCCCCAGGTCGGCGGTGTCGCGGAAATCATGAACATGCGCGGCGTCATCGAGCGCGATCCGCGCATGAGCGGCATCGTACAGGCCGGGCTTGCCTCGGAGAAACTGGTCTGCGGCCATGCGCGCGGCCTCAAGGACGCCGATCTCAACGCCTTCATGGCGGCGGGCGTCTCGTCCGATCACGAGCTGGTCTCAGGCGAAGACCTCATTGCGAAACTGCGGGCCGGCATGACCATCGAGCTGCGCGGCTCGCATGACCACCTGCTGCCGGAATTCGTGGAAGCGCTGAACGCGCTGGGCCACCTGCCGCAGACCGTGACGCTGTGCACGGACGATGTCTTTCCGGATGACCTGTTAAATGGCGGCGGGCTGGATGATGTGGTGCGCCGCCTTGTCCGTTATGGCCTGAAAGCCGAATGGGCACTGCGCGCCGCAACGCTCAATGCCGCCCAAAGGCTTGGGCGTCCTGACCTCGGGCTCATCGCTGCCGGCCGTCGCGCCGATATCGTTATCTTCGAGGACCTGAGCGGTTTTGCCGCCCGTTACGTCCTTGCCGGGGGCAGGACGGTTGCGGAAGGCGGACATATGCTCGTGGACGTGCCCGCCTGTGATACGACGGCGCTCGAAGGCTCGATGAAGCTGCCGCTGCGCGTGACCGAAGATTTTCGGGTTGCTGCCGAAGGCGCGAGGGTGCGCCTTGCCACCATCGACCGCCCGCGCTTCACGCAATGGGGCGAGGTGGAGGCCGAGGTGAGAGATGGTTTCGTCGTTCCGCCCGAAGGTGCGACGATGATCTCCGTCACCCACCGCCACGGCAAGTCCGAACCGGTCACCCGGACTGGCTTCCTCACCGGCTGGGGAGACTGGAACGGCGCCTTCGCCACAACGGTCTCGCATGACAGCCATAACCTCACCGTTTTCGGCGGCAATGAAGAAGACATGGTGCTCGCCGCCAATGCGGTGATAGCGGCAGGCGGTGGTATGGCCGTCGCCTCCGAAGGTAAGGTAACTGCACTTCTGCCGCTGCCGCTCTCCGGCCTCGTTTCCGATGCGGCACTTGAAGAAGTTGCAAAGGCTTTCGAGGAACTGCGCGAAGCCGTTGGCAGGGTGGTGGAATGGCAGCCGCCCTATCTCGTCTTCAAGGCCTGCTTCGGGGCCACGCTCGCCTGCAATATCGGCCCGCACCAGACGGATATGGGCATTGCCGACGTGCTGACGGGACAGGTGATGGAGAGCCCGGTGGTGGCGGTTTTAAAGTACTAACGCCACGGGCTGCCGCGACGGCACCGTCGCAGCAGCCCGTGCGTCTCAGTTCACATTGTGAAGTTGCGCTTCGCCGTTATGCAGAAAGCAGGCTTTGGTGAACAGGCCCAGATCAAGCAGGTTGGGAAGGCGGATATCGCGCATATCGGGAACTCGTTTGATTTGCGGATCAAATGAGCGGTCAATCTGCGAGATGAAAGCGAAAATAACGCCAGTCTTTTTTGCGAATTCTGCAAGGACGGTGACTTGTTGCGACAGGTCCGGCTTATGGCGCTGCTGGTCGAGTAACTGCAGATAATCGATTACGGCGAAGGTGCCGGATTTGGCTGGCGAGAGGTAACGGATCATGTAGTCCGCGCATATCTCGTCCGATGTCACGATCTCGATTTCTCTCTGAGCGCCTGCGTGTTGCCCGGTGCGTTTTCGTACCTGTTGCTCGGTCATTTCGAGCGTGAATAAAATGGACTGCCGTCCGTCTTCGGCTGCCGCCCGCAGAAGCTCAAAAGCAAGCGCTGTCTTGCCCTGGCCCGGGCGGCCGGCGAGCAGGAGCATGTCGCCATTCACGATGCGCGAGAACAGGTCTTTGGAGAAAGAGCCAGCCGCAACGTGAGCGGAAAGCAGGCTCCAGGCTGCAAATCCTTCCTCGCACGCGATCTGGTCCAGCGCTTCGTGAAGGGGGATGGCATTATTCCGGACCATAAGTTTGGCCCGTCGCTTCAATTGGAAAATCGGAGTGGAAAGCTTCATCACAAAACCTCTATTGCGGGTTCAAAACGCAATCCCTCCTTATGCGAATGCCCGAACAGATGGTTCGATGATGAGATTACCCAGCATGTCGAATGCTTCCCCGAAAGGAGGGGGGAGGCGTGGGTCCAGCCTATGTCTGAAAGCTACCGCGCCCGATGATTCGCCACAAGTGTCTGAGATGTTGCCGGTCGAAAAACAGCAGGGAACAAGATGGATTTACTCCGCCGCCAGTTCCTGCTCCACCAGCGTCGCCCAGAAAGCTACGCCCGGCACGATGGCCGCATCGTTGAAGTCGTAGGAGGTGTTGTGGTGCAGTGCGCCGTCCACCGCCGGGCCGTTGCCGAGCCAGACATAGCAGCCTGGGGCTTCGCCCGCGAAAAAGGCGAAATCGTCGCCGGCGGTCGAGGGCGGAAAGGCGGTGCGCGCCTTGTTGCCGAAGACGGTTTTGGCTGCCCGGAGCGCCCGTTTCGTCGCGTCCGTTTCGTTGATGACGGGCGGGATGCGGCGGATGAATTCGTAATTTGCCTCGATGCCGAACATTGTCGCCGTGCCCTTGGCCAGCCTGCCGATTTCCGCCTCCAGCTGGTCTCGCACTTGAGGCGCATAGGCGCGCGCGGTACCGCCGATTTCGACGAGATCTGGGATCACATTGAGTGCCTTGGGGTCGCCTGCCTGCACCGAACAGGCACTGACCACGGCCGGCTGCAATGGGTCGACCACGCGGCCGACGATAGTTTGCAGCGAGGCGAGGAAGGTGCCGGCCGCCGTTACCGGATCGCGACCCAGATGCGGCTTCGCGCCGTGGGTGCCGACGCCCTTGAAGGTGACGCGCCAGCTGTCCGACGAGGCAAGCTGCGGTCCTTCCACCACCGCCATTTCGTCGATGCCCAGCCCCGGCATATTGTGCAGGCCATAGACCGCATCGCAGGGGAACAGCTCGAAAAGCCCGTCCTCGACCATTTTTTTTGCGCCGCCACGGCCTTCTTCGGCCGGCTGGAAGATAAAATGCACGGTGCCGGAAAAATCGCGGGTCTTTGCGAGGTAACGCGCCGCACCCAGCAGCATGGCGGTGTGGCCGTCATGGCCGCAGGCATGCATCTTGCCGGGGAATTTCGATTTGTAGGGGCGGTCTGGGACCTCAGGCATGGCAAGGGCATCCATGTCTGCGCGAAGACCAATGCTGCGCGTGCCGTTGCCCACCTGCAGCGTGCCGACCACGCCGGTGCCGCCGAGACCGCGGTGCACCTTCAGCCCGGCGCGCTCAAGCAGATCGGCGACGATGGCGCTCGTTCTTTCCTCTTCGAAACCCAGTTCCGGATGCGCGTGCAGATCATGACGGAGTTCCGTCAGGAATGGCAGGTCCTCGCCGATCCGGTCCAGCAGTCTCATGGGAAGCTTGTCCTTGAATGTGGGAAAAACCCGCGTCATAGGTGGGTTTGTCCAAATGCCTGTTGCTTTTTTCTCTTCTAACGGAAAAAGCCAATGAAATGAACCCGCAGCGTCTCTGTGGTTGCTAAAATGATAAATCTGCCGAACGGGATTGGCGTGGCTGAAAACCGTCTCCGCCATGCGCCATCCCTGTTCTGAAAGGAAAACAGATGCCGTCACCAGCATCGCCCGCCATCGCTCCGTCTCCCGCCGCGCCGCATGAGTTCTGGCAGCAGATCCATCCGCCCCGGAGCTTCGAAACAGCAGGCGCATATTCCACATTCTTTCCGGCGGAACTGGATGATGGAAGGCAGATCTGTCTGCCCATACGGCCGCTTGCGGACGGAGAGCACGCACTCGCATCGCTCATCGTCAACCAGGCTTCCTTTGAGGTTCTGGAGGCGCTGGCCGCCGATCTTGCCGCAAAGCTTCTTCCCTTCAAGCCGGATGTCGTTATCGGCCTGCCGACGCTCGGCCTGACGCTTGCGGCCGCCGTTGCCCGCCATCTGGGCCATTCCCGTTACGTGCCGCTCGGCACCTCGCGCAAATTCTGGTATCTGGAGGAGCTGTCGGTGCCGATGTCCTCCATCACCACGAAGCAGGAAAAAAGGCTTTATGTCGATCCGCGCATGCTGCCGCTCATCGAGGGTAGACGGGTGGCGCTGGTGGATGACGTGATCTCCAGCGGCAGTTCCATCCTATCGGGCCTTGCGCTACTCACCGCCTCCGGCATCAACCCCGCCGTCATCGGCGCAGCCATGCTGCAATCGGATCGCTGGCGGGAAAAAATCGCCGCTTTCGGGCCGGAATGGCCGGAGCGGGTGAGGGGTGTTTTTGCGACGCCGCTGCTGACCAAAGCGGAAGATGGCTGGCGCGCCTGACGAAGCGCAAATTCCGTCAAAAGGCAAGTGGTGATAAATTTACCGCTGCCTAATTTGTATCTTGCGAAGCTCGAATAGATCGTCCTAAGATCGCGGCTGACAGACAATAGCGGTCGGCTGATAACGCGCCGGCTTGCTTTCGCGCGGTGTCATCCCGGCGTCTGCCTGCCCCGTTTATTGTTTCGATGACTGGAATTTCTTCCCATGCATGCAGTGTTTGACGGTCATAATGATGTGCTGCTTCGGTTGTGGCGCAACAGCAAGGCCGGTGCTGATCCCGTGGCCGAATTCAAGAACGGCACTCGGGAAGGTCATATCGATGGTCCGCGCGCACGGGCAGGCGGGCTCGGCGGCGGTATCTGCGCCATCTATATCCCGTCCGGCGATCTGATTCTGCAGGAACCGGACGAGAACGGCCATTACGATACGCCGCTCGCCACGCCGCTCGAGCGACTGCCTTCGCTCGATATCGCGATGGAAAAGGCGGCGATTGCGCTGAGGCTCGATCGCGCTGGAGCGTGGCGGCTCTGCCGCTCCACGGCGGATATCCGCAAGGCCTTTGCCGAGGATATCTTCGCCGCCGTGCTGCATATGGAAGGCTGCGAGGCGATCGGCGCCGATCTCGATGCGCTGGAAGTATTTTATGCCGCGGGTCTGCGTTCGCTCGGCCCGGTGTGGAGCCGGCACAATATTTTCGGCCACGGCGTTCCCTTCTCCTATCCCATGTCGCCCGATACCGCGCCCGGTCTCACCGATGCCGGGTTTGCGCTGGTGAAGGAATGCAACCGCCTCGGCATTCTCATCGATCTCGCGCATATCACCGAAAAAGGCTTCTGGGATGTGGCCAAGACCACCAACCAGCCGCTGATCGCCAGCCATTCCAATGCGCATGCGCTCACTCCGGTCGCCCGCAATCTCACTGACAGGCAGATGGATGCCATCAAGGAAAGCGGCGGGCTGGTTGGCCTCAACTACGCCGTGACCATGCTGCGTGCCGATGCGCGTGATATCGCGGATACGCCGCTCTCCGATATGGTGCGCCATATCGACTATATGGTGGAGCGTATGGGCATCGACTGTGTGGCGCTCGGATCGGATTTCGACGGTGCGACGGTACCTGTCGGAATTGCTGATGCCAGCGGCAACCACAATCTGGTTGCGGCGCTGAAATCGGCGGGCTACGGTGATGGAGAACTTGCTAAAATATGCCGGGAAAACTGGCTGCGCGTCTTGTCCCAGGCTTGGCACGAAGCGGCCTGATAAACAGTTTAAGCGAACCAAATCAATCTCATAACAAAAGGGGAGATCCTATGATCAAATCGCTCAACAAATCCATGCGTATCCTCAGCACCAGCGCTGCCCTGTCGCTGATGATGCTGTCTGCCCCGCATGCTTTTGCCGCCACGCCGGCCGATACGCTGGTGGAAGGTTTCGCCATCGACGACATCATCACGCTCGATCCGGGTGAGGCTTTCGAACTGTCTGCCGCCGAAGTCACCGGCAACACCTATAGCAAGCTCGTTTCCATCGATCTCAACGACACGTCCAAGGTTGTCGGTGATCTCGCCGAAAGCTGGACGACCTCCGAGGATGGCTTGACCTATACGTTCAAGCTGAAATCCGGCCTGAAATTCGCCTCCGGCAATCCTGTCACCGCTGATGACGTTGCCTTCTCCTTCGAACGCGCCGTCAAGCTCGACAAGTCGCCGGCATTCCTGTTGACGCAGTTCGGCCTGAAGGGCGACAACGTTACCGAAAAGGCGAAGGCAACGGACGCGAACACCTTCGTTCTGACGGTCGACAAGCCCTATGCGCCGAGCTTCGTGCTGAACGTGCTCACCGCAACCGTCGCTTCGGTGGTGGACAAGAAGCTCATCACCGAAAAGGCGAAGTCGGTCACGCCGAGCGCCGATTACAAATACGACACGGATTTCGGCAACGAATTCCTGAAGACCGGTTATGCCGGTTCCGGCCCTTACAAGATCCTTGGCTGGAAGGCCAACGAAGCCGTCATTCTGGAGGCCAACCCGAACTATTACGGTGAGAAGCCGAAGCTGAAGCGGGTCGTCTATCGTCACATGAAGGAAAGCTCCGGCCAGCGTCTGGCGCTTGAAAACGGCGATATCGATGTTGCCCGTAACCTTGAGCCCGGCGATATGGAAGCCGTTTCCAAGAAGGAAGGCCTTGCCGTTACATCCGCGCCCAAGGGCACCGTTTATTATTTCAGCCTCAACCAGAAGAACGAGAACCTGAAGAAGCCTGAGGTCATCGAAGCGTTCAAATATCTCGTCGATTATGACGCGATCGGCGCGACGATCATCAAGGGCATTGGCGAAGTCCATCAGACCTTCCTGCCGAAGGGCCAGCTTGGCGCGCTTGATGAGAACCCCTACAAGCTTGACGTCGCCAAGGCCAAGGAACTTCTCGCCAAGGCCGGTCTGAAGGACGGCTTCACCGTCACCATGGATGTGCGCAACACCCAGCCGGTGACGGGCATTGCCGAAAGCGTGCAGCAGACGCTGGCACAGGCCGGCATCAAGCTCGAAATCATCCCCGGCGACGGTAAGCAGACGCTGACCAAATATCGCGCCCGCACGCATGACATCTACATCGGCCAGTGGGGTTCGGACTATTTCGACCCGAACTCGAATGCGGAAACCTTCACCATCAACTACGACAATTCGGATGAAGGCAAGAACAAGACGCTGGCCTGGCGTAACGCCTGGGATGTTCCTGATCTGACCAAGGAAACCCAGTCTGCTCTCTTGGAAAAGGACAGCGCCAAGCGCGCCGCCATCTATGAAAACCTGCAGAAGGAAGTTCTGGCGAAGGGTCCCTTCGTCATCATCTTCCAGCAGACGGAAGTGGCCGGTTATTCCGCCAAGCTCAAGGGCCTGAAGCTCGGACCGAGCTTCGACACCAACTATGTCTATCCGATCTCCAAGGAATGATCCGGAAGGATCGGTCTCTTGAGCATCGTTGAAGCAAACAGCCGGGCGAGGCAGGGCAAACGCCGTGCCAACGCCCGCGCGAAGGCCATTCTCGGCTTCGCCGTCACCGTCATCACCACCTTTCTGGGGCTGATGGCGGTCACATTTTTCATTGGCCGCGTGGTGCCGATCGATCCCGCACTGGCGATCGTCGGCGACCGCGCGCCTGCGCATGTGGTCGAGCGCGTCCGTGAGCAGCTCGGCCTCAACCTGCCGCTCTGGCAGCAGTTCTTTATCTATCTGAAGCAGGCGCTTTCGGGTGATTTCGGCACCTCCGTCCTCACCACCAATCCTGTGATGGAGGACATCAAGCGGGTGTTCCCGGCGACGATCGAACTTGCCACGATCGGCACGATCATCGGCGCCGTTTTCGGCATTCCGCTCGGCGTTCTCGCGGCCGTCAAGCGCGGCAGCTTCGCCGACCAGGTCGTGCGTGTCATCGGCCTTATCGGTTATTCCGTGCCGATCTTCTGGCTCGGCCTGCTGGCGCTGCTGGTGTTTTACGCCCGGCTGCAATGGGTGGCTTATCCCGGGCGCATGGACATCGTCTATGAATTCACCTTCACGCCGGTCACTGGCTTCTTCCTGATCGACGCCATCTGGCAGCGGCAATGGGACGTGTTGTGGGATCTTTTCCGCCACATCATCCTGCCGGCCTCGCTGCTCGGTTATTTCTCGCTGGCCTATATCAGTCGCATGACGCGCTCCTTCATGCTGAATGAGCTCGCCCAGGAATATGTCGTCGCGGCCCGCGCCAAGGGGCTTTCGGAAACGCGCATCATCTGGTTCCACGCGCTGCGCAACGCCGCCGTGCCGCTGGTGACCGTGATTGCGCTCTCCTATGCCGGTCTGCTGGAAGGTTCGGTGCTGACCGAAACCATCTTCGCCTGGCCGGGGCTTGGCCTCTACATCACCAATTCCCTGCAGAATGCGGATATGAACGCCGTTCTCGGCGGCACGATCGTGATCGGCGCCATCTTCGTCGGCATTAATCTCTTCTCCGATCTGCTTTACCGGACGCTCGATCCAAGGACGCGCAGCCGATGACGATTTCGACCGATACACTCAAACCCTATAGCCGCGAATGGCTGCTCTCCGACCGGCCGGCCTCGCGCAGGCAGGCGCGGCTTGGCCGCGCCTATGTGATCTGGCGGCGCTTTTCGGAAAACCGGCTGGCGCTGCTTGGCCTTGGCATCATCATCGCGCTGCTGTTCGTGGCGATTTTTGCCAATGTGCTGGCGCCACATAATCCGGTGCAGGGCGATCTGCGCAATGCCCGGCTTCTGCCGCCCGGCACTGCCGGTTATCTGCTCGGCACCGATGATCAGGGCCGTGATATTCTCTCGCGCCTCATCCACGGTTCGCGCCTGACCCTGTTCGTCGTGCTTTTGGTGGCCATCATCGCCGCACCCATCGGGCTCATCGTCGGCACAGTCTCGGGTTATGCCGGCGGCTGGGTGGATGCGGTTCTGATGCGCATCACCGATATTTTCCTCGCTTTTCCGAAGCTCGTTCTGGCGCTGGCGCTGGTAGCGGCCCTGGGGCCTGGCATTGAAAATGCGGTGCTCGCCATCGCGGTCACCTCGTGGCCGCCCTATGCGCGCATCGCGCGCGCTGAAACCATGACCTTCCGCAATTCCGATTTTATCGCCGCAGTGAAGCTCATGGGCGCGTCGCCCTTCCGCATCGTCTTGAAACACGTCATGCCGCTTTGCATGTCGTCGCTGATCGTGCGTGTCACGCTCGATATGGCGGGCATCATCCTCACCGCCGCAGGCCTCGGTTTCCTCGGTCTCGGCGCGCAGCCGCCGCTGCCGGAGTGGGGCGCGATGATCGCCTCAGGCCGCCGTTTCATTCTCGATCAATGGTGGGTCGCCGCCATGCCGGGTATTGCGATCCTGATCGTCAGCCTCGGTTTCAACCTTTTGGGCGATGGTCTGCGCGATGCGCTTGATCCCAAGGAGGCGGGCCAATGAGTGCGTCTCTTCTGACGGTTGAGAACCTGCGCGTTTCCTTCCCGACCCGCACCGGGTTGGTGGAGGCGGTGCGCGGCGTGTCCTTCACGCTGGGGCGCGAGCGCCTCGGCATCGTCGGCGAATCCGGCTCCGGAAAGTCGCAGACTGGCCGCGCCATCATGGGTCTGACGCCGAAAAATGCCCGGATCGAGGCCGATACGCTGCGGTTTGGCGATATCGACCTGCTCAAGGCGTCGGCAAAAGAGCGGCGGTTCATGCGCGGCAAGCGTATGGCCATGATCCTGCAGGATCCGAAATATTCGCTGAACCCGGTCATGACCATTGGCCGCCAGATCATGGAAACGCTGCGTACCCACGAAAAGATTGGCTCCAGCGAAGCGCGCCAGCGCACGCTTGCCATGCTGGAGGCGGTGCAGATCCGTGATCCCGAGCGCGTCTTCGATCTCTTTCCACACGAAGTTTCCGGCGGCATGGGCCAGCGCGTCATGATCGCCATGATGCTCGTCTGCGGCCCGGAATTGCTGATCGCCGACGAGCCGACCTCGGCGCTCGATGTGACGGTGCAGCTTGAAGTGCTCGATATTCTCGACAAGCTGGTGCGCGATCGCGGCATGGGGCTGATCTTCGTCAGCCATGATCTCAGGCTCGTTTCCTCCTTCTGCGACCGGGTTCTCGTCATGTATGCCGGCAAGGTGGTGGAAGAGCTTGCTTCCGCTAACCTCAAGGAAGCGAAACATCCCTATACGCAGGGCCTGTTGAACTGTCTGCCGCAAATTGGCGGCCATCGGCATCCGCTGCCCGTTCTGGAACGCAAGCCGGAGTGGCGCGCATGAGCACAGTTCTTTCCATCAGAGACATGGTGGTGGATTTCGACGGTTACATCGCGCTCGACAGCGTCAGCGTGGATGTGGCCGAGGGTGAATCCTTCGGTATCGTCGGTGAATCCGGTTCCGGTAAATCGACACTGCTGCGCGCCATCGCCGGCCTCAACCATTTCGATGAAGGTTCGTTGATGGTGGCCGGGCGCTCCTATTTGGGCAAGCACCGCGACAAGAGCTTTTACCGCGATGTGCAGATGGTGTTTCAGGACCCGTACGGTTCACTGCACCCGCGCCAGACGGTGGATGCGCTGCTGCTCGAGCCGCTGGTCATCCATGGTCTCGACAATCGCGAACAGCGCATTGCCCGCGCTTTGGACGAGGTGGGTCTCGGTTCCGGTTTCCGCTTCCGTTATTCACACCAGCTGTCCGGCGGCCAGCGCCAGCGCATCGCCATTGCCCGCGCACTGATCGTCGAGCCGAAGATCCTGCTGCTCGATGAGCCGACCTCGGCGCTTGATGCGTCTATTCAGGCTGAAATCCTGAACCTCCTGGAACAGGCCCGCAAGGACCGCAACCTCACCTTCGTCATGGTCAGCCACGATCTCGGCGTCATCAGCCACATGTGCGACCGTCTGGCGGTGATGAAAAGCGGCAAGGTGGTGGAAATGCTGGAGGCCGAGGCGCTGGAAAGCCGCGAATTCAGCGCGGATTATACGAGGCAGCTGCTGGTGGCGAGCGAGGGTTTCAAGCGGACGTAATGGGGTAGGGGTGCCTCCTTTTCTTCTCCCTGAGGGGGAGAAGATGCCCCGAACGGGGCAGATGAGGGGGCAAGCTCTCCGTAAATCTCCGACGTGGCCCCCTCATCCGGCGCTGCGCGCCACCTTCTCCCCTGCGGGGAGAAGAAACAAGCGGCGAGCTTTGCTTTCACGAGCGATCTTTCCGGGTGAAGTATTCTCTCGCGACGCTGCGATGATATGGTGAGCCGCACACCAGCCCACCCGAACAAGGTACCACCCATGCAATTGCGCGCCTTGATGTATTTCGATGAACTCGTCCGCACCAATTCCATGCGCGCCGCGGCGGAAAACCTGAATGTGGCGCCGACGGCGGTGAGCCGACAGATCGAAAATCTCGAGTACTATTTCGGCTCGCCCCTGGTGGAGCGTTCCAGCCGTGGCGTGAAGCTGACGGCGGCGGGCGAGCTGCTGGCCGCCCGCGCCGGCAAGACGCTGCGCGAACTCGACCATGTGCACCAGTTGATCGACGATCTCAAAGGTCTGCAGCGCGGCCGGGTGACGATTTACGCCAATGGCGCGACAGTGGCCAACCTTCTGGCGCCGGTGCTGGCGCAGTTCAGCCTCAAGTATCCGAAGCTGCGTTTCGAGGTCCATATCACCAGTGCGCGCCAAGCCATGGAAGCGCTGGGGGCTGCGGAAGCAGACCTCGTTGTCAGCCTGTTTGCGCCAAAGGTTTCCGGGGTCAAGGTGCGCTCGCGCACGCGCATCAATTACGATGCGATCTTTCCCGCCGGTCATGCCCTTGCCGGTCAGCCGGAGGTGTCGCTGAAGGAACTGGCCGGGTTGCCACTTGCCTTGCCGGACAAGAGTTTTGCCGCGCGTCAGGCCTTCGATATGCTTTTTGCCGAGGCGGATATCGAACTTGACCCCGTTTTCATCACCAGTTCGCTGGAAATGCTGAAAGAGCTGGTGCTGGGCCACGCCGCGGCCACGCTGCTGCCGGCGCTTTCGGTGGCGCGCGAAATCCGTAGCGGCCAGATGGTCGCCGTTCCGCTCTCGGGCAAGAAGGGTATCCACACCCAGATTGACCTCTGTGTAGCGCCCGACAGGCAATTGTCCTTCGCAGCTTCCAAGCTTGCCGATTTCATCGAGCGTTTCATGCGTGAGGCGACGGCAGGGTAGTTTCTTCTCCTCGGCGGGGCGAGGAACCGGAGACGTTCCCGGAATTGCCCACCAAGGTTGATTTTCACCCGCATTCCCGTGTAGCCATTTCAGCTACACGGAGCACACAAAAATCATGATTGTGTGTGCGCCTGCAACATGACACTCTTTTTGCAACGGGTGGTCTTTTGAAGGGCAAAAATGCCCCGGCCGCCAGACAGGGGACTAAAGGATGCCACGTACCTATCTTTCGCAGGCGGCGAAGCTCTCGCGCCGTACCGCGCTGGCGCTTGCTCTCGGCACGGCGCTCTTTCTGCCGCTCTCGATTGCTGAGGCCGAAGCTGCGGCGAAAACCGCTTTGACGCTTGGCATGACGGTGGAGCCGACCGGTCTCGATCCGACCATTGCCGCTCCCGTCGCCATCGGTCAGGTCACCTGGCAGAATATTTTCGAAGGTCTCGTCACCATCGACAGCAAGGGCAAGGTGAAGCCGCAGCTCGCCGAAAGCTGGGAGATTTCCCCTGATGGCAAGACCTATACCTTCAAGCTGCGCAAGGGTGTCACCTTCCATGACGGCGAGGCGTTCGATTCCTCCGTCGCGAAGTTCTCGCTGGACCGGGCGCGTGGTGAAGCTTCCGTCAATCCGCAGAAACGCTTCTTTGCGGCGATCGACAGCATCGAGACCCCGGATGCCGAGACGCTGGTGCTGAAGCTGAAGCAGCCCGCCGGCAGTCTCATCTACTGGCTCGGCTGGCCGGCCTCCGTCATGGTCGCGCCCAAGAGCGCGGAGACCAACCGCACCACGCCCGTAGGCACCGGCCCGTTCAAATTCGTGAACTGGGCCAAGGGCGACAAGGTGGAGTTGCAGAAGAACGCCGCCTATTGGGACAAGGCCGTGTCGGTAAAGCTCGACAAGGCGACGTTCCGTTTCGTTTCCGATCCGCAGGCGCAGGCGGCGGCGCTGAAATCCGGCGATATCGACGCCTTCCCGGAATTCGGTGCGCCGGAATTGATGAGCTCGTTTGACGGCGATGCGCGCCTCGGCACCTTCGTCGGCAATACCGAGTTGAAGGTCGTGGCGGGCATGAACAGTGCCCGCAAGCCCTTCAGCGACAAGCGCGTGCGCCAGGCGCTGATGATGGCGGTGGATCGTGGCACCGTCATCGAGGGTGCATGGTCCGGTTTCGGAACGGCCATCGGCAGTCACTATACGCCGAATGATCGCGGATACATCGATACAACGGGCGTTCATCCCTATGATATCGATAAGGCCAAGGCGCTGCTTGCCGAAGCGGGGTATGCGGACGGTTTCAGCTTCACCATCAAGGCCCCGCAGATGGCCTATGCCCAGCGCACCTCGCAAATCCTGCAGGCGATGCTGGCTGAAATCGGCGTGACCATGACCATCGAGACCACGGAATTTCCGGCCAAATGGGTGGCGGACGTCCTGAAGGGTGCGGATTACGACATGACCATTGTCGCCCATGCCGAGCCGATGGATATCGATATCTACTCCCGTGATCCCTATTATTTCAACTACAAGAACCCGGCCTTCAACGAGGTCATCGCCAGCGTCGAAAAGACGGCGGATGCGGTTGAGCAGGAAAAGCTTTATGGCGACGCCCAGAAAATCCTCGCCGAAGATGTGCCGGCGCTGTTCCTGTTCGTGATGCCGAAGCTCGGGGTCTGGGACAAGAAGGTGAAAGGGCTGTGGGAAAACGAGCCCATTCCCTCGAATGTGCTGACGGATGTGCATTGGGAAGAGTGACGTTTGACGATACTCGTGTCTTCCGTCATGCCGGACTTGATCCGGCATCCAGCCAGCCCAAGTCCTTGGGCTGAAAAGGCGCCCTCCGCCGCGCAGACGCGCGTCGGCTGGATGCCGGATCAAGTCCGGCATGACGGGAGAGTGTGGAGCTTTCCAGCCGTCGCGCGTAAAGTATCGCAAGGAGCAGATGCCAGATGTTAGCCGTCCTCATCCGGCGTCTCGTAAGCCTCGTCATCACGCTGTTTGCCGTCTCGCTCATCATCTATCTTGTCATGGGCCTGCTGCCGGGTGATCCGGCCGCCATCATGCTGGGAACCTCGGCCAGTCCGGATACGCTGGCCGCACTGCAAAAGCAGATGGGTCTCGATCAGCCGCTGCTGCTGCGCTACATCCACTGGCTTGCTGGCGTCTTCCGCGGCGATCTCGGACAATCCTATACCTATGGCGTGCCGGTGGCGGGCCTGATCGTCGAGCGGTTGGCCGTGACGCTGCCGCTTGCGCTGCTGGCCGTTTGCCTGTCCGTCACTATCGCCATCCCGCTCGGCGTAGCGGCGGCGAGGAACCGCAACGGGGCGCTGGATTTCGCGGCCGGGCTGTTTTCCCATGTGGGCATTGCCGTGCCGGGCTTCTGGGTCGGGTTACTGCTCATCATCGTCTTTTCCACCACGCTCGGCTGGATGCCGGCTGGCGGTTTTCCCGGCTGGTCGCCAAGCTTTGCAGCGGGTCTCACGGCGCTTATCCTGCCGGCGGTCGCTCTTGCGCTGTCGCAGGCCGGCGTTCTCACCCGCGTCTGCCGTTCCGCCGTGCTTGAAGTGATGAACGAGGATTTCGTCCGCACCGCCCGGGCCAAGGGCCTGAGCGAGCGGGTGGCGCTGTGGCGGCATGCGGTGCCGAACGCGATGATCCCCGTCGTCACCATGATCGGCCTGCAGTTCACCTTCCTCATTGCGGGTGCGGTGCTGGTGGAAAACGTCTTCAACCTGCCGGGCCTCGGACGCCTCGCGTATCAGGCGCTGACCCAGCGGGATATCGTCGTCATGCAGTCCGTCGTGCTGTTCTTCTCGGCGCTGGTCATCATCATGAATTTCGTGGTCGATATAGCCTATCTCTTCATCGACCCGAGACTGCGGGCAGGTGCGCGATGATGCGATTTATCCGCCGCCGCCCGGCCTTCGTTATCGGTATTGCCGTCACGGCCTTTCTCGTCGCCGTCGCGCTGTTGTCGCTGGTCTGGACACCGGTTTCGCCCACCAAGATGCAGATCGTCCAAAAGCTGAAATCGCCCTTCGTCTACGGTGGTCTCGGTACCGACCATTTTGGCCGCGATGTGCTCTCCATGCTGATGGCCGGTGCGTGGAACTCACTCTCCACCGCCATTGCCGCCGTCGCCATCGGCGCCTTTATCGGCACGGCGATCGGCGTCACGGTCGCGGCGCTGCGCGGCTTTACCGAAACCGTCGTCATGCGCATCTGCGATATCATCTTCGCCGTGCCGCCCATCCTGTCGGCCATGATGCTCGGCGCCTTCATCGGCACGGGACGCTTTACCGCCATCATCGCCATCGCCACCTTCATGGTGCCGGTCTTTGCGCGACTGACGCTTGGGGCGGCCTTACAAATCTGGGCGCGGGAATACATCACCGCCGCCACCAGCATCGGCCAGAACCGCGCCAAGATCACGATGTTGCACGTCGTGCCGAATATCTCCAACCAGATCATCGTGCAGGTGACGATCCAGCTGGGTCTGGCGATACTGACGGAGGCAGGCCTTTCCTTCCTCGGTCTCGGCATGCCGCCGCCGGCCGCCACCTGGGGGCGGATGCTGGCGGACGCCCAGACCTATCTCGGCGCGGCGCCCTGGCTTGCCATCATGCCCGGCCTTGCCATTGCGCTCGCCGTCTTCGGCCTCAATCTTCTCGGCGACGGCCTGCGCGACCTGCTGGACCCGCGCGATACAAGCTGACCGCTTCAAGCCGATATCGCCGCTATTTCCTGTTTTTCTGACGAGACGATGCCATGACCGATCTCATACACCTCAACACGCTCGAAATTCTGGCGCTTTACCGGGAAAAGAAACTCTCGCCATCGGAATATTGGCAGGCGGTGGAGGCGCGTATCGAGGCATTCGAGCCGGTTGTGAACGCCCTTTACGCTTATGATCCGGAGGATGCGCGCAGGCAGGCGCTGGCCTCGACGGAGCGCTGGCAAAAGCGTGAAACGCTGGGAGCCCTCGATGGAATTCCGGTCTCGCTGAAGGAACTCATCGCCACGAAAGGCCATCCTGTGCCGCTCGGCACCAGGGCGGTGGAGCTTGTGCCCGCGGTTGAAGACGCGCCGGTGGCCGCCCGTTGCCGTGAGGATGGCGCGATTATCTATGCCAAGACGACCTGCCCGGATTACGGCATGCTCTCCTCTGGCCTTTCCAGCTTCCATAAGCTCAGCCGCAACCCGTGGGACCCGAGCCAGAATCCCGGCGGCTCCAGCGCCGGTGCTGCTTCGGCCGGTGCTGCGGGTTACGGCACCTTGCATATCGGCACGGATATTGGCGGCTCGGTAAGATTGCCGGCGGGGTGGACGGGCCTCTTCGGCTTCAAGCCGAGCCAGGGTCGTATCCCGGTTGATCCCTATTATACCGGCCGCTGTGCCGGGCCGATGACGCGCACGGTCGTTGATGCGGCTTATGCCATGGCAACGCTTTCGCGGCCGGACTGGCGCGACGGCACATCGCTGCCGCCGAACAGCATCGACTGGATGGACCTCGATATTGATGTGAAAGGCCTGAAAATCGGACTGATGCTGGATGCGGGCTGCGGCCTGCCGCTGGACGAAGAGGTGCGCGACGCCGTTGTCGCGGCTGCAAAACTGTTCGAGGCGGCTGGCGCCATTGTCATCCCGGTCGAGCCGGTGCTGACGCGTGAGATGCTCGACGGGCTGGATGATTTCTGGCGGGCGAAGTTCTGGGGCGACATGGTGGCGTTGAGCGCGGATCGTCGTGCCGCGATCCTTCCCTATATTCACGAATGGGCGGAAAAGGGCGCTGATGTTTCCGGCGCGCGTGCCGTTTTCGGTTTCAATCAGACCATGGAAATGCGTAAAGTTTGCGGGCGGTTGATGCAGTCCGTTGATGTGGTGATTTCACCCGTTAACCCCATCGTCTCCTATCCTGCCGACTGGGCTTCTCCCACCAACGATCCTGCACGCCCCTTCGAGCATATCGCTTTCACCGTGCCGTGGAACATGTCGGAACAGCCGGCATCCTCGATCAATTGCGGTTTCTCGGCATCCGGCATGCCCATCGGCCTGCAGATCGTCGGTCCGCGTTACCAGGATCTATTCGTGCTCAAATTGTCCAAGTCTTTCGAGGATTGGGGTGGTGGCGTCCGGCGCTGGCCGGAGCCGCCGGCCGGCTGATATCACCTTTATCGGGCATGTAGTATTGCCATAATACCCGCATCTCGATCCCTCCTGTTAGGGTGCCCAAAGGCATTCGAAAACGGGAGGAGCAGACATGCCGAAGAAGATTTTGATGATCACCGGTGATTTCGCCGAGGATTACGAGACCATGGTGCCGTTCCAGACGCTGCTCGCTGTCGGCCACACGGTGCACGCCGTCTGCCCCGGCAAGAAGGCGGGCCAGACCATCGCCACGGCCATCCACGATTTTGAGGGCGACCAGACCTACTCGGAAAAACGCGGCCATAATTTCGCGCTCAACGCCACCTTCGCCGATATCAAACCGGCGGATTACGATGCGCTGGTCATTCCTGGTGGCCGTGCGCCGGAATATCTGCGGCTCAATGCGGACGTGCTGGCGGCGGTGAAACATTTCTTCGAGGCAGACAAGCCTGTCGCGGCCGTCTGCCATGGCGCGCAATTGCTGGCGGCTGCGGGTGTGCTCAAGGGCCGCACCTGCTCGGCCTATCCCGCCTGCCGCCCGGAGGTGGAGCTGGCAGGTGGCACCTATGCCGATATCGCCATCGATGCGGCGGTGACCGACGGCAAGCTGGTGACGGCGCCCGCATGGCCCGCCCATCCCGCCTGGCTTTCGCAGTTCATGGCGGTGCTCGGTAAATAAGACCGGCGAACGGGGCTTTTTCCGGCCCCGTTTTCCGCCTATATCTCAGGCGTGGTGAGGGAGGAAACCATGTGCAAGCTCTTCATCAAGGCAGACCCAGCGCTCTGGGAAAGCCATACGCGGTCGCTCCGCATCGATGGCATGGTCACCAGTGTCCGGCTTGAGAACTTTTTCTGGACGACGCTGGACGAGATCGCGCGGCGCGACGGCATGAACAGCGTGCAGCTCATCGCCAAGCTTTATAATGAATCGATCGATGCCGGGCACGATCTCGGCAATTTCACCTCGTTCCTGCGGGTCTGCTGCGGGCGTTATCTCGCGCTTCAGCTTTCTGGCGATATTCCGGCGCGGAACGATATCCCGATTGCCGCGCTGGATGCGGACAGCATTCTGGATGCAGAAAAGGTGAATTATCACTAGGACGCGTCCCGCTTCTGTGCCGCGATACCCTCAACCTCGTTCCTGTGCTTGTCACGGGAATCCAGCCGACGCGCGCCTGCGCGACGGGTAGAATCCTTTCAGCCCAAGCACTTGGGCTGGCTGAATCCCTGTGACAAGCACAGGGATAAGGGAAGGGAAGCGTTCAGCTCTTCAGCGCCCGCGGATCAAGCGCATCGCGCACGGCATCGCCGATGTAATTCACGCTCAGAACCGTCAGCGAAATCGCCAGCCCCGGCCACAACACGCGCGAGGGCGTCAGTTGCAGGAAGTTCGCGCCGTCGAACAGCAGCCGTCCCCAGGTCGGAAAGTCGGAGGGGAAGCCGAGACCGAGGAAGGAGAGGGCGGATTCCGTGATGATGGCGGCAGCGATGCCGAGCGTGGCGGAGACCATGATCGAGCTCAGCACATTCGGCAGAATATGCCTGAGGATGATGCGGTATTCGCGCATGCCGCTCGATTTCGCAGCCATGATGAATTCCTGGCTTTTGATCGTCAGCACATCACCGCGCACGATGCGGGCTGTATGCATCCAGCTGGTTATCCCGATCACGAAGACGATCAGGATGAAGATGCCAGTCTCCGGCCCAAAGGCCGCACGCAGCGTGTCGCGAAACAGCATCAGGATGACGAGCAGCAGTGGCAGAAGCGGTAGGGCCAGGAACAGGTCGGTGAGGCGCATCAAGGGTCCGTCCAGCCTGCGGAAATAACCTGATAGAACACCCACCAGCGTGCCGAGGAACAGAGCCAGCAGCATGGCGGTGATGCCGACGGCAAGCGAAATGCGCCCGCCGGCCAGGACCTGCGCCAGCATGTCCTTGCCAAGATTATCGGTGCCGAAGGGATGCGCCAGCGACGGCCACTGGTTGCGCGCCTTCACATTGATGGCGTTCGGAGCAACGGTGTGAATATAAGGCCCGACATAGACCGCGAGCAGGATGAAGATAAAGACGAAGAGCCCCGCCACGCCGCCCTTGTGAACGCGAAACTGTTTCCAGATATCGGCAAGGGCGGATTGCGTGGGGGTGGCCGCAACCGTCGGTGCTGTAATGGTGGCGTCAGTCATAGCGAATCCTCGGGTCGAGAATGCCGTAAAGTACGTCGGCAATCAGGTTGAAGAGCACGATCAGCACCGCAAAGATGAAGGTCAGCGTCTGAACCAGCGGAATATCCGCCCCCTGAACGGCTGTTATCAGCAATTGGCCAAGCCCGTTCACGCGGAAAATCTGCTCGGTGATGATGGCGCCGGAGAAGATGGTCGGCACCCCAAGCGCAATAACCGTTACGACCGGGATGAGGCTGTTGCGCAGCACGTGGATGAGCAGCACGGATTTTTCCTTCACGCCCTTGGCGCGTGCGGTGCGCACGTAATCCTGATGCAGATTGTCGAGCATGGAGGCGCGCACGAAGCGGCTGATCTGCGAGACGTTATAGAGCGTCAGGACCAGCACCGGCAGGAACATCTGCTTCACCTGCGCCACGAAGCTCGCCCAGTCCGTGACCCTCAGATTGGTGTCGTAGACTGAAGGGAACCATTGCAGGTAAGAGCTGAAGATGACGACCAGCAGCACGCCGGTGAAAAAGGTCGGCACCGAATAACCGACCATGGAGACGAAAGTGCCGATCTGGTCGAAGATCGAATATTGCTTGTATGCGGAGATCACCCCGATCGGGATCGCCAGCAGCGCACCGAAGAGATAGGCAAGGCCCACCACCCACAGTGTCTGCGGCATGCGCTGGATGACGAGATCGACCACCGGGCTGCGTGTCGCCCAGGAAAGCACCCGCATACGGCTGCCATCGCCGATCTGCCAGCCGGTCAGCTTTTCGAAGAGGTTCAGCGGCTCGTTGATGAAGAATTGCTGCAGCCACATCAGGTAACGGATGAAGAAGGGCTGGTCGAGGCCAAGCGAGGCGCGGATTTGCTCACGCACTTCAGGCGGGATGGTGAGGGGAAGGTCGCCGGTCGGATCGTTGGGCGCGAGATCAAGCAGCGCGAAGATGACGAAGCTGATGACGAGCAACGTCGGAACGGCAAAGGCTAGCCGCCGGAGCGTAAAGGTAAACATCTGAAACTCTCCAGACCCAGAGCGCGGCAGAGCGAAAATTGGGAGCTATTTCGCCTTAACGCGGCAAATGTGTCTTCAGAACATGGTCCAGGGGCATGCAGAAGGCCGGCCTCTCCGGGGGAGAAGCCGGCGCATCTGCGTGTTACTTCTTGCGGGACCAGTCCGCGACGTTCCAGAGTTCCGAGTCCCAGGCATTCATGCGCACGCCCTCAAGCGTTAGCGAATGCGAGGAAACGCTGCCGCGGTGGATGAGCGGAATATGCGCGCCTTCCTCCGTCAGCATGTCGTTGAGCTGCTTGGAAATCTCCGCACGCTTGGCAAGGTCGGCGGTCTTGGAGAGTTCACCCACAAGCTTGTCGAATTCCGGGTTGCAGTAACGCGGAATATTCTGCCCCTGCCAGCCGTTTTCAGGGGCCGGAATCTTGTCGCACAGCCATTCCGCCAGATATTTTTCCGGGTCCGTACCGTCGAAATTGTTGGTGTACATTTCGACGTCGGCATAAAATTTCTGGAAGGTATCCGGGCTCGCCGGGTCACCGCCGAAGAAGACCGAGGCGCTGACATTGCGCAGTTCGGAAGCGACGCCGATCTGCGACCACATGTCCTTCACCAGTTCCTGCGTGGCCTGGCGAACCGAGTTTGTGGACGTCTGGTAAAGGAAGGAAAGTTTCACGCCATTCTTGGCGCGAATGCCATCGGCACCCTTCACCCATCCGGCATCGTCCAATAGCTTGTTTGCGCCTTCCACATCCTGCTTCAGGCACCAGCTGTCATTCTTGGTGGAAGCGACGGCTTCCGGAGCCGGTACGATGTTGCAGGTCGGCTTGCCCGCTTCTCCGTAACCTGCTTCATCGATGACCTCACGGTCGATGGCGAGCGAAAGCGCGCGACGCACGGCGGGATCGGAAATGGCCGGATGGGGACCGGCCTGTTTGGTGGAGCGCTTGTCGCCCAGCGAAGGATCGGCATTGTACCAGTTGAGATTGATACGCTCGACCTGCGTGCCGAAGGCGGTTTCCAGCTTGCCCTTGCCGGCCGCCACCATGGTGGCGAGGATTTCCGGCTCTACCTGCATGTTCCAGGCATAGTCGAATTCCCCGGTTTCCAGCACGGCGCGCGCGGCGGAAGCGGCATCGCCGCCGCCCTTCAGGGTCGCCGTGGCGAAGGCAGGCTTGGCGGGGTCACGGTAATTGGGGTTGGCAACGAAGCTGATGACGTCGTTCGGCTTGAAATCCTTGACGACGAAGGGGCCGGTGCCGATGGGGCCGAAATTGGCGGAGGTGCAGCCGGGAGCTGCCGCGCCGACGCATTTTTCAAACTGCTTCTTCTGGATGACCGGCGACTGTGCGCCCACGAATGCCGAATAGGGGTAGGGTTTCGGCTCCGTGAAGCTGACCTTGACGGTGTGTGCGTCGATGGCCTCGACGTTCTTCACGCCCTCATATTGTGCCGCCTGCGCGCAGCCGCCATCGGGTGCGGTGCAATATTTCCAGGTGAAGATCACATCCTCTGCGGTGAAGGGCGTGCCGTCAGACCACTTCACGTCGGTCTTCAGCTTCCACGTCATGCTGAGCAGATCCTTCGCGACGCCGCCATTGTCGATCGTCGGAATCTCGGTCACCAGCATCGGCACCAGCTCGCCCTTTTCGTCATACCGCGCCAGCGGCTCGATAACCATGGACGAGCTGTAGACTTCCTTCGTGCCACCCGAAAGATAGGGATTAAGCGTCGACACGGCCTGCCAGAACAGGATTTTCAGTTCGCCGTCACTGCCGCGCTCGGCGTGGGCGGCAGAGCCCGCGAGAGCCATGGCCGCCACCGTGCCGGCAAAGAGAACGCTGCGCTTCTTCATTGTGGTTTTCCCCTTTTTGGATTTTATCTGTTTGAATGTTTGACGCTTTTCCCGTCGTCATGTGCAAGGTCTGTTGTTCTAACTATTTGACTTTGCTAAGGAATATTCCTCCATTCCAGATGATGCTATTGTCAGTTTTTTTGAAAAGCAAGTCCCAATGTTTCATTGATGAACAAATTTTGAGCCATTTAGTTTTGGGCCTATTTTTCGCTCATGCAGCAAATTTCATGCTTGCAAAAGAGGAAATTCCAAACTCAATATGGCGTCCGACAACCCGGCGGGGAACAAAAAAAGGGAAAAAGAGAATGCCGATATTGAACCGTGTGGCTGAAATGCAGGAAGAAGTTGCCGGCTGGAGGCGCCATCTGCATGAACACCCGGAACTGCTCTACGATGTCTACGAAACATCGAAATTCGTTGCCGAAAAACTGAAATCCTTCGGCTGCGACGTGGTCGAAACGGGCATTGGCAAAACAGGCGTGGTCGGCATCATCAAGGGCCGGCACGGGGATGGTCCGACCATCGGTTTCCGATCCGACATGGATGCGCTGCCGATCCTTGAGACGAGCGGCAAGCCATGGGCCTCGAAGACGCCGGGCAAGGCCCATTCCTGCGGTCATGACGGGCATACCGCCATGCTTTTGGGTGCGGCGCAATATCTGGCCGAGACGCGCAATTTCAAGGGGTCGGTGGCCGTGATCTTCCAGCCGGCGGAAGAAGGTGGCGCGGGAGCGCTTGCCATGTTGAATGACGGCATGATGGAGAAATTCGGCATCTCGCAGGTCTATGGCATGCATAACGAGCCGGGCATCCCCGTCGGGCAGTTCGCCATCCGCAAGGGTTCCACCATGGCGGCTGCGGACAGTTTCGAAATCACCATCACCGGCAAGGGCAGCCATGCGGCGGCACCGCATCTTTCCATCGATCCGGTGCTGACTTCGGCGCATATCATCATCGCCCTGCAATCCATTGTCTCGCGCGAGACGGATCCGTTGAAATCACTCGTCGTCACCGTGGCCACCACCCATGGCGGCACGGCGTCCAACGTCATTCCCGGTGCAGTGACGCTGACCGGCACCGTGCGCACGCTGCTGCCGGAGACCCGCGATTTCGCCGAAAAGCGCCTCAAGGAAGTGGCCGCCGCCACCGCCATGGCTCATGGCGCGACGGTGGAGGTGAAATACGATCGCGGTTATCCCGTCACGTTCAACCACAGTGACGAGACAGAATTCGCGACCGGCGTGGCGATGGGTGTGGCCGGCGCCAACGCCGTCAACACCAATCCCAATCCGCATATGGGCGCCGAGGATTTCTCCTACATGCTGGAAGCGCGCCCCGGCGCCTTCATCTTCATCGGCAATGGCGATACCGCCGGGCTGCACAATGCCGCCTATGATTTCAACGACGACGCGCTGCCTTACGGCATCAGCTACTGGGTTTCGATGGCCGAAACTGCACTTGCTGCATGAGACATCCGGCGGCCCCTCGTGGCCGCCTTCTGCTTTTCAGGAGATCGGCATGCTTTTGGCAGCGACATCAATGGAACAGACCGGCGGTTCGGTCAGCCCGGTTTTATCGGTTCAAAATCTCACCACCTCCTTCCGCGTCGATGGCGGCTGGAAATCCGTGGTGCGCAATATGAGTTTCGAGATCGCGCCGCGTGAGACGGTGGCGATCGTCGGCGAGAGCGGCTCGGGCAAGAGCGTCACCTCGCTCTCCATCATGCGGCTGCTCGATAAAAAGACGAGCCGCATCGAAGGCAAGGTCATGCTCGGCGGGCGCGATCTGCTGGCACTGCCGGAAGAAGAGATGCGCAAGGTCCGCGGCAAGGACATTTCGATGATCTTCCAGGAGCCGATGACCAGCCTCAACCCGATCTTTCCGATCGGCAAGCAGATCGCCGAAGCGCTGACCGTACATCAGGATATTTCCTCCTCTGCCGCAAAGGCCGAGGTCATCCGGCTTCTGGAAAAAGTCCGCATTCCCAATGCGAAGAACCGTTTCGACGATTATCCACACCAGTTTTCCGGCGGCATGCGCCAGCGCGTGATGATCGCCATGGCGCTTGCCTCCAAACCGAAGCTGCTGATCGCCGACGAGCCGACGACGGCGCTCGACGTGACCATCCAGGGCCAGATTCTCGACCTCATCAAGACATTGCAGGAAGAGGAGGGCATGTCGGTTCTCTTCATCACCCACGATATGGGCGTGGTGGCGGAAGTCTCGGACCGCACCATCGTCATGTTCCGTGGCGATGTGGTGGAAACCGGCGCCACCGACGACATTTTCCATCGTGGCCGCCACCCATATACGCGTGCCCTGCTTTCCGCGGTGCCGAAGCTGGGTTCGATGAAGGAAAGGCTGCTGCCGGCCCGTTTCCCGATCATCGATATCAAGACCGGCGAAAGTCAGCCTGTGGCGGACGTGAAGGATACTGTCTCCGGCGGCCGCACGCCCATCCTTTCGGTCAAGGATCTGACCACCCGTTTCGACATCCGCTCCGGCCTATTCGGCCGCAAATCCGGCGCCGTGCATGCGGTGGAAAAGGTTTCCTTCGATCTCGCCGAGGGCGAAACCCTCTCGCTGGTGGGTGAATCGGGCTGCGGCAAGTCCACCACGGGCCGCTCCATCACCCGGCTGATCGAGCCGACGTCAGGCGATGTCATGCTCGATGGCTACGAGGTGCTGAAGCTCGACAAGACGACGCTGCGAACCATGCGCCGCAGCGTGCAGATGATCTTCCAGGACCCCTTCGCCTCGCTCGACCCGCGCATGAGCGTCGGCACGGCGATCATGGAGCCCTTTATCGAACATCGCCTCGGAACCAAACAGCAGGCCCGGGAAAAGGCTGCCGATCTTCTGGAAAAAGTGGGCCTGAGCCCGGATATGATGCGGCGCTTCCCGCATGAATTTTCCGGCGGCCAGCGCCAGCGCATCGCCATTGCCCGCTCGCTTATGCTCGATCCCAAGGTCATCGTCGCCGATGAGGCGGTATCGGCGCTCGATGTCTCGATCAAGGCGCAGGTCTGCAACCTGCTGCTCGACCTGCAGCAGAACCTCAACCTCGCCTTCCTGTTCATCAGCCATGACATGGCGGTGGTGGAACGCGTCAGTCACCGGGTGGCGGTGATGTATCTTGGCGAGATCGTCGAGATCGGCCCGCGCGCGGCCGTTTTCGATAATCCCCAGCACCCCTATACGAAGAAGCTGATGTCCGCCGTTCCGGTGCCTGATCCCGCGCGACGGCAGATCAAGCGCAACATGGCGACCGACGAGATCAGAAGCCCGATCCGGCCGGTGGACTATGTGCCGCCGCAGCGGCTTTATCGTGAGGTTTCGGCGGGGCACCTGGTGCAGGAAGCGGCTTGATTGAGCAGTGCTGGCTTCGGGCTGACGCAGGTAAAGGGACCGGGTGGTTCCCGCATATTTCTTCTCCCCGCCGGGGAAAAGTCCGCGGCAGCGGGATGAGGGGGCAAGGGTAGAGATAAACCGAGAGCTTGCCCCCTCATCCGACCCTTCGGGCCACCTTCTCCCCCTCGGGGAGAAGAAACCTGCCGCACTGCCACGACAGATGATTTTACGCCCGTCGCACGCTCCCCTGCGCATCCCCCCGTTTGACAGCCGCTGCAAAAAAATGCCAGCAAATGCGCAGACGTAATTCTCAGAGGGCAGCGGCATGGCCAGACGAAACGACGCACATGGACGGCTGGATGATGCGGCCCGTGCCGGCTGGCTTTATTATGTCGCCGGTCGCACGCAGGACGAGATTGCCGCCGCCATGGGCATTTCCCGGCAGTCGGCGCAGCGGCTGGTGTCGCTGGCCGTTGCCGAGCGGCTAATCAAGGTTCGGCTCGACCACCCCATCGCCGCCTGTCTCGAAAAAGCCGAACGTCTCAAGGAAAAATTCGGCCTTGGATATATCGAAGTCGTGCCGAGCGATCCTGCCGGGATTTCTTCCACGGTGGGTATCGCCGAGGCCGGAGCGGCGGAAATCGAGCGCTGGCTGAGAAATGTCGATCCCATCGTGCTCGCCATCGGCACCGGCCGTACATTGAAGGCCGCCGTGGACCAGCTGCCGCCGATGGAATGCCCGCAGCACCGCATCGTCTCGCTGACGGGCAATATCGGCCCAGACGGATCGGCCGCCTATTACAACGTCATCTTCAGCATGGCCGACGCGATCAAGGCCAGGCATTTCCCGATGCCGCTGCCGGTGCTCTGCTCATCGGCGGAAGAACGCGAGTTGCTGCACGATCAATCCATGGTGCGCTCCACGCTGGCGCTGGGGGCCGCTGCCAATGTTACCTTCGTCGGTATCGGTGAGCTCGGCGAAAATGCACCGCTCTGCGTCGATGGGTTTCTTGATGTCGACGAGATGAAGGCACTGATGGCGAGCGGGGCGGTGGGAGAGATTTGTGGGTGGATTTATGATGCCAACGGCCACATCCTCGATCACGCTGTCAACGAGCGCGTCGCCTCCGTTCCCATTCCCTCACGAGACACCTGCACCGTCATCGGCATGGCGCAGGGTGCGCGCAAGAACGCATCGATTCTGGCGGCGCTGAAGGGTGGCCTGTTGAACGGGCTCATCACCGACGAAGCGACAAGTGAATATTTGCTCACACACTGAGCAAAAATTAATTACGTAAAATCAAGAGCTTGGTTTTTCCCTGTGCGTCGCAGCACAGGATGTCGCTTGACATTTTTGGTCTCCGGGTGAGTAAATGCCCCAGAGCAAAGCGAATGCTCATCATTTTTCTTCTGGGAGGAAGATATGACATTGAAGACCATTTTGCTGGGCGCATGCTCGGCACTCGCCTTTACGACCCTTGCTTCCGCCGAAACGCTGACCATCGCGACCGTGAACAACGGCGACATGATCCGCATGCAGGGCCTGACCTCCGACTTCACGGCAAAGAACCCGGACATCAAGGTCGAATGGGTCACGCTTGAAGAAAACGTCCTGCGTGAACGCGTGACGACCGATATCGCCACCAATGGCGGCCAGTATGACATCATGACCATCGGCAACTACGAAGTGCCGATCTGGGCCAAGCAGGGCTGGTTGCTGCCGCTCGAAAAGCTCGGCGACAAATATGACGTGGATGACATTCTGCCGGCGATCCGTGGCGGCCTTTCCGCTGACGGCAAGCTTTACGCAGCCCCCTTCTATGGCGAATCCGCCATGATCATGTATCGCAAGGACCTGTTCGAAAAAGCCGGCCTGAAGATGCCTGATAACCCCACCTGGGAATTCATCGGCGATGCGGCCCGCAAGATCACCGACCGCAAGGCCGATATCAACGGCATCTGCCTGCGCGGCAAGGCCGGCTGGGGCGAGAACATGGCCTTCATCAGCGCGCTCACCAACTCCTTCGGTGGCCGCTGGTTCGATGAAAACTGGAAGCCGCAGTTCGATCAGCCAGAATGGAAGAGCTCGCTGCAGTTCTACGTTGATCTGATGAAGGATGCCGGCCCGTCCGGTGCCTCCTCCAACGGTTTCAATGAAAACCTGACGCTGTTCCAGCAGGGCAAATGCGGCATGTGGATTGACGCCACTGTGGCTGCCTCCTTCGTTTCCAATCCGAAGGATTCCACCGTTGCCGACAAGGTGGGTTACGCGCTCTTCCCGACCCATGGCGAGCTGAAGAACCACGGCAACTGGCTGTGGTCCTGGAACCTTGCTATCCCGAAGAGCTCGCAGAAGGCCGAAGCCGCTGAGAAGTTCATCTCCTGGGCGACCAGCAAGGACTACACCGCACTCGTCGCTTCCAAGGAAGGCTGGGCAAACGTGCCTCCGGGCACCCGCACCTCGCTTTACAAGAACGCCGACTATGAAAAGGCTGCCGCCTTCGCCAAGCCGACGCTTGCCGCCATGGATGCCGCCGACATCACCAAGCCGACTGTAAAGCCCGTGCCTTACACCGGCGGCCAGTTCGTGGCGATCCCTGAATTCCAGGCGCTCGGCACCACGGTTGGTCAGCTGTTCTCGGCGGTCGTTGCCGGTCAGTCCAGTGTCGATGACGCGCTTGCCAGCGCCCAGTCGACGGCGACGCGCGAAATGACCCGCGCCGGTTACATCAAGTAATCCTCCCGAAGATCGCTGTCCGGCGCCAATGCCGGGCAGCGAGACTGCGGGCTGAAGACCGCCATGCGGCTTCGATAGCTTTCAAATCAAAACAAGAATGAGCCGGTTCTTCCGGATATGCCGGGCGCATCTCTTGATGCCCGAGCCCAAGGGGAGGTGAGTGCAAATGGCAACACGAAACACAAGCGGTCTTGCGCGGGTGATGCTTGCGCCTTCGGTTCTGCTGCTTCTGGTCTGGATGATCGTGCCTCTGGCAATGACCCTGTGGTTCTCGTTCCAGAACTACAACCTCCTGAACCCGGCCAATGTCAGCTTCGCCGGCCTGTTCAATTATCAGTATTTCTACACCGACCCCGCCTTTTTCCAGTCGATCTGGAACACGCTGCTGATCGTCGGCGGGGTGCTTTTGATCACCGTGATCGGCGGCATTGCCATTGCTCTGTTGCTTGACAACGACATTTTCGGCCAGGGCATCGTGCGCATCATGATCATCTCGCCCTTCTTCGTCATGCCGCCGGTTGCCGCGCTGGTGTGGAAGAACATGATCATGCATCCCGGCTACGGCGTGCTCGCCGATCTGTCGCGCTTCTTCGGTTTCCAGCCGGTGGACTGGTTTGCACAGTTTCCGCTGCTGTCCATCATCATCATCGTCGCCTGGCAATGGTTGCCCTTTGCGACGCTGATCCTGCTCACCGCGCTGCAATCGCTCGATGGTGAGCAAAAGGAGGCGGCCGAGATGGATGGCGCAAACTTCGTCAACCGCTTCATCTATCTGACGCTGCCGCATCTTTCCCGCGCCATCACCGTCGTCATCCTCATCCAGACAATCTTCCTGCTTGGCGTCTACGCGGAAATCCTCGTCACCACCAATGGCGGCCCGGGTTACGCTTCCACCAACCTTGCCTTCCTCATCTATCGCACCGCACTTCTGGGTTACGACGTCGGTGGCGCTTCGGCCGGCGGTATCATCGCCGTCATCCTCGCCAATATCGTCGCCATCTTCCTGATGCGCGCGGTCGGCAAGAACCTCGACCGGTAAAGGGGAAACATCATGGCCCGCAAGACAACCACTCGCGCAAAGATCGGCTTCTCCATCGCTGCATGGATCGTCGCGCTCCTGCTGTTCTTCCCGATCCTTTACGCCTTCCTCACTTCGATCAAGACCGAGCCGGAGGCGATCGCCGGCTTCAGCCTCATTCCCTCGGGCACGCTTGAGAATTACGTGACGGTCCAGACCCAGCGCGATTACTTCAAGCCCTTCATGAACTCGGTGGTGCTGTCACTAGGTTCTACGATCATCGCGCTGATCATCGCCATTCCCGCCGCCTGGGCCATGGCGTTCTCGCCGACCAAGCGCACCAAGGACATTTTGATGTGGATGCTTTCCACCAAGATGATGCCGGCGGTGGCCGTGCTGGTGCCGATCTATCTGATCTTCCGCAATGCCGGGCTGCTCGATACCCGCATTGGCCTCACCATCATGCTGACTTTCATCAACCTGCCGATCGTCATCTGGATGCTCTACACCTATTTCCGGGAAATTCCCGGCGAGATCCTGGAAGCGGCGCGCATGGATGGTGCATCGCTGTGGAACGAGATCGTGCATGTGCTGACACCGATGGCGGTGCCCGGCATTGCCTCGACGCTGCTCTTAAACGTCATCCTCGCCTGGAATGAATCCTTCTGGACCATCCGGCTGACCACCACCAATGCGGCACCACTGACGGCCTTCATTGCCTCCTTCTCCTCGCCGCAGGGGCTGTTCTGGGCAAAACTTTCGGCCGCCTCGATGATGGCGATCGCCCCCATTCTCGTCATTGGCTGGTTCTCGCAGAAGCAACTCGTGCGCGGCCTGACCTTTGGCGCCGTGAAATAAGGAACGACAAACATGGGCAGCATTTCCCTTCAGAACGTGTCCAAGGTCTTCGGTGAGGCAAAGGTCATCCCGTCGATCGATCTCGATATCAACGATGGCGAATTCGTCGTCTTCGTCGGTCCCTCCGGTTGCGGCAAGTCCACGCTTCTGCGCCTGATCGCCGGGCTGGAGGATGTCTCCGGCGGCAAGATCGTCATCGACGGCAAGGATGTGACCGAGCGTGCGCCAGCCGAGCGTGGCCTTGCCATGGTGTTCCAGTCCTATGCGCTTTATCCGCATATGAGTGTCAGGAACAACATCGCCTTCCCGCTGAAGATGGCCAAGCTGGACAAGGCGGTTATCGACAAGAAGGTGGAGGATGCGGCACGGGTGCTGAACCTCACCGATTATCTCGAACGCCGGCCCTCACAGCTCTCGGGCGGCCAGCGCCAGCGCGTGGCCATCGGCCGCGCCATCGTGCGCGAGCCTTCCGCCTTCCTGTTTGATGAGCCGCTCTCCAACCTCGATGCGGCGCTGCGCGGCACCATGCGGCTGGAAATCTCCGAGCTGCACAACACGCTGAAAACGACGATGATCTACGTTACCCACGACCAGGTGGAGGCCATGACCATGGCCGACAAGATCGTGGTGCTGAACCGTGGCAATATCGAGCAGGTCGGTTCCCCGATGGAGCTCTATCGCTCTCCCGCCAACCTCTTCGTCGCCGGCTTCATCGGCTCGCCGCGCATGAACCTCATCACCGGTGACTTCGCCCGCCAAAAGGGTGCCGCCACAGCCGGGGTTCGGCCGGAACATCTGGTGCTGTCGAAGGAAAGCGGTCTCTGGCAGGGCAAGGTCACCGTCGCCGAACATCTCGGCTCCGACACATTTCTGCATATCGATGTCCCAGGCATCGGCGCGATTACCGCCCGCGCGGACGGCGAATTCGCCTGCAAGCACGGCGACACTGTCTTCATCACGCCCGACGATACCAAAATCCACAGGTTCGATGACAAGGGCAAAGCAATCTAGGCGGGGCTGGCCCTAAAGACGCAGCGGCTCGCCATTCGGTGGCGGCCGTTTGCAGATAGTCCGAACGCCCGCGACAGGGCGATTGGCAAGACCACCGTTTTCCCTTCGAGGATCATGACATGACATGCAAACTTTCCCTCGCAACGCTTGACGAAGCAAAAAAGACCGCGGCCGTTCCGTCCTACAGCCGGGACGATCTTTCTGCCGGCATCGTGCATTTCGGCGTTGGCAATTTCCACCGCGCCCATCAGGCGGTTTATCTCGACGACCTGTTCAACACCGGAGCGGACCATGACTTCGCGATCATCGGCGCGGGTGTCCTGCCGTCGGATACGGTGATGCGCGAAAAACTCGCCGCACAGGATTTCCTGACGACCGTTGTAGAGCAGGACAATAACCGCACCGGTGCGCGTGTCACCGGGCCGATGATCGATATTCTGCCGGTCGGCGATAGCGCGGCGATCATCGAAAAACTGGCCGATCCGAAGATCCGCATCGTCTCCATGACGATCACGGAAGGCGGTTACTTCATTGACGCCTCCGGCTCCTTCAATCCGCAGCATCCAGCGATTGCCGCAGACGGCAAAAATCCGGCTTCGCCGAAAACCGTGTTCGGGCTGATCGTCGCCGGGCTGAAGGCGCGGCGCGACAGAGGCGTGCAGCCTTTCACCGTCATGTCCTGCGACAACATTCCGCATAATGGCAAGGTCACGAAAAATGCCGTGGTCGGGCTGGCGGCCCTGTCCGATCCTGCCTTCGCCAACTGGATTGGCGAAAACGTTGCCTTCCCCAATTCGATGGTCGACCGCATCACGCCAGCCACCGGCGAGCGCGAACGCAACATCGCCCGGGATGACTTCAACATCGACGACAACTGGCCGGTCTTCTGCGAAGAATTCAAGCAATGGGTGATGGAGGATAATTTCCCGGCGGGCCGCCCGGCGCTCGAAAAGGCGGGCGTGCAGTTCGTATCCGATGTTGCGCCCTATGAGCATATGAAAATCCGCATCCTCAATGGCGGCCATGCGGCAATCGCCTATCCTGCGGCGCTGCTCGACATCCATTTTGTCCACGAGGCGATGGAGCATCCGCTGATCCGGGCGTTTCTGGCAAAGCTCGAAAAGGAAGAGATCATACCGGTCATTCCGCCGGTGCCGGATACGGACCTCAATGAGTATTTCTCGCTGATCGAGCGGCGCTTCCTCAATCCGAAGATTGGCGACACCATTCCGCGTCTGGCGCAGGACGGTTCCAACCGCCAGCCGAAATTCATCCTGCCTTCCACCGCCGACCGGCTGGAGCGCGGAGAGGATATCACCGGTCTTTCGCTGGTTTCGGCCTTGTGGTGCCGTTATTTTCAGGGCACCTCGGACAGCGGCAAGGAAATCGTCTTCAACGATGCCAGCGCCGAGCGCCTGCAGGCGGCGGCCATCAAGGCCAAGGACGATCCCATGGCCTTCCTCGCGCTTAACGATATTTTCGGAGCAGTTGCCGAATCGGAACTTTTCCGTAAACGCTTCGCCCACGCGCTGAAGACGCTGTGGCAAGAGGGTACAGCGAAGACCTTGCAGCTTTATCTGGATGACAAGCTGGCTGAAAAGTGACGATGAGATGGAAGACGACACCGGCCCCCTTTTGATTTTCGACTGCGACGGCGTTCTTGTCGACAGCGAGCCGGTTTCCATCTCCGTCCTCCTCGACATGCTCTCCCATCTGGGTGTGACGATGGGGGAGGAGGAAGCCTATGAGCGCTTTCTCGGCCGAAGCGTCGCCAGCATGACAAGGACGTTGTTCGAGGATTACGGTGTCGAGACGGATATCGATTTTCTCGATCATATGCGGGCGACGCTGTTCGAGCGCTTCAAAAGCGAGTTGCAGCCGATCGACGGCATTGCGCAGACGCTCGACAGGCTGGTGCCATTCAGGCGCTGTGTTGCTTCCTCCAGTCAGCCGGAACGTATCCGTTATTCACTGGGGTTGACCGGCCTGATCGACAAATTCGAACCGCATGTCTTCAGCGCCACCATGGTGAAGAACGGCAAGCCGGCGCCTGATCTCTTCCTGCACGCGGCGCGCCAGATGGGCGTCGATCCGCGTCACTGCATCGTGATCGAGGACAGCCCGGCCGGTATTGTCGCGGCAAAGGCCGCTGGCATGGGCGTTTTTGCTTTCACCGGTGGTTCGCATGCCCGTTTTCCCGCATTCCGTGAAAAGATCGCCGGGCTTGGCGCGGATGCCGTGTTTGACGCGATGCCGGATTTGGTCCAACTTGTCGGCAGCTATGTGGGGAAGGGCGGTTTGGGCGGCCAAGCGGAACGTGATGCAGGCTAAAACGGATTTCGCCTGCCGCCGCTGTCGCCGGGCCGTTGCGCAAGGGATGGAATTGCAGTCTTGAAGCGTCAAAATCTCGTCGCTGTCGATGTCGGCACCGCCAGCGCCCGGGCCGGCATTTTCGATGCGGCCGGCCGGCTGCTTGCCCGCGCCACCCATCCGATCCTGATGCAGAGGCCGCAGGAAAACCACGCCGAACATGATTCCACCGACATATGGAAGGCAGTCTGCATCGTGGTAAGGGCAGCGCTTGCCGAGGCGGGTGTTCCGCCGCAAAGCATTGCTGCAATCGGTTTCGACGCCACCTGCTCGCTCGTCATCCGTGATGGGCGGGGTGAGCCGGTTTCGGTATCCGTGACCGGGGAAGACCGGTTCGACACCATCGTCTGGCTCGATCACCGGGCGATATCGGAGGCCGACCGGCTGACGGCATCGGGACACCGGGTGCTGGATTTCGCCGGCAACAGCGTCTCGCCGGAAATGCAGATGCCGAAGCTGATGTGGCTGAAGCAGCATATGCCCGAGAGCTGGTCGCGCATGTCCTTCGCCTTCGATCTGGCGGATTTCCTGACGTGGAAAGCGACCGGTTCAGCAAAACGTTCTAATTGCACGCAGACGGCGAAGTGGAATTTTCTTGCGCAGGAAAATCCCGGCTGGCAGGCGGATTATCTCGAACTGGCGGGGCTTGCCGACTTGAGAGAGCGGGCGGGGCTCCCCGAAACCACCGTGATGCCGGGAGAAAGCATCGGTCCGCTTTCGCCCGAAGCTGCAGCCGAGCTTGGTCTGGATACCGGTTGTCAGGTCGCTGCGGGCATGATCGACGCCTATGCCGGCGCGCTGGGGGCGCTGGGCGGATGCCTGTCTGCCGATGTTGGCCGCCATGTTGCGCTGATCGCCGGGACTTCGAGCTGCCTTGTTGCGGTGTCGGAGCGGCAAATGCCCGGCCATAGCCTCTGGGGCCCCTATTGGCAGGCGATCCTGCCCGGGCACTGGCTGGTGGAGGGCGGGCAATCGGCCACCGGCGCGCTGCTCGATCATATGGTACGCATGCATGCGGCGGGCGGGGAGCCGGATACGGCGCTGCATGCCCGCATCGTTGCGCGGGTAACGGAATTGCGGGCGCTTGAGGGCGAGGCCTTTGCCGAGCGGCTGCATGTGCTGCCGGATTTTCACGGCAACCGCTCCCCGCTTGCCGATCCGCACGCCGTCGGCGTCATCAGCGGGCTGACATTGGATACGTCTTTCGACAGCCTCTGCCGTCTCTATTGGCGCACCGCCGTGGCGATTGCGCTCGGCGCGCGCCATGTGCTCGATGCGATGGAGCGTTTCGGTTATGCCGTGGAGAGCCTGCATGTCACTGGCGGACATGTGAAAAACCCGCTGCTGATGGAGCTTTATGCAGATGTGACCGGCAAGCGCATCGTGGTTCCCGCCACCGCCGATGCGGTGTTACTGGGCACGGCAATGACAGCGGCAACCGCCGGCGGGGTGCATGCAAGCCTCGCGGCTGCTGGCGCCGCCATGTACCCCGGCAACGCGGAAATATCAGGCGATCCGGCGCGGGGACCACGTTATGAGCGGGATTATCGCCGTTTTCTCGCCATGTACCGGCATCGTCAGGAGCTGGAAAGTCTTTGACTTATCAGCGTGGAATTTTTGCTGACGGATGCCGCGCGATTCTTCTCCGGCGGCGAGAAGAAACAGGTGGTGGCCACTCGATCCTGCCGCCTGCCAAGCGCAGATCAGCCGCGTAGCGAGCGCTTCAGCGCGGCAAAGTTTTTCGCCCGCGCTTTTGTTGCGTCATCGGCCCCGGCGCTTAGCGCGCAGAGGGTGAATTCCAGCAGGGAAACCAGTTGCAGCAAGCCTTGGCCGCCATTTTGCGCCTGCGGCATGGCGAGACAGAGGTCGGCACTTTCCGGACCCCATTCGTAAAAGCGCGTGGTGATCAGCAATGTGCGATAGCCGCTCTTGCGCGCCATTGCAGCCAAGCGCTGCAGCGGTGACAGGCTGCCGCCGCAATCCATGATGACGAGCAGGGTCTTCGCGGTGTCGAAATCCCACAGGGCGACATAGGCGGCGCTGTCGCTGCCGAGATAATGGATGTGCCCCCGGCTTTCGAGAAGCCGCGCGTAGAAATGCCGCCCGGCATCGAGACCTTCCGGCGAGGTTGCCAGAAAGACATCGCCCGCCGTGGCGATCTCGTTCATGGCAAGCCGCCAGATTGACTGGGACGTCATGTCGAAGGCGGTCTGGACGGCCTGGATCTGCTGCGAAAGAAGCTGTGAAAACGGGTTGGACTGGCGTTCGCCGCCTTCCGCCGTTTCGGGCCGGTCCGCGCCGGCGGTTTCTTCGGCATGGCGCAGATCGGCGCGGATATCGCTGAACTGCCGGTATCCCAGCGAGCGCAGGAAACGTCCGACCGTCATCGGGCTGAGGCCGAGCTTCGCAGCCAGCGTCTGCGCCGTCTCGAACGGTAATTCGTCGAGATGTTCGATCAGATATTTGGCGATCTTGCGCTCGGAAGGGGTGCCTGCCTTCATGGCGCGCGTAAGGTTCAACAGCAGCTTTTCCACCAACGCCTCATTCTTATCTTTATTGAACGATGATGCATGCGCGCGCGCAGACAAGCGTGCGAACCGCAATTTGACGGTGGGGGATAGCTTTTCCGGCCTTGTCCTCCACCGGACCGGAATGCGAATTATGATAGGTATATTATTATATTTTAGAGATACCTTTTATTCAAGAGAAATTCCATCTCCGGTTTAGATCGCGCTAATCTACCTTTTGGGTCCCCGTCTTGCGCAGGATGGGGTCATCGCCTATCTCCTCCTGAGAGAGTGCCCCAACCCGAGAAGCTTCAGGGAGTTCCGAATGATTTTTGATGCGGCGCGGCTCGCCTTCCAAAATCTCTTTGCCGCCGAAACCCGGTCGGTGTTCTGGAAGGTACTGGGGCTCACCCTTCTCGTGCTCGCGGCCCTGTGGTTCGCCATCCGCTCGATCTTCATCTATTTCGCCCTGCCATGGATAGACGCGCTGATTCCCGGCGTGCCGGACTGGGCGGGCTGGCTGAGCTTCGTTTTCGCCATTTTCGCCGGAATAGGGCTGGCTTTGGCACTGGCGCTGCTCATCTCGCCGGTCACTGCCGTCATCGCCGGCCTGTTTCTCGACGATGTCGCCGAAGTGGTTGAAAAAAAGAGCTATCCGGACGATCCGCCCGGCAAGGCGATGCCGATGGGCGAGGCCGTGCTCTCCTCCATCAAGTTTTTCGGCGTTGTCATTGCCGGCAACCTCATTGCGCTTTTTCTGCTGCTTGTTCCCGGTATCAACCTCATCGCGTTTTTTCTGGTGAACGGTTACCTGCTCGGCCGGGAATTCTTCGAATTCGCGGCGATGCGTTTTCGCTCGCCCGCTGACGCCCGGCTGTTCCGGGTAAAACACCGCACCACCGTCTTCATGGCCGGGCTGGTCATTGCGGCCTTTCTGGCGGTTCCATTCCTCAACCTGCTGACGCCGCTTTTTGCGGCCTCCATGATGGTGCATCTGCACAAGGCTGTCAGCCGCCGCGACCCTTCATTCGCCGCCAGCCGAACCGAACAGCTGCGCGGGTAATTCCACCAGCGGCGCCGGAATATCGAAGGTCTTTTCCGGCGATTTGCAGATATCGGCAATCACGCAGCGCTCGCATTCCGGCTTGCGTGCCTTGCAGCAGTAACGCCCGTGCAGGATCAGCCAGTGATGGGCATGGAACAGATATTCTTCGGGAATGATGCGGATCAGCCGGTCTTCAACCTCGTCAGGGGTCTTGCCCGGCGCAAGACAGAGCCGGTTGGCGATGCGGAACACATGTGTGTCCACCGCAAGCGTGGGCACGCCGAAGGCCATCGACATCACCACATTGGCCGTCTTGCGGCCCACACCGGGAAGAGTCACCAGTTCGTCGCGGGTCTTCGGCACCTCGCCGCCGAAATTGTCGATCAGCATCTGCGACAGGGCAATGACGTTTTTCGCCTTGTTACGGTAAAGCCCGATGGTCTTGATGTAACCGATCAGTTCTTCCTCGCCGAGCGCCAGCATCTTTTCCGGCGTATCGGCCACCCTGAACAGCGCGCGGGTGGCCCGGTTCACGCCCACATCGGTCGCCTGTGCTGACAGCGCCACAGCCACCAGCAGGGTGAAGGGATTGGTATGTTCCAGCTCGCCTTTCGGTTCCGGCCGCTGGATGGAAAAGCGGCGGAAGATTTCGCTGAGCTCCTCCCTGGAATAGGCCGTCTTCACCCGCGCCGGCCTGCGCGCGGCTGCCGGATTTGACTTTTTCAAGGTTTGGGTGCTGGATCGTTTCTTGGCGATTGTCATGGATTATCTATAGCCAGCCCGCCCAAAGGAAAGCAACGTGGATACGCTCAACGACCAGCCGATTTTCGCGGCGGAACTCGTTCCGCACCGTTCGCTTGGCCGCCGCGGTTTCCGGCTCCTTCTCATCCTGTCGGGATTTGCCTGCCTGATCTATGGCGGCTTTTTCTTCGCCACTGGAGCGTGGCCGATCGGCCTGTTTTTCGGACTGGATTTTCTGCTGCTTTATATCGCTTTCCGCGCCAATTACCGGGCGGCCAAGGCGCGGGAGGAGGTCAGCGTCTCGCGCACCAGCCTGTCGATCCGAAAATTCTCCCCTGCCGGACGAATGGTGGAGCATCGCTTCAATCCGTTCTGGGCGCGTTTCAGGGTGAGGCGGCATGACGAGATCGGCATCGTCTCGATGCATGTGACGGGCGAGGGCCGGGCGACCGACATCGGCTCGTTCCTCAATCCAGATGATCGGGAAAGCTTTGCCAAGGCGTTTGGCGGTGCGCTGGCGACGGTGCGGCGGATGTAAGAGGATAATCCAGCTCTCCCTCCGTCATTCCGGCCCTGAGCCGGAATCCAGCCGACGCGCGTCGGCGCGGCCGAAAAGACTCCTTTCAGCCCAAGGACTTGGGCTGGCTGGATACCGGCTCGAGGCCGGTATGACGGTAGAAATGGAGCAGGGCGCAAGAAACGGGTGGAGACGACCACGCTTTAATGGTTTTCTCTTACCCGTTAGGAGATTTGCGATGAACGCCAATATTGCGCTGAACGAAGACATCACCCCCATCGGATCCGATTACGACACGGTGCGCGGGGTCATCGAGCTTTTGACGCTGGATTATCGCGAGCAGCCCTCCCTCGAAGCCATTGCCGCAAGGCTCGGCCACTCACCGACGCAATTGCAGAAGACTTTCACCCGCTGGGCCGGCCTTTCGCCCAAGGCATTCCTACAGGCTGTAACGCTCGATCATGCCAAGCGGCTTTTGCGCGAGGAGGATCTGCCGCTGCTCGAAACCTCGATCGAGGTCGGCATGTCGGGGCCGGGACGCCTGCACGACCTCTTCGTCACGCATGAAGCCATGTCGCCCGGCGAATGGAAGGCGAAGGGCGGCGGGCTGACGATCCGCTACGGGTTCCACGCCTCGCCCTTCGGCCTTGCGCTGGTCATGGTGACCGATCGTGGCCTTGCCGGCTGCGCTTTTGCCGATCCGGGTGAGGAGAGGGCCTGTTTTGAGGACATGGCCGGCCGCTGGCCGAATGCGGATTATGTCGAGGATCGCGAAGCGACCGCGCCTTATGCCGCCCGCATCTTCGATCCGTCCATGTGGTCGGCGGACAGGCCGCTGCGTGTTGTGCTGCTCGGTACGGATTTTCAGGTGCGGGTATGGGAAAGCCTCCTCAAAATCCCGATGGGCCGCGCGGTCACCTATTCGCACATCGCCTGTGATATCGGCCAGCCCACCGCCTCCCGCGCCGTGGGTGCCGCAGTGGGGGCAAACCCGGTGTCCTTCGTCGTTCCCTGCCATCGCGCTGTCGGCAAAAGCGGGGCTCTAACGGGTTACCATTGGGGCCTCACTCGCAAGCGGGCGATGCTGGGTTGGGAAACGGGAAAGGTGTGAGGCTAGTCTCCCTCATCCCTGTGCTTGTCACAGGAATGAGGGGTGTCTGAGTAGGTTGCCTGACAACGCCTAAACCAGCGCCATCAACGCCCGCGCCGCCGCCTCGTCCGTTATCAGCGTATTGCAGCCGATCCGCTTGATCGTGGCGCGGATGGCGATGGCGCGGTGGGCGCCGCCGGAGGCAAGCACGATGTGTTTGGCCTTGCGCAGCGTATCGAGATCGATCGCCATGGCGCGCTGGTTGATTGGATGATCGACCGAGCGGCCCTCGGCATCGATGAAGTTGAACATGGTGTCGCAGACGCAGCCGGCGTCAATGAGTTCGCGCAGCGTCTCCCTGGAGATGAAACCTTCCGACAAAGATGTGGAGTGCGGGCCGATATCGCCGCAGGAGACGATGGCAAGATCGAGCGTTTCGGCGAGATCGTACAGCGTTGCAAGCCCACATTTTTCGATCAGCGCCCGTTTGGTCTCAACCGAATCCACCAGCAGCGGCGCGAGGAACATGTAACATTCCGCGCCGAGCGCGCTCGCCAGCCGCCAAGTGTAATCGAGCGGATTGGTCTGGTGCACGGCGACGATACCGCCGAGCAGCGAAACGACCTTGCAGTTCTCCCGGCGCGGCGGGCGGAAGCTGGAAAGCGAGGCGGTCATGGTGCGACCCCAGCCAACGCCGATGGTGGCGCCATTCGGCACCGCTTCGGAGAGAAATTGCCCGAGCGCCAGCCCGACGGCCTTGGCGGTGCCTTCGGCACTGGCTTTGTCTGGAGAGGGGATGATCACGGCCTCGTCCAGCCCGTAAGCCGCCTCAAGCTGGCCGGCCAGCGAGACGAAATCTTCGATGCCCTCATTGATCCATATCTGCACTTCGGAGCGCTTCATCGCTTCGTCCAGCAGGCGGATGACGGTGGAGCGGCTGATACCCAGTTTTTCGGCGACGTCCTTCTGCGTCATACCCTGATTATAATAGAGCCATGCCGCCCGCAGCCGCAGCGAAGCCGCTTCCGAATAGGCCGTATGGGTTTCTCTTCTCAGTTTCGCCACGGTTTCCGCCATTCATTGTGTTCGCCGAGTATCGCAGGCATGAAACTTATGTCAATTGCGATGCGCAAATGTCTTGACTTTCGACCGTGCCGCTTGCGATAGTCGAAGCCGACGAAACCGCGATTTCGGCCTTGGGCGCACCCATGGTGCGGGAACGAAATGACGGCTGAGCAAGTTTTCAAGAGATCATGAAGGATCATTCGATATGACATCCAAACTCGAACAACTTCGCGCCATCACCACGGTCGTTGCCGACACCGGCGATATCGAGGCGGTTGCCCGCCTGAAGCCGGTGGATTGCACCACCAACCCGACAATCGTTCTGAAGGCGCTTGGCACGCCGGCATTTGCCGATGCGGTCAAGGAAGCCGTCGCCTGGGGCAAGAAGCAGGGCGGCCAGTCCGACGCCGTTGTTGCCGCCGTTGCCGATCGTCTGGCCATCTCCGTGGGGGCAGCGCTTGCCGGCCTCGTGCCGGGCCGCGTATCGACGGAAGTCGATGCCGACCTTTCATTCGATACCGAAGCCTCCATCACGAAGGCCCGCCACATCATTGCCGCCTACAAGGAGCGCGGCATCGAGCGTGAACGCATCCTCATCAAGCTTGCTTCCACCTGGGAAGGCATCAAGGCTGCCGAAGTGCTGCAGTCCGAAGGCATCGACTGCAACCTGACGCTCCTTTTCTCGCAGGCTCAGGCGATTGCCTGCGCCGAAGCCAAGGTCTTCCTCATTTCGCCCTTCGTCGGCCGTATCCTTGACTGGTACAAGAAGTCGACCGGCGAAAACTACACCGCCGAGACCGATCCGGGCGTCGTTTCCGTGCGCAGCATCTACAACTACTACAAGGCCAATGGCATCAGCACCGTCGTCATGGGCGCGTCCTTCCGCAACGTCGGCGAAATCGAAGCGCTTGCCGGTTGCGACCGCCTGACGATCAGCCCGGCGCTGCTGGAAGAGCTGGACAAGGATACCGGCAAGCTGGAGCGCAAGCTTTCGGCAGACAACGTCAAGGCCGAGCCGCTGCAGTCGCTGGACGAGAAGGCATTCCGCTGGGCGCTGAACGAAGACGCAATGGCTACCGAGAAGCTCTCGGAAGGTATCCGCCTCTTCGCCAAGGATCTGGTGACGCTGCGCGAAATGGTGCGCAAGGAACTGACGGCCGCCGCCGCCTGACGAAAAAAGGGGGAACCATCCGCGTTCCCCCGACGTTTACGAGACATAAATCTCCAGTCAACTGAAACGCGATCGGATCCCTGCCGGTCGCGTTTTTTTGTGCTCAGATGGTGCCCGTCACGATCTCGGAGATACGTTTTGCTGCCTCGCGGATCAACACCTCGCAGGCCTCGCGTGTGGGCGCCTTGCCGCCAAGAGGGGTAATATAGGGGCAGGTGATCACGGCCAGCGCGGTGCCATCGAGCGTCAGCACCGGAGCGGAAATATTGCGGACACCGGCGGTTTGGAGGCTGTCCATGGATTCGAAGCCGTTCTTGCGCACCTCTGCCAGCCGATCGGCAAGACCGTGCGGTATGGTCTCGCCGCTGCCGCGCACCTGTTCGGTTATCATGATCTGGCGCTGCGCTTCTGTCTGGAAGGCCAGAAGCACGTGGCCCGAGCCGGTGTGGAACAGGCTCATCTGCGCGCCGACACGCATGGACATGGCCCAGTAGGTGGATGATTCCTGTTGGGCGATGACCACAACGCTGCCGCGATCATGGACCGCCAGATGGCAGGCCTGCTCCGCACTCGCCGAAAAATCGCGCATGACAGGGGCCGCGAAGGAAACCAGCCGGCGGATCGGCGCATGGAAATGCGCCAGCCCGAACATTTTCAGCGTCAAAGAGAATCGATCGCCGTCAAGCCGCTGCACATAACCCCGGCGCACCAGCCGGTCCAGCATGCGGTAAAGCTCGTTGGGGCTCTTTCCGATGGACTTGGCGATCTCGATCTGTGTCAGCCCGCCATCGGTGCGGGCCAGAAGTTCGAGAATGTCCAGGCCCTTGTCGAGGGCGGGAGCGCGATATCTTTCGCTGTCGTCGTCGGTCATCTGGCCTCGATGATGATGGTGTGTATGGTCGCCGGCGCCGGGCTGGGCCTGAAAATAGGCTTGCCCTATACCGGCCGTCCACGCAAGTTTGCTTGACGCCATATGAATACCGCGTTTACATATGAATTGTCGATCCATATTTGAGATCACTGAAATTCAACGGCTCGGCCCCGGCAGGCGGGCGTGCCTTAGCGGGAGGCTATTCATGGTGCAGGATTTTAACGGCCGGACAGTGGTGATCACCGCGGCCGGTCAGGGTATCGGGCGGGCGGCGGCAGAGCGGTTCGTGTCGCTCGGGGCGCGCGTCATCGCCACCGATATCAATGAGCAGGCGCTTTCTACGCTCAAGGGGGCAGAGACGCGGGTTCTGAACGTGCTCGACGGCGATGGCGTAAAAGATTTTGCCGCCGATATCGGCCATGCGGATGTGCTGTTCAACTGCGCCGGTTTTGTTCATTCCGGCACCATCCTCGAGTGTGAGGAGAAGGACTGGGATTTCTCCTTCGACCTCAACGCAAAGGCCATGTACCGTACCTGCCGCGCTTTCCTGCCCGGCATGCTGGAGAAGGGCAAGGGCGCAATCGTCAACATGTCCTCGGTTGCTTCCAGCGTAAAGGGCGTGCCAAACCGGTTTGCCTACACCGCTTCCAAGGCCGCCGTTGTGGGCCTGACCAAGGCGATTGCGGCGGACTTCGTGACAAAGGGCATTCGTTGCAACGCCATCTGCCCCGGAACGGTGGATAGCCCTTCGCTGCATGATCGTCTGCGCGCCACCGGCAATTACGAACAGGCTCTTGCAGATTTCATCGCGCGCCAGCCTATGGGCCGCATCGCCACGCCGGAAGAGATCGCAGCGCTCGTCACCTACCTCGCGTCAGACGAAGCAGGTTTCACCACCGGCCAGATCCATGTCATTGATGGCGGCTGGACGGGCTGACGGATTTTAAGGGAGAGAGGAGGGCGACCGGCGTGACAACCGGTCGCCTTTTTCATTCAGACGACGGCGCTTCCGGCCATCAGCGCAAGCACGAGGAAGACCAGGAAGATCACCACGGCGATGAAGAACAGAATGCGGGCCACGCCGGCTGCGGCTGCCGAAATGCCGGTAAAGCCGAACACGCCCGCGATCAAAGAAATGACAAAGAAAATAAGAGCCCATTTAAGCATGGCGCTTCCCCTTTTGCGAAATTTTCCCGAGCCGCCGCCCCGCGACAGGCTCGATAAAATGACGCGCAAAAGGAGAAAATGTTCCACGCGCCCGTAAAAATCGTTCTTTTATATTGCCGTCTCACGGGCCGTGTCGGTACGGCGGGTTTTCCAGATGGTGCGGACGAATGTCGCGACGAAGGTGACGCTCATGAAGAGCACGATCGTGGGGGCGGGAGCGCTGTCGATCAGGAAACTCAGCCATATGCCCGCAAGCGACGAGGCGACCGCCACCGCAATGGCCACCAGCAGCATGGCGGAAAAACGCCGGGTCAGCAGGAAGGCGATTGCGCCCGGTGCGACGAGCATGGCGACGGAGAGAATGATGCCAACCGCCTTCAGCGCGCCGACTACGGTGAGCGACAGCACCATCAGCAGGCCATAATGCAGCACACGCACGGGCAGGCCGATGGCTCTTGCATGTTGCGCATCGAAGGCGTTGACCAGCAGATCCTTCCGCAGGATGCCGAGAAACAGAGTGGCGAAAAGCGCGATCACGCCCGTCTCCAGCATGTCCAAGGGCGCGATGCCGAGCATGTCGCCGAAGAGGATATGGTCGAGATGTACGTCGCTCTGCACCTTCACGTAAAGCACCAGTCCCAGCCCGAACATGCCGGAAAAGACGATGCCGAGCACCGTATCCTCCTTGATGCGGCTGTTTTCCTTGATGAAACCGGTGCCGAGGGCACATATCATGCCCGCGATGAAGGCTCCGATGGAAAGCGGGATGCCAACGATATAGGCCATCACCACGCCAGGCAGCACGGCATGGGAAACGGCGTCCCCCATCAGCGACCAGCCCTTCAGCACCAGAAAACAGGAGAGCATTGCCATGGGCACCGCGATCATCAGCGTGATCAGGAAGGCATATTGCATGAAAGGCAGCTGAAACGGCAGTATGGCCAGTTCGAGATATTCACTCATGGCGTTTCCTCCAGCGCCCTGCGCGCCTTGGCGCGAGAGGCGAGCAGGCCGTGTTTGGGTGCAAAGACGAAGGCGGCAAGGAAGATCGCCGCCTGTAGCACCACGATGACGCCGCCGGTCGCGCCATCGAGAAAATAGCTGAGATAGGCGCCGATGAAGCTGGTGGCCGCGCCGATGATGAGGCTCATCAGGATCAGCCGCTCGAAACGGTCGGTCAGGAGATAGGCAGTAGCGCCCGGCGTCACCACCATGGCGACGACGAGGAAAGCGCCGACGGTCTGTAGGGCGGCAACCGTGGAAGCGGCCAGCAGGGTGAAGAAGATCACCTTCAGCGCTTCCGGTTTCAGCCCCACGGTGCGGGCGTGGTTCTCATCGAAGAACACCACCATGAAGTCGCGCCATTTCAGCGAAAGCACAAGGAGGCTGATACCGCCGATCAAAGCCAGCTGGATGGTGTCTTCAGCGGTGATAGCGAGGATATTGCCGAGCACGATGGTCTGGATATTCACCGAGGTCGGCGAGAGCGACACCATGAACAGGCCAAGCCCGAAAAACGAGGTGAAGATCAGGCCGATAATCGCATCTTCCTTGAGCCGTGTCTTCTGATTCAGAAACAGCATGGACCCGGCCGCCAACCCGCCGGAGAGAAAAGCGCCGAGCGAAAAGGGCAGGCCCAGCATATAGGCTCCGGCAACGCCGGGAACGATGGCATGGGAAAGCGCATCGCCGATCAATGACCAGCCCTTCAGCATCAGATAGGCCGAGAGAAAGCCGCAGACACCGCCCACCAGTGCGCTGACCCAGATGGCGTTCAACATGTAACCATAGGTGAAAGGCTCAAGAAGGGTGTCAATCATCGGCTTTCTCTTTCGGAGCCTCAGAATCGCGCCTGTCCTGGCCATTTTTGCCGTAGATCACGAAGGGCCGCTCGTCATCGGTTATGACCTTCAGGCGGCGCGGATCGGCGTCGCTATGCAACTCTGCCCCGCCGAGAACGAAGTGGCGCAGGCTGCCGCCGAAAGCCCTTTGCAGGTTTTCCTCTGTAAAGGTGTCGCTTGTTTTGCCCGACGCCAGAACCGTACCCTTGACGAAGACGGCGCGGTCGCAGAATTCCGGAACGCTGCCAAGATTGTGGGTGGAGACCAGCATGACGCGGCCCTCGTCGCGCAGCGCCTTCAAAAGCGCGACGATCTGCTCCTCCGTCGTCACGTCGACACCGGTAAAAGGTTCGTCCAGCAGGATCACCTGCCCTTCCTGCGCCAGCGCGCGAGCCAGAAACACTCGCTTCTTCTGCCCGCCGGAGAGTTCGCCGATCTGACGCTTGCGATAATCGAGCATGTTGACGCGTCTCAGCGCCTCTTCCACCATCTGGTGATCGCGCTTCGAGGGGATGCGCAGGAAATTCATGTGGCCATAACGGCCCATCATCACCACGTCTTCCACCAGCACCGGAAAGCTCCAGTCCACCTCTTCCGCCTGCGGCACGTAAGCGACGAGGTTTTTCTTCAGCGCCTCCTTTACCGGCAGGTCGAAGATCGAGACGGAACCGGCGGCCAAAGGAACGAAACCCATGATCGCCTTGAAAATCGTGGACTTGCCGGCGCCGTTGACGCCGACAAGTGCCGTGATAGTTCCGCGGGGAATGGAGAAGCTGGCATCTCTTAATGCGGTGTGGCCGTTGCGATAGGTCACTGTCGCATTTTGAACCGTCAGGCCGCCGCCTGATTTTTTACTCCCCATTCTCATGAAGACAGTCCCTTGGCGATGGTTTCGCTCGTCACACGCAGCAGGTCCAGGTAAGTCGGGACGGGACCATCAGCCTCGCTCAGCGAATCCACATAGAGAATGCCGCCATAGGCCGCACCGGTTTCCTTGGCCACCTGCTGGGCGGGATCGGCGGAAACGGTGCTTTCGCTGAAGATGACGTGGATATTATGCTCGCGCATGGCGTCGATCACACCCCGAACCTGCTGGGGCGTGCCCTGACTGTCGGCGTTGACCGGCCAGAGGAACAATTCCTTCAGGCCGAAATCGCGGGCGAGATAAGAAAAGGCGCCTTCACTCGTCACCAACCAGCGCTTGTTTTCCGGAAGGGCCGAAAGTTCATTGCGGATCGGCTGCACCGTGGCCCTGATCCTGTCCGAATAGGCCTTGGCATTGGCGGCGTAGACATCGGCGTGGGCGGGGTCGATCTCGCTCAGGCCCTTGCGAATATTTTCGACGTAGATCAAGGCGTTATCGGGAGACATCCAGGCGTGCGGATTGGGCTTGCCCTGATAGGCGCCGCCGCTGATCGCCATCGGCTTCACACCATCGCTCACCGTCACATCAGGCACGCCGGAGAGGTTAGTCAGGAATTTCTCGAACCACAATTCCAGATTGAGTCCGTTGCGCAGCACCAGATCGGCCTTGCGGGCCTTCAGAATGTCGCGGGGCGTCGGCTGGTAATTGTGGATTTCCGCGCCGGGCTTGGTGATGCTTTCCACCTCGGCCGCGTCACCCGCTACGTTGCGCGCCATATCGGCGATGATGGTAAAGGTGGTCACGACAACAGGTTTTTCCTGGGCAAAGCCGACGCCCGGAAGAAAAAGCGAGAAAGCGAAAATGGCGTGGCGGAATTTTTGGACGTTCACGTGCTCACCAGATTTTGTTGCGACTAATTCGCAATACCATCTGTTATAAAATCACCTTTGTCAACGCTATTGCAAATCATTCGCAAATCTTGAGATTTCTGAAATGTCCGAAAATGATGCGCTTTTGCGGGTATCTTGCCTGCGGGATTAAACTTTTTTCAATGAGAAAGCGGCACTATCGGAAGGCTCGGACAGCGTGGTCCGAAGCTTATCCCGCGTGTGTTCCTCATCCTTCGAGCCACGTTTCCGGGGTGAGGGCGAGAGGCGGGGTACTTGATGTCAGGATGTTGCGGGTGAAAGCTGTATTCGGACGAATGCGGTTTTCGCGCAAGCTCGTTATGATTGGAGGCGGGATCCTGCTTTTGGCAGGCGCGACCGGTTCCGCTGCCGTGTTCATCGGCAGCGAGCGGCTGCTTGGCCCATCCTATGCCTCCACCAACGGGCTTTCCTGCGACGCAGTCCAGACAGTGAATATCCGCAAGAACGGCTCGCTATGGGTACGCAAGTTCATTCGCACCGAAGGCGGAGACGGCACGGAGCGGTTGAAAACCGCCCTGCGCGTCGCCAAAGCGGTTTACGACAAACAGAAGCCCGATCTGGTTCAGGTCTCCGTGCTTGACAGGAACGGTCCGCAGCTGCGTTCGGAAATGCGCGGCCGGGCCATTGCCGCACAGGTGGTCTTCATTCCGGATCCGGCGAAAATTCCCGAGGGCGCCGAGGCCCGCCGTTATTCAGCCTTCTATTATGACGGCGCAGCAAATGGCAGCGGCCAGTTTTACGGTCTGCGCATCGATCTGCCGCTTGAAGATACCGAAGCCATGGCTGCCAGCCTCAGCGACTTCGCCGATTGTGCGACGCCGGTTGCGGAGCCGGAAGCGGGCGGCCACGAGGGCAAGTCCGCCAAAGGTCACGGCGAAAGCAAGGGCGGGGCCAGCGGCGAACATGACGCTGCGCCAACGGAGCCCGGCCATGGCGAAACTGCTCCGGAAGCACATGATGAAACTCCGTCTCCCGAAGCGCATGGTGAGACCGTCACCGACGAGCTTCTGACCTCGACACCGGAAGCCGAGGGCAGCAGCATCTTCAGCCTGTCCTATCTGAAGTCACTGATCTTCGGAAAAGGTTCGACCACCGCGCAGGCGGCGGAGGAAAAACCGATGGACGGAGAGGCGGCGGTGGCAGAGGAAGCTGCTGGCGAAAAGGCCAAGGCGGGGCATTGAGAGGGATTCGGCTGTTGCCGATGCGTTCCTGTTTTATGCCGGCGGCAGGTTCCGCCGACGCTGCCTTGTCATGCTTGCGCAACGTCATCCTTGGGCTTGTCCCACGCCTCTAAGCACGTCAACAAAATCGCTACGTTAGCAAATCCTCGGGACAAGCCCGAGGATGAGGTTGAGTGAATATTCACCCTTCAGCGCCAACTTCAAGGGGATTGCAGCTTGCCCGGAAATTCGAACCGGGCAGCGCTCTTGGTGCCTCAATCCGCCTTGTTGCGGCGGGCCGGGAAGAGAATGACGTCGCGGATCGACGGGGCGTTGGTCAAAAGCATGATCAGGCGGTCGACGCCGATGCCGAGGCCGCCGGCGGGTGGCATGCCCTGGTCGATGGCGTCGAGGAACTCGTCATCCAGCTGCTTGTCCTTTTCGCCACGCGCATGCGCCTGTTCCAGCTGCTCCACCATGCGGCGGCGCTGTTCTTCCGGATCGTTGAGTTCCGAGAAGGCGTTACCCACTTCCCAAGCGTTGCAATAGCTTTCGAAACGCTCGACGAGGCGCGGTTCACCCGGCACTTCCTTGGCGAAGGGCGAGATGTCCTTCGGAAAGTGCGTGACGTGGCTCGGCTGGATCAGCGTGCCTTCCACCTTCTCTTCGAAGATGAAGGCAAGGCATTCGCCCCAGGTCCAGTCCTTCTCGACAGCAAAACCGGCGGCCTTGGCGGCAGCTCGGGCTTCTTCGTCGGTCTTGATGGCGAGGAAGTCGATACCGGTTGCTTCCTTCACCGCATCAGGCATCGGCACGCGCTTGAACGGACCCTTGAACGAGATCGTCTGGCCCTGGAATTCCACCTCTGTGGTGCCGTGGAGCGAGATCGCCAGCGTCTCGAACAGCCGTTCAACGAGACCCATGATGTCCTCGTAATCGGCATAGGCCCAGTAGCACTCCATCATGGTGAATTCAGGATTGTGCCGTGTGGAGACGCCTTCGTTGCGGAAGTTGCGGTTGATTTCAAAAACCTTGTCGGACAGGCCCGAAACCAGCGTGCGCTTCAGGAACAGTTCCGGCGCGATGCGCAGATACATGTCCATCTTCAGCGTGTTGTGGAAGGTCTTGAACGGATCGGCGGTCGCGCCGCCATAGACGGTCTGCAGCATCGGCGTTTCGACTTCGAGGAAGCCTTCGGCCTCCATGAAGCGGCGGATGCCGGAGAGAATCTTCGAGCGCTGCAGGAAGCGCAGCTTGGATTCCTCGTTGGAGAGAATGTCGAGGTGGCGCTTGCGGTAACGCAGCTCGATGTCGGAGACGCCGTGCCATTTCTCGGGCATTGGCAGCAGCGACTTCGTCAGCATGGTGATTTCTTCGGCGTTGATCGTCAGCTCACCGCGCTTGGTGCGGCGCACCTTGCCAGTCACGCCGATGATGTCGCCGATATCGATCATCGGCAGCAGGTTGCGCGCCGCTTCCGGCGTCGTATCCTTGTGCGAGAAGATCTGCACCTTGCCCGAGGCGTCATGAATATCCATGAACATGCCGGAATTGCGCGAGGAATAAACGCGCCCCGCCACCGTCACCGTATCACCGGTCTCGACGTCGGCTTCGATATCGGCATATTTTTCCGCCAGCTCGGCATTGCTCATCGTGCGGTGGAAATGCGCCGGATAAACGTCGCCGATCTGCTCGCGCAGCAGCGCAAGTTTCTGGCGGCGCACTTCTGTCGCGTCGGAGGAGAGGGCGGTGGTTTCGGTCTTGGTGTCGGTCATCGTGTTCGCCTTTAGCGGGCTTGTTCGTTGCGGTTACCCTTGGCGCTCTGGGTTACCCCCCTCTGCCCTGCCGGACATCTCCCCCTCAAGGGGGGAGATCAGATGCCGCGCCCGCCCGTTCCATGGGCAAGGTGTCAGCCGCTTGTCGATCTCCCCCCTTGAGGGGGAGATGCCCGGCAGGGCAGAGGGGGGTGAGCCCCAGGCAAAGGGCGTATTCTAAAATGCTGCCGTCACCGCCAGCACGTCATCATCAGCTTCCGCTGCCAACCATCGTGGCCACAACGGCGATCGCAGCCTTCAGGCGCTGGCGCACGACGGAGCGGCCAAGCAGCGCCATCGAGTCAAACAACGGCAGCGAGCGCGACGATCCGGACATGGCGACGAAAAGCGGCGGCGTGACGACACGCAGCTTCTTGCCAGTGCGTTCGGCCACATCGCGCAACTCCGCCTCGATGGCTTCCACGTTCCAGTCGGGCATCTTTTCGAGGTCTGCGGCAACCGTGGTGAGGATTTCGTGGATTTCTTCCGGCTTGCTCTTCAGCCCGGCAAAGGAGGCGGGCGTGAGGCCGGCATCGCTTGCGAGCAGGAAGCCGGCAAGGTTAGGCAGCTCGCCGAGTTTGGAAACGCGGCTCTGCGCAAGCTTCAGGCCCTCGGTCAGGCGGGAATTCTCCATCGCCCATTCCAGTGTGCGGGCAATGAACTCTTCCGGCGAAAGCTTTTCGCGCAGCCAGCGGCCGTTCAGCCAATCGAGCTTCTGAATGTCGAAAATGGCGCCGGCCTTGGACAGCGCTTCCGGGTCGAACTTCGCGGCGAGCTCGTCCATGGTCAGAAGTTCTTCGCCCTCTGCGATCTGGATGAAGAACAGGCCGAGGAAGTTCATCAGCGCTTCCGGCAGGTAACCGAGCGCGGAATAATAGGAGATCGAGGTCGGGTTCTTGCGCTTTGAAAGCTTGGACTTGTCGGCGTTGCGCATCAGCGAGAGATGCATGAACACCGGCTCCTGCCAGCCGAAATAACGGTACAGCAGAATGTGCTTGGGCACCGAAGCCAGCCATTCTTCACCGCGCGCCACATGGGTGATCTTCATCAGATGGTCGTCGATGACGTTGGCCATGTGATAGGTCGGCATGCCGTCGGCCTTGATCAGCACCTGCATGTCGACGGAATCCCACGGGATCGAGACATCGCCATAAACGCCGTCATGGAAATCGCACGAGCCTTCGGTCGGGATTTTCATGCGCACGACGTTCGCTTCACCGGCGGCAACGCGCGCGGTCACTTCCTCGGCCTTCAGGTTGAGGCAGTGGCCATCGTATTTCGGCGGCTTGCCGGCGGCACGCTGGGCCTCGCGCATCTGCTCCAGCCGCTCGGGCGTGCAGAAACAGCGGAAGGCATGGCCCTTTTCCAGAAGTTCTTCGGCATAGGGCCAGTACATGGCCTTGCGCTCTGACTGGCGATACGGACCGTAAGGGCCGCCGACATCGGGGCCTTCCGACCAGGTAAGGCCGGTCCAGCGCAGGGCTTCCAGCACCTTCTGCTCATATTCGAGGGTCGAGCGGGTGGCGTCGGTATCCTCGATGCGCAGGATGAACTCGCCGCCGTGTTTCTTGGCGAAGAGATAGTTGAACAGCGCGATATAAGCGGTGCCGACATGCGGCTCGCCGGTGGGGGAAGGTGCGATGCGGACGCGAACGCCGGAAGTGGTCATGAATTTCACTCGTCGTGACGTGGCGGTGACATCGGGGCGGTTCCACCCTGATACCACGGAGTTTTCGTTTGGATGCGGCAGGACATCATGTCAAAAGGCGAAAGGAAAGTGCCTTTTTCATATTCCCGTTCGGCTTGGGCTTAGGCCATATTCTGCCGCAGGCGTCAAGGAAATATGGAGTCTCCAGAGGTCGGCTGGTCCTGCCGGCTGGCTTCAGTTGACCGGCCAGACGTAAAGCAGCATGGGAATGCTGGCGACGACGATCATGATCGACAGCGGCAGGCCAAGCCGCGGATAGTCGCTGAAACGATAACCGCCGGGACCCATGACCAGCGTATTGCACTGGTGCCCGATGGGGGTGAGGAAATCGCAGCCCGCGCCGATCGCCACCGCCATCAGGAAGGCCTCCGGCCGGAAACCCAGCGTGGTGGCAAAACCCGCTGCAATCGGCGCCATGACCAGCACCGTTGCGGCATTGTTGAGAAAGGGCGTAACCGCCATGGCGGTGAGCAGGATCATGCCGAGCGCGGCAAAGGGCGGCAGGCCCTGAGCCGCGTTGCCGAGCCAGGCGGCGATCAACTCGCTGGCGCCGCTGGTGCGCAGCGAGTCGCTGACGGGAATGAGGGCGGCGAGCATGACGAGGATCGGGCCATCGACGGATTTGTAGACTTCGGTCAGCGGAATGGCGCCGACGACGATCATCATGAAGGCGGCTGCGAAAAAGGCGACCGAGACCGGGACCAGACCGCTGCCGGCCGCGATCATGGCGGCGGCGAGTACGATGACCGGCAAAAGCGCGCGGCGCTGTACGCCGAGCAGAATCTCCCGCTGCGCCAGAGGCAGCAGCGAAAATTCCTGCAGCACCTGCGGCAGGTTCTTGCGGCTGCCCTGTAAAAGGATGACGTCACCCGCCTGCAATGTCAGTTCCGAGAGGCGCTGGCTGACGCGCTGGCCGCGCCGGCTCACCGCGATCAGGTTGACGCCACGCGTATAGGACAGCGCGAGTTCCCGCGCCGAAATGCCGTTCAGAACGGATTCGTTGCTGATGACGGCCTCCATGGAAATGAGATCGGCGGTTTTCTGGCCGTTCTCCATCAGGGGCTTGCCGGAAAGCAGCAACTTTGCCTGGGAGACGATGCGGTCGAGGCCTTCCGGGCTGCCTTCGAGCAGAACCGTGTCTCCGGCCTTCAGCGTCACGTCGGGAAAGGGGGAAATGCGCCGCGGTCCGCGCAGGATGGTGCTGGCGATGACATCGCCATCGGCCTGCTTGAGAAGTTCGCGCAGCGGCTTGTCCGCAAAGGTATTGTCTGCAGGCAGCGTCGCTTCGGCGGTATAGGCGGACTGGTCGAGAATATCCTCGACAGAGGCCTTTTCCCGGTTGCGCACCGGAAGCAACCGATAACCGAAGGTCAGGAAGATGATGCCGATGACGGTGAGGCCAGCCCCAACGGGCGTGAAATCGAACATCGAGAAGCTCTCACCGGTCATCTCCTCACGCAGGCGCGAGACGACGATGTTCGGCGATGTGCCGATCTGCGTCATCAGCCCGCCCAGCAAGGCGGCAAACGCCATGGGCATCAGGTAATAGGAAACCGGGCTTCCGGATTTGCGGGCGAACTGGAACGCGACAGGCATCATGATGGCGAGTGCGCCAATGTTCTTGATGAAGGCCGACATGACGGCGACGACGATCATCAGGAAGGCGAGCTGCAGGCCTTTTGAATGCATCTCGGGGAAATATTTCTTGATCGTCATGTCGACGATGCCTGAACGCGCCACCGCCGAACTGACAACCAGCGCGCTGCCGACGATGATGACGATATCATCCGAAAAGCCGGAAAATGCCTTGTCGAAAGGCACGACGCCGAGTGCTACAGCCACCAGCAGCGCGCTGCAGGCGACGACGTCATAACGAAACCTGTCCCAGATGAAGGCCACCATCATGCCGGCGATGACGACGAAGGCGAGAATCTGGTCTGTCGTCATTTGTGCGGGTTACTTTCGCATGCGGGGGATGGAATCGTATTTGCTTTTTTTGTCAGGGACCTGCTCATCAACGCAAGTGCGGGGCGGGAGTTCCTCGTGCCTGCGCACATCATTTCATTGCTCGAAAAATGCCTCGATAAAACGTGTTGCCTCGTCAGATATGCCGACGATCTTGTCTGTCGCCTGGCGGTAAAGTTTGAAATTGAGTTCGGTCTCAGGCTGCCCGTCCTCCCAGTCCCGGAAATCCCGCAACTGTGCCCGGCCGAGAGGACGCCAGGCCGTTGCCGTTCTCTTTATGGTGAGATCGACCCGGGGCGTTTGGCGCGCGATGCCCGGTCTGCGGGCAATTGCCCGGGTGGCTGTCACGACGCCGCTCGCAATGAGGCCGTGCCCGCCCTCATTTTCGCTGGCAAACAGGAAAACAGTATCGCCCGCCATGATGGTCTTGCCGCCATACATGGTTTTCTGCGCGGTGAATGCGAAAGTTTCCGCGTCGGGGTCTGAGATTTCCGCTTTAATGACGAAAGCCATGTTCTCGTCCCTTCGGGCGATGCCATGTGTCGGCCCCCTTGGTCCGGTTATGCAAGGCCCGCATGCTGCGGGCCCTACCAGTCGTTGCAGCTATCACTCAATGCAGCTGTTTGTTCTTTCGCCTTGCATTGCGCGCCAGCATGTTGAGCAGTTCCACCAGTGCCGAGAACGCCATGGCGGCATAGACGTAGCCCTTGGGAACATGGAAGCCCATGCCTTCGGCGATCAGTGTCGTGCCGATCATCATCAGGAACGCGAGCGCCAGCATGACGATGGTGGGGTTACGCTCGATGAAATTGGCGAGCGGCGTTGCGGCCAGCAGCATGACTGTCACGGCGACGATGACGGCGACGATCATGATCGGCAGGTGAGGGGTCATGCCGACGGCGGTGATGATGCTGTCCACCGAGAAGACGAGGTCGAGCAGCAGGATCTGGCCGATGGCGGCGCCGAAATTCATGCCCACAGGGCCGCCCACCAGGTCTTCCTTGTGGTCTTCCGGGTCGACATTGTGGTGAATTTCCTTGGTCGCCTTCCAGACGAGGAAGAGACCGCCGGCGATGAGGATCATGTCCTTCCACGAGAATGGGTGGCCGAAGGCTTCGAAGACCGGTGTGGTGAGCTGCACAATCCAGGCGACGGTACCAAGCAGGCCAAGGCGCATGACGAGCGCGAGGCCTATACCGATCTTGCGGGCTTTTTCGCGCTGTTCAGGCGGCAGCTTGTTGGTGAGAATGGAGATGAAGATCAGGTTGTCGATGCCAAGCACGACCTCCATGACGATCAGTGTGACGAGCGCCACCCAGGCGGCGGGGTCCGACAGAAGAGGGAGAATGGACTCCATCAGGTATGTTTTCCTTTCAGCAACAAGGCCAGCCGATATATTCGGTGGGTGGAATTTATAGCGCAATACGCGAGAAACAAGGAGATAGCTCCTGTGTTTGGCAAGATTTCATCGAAATTTCGCGCAAACCGCGTATCGGACGCCATCGCCTTGCCGGCCTGATGCCGGTCAGGCCGTCCCTTGCTGAATGGTCTCAGGCTTTGTCTGTTCCGTAAGCCGCCATGAATACGTTGATGGCGCTGCTGATAACCCGGTCCAGTTCCTCGTCGGGAACCGGGCCTTCCAGTTCGCCGAACAGCCGCAGCTTGAAGAAGGTGCCGGTGGAAAGCTCGATATATTGCCGGGCGGCCAGTTCAGGATCGTCCACTTTCAGGTGGCCGATTTCGACCTGATGTTGGATGAAATCCAGGAGCACGGTGCGCACGTTGTTCGGAGCCGACAGGAAAAAGCGCTGCGCCAGTTTTGGCATGCGATCGATGACGCCGAGCACCGAACGCATGGCGGGGATCATGTCCGAACAGATCATCTTGTTGGCAAAGGCCTTGCCGAACTGCTCCAGCCCCTCGCGCACCTCCTCGGTGCCCTCAAGGATATGGCGCATGGAGGTGGCGAATTCGTTGCGATGGTGGTCGACGAGCGCAACGAACAGATCCTCCTTGTTGGAGAAATAGACGTAGATCGTGCCCTTGGAAACGCCCGCTTCACGCGTGATGTCGTTCATGCTGGCCGCATCGAAGCCCTTGCGCTTGAACACACGCCAGGCACCTGCCAGAATCTGCTCGCGTTTGGCCGGGTCTTCGCCCGCCGCAAAACGCCCGGCGGCATTGCCCGGACAGCCCGTTTCCGTTTCCGTCTCCATATCCCTGTCTTCACCTGCCATCGCTACCGCCCTCATAGCATCACAACGGCGTAAAAAAAATTAACCGAACGTCGAACCAATCGGTTCGATAACACTTGATATGTGTCAGGAAAGAGATTATGTCAATCGAACCGAACGGTTCAGTTCGAAAAACTTTCTTCAATCTATCACGGTAAGCTCTCTCATGTCGGCCCAGAAGAATAATGCGGTTCGCGCCGTCAACGATGCGGAAGAGGCGGATATCTCCGCCAAGGCCGAGACCTCTCCCGCAAAGCCGGCGGAGGCGCCTTCCCAGCAGCCGCAGGCAGCGCCGGCACCAAAGCAGAAGAAGCGCTCGAAGCTTCTGCCTGTCATTGCCATTGCACTGCTGGCCGGTGCTGGCTGGTACGGTTACAACTGGTGGATCGATGGTCGCTTCCTGGTGTCGACGGACGACGCCTATATCGAAGGTGACATCGCGGTCATTGCGCCGAAGGTTTCCGGTTACGTCGCCAGGGTGAACGTGGTCGAGAACCAGGAAGTCAAGGCGGGCGACCCGCTGGTGACGCTTGACGACGGCGATTATCGTATCGCGCTTGACCAGGCCGAAGCGCAGATCCGCACCGAGGAACTGTCTCTGAAGCGTATCGATGCGCAGATCATCGGCGGCGAAGCGGCGCTCGAGCAGGCCGTTGCCCAGAAGGGCGCGCTGGATGCAGCCCTTCGTGGTGCGGAAATCACCCAGAAGCGCGCAAGCCAGCTGCAGGCAAAGGATGTCGGCACGGTTGCCGCGTCCGATAATGCGCAGGTCGCGCTCGATCAGGCCAAGGCGAATGTCGTCGCCGGCGATGCCGCCATCGCCTCGGCCAAGGCCAATGTGGAGCTCCTGCGCGCCCAGCGTCAGGAGGCGGAAAGCACCATCCGTTCGCTGCAGCTGTCCCGCGACAAGGCGGCCCGCGATCTGTCCTTCACGGTTCTGAAGGCGCCTTATGACGGCGTTATCGGCAATCTCGCGGTACAGAATGGCGATCTGGTGTCTGTCGGCAAGCGTCTGGCTTCGCTGGTGCCGATGAACGAGCTTTATATCGACGCCAATTTCAAGGAAACGCAGCTCGCCCGCGTCGTACCCGGTTCGAAGGTGCGCGTGCATGTCGACGCCTTTGACGACGCGACGATCGAAGGCACGGTCCAGTCGATCTCGCCGGGTTCCGGCTCGGTCTTCTCGATGCTGCCGCCGGAAAATGCGACGGGCAATTTCACCAAGGTCATCCAGCGCGTGCCGGTTCGGATCGTCTTCTCCAAGGAAGACCTCGAAAAGCATAATCTGCGCGCGGGCCTCAGCGTTGTTGTCGATGTCGATACCCGCACGGCGCCGGAAACCACCAGAACGGCGCAAGCTAATCCGCAGGCCAAGTAAGGCGCGTCTTTGACGCGCCGTTGAGGGCAAGATCATGGCGGCTACGGTTGTCGGTACGGGCGGGGCGTCCATCCCCGCCGATCCTCCGATGGACAGGCGCAGGCTCATCGCATTCTTCGCGATGGTCTTCGGCATGTTCATGTCCATTCTCGACATTCAGATCGTGTCCGCCTCGCTTGCGGAAATCCAGGCCGGCCTCGGCGCCGGCTCGGATGAGATCGCCTGGGTGCAGACGTCCTATCTGATCGCGGAAGTCATTATGATCCCGCTGTCGGGCACGCTGGCGCGCATCCTCTCCACGCGCGTGCTCTTCGCCACCTGTGCTGCGGGCTTCACCATCTCGAGCGCGCTCTGCGCCACTGCCACCAATATCGACCAGATGATCGTTTACCGCGCGATCCAGGGCTTTATCGGCGGCGGCATGATCCCGTCGGTCTTTGCGGCCGCCTTCACCATCTTCCCGCCGTCCAAACGCTCGGTCGTCTCACCGATCATCGGTCTCGTCGCCACGCTCGCGCCCACCATCGGCCCGACGGTCGGCGGTTATCTTTCCAACGCCTTTTCCTGGCACTGGCTGTTTCTCGTCAACATCATCCCCGGCATCATCGTCACCATCCTGACATGGAGCCTGATCGATTTCGACAAGCCGGAAAAGTCACTGTGGAAGAAGTTCGACTGGTGGGGGCTGATCTCCATGGCCGTCTTCCTCGGCTCGCTGGAATATGTGCTGGAAGAGGGTAACAACAAGGACTGGTTCAACGACGAGCACATCGTCATGGGAACGGTCGCCATGGTTATCGGCGCGGTCGTCTTTTTCTGGCGCGCCTTCAAGGTGGAGTTCCCCGTGGTTGATATCCGCGCCTTTGCGGACCGCAACTTCTCCATCGGCTCGCTGTTCTCCTTCGTCATGGGCATCGGGCTTTACGGGTTGACCTATCTCTACCCGCTCTATCTCGGCCGGGTGAGGGGATATGACGCGCTGATGATTGGCGAGACCATGTTCGTGTCCGGCCTTGCGATGTTCTTCACCGCGCCGATTGCCGGCAAGGTCTCCACCAAGCTCGATCCGCGGGCGATGATGGCCATCGGCTTCATCAGCTTCGGCTGCGGCACCTGGATCATGACGCATGTGACGACCGACTGGGATTTCTACGAGCTGCTGATCCCGCAGATCCTGCGCGGTTTCGGCCTGATGATGTGCATGGTGCCGATCAACAACATCGCGCTCGGCACCCTGCCGCCCGCCCGCATCCGCAACGCCTCCGGCCTGTTCAACCTCACGCGTAACCTCGGCGGCGCCGTTGGTCTTGCCGTCATCAACACAATGCTGTCGCAGCGCACGGACGACCATTATGTGCGTCTGGCCGAACATATCAGCTATTCCAACCCCAAGGCGCTGGAATGGCTGAACAGTGTCGGCGCCAACTATGATTCCTACGGGCTGGACGGCGCATCCGTCGCGGTCAAGAAAATGGTTGGCATGGTCTCGCAGCAGGCATGGATTCTAGCCTTCGCCGATGTGTTCTTCGCGCTGACGCTGCTGTTTTCCAGCCTGATCTTCATGACGATCCTGATCCAGAAACCCAAGGCAGCGCCGCCACCAGACGCGGCGCACTGATAACAATCCCCTCCCATCCACCGCAGAGCTGGGGCCGTCGGAAATGACGGCCCCTTTTTTGTTTTGGATATGGAGCGAGCGTGGGCGGCAATTTTCTTCTCCCCGCCGGGGAGAAGTCCGCGGCAGCGGGATGAGGGGGCAAGCACTCGGTCTACCGCTGACGTTTCCCCTCATCCGACCCTTCGGACCACCTTCTCCCCCTCGGGGAGAAGAAACACGCGGCAACGCGGGCGAAAGAACACCGACGGATCGCCGTCTTTCATCGAAATATGAGGTACGTACATCATTTTTCGATTTACGGCGGCCGCAAAGCTGGATATGCAGGAGGCGGGAGGAGCCATGAAGCCGACAGTTCACGATATCGCCGAGCGGGCGGGCGTCAGCCTCGCCACCATAGACCGGGTGCTAAACATGCGTCCCGGCGTGCATGCCGCAACGCGGGCGCGGGTGGAAGCGGCCATTGCCGAACTGGGTTACGTGCGTGACATCGCCGCCGCCAATCTGGCCAAGGGGCGCAATTACTCGATGATCTTCATCCTGCCCGGCAACGACAATTCCTTCATGGCGACGCTGCGCGCCGAGGTACGGGCTGCGGCCAGCCGCTCGCATCTGGAGCGGACGGCGATCCGCGTCATCGAGGTGCCGCCGTTTAATGCTGCGGCTCTGACCGAGGCTCTGGAAGTTGCGCGCCGGGAAAAACCATCCGGGGTGGCCTTCGTCGCCACCGATTCCGAGGATGTGGCGGAGGCCGCCGACCGGCTGGCGGAAGACGGCATCGCCACGGTGACGCTGGTGTCGGACCTCTCGGGTTCGAGGCGTGATCATTATGCAGGTGTGGACAACGTCGCCGCCGGCCGCACGGCGGCGAGCCTGATGGGACGTTTTCTTTCCGGACGTAGCGGCGATGTCGCCGTTGTGGCCGGCTCCATGCTGGTGCGCGACCATCGCGAGCGTCTGGAAGGGTTTCGCGCCGTCATCGAGGCAGAGTTTCCCCAGGCGCGGCTGCTGCCGGTGCTGGAGGGCAGGGACGATCCGCTGACCGTCGAGGCGCTGGTGCGCGGGGCGCTCGGCAATGCAACCCTCGCCGGCATTTACAGTCTCGGTGCCGGTAATCGAGGTCTCATCCGCGCGCTTGGAGCGGTAGATGACGAAAGACCGCTTTCGGTCATCGCCCATGAGCTCACCGAAACCACCGCCAATGCGCTACGGCAAGGGCTGCTGGATGCCGTGCTCAACCAGGACGCGGGTCACGAGGTGCGCAGCGCCATCCGCGTCCTGAAGGCGCGCGCCGATGGCCTGCCCGTCATCGCCGCGCAGGAGCGTATTCGTATCGATATCTTCCTCAGGGACAATCTTCCCTGAAGAAACTTTTCCGAAGGAAAAGTGGCCGCCGGTTTTCCCTCTGGCGGCGGCTTTAAAAAACCGCATGAACTTTGGCGCATGGCGCGCCGGAATGGAGAAATACATGTATCTCGGTCTCGATCTTGGCACTTCAGGCGTCAAAGCCCTGCTGATGGACGGCGATCAGAAAATCATCGGCTCGGCCAACGGCTCGCTGGATGTCTCGCGCCCGCATCATGGCTGGTCGGAACAGGACCCGGCGGACTGGATCGCCGCGACGAAAACCGCAGTTGCCGGCCTGAAGCAGAAATTTCCGAAAGAGCTTGCCGCGGTGAAGGGCATCGGCCTTTCCGGCCAGATGCACGGCGCCACACTTGTCGATGCCGATGGCAAGGTGCTGCGCCCCTGCATTCTCTGGAATGACACCCGCTCCCATGCCGAAGCAGCCGCACTCGACGTTGATCCGCGCTTCCGCAAGATAACCGGCAATATCGTCTTCCCCGGCTTCACCGCGCCGAAGCTCGCCTGGGTGGCAAAGAACGAACCTGAAGTCTTCGCAAAAGTCGCCAAGGTATTGCTGCCGAAGGATTATCTGCGGCTGTGGCTGACCGGTGAGTATATCTCGGAAATGTCCGACTCCGCCGGCACCTCCTGGCTCGATACCGGCGCGCGCAGATGGTCATCCGAACTTCTCGCCGCCACCGGGCTCGATGAAAAACACATGCCGTCTCTGGTGGAAGGCACGGATGAGGCGGGCGTTCTGCGCGCCGAGCTTGCCTCCGAATGGGGCATTTCCGGCCGGGCCGTGGTTGCCGGCGGAGCGGGCGACAATGCCGCCTCGGCCTGTGGCATGGGCACTGTGAAGGAAGGTCATGCCTTCGTGTCGCTCGGAACCTCTGGTGTGCTCTTCGCCGCCAATGCCTCTTATCTGCCGAAGCCGGAAAGCGCAGTTCATGCTTTCTGCCACGCGTTGCCCAATACCTGGCACCAGATGGGCGTCATTCTCTCCGCCACGGATGCGCTGAACTGGTATTCGCGGCTGACAGGCCAATCCGCCGCCGATCTGACCGGCGAACTCGGCGACACGCTGCTTGCGCCGACTGGCGTGACTTTCGCGCCCTACCTTTCCGGCGAGCGTACACCGCACAATGATGCTGCCATCCGCGGCTCCTTCATCGGCCTTTCGCATGAGAGCGACCGCAAGGCGCTGACGCAGGCCGTGCTTGAGGGCGTGACCTTCGCGATCAGGGACAATCTCGAAGCCCTGAAATCCGCCGGCACCTCGATCTCTCGTGTCACCGCCATCGGCGGCGGCTCGCGTTCGGCCTATTGGCTGGCGTCGATTGCTACGTCGCTTGGTGTGCCCGTCGATATTCCCGCCGAGGGCGATTTCGGTGCGGCCTTCGGTGCCGCGCGTCTCGGCCTGATTGCCGCAACCGGGGCTGATCCGGTGGCGGTGTGCTCCCAGCCGGAGACGGCGCGGACGATTGAGCCGGTGGCTGATCTGGCCGGTGCCTATGAGGAGGCTTACCGGCGGTATCACGCGGTTTATCCCGCCATTCGGGCGCTATCGCATTGAGGTGTTGAGGGTGCGGCTTCACCCCCCTCTGCCCTGCCGGGCATCTCCCCCTCAAGGGGGGAGATCGGCAAGCGGCGGACACTTCGCTTCATCTTCAGCCTCGCAAGAGGTGGACACCTAACCACGAGTCGATCTCCCCCCTTGAGGGGGAGATGTCCGGCAGGACAGAGGGGGGTGAGCGGCAAACGCCATCCCTGAAATTTCAGAACACCATCTAGACCCACCAAGGAGGAACCACCCAATGAGCACAGGCTTCTTCGGCGATATCGCCAAGATCAAATATGAAGGCCCCGACAGCACCAATCCGCTGGCCTTCCGCCACTACAACCCTGATGAAATCGTCGCGGGCAAGCGCATGGAAGACCATCTGCGTTTTGCGGTGGCCTACTGGCACACCTTTACCTGGCCGGGCGGTGACCCCTTTGGCGGCCAGACGTTCGAGCGTCCATGGTTTGAAGACAGCATGCAGGCCGCGAAACTGAAGGCCGACGTGGCGTTCGAATTCTTCTCGCTGCTCGGTTCGCCGTTCTACTGCTTCCACGATGCCGACGTGCGCCCGGAAGGCAAGAACTTCGCCGAAAACACGAAAAACCTCAACGAGATCGTCGATTATTTCGCGCAGAAGCAGGCCGATACAGGCGTGAAGCTGCTGTGGGGCACGGCCAACCTCTTCTCCAACCGCCGCTTCATGTCCGGTGCCGCGACCAATCCCGATCCTGACGTCTTCGCTTTCTCCGCCGCAACGGTGAAGACCTGCATGGACGCCACCAAGAAGCTCGGCGGCGCGAACTACGTTCTGTGGGGCGGCCGCGAAGGCTACGAAACCCTGCTCAACACCGATCTGTCGCGCGAGCTCGACCAGCTCGGCCGCTTCCTCAATCTGGTGGTGGAATACAAATACAAGATCGGCTTTGAAGGCACGATCCTTATCGAGCCGAAGCCGCAGGAGCCGACCAAGCATCAGTACGACTATGACGTCGCCACCGTTTATGCCTTCCTGCAGAAGAACGGTCTCGACAAGGAAGTGAAGGTCAATATCGAGCAGGGCCACGCCATCCTCGCCGGCCACTCTTTCGAACACGAGCTTGCCATGGCCAACGCCTTCGGCATTTTCGGCTCCATCGACATGAACCGCAACGATTACCAGTCCGGCTGGGATACGGACCAGTTCCCCAACAACGTGCCGGAAATGGCGCTCGCCTATTACCATGTTCTCGCCGGCGGCGGCTTCAAGAATGGCGGTACCAACTTCGATTCCAAGCTGCGTCGCCAGTCGCTCGATCCGCAGGACCTGCTGATCGGCCATATCGGTGGCATGGATTGCTGCGCCCGTGGCCTCAAGGCGGCGGCGAAGATGATCGAGGACGGTGCGCTTTCGAAGCCGCTCAAGGAGCGCTACGCCAAGTGGGATTCGCCGGAAGCCCAGAAGATGCTGCGCGGCGAGCTGAAGCTCGACGAGATCGCGGCATTGGTCGAGCGCGAGGATATCAACCCCGAGCCGAAGTCTGGCCGCCAGGAATATCTCGAAAACGTGGTCAATCGTTACGTTTGACGTGATGGAGGGGGTGACGGCAACGTTGCCCCCTCATCGCCTCGCTGCGCTCCGGCACTTCGCCCCGGCGGGGAGAAGAACAAGCTTCACGCTCCTTGCCAAACGCGGCGGGCTCGGCACATTTCTTCTCTCCGCCGGAGGAGCCCAAAGGGCTGGATAAGGGGCCCCGCTCTCAGTTCTGCTCCAGAAGAAGCGGACAACTCTGCGCCACCCCTCCATCCTTTTCAGTCACTTCCGAAAAAATTCTTCCTCTCCCATCCCCATTGCCTCCGTTGGCTGCATCATTCCTCCCGCAACCGGAACGGAAGGGCGATACGCGCGGCGCCTTTTGCGAACCGGTTGCCGGCATCGACAAGCATGGTTCTGGTAGACCGTGTTTCGGAGAGGCGTCCCGCACGGCCAGAGGCGGGAAGGGCTGATCGGATAGATGTCGTGAAAAGGCTGTAAGCGAGAGGCCATGATCATGGTCTCTATAATGCGGCCCGGTGCATGCAAATATTTCCACCAATACCTGTTCCACCCGCATTCACCGGGCCTGCCTTCCACGCCGCCGGCCGAGCGCCGCGGCGACGTTTGCGCATGCAAAGCGCTTTGGGTCTGTTCACCGCGCATCCTGAAACGTTGTAGATTCCGCCGAGCCCGACTGTACCTCGCAGGCGACATGGTCTAAACCGCTGCTGATCTTTTCACATCCGATGGACTCTCCGATGACCGATCCCAAAACGCTCGCAGCCCGTTTCCCCGGCGATTTCCTGTTTGGCGTCGCAACTGCCTCGTTCCAGATCGAAGGTTCCACCAAGGCGGATGGCCGCAAGCCCTCCATCTGGGATGCCTTCTGCAATATGCCGGGCCATGTCTTCGGGCGTCACAATGGCGATATCGCCTGCGATCATTACAATCGCTGGGAGGAAGACCTCGATCTCATCAAGGAGATGGGGGTGGAGGCCTATCGTTTCTCGATCGCCTGGCCGCGCATCATTCCCGATGGTTTCGGGCCGATCAACGAGAAGGGTCTGGATTTCTACGACCGTCTCGTTGATGGCTGCAAGGCACGCGGGATCAAGACCTATGCGACGCTGTACCATTGGGATCTGCCGCTGACCCTGATGGGGGATGGCGGCTGGTCTTCCCGCTCCACGGCACATGCCTTCCAGCGTTACGCCAAGACCGTCATGGCCCGCCTCGGCGACCGGCTGGATGCGGTGGCGACCTTCAACGAACCATGGTGCGCGGTGTGGCTCAGCCATCTCTACGGCGTCCACGCGCCGGGCGAGCGCAACATGGAGGCCGCGCTTGCCGCCATGCACCATATCAACCTCGCCCACGGTTTCGGCGTGGAAGCTTCCCGCCACGTCGCGCCGAAAGTGCCGGTGGGGCTGGTATTGAACGCCCATTCCGTCATTCCCGCTTCCGATGGCGAGGCTGATCTGAAGGCGGCCGAGCGGGCCTTCCAGTTCCACAATGGCGCGTTCTTTGACCCGGTCTTCAAAGGCGAATATCCCGCCGAGATGATGGAGGCGCTGGGTGATCGTATGCCCGTCGTGGAGGCGGAAGACCTCGGCATCATCAGCCAGAAGCTCGACTGGTGGGGCCTGAATTATTACACGCCGATGCGCGTTGCCGACGACGCGACACCGGGCGCGGAATTCCCCGCGACTATGCCCGCACCGGCGGTCAGCGATGTGAAGACCGATATCGGCTGGGAGGTTTACGCTCCGGCGCTGAAGTCGTTGGTTGAGACGCTCTACAGGCGTTACGATCTGCCGGAGTGCTACATCACCGAAAACGGCGCCTGCTATAATATGGGCGTCGAAAACGGCGAGGTGAATGACCAGCCGCGTCTCGATTATTACGCCGAACACCTCGGCATCGTCGCCGATCTCATCCGCGACGGTTACCCGATGCGCGGTTATTTCGCCTGGAGCCTGATGGATAATTTCGAATGGGCCGAGGGTTACCGCATGCGTTTCGGGCTCGTGCATGTGGATTATGAGACCCAGGTGCGGACGGTGAAGAATAGCGGCAAGTGGTACAGCGCGCTGGCTTCGGGTTTCCCGAAGGGGAACCATGGGGTTGCCAAGGGGTGAGGCCTCTCCAACGTCATCCTCGGCCTTGTGCCGAGGATCTAACAACGTCGAATAAAATCAATACGTTGGCAGATCCTCGGGACAAGCCCGAGGATGACGTCGGTACAATTGGCCTGACTTTCCTTCCCACCCGACGCCGCCCCTACGAGGGCAGGCCAGAAAGTTCTCTCCCCTTATTATCAGTTTTCCAAACTTTTTTGTCGGTTACCCCACGGTGCCTGCTTGCGCCTGCCGTCCCGGCTCCTATGTGAGACGGGCTACGAAGCGTAGCGCCCACCCTGCCGTCAAGGGGCAGGGCGGGCTGGTCCTCCCAGGGAAAACGAACATGCTTATCGAAAAACTTAACTGGCGTTATGCCACCAAGAAAATGGACCCTTCCAAGACGGTGTCCGAAGACAAGGTTGAGCGCATTGTCGAGGCAGCGCGGCTGGCGCCCACCTCCAGCGGTCTCCAGCCCTTTGAAGTCATCGTCGTCACCGATCCGGAAGTGCGCGCCAAGATCCGCGAGATCGCCTGGAACCAGGCGCAGGTGACCGAAGGCTCGCATCTGCTGGTCTTTGCGGCGTGGGATAATTACACCGAAGAGCGGATCAACCATATGTTCGATCTGGTCAATGAAGAGCGCGGCATCAAGAATGAAGGCTGGGAAGCCTATCGCCAGATGCTGCTTAACACCTATCCGCAGCGCGATCAGCAGGTGAATTTCGAGCACGCCGCCCGTCAGGCCTATATCGGTTTCGGCATGGCTGTGGCGCAGGCCGCCTTTGAGGGTGTGGATTCCACTCCGATGGAAGGTTTCGATCCTGCCAAGCTCGATGAAATCCTTGGCCTGCGTGAGAAGGGCCTGCGCTCCGTCACCATCCTGCCGCTCGGTTATCGCCAGCCGGAAGGCGACTGGCTGGTGAACCTGAAGAAGGTGCGCCGCCCCGCTGAAGAATTCGTCAGCCGCGTCTGATTCAAGGTACTCGCAAAATCTTGACTGCCGCAGGGCTGCACACGCGGCTTTGCGGTAGATTTTTCCTCTCTTTTCAGATAATTGAAAAAACATCCCTGTTAAAAGGTGGCGTGTGCGGGCAAGTATGCGCCATCGAATTGCCGATCCCCGGCATTTCTGAGTGAAAGCCTGACGAAATGACCCGGAAAATCAGCTGTCATCGAATGTGCCCGAAGGCTGCATGAAGAGAGCGGTTCAGCACCGCAACAGGATTTTTTGAGACCCGATCCGTCACGCATTCCCAGAGTTCACAATGAGTTTTCCATCCAGTGCGGCCTCGCCCGCGCGCCAAGAACAGGCGGTCCCTGAAGGGGCGGCAAAGGAGCCGATGGTCACGTTCGAAGGCGTGACCAAGACCTTTGGCGGCACGGGCGGCAAGCCCGGCTTCGCAGCCCTAGCCGGTATCGATTACGCCGTGCCGAAAGGCTCCATCACCGGCATCATCGGTCGCTCCGGTGCTGGCAAGTCCACGCTCATCCGCCTCGCCAACGGCCTTGAAAAGCCTTCGACCGGTCGTGTGATCGTCGATGGCGTCGATGTTGCGGCGCTCGATGAAAAGAGCCTGCGCACGCTGCGTCGTTCCGTCGGCATGATCTTCCAGCACTTCAATCTCCTGTCCTCGCGCACCGCCTTCGATAATGTGGCGCTGCCGCTCGAAATATCAGGCATGGGCAAGAAGGATATCGAGACCCGGGTTGCGCCGCTGCTCGATCTTGTTGGCCTGTCCGATAAGGCAAAACGGTATCCGGCGGAACTTTCCGGTGGCCAGAAGCAGCGTGTCGGCATTGCCCGGGCGCTCGCCACCCAGCCGAAGCTGCTCCTTTCCGACGAAGCAACGTCTGCGCTCGACCCGGAAACGACACAATCCATTCTCGAACTGCTGAAGCGCATCAATGCCGAACTCGGTCTGACCGTGCTGCTCATCACCCATGAGATGGAAGTGGTAAAGACCATCGCGTCGCAGGTGGCCGTCATCGACAGGGGACTGATCGTTGAGCAAGGCACCACCTTCGATATCTTCACGGCGCCGAAACACGAGACCACCCGCAGCCTGCTGTCCTCCTCTGTCGGCGTGAAGCTGCCGCACTGGGTTACCTCTGGTCTCAAGCCGCAGGCAGCGGAAGGCGATCGTGTTCTGGTGCGTCTGGTGTTCTTCGGCGAAACGGCCTTCCAGCCGCTGACGGCCCGTCTCGTCGCCGAAATCGGCCCCGATGTGAACATCCTCGCCGGCACCATCGAGGAAATTTCCGGGGAGCCCTTCGGTTCGCTTGTCGTCTCCTATCCGGCCTCGGCTGAGGTTACGGCGCGCGCCGATCGCTTTTATGCTGAAACCGGTCTTCACACGGAGGTGCTCGGTTATGTCGCCTGATATGATCTTCAGCCTTCTGCTGAAAGGGCTGTTGCAAACCCTTCACATGGTTGCTGTTTCCGGCATCGTTGGGTCCATCATCGGCGTGCCGATGGGCGTTTTCCTCGCCACCAGCGGCAAGGGCGAACTGTTTCCCGCGCCCATGACCAACCGCATCCTCGGCCTCATCGTGAATGCGGCGCGCTCCACGCCCTTCATCATTCTTGTCGTGGCGATCATTCCCTTCACCCGTCTCGTGGCCGGCACGTCGATCGGCACCAGCGCCGCCATCGTGCCGCTGACGGTCGCGACCGTGCCTTTCATCGCCAGGCTGGTGGAAGCGGCGATCCGTGAAGTGGACAAGGGTCTGATCGAGGCCGCCCGCGCCATGGGCGCGACCCCGCTGCAGATCGTCACCAAGGTTCTGCTGGCTGAGGCCAAGCCCGGCATCACGCTGGCGCTCACGCTCACGCTGGTCAGCCTCATCGGTTATTCGGCCATGGTGGGCGCGGTTGGCGGCGGCGGGCTGGGCGATCTCGGCATCCGCTACGGTTACCAGCGCTTCATGCCAGACGTGATGCTGGCCGTGGTTCTGGTGCTGATCGTGCTGGTGCAGCTGGTGCAGAGCGCCGGCGACAGGCTGGCGCGCAGCTTCGACAAGCGTACACGGAAGAATTAACTGCGTTCATAACAACAACCCAAGGAGACACCCATGAAGAAACTCATCCTCGCGGCATCGCTCGCCGCTCTCTTCACCGCCGGTCAGGCGCTGGCCGAGACGATCAAGATCGGCGTCACCCCCGCCGAACACGCGCAGATCATGGAACAGGTGAAGAAGATCGCGGCCGCCAAGGGCCTCGATATCGATATCGTCGAGTTCTCCGATTATGTCGTGCCGAACCAGGCGCTGAACGACGGCGAGCTGCAGGCCAACTCCTTCCAGCACCAGCCGTACCTCGACAACCAGATCGCTGACCGCAAGTTCGATCTCGTCAGCGTCGGCACCACCATCACCACCCCGATGGGCGTTTATTCGAAGAAGGTGAAGAGCCTTGACGAGCTGAAGGATGGCGCGACGGTCGGTATTCCGAACGATCCCACCAATGGCGGCCGCGCCCTTCTGGTTCTTGCCTCCAAGGGCCTGATCAAGGTCAAGGAAGAAGCTGGCCTTAAGGTGACGCCTGCCGACATCACCGAAAACCCGAAGAACATCCAGATCGTCGAACTCGACGCCGCACAGCTGCCGCGCTCGCTTGACGATACCGACGCTTCGGTCATCAACACCAACTATGCCACGGCAGCCGGCCTGAACCCGAAGAAGGACTCCATCGCCATCGAAAGCGAAAAGTCCCCTTACGCGAACGTCATCGCCGTTCGCACGCAGGACAAGGACAAGCCCTGGGTGAAGACGCTGGTGGAATCCTACCACAGCCCGGAAGTGAAGGCCTTCATTCTGGAGAAGTATAACGGCACGGTTATCCCGTCCTGGTAATCGCTCCATCACGATGAATATGATGACCTCTCCCGTTCGCGGGGGAGGTTTTTTGTTTTACGGACGGGCGCAAATCCACTTTTCCTGAAAAACCTCCGTTCTTTCAGAAAGGATTTTTCAGATTTCCGGTCGGACTGTCGTTTTGTACCCGTTGTTTTTTGGGTCGGTGTTACGGCGCGGCTTAACGGCTTTTGAATGTTTCCTTCGCAAGATGATGCTTTCGAAGGGGATTTTATGCGGATTGCGCCGCGCAACATTGGGGACTATTTGCCGGTCGGGCGCAGAACCGCCGTCGGCGTTGTGCTGTCCACCTTCGCGCTGGTGCTTCTCATCGTTACGGCGCTCGTCCTCTCCGCTCTCAGTCAGGTCCGGGAAAAGGCCAATCTGCTCGACAGTGCCCGTTCACGCGAGACGACGGCGGGAGCTCTCGTCACTTTTCGCGAACAGCTTGGTGCGACGCTCAACGATTACGCCGCCTGGGACGATGCCGCCGAATATGTCTATGCTCCTGATCGCTTCGACTGGGTGGCCAGCAATTACGGCGACATGACGGCCAATAACGATCTTTTCGATACTGCCGTTATCATCGACGAGGATGACAAGGTCCGTATGGCTTATCAGAATGGCAAGCCGGCGAAATGGGTGCCCGGCACCTATTTCGCCGCCGGCCTTCCGGAAATGATCGAACGGGTACGGTCCATGCGTCCCGGCGTCACCTCGCAGGTCACGGGTTTCGTCAAAACCGGGGATGGTATCGCCGCTGCCGGTGTTGCGCTGGTGCGGCTCAAATCGGGAGCGCTGCCGCCGGTCGGTGCGGAGCGGCGCTATCTGGTTTTTGCCCGTCATCTCACCCAGGCGACGGTGCACAAACTCGCCCGCAACTACGTGATCGAGGGCCTGGAGCTGCAATATGGCGAGGGAACGGCCGCCAACCATGTGGATATCGTCAATCCGCTGGGGCAGGTGCTGGCACGGCTCGTCTGGCGCTCGCACCTGCCCGGAGATGTCAGTTTTCATGAGGCGCGGCCGGTCGTCTTTACCGCGCTCGGTATCGCCGGCACGTTCTTTCTGGTGCTGCTCATCATCGGTTCGGCCACGCTCGATCGTCTGAAGGCGGATGAGGCGGCGGCGCGGGAAGAGGCTCTGCGCGATCGGCTGAGCGGCCTCAATAATCGCGCCGGTCTCTTCGCGAGGCTGGACCGCATGGTCGCCAGGGCAAGCCACGACAAGACGGATATCAAGCTGCTTTATCTCGATCTCGACGGCTTCAAGGAAATCAACGATTCCTACGGCCACGCGGCGGGTGACCGGCTCATCAAGGGCGTGGCGGCGGCGCTCAGGGTGCTGGTGCCGGAAGGCGCGGTTCTGGCGCGGCTCGGCGGCGACGAATTCGCCATCGCCATTCAGGGCGACGACGTGTGGGTGGAAGGCCGCAAGCTCTGCATGTCACTGCTGGAACTGTTCACCGAACCCTTCAGCATAGGCGAGCGTGTGGCAAGTATAGGCTGCAGCATCGGCACGTCGATCTCGCGGGCGGGGGACATCAATGGTGAGGAATTGCTGCGCCGCGCGGATATGGCCATGTATCAGGCCAAGGAAAACGGCCGCGGTCGTTACGTGTCCTACGAATTGAAAATGGATGCGCTGCGCGAGGAAAAACTGCAGCTCGAGGCCGATCTTCGCTCCGCCATTTTGAACGACGAGATACAGGTGGTTTATCAGCCGGTCGTCAGCGCCGCCACGCGCTGCATTACCGGGGTGGAGGCGCTGGCCCGCTGGCAGAGGCCGGGATATGGCTTCGTCCCGCCCGACATATTCATCGCCGCTGCCGAGACGAGCGGTCTCATCGACCGGCTCGGCCTGCTGGTGCTGCGCAAGGCCTGCGAGACAGCACAGCAATGGCCGTCCATCAAACTGTCGGTCAATATTTCACCCGTGCAGTTCCGCAATCCGGCCTTTTCCGGCCATGTCGCGGATATTCTGGATGCGACGAAGACGCCGCCGGAAAGGCTGCGGCTGGAAATGACGGAAGGTTATTTCATCCAGCACCCGGAGCGGGCAAGTGCGGCGATAGACAAGCTGAAACAGCTCGGCCTGCATATTGCGCTCGACGATTTCGGCGCCGGCTTTGCCAGCGTCGGCTATCTGCGTCGCTTCGGCTTCGACAGGATGAAGATCGACCGTTCGCTCATCATGGCGCTCGACAAGGGAGGCCGCTCGCTGGAAATGCTGCAGGCGACCGTGGCGCTGGCGAAATCACTCGACATTCCGGTCACGGCCGAAGGCGTGGAAACGGAAGAGCAGGCGGCCATACTGCATCTGTGCGGCTGCGACGAATTGCAGGGTTACCTGTTCTCAAAACCGGTCGCGGCGGAAGAGATCACCGCCATGCTGGACGGACAGGATGCGCCGCTCTTTGCGCTGCGGGCGGGGGCGTGAGGTTCTCGACGTGTCGCTTCTCGTTTCTTCTCCCCGGCGGGGAGAAGAAACACGCGGCGCCGCTCTATCCAAATTTAGATATAGTCCTATAGCTACCTGGGCTTACCGCCCCAGATGCCGCTCGCCGCGCTTCTTTGCCAGGTCGATCTGCTGTTGCCGGTCGCGGAAGCGCTGGCGGTCTTCTTCGCTGCGCTCATCGTAGCAGCTCGGGCAGGAGACGCCTTCCTCGAACTTGGGTGACAGGCGCACTTCCGGGGTGATCGGGTTGCGGCAGGCGTGGCACAGCTGGTGGTCGCCTTCGGCCAGGCCATGCACCACCGACACACGCTCGTCGAAAACGAAGCAGGCGCCCTCCCACAGGCTTTCTTCTTCCGGCACTTCTTCCAGATATTTCAGGATGCCGCCCTTGAGGTGATAGACCTCGTCGAAGCCCTGCTCCTTCATGAAGGCCGTGGCCTTTTCGCAGCGGATGCCGCCGGTGCAATACATGGCGATCTTCGGCTTGTTGTGCAGGCCGGGATTGTTCTTCACCCAGTCCGGAAACTCGCGGAAGGTTTTCGTCTTCGGATCGACTGCACCCTTGAAGACGCCGATGGCGGTTTCGTAATCGTTGCGGGTATCGATGACGATCGTGTCCGGGTCGGAGATCAATTCGTTCCAATCGCGCGGGTCGACATAGGTGCCGACGATCCGGTTCGGATCGATATCAGGCACGCCCATCGTGACGATCTCTTTCTTGAGCTTCACCTTCAGCCGCACGAAAGGCATGTGCGAGGCGCGGCTTTCCTTGTGCTCCAATGCCGAAAATTCCGGCTGGGCGCGCAGGAAGGAAAGCACGGCGTGAACGCCCGCATCCGGGCCGGCGATCGTGCCGTTGATGCCCTCGGCGGCCAGCAGCAGCGTGCCCTTGACGCCGTTCTTCTGGCAGAGCTCGAACAATGGCTCACGCAGGCTCTCGAACCGCGGCAGGCGGGCGAAATGATAAAGCGCGGCCACAAGGAAATCGCCAGAGACTTCCGGGCGGGGGAGAATGGTCGTGTCGGTCATGGCCGGTGAAATACAGCGACGGCGGCCGCAAAGCAATATTTATCGGTGGGTTCGGGTATTTTGAAAATCGTCAATCGGGAGGATTTGTGGGCTTCCTGTCATTCCTGCTGCCGTGTGCAGGCAACGGGATGTCGCAATGCCGCCTCCGTCATTCCGGCCTTGAGCCGGAATCCAGCCAACGCGCGTCTGCGCGGCGGGACAAGTCTTTTCAGCCCAAGGACTTGGGCTGGCTGGATTCCGGCTCAAGGCCGGAATGACGGAGGTGAGCGAGCGCCGAAAGTGGCGTTTGGCCTACTTCGCCGCCTGCCGCCACAGCAGGCCGACGATGCGGCTTTCCGTGCGGGCAGATTCGGAAAAGACCTCATCTGCCAGTTCAAGGCCTTCGGCACGCAGCGCCTGCTGCCTTTCGATGATGGCGTCGAGCAGCAGCGCCAGCCGTTCGCCGTTGCCAAAGCGGTCGGGCTCGCGGTCGGCCACGGCGGCCAGAACCGAGAGATCGTGTTCGTGGCCGAGAATGTCGACCAGTCGCTTGGTATCGGCGCGCTTGGCGCGCATGGCGGATGGCCAGATACGCCTCATCAGACCAAGATGCATCCAGTAGGTCTGGCCGGCCTTGCGCAACTCATGGAAATGCTCGACATCGGCCCGCTCGTGGCAATCGGCCAGCGCCCGTCGCGCCCGTTTCCTCTGCCGCGCCCAGCTTGTCCTCAGTAGCCGGGCGCTGTCCTTGAGCTCATCCGGCAGCGATAGCGTCTTCAGCCGTTCACGTCCCGCCTCGCAGCCGGTGATGGCCGCAGAAATCGCCTCGTCCAGAGCGGCCTCGTATTCCACCGCATGATCCCGACGAGCGCGCAGCATCGCCGTGATGGACCGCAGCGCCTCACCCTGTGTATCGGAGAGCGCGAAAGCCTCCAGATATTCCGCCGTTTCCACCAATGCCGTCGCATCACGGGCGAAGGCGAGCGAACGGGCAATATCCCGGAAGCGGGCATTTTCCTCTCGGCTGAAATCCGGCGCCGCCTTTCGGATGAGGCGGTAGAGGGCCCGCAGCCGCTTGAAGCGCTTGCGCGCATCGTGCACGGCCTCGTGCGGGCCGGACGGACGGTTATGCAGGATGGTGACTGTGTCTTCGATCAATTCCAGGCCGGCGCGGCGGATTTCATCGTCAAAGGGCTTTTTCGGATCAATTCTGAAAGGCATCCGACAGGTCTCCGCTCTGGTCGTCCGTGGCGAGGGACTGGTTGGAAAAGCGCCTGTCGCCCGTTACCTCCCTGCCGAGCCAGGGAGGAAGATCCGGATCGGCATTTTCGTCATCCATCTCCACTTCCGCCACGATAAGCCCCTTATATCGGCCTTCGAAAACATCGATCTCCCAGGTGAAGCCGCCGTGATCAACCGTGTGCCGCGTCTTCTCGATCACCACGCCGGGCGCGCTGGCCATCAGTTCCTCGGCATCTTCCAGCGGGATGGGATATTCATATTCGTCACGGACGAGCGCGCTTGCGCCGATCTTGATGGTGAGTGTCGCGTCACGCCCGTCGACGATCCTCACCCTGACCGAACGATTTTCCATGGAGGCGACATAGGCCTGCCGGAAAGCCATGCTATGCGTTACCTCATCGCGCCATTCACCGCCTGCAACAAGAAACTTCCGTTCGATTTCCTTGGCCATGCTGTCTCCGCAAACTGGTGCGCCAGACTATCGCAAGACAGCTTGATGAAGAAGCGAATTGATTGAAGTATCAGGGCAAAAAATGGCCTTGCCATGCCTCGACATCAAAGCCGGGGCAGGCTAATCGATAAACGGGATTTCAATCGTTTCAATCGCGCAAGGAGGCTCATCTTGGCCCAGGACTCCGAAAAACTTCTCTCCATCCTGAAACTTCAGCCGGTCGTGCCGGTGCTGATCGTGGATGACGCCGCCTCCGCCGTGCCGCTTGCGCGTGCTTTGGTCGCTGGCGGTCTGAAGGCAATCGAGATCACCATGCGCACGCCGGCCGCGCTGGACGCCATCCGTGCTGTTGCGGCGGAAGTGGAAGGCGCCAATGTCGGCGCCGGCACCATTCTCAATGCGAAGGATTTCGAGGCGGCTGCCGAAGCCGGTTCCACCTTCATCGTCAGCCCAGGCATCAACAAGAGCGTGCTGGAAGCCGCGCGCAGCTCCAGGGTGCCGCTGCTTCCGGGCGCCGCCACTGCCAGCGAAGTCATGGCGCTGCGCGACGAGGGGTACAAGGTGTTGAAGTTCTTCCCGGCCGAACAGGCTGGCGGCGCACCTTATCTCAAGGCGCTGTCTTCGCCGCTCGCCGGCACCGTCTTCTGCCCGACCGGCAGCGTATCGCTCAAGAACGCCAACGACTATCTCTCCCTGCCGAACGTCGTCTGCGTCGGCGGCTCCTGGGTTGCCCCACGCGAACTGGTGGCGACGGGTGACTGGGCGGGCATCACCAAGCTTGCCGCCGAAGCTGCTGCGCTGCACGGCTGATTTATCTCCTGTCAAACCCGTTCACGAAGGCGTGAGCGGGTTTGACATTTATATTCGGCCCACGGCTTCCTATCTCCCCTGTAGATTTGACCTCTACAGGAGATTTTGATGTTCGACGCCAAGAAGCTTCTTGAACAATTCCTCGGCTCGCAGGTGCCGGGCCTTTCGGGAAGCGTCCGTGACAGAGCCGGGCAGGCCGCCGATATCGCCAAGAACAATCCCCTCAAGGCCGGTGCTCTCGCCGCCGCAATCCTGGGCACCAAAACCGGTCGCAAGCTCGCGGGCAACGTCGCCACCATCGGCGGTGTCGCCGCCATCGCTGGCCTCGGTTATCTCGCCTACAAGAATTACAAGTCAGGACAGGCGCCGGAAGCCGCGCCGAAACCCGAGCCGGAACTTCTCGCTCCGCCCGCCGATTCCGCTTTCCATCCGCAGTCGCCGGCGCTTTCCAATGATTTCGCGCTGAAGCTCATCCAGGCCATGATCGCGGCGGCCAAGGCCGACGGGCATATCGATGAGAAAGAGCGCGCCAATATCATGGACAAGGTGCAGGTTTCCGGCCTTGATAGCGAAGCCGAGCGTTTCCTCGAAAAGGAACTGGCCGATCCGCTCGACATCGACGCGCTGGTGGCCGCTGCCCGCACGGAAGAGCAGAAGGTGGAGCTTTATACCGCCTCGCGGCTTGCCATAGAGGCCGATACGCGGGCGGAGCGGGGGTATCTCGATCTTCTTGCCGGGCGGCTTGGGTTGCCGGATGCGCTGGTGGATCACATCGAGGCGACGGTGGTGGCGGCGAAGGTGTAGGTTGGCGTTTGGGCTTGGGCGTGAAGGTTTGAGCGTGTGGCTCACCCCCCTTCTGCCCTGCCGGGCATCTCCCCCTCAAGGGGGGAGATCGACAAGCGGCTACATCTCACCTCTTTCGACATTTGCGATTGAAGCGGCGGTAGGGCCTCCCGCTGATCTCCCCCCTTGAGGGGGAGATGCCCGGCAGGGCAGAAGGGGGGGAGCCACGCCCACCGAGGACGATAAGCGCCCCGCCGAGATCACCGCATCCCACCCCCACATCCACTGTTGTCATCCCGCCCCGCTTGCCCTAATCCTTCTCCCAGCAAATGGGGAAGAGAATGCGCGATCTGAGTGAATTCAAGGGATGTCCGGCGCCGCAGCCGGTGGTGCTGAAGGGCCGCTATGTAACGGCGGAACCGTTCGATCGCGACAAACATCTGGAGAAACTCTGGGCTGCGCTTGGCGGCGAGGGCACCAATGCGCTGCTCAGATATTTCCCGCAAAGCGCCTTTCCCGATGCGGATGCCTTTGGCGACTGGCTTGTTGGCGCTGGCGAAAAGCTTAACTGGGTGACGCTGGTCTTTGTCGAAAACACAACGGGCGAAATCGTCGGCATGGCGAGTTACATGCGGCCCGATCCCGCCAATGGCGTGGTAGAAGTCGGCTCCGTCGCCCATGGGGCGAAAATGAAACGTTCCCCGCTTGCCACCGAGGCGCATTACCTTATGGCGAAGCATGTGTTCGAGGATCTGGGGTATCGCCGTTACGAGTGGAAATGCCACAACGAAAACGAGCCCTCCAAGACGACGGCGAAGCGTTATGGCTTCACCTTCGAAGGCGTCTTCCGCCAGCATATGATCTCGAAGGGGCAAAATCGCGATACGGCGTGGTTTTCCATGATCGACGGCGAATGGCCACTGATCGGCAGGGCCTTCGAGGCCTGGCTTTCACCGGACAATTTTACAGCTGACGGCACGCAGAAGCGCAAGCTTGAGGATATTCGCGCGGAGCTTGCCCATGCCAACGCCTGAAAAGCCAAAGCCCGAGACGCCAACCGCCAGAAAGGATTGGTCGCCTGCCATTGCCGCGGTGCTCATCATCCTCGGCTTCGGGCTGATATTCTTCATCATGCCTAAAATCATGTTGTGGCTCGGGGATTATTCGCCCTGGCTGGCGGCCGCCTTCGGCACGGTGGCGGTGCTCTGTTTTTTCCTGCTGTTCTGGCTGCGGGCGCGTTACCAGCGCCGCCATAACGATCAGAACTGAAGCGACGCCCCGAGCAGCATCAGGCCCATCAGCAAGACGAAGAGCGCACCGGCGATTTCGATCGCGTGGCTGATGCCGGCCGCCCTGCGGCTGCCGGGGCCGGCGAAACGCACGGCCAGACCCTTGGCGGAGACGGCCATGATGGCGAGGACCGAGACCGTGATGGCGGTGCCGAGCGACATGGCAAGGACGGAGAGCACACCGCCAAGATAAAGCCCGTTCAAAAGCGCGAAGCTCATGACGATGATAGCCCCCGAGCAAGGCCTGAGCCCTACAGCGATGATGGCTGACCATGCCTCGTGAAGACTGAAGTTCTTTGCCCTCAGCAGCATCGGATCGGGCGCATGGGATTTGCCGCAGGCGGTGCAGAGGTCGCCCGAGCCGTCATGGGCGTGATCGGCAAAAACCGGTTTGCCCTGAAACCGCAGCCCCGTGCCCATGCCGGTGGTTCTTGCTGCCGGTGCCTCACCCGCCACAGCGAAAACGGTGGCCGGCTCGCGCCGGATTCGCAGCGACCAGAGTTTTCGCACCAGCAGCCATGCGCCGAACAGGGCGACCATGGCGAAACTGGCGATTTCCATCGCCTGTGTCGCTTTCGTCATGGTAATTGAGGTGCCGCGCAGCACCAGCCAGGCCGCGCCGACAAGGCCGATCGCGACAGCGCCCTGAATGAGCGCCGAGACGAAGGAGATGACGATGCCACGTCTCAGCTGTGTTTCATTGGCGATCATGTAGGAGGAGATGACCGCCTTGCCGTGGCCGGGACCGGCCGCATGGAACACGCCATAAGCAAAGGAGAGGCCGATCAGCGAACCGAGCGCCCAGCTGTCCTCGCGCATCGCCTTCAGCGCGCCGGTCAGCGCCCGGTAGAACATCTGCTGGTGCACGTTGATCCACTGCATCAACGGGGCGAAAGGCCCGCCGACGGAAAAGGACGGTTCGGCCGAGCCTATGCCGAGCGGCGATTGCGCATGGGCCGCGCCGGCCACGGCAATGAAGCCGATGACGACGGCAAGCAGGCCGACCCGGCGGCTCAGCATGTGACCTCCAGCCGCGTGGCAAAGAGCTTGGTCATGTCTGTACCGGTGGGATCGTTGAAAAAGGCATCGGTGAGCGTATTCTGGTTCTGGGAGATCACCTCGTCCGGATCAGGGCGCACCACATGCTGCTTGCAGGCCTTCAAATCCTTGCCCTCGGTGGCGATATCGCCGTCCTTGGCGAAATCGATCGCCGTGTACATCGTCGGATCCCACGCGCCAAAGCTGAGCCTGCCCTTTACCGCCAGAGGTTTGAGCGGTTTCACGGAAAAGAACATCAGAATCTGCTGGTCCTTGTAATCCACATGAATGGCGTCGGGTTTACCGAACTCCACCGGTTTCCCGTCAGCGGTGATGAAGGTGTAGTAGGAATATTCGGCCAGCGATTCCAGCACGGTGTTGCCGATTTCGGCCAGCTCGTCCTTGTCGAGTTTCAGATCGCTGTTCTTGTCGTAATCCATCACAACGCTTGCTGAGAACATCTCGTCGAAACGCCAGATGTTGCGCACTTCCTGGATGGTCCGGTTCGGTCCCTCGACGATTTCCATCCGGGCTTCGGCAAAGATATGCGGATGGGCGGAGGCGGCGACGGGGATGCAGGCGAGGCCGGCCGCGAGAAGCAAAAATCGTCTGTACATTATCCGGTCTGTCCTGCCGTCGAATCTGGAAGGTCTGACTCTAGCAGAAATTGGGACCGAATTTCGACCCGATGCGTCCGAACCTTCGCGCAGGTTGAGACGAAGTTCAGAAGGTGCCGGTGAAACGCGAGGTGACGCTCGAGCCATCATAGGCAAGGTCGGTATCGCGCTCGTCATGCAGCAGGCGGTTGAACTCCACCTCCAGCTTGCTGTTCTTGCCGGTCTCGAAAGAGAGGGTGGCGACCAGCCGGCGCTCGCTGGTATCGTAATTGTAATAGATCCAGTCCTTGTGGACCTGCTGCAGCGCGAGGTCCAGGCCGACCTTCTCGGCCAGCCTGCTTTTCACGACGAACTGCCAGCGACGGTGAAATTCGGCGATCGGGTCGTCGGGGTCGAACAGGGCGTAATCCTGCGAGAAGCCCACGCCGAAGGCGATGCGGTCCGTGGCCTTCAGCTCGGCTTCCGCCCGGAGATAAGGCCGGGTGCGCTTCACCTTGTCGCTGATCTCGTCTCCGGAAATGGAGGTCAGCCCAGCTTCGGCAAGCACCGCGAGACGGTTCGAGAACCTGTAGCCGTAAGCAAGCGAGCCGCGCAGCGTATGGGCCGGAAACCGCTCATATTTTTCCTGCTGCCCTTCCGGCACGAGAATGCGGTCATAGGCGATCGTGATGCCAGCCTCACCGCCGGCGAGTGGCCGTTCATGTTCCGCCTTCAGCGACAGGAGCGCCTCATTGGCCTCCAGACGCGTGGGGATGAAATAGGCCGGGCGGAATCGCGCCTCGCCTTTCATCAGGCTGGCAAGGCTGGCCGTCAGCTTGTTCTTGCCGCCAAGGGCAAGGATGCCAAGCTGGGAGGAGGCTTCAAGCTTGTGATCCAGTTGCCTGTATCCGATATTTTCTTCCGGCAGGTGCAGGAAAATATCGCCGGCATCGCTGCGGGTGCCGCGCAACTCAAGAGCCCATTCCAGCTTTTCGGAAATGCGTCTGGTCAAACCCAGCGACGCGATGGTGTTATGCTCATTGGCAAAACGGTAACGGGGAAGGCGAACCTCTTCCTGCTCAAGCGAGTAACGCAGTTCCGCCCCTTCAAGCGCGATCTTGCCCGTGAGCCCGAGGCCTGCACGCAGCGAAATGGCGCTCAACCGATTGGTGTCGGCGAAATAATTGCTGTCATAGGAGATGCCGGATTTGTAGGTGATGGTGTGCTCATCGGCCTTTTCTCCCGCCCACCCGCGGCAGGCGCAGGCAAGCCCGAGAACAAGCGCGATATATCCCCCCAGCCGCATTTGCATCTCCGGTCGCTAATTAAGCAATATCTTATATTTGGATGGTTAATAAAGTTTCCTGCCCGGGTTTACTGTCTTCGCCAAAGGTGCCTGCCGATACTGTTAGGAAAAGGAGCGAAAGGGCGGAGGCGAGATATGTAGTATTTGATTAAAATCGCCAGTATTAGTGTTAATCGTTTATTGTAATATTAGCCTTTGCTTGAATTAGAATCCTCTAAATATACAGTTCAGTTACGCCAGATGGCGTGATCAAACAAAAGAGGAGAGAGAAATGATTGCAAAGTTCGCTTGTGTAGCCGCTATTCTTACTGTCGCTTCCGTTGGTCAGGCCAATGCGGGCGGTCTTCTGGGTGGCATCCTGTCCGGCAACAGCAACAAGGGCGGCGCCCTTGTCGTGGTTTCGCCGAGCATCGATCTCGGTGTCAGTGGCATCCTGTCCAATAACGGGATTTTGAATGGCAACAAGACCGGCATCCTGAACGGCGTGCTGAATGGCAACAAGACGTCCGTCGATGTCATCGACAACAAGAATGACGGCGGCAAGAAGCGCCGGCACTAAGGAATGAAGAAAGGGATGGCGAAACCATTGTCTTTCGCCATCCCGCTCTGACGGGACAGCTCGAAGATCATCAGGGATTTTCGACGCAGACGATGCGCGAAGCGCATAAGCCGGTAACGAACCCAGAGTTGCGTGTGTGTGACGCATGGTATTTCCGGCAAGAACAAACGGCGCATCGCATGACTGAAGGGGGCCCTCGGGCTCCCTTTTTTTGGAGGATGATCCAGCTGCGTCGTCGCGCTCGCCGATCCTTGACGTGCCTTAGAAAGATGCGTGCATCCGGTGTATTTATGTTTATATATTCTAATTTTACTTCAAATGAAATAAGAAGTTATAATGTAGAAATATACAATATAATTTGCTATTCTCTGGCTTTGGCGTCATTGTTACTTGTTTTTAACGTTTGGATGCTTCAATTAGAACGTGTCCCCGACTCGTCGTTTGTGACCGTGATTTCGGCGGCGGGTATATTCGAGGCCCGCTTCGTGGCGGGTAGGGCAGTTTTGAAGGAGCAATTTATGTTGAAACAATCATTTCTCGTCTTCGCCGCACTTGGCGTTCTTTCCGGCGCAGCCATTGCTGCTGATGCCGTTAGCGACATTCCGGCGGCGCCTGCTGTCAGCGACGTTGCGCCTGCCTTTTCCTGGGATGGTTTTTACGCCGGTGTTTCCGGTGGCTATGGCTGGAACCGTTTGAAAGCCACGGAAGACGGTGACACCGAAAAGCATAGTTTTGATGGCGGTCGCTTCGCGGGCTTTGCCGGTTATAATGCGGAAGTGGCGCCGTCAGTCGTTCTCGGTGTCGAGGGCGACCTCGGTTACGCCTGGGGCAAAAAGACGATCGAGCTCAGCAAGGTTTCCTCGGGCTTGAACGGTTCGGCACGTCTGCGCGCCGGCTATGCCATCGACCGCGCCCTGATCTACACCGCCGGCGGTTACACCGCCACAAACAGCAAGATCAAGACGCCTTTCGGCAACACGAGCGAGACGCTGAATGGCTGGACGATTGGTGCGGGTATCGATTACGCCTTCACCGACAACATATTCGGCCGTCTCGAATATCGCTACAACGATTTCGGCAAGAAGACCTACACTATCCAGAACCTCTCTGCCGATGGAAAGCTCAGCGACCACGTCGTTAACGTCGGTCTCGGCGTGAAGTTCTGATTGGCGGTTGTTCGTCCCTGCCGAACGCGTCGGGGCGACAGTCAAGCAGTATCAATCCATAATCTGCCCGGTGGCGAGAACATCTCCGGGCGGGTGCCCTTAATCGAACGACACTTGCTTTCCGCTGAAGCAGGTCCAGCCCGTGGGCGATAGAAATCCTGAGTGGAGAGAAGAGGTCTCGTCTTCTTCCAGCGACGAAACGGCATGCAGTGTTGAGCTCAGGCTTGAACAGCGGAGCGTTTTGATGTGATGGTGGGTGCCACCCCCGCTTGCCAGCCTTCAGACGATTCCCATGCAACAAAAAAGCACTTTGCCGGGCGCTTTTGATCGCCAGGCCTATATGATCGCGTTGCTGGTCTTCATTGCCGGCAGCACCAATGCCGCCGTTGTGCCATTTATCGGCTTCTACATCATTCAGGTGCTTGGTCATCCGCCGGCCACCGTCGGATTTTACAGTGTGACGGCGGCGCTGGCTTCGATTGTCGCAAGCCGCGTTTATGGTGAGCGCGTTGATGCCGGGATGCGGGTGAAGCCGCTTTTGTTGCTTTCGGTGTGCGGCGCTCTTGTCGCGGCCGCGGCGGCAAGCTTTGGGCATATGGCGCTGCTGGTGGCCGTAACGGCGACCGGCATGGGGCTTTCCAACGCCGCAAGCACGCTCATTTTCAGTTACGGCCGGTATCATGGCCGGGTGAAGGGGCTGGACACGGCCGCCTATAATGCCTTCCTGCGGACGATGGTGTCGCTGGCATGGATGCTGGTCCCCGCCGCCGCCTATCTGATCTTCGACCTTGCGGGCGCGAAGGCGGTATTCGTGAATGCCATGCTGATGGCCGTCATCTGGGGCGGTCTTGCGCTCGTCGTTGTGCCGTTGAACCAGACAAGCCCGATGGAACGGCGGCCGCAGGGCGAGGGCGACACACGGCGCAATATGCCGCTGCTTCTCGCCGCCGCGGCCAGTTTCTGCATGTCTTTCGCCCATGCGCTCTGCGCTTCGGCATTGCCGGTGTTTCTGGTGCGTGAAGTGGGGTTGCCGGACTATGCGCCGGGCCTGTCGCTCAGCGTCAAATGCGCCATGGAAGTTCTGCTTATTCTTCTTGCGCCGCGCATCATGCGCTGGATCAGCGCACGGCTGCTGCTGAGCGGCGCGGCGATAACGGCGATAATCGCCTTCAACATCATCGCTTCGGTCACGACCCTGCCCGCAATGCTGGTGGGGGCTGCGATGGAGGGTGCCTATTACGGCCTTTTCGCCGGCACCTGTCTGACCTTCGTGCAGGGCTTTGCCCGTGGACGCACGGCGCGGGCAACGGCGCTCTATATGAATTCGATTTTTCTCGCTGCGCTGTTTGCGGTGCCGCTAATGGGGTTCGTATCGCAATATGCCAGCTTCGGGGCCTCGATCCGGCTCGCCTCGGTCGGTGCAGGCGCGGCTTTGCTGCTCTTGTTCCTCACGCGGCGGCAGGTGGGAGAGTAGGGTATTGCAGGGTATTGCAGGGGGCAGCAATCCTGCACAAAGGCTTGGCGGCGAGATAGCGGACGACCCTCGTTCCTGTGCCTGTCACAGGATTCCGGTCGACGCGCGTCTGCGCGACGGGAGGCTCCTTTCAGCCCAGGGACTTGGGCTGGCTGGATTCCTGTGACAGGCACAGGAATGAGGCAGCGAGATTGGCCGTGGGATAAGCGGCCGCCTCGCGGGCGGCCAGCCCTCAAGCCGAAATGTCTATAATCCCGCAATCACCCGCTTCTGAAGCGAAGGCGAGCAGCTTGCCGGTGGCGCTCCAGTCCATGGATGTGATCGCACCCTTGCCGGGACGACGCAGCAGGGCTTCCTTGCCGTCCGCAAGGCGCACGCCGAGGATCATGCCGTCGATGAACCCGATGGCGAGCACATCTTCCACGGGGTGGAAGGCGACATTGGTGACCATGATGTTGGCGCGGGTGCCGAGTTCCTCCGGGGCCTTGCCCATCGGACCATCCTTGCCGGAGAAGGGCCAGACGATGGCGGCCGGTGCGCCCGATGAGGCGAGCCATTTGCCCTTTGCCGACCAGGAAACGGATTTGACCTTGCCGGGATAACCCGTCATGCGCATATGGCGGGCCTCCATGCCGCCCTTGGTGGCTTCCATCTTCCAGCCGTGCAGGGCATTTTCCTGCATGGTGGTGACGAGGAACTTGCCGTCGGGCGAGAAGGTGATGCCGGTATGCGCGCCCTTCCATTCGAGATCCACCGGGTCGCCTGCTGTGGCGACCCAATGCAATGTCACGCCGTTATACCGGGCAACGGCAATGCGCAGGCCCTTGGGCGCAAACGCGATCGCCTCCACCGTGCGCTCTTCCTTGAATTCCTTGACCGTACCGTCCGGCAGCCGCACGAAGCTGGATTTGCCGACACCATAAGCAACCGCCTTCTGTGGCCCGCCGGCAACGACGCCCACCCATTTGCGCGGCACGTTGGCAATTTCGCTGAGGCTGCCATCATGGCCGATGCGCAGCACACGCCCGTCTTCGCCGCCGGAAAGCAGCGTGGCGCTGTAGGGGTCACGAATGCAGGTCAAAAGCCCGTCATGCGCCTCAGTCACCTTCTCGCCGCCATCGAGCCGGTGAATGGTGCCGGCGGCGGTGGCAAACAGGGGAATGTCGCCGAGAAAATGGGTCGAGACCACGTGGCCTTCGATATCAAGCGGGGCAACAGTCGGCATGGGGTATTGGTCTTTCGTATCTGTGTCTGATTGGCGGGGCGTCATTCCCGCCGGCTGGCATGGTTCTAGAGCATTTCCGGCAAAAGCGGAACCGCTTTTACGTTCGGACGATTCGCGAAATCAAGGAGATAGAATTCTTTTTGGTAGAGGAATCAGCCCTGCACAGCGGTTGAAAATCACTGATACTCCCGTGCTCCGGGCTCACCCCTCTGTCCTGCCGGACATCTCCCCCTCAAGGGGGGAGATCGTTCCGTGGCGAGGTTTCGCACCTCGCGACGGTCGAGAATGAAGTGAGAAAAGCGCGTCTTGCCGATCTCCCCCCTTGAGGGGGAGATGTCCGGCAGGACAGAGGGGGTGAGCCGAGAGCACCGGAGCGTCAATGATTTCAACTGCCGTATACGGTGTCGAAGAACGCGCGTCGGGCGGATGACGAGCGCAGCCGTACCCCGGCTGAGGACCGGGGTGACGGAAGGATAAGATCAAGCCGTGGCGAGGCAGGCGTTAAAACTCTTTTCCAGCTTCTCGCGGTCCAGCTCGCGGCCGATGAAGACGAGGCGGCTTTCGCGTTTTTCATCTTCCTTCCACGGGCGCTGGTGATCGCCCTCGATGATCATGTGCACGCCCTGCACCACGTAACGCTCGGCATCGCCCTTGAAGGCGATGATACCCTTGAGGCGCAGAATGTTCGGGCCGTCGGTCTGGGTGACCTTCTGGATCCACGGGAAGAACCGCTCGGGGTTCATCTCGCCGCCGCGCAGCGAAACCGACTGTACCGTCACGTCATGGATTGGGGATACCGCGCCATGGTGGTGATGATCGTGGCCATGGTCGTGATCGTGGTGATGATGCCCGTGGTCATGGTCATGATGGTCATGGTCATGGTCATGATGATGATGGTCGTGATCGTGATGATGATGATCGCAATCAGGGCCGCAGACGTGGTCGTCATGGCCGTGCTCTAGGAAATGCGGGTCGTTTTCCAGCGCGCGTTCCAGATTGAAGGCGCCCTGATCGAGAACCCGGGCGAGATCGACGCCGGAACGGGTGGTCTTGTAGATGCGGGCGGAAGGATTGATGGCGCGCACGATATCCTCGATGCGGGCAACTTCCTCCGGCGAAACGAGATCGGTCTTGTTGACGACAACGACATCGGCAAAGGCGATCTGGTCTTCGGCCTCGCGGCTGTCCTTCAGGCGCAGCGGCAGGTGCTTGGCATCAACAAGGGCGACGACCGCATCAAGCTCGGTCTTGGCGCGCACGTCGTCATCCATGAAGAAAGTCTGGGCGACGGGCACCGGATCGGCAAGGCCCGTCGTCTCAACGATGATACCGTCGAAGCGGCCGGGGCGGCGCATCAGGCCTTCCACGACGCGGATCAGGTCACCACGCACCGTGCAGCACACGCAGCCATTGTTCATTTCGTAGATTTCCTCGTCGGATTCGACGATCAGATCGTTGTCGATGCCGATCTCGCCGAATTCATTGACGATGACAGCGTATTTCTTGCCGTGGTTCTCGGAGAGAATGCGGTTGAGAAGCGTCGTCTTGCCGGCGCCGAGATAACCCGTCAGGACGGTGACTGGAATGGGCTTGGCTGTTGCTGTTTCGGTCATGGAAAACCCCGCGTGGAGAGAGGCCCGATGGCCTCAGGAAGATGTGTCGTCGTCCATATAGGCGCGACGCTCCGGCAGTTCAAAGAGATTTTGGCCGAATCCGGTCATCTCACTAAAATTTTGTTATGAAATAACGTTATGTCAAAAGCATGGATATCTTCAAGCAGTTCGACAAGGCCTTTTACGGCGTGGGAAATCAGCCTTTCGCCCTTTTCCGCTGTCGCGGCGGCGGCGTTTCCGGCAACGCCATCGGGGTTGAGGTCGCTCATCAGCCAGCCGAATGCGTGTGGGCCATAGGCGCGCAGGTGTTTGAAGCGGCTGGCGAAATCGCTCTGGCGGGAGGGGAAATTCGCGGCCTTTTCCATTGCCACGCATTCGGGGTGAAGTGCCAGCATGACGGATGTCTCGATATCGCCGCCGTGAATATCGACCGCCTTGTCCTCCGGCTTCACGATATCGGCCGGTACGCCAAAACGGGTCCAGCTTGTGGCGACCGCCAGCATGCCGAAACGGGCGCGGGCCTCGGTGGCGACGATGGTCATCAGCGGTGAATTGCCGCCATGGGCGTTCAGCATCACGAATTTGCGCACACCTCTTTTATGTTCCAACTCGGCGATGCCGAGCCAGCGCTCGATGGCCTCATCGTATCGCAGCGTCTTCGTGCCCGGCACATTCATGTGTTCGATGGAATATCCGACCGGCTCCGCTGGCAGGAAGGAGACGGGCAGATGACCGGGCAAGGCGGCGGCAAGGCGGGCGACGATGCCTTCAGCAATCAGAGTATCGGTCTCGAAGGGCAGGTGGGGGCCATGCTGTTCATGCGCGCCGAGCGGCAGCACGGAAATTGCGCCTGTTGCGTGAAGATGAGGGTCTGTTACGTTTTCGTCGTGATAATGCGTGTATGAGTTTGGCATCTGGCAGTCCGCGCGAGCATTCGGTAAGGATTTCCAGCAACATATATCGGTTCCGCCACAGGGTAAAAGGCACTCGCGTATGAGCAAGGACAAATCCGGGAACAAGGACAAAAGCGCCAAGAAGGATAAGGGCGGCAAGAAGGTCAAGGACGCCAAAAAGAGGGATGAAAACTTCAACCCGGAGGAGTTGGCGCAATCGATAACCCAGGCCGCCCGCTCCATGCGTACCGCGCTCAGCCACAGCCTCGCCGAAAGCGGGCTTTATGCCGGACAGGACGGCGTCATCCTGGCGCTGGCGCAGGAAGGCAGCCTGACGCCGGGGCAAATCGCCCAGAAGCTGGGTGTCAAGGCGCCGACCATGACGCGCACCATTGGCCGCATGGAAGCCCAGGGTTTCGTGGAACGCAGCGGTGACGACGGGGACGGCCGTGTGACGCTGGTGAAGCTGACCGAAGCGGGCCTGAAAAGCGTCGAGCACATCAACGTTTCCATCGCCAATTGTGGCGCGAAAGCTGTCGAAGGCCTTTCGGCCAAGGATATTCGCAACATTGTTAAACTCTTGAAAGCCATAGACGCCAATCTTCAATAATTTTTGCTGAAATTTTTAAAAGAACCATCTGTTTTGCGGTTATTCCTTAAACGGGTTGCGGATTTTGTTTAAATTGTTTAATTGCGATTTAAACGGAGCCATCCGTCACTGACACGCGTTTGGGGAGGAATGCCGTGGCCCAAAAGGTCAAACTGTCTACCATCGCCGAAAGTCTCGGCCTTTCAACCGCCACCATTTCCCTTGCATTGCGCGACAGTCCGCTGGTCGCCGCCGACACGCGTGACAAGATCAAGGAACAGGCGCGGGCGCTGGGCTACATCTACAACCGCCGTGCCGCCAGCCTGCGCACCTCGCGCTCCGGCATTGTTGGTGTCGTGTTCCATGACGTGATGAACCCCTTCTATGGCGAAATCCTGAAGGCCATTGAAAGCGAGCTGGACCGCAGCCGCCAGACCTTCATCCTGTCCAACCATTATGATTCGGTTGAAAAGCAGCGCACCTTCATCGAAACGCTGCTGCAGCTCGGCTCCGACGGCATCATCATGTCGCCGGCCATCGGCACGCCGATCGAGGACATGACGCTCGCCGAAGAAAACGGCATGCCTGCCATTCTGGTGGCCCGTTCCATGGATGGCGTTGATATGCCGACCTATCGCGGCGACGACAGCTACGGCATTTCGCTCGCCACCAACCATCTGATCAGCCTCGGCCACCGCACCATCGCCATGGTCGGCGGCACTGACCAGACTTCCACGGGCCGTGACCGTTACCAGGGTTACGTCAATGCGCTGCGCAAGGCCGGCATCGAGGTCGACCCGAACCTGCGCATTCCCGGCCCGCGCTCCAAGCAGGGCGGTTTCGAGGCGGCGGTGCATTTCCTGTCGCTGCCGCAGAAGCCGACTGCGGCCGTGTGCTGGAACGATCTCGTCGCCATCGGCCTCATGAACGGTATTTCCCGCGCCGGTCTGGTGCCGGGTGTCGATATCTCGGTAACGGGCTACGACGACCTGGAGGAAGCGGCCATCGCCACCCCGGCGCTGACCACCGTTTCCAACGGCCAGGCCGAGGTCGGGCGCCTGGCGGCCCGCGCACTGCTGGACAGGCTGGCGGGCAGCCATGAACCTGACGGCATTCACCTCATCAAGCCGGAAATGCGTATCCGGCAATCGACCGGGCCGGTGCGGCCGCGGGTGTGAGCGTAACGCCCTCGCAGGCCTGGATACGGGAGGTTACGTGCTCCTCGCCGTCTACGGTGTTTCCTCCCTCCGTCATTCCGGCCTTGAGCCGGAATCCCGGCCGCCGCGTGTCTACGCGGTGAAAAACAGTCATTCAGCCCAATGACTTGGGCTGGCTGGATGCCGGATCAACTCCGGCATGACAACCTTGCAAGTGCCGCAGCAAAGGCTGCATGATGCTGCCGGGCGCTTAAAAAAATCGGCATGAAACGTCGCTCTGCCCCCATAGCTTCCGCTTATTGGCCTTTTCACGGCAGCCGTTGTTTGAAAAGATCGCGGTCCGATGGAGCCGGATGGCGGGTAGTTTGCCCGCAACCCTCTCCGGCTATTGGAATGTTATCAGGAGGAATATCCGCTTATGTCTGACAAAAAGGCCGTCGTTCTCGTTCCCGGCAAGATCAATCCGCGCGTTCTCGAACGCCTCGAAGGCGAGGTCGAGATTGTCACGGCACCCGCCGGCGCAGAGCCGGTTCTGCCCGCTGGCGCGGCGGAGCGCATCAACGCCATTGCCGTTTCCGGCGCCGTCAACGCCAAATGGATCGACGCGCTGCCGAAGCTCGAGATCATCGCCAATTTCGGCGTGGGTTACGATGGCGTTGATGCCAAACACGCCGCCACGCGTGGCATCGTGGTGACCAACACGCCTGATGTGCTGAATGACGAAGTGGCCGATACGACGATTGCTCTGTTGATCAATACCGTGCGACGTCTCTATCAGGCCGAAACCTGGCTACGGGCTGGCAAGTGGGTCGGCGAAGGCCCGTTCGCGCTGTCGCCGTTTTCGCTGCGCGGCCGCAAGGTCGGCCTTTTCGGCATGGGCCGCATCGGCCAGGAAATCGCGAAGCGCCTTGAACCCTTTAAGGTGGAGATCGGCTATCACACCCGCAGCAAGCGCGACGAACTCTCCTACACCTATTACGCTTCGCTGAAGGAGATGGCTGAGGCCGTCGATACGCTGATCTGCATCGTGCCGGGCACGCCGGAGACGCACAAGGCGATCAATGCCGACATCCTGACCGCGCTCGGGCCTGAGGGCGTTTTCATCAATGTCGGTCGTGGCTCCAGCGTCGATGAGGACGCGCTTCTTGAGGCGCTCAAAAACGGTGCGCTGGGTGCTGCTGGTCTCGACGTGTTTTATGCCGAACCGAAGGTGCCGGAGGCCTTCCTGTCGCTGCCGAATGTTTCCCTGTTGCCGCATGTCGCTTCTGCGTCCATCCCGACGCGCAATGCGATGGCCGATCTGGTGGCTGACAATATTCTCGGCTGGTTCAGGGATGGCAAGGTGCTGACGCCGGTGCCGGAGACGCCGGTCAATGGGTAAGGCCTGTTGGCAAGCCTTGACCAATGTCCTCTGGTGGGGCGAATGGCTTTGCCCCCTCGCAAATCCCGCGCACCGTCACCCCGGACTTGATCCGGGGTCCAGCGCGATAAAGTCTTTGATCGCATAAGACTTGTTTCTCACGGCGCAGACGCGCCGTGGCTGGATGCCGGATCTAGTCCGGCATGACGGAAGAGAAGTTTGTGACGACGGCGGTCGGCCTCGTACGTGCACGCCGTCCTACTCCGCAATTTCCTCCGCCGTCACCCATCGCCCTTCGGCAAAAGACCGTGCCATGGCGTGAATGCTGCGCTCGATCTTCAACCCTTCCTCGAAGTCGATGATATGCGCCTTTTTCCCTTCGATCGCCGCGATCAGCTCCCGGCATTCGATGACCTTCAGGTCATTGAAGCCGAGACCGTGGCCGGGGGCGGGGATGAAGCGGTCGTAGGGCTTGTGGTGGGGGGCGGTGAGGATGGTTCGGAAACCCTGCTCTTCCGGGCGTCCATCCGTGGTATAAAGCTGGAACTCGTTCATCCGTTCCTGATCGAACAGGATCGAGCCGGTAGAGCCATAAATCTGGATGGCGATGCGCCCCTTGCGGCCCCAGGCGGAACGGTTGGCGATGAGCACGGCGGAAATGCCGCCTTCAAGTTTCAGGAGAACGCTCGCGAGATCATGCGTCTCAACCGCGCGTTCGCCGCCGCCGGCAAGCGGACGGGTCTCGTAAGGTTTGACCATGTCGGTAATGGCGCTTTGTGCGTGGCCGAACAGGGCGTAAAGCAGCGATAGCGGGTGCACGGCGAAATCGTCCAGCGCGCCGTAACCGGAAGACGCCTCGCTCTTCCAGTAGAAGGGCTGGGTGGCATCGGCCATGAAGTCCTCGTCCATTTCGGCACGTACATGATAGACCCTGCCGATCGCACCTTCGTCGATCAGGCGGCGGATGTGGCGGATGACGGGGTTCTGGATGTAGTTGTAACCCATCGCCGCCGCCTTGCCGGATCGGCGGGCGGCATCACGCATCTTCACCGCGTCAGCAAAGGCGGGCGCCATCGGCTTTTCACACCAGACATGCTTGCCGGCCTCAAGCGCGGCAATCGCCATTTCCGGGTGGAAGGCGTTGGGCGTTGTGACGGAGATCACGTCGATCTCGGGGTCGGAAAGCAGGTCGCGCCAGTTGCCTGTCGAGCGGGCAAAACCGAACTCTGCGGCTTTCTTCGCGGCAAGCTCGGGGTTGACTTCCGCCAGCGTCACGAGGCGGGGGCGTTCCACGTCGCCGAAGACGCTCGTGACGTTATTCCACGCCAGCGCGTGGCATTTGCCCATGTAACCGGTGCCGATAAGGCCCACGCCAAGAGCGGTCATGGTGTTCTCCTCCCGAAATTATTTGAATTAATACAATTCGTTAATTGCGTTTGTTGTGTGCCAAGACAGTCTCAAGACGTGTCTTCGCGCACTCCCTCATTCCTGTGCCTGTCACAGGGATGAGGAGGCGGCGATGTTTGTCTGAAATGCCTTACGGATTATCGCGCTTGAAAATCCAGTCATGATCCGGGTGGTTCTTGAAGCGCCATTTGCGCATCGGCCCCGCCATCACGTTCAGATAATACATCTCGTAACCATAGGGCGCGCCGCAGGGGTGGTGGCCCTTTGGCACCAGCACGACATCCCCATCGGATACTGCCATGGTCTCATCAAGCGAACCGTCTTCGGTGAAGACGCGCTGGAAACCGAAACCCTGCGCCGGGTTGAGGCGATGATAATAGGTCTCTTCGAGATAGGTCATGTCGGGGTAGTTATCCTCGTCATGCCGGTGCGGCGGATAGGAAGACCAGTTGCCCGAGGGTGTGAAGACTTCCGTTACCAGCAGGCTGTCGGCGACGTCGCGTTCTTCCATGGCGATGGGGAAGATGTAGCGCGTGTTGGCGCCCTTGCCGCGTTCCGTCAGCTGCACGCCGTCAGGTCCGATCTGCTGCGCCTCGCGGCTGCCTTTTTCGCCGGGAGCAGTGCAGACGCCGACGGTGCAATCCGTTGTGGCCGTCAGCGACCATTCGGAACCGGCCGGAACATAAACGCAATGCGGCGGCTTGCGCTCGAACACATTCATGCGGTCGCCAAGTTCACCGAAATCCTTGCCGCCAGCGGAAATCGTTGCCTTGCCTTCGACAAGGACGAGGATGACTTCCGTGTCGCCGGTGCTTTCGGCTGCCGTCTCGCCCGGCTTCAGTCGGTAAAGACCGAAACCGACATAACCCCAATCCGCGCTTTGGGGCGTGATATCGTGCACCTTGCCGCTTGTCGCGACCGGCTTGCGCAGAAGTGAGGTCATGGTGTCGTTCCTTTTTCGTGTGTAGCACAAACATGTCGTTCGGTAGTTTCGCGCCCTGCCGTCATTCCGGCCTTGATCCGGAATCCAGCTGACGCGCGTCTGCGCGGCGTGAAGACTTTTTCAGTCCAATGACTTGGGCTGGCTGGATACCGGCTCAAGGCCGGTATGACGGGTGGGATAGGTCACCCGCCTTCCTTGGCTCAGCTCAAGCAGCCTCAGCCTTATCCAGCCCCGCTTCGCGCGCAAACGCCTTCAGCGATTTCAGCCCGAGGCTCTGATATTCGAACGGGTTGCGCACGCCAGGATCCTGCTCGGCCTCGATCACCAGCCAGCCGCTATAGCCATGCTCGGCCGCCACTTTCAGCACGGGCGGGAAGTTGACGCCGCCTTCGCTATCGCCCGGCACGGTGAAGACACCGCGGCGAACGCCTTCGAGGAAGGAGAGCCGCTCATTGCGGACCTGATCGGCAATGACCGGGCGCACGTTCTTGGCATGGATATGGCCAACGCGGCCCATGTATTTCTGCGCGACGCGAACGGGGTCGCCGCCGCCGAACAGGCAATGGCCGGTATCGAGCAGCAGATGCGTCTTCGGACCGGTGTGCTTCATCAGAAGGTCGATCTCGTCCTCGCTCTCGACCACCGTGCCCATGTGGTGGTGATAAACGAGGGTGACGCCCTGTTCTGCGGCAAAGGCGGCCAGCGCTTCCACGCCTGCGCCGAATTTCGCCCAGTCATCGGCCGCAAGGCGCGGACGGTCCACCAGCGCCTTTCCGTCATCGCCGTGGATGGCGTTGGAGGTCTCGCAGACGATGATGACCTTCGAGCCCATGGCCTTCAGAAGGTCAAGCGCGGGCTGCATCGCCTTCTTTTCGGATTCGATATCGTCGGTCAGAAGGTTCAGCGAATGCCAGCCCGAGACGAAGGAGAGGCCGCGCGGCGAAAGCACGCCCTTCAGGCCTTCCGGGTCGGTCGGGAATTTGTGACCCTTTTCGATGCCGTCGAAACCGATCTTGGCGGTTTCATCAAGGCATTGTTCCAGGCTGATATGGGCGCCCAGCGTGCGGTCGTCGTCATTGGACCAGGCGATGGGGTTGGTGCCGTAACGGATCATCTTACTGTCTTTCCTTGACATGGTTTTCATAGCGGGCGCGCGCCGGGCCGATTTCGGCGCGGTCTGAGACTTCAGGCACCGCGACATCCCACCAGTGGCCACCGGCTCTCGGGGTCGGATAGGGGTCGGTATCGATGACGATGACAGTCGTGCGGGTGGAGGCGCGGGCGGCGGCGAGGGCCTCTTCCAGTTCGGTTATGGTCGAAACCTTGCGTGCATCCGCGCCCATCGAGCCGGCATGGGCGACGAAGTCGATGGCGATGGGATTGACGTTGGTATGGGCGTAGAGGTTGTTGAACTCCGCGCCGCCGGTTTCCATCTGCAGACGGTTGATGCAGCCGTAACCCCTGTTGTCGGTAATGACGAGCGTGATCTTCACGCCCATGGCGACCGATGTGGCAAGCTCGGAATTCATCATCATATAGGAGCCATCGCCGACCATGACGATCACGTCCCGGTCCGGTTCCGCCATCTTGATGCCGAGACCGCCGGCGACCTCGTAACCCATGCAGGAGAAGCCGTATTCCATGTGATAGGAAAGCGGCAGCTTGGATTTCCAGAGCTGGTGCAACTCGCCCGGCATGGTGCCTGCGGCGCACATGACAACGGTATTGTCCTGCGACTGGCGCTGGACAGCACCGATCACCTGCATGTCCGTGGGGAGACTGTTTGCGTGTTCCTCGCCCGGAGCCGCCGTATCGGCATCGGCCTTTTCGAACCATGCTGCCTTCAGGCCGGCATCCGGCGCTGCAAAACGGTGAGCGCCGAGGGCTGCGGAGAGTTTTTCAAGCCCGATTTTGGCATCCGCCGTCAGGCTGATCGCATCATGCTTGGCGCTGTCATAGGGCTGGACGTTGAGCGCCAGGATCTTGCGGTTCGGGTTCTTGAACAGCGCCCAGGAGCCGGTGGTGAAGTCCTGAAAACGGGTGCCGACACCAAAGACCAGATCGGCCTTTTCGCTGATGATGTTGGCGCTTTCGGCACCGGTAACGCCAACGGGGCCGAAATTGAGATCGTGATCCCAAGCCAATGCTGATTTACCAGCCTGCGTTTCGACGACGGGGATGGAGTGGGTTTCGGCAAAGCGCTTCAGCGTCTGCGTTGCGCCGGCGAAATGAACGCCGCCGCCAGCAACGATGATGGGGTTCTTCGCGGCCTTCAGCGCCGCGACGGCCTCTTCGAATTCCACCACGTCGGGCTCGGGGCGGCGCTGGCGCCAGACCCGCTTTTCGAAGAAGCTTTCGGGATAATCATAGGCTTCCGCCTGTACATCCTGGCAGAAGGCGAGCGTGACGGGGCCGCAATCGGCAGGGTCCGTCATGGTGCGCATGGCGCGGGGGAGGGCGGTGAGCAACTGTTCCGGGCGCATGATGCGGTCGAAATAGCGGCTGACAGGACGGAAGCAGTCATTCACCGTCATGGTGCCATCGCCGAAATCTTCGAGCTGTTGCAGCACGGGGTCCGGGCCACGATTGGCGAAGACATCGCCGGGGATGAGCAGGACGGGCAGGCGGTTGACATGCGCCAGCGCTGCCGCCGTCACCATATTGGCGGCACCCGGGCCGATGGACGAGGTGACCGCCATGGCGCGGCGGCGGCGCAGCTGCTTGGAATAGGCGATGGCCGCATGAGCCATGGACTGCTCGTTCTGGCCGCGATAGGTCGGCAGCTCGTCCCTGATGCCGTAAAGCGCTTCGCCGATGCCGGCGACATTGCCATGGCCGAAAATCGCCCACATGCCGGCGATATAGGTTTCGCCATGTTCATTCATCTGCGCTGCCAGGTAACGAACCATGGCCTGCGCAGCCGTCAATCTTACTGTCTTCACGCTGCCTCTCCCTTTTTGGCGCGCGCCTCATCCCAAATACGGCACAGGCTGGTATAGCGCTGCGCCATATCCTTGACCGCTTCCTCGTCGGTCATCTTGCCGGAAAGCCAGCCGCGGGCGGCGTCGGCAAAAATCGTGCGGCCAACCGCGAAACCTTTGACCAGATCGAAACCAGCCGCAAGGCGGAAGCTTTCTTCCAGCTCACTCTGCGGTGCGTCGAGACCGAGAACGACGATGCCCCTCACGTAAGGGTCGTTGCGGTTAACGGCGTCGCAGGCATTCTTCCATGCCGCGGTGGTTTTCATCGGCTCCAGCTTCCACCAGTCCGGGTAAACGCCGATCTCGTAGAAACGCTCGATGATGCGGGCGGCGGTCAGATCGTCGGTCGGGCCGACCTTGGAGGGAATGATCTCCAGCAGCATTTCCAAGCGGTTGCGCCGTGCGGCCTCGAACAGCCGTATCACGGTCTCTTCCTGCGCAGCGCGCATCTCATCCGTGTCGTTGGGGTGATAGAAACAAAGTACCTTGACGACATTTTCGAGCGGCCATTCGGAGAGCCCGCCAAAGTCCTTGCCGAGATCGGGTTCCAGTGTCAGCGGGCGCGAGCCCGGCCATTCCACCGGACGGCCGATCCAGAGGCCGGAGCCGCTGGCGGCAAACAGCGCGTCACGTCCAAGGCGTCCGTCGCAGAGAATGCCATAGCCCGGCTCACCACCGGAAACTTTTTGCGCGGCCTGGAGGCAAAGCTTCTTGAAGGCGCCGATCTGCTCATGCTTGACGCCAAGCTCGTCGGCGATCGCTTCCAGCTGCATGCGATGGTCGAAAGCGAAGACGCGCATCGTCTCCCAATCGCCCTTGCGGTTGGTGGACCAGTGCACCTGCTCCAGCGCCTCGTCCTTGCGCAGCGCCTTGTTGCGAATGCCGGCCTTGAAGAAATATTGCAGCTCTTCCCAGCTTGGATAGGCAGGCGTGCAGCCATGGCGGGAGACGGCGAAAGCGCCGCAGGCATTGGCGTATTTCAGCGTCGTCGGCCAGTCTTCGCCGCGCAGCCAGCCGCGGAACAGCCCGGCCATGAAGCCGTCACCAGCGCCCAGAACATTGAAGACCTCGATCGGGAAACCTTCGCCCGTCTGCCCGTCATCGAGGCTTGCAGGAATATCGCGGGTGAAGACCGAAGCACCCATCGGGCCGCGCTTGCAAACGAGCGTGGCATTCGAAACCTTGCGCACGGCATTCAGTGCGGCCAGCGTATCTGTCGAGCCGCCGGCAATGTGGAATTCTTCTTCCGTGCCGACGATCAGATCGAAGAGATGCAGGGTGGATTGCAGCTTGGCGGTGACCTTCTGCGATTCCACGAAACGGCTCTCGCCATCGCCATGGCCGGCCACACCCCAGAGATTGGGGCGGTAATCGATATCGAGCGCGGTTTTTGCACCATTTTCGCGGGCAAGTTTCAGGGCTTTCAGCACGGCCGCTTCCGTTCTTGGATGCGACAGATGCGTGCCGGTGGCGCAGACGCAGGCCGCCTCGGCAATGAAGGCGGGATCGATATCGTCTTCGCTCAGCGCCATGTCGGCGCAGTTTTCGCGATAGAAAATCAGCGGGAACTGGTTCTGGTCACGAATGCCGAGCAGCACCAGCGCGGTCAGGCGCTCCGGGTCGGTTTTCACGCCACGCACGTCAACGCCTTCGCGCACCAGCTGTTCGCGGATGAAGCGGCCCATGTGCTCGTCGCCGACACGGGTGATGACGGCGCTGTTAAGGCCAAGCCGCGCAGCACCGGCTGCAATGTTCGTGGGAGAGCCGCCAATATATTTGGCAAAGGAGGCCATGTCCTCCAGACGGCCACCGACCTGCGACCCATAAAGGTCAACAGACGAGCGCCCGATCGTGATGAGATCAAGTTTTTTCAAAAGGTTCCTCCTTAGCACCGCACGCTGGCGCGGTCTGCCTCATGTGTGTCGAGCGGATCAGGCAACCATGCCGCCAGCTATCGCCATCCCCGCTCCGGTGAGCCTCCTCCGCTCACTTGTCCGTCACGAGAAGGACCGTCGTGGAATGTCCGTTTCATGAATTTGGATCATAAATTCTATTTTTTCCGTTTTCAATAAAAATATTCAGGCCGTCTTGCGTGTTCCCACAGCCACGGCCAGCGTGATGGCGAGACAGAGCGTGGCCGAAAGGGAGCGGAAAGCGCCGAAATCGATCTCTGTAACCGTCAGCAGCGTTGCGCCGGATTTCCTTAGCGGATTGACGGCGGAATCGGACATGGCGACAACCGGAACGCCCTTGGCGCGGGCCGTTTCCGCCAGTTCCAGCGTCTCGGTGGAGTAGGGGGAAAAGGTGATTGCGATCAGCGCGTCGTCGCGGGAAATCGCACTGATATTGCCGAGCCCGCCCACGGCGCTATGCAGAACCGCCGGCACCTTCATCTTCTCGAAGGCATAGGCCAGATAGCTGGCAATGGGGAAGGACCGCCGCAGGCCGACGATATGCACGGTGCGCGCCTTGGCCAGCACGGAAACCGCCTCATCGAGCTGTCGGGTGTCGACCGATTTCAGCAGCATTTCAAGCGACGAGCGGCCGGCTTCCACGAATTCGGCAAGCAGGCCGGACGCGCTTTCATCGCCCTTTTCGCGCAGATGATCGAGCCGCGTGGCATAATCCGGCCAGCCGCCGACATAGGAATCACGGAACAGGCGCTGCATTTCCGAAAATCCGGAAAAACCCATGATCTGGCAGAAACGCATGAAGGCCGAGGGTTGCACGCCGGCGCCTTCAGCCATTTCGGCGACGGTGGAAACGGCGATTCGATCCTGATTGGAGGCGACATAATCGGCACATTGCCGCAATCGTTTCGGCAAACCCTCCGCCACCTGGAGCAGCCGCTCCTCAAAAGCCTTTACGGAGTCTGGCGCCTCGATTGCCGTCATTGTCGTTCCCTGGTGCAGATTGAAATCGTGTGCACTTTAACTGCAATGGAATTTTTATTCCATTGGGTTTTTCGGAGGAAGGGCAGATGAGACGGCGGGGGCTTTGTATGATCGGTCACCCTCCGTCATACCGGCCTCGAGCCGGAATCCAGCCGACGCGCGTCGGCGCGGCGCGAAGGGTCTCTTCACCCCAAAGACTTGGGGTGCCTGGATGCCGGCTCAAGGCCGGTATGACGGAGATTATATATGAACGCGCAATGGCGATACGTTGGCTTAGTGCAGCCCACCCACGCCTAGATGCGTATCGATAATATCCGGGTTCTCCACCAGTTCGCTCGACGGTCCGTCCCAGACGATGCGGCCGCGTTCCATGATGATGGCGTGGTCGGCGAAGTCGATTGCCATCTGGATGCGTTGTTCGACGAGAAGAATGGTCATTTCGCCGGATTGGGCAAGCTTGGAGAAGGCGGCCATCAGCTCTTCGCAGATGACGGGGGCGAGGCCTTCGAGCGGTTCATCGAGCAGCAGTACCCGCGGCTGGCCGAGAATGGTGCGGGCGGTGGACAGCATCTGCTGTTCGCCACCGGAAAGTTGCGAGCCGAGATTGCGGCGGCGCTCCTTGAGGCGCGGAAACAGCGTGTAGGCTTCCTCGATCGCCGATTTCGGTCGCCCCTTGAGGCCCACGAACAGGTTTTCCTCCACCGTCAGCGTCGGAAACACGTCACGGGTCTGAGGCACGTAACCGAGGCCGGCCTTGGCGCGCGCAGCACTTGGCAGGGTGCCAATCTCCTGCCCCCCGATGCGGATATCGCCGGAAAAACGCTTCGTCTGGCCGGCCAGCGTGGCGAAGAGGCTCGTCTTGCCGACGCCGTTGCGGCCGAGCACGGCGAAACGCGAGCCCGATGGCACGGAAAGCGACAGGCCCTCGATGACCCTTGTCGGGCCATAACCGGCCGTGAGGTTGACGATTTCAAGCGGCGCTGCGGGCATCGGCGTAACTTCCCAGATAGGCTTGGCGGACTTCCGCATTGCTGGTGACATCATCAGGCGAGCCGTCGAAAATGACGGCGCCGGCGGCCAAAACGACGACGCGCTTGGCAAAACGGAAGACCAGATCCATGTCGTGTTCGATCATCAGGATCGCGAGGTCGGATGGCAGCCGGTCAAGCGCCTGTTCGATGCGCGCGGTTTCCGTGGAAGGCACGCCGGCGGCCGGTTCGTCGAGCAAGAGGATTTTCGGGCGAAGCGCCATGGCAAGCGCGATCTCGATCAGCCGCTGCTGGCCATAAGCGATTTCGCGCACCTTTGTTTCAGCGAGGGCCGTGAGGCCAAGCGTGCCGAGAATGTCGCGGGCTTCGCCCATCACGGCAGGCATGGCACGGTAACGGCCGAAAATCCGGCCGGTCTTGCCTTCACGCTGGAGAATGGCGAGCGCCACGTGCTCCTCTGGCGTCATGTCCTGAAACAGCCTGGTAACCTGGAAGGAACGTACGAGCCCGCGTTTCACGCGCTGGCTGGCGCTGAGGCCCGTCACATCCTCGCCGGCGATGCGCACCGTGCCGGCTGACGGTTTGATATTGCCGGTGACGAGATTGACAAAGGTCGTCTTGCCGGCGCCATTGGGGCCGATGAGTACCGTCCGGTCTCCCGGCGAAAGCGACAGCGAGACGTTGTTGGTGACGACGAGGCCGCCGAAATTTTTCTGCAGGCCGGAGACTTCGAAAATGGCGCTCATTTGCGACCTCCCCGGAGACGCGCGATGATCTGTTCGCCTGCGCCATAAAGGCCGCGCGGCGCGAAGAGCACGACGGCGATCAGCAGCAGGCCGACAATGGTGAGCCAGTGAAACGGGTTGGCGGCGGAAACCACGTCTTCAAACCACATGAAGGTGACGGTGCCGATCAGCGCGCCGTAAAGGGAACCCGCGCCACCGAGCACCAGCATGACCAGCCCCTCGGCCGATAGCGTGAAGCTGAGGCTGTCCAGGCCGACGACCTGCGTGGAGATGGCGTTGAGCGCACCACCAATGCCGGCGACGATGCCTGAGATAACGAACATCTTCAGGATTGTGCCATTGACGGCGCCGCCCATGGCCTGAATGCGGATGCTGTCCTGTTTGACGCCGCGGCACAACATGCCGAAGGGTGAATTGACGACCACCTTTAGGGCGAGGAAGACGACAAGCAGCAGGCAGACACCATAGATATAGGCGGTGCGGCCGAAGAGGTCGAATTCGAAGGTGCCGAACAGCGCGTCCGGCGAAACGCCGGCAAGACCGTCGCTGCCGCCGGTCCAGCCTGAAGCCTTGTTCGCCGCCTCGTGGAACAGGTGGATGACGGCGATGGATAGCACAAGCTGTGGAAGCCCGTGGGCACGCAGCAGCACCGCGCCGGAAAGCAGCCCGGCCACGCCGCCCGCAGCCGCGCCGATGGCGGTCATGAGAAGCGGGTCGGTGATTTCGAAATGGGCGGCGGCGATGCCGGCGGCATAAGCGCCGGCGCCGAAGAGGGCGGCATGGCCAAGCGTGGCGACGCCGCAATAACCGGTGACGAGATCGATCGACAGCACCAGAAGCGCAATGGCTATGATGCGTGTCAGAAGTGCCAGATTATCCGGAAACAGGTAATAACCGGCAACAGCGGCGGCGATGATGAGGAGCGGCCCCGCGAGCGCGCGCAGTGGTGAGCGCGCCTTCGGAATGTCTGCCGTTTCAGTCACGTCGTTCATGAGCACCGCCATCTCATTTCGCCCTTCCAAGAAGGCCGCGCGGGAACAGCGTGATGATCACGATGACCGCCAGATAAAAGAAGAATTCGCCATATTCGGGCGCAAGATATCGCCCGGTCGTATCGATGGCGCCGAGCAGCAGACAGGCGATCAACGCTCCGGGAATGGAGCCCGCGCCACCAACGGAAACTACGACCAGAAAGGTGACCATGTAGCGCAGGGCATAATAGGGTTCCACCGGCAGCAGTTCCGCGCCGATGACGCCGCCCATGGCGGCTAGTCCGACGGCGATGGCGAAGCTGACGGCATAGATGATTTCGGTGCGCACGCCGAGGGCTGCGGCCATGGCGGCATTATCGACCGCCGCGCGCAGCTTGATGCCGAAGGCGGTCTTTTCAAAGGTGAACCACAGCGCGCCGGCCACGGCAAGACCGCAGGCAATGGCGAAGATGCGGTGGGTGGCGATGGTGCGGAAGCCAAGATCGGTGGGGCCGGCCAGCTGCTGCGGCAGCGGAATGGTCTTCAGCGTCGGGCCGAAAACGAAGTTTGCGATGCCAATGATGCAGAAGGTGATGCCGATGGTCATCAGCACCTGTGTCAGTTCCGGCGCGCCATAGATGCGGCGATAAAGGAAACGTTCGAGCGGTATGGCGATGACGATGGTGCCGACGATGGCGACGAGGATCGCAGCCGCATAACCGAGACCCAGTCCGTGGGCGGCATAGGAGGCGAGATAACCGCCGATCATGGCGAAAGCGCCGTGCGCCAGATTGACCACACGCATCAGCCCCATGGTGACCGAAAGGCCGATGGAGATGATGAACAGGACCATGCCATAGGCAAGCGCATCGATGAGGATGCTGAAGACCGTCTGCATGATGAAGAAACTCCTCCCGGTGCTGCAATGCCCGTCCGGGCCGGAAACGGGCCGCCACTGGCGGCCCGGCAATATTGTCCTGTCTGGCCGTTACTTCGCGGCGGCGAGACCCGGATCGCCCTGTTTTTCGAAGGTCTGGACTTCCTTGTTGTAATAGCTGCCGTCATCGGCCTTGGCTACTTCGCGCAGATAGATGTTCTGCGTGATGTGGCGGCTTTCCGGGTCGATGCTGACCGGGCCGCGCGGGCTTGTCCAGGAAAGGCCCTTGACTGCCTCAACCGCCTTTTCCGCATCCTGCTTGCCGCCAGTGGCCTCGATCATCTTGCTGATGACATACATGCCGTCAAAGGCGCCGACGGAAGGGAAGGAGAGTTCCTTCGGATTGCCGATTGCCTTGGTTGCGGCTTCCACGAAGGTCTTGTTCTCGGGTGAATCATGCGAGATGGCATAATGGAAGGTCGTCTGCATGCCGAGTGCGGCTTCCCCGAGCGCCGGCAGGTCGGATTCCTGCGTCAGATCACCCGGCGCGAAGAGCTTGACGCCTGCGGATTTCAGGCCGTTGTCGTTGAAGGCCTTGACGAAACCGAGCGTGGTCGGGCCCGATGGCAGGAAGGCGAAAACACCCTGTGCGCCGGAATCCTTCACACGTTGCATGATGGGACTGAAATCATTGGTGGAAAGCGGCATGCGGATGGTTTCAACCACTTCGCCGCCGGCAGCGGTGAAGGCCGCCTTGAAAGCATTTTCGGCATCGACGCCCGGGCCATAATCGCTGACCAGTGAGATGACCTTCTTCACGCCGCCGTCAAAGGCCACCTTGGCGATGGGGGTGGAAGTCTGCCAGGTGGTGAACGACGTGCGCACCACATAGGGGCTCTTGGTCACGATGGCCGAGGTGGCGGCATTCATGACCACCATCGGCACGTTGCCCTGCTTCAGCAGGGGTGTGACGGCCATGGCGTCAGGGGTAAAATAGAAGCCGGCAAGATATTGCACGCCTTCCTTCACCACCAGCTCCTGCGCCAGTGCCTTGGATTGCGCCGGATCGGCCTGCGGCACATCGCGATAGACGACCTCGACCGTGTCATTGCCGACCTTGTTACCGTGAAGGGCAAACCAGGCATCGATGCCGGCCTTGAAGTTCTTGCCCTGCAGCGCAAACGGGCCGGAGAACGGGCCGACAACGCCCACCTTGATTGTTTCTGCATAAGCGGCAGAGCTGAAACAGATGGCCGCTATCGCCACGGTGATCCGAAATTTCATGGTTTCCTCCAAATTCGCCTGTGGCTCCCATCCACCGGTCCAGGCTGCCAGATTGATGATTAAGAATATCAAAGTAAAATGAAATAAGGGGGGTAATAAATAACCTGACGGTTATCAATACTGCGTCTTTGACGCCTTGCCCATATCGGATCGGGAAATCAGCCCGGCGCCTGCCCCTTTTTCAGCTCCGCATCGGCCTTGGTCTTCGCGGTCAAACAGTTCGGGGCAAATGTCGCCTGCAACCGCGCGACCGGCCGTCCCGCAACCAGAGCTTTAACCAGTTCTAAGGGGATTTTTCGTAGTCTTCCCAAGCATATTTAGAACGTTATTTGGTGTCTTGATGGGCGAATATCAGAATAAAGCTGTTGAGCTGATGCGCAATCGCGTTGGAGAAAACAGGCTCAACAACCGGATCGAGCGTCGTGAAGCATTTCTGCGCAAGGCGCTGACGCTTTATCATGCCATGGGTGGTGCGATGGAGGATGTGGAAGCGGCCGTCAAGGACGCCGTGTCATCACCTGCACCGACCATCGACGTGGCCGTTGGCGACGTGATGTACAAGCTGGCCGCCATCGGCCATGTGGCCGATCTCGATATTATCCAGGCGGGATATAACAAGCTTGATGCCGCCAACCTGCATATTCTCAGCAAGGGCAAGAAGCTGCTGCAAAAACAGCGCGATCAGAAACTGGCTGCGGCAACGCCGGGGAAGTGAACCGCCCGCCCGGGGCGGTTGCCGTATCAGGCCACTTGCGGCGACAGGATTTCCTGCCAGGCATCGTAGGCGGACAGCACCGTTTCCATTTGCGCGGTGTGGCCGGTGATGAAATCCGTGCCATAGATGGTTTCGTCGGGATATTCGGTGATCAGCGTCATCGGCACGGTGTGGCGGTCATCGATGGACGACAGGCACGGAAAGCCGTTGATGATGCGGAAACCGGTTTCGCCGGCGTGGATTTCATAAAGCGCGATCTGGCGGTTATTGTAGTCGAGCAGGCCGGGAATGGCGCCGAGATGGCGGGTTACCTTGTCCAGCAGGGCTTCCGCTCGGCTTTCCCAGTCCGCATGGTGGCGGATGATGAGGAAGAAACCCTTCGGCAGCGTCCACATGGCGAAATTGCGCGGCACATAACCGGATAGTGGTCTGGTCCACTCATGCGAGGGATAACCGTGCAGGTTCACATGCAGGCTGGCGCCGCTCATTTCCTGCGCCTTGAAGCGGATTTCCTTCTCGTTCAGATGCGCAGCCGAATTTTCCGGCGTGCGATATTCGAGGTCATCGCCAAGGGCGGTGTACCGCGCCGCATGATGCATGTGGCGCGGATTATCGACGCGCAGACGCTGATGCAGGGCGTAACCGTCAGGATTTTCCAGCGGCGAGATGGTGAAATGCGCGCCCTTGCGATCAGCGAGTTTGCGGGCGCCGCGGATGGCGCCGACGATGCCCGTCGTCTCGTTGGGGTGCTGGCCGCCGCTGATCATCACCGCGGCATCGCTGCCGGCGACATAACGGGCGGAAAGGACGCGGCCGGAGCGGGAGCGCGCCTGGAATGCCTCGCCGCCGATTTCCTCAAGCAGCCCTGCGAGCTGGCCTGCCGCAACCGGTTCGCGCGCCTCATCGATCGGTTGCTCGCCGCCATCGAGGAAGGCGGTTGTGAGCGGGCGCGTCTCGATGTGAAGGGTGATCTCGCCTTCGCTTTTGACGATTTCCGGTACGATCTGGCCGGGCTTGAGGCCACGGTCACCCAGCGGGCGGCCGGATTTTTTCTGAAAGAACTCCAGCAGCGAGAAATAGAAATCCTCGTGCAGCGCTTCGCGGAGGCTGACGACCTCATCACCAACGGAAAGAGGCAGATCTTCTGCCGGATGGGTAACACGGATGTTCAGTTCCTCGAAATAGGGCTCTTCACCGCCCCAGCCGTGGTTGGCGACGGCACTGATTGCCGCTTCAAAAAGCTGTTCGTAATCCGTCTCCAGTCGCTCGCCCGAGGCATCACCGGCAAGCCGGAACCAGCCGGTTGGCGAGACATTGGTTTCGCCGACGATATCGGTATGAACCCGGTTCGGAGCCAGAACCTTCAGAGTTTCCGTCTTGCCACGGCGGCTCAGCCTCACCTCATAATGGAAACTGTCGTCCTCGCGGGCGATGAAATCCAGCTTCGCATCGCCCACCAGCGCGGCCAGCGGATAGGCCTCCAGCCGGAAACGGTTGGCGGGGGCGTTTTCGTGTACGGGGTAACGCACTTCGATGGCGTCGACGCCATCCAGATTGATCTCTTCCAGAAAGGTGAAGAGAAGCGGCTTGTAGGCGCTGCGGATGCGGGCGCAGATGCCTTTTTTCTTCAGCCTCTCTTCAGTCTCACGGCGGCTTTTGGCGTCATCGAAGGTCCATGCCTCGAAGGACTGGCCGGGCTCGGCTTTGGCGACAAGCGCGTCCAGCGTGCGTTCGAAGGTCTTGTCGAAAATCTGGCTCATCACGGTTACCTCGAGGTTCTGCCTGTTGGGTCGAGGCTGTCGCGCAGCCAGTCGCCGAGAAGGTTGAGGCCAAGCACGGTCAGAAGAATCGCAAGGCCGGGAAAGACGCTAACCCACCATGCCGTCTGCAGATAGGTACGCCCATCCGCCAGCATGCCGCCCCAGCTCGGAATTGTCGGATCAACGCCGAGACCGAGGAAGGTGAGGCTGCTTTCCAGCAGGATGTTGTTGGCGACGTTGAGCGTCATCAGCACGATGACAGGGCCGATGAGGTTCGGCAGCAGGTGCTGAAGGATGATGCGCCAGTCTTTCACGCCGATGGCGCGCGCGGAAAGGATGAATTCCCGCTCCCTGAGCGTCAGCACCGATCCGCGCACGAGACGGGCATATTGCACCCATTGCGAGACAATCAGCAGGATGATGGTGTTGGTGAGACTGCCGCCGACAATGGCGATGAAGGTGATGGCGAGCAGGATGAAGGGCATGGCGAGCTGGATATCGGCAAAGCGCATGACCAGCATATCCCAGAAGCCGCGATAATAACCGGCGACAAGCCCAACCGCGACGCCGAAGATGACCGCGCCGATGACCGAGGTGAAACCGACCAGCAGCGAAATCTTGCCACCGGCGACGACACGCGCCAGCACATCCCGCCCGAGCGGATCGGTGCCGAGGGGATGGGCGGCATTGGCGAAGGGTTTGGCAAGGCGCGCCATCAGGTCGATCTTGTCGGCCCCGCCAGGAAACAGCACATCGGAAAAGATGACGGCAAGGCAGATGATTGTCGTCAGCGACGCGCCGAGGACGAATTCGAGATTGGTGAAGCGCGCGAGACGCGAGGTTTTGGCAGCCATCGTCACTTACTCCGTGCGGATGCGCGGATCGACAAGCCCATAGGCGATATCGACCAGAAGGTTGATGCCGACGATCATCAGCGACAGCACGGTGATGACGGCCTGAAGCACGGGATAATCGCGCGCGCCGACCGCGTCGAAGGCGAGCGTGCCGAGGCCCGGCCAGTTGAAGACACGCTCGATAACGACGATACCGCCCAGCAGCCCGCCAAATTGCAGGCCGAAATAGGTGATGAGCGGAATGGCGCAGTTGCGCAGCGCATGTTTGTAGAGAACCTTGCTTTCACTGAGCCCCTTGGCGCGCGCCACCATGACGTATTGAGAACGCAGCGTATCGAGCATTGCCGTGCGCACAAGGCGTACATTGGTGGCAGTAAGGATCACACCCATGGTGACCGCGGGCATGATGTAGCTCGCAAAACCGCCCATGCCGCTTGGCGGCAGCCAGCCGAGCGTGATGGAGAACAGCAGCACCAGCATGGTGGCCAGCCAGAAATTCGGGAAGGAAAGGCCGATAAGCGAGAAGATGCGGATCACCTGATCGGCCGTCTTCCCGCGCGATGTTGCGGCCTTGATGCCGAGCGGGATGGACAGCGCAATCGACACCGCCATGGAGATGAAGGCCAAGAGCAGCGTGGCGGGCAGGGCATCGGCGATCAGGCGCGAGACCGGCGTGCTGCCGGTGAAGCTGCGGCCGAAATCGAGCGTCAGAAGGCCCTTCAGGAAGCTGAAATATTGCACGAAGAACGGCCGGTCGGTGCCGAGCGCCGCACGGATGCGCGCCAGATCATCTTCCGTCATGCTGCCGCCGCCCTGGAACATGGTGACGGCGGGGTCACCCGTCAGGCGGATGGCGAAAGAAACGAGAAGGGTGATGGCAATGACGACAAAAATCGCCTGCAGCAATCGCTTGATGAGGAAACCGGCCACGTTTTTTACCTTGAAGAGAAACCCGGCCTTGCCCGCATTGCGGCGGGCAAGGTGTGTTGATCAGAAACCAGCCCGATTATTCGACGGTAACGTCGGTCAGCTTCAGGCGGTTATCCGGCGGTGCCACGAAACCCTTGACCCGCTTGTTGATGCCGTAAATGGCATTGGTGTTGTAAAGCGGGATTTCCAGCGCGCGTTCGGCGGTGTAGCTGCCGATTTCCTTGAGAATCTTTTCGCGCTCGGCGCGGTCCGTCAGCGGACGCTGGGATTCCAGGAGCTTGTCCAGCTTTTCGTCCTTGTCATAGGGGTTCCACTTTTCACCCGAGTGATACATGGAATAGGCGGTGTTATCGTAATCGAAGGTCCAGCCGCCCCATTTCTGCTGGAACATCGCGCCGGTCTTGCCCTGTGGAATGATGTCGTTCAGGAGAACGTTGGTTTCATAGGGCTTGATGGTAGCGGTGATGCCAACCATGGAGAGGTAGCTGGAAATGACCTGCGCCACTTCGTTCATCGTCGCGTCATTGCCGCGGATATCGATCTGGAGCGCCGCACCCGGCTTGACGCCGGCTTCCGCGAGAAGCTTCTTGGCGCCTTCAGGATCGTAAGGCAGCGGCTTCAGTTCCGGATCGTAACCGAAGGACAGCGCGCTCTGGAAGCTTGCGATTTCCGATGCTTGGCCGGCAAGGATCGACTTGACGATGGTGCCGCGGTCGACGGCCATGATGATGGCCTTGCGCACCTTCGGATCGGCGGTGATGCCGTCGCGGGTGTTGAAACGCAGCGCATCGACGGTCGGGCCGGGGACGCTGACGATCTGAAGCTTGGAATCGCCTTCGATGACCGGGATCATGCCGATCGGGATGGTGGGCGGAATGACGAGATCGACGCGGCCTGCCTGCAATTCGGCAACGGCGGTCGCCGGCTCTGAAATGAAGCGGTATTCCAGTTCGGAAAGCTTCGGTGCGCCGCCCCAGTAATCCGGGTTGGCTTCAAGCTTGATGTTGGTCTTCGGTGCATAGGATACGAATTTGAACGCGCCGGTGCCGATTGGGTTGAGGTTGAAGTTGTCCTCACCCTTTTCCTGAATGTATTTCGGCGGCACGATCATGCCGCCATAACCGGCAAGCTTGGTGAGCAGAACCGGATCCGGCGCCTTCAGCTTCATGTCGACGGTGTAGTCGTCGATGACATCAACGCTTTCGATGGAAACATAGTTGGAGCGCTGCGGGCCCTTGGCACCCTGTTCGCCAAGAAGGCGCTCGAAGGTGAACTTGACGGCGGCGGCGTTAAAGGGCTCGCCATTGTGGAACTTGACGTTCTGGCGCAGCTTGAAGCGGATGCGCTTGCCTTCATCCAGCTCTTCCCAGGATTCGGCGAGGCCGGGCACGACCTTCAGGTCCGGGCCGCGATAGGTGAGGCCATCGAAGATGTTGGTGGCGACAGCGGCCCATTGAACGAGGAAGGTGTCGATCGGATCCCAGCTGCCCGGATCCTGCGGGCTGGAAATGGTCATCTTGCCGGCGGCAAGAGCCGGTGCGGCGGTCAAGGCCGTTGCGGCCATGGCAAGCGCGACGAACGTTGTCGTCATCCCCTTCTTGATCATTGTCATCTACCTGTTCCTCTTCAGATGGTTGTGGTTCTGGTTGTTATTCAGGCGCTCTTCGCGATGAAGTGGCCCGGATTGATTTCCTCATGGGCGAGAATGGCCGGCTCATCGCCGACACGGCGCACGGGATTGGGAATTTCGCCCTCGATCATGGCAATGCGGCGCTCGATGGTCGGATCGGCGACCGGCACGGCCGACAGCAGGCGGCGGGTGTAATCATGCGTCGGCGTTTCGAAGACCTGCCGGCGGCTGCCCATTTCCATGATCTGGCCGAGATAAAGCACGGCGACGCGATGGCTCATCTTTTCCACGACAGCCATGTCATGGCTGATGAAGAGATAGGCGAGCCCGCGCTCGGCCTGCAAATCCATGAACAGATTGATGATCTGCGCCTGAATGGAAACATCGAGCGCCGACAGCGCCTCGTCCGCAATGATGAGCTTCGGATCGGAAGCAAGCGCGCGGGCAATGCAGACGCGCTGGCGCTGGCCACCGGAGAACTCGTGCGGATACCGCGCGGCGTGCTCGGAGGAGAGGCCCACACGCTCCAGCAATTCATCCACCCGCCGCTTTACGGCCTTCTGATCATTGATCAAACCATGGGTGTTGATCGGCTCGGCAATCGAAAAACCGACCGTCTTGCGTGGATCGAGCGAGGCGAAGGGGTCCTGGAAGATATATTGCACTTCCTGACGCATGCGGAAGCGTTCCGCCGCCGACATCTGTGCAAAGCTGCGGCCGTTGAAGGTTATTTCGCCCGAGATGGCCGACTGCAACTGCTGGATGGTGCGGCCGATGGTGGATTTGCCAGAGCCGGATTCTCCCACCAGCGCCAGCGTTTCGCCGGCATGAATATCGAAACTGACCTTCTGCACGGCGCTGCACCGGTGCGTTGCCTTGCCGAACAGGTTCTTGCGGATATCGAAGCGCACGAACAGGTCCTTGACCGACAGAAGCGGTTTCTGGTCGTATTTCGCGGTATTTTGCACGCGCTCTTCACCGATCACGACCGGCTGGCCATCCTGCAGCACGGTGAGCGGCAGGCGCTTCGGAAAGGCTTCACCTTCCATGCTGCCAAGGCGCGGAACGGCGGAAAGCAGGGCGCGCGTGTAAGGGTGCTGCGGATTGGCGAAGATATCCTTGACCGGACCTTCCTCGACCTTTTTGCCCTTCCACATGACGACGACGTCATCGGCCATTTCCGCCACCACGCCCATGTCATGGGTGATGAAGACCATGCCCATGCCGAGCTTCTTTTGCAGGTCGCGCATGATGTTGAGGATCTGCGCCTGAATTGTCACGTCGAGCGCCGTCGTCGGTTCGTCGGCAATGAGAAGCTTCGGGCGACAGGCGAGCGCCATGGCAATCATCACACGCTGGCGCATGCCGCCGGAAAGCTGGTGCGGGTATCGCTTCAGAAGCTCGGCTGCATCGGGCAGGCGCACCATTTCGAGAAGCTTCTGTGCTTCTGCCATCGCTGCCTGCTTACCCATCTTCTCATGCAGCACAAGCACTTCGCAGATCTGGTCGCCGATGGTGAAGACGGGGTTGAGCGAGGTCATCGGCTCCTGGAAGATCATGGCGATCTCCTTGCCGCGGATCGAGCGCATCTCTTTCTGAGAGGCCTTTAGCAAGTCCCTGCCTTCAAACAGGATTTTGCCTGTCGGATAGGTCGCGCCCATCATGTCCGCAAGGCGCATGGTGGAGAGCGACGTGACCGATTTTCCCGATCCGGATTCGCCGACGATCGCCACCGTGCGGCCGGGCTCGACGCGAAAGGAAATATCGTCCACGACGCGGCTGTTGCCAAACTCGACGCTCAGGCCTTCGACGGACAGCAGGGCGTTTGCGTTTGCGGCAGTCATGTCAGTGTCTCCGGCGTGGCCTGCGCCGGTGAAGCGGCGCGGTGGTCTGGAAAAGGAAAAGGGCGATGGGCAGGCGAGCTACGCGCAACGCCAGGCGGGAATATCGAAAATGTCGGGTGAGATCGCATCTTCAGGATGCTTTTTCACAGGGAGCCGCGCGACAAGCGATGCCCCGCATTAATAGCCGCAGTGCCGCCGCAGCCGTACCGGTCAAATCCATGGCAGCCACCCGACGCGAAACGCCGGATGCCAATTCGACAATGCGCATGAAACCTTATTCTCCCCCGCCCTTGTTTTATGGAAAAAGCTAACAAAACAGAACAATCATGTCCATAGTGTTGAACAATTTTTGTGTACTGCTCTACAAATACGCATATGCACCGATTTTGAGCGCGTGTTCCTGCACAATGCTTCGCAAAGAGGCGTGTATTCCGCCTGTAGCGCCACTGAAAACGCTGAGAAGAACGAAGAGGAATGGGAATGCCGTGCATGAAGAATAGGGCGGGCGCAGTCAGGCTGAGGGGTTTTCTACGATGCTTGTCCAAGCATGATGTCGATCTGGTCCGGCGCCACCTTCCTGAACATCTTCGTCTGACGAGAGAGGAACCCGGCTGCATTTCCTTCGAAGTATCCGAGACAGACGATCCCCTGATCTGGCGGGTTGAGGAGCTTTTTGCCGATCGTGCCGCCTTTGATTTTCATCAGCAGCGGACGCGGGCGTCGGAGTGGTTTATGGCGACCTCCGCCATTCCACGCGATTACGAGATAACGATATTGGAATAAATGAGAACAGGCCGCAGCGGCATTCCTGCCGGCTGCAGCCTGTTCGGATTTCGCTGCCGAGACCTATTCCTTCGGCATGCCAACCGGCGGCGCAAGGCGTCGTTGCGCGGCGATGCGGAAGGGGGCGTTCATGGCACCATAACCGCCGTAAGCCCCGCGCCTTTCGATGATTTCGAAGAAGAAACCTTCGCCGAAGGTGCGGCTGTAGATCTGGAAATATTCGCCATTGTCGTCGCGGTCATAAAGGATGCTCGCCGCTCGCAGCGCATCGGAAAATTCCGGCTCCAGACCGAAACGGGCCTCCAGATCGTCGTAATAATTGCGCGAGATCGGCAGGGCCTGAAAACCGCGCGCCTGCATCGCCCTGGCCGTGGCGAAAATATCGTCGGTGGCGAAGGCGATGTGCTGGATGCTGGTGCCGAAACCTTCAGCGAGGAATTTGCCGGCGAAGGTCTTGCGATTGTCGGCGCCGTTCATGGTCAGGCGGAAATGCGGTGAGGGTACGCTTTCAATCGCCTGGCTGCGCACCAGCCCGCCCGGATCGACCACATCGATCATCGGTGTGCGGCGGGAGGAAAACAACGAGGTGTAAAACAGAAGCCACGTCAGCATTTCATCGTAATGCGTTGTTTGCGCAAGATGATCGATCCTCTTCAGCCCGGCATCGCCAGCTCGTTTATTGTCGCCGACTGTCGCAAACTCATTGTCCCAGATGGAAGCAAGCGCCGGCGAATCGTCGAGGAAATAAATGACACCGTTGCCCACGCCCTGAATGGCCGGGACGGCGACTTCGCCCGTCTTGCGCGGCTCGGCGAAGGTGGGCGCACCCAGCGCTTCAGCACGCGCCAGCGCCGCTTTGGCGTCATCGACCTTCAGGCCGAATGCATACGCATTGGTGCCGTGGATGGAATAGGACGCCCCGGCGAAACTGTCGCCGCCATCACTGGTATTGATGACGATGCGGATATCGCCCTGGGTGTAGAGGTCGACATCGCGATTGCGGTGATGTGCGGTTTTCTCGAAACCGAGCGTGGCGAGCAGCGCCTCCAGATTGATCTTTTCTTCCGGCGCCGTGGTGAATTCCACGAACTCCACGCCCCGCGTCTCAACCCGGTCCGGCATGGCGGGCACGTCGATTCTGATATCCGGCTCAAGACGGCGCACCTGATCCATCAGGTTGACGAGCGAGCGGTGGCCGTCCTCCGCGAGCAGCCGGGCCGAGCCGCCGCGGAACTGGTCATTGAAGATTTCGAGCGACAGCGGGCCGCTATAACCGGTTGCAGCCACGGCGCGCATGAAATCCACGACAGGCAGATCGCCTTCTCCCGGCATGTTGCGGAAATGGCGGCTCCAGTAGAGCAGGTCCATGTCGATCAGCGGCGCATCGGCCAGCTGGACGATGAAAATCTTGTCGCCGGGAATGGAACGGATGGAATTGGGATCGATCTTGCGCGACAGCGTGTGGAAACTGTCGAGAATGATGCCGACATTGGCGTGGTCGGCACGGCGCACCACTTCCCAGGCATCGCGGTGATCGCTGATGTGACGGCCCCAGGCCAACGCCTCGTAACCCACGCGCACGCCATGTTTTGCGGCGAGTTCGCCCAGCTGATGGAAGTCGGCGGCGGCGCGGTCTATGCCGCCGAGCGAGACCGGCGAGACATTCGAGCAGATCAGCATCAGATCTGTGCCGAGTTCGCCCATGATGTCGAATTTCCGCTGCGCTCTCTCGAAGGCGCGGGCGCGGTGCGGCTCCGGCATGCCCTCGAAGTCGCGGAACGGCTGAAACAGGGTGATATCAAGTCCGTGGTCGGCAGCCAGTGCCTTTACCTCGCGCGGGGAGGCGTCATAGGTCAGGAAATCGTTTTCGAAAATCTCCACGCCGGAAAAGCCGGCCTTGGCGATCGCCGCCAGCTTTTCGGGGAATTCGCCACTGATCGATACGGTTGCAATGGATGTGCGCATTGGCATGCCGTGTCCTGCTGTGTCATAGCTCGCCATATTGCCTTCCTTTTCAGCCTTATGTACTGATTGGTTAATAAGCAGGGCGTGACCGCAGGCCGCCGCCCCACCGATGGAATGGATGATGACCAAAACTGCGACTTTGAACGCGACCCGAGAAAGCCGGCAGGCGAAGCGTGATCCGGAAGGGGTTCGCCGCGACATTCTTTCGGTGGCCATGGAAGAGTTTTCGCAAAATGGCCTCTCCGGCGCCCGCATCGATGAAATAGCGGCGCGCACGCGCACGTCCAAGCGCATGATCTATTATTATTTCACCGACAAGGAGAGCCTTTACCAGCGCGTTCTGGAGGAGGCTTATGCCAAGGTTCGCGGCGGCGAGAGCGATCTGGAGCTCGATGATCTGGAACCGGCTGCGGCGCTCGACAAGCTCTGTCGGTTCACCTTCGATCACCACCGGCGCAATCCCGCTTTCATTCGCATGGTGATGATCGAGAACATCCATCACGGCCGGCACATGCAGTCCTCCGAAACGATCCGCCAGCTCAACCGTCCGGCCATCGATGCGCTGGAAAGCGTGCTGCTGCGAGGCCAGCAGAGCGGCGTCTTCCGCGAGGGCATCGATGCGCTGGAATTGCACTGGCAGATCAGCGCGCTGTCCTTTTTCAACGTTTCGAACGTCACGACGTTCTCGTTCATCTTCGGCGACAGCCTGTTCACCGATGCGGGACAGCAGACATTGTCGCGGCATGTCAGCGACATGGTGCTGCGTTATGTGCTGACGCCCGCCCATATCACGACGAGCGCGAAAGACGGCCGATGAGGTGGCGCAGCGCCACGTCATAACCTTCGATGCCGAGGCCGGCGATCACGCCTTCGGCGCGGGTCGAGACATAGGAGTGGTGCCGGAAGACCTCGCGTTTGTGGATGTTGGAAATGTGGACTTCGATCACCGGCCCCTCAAAGGCATTGAGCGCATCGAGGATGGCCACCGACGTATGGGTAAAGGCGCCGGGATTGATGACGATGCCTGCGGATTTGCCGCGGGCTTCGTGAACCCAGTCGATCAGCTCATATTCCCGGTTGCTCTGGGCAAAAAACAGTTCGTGGCCGGCGGTTTCTGCGATCCCGCGGCAACGGGACTCGATATCGGCGAGCGTTTCATAGCCGTAGATTTCCGGCTGGCGCTGGCCGAGCAGGTTGAGGTTCGGGCCGTTGAGGATTGTGAAAAGGCTCATGCCACCCCCTCCGCCATGCACAGCTCGGTGAAATGTGCGGTCATGCGCGCAGCGTCCGGCTCGCGGCCGCAGAAGAGGCGGAATGCGCCAACGGCCTGAAATACCGTCATGCCGCCGCCGGGCAGGGTGCGACAGCCCTTTTTCGCCGCCGTCGCCAGCAACTCGGTCACGAGCGGCATGTAGACGATGTCGGCCACCCAGTGTCGTTGTTCGATCAGGTCGGCCGAAACCGGCATGCCGGGATGGGCGGGCATGCCCATTGGCGTGGCGTGGATCAGGCCATCGGCAAAGGGCAGGGAAGCGGCCGGGTCGCCAACGGCAAAGGCGCGCCCTTCTCCGAACCGGTCGTTGAGTTCGCTCGCCAGGCGCTCGGCCCGGGGCAAATCGCGATCGAAAATATCGAGTCTCATAATATCGAGCTTCAGGGCGGCATGGGCGACAGCAACGCCGGCGCCGCCTGCGCCGACCAGCAGCGCCCGATCACGCTTTGCATCCGGCAGGCCGCGCACGAAGCTTTCGTAAAAGCCGTACCAGTCCGTGTTATGGCCAATGCGGCGGCCGTCGCGGAAGACGACGGTATTGACCGCTCCAAGCATGCGGGCGTCGTCAGAAAGTTCGTGCAGATGCGCGATGACGGCCTGTTTGAACGGATGGGTGATATTGGTGCCGGCAAAACCGCGCGCCTCCAGCTCATCGAGCAGATCGGGAAGGGCGCTTAAGGGCAATTTGCGGGCGGAGACATCCACCAGCTCATAAGAATAGTCGAGACCATGGGCTGCTCCCTCGCGCATATGCAGCGCGGGTGACTTGGATAGCTGGATATCGGCGCCTATCAGGCCGACCTTGAATGCGGTTTTGTCTGTCATGATCTCGGGTCGTTCATCTGTTCGGCGGCGGGCATCGCCTGCCTTCGGGTTGCTGGCGAGGTGTTGAAACCTCGCCGTCGTCATCCTCGGGCCTGATCCCGGGGATCTGTCATCCGCTGGCTCCATGGATCCCCGGGCCTGTCCCGGGGATGACGCTGTCTCTGCGGGGGAGGTCGCCAAGAGTTCCCCGCGGAGCGCGGACCTCAATGATGGGCGAGAATTTCGCCAAGGAACGTGCGGGTACGCTGGTGCTTGGGATCGCGGAAGAATTCCTCCGGGGGGCCTTCCTCGATGATCTCGCCTTCCGACATGAAGACCACGCGGTCGGCCACCTGCCGGGCGAAACCCATTTCATGCGTCACGCAGATCATCGTCATGCCGTCGCGGGCAAGACCGATCATGGTGTCGAGCACTTCCTTCACCATTTCCGGATCGAGGGCCGAGGTCGGTTCGTCGAACAGCATCGCCTTCGGTTCCATACACAGCGCCCGCGCAATCGCCGCGCGCTGCTGCTGGCCGCCGGAAAGCTGGGCGGGGTACTTGTCGGCCTGGTTGAGAATGCGCACGCGCTCCAGATATTTGCGTGCCGTCGCCTCCGCATCGGCCTTCGACAGGCCTTTCACCCGCATGGGCGCCAGCGTGCAGTTTTCCATGATGGTCTTGTGCGGGAAGAGATTGAAGCTCTGGAACACCATGCCCACTTCGCGCCGAACCGCATCTATGGCACGGCTGGAATCCGAAAGCATGGTTCCCTCCACCGTAATCTTGCCTTCCTGGATTTCCTCCAGATGGTTGATGCAGCGAATGAGGGTGGATTTGCCCGAACCGGACGGGCCGCAAAGAACGATCTTCTCGCCCTTGCGAACCGTCATGTTGACATTTTTAAGCGCGTGGTAGGCTCCATACCACTTTCCGACCCCTTCAAGGGCGATAAGCGGAACCTGTGCGGCGGCGGATTGCGGCATGGAAACCTCCAGATTACTTCACGGTGAAGGGGATGTCGGGAAGGCTGTCCGGGAAGGCCGGCACTTCGCGCTTCATCCATTTGTCGTAAATCTTGGCGAGCTGACCATCCGACTTGATCTTGTCGAGGAAGGCGTTGACGGTTTCGTTCCAGTCCTTCTCGCCCGGGCGGGTGCCGGCGCCGTTATACATGGTCGTCAGTTCGAACTTTGATTCGTACTTGCCCTCGGCGGCCTTGTTCAGCCGGTCGCCGTAGAACATGTTGCCGCCCACGGCTTCGACCTGGCCCGATATCAGCGCCTGAATATTGGCGGCGTCGTCATCGAAGCGCAGGATATTGGCTTTGGAGCCGGCACCGGCAGTAATCGCCGTGTCCATGGCGCTCGACTTCGGCACGCCGACATTGATGCCGGTCAGATCATCGTAACCGGCGATCTTCTTGTCCTTGGGGGCATAGACGGAAAACACGTTGCCGACATAGGGCTTCGAATACTGGATGCTCTTGGCGCGCTCGGCGGTCATGGCCATGGTGGCGAAGAGCACGTCGACCTTGCCGGTCAGCAGCGCCGGGATGCGGTTTGCGACGGCGAGCGGCACGAACTCGGCCTTCACGCCGAGATAGTCCGCGAAGGCCTTGCCGATATCGGCATCGAGACCATCCTGCACGCCGCTGGAATTCACGAAGCCCCAGGGCGAATTGTCACCCTGAATGCCGATGACGACCTTGCCCTTGGCCTTTGCCTCTTCAACGGTCCCGGCGAAAGCATCGCCCGGTGTCACGAAAGGCAGCGCAACCGTTGCCGCGGCGAGCGCGAGCAGGGCGCGACGCGAGAATTTCATGCTGGTGGTTTTCATCTTTTGCTCCTCCTTACAAAGCTGATGAGATGGTTTTGACGTTTAACGGGACGCGGCCTGCAGCCGCTTTTCGACGCCGGCGCCCCACAGGGAGAGCGGCCAGCAGATCAGGAAATAGATGATGCCGACGAGGGCGAAGACGGTGAGCGGGCGGAACGTCTGGTTGGAGACGATCTGTCCGGCGCGGGAGAGCTCGACGAAACCCACGATCGCCGCAAGCGAGGTGCCCTTGATGAGCTGCACGAGGAAACCGATGGTGGCCGGCAGTGAAATCTTGAGCGCCTGCGGCAGGATCACATCCTTCATGCGTGAGACGTAATGCAGGCCGAGCGCATTGGCCGCTTCCGTCTGGCCCTTCGGCACAGCCTGGATGCCGCCGCGCCAGATTTCACCCAGAAAGGCGCTGGCATGCAGCGTGAAGGCGATGGCAACGGCGATCCAGGCATCGACATTGAGGCCGGCGAGCGCCACGCCGTAATAAACGACGAAAAGCTGCATCAGGAGCGGCGTGCCCTGGAAGATGGCGATGTAGGCCGTGCTTGCCCGCTGGATTGCCGGGCTGTCCGCAACGCGGGCGAGCGCCACGCAAAGGCCGAAAATGCCGCCGCCGATAAAGCCGATGATGGTCAGCGCAAGGGTCCATTTCAGGCCCTGCAGCAGGAAGAAGAGTTCGTTGGGACCGATGGATGCCATTGTCTTTTCTCCTCACTTGACCGGATAGCTGAAGGAAAGGCGGGAGATGAGCGAGAAGACGGCCATCATCAGCGAGGAAATGACGAGATAAAGCAGCGTGATCGAGAAATAGACCTCGAAGGACCTGAACGTATCCGCCTCGATCTTCTGCGCGACCGAAGTCAGCTCATAAGCGGCGATCGAAGTGCAGACCGACGTCGTCAGCGTCAGCATGATGAACTGGCTGGTGAGTGACGGATAGACCGCGCGCAACGCCGGCTTCAGGATGATATGGCGGAAGATCTGCGCCCGGTGCAGGCCGAGCGCGAGGCCCGCTTCCACCTGGCCCTTGGGGATGGAATCGACCCCGCCTCGAATGATTTCAATGGCGTAGGCGCCACCGTTCAGGGCCAGCGCAATGATGGCGGTGACGGTGGGATTGAGCTTGATGCCGATCTGCGGCAGGGCGAAGAAGATGAAGAATATCTGCACCAGAAACGGCGTATTGCGGATGGCTTCCACAAAGCCGATGACGATGCCGCGCAGCAGCCTGAAACGCGAGCGTCGGGCGACAACCCCGAGAACCCCGATGACGGTGGCAAGCGACATGCCGGCAATGGCAAGGCCGATCGTCGCCAGACAGGCTAAAAGCAGCTCGGGCAGCCGGTCTATGACCGCTGAGAAATCGAGACTGTAAGACATTCTTCCTCCCAACCCCTTCGGGCCCGGACAGGCTTTGCGCCTTGTCCGCATCGCTCTGGAACCGTGCGGCGCCAAAGCCCTCCATTTGTCGATTTTTGCCGCTGCGGGCTTCGAACCCTTGCCGGCGGCGTCTCGTTAATCTTAATGTTTGTACCAGTTAGTTCATTTTTGTGTCAAGCGCCATGTCCGGTTAAAAAGTGGCGTTACCGCGGTTTTTTTATTTTTTGAAATTCCCGATAAAGTCTTTTTTATCAATGGCTAATGCAAAGGAGCGCAAGCGCTTTCCGCACGTCACCATGTCGCCACCGGCCGCCCGTCTGGCAGTCCCTTGAAGCCCTGGTCTATGGAAGATGCCGATCGTCCTGAGGCTCGTTGTCGCCTGCGCCCAACCTGTCTATCTGCCCCGCCAACCGCTCGGCGATCAACAGCGAAGCTCCCGTTGCCGTCACCATTTGTGGGAGCGACAGCCATTCCAGCATCCAGCCCGCACCGGACCTTTCCTGTTCGTGCACAAGCGACTGGTGCAACGCCGATATGTGCACGGCATTGAAGCGCGCGAGCGTCACCAGCGTTTCGGCATTGACCGGGTTTTGTTTGTGCGGCATGGCCGAGGAACCGCCGCCTCCGGAGAGGCGGATTTCCGTGCCGAGTTCGGCCATGAGCGCGATGTCCTGCCCGAACTTGCCGAGCGTGCCCGTGATCAGCGAAAGCAGACCGGAAAATTCGGCGATGCCGTCGCGCTGGCTTTGCCATTGTGGCCGATCCGCAAGGCCGAGGCGCCTTGCCAGATCGATGCGCACGGCTGCGGCATTGTCACCGAGCTTTTCGAGCGTGCCGGCCGCGCCGCCGAATTGCAGGGCGAAACCGGTCTGCGCGAAGCTCTGGAGCCGCAGCAGATGGCGCTCCAGCGGTGAAATCCAGCTTGCCGCCCGATCGGCGACCGTGATGCCGATCGCGGCCTGCATGCGGGTATAGCCCGTCAACGGATTATGGCCGTCGCGGGAGGCGAGATCTCCCAGCGTATCGACGAGACGCCCGAGCCGCATGGCGATGATTTCCGCCGCCATTTTCAGCCGCAGCATCAGGCTGGTATCGATGACATCCTGGCTGGTCGCGCCGAAATGCACCTTGTCCGCTGCCTTGCCGGCGACCGCCGCCCGCATCTGCCGGATGAGTTCGGGAACCACAACGCCGTCCTTTGCGACGCCGTGGCGAAGGGCGGTGATGTCGGCGGCAAAGTCCGACAGGCCTGAGACAATCGCTTGTGCCACCTCATCCGCAAGGATGCCAGCCTCCGCCTCCGCCTCCGCCAGCGCCGCTTCGAAACGGATCATGGCGTCGATATCCGCCCTTGCCGAAAACAGCTCGACGATTTCGCTGTCGCCGAAAAGGCCTGAGAGGAAAGGGTGCTCGAAGGGGGAAAGGCTCATCGTCCGTCTCGCTTTCTTTTGCGCATATCGTTGTCGCAAAACCGCTGCACACTTTTGCGCGATATGCGTCAGATATCGAAAAACACGGTTTCGCCTTCGCCCTGCAGACGGATATCGAAACGATAAACGTTGCCTTCTTCCTTTTTGGCGACAAGCGTGGCGATGCGGCTTTTCTGCTCGATGCGGGCGAGAACGGGATCGGCGGCATTGGCCTCCTGTTCTTCCGGGAAATACATACGGGTCTGCAGGCCGATATTGATGCCACGCGCGACGATCCAGAAGGTGATGTGCGGCGCCATCGGCCGACCGTCGCGGAACGGCACCGAGCCGGGCTTGATGGTTTCGAAGACGAATTCGCCCGTATCCATGTCACCGGGCGAGCGGCCCCAGCCGATGAAATTCGGATCGGCCTTGCCGCGCGTTTCGCTCGGGCTGTTGTAATAGCCGTCGGTATCGGCTTGCCATATCTCGATCAGCGCATCCTTAAGCGGCATGCCGGCGCCGTCATAGACCGTGCCGCGCACGCTGATGCGCTCGCCGCGGGCCTTGTCGTTATAAAGCGGGCCGGAACCGAGATCCTTCTCGAACACGCCTTCGATGCCGACGAAATTTGGTGTGCAGCCGATATGCACATAGGGCCCTGCCGTCTGTGAGGCGGTTTCCTTGAAATAGTTGAGCGGCTGAACCATGATCAGTTGCCCTCCATGCGGTTTTCGAAAAGGGTGGAGCGGCGGCCGCGCAGCACGATATCGAACTTATAGGCCAGCATGTCCATCGGCAGCGTCGCATTCATGTCCAGCGGCGCGATCAGTCGCCGTATCGCATCCTCGTCCGGAATGGTTTTGACGATCGGACATTTCCAGATCAGCGGATCGCCCTCGAAATACATCTGGGTGATGAGGCGCTGCGCGAAACCGTGACCGAAGATGGAGAAATGGATATGGGCCGGCCGCCAGTCATTGACGCCGTTCGGCCAGGGATAGGCGCCCGGCTGGATGGTCTTGAACCAGTAATAGCCGTTCTCGTCGGTGATCGTGCGGCCGACGCCGCCGAAATTCGGATCGATGGCGGCGAGGTAGCTTTCCTTCTTGTGGCGGTAGCGACCGCCGGCATTGGCCTGCCAGAATTCCACCAGCGCGCCGCCGACGCCGCGACCGCGCTCGTCCAGCACCCGGCCATGAACGAGAATACGCGGTCCAACAGGCATTTCACCGGGACGGGCATAGTTGAGGATGAGATCGTTATCCAGCGGATTCAGCATGCCATGGCCAAAAACGGGACCGGTGATCTCGCTCTTGGTTCCTTCAAGCGAAATCAGGGCGCGTTGCGGCGAGCGCAGGATCGAGGTCTTGTAGCCGGGCGCATAGGCCAGCGGGTGAATATCGCGGTTGCGCGCGAAGAAAGGCCCGGTTTCTGGTGGCTGGTTGCTCATTTCGTCTCCTCCCCATCGCCAGTTTTATCAAGGGAACTATCGGCTTTCATGCTGGCCAGGGCAAGCTTGGCAATCTTGAAAGCATGATTGGCGGCAGGCACGCCGGCATAGATCGCCACGTGCATCAGCGCCTCGCGAATATCCGCCTCGGTTGCGCCGGTATTGACGGTGGCGCGCACATGCATGGCAAGTTCTTCGTCCTGGCCCAGCGCCGCAAGAAGGGCGATGGTGACCATCGAGCGCTCGCGTTTCGTCCATTGATTGCCGGACCAGACGGTGCCCCAGGCGCCTTCGGTAATGAGCTGTTGAAAAGGCTGGTCGAAGCCCGTCGTCACGGTCTGGGCGCGGTCCACATGGGCATCTCCCAGCACGGAGCGACGGGTCTTCATGCCCTGTTCGAAACGTTCGTTCTTGTTGTTCTGGTCCGCCATCGGTCAATGCTCCGGCAAGGTCTTGAGAAAAATGCACGCGGCCTGCGCGTAGGCGAGTGGCTGTTCAAGGCAGGGAATGTGGCCGCAGCCGGCGATTGTTACAAAGCGGCTTGCGGGAATGAGGTCCGCCAGCGATTTTACGAGTTCCGGCGGTGTCGAGCCGTCCTGATCGCCCACGACACAAAGGGTCGGCACGGCAATGCGCCCGGCGGCCGCGGTAAAATCCGCGTCGCGGATGGCGGCGCAAGTGCCGCTGTAACCGGCTTCCGGCTGTTGCGACAGCATGTTGCGTGCGCCGGCATAGGCGGCATTGTCAGGCGTGCGGAAGGCGGGCGTGAACCAGCGCTCCATGACGGGATCGACCAGCGAGCCGAGGCCATCGGCAGAGATTTTGTCGATGCGGGCGTTCCACATGTCGGCCGTGCCGATCTTGTGAGCGGTATTGCTGAGCACGAGTGCGCGGACGAGATCGGGCCGGCGGGCATAAAGCCCCTGGGCAATCAGGCCGCCGACGGACAGTCCCCAGATGACGGCACTTTTCACGCCGAGATGATCGAGCAGCGCGATCAGGTCACCGGCATGGTCGTCGATCGAATAGGGTGGGCGACCGATATCGGAAAGCCCGTGGCCACGCTTGTCGTGCAGCACGTAGGCATAGTCATCGCCAAGCACCTCGATCACCGCATCCCAGATGCGGAAATCCGTACCGAGCGAATTGATGAAGGCGATGACCGGCTTGCCGCTGTCCAATCCCTTGACGCGATAATGGATCACGGTCTCGCCGCAGCGCAGAAAATGCATGATGGCTCCTCCTGCCGGGGATATTGCAAGCGGGTTCCGGTTAAGTAAAATGACATTATCGATGAAAATCATAACCACTGGATTATACGAGCGATGGTCGACCAGCGTATCAAGTTCCGCCACCTGCAGACCTTCGTGGAGGTTGCGCGGCAGAAAAGCGTTATCCGCGCCGCCGAAATCCTGCATGTCAGCCAGCCGGCGGTGACAAAAACGATCCGCGAACTCGAAGAGATTCTGGGTGTCTCGCTATTCGACCGCGAGGGTCGCGGCATTCGCATCAGCCGCTACGGCGAGGTTTTCCTGCGCCACGCCGGCGCGACGATGACGGCGTTGCGACAGGCGGTCGATTCGGTTTCGCAGGAGGCGGCGCGCGCCGGTCCCCCGGTGCGGGTGGGTGCTCTGCCCACGGTTTCGGTCCGCATCATGCCGAAGGCGATGGCCGGTTTTCTGGCGGAAAAGACCGGCAGCCCGGTGAAGATCGTGACGGGCGAAAACGCTGTTCTGCTGGAGCAGCTGCGGGTCGGCGATCTCGATCTCGTCGTCGGCCGTCTCGCGGCGCCGCAGAAGATGGCCGGGTTTTCCTTCGAGCATCTCTATTCGGAAAGGGTGCGCTTCGTGGTGCGGGCTGGCCACCCGCTTCTGACGCCCGGTGTTTCAGTGTTCGATCACCTGCATGAATATCCGGTGCTGATGCCCACACGACAGTCCGTCATCGGTCCTGTCGTGGAACAGTTTTTGATCGCCAACGGCGTTCCGGCCCTGCCGATCCGCATCGAAACCGTATCCGACGCCTTCGGTCGCGCCTTTCTGCGCACCAGCGACGCGATCTGGATCATCTCGGAGGGTGTGGTGGCGGCGGATGTGGCCGATGGCATCCTCGAAATTCTGCCGGTCGAGACCGGCGATACCAGCGGCCCGGTGGGACTGACGGTGCGGGCCGATACACAGCCCTCGCTGCCGCTTTCGCTGTTGATGCAGGCCATACGTGAGGCGGCGGGCGAGTTGCTGGATGGGAGGGCGGAGGCTGGTTCTTGAGATGAGGGTGAGGGTCGGAAAAGTCTGAGAACCTCTCCTCCGTCATTCCGGCCTTGAGCCGGAATCCAGCCACGGCGCGTCTGCGCCGTGAAAAGAGTCCTTTTTGCGATCAATGACTTGATCGAGCTGGACCCCGGATCAGGTCCGGGGTGACGGGTGTGGAAACGGTAGGGATAAAAGCCGCGTGTCTGGGGCAGCCCTAATACGGAAGCCCTACGTAATTTTCCGCAAGCGCGGTGGAAGCGGCGCGCGATTGGACGAGATAATCCAGTTCCGCCTCCTGAATGCGCTGGCCGAAATCCCCCGTATCGGGAAAACGATGCATCATCGTCGTCATCCACCAGGAGAAGCGCACCGCCTTCCACACGCGGGAAAGCGCCTTCTGCGAATAGGCGTCGATGCCGGCCTCAGACCTGTCGCGATAAAACTCGATCAGCGCCTCGCTCAGATAATGTACGTCGCTGGCGGCAAGGTTCAGGCCCTTGGCACCCGTTGGCGGCACGATATGGGCGGCATCCCCCGCTAAAAACAGCCGTCCGAACCGCATTGGTTCACTGACAAAGGAACGGAGCGGCGCGATCGATTTTTCAAAGGAGGGGCCGGTCACCATTGCATCCGCATGGTTTTCCGGCAGGCGACGGCGGATTTCATCCCAGAAACGTTCATCGCTCCAGTCTTCAGGCCGGTCCTCGAGCGAACATTGAATGTAATAACGGCTGCGCGTGTGCGAGCGCATGGAGCAGAGCGCAAAACCGCGCGGATGATTGGCGTAGATGAGTTCGTGGTTGACCGGCGGCACTTCGGCCAGAATGCCGAGCCAGCCGAAGGGGTAGACCTTCTCGAATTCCCTGATCGCGCCTTGCGGCACGGATTTTCGGCTCACCCCGTGAAAACCATCGCAGCCGGCAATGAAATCGCAATCGATCCGGTGGGTTACGCCATCTTTCTGATAGGTTACATAAGGGCTTTCGCCATCGAAATCATGCGGCTCGACATCAGATGCATCGTAGATGGTCGAGAGGCCGGCCGCTTCGCGCACATCCATCAGGTCATGGGTCACTTCCGTTTGGCCATAGACGGTCACACGCTTGCCGCCGGTCAGATCGAATAGATCGATACGATGGTCGCGACCGTCGAAGGTCAGCGAAAAACCGTCATGCGGCAGACCCTCGCGGCGCAGGCGCTTATCCGCGCCGGCCTTTTCCATGAGCTGTACCGTGCCTTCTTCCAGTACGCCGGCGCGGACGCGGCCGAGAATGTATTCCTTGCTGACGCGGTCGAGAATGACGGTCTCGACACCGGCTTTCGCCAGAAGCTGGCCAAGCAACAGCCCCGATGGACCGGAGCCGATGATGACGACCTGTGTACGCATTGTTTCCTCCCGAACTTGTCTCCGGTCAAGAAATTGACCAAGCGTTGCCGGAAGCTCAATGGACTTTCCGGTCCGTAAATTGCACAATCCGACCATCGGGTCCAGGAGGGGGATGAGATGCGTGTGACTGCCAATGAAGGGCTCTATGGTGAGGAAGCCGCGCAGGGCAGCGATTTTCGCTTCCATTGCGAAACGCTTTTTTCGCGGAGCAGCCTGCATCGCTTTGAAATCGGCCTGCATCGCCATTCTGCTTTTTTGCAAATCTTGTACATTTTTGGCGGCGAGGGCGATGCCTTGCTGGATGGCCGCATCGAGCCGATCCGCCCGCCGGTCGCCATCATCGTGCCACCCGGTTTCGAACACGGCTTCCGTTTTTCCCGCGATATCGGCGGCGTGATCGTCACTATGCTGCAGGGCGCGCTGCCGGCATCGGTGCAGGCGCTTCTGCTGCGGAATTTCTCCCAACCGGTGCTTCTGCCCTTGCAGGATTTTGCCGATGGAGAAGGAGTGCGCAGCGGGTTCGAACGGATTTCCGCGGAATATGAGGCCCGTGAGATCGGTCGCGACGCGATGATAGAAGGCCAGCTTGCGACCGTCGTAGCGCTTCTTTCACGGGCGGCGCGGCCGCTTCTGGAAACAAGCGGTGAGGGCCTGGCGGAGCAGCGTTTCGAACGGTTGCTGTCGCTGATCGCCCGCCATATCCGCGAGCCGCAGAAAGCCGGTTTTTATGCGAGGAAGCTCGGCCTTTCGGAAACGCACCTCAACCGGCTTGTCCGTTCCGTTTCCGGGCTCAGCCTGCAGCGGCTGATTGCCAAGCGCCAGATCGAGATCGCCCAGCAGGAACTGGTCTTCACCGTTTCCAGCGTACAGATGATCGCGGAGGGTCTTGGATTTGCCGATCCCGCTTATTTCAACCGCTTCTTCAGGCGGGAAACCGGCATGACGCCGCGCGCCTGGCGGCTCGCCGAGCAGCGCAGGATGGGCGATACCGGCGTGCGGCAGATGCCGCTTCAGACCAGCATTCTCGCCAGTTCCCGCTGAACGGACAGAAGTGCGGGCAAATATCGCTCCACCAGATCATCCATCGAAGCGACCGAGGCGGCGAGCCCGACATTCAGCGCGGCAACCGTTTGGCCACGCACGCTTTTCAGCGGCACGGCGATGGAGCGAAGGCCGATTTCGACTTCCTGATCGATCAACGCATAACCGCGATGGCCGGTCACCTCGATTTCGGAGAGCAGGGCCTGAATATCGGTGATGGTCTTTTCCGTACGGGCAACCAGCCGGGAGGCTTCGAGAATGTCGCGCTGGCGTTCGGGCGGCTGAGCGGAAAGAAGAACACGGCCCATCGAGGTGCAATAGGCGGGCAGGCGCGACCCCGGCATCAGCGCAATGGACATAACCCGCTGCTGGGCGGCGCGGGCGACATAAACGATTTCGGTTTCGTCCAGGATAGAGACGGAGGTGCTCTGGCCGATCTCCTCAGAGAGATGGTCGATGAGCGGTTGTACGATTTTCGGCAGCGGCATGGTGGCGAGGCAGCCGGTGCCGAGCCGCAGCACCTTCGGCGTGACGGTAAAGAATTTGCCGTCATAGGCGGCATAACCAAGTTCCGATAGCGTGAGCAGGCAGCGGCGTGTGGTGGCGCGGTCCAGTCCGGCGATCTCGGCGGCATCGGAGATGGAAAGCCGCGGCCGCTCGGCGCTGAAGGCTTCGATTACGCGCAATCCCTTGGCGAGACCGCCCATCATGTCTCTTTCACTGACGGCCATGGCTAGGCTCCATTTGTGCGATATACGAACAAAAATCATATAACGCACAAAATCCTTGCCGTCGAGGCAATTTCAGCTTTACCTCATGGCCAAGCAGCCCTGCCGGTCCATCCGCTCGGCTGGATGGAGGTTTTGAGAATGGACAAGACAATCAAGAGCGCGGAAGAGGCGCTTGCTGGCATCGGCGATGGTGCGACGATCATGATCGGCGGTTTTGGCGGCTCCGGCGCGCCGATCGAGCTGATCCACGCACTGATCGACAAGGGACCGAAGGACCTTACCGTCATCAACAACAATGCCGGCAACGGCCGCATCGGCATCGCCGCGATGATCGATGCGGGCATGGTCAAGAAGATGATCTGCTCCTTCCCGCGCTCTTCGGATCCGCGCGCCTTCACCGATCGCTATCTGGCCGGCGAAATCGAACTGGAGCTGGTGCCGCAGGGCACGCTTGCCGAGCGCATTCGCGCTGGCGGTTCCGGTATTCCGGCCTTCTACACCCCGACAGGTTTCGGCACGGAACTGGCAGAAGGCAAGGTAATCGCGGAATTCGACGGCCGCTCCTACGTGCAGGAGCGCTGGCTGAAGGCCGATTTTGCCATCGTCAAGGCCGAGCTTGGCGACACCTATGGCAACCTCACCTACAACAAGGCCGGGCGCAATTTTAACCCGCTGATGTGCATGGCCGCGAAAACCACCATTGCGCAGGTCTCGAAGATCGTCGCCGCCGGCGAGATCGATCCGGAGCATGTCGTGACGCCGGGTATTTTCGTGAACGGCGTCGTGGAAATTTCCGATCCGCAACAGGAAGAAGTCCTCATTCGCGCGGGAGTAGCCTACGCATGACCACGACCATCGACACCCGCGAAGACATCAAGCTTTCCAACGCCCAGATCGCATGGCGCGCGGCACAGGACATCGAAGATGGCGCCTACGTCAATCTCGGCATCGGTTTTCCCGAAATGGTGGCGCGCTATCAGCCACCCGGCCGTCAGGCGATCTTCCATACCGAAAATGGCATCCTGAATTTCGGCGAAGCGCCGCCGGAAGGCGAGGAGGACTGGAACCTCATCAATGCCGGCAAGAAGGCCGTGACGCTGAAACCGGGCGCCGCCTTCTTCCACCATGCCGACAGCTTCGCCATGGTGCGTGGCGGACATCTGGATGTGGCGATCCTCGGGGCCTATCAGGTGGCGCAGAATGGCGATCTCGCCAATTGGCGCGTCGGCTCCAGGGGTGTGCCAGCCGTCGGTGGGGCCATGGATCTTGTTCATGGCGCCAAGCAGGTCTTCGTCATTACCGAACATGTGACCAAGAATGGCGAGCCGAAGCTGGTTGAGAAATGCGCCTTCCCGCTGACCGGCGTAGGCTGCATCACCCGCATCTATACCAGCCACGCGGTGATTGACGTGGTTGATGGCCGCTTCGTGCTGCGTGAAAAACTGCCGGCAATGACGTTTGAAGAGCTACAGGCCATGACCGGCGCGCCGCTTCATGTGGATGGCACGGTTGCTGATCTCGTTGCACCGGAACTTTGAGGAAACACCGATGACCGAAGCCTATATCTGCGATTACATCCGCACACCCATTGGCCGTTTCGGCGGTGCGCTTTCTTCCGTAAGGGCGGATGACCTCGGCGCGGTGCCGCTGAAGGCGCTGATGGAACGCAATCCTTCCATCGACTGGGAAGCCGTCGAGGATGTGATCTTCGGCTGCGCCAATCAGGCGGGTGAGGATAACCGCAACGTGGCGCGCATGTCGTTGCTGCTCGCCGGCCTGCCGGTGTCGGTAACCGGAACGACCATCAATCGTTTGTGCGGTTCCGGCATGGATGCCGTCATTGCTGCCGCCCGGGCCGTCAAATCGGGCGAGGCGGAGCTGATGATTGCCGGCGGCGTCGAAAGCATGAGCCGAGCGCCCTTCGTTCTGCCCAAGGCGGAGAGCGCTTTTTCGCGCAATGCCGAAATCTACGACACCACCATCGGCTGGCGTTTCGTCAACCCGCTGATGAAGGCGCAATATGGCGTCGATTCCATGCCGGAAACCGGTGACAATGTCGCGGTCGATTATCAGGTCTCGCGCGAGGATCAGGATGCCTTCGCCGTACGCAGTCAGCAGAAGGCGGCGGATGCGCAGGCCAATGGCCGTCTCGACAGGGAGATCGTTTCGGTAACGATCCCCCAGCGCAAGGGCGATCCACTTGTCGTCTCGAAGGATGAACATCCCCGGGCCACAAGCCTCGAAGCACTGGCTAAGCTGAAGCCGGTGAACAAGCGCGAGGGCGCTACGGTAACGGCGGGCAATGCGTCTGGCGTCAATGATGGCGCGGCCGCGCTTATCATCGCGTCAGCCGAGGCTGCGAAGAAATATGGCCTCACTCCCATCGCCCGTATCCTCGGTGGCGCCGCTGCCGGCGTGCCGCCGCGCGTCATGGGCATCGGCCCGGCTCCGGCCTCCGCCAAGCTTTTGGCGCGGCTCGGGCTGAAGCAGGAACAGCTCGATGTGATCGAGCTGAACGAGGCTTTCGCGAGCCAGGGCCTCGCGACGCTGCGCCAGCTCGGCATTGCCGATGACGATGCGCGGGTAAATGCGAATGGCGGTGCCATCGCGCTCGGCCATCCGCTCGGCATGTCCGGTGCTCGGATCGCCGGCACGGCGGCGCTCGAACTTTCCTTGAAGGGCAAGCGGCTGGCGCTCGCCACCATGTGTATCGGCGTCGGGCAGGGTATCGCCGTCGCGCTGGAGCGGGTCTGACGGGATAGCGGCTTCAGTATCGTGATAACGGTGCTAATGCCGCCGTAAACCGGTACGAATGCCCGCTGCCGCATCTTCCTTGGTGTGACAGTGGCCATTCAGGTTACTCGGCAGGTGATTTTTTCGCTCTGACACATCCCAGCCCCCTCATTCCTGTGCTTGTCACAGGAATCCAGCCGATACGCGTCTGCGCGGCAAAACAATCCCTCAGCCCAAAGACTTGGGCTGGCTGAGTCTCTGTGACAAGCACAGAGATGAGGGGAGGAGGCGTGCTGGGCCAAGCAAGCCGGCCCTGCGATGCAGGCCCCGGTCGATTATTCCCTGATAAAGTACTCCACGCTCTTATCCCTCTGCACATGTTGGATTCCATCATAATCCGTGACATGTTTTGCGAGATATGACAGGAATCTTTCCGTCTACGGGGCACCCGCATGAAACGTCCGACCATTACCGATGTTGCAAAGGCCGCCGGCGTCAGCGTCGCCACGGTCGACCGGGTGCTGAACGGCCGCCTGCCGGTGCGGGAGGAAACCTCGCGGCGTGTGTTCGAGGCCGCGGAGAAGATCGGCTTTCATGCCACCAACATCATTCGTCAGCGTATGCTGGCGGATATGCCTTCCTATGGCCTTGGCATCATTCTGCGCAAGGAGCGGCATGCCTTTTATCAGACCTTTGCCGATGAGCTGGAGCTTGCGGCGCGCAACATCCGGGATCGCCACGTCAATCTGCGCATCGAATTTGCGCAATCCGGTGAGCCGGCGGAGCTTGCGGCGCTGCTTATGGGCATGAAGGGCCGGGTACAGGCGGTGGCCGCTACCGGGCCGGACCACCACGATGTCACGGCCGCCGTCGAGGCATTGAAGATCAAGGGCATTCCGACATTCTCGCTGCTTTCCGATTTTGCCCAGGGCGTGCGGGAAGCTTATCTCGGTGTCAACAGCATGAAGGTGGGACGCACAGCGGCGTGGATGATCTCACGACTGGCGCGCAGCAAGGGCAAGGTGCTTCTGCTGCTTGGTGGTCACCGGTTTCATGGTCATTCGCTGCGCGAAACCGGTTTTCGCAGCTACATGCGTGAATATGCGCCGGAATTTGAGGTTATGGATGCCCTGATCACGCTGGAAACGCGACGCGTAACCTATGAGCTCGTGATGGACTCTATTGCCAAGCACAGGGATCTCGTCGGCATCTATTGCGTGGGCGGCGGCATGGAAGGGGTGATCGAGGCGCTTCAACACGAAAAGCGGCAGGAACCCATTGTCTGCCTTGTCAACGAACTGACCCCCGTGTCCCGCCAGGCACTGCTGGAAGGCAGCATCAGCGGCGTGTTCCAGACCCCGCTACGCGAATTGTGCGCCGATCTCATCGCAACCATGGTTCACACTATCGAACATGGCATGGCGGAGACGCCGGGACAGCGTTTCCTTCCTGCCCATCTCTGGGTTCCTGAAAGCCTTTGATGGTTTGATAGATTACATCATATCGCGTGCGCCCGTTTCTATCATGCTTGATGGTTTTGCCTGCTGCTGACGCGTTGACGTGGTGACCGGACTAGGAAATCTTGCCTGCCTGTGGAGCGGACAGGAGGCCGACCTTCACAGCATGAGATTACGTCGGGGTTGCTTGACGCTGCGGATATTCCTTCGCGGCGCGGGGCAGCTTTTTCCGGAAAGCCGTGACGGCGCACTTCGAGCGCGATGGTGCGGCCGGTTCTTTTCAAGGTTTGGAGGGGAAAGAGATGAAAAGACATTTCGCGAACGCCGCTTTCGCTACCATGCGGACGACGGGCGCGCCGGTGCAGGCCGTTGGAGTTTCGATGGCGCTGAAACCTGCCAGAAACGCTGCGGCAGACAGGAGGGTCTTCGTGCCCTTCGAGCTGGTAACGCCCACCAATCTCAAAAACCATCAGGCCGGGAACTGAGCCATGGCCGTGCCTGCCGGCTTCTGCGCTCCCCGGGGGAGTGCCGCCGGAGGGGCCTGACGCGCCGCAGCCGGGCACGACCGGCTACGGCAAAAACTGGACAATGCAATCAGCAGCGATTTCCGCGGGAGGAAACCTTGAAAAAACTATTGATGGCGACGGCACTCTGTATCTTCGCGACACCGGCTCTGGCCGAGACCCGAATTGCAGTCTCTATGACGTCTTTCGACAATCCGTTTCTGACGATCCTGCTCAACGGCATAAGGGCCGAGGCCGGGCGCGACAAGACCATCGAGCTTCTGGTCGAGGATGCCCAGCTCGATCCTTCAAAGCAGCTGAATCAGGTGCAGAATTTCATTGCCAATGGCGTCGATGCGATCATTGTCAACGCCGTCGATGGTGACGCTACCTCGGCGATAACCAAGGCCGCATCCGCTGCGAAAATTCCGCTTGTCTATGTGAACCATCCGCCGGCTGAGCTGGAAACCGGGCTGCCTGACGGCACGGCATTTGTCGGCTCCAACGAACTTGATTCAGGCACCATGGAAGCCGAAGCCGCCTGCAAGCTGATGGGCGGCAAGGGCAAGGCCGTCATTCTGATGGGCCCTTTGGAAAACCATGCGGCGCTGGTTCGCACCAAGGATGTGGAAACGGTGTTCTCCAAGCCGGACTGCAAGATCGAAATCCTTGAAAAGCAGACGGCGAACTGGAGCCGCACGCAGGCACAGGACCTCGTTTCCTCCTGGCTGACGGCGGGCATACAGTTCGATGCGGTCATCGCCAACAACGATGAAATGGCGATTGGCGCCGTGCAGGCGCTGAAGGCAGCGGGCGTATCCATGAAGGACGTCGTCATTGCCGGCATTGACGCGACACCCGATGGTCTTGCCGCGATGCAGGCGGGCGATCTCGATATCACCGTCTACCAGAATGCGACGAAGCAGGGCGAGGTCTCCGTTCAGACGGCGGTGAAGGCCGCTGCCGGTCAAAGCACCGAAAAGACGCTCTGGGTGCCCTTCGAACTCGTCACGCCGGAAAACATGTCCGCCTATGCCAAATGAGCCGGGCTTCGGCCCCGTCCCTTATCCCACCGACTGGAAACAGCCATGAAACATACGCTCGATCCCCACATGTTCCGGCATCTTTCGCTGGCCGAGACCTGCCGCAAGGTCGCAGAGCTCGGTTACGACTATGTCGAACTTTCACCCCGTCCGGATTTTCTGTCCTGGTGGACGCGACCGAAGGTCTATCCCGAGCGCGTCGCCGAATTCAAAAAGGCCCTGAAGGATCACGGCGTCGGCCTTGCCACGCTGCAGCCCATGTATCGCTGGGCGAGCCCGTATCCGGACGAATGGGAGGTAGCGATCGACAACTGGAAACGCGCCATCGAGATTGCGGTCGAGATGGAGTGCCCGATGTTCGTTTCGGAATTCGGCCGTGGAGGCTCGCCGGAGCGCAGCCTCAACGACCGGTCCGGCCTGCACCGTCCGGAAACCTGCGAAGCGCAGTTCTTCCGCGCCATGGATGTTCTGGTTCCGATCCTCGAGCGGGAGGGGCTGGTGCTGTCGCTGGAGGCGCATCCCGAAGACTGGGTCGAGGAAATCGCGCCGGCCATCGACATCATCAAGACCATCAATTCCAAGGCGGTAAAGGCCTCCTTCATCGCGCCTCACACCTTCTTTTACGGTCCGGACATGGTTGCCAACCTGCGCGCGACCGAAGGTCATCTGGTGCATGTGCGCCTTGCCGATACCTATGACCACACCAAATCGTCGCAGCTGCGCTACATCGTTAATCCGCCCGGCGCCAAAGTCAGGGTGCACCAGCACACGGATTTCGGCCAGGGCGAGATCGACTGGGAGATATTCTTCGCCACGCTGGCCGACATGAAATTCGACGGTGTGCTGTCGAACTGCGTCTTTGCCTGGGAAGATCGTGTCGATGAAAGCGCGCGTTTCATGCTCAGCGAAACCCGGCGATATGTCGCCAAATACTGGAAATGAGGTTTTTCAGATGACTGTGAAAATTGGTGTCATCGGCACCGGTGCCATCGGGCGCGATCACGCCCGACGTATCAATGAGGTTCTGGGCGGTGCGAAGGTCGTTGCGCTGAGCGACGTCAACCGCGCCTCGGCCGAGGCGGTCAAAAAAGACATCGCCCCTGATGCCGCCATTTTCGCCACCGGCGAGGAGCTCATCGCATCAGCTGAGGTGGATGCCGTGCTTGTCACCTCCTGGGGCGCGACGCATGAGCAATATGTGTTGGCGGCCATCGCCGCCGGCAAGCCGTGCTTCTGCGAAAAGCCGCTGGCGACGACGGCAGAGGGCGCGAAGCGGATCGTCGATGCTGAGGTGGTGCATGGCAAACGGCTGGTGCAGGTGGGTTTCATGCGCCGCTACGATGCCGGTTACGTGGCGCTGAAAAAGACCGTGGACACCATGATCGGCGCCCCGATCATGGTCCATGCCGCCCATCGCAACCCGACCGTTCCGGAGCAGTATGTGACGCCCATGGCGATCCACGACACGATGATCCATGAGATCGACGTGCTGCGCTGGCTGCTCGATGACGACTATGTGTCGGCACGGGTTCTCTTTCCACGTGCCGCCGCCCGCAGCCATGCAAAGCTGAGGGACCCGCAGATCGTCATTCTGGAAACGGCCAGGGGCACGATCATCGACGTCGAAATCTTCGTGAACTGCCACTACGGTTACGACATACAGTGCCAGGTGGTCGGCGAGGACGGCATTGCCAGCCTGCCGGAGCCGATGGCGATACAGACACGGCTCGGCGCCAAGCTGCAGAACGATATTCTCACCGACTGGAAGGATCGCTTCATCGCGAGCTACGACGTCGAATTGCAGGACTTCATCCATGCGGCGGCGAAGGGAACAGCCTCCGGCCCCAATTCCTGGGACGGCTACGTGGCCGCGATCACTTCCGATGCCTGCGTCGCCGCGCAGGAGACGGACGGGGCAGCCGTCGCAATCAGGCTTCCCGCCCGTCCCGCCCTTTATCAGTGAGGTCTTTCATGCGTTTTGCCATCAACCACATCACCGCCCCGGCGCTTTCGCTTGAGGACTTCTTCCAGACCGCGCGCGAACTCGGCCTCACCGAGGTCGAGATCCGCAACGACCTGCCGGATATTGTCGGTACGGTGACACCGGCGCAGGTGAAGGCGGCGGCCGAAAAGGCCGGCGTGACGATCATCTCCATCAACGCGCTTTATCCCTTCAACGTCTGGTCGGGCGACCTGCCGCAGCGCGCCGTCGCCATGGCCGATTACGCCGCGGCGAGCGGTGCAAAAGCGCTGGTCATGTGCCCGCTCAATGACGGCAGGGCGGTTTCCTTCGACGATCTCGTGACGGCGCTGAAGGCCATGAAGCCGATCCTTGAGGAGAGGGGCCTTACCGGTCTTGTCGAACCGCTCGGCTTCCCGGTCTCCTCGCTGCGCACCAAGACCGAGGCGGTGAGAGCCATTGATGTGGCCGGCGGCGGCGATGTCTACAGGCTGGTGCACGATACCTTCCACCATCACCTCGCGGGCGAAACGGCGTTTTTCCCCGAACGCACCGGTCTCGTCCACATTTCCGGCGTCACCGACCCCGCCGTCTCCGTCGCCGACATGCTGGATGCCCACCGCGTCCTGGTGGATGGCGCCGACCGGCTGGAGAATATCGCCCAGATCAGGGCGCTGGAGGCCGCCGGTTACAAGGGGCCCTACAGCTTCGAGCCCTTTGCGACGGAAGTTCATGACCTGAAGGACCCGGCCGCTGCCGTGAAAGCCAGCATCGACCACATCGCCGGCACGCTCTGACCGCGCTGCCGCCCGCGGTGAAGCGCGGGCGGCAACCGGACGATCGCCAAAGCCGGAGAAATCAATTCCGCATTTACGGATGATGCTGTAGTCTCCGGTAACGAGAGAGCAGCAGACCGGCGCGGTTATTCTTCAGATCGATTGCGTGAGTCTTTCCGCCAGGGCCGTCCGAAGAAGAGTGGTTGAATTCCCTTTTATGAAAATAGACAGGAAAACGACGCTTAAGGACGTCGCGCGGGAGGCGAACGTTTCGCTGAGCACTGCTTCGCATGCGATCAACGGCACGGCGCCGCTCACCACGCAGGTTCGCGAGCGGGTTCTGGAAGCCGCCCGGTCGCTTGGTTATCTCGAAAACCGGCGCCAGAAGGCGACCATCGCCACCTTGCGTGTCGTCCTGCTGGCCATGACCAATGACGCGGCACCGCAGAGCGACCTCAACATGGTCAGCTGGACAATGTTGAACGGCTTCCGCCGCGAATGCGAGCGGCGCGGCATCCGCATCGTTCCCTATGTCAGTGCAACGAGCCGGCTCGACCCCGTGGCGGTTGCCGAAGCCGTCAGGACAGATAATGTGGACGGTGTCGTGGTTCTGAATGACGACAGGCCGCAGCTGGTCGAGGCGCTTTCCGCGCTCGGCAAGCCCGTGGTGCTGATCAATGGCGAAGATCCGGCCATGATCGTCGATACGGTAACGGCGGAGAACCGGTTCGGCGCTCGCCTCGGCATCGAGCATCTGCTGTCGCTCGGGCATCGCAATATTGTGCATGTGACCTGGAAGGGCCGCACGACGATCCGCCGTCGCCATGATGGCTATAACGATGCATTCCTTGCAACGGGCCTTGCCGTTCCGGCCGATATGGTCATCGAGGTCGAGAGCTACGAGCCCGAATGGGGGGAGGTGGCTATCCGCCGTCTGCTTGCCGAGCAGCGACCGCTGCGAAACGCCACCGCGATTTTCTGCGCCGCCGATAATCTGGCGCTCGGCTGTCTGAAGGCCTTGGGGGAGGCCGGCATCCGGGTGCCCGAGGACGTCTCGGTGCTGGGTTTCGATGACATCATGCCAGCCGCCTTCAGCACACCGCCTCTCAGCACCATCCAGTTGCCCGCCGACAGGCTGGGCGGGGCGGCGCTGTCGCTGCTGGAGCAGCGGCTGGTGGCGGCCGATCCCACCCGGCCGGCGCACCGGCTGGAACTCGGTTGCCGGCTGGTGCTGAGGGGCAGTATCGCCCCGCCGCGCAAATAGGCCGCTTTCCGCCGCCGCCGTGCCGATCGATGTTTTCCACGTGATATTCGATTGCAAAAACCTATCCCATGAATAGCCTGTGCGGCATGGATTCTGGAATCGGGAGGGTTCCCCGCATGTCGCACAGCAATGAAAACGTCCCTGCTCTGGCGAGGCTGGATGAGCTGGATCGGTTCTGCCGCGCCGTTTTCCTCGCTGCCGGTACGGATGACGAGACGGCCGATGCGGCGACCCGCGCCATGATGCATGGCACGCGGCTTGGCGTTGACAGCCACGGTGTGCGCCTGCTCGCTCATTATGTCACCGCACTTGAAGGCGGGCGTCTCAATCCGCGGCCGCAGATCAGCCGCGTTTCCGGCTTCGGCGCGGTGGAGACGGTGGATGCGGACAACGCCCACGGCGCCCGCGCCACCTATGCGGCCATGGAAAACGCCATGGCGCTCGCGGAAAAATTTGGCATCGGCGCGGTGGCGATCAGGAATTCCTCGCATTTCGGACCGGCTGGGGCTTATGCGCTGGAGGCGGCCCGTCAGGGCTATATCGGCCTGGCATTCTGCAATTCGGACAGTTTCGTGCGCCTGCATGATGGCGCCATGCGCTTTCACGGCACCAACCCGATTGCCGTCGGCGTTCCTGCAGCGGATGACCTGCCGTGGCTGCTGGACATGGCGACCAGCGCGGTGCCCTATAATCGCGTGCTGCTTTACCGCAGCCTAGGACAGCAATTGCCTGCGGGGGTTGCCTCGGATGGTGACGGCGTCGATACAAGGGATCCGAATGCAGCGGAAATGCTTGCCCCCGTCGGCGGCGAATTCGGCTTCAAGGGCGCGGCGCTGGCGGGAATGGTGGAGATTTTCAGTGCGGTTCTGACCGGCATGAAGCTGAGCTTCGATATCGCCCCGATGGGCGGGCCGGATTTCTCCACGCCGCGCGGGCTTGGTGCCTTCGTTCTGGCGCTGAAACCGGAAGCCTTCCTTGAGCGCGACGCGTTTGACGAGGGCATGAAGCGCTATCTCGAAGTGCTGCGGGGTTCCCCCGTTCGCGAGGATTGCAAGGTCATGGCGCCTGGCGATCGCGAATGGGCGGTGGCGGCGAAGCGGGAAAGGGAGGGGGCGCCGGTCGATCCGGTCACCCGCGCGGCCTTTTCGGAAATGGCGGCAAAGTTTTCGGTCAGCCCGCCCGCATATCACTAAGCTTCCACGATTGTCAGCGCCCGCTCAGGCGGGACGAAGAAGCATGCTGGGGCGCGGATAGGGTGCTTTTGCGGGTCCCAGCCTTTCCGCCACGACCGGACGGCCGATGTAATAGCCCTGCGCGTAATCGATTTCCATCTGGCGCACGAGCCTCAGCTGTTCCTCGGTTTCCACGCCTTCGATCAAAATTTTATGGCCGCGATTGCGAATGAGGCGGATCATGTCCTGCAGCATCGCCCGTCCGCGTGGGGTCTTGCTGTCATGCAGGAAGGAACGATCAATCTTGACGGTATCGAAATCCGTCATGCGCAGCCATGACAGGCCGGCAAAACCCGTTCCGAAATCATCCAGCCAGATTTTGATGCCAAGCGTCTTCAGGTCGTTCAGGCAACGCAGCACATCCGAATGCATTTCCATGTCCAGGCCTTCGGTGATTTCGAAGGCGAGCCTGTTGCCGGCAATACCGGCTTCCACGAGAATGGCCGCGACGGACGTGGCGAACCCAGGGTTCTTCAATTGCATGGGTGACACATTGACGCTGACGACATCAACCCTGTCATCGGCCAATATGTGCTTGCAGACCGTCTTGATGGTCCACAGGCCCAGTTCCATGATCGTGCCGGTACGCTCGGCGATCGGGATGAAGATGCTGGGGGCGACGGAATTGCTATCCAGCAGGCGAAGTCGCATCAGCGCCTCGACGCCTGTCGTTTCATTGGTCGAGATGTTCAAGATCGGCTGGTAGACAAGGGAAACAAGGTTCTCCGCAACTGCGATCTTCAGAAGAGCGGCGATGTTTTCCGTTTCGTCGCTGGTCTGCGGATCGTCGGGATCGAACAGCTTCATGCAATTGCGGCCATTGCCCTTGGCGATGTAAAGCGCGCGATCGGCCTCGTTGATGATCTTCTCCAGCTTGCCGTCCGGATTGGGGCGGGTGAAGGAGGCGCCGATGCTGACAGTGACGATGAAGGTGCCGTCACGGCGCTGGTCATGTGCGAGGGACAGGCTTTCCACGGTATGGCGGATCGTTTCGGCGAGCTCGCCAACCTGCTGTTTGGACTTGAATGGCGCCAGCACGATGAATTCTTCGCCGCCATAACGGCCGATCGAGGCGCCGTGCTGGATGATTGCATCCTGCAAGGCATTGCCCACGGTCACGAGACACTTGTCGCCTTCCTGGTGGCCATAACGGTCATTGTATTTCTTGAAGAAATCGACATCGATCAGGAAAACGGAAAAACCTTCTTCCTTCTTCATCCAGTTATCCCACAACAGGCGCAGATGGTGATCGATGGCGCGGCGGTTCTGCAGCCCGGTCAGGGAATCGGTGTTGGAAAGACGCAGCAGCGCCTGGCCACGCTCATCCGCCGCCTTTTGCTGGGCCTTCGCTTCCAGCCCGTTGACGAAGACATGGTAGCGTTCCCTGTTCAGGTTCCAGTTCACATAAGACGTGAAGACGAAGCAGGAGATATAGAAGGTGCCGAAAGCGAATTTGTAGAAAGCGTCTTCAGGAAACTGCGTCGCCGCCAGAAAATAGGTGACGAGAATGATGCCCGATGACACCAGCGACAGATGGAATCTGAAAGTGAAAAACAGATTGGCGCCCATCATGAAGATCGCCCCGAAAACCATGTAATAGGACATGTTTTCGATATTGTCGGTCAGCAGCGATGGCAATAGCCAGCCGATATAACCCATGACGAGGGCGGTCGCACAGGTGAGGTCGAGCGCTGCGGTGCTGGCTCCCCGGCGTACCTGGATTTCCAGTGTCAGCAGCGCTGATACAGCGACCGCGAAACGTGCGACAATGGTGTAAAACGCGACGTCGGGTATCAGAACGATGTCTGAAGCGGCAAACAGAAGATAAATGAAGACAGCCGTCCACAGGCCCCGACGGATAGAACCCCGGCGGCTGCGTTCGCCTTCCTGCTGGTAAAGGGCAAGAAGTTCATCAGAAAACCGGGAGTCCGGCCGCCGATAGTCTTGCTGTCCACTCACCTCTCCCAATGTGTGCTTCATGCACTTTCCCATAGTGTTGCGTATACTTATTAAGTAACTGCTTATTCCACTTTTCCGTGTGCTGTCGCACCCAGTTCGGGTTCCTGTCGATCTCTGCCAAAGCGGATTGAGACCATGGAAAGGAAGAACGCATCATACGTTCGCAACATTAAGTTTCACTAAACCGCCTATCCTCCCAGCCGCCACCCGAGAGTGTGACCAAAAAAATACGCTAATTTACTAATCTATCCCTACACCGCGCAAAAATCGAAATCGAGTGGCCTTCGGTGTCCCAGAAACGTATAGTTAACAATGTGTTAACACTGGAGGCTGAAGTGGTGCGGGTAAAGAAGAAAAATCTGGATGGGGCAAGTCTGATCACCCCGGATACTGTCGCAAAAGAGATTTTTGCACGCAAAACGAAAACGTTCGATGAGCAGTTCGCAGTTGCAAAAGCAGAAATTGCCATCATTCTCGAATTGGCACAGCAGCAGTTCGATAATGGTATTTCAGCACATGACATAATACATCGAACGGCGGGGGCGCTGCATGGGTTGCGAGAAAAACTCCACTCAAGCGTGTGGGCTGAACTGATCCCCATCATACAGAATCACCCCGTGTCGGAGCGTTTTCTGCAGGATCCGTTCACGCGCTGGTCGTTCGACAAGCCGCGGGGTTATTCCGGCGATGCGCAATTGCTGGATTTTATCTATGGCCACGAAAGCGTTGCCGGTCTGGTGAAGAATGCGACGCCGCTGGGGCGTGATCTTTACGACTATACGAAGGACGCCAGTTCTTCCGTGGCGGTGCGCGAACGACGGGATCTGCTGACGCGCTTTGTCGACGAAGCGGCGGCCCGGCACGGTGAAGATACCGAAATCCTCACCATAGCGTCCGGACATCTGCGCGAGGCGGATGCTTCCGCGGCGCTGAAGGAGGGCAGGCTGCGGCGCTGGGTGGCGCTCGATCAGGACCCCTTGAGCGTCGGTTCCGTTGCCCGCGATTTCGCCGGCACCTGCATCGAGGCGATCGACGGCTCGGTGCGCGATATCGTCCTGCGCACGCAGGAGCTCGGCACTTTCGATCTGATATACGCAGCCGGTCTATACGACTACCTGAACGACCGTGTGGCGATCAAACTCACGCGGCGCTGCATGGAGATGCTGAAACCCGGCGGCATGTTCCTCTTCGCCAACTTCTCCGAGGACATCGTTGTGGACGGCTACATGGAAACCTTCATGAACTGGGCGCTGCTGTTGCGCTCGAAGGCGGATATGTGGCGGATCGTCAATGCCAGCGCCGATCCCGACAGCATCGAGGCTGAGGTGTTCTTTGGCGAGAACCACAATATCGTCTACGCGACGATGCGTAAGAAGGCATGACATCCTTCGGCCCGTCTTCCTGCCAATAACCATTTGCTTAAACCTCGTCGCGGGCCTAAGAATCCGCGCCGAATGCATTGCAGAATGGAATGGCTGAAATGAAGAGATATTATTCGGATATGGGCGGTCTGCCCGGGCAGACGGAACTCCTGTCGAGCAAGGCTGTATTCAAGACCGCCTATGCTGTCATCCCCAAGACCGTGATGTCCGATATCGTGACAAGCGTGCTGCCCCACTGGACCGGCACGCGTGCCTGGATCATCGCCCGGCCGATGACCGGCTTTTCCGAGACTTTCGCGCAATACATCGTTGAAGTGCAGCCCGGCGGCGGCAGCGACCGTCCGGAGCCGGACGCACGGGCGCAGGCGGCGATCTTCGTCGTCGATGGCGAGATGACCGTGGAATTCGAGGGCGCCCGGCATGAGCTGCGGGAGGGCTCCTTCGCTTTCCTTCCGGCCGGCAGCCGCTGGCAGATCCGTAATTCGGGCAAGGCGCCGGTCAAATTCCACTGGGTGCGGAAGGCGTTTCAGGCCGTAGACGGGCTGGAGCCGCCGCCGGCGATCTTCACGCATGAAGACGAGACCGCCCTTTCGGCAATGCCGGACACCGACGGCAAATGGGCGACGACCCGTTTCATCGATCCTGATGACGTGCGTTACGACATGCATCTCAACATCGTCACCTTCGAGCCGGGCGCGACCATTCCCTTCATGGAAACCCATGTCATGGAACACGGCCTCTATGTTCTCGAAGGCAAGGCCGTGTACCGGCTGAACGAGGACTGGGTGGAGGTGCAGGCCGGCGACTTCATGTGGCTGCGCGCCTATTGCCCGCAGGCGTGTTATGCGGGCGGGCCGGGCCGATTCCGCTATCTGCTCTATAAGGATGTAAACCGACACGTGAAGCTCTGGTAACGGGCCTGCGGTCTGTAAAAAACCATGAATTGTCGCGCAATCCGGCGGTTTGCGCGATAAATGCTTGCTTTGGATCGAATATCCCTAATAAATTCCCGTAGGCGGCGGCTATTGCTGCGCCGCTCCGTTTGGTGATCCGCCTGCACCTATCCTTGAGAAGACTTGCCCGTATGACTGAGACGATCGATGCCAATGTCTTCAATCTTGCGCCCGTGGCGATGTGGATCGAGGATTTCAGCGAGGTAAAGCGCCAGTTCGATATCTGGCGGGCGGAGGGCGTAGAGGATCTCAGGGCGTTTCTTCTGGACGATCTGACAAGGGTGGCGGCCTGTTCGCAGAAGATCCGCGTCATCCAGGTCAACGCCAGGACGCTGGAACTGTTCGAGGCCCACGACCAGAACCATCTCGTTGACAATCTGCACCGCATCTTTCGCGATGACATGCTAGAGAGCCATGTGAACGAGCTTTCCGAACTCTGGGCCGGCAAGACGGAATTCACCAGCAATGCTGTCAATTATTCGATCGGTGGCAAGCGGCTGGACATTCAGTTGCGCGGCGCGGTGATACCCGGCCACGAGGACACGCTCGACCGGCTGCTTCTGACCACCGAGGATGTGACGGAGCGGGAGGAGGCCCGCCGCAAGGAGCTGCTCAACCGCCGTTATGCCGAGGGCATGTTCAAACATTCGCCTGTGTCCCTGTGGGTGGAGGATTTCAGCCGGGTAAGGCGCCTGATCGAGGAGGTCAGGGAGCGCGGCATCATCGATTTCCGGGTCTTCATGGATGTGCATCCGGAATTCGTGCGGCAATGCATGAGCGAAATCCGCGTCATCGACGTCAATCGCGCGACGCTCGACCTGTTCTGTGCGCCGGACCGGCAAGTTCTGCTGCAGCGGCTCGGCGATATTTTCCGCGACGAGATGGAAAAGCCGTTCCGCGAACAGCTGATGGAACTCTGGAACGGTAATCTCAGCCATCACCGCGAAGTGGTGAACTACGCGCTGGACGGTTCCGAGAGGCATCTGCTTTTGCATTTTTCGGTTTTTCCCGGGTATGAGCGGGACTGGTCTCTGGTGCAGGTGGCGCTGACGGATATTACCGCGCGCAAGAAAGCCGAAGCCTACCTCGAATATCTCGGCAAGCACGATGTGCTGACCAAGCTGCACAACCGCGCCTTCTATTCCGACGAGCTGAACAGGCTGGAGCGCAGCGCGTTGCGGCCCGTATCGGCGATCGTGATCGATCTCAACGGCCTGAAGGACGCGAATGACAAGCTTGGGCACGATGCCGGCGACGCCCTGTTGCGACGCATGGGCGAGGTGCTGAACGGCGTGGTGACCGCGCCGAACCATGCAGCCCGCATCGGCGGCGACGAATTCGCCATTCTTCTTCCCGGCGCCGACAAGCAGGTGGCCGCCGCCATGGTCGAAACCGTTTATGAGCTGCTGAAGATCAACAACCAGTTCTATTCCAGCGCACCGCTCAGCCTGTCGTTGGGTGTGGCGACCAGCGAGGCAGGCGAGACGATGGAATCGTTGGTGCGCCGCGCCGATATGAATATGTACGAGCAGAAAAATGCCTATTACGCGGCGCTGCGTAACAGATCTGCCGACAATAACGACAAGACCAATGCCGGCCCCCAGCCGGAAGCCAGCTCGCTGAAGCGTTTGTCCTGAGGGAAAGTCGGGTCATCGACCCTTGCTCGCGCAATTATTTCTGATCTTCCGGCCATAAGGCCCAAGGTGGGACCCGCGCCGTCGTGGGTCCCAGCCCCCTTCCGTTTCCCGATGCTCTTGCGAATGCAGGCCGTGTTTCCACGCCGTCTCGCGCGGCTTCACAAGCGCGTGAGGCTGGTTTTGCGCTGCAACAATTCTATTGTCAGAAATTTACATACGTCTTAGTATGTATGTAAATGTGACCTTTTTCATGGATTCGGAGCGCAGAATGGCGAATAGACTGGGGCAGATCGTGGCGGTGTTGTTGGCGGGCATCGTTGTGGTCGGATGTAGCGACGAGCAGGCGTCTGCCCCCGGGGCGCCGCCGCCTGGTGCAGTCAAGGTCGTGACCGTAAAGCAGGAAGAGCTGCCGATAACCAACGACCTGCCGGGCCGCATTGCACCGACGCGACTTGCCGAAGTGCGCCCGCGTGTCTCCGGCATCATCGTTGAGCGCGTGTTCGAGCAGGGTTCGCTGGTGAAGGAAGGCGATGTCCTCTACCGCATCGATCCCGCCCCGTTCCAGGTGCGCGTCGACAGCGCCGAGGGCACGTTGCGCCGGGCGCAGGCCGCGCAGCTTCAGGCGCGCCAGACGGCCGACAGGCAGCAGCAGCTGCGCCGTTCCAACGTTGGTTCGCAGCAGGAATTCGACAACGCCATTGCCCAGCTGGCGCAGGCCGATGCCGAGGTGGCGGTGGCTGAGGCAGGCCTGGCCGAAGCGAAGCTCAATCTTCAATATGCGGATGTTAAAGCCCCGATCAGCGGCCGGATCGGCCGCGCGCGTATTACGGAAGGCGCGCTCGTCAGCGCGACCGGCTCTGAAAACCTGGCGACGATCCAGCAGCTTGATCCGATCTATGCCGACTTCACCCAGCCGGCGGCCGATCTCATTCGGCTGCGCAAGGCGCTTCAGGACGGCAAGCTGATGACCGGCCCGAATGAAGCCGAAGTCAATCTGCTCTTCGATGACGGCAGCCGTTACCCGCAGCCCGGCCGTCTGCTGTTTTCGGAGGCAGCGGTGGATGAGACCACCGGCCAGGTGACGCTGCGCGGCGAATTTCCCAATCCGAACGGCGATCTGCTGCCGGGCATGTATGTCCGCGTGCAGATCCAGCAGGGCATTCAGAAGGCTGCATTCGCGGTGCCGCAGCAGGCGGTTCAGCGCGATGCCGGCGGTCAGGCGAGCGTGCTTGTCGTCAATGCCGAAGATACGGTCGAGCAGCGGCGCGTCAGCGTCGGCCGTTCCATCGGTGACCGCTGGGTAATTTCGGAAGGGCTGAAGGATGGCGACCGTGTTGTTGCCGAAGGCTTCCAGAAGACCGCCCCGGGAGCCAAGGTGAAGCCTGAACCCTGGTCCGACGAGGCCGATGTCGCCGCTGCCGCAGGTAGCGAGAGCGCGGCTCCGGCCCAGAAGCAATAAGGACCGATTTCATGGCACGTTTTTTCATCGATCGGCCCATTTTTGCCTGGGTCGTCGCCATCTTCATCATGCTGGCGGGCCTGCTCGCCATTCCCATGCTGCCTATTGCGCAATATCCGAATGTGGCGCCGCCGCAGATTTCGGTCTCCACGACCTATCCCGGCGCTGCGCCGGAAGATATCTACCAAAGCGTCACGCGCCCGATCGAAGAGGAACTGAACGGTGTTCCCGGCCTGATCTATTTCGAGTCGACATCGGAGGCTTCCGGCCGCATTTCGATCAACGTCACGTTTGAACCTGGCACCAATATCGGTGAGGCGCAGGTCGAAGTTCAAAACCGCATCGCGCGCGTGGAGCCACGCCTGCCGCAGGCAGTGACGCAGCAGGGCCTGCGCGTGGAACAGGCAGGCACCTCGTTTCTGATGATGGTGGCGCTCACCTCCGTCGACGGCAATACCGATGCCATCGGTCTCGGCGATTATCTCAGCCGCAACGTGCTCGGCGAATTGCGCCGCGTTCCCGGCGTCGGCAGCGCGCAGCTCTTTGCCACCCAGCGCTCCATGCGCATCTGGATGGATCCGGACAAGATGCTGGGCCTCAGCCTGACGTCGAGCGACGTCATCGGCGCCATCCAGGCGCAGAACTCGCAGGTCGCCGCCGGCCGCATCGGTGCATCGCCAAACCCGATTGGCCAGCAGATTTCCGCGACCGTCAACGTGCAGGGTCAGCTCACCTCGCCGGAAGAGTTCGGCTCCATCGTGCTGCGCGCCAACCCGGATGGTTCTTCCGTCAGGCTGCGCGATGTCGCGCGTGTGGAAGTGGGCGGCGAAAGCTATAATTTCTCGAGCCGCCTGAACGGCAAACCGAGTGCCGCCATCGGCGTGCAGCTGTCGCCGACCGGCAATGCGCTGCAGACATCGGAGGGCGTACGCGCCACGATGGAGGAGCTGTCGCGCTATTTCCCGCAGGGCATAGAGTATGAAATTCCCTATGACACCAGCCCCTTCGTCAAGATTTCGATCGAGAAGGTCATTCACACGCTGATCGAGGCGATCATCCTCGTCTTCGTGGTGATGTTCGTGTTTCTCCAGAACATCCGCTACACCATCATTCCGACATTGGTGGTGCCCGTGGCGCTGCTCGGCACCTGCGCCGTCATGTATGTCTCGGGTTTCTCGATCAACGTTCTGACTATGTTCGCCATGGTTCTCGCCATCGGCATTCTGGTGGATGACGCGATCGTCGTCGTTGAGAATGTCGAGCGCATCATGGCGGAAGAGCATCTGTCGCCGAAGGAGGCGACCCGCAAGGCAATGGGCCAGATTTCCGGCGCGATCATCGGCATCACGCTGGTGCTGACGGCCGTGTTCGTGCCCATGGCCTTCTTCCCCGGCGCCGTCGGCATCATCTACCAGCAGTTCAGCCTGACCATGGTGGTGTCGATCCTGTTCTCCGGCTTCCTGGCCCTGTCGCTGACGCCGGCGCTGTGCGCTTCTTTCCTGAAGCCCATCAAGGCCGGGCATCATGAAAAGAAGGGCTTCTTCGGCTGGTTCAACCGCAACTTCGACAAGGCGTCGCACAAATATTCGTCTTCGGTCGGCGGCATCATCAAGCGCTCCGGCCGCTTCATGGTGATCTATGCGGCGCTGCTGGTCGGTCTCGGCTGGGCCTATATGCAATTGCCGAGCTCGTTCCTGCCGAACGAAGACCAGGGCTACCTGATCGTGGACATCCAGGCGCCTGCGGAAGCCAGCAGCGACCGCACCCTGCAGTCCATCCAGCAGATCGAAAAGATCTTCCTGGAAGAGCCGGCGGTTGAACGCGTCATCGCCGTGTCGGGCTTCTCCTTCTCCGGTTCCGGCCAAAATGCCGGCCTCGCCTTCGCGACGCTGAAGGACTGGAACGAACGTGGACCGGAGGATTCTGCAGCGGCCATCTCAGCCCGGATCAATGGCAAGCTCTGGGGCCTGCCGGACGCAATGTCCTTCGCGCTGTCGCCACCGCCCATTCAGGGTCTCGGCAACTCCAGCGGCTTTACCTTCCGCCTGCAGGACAGGTCCGGAGCGGGCCAGACGGCACTGAGCGCCGCCGGCGCGCAGCTGATGGCCGCGGCGCGGCAGAGCCCCATCCTTGCCGGCCTTCGCATCGAAGGCATGCCGGATGCGGCGCAGGTCAATCTCGTCATCGACCGTGAGAAGGCAAACACATTCGGCGTGACTTTCAGCGATATCAACGCCACCATCTCAGCCAATATGGGTTCGTCCTACGTCAACGACTTCCCCAATGCCGGCCGTATGCAGCGCGTGACGGTGCAGGCCGAACAGGGCCAGCGCATGAAGACCGAGGATCTCCTGAACCTCAACGTCCGCAACGCCAATGGCGGCATGGTGCCGATCAGCTCTTTCGCCTCGGTGGAATGGGTGCGCGGTCCTTCTCAGGTGGTCGGTTATAACGGCTATCCGGCGATCCGTATCGGTGGCCAGGCGGCGCCGGGCTACTCCTCCGGTGATGCCATTGCCGAAATGGAACGTCTGGCGCGCGAATTGCCCGGCGGTTTCGGTTTCGAATGGACCGGCCAGTCGCTGCAGGAAATCCAGTCGGGTTCGCAGGCACCGGCGCTCATCGGTCTCAGCGTGCTGTTCGTCTTCCTGCTGCTCGCAGCGCTTTACGAAAGCTGGTCAATTCCGCTCTCTGTCATGCTAGTGGTGCCGCTCGGGGTCATCGGCTCGGTGGCGGCGGTGATGCTGCGCGGCATGCCGAACGATGTCTACTTCCTCGTCGGCCTCGTCGCCATCATCGGCCTTTCCGCGAAAAATGCGATCCTCATCATCGAATTCGCCAAGGATTTGCGGGCAGAGGGCAAATCCACCTATGATGCGACGGTGGAGGCGGCGCATCTGCGCTTCAGGCCGATCCTGATGACGTCGCTCGCCTTCTCGCTCGGCGTGCTGCCCATGGCGATCGCCTCCGGTGCGAGCGCCGCGAGCCAGAATGCCATCGGTACCGGTGTTCTCGGCGGCATGATCTCGGCGACGATCCTCGCGATCTTCTTCGTTCCCGTGTTCTTTGTTTTCGTCATGAAGATTTTCGGGGATCGGAAGAAGGAGAACGAGATTGCTGCTGACGCCGTTTCACCGGCGGAATAACATCGAGGGAAAGCCGGGATACCGTCATGTCATGACGCCCCGGTATTGAGGAAAGGCACGGTGCGGAAGCGCCGTGCCGGCAGTGGAAGGAGATAACGGAATGCGCCGTACCAAGGCCGAGGCAGAAGAGACGCGTCAGGCGATCCTTGCCGCTGCCGAGCGGGTGTTCTTCAAGAAGGGCGTTGCCAACAGCTCGCTGGACGAGGTGGCGGCCGCGGCCGGGGTCACACGCGGGGCGATATACTGGCATTTTTCCAGCAAGACCGATCTCTTCATCGGCCTTTACCAATCGGTGGCGTTGCCGGAATCCGACCTGCTCGATTTCGGCGATCCCGACCTCAGGGGTGCGGCGCTGCTCTCCAGGATAGAAGAAGCGGCCTGCAAATGGCTGGCGCTCCTGGCGGGCGACGAACAGCGCCAGCGAATCATGACGATCAGTCTTCGTACCAATTATTCCGATGAGTTCGCGCCCGTGCTTCATGCGCAGGAGGAGCTGGATCGATACCACAAGGAGCGGCTGGAGGCGGCTTTCGAGCGGGCGCAGGCGGAAGGCGCGTTTAACGACAACTGGACCGCGGAATCCGCGCTTGGCGCGCTTTACTGGCTTTTGAAGGGCATGTGCTCCGATTGGCTGCTGTTCGGCAAACGATTCGATCTGGCCAGCGACGGCGCCGAAGCGGTACATCGCCTCATGAAAGGCTTCCAGCGTTCCCCTGCAGAGTGAGGCGTTTTGCGGGCTCCCCGTCCACCGGTCGCCCCTCACATTTCAGTGTATTCTAACACACAAGCGAAATTTGCTTTACGTACCTCAAAACCAACGCTAGCTTCTTCTCCGAGCTTTGGGAGGAGCTCGCTCATGGTCACTTCAAGGACAATCGAAGGGCAGGAGCCGCCCGTTCGCACCGGATGTCGGTGAGGGCGCATGGCTATTGCTGAGGTTACTGCGGAACCGGCACTTGTCCGGACGGTCGGGTTATCGAAATCTTTCGGACCGGTTCAGGTTCTGAAGGACATAGAGATAGACGTGCGGGCCGGTGAGGTGCATGCCATCATCGGTGAGAACGGCGCCGGCAAGTCGACGCTCATGAAACTGCTGGCGGGCAATGAAAAGCCCTCGGGCGGTGAGATCCGTGTCGACGGCGACCCCGTTACGCTGAGCGGGCCGGTGGATGCCGAACATCGCGGCATTGTGCTCGTCCATCAGGAAATATTGCTCGCGCCCGATCTGACGGTGGCGCAGAACATCTACCTTGGCCGCGAACTGCGCAAGGGCCCGGTGGTGGACGATCGTGCCATGCGCGACGGCGCCCGCAGGGCGATCACCGAACTGGGCGGCGTGATAGACCCCGACGCCATCGTCGGCAGTCTGTCTATCGCCCAGCGGCAGTTGGTACAGATCGCGCGCGTGCTGCTCGTGCCACATCGGCTGGTCATTTTTGACGAACCGACGGCCAGCCTGACGCCTATCGAAACCGAGGCGCTGCTTAACGTCATCCGCGATATTCGCGCGAAAGGCGTGGCCGTGCTCTATATCTCGCACCGCCTGCCGGAAGTGAAGGAAATCGCCGACCGCGTAACCGTGCTGCGCGACGGCCGGCTGGTCGCCTCTCACCCGGCCTCGGAGCTGGAGCCGGCCGATATGGCGCGGCTGATGGTGGGGCGCGATGTGGCGAAACTCTATCCCGACCGGAACGCCGGCGGCGAGCGCGAGCCTGTTCTTGAGGTGGAGCATTTTAACGTTCCCGGTTATGCGCAAGATGCCGGTTTCAGCCTGCGCAAAGGCGAAATCCTCGGTTTTGCCGGGCTGGTGGGGGCGGGCCGGACGGAGCTGATGGAGGGAGTGCTGGGCCTGCGGACCGGGCGTGGGACGGTGCGTCACCTTGGCCGGACGGTGCACTTCGCCAAGGCGGAGGACAGCCTCAGGGCCGGCATCGTTTACCTCAGCGAAGACCGTAAGGGGAAGGGGCTGTTGCTCACCAAGGATCTGCGGGTCAATCTCACGCTTGCGTCGCTGAAAAAATTCAGCAGTCTGTTCCAGATCGACACTGGCCGGGAAACGGCCGCGCTTGATGCTGCAGTGCGCGACTTCGACATTCGCACAGGACGCAAGGACTTGCTGGCGGGCCAGCTTTCCGGCGGCAACCAGCAGAAGCTGCTGCTGGCCAAGATGATGCTGCTCGACCCGTCCATCGTCATCATCGACGAGCCGACCCGCGGCATCGATATCGGCACCAAGGAGCAGATTTACCGCTTTATCGCCGGGCTTGCGGATGAGGGACGGTCGATCATCGTGGTTTCCTCGGAAATGCCGGAGCTGATCGGCATCTGCGACCGCATTCTGGTGATGCGTTCGGGCAGGATTGTCGGTGAGGTGACGGGGGAGCGCATGACTGAAAACGACATCGTGGCGCTGGCGACGGGTGTTCATACGCAGGAACCCGCCTGAGCGCCCGCTTTCCGGAAAACATGGCCTGACAAAAGAAACTGAGGGGAAATATGACTGAGGCCGCATTTGATAACGGCAAAACGCCGAAGACCTCGAAGGACTGGGACCTGCGCGCCGTCGCGCCTTTCGTGGCGCTGGCACTGCTGCTGGTTCTCGGCACCATCGCCAATCCCAATTTCATCGGCATCGACAATCTGTTGAATGTCATCACCCGCAGCGCCTTCATCGCCATCATCGCGCTGGGCGCGACCTATGTCATCACGTCAGGCGGGCTGGACCTGTCGGTGGGCGCCATGGTGGCTTTCGTGGCCAGCCTGATGATCCTGTTCATGAACAGCGGCGCGATAGCGAGCCCGTTGCTGATGCTTCTTGCGGCAATGGCGCTCGCGCTCGCCATCGGCGCGGCCTGCGGGCTGGTAAACGGGCTCATCACCACCATCGGCCGCATCGAACCCTTCATCGCCACACTCGGCACCATGGGTATCTATCGCGGGCTGACGACCTGGCTGTCGCAGGGCGGCGCGATCACGCTGCGCAACCCGGAAATCCAGACGCTTTATCGCCCGGTCTATTTTGGTAATGTTCTGGGCGTGCCGGTGCCGGTCATCGTCATCTTCGTCACGGCTGCGATAGCCGCCTTCGTGCTTTACCGTACACGCTACGGGCGGCATCTGACGGCGGTGGGCTCCAGTGAGGATGTTGCGCGTTATTCCGGCATTCCGGTCGCCCGGGTTCGCACCATCGCCTATGTGGTACAGGGGCTCTGCGTCGCCGTTGCGGTGCTGCTTTACGTCCCGCGCCTCGCGTCTACGTCGGCAACGACAGGCATGTTGTGGGAGCTGCAGGCGATTACGGCCGTCGTCGTCGGCGGTACGGCGCTGCGCGGCGGGGTAGGGCGCATCTGGGGCACGATCTGCGGCGCCTTCATTCTGGAGATCGTCGGCAACATCATGATCCTGTCGAACTTCGTCAGCGAATATCTGATCGGCGCCATTCAGGGGGCCATCATCATCATCGCCATGCTGGTGCAGCGCTCGCTCAGCCGCAGGTAAGGTATCACGCCGCGCCATGTGGGGCAGGCGCGGTTGGAGGAGGAACGCCCCGGTCTTGGGAGGAAAGAGACTATGCGTAATAAATTCATCGGCGTGGCCTTTGCCGCGCTGGCAACGGTGCTGGCGGGTTCGGCCCACGCGCAGGACAAAAAGGTCACGATCGGCGTGTCCATTCCGGCGGCCGACCATGGCTGGACGGCGGGCGTGGTCTACCATGCCGAACGTGTGGCGAAGCTTCTGATGAAGGAGCATCCGGGGCTCAACGTCATCGTCAAGACATCGCCGGACGCCGCAAACCAGGCCAATGCGCTGCAGGATCTGGCCGTGCAGGGGCTCGACGCGCTGGTCGTCCTGCCGTCCGATCCCGATCCGCTTGTCAACGCCATCAAGGAGATCAAGGACAAGGGCACCTTCGTCGCGCTCGTCGACCGCGCGCCGAGTGTCAACGACAATTCTATCCGCGATCTCTATGTGGCCGGCAACAACCCGGCGCTCGGCCAGGTGGCCGGCGAATACATCAAGAAGACGACGCCGGATGCCGAAGTCGTGGTCATTCGCGGCCTGCCGATCCCGATCGACCAGCAGCGCCAGGATGGCTTCGACAAGGGTATCGCCGGCTCGAATGTCAAGGTTCTCGACCGCCAGTACGGCAACTGGAACCGCGACGACGCCTTCCGTGTGATGCAGGACTATCTGACCAAGTACAAGAAGATCGACGTGGTCTGGTGTCAGGATGACGATATGGCGATCGGCGTGCTGGAAGCCATCCAGCAGGCCAAACGCACCGATATCCAGTATATCGTCGCGGGCGCCGGGTCCAAGGACATGATCAAGAAGGTCATGGACGGCGACAAGCTTGTGCCGGTCGACGTGCTCTATCCGCCGGCGATGGTGGCGACCGCCATGCAGCTGACGGCCGGGCATTTCTACGATCAGGTGCCGGTCGCGGGTGAGTACATCCTCGATGCGACGCTGATCACCAAGGACAATGCCGAGCAGTTCTACTTCCCGGATTCGCCGTTCTGACGAGCTGGCTTCTGCCATGCGACGTCCGCTGCAAGGCGGGCGTCGATGCTGCTAAAAGTTTTGCCTAGGTTTGGATTTGGCGAGACGGCTGCATCCCCACTCCGTCACCCCGGACTTGATCCGGGGTCCAGGGCGATCAAGTCCTTGATCGCGGGAGAGTCGTTTCACGGCGCAGACGCGCCGTGGCTGGATGCCGGATCAAGTCCGGCATGACGGAAGGGCGCTCGGCGAATGCCGCCCGGCCCTTCACCCGTTCTTCCTGAACCACGCCGAGAGATAATCCACGAAACTGCGCACCTTGGCGGGCAGGTAGCGACGATGCGGATAGACCGCATAAATGCCGCGGTCCTTGGAAATGTAATCGTCGAACAGCGTCACCAGTTCTCCGGACTGGATATAGGGCCGGGCGATAAAGTCAGGCACCATGGCGATGCCGAGGCCGGCACGGGCGGCGCGCAGGGTCGCCTGTGGGCTGTTGACCTCGATGGGGCCGCTGATGGCGACCGAATTTGAGCCGCCATCCGGCTCCAGATACCGCACCGTATTATGAAAACGCGTATTGGTGTCGATGATGAAGGGAACGCGGGAGAAATCCTGCGGACCATCGAGCGGTCCGTGTTGCGCGACGAAATCCGCCGTCGCCACCGCATAGACCCGGAAATCGGAAAGCTTGCGGGCGATCAGGCCCGAATCCTCCAGCCGGGTGATCCGGATCGCGAGATCGAAGCCTTCTTCGATCAGGTCGACGAATCGGTCTTCCGCGACGATCTCGAGCGACAGTTCCGGATTTTCCTTGGCGAAGTCGATGAGGCTCTGGCCGACCTCCGCGTCGATGAAAGTGCGTGGAACGGAGATCCGCAGTTTTCCTTTCAGATCGGCATTCTTTTCCCGAACAAGGTCGGCGAGATTGTCGATCTCCTTCAGAATGTCGGACGCTGTGCGGTAATAGGTGTGCCCGGCTTCCGTCAGCGAAAACTGCCGCGTGGTTCGGTTTAAGAGAAGCGCTCCGAGATCGTCCTCCAGTTCCCGCACATATTTGGACAGAAGCGCCTTGGAGCGCCCGGTCTTGCGCGCCGCAGCGGAAAACCCCTCCGCTTCGACAACATCGATAAAGGCGCGGATGCGCGTCAGCGTGTCCATGAAAACCCTCCAGTTTGTTCCATATAATTGAACGCTGCATCCTGACTGTTCAACCTTAAAATCGCTGCTGAAAAATTCCGCTATATGGTGAAAAAATCCTCTTGATTATGACGGCGAATATTCTTATCTCCCGTGCTGCCCAAAGTCGCACGTGCCCATGTGTGTCCGCCGATTCCTCGATGTGGTGAGGATTTAGGTAAGGTACCTGGAACTAACCCCTCCAGTCGCTATTCCGGCCAACCGGAAAATGCGAGGACATACGAAGCAACGACGGTGCGGGCCTTTCTGGTTCTCTGCCGGCTCTCCATCAGCCGGGGTACTAAAGAGGCACACCATCATTGCCTGAAGTGCGGTCGGGTCATTCCCTCCAATCCATGGCAGACAAAGCCGAATGATGCTCTGGCAGGGCGTCGTTCACATTCGCGCCTTGAGCGTATGCTATCGATTCTGCGCCTCCACCGGCTGATTCGAATGCATATCTCGAGCGTCCTTTGTCCTCCGGATTTTTCCGGAGCCGGTTTAACAGGGAATACATCGATGACGACTGCACGCATTCTCGACTTCATCAAGACCCGACGTCCCGAAGGCCCTTGCCTCGTGGTTGATCTCGACGTCGTGCGCGACAATTTCAACGCGTTCCGGCACTCCCTGCCGAACAGCGCGATCTATTATGCCGTGAAGGCAAACCCGGCTCCCGAAATCCTGAAGCTGCTTGCTTCGCTCGGCTCCAACTTCGATTGCGCCTCCGTGGCTGAAATCCAGATGGCGCTCGATGCGGGTGCGACTTCCGACCGTATCTCCTTCGGCAACACCATCAAGAAGGAACGCGATGTTGCGCGCGCCCATGCGCTCGGCATCGATCTCTTCGCCGTGGACAGCCATGAGGAAGTTGAGAAGGTTGCCCGTGCAGCTCCCGGCGCGCGCGTGTTCTGCCGCGTTCTGACGGATGGCGAAGGTGCGGAATGGCCGCTGTCGCGCAAGTTCGGCTGCGTACCGCAGATGGCTGTCGACGTTCTGGTTTACGCCCATCAGCTCGGTCTTGAGTCCTACGGCGTATCCTTCCATGTCGGTTCGCAGATGATGAACCTTGACGCATGGGATGCGGCACTGGCCGATGCCAAGCGCGTTTTCGCTTCGCTTGCCAAACAGGGCATCCACCTGCAGATGGTCAATATGGGCGGCGGTTTCCCGACCAAGTACCTGCGCGACGTTCCGGCTGCCGAAGAATACGGCCAGGCCATCGACACGGCGCTGCGCAAGCACTTCGGCAACCAGATCCCGAAGACCATCATCGAACCGGGCCGCGGCATGGTCGGCAATGCCGGCGTCATCAAGGCGGAAGTCGTTCTCGTGTCGCGCAAATCCGACAATGACAACCACCGCTGGGTGTTCCTCGACATCGGCAAGTTCGGCGGTCTCGCCGAGACGATGGATGAGGCGATCCGTTACCCGATCCGCACCGAGCGCGATCAGGACGAGATGGAGCCATGCGTTCTGGCCGGCCCTACCTGCGACAGTGCCGACGTGCTGTATGAAAAGAACATGTATCCGCTGCCGGTCTCGCTGACCATCGGCGATGAAGTTCTGATCGAAGGCACGGGCGCTTACACGACCACCTATTCGGCGGTCGCGTTCAACGGTTTCGAGCCGCTGAAGGCCTACGTCATCTGATCCGAACGCCGTCCGCTGAAAGGGCGGCGTCTCGACCAAGCTTCCGTTCCGGCCCTGCCGATTGTGCTGTTGCGCAAATCCCTGCTTGCTGCACCTCTTCCAGCCGAGGAAAGCGTGTCGGCGGGCCGGAACGGCTCCACCAATTTTCATCAAGGGCCGCGTGTGGGCGGTTGTGTGACGGGAGGCCAAGGATGGCCGCTCTTTTGAATTCGGTACGGGCATTTTTCACACCGCAGACATTTCATGTCGATCAGGAAAATCCGGGCGATGTCGTTGCCCGTGAAAACCTGCTGGACCGCGCCATGGGCGCCGGACGCCGCCGCAAGTCTTCCGAAAAGCTGCGCGCCGGCCGCGTTCCCGCCGAAGGCCTGGCGCTCGTCGCCCGCGATGAGGACGGCCATGTCATCGGCACGGTGCGCCTGTGGAACGTCGAAGCCGGTATCTCCCGCGAAGGCCGCGCCGTCGAAGCGCTGCTGCTCGGCCCGCTTGCCGTCGATGCCGCCTATGAGGGCAAGGGCATTGGCTCGGCGCTGATGCGCGCCGCCATTACCGAGGCCACCAGGCGGGGCCATGGCGCCATTCTTCTGGTTGGCGACGCGCCCTATTACGAGCGTTTCGGCTTTTTCGCCGACAAGGCCCAGCATCTCATCATGCCCGGCCCGTTCGAGCGTAGCCGTTTCCTGGCGCTGGAGCTGAAAGCTGGCTGGCTTGAAGGCGCTGCCGGCCTGCTGGTGGCAAGCGGCCGCAGGCTCTCTGCCTGACCCCGTCAACCGTTGATTTCGTGCTCCGGCCGGGTGGCCGGGGCCGATCCAGCGAAATTGTATTGCCGCGAAATGTTCTTTCATGAGAGGCTGGGGAATCGGATGCGATACCGGTTCGGCGGCGATAGGTCGCAATAGCCTCTTTGGCCATCGTGACAGTTTATGTCTGCTCCGTCGTGATTTCAGCAGCAGGGGATCAGGCATGCAGGCAGCTCTACTCCGAACCAATCGTGATTACCGCCTGTTATTCTCCGCGAGCGCCGTATCCAATCTTGCCGATGGTATTTCGATGGTGGCGATACCATGGCTTGGCACGTTGCTGACCAGCGATCCGCTGCTGATATCCATGATCGCGGTGGCGCAACGGTTGCCATGGCTGCTTTTTGCGCTGCCGGTGGGGGTTTGGACCGATCGAAGCGACCGGCGTTTGCTGATGGTGCGGGCAGACATGGTACGGCTGGCGCTGATGATATGCGCAGTCGCCATGATCTCCGCCACTGCAAACCTGCCATTACCGATTCAATCGGGTTCGACGGCGATTTTTTCGCTCGCGGTAATAGCCTTCCTGTTCGGCTGCGCCGAGGTCGTTCGGGACAATGCGGCGCAGACGATCCTGCCTTCGCTTGTCGCGCCGGGTGATCTTGAACATGCCAATGGCCAGATGTGGAGCGCCGAACAGGTGACCGGCCAGTTCATCGGCCCGCCGCTGGCCGGCCTGTTGATCGCGGCGGGCATTGCCATTCCCTTCGGCCTTGATGCCGGCTTTTACGCGGTCTCGGCGGTGTTGATCTGGCTCATCGTGCTGCCGCCACGCAAACCCTCCGGTCCGGCTTCATTCTGGCCGGCATTGCAGGAAGGCCTTGGCTGGATGTGGCGCAACCCCATGGTGCTGCGGCTCGCTATCATGCTGGGCGCAATCAACGCCGTATTTGTCGGGGGAATGACAGTCCTCGTTCTCTATGCGCAGGAGGTGCTCAATCTCTCCTCGGCCGCCTATGGCGTGCTGTTGACCTGTGGCGCAGCTGGCGGCGTTCTTGGCGGGCTGGTCTCACCCTGGCTTGCCCGGCGGTTGGGGGCGAGGGCAAGCCTCTTTCTGGCGCTTTGCACATTTGCATTGTTCAATCTGGTGCTTGGCCTGTCGGCGTCCTTGCCGCTGGTGGCGGCCGGCCTGTTTTTCGAGGCGGCAGCCGGCATGTTGTGGAATGTGGTCACCGTCAGCTACAGGCAGAGGCTCATTCCAGATGAGCTTCTTGGACGCGTCAATTCCGTCTATCGGTTTTTCGGTTGGGGCGCGATGTCGTTCGGCGCCTTTGCCGCCGGGATAATGGTCAGTTTGGCCGAACCGGAGATCGGCCGCACCGCGGCGCTGCATATGCCTTATCTGGTTGGCGCCTCTGTCTGTGCGGTTCTTGCCGCCTATGGCTTCTTCCGACTGCGCTTCTGAACCCTGCCGCATGCCGATCTCCGGCCGTTTTGTCGCATCTTTGCGTTCCATGCCCCCTTGCGCCCGGGAATTTGCGGGTATATACCCGAGACAAATGCCAAACGATAGCTGCCACTGCATTCTGTTGCGCAAAGCATCCCGCAAGGTCTCGTCCTATTATGACGAGGCACTGGCGCCGCTTGGTGTCAACATCGGTCAGTTCAGCCTGCTGCGGAACATCAACCGCGTTGCGCCGGTCTCGCTGACCGACCTGGCTGCAAGGGTGGAACTGGATCGCTCCACCGTTGGCCGCAATGCCAAGGTGCTGGCGCGGATGGGTCTGGTCGCTATTGGTCACGGCGAGGATCAGCGGGAAGCGATGCTGACCGTAACGGAGGAAGGGCACGCGATCCTCAAGGCGGGCGCACCGCTCTGGGATGGGGTGCAGGATGAAATCGAGGCCCGGCTTGGGCCCGAGAAGACAGCACAATTGCAGGAACTGCTCGCAGCCCTGTAGTTTTTTGGGCATATGCGGGTATCTGCCCGCAGTGTGGGTATATACCCGTAAAATATCGGCCGCGGCCGCCGGAAAGGGAATTCGAACATGCTCTCCACACGCCTCGCCAGCTGGATGGCCAGCAGAAATCTGCACTATGGCTGGCTCGTCGCCGCGACCACCTTTCTCACCATGCTGGCCACCGCCGGTGCGATGGGATCTGCGGGGGTGATGATCCAGCCGCTGCATCAGGAATTCGGTTGGGATATCGCCGATATTTCTTCGGCCATGGCCGTCAGGCTTGTGCTGTTCGGTCTGCTTGGGCCCTTTGCCGCCGCTTTCATGAACCATTTCGGCATCCGGCAGGTGGTTTCCACCGCGCTTGCCCTGATCATGGGCGGCATTGTCGCCTCGTTTTTCATGACTGAGGTGTGGCAATTGCTGCTGCTCTGGGGCGTGGTGATCGGCGTCGGCACCGGCATGACTGCCCTGGTGCTGGGCGCCACCGTGGCGACACGCTGGTTTTCCAAGCGTCGGGGACTGGTGATCGGCCTGATGACGGCAAGCAACGCCACCGGCCAGCTGGTTTTCCTGCCGCTGCTGGCGGCGCTGACGGAAGCCTATGGCTGGCGAACCGCCTTGACCCTGTCCGTTGCTGTGATTGCCACCGCCATGGTCCTCGTCCTGCTTTTGATGCGTGACCACCCCGCCGACGTCGGTTTGCCGGCCTATGGCGAGACGGTGGTGACAAAGCCGGTCAAGCAGGACCACAATCTCCTCGCCACGCTGGCATCGCCGCTGGTGACGCTGAAAAGCGTCTCGGGCAACCCCGTCTTCTGGGTGCTGTTCGGCACGTTTTTCGTCTGCGGACTTTCGACCAACGGTCTCATCCAGACACACTGGATCTCGATCTGCGGCGATTTTGGCATGGCTGCGGTAACAGCGGCGGGAACGCTGGCGGTGATCGGCATTTTCGACTTCTTCGGCACGATCTTCGCCGGTTGGCTTTCCGACCGGTTCGACAATCGCTTCCTGTTGTTCTGGTTCTACGGTCTGCGCGGGCTGTCCTTGCTTTACCTCTCATTCTCAGGCTTCAGCTTCGTGGAGCTTTCGGTCTTTGCCGTCTTCTACGGGCTGGACTGGGTAGCGACCGTGCCGCCGACGGTGAAGCTCGCCGCGGAAAACTTCGGCCGTGAAAAGGCCGGTCTTGTTTTCGGCTGGATCTTTGCCGGCCATCAGCTGGGGGCAGCCACCGCCGCCTTTGGCGCCGGTTTCTTCAAGAGCGACTTCGATACCTATATGCCCGCGCTGCAGATTGCCGGTCTGATGTGCATGATTGCCGCCGTCTCGGTTCTGCTGCTGCGAAAGCCGGGCTCCGCGACCCTGACGCCGCAGACGGCGTGATATGCATGGGGGAGGCCTGCGCATGTGGCCTTCTCCGTATTCCGACTTTCGTAGGCGGGTCGCCGGGCGGCATTGTTGCGTAATTGCCACAATGCTTGCCGGTTCATCGCTTCCATACATGAAGGGCATCCCGGTTTGATCCATCTCAATCGGCCTGCGTCACCCTTCGTCATAGTGGCTCCCAAGCGGTTGCGGCAGGCGAAGATTCGCAAGGCCCGCCGTCATCAGCCGGTTCCGGGGACTTGCCCGGCTGCGGTGCGCTATAGGAGAGATGGAATGACGAATAGAAACAGAAACAACGCCTTGCTTGCCAGTGTTGCGATTGGCGTTGCCGCCATGCTCGGGTCCGCCGATGCGATAGCCGCTGATATGACCCAGGCGGCGCCGGCTCCGACTGCGGAGGAAGCGATTGCGGCGGCAAGCCCGTGGATGCTGCGCGTGCGCGGCCTCGGCGTCATCACCAACGACAGCGGGAGCGTCGACGGTGTGCCAGGGGCTGGCCTGTCCTATTCGGATACCGTAATCCCGGAACTCGACATCAGCTATTTCTTCACCGATAACTTCGCCGCCGAACTCATTCTCGGCACCACCTATGCCAAAATCAATGGCGAGGGCGTGCTGGCCGGCACGCCGGTCGGCAAGACCTGGCTGCTGCCGCCGACACTGACGCTGCAATATCACTTCACCGACTTCGGCGCTTTCAAGCCCTATATCGGCGCGGGCGTGAACTATTCGCTGTTCTACAACCAGACCGAAAAGCCCGGTTTCAGCAATCTCGACGTCAAGAACAAGCTGGGCGCCGCCGTGCAGGTCGGTTTCGACTATATGCTGGATGAGCATTGGGGTGTGAACTTCGACGTGAAGAAGATCTTCCTCAAGACCGACTGGACGGCGGAACTCGGTGGCACGCCGATCAGCGGCAAGGCCAAGCTGGATCCGTGGCTGATTGGCGCGGGTATCACCTATCGTTTCTGACAGTAGATCAATGAAGCGCGGCCTTTGACGGGCGGCGCTTTCTGGGCTATAGGGACGGCCACGGGCAAGAGCCCCGGCCGTCCGCAGGCGCGTTTGCGCCCCTGGTGAAGCTCTTTTCTTGATAACGGTCATCCCATGTTTTGCATGTCGTCGATGGCAACGCGGACCCCTTCGGAACATTCGGCATGCACATGTTGGAGAACCGTTATGAACGTGTCCAAACCGCTTCCCGCACTTGAGGGGCTGAAAGAACAGGCAAAGCGCCTGCGTGCCGCTCTTGAGGATGAGGGGCAGTCAATCACCCATTCAAAGGCGTTGGAACTCATCGCCGCACAATATGGCTTCCGCGACTGGAATACGCTACATGCCGCCGCGGGAAATCGTCCCGCGTTCAATCCCTATCTTCTGGGTTCCAGGGTGGAAGGTTTTTACCTCGGGCAGCCTTTCGTGGCCTCCGTTCTGGGCGTGCAGGCGCTCGGCGGCGATCCCGAACGTTACCGGCTGACCCTGCATCTCGATGATCCCGTGGATGTCGTGACCTTCGAAAGCTTCTCCGCTTTCCGCCAGCGCGTTCATTGCAATGTCGATACCTCCGGCCGCACCCTCGAGAAAACTTCCAATGGCCGGCCGCAGGTGGAACTCGTCTGGTAGGTTGGCGCTCCCTTGATTGGTCGCCGTCCATGGAGGCGAAGCACGGGATTTCAGGCGTTTGAACCCCTTTTCATTTGAAAACTGAAAGGGGGTTCAGTCGAAATTTGCGATGTTTGCTTCACCGCGTCTTTCCGCATCACCCCCTTAATACACGTCAGTGCTCGTCCGAGTATATATAATATATATTTTGGTTGTGCTTGTGTGTTATTAATAGCATTTATTGTTGATATATATGTTTTTGCAAAGTAATATCTGTTATTGTATTGAGTGGATATATAAATATTATTGTCTGCTTATGTTTGAGGGATTTTATGAGCGATACGCAGTGGCTGGAATGGGGCAGGAAAAACCCATATTACGGCGTGTATTCCGAAGACCGATTTCACACTTCAAATATCGAGGCAACGAAGGGGGAATTCTTCGCAACCGGGGAAGCCAATGTCTCTTGGATGCTGGGTCGTGCGGAACAGTATTGCGGGCCGTTAGGTAAAGGGCGTGTTCTTGAGTTCGGTGCCGGGGTGGCTCGAATGAGCATACCGCTTGCGTCCCGTTTTGAAACCGTAATCGGCGTTGAACTATCTCCAGACATGCGTGCCGAAGCCGTTAAGAATTGCCAGTTATACAATGTCAAAAATGTCGAAATGGTCCCTTCAGACGACGATTTAAGTCACGCTTCGGGCGAATTTGACCTCGTCCTCAGCTATATCGTTCTCCAGCACGTAGATGCCAGGAGGGGAGTGATGCTGATCGACAAGTTGCTGTCTAAGGTCGGCCCCAGCGGTGTCGCCATTCTCCAGGCGAGCGTCAAACGGCCTGAACGCCGCTTGTCAGACCGCCTACGCTATCACCTGCGCCACAATGTGCCAGTGCTGGCGGCAACATATAGATTCCTGCGTGGAAAAGGCTGGAATACACTTTCAATGCGAATGTCGGAATATGATCCTATCGCCATCCTCGCGGTGTTCAGTCGGAACGGAATGAAGGACGTTTTGCTTTCCGAGCATTATCAAGGTGATGTCCTTACCTTTCATTTCACGGCGAGAAAGGGCGGCTAACACGACGGGACGCCATTACTTAGATGCTGGACGTCGCAGTAATGGCATCCCGCAGTGGCTTAAATCCGCTTCCCCGCCGAATCGAACAGATGGAAATCCTTTGCCTGGGCGGCGATTTTCAGCGTTTCGCCGATGCGCAGTTGTGAGCGGCCGTGGACGCGGAAGACGATGGTGGTGCCGTCGGCGAAGGAGCCGTGCACGTAACTTTCCGCACCCACCAGTTCCACGGCGTCCACCTGCACGGTGCCGGTAAATGCAGCGTCGGTGGGTGCCTCACTGGCAAGGGTGATGTCTTCCGGGCGGATGCCGAGCGTGGCAGCACCCTGCGGCAGTGCGGTGCTTTCCATCACCGACCAACCGGAAGAGCCGTTGGCTGTCGCCGTCCCGTGGTTCAGCAGGTTCATCGAGGGCGAGCCGATGAAGGTGGCGACAAAGGTCGTGGCCGGTTTCTCGTAAAGCTCGATCGGCGTGCCCATCTGCTCGATGCGGCCGGCATTCAGCACCACCAGCCGGTCGGCCAGCGTCATGGCTTCCATCTGGTCGTGGGTCACGTAAACGCTTGTCGTGGCGAGAGAGCGCTGCAGGCGGCGGATTTCGACGCGCATCTGCACGCGCAGCTTGGCGTCGAGGTTGGAAAGCGGCTCGTCGAACAGGAATGCCGCGGGCTTGCGCACGATGGCGCGGCCCATGGCCACGCGCTGGCGCTGGCCGCCGGAAAGCTGGCGCGGCTTGCGCTCCAGGAATTGTTCGATTTCGAGAGCCTTGGCCGCCTCCGTGATACGCCGCTCGATCTCCTCCTTCGGCGTGTTGCGGTTCTTCAGGCCATAGGCAAGGTTCTGGCGCACCGTCATATGCGGGTAGAGCGCGTAGTTCTGGAACACCATGGCAATGTCGCGGTCTGAGGGTTCCAGATCGTTGACGACGCGGTCGCCGATGACGATCTGGCCGCCGGAAATGCCTTCCAGACCGGCGATCATGCGCAGCAGGGTGGATTTTCCGCAGCCGGAGGGACCGACGAGCACGATCATTTCGCCATCGGCGATGTCCATCGATACGCCCTTGATGGCTTCGACATTGCCGCCATAAACCTTGCGGACGTCTTTCAGCGCAATTTTTGCCATTACTTCTCGGTCTCCACCAAACCTTTGACGAACCAGCGCTGCATCAGCACCACAACGATAACAGGGGGGATGATGGCGAGGATCGCCGTCACCATCACGTAATTCCAGGGCGTCGAGGCATCGGTAAAATCCACCATGCGCTTGAGGCCGATGATGATCGTGTTCATCTTTGCGTCGTTGGTCACGAGCAGCGGCCAGAGATATTGCGTCCAGCCGTAGATGAAGAGAATCACGAAAAGTGCCGCGATATTGGTTTTCGACAGCGGCAGCAGGATATCGCGCATGAAACGGAACGGACCCGCATTGTCGATGCGCGCCGCTTCCACCATTTCACCGGGAATTGTCAGAAAGAATTGCCGGAAGAGAAAGGTCGCCGTGGCTGAAGCCATCAGCGGCAGGGTGAGCCCCGCATAGGTGTCGATCAGGCCCAGATCGACGATGACCTTGTAGGTGGGCAGAATGCGTACTTCCACCGGCAGCATGAGCGTGATGAAGATCATCCAGAAAAAGCCCATGCGGAAGGGAAAGCGGAAGAAAACGATGGCGAAGGCGGACAGGAACGAGATGATGATCTTGCCGATGGCGATGGCCAGCGCCACGACGAAGCTGTTGAACAGCAGCCGTTCCAGGCTGACGCCGACGACCCTTTCCACGCCGCCAACCATGGCGTCGGTATAGTTTTCTCCGAGATGGCCGCCTGGCAGCAGCGACATGGGCGGCCGGATGATGTCGTTCGACGTCATCGAGGAAGCGATGAAGGTGTAGTAGATCGGAAAGGCCACGATGATGATGCCGAGCACCAGCATCAGATGGGCAATCACGCGTGCGATGGGGCGATTTTCAATCATCAGGACGTCCTCAGCCGTAATGCACGCGCTTCTCGACGAAGCGGAACTGGAAGGCGGTGAGCGCGATGACGATCACCATCAGGATCACGGATTGCGCGGCGGATGAGCCGAGATTGAGGTTCACGAAGCCATCATTATAGACCTTGTAAACCAGCGTTTCCGTCGCCTTTGCGGGGCCGCCGCCGGTCACCGCATGGATGATGCCGAAGGTGTCGAAGAAGGCGTAGACCGTGTTGACGACCAGAAGGAAGAAGGTGGTCGGCGCAAGCAGAGGGAAAACGATGGTCCAGAAGCGCCGCGAACCGCGCGCGCCATCAATGGAGGCGGCCTCCAGCAATGATTTAGGAATTGCCTGCAAGCCCGCGACAAAAAACAGGAAATTGTAGCTGATCTGTTTCCACGCAGCCGCTGCAACGACGAGCAGCATGGCCTGATTGCCGTTGAGCAGCGGGTCCCACATGATGCCGTTGCGACGCAGGATATAAGAGAAGGTTCCCATGGCCGGATTGAACATGAAAAGCCATAACATGCCGGCCACCGCCGGCGCGACGGCATAGGGCATGATCATCATGGTGCGGTAAAAGCCCTTGCCGCGCACCACCCTGTCTGCCGCCGTTGCCAGCAGCAGCGCCAGCCCCATGGAGACAAGCGCGGTGAGGATGCTGAAAACGACGGTGACCTGCAGAGAGTTGAGGTAGCTTTCATCAGAAAGTACCGCGGAAAAATTCGCCAGGCCGACGAAATTGCTGTTCAGCCCGAAGGCATCCTCGCGCATGGTGGACTGATAGAGCGCCTGGCTGGCCGGCCAGAAGAAAAAGATCACCGTGAGGATGATCTGCGGGGCGACCAGCAGATAGGGCAGGATCTTGTTGGGGAATACGACGCTTTGCACGGCGATCTCCTGATGACATGGAAATGCCGCCCGCATCTGTCAGAGGATGCGGGCGGGGCAGGGGATCGTTTAATTGCCGGCGGCCTGTTTGATGGCCGCGTCGCCGCGCTGGACTATCTTGTCGAGTGCTGCCTTCGCATCCTGCTTGCCGGCCAGCATCGCCTCGAACTCCTCGTTCATGATGTCGCGCACCTGCGGCAGGTTCACGAGACGCACACCCTTGGAGTTTTCTGTCGGCGGTTTGCCCATCATCTGCAGCAGCGGCGTTTCACGGCCGGGGTTCTTGTCGTAGAAGCCGGATTTCTTGGTTTCCTCATAGGCTGCGATCGTGACCGGCATATAGCCAGAGACCTGATGCAGGCGAGACTGGATCTTGGTCTGGGAGAGGAAGTGGAAGAACTCCGCTACACCCTTATATTCGGCATCGCTCTTGCCACCGAAGACCCAGAGGCTGGCGCCGCCCGGGATGGTGTTCTGCGGGCCATGGCCCTCATAATAGGGAAGCTGGCCGATGCCGTAATTCATTCCGGTCTTGATGATATCTCCAAGGCCGCCGGAGGATTCGGTCAGAATACCGCATTCGCCGGACATGAAGAGCTGCTTGGCTTCCGAAGTGCGGCCGCCATAACGGAAGACACCGTCTTTCGCCAGATCGGCAATCGCCTGGAAATGCTCGACAAAGAGCGGCGCATTGACGGCGAGCTTCACATCGGTGCCGCCGAGACCGTTTTCATTGCTGCCATAGGAGACGTTGTTCCATGCGGCGAAGTTTTCGGTCTGGATCCAGGTCAGCCAGGTGGAGGTGAAACCACATTGCGCGGCACCGCTGGTCTTGATCTTCCTGGCGGCATCGAAAACTTCCGGCCAGGTCTTCGGCGGGTTGGCGGCATCGAGGCCGGCCTTCTGGAAGATATCCTTGTTATAATAGAGGATCGGCGAGGACGAATTATAGGGGAAGGACAGCATGGTGCCGTCAGGCTTGGAATAATAGGCGACGATGCCTGCCAGATATTCATCCTTGTTGAAGGTGTAGCCGCCTTCCTTCAGCACGTCCGCTACCGGTTTGATGGCGCCCGCAGCACCCATCATGACACCGGAGCCGGCATCGAAGACCTGAATGATGGCAGGCGCCTGCTTGGCGCGGAAGGCGGCGATGCCGGCGTTCAGGGTTTCGGGATAGGTGCCCTTGAAGACGGGCATGACCTTGTAGTCTTTCTGGCTGTCGTTGAATTCCTTGGCAAGCGAATCCACGACTTCGTTGTTGGCGCCGGTCATGGCGTGCCACCACTGGATCTCAGTCACAGCATATGCATTCGATGTGACAAAAAACGAAAGCGCGGATGCCGCAGCAAGGCGGTAGCTGAGTTTTTTCAAGGCGATTCCTCCCATTATGAAAACAGTAAAAGATACAGCCCCTTAATTGCAGCCTATCCTCCTCGATATGGCTGCGGGCGATCTTTTCTGTATTAGCATTGCCGATTAAAAGCGAACTCTAACGAAAATGCAATAGAACGTGGAACGATTAAAACGAAAGTGAAGGAAACGGATTTATTATTCCATTTCCTTCGTTCCGCGGTTTTTTCATGCGCTTGGCCACCGGCGCGTGTCTCCGCTGGATTCGCTCCTGTCGAAATCCAATAGTTGCCATTGATATGTTATTACATTACGTATTGTATCGCTGTGAATTTGTGCGGGCGAAGAGGTGGATGTGTTCGGATTGAAGCGGAAAAAGGCGGTTGAGCGCAGGGACGATTCGGCTGGCCTGCCATCTTTGCGAACGGTGCCGGTTACCCTGCTTACCGGCTTTCTCGGTGCAGGCAAGACCACCTTGCTGAACGCGCTTCTGGCTGAGCCGGCCATGCGGGATGCGGCCGTGATCGTCAACGAATTCGGCTCGGTGCCCATCGATCACGGTCTGGTGCGGACGGGTTCCGAACGATATTTCAGAACGACGACGGGTTGCATCTGCTGCACCGCCACGAGCGATATCCGCACCTCGCTTTACGAACTGCATCAGGCCATTCTGGAAGGGATAATGCCTGATGTCTCGCAGGTTGTCATCGAAACCACCGGTCTCGCCGATCCTGCGCCGATCATCAACAGCCTCATCGCCGGCGGCACACCGGCGCTGGGCCTGCGGGATCACATCGTCGCCCGGCATTTTCATCTTTCCGGTGTGGTGACGGCTTTCGACGTTGTCTCGGGCCCGCCGATGCTCAACAGCTTCATTGAGGGCTGGAAACAGCTTGCCTTTGCCGACCAAATCGTTTTGACGAAGACCGATCTGGCCGATGACGCGGCGCTGGATCGCGAAAGCCTCGCCGATCTCAATCCCGCAGCCTCGTTTCATGATCGCAATGCAGCCGATTTCGATCTGATGTCGTTGTTCAACGCATCGGATTATTCGTTGTGTGGCAAGCCGGAGGATGCGCCTGCATGGCTCGCGGCCGACAGGCTTAGCCTTCATGCGGCCCATCAGCACGATATCAACCGCCACGGCGTCGGGGTCGAGGCCTTCAATCTCACCTTTGACGGGGTTTTTGACCCCCAGGCGATTGTGACTTTTCTCGAGCTCGTCACCAGCAACGTGCATTCCGGTCTTCTGCGGCTCAAGGGAATTTTCGGGGCGACGGATGATCCGGAGCGACCGGTTGTCGCCCACGCGGTGCAGCATCGGCTTTATCCGCTTACCCGCCTGGAGCGCTGGCCGGATCAAGATCGTTCGACACGTATCGTGCTGATCGGCATGGACATGCCGCAAAAGCCCATTCGCGAGCTTTTCGACACATTGGCCGCGCAGGCAAGGCGGAAGGGCGGGGCATGAACAATCCGCTTGCACGCAGTGGCTCCGCGATCATCTCGCACGTCCGTCTTCTGAAGCAATGGTCACGCGATTTGCTGCAACTCAAGCCGGAAGACAGTATTACCGTCAGCGAGCTTTCCTGCGCGCTGCCGGATTGCCCGCCACGGGAAACGGTGATCGTCATCCTCGCCGTTTCCGGTACGACCCGGCAATTATCCATCCACAAGGCGCTTCTCGCGGTGGATCATGACGATATTGTGCGCGCCATCTCCGCGAATTCAGCTTGAGAACCCGCCTCCACGCGGCAGAGCCGCTTGACCGCCGCGGCCCTTATCCGCCACTTCAGGGACAGCGATGGGATTCGCGGATGATGAAGGACACGGAATGGCCGATCTGGCTGTATATGCGGGTTTGTTTCTGACGGCGTTCATTGCGGCGACCATCCTTCCCATGCAGTCGGAGGCGGCGCTTGCGGGGCTCATTCTTCTGAAATCCCAGCCCGTCTGGCTGCTGGTTGTCGTGGCGAGCGTCGGCAATGTCGCCGGGTCCTTCGCCAACTGGCTGCTTGGCCGTGGCATCGAACGTTTTCGACATGAACGTTGGTTCCCGGTCGGGGAGGCTGCGCTGCAACGGGCGCAGAACTGGTACCGGCGTTACGGCAAATGGTCCCTGCTGCTCAGCTGGGCGCCGATCATCGGGGACCCTCTAACGGTTGCGGCCGGCATCATGAAAGAGCCGCTGCCGGTGTTTCTGCTGCTGGTCACCATCGCGAAGGTCGGGCGATACGTGGTGCTCGCGATGGTGACGTTGAATTTTTCATGAAGCTTCTCCTCCGTCATGCCGGACTGGATCCGGCATATCCAGCCACGGCGCGTCTGCGCCGTGAAAAGAGTTTTTCGCGATCAAGGACTTGACCGCGCTGTGCCCGGACCTTGTCCGGGGTGAGGGTTCGCGGCTGCCCTGCATCGGTAGCTACCGCTCAAGCCGCCTGCCGGTCCCAGCTGGCGAAAGGATCGGGCAGGTGCCGCCAGGCATCGGGCGTGAAGGCATCCGTGTCTATCAGGCAGGCATCGAGCTGGGCGCGGATGCGGGCTTCATTCATTGGATCGGAACCTATGAAGACGATTTCCTGCCGGCGGTCGCCGAAGACCGGGTCGAGATAGGGCTTCATCATATCAAGGAACTGCTTTTCGCGCGGCCATTGCTCTTTCGGCACGGCGGACCACCAGAGACCCATCTTGCCGGTGCGAACCAGGGCGCCGGCCTGGCTGATCTCTCCCACATAACGCGGCCGCGTCGCCAGCCAGAAAAAACCCTTGGCGCGCACGACCCCCGGCCAGGCGCGATCGATGAAACGCTGGAACAGCACGGGGTCGAAAGGCTTTTTGGCACGATAGACGAAAGAGCGAATGCCATATTCCTCGGTTTCGGGAATGTGGTCCTTGAAACCATGCAATTCCTTGAACCAGAGAGGGTGTTCTTCGGCCCTGGCGAAATCGAAGCGGCCAGTGCCCAGAACCTCCTTCAGCGCCACCTTGCCGAAATCGGCCTCGATGAGTTTTGCATCGGGGTTCAGCCCGACGATGATCTTGCGGGCGGCATCCCGCTCCTCTGGCGTTGCAGCGCCGATCTTGTTGAGCACGACGACATCGGCAAATTCGATCTGCTCCACCAGAAGATCGACGATGGTGCGGTTGTCGCCATCGCCCGCCGTTTCGCCCCGGTCGGCCAGAAAGTCGGATGAACCGTAATCGTTGAGAAGATTGGCGGCGTCCACCACCGTCACCATCGTGTCGAGCCGGGCAACATCGGAAAGGCTGCGACCATTCTCGTCGCGGAAATCGAACGTCGCGGCGACGGGAAGCGGCTCGGCGATGCCGGTCGATTCGATCAGCAGATAGTCGAAACGGTCCTGCTCCGCCAGCGCCCGCACTTCCTTGAGAAGATCGTCACGCAGGGTGCAACAGATGCAGCCATTGGTCATTTCCACCAATTGCTCTTCGGTTCGGGAGAGATTGGCCCCGCCGTCACGAACCAGCGCCGCATCGATATTGATCTCGCTCATGTCGTTGACGATCAAGGCCACGCGCAAACCATCGCGATTGGCGAGAATGTGGTTCAGAAGCGTCGTCTTGCCAGCGCCTAAAAAGCCGGAAAGCACGGTGACGGGTAGTTTTTTCGACATTTGGACCTCGTTTTGTAAACGTGTTTCGAGTGGACCTTGGCGGGCACGTCGGGGCATTGGGAAACGATCCGGCGCATCGTTACCATACGTAACGTAATAACATTACATATATGGGGCGTGTCAACAGGTGAGCGAGAAATTGCCTTCGGCATGAGCGTGGTGGTTACGCGTCCGGATGAATAATTCGCCGTTTGCCAGCAACGGCCTACCCCGCGGAGGGGACAGCGTGCCAGTCCGCTTCCACCAGTAAATGTTATTTCATTACATATTCGTTTGACGAATGTAATAACATTACATATCAAGGGTCATCGAATGACATCCTGCTTCCGGAGGGATCGATGAACGATCCGTGCCTTATCTTCTCAAATCTGACCCTTGGATATGCCGGCCGGGCGGCGGTGCACCATCTCAATGGTAGTATTGCCCGCGGCTCGCTTACCGCCGTTATCGGCGCCAACGGCTCGGGAAAATCCACGTTGATGAAAGGCATTGCCGGCATTTTGAAGCCGCTTGGCGGCGAATGTCGGGTCAGTCCGGCGATCTCCGTCGCCTATCTGCCGCAACAGTCGGAGCTGGACCGGTCCTTTCCCGCTCAAGTACGAGACCTTGTGGCCCTCGGTCTCTGGCCGAGACGCGGCCTGCTCGGACGACACCGTTCCGAAGATCGGACGGCGATCGACCAAGCGCTGAAAGCGGTCGGACTGTCCGGTTTTGAAAGGCGAAATATCGACTCCCTCTCGGGTGGCCAGATGCAGCGTGCCCTTTTTGCCCGGGCCATGCTGCAGGATGCGCAGCTCATTCTGCTCGATGAGCCCTTCAATGCCGTCGACGAGCGGACGGTGACCGACCTGCTGGTGCTGATCAAGGCATGGGTGGCGCAAGGGCGCACCGTTCTGGCCGTACTTCACGATCACCAGCTCGTGCAGCAGCATTTTCCCCAGACGCTTTTCCTGGCGCGAAGGCTGGTCGGGCTTGGTCCAACGGCTGAAGTCCTGCAGGCGGAGAATCTTCGCCAGGCCCGACATTTCCATGAGGCGTGGGAGGCGAATGCGCCTTGGTGCGCGCCGGCTTCCCCTCCGCTCCCTCCGGATCCGGCGGCGCCGCCGCACGCCCACGCCCACTTCCACGCGAATTCGAATAGCCATGGCTGATATCTTCATCGATCCTTTCATCCAGTATGTCTTCATGCAGCGTGCGCTTGCCGGTGCGCTGATCCTCGCGGTCAGCTGCGGCCCCGTCGGGGTTTTTCTGATGCTGCGCCGCATGAGCCTGACGGGCGATGCCATGTCGCACGCCATCCTGCCGGGCGCTGCTGTCGGCTTTCTGTTTTATGGGCTGGACATTCTGCCGATGACGATTGGCGGGCTCGTCGTTGGCCTCGTGGTCGCGCTGGGGGCCGGCGCGGTGTCGCGTTTCACCGTTCAGAAGGAGGACGCCTCTCTCGCCGCGCTTTATCTGATTTCGCTGGCGCTCGGCGTGCTGCTCGTCTCATGGCGTGGCTCCAGCGTCGACCTGATGCACGTTCTGTTCGGCACGGTGCTGGCGCTGAACAATGAGGCGCTCGGACTGATCGGCGGCATCTGCGCCATTACGCTTGCGGTGATGATCACCTTCTGGCGCGCGCTCGTGGCGGAATGCCTCGATCCGCTCTTTCTGCGCTCGGTCAGCAGATGGGGCAGCCCGGTGCATTTCCTCTTCCTCGGCATCGTCGTGCTCAATCTCGTGGGTGGCTTTCAGGCGCTGGGGACGCTGCTTTCAGTCGGGCTGATGATGCTGCCGGCTGCCGCCAGCCGCTTCTGGTCAAACCGCGTCGCGCCCATGTGCTTCATTTCCATCGGCATCGGCATGGTGTCCTGCTTTGCGGGTCTTGTCCTGTCCTATCACGCGTCGCTGCCATCGGGCCCGGCGATCATCCTTTCGGCGGGCGCCGTCTATGTGCTCTCCATCCTCTTCGGCACGCGCGGCGTGCTCATCGATCTTCTCGGTTCCGGCCGCCACCGTGCGGCCTGAAAACAGCCTTTGAAACAGGAGAATCCAATGTTCAAAACCTTCCGCTTAGCCACGTGCGCCAGTCTTCTTTCCCTCTCACCGGTTCTGACGGCGCAGGCTTCCGCCGCCGAACTGAAGGTCGTCGCCAGCTTCTCGATCATCGCCGACTTCGCGAAAAATGTCGGTGGGGATCGTGTGGAGATCACCACGCTCGTCGGGCCGGATGGCGATGCCCATGTCTACGAACCGCGCCCTGCCGATGCTGTCGCCGTCAGCAAGGCGGATGTGGTGCTGGTCAACGGCCTGGAATTCGAAGGCTTTCTGAAGCGGCTGATTGAAACGAGCGGCACGAAGGCGCCGATTGTCGAGCTGACCAAGGGTGTCGAGCCGCTCAGGCTTTCCGACGAGCCCGCGGGCCACGCCCATCCTGAGGCCGAGGAAGAGGAGGCTCACAACCACAAGGCGGAGGAAGCCGGCCACAAGCACGAAACGGCTGACGCCCACGATCACGACCATGGCCACGAAGGACATCACCATCACGGCGAGTACGATCCCCATGCCTGGCAGTCCATCAAGAATGCCCAAATCTACGTGAAGAACATAGCCGGCGCCTTTTGCAAGGCCGACAAACCCGGCTGCGCGACCTATACCGCGAATTCCGACGCCTATGTCGCCAAGCTTGCCACTCTGAACGAGAAGGTGAAGACGGAGATCGCCGCGATCCCGCCGGAGAAGCGCGTCATCATCACCTCGCATGATGCCTTCGGTTATTTCGAGCATGCCTATGGCCTGAATTTCCTCGCGCCGGAGGGCATCTCGACGGAGTCCGAAGCCTCTGCCGCCGATGTCGCCAAGCTGGTGGACCAGGTCAAACACGACAAGGCTTCGGCCATCTTCGTCGAAAACATCACCGACAAGCGGCTGATCGACCAGATCGCCAGCGAAACCGGCCTGAAGGTTGGCGGCACGCTTTATTCCGACGCGCTTTCCACGGCCGATGGCCCGGCCGCGACCTATATCGACATGGTCAACCACAATATCGAGACCATCTCGGCCGCTGTACTCGGGCAATAAGACCGCCGTTCAGCCGAAAAGTTTCAGGGTGGCTTCGGCCACCCCGATTTCGCTCATGTCATTCAGGCCGGGATCGCCCTGCTGTCGTCGGCGTGATGAAACGGCCTGACCGAGCCTGAGCTCGAGATTGCCATCGGTTCTGGCCGGCGACCCTTGTCGACCTTGCGCCCTGGCAGGGACGGACCGGAGCTTTCGAGTTGTTTGATCCGGCCACTATAAAACTCTAATTTGCGGCCGATTGATCGTTTCGCCGTTGATAACCGCATCGGACCGGCTTTTCGTGCGAAGGCCCGTCGATGTAAAGTGCCACCTGTGACGTTCATGGGGGCAAGCACTTTGGCCAAATCTATCAGGACGATGGAGGAGTTTTCGGAGTTTGTCGGCCTTTCCCGCCCGACCGTTTCGAAATACTTCAATGATCCGGCCTCGGTCCGCAAGAAGACGCGGGATGCCATCGAGGATGCGCTGAAGAAATCCGGGTTTCGGCCGAACATTTTTGCCGTCAACCTCAACCGCCGCCGTTCCAACATCATCGGCATCATCATCCCGAGTTCCACCGACCCCTTTTATATGGCGCTCACGAGCCGTATCGAGCTCATCGCCAGCGAAGCCGGGTTTCTGGCCTTCGTGCTTTCATCGGACGGCAAGCCTGAAATCGAAGACCGCGCCATCCGCACCTTCAAGTCGATGAACGTGGCGGGTGCCATCATCGCGCCGCTTGGCGTCAAATCCTATCGCGCTACGCTGGAGCAACTCGCGGCCACTGTCCCGATCGTCTATGTCGATTCGCCGCTCGACGAGACGTCCGCCTTTGTCGGCACAGATAACCGACAGAGCGTGGGACTGATGGTGGATTATCTCTGCCGGTCGGGAGAACCGCCCTGTTTCTTCGACATGCCGCAGGTCAATACCAATGCCGCCACGCGCCGCACGGCCTATGTGGAGGCCATGCAACAACTCGGCTTCGAGCCACATGTGATTAACGTCCCGGGCGACATCACATGGGAGTTTGAACGGTTTGCTTTCGAGGAAGCAGGCCGGCTTCTGGAACGGCGCACGCTTCTGCCGTCGCGGACGATCCTGTGCGCCCATGACCGCATCGCCTTCGGCGTCATCGCCGCGGCTTTTCAGAAGGGCATCAGGGTTGGCCACGGCGCCGATTACGATCTGAGGGTCGCTGGCCATGACGATCATCCGCTGGCGCGTTATGCCTGCCCGCCCATCACCACCGTGGCGCAGAACTACAACGAGATCGGCAGGCTGTCGATCGAGCTGCTGTTTCAGAAACTGAACGAGGAGGCAGACGATGCCACCCGAATGCGGGAGCGCATCCTGCTCAGCGCGGATCTGATGCTGCGGAAATCGGCCTGAGGATCGTTAGAAAAACTAAAATAAAAATGTGATTTTCTAAATAGAACTAATATTTGAACGCTCCTACTCTGTTCTCAAGGTTGCTTTGGGAGGCGACCGCGAGAGCCGGCGCACAGGTGTGCCGGGCTTCGGGAGGAACGTCAGATTGCCATGTCTCCAGTGCCGCGAGGGGAGCCTCGCAGCCGCGGTATCGCATGGTTTTCGCCGGGCTGACTGGACATTCTCGCCAGCAATTTCCCCAGCGAAGGATGATGAAACATGAACCTCTATTCTCTTCTGTCAGAACGTGCGGCCGGCGGCAGGCCTGTCCGCGTCGGTCTCATCGGCGCAGGCAAGTTCGGCTCCATGGTGCTGGCGCAGGCGCAGCGCATCGCCGGTTTCCACATGGTCGCCGTTGCGGACCTCAATGTCGGAAAGGCGAAGGAATCGCTGGATCGCGTCGGCTGGCCGAAGGAACGTTACGATGCGAAGAGCTGCGCCGAGGCGCTGAAGAGCGGCAAGACCTATGTGACCGACGACGTGAACAAGCTTTTCGCCTGCGGTGAGATCGAATGCGTCATCGAGGCCACCGGCCATCCGCTGGCCGGTGCCCGCCACGCGTTGGGCGCCATCGACCACAACAAACACGTCGTCATGGTCAATGTCGAAGCCGACGTCATGGTCGGCCCGATCCTTGCCGAAAAGGCCCGCGCCAAGGGCCTGATCTATTCCATGGCTTACGGCGACCAGCCGGCGTTGATCTGCGAGCTTGTCGACTGGGCGCGCGCCACCGGCTTCGAGGTCGTTTCCGCCGGCAAGGGCATGAACTTCGAGCCGCGTTACCGCTATTCGACGCCGGACACGGTCTGGGGTTATTTCGGCTGGACGGACGAGGAAGTGGCCAAGGGCGACTTCAATCCGAAAATGTATAATTCCTTCACCGATGGCACCAAGGCAGCCATCGAAATGGCGGCTGTCGCCAATGGTACGGGGCTGGACTGCCCGGATGACGGTCTGGCTTTCCCGCCCGCCGGCCTGCACGATCTCGCCCGTGTTTTCCGTCCCGCCGCCGATGGCGGCCGCATGGCCCGTTCAGGCCTGGTGGATATCGCCGCGAGCCAGGAGCCGGATGGACGCGAGGTGTTCAACAACATCCGTTACGGCGTCTTCGTCACGTTCAAGGCGCATAATGAATATGCCCGCGCCTGCTTCAAGCAATATGGCCTGCTGACCGATCCGTCCGGCTGGTACGCCTCCATGTGGCGTCCGTTCCATATCATCGGACTCGAAACCTCGATCAGCGTGCTCTCTGCCGTATTGCGAAACGAGGCAACCGGCTGCTCGAAGGAGTTCCGCGGCGATGCCGTCGCCACCGCCAAGAAGGACATGCAGCCCGGCGAAATGCTGGACGGTGAGGGCGGTTATGCGGTCTGGGCGAACGCCATTCCAGCGACCCGCAGCCTGGACATGAAAGCGCTGCCGATCGGCCTCGCCCATAACGTCAAGCTGAAGCGCGCCATCAGGAAAGACCAGATCGTCAGCTTCGACGATGTGGAGCTGGTCAACGATCTCGACGTGGTGAAGCTGCGTCAGGACATGGAAAACCGCTTCCGCCCGCAAAAGGACGCTGCGGCGTGACGGGCGGGGATCAGGACATGTCGAAGGGGGCTTTCGTGGTGATAGCGGAATTTCGGGTCAAGCCCGACGCGATGGAGGCCTTTCTCGACGCTGCGCGTGATGATGCCACCCATTCGGTCCGTGATGAACCGGGTTGCCGGCAATTCGACGTGGTGCGGCCGGAAACGGGAAACAATGTGGTGTTCTACGAGGTCTATGACGACAAACAGGCTTTTGACGACCACCTGAAGACACCGCATCTCGACCGCTTCCGCGAGGCGTTCCCGGCGCTTATCGAAGAAGAACTGCCGGTGCGCTTCCTGAACCGGCAATGGCTTTGAAGGATGGGAACGATGGCAGACATCCGCCAGGTCGCCGTTATCGGTACGGGTATCATGGGCGCACCCATGGCGGCGCGCCTGGCAGAGGCCGGGTTTTCCGTCAAGGCCTGGAACCGCAGTGCCGACAAGGCTGCGGTTCTGGCAGAGAAGGGCGTGCAGCCGACCGTAACGGCTGCCGAGGCTGCGGCCGAAGCGGATGTGGTGCTCTGCATGCTGAGTTCCGGGCCGGTCTGCAACGATGTTCTGCTCGGTTCGCCGGGCATCGTTTCAGCCATGAAGCCCGGTGCGGTTCTGCTGGTCATGAGTTCCATTCCCGTTGAAATTGCAATGGAACAGGCTGAAGCCGCCCTGGCATGTGGCGTCAGATATGTCGATGCGCCCGTGTCCGGCGGTGAAAAGGGAGCGATCGAAGGAACGCTCGCCATCATGGCCGGGGGTGAACAGCGGGATGTGGATGCGCTGCGGCCGCTCCTCGGTTGTCTTGGCCGCGTCACGCACGTAGGGCCGGTGGGCTGCGGCTCTCTGGCCAAGCTTGCCAATCAGCTGATCGTCGCCTCGACAATCTGCGCCGTTGCCGAAGCTCTCACCCTTGCGGAAGAAGGGGGAGCGGACCCGGCACAGGTGCGCCACGCCCTGCTTGGCGGATTTGCCGATTCCACCGTCTTCCGTCAGCACGGAAAACGCATGGTTGAGGGCGATTTCCGCCCCGGCGGGCCGGCGAAATATCAGGTCAAGGATACGTCCACGGCGCTGGCCTTCGCCAGAAGCCGCGGCCTGACATTACCGGTCAGCGAGGAGGTTGACCGGCTGTTTCGCTCCATGGTCGAGCATGGCGCGGGCGAGCTTGATCACAGCGGTGTGATCCTTGAAATTAAGCGCATGAATGCGTTCGGAGGAACGCTCGAAACTGTTTAAGACACAACAAAGGGAGGAACACATGAAAATTTCGAAACTTTACGGGCTGGCCCTTGCCGCCACCATGCTGGTCGCATCGATTGCACGGGCCGAGACGCTGACGCTGTCGACGCCGGATGCAGACAATTCCGAAATCACGCTTTCCGCCAACAAGTTCGCGGAACTGGTTTCAAAAAAGACCGACGGCAAGCTCAAGATCAAGGTATTCCCCAACGGTACGCTTTATGGCGGCGATCCTTCGGCGGGCGTCAAGCAGCTGGCCGGCGGCTCGCTTGACATGCTCCTGAATTCGACATCGCTCTACGCGACGTTCAACCCGAAATTCACAGCTATCGCCATCCCCTACCAGTTCCGCGATATCGACCAGCTCCGGGTCTATCTCGACAGCGATCTCGGCAAGGAGCTTTCCGGCGATCTGAGCAAGATCGGCATTCTCGGGCTCGATCTCTGGTCACGGCCGCTGCGCCAGATCACCAATTCGAGGGCGCCGATCAAATCGCCAGCCGATCTGAAGGGCATGAAGCTGCGGGTGCCTAACAATCCGCTCTGGGTTGAATTCTTCGGCGCCATGGGGGCCGCCCCGACGCCGATGGCTTTTGCCGAAGTCTATAATGCCCTCCAGCTCAAGGTGGTCGACGGGCAGGAAAATCCGGTCAATGTGCCGGTCAGCGCCAAGCTCTACGAGGTGCAGAAATACCTGACGATCAGCAACCACATCGCCGACGCCTGGGTGCTGGGCATGAATCCTGCCCGTTTTGAAGGTCTTGATGAGAACTTCAAGACCGCGCTCAAGGAGGCCGCCGTGGAAACGGAGGCCTGGAAGGCGCAGAACGACGCTGCCGATATCGACAAGTCACTGGAAACGCTGAAAAAGAACGGCATGGAGGTGAACGCGCTGACCGATGACGAGCGCAAGGCTTTCGTGGCCGTGGCGGCCGGCCTTTCGGCGAAATTCTCCGCTCTGGTGAAGGATCAGGCCTTCTTCGACAAGACGCAGGCGTTCCTCAAGACGAACTGACCTTTCCGCAAACGGACGGCCGGGTTTCGATCCGGCCTTCCCAAATGTCAGGCAGGGTCGTCTTGCCGTAAGGGCAGGGTGGCATTCGTTTTACCGGATATCCGGTTTCAGCAGTGGAAGGGTATTGTCATGAACGATACGAAACCTTCGGTGCTCGGCACCATCGTAAGACTCATCGCCGATGTGGCCGCAGGCGCGGCCTGCGCCGGCATTCTCATCGTCGTGCTCCTCCAGGTCATTGGCCGCCTCATCGGCAGTCCTCTCCCCTGGACCGAGGAAGCAACCCGCTTTCTCTTCATCTGGATGGTGTTTCTGGGCCTCGCCGCCGGCTTCCGCACCGTTGAAAGCGCCCGTGTTGTGGTGTTTCTCGTGCTGTTTCACCGCTTCTTCCGGCGGCTCGCGGTGCCGATCTACGTCGGTTCATCCGTGTTCTTCTTCGGCATGATGGGCTGGACGGGCCTGACCATGGTGCGCCAGCAGGTCATGATGAACGAAACCGCCGCCACGCTTCCCATCCCGATGTGGACCATCGGCATCGTTCTGCCGGTTTCCGCCATCATCGCCGTGCTCGCCATCGTCGAATCGTTGCGCAGCCGCCGGGAGCTCATCGCGCTTCCCGAGCTTGGCCTGCCGGCGGACGAGATCGCACACGCCGACATCTCCATTTCAGCAGGACATTGATCCATGTCGGTCTTTCTTCTCGTCGCCTTTTTCGGTCTCAGCATGCTCGGTGTACCGCTTGCCATTGCGCTGGCGCTCGCCAGCGTCGGCACGCTCTGGCTCTTTACCTCCATGCCGATGGACCTGCTGTCGCAGACGATGTTCTCATCCATGAACTCCTTCCTGCTCGTCGCCGTGCCGCTGTTCATCCTCGTCGGCACCGTCATGGAGCGGGGGCGTGTGGCGGAGCGCATTTTCGATTTCGCCGAGGCCATGGTGGGCTGGTTGCCCGGCGGCCTCGGTCACGTCAACGTCATCTCCTCGGTGATCTTTTCCGGTGTCTCCGGCTCGTCCGTCGCTGACATCGCCTCTGTCGGCGCCATCGAGATCAAGGCGATGGAGCGGCATGGCTTCCCGAAGGGTTATGCCGTCGGCATGACGCTTTGCACCTCCACGCTCTCCTCGATCATTCCGCCGTCGATCCTGATCGTCATTGCCGGCTCCATCGCCAACGTGTCCATCGGCACATTGCTGATCGCGGGCCTGGTGCCCGGCCTCTTCATCGCCTTCGCCTTCCTGGTCTTCAATCACTTCTATTCCGTGCACTACGGATATAACCCGCCGACCCCCTTCAACTTCCGTCTGGTTGTCATCACCGGACTTCGCGCCATCCTGCCGATGCTCACCCCGCTGATCCTCATCATCGGCATCGCCAGCGGCCTGTTCACGCCGACGGAAGCCGCTGCCATCGCGGTCGTTTATGTCGCGGTGCTCGGCGTCATCGTCTACCGCACGCTGCCGGTGCGCGAACTGCCGGAAATCCTCATCTCGACGGCACGCATTTCCGGAACCATCCTGTTCATCGCCGCCACTTCGCAGCTGGCTGCCTGGGTCTTCACCTTTGACGGCCTGCCGGAACAGGTCGCCGAACTCTTGAAGGCGATGAACCTCGGGCCGATGACGGGCATGCTCGTGATCTTCGTGTTCCTGCTGATCATCGGCATTTTCATGGAAGCGATCCCCGCCATGTTCATCCTCATTCCGGTATTGATGCCGCCGGTCGAAGCGCTCGGTATCGATCCGATCCATTTCCTGATCGTGACTGTCATGACGCTGACGCTCGGGCTGGTGACGCCGCCAGTCGGGGTCTGCCTGTTTGCCGCAGCCCAGGTCGCGAATATGAAGATCGAGGATGTCATCCGCGGTTCGCTGGCGCCGATGACGGTGCTGACGCTCGCCATATTTGCGCTGGTGCTTTTCCCGATCCTGACGCTTGGGCCGATACGGCTGATGGGTCTCTACTGAGCCGAAACAGTACGCCTGAAAAACTCAGACAACGCGACGGTCACGCCACTCGTCGCGTTGTTTTCGCATCCACTCCAGGAAAAGCGTCACCTTTCGCTGCCGCAGGTGAGAATGCGGGCAAACGATCCATTGGGTAACGAGCTTGATGCGCGGTGCGTCGATGACAGGGCAGACAAGCGCTCCGGTACTCAGTTCCCGTTCCATCATCAGCGTGCTTTCCAGCGCGACGCCCAGACCGCCGGCCGCGGCGTCGATGGCCATATGGCTGCGGTCGAACAGCACGCGCCGCCATCTTTTGTCTGAATGCACGCCCGCCATCGGGAACCAGTGCGTCCACTGCGCCTGTGCCTTCACCGAATGGATGAGCCGCAGTTCAAGCAGATCGGTGGCCTGAAGGCTTCCGGCGGCGGCATAGTCCGGTGAGGACACCGGCAGGAATTCCTCTTCCACCAGCCCTTCCACGAAGAGGCCCGGCCAACGACCATCGCCGTGGCGCAGCTCCACATCGACGAGTTCCTGCGAAAAATCGGTCGGCTCGTTGGTGCCGTCCAAGCGCACTTCCAGTTCAGGATGCTCCTCCAGAAAGGAGCCGAGACGCGGCAGAAGCCATTTGTTGGAAATGGTCGGCGTCGCCCGGATCGTCAGTGCCGTGACGGAACGGAAACCACGAATGCTGTCGGTCGCGTCGGATATCTGCTCAATCTGGGCGGTGATCATCGAAAAATAGCGCTCGCCCGCTTCGGTCAATGTCACCTTGCGGCCGGTTCGCGCCATCAGCGTCGTGCCGAGCTGGCCTTCCAGCAGCTGGATCTGCTGGGAAACGGCCGAAGGTGTCACGCTCAACTCTTCCGCCGCCCGGGAAATGCTGCCCGCCCTTGCCGCAGCGTGGAAAACGAGGATCGATTTTATCGGGATTTGCATGGGTAGGGCTTTGCTCAACGGAATACGGCGGTCACCCGAGTATCACAGGTGACCGCCGTGTTGAAAAGCGTTGAACGCGAGGCTTTTAGCGATGGCTCGGCAGTTTCGGCAGGAAGACCGTCAAAAGGCCGAGCAGCGGCATGTAGGAGCAGATGCGGTAGACGAATTCAATGCCTTCCTTATCCGCATAGACCCCCAGAACCGCAGCCCCGATGCCACCGAAACCGAAGGCGAAACCGAAGAACATGCCGGCGATGAGGCCGACCCGGCCCGGCACAAGCTCCTGCGCGAAAACGACGATGGCCGAGAAAGCCGAAGAGAAGACGAAGCCGATGACGACGACCAGAACGGCTGTCCAGAACAGGTTCGCATAGGGCAGCATCAACGCGAAGGGAATGACGCCGAGGATCGAGAACCAGATGACGACGCGCGAGCCGAAACGGTCACCGATCGGGCCGCCGAAGAACACGCCGAGTGCGGATGCCCCGAGGAAGAGGAACAGCAGTACCTGCGCGTCCTGCACGCCAAGGCCGAACCTGTCGATTGTGTAGAAGGTGAAGTAGCTCGAGAGGCTGGCGAGATAGGCATTCTTGGTGGCGGTCAGAACCACCAGCACCAGAAGCGTCATCATCACGGTTCCGCGTGAGAGCGGCAGGGCGCGGCTGGCCGGAGCCTTGCCGACGGTTGCGCGGCGGTGGCGGGTATACCAGACGCCGACCCAGGACAGCACGCCGAAGCCGAGGAGGGCAATCAGCGAGAACCAGCTGAGGCTCGACTGGCCCAACGGAATGACAATGAAGGCGGCGAGCAGCGGGCCGATGGCCGTGCCGGTATTCCCACCCACCTGGAAGAAGGACTGCGCCAGACCATGGCGGCCGCCGGATGCCAGGCGGGCAACGCGCGAGGCTTCGGGATGGAAGATCGCCGAGCCGATGCCGATGAGGCAGGCGCCAATCACCAGAACCTCGAAACTATGGGCAAAGGCGAGCGTGATGAGGCCGGCGCAGGTGGAGAGCATGGCCACGGGCAGGGAAAACGGCATGGGCCAACGGTCTGTCACCATGCCGACGACCGGCTGCAGCAGCGATGCCGTGACCTGAAAGGCGAAGGTAAGCAGTCCGATCTGTACGAAATCGAGCGCGTAATTGGCTTTCAGCAACGGGTAAAGCGACGTCAGCAGCGATTGCATGATGTCGTTCAGCATGTGGCAGAAGCTCGCGGCTGCGATGATTGAAAACGCCGTGCGTTGCGGGTTGAACCCGGTGCTGGTGACGGTGGCCATGAATTATCCTCTCCAGATCCCCGCCGATGAAACGGGAAACATGTCTTTATTTGCTCCCGCTTTTATTCATATTGTGTCTGGCCTGCATTTGTGTTCTGGACGAGTTTCTTTGTGAGTGGGCCAAATGGCAAAAATCAAATCGCGACAGACAGTCGGTGTGACGCTCGAGGAGCATGAGCGCAGCCTGAAATTGATCGACGGCACCAATGAGCCGGTGCTGGCGCTCCATCGCATCTATCCGACGGGGCATCGCACTCCGCCCCATAACCATAGTCGCGTGCAGATATGGTGCGCGCGCCGGGGGGTGGTGCTGGTCAGCACGGCGGATGGGCGCTGGATGATACCGCCGGGTCACGGGCTGCTCATTCCCGCCGGTCTGCAACATGAGGCCGAAGTCATCTCCAATGTCGAGATGCACTCCATCTACGTCCATCCCGATCTCTTCCAGGCAACGTCTCCAAGGGTCGTGGAAATAACAGATCTCGCCTCGAGCCTCATTTCCGAGTTGCTGGCCGAGGAACATCAGCCAGCTGCTTTTCACCGGCAGGGTCTCGTGCGCGCACTTTTGCTGGATGAAGTGAACCGCCTGCCGGAACGCCCTTTGGGTTTGCCATTTCCGGACAATCAGCGGCTGGCAGCGCTTTGCCGGGATTTCCTCAACAGGCCCGTGGCGCGGGTGGAGATCGATGACTGGGCGGCGGCCATGGGTATCAGCCGCCGGTCCTTTACGCGTCTGTTTCGCAAGGAACTGGGGGTGAGCTTCGCCACATGGCGTCAGCAGGCCTGCATCTTCGCCTCCCTGCCGCGGCTGGCGGCGGGGGAGGCCGTGACGAACGTGGCGCTGGATGCCGGTTATGAAAACATCCCCGCTTTTACAACGATGTTCCGGCGAATGCTGGGCAGCTCGCCCCGGGCTTATCGCCAGGCGGCGCGGCAGCGCAGCGCCGCTTTTCCCGATTTTGAAGAGATGGGTGGCTAAGGGTTGGGGTGCTCACTCAACCTCATCCCTGTGACGAGCACAGGAATGAGGAGGGTACCCTAAGCCGCCGCCGCCCGCATGTCGCGGCGGAAATCGGAAGGCGACATGCCTGATATCTGGCGGAACGCCTTGTTGAATGCGCTGACCGAGCCAAAACCGCTTTCCATGGCGATTTGCAGGATATTGTCCTTGCCCGTCATCAGCATGGCCTGCGCGCGCGAAAGACGGAGCAGGGTCAGATATTTGATCAGCGTCATGCCGGTGGATTTGCGGAACAGGTTCATCGCATATTTCGGGTGAAGCGCGGCGGCGCGGGCGATGTCGGTTGCGTCGATATCGTCGAGGAAATTGGCGGCAATGAAATCGCACATGCGTACCACGCCGATGGAGGGCGCCATGCCCTCATCATTCTCTCTGCGTTTGCCGCTGGCGGCGGAAGATACGACGGCGTATGGCTCGAGGAACATCCGCTCGACCCTGAGCAGCAATTCTTCCACCGCGTGCTGGGCTTTCGCCGGGTCGCCGGAGGTGACATAGCGAAACCAGCGGCCGAAATTTTCGGCGTCTGCCTTGTCCGTCTCAGCACTCACCATCGTCGCACCGCCCATCAGCAGGCTGGAAACGGTAGCGGGCAGGCGCATGCGGAAAAAGTGCACGAGCGGAAGATGCGCGCCGGCGTAAAACGAATCGTCGGAAGAGTGGTCCATCTGGTGCGGCTGGCCACCCCAGAAGATGCACATCTGGCCGGAATTAAGCGTAAGGTCATGATCGCCCATGTGATAATGCACCGATCCCGCCATCACGTAATTCACCTCCACCTGCGCGTGCCAGTGTGGCCTGAGCATGATGGGCGGGTGATTGTGAAAAAGCTGAAGGGTTGTCGGCATGCCTTCGATGCTGCTTGCACCCGGCTGGTAGAAGGCTCTTTCAGCAATCTTACTTTCCGCCAAATCGATGTTCCCTTTTTACGAGACAGATTTCCTGCCGCCGGTAATGTGCCCATGTTCGCTGAAGAACGGCAATTGAAAAAGGGAGGTTTTCAATGTGCTTGAAATTTCTTGGCGCGTCTACGGCCATGCTGCTTCTTGCAGCCCCGGCTTTCGCGCAAACCGAGACCGTCACCATCTGGAGCTGGAATGTCGCGGCGTCCGCGCTGAAATCCACGGTAGAGGGCTTCAACAAGCAGAATCCGGATATCAAGATCGTCGTCGAAGACCTTGGAAACAATCAGGTTTTTGACAAGACGCTGGCCGCCTGCGCCGCCGGGGGCGATGGTCTTCCTGATATCGTCACCATTGAAAATTTCGAAGCGGAACTGTTCTGGAGCCGTTTCCCAGACTGTTTCACCAATCTGACCGAGCTTGGCTATACGCCTGAGAAACAGGCGCTTTTTCCTGATTTCAAGCGCACGGAACTGGAGGTTGACGGTGTCGCCTATGCGGTTCCGTGGGACTCCGGCCCGGTAGCGGTTTTCTATCGCCGCGACTTCTATGAAAAGGCGGGCGTCGATCCGGCCACCATCAAGAGCTGGGATGATTTCATCGCCGCCGGCAAGAAGGTCATGGCTGCCAATCCCGGAACGGTCATGGCGCAGGCCGACTTCAACGGCGATAGCGAATGGTTCCGCATGATCGCCAATGAGCAGGGATGCGGTTACTTTTCGACCGATGGCCAGAACATTACCATCAACCAGCCCGCCTGTGTCGCGACCCTTGAAAAGGTCAAGGAAATGAAGGACGCCGGCATCATCACGGCGGCGATCTGGGATGAAAAGATCCAGGCCAATACCGCCGGCAAGGCGGCAAGCCAGATGTATGGCGCCTGGTACGAGGGCACGATCCGCTCCGGCTCGCCCGATCTCGCGGGCAAATGGGGCGTCTATCTGATGCCGAGCCTCACGCCTGACGGTCCGCATGCGGCCAATCTCGGCGGGTCTTCGCTGGCGATCAGTTCGACGTCCGAGCACAAGGAAGCCGCATGGAAATACATCGATTACGCGCTGACCACGAATGAGGGCCAGGTGACGATGCTGAAATCCTTCGGCCTCGTTCCCTCGCTGCTATCAGCCATCGACGATCCCTTCGTGAAGGAGAAGCACCCCTATTGGGGCGGGCAGGCGGTCTGGACCGATATTCTCGCCACGCTGCCGAAGATCGTTCCAAGCCGCGGCACGGCATTCCAGTCCGATGCGGATGCGATCTACAAGGCGACGCAGACGAAATATTTCGCAGGTGGCTATCCCGATGCGAAGGCTGCGCTCGATGATGCGGCAAAGCAGATCGAAACGGCCACGGGGCTGCCTGTCGCGCAGTAAGCCGGCGGCCCGGACCGAGCGGGTGCCACGGGCTTCTTCTCCCCGATGGGGAGAAGTCCGCGGCAGCGGGATGAGGGGGCAACGTTGGTGATAGATCGCGAGCTAACCCCCTCATCCGACCCTTCGGGCCACCTTCTCCCCCTTGGGGAGAAGAAATAGGCCGCACCGCCTTGCAATGGTCTCGCCCTCGAAATCGGGCAGGCCTTCAAGCTTTTCCATTTATCCGGCCCTTGTCCGGCATCTGGAGGTCGTCATGCCGTCTAGGAACAGGATCGCTTATGCGTTCCTTGCGCCCTATCTCCTGATTTTCGCCACCTTCTGGGTCTGGCCGATCATCAGCTCGTTCATGCTGTCGTTCCAGAATACCCGCATTAACCCGTGGCGGTTTGCACCGTCCATGAACTGGGGGCGGCTCGTCTCCGATCCGGCATTTTATAACGCGCTCTACAATACGCTGATCATTCTGGTCATTCAGGTGCCGGTCATGATCGCGCTCGCCACCGTCATGGCGGTGCTCCTGAATTCGCCGCTGCTGAAAGCGCGGCCGCTCTATCGTTTTGCCTTCTTCGCGCCTGTCGTTGTCGGCGAGGTGGCCTATGCGGCGGTGTTCCGGCTGATGTTCAGCGCCGATTTTGGCATCATCAACAAGCTCATCACGTCAGTCGGCCTTGCGCCCATCTCGTGGTTCGACAATGCCAATGCGGCCATGGCGCTGGTCATCATCGCGGTGACCTGGCGCTGGGCGGGGTATAACGCCATCATCATTCTCGCCGGTCTGCAATCGATCCCCGGCGATGTCTATGAGGCCGCGACGCTGGACAAGGTGAGCAAGCGCCAGCAGTTCTTTTACATCACCCTGCCGTTGCTTAAACCCATCATCCTGTTCTGCGTTGTCCTGTCGGTCATCGGCACCATGCAGCTGTTTGCCGAACCCTTCCTCATTACCAACAGGGGCGGGCCGGGCGGCGGCACGGAGACGCTGGGGCTGTTCCTTTATCGCCAGGGCTTCACTTCGCTTAATTTCGGTTATGCCTCTGCCATTGCCTACACCATGGCGGCGCTCGCCATCGCCATTTCACTCCTCAATCTCTGGGTCGGGAGGGAGCCGAAATGAGATCGAAATCGAGATCGCTTTTCTGGCAGAAGATCGCGCTGCACGCGGTGCTTACGCCGCTTGCCGTCATCTGGCTGTTTCCGCTGTGGATGATGTTCGTATTCTCGACCATGCCGGATTACGGTATCTTCAGCCCGGATATTATTCTGGCACCCTCCACAAACTTCGTCGAGAATTTCAACAACCTGCAGGCTGATACTGATTTCCTGCGGGCCATGTTCATCTCGATAACCGTTGCCGTCATCTATACGGTGCTTTCTGTCATGCTGACCTCAATGGCGGGCTGGGCGCTGGCGCGGTATCGTTTCGCCGGGCGCAGGGTGGTGATCGCCATCATTCTCGGCACCATCACCCTGCCGTTTGCAGTCGTCGTCATTCCGCAATTCATCATGGTGGCGCGGGAATTCAAGCTCGCCAATACCTGGGTGGCGCTGATCGTGCCGCCGCTCTTCAACTCGCTCGGCGTGCTGTTCATGCGGCAATCCTTCTCGATGATGCCGACGGAGCTTTTCGATGCCGCGCGGGTGGAAGGCGTCAAGGAATGGCAGATTTTTCTGCGCATTGCTTTGCCCTTGGCGCGTCCCACAATGGCGGCACTCTCCATCATTCTCTTCCTGGCCTCGTGGAACAACTACCTCTGGCCGCTTCTCATCAATTCCCGCCCAGGAATGATGACCGCACCCGTGGCACTTGGCACCCTTATCGGGCTCACCAAGGTGTCATGGGGCGGCATCATGGCCGGCGCGGTGCTGCTGACCGCACCCATTCTCGTGGTTTTCGTGGTCCTGCAGCGTCACTTCATCGCCGGCATTTCAGCCGGGGCAGTCAAGTAAGGGGAGGCCGCATGGCGGAACTTTCGCTCAAAAACGTGGTCAAGCGATACGGTGCGCTGGAGGTGATCCATGGCGCCAATCTTGAGGTGAAAGACGGGGAATTCGTCGTTTTTGTCGGCCCGTCCGGCTGCGGAAAATCCACGCTTCTCAGAATGATCGCCGGGCTGGAGGATATTTCCGGTGGCGATATCGTGATTGGCGGCAATACGGTCAGTGATGCTGATCCGGCCGATCGTGGCATTGCCATGGTGTTCCAGTCCTATGCACTTTATCCGCATATGACGGTGGCCGAAAACCTCTCCTTCGGCCTCAGAATGAACGGCAACCCAAAGGCCGATACGGAAAAGCGGGTCAACCGCGCCGCCGAAATCCTGCAGATCAATGAACTGATGGATCGCCGGCCGAAACAGCTTTCCGGCGGCCAGCGGCAGCGTGTGGCCATCGGCCGAGCCATTGTGCGCGAGCCGCAGGTCTTCCTGTTCGACGAGCCTCTGTCCAACCTCGATGCGGAACTGCGGGTGCAGATGCGCGTCGAAATTTCGCGCCTGCACAAGCAACTCGGCACCACGATGATCTATGTGACGCATGACCAGACCGAGGCGATGACGCTGGCCGACAAGATCGTGGTCCTGCGGGCGGGCAATATCGAACAGGTGGGTGCGCCGCTCGATCTTTACGATGATCCCGCCAACCGCTTTGTCGCCGGCTTTGTCGGCTCGCCGAAGATGAACTTTCTCGACGCCACTGTCATCGGCGGCGGCGCCGACAGCGTCACGCTCGCCCTCGACAGCGATCCTGCGGTGCGGCTGACTTTGCCGATTAAAGAGCGCGTCAACGAGGGCGCCAGGGTCTCGCTCGGCATCCGGCCGGAGCATTTTGCCGATGCGGGCGGGGGCGATGCCGATCTCACCGTGCATGTCGATGTCGCCGAGCATCTCGGCAATACCAGCTATGTCTATGCCCGAACCGAAGGCGGCGAGCAGCTCATCATCGAGCGGCCGGAATCGCGTGATGTCGGCAATCGCGACCGGCTGACGGTCGGCCTTTCCGCCCGCCGGGCTTTCCTTTTCGACAGCAAGGGCGAACGCCTGCGCTGAACCCTTTCCCAAGCACCCAAGACCGATACGAAAGACGAGGATTTCATGACCACCGAACAACCGATCCGCTGGGGCATCATCGGCCCGGGCACCATCGCCAGAACCTTTGCTGACGGTATCGCCCATTCCCGCACCGGCAGGCTTGAGGCCATCGCCACGCGCAATCCGGACAAGCCCGGCCTTGCCGAAGCTTTTGCCGGCGCGCGCATTGTGAAGGGTTACGATGCGCTGCTTGCCGATCCCGATATCGACGCGGTCTATATCGCCACGCCCCATACGGGCCATGCCGAGTGGGCAATCAAGGCAATCCGGGCGGGCAAAAACGTGCTGGTGGAAAAGCCGATCGCGATTTCCGCTTATGACGCCGACGCCATTTTCCATGAGGCGAAAAAGGCCGGCGTTTTTGCCGGTGAAGCCTATATGTATCGCCTGCATCCGCAGACGGCGAAATTGCTGGAACTGGTGAAAGCCCGCGCGGTGGGCGATATCCGCATCATCCGCTCCAGCTTCGGTTTCAACATGGGCTCGTTCCGGGCCGATCACCGGCTGTTCGCCAATGAAACCGCCGGCGGCGGCATTCTCGATGTCGGCGGTTATCCGGTTTCCATGGTGCGGATGATCGCAGGCGCAGTGGATGGAAAGCCTTTTGCGGAGCCCGAAAAAGTGGCAGGTGCTGCCCTTCTCGGCCAGTCGGGCGTTGATGAATGGGCCTCGGCCGTGCTGAAATTCCCAAACGGCATCGTCGCCGAAGTCTCGTGCTCGATCATGGCGGCGCAGGACAATGTGCTGCGCATCATCGGTTCGGACGGCCGGATCGAGGTCAGGGATTTCTGGTTTGCCGCCGGCCACAAGGGCGGCACCGGGCGGATCGATATCATCAGGGGCGACAAGGTCGAAACCATCGAGCTGCCGGAGGATCGCTGGCTTTATTCCTTCGAGGTCGATGCGGCGGGCGAAGCAATTCGCCAGGGTAAAAAGGAATTCGATGCACCCGGCATGGCCTGGGCGGACAGCCTCGGCAACCTGCGCGTCATGGACCAGTGGCGGGCTTCCGTCGGGCTGGAATACAGCGTCGAAAAGGCGACGTCGCGCATCGCCAATATAGCCGGTGGTAAGGTTGTATCCGGAAATACGGTCCCGAAGCGGCAGATACCGGGCCTTGCCAAGCCCGCTTCGGTAGTCGCGCTCGGCTTCGAGTTTTTCCCCAATTTCGCCTCCGCATCCCTGACGCTCGATGCGTTTTACGAGACCGGCGGCAATCTCTTCGATACGGCCTATGTCTATGGCGGCGGCAAAACGGAGGCGATTTTCGGCGACTGGCACACCAGCCGCAACGTGCCGCGCGAAGAGATCGTGCTGATCGGCAAGGGTGCGCATTCGCCGCTCTGCTATCCCGATATGATCGCCAAACAGCTAGATCAGTCGCTGGAGCGTCTGAAGACGGATTACGTCGATGTTTATTTCATGCATCGCGATAATCTCGACATCCCGGTGGGCGAGTTCGTTGATGCCATGGATGCCGAGGTTCGGCGCGGGCGCATTCGCGGCATTTTCGGTGGCTCGAATTGGACGCGCGAACGCATGGATGAGGCCGCGGCTTACGCGCAGAAGAACGGCAAACAGGCCCCCGGCGCGCTTTCCAACAATTTCTCGCTTGCCGAAATGCTCGATCCCATCTGGGCAGGCTGCGTGGCGGCATCGGATGACGAATGGAAAGAATGGCTCAAATCCCGACAAATCCCCAATTTCGCCTGGTCCAGCCAGGGGCGCGGTTTCTTCACCGAGCGGGCAGGGCGGGACAAGCATGACGATGAGGAAATCGTCCGCGTCTGGTATTCCGACCGCAATTTCGTCCGTCGCGATCGGGCGATCGAGCTTGCGCAGAAACTCGGGCGCCACCCAATCCATATCGCTCTCGCTTATGTCATCGCCCAGCCTTTCCCGGTCATCCCGCTGATCGGGCCGCGCACGATTGCGGAGCTGGAGGATAGTCTTTCGGCGCTGGATATTGCGCTGACGGACGAGCAGGTGAAGTGGCTGGAGGCGTAAGAGTGGATGGAGGCTGCGGATTTATCTGCCGCCTCTTTCGGATAGGGCAAGCTGTTGCGGCATATTTCTTCTCCCCGCCGGGGAGAAGGTGGCCTGAAGGGTCGGATGAGGGGGGCCAGCTCTCCGGATATCTCTACCATTGCCCCCTCATCCCGCTGCCGCGGACTTCTCGACGGCGGGGAGAAGAAACAAGGGGCATCCGCTCGCTCCCACTGACGAATCTCGGGGTTGAGACATCATCTTCCACCTTCTTTCCTCTCCCGGTGACTGCTAAAGCGTAGGTTCACAAACCTGCCGCCAAACAATCACCGGAGTTCCCATGAGCGATATCGACCGAGGCCGCGCCCATCAGCTGATGCGGGAGGCGGAGATTGATGCGCTGGTACTGTTCCAGCCTGAGGCCTTTCGTTATGCGGTTGGTGCGCCTGCCGGTGTTGCGACCATGTGGGGCAAAGCGGGTTCCGCAATTGCGCTGGTGCCTGCCGATGCCGGGGCAGGGCTGGCCGCCGTCGTCAGTGATCATGCCGCGCCGATCATCAGGAGGGCGGCACCTGATATCGATCTGCGCTGCCATCGCATCTGGATCGATTTGGTCGATCTTTCGGGTGTGGAAACCATTGCGCAGGTGGATGATGGCTATCGCCGCAACAATTCTGGCGGGGCGCGGCCAGAGACATTTGATCGTACCGCCTGCTTCGGCCTGCTCTCCGATCTGCTGCGGGAGCGCGGACTGTCCGCGGCGCGCATCGGTGCCGACCTTGAATTCATGCCCGCCGCCGATTTTTTCGCCCTGCGTCAGGCGCTGCCCGAGGTGAACTGGGTTGATGGTTCGACGGTGCTGAAACGTCTGAGGGCGGTGAAATCCCAACGCGAGATCAAACTTCTCAGGCAGGCGTCAGCCGCAGCCGAGGCGGGGCTGGTCGAGATGGCAGCCGCCGTCCGACCGGGGGCGGCCCTTGGTCAACTCTCCGCCGCCTGGAAATCCGGCGCGCAGGCATATGCCGCGAAATCCGGTTTTTCGTTGAGCGGGCATTGGGACTTCATTTCGGTCGGCCCGGCTTTGTCGGATATGACGGCAGCGGTCGCGCCGGGTGCGCTGATCAAGGCCGATGTGGGCACGCTGGTGGACGGTTATTCTTCGGATGGCGCGCGGACTTTTTCATGGGGGCCGGTTTCGCCTTTGGCGGGCGATATCTTCAAGGCTCTGGAAGCGGCCTTCGCCCGCGGACTGGACGCGCTCCGCCCGGGCAATACATTCGGTGCAGTGCACGCCGCCATGCTGGCCTCGATGCGCAAGGACGGCTTCGGTGAATATTATCGCGGCCACTTCGGCCACTCCGTTGGTGGCAGCGTGGGTATCGAGGAATGGCCGTTCTTTTCCCACGACAATCCGGAAGTCATCCTTCCCGGCATGGTCGTTGCGCTCGAAGCGCCGTTTTATGGGGAAGGCGTGGGTGCGTTGATGATCGAGGACCAGTTCCTCGTCACCGCATCTGGCGCAGAGTGCATGAACAGCCTGCCACGCACCCTACGGGATTTATCTGCGGACTGATCGCCGGATCAGAGGAAATCGTCGCGGCGCGGCGTGAAGCAGTCGATCAGTTCGCCCTCTTCCAGACACAGGCAGCCATGCTCGATATGGCCGGGAATGACGAGGCTATCGCCCTTCTTGAGGTCGTAGGCCTCGCCATCACGGTAAAAGCGGAAGCAGCCGCTGGCGACATAGGTCGATTGTACATGCGGATGGCTGTGCAGCTTGCCTTCCGCGCCGGTCTTGAAACGGAACGATACCACCATCAGTTCAGGCGCTTCGGAAAGCACGGTGCGTTCTACGCCATCGTCGGGCGAAACAGTGGGGAAGGTCGGAAGCTGCTGCATATCTTTCTCCTCAGTCAATGCGGTTCAGGCGGCAATCTCAGCGCGGTGCGCGCAACATCGCGCGGTATCGCATCTGGCTGCTTTTCAGGTGGTTGCGCATGGCGCTTCGCGCCGCCTCCTCGTCGCCGTCCTGTATCGCGATCAGTATCGCCTCGTGCTCTCCCACCAGACGGCTGAGATCAGCGGGCGAAAGCACGGTCTCGGAGCCGTTTTCGGCCACGGCGCGGCGGGGAATGACGGTCGGGCCAAGCACCTGCAGAAACTCGCTGAAGCGGGGATTGTTGGTCGCTTCGGCAACGGCCAGATGGAAGGCGAAATCGGCCTCGGCCGTCGGGCTGCCCTTGGCGGCACTGGCGCGGAAGGCGTCGAAGGCCTCGATGATCTTTTCTTCCTGCGCCGGCGAACGGCGGATCGCAGCAAGGCCCGCGGCATCGCCTTCCACCGCAGTGCGCAGTTCCAGCATTTCGATCAGCGAGGAGACGCGGGCCAGATCGACATTATGGAAAGGCCGCCGTTCGACCGGGGCGGGCTCCAGTACGAAGACACCGGCGCCCTGACGCGGTTCGACGAGACCGTCTGAGCGCAGGGAAGCAATCGCCTCGCGCACAACGGTTCGGCTCACGCCGAATTCCTGTGTCATCTGCGCTTCCGATGGCAGGCGGTCGCCAGTCTTGTAACGGCCCTTGGCGATCTGGCTGCGGAGTTCCTCCGAAACCTTCACCACAAGCGTTTTGGCCTGTGGCGCTGCCGGTTCGGAGGTCGTCGTTCTTGTCATCTTCGTCGCCGTTCTAAAAATATCGGTTGCGTCTACCGTTCCTCGATACGTTATTCGCGGCCCGGCTTGCAATCCCACCGCCTGCCGGGAACGTTCCCTGCCGCATTTCACGTCGCCTTGAAGATCGGGTTGTCGACGAAAACACCGCCCTGAAACCGCACCATGGCATCGCCGGGGTCGGGTTTCGGCGTTGTCTCGGCAATGTGCCGCCGGAAGGCCTCCGCATTGTCTTTGGGTTTCCATCCGAGAAAACCGAGATGCGAATTGTCCCACCAGCCGGCGTCATTGGCAGACGCGCCCCATACAACGGGGCAGCCGAGGATCGGTGCGCGAAATACCGCTTCGATCAGCGATACGAAATCGTCGTGCGAGAACCAGGTGGACAACATGCGATAATTGGTGGGTTCCGGGGTGCAGGAGCCGATGCGCACAAGCGCCGTCTCCTGCCCGAACTTCTCGAAATACATGCGTGCCAGGTTTTCGCCAAAACACTTGGAGACGCCGTAAAGCCCGTCCGGTCGGAAGGGGGCGTCGGGGCCAAGACGCTCCGTCTGGGGATAATAACCGATCGTGTGGTTGGAACTGGCAAAAACGATCCGCGGCTGTCCATGGGCGTGGGCGGCTTCATAGAGATTATAAAGCCCGATGATGTTGCCTTGAACGATTTGTTCGAACGGCTTTTCCACCGATATGCCGCCAAGGTGGATAATCCCGTCGCAACCGGCGACCATGGCATCCACGGCATTTGCGTCCGCCAGGTCGCACTGCACGCATTCCTCGTTCGGGCCTGCCGGGTCTAGCGGAGCAAGATCGGCGAGGCGCAATATCTCGGCCACCGGTGCGAGGCGTTCGCGCATGACGCGGCCGAGCTGACCTGCCGCACCGGTAACAAGAAGCCGTTTCATCGCAATTCTCCATCAGCATTATACGTCATCGACGCAGTCAGATATGGCAGCGCCTCTTGACCTTGTCATACAGATCGTACAAAAAGCGGATAACATATATTATGTGCCATACGCAACAATCATGAAGGATGAGTTTGATGCTGACCGTCGAAACAAGGCAGGCCGTGAACCCGGAATATGCAAAAACGCTGGATACCGAAGGTCTCCGCCGGCATTTCCTCGCCAGCGACATGTTCCGTTCCGGTGAAATCAAGCTGATCTACACCCATTACGACCGCTTCGTGATGGGCGGCGCCGTGCCTGACGGAAAGCCGCTGACGCTCGACAAGGTGGAGGAAACCAGGACGCCTTCCTTCCTCGATCGGCGTGAAATGGGCATCGTCAACATCGGTGAGGCGGGCACGGTCAGCGCCGGCGGCGAAACCTACACGCTGAACCGCGGTGACGTGCTTTATCTCGGTGCCGGCAGCGGCGCGGTGACCTTCGACGGCGCCGGGCGATTCTACATCACCTCGTGCCCGGCGCATCGCAGCCTGCCGGCGAAGCTGGTGACGCTGGCGAACAGCAAGGAGGTCAAGCTTGGTGCAACCGAAACCTCCAACAAGCGCACCATCAACCAGTTCATCCATCCGCTGGTCATGGAAAGCTGCCAGCTGGTGCTGGGATATACGACACTGGAGGACGGCTCGGTCTGGAACACCATTCCCTCGCATATTCATGATCGCCGCATGGAGGCCTATCTCTATTTCGGCATGGATGAAAAGTCGCGCGTGCTGCACCTGATGGGCGAGCCGCAGGAGACCCGCCACCTGTTCATTTCAAATGAAGAAGGCGCGATTTCCCCGCCCTGGTCCATTCATTCCGGTGCGGGCATCGGCTCCTACACCTTCATCTGGGCCATGGCCGGCGACAATGTCGACTATACCGACATGGACTTCATTCAGCCGGGAGACCTGAAATGAGGAACCCCTTTTCGCTTCAGGGGCGCAAGGCGCTCGTCACCGGCGCGAATACGGGGCTCGGCCAGGCGATTGCGGTGGGTCTCGCCGCTGCCGGTGCGGACGTCGTCTGCGCCGCCCGTCGTGCGCCGGATGAAACGCTTGCCATCATCGCGAGGGACGGCGGCAAGGCCAGCGCATTGTCTATCGACTTTGCCGATCCGCTGGCGGCAAAAGACAGTTTTGCCGGTGCCGGTTTCGACATTCTCGTCAACAATGCCGGCATCATCCGCCGTGCCGATTCCGTTGAATTTTCCGAGCTGGACTGGGACGAGGTGATGGACGTCAACCTCAAGGCGCTGTTTTTCACCACGCAGGCCTTTGCAAAGGAGCTGCTGGCGAACGGCCGCCCCGGCAAGGTCGTCAATATCGCCTCGCTCCTGTCGTTCCAGGGGGGCATTCGTGTGCCGTCCTATACGGCTGCAAAACATGGCGTCGCCGGTCTCACCAAGCTTCTGGCAAATGAGTGGGCGGCGAAGGGCATCAATGTGAATGCGATTGCGCCGGGTTACATCGAAACCAACAATACAGAGGCGCTGCGCGCGGATGCGGTCCGCAACAGGGCCATTCTCGAGCGCATTCCGGCTGGCCGCTGGGGTCATTCAGACGATATAGCCGGGGCGGCGGTTTTCCTTGCTTCGCCGGCGGCGGATTATGTGCATGGCGCCATTCTCAATGTCGATGGCGGCTGGCTGGCGCGCTGAGCCGCGCCCGCTTGTAAAATTCATCATATAACTTGTATGATGAATTGTTGACAAATATACGGCAAGTCGTTTAGGTGACTTTCAGTCATTGAACTTCAAAGGAATACCAATCATGAACCCTGAACAAATCAAAACGGCTCTCGGCTCCGGCCTTCTGTCTTTCCCGGTCACCCATTTCGATTCCGAGGGCCGTTTCGCTGCCGACAGCTACAGGGCCCATGTCGAATGGCTTGCCGGTTACAAGGCGCCGGTGCTGTTTGCCGCAGGCGGCACCGGCGAGTTCTTTTCGCTGAAGCCGGATGAGATTCCGACGATCGTTTCCGCCGCCAAGGAAGTCGCCGGCGAAACCGCCATCGTTTCCGGCTGCGGTTACGGCACTGAAATTGCGGTTGATATCGCCCGCTCTGTCGAAAAGGTCGGCGCCGATGGCATCCTGCTTCTGCCGCATTACCTCATCGATGCGCCGCAGGAAGGGCTTTACGCCCATATCAAGAAGGTGTGTCAGTCGGTCGGCATCGGTGTCATGGTCTATAACCGTGACAACTCGGTTCTTCAGGCCGATACGCTGGCGCGGCTGTGCGACGAGTGCCCGAACCTTGTCGGCTTCAAGGACGGCACCGGCGATATCGGCCTCGTTCGCCAGATCACCGCCAAGATGGGGGACCGCCTGATGTATCTCGGCGGAATGCCAACCGCGGAACTGTTCGCCGAAGCCTATCTCGGTGCCGGTTTCACGACCTATTCCTCGGCCGTATTCAACTTCGTGCCCGGCCTTGCCAACGAGTTCTACGCAGCGCTGCGCGCCGGCGAGCGTGCCACCTGCGAGCGCATTCTTGTCGATTTCTTCTATCCATTCATGGCGATCCGCAACCGCGCCAAGGGTTATGCCGTCTCCGCCATCAAGGCCGGCGTCCGCCTGCAGGGCTTCGATGCCGGTCCGGTGCGTGCGCCGCTGAAGGACCTGACGAATGAGGAAATCGGCATGCTCGAAGCCCTGATCGGCACGCACAAGCGCAAAGCCTGATCACGGCATAACGGGAGGGGAGCCATGAAAATCACGGCAGTGCGCACGCATCTGCTTGAACACCGGCTGGACACGCCGTTCGAAAGCGCCTCCATGCGTTTCGACCGGCGGGCCCATGTTCTGGTGGAAATCGAATGCGACGACGGGACCGTCGGCTGGGGCGAATGCCTCGGCCCGGCGCGGCCGAACGCCGCCGTGGTCCAGGCCTATTCCGGCTGGCTCATCGGCCAGGACCCTCGCCAGACCGAAAAGATCTGGGCCGTGCTTTATAATGCCCTGCGCGATCAGGGCCAGCGCGGCCTCAGTCTTACGGCCCTGTCCGGCATCGATATCGCGTTGTGGGACATCAAGGGCAAGCATTACGGTGCTTCCATCTCGATGCTGCTCGGCGGGCGCTGGCGCGAGAGCGTGCGCGCCTATGCCACTGGCAGCTTCAAGCGTGATGGTGTCGACCGCGTTTCAGACAATGCGTCCGAAATGGCGGAGCGCCGCGCTGACGGCTTCCACGCCTGCAAGATCAAGATCGGCTTCGGCATCGAGGAGGACCTCAGGGTCATAGCCGCGGTTCGAGAGGCGATCGGGCCTGACATGCGGCTGATGATCGATGCCAATCACGGTTATACGGTCACCGAAGCCGTCACGCTTGGCAACCGCGCCGCCGACTATGGCATCGACTGGTTTGAGGAGCCGGTGGTTCCCGAACAGCTCGATGCCTATCAGCGTGTACGGGCAGGGCAGCCGATCCCGGTTGCGGGCGGCGAGACCTGGCACGGGCGTCACGGCATGTGGCAGGCGCTTTCCGCCGGTGCCGTGGATATTCTCCAGCCCGATCTCTGCGGATGCGGCGGTTTTTCAGAAACGCAGAAGATTGCCACGCTTGCCACGCTGCACGGCGTGCGCATCGTGCCGCATGTCTGGGGCACCGGCGTACAGATCGCCGCCGCGCTGCAATTCATGGCGGCGATGACGCCTGATCCGGTGCGGGTCAATCCCATCGAACCGATCATGGAATTTGACCGCACCCATAATCCGTTCCGTCAGGCGGTTCTCAGTGAACCTCTCGAAGCGGTGAACGGTATCGTCGCCATTCCCGATGGTCCCGGTCTCGGCATCGAGATCAACCGGGATGCACTCGTTGAATTCAGGATGCCAGACCCATGAGTGAACTCGTCAGAAAGCTGAGCGGCACCGCGCCGAGACCCGCTTTCCCGAAAGGCGCGGTCGATACGCAGATGCACATGTATCTGCCCGGATATCCCGCCTTGCCGGGTGGCCCCGGCCTTCCGCCGGGCGCCCTGCCGGGACCGGAGGATTATCGTCGCCTCATGCAATGGCTCGGCATAGACCGGGTCATCATCACGCAGGGCAATGCCCATCAGCGAGACAATGACAATACGCTGACCTGTGTTGCCGAGATGGGCGAGGCGGCGCGCGCGGTCGTCATCATCGATGCCACCACGAGCGAAAAGGACATGGAGAAGCTTGCCGCCGCGGGTGCGGTCGGCGCGCGTATCATGGATTTGCCGGGTGGCGCTGTGAACCTTTCCGAACTGGAAGCGGTGGACGAGCGGGCGCATGCGGCCGACTGGATGGTGGCGGTGCAGTTCGACGGAAACGGTCTTCTCGACCATCTGCCGCGTCTTCAGAAAATCCGCTCGCGCTGGGTGTTCGATCATCACGGCAAGTTCTTCAAGGGCATCAAAACCGATGGGCCGGAAATGGCGGCGCTTCTGAAACTCATCGACGGCGGCAATCTGTGGTTCAAATTCGCCGGCGTTTATGAAAGCTCCCGCGAAAGCTGGCCCTACGAGGATGTCGCCGCCTTTTCGCGGGTGATAGCCGCCCATGCGCCTGAACGTATCGTGTGGGGCACCAACTGGCCCCATAATTCTGTATGCGAGACGGCCGCCTATCCTGATGATGCCCGTCTTGCAGAACTGACGCTCGGCTGGCTGCCGGATGAGGCGGCGCGCCGTCGGGCGCTGGTCGAAAACCCCGAAGAGCTGTTCAAGCTGTCGCCGGTCAAGGCGGCCTAATTTGATCCGGGATGGTTGGGGAAGGGAGGCCCCATCATCCTTTTCACATGAAAGGTCTTTGCATGCCGGCCCGGATGGGCGTGAAAAATCGGCCCGACAAGCCTTGGAGGGGCTGGGCCGTTTCAACAATGGAGGAGGAAAGCATGAAAAAGATTGCAAGCATGATGTGCGTCGCGATGGGGATCGCGCTGTCAGGCGTTTCCGCCATGGCGCAGGAAATCACCCTGCGTTCGGCCGATATTCATCCGGACGGTTATCCCACGGTCGAAGCCGTGAAATATATGGGCGAGCTTCTGGCCGAGCGGACCAATGGCCGTATCAAGATACAGGTCATGAACAATTCCGTTCTTGGCGGTGAAAAGGACACCATCGAGCAGACCCGCTTCGGCGTCATCGACATGAACCGCGTCAATGCCGCGCCTTTCAACAATCTGGTCAAGGAAACCACCGTTCTTGGTCTGCCTTTCCTGTTCCGCTCGACGGAGCACATGCACAATACGGTCGACGGTCCGATTGGTGATGAGGTTCTGGCTGCTTTCGAACCGCACGGTCTCGTCGGTCTCGCCTTTTACGATTCCGGCGCCCGATCCTTCTACACCACCAAAAAGCCCATCGAAAAGCTGGCGGATCTGAAGGGGCTCAAAATCCGTGTCCAGCAGTCGGACCTGTGGATTTCGATGATGCAGGCCTTCGGCGCCAACCCGACGCCGATGCCGATGGGCGAGGTCTATTCCTCACTTGAAACCGGTGTCGTCGACGGTGCCGAAAACAACTGGCCATCCTACGAATCCGCCCGTCATTATGAGGTGGCAAAGAACTATTCTCTGACCGAACATTCTCTGAACCCGGAAATCCTCGTCATTTCGAAGATCTCCTGGGACAAGCTCTCCCCGGAAGACCAGAAGCTGCTGCGCCAGGCGGCCAAGGATTCGGTCGGCAAGATGCGCGAACTGTGGAGCGCCCGCGAAAAGGCATCGGAAGAAAAGGTCCGGGCCGGCGGGGTCAATGTCATCAAGGTCAACAAGGAGGAATTCGCCGCCGCGATGGGTCCGGTCTACGACAAGTTCGTCACCGATCCGAAGATGAAGGACCTTCTGGAACGGGTGAAAGCGGTCAAGTAACGCGTGGGAAACCGGCCTTGGAAACAGGGCCGGTTTTCTTTTGTCGCCGTTGATGCGGGAGGAACAGACAATGCGACACTTCATGCGGGCCATCCGCCCTTTTCTCGGCGCGCTCAGCCACGCGTCGCTTTATATTGCCGGTATCGGCATGATCGCCATGACGCTTATCGTCGGCTGGCAGGTCTTTGCGCGGTACATTCTCAACGATTCACCCAGCTGGTCTGAGCCGCTGTCGCTGCATCTCATGTCGTGGTTCATCATGCTTGGCGCCGCCGTCGGCGTGCGCGAGAGCGTGCATCTGGGGCTCGATATTCTGCGCTACATGATGCCGCCGCGCGTGCAGAAGGGCATGGACCTGACAAGCCTTGCGCTCATCTTCTTCTTCGGCGTCGGCATGGCCTGGTACGGCACGTCGCTTTCCATGGGCACCTGGACGGCTACGATCCCCGTTCTGGGCTGGCCGGGCGGAACGGATTTCTTCCCGCTGATCGGCGGCGGTTTCCTCATCGCGCTGTTTTCCGCCGAACGTTTTGTCGATCTTGCCATCGGCGAGGACATCGCGGCTGACGTGATCGTGCAGGAGGCCGCATAAATGGCTTACACCATTCTCTTCGGTGTCTTCACCCTTTTGATGCTGATCGGCACGCCGATCGCATTCTGCCTCGGCATCGCTTCCTTCGCCACGGTTCTTTATCTCGGCCTGCCGCCCATCGTGGTGTTCCAGCAGATGAATTCCGGCATGAATGTCTTCGCGATGATGGCAATACCGTTCTTCATCTTCGCCGGCGACCTGATGGTGCGCGGCGGCATCGCCCACCGCCTCATCCGGTTTGCCGCCGGTCTTGTCGGGCATCTGCGCGGCGGCCTCGGACAGGTCAATATTGTGGCCTCGACGCTGTTCGGCGGCATTTCCGGCTCGGCCGTCGCCGATGCTTCCGCCGTGGGCGGGCTGATGATCCCGCAAATGGCCAAGCGCGGCTATGACAGGGACTATGCCGTCAATGTCACGGTCAATGCCGCCATCATCGCACTGATGATCCCGCCCTCGCACAACATGATCCTCTATTCCATCGCGGCGGGGGGCAATGTCTCTGTGGCCGATCTCTTCACCGCCGGTATCATTCCGGGCCTGTTGCTTGCAGCAGCGCTGATGGTGACGGCCTATATCGTCGCCCGGCGCAAGGGCTATCCGTCCGAGCCTTTCCCCGGTTTCTCGAAGCTGATGTATTATCTGCTGGCGTCTTTCCCCGGCATCCTGCTGATAGGCATCATCTTCGGCGGCGTGCGTTCGGGCATCTTCACCGCGACGGAGAGTTCCTGCATCGCCGTGCTCTATGCCTTCCTCGTCGCCATGCTGGTCTATCGCGAACTCAACTGGGACGGCTTCGTGGAAGCGGTGATGGGTGCTGTCCGCACCACGGCCATGGTGCTGCTGGTCATCGGCACGGCGGCGTCCTTCGGCTGGCTGATGGCCTTTCTGCAGGTGCAGACGTTGATGATTGCCGCAATCAGCGCGATTTCGGACAACCCGATCATCGTGCTGCTTGTCATCAACATCATCCTGCTGCTGCTCGGCACCTTCATGGACATGGCGCCGATGGTCATCATTTCCACGCCGGTGCTTCTGCCTGTCGTAAAGGCCTTCGGCATCGACCCCGTGCATTTCGGCGTGGTGATGATCCTGAACGCCGGCATCGGTCTCAATACGCCGCCGGTCGGAACGGTGCTCTTCGTCGGCTGCGCGGTTGGCGGCATATCGATACGGGAGGCGATGCGGACGATCTGGCCGTTCTTCGGCGCCAGCATCGCCGTGCTGCTTGCTGTCACCTATATTCCGTCACTATCCCTGTGGTTGCCGTCACTGTTCCGGTAATTCCAGCGCTTTCAAACGAGGAGGCCCCGTTATGCCGGGGCCTTTTCCGTTTCGTCGGCAAGCAGCCTTTGCTGCTCATGCTCGTCAAATGCCATCAGGTTGCCGTGCCGGCTGCGGCGTATCCGGTTCATATGGTCACGCGGGCTTAATCCCAATGTCCGCTTGAACATGCGCGAGAAATAATAGGGGTCGCCATAACCCACCTCGGCCGCCGCTGCCGAGACCGAAAGTCCGGCCTCGAGAAAATGCATGGCGCGTTCCATGCGTTTGAACTCCTGATATTTGCGCGGCGTCCGTCCCACCCGCTTCTGGAATTCCCGCAGGAAATAATCGCGATTATAGGGCGCCGCATCGGTGGCCCGCCCGGCAATGTCGGGGTCCAACGGATTGGCGGAAATCATCGTGATCGCCTTCATCACCGCAAGGTCGAGGCCTTCCGTACCCTCCGGCTGAAAACTCGGGCGGTCGACCCAACCCAGAAACGCGTCATCGATGAAGGCGATCAGAAGCACCATGAAGAGATGATGTTGACCCAGAGTGACGGAGGAAGGAGGCGCGCTCTGCCGGTAGTGGCGCACCAGCGGCTCCAGAAGCGACCAGCGGCTTAGCCGCAGTTTCGGTTTCAGGTCCATCTGCGCGATCAGGTTGTGGCGGCCGTAAATATCGAGCGTGAAATGCTGCGCCACGCCGCGATAGGTGACTGCCTGCTCGTTCCACCCGACAAAGCGTTGCCCTCGGAAAATAAGCATGGCGTCACCGGGCTCCAGTACCCTTGCTTCGCCATCAACGAGATAGTGCCCGCGCCCCTCCAGGCAGATGATGAGATCGTCCACCGGATTGGATTTGTCGATCTGCCAGGTGCGCGAATGCTCCATTTTGATCGTCGCGCGCGTCAGGTTGAGGTTGAGCGCCGCAGGCGGAACGGATGACAGAATGCCACCTTCGATTTCGTCCATCTTTTTCCTCGTCTTTGTTAATTCACCTTGGCGCTGAAATTTGGTTTTGTCACCGCATAAATTGCTTTTACGCGCCGTATCAATGAGGGAGGAGATCGGTCGCGGCGAGGAAATACGCTTTATTGCGCCCGCCGCTGGCCGTTCCGGGAGAATCACTTGTACGAAATTGTATTCTGTCAGTCGCGTTCCGCCGGGACGCGGGGAGGAGCATCATGAAATCTCAGCGCTTCCTGGGGCTGGGATATCTGACGCCTTACATCATCGGGCTTTTGGTCTTCACGGCCATTCCGTTTCTTGGCTCGCTCTATCTCAGTTTCACCCGTTACGACTTGATGAGCGATCCCAGCTGGGCAGGGCTTGCCAATTACGAGCGGCTGTTCACCCGCGACCGCACCTTCATGAAATCCCTGAACGTCACCCTGTTCTACGTGTTTCTGACGGTGCCGCTGAAGCTTGCCTTTGCGCTGTTCATCGCGGCAATACTCAATTACAAGCTGCAATTCATCAACTTTTTCCGCACCGCCTTTTACGTGCCGTCCATCCTCGGCGGCTCGATCGCGATTGCGGTTCTGTGGCGCTATATCTTCGCCAGCGAAGGCCTTGCCAATATGGCGCTTGCCGCCGTGGGACTGTCGCCGGTGGACTGGTTCGGAGATCCGGGCAATGCGCTTTTCACCATCACGCTGCTGCGCTGCTGGCAGTTCGGTTCGGCCATGGTGATCTTCCTTGCGGCCCTGCAATCCATCGACAAATCGCTTTACGAAGCGGCCGCCATCGATGGTGCCGGCAAGGTGAGGACCTTCTTCTTCATCACCCTGCCGCTTCTGACGCCGGTGATCTTTTTCAACCTCATCATGCAGATGGTGCAGGCATTCCAGGAGTTCAACGGCCCTTACATCATCACCCAGGGCGGGCCGCTGAAGTCCACCTATCTCCTGCCTCTTTATATCTACGACGAGGCCTTCAAGAAGTTCAACATGGGCTATGCCTCTGCAATCGCCTGGGTGCTCTTCACCATCATCACCGTGCTGACCCTCGTGGCCTTCTGGTCCTCGAAGAAGTGGGTCTATTACGCCGGCGACAAGCGGAACTGATGCCATGACCGATATCGCAACCCTAAACGACATGCAGGCGGCCCGCCGGGCGCGGCTCAGGCTGCTTTCCACCTCGGTCCGCTACGTGCTTCTCTTCGCGGTCGGACTCGTCATGCTCTACCCGCTGATCTGGCTGGTGGGCGCAAGCTTCAAGACCAATTCGGAAATCTTCTCCGGTGCCGGTTTCATCCCGGAAAACCCGACGCTGGATGGCTATATCCGCGGCTGGGAAACCTCGACGCCCTACACCTTCGGCCGGTTCTTCTGGAACTCGTTCCTGATCATCCTGCCGAAGGTCATCGGCACGGCGATTTCCTGCACCATGGCGGCCTATGCCTTCGCCCGCTTCGATTTTCCGCTGAAGAAGATCCTGTTCGGCTCGGTCATCGCCATTCTGCTGCTGCCCAATGTCGTCACCCGCATTCCGCAATATATCCTGTTTCGGGATCTCGGCTGGCTGGACAGTTTCCTGCCGCTCTGGGTGCCCTCGGCTTTCGCCGGTGATGCCTTCTTTGTCTTCATGCTGGTACAGTTCCTGCGCTCGCTGCCCTCGGACATGGAAGAGGCCGCCCGGGTGGACGGCGCCAACAGCCTGCAGACACTGGTCTACATCGTCGTACCGATGCTGGCGCCGGCGCTGATCTCGGTCTGCCTGTTCCAGTTCATGTGGACGATGAACGACTTTCTCGGGCCGCTGATCTACCTGTCCTCGGTCGACAAATATCCGGTGAGCCTGGCGCTCAAACTCTCCATCGACACCACCGAAGCCTTTGAATGGAACCGCATCCTGGCGATGTCGGTGCTGACGATCGCGCCTGCGCTGATCGTGTTCTTCGCGGCGCAACGGTATTTCATTGAAGGGATCTCGTCTGGCGGGGTCAAGGGCTGAAAATGGCAAGCGTTCAACTTAAAAATCTCGAAAAAGTCTATGGCGGCAGCTTCAAGGCGGTGCACGGCATCAATCTCGACGTCGAGGATGGCGAGTTCATGGTGTTCGTCGGCCCTTCGGGCTGCGCCAAATCCACGACGCTGCGCATGGTGGCGGGGCTGGAGGAAATCACCGGTGGTGAAATCCTGATCGGCGATCAGCGCGTCAACGACCTGCCGCCCGGCAAGCGCTCCATTGCCATGGTGTTCCAGAACTATGCGCTTTATCCGCATATGAAGGTGCGCGGCAATCTCGCCTTCGGCCTGAAGATCGCCGGTGTCGCCAAGCCGGAGATCGAGAAGGCCATCGACAATGTCGCGCGCATCCTGGAGATCGAGCCGCTGCTCGACCGTCTGCCGAAGCAGCTTTCCGGCGGGCAGGCGCAGCGTGTGGCGCTCGGCCGTGCGCTCATCAAGAAACCGGGTGTGTTTTTGTTTGACGAGCCGCTGTCCAATCTCGACGCCAAGCTGCGTGCTTCCATGCGGGTTCGCATTACCGATCTGCACCGGCAGTTGAAAGCGGAAGGCCTGTCATCGACTGTTATCTACGTCACCCATGACCAGACGGAGGCCATGACCATGGGTGACCGCATCTGCGTCATGCAGGCAGGTCGCATCATGCAGGTCGCGACGCCGAAGGAGCTTTACAACCATCCCGCCAATCTCTTCGTCGCCGGCTTCATAGGCACGCCGGAAATGAACCTCGTGGATGTGGCAATCGAGGGTACTGAATTCGTGATCGCCGGTCAGCGCCTGCCGATCGGCGCGCATCTGGAACAGCGACTATCGGCGAGACCCACGGACGCCGTCATCGGCATCCGTCCGCAGCATTTTTCATTGGCGGAGGCGACCGATGGTCCGGCGCTGCAGGCGAAACTCACCAATGCGGAATTCATGGGCCACGAGGTCTATCTGCACGCCGATCTCGGCGGCCAGAAGGTCGTCAGCGTCGTCGGCGCGGCGGAATTCGAGGTGCTCGGCCGCGATGGTCTTCTGCGCCTGAAGCCGGACCCGGAGAAGCTGCATATTTTCGACAAGGCCGATGGGCGCAACGTTTCGCTGTGAGGAGCGGACGGGCGTGCCTGATTTTTCGAGGAGGAGAAGAACAATGAAGATGATGACCAGAATGATGGCGATGCTTGCCGGTGCCGCTTATGTGGCGATGGCGACCGCACCCGCGGCAGGTGCCGCGGAACTGCGCATGTCATGGTGGGGCGGTGAGAGCCGCCATGTCGCCACCCAGAAAGCGATTGCCGCCTGTGGCGAGAAATACGGCCACACGATCAAGGGCGAGTTCACCGGTTTCGACGGTTATCTCGAAAAACTCACCACCCAGATGGCGGGCAAGACGGAAGCTGATATCGTTCAGGTCAACTGGCCGTGGCTGCCGCTGTTTTCCAAGAATGGCGAAGGTTTTGCCGATCTGCGCCAGCTGAAGCCGCTCGATCTTTCCCAATGGGCCGAGAGCGATCTGGAGGCGGGGTCGATGAACGGCGTGCTGCAGGGGCTTTCCGTTTCCACCACCGGCCGCGTCTTCTTCTTCAATGCCACGACCTTCGAAAAGGCGGGTGTCGAAATTCCGAAGACCTGGGATGAGTTCTTCGCGGCGACGAAGACCATCAAGGAAAAGCTCGGTAAGGACTATTATACCTTCAACGCCGTGAAGGAGACCGCCCAGCTTCTGGTGACGCTGGCCGTTGTGCAGAAAACCGGCAAGGATCTGGTCGATCCCAAGACAAACCGCGTGGCTTGGACGCCGGAGGAACTGGCCGAGGGCATTTCCTTTGTCGGCAAGCTGGTCGAAACCGGATCCATCCGCTCCCAGAAAGAGGAAGCGGCCGATGGCAATGTCAATCTTTATGAAAAGCCGTCCTGGTCTGAAGGCCGCATTGCCGGCTCCTATGAATGGGATTCGACCTATTCAAAATATGCCGATCCGCTCAAGGAAGGGCAGGTTCTGAAACCGTTCCCGATGCTGAAGCTTGCCGATGCCGTAACCGAAGGCGTCTATCGTAAGCCCTCCATGGTGTTTTCGATCTCGAAAAATTCGAAGAACCCGGAAGCGGCCGCGCAAATCCTGAACTGCCTGCTGAACGAACCGGAAGGCATTGATGCACTCGGCACCTCACGCGGCCTGCCCGCCTCCAAGGCTGCGGCTGCACGTCTGGGCGACAAGGGCGAGCCGGAAGTGCGCGCCGCCAATGCCATCGTCATGGCCGCATCCGGGCCGGTGGTATCGCCCTTCAACGAACATCCGGAAATCCGCTCGGCCTTCATCGATACGCTGGAAGAATATGCCTATGGCCAGCTGACGGCGGAGGAGGCGGCCGAGCAGATCGTCGATTCCACCAATGATGTTCTGGCGAAGTTCGATTGACGGCAATCTCCCGCCGCCGCGTCCGTGGCGGCGGGCTCACTGACCGGCTGCCGGAACATGCGAGGCATGTCCGCCAGGGCCTGGCCGGATAGGGACGAAAGACGGGAAATGAACATGAACGAACCCCTTATCATCGCGTCTTCAGCGCGAACGGCAGCGCTTTGCCTCGCCGCACCCGGCGCTCGCCATTTCCTTCCGGCGAGGACGGAGTGGCGTTTGTCGTCGACGGAAGGCGACGAGCGGCGCGGCGAAACTGCGACCGTGGTGACGCTGCTGCATGATCTCTTACCGGATACCGGCTATCTGTTCGAGGCCGAGGGGTTCGCAGCGCTGGAGTTCAGAACCAGCCCTTGCGCCGGGCTTGTGGAGGCTGCGGCGTTCTCCCTTGCGCCGGATGTCGCGCTCGATGATGAAGAGGGCGCGCGTGCCAATGCCGAGGCGCTGGAAACGGCGGTGGCTGCGGTGCCGCATGGCGGCACATTGCGGCTTGCGGCCGGTCTCTGGACGTCCTTCCCTGTCCGCCTCAAAAGCAACATGACCTTCCATCTTGCCGAGGGAGCCGTGCTGCGCGCCCCTTCGAGCCGTAAAGCCTGGCCGATCCTGCCGGCACGCGATGATGCGGGCCATATGCTCGGAAGCTGGGAAGGCCTTCCGGATGCCTGTTTCGCCGCGCCGGTTCAAGCCATCGGGACAGATAATCTCATCATTGAGGGCAGGGGCGTTCTCGATGGTTCGGGCGACAGGGGTGACTGGTGGAGCTGGCCAAAAGAAACCCGCGACGGCGCGCGGCGGCCGCGCGGCCTGCATCTCGTTTCCTGCCGCAAGATCCAGCTTCTCGGCTTTACGATAAAAAACGCCGCCTCATGGACAATCCATCCGCAGGGCTGCGAAGACTTGATCGCTGCCGGCCTCACCATCAACGCGCCGCATGACAGCCCGAACACCGATGGTTTCAATCCTGAAAGCTGCCGCAACGTCACGATATCGGGCGTTCGTTTTTCGGTCGGAGACGATTGCATCGCCGTAAAGGCAGGAAAGCGCGGCCCGGATGGCGAGGACGATCATCTCGCGGAAACCCGTGGCATTCGTGTGCGCCATTGTCTGATGGAGCGCGGCCATGGCGGGCTGGTGATCGGCTCGGAAATGTCCGGCGGCGTGCATGACGTGTCTGTGGAGGATTGCGACATGGTCGGCACGGATCGCGGCCTGCGCCTCAAGACGCGGCGCGGACGGGGCGGCATCGTCAGCAATATCGCCATGCGCCGGGTGCTGCTGGACGGCGTGCAAACCGCGCTTTCCGCCAATGCACACTATCATTGCGATGCTGATGGACATGACGAACGGGTACAGTCGCGGCAGCCGGCGCCGATCGACAAGGGCACGCCATTCATCGATGGAATTATCGTGGAAGATGTCGAAATACGCAATCTCGCCCATGCTGCGGGCGTCTTTCTCGGCCTTCCCGAAGCACCCATACGCAATGTCGCCATCCGCAATCTCACCATCGTCTCGCGCGATCCATCGGCCATCGCCGCACCTCCCATCATGGCTGACCGGGTTTGTCCCATGCGCCATGAGGCGATTGTTGTCGAACAGACACATATAGTCTGCGACGATCCCGCCATGCTGAGCGACGCTTCCATTTCCACTGTTTCAGATCGCGATTGAGAAAATCCATGAAAGCCACTGAATATTTTGAGCAATTCTGCAGTCGTTATAGGCATTACAAGGGCGGCAGCTGGTGTTATGAGGATGGATGCATCTACCGCGGCCTGCAGCAGCTGTCCGAGGCCACCGGAGAGGCGCGCTGGAGCGACCATCTGCACCGGCTCGCCGATGTGCAGATAGCGACCGACGGCGCACTCGCCGGTTACGATCCGCAGGAATATAATATCGACCATATTCTTGCCGGCCGTATCCTCTTTCCCCTTTCGGAAGAAACGGGTGACCCACGGTATCTCGCTGCCGCGGACCATCTGGCGGGGCAGCTACGCAGCCATCCACGCATCGCCTGCGGCAATTACTGGCACAAGAAACGCTATCCGCATCAGGTTTGGCTGGACGGTCTCTATATGGGTCTTCCGTTCCAGATTGAATATGCGCAGGCAACGGGGCGGCCCGAACTGATCGACGACGCGCTGAGGCAGTTTTCAACGGCACTTGCCCTGACGGCGGATACCGGCGGGCTCTATGTTCATGGCTACGATGAAAGCCGCACCCAGCGCTGGGCCGATCCGCAGACCGGCAAATCGCCGGCCGTCTGGGCCCGTGCGGTCGGCTGGCTGGCCATGGCGCTGGTGGATGCGCTCACGATACTGCCGGATGATGGCCGGACAAATGAATTGCGACAGAGCACACGGCGCCTCCTGGCTGAGATCGTCGCACGCCAGACAGGCAGCGGTCTGTGGATGCAGGTTCTCGATAATCCGGATCTGGAGGGCAATTACGAGGAGACATCCGCCTCCGCAATGTTCTCCTATGCGCTGCTGCGTGCGGTCCGTCTTGGGCTGTTGCAGGGAGAGGCGGCGGGCGCGGCTTTGTCCGCAGGTCGTCGCGCGCTTTCGGCTCTGCTGGAGACCCGGCTTCTGGCGGGCGAAGACGGTGTCACTCGTCTTACCGGCATCGTACACGTCGCTGGACTTGGTGGTTTCGAGGGCAATTATCGCGACGGCTCGCCGGAATATTATCTGACCGAGCCAGTGGTTAGCGATGACGCCAAGGGAGTGGGTCCCCTGATGATGGCCTTTGCCGAAAATCTCCTGCTGGTCTGATGTGCCACCACCTCGATGAGCAGGATAGTTAGAGCGGGACTCCCCGAAATTTGCCCGGTTGCGGCGCTATCGGCGGATCAGGCCCGCCTCCGGCGCTTCACCGTCAAGCCGTGCTTTTTTCGATGAAGCGGATGGCGTCGCCGACGGTCAGGATCGTATTTGCGGCGGAATCCGGAATCTCCACCCCGAATTCCTCTTCGATCTCCATGACCACCTGAACTATTTCCAGAGAGTCTGCCCCGAGATCGTCGGCAAAACTGGCATCGTCCACGACGGCGGCAGGGTCTGCGCCAAGCTGGTCCACGATGATTTTTCTGATACGTTCGGCAATTGTGGGCATGAGAAGGCTCCGCGAGAGTGGTTGTCGCCGAACCTGCCCCATGGACATTGCCGGAACTTGTTCTTGCAAAATCACACATTTGCAGGAACAACACGGCTGTGTCACGGGGTCGAAACATCGATGACATCCGGACGTAGCACGCCTTTCTCCGCTGCGAAAGGGTGCCGGCCTCGACCCCATGTCCGGAAAAATTCGCGGCGACTGCAAGATTAAACGGTTTGTGACTGGAAGCGGAGAACCCGGACGCGGTAAAGCTGGTTTCCATTGAACAATTGCCGCTATCTCATTGAGCATCAACGCCATGGCCCCATCATCCCCGGAACGCTTCATCTTGCTTGACGGCATAAGGGGCGTGGCTGCGCTCTTTATCGTCCATCGCCATGCCGAGCAGTTTTTCGGCAGGGATCCGGCCTCGAGCTATCTTGCCGTTGATCTGTTTTTTGCTCTCAGCGGCTTCGTGCTCGCTCACGCCTATGGCGTCAGATTGCGTGACGGGGCTATCACGCCCGGCTTTTTCATGAAGGCGCGCTTCGCCCGACTTTATCCGCTTTATGTGCTGGCACTGGCGTTGATGGTGGCCTATTTCATCTGCCTTTATTTGCTGGGTCTGCCGACGCCGATCGACGATCTGCATCGTCTCATCGATCCCGGTGAACTGGCCTTTGCGCTGGTGACGGGGCTTCTCTTTCTGCCGGCGCCTTTCACGTTGACCCTCAATGGCGCGCTGTTTCTCGTCAGCCCGGCGTGGTCGCTTTTCAACGAACTGGTGGTGAACGTGGTCTATGCCCGCTGGGGCGTGCGGGCGACGGTGAAGCAGATCGCAGCCGTCATCGTTGCCAGCGCCATCGTGCTGGTGGTGGCCGCCGCCGCGTCTGGAAAGCTGCATCTCGGTTTCCGTTGGCATGAAATGTATGCCGGCATGGGCCGAGTATTCTTTTCGTTTTTCGCCGGTGTACTCGTTTACCGGTTCCGCAACCGTGTGCCGGAGCTGAGGCCCGTCCAGGCCGCGCTGTGTCTGGTGCTCGTCTGTGTCATCCTTGCCGTGCCCGTATCACGCGAAGTCCGGCCCTACTTCGACCTCGCAATCGTCCTGCTCCTCTGGCCGCTGCTGCTGTTCGTGGCCAGCCGAACGGTGCCGAGCCCCATGGTGAGTGCACTTTCGGGGTTTCTTGGTACGGCGTCTTACGCCGTCTATGTCCTACATATTCCGCTTCTGGCATGGACGGAGTTTTTGGTCCCGTCCATCACGCAGCAGAATATCGCCCTGCCGGCCGGCGTCCTGTTTCTCATCGGCACGACGTGGATTTCATGGTGGCTGACGGTCCGTTACGATCAGCCCGTTCAGAAATGGGTGAAAAACCGTCTGCGGAAACGCGCAGAAACCCGCCAGCCCGTCTAGTCGAAACAAGCGGGCCTGAAATTCAGTAGTGGGCAAAGATAGGCGCGGTCAGCACAAAGGCGGCCACAAGGCTGATGATCGTCAGTTTCGCCGCTCGCATGCGGCGCATTTTGCGGCCGCTCCAGTCATACGTCATACTCTCTCTCCACGCAGACGCAAACTCGCCGGTATGAAACCCGCTGACGTCGAGGCCTGTCCCGGCCTTCAGCGCGCATGTTCCATCCGCCACCTTCGTGCCGCCTGATCCGCGCACGGAGGTATCCATTTCAGTGTTGCCTGATATACGTCATTTGCCAAGCCGTTATTTTCATCGGTGATTTTGAAGGCTTGGTTTCCCTGTCGTCATGGATGGAAGAGCGCCGTTATCGGTAAAGAGGCGGCAGCCCCTGAATCGCGTAACGTGGCAACGGTTTCCATGATTTACTGCGATCATGTTTATGAACGCCAAAAAGAAAGCGCATTTCCTTCGAAAGCTCGGCAGGGTCGGTCAGCCCGCCCTGAAACAGCTGGATCACTTTTCGGGCGGCATTGTTGTAAAGCATGACTTCCTCGTCCATGGTGTGCCGGTCATAACCGAGGTCTGCCAGCACCGACTGGAGCATCTTGAGGTCCTGTGACGAAATGATGCAATTTTCATATGCGGAAGACATCACGTCCTCCTTTCTATGGGGTTCACCAAAACTGTGGTGTCTCGCGTCGCTGCGGATGTCATGCGACGCCGCTTCCGTGCATCCGAGCGACAGGCCGTGCCATTAAAGCGTCGCGCCTTGGACATTCATGTCGTGTGGGTCCGTATCGTTCCTGCGGGTCAACGACATGAGCAGGACGAGGGCTTCAGCGGCCGTCGTAAAGCGGCGGTAACGCCCTTTTCAGTGATTGGGAGGGTGCGCCCATTGGGCGGAATAGGCAAGTTAATTCCGTCGCAGTCGGCGGCAGTCGTGCATATTTATCTTCGGCTGCTCACGGCAACAAAAAAGGCCGGGGCAATATTGCACCGACCTTCCTCATATCGCTCTCAACACCAGTGCCAGTACATCCGTGGTCAAAAGTCTGAAGCGACTAAAACAACTGCGAACGACGAATTCATTCGCGCTCACCAGCAGTTGCTATGAGAGATATATAGAAGAGCAATATGGCCAAAACAAGTCCGGTCTCCCAGACGAGAGATTTATCGTCGTGACCTGCGCGCCGACACCGTGCCCTACTTCTTCTTGCCATCCGCTGTCGTGGCGTTTGCGAACTTCACCTGCGAACCGGCTGGCGCCGCGGCGGGTGTTTTCGTCTTGTCCTTCTTCGGCTTGCGGATTTCCTTGTTACTGCGCAACTGACCCTTTGCCATGGTGTCGTCCTCCTGCGTTGACCGGGTGATGTAAAAGCGCCCGCTATCTGTTACCGGATCGTTTCTTTGCGGGCACCGGATCGGCGGCGACAACCGCCGCTTCCTGTGCCTCGCGAAGCTGGCGAAGGCGTTCCGTCTTGCGGGCGCGCTGGTCGGCTTCGGCGTTGATGATCTGCTTTGCCGCGCTGTCGGTCAATGATGCTTTGTCCTGAGCGGACAGTTTACCGGGCTTGAAAAAAACTTCTTTCGTGGCGGCCATGGCAGTCTCCTTCGCGGAAGTGCGGTGTAGGGCGTTTACCGGGTACGGGCGGCCTTTTTGGGCACTGGCAGCAGCCCTTCGCGCTGCATCTTCTTTTTCTCCAGCTTGCGGTGGCGGCGTACGGCTTCGGCTTCTTCGCGAACACGCTTTTCCGACGGCTTTTCATAGGATTCGCGGGCGCGCATCTCGCGGAAAATGCCTTCACGCTGCATTCTCTTTTTCAGGACGCGAAGGGCCTGTTCAACATTGTTGTCTCTGACGAGTACCTGCAAGACTATCTCCTTTAAGCGGCCAATGCCGCTACTTTCTGATTTTGATCGTGTTCAGGTTGATCCAGCTTGATCCGGTTTCGCGTGGCGAGAGGCTTTCGCCTTTGCCTAGCCGCGAGGCCGTCGACATCGATGCGTCTATCTCATCGAGTGCGACGCTGCGCTCAAAATTCTCGTGCTGGAAACGCACCCTGTAACGAACCGTTCCCTGGGCTTCGGGCATGACTGACACGATCCGGCCGGGACCATCGGGCTGTGCATTGCCAAGGACGCCGGACTTCAAAAAGACGGTGTCACCGCAATGATAGGAATTTTTACGCATGAGGACCTCCATGGCCCAAAAACAAAAGGCCGGGCTTTAACCCGACCTCTCACAGTCATCGGCAAGCGCAGCCAGTACATCCGTGGTCTGCGGTGCCAAAATGACGAATATCAAGCTGCCTGAAGGTTGTCGGCAGAGCTCTTTCCGGACCGACGGTCCTGGACGATCTCGTAGCTGATCTTCTGGCCGTCGTTCAGAGAACGCATGCCAGCGCGCTCGACAGCGGAAATGTGAACGAAAACGTCCGTGCCGCCATTGTCAGGCTGAATGAAGCCGAAGCCCTTGGTGGCGTTAAACCACTTTACAGTACCAGTGTTCATAACGATTTCCTTTCGTAGAATCGTTGTGGTTCCCGCGATACCTTGCGGGATAAGATCGATTATTTGAGAGGAAATCCGACGGGGAACAGTCTGTTCCAGAACGACGTCACAAGCAATGGTCGATAAGGCAAATATAAGCTCAATTTTCGATTTTGCAATGACCACCGTGAAGAAACAGGTATTTCGCGACGGTTCGGGGGCTAAGTGACTGTTAATGCGCCGAAATATAATAAATGTATGATATTTCGGCGCAAATGGTCATCAACCGGCGCCAGGCGTGACGTCCTTGCTGTCGCCATCCGGCAGGCTTCCTGCGCCTGGTGTCTTTTCATGGTCGGTCAGGGAAGGTTTGGCGTGCGGACCTGCAGGAGGAATGTCGCTGACCTTCGAAGCCCTGTTGTCGTCGTTTTTCGTCTTTTGCTCTTGCGTCATGGCGTTCTCCTTCTGACAGGGAAACGCTGACGGCAGGACGAGGTTCCGTAACCGTGCAAGGGCGCGGGCGGGCGTGATCGGTCAGCGGCGGGAGCGCGGCTTCTTCTCTTCCCGATTCATGTCGCGCCCCACCCATTTGAAGAATACGACGAGGCTGACGCCGATGATGATGAGCGGAACGATGGATTGCAAACTGGACATGACTCACTCTTTCTTCCCCCGGCAATCAATTTACCGGTATGGAAGGAGTGCGTAATCTGCGGAATATCGCCCGTTCTTTTTGGTGGTTGCCCGTGGCGGATGGCGCCACGGGCTGAGGCAGCTAGAGGGGCAGGGATTTCACCGGCTGGGCGCCGCCTTCCAGCGCACTTTTCAGTGCCGCCACGCCTGTCAGAACCGACATGGCGCCAGCGCGCGAACCAGCCCGCTGCCGCAGCCGGTCGTTGGAGCCGGGCTTGAAGATCATGTCGCGCATGCGGTTGTCGCCGCCATAATGGCCGCCCGGCTCATGCGGCACCCAGATGTGCTCAACACCGCCGCCGAAGCTCTTCACCAGCAGGATTTCATCGGCTGGCGGCTCCGTCCAGGGCTGCTTTTCATATTGGCGCATCTCGATGCGACCCTTGTGGCCGTTGAAGGCGATGTGGTGACCCTCTATCGGCATGTAGGTGTTGAGTGAATAGGAAACCTGCACGCCGCTGGCATAACGGATCGAAGCGCTCATGGTATCGGGAATGTCGATGTCCTCCCGGAAGACGCAGGCATCACGCATGTATCCGTCAATGCTCGACGGGTCCTCGTAGAGGGCATCGAGGAAAGGATCGGCGCCGAGGTCCATGAAATAATCACACTCATTCTTGTGCGGACAGGTGCGACAGCGCGTTCCGCGGAACGGGCCGTTCTTGCCATAATGCAGCAATTGCCCGAAGCCCTTCACCTCGACGGGATCGGAGTCGAGATACCAGTTCAGGAGGTCGAAATGGTGCGTGGCCTTGTGCACGAACAGGCTGCCGGAATGTTCGGTGAAGGCATGCCACCGGCGGAAATAATCCGCGCCGTGCTGGTTATCGAGATACCAGTGAAAATCCACCGAGGTAACGGTGCCGATGGCGCCTTCGTCGATCAGTTCCTTGATGCGGGCTGCGGTGGGAGAGAAGCGATAATTGAAGGAGACATCGACCCGGCGGCCGCTTTTGGCCTCGGCTGCGCGAATCCGGTCAATCTTTTCGGGGGTGGTGGTCATCGGCTTTTCGCTGATGACGTCTGCCCCGCCTTCCAGCGCGCGGATGATGATGTCGTCATGCGTATCGTCGGGCGTGCAGACGATCACCAGCTCCGGGCGCTGCTCTTCCATCATCCGGTCGAAATCGTCGTAAAGCGGGGCGCTCGATCCCATCATGGCGCGGGCGCGCTCAGCGCGCATCAGGTTCAGGTCGCAAATGCCGACGAGTTCGACATAGTCGCTCCAGCCGGCCAGCAATTCGCGGCCCCACATGGTGGTGCCACGATTGCCGGTGCCGACCAGCGCATAGCGTTTGCGTTTCACCCTTTCAGGCATTGTCTCTCTCCCGGATCTATCAACAAACAGTCTTGAAACGCTCGACCACGGTGGCGAGGACCTCGTCCACCGGCCGCGCCTGCCAGCGATGCGAAAAGATTTCCACTTCCTGCGGGCCGTGGAAGCCCGCAGCCTCGATCATGGCGCGAAATGCCTTGAGGTCAATCACACCATCTCCCATCATGCCTCGATCGTTGAGCGGGTCTGTGGTCGGCACCAGCCAGTCGCAGATGTGATGGGCGAGAATTTGGCCATTCCTGCCGGCCCGCGCCACCTGCTCCTCCAGTTCCGGGTCCCACCAGACATGATAGACATCGATGGCCACGCCGGTGCCGGCACCCAGCCGGTCGCAGAGGTCGAGCGATTGTTTCAGCGTGTTGATGCAGGCGCGGTCCGCGGCATAGAAAGGATGCAGCGGTTCGATGGCGAGCGGCACGCCGGCAGCCCGCGCATAAGGAAGAAGTTCTGCCATGCCGTCCTCCACCATCTGCCGCGCACCTTTCAGATCGCGCGAACCGGCGGGCAGGCCGCCCACGACAAGCACAAGGCAGTCGGCCTTCATGGCGGCGGCCTCATCGACGGCGCGCTTATTGTCCTCGATGGCGAGACGTCGGCCTTCAGCGTCAGGAGCCGGGAAAAAACCGCCGCGGCAATGACCGGACAGGCGCAGGCCGTTCCGCTCAACGATGCGGGCGGCTTCCGCAAGGCCGATACCGTTCACCTGCTCGCGCCACGGAGAGATGGTGGTGATGCCATGGGCGAGGCAGGCATCCACGATGGCACCGAAATTTGCGCCTTGCCGCACGGTCGCGAAATTGATGGAAAGGCCTTCAAGGCTCATCTTCTATCCTCCCTCGTTCTGCTTCAGCTGATACCCCGGACGGCGAGAAATGCCTTCATCCGGTGCGTCGCCAGGTCAGGTTCAGCCAGCACGTTGGCCTTGTCCGCCAGCCGGAAAAGCTCGGCGAAGTGCTGCGTGGAACGGGTGCTTTCCTGGCCGCCGACCATGGTGAAATGATCCTGCAATCCGTTGAGATAGGCGAGGAACACCACGCCGGTCTTGTAGAAGCGGGTGGGCGCCTTGAAGATGTGGCGTGAAAGCGCCACCGTCGGCTCCAGAATATCGAAGAACTCATTGTCGGCACCGCGCTTCAGGCTGGCCAGTGCCTTGGACGCAGCGGGAGCGATGGCGTCGAAAATGCCGAGCAGGGCGTCCGAATGACCCTTCTCGTCACCGGCGATCAATTCGGCATAATTGAAATCGTCGCCGGTATACATGCGCACGCCAGCGGGCAGGCGGCGGCGCATGGCAATTTCCTTTTCCTTGGAGAGAAGTGAAATCTTGATGCCGTCGATCTTGTCGGCATTCTCCTCGATCATGGCAAGGCAGGTGTCCATGGCGGTCATATGGTCGCCCGAACCCCAGTAGCCCTCGAGCGCCGGGTCGAACATTTCGCCCAGCCAGTGGATCACCACTTTCTGTTCGGCGCGGGAAAGCACCCTTGTGTAGGTCTTGAGGTAATCATCGGGCGAACGGGCGGCGGCGGCGAGCGCGCGGCTGGCCATCAGGATAACGCGCCCGCCTTCTCCCTGAACAAAATCAAGCTGTTCGAGGTAAGAGTGGACAATCTGATTCAGATCGAAACCGCTTCCGTTCAGATGATCGGTGCCCACCCCGCAGGCAATCAGCGCATCCTTGCGGCTGGCGGCTTCCTTGAGCGAACGGGAGATCAGCTCCTGGGCCTGCGGCCATGCCAGCCCCATGCCGCGCTGAGCCGTGTCCATCGCTTCTGCGACCCCGAGGCCGAGGTCCCAAAGGCGATGACGGAAACGCAAGGTCGCATCCCAATCGATCGCGGGGGTCAGCCACGGGTCGTTGTCGGCGAGTGGATCGGCCACCACGTGGGCGGCCGCGAAAGCGACGCGGTTGAAATCGGCGGCACTTCGTTTTTCAACCGCGACCGGCGTGCCGGATAATCTGTAGACCTCGATGCTGCGGTCGTCTTTCGGAAGCTTGAGTTCACTCACGTCAGCCTCCTCAGGAAAGGGCGGGAACGTCGAGCCAGCGGCGTTCCTTCCATGATTTCAGCCCCAGTTCGGCAAGCTGCACGCCCTTCACGCCTTCCATCAGGCCATAGGGCCACGGATCATTGTCGACGAGGTGGCGGATGAACATTTCCCACTGTGCCTTGAAGCCGTTGTCATAAATGACGTTGTCCGGCACCTCCTGCCAGGTCTTGTAGAAGTCGATGGTCTGCGGCTGGTCGGGGTTCCATACCGGTTTCGGTGTGTTGGTGCGGTGCTGGGTGAAGCACTTCGTCAAGCCAGCGACGGCCGAGCCGTGGGTGCCGTCCACCTGGAAGGTGACGAGATCGTCACGGCGCACCCGTACCGCCCATGAAGAGTTGATGTGGGCGATAATTCCGCCCTCCAGTTCGAAGGTGGCGTAGGCGGCATCGTCCGCATCCGCCTTATAGGCTTTGCCCTGTTCATCGAAACGCTCCGGAATGTGCGTCGCTCCGAGGCAGCTCACGGATTTCACCGGTCCGAACAGATTGTCGAGCACATAACGCCAGTGGCAAAGCATATCGAGAATGATGCCGCCGCCATCCTTCAGGCGGTAGTTCCATGAGGGGCGTTGCGCTGGCTGCCAGTCGCCCTCGAAGACCCAGTAACCGAACTCGCCCCGAACGGAGAGAATCTTGCCGAAGAAGCCGCTGTCGCGCAGCATGGCGAGCTTGCGAAGGCCGGGCAGGAACAGCTTGTCCTGCACCACGCCGTGCTTGATGCCCGCACTTTCGGCCAGGCGGGCAATCGCCAGCGCCTCATCCATCGTGTCCGAAATCGGTTTTTCGCAATAGACGTTCTTACCGGCCTTGATGGCTTTTTCCAAAAGGCTGCCACGCATCTGCGTCGTGCCAGCGTCGAAGAACAGTGTGTCCTCAGGGTTGGCGAGAGCAGCATCGATATCGGTCGTCCAGCGCGCGACATTATGCTTTTTGGCGATTTCCTCGATCTTCGCGCCGTTGCGGCCGACGAGAATGGGATCAAGCATCACCCTTTCACCGTTCTTCAAAAGCACGCCGCCCTGATCGCGAATGGCGAGAACGGAGCGCACGAGATGCTGGTTGTAACCCATGCGGCCGGTGATGCCGTGCATGATGACGCCGATACGTTTCATGAATTTCCTCCCAAGGCGACCTTTTCCCGCAAGGCCGCTTCCGTCAAACATGGTAATTTGTAACCATTTGGTTATTTGTGATCGCGAAGAACACGATCTGTCAAGGTGTTTTTTGACAGGAAAAATTGATGAGGTTTGAAGGCTCGCCCTTGCAGTTATTCGCTGCGCCGCAAAAGAAAATGACGCGCTTCGCGGATGCGAATAGCGCGTCATCGCTGTAGTTAAACAGGAATCCGGCTTGGCTCGTTCAGACCCGCCGCACCGCAGCAAGCAACGTGTCGACGATGTGCTGGCCCCATCGCTCCAGCTCGGCAGGGTCTGTCAGGTCGCGCTGGAAGATCGTTGACAGGGTGAACCTGTTCGACAGGTAGAAGGCGCCGAGCGAAGCGATGGTCAGATAAACGTCGATCGGGTCGAGGCCGTCACGGAATTCGCCGGCGTCGCTGCCACGCCGCAGCACGTCCTCAAGCTCGGAAATGAAATTTGAGTGCATCGCCGTGATCGTCGGTGATTGCCTGAGATACCGGGCTTTATTGAGGTTTTCCGTGGCGAGGATGCTCAGGAATTCGGGGTGGTCGAGAAAGTAGTGCCAGGTGAAAAGCGCAAGTTCCCGCAAGCCCTCGGACGGGGCCTTACGGGCCAGATCAAGCCGTCTTTCAGTGTGGCGGATATGGCGGTAGGCGTCTTCCAGAACGGCGAGATAAAGCGCATCCTTGTCGCCGAAATAATGGTAGATCATCCTCTTGTTGGTCCCGGCGCGGCGGGCGACGACATCGATTCTGGCCCCCGCCAGCCCTTTGGCGGCCACCTCGCGGCGGGCAGCTTCAAGAATGGCGGCGCGGGTTCTTTCCGGGTTTCGCACCTGGGCAGTGGCCCGTTTGCGCTTTGGCGGCGGCGTTTTCTCCACGGCCGGATCGGGGCCCGGATCGGACGGCTGGTTCTTAGTCGTTTCTTCCATTTCGGCACCCGCTTGACAATGTTTGCGATCGGTGTTCCCATGTAACCAATTAGTTATAAAACGGCAAGTGTCGTTTGCGTTCATCATCAATTGGCAGTCAATAGGGAGGAGTTGCCAATGCCCGTGATGCTTCAGAGGAGAACTGTGCTTTCGGCAGGGCTTGCGGCCCTGTCGCTTGCAGCATTGGGAGGTGGTTCGGCGCAGGCGCAGGCCGCGCGCCTTCGCATGTTGTGGTGGGGGTCGCAGGAGCGTGCCGATCGCACCAACAAGGCGATAGCAGCCTACAAGCAGGTGAAGCCCGATCTCGACATCGCCGGGGAATTCGCCGGCTGGAGCGATTATTGGCCCCGCCTTGCAACGCAGGTGGCGGGCCGCAATGCGCCCGATCTGATCCAGATGGATTATCGTTACATCTTCGAATATGGCCGGCGCGGCGCGCTGGCGCCGCTGGATGATTACATCGGCAAGGGCTTGAAGATCGAGGATTTCGGCAAGATGAACATCGATTCCGGCAGGGTCGATGGCAAGCTTTACGGCATCAATCTGGGGGTCAATTCCAGCGCCGTCTTCTTTGACAGGGCGGCCTGGGAAAAATCCGGCGCGACACCGCCGGCCATCGGCCAGACCTGGGAGGAGTTTGCCGAAAATGCCGCCAAGCTCAGCAAGAACAAGCCGAAGCCCGGTTATTACGCCACAGCCGATGCGAGCGGCGTGGAGCCGAGCTTTGAAAACTGGCTGCGCCAGAACGGCAAGTCACTCTACACGCAGGATGGCGGCATCGGCTTCGATCCGACCGACGCGACCAAGTGGTTCACGCTCTGGGCGGATCTGCGCAAGAGTGGTGCCTGCGTGCCCGCCGATGTGCAGGCGCTCGACCAGCTCAATATCGAAACCAACCCTTTGACGACGGGCAAAGCGGCAACCGCATTTGCCCATTCCAACCAGTTCGTCGGGTATCAGAAGCTCAACAAGGCCAAACTTGCCATCAGCTCCTATCCGAAGAGCACGAAGGACGGCCCTTCCGGCCACTACCTTAAACCTTCCATGCTCATCAGCGTCGCCAATGGCAGTGCCGGTATCGAACAGGCCGTCGGGTTTATCAATTTCCTCGTCGCCGAGCCGGAAGGCATCGATATTCTCGGCGTGGAGCGCGGCGTTCCGGCGTCGGAATCCATGCGCAACGCGCTGACCCCGAAACTCGATGAAGTCAGCAAGAGCATGGTGGAATATATCGCCGAAATTACACCCGGCGTCGGCGATCTGCCGCCGGCGCCACCTCCGGGTGCGGGGGAATTCGCCTTTGTCCTGAAACGCACGGCGGAAGAAGTCGGCTTCGGCAAGATCACCCCGGAAGAAGGCGGTGACCGCCTCGTCAAGGAATCCGAAACCGTTATCAAACGGAAGTGATGGTTTATGGCCTTTCGATCTGAAACTCTTGTGGGGGAGAGCCGTGGCGCGGCTCTCCCGAAACGGGGCGGCCTGAAGCGGATCTTCGACCGCAACATTCACGCCTACCTGTTTCTCCTGCCCTGGCTGATCGGCTTTTTCGGCCTCACGCTGGGCCCGGCGCTTGCGTCGCTTTATCTGTCCTTCACCAACTACGACCTGTTGCAGTCGCCGGACTGGGTGGGTGCGGCCAATTATGTGCGCATCGCCACGGCCGACCCGAAGTTTGCCGCAGCCATGCAGGTCACCTTCACCTATGTGCTGCTGTCGGTGCCGCTGAAGCTGATCTTCGCGCTGCTGGTGGCGCTCGCCTTCAACCGCGGCATCCGCGGCCTGACCCTCTATAGGGCGATTTTCTATCTGCCGTCCTTGTTGGGCTCCAGCGTCGCGATTGCCGTCCTCTGGCGTCAGCTTTTCGCCTCTGACGGTCTCGTCAACATGATACTCTGGCAGGCCTTTGGTTATGAAGGGCCGAGCTGGATTTCCAATCCGGATTATTCGATCTACACGCTGGTCATCCTGTCGGTCTGGCAGTTCGGTTCGCCGATGATCATTTTCCTCGCAGGTCTGAGGCAAATTCCGCAGGACATGTATGAGGCCGCCGAAATCGATGGCGCAAGCAAGGTGCGGCAGTTCTTCCGCATTACGCTGCCGCTTCTGACGCCCGTCATCTTCTTCAACGCCGTGATCCAGACGATCGACGCCTTCAAGGCCTTCACGCCCGCCTTCATCATTTCCGAAGGCACCGGCGGGCCGATCAATTCGACACTGTTCTACACGCTCTATCTTTACCAGGAAGCCTTTGGTTTCTTCCGCATGGGTTATGCCTCGGCGCTTGCCTGGATCTTGGTGATCATCATCTCGCTGTTCACGGCCTTCTCGTTCCTCAGCGCAAAATACTGGGTGCATTACGATGACTGACGCTGTTACCGCTCCCCGGCCGGGACAAGGCCCGCAACGCTCGCCGCTGAAATCGGTGATGCTCCATACGGCGCTGATCATCGCCTCCTTTGCGATGCTCTATCCGATCCTGTGGATGATTTCAGGCTCCTTCCGGCCGCAGGACGAGCTGTTCGGCTCCTCCTCGCTCATTCCCTCGGCAGTGGATGTCGGCGGTTATATCAGAGGCTGGACCGGGCTGCAGGTGAGCTTTGGGCAGTTCTTCTGGAACTCCTTCTTCATCTCGGTGCTGGCCACCATCGGCAACGTGGTCGGCTGCTCGCTCACGGCGTTCGCTTTTGCAAGGCTTCGCTTCGGCGGGCGCAATTTCTGGTTCGCGCTTATGCTCGGCACCTTGATGCTGCCCTATCACGTCGTGCTCATCCCGCAATATATCCTCTTCCTGGAAATGGGCTGGGTGAACACATCGCTGCCGCTGATCGTGCCGAAGTATCTCGCGACGGACGCCTTCTTCATCTTCCTGATGGTGCAGTTCTTCCGCGGTATTCCGCGTGAGCTGGATGAAGCGGCTGTCATGGATGGCTGCTCGCCCTTCCGTATCTACTGGAAGATCATGCTGCCCCTGTCGCTGCCGGTTCTGGCAACGGCCGCCATCTTTTCCTTCATCTGGACCTGGGACGATTTCTTCGGTCCGCTGATCTATCTGAACGACATCAACACCTACACCGTGCAGCTTGGTCTCAGGTCCTTCGTGGATTCCACCGGCAGCTCGGATTGGACCTCGCTTTTCGCCATGTCCAACCTGTCACTGGTGCCGGTCTTCCTGTTTTTCCTGTTCTTCCAGCGGCTGCTGATTGAAGGCATCGCGACGACGGGAATGAAACGCTGAGCGGATCCCGGATCGGGAACGTATTCTAAGACAATCAACACTGTCGCAGCCGTCCCGCATGCGGCGCGACAGTCGGGAGAAACAGCATGGCAAGCAGCATTACGCTCGAAAAAATCGTCAAGCGGTTCGGCGCTTTTCCGGTCATCCACGGCATCGATCTCAAGATCGAGCCGGGCGAATTCACCGTCTTCGTCGGCCCTTCGGGCTGTGGCAAATCCACGCTTCTGCGCATGATCGCCGGGCTTGAGGAAATCTCCGAAGGCGATCTGCGTATCGACGGTGAGAGGGTCAACGAAACCGCTGCCTCCAAGCGCGGCATCGCCATGGTCTTCCAGTCCTACGCGCTCTATCCGCATATGAGCGTCTACAAGAACCTCGCCTTCGGGCTGGAAACGGCGGGCTACAAAAAACCGGAAGTCGAGGCACGGGTGCAGAAGGCCGCCGATATCCTGCAGATCGGCCCGCTGTTGCAGCGCAAGCCGAAGGCGCTTTCCGGCGGCCAGCGCCAGCGTGTCGCCATCGGCCGCGCCATCGTGCGCGAGCCGAAAATCTTCCTCTTCGACGAACCGCTCTCCAACCTCGATGCGGAACTGCGCGTGCAGATGCGCGTCGAAATTGCCAAGCTGCACCAGACGCTCGGCAGCACCATGATCTATGTGACGCATGACCAGGTGGAAGCCATGACCATGGCCGACAAGATCGTGGTGCTGCGCGACGGCCGCATCATGCAGGTCGGCCGCCCGCTCGATCTCTACAACAATCCCGCAAACCAGTTCGTTGCGGGGTTCATCGGCTCACCGAAGATGAATTTCCTCTCCGCAAAAGTGGCTTCAGGCGACACCTCCAACCGCACCATCGAAGTGGCGGGACAGCGCATCGTGCTTGAAAAACCGGTCACTGCTCAGCAGGGGGAACCGCTCACCTTCGGTGTGCGCCCGGAACATGTGAACCCGCAGGCGCAATCCTCTCTCGGTGAAGCTTCCATCCAGCTCGTGGAACATCTTGGTGGCTCGACGGTGGTTTACACCAGCACCCCCGACGGCCAGCCAGCGACCGTGCTTCTCGATGGCCAACGCCAGATCCGCATCGGAGAAACGATTCCCTTTGCCTTCGATCTGGGCAAGACGCATCTGTTTGGGGCGGATGGACGGCGGATATGAGAACGAGTGGTGAGCTGTCTCACCACAGAGGCTGACGAAGTCCAGAAAGCTTTGCGTTCCTCATCCTCGGGCTTGTCCCGAGGATTTGCGACGTCTTTGTTCCACATGATCAGATTCCCGGCGCCGGGCCGGGGGTGACGTCGCGTGTGAGGTTAATCGTGCGCTAATCGGCCATTCCGCGGCCAGCGAGTATCTTGCCTAGTGTCAGCGCGTCTTCCGCAAACTGGCCGATGTCATCACCCCTGACGAATTCCAGCATCGCATAGGCGGTTCTCGCCCATTCGCCCTCAGGCAAAGCCGCGATGCACGCCCGCCAGTAGTCTGCGCGGTCGGCAAGCGGCAGGCGGCTGGCGTCGGCGAGCCAGGCAAACACATGCAGATGGCAGATGCGTGGGCCGAGTGCGGATATTTCCGCGAGTGCCTCTTCCAGCGGCAGGCCCGGGGCGGGCTGCCAGTAGAAGAACAGGTTGGGCATCGGCAAATCCTGCGCCAGCTGCTGGGCGGAGGGGAGGGCGTCGGTCAGCGAATTCGGGTGGTATTCGAGACCGATTGTCATGCCGTAGTCTTCCGCTCGGCGAGCGATTGTCGCCAGCGCATCCGTCGCCGCGCGGCGTTCCGCGGGTGTGTAATCGGCGGATGGACGTTTGCGTTGCCCCGGCCAGATACGGATATGGCGTGTGCCGAGCGCCCTTGCCGTTTCGAGCACACTGGTCACATCGTCAGGTGTGAAATCCGGCGCGAAGATATAGGAACCGTAGGACGAGACGGAGAGGCCCGCTTCTGCCGTCCGCGCAGCAACCTGCCGCGCATTTTCGAGGTCGCCCGGCGGGACATGGACATCCGCACCCCATTCGATTGCCCTGATGCCATTGCTGGCCGCAAGCTCTATCACGACCTGTGGCGTCAGGGAGCGGAAGGTGACGGAGCACAGGCCGGGTTCGAAAGGTCTCACGCGATCAGGTCCAGATGTTCGGGCCGCACCTGCTGCTGCAAAGGCACCGCGCAGCAGAAGCGTTCGATTTCGGCAATCGCCATGTCGCCGAGCCTCGCCCGTTCGAGACCGGTGGCGCCGGCAATATGCGGCGTCAGGAAGACGTTCGGCAGGCTGTAAAAGGGTGAGTCCGGCGGCGGCACTTCGGGATCGGTCACGTCGATGACGGCTTCGATGCGTCCGGTTTTCAGTTCGGCCAGAAGCGCGTCTTCATCCACAAGTGCGCCGCGCGCCGTGTTGATCAGGGTTGCGCCGTCCTTCATGCGGGCAAGCGCTGCCGCGCCAATCATGTGCCGCGTCTGCGGCAGGGAGGGCGCATGCAGGGAAATGACATCGCTCGCCGCCAGCAGCTCTTCGAGCGAGGCAAGACGGACGCCGAGCTTTTCCGCTTCCGCAGCACCGAGAAGCGGGTCGAAAAGCATGAGATTGAGATCGAAGGGCTGCAATAGACCAATGACGCGACGTCCGATGCGTGACGCGCCGACGATGCCGACCGTGAGGCCGAGATTGCCGATGGCCTGCGCCTGCAATCGCTCGACCGGGGCTCGGTCGCGATGCTCCAGATAAAGACGCCTGAAGCCGAAGGTCCGCTTGCCGGCCAGCAGGATCATCGCCAGCGAAAATTCTGCGACCGGCTGCGCATTCGCCTCTGCGGCGCTGCACACCGTAACGCCCCGATCGAACACCGCTTGCGACAGGAAATATTTTACCGTGCCGGCAGCATGGGAGATGAGCCTGAGGCGGGGCATCAGCGCCAGTTCCTGCTCGCCGATATCCGGACAGCCCCAGCCGGTCAGGAGGATATCCGTCTTCGCCAGCTGCTCTTCCACCGCGGGATCGTGGAAATCGCGGATTGTGCCTGTGTCGAGAATCTCGACCCTCTCTGACAACCTGTCGAGCGCCTGCGATGTCAGCACATGCTCGGTCCGTTCCGGGTCCATGGCTATGCTGAGACGCGGAATCGGGCTCGTCATTGCGGCTCTCCCCTGGCCGCCATGCTGCTGACCGGCACGCCCTCTCTCGCGAAGAGGCGATCAAGCGCCTCCAGGTCGGGAATGGCTGGAACCGAAGCCATTGCTTTCTCGCCTTCCGGGCCGCTCACCCCGGCAAAGACCGCGCAAATCAGAACGCTCTCGCCGGCAGCGATCTGGCCGCGCAATTGCGGCACGGTGGTCTTGGCGTTGATGAGATTTGTATTGGGCAGTGCCTTCAGCGCCACGCCGTGCCGGTCTATGCTCGAACCGAGATCGATGATTGCCGATATGTCGGTGCCACAATCCGTCGTCGCCCGTCCGGCCTCTTCGCTCATGGCGTCGCGGTCGCCATCGTTGCGGTTGATCGCAAAGCCACCTTCCGTAACCCAAAGGGAGCGGGCAGAGGTGATCCGGTGCAGTCTGATATGCCAGTCGCCAGCCGCAACCAGCGTGGTTTCAACGGTGACATCGGCAAACGGCTTCCATGTCGCCCGCAGGCTTGCTCCCGCCAGCAGAACCTTTTCGTTGGTCTCGCGCACGCGGTAATGCAGTCCGTCCTCGGAAAAGGCCAGCATATTGTCGAAACCGTTGGTCTTGAAGCCACGCTCGTCCACTTCCACGCCGAAGCCGTAGCGGGAGGAATAGGCGAATTTTGCGTATTTTTCCGGCCCGCCGCGCATGGAGAGATTTTCCTGGCCGCTGGAGAGCGCCGTGACGTTGCCTTTCGTCCGCATCATCACCATGCCGGGATGAACAAGCGGCTTAGGGCTTGCGGACGGCTCGGGCAGCCTTTCCTCCGCCTGCCAGAAGGGATGACTTTCCGGCAGGGCAAGCGGCAGGAAAGCCTTGAAAGCCCAATAGGGCGAACCTGCCGAATTATAACTTTCCGACATGGTGAGCTGCGGATAGGCGTAGCCGATGGAGAGCACGCCATCGCGATCGGCAATCGGCTTTTTGGCCCACCAGCGCAGATGCTGCAGATAAAGGCCCTTGATCTCGCCCCAGGGCAGCGCCTCTTCGTCGGCAAAGGCAAGGCCCGCCCAGAAACCGCCACAGGCAAAACGGTAGGTCATGGAGCGGCCGAAAGCCAGGGTTCCGCCATCCTCATCGAACCAGCTGGCAAAATCGCCAGCGAAAAGCCGTGCGCGCTGCCGGTAACGCTCGGCATAGGCGTCATCAGGCTTGCTGAGTTTCGCGTAAATCAGCCCGTAGAAATGCATGGCGAAGGCAATGTAGTGATCGATGCGGCGATAGTTGCCGTCGCGATACCAGCCGTCGGATATATAGAAATCGTCGAGCTCCTTCTGGAAGGTTTCGGTCAGGCTGCGATCGAATTCGATACCGAGATTATCCAGCGCCATGTCGACCATGACGCGAAAAAACTTCCAGTTATTATCGGCGTAACCGCGCTGACGGGCGGTCAGCAAATAGCGGCGCACATTGTCTTTCTGTGTATCGGACAGTGGTTCCCACAGATGCTGCGGCGCAAGCCGCAGTGCAAAACCGATTGCAGCGAGCTCCACCAGCCGCTGATCCTTCTGGCGCACATCACCCCAGTATTCAGGATGGGAAGGATCGGTGCCGTTGGCTATGCCCCGGGTGAGAAGCGGCCAATGGTCGAAACGATCGCCACTCAGCGCAAGCGGTGCGATGCCCCAGAGCGGTCGGGCAAAGCCTTCCAGATCGGCCGCCGCCCGGTCGAAGTGCGCGGCTGCTCCGCTGAGCGTCACCCTTGCGCCACCCTGCGAGAAATAGGGAAGAAGCGGCGCAAAGCTATCATCCAGCGCCCGCCGGACATCGGCGCGGCTTTTGAGCGGATTGCCGTGCAGCGGGTTAAATCGCGCCATATGGGGTCTGCTCATGGTGTCATGCATCGCGCGTCGCCTTTCCCGTCTTTTTCGCCTTGCCGGCTGTCTGTCCTTCCACCAGCTGCACGCCAAGTTGCACCTGACGGGCATTGGCTGAAGGCTCGGTCAGGCGCCGCCGCAGCAGGTCAACCGCTTCGCGCGCAATTTCGCGGCGATCGACCCGGATCGTGCTGAGACGTGGGGTGGAAAGTTCGGCAAAGGGCAGGTCATCGAAACCGATGATGGAAAGATCGTCGGGAACGCCGAGGCCCAGCTCCTGCGCTGCCCCGAGTGCGCCAAGGGCAATTGCGTCATTCATACAGAAAATGCCTGTCAGTTCAGGGTTTTTGGCCAGCAGCTGGCGAACCGCGTCGCCCGCCTGCCCGAAGCCGCTATCTGCCGTCGAAAGCAGGAACTCCTCATAGGTCGTTCCTTTTTCCTCAAGGATCGTATGGCGGAAGCCGCGCATACGCTCCCTGATGGTGTGGCGATGATGCGGACCGATATAGGCGACCTTGCGATGGCCGAGTTCCAGAAGCCGCCGGGCAGCCAGCGCGCCGCCGTAAAAATTGGAAGGCGAAACGCAATCGAGCATCATGGAGGGGTCAGCACTGTTGACAAGAACAGGTTGCAGTACGCCCTGCGTGATGCGGTGGATGATCTCCTCCTCGGGATCGAGCCCGATGGCCAGGAGGCCGTCCACCTCACAGACCCGCTGGATCAGGGAATCGTCGATCTGCTTCTGGTGCAATAGCCTGATGTCGAGTTCGAAACCGTCCGTCTGGGCGAGGCTGCGCAGCACATCGAAAATATCGTGGTAAAAGGCGCCAATATCGCCCGTTGCCCTTTCCGCGGACATGAGCGCGAGGATTGTCTTGCCTTCCAGCTGCACACCGGCCGACTGGTTGGTCGCCGGTCGCAAGGGGTATCCGAGCTCCGCCGCAACTCCCAGAACCTTGGTCTGGATCGACGCGCTGATCCCTTTTTCCCCTGCGAGAACACGCGAGACTGTGCTGATGGAGACCCCGGCGCGCTGGGCGATATCCGACTGGCGCGGACGGCTGATGTCGGGCGTATCGTTCATATCGGCTCCTGCGCTTGCAAAAAAATCTATTATGATGCAAATATTGCAAACGAAGAAAATTTGCAAGAATTTAAGTGATATCAGAAAAATTTGCAAAACGCGGGAGGAGCAGATGCAAATGATTGATAGACGCGGATTTTTGGTGACGGCGGCGCTGGCGAGCCTGGGTGCTGCGGCGGGCGGTTTTCGCGCGGCTGCGGCTGAAACCCGGCTTCGTTGCGTGTGGTGGGGATCTGCCGATCGCAGCAAGCGCACCAACGATGTGATCGCCCTTTACCAGAAGGCCAATCCGCAGACCGAGATCAGCGGTGAAATGATCGCGGGTTCCGATTACTGGACCAAGCTTGCGACATCGATGGCGGGGCGAAACGTCGCCGATATCTTCCAGCTTGAACCCTCCACCATCGCCGATTATTCGGGTCGAGGCGCCTGCATGGAGCTGGATCAGTTCGTCGGCAAGTCGCTTGATCTTTCCACCTTCGGCAAAAGTGAGATCGATCTCTGCCGTATCGACGGCAAGCTTTACGGCGTCGGCCTCGGGCTCAATTCCTTCTGCATGATGTATGACGCCGACACGCTGAAAGAAGCGGGTGTTTCCGTTCCACAGGATCAGATCACCTGGAAGGCGCTTGCTGAACTGGCGCGCGATTTCAAGAAGAACGGCCCGGCGAAGCGCAACTATTGGGCCGTACCCTATGGCGCGCGTTATCATTATGTCTTCGACGTCTGGCTGCGCCAGCGCGGCAAGCTTCTGTTTCAGGACGGCACCATCGGCTTCAACAAGGAAGATGCCAAGGAATGGTTCGCCTATTGGGAGGACCTGCGCGAGAACAAGCTTTGCGTTTCCGCCGATATCCAGACGCGTGACGACAATACCATCGAATCCAACGCGCTGACGCTTGGCAATTCGGCCATTGGTTTTGCCTATTCCAACCAGCTTGTCGGTTACCAGAAACTCAACAAGCAAACGCTGTCCATCGGCATGCTGCCGGGTGAGGGGCCGGGCAAGCCGACCGGGCATTATTATCGGCCGGGCCTCATCTGGTCCATTTCGTCCACTTCGACCAACGCGGAAGCGGCGGCGAAATTCATCAACTTCTTCGTCAACGATCTGGAAGCAGGCAAGGTACTCGGCGTCGAGCGCGGCGTGCCGCCCGCCAAGGTCGTGCGCGAGGCATTGTTGCCGACGCTCAACGAGACCGAGCGCAAGACGGTGGATTACATTGAGAGCCTGTCGGGCAAGCTCGATCCCTATCCGGAGCCCGCCCCGATCGGCGCCAATGAGTTCGACCGCGGCGTGATGCGCCCCATCGCCGATTCGCTCGCCTTCGGCCGCGCGAGCGTGGATGAAGCAGCGCAAAATCTCGTCGACACCGGCACGCGGACCCTGCGCAAGCGCGGCTGACGACGAAAGGGCACCGCCGCGCGGTCTCGCAGCCGCGTGGCGACGCCTTTTTCATGAAGCGAGGGCGGTGAATCCCGCTTTCCGCCTTTTGGAAGCGCCTGCACGGCAAACAGCACTGGACAAGTGCATGGCATTTAAGCCAGAAATTCTGATCTGGATCGATAAATCTGAAGATTAGAATATGGCGCCCAATTTCCTTCTCGTTGATGCTGAAAAAGAATTCGATGTGCTGAAAGCGGCCGCATCGCTGATCCGCGTGCAGATATTGAAGCTCTTGCACGAGGCGAGCGGTCTCAATGTCAACGAAATTGCGCAGAGGCTGGATCTGCCGCAGTCCACCGTTTCCGCCGGCGTGGCCGTTCTGGAGGAGGCGGGGTTGCTGCGAACCGAGACGCGCAAGGCGCGCAAGGGCAGCCAGAAAATCTGCTTTGCCACCTGCGACGAACTCATCGTTTCCTTCCGAAAACCCGAAACCCCGGCGACCTCAAACTATATTGCCGTGGCGATGCCTCTCGGTCTTTACACGCAAAGTTCGGTGACGGCGCCCTGTGGCATCTGCTCGCCGGAGGGCATTATCGGGCTTCTGGATGTGCCCGATACGTTCATGGATCCGGACCGCATGAAGACGGCCTTGTTATGGCTGACATCGGGTTTCGTCGAGTATCAGTTCCCCAATAACGCCAAGATTCAGGGGCGAGAGGTCGAGGAAGTCGAGTTTTCCATGGAGGTCAGTTCCGAGGTTCCCGGAACCCACAGCAACTGGCCGTCGGACATCACCCTGTCCGTCAACGGCAGGGAAATCGGCGTCTGGACGTCGCCCGGCGATTTCGGAGACAAGCGGGGAACGTTCACGCCGGACTGGTGGAAGCTGTCCGGTTCGCAATACGGTATGCTGAAAACATGGCGGATTACCGCCCAGGGAACCTTTGTGGATGGGACCCGGATTTCGGATGTGACGCTCGCGGATATCGATCTGACCAGCCACCGTTCCATCCGTCTGCGCATCGAGGTCAAGGCGGATGCGAAACATCCGGGCGGGCTGAACATATTTGGCCGCGGGTTCGGAAATTACGACCAGGACATCGTTCTGCGCCTGCGAACGGCTGCCTGATCCAGCAAATTTAATAAGTATGATTTTCGCGGTTGACAGGCGCGGATTCCCTCGGCAACTATATTATCAAATGTGGTTTATACCACATTTCACGATATAAATGCGCATGGGAGGAGAGCCTTATGAAAGCGCGGGTTTCAGTCCACCGGGACTTCCGGATTGGGCGTATCGACGATCGTCTTTATTCCGCCTTCATCGAACATATGGGGCGCGCCATATACGGCGGCATCTACGAGCCGGGCCATCCTCAGGCGGATGAAAACGGCTTTCGCAAGGACGTTCTGAAATTCGTGCAGGACCTGAAGATCCCGGCCATCCGTTATCCCGGCGGCAACTTCGTTTCGGCCTATCGCTGGGAAGACGGCATTGGGCCGCGCGACCAGCGTCCCATCCGTCTCGATCTCGCCTGGCGCTCCAAGGAAACCAACCAGATCGGCATCAATGAATTCGCCGACTGGGCGCAGATGGCCGGCATCGAAATGATGCTCGCCGTCAATCTCGGCTCCCGTGGGCTGGACGACGCCCGCAACTTCCTCGAATACGTCAACTTCCCCGGCGGTACGACGCTCAGCGATCTGCGCCGCAGCCATGGCGCCGAAAAACCGCATGGCGTGAAAATGTGGTGCCTTGGCAACGAAATGGACGGTCCCTGGCAGATCGGTCACAAAACGGCGGTGGAGTACGGGCGTCTCGCCAACGAAACCGCCAAGGCCTTCAAGGGTTTCGATCCGACTATTGAAGCAATCGTCTGCGGCAGCTCCAATGACGGCATGCCCACTTATCCCGAATGGGAGCGGGAAGTTCTGGAGGAGTGCTATGAAAATGTGGATCACATCTCGCTGCACAAATATTTCGGCAATAACAGCCGCGACACGCTGAATTATTTCGGCAAGATCGAGGAAACCGGGCGCTACATCCAGACGATTGCGGGCGTCATCGATTATGTGAAGGCGAAGAAGCGCGCCAAGAACGACGTCTCCATCTGCTTCGACGAATGGAACGTCTGGTATCACATCCGCGAAGAAGACGGCAAACGCATCAAGAGCTGGGACTGGCCGGAAGCGCCCGCACTTCTCGAAGAGACATACAATTTCGAGGACGCGCTGTTCGTGGCGGGTCTGCTCAACGAGTTCATCCGCCGTTCGGATCGGGTGCGCATCGCCTGCATCGCGCAGCTCGTCAATGTCATCGCCCCCATCCGTGCCGAGAAGAACGGCCCGGCATGGCGTCAGACGATCTATTATCCATACCAGTTCGCTTCGCTTTATGGCCGTGGCGTCGCGCTGAATGTCGCCGTTGATTGCCCGACCTATGACTGCAATGCGGCCGATGACGTCAAATATCTCGATGTCGCCGGTGTCTATGACGAGGCGGAAGGCATGGTGACATTGTTTGTGTTGAACCGACACTTGACCGAGGCCGCCGACCTCGATGTCAGCCTCACCGGTTTTTCGTCGGCCACGCTCGATCTGCATCTGGCCATGGCGGGTTACGATCTGCGTGTCGGTAATGGCCCGGATCAGCCGGATCGTGTCGTGCCGGTGCCGGGCAGCGGTGTCGGCGTCGAAGACGGAGCGCTGAAGGGGTCCGTGCCGGCGCTGTCTTATCATGTGTTGCGTGTGAAGGTTCAGTGAGGCGGCCATGGGTGTCCGTCTTAATAATATCGCCAAGTCCTTCGGCTCCTTCGCGGCGATCCGGGATGTCTCGATGGACATCCCGACCGGCAGCTTCGCGGTCTTCGTCGGGCCTTCCGGCTGCGGAAAATCCACGCTGCTGCGGATGATTGCCGGTCTTGAAGAGACCAGTGGCGGACGCATAGCCATCGACGACCGTGATGTCACGGCCGTCGAGCCGGCGGATCGCGGCGTTGCGATGGTTTTCCAGAACTACGCCCTCTATCCGCATTTGACGGTGTTCGAGAACATGGCGTTCAGCCTGCGTCTTGCCCGCCGGCCGAAGGCGGAGGTGAATGAGAGGGTGGGCGAGGCGGCCCGCATCCTGCAGCTGGAAGATCATCTGCAGAAAAAGCCGTCGCAGCTTTCCGGTGGACAGCGCCAGCGCGTCGCCATCGGCCGCGCCATCGTTCGACAGCCGAAGGTCTTCCTGTTCGATGAGCCGCTTTCGAACCTCGATGCGGAGTTGCGCGTGCAGATGCGGCTGGAGCTGACCCGGCTTCACCGCAAGCTGGGTGCCACAATGATCTATGTCACCCATGATCAGGTGGAGGCCATGACGCTCGCGGACAAGATCTTCGTGTTGAAGGGCGGCGTCGTGCAGCAGGCGGGCGCTCCGCTCACCCTCTATGACGATCCTGATAACCGGTTCGTCGCGGGCTTCATCGGCTCACCGGCGATGAACTTCCTGCAGGCGGACGTCGTCGGACAGCACGAAGGCGTCGTGACGCTTTCGCCCGATGGCGGGCATGGACATATCCAGGCGCGGCTCTCGCAACCCGTCTCCGCCGGGCAGCGTGTCGAGATCGGAATCCGGCCCGAGCATCTGATCATAACACAGGACGGTGCCTTGCCGGTCGTCGTCGAGGTCGCGGAAGAGCTGGGCGACGTCTCCTACCTCTATACCCGCACCGGGGCCGGCAGGGAAATCATCGTGCAGCGCCAGGGCTCGCGCGAGAGCCTGGATGGCCGTCCGGTTTCGCTCACCGCCGCGCCCGACCACATCATGGTTTTCGACAGCGACGGCAGAAGGTTGCGATAGGCGCGAGGAGGCGCCTGTCGATGCAGCAGACCATCCCCGATGGGGTGTTTTCAAAGAAAACGGGAGGAGTGAACGATGCGACTGATCAAGACATTGCTTGTTGGCACGGTTCTGGGTTTGACCGCCCTGCCGGCGCTGGCCAGACAGGATATCGTCTGGTGGGATTTCCTGTCCGGCGGTGACGGCGTGCGCATGAAAGCGCTGATCGATGCCTTCAACAAGGAACATCCTGATATTCAGGTGAAGGGAACGACGCTCGAATGGGGCGTGCCCTTCTATACCAAGGTGCGGACCGCTTCTGCCGTCGGCGAAGGACCTGACGTCATGACCTATCACCTGTCCCGTGCGCCGCTGGCGCTGCAGGAGAAGGTGCTGAGCGACATTACCGACAAGGATCTTGAGGATGCGGGCCTGAAGAAGGACGATTTCTTCAGTGCGCCGCTCGATGCGGCCACCCATGACGGCAAGCTTTATGCCGTGCCTTTCGATATTCACGCGCTGGTTCTCTATTACAATGCCGATCTTCTCAAAGGCTCGCCCTATATCGATGCCGAAGGCAAGCTGACCGGTATCAAGACGATAGACGACTTCGAGAAGGCGCTGGCCTGGGCCAAGGAAAAAGGCGTCGAAACGCCGGTCACGTATCAATCCGGCGGAGAAGCCGGTGTCTGGCGCGTCTTTTACACCTTGTTCTCGCAGCAGGGTGGTGAACTCGTCACCAATGGCGAGGTGCTGGCCGGCGACAATGCGGAGAAGGCCGCCAAGGCTATCGATACCATGTCAAAATGGCGCGAAAACGGCTGGGCGCCGGAGCAGGCGGAATATCCCGCTTCCGTCGCGCTCTTCTCCGCCGGAAAATCCGCCTTCCAGCTGAACGGCGTCTGGGAAGTGCCGACCTACAAGGACCTGGAAAAGAACAACAAGCTGGGCTTCAAATGGAGCGCGGTCGAGGTTCCGCCCTTCATGGGTAAACGCGCTACATGGGCGGATTCACACGCTTTTGCCATTCCCAACCAGGGTGACAAGACCGTTTCCGGCGAAAAACGCGCCGCGGTGATGAAGGTAATCGGCTGGATGGAAAAACACGCCATCAGCTGGGCCGATGCCGGCCATATCCCGGCCTATAAATCGATCACCGAGGGCAGCGATTACAAGGCGATGCAGCCGAACGCCACCTATGCGTCACTTGCGGAAGCAGCCGTGTTCGATCCGAAAACGACGATCACGGGTGTCGCTTCGCCTGCCTATGATGCCGCGCTCAACGTCATCGCTCCGGCCATTCAGGGCTTCATGAGCGGCACGGATGCGGTGGAGCAGATCAAGGAAGAGCTGCAGAGCAAGCTGAAGTGACAGGAACCGGCCCTCCGGTCTCTGGCCGGAGGGCGCCTGCAATGCGTGAAGTCCCGGAGACAGTCCATGGCTATGATTGAAAACCGGCGCAAGAAATCGCTGATCGCGCTGTCGATGGTGACGCCGTTCATCGTGGTCTTCGCCACCTTCTTCCTTTATCCGCTGATCGAGATGGTGCGCATGAGTTTCACCGATGCGCCCCTGATCGGTGATGGAAACTGGGTCGGGTTTGCAAACTACGCAAAGCTGCTGAGCGACCGCCTGTTTATAACGTCGCTGAAGAACAACGGTTATTTTGTGCTTCTAACCGTGGTCCCGACGACCGTCATCGCGCTGATGATCGCACTCGCCGTCAGCCGCCTTTCGGGCGTCAGGCAGACGGTTGCGATGAGCCTGTTTTTCTTGCCCTATGTCTTGCCTGTATCCGTCGTCACGGAAATCTGGACTTGGATGCTCGATCTTCAGTTCGGCATTCTTCAGCCGGTGATTTCCCTGTTTGCCGGAAAACCGGTCGCGGTCTTCAAGAATCCCTATTGGGTCATGCCGATGGTCGCTGTCGTCACCATCTGGTGGACCAACGGTTTCAACGTATTGCTATTCATCGCGGGTCTTCGCAACATTCCCGCCGAGCTTTATGAGGCCGCCTCGCTCGATGGCGCAACGACGTGGCAACGCTTCTGGCGCGTGACCTGGCCGCTATTATGGCCCGTGACAGCCCTCGTGCTGACCCTTCAGTTGATCCTGCAACTGAAGATATTCGACCAGATCTATCTCCTGAGCGGCGGCGGCCCTTTCAACTCAAGCTTCGTGCTGCTTCTAAAGGTCTATCGTGAAGCCTTCCAGCTCAACAATGGCGGTTATGCCTCTGCCGTCGCCACCGTGCTGTTCCTGCTGATCGTCATCGTTTCCATTCTCCAGTTCCAGTTGCTGCGCATCCGGAGGAACTCATGAGCCTCACCAGAAGACTAGAAAACATCATCCTGACCGTGCTGACCTTCTCGGCGGCGCTGGTATGGATATTTCCGCTCTACTGGACCTTCGTCACCTCCATTCGCTCGGATGAGAATGTTGCAGGGAACACCTTGCTGATACCCGACGAGTTCCGGCTGAGCGCCTATGTGAACGCCATCTTCAATACGCAGTTGATGAACTGGTATATCAACTCGGTCGGCACGGCGGCGATCGTTACCGTGTCGGTGCTTCTTATCTCGATGTTGTGCGCCTATGCCCTCTCGCAGATACGGTTTCCGGGCCGACGCCTGCTCTATGGCATCGTGCTGGCGAGTTTCATGGTGCCGGCGCAGACGCTTGTCGTCACGCAGTTCATCCTGATGAAAAACCTTAACCTCATCAACACCTGGGCAGGCATCATCCTGCCGCAGCTAATCACGCCCATCGTCATCATCGTCTACAAGCAGTTCTTCGACAGTGTGCCGAAGGAGATGCGCGAGGCTGTGGTTCTGGATGGCGGCGGTGAGTATACGATCCTTTTCAAGGTCTACCTGCCGCTGAACTGGGGCATTACGACCGCCATGGCGATCGTGACATTCATCACGGTCTGGAACGCCTTCTTCTGGCCCTTCCTCGTCGTTACCTCGGAAAACATGATGACGATCCCGGTCGGCATCACCCAGGTCAATGACACATTCGGCGTTGCCTATGCACGGCTGATGGCCATCGCCATGCTTGCCGCGCTGCCGGTCATCATCGCCTACGTCATCTTCCAGCGGCGGGTAACGGAAGCCATCATGATCTCGTCCGGTGTGAAAGGGTGAGGGGGCGGACGATCAGATGACATGCGCCTTGTGCAGGGCTGTCAGCACGTCGTTCTTGAGGGTTGCCAGCCGGGGTGAGCGCCGGTCACGGGGGCGTGGCACGTCCACCTCGATCTCCTCCTGTATGCGACCGTCATGGGCACCCATCATGTAAATCCGGTCGCCGAGATAGAGAGCCTCATCGATATCGTGGGTGACGAGAAGGAATGAGATGCCGCGCTGTTCGACAAGCTTCAGAACAAGGTCCTGAAGCTTCATCCGCGTGAAGGCATCGACCGCGCTGAAGGGTTCATCGAGCAGCAGGATACGCGGTTGCGTATAGAGCGCCCGAGCGATGGCGACACGCTGCGCCATGCCGCCGGAAAGCGCCTTTGGCAGCGCCGCGCCGTGGCCGCTGAGGCCTACGTCGTTGATCAGCCCTTCAACCCGCTGCACGTCGAATTTCTTGCCGGCCGCATAGCCGATATTTTCGGCAACCGTCAGCCAGGGCATCAGGCGGGGTTCCTGAAAGACGAAGGCGATCGGCGGCGTGTCCGTCGCACCGTCTTCTTCCGCCGTGTTGATCGTCACTGCGCCGGCAAATCGCCTGTCCAGACCTGCGGCGATGCGCAGCAGCGTGCTCTTTCCGCAGCCGCTTGGCCCGAGAAGAACCGCCGCTTCGCCATCGCCGAGCCCCAGATGAATGTCCTGAAGGACAACGGTATCGCCGAAGGCCTTTTCGCGCACGTCTACCTGAAGCAGGCTCATCGCAACCGCCCTCCTTCCTGCAGGGGATAGGTATCGCGCCAACGCAGGCAGCGTTCCTCGACGATCTTGAACAGGCTGTCGGATATCTTGCCGAGCACCGCAAGGCAGATGATGGCGATCATCACCAGATCGGGACGCGACAGTTCCCGCCCGTCGGAAAGCATGTAGCCGATCCCTTCGGATGCGGCCAGAAGCTCGGCTGCCACGACGCTCAGCCAGGCGAGGGACAGCCCGTAACGCAGGCCGGTGAAAAGATGAGGCAGGGAGGCCGGGATAAAAATTCGCCAGACCAGTACGGGCAGGGGCTGGCGATACATTTCGCCCACTTCCACAAGTTTGCGATCCACATTGCGGATGCCGGAGAACAGGTTGAGATAGACCGGGAAAAACGCGCTCTTGGCGATCAGGACGATTTTAGAGGTTTCGCCGATGCCGAACCAGATCATCAGCAGCGGCACCCAGGCGAGGCTCGGAACCGCGCGCAGGGCCTGAAACGTGGGCTCCAGATAACGCTCGGCGGCAACGACCAGCCCAACCAGCGATCCAACGATGACCGCAAGCACCGAGCCGATGACGAAGCCGACGAAAACGCGGGCGGTGCTTGCCGCGACATTGGTCCAGAGAGGTCCTTCAGCAAGCCGCAGAAACGTATCGTAGAGTTCCGATGGCGGCGGCAGCACATAAGGGCTCACCCAGCCCATGCGAACAAAAAGCTCGAGCAGCAGCAAAGACCCGACCGGCACGATCGCACCGCGCAGGTCGAACCGTGTGAAGAAAGCCCCCACCTTTTGCACAAGCGTCGATCGGGAAGGAGACTGTCTGGATGGCTGTCTCACGCGCTGAAATTCGCGCGGATGGGAATTCATGCGCCCAGCACCTTTTTCGCCGGAGCCGGGTCTATCAATGACGCAAGAACATTGTCGACATTGACGCCCGGACGCAGGACGTCGTCGCCAAGCAGCGGGGTAACGATACGGATCGAATTCAGCAGTTCTTCACCCGGGACGGGGTCGTTCCAGTCACGCTTGTTGATGGTAAGTTCCGTGATCTTGGGGTCGTTGCCCGTGACCTTCGTGACGAAATCGATGAACTCGCCGTTATTCTCGCGGATCCATTTCTGCGTCTGCACCCACACGCCGAGCAGACGCTCTACCGCGCGCGGGTGTTTTGCCAGGAACGCCTCCGATACGCTGAAGACACTGCCGTCGCGCCAGCTACGCTCATCGAAAATTGCCCTGTCGCCGGCAAGCTCGGCCTGGGAGGTGTGCGGATCGATACCGACCCAGGCATCCACCTGTCCCTGCTGCAGCGCGTTGAACCCCTCGGGGTGCTGCAGGTTTACAACCTTGAGATCATCGACTGACAGCTTGTGTTGAGCAAGCGCGCGGACAAGGGTGAAATAGGGAGCCGTGCCCTTGGTGACGGCAATGGTCTTGCCCTTGAGATCGGCCACCGTCTTTACCGGCGAATCCGGACGCACCTGAATGATGGACGAACCGCCCCAGCTTGCTACATAGATGACTTTCAGCGGCACGCCATTGGCGCGGGCAAGAAAGGCCGAAAGCGCCGCGGAACCGGCGAAATCGGTCGAGCCGACCTTGAGGAACTCCAGCGAGTTGTTGCTGCCGCGCGATTGTACCCAGGTGATCTTGGTGCCGACATCCTTGAACGCTTCCTCAAGCCAGCCCTTGTTCTTTATCAGCAGTGTATGGGACGAATAAAATCCCCAGTCCAGCTTCAGCTCTGCCGGAAATTCCGGCGTGCTCTGTGCCAGCGCACCGCGAGTTGCAAGCGGCGCGGCAAGCGCGCCGGCAATACCGAGCTTGAGGATATGGCGGCGGGAATGTTCGGCCTTCATTTAATTCACCTATTTTATGGATTTTATATACATAAAGGCTAAAGGCAGGGGTTTTTGTGGTCAATACGCACCTCTGGAACCCCATGCCAAACTTCGAAAGCGGCGTGGAAAATCTCCCTAATCCCGGAGGGATCGGCGCGACATCCCGTTATCAAGCAAAGAAGCGGTTGACCGGGCGGTGCAGTCCGAGATGATCGCGCAATGTCGGACCTTCATAGTCCGTTCGGAACAGTCCGCGCTTTTGCAGTTCCGGCACGACCAGCGTGGTGAAATCGTCAAGGCCGGCGGGCAGGAAGGGGAAGGTGACGTTGAAGCCGTCCGAGCCTTCCTCATGCAGCCATTGTTCCATCTCGTCGGCGATGGTTTTCGGCGTGCCGACGAAGGCGAGCCCCGCATAGCCGCCCAGCCGCTGCGCGAGTTGACGCACGGTCAACCCTTCGCTTCTGGCAAGTTCTATCACTCTTTCGCGGCTGGATTTGCTCGCATTCGTCTCCGGAATTTCGGGCAGCGGGGCGTCGGGATCGAAACCGGACACATCGTGACCCAGCGCGATCGACAGCGATGCTATCGCGCTTTCATAGTGGACGAGGCTGTCGAGCCTGGCGCGCTTGGCTTTTGCCTCCTCGACCGTATCGCCGACAAGAACGAACGCGCCAGGCAGAATGACGATGCCATCACGCGACCGTCCGGCGGCGACCGTCCTGTCCTTTACGTCCTTGTAAAAGGCCTTGCCGGCTGCAAGGGTGGGTGTGGCCGCAAAGACCACCTCGGCGGTTTCGGCGGCGAGCTGGCGTCCGGGTTCGGATGCGCCGGCCTGAACGATGACCGGCCAGCCCTGCACTGGGCGGGCGATATTGAGCGGTCCGCGCACCGAAAATTCGGGGCCCCTGTGGTTCAGCACATGCATTTTTTCAGGGTCGAAGAACAGTCCGCTATCGACATCCCGAATGAAGGCATCATCCGAAAATGAATCCCACAGCCCGGTGACGACATCATAGAACTCCCGCGCGCGGCCATAGCGCTCGGCGTGGTCGGGTTGATCATCACGGCCGAAATTCCGGGCGGCGTCCGGGTTCGAGGTAGTGACGATGTTCCAGCCGGCGCGGCCATTGCTGAGGTGATCGAGAGAGGCAAAACGCCGGGCCACGTGATAGGGCTCGTCGAATGTGGTGGACGCGGTGGCGACGAGACCGATGCGCTGGGTGACGGCGGCCAGGGCGGAAAGAAGCGTGAAGGGCTCGAAGGAAGTAACGGTATGGCTGCGGCGCAGTGCCTCCGTGGGCATGTTCAGGACGGCGAGATGATCGGCCATGAAGAATGCGTCGAATTTCGCAGCTTCGAGCTGCTGCGCGAAACGCGCCAGATGGGCGAAATTGAAATTGGCGTCAGGAAAGGCGCCGGGGTAACGCCATGCGCCCGTGTGGAGGCTGACGGGCCTCATAAAGGCGCCGAGATGCAGTTTGCGATCATTTGCCATCGGGTTTCACTCTCTTGTCGGTGTTTCGGCGCGGACGGCTCGCTGTCGCATCCGCTGGCGGGCGCAAGCCCGCTTCTTGCTTGCGGCGACGATATCCCCGTCAGGGAATTGGCGCGGCAAAGACTATTCCGATTATGATTTCCAAACCGAAAGATTTTTCCCGGGATCGCGTTTGCGACGATGCAACCGTCGCTGCCGATCGGTTGTCGCGGGCGGTTAATGTGTCTGCAACTTCGTATCGTCGTGAAGGGGCCGCGTCGTGTGAAGGTCCGGCAGGCGGCCTGCCACCGGACCTCTTTTTCGGTGCCGTCCGTGTTCAGACCGCCAGAAGCGCCTCGTTCCCCGTGCGGCGGGTCTCAATGGCGCTTTCCGTTTCTATACGCTTGCCGGTAGCCGGATCGAAGAAGTGGAGCTGCGCGGCCGGCAGGCCGAGATGGATGCGCTGGCCGGGCTTCACGGCCAGGTCCTCGCCTATGGCAGCGGAGAATGTTTCGCCGGCAATCTCGGCGTGCACGATGCGGCCCGATCCCAGTTCTTCGACGAAATCGACGATGGCCGGCACGCCCTCGCCATCCGCGCTGACGAGGCATTGCTCCGGGCGGATGCCGACCGTTACGTCGCGGCCGCGCAGTTCCAGTGCGGTTTCGGGGAAGAGTTTCACCGGCGTGCCAGCCAGCATGACGGCGTGGGATTCCACTTCAACCCGGGTGGTGAACAGGTTCATGGCCGGCGAACCGATGAAGGATGCAACAAAGGTGCTGGCGGGACGATGATAGATATCGAGGGGATGACCGACCTGTTCGACGATGCCCCTGTTCATCACGACCAGCCGGTCGGCCAGCGTCATGGCTTCCACCTGGTCGTGGGTGACGAAGACGGAGGTGGCGGACAGGCGCTGGTGCAGCTTGCGGATTTCGGCGCGCATGGTGACACGCAGCTTGGCGTCGAGATTGGAGAGCGGCTCATCGAACAGGAAGACCTGCGGCTCCCGAATGATTGCCCGGGCCATGGCCACACGTTGGCGCTGGCCGCCGGAAAGCGCAGCCGGCTTGCGTTCCAGATAATCGGAAAGGCCGACAATCTTCGCCGTTTCCTCGATCCGGCGCTGGCGCTCGGCCTTGGCGACGCCAGCGACTTTCAGCGCGTAGCCGATGTTGCCGGCGACGGTCATGTGCGGATAGAGCGCGTAGTTCTGAAATACCATGGCGCATCCGCGCTCACGCGGCTCGAGCCTGTTGACCACGCGTCCGCCAATCGCGATCTCGCCGGAGGTGATGTCCTCCAGCCCGGCGATCATGCGCAGAAGGGTGGACTTGCCGCAGCCGGAGGGACCGAGGATGACGACGAATTCGCCGGAGCCGAAAGTGAGATCCACGCCATGCAGCGTGGGGGTCTTGCCATAGGATTTGCGGAGCTGGCGGATATCGATCTGAGCCATGATGGGAACCTTGTTGTTAAAAGCCGCGTGCCGTCACTTTTCGGACGAAACGAGACCGCGGACGAACCAGCGTTGCAGGAAGGCGACAACGAGAAGCGGCGGTGTGATGATGATGAGGGAGCCGGCCAGGGTCACGTTCCAGTCCGGGGTGCCGTCTTCGGCGGGCAGAAGGGCGCGCAGCGACATCATCACCGTCTTGTAGGAAGGGTCGGTGACCATCAATAACGGCCAGAGATACTGGTTCCAGGCATAAACGAACATGATGGTGGTGAGCGCCGCCATGTTGGTTCGGGAGAGTGGTAACAGCATTTCCACGAAGAAGCGGATTGGCCCCGATCCGTCCATGCGCGCCGCTTCAGCCAGTTCGTCGGGGATGGTCATGAAGAACTGGCGGTATAGAAAGGTGCCGGTGGCGGTTGCGACCAGCGGCAGGGTGAGGCCGACATAGGAATTCAGGAGGTTCCACTCCACTGAGACCTCAATTCCGAACCATCCGAGGATGGAGCGGAATGGCTGGAAAATATCCGCGGCTACCGAATAGGTCGGCACCACGCGCACTTCCAGCGGCAGCATGAGGGTGATGAACACCGTCCAGAAGAAGAGGTGCTTCAGCGGCGAGCGGAAGAACACGATGGCAAAGGCGGTAAAGGCCGAAAGGGCCACCTTGCCGATCGTGACCAGCGTGGCCATGATCATGCTGTTGAGAAGGGCGTTGCCGAGATTGGCGCGTTGCCAGGCGGTTTGGGCATTGGTGAGGAATTCGCCCTGTGGCAGAAAGCTGAACGGGATGCTGTTGACCTGAACGACAGACTGGCTAGCGCCGGCGATCACGACGAGCAGGGGACCGATGAGCAGAAGAAAACCGGCAATCATCAGCCCGTAGGTCAGGGCGTCGGCATAGGGGGTGCGCTGGATCATCGTCGCCTCACTTGTAATGGACCTGCCGCTCGACGAAGCGGAACTGGATGAAGGTGAAAATCATGATGAGGCCGATGAGGACGAGGCTCTGTGCCGAGGCGCCGGAATAGTTCAGCCCCTCGAACGCTTCGCTGACGATGCGGTAGACCATCACTTCGGTCGCGCGGTTGGGACCGCCCTCGGTGGTGGAGGCGACGATGCCGAACGTATCCGCGCCGACGAAGCCCTCCGTCATCATGATGACGGTCAGGAAGAACAGGGTCGGTGCCAACAGCGGCACCTGAATGTCGATGGCGCGGCGGACGGGCCCGGAGCCGTCCATGGCGGCTGCTTCCGTCAGCGCGCGCGGCACGGATTGCAGGCCGGCGAACAGGAAGATGAAGGTGTAACCCGCCCATTTCCAGATGAAGATGACGATGACGAGGATCAGCGCGTGCTCGCCATATTTTGCCGGGTTCCAGAAATCCGGCCACCAGGCGTTGAGCGAGGCGGCAAGCCCGCGTTCCGGCGAGAGGATGAAACGGAAAGCCATGCCCGCCGCAGGCCCGGCGATGGCGTAAGGAAGAATGTAGAGCACCCGGAAGAAGCCGGAGCCGGGAAGGGCGCGATCCACGCAAAGCGCAAGGACAAGGCCGATGAGAATGGTGAAGAACGGACCGGCGACGGCGAAGATCAGGCTGACGAGCACCGATTGCCAATAAAGCGGATCGAAGAAGGTTTCCTTGAAATTGGCGAGCCCGACGAATTCCGCCGCACCGCCGAAGGGCGGTTCAAGTGTGAACGCCCAGTTGATGACCGCTGCCACAGGCCAATAAAAGAACAGAAAGATCAGCAGAAGCTGCGGCAGGGCGAACAGCACGGGCAACCACGTGCTCTTGAAGACGGCGCGCTTTTCCATTGAGTAACCGGCAAAAGTGGAGAACTGGACGGGCTTGCCCGGGAGATCCCGCGGGCAAGCCTCTGGAAAAACGGCGAAGCTTAGTTCAGCTTGGCGCCGGCATAGGTCTTTTCGAAGCGGCGCAGGCCGGCATTGGAGCGCTCGACGGCCTTGTCGAGTTCCCCCTGAACGTCGGCATTCTGCATGAAGATGGCTTCGAGTGCCGTGGAGACTTCCTTGCGGATCTGCGTGAAGTTGCCGAGACGGATGCCGCGCGTATATTCGGAAGGCGGCGTGAAGGTCAGGCTCTCGATTGCCTTTTCACGGCCCTTATAGGGTGCCTTGTCGTAGAAGCCGTTGGCCTTCATGGCGTCGAAGCCGGTCTTGGTGACCGGGATGTAACCGGTGACCGTGGACCACCACTGAACCATCTCCGGCTGGGCGATGAAGTTGAGGAATGCTGCCGCGCCCTTGTATTCCGCTTCCGGACGGCCGGCCATGACCCACAGGGAAGCGCCACCGACGAGCGAGTTCTGCCGCTGCGTGCCCTTCCAGACCGGCAGCATGGCCACGTCCCACTTCACGCCCTCAGGCATGCCTTTGCCCACGGTGCCGTGCCCGGCAATCGAAGACATGAACATCTGGCAGGTCTGCGAGGTGAATGCGGGCAGGATGTCCATGCCGAGCTGCTTCGTCTTGACGACGAACAGCTTCTCGTCCTGCATCTTTTTGAAGAATTTCACATGGTCAACGAACTTGGTCTTGTTGATCGTCAGTTCCGCGTCGAGGCCCTGATAGCCGTTGCCTTTGGTGGCGATCGGCTGGTTATGGATGGCGGAGAACTGTTCCATCAGCATCCAGGTGTCGAAGTTGAAGGCGAGCGGGCATTCGAAACCGGCGGCTTTCAGCTTCTTCGCGGCCTCTTCAACCTGTTCCCATGTATCGGGCTTGAAGGTGATGCCGGCTTTTTCGAACGCATCGACATTGTAATAGAAGACAGCGGTGGATGAATTGTAGGGGAAGGAGTTCAGCTCGCCCGCAGCCGTTGCATAATAATTGGCAATGCCCGGGAAATAATTGTCCCAGTCGATCTTGTAGCCATTGTCAGCCATCAGCTTTTTCGCGGGAACGAAAGCCTTGGACAGCATCATGTCCAGCGTGCCGGCGTCGTAAATCTGGGTGATCGCCGGCTGCTTCTTGGCGCGGTAGGCGGCGATGGTGTTCTGCAGCGTGGCGTCGTAATCGTTCTGAGACGTGCAGACGATCTCGAATTCAGCCTGGGATTCGTTGAACTTCTTGCAGGTGTCCTGAACGCGTTCGCCAAGATCGCCGGAAAGGCCGTACCAGAATTCGAACTTGGTCTTTTCAGCGTGGGCAGCCGTGGCGCCGAAGGCGGCGGCAATGGCAACGCCGGCCATGAAAGAGGTCAGAGCGGAAGGTTTCATGAGTTGAGCCCCGTTGATGGAATGATGGCCTGATCGGCAGGGACGTCATGTCCTGAGCACGAAGCCACGGGCTCTGCTAACAGTCGTATTTGACGGATAGCTTACATTTTGTTGAACGTTTTATGATGACTTGCGGCGCAGCATCGTCGGCGCGGCGAAATACGATCGCTGGAAGCGCAATGCATGTATTTCTATTTAGACGTCAGTTATTTACGTGGAAAGCGGGCGTTCCGCTACCTGATGCTGAACCGTCTGTCTCCATCAACCCCGGCGTGCGGCTTCGATGGCGGCGACGTCGATTTTCTTCATATCCATCATCGCCGTGAAGGCTCGTCTGGCTTCTGCCCCGCCGGCAGCCATGGCATCCATCAGCACGCGTGGCGTGATCTGCCAGGAGATGCCCCATTTGTCCTTGCACCAGCCGCAGGCGCTTTCCTGGCCGCCATTGCCAACGATGGCGTTCCAGTAGCGGTCGGTTTCCTCCTGATCTTCAGTCGATATCTGGAATGAGAAAGCTTCGCTGTGCTTGAATTGCGGTCCCCCATTGAGGCCGATGCAGGTTACGCCTGCGACAGTGAACTGCACCATGAGGACGTCCCCCTGCTTGCCGGAGGGATAGTCGCCCGGCGCGTGATACACTTTTATCACCTCACTATCGGGAAACGTGTCGGCATAAAAACGGGCTGCTGCCTCAGCGTCCTTGTCGTACCAGATACAGATCATGTTCTTTTGCATGGGTATGGTCCTCCGAGGTTGACGGCTTCCCCTTGCCGGCGGGTAACTCATGGGAAGATTGACGGCTCCCCATCCGGCATAAAATGCAGCCGCAGCGCAAACGTTCCGAAAACAATACGTGACCAGTGTCAAAGCCAGCGTCTCACCCTGCGCCGATAGGCAACATAGGCCGGGCCAAGTTCCTTTGTCAGCACGCGCTCTTCAATGTTGACCTGCAGCATCACCGCAATGATGAGGACGATGGCGACGGTGAGCTGCAGAACGGAGGTGAACACCAGAACCAATCCCGTAAACAGCACAATCTGCCCGACGAAGACGGGGTTTCTTGACATGCTGAAAGGCCCGGTATCCACGATGGTTCCGAGATGGCCTTCGGCCGCGCCGATGCGCCACGATTTGCCCATGTAATGCTGCGCGTAGAGCGCGAGCGCACTTCCCGCCAGCGCCATAACCACCCCAGCGAAGCGGATGGCTGCGCCGGTATAGTGTCGGTCCAGCAGCCAACCGGCCTGTTGCGGTTCCAGCCAGAGGGTGAAAAGCGGCAGAAGCGCGCCGAGAAGAAACGCGACACGGAAAAGCGTGGCGGGAACGGTTTGCCTTTCGCGACCCTTGGCAAAAAGCCAGACAGGTTCGCCCGTGCGCTTCGCCAGCCGGGCCGTCAGCCATAAGAAACCGCCGATATAGGTCCACACAGCAAGCACTGCCACAAGATCAATCATGTCTCCCCCAAATATATTGCCCAAGCCGGAAGCGGGCTTCCGACTCGGAACAAATGTAGCAATGGAACTATTGCATCGCCCTGTCTTCGACTACGGGGACAGGCGTGAAATTTCAAAAAACAAACCAATGAATGGAAATTTCGCCGGAGTACGCACGTGCACCGGACGAAAATAAAAATTATCATTAAATATCAATTAATACTGAAATTATAATATGCGTGAATAATTTTGGATAGAAACTTCCTGTTTCATCGGAGAAACGCGCTTGAGTGTTCTTGATCGTGGTGCCAATGCTTTCGCGGCTCTCGCCGCACTTTCCAAATCCCAGGCCATCATAGAATTCGACCTTTCGGGAAAGATTCTTGCCGCCAATGAGAATTTCTGTCGGGCTCTGGGTTACGAACTTTCGGAAATCCTCGGCAGGCATCACAGCATGTTCGTCGAACCCGCCGTCATCGCTTCGGCGGATTACAAGGGCTTCTGGGCAAAACTTGCTGCCGGTCAGTTCGATCAGCAGCAGTATAAGCGTATCGGCAAGGGCGGCAGGGAGGTCTGGATCGAGGCTTCCTATAACCCGGTGTTTCGCCGCGGCAAGCCGGTGAAGGTGGTGAAGATCGCTACAGACATCACCGCACGCAAGCTGAAGGCGGCGGAAGACGCCGGCAAGATCGACGCCCTTTCCCGGGCGCAGGCCATCATCGAATTCTCGCCCAACGGCGAAATCCTGACCGCCAACGAGAATTTTCTGACGGCGCTGGGCTATTCTCTGGCGGAAGTGCAGGGCCGGCATCATTCCATGTTCTGCGAGCCGGCCTATACACAGTCACCGGCCTACAGGCAGTTCTGGGAAAGGCTCGCCGGCGGCGATCTGGTGGCGGATGAATTCATGCGTCTTGGCAAGGGCGGCCGCAAGGTCTTCATCCAGGCCTCCTATAACCCGATATTCGATCTGAATGGGAAAGTGTTCAAGGTCGTCAAATTCGCGACCGATGTGACCGGCCGTGTCGAGAATGTCGAAAAGCTGGCGCAGTGCCTTACAGACCTTGCCGAAGGCGATCTTGCCCAGAGCATCGACACGCCTTTCATTCCCTCGCTTGAACGGCTGCGCACGGATTTCAACGCGGCTTCGGAAAAGCTCAAGCAGGCCATGACGCGGGTGTCTGAAAATGCCGGCGCCATTTCTTCCGGGTCGAATGAAATACGATCCGCGGCAGATGATCTTGCCAGACGGACGGAGCAGCAGGCGGCTTCGATAGAGGAGACCGCAGCCGCGCTTGAAGAGGTCACCACCGCAGTCAGTGATTCAAGCCGTCGGGCAGAAGAAGCCGGCAGGATCGTTGCCCGTGCCCGCGACCATGCCGAACATTCAGGCCAGGTGGTGCGCGATGCCATAGGCGCCATGGATCAGATTGAAAAATCATCGCGGGAAATCTCGAGCATCATCGGCGTGATCGACGAAATTGCTTTCCAGACCAACCTTCTGGCGCTCAATGCGGGCGTGGAAGCGGCCCGTGCAGGCGAGGCAGGCAAGGGCTTTGCCGTTGTCGCGCAGGAGGTGCGCGAGCTTGCGCAGCGCTCGGCGACGGCCGCAAAGGAAATCAAGAACCTGATCAACGCTTCGGGCAAGCAGGTGGAAAACGGCGTCGGCCTCGTCACCAGGGCGGGTTCGGCGCTGCAGGAAATCGCAGAGCAGGTCCGCGACATCAATACCAATGTGGCGGCGATCGTGGATGCGGCCCGCGAACAGTCCACGGCGCTTGCCGAAATCAATCAGGCGGTCAACAGCGTGGATCAGGCTACCCAGCAGAACGCCGCGATGGTGGAGGAGCAGACGGCCGCAAGCCACAGCCTCGCGCGGGAGGCCGCGGCCCTGTTCGAGCTCCTTGGCCAGTTCCGGTTCGAGGAGACTGCGCGTCATGCGGCCTCTACGCGCAGCTGGTCGGACCAGCCCGCCGCCGCCGCCCCGCGCCGCCCGCTATCCCGCCCGCCGGGCGTGCGTGGCGCATCGAGCGCGGCTGTCGCGCGTGAGGAATGGCAGGACTTTTAGAGGCATCTGGGGTTCCCTTCCATCCCCTGCGGGCCTTGGCATGGGGGGCCATGAAACGTCTGAAACCGAAATCGATCCATGCAAGTGCGGGGTATAGGCATATCGTCGCGATTGTCGGATAATCGGCGCAGCGCGCCTGAAGATTACGGGGACTTTCGTTTGGCAGGGATGACATCAACAGGCAGGGTCGTGCTCGTTCTCTGCTGGCTGGCGGCGTTTCTCGGGCCGGCGCAGGCCGAAACGCCGGCTGACGGCAAGGCGTCCTGCGCCCATGCCCACGATGTGGCGCCCGAATTGTGCATCAGTCCCCAGAGCTACAACAGGGACCTTTGCCACGCCATCGAGGTTCTCGCCGCGCGCCATGCCGTTCCGCCGGATTATTTCGCCAGGCTGATCTGGCGGGAGAGCCTGTTCCGGGCCGATGCGGTGAGCCCGAAGGGGGCGGAAGGCATTGCCCAGTTCATGCCGGGGACGGCGAGGCTGCGTGGTCTGGACAACAGTTTCAACATCATTGCTGCGCTGGAGGCGTCGTCACGCTATCTGTCGGAGCTGAAGCTGCGCTTCGGCAATTTCGGTCTCGCAGCCGCAGCCTATAATGCCGGCGAGGCGGGGCTGCGCGGTTTTATTGCGACAGGTCGCCTGCCGGTGGAAACGCGCGATTATGTCTTTGCAATCACCGGGTATCCCGTGGAAAGCTGGAAAGACAATCCACCGGATAAGGCCGCGCCGGCGCTGGACGGCAGCCGGCCCTTCATCGACGCCTGCCTGCGGCTTGCCGATACACGCACGATCAACGATCCCGTCCTGATATCTTCGGCCGACTGGGCGCCATGGGGTGTGCAGCTTGCAGCCCACTACAATCCGACGGTGGCGAACCGGCTCTTTACCCGTGCCATAGGCCAATTGTCGGGGCCTCTCAATGCCGAGCGCGCACTGATCGTGCGGCAAAGGGGTGGCAATTTCGGTTCGCGCCCGCGTTACGCCGCGCGCATCGGCCGCGAGACCAGAGCCGAAGCCAATGCGCTTTGTGGTGAAATCCGCGGGGCGGGTGTTCCCTGCACCGTATTCCGCAACCGCTAGCGGGGGCCGCGGCTGATCATGACAAGTTGATCGGCCCATACGCCGCTCCTCCTTTCAGTGTGAGATGATCGCTCCTAGATTTGCGGCCGGCGGCGACCGCAACCCGCGGGCCGGTGGCGTGTGACGAGGGGATGAATTGCACATGAGATTGCTTGAAACCGGAGCGCTGACAGCGATGCTGACCATGGCCGTGGCGTGCACCAGCACCGGGCAGACGGAAATCACCCGCACTGTGGCCGGTTTTAAAGGGCAGCCGCGGGAGGCGGCAATCGCTCGGCTTGGCCGCCCCAACAAGGTCATCATCGAAAAGGGCGCAACCGAATCCTACTGGCTGAAAGTGGATGTCGAGACCTATGCCGGGCTCAGCAACCGGCGCGAATACCGGACCGTCGACGGGCAGGCACAGGTCTCGCAGACCGAGGGCATGAAAATCAAGCAACATCGCCGCGATTGCATCATCAAGATCACCGCGGACGCAGCTTCCATCATCACCACGAGCGAGATCATCGGCGATCCGGCAAGCTGCGAGACTGTCCTGGGGCGTCCGGCTCCCTGACCGCCGTGGTTGAGATCGCCGCAGATTTACAGATGACGGCGGTTTTTTCCGAAGCCTGAAACCGTGCGCGTCTTTCGTTAACGGATTGGCGCCGCCTTTCTGTGGATGAGAGCGTCTGCTGTTGTTACCGTGAGCCTCTACGCATATGTTGGAGTACTGATTTTCGATTTCCGGGCAAGGCGGACAGGCACCTCATGACCTCCCAGTTGGACTTTTTCGCTTCCGCGGCCGCGCGGCTTCCCGAGACCGAACGGGGGCGAAAAATGCCGGGACGCGGAGCGGTGCAGAGGGTCGCGATGGATGACGAGGGGCTGGCGGGCTATCTCGAATCCACCGGCAATTACCGCGTTCTGCGCAAGCTCATGCCGCGTCAGGTCGTGGAACGGCCAAGGCCGGAATTTTCCCGCCGGGGCGTGATCCTCGACACGGAAACCACGGGTCTGAACCACCGTACGGACGAAATAATCGAGATCGGCGTCATCGCCTTCACGTTCGACGATCAGGGCGCCATTGGCGACGTCACCGGCATTTACGGCGGACTGCGGCAGCCCAACGTCGCCATACCGGCGGAGATCACCCGGCTGACAGGGATCACCGATGACATGGTTGCGGGGCAGGCGATCGACATGGAGCGGCTGGCTTCTCTCGTCGGCGATGCCGATCTGATCATTGCCCACAATGCCGGCTTTGACCGTCCCTTCTGTGAAGCCGTCTCGCCCATATTCAACGAGAAGGCCTGGGCCTGCTCCGTTTCCGAAATCGACTGGCGGGTGCGTGGATTTGAGGGCAACAAGCTGGGTTATCTGATCGGTCAGTCCGGTTATTTCCATGATGGCCATCGCGCCGTTGATGATTGCTTCGCGCTGCTGGAGGTGCTCGAGCAGAACCGGCCGGGCCAAGAAGGCATGACGCCCTTCATGGAGCTTCACGCGGCTAGCCGTAGATCGCGCGTCCGGATCTACGCGGAGAACAGCCCCTTCGATATGAAGGATCACCTGAAAAAGCGGGGTTATCGCTGGTCGGACGGTTCGGACGGCCGGCCGAAATCCTGGTGGGCGGAGCTGCCGGAAGAGATGCTGGCGGAGGAGCTGCATTTTCTGCGCACCGAAATCTATCGCTGGGACGCCGACCCTACGGTCAAATATCTCACGGCTTTCGACCGGTTCAAGGCCGGGTAGGGTTAATCGCCTGCGGGCGCTTTGATCGAATGATGAAAATCTGTCCTGTTAACAGGCTGCTTCTTTCGTGTGCGCTGGACGGATTGCTCAAATTTTGAGCTCATGTCGTTTTCCCCGCGATTGAAAGTGGGGAATCCGTCTGGCACGGGCTTTGCTTTCCGTCTTGTATGCAAGATTTACATACCAGGCAGGATCGTCAGATAAACATTGAAGAGGCCATCGTATCCGGCATTTTGTCGGCGCGTATCCGGCCGGGCACACGGCTCAGCGAAAACCAGCTTGCCGGTCTTTTCTCCGTATCGCGCACCCGGGTACGCGAGGCGATGATGCGGCTGGAAACCCGGGGAATCGTGCACGTTAGTGCGAGGCGGGGCTGGTTCGTGGTCGAGCCGTCTGCCGAGGAGGCGATGACCATCTATGAAGCGCGCCGGATCATCGAATCCGGGTTGCTGCGCAGTATGCGGACCCTTACCGAGGAAGGGCGCGGCGTTCTCCTGGCGCATCTCCAGGAAGAGAAAGTCGCCATAGCCGCGGGCGACCGGCAGCGCCTGACCTGCCTCATGGGCGATTTTCACATCAGGATCGCCGAGCTTTGCGGTAATGCCGTCCTCGTTGAACTGCTGCGCGACCTGACGGCCCGCACGATCCTCATTTCCATGCTTTACCAGTCGGAATTCCATGCGCTGCAGTCGCATCAGGGACATTGCCGGATATTCGAGGCGATGGCAGCCGGCGATTTCGCGAGGGCGGCGGAGCTTTCAATCGAACATCTGGACGAAGTGGAAACCGGCCTCGATCTCACCCGGCGACCTGACCCGCTCGCCGGTCTTCGCCACTCGCTCGCCCTTCCGGAGCATAACCGCGGCGATACCGACAAAAAAACCGAGCAACAGAACCAGCACAAGGAGAATGACCCATGATATTCAGACGGACCTTCATCGCCGCCGCCGCCATGGCTGCCGCCTTCGGATTTTCCGCGCCCGCAAAGGCGGACGCCCTTGCCGACATTGCCGCACGCGGCACGCTGCGCGTCGCCGTGCCGCAGGATTTTCCACCCTTTGGCAGTGTCGGGGCCGACATGACACCGCAGGGTTATGACATCGACGTCGCGAAGCTGATCGCCGACAAGCTGGGCGTGAAGGTGGAGCTGGTGCCGGTCACCAGCGCCAACCGCGTTCCCTATCTGCAGACCAACAAGGTCGATCTGGTGATCTCCAGCCTCGGCAAGAACGCCGAACGCGAGAAGGTCATCGATTTTTCGACCGCCTATGCTCCTTTTTTCAACGGCGTGTTCGGTCCGCAGGACGTTTCCCTCTCCAAAGCCGAGGACCTGAAGGGCAAGACCGTTGCCGTGACGCGCGGTTCGGTCGAAGACCTCGAGCTGACGAAGGTTGCGCCCGCTGACGCCACCATCAAGCGCTATGAGGACAATAACGGCACCATCTCTGCCTTCCTGTCCGGTCAGGCGGAGGTTGTCGCAACCGGCAATGTGGTCGCCGCCGCCATTCTGGCGAAGAACCCGCCGAAGCGGCCGGAAATGAAATTCCTGATCAAGAATTCGCCCTGCTACATCGGCCTCAACAAAAATGAGACGGCCCTGCTGGAAAAGGTCAATGCGACTATCGCCGCGGCCAAGGCGGACGGTTCGCTGAATGCCATCGCCACCAAATGGCTCGGGCAGGATCTGCCGGCCGATCTCTGATCGTCACATATCCCCGTCGTCCCGGTTCCCCGGGACGGCTTTCTCACCACCGGCGCAAGGGGACCTTTCTTGAGCTATCAATTTGATTTCCTGTGGCTCGGCGAATATTGGCCGCAGATTGCCAAGGGTATTGCCATCACCAGCCAGCTGACGCTGGTGGGCGGCGTTATCGGCGTGTCGCTCGGCACCGCCTGCGCCTGGGCCCGTGCGCTTGGCCCCTCCTGGCTAAGGCCCATCGTCGGCGGTTACGTCGAACTCATCCGCAATACGCCTTTCCTCATCCAGCTGTTTTTTATCTTTTTCGGCCTGCCGTCGCTTGGTTTCAAGCTTTCGGAGCTGACCGCCGCCAATCTGGCGATGATCGTCAATCTCGGCGCCTATAGCTGCGAGATCATTCGCGCCGGCATCCAGGCAACACCGAAAGGCCAGTTCGAGGCGGGGGCAAGCCTTGCGATGACGCACTTCGAAACCTTCCGCCACGTGGTGCTCCGGCCATCGCTGCAGCGCATCTGGCCAGCGCTCACGTCGCAGGTTGTCATCGTCATGCTCGGCTCGGCGGTTGTCTCGCAGATCGCGGTGGAAGACCTGACGTTTGCGGCCAACTTCATCCAGTCGCGAACCTTCCGCGCCTTCGAGGCCTATATTGTTTCGACGGTGATCTACCTGCTGCTCGCGATCCTGCTGCGGCAGGGCATGCTGGCGCTGGGCGGCCTCCTTTTTCCGCGGAGGCTGGCGCGATGATGGAATTCACCTTCTGGGATATTCTGCGCAACCTGTTGCTTGCCACGCGCTGGACGCTGCTGCTGTCGCTGGTTTCCTTCGCTGGCGGAGGCCTGGTCGGCCTCGCGCTTCTGTGGCTGCGCATCAGTCCGCGTCCGGCCTTGGGCCGTCTTGCCCGCATCTATATCGAAGTCTTTCAGGGCACGCCGCTCCTGATGCAGCTTTTCATCGCCTTTTTCGGCCTCGGCCTCTTCGGAATCGATGTTCCAGCCTGGCTTGCCGCAGGCGTGGCGCTCATCCTGTGGACTGCTGCGTTTCTGGCGGAAATCTGGCGCGGCTGTGTAGAGTCGATCGCAAAGGGGCAATGGGAAGCCTCGGCAAGCCTTGCCATGGGCCGAATGCAGCAGATGCGTTACGTCATCCTGCCCCAGGCGATGAAGATCGCCATTCCACCGACAGTCGGTTTTTCCGTCCAGGTGATCAAAGGCACCGCGCTCACCTCCATTATCGGTTTCGTTGAACTGTCCAAGGCCGGCACGATCGTCACCAACGCGACCTTCCAGCCCTTCACGGTATACGGGCTGGTGGCGCTCATCTATTTCGCCCTCTGCTGGCCATTGTCGAAATCCAGCCAGTTTCTCGAAAGGAAGCTCAATGTCGCTCATCGAAATCACTGAAGTCCACAAGAGCTTTGGCGACAACGAAGTGCTGAAGGGCATCAACCTGGATGTCGAGCCCGGAGAGGTGATCGCGATCATCGGGAAAAGCGGTTCGGGAAAATCGACGCTGCTACGCTGTATCAACGGTCTGGAGACGATCAGCAACGGCTCCATTCAGGTGGCTGGCGCCCAGCTGCTTGATGACGAGCTGCATCTGAAGGCCCTCAGATTAAAGGTGGGCATGATTTTCCAGCAGTTCAATCTCTTTCCGCATCTGACTGCCGGCGGCAATGTGATGCTGTCGCAGATGGTTGTGAAGAAGCTGGCGGCGCCCGAGGCGGAGGCGATGGCGCGCAGGATGCTGGAGCGTGTCGGTCTGGCGCACAAGTTCGACTCCTATCCGGACCAGCTCTCCGGCGGTCAGCAGCAGCGCGTGGCCATCGCCCGCGCGCTTGCCATGCAGCCCATCGCGCTTCTGTGTGATGAAATCACGTCTGCGCTTGACCCGGAACTGGTGTCGGAGGTGCTCGCTGTCGTGCGTGAGCTTGCCAGGGAGGGCATGACACTTCTGATGGTGACGCATGAAATGAAGTTCGCCCGTGACGTCTGCTCGCGCGTCGTCTTCATGCATCAGGGACGGGTACACGAGATCGGCCCGCCGGAAGAAGTTTTCGCTAACCCCCGCACACCGGAACTCAGGCAGTTCCTCGGTGTGCTCTAACATTCCATGGCTGCGCACGCCTGCAGAACGGCGTGCGCAGTGGCCCGTGCGCCGCAGGCTTCGCGCTGCGACTTGCGCGTTCATGCGCCATGTGAACCAGCGGCGCGTAATCAATTAGTCGCCAAGATTGCATACAATTTTTCCATCGCATCGAAAACAATCGCTGTAAATTTGGGCACTCTTCCCAACCGGTGTTTCTCCCCATTTAAATTATCCTTTTGCATCAATGAGAAAGCCGATTGGCACGCCTCCTGCATGGATAGAAGTGTCGCAGGAGAGTGTTTATGAGCAAAGCCGCCGCAATTGACATCGCTTCCGTATCCAAGATTTACGGCAACACCACCGCCGTCCATGCGATAAGCCTGAAGATACCGGCGGGGAGCTACTGCTGCCTGCTCGGCCCGTCGGGCTGCGGCAAGACCTCGACGCTCCGGATGATCGCTGGTCACGAGAGCATTTCCAGCGGCGATGTCAGGCTTGGCAACACCGTCGTGACCGATCTGCCGCCCGCCCGGCGCGGCACGGCGATGATGTTCCAGTCCTATGCGCTGTTTCCGCATCTCGATCTCGTCGACAATGTCGCCTTCAGCCTCAAGATGAAGGGTGTGGACAGGGAAACCCGGCGCACAAAGGCGCTGGACATGCTGCGCCTGATGCAGCTCGAGCCTTATGCCGGCCGACGCCCGGCCCAGCTTTCCGGTGGGCAGCAGCAGCGCGTGGCGCTGGCGCGCGCGCTCATTACCGATCCCGAGGCGCTGTTGCTGGACGAGCCGCTTTCGGCGCTCGATCCCTTCCTCAAGATCCGCATGCGCGCCGAGCTGAAGAAGCTGCAGACTTCACTCGGCATCACTTTCGTTCACGTCACCCACAGTCAGGAAGAGGCGATGGCACTGGCCGATATCATCGTCGTCATGAATGACGGCCGCATCGAGCAGGCCGCGACCCCGCGTGAGGTTTTCGAGCGACCGGCGACCGCTTTCGTCGCCCGTTTCATGGGCGACCACAATGTCATTTCCGGACGATTCAGGGAAAGGTCCGGCGAGCTGGTGACGCTTGAAGTCGCAGGCGGCGGCACATTTACCGCGACAGGCGCGGCGCCGGATGACGGGGCGGTCGATATCGCCGTTCGCACCGATCGGGTGCGTGTGGGTGAGACCGATCAACCCGGTCTCGGTTTCACGGGTATCGTCTCCAATGTCGAGTATCGCGGCGCCACCGTGAAGATTGCCGTGACCGGCGCCGGCATGGAGGATTTCAATGTCATCCTCAGCGACGCCGCCTTTTTCGAAAACCCGGTCAGGACCGGCGACGCCATACCCCTTTCATGGAATGCGGCCGATGCCATCGTGCTCGGCCGGGTAGAGAAGTGACCCCAAAAATAACCAGAGGAGAACTTTGCAATGACCGATACCACCAGCAGCAAGAAGGGCCTGTCCCGCCGCGGCCTCCTGAAAGCGGGCGCGGCTGCCACGGGTGCGGCGATCGGCTCCGGCCTCATCACCGGCTTCCCGACCATCTGGGCGCAGAACCCCATCACCATCCGCCAGTTCGGCACCGGCGTCTCCAACCTCAACGCCATTGCCGAAAAGTGCAAGGCGGACCTCGGCATCACGCTTGAGATGACGGCGACGGATTCCGACGCCGCTGCCCAGCGCGCCGTCACCCAGCCGAACTCCTACGATATCGCCGATATCGAATACTGGATCCTGAAGAAGGTCTATCCGGCCGGCGTCATCCAGCCGATGGAAATCAAGAAGCTCAAATATTACGACAAGATCGTGCCGCTGTTCAAAAACGGCAAGCTGAAGCCTGACAGCGTGGTCGCGCAGGGCACTGCGCCGCACACTGTCGGGTACGTCGAGAAGCCCGGCGACAAGACATTTGCCAAGGGTGAGACCGATTATTTCACCATGGTTCCGACCATCTACAATGCCGATACGCTCGGCATCCGCCCCGATCTCGTCGGCCGCGATATCACCAGCTGGGCCGATATCATGGACCCCAAGTTCAAGGGCAAGACCTCCATCCTCAACATCCCGTCCATCGGCATCATGGACGCGGCGATGATCATGGAAGCCATGGGCAACATCAAATATGCCGACAAGGGCAACATGACGAAGGCAGAGATCGACAAGACCATCGATTTCCTCATCAAGGCCAAGAAAGACGGCCAGTTCCGCGCCTTCTGGAAGAGCTTCGACGAAAGCGTCAACCTCATGGCCTCGGGCGAAGTCATCATCCAGTCCATGTGGTCACCGGCCGTTGCCGCGGTCCGCTCGAAGGGCATCGCCTGCAAATACCAGCCGCTGAAGGAAGGCTATCGCTCCTGGGGCGGCGGTCTCGGTCTCGCCAAGCATCTGTCCGGTGCGAAGCTCGATGCAGCCTATGAATATATCAACTGGTACACCTCGGGCTGGGTCGGCGCCTACCTCAACCGTCAGGGTTATTACTCCGCCGCCATGGAAACCGCGAAGGAGCACATGACCGCCGACGAGTGGGGTTACTGGGTCGAGGGCAAGGCGGCTCAGGGCGATATCATCGCGCCAGACGGCAAGGTCATGGAAAAGGCCGGTGCCGTGCGCGATGGCGGTTCCTTCGAGGAGCGCATGGGCAAGGTGGCGTGCTGGAACTCGGTCATGGACGAAGACCGCTACATGGTTCGCCGCTGGAACGAGTTCATCGCGGCGTGATGCTTTCAGGACGACCGGCGGCAAGTGCCGCCGGTCAATTGCGACAGGCACCCACCTCTCGACGTCATCCTCGGGTCAAGCCGAGGATTACGTCGAGGGTGTGGCGGACCTTCCAACGTGCCCGCTGGCGGCAATGCCGCCGGCACTTCTGCAAATCCACAGAAAGGCTCCCCATGGTGACGGTCAGACTCATCGGCGTCAGCGACAAGAAGGACAGACCGCCCCGCAGCTTCGCGCTGCCGCAAAAGCTCGTTTCCTATGTGCAGGCTGCCCCGCTTTTCCTGATCCTCGGCTTTTTCCTGGCTCTGCCGATCCTCATGATCGCCGTCGTCAGCTTCTGGGATTACGATTTTGCCCAGATGTATCCTGATTTCGTGACCTTCAATTACAGCGAGACACTGGGATCGTGGGTCACCTGGCAGACCTATCTAAATACGCTGAAATATGCAGCGATGGTCTGGGCCATCACGCTGTTCTGCGGTTTTTGGGTGGCTTATTTCCTCGCCTTTCACATCCGCACCACCACCATGCAGATGGTGCTGTTCCTTGTCTGCACCGTGCCCTTCCTGACGTCCAACATCATCCGCATGATTTCGTGGATACCCGTTCTGGGGCGAAACGGTCTCGTCAACAGCGCGCTGGTCGGCACCGGCATCATCCCCGAGCCGATCGAATGGCTGCTCTATTCCGATTTCGCCGTGGTGCTGGCCATGGTGCATCTCTATACGCTGTTCATGGTCACGCCGATCTTCAACACGCTGATGCGCATCGACAAATCCTTGATCGAGGCGGCGCGCGACGCTGGTGCGACCGGCTGGCAGACGCTCACCAATGTCATCATTCCGCTCGCAAAACCCGGCATGGCGATCGGCAGCATCTTCGTTGTCACGCTGGTCATGGCCGATTTTTCCACGGTTCAGGTCATGTCGGGCGGCCAGAGCGCCTCGGTGGCGCTGATGATGAAGAACCAGATGTCGCTGCTGCAATATCCGGCCGCTGCCGCCAATGCCGTCATCCTGCTCGTCCTCGTTCTTCTGATGGTCGCGGGCATCCTGCGCATCGTCGATATCCGCAAGGAGCTTTGATCATGCACCGGGAAAAACGCGGCCGCGAATTCTATATCCTCGCTTTCTTTTTCGCCGTCTTCGTGCTGTTTCTTTACGGCCCGTTGTCGGCCATCCTCATCCTCGCCTTCCAGGGGCCGAACGGAGGCCTGACGTTCCCGCTGAACGGCGTCTCGCTGCACTGGTTCGGCAATCTCTTCGAACAGCAGGCAGTCGGCGATTTCGGCGGATCGTTCCGCCGTTCCTTCGCTCTCGGCCTGATGGTCATGGTCGTAACCGTGCTCGTCTCTTTGCTGGCAGGCCTTGCCTTCCGTCGCAAATTCATCGGCGCGACGCCGCTGTTTTATCTGTCGGTCGCCAGCCTGGTGGTGCCTTCCATCATCATATCCCTTGGCATTGGTGTTTTGTTTCAGCAGCTTGGGCTTGAACCTTCATGGTATACATCAGCTTTTGGCGCGCATCTGACCTGGACGTTGCCCTTCGGCGTTCTCATCATGCTCGCCGTCTTCAATCGGTTTTCGCCGTCCTATGAGGAAGCGGCGCGCGATCTCGGTGCGTCCTCATGGCAGACCTTCGCCCATGTGGTGCTGCCGATGATCGCGCCGAGCCTGATCGGTGTCGGCCTCTTCGGGTTCACGCTTTCCTACGACGAGTTCGCCCGCACGCTGATGACGTCTGGCACCTACAACACGTTGCCGCTGGAAATCTACGGCATGACCACCAATGTCACGACCCCTGTGCTTTATGCGCTAGGCGCCGTTACCACCCTGTTTTCCTTCCTGGTGATTGCGGCCACGCTTGGCCTGATCGTCACCCTCAATCGACGCCATTCGCGCGGATGAAGAAACCCAAGATGCGCATTCTCGTCATCAATCCCAATACCACGCAGTCCATGACCGCGACCATCGCCGACGCCGCGACACGGGTGGCGGGCCGCGATACGGAAATCCTCGCCGTCACCTCTTCCATGGGGCCTGTCTCCATCGAAGGTTATTACGACGAGGTATTCGCGGTGCCCGGCCTTCTGCTGGAGCTTGCCAAGGCTCCGGCGCTGCGCGTCGACGCGGCAATCATCGCCTGTTTCGATGATACCGGGCTTGATGCGGCCCGGGCTCTTGCAGATATTCCCGTCATCGGCATCTGTGAGGCGGCGGTTTCCGCCACGGCCTTCATCGCGCAGAAATTCACCATCGTCACGACGATGGAACGGTCCCGGCTGCCGCTCGAACATCTCGTCCAGCGCTATGGCATGTCTTCCCGCTGCAATGTCCGCGCCGCCGACATTCCGGTACTGTCGCTGGAAGAGGCGGGTTCGAATGCACGCGAAAGGCTGCGGGAGGAAATTTCGCTGGCGCTGAGGCAGGATCGTGCCGAGGCGATCGTGCTCGGCTGCGCCGGCATGGCCGACCTGACGGCGGAACTCCGCGCTGAATTCGGCGTCCCTGTCATTGACGGCGTCGCAGCAGCCGTCAAACAGGCGGAAGCACTGGTATCCATGGGGCTCTCCACCGCCAAGCGCGGCGCTTATGCCACGCCGGTCGCCAAGCCCTATCGCGGATTGCTGGACATGTTTCAGCCGGACAGGAGCGGCGGGATGCCGGAGGGCGGCTGAGACGTTTTCCGGTCCGGTTCACGCGGTGCTGATTTCGCAAGGCCCTTCATATCCCTGTCGTAATAGTGTCTGATACCCTCGGCGTTTCAGTGCGGACGATGTGTATGCGCAGCCGTCATACGCTTAGGGAGCTATCGTTGAATTCCTCGACACCCACGATTTCGAACGACACCGCGCGTCACAAAATCGGAACGCCCGGCGAAGTTTTCGCGGCCTTTCTGAAGCTCGGGGTCACGTCCTTTGGCGGCCCCATCGCTCATCTCGGTTATTTTCGCGATGAGCTGGTCGTCCGGCGCAAATGGGTCGATGAAGCCGGTTATGCGGACCTCGTGGCGCTCTGCCAGTTTCTGCCCGGTCCCGCTTCCAGCCAGGTGGGCTTTGCGCTCGGGCTGCTGAGGGCAGGGCCGCTCGGGGCGCTGGCCGCCTGGACGGCGTTTACGCTGCCATCCGCCATTCTTCTCGTCGCTTTCGCAATGGTCGCCGCATCCATCGAAGGCCCCGTCGGCACCGGACTGCTGCATGGACTGAAGATCGTCGCTGTTGCCGTGGTCGCCCAGGCGGTATGGGGAATGGCAAAAAGCCTCGCACCGGATCGTGAGCGCGCGACCATCGCGATGGCCGCCATCGTCTGTGTCGTGTTCATCGCCGGCGCTTTCGGGCAAATCCTGGCGCTTTGCGCCGGAGCGCTCGCCGGGCTGGTCTTCTGCCGCGCCGCCTCGGCGGGGTCGACCAGCCATCTTGCCTTCCGCGTGTCGAAACGCGTGGGATATGTTTCGCTTGCGGCTTTCGCCCTTCTTCTCTTTCTGCTGCCGGTTTTTGCGGCGGGCGCGGCCTGGCAGGGGCTCTCCTTGTTTGACGCCTTCTATCGGGCCGGCGCGCTGGTCTTCGGAGGCGGCCACGTGGTGTTGCCTCTTCTGCAATCCGAAGTCGTCGCCTCAGGCTGGGTCACCAGGGATGCCTTCATTGCCGGCTATGGCGCAACGCAGGCCGTGCCCGGTCCGCTCTTCACTTTTTCTGCTTATCTCGGCGCGGTGGCGGGCCCTCAGCCGAACGGCGTGGCGGGCGCAGCCATCGCTCTCGTCGCCATCTTCCTGCCCGGCATGTTGCTTCTCGTCGGCGCACTTCCTTTCTGGGAGGGTTTTCGCCGGCATCCTCTGGCGCAGGCGGCCATGCGAGGCGCCAATGCCGCGGTGGTCGGCATATTGGGCGCGGCGCTTTATGATCCCGTCTGGACCAGCGCCGTCTTCACCCCGAGGGATTTTGCACTGGCGCTTGCGGGTTTCATCCTGCTGACGGTCTGGAAAGCGCCGCCATGGGTCGTCGTTCTTCTTTGCGCGGCCGGCGGCGTGGCGCTCGCCCTCGTGTAAAGGCTTCAGGCAGTGCTGATGCTGTCGAACAGCCAGTCGGAAAAGACCTGCATGGCTGGGGTCGGCGGTTTCGATTGCAGCCGGGTCAACCAATAGCTTCCGAGCGACATGGTGACGGGAAAAGGTTGGACGACCGCTCCGGAAGCCAGATGCCGTGAAAACATCGACGGCGGCGCCAGCGCGACACCGAGCCCTTGCAGGGCGGCCTCCATCATCCCGAGCGACGTGTCGAAGACAATGCCGGCATTGACCTGTGCGGCCGGCGTGACGCCCGCCGCCGCAAACCAGCTGCTCCATTCATCGGCGCGGTAACTGCGCAGCAATGTCGCTTCCATCAGGTCGGCCGGCGCTTTCAGCGTTTCCGCCAGTTTCGGCGTGCACAGCGGCGAAAGCGGCGCGTCAAAGAGACGAAACGCATCCGTGCCGTGCCACGAGCCCTGACCGAAACGAATGGCGAAATCCAGCCCCTCTGCCGCCATATCCACCCGGTTGTTGTTGGTGGAAACCCTGACGTCAATAAAGGGGTGGCGCTTCTGAAACGCCTGCAGGCGCGGCAGCAGCCAGCCGACCGCGAAGGTGCCGACGACGCCGAGAAACAGCAGTTCGCGCACCTGCCCGGCCTCGATGCGGTCAAGCGTCGTTGCCATCTGGTCGAAGGAACTGGTCACCGTCGGCAGCAGGGCTTCGCCTTCCGCAGTTATCTTCAGGCCGCGCGGGAGACGTTGAAAAAGCGCGACGCCCAGCCGCTTTTCCAGTCCCTTGACCTGCTGGCTCACAGCCGCCTGCGTCACGCATAGTTCGATCGCCGCGCGGGTAAAGCTCAGATGCCGCGCGGAAGCTTCGAACGCGCGCAAACCGTTCAGGGGAAGAAATTGACGGACCATTCGAGACCTAGATTTTCTTGTGTCTCCTCCGAGATATCATGATTTGTTCGTGCAATGTAGGGCGGCTAAACGTCTTTCGCGCTGGCTGGGGAAACGCCTGATATCCACCTGAGGTTTTGGAGACGCGACAGATGAATTTTCACCGCAGACATATCGTATGGACGGCCATGCTTTCGGCGATCCTCCTCACGCCGGCTCTGGCCGCCGACGAGGCGAGGCTGAAGGCGATAACGGATGCGGCGATCAAGCCCATCATGGAAAAGAACGGCATACCCGGGCTTGCGGTCGGCATCAGCGTCGATGGAGAGAGTTACATCTTCACTTACGGCGCGATGTCAAAAAGCACCGGCCAGCCGGTGACGGCTGAAACGCTGTTCGAACTCGGCTCCATCAGCAAGACATTCACGGCTACCCTTGCGACCTACGCCGAGGCGAACGGGCATTTGTCGCTGTCCGGCAGGGTCAAGGATTATCTTCCGGGCATGAAGGGAACCGCTTTCGGTGACGTTACATTGACGCATCTCGGCACCCACACCGCAGGCGGCTTTCCGCTACAGGTGCCTGACAACGTCAAAACGGAAACGCAGCTGCTGGCTTATCTCAAGAGCTGGAAGCCTTCTTACGGTGCCGGAACGCACAGGACCTACGCCAATCCCAGTATCGGCATGCTCGGCTACATCACGGCAAAGGCGATGGGGCAGGGCTACGACGCCGCCATGCAGGACACGCTCTTTCCTGCGCTCGGCCTGAAGGACACGTTCACGGTCGTTCCCCAGGCGAAGTTGGCCAATTATGCACAGGGCTACACGCGAAACGACGAGCCGGCCCGCCTGACGCCGGGCATTCTCTCTTCGGAAGCCTATGGCGTCAGATCGACGGCGACAGACATGATCCGCTTCGTCAACGCGAATCTGGGGCTTGAAAAGCTGGACGGCAAGATCCGGCAGGCGATCGCAAGCACCCATACCGGTTATTTCGCGGTCGGCGCCATGACGCAGGATCTCATCTGGGAGCAATATGCCCGGCCTGTCGCCTTGAAGACGCTTGTCCAGTCCAATTCCGGCGCTCTTCTCAAGACCGTTCCGGTGCAGGAAATCGCGCCGCCCCTGAAGCCCGGACAGGATGTCTTCATCAACAAGACGGGTTCCACCAATGGTTTTGGCGCCTATGTCGCCTTCATCCCTCAACGGAAACTCGGCATCGTCATACTGGCCAACAAAAACTATCCCAATGAGGATCGTGTCACGGCGGCCGTTGAGATTTTGACGGCTGTCGACAAGGCGGACTGATATCCGCTCGATGCTTCCTTGCCGTGCCGGCGCGGGGCGCACTCCCGCCGGCGCCAAACGCATTTCGATCCCGCCGCCCGGATGACAGCGAGAACCAATCGCGCTACCGGAGAAAAGATACGCCGGCCACCGATTCGATCTCGGCCGACCGCGCTTATCATCAAAAGGCAACTCTTTTTGCGCGGCTGCGATCTGCGACGGAAAAGCCGTCAGTCTCGCGCCGGGAGGTTCGTGGGGGACGACGATGAGCGACACGGGTGGTTATTTTCCTCGCTGGCGATTGAAAACCGAAGGGCGCATCATGCCGGATGAGCGATTGCCCGCCGGGCAGACCGCGGTGCTCGGTTTGCAGCACGTCGTGGCCATGTTCGGCTCCACGGTTCTCGCGCCGCTGATCATGGGCTTCGATCCGAATGTATCGATCCTGTTTTCCGGTATTTCCACGCTGATCTTCTTCATCGCCGTTGGCGGTCGCGTGCCGAGCTATCTTGGTTCATCCTTCGCCTTCATCGGCCCCGTTCTGGTGGCGACCGGGGCGGCGGCGGGCGCGGCAAGCCCGAATATCGCGCTTGCGCTCGGCGGCATCATCGCCGCGGGCGTGCTTTATGCACTGATTGGCGTGATCGTCATGATTGCCGGTCATAACTGGATCGAGCGGCTGATGCCGCCGGTCCTGACGGGGGCCATCGTCGCCGCCATCGGCCTCGTGCTCGCGCCTATCGCGATAGCCAGCGCCTCCGGCTCCGGCCCTGGCAATCCCGATGGCGACCAGCTATCGCGATGGATTGCCATTCTGACGGTCACCTCGGTCGGTGCGATTGCCGTCTATGCGCCCGGAATGGCGCGGCGCTTGCCGATCCTCATCGGCGGCGCGATCGCCTATCTCGCCTATCTCTTGGTGGCGAACGGTCTCGGCCTCGGCAAACCGGTTGATTTTTCAGGCGTCGCCGCCGCAGCCTGGTTCGGATTGCCAACCTTCACCACGCCGGTCTTTTCCGCGTCGGCAATCGCACTCATAGCTCCGGTCGTCGTCATCCTCGTGGCGGAAAATCTCGGGCACATCAAGGCAATCGGCGCGATGACCGGCAGGAACCTCGATCCCTACCTCGGTCGGGCCTTTATCGGCGACGGCATCGCGACCATCTTCTCCGGCGCCTTTGGCGGAACCGGCATGACCACCTATGCAGAGAACATGGGCGTCATGGCGATAACCCGCATCTTCTCGACGCTCGTTTTCATTGTCGCGGCTTTGGTGGCCATCCTCCTCGGCTTTTCGCCGAAGTTTGGCGCGCTGATACAGACGATACCCGGGCCGGTCATCGGCGGCCTGTCCGTCGTCGTGTTCGGCCTCATCGCGGCAACCGCCGGGCGCATTTGGGTGGAAAACAAGGTCGACTTTTCCGAGCCACGCAACCTCATCACGGTGGGTATCGCCCTTGTTCTGGGGGCAGGAAATTTCAAGCTGAATGTGGGCGGATTCACGCTTGATGGCATCGGCACGGCGACAATCGGCGCCATCGCCTTTTATCATCTGCTCGGCCTCGGCAAGCCGTCGCAGGGACGATAGGGCGGGGAGTGCCGGCGCTGCCTGGCGGCGAAGATGTGGGATGGGCGAAATATCGCGCATCCCCGCGCTTACAGGCATGCGACATCTTGTCAGCGGCCCCCGGTTGGCGTAGTCGAAACCGACAGAAACCCGGGGGCGACCAGCACTACCGTTTGGTGGCGCTGTGTTCGGCTCCATAGACATCATGACGTTGGGATTGCGATGAACCTTTACTTGGATTACCTGGCTGAAATCAAAAGCAGAGAACCACAGGGACTTGCGCCCAAGCCGATCGATGACGGTGCGTTGACCGCCGAAATCATCGAACTGATCAAGGATGCAGGCAGCGAACACCGCGCCGATGCCCTGAAGTTTTTCATTTATAACACATTGCCGGGAACCACGAGCGCCGCCGGTGTGAAGGCTGCGTTTCTGAAGCAGATCATCCTCGGCGACGTCATCGTCCCCGAGATTACCCCGACCTTCGCGCTGGAACTGCTGTCGCACATGAAGGGCGGCCCGTCGATCAAGGTGCTGCTCGACATCGCGCTCGGCAACGATGCCGCAATCGCCACGAAGGCGGGTGAAGTGCTGAAGACCCAGGTCTTCCTTTACGATGCCGACATGTTCCGCCTGCGGGATGCCTACAAGGCCGGCAACGCGATTGCCCGGGACGTGCTTGAAAGCTACGCCAGGGCCGAGTTCTTCACCAAGCTTCCTGATGTCGAGGACGAGATCAAGGTCGTCACCTTCATCGCCGCCGAAGGCGATATTTCGACCGACCTCCTGTCGCCGGGCAATCAGGCGCATTCGCGCTCCGACCGCCAGCTGCACGGCCAGTGTATGATCTCGCCGGAAGCGCAGGCGCAAATCGTCGCGTTGCAGAAGCAGCACCCCGACAAGCGGGTGATGATGATCGCCGAAAAGGGCACGATGGGCGTTGGCTCCTCGCGCATGTCGGGCGTCAATAACGTGGCGCTGTGGACCGGCAAGCAGGCCAGCCCCTACGTGCCCTTCGTCAACTACGCCCCCATCGTTGCGGGCACCAACGGCATTTCGCCGATTTTCGCCACCACCGTCGACGTGACGGGTGGCATTGGCATCAACCTGAAGAACTGGGTGAAGAAGCTCGGCGAAGACGGCAAGCCGATCCTCAACAATGACGGCAACCCCATCCTTGAGCAGAAATATTCGGTCGAGACCGGCACGGTCCTCAAGATCGACGCCAAGAATCGCAAGCTGCGGGACGAAAACGGCACCGAGCTGGTCGATCTCGCTTCGTCCTTCACGCCCCAGAAGATGGAATTCATGAAGGCTGGGAGCTCCTATGCCATCGTCTTCGGCAAGAAGCTCCAGACTTTTGCCGCTGAAACGCTCGGTGTCGAGGCGACCCCTGTCTTTGCACCGAACAAGGAAATTTCGATCGAAGGCCAGGGCCTTACCGCCGTCGAGAAGATCTTCAACCGCAACGCCGTTGGCGTGACGCCTGGCAAGGTGCTGCATGCCGGTTCCGACGTTCGCGTCAAGGTCAACATCGTCGGTTCGCAGGATACGACCGGCCTGATGACCGCGCAGGAACTGGAAGCGATGGCGGCCACCGTCATTTCGCCGCTGGTGGACGGCGCCTATCAGTCTGGCTGCCACACGGCGTCCGTCTGGGACAAGAAGGCTCAGGCCAACACGCCGAAGCTCATGGCCTTCATGCACAATTTCGGCGTCATCACCGGCCGTGATCCGAAGGGCGTCTATCACTCCATGACGGACGTGATCCACAAGGTGCTGAACGACATCACCGTTGATGACCGGGCAATCATCATCGGCGGCGACAGCCACACCCGCATGTCCAAGGGCGTCGCCTTCGGTGCGGACTCCGGCACCGTCGCTTTGGCGCTCGCCACGGGCGAGGCGACCATGCCGATCCCGCAATCGGTCAAGGTCACTTTCAAGGGAACGATGCAGCCCTACATGGACTTCCGCGACGTGGTGCACGCGACGCAGGCGCAGATGCTGCAGCAGCACGGGGACAACGTGTTCCAGGGCCGTATCATCGAAGTCCATCTCGGAACGCTGCTTGCCGACCAGGCTTTCACCTTCACCGACTGGACGGCCGAGATGAAGGCCAAGGCGTCGATCTGCATTTCCGAAGACGAAACGCTGATCGAGTCGCTGGAGATCGCCAAGTCGCGCATCCAGATCATGATCGACAAGGGAATGGACAATGCCGCACGGACGCTTAAAGGCCTGATTGCGAAGGCGGATCAGCGCATTGCGGAAATCCGTTCCGGTGAAGTTCCAGCATTGAAGCCTGACGCGAATGCGAAATATTTCGCTGAAGTCGTCGTCGATCTCGATGTCATCAACGAACCGATGATCGCCGACCCGGACGTCAACAACAACGACGTTTCGAGACGCTACACGCACGATACGATCCGTCCGGTTTCCTATTATGGCGCTACCAAGAAGGTCGATCTCGGCTTCGTCGGCTCGTGCATGGTGCATAAGGGCGACGTGAAGATCGTCGCGCAGATGCTGCGCAACATCGAAAAGACCGAAGGCAAGGTCGAATTCAAGGCGCCGCTCGTCGTTGCCGCGCCGACCTATAACATCATCGACGAGCTGAAGGCGGAAGGGGATTGGGAAATCCTCCAGAAATATTCCGGCTTCGAATTCGATGACATCAACCCGAAGACAACGAACCGGACCGAATACGAAAACATCCTCTATCTGGAACGCCCGGGCTGCAACCTGTGCATGGGCAACCAGGAAAAGGCAGCGAAGGGTGACACGGTTCTGGCAACCTCGACTCGTCTCTTCCAGGGCCGCGTCGTTGAAGACAGTGCCGAAAAGAAGGGTGAATCGCTTCTGGCCTCGACCCCGGTCGTGGTGCTGTCCGCCATTCTCGGCCGTACGCCGAGCATCGAGGAGTATCGTTCCGCCGTCGAGGGCATCGACCTGACGAAGTTCGCTCCGCCGAAGACGGCGCCGATCGATTCCCAGTCGGTGCATTATTAATCCGCAATACCGCCTGCATCTGGATGCGGGAGGGTGCGGTGAATGAAAGAGGGGCGGCGGGGAGATATTCCCGCTGCCCTTTTTGTATTGGCCCTTGTCGCTGGCCCGCCGGGTCTTGAGCATTATCAAGACAATAGCCGTCTGCGGCATGCCGAATTGTCAGCACTTGCATGGTAAGGGTAACACTTCGTTTAGTTGTTTTGTGAAATCTAAAATACGCAGGTTCCAAGGTTTTATCGGTGGAGCCGGTAGAACAAGCGGACCCGTCACGACCTGCCCTGCGGTTCGAAAAAGGCACCCGCTTGTCGCCCTATGAGGAGGGGCAACAGCTACCCGCGATGTTTCATCATATGGTTCCCCCGGCCACCCGTGCGGCGGCAGGAGGAGCGCTTGCCTTGAGGCCGTTCATGTCATTCCTGAAGAATACCAAGATAAAAACGAAGGTCGTTTTTGTCATCTCGCTGATGAGCCTGATGTCGCTTTCCGGCATAAGCTATGTCAGCCTGCAATATAAAAGCACCGATAATGTCTATAGTGATTTCATCGGCCACGAGGCCCTTGCTGCGGTGCTGAACGCCAGAACAAGCGGAAATCTCAATGCGCTCGGCATGCAGATGCTTCGCGCCAGCCTCAACGATCCGGCCAGCAGCGATTTCGAAGCGGCCGTAAAGACCTTCAGGGCAGATCGCAAGCAGCTCGAGGAACGCCAGAACAAGATCATGGAACTCGTGCCGGCCCGCACGGACGCCGCGCGGGACATCCTCAAGGGTGTTGTCGAAGTCGAGGAAATCGGCAATCAGGTCATTTCCCTCATGCAGGCAGGACAGCGGGCCGAAGCCCAGCAGATGGCGCTTAACGTCCTGCGGAAAATCACCGAGGTTTCGCCGAAAATCAGTGCGGGTAACGAACAGCTCATCCAGGTCATGAATGAGGGCCGGGAGCGCCTTACCGCAAGCACGAATACGACGATCTGGACGGGTGTTGTCACACTCGCACTCATGTCTCTGGCCGTGATCGCGCTTGGCCTGCTCATCTCGTCCCGCGGCATTACCACGCCGATTGCACGCCTTCGCGCCCGCATGGAAGCGCTGGCGGCTGGGGATACTGCAAGCGAAATCGTCGGCATGGATCGCAAGGATGAAGTTGGCCAGATGGCCGCCACCGTTCAAGCGTTCCGCGAAAGCGCAGTGGAGCGCCTGCGGCTCGAGGCTGAAACGGACGCGAACCGGTCCATGTCCGAAAAGGATCGGATCGAGCGGGAGAAACAGAAGGCGCAGGAAGCCGCCGACGTTCAGTTCGCGGTCAACAATCTTGCCACCGCGCTTTCGAAGATCGCCGAAGGCGATGTCACTTACCGCATAGCGCAGCCCTTTGTGCCGAGCCTGGACGGCATTCGCGGCGACTTCAACAGGGCCGCGGAACAGCTGCAGTCGACGCTCAACCAGGTGGCGCAGAATGCCCGTGGCATTGATTCCGGCGCAAACGAAATCCGCGCAGCGGCCGACGATCTGGCGAAACGGACGGAGCAGCAGGCTGCGGCGGTAGAGGAGACCGCTGCGGCGCTGGAAGAGATCACCACGACGGTGAAGGATTCGACCAAACGGGCGCAGGAAGCCGGACACCTCGTCAGCCGCGCGAAGATCGGCGCCGAAAGATCCGGAGACGTGGTGCAGAAGGCCGTTGCCGCGATGGAACAGATCGCGACATCCGCGAATGAGATTTCCAATATTATCGGCGTTATCGATGAGATTGCCTTCCAGACCAACCTTCTGGCACTGAATGCCGGGGTGGAGGCTGCCCGTGCGGGCGAGGCGGGCAAGGGCTTCGCCGTTGTCGCGCAGGAGGTTCGCGAATTGGCGCAGCGTTCCGCAGGCGCCGCCAAGGAGATCAAGAACCTGATCACGACCTCGAACGGTCAGGTCCAGCAAGGCGTGCAGCTCGTCGGAGAGACCGGCAAGGCATTGGAACTGATCGTCACGGAAGTGCAGGAGATCAACCGCCACGTGGCGGCGATTGCGGAATCGGCACAGGAACAGTCCTCCGGTCTCCAGCAGATCAATACGGCCGTGAACCAGATGGACCAGGACACCCAGAAGAACGCCGCAATGGTGGAGGAGAGCACCGCGGCGAGCCACGGACTCGCACGCGAGGCGTCGTCGCTCAACCGGCTGATCGCCCAGTTCAAGCTGTCTGAAGCCGGTTACAGCGAGGCTTCCGCGCCCGTGCGAACCGCTTCGTCGGCCGACAGACCGGCGACCTCACCGGCCCGCGCCCTTGGCGGCCGGATCAGGGCGGCGTTCTCCGGCAACGCGGCACTGAATACGACAACGGATAATTGGGAGGAGTTCTGATACCCACTCTGCCTTCACGCCCTCCATGGCGCTGAAAGCACTATTCCAGACAGGGGCACCGGGGTCGGGTTTTTAGCCTGAGCCCGGTGTTCTGCTTTTCGGGACGGATCAGCCTGCCACTGCGCCGTGGCTATTCGTTGCCATTCGTCGTCATGTTGGTAAGGTTTGCCGCCATCGGGGCGGTGCCTGGGAGGGGAAGACATGATCGCAGCCTATATTGATGAATTCATCATGTTCTGCGTCGGCCTCTGGATGACGCTGGTGGGGTTCGGATATCTGTCCCTGTCGGGAAATCCAGCCCACCGGCCACCGGTGGCGCGTCACTTCAAGTGGATGGGCCCCATGCTGCTTATGATCGCGCTCATTCTGGCCATCGCTTCCTGATCTTTGAAGGTTGTCGTGTGGCGGCACTTTGCCTTTGGCTCGTTTTGCGGTAACAGGGGGCCATGATCAAAGCATCGAGTACCACCTGCATCTAGCTCCCGCCGCAGCGCGAGGAGCATCGGACGAGAAGCCAGCCGGCTTTTCGCCTGGTGTCGGCTTGCCGCAAGGCAAGCGAAGCGAAGACATGCAGTGAGATTACTCAATGGAAAACTATTTCGAAAGCCCGTTCCGGGGCATCACGCTCGACAAGCAGGTAAAGAACCCAAACCTCCTGGTCGGAAAATACAGCTATTATTCGGGCTATTATCACGGCCACAGCTTTGAAGACTGTGCCCGTTATCTGTTGCCGGATGAGGGCGCGGACAGGCTGGTGGTGGGGAGCTTCTGCTCGATAGGTTCGGGCGCAGCCTTCATCATGGCGGGCAATCAGGGCCATCGCAATGAGTGGATCAGCACCTTTCCCTTCTTCTTCATGCCCGAGGTGCCGGAATTCGAGAATGCCGCAAACGGCTATCTGCCGTCCGGCGACACAGTCATCGGCAATGATGTCTGGATAGGCTCGGAAGCTGTCATCATGCCCGGTGTTACCATAGGCGACGGCGCCGTGATTGGAACGCGTGCGCTGGTGACGAAAGATGTCGAACCTTACGCTATCGTCGGTGGCAATCCCGCGAAAACGATCCGCAAGCGTTTCGACGACGACTCGATCGAGCTGCTTCTGGAGATGAAGTGGTGGGATTGGCCGGCGGACCGGCTGAAAGCCGCGATGCCGCTCATGACCAGCGGCAATGTTGCGGAGCTTTACCGGTTCTGGCGGTCGGATAGCTCCCAGCCGTAAACAAACGGCCGGCCCGTCTCATCGAGGCGGGCCGAGCCTTTCCGAGGACCGGACATGTGGGTCAGCGTCGCCGTCAGTAAGCGGTATAGTCAGACCGGCATGAACGCCAAGACAGCTCCGTATCATCCTGCAAAGCCGTCCTGGGGAGACATCACGGCGGGTTTCATAGTGATCAGGCCACCGAATGAGGTCGCGCTGTGCGTGATCGCAGACGCCGGAGCCGGACTTCCATCTGTCTCCTCGCCTGAATGTCGCCTCGCCTGACGGCGACCGACATCCCTTCCACCCACGCCGTAATCGCGCCGTCATTGTCTCCCAACCGTGCACGGCATTCGCCGAGTTCTGCCCATACCGCCGAATAGTCGGGATCCTGCCGGATAGCCTCCTGCAGGTGATGCGCGGCATTGTCGAACTGCCCCGCCGCCGCCAGAGCCTTCGCGATTGAAAAGCGCAGAAGGGGACTGTCCCTCCCGTCTTCCAGCATCTTCATGAGTTTTGTTATCATCGTTGTCCCGGAGCAATGGTGAAACACCATGTATCGGTACGATCTCAAGCGCAGTTGAGGTCAAGCGGTATTTGGCGCGCTCTTCCTGCATGGGCCCTCATGCGAACGCGTCCGATGACGACGCGCGCCCTCCGTCAGGCTACGTCGCATCTCTCGCCATCGCCGAGTTGAAATGACCACAGCCTGTGGGTTAAAGCACGGATGTCCCTTAGGACGGACACGATTCCCCAGAATTATGGGTTTGCATGATCCCCGTCGCATTGCCCTCCGTCGAAGCGTTGCTTCTCCTTGCCTTCTTTCTCATCACAACCCTTGTGTGGGGCGTCTGGTCACTATGGCTGTTGGTTCGATACATGGGCGGGCGCTGGAAGCGCCCGATGATCCTGCCTTACGGGCTGGTGACCGCGGTTGCGCTTTTCACGCTTTTTTGGTTCGGTGAATTTTATCTGGAGATGAGCGCTTACGACAGGGAGAGAGCAATACGTTATCAGCCGGAACTTCTGGAACCCGCACGTCTGGGCGGGATAGATATGCCCAAGGGTACGAAGCTCGAACTCGCCATTGCCGACAACAAGGAGGCCTTCGATAGGGCCGTGTTTCCGCATCCGGTGCGGATCGCGGATATCGACGCCGTGGAGATCGCCCGTTATATCGCGATAAAAACCAATGAAAATTACGAAACGATCGGTTTCACCCCAGGCGACATGCGGATAACCGGTATTGGCGTGACCACGCAGAGCGACTGGCGTTGTGATGCAACGCAGCCGGTGGAGTTCGATCTCATGGCTGATGGCAGCATCTCTACCTTCAGCAAATGCATTCTCGCGGATGGCAATGTCGTTGACGGTATCAGCCTGCCGAAAGGCACCTCCCTGCGGGCCTCCACCGGCAATGTTTACACCGATGGCTTTGTCGATTCCGACAGATGGGTTCTCGATATACCGACTGGGCAGACCATTCACATCGATGATTTCGATCTTTCAGAGGTAACGCTTGCCTTGAACAGCGAGCGAAAGCTCCACGAAATCAGCAGAGGCACTCTGTCAAAAGATGCCGTTCTTGGAACGCTTCACCATGCCGCTGGAACCAATATTCGTTATAATCCCCGCCATCTTCGCAATGACTACCCAGACGCATGGCTGATAATTCCGCCTCTGCCCGATCCCGGTGCTCCGCCGGTTCCATCGCCGGATATCGTTCAGAGCAGGGATGGCGAGGTTCTTGCGAATTGAGCCTGCGGCGAAGACCTGCAGGGACGACTGACTGTCCCGCCTTGCCCTACCAGCCGTAGCTGAAGGTCAGGCCGCTGCCGTTATTGCCGTCCTGCACGACGTTGGTATCCGTGTTGCGGCCGTACTGAAAAATGCCATAGGCATTGTTGTTGCCGTTCTGCTGCAACGTCGCGGAATGGCCTACGCCCCGTTGCCGGATAAAGCCGAGATTGCCGCCGCCGTTCTGGGCAATGCCGGCGGCGTTGCCGCGGCCGAGCTGGCGGATGTCGGCATCCTTCAGGCCGCGGTAGAGCGAATAGGCGCGGAGGCCCGTCAAAAGCAGGTCGCCATCGGCGGCATTGCCGGGTGCGAGATCGAAGGAGATGCGACCGCCGGCGTGGGCCGGTGCCGGAGAACCAAGAGGTGCGAGGCCCCCGACGAGCACGGTAACAGTCATGAGTTTCAATATGTTGCGCGTCATTCTGATCTCCATCCGTCAGCGCCTTGCCGATGATCGAACATCGCATTTCGCAACTGAACCTGATTGGAACTGCCCGTTCACACGTCGTTCAGTCGCTCGACAGGATCAAAAGAAAAGGGCGCCTGAAGCGGCGCCCTTCACGGGTATAATTTACGGGCATGTCTTGGCTTAGTCGCCATCAACCTGCTTTGTACAGCTGAAGCTCCGGCCACCGATCACCATATCGAGCACCGCCTTATAGCGGGCTCCCTTCGCATCGAGCGTTACCGCGCTGAGCAATTGCGGACGTCCGGCTGCGGCATCAAAGTCACCGCCCTGATTGATCACCGAATGTCCGCCGCTTCCCGATTTTTCGACGTGAAACCCGTAGGTCCCGCCGGCAGTGACATCGGCTCCGGCAAAGGCCTCCAGCTTCACCATGCCCGCCTGCGACGTTGCCCTGATCTTGCAGACGTTTCCAGCCGTCGACTCCCGTGCGGTCGATATGGCCGCAACGGTGCCGGCGGGAAGCAGTGCCAGCGCAAGGATCGCCGCCAGGCGGCGCTTATAACTGATGCTGTGGGGCATGGCTGGTCTCCCGGATGATCTGATGTTTCGAGCGCGACCGGTTACACGTCGTGCGGGCGGTCAAGGGCAGGCTTGCACGAAGGCGGCGACATTGTCGTTGCCGCCCTGGCTCACATTGGCGCTGCATCCGCGGCCCACCTGGACACCGGCCGCGATGTTGCCGTTGCCGTCCTGCGTGAGGATGGTGGTGTGATTGGAACCGAACTGGCCGATGCCGGCCACGTTGCGGCTGCCGTTCTGATAGGTGGAGCCGTAATTGTCGTGCCCCTCCTGGCCGACAGCCGAGAGGTTATGCCGGCCATATTGATGACCGACAATCCGGTTGTAGCCGCCGTTCTGGTATGTGCGGATCCGGTTGCCGTAACCCTCCTGTGCACCGCCGGCAGAATTGGACCAGCCATATTGTTCGATGCGCACATCATTGGCCATGGCGGGTGCCGCGGCAGCGAGGCCGACGAGAGCGACGAGTGCACTTGCAATGAAAGACTTCCGGATCATGACGTGTCTCCTCAGGCGGATGGACCGCGGTTGAACGTCCCTGTTTTAGAACGTTCCACCGGAACGGAGGCTGAAGGCGTCATTCAGTCGTGGTTCATTGGCCGAAGGCCATAGGCGCCGGCATCGCTGAAACCAGCCTCCACGTTCCTGCGGTATCCTGACGGAACCGGAAACGCCTCTTCAGCGCCATATATCTGTCAGGCCGCCCGAAGCTCCGTGCACAGGATCGGTCTGCGGCTTCGGCAGGGATCTGATCCGCTCAAGCATGTCAGCGCTGGCGGAGGATGTTTGAATATCGGCTTCCTGCCCGGGCGGATAAGCACCCACCACTTGAAAATCCGGGGAGGAGTTGAGTTTCATATGGCCTGTCCCGGCGGGCAGGATCAGGCAGTCACCGCGGGCAACATCGAGAATTTGCCCCTCAGGCCCGCCGATCTGCAAGGTCGCTTCGCCACGTCCGACGCCCAGAACCTCGTGTGCCCCGCTGTGGTAATGGTGGTAGTCGAAAACGCCGTTGCGCCAGATGCCGCTCCATCCGTTGCGGGAAAATGTCGCTTCGAAATCCGCGGAATGAAAGTCCGTGCCGACATTGCGGTAAATGATCACGGGAAAGGTCTGGTTATTGGGGACCTGTCCGCTGGGGCCGAAGGTCAGTTGCTCGGTTTTCATGGCGATGCTCCTCATGACCGATTCTACCGCGAACAATGCGGACCGAAATCTGGCGGCGCATTTCAGCCGCCCAGGTCATAATCACTCCGGAGAGCGGGCAGTTCCGCAATGTCTTGACGAAAACGCGGTTGCGGCGGTCTCAAGCCCGGCGAACCGGGCTTGAGACGTTTTCTGGCTGGCTTACTCGGCCGTCGCCTGAATATCGACCTTGTCGAGAAGGCCCATCGGATTGTCGGAAGCCGCAACCAGGTCGAAGACCCCGAGGCCATTGACGCCCGTGGATTTGACTGTGACAGTCAGGGTTCCGGGCGTGCTGATGAAGCGCACCAGCGCCTCCACCGCGCCTTGCAGCTTCGGCTGCTCCGCCGCCACCTGCTGCAGCATCACACTGGCCACCAGCGTCAGCGTGCCGCGCACCTGATCCTCGGTCATGTCGTTCTGCAGGGCATAGAGCTTGATCGCCTTGGCCATCAGGCCTTCGTCCTTGACGGTGAGCTTCACCTCACGGCCGGCAAGCCCGAAAAGCGCCGCCTGCGCGCGATTGACGTCGAAGGAGAAGAACTCCTCCGTAAAGCCGCTGACCAGTCCGGCAAGATTGACGCTGCCGAAGTCCCTGCTGCTGAGCGAGATGTCGCGGATCACCAGATTGCTGTTCGGCTCGTCCCACCCTGCCGAAAGCCCATAGGAGAAAGCCAGCGTCTCGAGACCCAGCTTGCGGGCCTCCACGAAAACGTCTTCCGTCGCGTCTGCCGGGATCGGAAGTGTGAGGTCGTCCTGCCTGATCTCTATATCGGTCGGAATGCCGTTGAAGGGCTTGGTCAGCCCCATCTCGAAATTCTTGAGCGTGAACCTGATGCGTTCCGGCGTGCCGGTGGGTTCTTCCTCCGGCTCTTTCGGCGCGGCAATATCGACGTTGATGCCGCCGACGCGCACCCGGCCAAGTTCCGGTATCAGGCGATTGAACTGAAAGGTCTCGATCTCGGTTTCATCGAGCGCGATAATCTGGGAGATACCCTCGATCGTCGAACTCCAGTCGAAACCCTTGAGGCTTGCTTCCGCCACTTCGATTTTGCCGTCGCCGTCACCGATCGACAGACCGTTCAGGCCGAAGTCGAGCTTGCGGCTGTCCATCTGCATGTCGATGCGGTCGATGGCGGCCTTGACCCTTTTGCCGGCCGCTCCCTCTTTTTCATCAGGTGCGTCGGCCTTGAAGCCGATAAGCTGCATGTTGCTCCTGCCGATCATGTCGAGGATGGACACGACCTTGGCAAAAAGCGCCTGGCGTTCCTCCGGCGGAAGCTGGTCGGGATCCTTGGTGACCGTCAGTGCCTTCAGGGTGTCCAGCAGCGGTTCGGATGGCATGCGGGCAGTAAAGCCATCGCTGCGGATCTCGTCATAGCTGAAACGGCCATCGCCATCGGAAAATGAAACCGTCTTGACGGAAAGCGGCCCATAGAGAGGTTTTGCCTCCTTGTCGTCAGGGCCGGCCTTTTCCGTATAGAGCCGCGCGAGATAAGCGACGTCGATGTCCTGACCAGCGATCACGCCGGTCGACACCGCCACATGCTTGTCCTCAATCGCGCCGTCGCTGTCGGGAAGCTGCATCTTGATGTCGTAGCTGCCCTTGTCGATCGAATACCGGGCGATACGGCCACCGGCGATCTCGGAGAGGACCAGGTTGTTGTAAACCGTCTTCTGCTCGGTGGTCGCGACCGACTGGCTCAACGTCAGCTCGGGCGTGGAGATGCGCGTCGCTGCGAAGCGCTCGATGCGGCGGGGCAGGGAGCCGCCGTTTCCTTCCGCCTGTGCGGACTTCTCGAACGCCGCATTCTCGATGCGGGCATGCGCCATGGAAAGCTTGCCGGTGGGCACATCCACGTCGATGTTGCTCATGTCCAGCGCGCCATCCAGAAAGGGCAGCTTCGGACGACCGTCAATAGAGGCAATGCGAAGGTTTCTGCCATCTTCGAGCGGCAGCGTCAGATCGCGAACATGAATTTTCCCGAGGAAATCGACTTCCACGGAACCGGCAGTCGCGCCGGTGCGCGCAACCAGTTCTTTCACCTTCGCCTCGTAGAAGGTCTTGCCGCCGATGACACCTGCGGCCGCAACGGCGACAATTGCCACCGCCGCCCATAGCGCCCTGCGCCGACCCTTGCCGGTATGGCTGTTTTCCTGTTCCACGACGTTGGTCCTCTCTCACATACTGATCATATTGCGCGCCTTTTAAGCACGCAAAAGTTGCTTAGCAAGAGCTGATCGACGCCCGTGAAGGCCGCGCTACATCCAGACCGTCAACGCCATGCCGGCCACCACAGGTGCGGCGCCAGCGCAAGCGTCGGGCGAAGGGGCAGACGCGGCCTCACCGGCAATAAGCTTTGGGTGGGCAGGGCCTGGAATCCGCCGCGTCACGCGCCATTGATGATATTGCAGATACCCTCGCGGATCACGTTCTTGTCCGCGATCTGTCCTGCCTGAATGTTGAAGACGGCGTCGATCCGCACAGCCGCACCCTTTTGCCGGGCCACCACCCGCAGCGTCTGAATTCTGCCGCTGCCGCTGGTCTCCTGGTGCGCATCGATGGACGACAGCGCCTTGTTGATCTGGATGCCCGAAAAACCTTCCGCCGCCACGGCCTGGGCGAGCTTCTGAAGCACGGCTGGCGCCTTCGCCTTCGGCAGCTCCTGCCAGGACTTGTAGGAAACAGCCGTCACCATCGGCACGCCGGAGACGGTGAAGTTCTTCTCGCAGGAGGCCGCGAAAACAGGGCTCGAGAAGGTGATCAGGCCAAGAGCCGCTATGAGGTATTTCATTTCGAACAATCCAATCGTTGGTGAAGGCTGACGACAATCGGCCGTGTCAGAAGGTTGACCGTTTGCCTCTGTAGGTGGAGGGCGGCGGCAGAGCCTCATGGGCCTGCGCAAGCGTTTCAAGCCATGTGGCCAGCCCTTCGGGAACCTCTTCATTGCCCGCCTCAAGCGCCTCGATCCAGGAGAGTTCGCATTGCAGCGCGGAGGCGATGTTGATCGGCGTCCAGCGAATGACCCGCAGGCATTGGTTAAAGCGTTCTGGCGACATGATGATTTGATTTTTCCCCGTCTTTTTCCCGCCGAAGCTCACCCACCGGGCGGCGGGAGTCAATTGCTTTTTTGCAACTCTCGATGGCTTGTTTCACTTCCCGACCCGGATTTGCCGGATGATAAACTTAGCTGATCGACTAAGTTTTTACTTGTGTCGCGATGTGGAACATGATAGTTAGCGATATGGCTAAGCATCATCCAGAGCTTTCACTCATCTTCCAGGCCCTTGCCGATCCCACACGGCGGGCAATTCTCGCTCGCCTCGGCAGCGGGCCGGCGCAGGTTACCGCATTGTCCGCTCCCACGGGTCTGCGCTTGCCCACGGTCATGCGCCACCTCGCCGTGCTTGAGGAGGCGGGGCTCATCGCCACATCCAAGGATGGGCGCGTGCGCACCTGCGCAATAGTACCTGAAGCGCTGGAGCCGGTGAGAACTTGGCTCGATGAGCAACGGGCCATGTGGGAGAGCCGGCTTGACCGGCTGGAGGCATTTGCAGTTCACGCCATGAAGGAGGAGGAACAATGACAACGAGACCCGGTCAACAAAGCGCACACGCTGAACCGCCACAAGACCGTTTTGCAACGCTCAGTTTCGAACGGGAAATTGCCGTTCCGCTATCGGCTCTGTGGCAGGTCTGGCTGTCACCCGCCGCCCGGGCGGTGTGGGCCTCTCCCTCACCCTCGGTGACAGTGGAATTCCTGGAGGCGGACAGCAGGCTGGGCGGTCGCGAAGTGTCGCTCTGCAAGGTCTCCGGCCAGCCGGATATTCGCTGTGAATGCGGCTGGCTGGAGCTGCAGCCAACCCGCCGCAGCGTTAATTACGAGGTGGTCTCGTCCGGCGACGTAACCCAGTCGGCAGCGCTGGTGACTGCCGATTTTCAGGCGGCGGAAGAGCGTAGCCGCTTGACCGTAACGGTGCAGCTTTCCTCGCTGGCCGAGGATATGCGCGATGGCTATCAACAGGGTTTCAGCGCCGGTCTCAACAATCTTGCCAGCGTGGCCGGGCGAACCATGGTGCTGGAGCGAGTGATAAAGGTGCCGCGAAACATCGTCTGGAAAGCCTGGATGAACGAAAAGACGCTGCCGCAATGGTGGGGCCCTGAAGGCTTTTCCTGCCGCACGAAGAGGATTGACCTGCGGACCGGCGGTGAATGGGTCTTTGACATGATCGGCCCTGACAGCACAGTCTTCCCGAACCATCATCGTTATGTCGAGGTCCGGCCCGAAGAGAGGATCGCCTATACGCTGCTATGGGGCGAAAACGGGCCGAAACATGCCGACGCCTGGGCCTCCTTCGAAGATCAGGATGGCGCGACGAAAGTTGTGCTGGGCATGGTGTTCAGCACGGAAGCCGAGTTCCAGCAAGCGAAGGGTTTCGGCGCCGTGGAGCTGGGTCAGCAAACGCTGGGGAAACTGGAGCGCTTCGCCAAGGCGTTATAGATGCGCCGTGCCGCCAGCTCTATGTGCAGAGGTCTCGATACTGGCTCCTTTCCAGACCGGCATTAATCTTCAAAGCCGCTCCGCGCGTGCGAGATCGTCTTGCAGGTCCCGCCTAATCTGTTATTTCGGCTCAGCCTACGGAAGCGTGATGGTAGAGCGGGCTTCTGCGGGCAACCTGAAGGCCACTTGGGTCAATAATGGGCGTCAGCCGAATTGGCTTGACCGTACACAAGCGCAGGGCCGTGATGCGGTCGAGGATGAAGTCGTCGAGCTGGTGGCATCCGTGCTCGCACGGATGGCGTTCAGATTGCTGCGTCAGGCCGATCCACGGAATCGGTTTCCGGTGCATCTACTTCTCGAGGAAGCGCACCGATATATTTCCGAAGCAACCTCCCGATATGCGATTGACGCAAGCAAGATATATGAGAGAATCGCCAAAGAGGGACGGAAATACGGGCTTTTCGTGTTGGTCGCTTCGCAGAGACCAAGCGAGCTTTCGAAAACTGTGCTCTCGCAGTGCTCGAATTTTGTTGTCCATCGCATACAGAACCCAGATGATCTTTCGCAGATCCGGCAGATGACACCGTTCATCTCGGAAGCGGTTCTGAAGAGGTTGCCGTCTTTGCCGAAACAGCACGCGCTCGTCTTCGGAACATCAGTGAACCTCCCGACCACTTTCAAAGTGCGGGAAGCGAAACCGCTTCCGAAAAGCGATGACGCCAAGACCGGGGAGCTCTGGTTTCACGAAGAGGGGCGTGCAGCTCAGATCCGGATCTCTGCGCCACCTGTCCAGAATGCCGGTCCAGGGGGCGTATTCGACTAATGATCGACGCCTCTGGAAGAGTTAGTAGCGGTGCTGGAAGCCCGTCTATTGAAGGGTTACCATACCTGCTGCTTTTCAATAAATCACGTCCATTCAGCGTTTTAGATCATCCAATGAGCGGGTCGGCGGTCCATATCCTTTCAAGGCTCATGAAGCGACCACAAACCCGACCGATTTCCGAACATTTGATTTCCATACATAGTTTTCGGACAAGCCGCTTCCTGAACCATGGCGGTGACAGACTAATGTTTCTACGTCCGGCAAAAGGTCGTTATGCCGACATGTTGAAAACTCGTAAAAATAGCAGGTGTCAATCAACACTCTTTTAGAGAGAGTTCGGGTAGACGACACCAGCTTTAACGACAGGAGTTCATTTGGATATGTTCGATAAATTGGACGGCAAAGGAAAATGGGCTTTCCCTATTGGATTGGCGTTGCAGGGAGTGTGTTGTTCATCATTGTTTGTTCGGCGGTCCGTGTCTGGAACGAACTTGACCCGGTGACGAACAACACCATCGCGCTCACGGGTGCTGTGATGGTCTGTTTTGGTGCTTTCACCGTGGCGCGTCCTGTAATTCGTGTTGGTGGCTATCGGTCATGGTATGAGAAAAGCCGAAAGCAGAGCTACGGTAGTATCGTCACAAGCGAAGAGGACGATGCGGAGGATCAGCAGCTGCTTCTTGATAGCAAGGCCGTCAATTTTACCGGACCGGCGCTGGCCATTTCGGGCACGCTGATTAACGGTGCAAGCGGCCTAATGTCATTCTCCTGACGCATGACGCGTGGGGTTGAAGGGGAGTCAGGTCACAAATTTGCGCTGACGAATAAGCTCTTCAATCCCCCGGAGTATCCGATCATCTTTCGAGTTTAAGCTCCGGAGCCGGATGATCTCGATTTCGTCCCAGAAGGCGCCGATCGCCTCGGAGAAGTGCCGTAAGTGCTCCACTGTTATCAGCAATTGCCCCAGGTGAACGAGTGGTGTGTAGTCACCAAGGGGCATCTCTGGCCAAAACTCTGGATGTTGTCGCCTGAGTTTCGTCACCGATTGCCCCTCGCCATGGCGCGCAGCATTGCCGAGTAGATGCAGTGTAGAGAGGGCACCGTACGGTGGAAAGTCGGTTAGCGCGACACCTCTCAGCTCAAGAAACAGCGCCTCCACCTCAGCCCATTTGTTGGACTGGGCCCTCTGCAATAATTCTGTGCGCTGCGGATGCAGCTCTGCTGCGCATCGATGAAGGTAGCCTCGCATCTGCCGCTCCCAGATGGACTGGATTGCAAGGCTAAAGGCAGCCGTGGTTTCTCGCCTGACTGCCTTCAAGTCGGGAACAGCGAAGGCTTCCCAGGCTCCGCCTTTTTCCGAATACTCTGTAATTTTTCTGTCGAGCGATGCGAGACCAGGCTCGACCACATCCTGGATGAAATTTTCCACAGTCGCTTTGTGGGCGTAGGTGCCGACATCTGCCCAACAATTTTGCCATGTGACCTTGTCTAACGCGATTGTACTCATAGTGCCCCCGGCTGCCTCACGGTTTCGACGCCAAAACCGACATCACCAAGCTTTGGTCATCCACCCACGACGCCGTCATGGGAGAAATGTACCTAATCAGATCCAAGATTGACGCATAATCGGCTGCAATGTTGCGGTTGAGAATTGGCTCGTGGTGCGCGATGCGATTCCGAAGGCGCCGGAGATCATCAAGAGGCTGGAAAATCCGTGCGCGGGTGAGGGGACCGTCCGCCTGGAAAACCTTACGAAAGTGCGTACGCCAAAGCTGTTCATAGCGCTTCGCGAGGACACCAGTCCAAAACCCCCAGTTCAGCTCCGCCACGACCCGGCCGTGATCTGGCACATTGCCATGGCGTCCGAGATCCGTCCTGACTTTCAGCAACATATCGGGCAGTGGGTATTGCAAGGGGGGACCTGGGTTCAGTTCGAACCAGGTGGGTCCATAGGCGGCTCTCAGTTGCGCACTGATGCCGTTGCGCAGCGTTACTTCCAACCCCTGCAAGGGGGTGTAAAGCGCCTGTGACAGAGCACTGTTCCATGCGTATAGCTTGGTCCCAGCTCCTTGTCACCGCCCGCCAAAGCATAATAAGGGGCCAGCCGTTCAGGGGAGTGGGATGATTCTAGGTTCGCGATATTCGTGGGCGTGTAGTCAAATACCACTTGAAAAACCCTCTAAATTATTCCATGTTGTTTGTGTGAGCCCCGGTAGCGCCTCTGCATGCAAGCGCCCGGGGCATTGCTTTTTCTAAGCTGCCACAAGACAGATAAGCTTGTCCCACCCGTAGCGTGGGCACTGCCAAACCTTTAGACATCCCCATTGAGGCCGCTGACTTAACCGAGATCGTCGTTGTTTACGACCAGCTTCGGCTTTTTGCGCTTCACACGCTCCTTATTCTCCTCCGCCTTCCTCTTTGCAGCCTCTACCTTCTCTTGAGCGAACGGCATACAAGCCTTGATGAGCCCGTCAAAACGGTAAAGGTTGGTCTGGCTACCGAATTTTGCGTGTCGGCGTTCTTCCCGAGTTATCAACCCTGCTGCCTGTAGTGCCGAGATCCGCTTTTGGATCGTGCGAGTCGTCACACCGATCGCGTCGGCAATAGTCGCCACAGACGGGTGCGGCACGTTTTCCTCAAGCCACCAGTATTGCACCAGATGCAGAAGAATGTTCATATCGAGCGCGTCCAGCCCGAGCGCTCGCTGCTTCTCGATGATGATATTAGGAAAAGCGCTCCAGCCAGCTTTCATCAAGGTCGGAGACCACTTCTTCTCGTTCTGCTTAAGCGCCTGGACGTCTGGGGTTTTGGCCTTTACAACTTCTTCTATCTACATGCTCCCGTAATCGTGCATGAGTACTATATCAGCCTCTAACCTTTACTTAGCAAGGACAGTAGGGGTGAATCTAGCTTCGGTCTGGGGCGTTTTTGAGTTCGCGCAGCCCCCGTCTCAAGGATCAGGGGGCCGATGAAGCTCAGATCACCCAAATAAGGAGTAAAACTGAAACAGGACTTCAGTGAATAGGACGAAAAGGCAGAAGAGCAATAGGACGTAGAAGGGGACTGTCTTACCGTTCACCCGGGTAAGGATGATTTTCGCTCGAAACCGTTTGTCATCGTTCAACCAGCGACAGAGCGCTAGCTAGAAGGGCCCTATGCGCAACCATCTAGCGGCAAATCCTCTTACCGCTTCTTCGCGGCTCTGCTGCTGACCATGCCGTTAGTTGCGGGTAACACCGGCACGGCTGCAGCAAACGAACCTGGAATGTTTCTCTGCGTTCACCAACATTCTTCGGGGACCTTTGGCGCGGGTTGATGGATATTCAGCAAACCGGTGTCCAGGTCGACCGCAAGATTGCCGCCGAGGTCGCGAAAAAACTTGGCTGTCCTTTTTTCGCCAGTGCCACGCTGCGCCCCATACAGTTCGTTCCTAACGAGCTTCTGCTGACTGATGGCTCGAACACCGGATGGGCCAACGTTAACTATTACATCACCTATGCAAATCGGGACTTTCCACCAAAGTGAATGGGGCCCCGCATGCACCGCCATTAAAGGAGATAGCGTGAAAACATCGGTCGCCGGATATCGGCTCTCGATTGCCATGCGGTATTGGCACAGCGCGCGCATCATCCTCGCCAATCAGATCCGACAGTCAGAATTTCTGGAACCCCTTGGGTTTCTGCTGGGCATGGCAACGGAATTGGCGCTGAAGGCGTACCTTCTCGACACCGGAGTAACTGAAAAAGCGCTTGCGTCAAAGAAGATGGGGCACGACTTACGGGCGCTTCTGCGTGAATGCATCCGTGCTAGCCTCGAAATAGCTCCAAACGAAGCCTCCTGCATCCTGAACATGCGAGAGGCACACTTCACCCATTTCAATCGCTACGGCGCCCCGGCGGATGAGCAAGGGGTGCCACATGGCGCCGTGCTGCTCACCAACGATGAAATGGCTCTGTCTCAGGTCGCCGCGCTTCTGGATAGAATTTCCGGTGATCCTGCCAAACTACGAGTTCGGCACGGACATCCTGAGAAACTGGATTGGCCCCAGACCCTACCGGTGCTCTATCCCGTCGATGCTGAAGTAGTGCGCAGATGTGGCCAATCTTGGGCTTTACTTTTGATGGCAAAGCATCGACGATTCCTACGCCTGTTCGAAAGGATGTCGCATGGATTCCCCCGACACACGGCCCCTCGTTATGTCTCATACGCCCGGAGCGCTACAGCGGAACTGGAAGGTTCCCGCCCTGTTCCCCTATGCCCTTCGACGTCGGTGGAGGCGCCTATCAAAACCTATTTTGAAGCGCTGTATATTGGAGACATTGCGGTAGACGGACCGTACGGCGAAACGATGATAGACGACGTCACTTTGCACCCTGACGGCAACAGCATCCTAATCCTCGGCGATTTCGGCGAAGGCGCGATCAAACGCTGGTCACTGATGAAAATTACGTTCGAAGACGGATGCTTCGTTCACGAGAGTAAAGGGACGTTCTTCGAGCGCGATGGTGCTGAAAAGCAATTTACCTTGGCGCAGGGACTGCCTTGGGAAGGCGGAGAGTCAATCGACGACTATTGCTAGCTGTGGTGCCCAGAGTCTCGAGTAGGAAACCGACCAAACTCATCTCGTCACGCCAGTAGCAGTCTGCCGAGGCCTAGCCTTCGATCACAGATTCGGATGCCGCTTGTGAATTGGCAAGCTTGGGTGCATTACACTGCGTTCGGGGATGCAGTTGGGAGTGTTCGTCCGGACCGGTGAACGGAAGGCGATTTTCGGTCTGCTAAGCATTTGCGGATCGGCTATCTCTAGTGAGCACGGCGGACTGAGTCGGGAGTCAAAAATCCTGATGCTTCAGACGCTGAAGTTTTGTTGTCGGCCGATCTTTGGTTCGAATCCTTTCAAGAGCTTAGAGCGGCAAATGGCAACTAAGATATAATCGGTCTGGTGCGATCGCCCCAATCTCACCACGGAACTCGGTAGTCTCGCCGCGCTGACGCTCGTGGCCGCTCCAACTGTCATCGTGGCACTGCAGTTCAAGCAACTGGGTCCTTACAACCCAATCCTCACCACTTTCGGAAACCACGCAAGTAGGCTTGTCGGTCCAAAGATAAAAACGATCCTCACCTCCCTGAAGGATGAGGCCGGAAATATATATAATTTTTCCTGAAACTACGCAGGCAGCTCTGTCGATCTCCGGTGTGGCTGTCTCCGCCTTGCTGGCGTTCGGGTGGAGCATTCCGCATGCCAGCGACAACGCCGTTAAGGCTAGGAAACGGTGAAAACCCTCCTCAAGCATTTCTATCTCCTAAGTCGCGGCAGTTCTGCGCATTTGGCAAGGCGGTCAACACCACCCCATTCACGAAATACTTGCGCGCCAAACTCGTTGAGCTGCTGCTGTGTGAAACGGCCCTTGAAAATCCTTTTAATATCGACTTCCGGAAAAATCAGATAGTTCACGTGAGTCAGTGCGAGCGATTTGATCGCTTTGTAGTTTTGGTAGTTCGCCAAATCGACTCCACGAAGGGCGGCAGCTGCTGCGATTGATATCTCGCCGATTTCTTTTTCTGGGCCGCTGTCGAAGTTGATGGCATAGATTGGTATCCCTCCATCCTGCATCATAACGACCAGATCGAAGGAGTCAGTCGGGCGGCCCGGGCGGCCCCATGCGCTTTTGCCAGGTAGCACGTTGCCATTGTACTTGGAGGCATCGACATAAATTGACTGCTTGCACTTATTACCACGCTCCCACGTGGCGTGTGTTGCGGATACATAATATCCGGGAGCAGGGCTGTTGCTGTCCTGAACACATGGGATGTCTTCACCAAGTTTGGTACGGTTCGTCGGAATGATGTCGGAGAACCTAACCCACCAATCGGCATCGATGCTAAAATTACTAGCCTTTGCGTTCTCGAAAGCCGCAATCCATTTGGAAAAGCAGTTACCATCCCCACCACTCGGGCAGGGAATGGACTGCTTCTTCACCCGATCGTATGGCCTAGGTTCCATCGCGTTCGCGATGGTGTTGAGAGCCAAGTTCCTGTCACCCGCGGCATCGTCAGGGTGATAGGAGCGAGGTGCTCCGTCCGTATTGATGGCAGCCTTTGCCTGATAAAATACAGAATACCTCGAGGTATCCGTCCCGCGTAAGTCCTTATAAATCACTGTCGAAGTGCCTTCGTTCTCCCAACCCAAAGTCATTCCACAATCAGCTAGGGCCGAAATGGGGGAGAGGGAAATCGCGAGAAGAAGTGTCACGGTTTGGCGGAGAATCATAAAGACCCCTCTCATTCAGACGGGCAGAGGCGAGCTTTGCCCACAGCTGCGGATATTTCAGCCCTGAACGTAGGCGCCGCCCGTGCGCGTAGCGTAACAGTTCCATCGCCTTCAGGCTCGAGGCCTTCAGCGACGACGGATGCAGACAGGCCCGATGAAACGGCTATTTCGACTGTAGATCCATCACGTGTTTTCGCGTTATCCAGTGTGAAAACAACCGGAGTTGGTGCGTCCTTGACGAAAAGGTCTGCAGTGAACTTGTATCGACCCTGAGGAACGCGAACAATCGATATAAAGAGGAACGGATCGTTCTCGTCGGCAGCGTAGGTAAAATAGCGCGGGTCGCTCCCTTCACTGATCCATAAGGATTCCGCGATGGCGTCAGCTCTGGCATTCCATTGGTTAAACTCGATACATTCTCCCGCGAGAACCGGTTGCGCTCCGGTGGAGAAAGCCAGAAAGCAGGTAATTTTCCAATAGCTTCGCATATCCCCCTCCTTCAAACTTCAAGGCACAGTCTATGTTGCTTTAATACAATTGCAACCTAAGGGTTTGGATTGGCCATCAAAAAAATTGGTCGTTAACGGTAAGCGACGTCACAGTGCTCAAACCAGTGCGGTTATATTATCGGGTCTTGTGCTGCGGAGGACATCCTACCTACGGAAATGCCTAGATATTTGGATGCTTGGTTTGAAGGAGATACAGATCGTCGGCTCGAATCCTTCCAAGGCGACGACGCTTCACGTAATTGGACATGATTTATTATCGCTCATGCATGGCTGACGCCACCTGCGCGACTGGCGACCAGAAATAATCAATGATCCGCCTGGTGCCGGTCTTGATTTCCACCGACACCGCCATTCCAGGTGAAAGCGGGCGCATGACTCCGTCGACGTTTATCTCTGTCGTATCGAGAGCAATCGTCGCAGGGTAAACAAGGTTTTGGAGCCGCTGCACGTTACCGCCCGGCACAACGCTCCTGAACTGTGGGGCGGCCTGTTCTTCCATCGCCTGGGCGTCGGGATTGGGGATGGCGTCTCTTTCTACCGTTTTCACCGTGCCCGTGAGAACGCCATAACGGGTGAACGGAAATGTTTCGACCTTGATGACGGCCGGTTGGCCGGGCTTGACGAACCCTACATCCTGGTTCGCAAAAAACACCTCGATTTCCAGCGGCAGATTGGCCGGAATGATACGCATGATTTCGTTTTCGGCCGACACGACCTGTCCAGTCGTTGTAATCGAGGAAGCTTGGATCACACCATCGGACGGAGCGTGAATCGCGGTGGCGGCAAGCCGTTTTTCGGCCTTCACCAATTCCTGTTGCGCTTCATCCATCTGCCGGGCAAGATCACCTGACTTCTGGATATTGTCAGCCACGAATGTCGACAGGACCTTCTTCTTTTCGCTCTCGGCAACGGCGAGACTCGCGTGAGCTTCGACCAATTGTCCCGCGTAGGTCTACAGCGTAGCTTCTTCCTCCCGCAGAGCCTGTGTAGCGTCGAGGACATCGGATTTTCTACCGGCGGCACGCTCAAGAAGGCCTGACCGCATCGAGACACGCTCCGTCAGCGTGGTGATCAGGTTGGCCTGCGCGCGTGACATGGATTGAAGCCGGTCGATCGATGCCGATTGCAATTTCGTCTGGGCGGCGAGATTTCTCATCGTCTCCTTGAGTTGAAGGAGGTTGGCTTTCAGTATCGCTGTTTCCCGCAGGCGAATGGTTGCCTGCGTATTCACCGCAAAATCGGGGATTACATCGACGGCAATATCGGGACCTGTGCTCCAGTCGTGGTTTTCGACGGTGGCAAGTTCCGTCATCCGCCGCGCGTGTTCAGCCTGCAACGCCTCGATCGTCGTGCGCAGGCGAGCATCTTCCGCTTTGAGCTCGATGTCATCAAGTTTCACAAGAAGTTCACCTGCCTTAACCTCGGTGCCGTTGGCAAGAGGTGCCGAAACCACACGACCGGAGATCGTTGATTGAACGACCTTGACGCGACCGGAAGGTTGAACCTTTCCCTGTGCCGTCGCCACCACATCGATCCTGCCAATAAAGCTCCAGATCAGTGCCGATGCCGCGACGATGCAGACGAACCAGATAAGGGCATAGCGGATCGGTGAGGCGGGCTTCTCGATGATTTCAAGGGCGGCAGGGAGGAAGTCGCTGTAATCGGCGCTGACCTTCGTGTTCGTTGTCCCGGGCGGTGCAGGTCGCGTCTTTCCTTTCATCGGCTCGACCCCATCTGCAGCTCCCAGAGATGCTTGTAGAGGCCGCCATCGCGGGCGAGCAGATCGTCATGGCTGCCTTCTTCGACGATCCTGCCATCGGCCATACCGATGATCCGGTGACAGCTCCGGATGGTCGCAAGCCGGTGGGCGATGATCAACACTGTGCGGCCTTGAACAATGTGACGCATATTTGCGAGGATCAGTCTCTCACTCTCGTAGTCGAGCGCGCTGGTTGCCTCGTCCAGAATGAGGATGGGCGGATTGACGGACAATGCCCGGGCGATCGCCAGCCGTTACCGCTGACCGCCGGAAAGATTTGCGCCGCGCTCTTCAATGACGGTATCGTAGCCCTTCGGCAGTTTGGCAACGAATTCGTCGGCGCCTGACAGTCGGGCGAGATTGATGACGGCCGCGCGTGACATGGCAGGATTGGCGATGCTGATGTTCTCGTGGATCGTGCGGTTAAACAACATGTTTTCCTGAAGCACGACGCCGATGTTGGATCGCAGCCAGGCCGGATTGACATGGGCGATATCCTGGCCGTCGACCATGACCTGGCCGCTCGAGGGCAGATAAAACCGCTGCAGAAGCTTGGTGAGCGTCGACTTACCCGAGCCCGACGGACCAACAATGCCGATCACTTCACCCGGATGCACGGAAAGTGAAATGTTCTTGAGGATTTCTGGGCCATCACTGGAATAGCGAAAGTTGACGCCCTTGAAGGCGATCGCGCGCTTCGGCGGCGGCAAACTGACCGGGATCGCCGGCTTGGGCTCTTCGGGCGCATTCAGAACATCTGACAAACGCTCGACGGATACCTGCACCTGCTGAAAATCCTGCCACAATTGCGACAGGCGCAGAACCGGCTGAAACACCTGACCGGCGATCATGTTGAAGGCGACAAGTCCACCGACGGTCAGTTCATTGTCGATGACGGCCTGTGCGCCAAACAATAGGAGTGCTGCGGAGGTGATCTTGTTGACATACTGGATAGCGGTCTGGCCCTTTGCAGCGAGCATGGTCGCTGCAAAGGACGATTGCACATAAGCCGCCAGACGCTCCTCCCATTGCGCGGCAACGACAGGCTCGACGGCTGATGCTTTCAGCGTCTGCATGCCGATCACGGACTCGACGAGCAACTGCTGGCTGAGAGCGCCCCGGTCGAATTTTTCGTCGATGCGGTGCTTGAGGGAAGGGCGGATCAAAAATCCGATCAGGACGAGAAAGGGGATGGAGGCGACGACGATCCAGGCGAGCACCGTCGAATAGGCAAACAGCACCGCGATGAACACGAAGGTGAAGATGAGATCGAGGATAGAAAACAGCGCCTGCCCGGTCAGGAAATTACGGATGGTTTCGAGTTCGCGCACACGCGACTGTCTGGCCGGCGGCGCGGGTTTCTGAACAATGCCCGAACCGATCTGGGTTGAAAAGCCACGTCGAAGCGATCGAAGGCTTCCACAACATCGGCGACGCATACTTCTGCAATGGCTTTTTTTATACCACCATCGAGGTTGATGACCGTGTCATACGGAAAGCATTCACCTGCCGCATAAGATATTTTTCCAGGTCCGGTAAATGTAATTTGGACCGGATTTTTTTGAAGCCAGTCAGGACCCCCTATCGCAAATACTATAGCTTGAACTACACTTGGTATATGCTTTGATTCAAAGTCATGATTGGCTGTTAGCGGGCCTATCTCGGCCCTGACGGAATATTTTCCGTTAGTTGAAGTGAATCTGGTCTGTGACATGAGCGCGAACCCAATCGTTCCATGCACGTACATCGCGTCAGCTAATTTTATTGATTCAGTTTTCAGATCGCTGAAATATAACTGTCTGCTAATGCTTCGATCACTAGAATTAGCTAATCCTTTTGCGACTAAATCATTAAAACTATACGATCCGTCAGCTAGCTTTAAATTGCCGCCTAGCCATTCTTGCACTACTGGAAAATCGCGCGCTGAAATCGAGGCCCCATAGCCTCGTGACATGACTTCGTTGATCGAGAATGAGGCAGTCGGAGTTTTATCTCCATATGCATCGTAGTAGTCGCCATCAAATCTCGAGTCACAGGGGCTGTAAGGTTGCCCCTATTCTTCAAAATTATTCATAACTGTGCTGGTAAGATCCGATATATTTGATCCTGACCAAATTTCACCATTTCTTGTGAAGGGCATAGACGATTAATCCTGAGAGACGATGATGATGTGATTTAGTTTCCAGTCGACAAGCAGGGCCGTGTCTTTGAAAGAATTTAATGAATATGAGTATTTATCCAGAATTCCCGCTTCTTTTTCTAAAGATATGCTGTTAACACAATTCAGGCCAAGCATTATTACTTTCGTTTCAATAGAATTTTCGCTAATTTTTGACCAATCATCAGAAAGCGCACCGAAATAATCCTCCGAATTATTGCCGTACTTCCGAGGAATAAGCTTATCGATTTGCTTAATTTTTTCTTCTTGAGTACCGTCAAATTTATAAATTCCAGAAAAGCAAAAAAAGCCTTTGTTTTCCTGTATTTTCGTGATTTTACCGAAATCCGAAGGTATAAAAGAGCTAATATCTATAAAATTCGAGCATGAAATTAAGATCGAAACGATTGTAAAACCCATTACGATATTTGCTATCCGGATGCTTTGGACAGGATGCTTCATGTCATGCGGAACCCATTTGACGACAACGATGCATTAATTTCAAGAAGTTTCAGGGAAATGATCGAAGTTGCTCGAGATTTAGATTTTTGTAGAATTTGATAAAAGTAATATTGAGGCGGTTTACTTAATTCGAAGGAATGTTTTTCGAAAGTCTCCGGATGCTGAATTCGTTATCTAATAAATTTTAGAGCTATTTTCTTTTATATATTCGAATTGTAGTTAAATTTAATATAATATATGGATGCGATAAATTGTCTAAATGACAAATGATAGTTGTATAGAGCGTTTATGGCTGTGAGACGATTCCGGAGTCGAGGTAATGATAGAACGATACTTTACAGATGAACAAATAGACGAATTTCTCGCGGCATACCTGAAGCGATATCCGGATGCTTTAGATAGAATAATTCATGTCATGCAAAATCCATTCGATGATAATGATGAGTTGATTGCTAAAACTCAGCAGGAAATGTGTGTAATTGTTTCTACACTTGATTTTTATATAGAGATGAAAAAAGATGATGAAGAAAAATATTACTTAATTGCTCGGGAGTTATTTCGAAAAATATCTCTTACTGTTAAATAATTTGGTAATGACATGTCAAAACCCGTTGCTTTTATTGATGCAAGTTATATTGTTAGCTTAATTCACAACAGTATGAATATAGGGGTTGAGGGTGCCCTTGCCCGCCTGTCTGAAAAATACGAACTACATATTACACGCGTGGTCCTTCTCGAACTCGAAGAGGGGCAATTTGGTCGCAATGATTTTGTTCGAGACTGGTTCGATAACAAAAAAAATTATCATATAGATGATAGCCCTGTTAGTGTCCGCTACAGGGCAGATCTCGCCTCGGAAGGAAAAATAGATAAGAATCTCGGTGATTTTTCACTTGTAGAGGCTGCAACAAAGTATCCTTCCGCCGTTATTTTGTCCGATGATAAATTCTTTTCGAAAATCAGCAGCGGGTTAGAAACGCCTAATCGTTGGGTCGTCGACAGAAAAACCGCAGCTTTCGCAAAAATCGCGCCGATATTCGACAATGTTTTCCCTAAAGAGGTTGCCTCGAATTACCTCAGTCACGCGCAGACACTTTTGAGCGATGCAAAAAATGGCGTAATTGATGCGCCTACACTTTTTTCTTCCATCGACAAGCTTTCCGCACGTGTTTACGACCTCAATTACTTCGATGGTCCCGTTGCTGGCCAGATGATTGGCGAGTTCACAAAATCGACATTTGCAATCAACGTTATCAACGCTCTTGCACTGAATGTGGGATCCATTCTAGGGCGCGTCATCGATCCGGCCGATATCGCCATAGCGGTTGCCGCAGTGGGCATAGCCGCGATGATCTCGCCCGAAGCTTTGACCAAGGAGTTCAAGGACCAGGCGGAATCCCTGGGCATTGGCGTTGCGGCGACAATCGTGCTCGGCGCGGTCGCCGTCTTGTTCCCGGCGACGATACCTGTGATCGTTGCTGCGGGCATTGCCGGTCTGGCTATCGGCCTGGCCCATATAGCCGATCTCTTCGAAGAGGCCTGGCCGAACATTCGCGACTTTCTTAACGATATGTTTGGTGCGTTTGACGCGCTCGTTTCGCCGCTCATCGGCACAAACAGCGACCCGCTGGTGCTGGATGTCGATGGGGACGGGATCGAACTTTCCACACTGGCGGCGTCGAATGTTCATTTTGACTATGACCGCGACGGTTTTGCCGAGCGAACGGGCTGGGTATCGGCCGATGATGGCATATTGATTCAGGACCGCAACGGCAATGGCCGCGTGCACGGTGCGGAGGAACTGTTCGGCTCACCCACGCAGGACGGTTTTTCGGTCCTTGAGACGCTGGACAGCAACCGCGACGGCAAGATTGACGAGGCCGACGCCATTTACGCCAGCCTTCGTATCTGGCGCGATCTCGATCAAGATGGTGTTTCCGATGAGGGCGAGATGATTTCGCTCGCGCAGGCGGGCATTACGTCGCTCTCGTTGAGAGCGAAAGCAATCGGAGGAGAAAACAAAGGCCATATCGTCGGCTACGAGGCGAGCTATGACCGTAAGGACGGTTCGACCGGCAAGGCGCAGACCATATATTTCGACACCGACGGCCGGGATACGCGGGGCGATCAAACGCCGGATTTTGCGATCGCCAAGGGTGTCGCGCTGCTGCCGTTACTTCCGGGTTCCGGCAAGATCAATTCCATTGCCTGGAAAGCAAGCGAGGATGCGCTGTTTCGGGCCGACTGGCAAAGTCTGATAGACAGGGCAACCTCCCTGTCTCTTGACGAATTGCGTACGTCATTTGAAGCGTTGATGTTGCGCTGGGCCGGCGTCGACCAGGTGCTTGCGGGCTCGCGCGGGCCTTTCGTCAATGCCGCGCATCTGGAATTTCTTGAGAATTTTTTTGGTGTCGGCTTCCTTGAAACAACTGTGTCGGGGCAACCTTTCAGCACCTCGCCAACGCAGGCAAGGTCTGCGGCCAATATCGAGCCCGCTTTTGATCAGGTCGTCAATGTCCTTCTTACGGCCTTCCTCAGCCAAGTTGGGCGAAGTGTCCTGATGCGCGGGGGCGACATCTCCGAAGTCGTTTTGAGCCCATACTTCACCTACGCCCTGCTGGATTTCTCAAAGCCGGCAACGGACGCTGCTGCGCCGCCCACCTTCGGCAATGTTGGACTTGTCCTGGAACTCCTGACGCAAATGTTGCCGAAGGAGACGGGAGAAGCGGCCGCTTTCCTGGTGAAGGCTCTGGGTGGTTTGCGCGGCGTCCTGCCAACCCTCTTTAAAGGGTCTCACGCCGATTATCTGGCGGTCGCCAAACCTGCGCTGGATTCGATCGCCTCACCGTTTCTGAAGGAGATCGCCCATGCGATTGCACGGGGTGATGCGGTCTTCGGCACCACGGGTGATGATGGCTTGTTGCGGATCGAAGGAAACAATTTTTTCGATGCCGGTCTTGGTGACGACTTTATTATCTCCGGTGCTGGAAATGACATATTCATCTATCGCGCCGGCGACGGCCTCGACCTTATCAGTGATAGCTCTACGTCGTTGGCAGAGACCGATACACTGGTGTTGACCAACCTGTCAGCAGCCGATGTGACGTTCGAGCGCATTGCGGACACCCTTTATATTCGTATGAAGGATGCGCAGAATGGTGTCATGTCCGAGGCGTTTTTCCGTAGCTGGGGAATGGAGAATCGCGGCATCGACCAAATCCTCTTTAAGGACGGTACGATCCTTTCCCGCAACGATATTGGCCGCCTGGCGGTCTCGGTCGCTAATAACAGTAACAATTACATCAGGGATACGGCCGCCGATGATGTGATACGGGCCGGACGCGGCGATGATCTGATCGAGATTAGCGGCGGTGACGACACCATCCTTTATACTATCGGCGATGGCTACGACACGATCAAGGATCTATATAGTTACAGTGCCGGAACGGATACGCTGAAGCTGATCGGGCTGACGCCTGCCGATGTTGATATCTCGCGTTCCGGTAGAGACTTGCTTGTGCTGATCAAGGTCTCTGGTGAGGTCGTTCGCGGCGTTGATTTCTTTGTGCTCGATTCATCGATGAGTCAACTCCTTGACTTGGGGGTCGACCGGATAGAATTTCAAAATGACATCGTCTGGGATAAGGCGACAATTATTGCAAACGCCTGGATACGCGGCGATGAACAAGCCAATAGTCTTGTCGGCGACCAGGTTGCGAATACTCTCAGCGGTGGTGCAGGTCGCGATACCTTGGCGGGGGAAAGAGGCGGCGACACCTATGTCTGGAAAACCAGCGATGGCAGTGACAGGATTGTCGACGAATACAACGAAACAGGCGTTATTGATCGCCTGATACTGGAAAATCTTCGCAGCGGTGATGTTGAACTGTTTCGTCGGGGTACATCGCTGATCGTGCATGCGAAGGAGAGTGGTGAAACGATCGAGGTTTCAGATCAGTTTTACGGTGTACAGAACATCCGACAGGGCTGGAACAAGACACAATATGGTCTTGAGCAGATTGTCTTCACTGACGGTGTTGAGTGGAACCGCGAAAAGCTGATGACGTCGGTCGTCGACGTTGGCTTTGATTTTAAGTTTACCTATTGGACCCCCTCCACGGACCCTTTAGACGAGCAAAAGAAGCAATGGAACGTCGACAATCTTTCCTCTGTAAAAACATCGCTGGAATCAAAGAATAAAGATTCAAACAGTGGTGGAGCAAGTTTGCCGGTTCTGTTGCTTGGCATTACTTTCAAAGATGAATTGGGTAAGACGGGTCATTTTTACGACAAAAAGCAATTCGCCGGCGAGTACGAGTATCTGGATAGAAGCGGCCACGATATATTGCTCGGTGATGAATATGACGAGCGCATAGGTGGAGACTATCGCACTTCGAGACCGGCAGCTGATGCGTCGGTGGTGTCGGTATCGTACTCTTCAACGTCCACCGGAGGCGGCAGTCCCATGCCGAGAGTGCTCTCCTTTTCTGTTGGTCGCATTTTTAATTCCGGGCACAACTACTTCGATGGGCGCGAAGGCAACGACACGTTGATCGGCGGGGCCGGGCACGATCTGCTGAGGGGCGGTGTTGGCAACGACGCCATCTATGGGGACAATGAAACAACGGCAGGTGACGAAGGATTTGGTCACGACACGCTTGATGGCGGTGACGGTGACGACAGACTTTATGGCGGTGGGGGAAATGATTTTGTCGATGGTGGCAGCGGTGACGATCTACTCTCGGGTGGAAGCGGAAACGATACACTCGTTGACAGAGCGTGGACAACGTCTGCAACTGGTACAGATATATTCATCGGCGGCCGCGGCGACGATCTATTCGTTTCTGGCTCGTGGGGGTCTAAGGGTGGAGCGAATATTTTCGTTTATGCAAAAGGCGACGGTAATGATCTCATCGACAGCAGACTAGGTAGTGAGATCGACGTTTTGCGTCTGGTTGATTTGCAAAAGAAAGACGTTCTTCTTTCACGTCAAGGTTTCGATCTGGTCTTGCACGTCAATGATACGGGCGAAACGATACGGAGCAATGGTTTCTTCACACGCGAGCCGGATGATGAGGTCTCCGTTGGTATTGATCGCATCGAGTTCGCAGACGGCGCATCTTTTTCACACACGGAAATCTGGGAGAAAGCGTGGTTGAGGGGCACTGATGCCCGCGACGCGTTGTCGAGCAAATCGTCAAGAGACGACACCTTCGTTGGCCACAAGGGTGATGATCTCATTACTTCAGATCAGCATGGTAGCAGTTTCACGAATGGGGCCGAAACGTTCGTCTATGCCAGCGGAGATGGCAACGACGTCATTGTAGACACGAGCGCTGCAGGCACAGAAACGGATACGCTTTTCCTGGTTGATTTACTGCCCGCCGAGATTGAACTCTCCAGATCGGGATTCGACCTGCAGATAAAAGATATTAAAACCAATCAGATTATTACAGCCAAGGATACAGTGCGTTGGAGCTCTTATGCTAACGAGCGCGGTGTTGACGCGATCCGTTTCGCGGACGGGACGGTTTGGAACAAAGAAAAAATCTATGAAGAGGCCTGGATCAGGGGAGCGACCGGAAATGATACGCTACAGGGTGGCCACTCCACGAACGAGACTTTCTTTGGTGATACCGGGGACGATCTAATTATTTCGGCGACAAGACGCGGTGATGTTGACCATGGCTCAGGAAGTGACACTTTTATTTACCGTCTGGGAGACGGCAATGACACAATTTATGATAGCAGTTATTCACTCAAGGTAACAGATACACTTGTCCTTCGGAATATCAATGCGGAGGATGTCCGTCTTGCGAACACGGCGACTGGGATGCTTATCAGTATTCTGACAAGTGGTCAGACTATTTTGGATGAACACGCACCCTGGGCTGGGCTGGGAATTGACAGGATCGTTTTTCAGGACGGCATTGTCTGGAATCGCGAAGAAATAAGCTTCTGGCGCACACACGGGTCGGTGTATTTTGACGGAAACCTAAGCAACAATCGCATCATTGGATCTAATCTGGACCAAAGACTGAGCGGCAATGCCGGTGATGATTACATCGACGGTAAATTCGGTGTCGATCAGATTTTCGGGGATCGTGGTGACGATGTTCTGGCGGTGAGTGTCGCGGCAGTGGGGGAGGTCGACGCACTTGATGGCGGAGCGGGCGATGACACAGCCTCCTTCGAGAAGTTTGGTTCCGCTGTGCTTGTCGATTTTGTTGCAAATGGCGGTGAGGTTAGAACCGATGATACGATGGATGCGCCTAAGGATACAGGCAGGCTAATAGCAACGTTGTCGACGTTGGAAAATGTTGTCGGCACCCGATTCAATGATCACCTGCTTGGTGATATCGGCGCAAACAAACTCTCTGGAGGGGATGGCGACGATATTCTCGATGGCCGTTCCGGCAACGATGTGCTCTTCGGAGAAGCCGGCAGTGATATGCTTAAGGGATATATCGGAAAGGATACTTTGGAAGGTGGTCTAGGTTCGGATCGGCTGGAGGGAGGTATCGACGATGACACATATGTGTTTGCTCGAGGAGATGGAGATGACGTGCTCGTGGAGGCGGACGGTGAGGGCAGCAACGATCATTTGCGCTTGAAAGATTTGAATGCGTCGGATGTCAAACTTATACGAGCGGGTTCAGATTTGATCGTCTCCATATCAAATCAAGGAGGATCGATTCGGTTACGCGGTTCTTCAGACGAAGCCCGACATTACGATCAGTATGGTGTGGAAAAGATATCGTTCGCCGATGGCACGATCTGGAATGCATCTTATTTAAGGCAATGGTCCGTTTTTGAATCAGCGACAGACGGAGATGATATACTTGTCGGTACGGAGGCATCCGGCCTGTTCGGCGGTGGAAAAGGAAATGATATACTCAACGGGGCAGAGGGTGACGATATATATGTCTATGCTCGCGGTGATGGTGAAGACACCATAGTTGAGAATCATTATTACCAAGACAAAGACCGATTGGCGTTCATCAATATCAATCCGTCCGATGTGACGCTGGTACGCAATGGTAATGATGTAACCTTAGTGGTTGCGGAAAGCGGGCCGGGCGCGGGCGACGCGGGTTCGGTGCGGCTTAAGAATGCTCTCGCCGGGCAGAACAGCGTTGACATTATCACCTTTGCCAACGGCTTGGTGTGGGGGCGCAACGATCTTAACCCTGCCGCCTCTTCCCGCATCGACGGGACGACTGGCAACGATACGCTCAAAGACACGCCTCAGAATGACCTCTTTCACGGCGGCAAAGGCAACGATCGCTTCGAAAGCGTTGCCGGCAGCGACACCTACATCTATGCGGCCGGTGATGGAGACGACCGTATCAAGGAAAATTCCGGTTCGAACTTGGAGATCGACACGCTTCGGCTCGTTGGCCTCAATCCGACCGATGTAGAATTCAGCAGATTCAATGACACCCTGCTGGTGAAAGTACTGTCGACCGGCGAAACCATCACGGTTGAATGGCAGTTTTACTCCACCAATTCCAACTGGGGTATCGATCGTATTGAATTCGCGAATGGCACCATCTGGGATCGTGCCCAGATCGAAGCTGCGGCCATCTCACGGATCAACGGTACGGTCGATGACGACACCCTCAACGGCACGGCCCAGAATGACCTGTTCAATGGTGGCCGAGGCAATGACCGGTTTGAAAGTGGCGCCGGTAGCGACACCTACGTCTATGCGGCAGGCGACGGAAACGACCGTATCAAGGAAAATTCCGGTTCGAACTTGGAGATCGACACGCTTCGGCTCGTTGGCCTCAATCCGGTCGATGTGGAGTTCAGCAGGTTCAATGACACTCTGCTGGTGAAAATACTGTCGACCGGCGAAACCATCACGGTTGAATGGCAGTTTTACTCGACCAGTTCCAACTGGGGTATCGATCGTATCGAGTTCGCAAACGGCACGGTCTGGGGTCGTGCCCAGATCGAAGCTGCGGCCATCTCCCGCATCGACGGGACGGTCGGTGGCGACGTCCTCAACGGCACGGCCCAGAATGACCTGTTCAACGGTGGCCGAGGCAACGATCGCTTCGAAAGCGGCATCGGCAGCGACACTTACATCTACGCGGCAGGCGATGGGAGCGATCGGATCAAGGAGAACTCCGGTTCGAACTCGGAGATCGACACGCTCCAGCTCGTTGACCTTAATCCGGCCGATGTGGAGTTTAGCAGGTCCGGTGACTCGCTGCTGGTGAAGGTTCTGTCGACTGGCGAGACCATCACGGTTGAATGGCAATTCTATTCGACCAGTTCCAACTGGGGGATCGATCGCATCGAGTTCGCGAACGGCACCGTCTGGAATCGGGACCAGATAAAGGACGCGATTCCGATCGTCGGGACTTCGGGCAACGATAATTTCGTAAGCCAGCCTGCAAACAATACCCTGGCCGGACTGGGAGGCAACGATTCCTATGTCTATGGCAGAGGCGGTGGAAACGATATCATTGATGAGAGATTATCTGCAGGTGATGCGGATTCCCTTAAACTGAGCGGCATTGCCTTCGCAGATACCCATCTTTCGCGCCAAGGCGGCGACCTGCTGATTGCCGTCCGGGAATCCGTGGCTGGAGTGGGTAACGCTGGCTCTGTTTTGGTCAAGAACACGTTGCTGGATGATGATGCCGGTGTGGAGAGTTTTGTCTTCACCGACGGTATATACACCAAGGCGAATATCCGCTCCGAGCTTCTTTCAAAATTCGTCACATCCGGTAACGATGTGATCGAGGGCTTTGAAAATACGGCGGATTATCTTGAGGGTGGCGCCGGTAACGATGCCTTTGTCTTCAAGCCGAACTTCGGCTGGGATACGATTGCCGACTTTGTTGCGGGTGCCGGAACAGAGGATGTCCTCGAGTTCCGGGGCGGTATTTTCGCCGACTTCGAGGCGGTTCTGGCTGCGGCGTCGCAGGCTGGCAACGACACGATCATCAATGTCGACGGCACCCACGGTATCACGCTCGCAAACGTCAATCTTTCCGATCTGCATCGGGATGATGTTCGGCTTGTCGCCTAGGATTTGAGCCTTGCCAAAACATTCGAACCATGAAGGGCGGCGACCTGCGGTCGCCGCCGCCTTGGGAGCGACGCGCGGTGCCTTTCTCTCCGTCGCCTTGCTCAGCGCTTTCACCAATATTCTGATGCTGACCGGTCCGCTGTATATGATGCAGATCTACGACCGGGTTCTGGCCAGCCGCAGTGTGCCGACCCTTGTCGCCCTGTCGATACTGGCGATCGCTCTTTATGTGTTTCTGGGCATTCTTGAAGTGGTCCGGGCGCGAATCCTCTCACGCATCGGCGAGCGGATCGAAGAACAGCTTGGCGGGCCGACCTTCGATGCGGTGATGCTGCTGCCGCTCAGAATGTCGAAAAAGGAAGTGGCGGCGCAACCGGTAAGGGACCTCGAGCAGATGCGCCAATTTATGAGCGGTCCGGGTCCGGTCGCCATTTGCGACATGCCCTGGTTGCCGCTCTATATCGGCATCCTCTTTGTGTTTCATGCTTATCTCGGCTGGCTGGCCATTGCCGGTGCTGTCGTGCTGATCGTCATGACACTTTGCAGCGAAGCTATTTTGCGGGGGCCCAGCCGACGTGTATCGAAGCTATCGTCGGCCCGTGCCGAGTTCGTCGAGGCAGGGCGGCGTAATGCGGAGGCGTTGCATGCCATGGGCATGAAAAGTGCCTATGCGCGTAAATGGTCGCAAACCAATGCTGCTTATATTAACGAGCAGCGGCATGCGAGCGATGCGACGGGCAGCTTCTCGACCTTTTCGAAGATCTTTCGGCTAGCGCTGCAATCGGCCGTGCTGGCGCTGGGCGCATGGCTTGCGATAAAACAGCTAGCCTCCCCCGGCGCGATGATTGCGGCTTCAATCATCACGTCGCGAGCGCTTGCGCCGATCGAGCAGGCGATCGGCCAATGGCGAGGGTTCGTCAACTTCCGGCAGGCCAAAGCCCGCCTCAGTCAGCTTCTCGACAAGATCGGCGCCGACAGGGAAAAAATGGCGCTGCCGGCACCCGCAAAAATGCTGTCCGTCTCCAATCTTGCCGTGGCAGCCCCGGGCAATCAGATGCCGACGGTTCGCGACGTCAGCTTTACACTCATGGCGGGACAGGGGCTGGGGATCATCGGGCCAAGCGGTTCCGGCAAATCCACGCTTGTGCGTGCGCTGGTCGGCATCTGGTCGCCTGTGCGCGGAACGGTGAGGCTGGACGGGGCGGAAATCGATCAATGGCATCCGGAAGCGCTTGGACCCTCGATCGGGTATCTTCCGCAGGGCGTCGAACTGTTCGATGGCACGATTGCGGAAAACATCAGCCGTTTTTCCGGCTCGGCCGACCCGTCTGACATTATCGAGGCGGCGAAACTGGTGGATGTGCATGATCTCATTCTTTCAATGCCGGAGGGATACGATACGAGGATCGGCAATAGCGGCGCTGTCCTTTCCGCCGGCCAGCGCCAGCGGATCGGCCTTGCCCGCGCCCTGTTTGGAAAACCCTTCCTGATTGTCCTGGATGAGCCGAATGCCAGCCTCGATGCGGAAGGTGAGATGGCGCTGACAAATGCGATTGCCACGGCACGGCAGGGCGGCGCCATCGTGGTGATTGTCGCGCATCGGCCGAATGCGCTGTCGGTTGTCGACAATGTTCTCGTCCTTGCCCAGGGTGCGATGGCCGCCTTCGGCCCACGGGACGAGGTGCTTCGCAAGACGACAATGCGTGCAGTATCGGAAAAAGCATGAAGCCTACGAAACAAACTCCGGCCAGCCGTTCCATTCGGCTTTATACGATCACGGGTGTGTGCACTCTCGTCCTCATGGTCTTTGGTATGGGCGGTTGGGCTGCCACAGCCAATCTGTCCGGTGCGGTGATCGGCACGGGGGCGGTGGTCGTCGACGGTAATGTCAAACGTATCCAACATCGAGAGGGCGGCATAGTCAGCGATATCAAGGTGCGTAATGGGACTGTCGTCAAGGCCGGTGATTTGCTTGTCCGGCTTGACGATACGGTGACGCGGGCCGGTTTGGCCATGGTTAGGAAACAGATCGATCAGTTGAGCGCCCGACGAATGCGACTTTCAGCTGAACGTGAGAGCGCGACGGCAGTCACGGCTCCGACGAGACCCCTCGGCCAAAAGGCCGAAGCAGATAGCGTCGAATATATCAAAGCTGAAGTCGCTCTTTTTGCCGCCCGAAAACAGACGCTTGATGGCCAGAAGGCTCAGCTCAGACAGCGTATCGACCAGATACATCAGGAAAACGAAGGGCTCGTTGTTCGCAAGAACGCCAAGGAAGAGGAGTTGTCGTGGATTGGACAGGAACTCGTCCGCGTCAGAAACCTTGCCGATCAGCAACTGATCCAATTCAACCGCCTTGCGGAACTGGAGCGACTGCGGGCTCAATTGGATGGCGAACGTGGACAGTTGATGGCCGAGATCGCAAGGGCAGCTACGCGCGTCACAGAGACGGAACTCCAGATCCTTCAGCTTGATCAGGATCGCCTGGCCGAAGTCCTTACCGAACTACGTGACGTCGATAACAAACTCGCCGAACTCACAGAACAAAAGGTCACGGCCGAAGACCAGTTGAAACGCATCGATATCCGCTCGCCGCAGGATGGCATAGTTCATGAGCTGGCGGTTCATACCATTGGAGGCGTTATCGGGGCAGGCGAAACTATCATGCAAATAGTCCCGGTCAATGACCGTCTTGTCGTTGAAGCCCGTATACAGCCCGCCGACATCGACCAGATGCATATTGGCCAGCAGGCAGTCCTGCGTTTTTCGGCTTTTAACCAGCGCACAACTCCGGAAATTGTTGGTCAGGTAAGAACGGTCGCCGCTGACCTGGCTCACAATCCACAAACGGGTGAGAGCTGGTATACGGCCCGTATCCAGATCGAGCCGGAGGAGCTGTCAAAGCTTGGCAACCTCAGTCTGCTCGCAGGCATGCCGGTCGAAGCGTACATCAAGACGAGCGAACGGACCGCCTTGTCCTACCTCATCAAACCGCTCGCCGACCAGATCAGCAGGGCTATGCGCGAGGATTGATAGCCAGGTCGGCAGAAGAAAAAGACAGCGGTTGATTGTTTAAACTGATCCCGGTGAGTTCTTTGGAGGGCAGTGGGGTGGTGCCTCGTTGGGCCCCGGCGGCGCGGGCGGCAAGACAATGGTATGACCGGTGATATGCTCACGGTCGACAAAAATGGGTCGGCAGTTAGATTTCGCTCAAGAGCTTTGCAGTTCAGGATGTCTACGTTCGCCCATTACGGAGCGCCGATCTCCATGACGCTTGCATCACAATGAAGAATTTGATTGGCTACGAGATGCTGCTGGTAAGCTATGGCAGCAATCTTGTTTGAGTGACAGGTAGACGTGTTGGATCACTCATCGGGGTTACCATGGTTCACCTTGCAAAGGTCTTGATCGTCGGTGGCGGCGCGAGCGGCCTTGCCTGCGCACTCAGTTGCGCTCGTCTCGGAGTAGCCGTCAGGATCATTGAGAAGAGAGTTTCAAGGGTATCGGTGCAGAAGGCGACTGGGGTCGCTCAAGGCGTCTGGAACCAATTGGCGGATCTTGGGATAACCGAAAAGGTGATCTCTGAAGCCATACCCTTGAGGCGCTTCGTATTTCACGAAGATGCGAGCTTGGTGGCGGATGTTCGGGTTCCGAACGTAAATGGCGAACCGCCCGCACATCTTTATCCGCAGGCTATGCTTGAGCAGGCCATGGAAGATGCCTTGGCCTCTTATGGTGTAAAGGTTGAGTACGGTCGCACATTCATAGGCGTAGTGGAGAATGCCGATGGAATTAAAGCTAATGTAAGTAACGGCCAAGAGAACGAAGTCATCGAGGCCGATTGGCTTGTCGCCGCTGACGGGACAGAAGCGCAGTCCGAACATTCCTCAACGTCCCATTCGTCGGATGTGATTATCCCGAAGAGTGGTCGGTAGCCGAGATAGAGACCCAGGAGTGGCCGCAGGACACACAAGCGCAGCTGTTTCTGCAAGCAGATGGGGTTGGCCTCTTTTTTTCACAACCTCGTCGAGGCGTCATTCAGGGCATAGTGAATGCGAAAGATGTGGCCTTGAGGCTCTCTCATATGTTTCGAGATGCCAAGTTGCTTTATGAAAGGGTGTTTCGAGTTTCCCTTCGGCGCGTGCCGTCGCCACGAATGGGTCGCGTATGGCTTTCTCCGTGCGAACCCTAGTATTTCGGTAGAGATCGAATTCAGCGCCGATTTCCTCAATATGGCAGTGCGCGGGATCGATATTGCTATCGGAGGTGGAGACGTGTCAGGACTGCCCGGTCACTTCGTTCGCCAACTTTGTACGTTTCCGTGGATCGTGTGCGCGACGCCCGACTACATCAGCGCTCATGGACGGCCGGTCACTCCGTCTGATCTAGCCAGCCACGATCTTATTGGTTTGCGCAATCGGGTAAATGGGCAGGTCGAAAGCTGGAGTTTCCGTAGCCCGGTGGACGGAAAAACGATCCGTCACCAGCCTAAGGCGCGACATGTGTTCGATGATCCAGAAGCTGCGTGGGACATGATCCGCTCTGGAGTTGGTATAGGCTATGCGCCAGCGTGGGTCGGTATAGAGGACTGGAAGCAAAGTGTTGTGACCGAGGTTTTAGGCAATTGGCGTAGCGGTGAAGTCCCGCTCTACGCCGTGAGGATCGACAAACGTCACACGCCTTCACGTGTACACATCGTGCAGGATTTCATCGTCGAACTGACGCGAGCCTCGCACGAAGCTTTCTCTGAATTGGGTGTCAATCGCTAGTCGGGCAAGATTCAAGTCATGGACGAGAGTATCATTCGATCTCTGGATTGATAGATGATGGCTGGCCTGAGACGAGTATGTCTTGACAGGCGGCCGGTTGGTGCGGCGAGCGTTGCGATCGGGTGATACGAGCCATGACAGCCATATTGAGTATCACCCAGTCTGCGCCAGATGGATTCTGCTAAATGAGGGCCATAGAGGTGCCTCGCGCAATAACAACGTCATGACCACGAGCCTTCAATTCATCGATAGAAGCAATCCCCATGAGCGCCAGGCTGACGGAGACTTCCTTTTCGAGAATGGCGATCACGCCCGCGACGCCGTGCTCTCCCGCAGCGGACAGCCCGTAGGCATAGGCGCGGCCAAGCATTACGCCATCGGCTCCGAGACCGATCGCCTTGATGATGTCTGTGCCGCGGCGAATGCCGCCATCCAGCATCAGGCAGAAGTCTGGACCGACGGATGCGCGAATGCCAGTCAGGGAGCGGATCGTGCTGGACGCACCGTCCAGCTGACGCCCCCCGTGGTTTGAAATCACGACGCCGTCGCAGCCGATGCCGCGCGCCTTCACGGCATCGTCGGCCGAAAGTACGCCCTTGACGACCAGCTTGCCCGTCCAACGTTCGCGCAGCCAAGCGAGGTCTTTCCAGGAGAGCGTCTTATCGATGCCGCGTGACAGATTTGTCGCCTGCTCCAGTGCGCCACGGCCGAACTCCGGACGATGTTCAATCGCGCGTACCGAAGGCACCCCACCGAGTGCCATTTCCGCCAACCAGCGCGGGCGAAGGGACAGACGGGCGAAGAGGCCCGGGGTCATTCGCGTCAGCGAACGGAAGCCGTTGCGCACGTCGCGTTCACGGATGCCGGTAATCGCTGTGTCGACAGTGACGAACAGCGTATCAACGCCTGCCTGTTCCGCAGCGACGAGGAGCTCCTCGCAGAGCGTGCGGTCCTCGAGCACATAGAGCTGGAAGTGCAACGGTCCTTTGGTCTGGGCCCGGAGGTCGGTGAGCGACGCAATGGAGAAGGTCGAGAGGCAGAAGGGTATATTGGCCGCATGGGCGGCGCGAACCGCTTTTATCTCGCCATTGCCCGTATAGAGACCAAGAAATCCGACCGGGCCCAGCATGAAAGGTAGAGGGTGGCGCATGCCTAGATAGGAGGCTGAAAGGTCCTGCGGCTTTGGTTCCACCAGTACATTCTGCTTGAGCTCAAAATCGCCAAAGTCCGCGCGGTTGGCTTGCATCGTAACTTCATCGAACGATCCGCCGTCAATGTAGTCGAAGAAGATCTTTGGCAATCGACGGCGTGCGAGTTCGCGATAATCAGAGACATTTACCGGCTTCATCTCAGCCTCGCTCCGGATCAATCGCATCAAAGAAGCGAGACAAGGCATCCTCGCCCTCAACAGGTTCGCTTCCAGCCATGACTGCACTCGACAGGCCAATCAGGGATGATGCCGGATTATGGCTCGTCGCACCCGCACGAAGGTTCATCACCAGTGTTGGACACAGGAAGAGGCCGAGGCGGACCACCCGGCGCCAGTCAGCGGGAAGCATGCCGCGCGCCTTCAGCTCGGCAAGAAGCGGCCTCCACATGACCTCGCCCTTTACGGCAAGAAGTTCGCGCCGGACCTTACTCGGCTCGTAATTGGTGGTGATCAGAAGCATGTCGTCATCGAGCGTGACGCTTGCCGAATAGCGCTCTCCAGCAAGAGCCGGGTCATATAGCCAGAGCGGATGGGCGAGGATGTTGTGAAACGTCGTCTTCACTTCCGCGAGGAGCGTCGGGATATTCTCACCGGCGAAAGCGGGGTCGAAGAAGGAGAGGCGGGTGTCGCTGCCGTCGTCCTCATACCAGACATTGGCGTTATGGGCGTCGCCATGGGCGGTAACCCCCCCGGCATCGGCGAGTTTCGCTGGGTTCAGCCGTTCATGCGCCTCGTCGAAAAGCGCTGCGAAACCGTCGCGATACGCGATGCCGTTAACGCAGAAGCGAAGCCCGGAGAGGGTTTGCCAATCCAGGGTCATGCCCGGCAGTTCGAACGTCTTGCCAACATAGAAATTTGCCAGTCTGCCACCGGGATAGATGCCAGTGAGGGGATCGATCAGGCGCTCATAGAACAATCGATGAACCGGCTCGGCGGCAACTTCCGTGGGCGTGACGCCGTGCAGCGTTTCCAGATACACTTTCAGAACCGCCTCATTCAGCCTGCGCTCGGCTTCCACCGCCTTAGCGCGGGCTGCCGGATCGTCCTTGAGGTCCAGTGCACGCAAGACGTCGGAAAAACGCGGGTCGCTGCGGCGGCGATAGACAAGGATCTGTTCACCAGGGAGCACTGACATGAGCAACGGCTGGTCGACCGGCAGACCGGCGCAGGCAAGAATATCGGCGCGGTAATACTCGCCGCTCATGGCCTCTTCGCCCTCCTCCTGATGGAACTTGAAGAAGAACTGACCCTCGTCGGTTTCGAAGAAGCCATTGAGGGAATTGAGACTGTACTGATCGTGATTGATCGCCACATTCCTTGCTTCGATGCTGAAAAGGTCACGCAGCAAATCGGCAAGCATTTTTTCCGCTCTGCCATCGGCGGCCTTGGCGATTTTTCGGATTTCCGCGGTGCGGCTGGCGGGCTGGTTCATGGCAATTGTTCCGGATGTTGTCTTATTTGCTGCCGTGCAGATAGCGGCTTCCAAGCGAGTAGCGGCTGCCGACATAGGTCAGCGTGTTGACGGTCGCGACGATCGGGCCTGTCCAGGTCTTGCGGTGCAGGACGAGACAGCTGTCGCCAACGCGGATCTGCAACAGGCGCGCATGGGCCTCGCTGGCCGGCAGAGCGCTGATCAGGTGCTCGACTTCGGTGAGCGGCGTTGCGTTCTGGAGATAGTCGTAGGTTGCCGCCGTGGTAAAGTCCTGCTCGACATAGCCTGAAACGAGGCTGGGGTTGACGTAGCGTTCCTCGAGCTGCACCGGCAGATCGTTTTCAAAATGAATGACGACCGAATGGTCCACCGGTCGGCTGGTATCGAACTCAAAGGCAAGCAGGAGTTCGGGTTCCGGCCGGACGATGCGTTCCAGCACGACAACCTCGGCGCGGTGGCGACCGCCACGGGCCCTGATTTCGGTCATGATGTTGCTGATCTCGATCAGCGTTGACTGCGGTTTTGGCGGCGCGACAAATGTGCCCACGCCCTGGATGCGGCGCAGATGCCCTTCCGAGGTGAGCTCCCGAAGTGCGCGGTTGACTGTCATGCGCGAAACGCCGAGCGTAGAAACCAGCTCGTGCTCCGAAGGCAACCGGCTGTTGCGCGCCCATTTGCCGCTGCCAATGTTGCCGAGAACGAAGTCCTTCACCTTCTCGTAGAGGGGCGAGGCGGAATCTGAAAGTGCAGTCATGGTCACTGTCTCCGCCTCCGCGTCGCTGCGCCGGCATTGTTGAAGTGACGTGTCAGACCTATTTCGACACGTCTATTATCGTCTTCAAAGCGCTGCTTTCACCCCGCAGCAACCGGTCATAGGCGGCGGGGACATCATCGAGTGAGGGCAGCACCTCGATAAAGCGGTGAAGAGCCGGCGCGAGCTCTGTCAGCAGCGCCGTTGCCTCCGGCAGTTCGTCGCAAAAGGCGTGGCAACCGATCAGTGAAATTTCGCGCTCGACAAGAATATTGGGATCGAAATCAAGCTTGCCGTGGCTGATGCCGACAAGCGCCAGTCCGCCGCCACCGGAAAGCAGGCCTACGGCCCGGGCCATCGCCTGAATGCTGCCGGTGGCGTCAAGCGCATAACGAAGGCGGCCACCCGAAAGCGCGGCGTCTATCACAGCCTTGTCGAGTGTAACGATCTTGCCGCCTGTCACGTCACTGACGCGTCGGGCTCGCTCCGCATTCAGGTCGGCGAGCAGAACCGGGCCGTCGTGCAGGCGGGAGAGGATGAGAGCGCTCAGCCCACCGATCGTGCCGCAGCCGATGACGAGCACCGGCTCCCCCCTGGGAACAGCAAGGCGGCGTACCGCGTGCAGCGCCACGGCGAGCGGTTCTGCCATGGCAGCGATATGTGGCGAGAGTTGCGGATTATGGCCGACCAGCAGCTTGGCCGGTACCTGCACCTCATCGGCAAAACCGCCGTCGCACACTTCGCCGACAAAGCCCAGGTTTTCACACACATTGGTGCGGCCACTCGAACAGGCCGGGCAGAGGCCGCACCACATGCGCGAGTCTGATGAAACGACATCGCCGATCGCGAAATCAGTCACACCGTCGCCGATCGCCGTGATGCGCCCGCAGAATTCGTGACCGGCGGTGGACGGACGACGGGAAATCCATTGTCCGGTGCGGTAATTGTGCAGATCGGAACCACAAATCCCCGCTGCCCTGACTTGCAGATTGACGAAGCCTGCCGGCGGCGAAGATGGGGAGGCCATCTCCTCCACACGCAGGTCGTTCGCATCGTAAAGCCGCACCGCCTTCATGGATCAGGCACCCTTTTTCAGATAGGCGTCGCGCACCGGAGAAACCGCGAGCGCATGCGAGGAAAAGCCTTCGTAAAGAGCGAGGTTATGGGAATGTCTGGCGAATTCCGGATAGGCTGGCGGCGTGACATAGCCGATCGAGCTGCGCTTGACGAAGTCGGTCACCGAAAGCGGCCCGAAGGTGCGTGCCCAGCGGCTGGTTGGCAGGACGGCGTTCGGGCCGAGCGAGAAATTGGCAATGCTGACCGGCGTGTGGGTGCCCATCAGAATTTCGGAGGCTTCGGTGATATGTCCGAGATGGATGAACGGTTCTTCCGACAGTAATTCAAGATGTTCCGGCGCATAGGCATTGACGAAAGCGTAGCTCTCTTCAATCGAGGACGTCAGGACGATACCGCCGGTCTTGCCGGTGAGAACGGTCTTGGAGAAAGCGACGCGCTGCTCCGACATTTTGGCCCAGTGTTCGGGCAGGGCCGCGATCGCCTCTTCAACGACGCGCTGGCTGTGGGTGACGAGATAGGCCGAGGAATCGGGGCCGTGTTCCGCTTCGATCAGCAGGTCAAGCGCGGCGAGGCCGCCATGGACCGTATCGTCAGCGAGGATCATGACTTCCGAAGGACCGGCCGGAAGGCCGGTATCGATGACGCCGGACAGCGAACGCTTGGCGGCGACGACCCATGGGCTTCCCGGACCAACGATCTTGAGCGCCGGCTTCACGGTCTGCGTACCGTAGGCGACGGCGGCCACCGCCTGGGCGCCGCCTACCTTGTAGACGGTATCCACGCCGGCGAGGCGCGCGGCAACCAGTGTGGCCGCATCGACCGAGCCATCGGGCGCCGGCGGTGTGACGATGGCAAGGTTCGGAACGCCGGCAACGACCGCGGGCACAGAGGTCATCATGGTGACCGACGGAAAGGAGCCCTTGCCGCGTGGAACATAGAGCGCCACGGACTGGATTGGCGTGAAGCGGTCACCCGCGAAGGCGCCGGGGCGAATTTCCTTCAGCCACATGGCTTCCGGCTTCTGTTCCTCATGGAAATGGCGGATATTGTCGATGCCGAACTGGATGGATTCGATGACGCTTGCATCAACCAGCTTGAAGGCCGCGTCGAATTCGGCTTCGGTGACTTTGAGATTGGTTTCGGTCACGTCGGCCTTGTCGAGTTCGCGACCGAAGCGAGCCAGTGCACTGTCGCCTTCGGTGCGAACGGCTTCGAGGATTGGGGCAACCTTTTCGATGAAGCTCGAGATGTCGCTTTCCGAACGGCGCAGCAGGGCGGCCTTCTCATCGGCATCGAGCTTGGAATAGTCGTAGAAAGACACTGATGTCATCGTCTTGTCCTTGATAGCTGGCCATACGGCCGATTGGTCACTTCGATTTCAGGAAGATGTCGAGGCCGACGAGGCGGTCGAGCAGCGCGATCGCGATCCCGGCGCAGGCGATGAACACCACGGAAATGGCGGCAAGGTCCGGTGTGATGATCGAGCGGATGGAGTTGTAGATCTGGACCGGCAGTGTGACGCTTCGCGCGTCTACCAGAAGCAGGCTTACGAGGAACTCATTCAACGCCAGAATGAACATCAATAGAGAGCCGGTGATCACGCCCGGCAGGACGGCGGGAAGCGTGATGTAAAGGAAACGCTGCAAGGGTGGCGCACCGCAATTTGCGGCCGCAAGTTCCAGATCCGGCGACAGGTTGCTGGCGCTTGCCGTCACCGCCCAGATCATGAATGGCAGGTTGATGACCGAGCAGGCGATGCCGACGGGCCATAGCTTGCCAAGCACACCCATCTGTCCAAAGGCGAGCATCATGCCGATGCCGGAACCGATCAGCGGAATCGTGAAGGGAAGCAGCAGATAGATCTGGATGGAGCGGGCAAACCGTACCCGATATTTGGCGAGCGCAATACCGGCGAGCGTGCCGACGGGAATGGATACCAGGGTGCAGATCGCCGCGACGATCAGTGAGCGGAAGAAGGCCTGGCGCAGATCGGTGGCGTGGGCGATCTTGCTATACCATTGCAATGAAAACCCGTCCGGCGGGAAGGTGATGATGTTTCCGGAAGTAAACGAGGCACCGAGAACCACGATGGTGGGTGCCGACAACATGACGAGCGCGGTGGAGACGAAGGCCCAGATGACGATGGATTTGCTGCGGCTGCCGGTCATTTGCGGTCGCCCCCCATGGCAAGCGTGCCTGCACCGAAGACCATGAAGACGACACCGACGAGAATGGAGCCAACCGCGACGAGCAGCAGCGAGAGTGTCGCGCCGAGGCCTTGGTCGGAGGTGCGGAAGAACTGGTCGTAGATCGCGTTAGCGATAAAATCCTGCGTCCCCCCGCCAAGGATCGCGGGAATGGCAAAGTCCGTAAGGGAGAGCGTGACCACGACAAGACCGGCTCCGACGAGGCCGGGGCGGGAAAGCGGTAGGACGACATGACGGAAGGTGCGAAGCCAGCTGGCACCGAGGGAGGCGGCGGCGGCCTCGAGTTCCGCCGGAATGGCGGTCAGCGCAGGTGCCAGCATCAAAACAGCGAAGGGCAGCATGTATTGAACAAGGCCGAACAGGACAGCCGGATAATTATAGAGAAGGCGTATCGGTGGGACACCGACCAGACCGAGAGCCTCGTTGACCATGCCCTGGTTGCCGAGAATGATCAGCCAGCCATAGGCGCGTACTACCTGACCGATGAAGAAAGGCAGGAACAGCGCAACCAGCAGGAATTTGCGCAGTGCCGAGGAGGACGTGCGCACCATGAGATAGGCGTAAGGAAAGGCGAATATCAGCGTGATGACGGTAACGATGAGCGAGCCTATAAGGCTGCGGCCCGCGACGGTGGCAAAGAACTTTTCCGTGAGCGCCCGCTGGTAATTGGCGAGCGTATAGGTCTCAGACATCAGAAATGTATTCGTGTCCAATGTCCGAAGACTCGTATCGCCGATCTGGATGAGGCCGAGGACCAGCAGGCCAACCAGCACGATGGCCGGCAGCAGCATCAGATAGGGCAGACCCTTCTTGAAGCTGGAAGGCCAGAAAATGGCCGCAAATCGTTCGAGCATATCCATGACGCGCCACGTCAGGGGATATGCGACACGGGAAGCGCGCATGAATACCGATCCTCGAGCGGTCCCGGCAAAGGCTATGGCGCATTTGCCAAAGAGACCGCGTTACCTCTTAACCTCAAGTGGAATGCCCGCCGTCACCTGAACGACGCGACGGGCGGGACAGGGCTTCAGCCCTGCATGATTTCCTTGAACTTGGCGAACCACTGGCTCTCGTTTTCGACCTGGATCTTGGACGAAACCCGGATAAGGTGTTTGAACTCTTCTTCCGTCGTAGGATAGGACGGGTCGCCCACGAGGTCGGCCGGCGGTTTGACGCCCGGAATGACGCCGGGAAGTCCGAGGCCATCAAGCCAGACCTGCTGGGCTTCCTGGGTCAGCGCATGGTTGATGTACTGCTTCGCCCAGTAGAGTTCGTTCTCCGGCAGGCCCTTCGGAATCCACAGGCCGTCGGTATCGAATTTCGCACCTTCTTCCGGAACCACCCATGCGATCTCGATGCCGTTCTTCTTGGCTTCGCGGGCATTGGTCGAAATGGTGCAGGCAGCGTCGATTTCGCCTTTTTGGAACCAGGTGGTGAAATCTGGGTCTTCGCCCAGCAGCGGCTGCTGCGCCTTGATCTTCGAAATGAAGTCCCAGGCGGGTTGCATGTTGCCGGGAATGTCCTCGAGCTTGCCGCCACCTGCGACCTGCGCCGGGAAATGGAAGCCGATGCCGTCATTATAGAGCGCGATACGGCCTTTCAGCTTCGGATCGAGAAGGTCCTTCCAGGACTTTGGTGCTCCGTTCGGGAATGCCGAAGGACGGTAGGCCAGCACATAGACGTAGCCATAGGTATTGACGATCGGATAGCCATCGAGACCGACCGGCTTGGCAAGATCCGTGGCATTCTTGAGATTGGGCAGGTCCGAGAGGTCTTCGGTGACGCCACGCAGCGCCGACTTCGTGGCATTCGTCGTGGTGTCCCAGTTAATATGGATCGGCGGAACGCGCTTCTGGGCGACGGCGGCCCAGACCTTCGGCTGGATTTCGTTATCTTCGGTCAGATCGTGGCGCACCGCGATGCCGGTTGCCTTGGTGAAGCTGTCGGAGACGCCCGCCTTCAGCGCATCTACCCAACTGCCACCCCAGGCGCGAACGATTATTTCGGCTGGTTTTTCCGGCTCCTGCGCAAAGGCGCGGCTGACGCCGAGCGTCGACAGTCCGGCATAAGCGCCGGCTGCGGAGAACGACGCTAGCAACGTGCGACGGCGGAGTTGGGCGGTCAGAAATTTATCATGCGACATTGAACATTCTCCTCTGGTCCGACCTTCTGGGGGTCATTTTTGAAAGATATGCATATCCCGTGCATTCCAGCCCAGTCGAACGTCGTCGCCCGGAGCGAATTGCAGATGTGATTCCGGATCGTGGTCGAACACGCGCATTACGACGCCGCCGAGAGCCTGGACCCGGATTTCATAAACCACGCGCTCGCCTTCGAAAATGCAGTCTTCGACCTTGCCCTCGACGACGGTTGACAGGCCTTCGAGGCAGCCATTGGCCGATGCGATGCGAATTTGCTCTGCGCGAACGGCCCCGGCACAGGCCGCGCCGACCGCGAGATTCTCGTCCGAAGCGACACCGAGAAGATTGATGCCTGCCGCCGTTATCGTGACATTGGTTGGTGTGACTTCGGCAACCTTGCCTTCGATGAAGTTGGTGACGCCGATGAAGTTTGCGACGAAGGCATTCGACGGCGCGCGATAGGCTTCCACCGGCCGTGCCTTCTGCTGGATTTCGCCGCCGTTCATCACGATGACCTCGTCTGACACCACCAATGCCTCGCGCTGGTCGTGAGTAACGTTGATGGTGGTGACGCCGAGTTCCTTCTGAATACGGCGGAACTCCAACTGCATTTCCTCGCGCAGCTTGCGGTCAAGTGCCGCGAGCGGCTCGTCGAGCAAAAGCAGATCCGGTTCGAACACCAGGGCCCGGGCAATGGCGACACGCTGTTGCTGGCCGCCCGAGAGTTCGTTGATGCGGCGGTCACCGTAACCGCCGAGGCGTACGAGGTCGAGATAACGCTCGACCTTCTCGGGAATGGTGCGGGCGTCATGCCGGCGCATCTTCAGGGGAAAGGCGACGTTTTCGGCGGCGGTCATGTGCGGAAAAAGCGCGAGCTTCTGGAACACCATACCGATCGCGCGCTGGTGTGGTGGCACGGCACTGACCGGCTGCCCGTTGATGAATATTTCGCCGCTGGTCGGGCGATCAAAGCCGGCAATCATCCGCAGCAGCGTCGTCTTGCCCGAACCGGAAGGGCCGAGGATGGTCAGGAAGCGGCCCTTGGGAAGATCAAACGAGGCCTGCCTGACGGCGTGAACATTGCCGAAGGACATTCCCACGTCCCTGACAGACACTGCGATGAGGTCAGCGGAAGGATCGACCGAACGAAGTTCTGCTGCCCCCATGAGATTTCTCCTGTCGCGCTTTGATGGCGGGAAATCCCCTCAAAGCTACCTGTGCGCCTTCAGCGGTATGTGGCCGAGTTATATGTACTTGTATATACATATACGTACAACTAGCGTCAACCAAATTTGCGTAATTTTTCGCCTGAAATTTTGTTGCGCAATATTTGTGCAGATGCGAAAATGTTTAGCGGTCAACTCTGCGACTTTGTTTCTCATCGCGTCGAATGACAAGCGTCGAAGACCTCTATTCGGTACTATTTCTCATTCGTTTGTTTATCGACGTCAGATCGAGGCCAGATAGCCGCCGTCCACCGGAATGCAGTGGCCTGTAATATAGGCGGCCGCATCGCTGCAGAGGAAAACGGCAACGCCGCCAATGTCGCTCTCCTTGCCGAAGCGCCGTTGCGGGATCTTCTCCAGCATCCGCGACTGCCAATCGTCATTTTCATAGAAAACCTCCGTCATGGCTGTGCGAAAATATCCCGGGGCAATGGCGTTTACCCGGATGTCATGCGCCGCCCATTCACTCGCAAGGGCATGGGTTATGCCGAGCAGGCCGGACTTCGAGGCGCCGTAAGGGGCGGCCGTTGGGATGCCGACATAAGATGTCAGCGAGCAGAGGTTGACGATCACGCCCCCGCCTGTTTCGGCCATGATGCGGCCGGCTGCCTGCGCGCAGAAGAATGCGCCCTTCAGGTTTGTCGACAGGATCGACTCCCAGAGTGCTTCGTCAACATCGAACGAAGCGCGGACGTTTTCGAAGCCAGCGTTGTTGATGAGGATGTCGAGACCACCAAGTTTGTCGGCAGCTTCCTTCGTCACGCGAGCGCATTCCTCGACGTCGCGAACGTCCTGGGTGAGCGCCACGCAGCGTCGGCCCAGATTACCGATGCGTGAATGCGTTTCCGAGAGCGCCTCGATCGTGCGCGCCGTGATGGCAATATCGGCGCCCGCCTGCGCGAGGGCGACCGCAATGGCCTGGCCGATGCCGCGACTTGCGCCGGTCACGAGGGCGCGGCGGCCGGAGAGGTCGAAATTCGGCTGTGTCATGGCGGCACCCTTTATTTATTCAACCTGTCGATGACATCATTTTCGTCATAAAATGTCTATACATATTTACGGATAAGATTTGCCGGTTTATCACTGGCCCATCCGCATCTCATGGAGACTGCAAAATGGAAAAGCCTTCAAGCCCCATCCGCGACGAAATCCGCGCGATTGCTCCTTACAATGCAGGTCTGACGATTGAAGAAGTGCGGGCAAAATACGACGTTGCCGCCATCGCGAAGCTGGGCTCCAACGAGAACCCGCTCGGGCCATCACCTGCGCTGCGTCACCTTTTTCCCGATATCGGCGAACTGGCACGTCTCTATCCCGATCCGCAGGGGCGGGCCTTGTGCAGCCAGCTTGCCGCCCGGTTTGGCGTGGATGACAGTCAGGTAATCCTTGGCAATGGCTCGGAAGACCTCATTGCCGTTATCTGCCGCTCCGTTGTTCGTCAGGGCGATACGGTTGCTACGCTCTATCCTTCTTTCCCGCTGCATGAAGACTACACCACGCTGATGGGAGGTGTGATTGACCGTGTGACTGTGAAGTCAGATTTAACGATCGATATCGATGCGTTGCTGGTGGCTATTGCGCGCAAGCCGCGCATGCTGATTTTCTCGAACCCGATGAACCCCGTGGGTTCATGGCTGACGCCGACTGAACTCGAAAAGGTAATCGCTGCGCTCGACAAGGATACAATGGTCGTCATTGACGAGGCCTATGCAGAATATGCGGCGGGCGAGGACTATCCCTCGGCCGCCGATATGCTGCGGGATGCCAAGGTGAACTGGGTAGTCCTACGAACGTTCTCCAAAGCCTTCGGCCTTGCGGGTCTACGCATCGGTTATGGCGTCGTCAGTAGCGGCGAGCTCTGCAATTTTCTCAACCGCGCCCGAACGCCCTTCAACACCAACGCCATTGCTCAGGCTTCGGCCGTTGCCGCTCTCAACGATGATGCGCATCTGCGGAAATCCGTCGAACTGGCTCTTGTGGAGCGTGCGCGTATCGCAGGCGAAATCAAATCGTTGGGTTACCGGATGGCGCCGTCGAAATGCAATTTCCTCTTCATCGATGTCGGGGTCAGCGCTGTGCATGCGGCGGAAAATCTGCTCCGCCTTGGTGTCATCGTGAAACCATGGAAACAAATGGGCTTCGACACCTTCATTCGTGTCAGCATCGGCTCTCGCGAGGAGAATGATCACTTCCTCCGTGCCTTCAACCAAATCATGGTAGGTTAAGCTTGGTACTTCGTAGGCCGTCGATCTTAGTTTGTTGAGCAAGTAGTCCTCTCGACGACGCCTTTCGGCTGCTACCATGTGACCTCTTTTCGACCGTTCTTAGCGCCGCCAGGCCAACATCCGCCTAGCGGGCGCAATAGGCCCTGTTCAGAAACGATCCTCGACGCTCAGCGGGCGACGCTTGAGCGGGTAGATTTCTTCATTCAGAAAGCAAAGTTCTATGATCGTTTTCGAGGTCAGTTGAACGAGCGACAGGAAAAAGTAGTCGCCCGCATCTTCAAGGAAGGTACGGCAGGCTTCAAGGGGGGGGGGCTAAGTGCCGAAAACTACATTTCGATCACAGACACATCCCGCGCTACAGCAACACGTGACCTTCAGCAGCTCGTTAAGACCTGTGCACTGACGCGTACGGGTGAACGTCGACATACCCGGTACTGGCTGTCATTGCAGAAATAAATTGCTGCTAGTCTAATGAACTCCACCAATGTGATAATGATTGTTCGATTCCGCTAAAAAGCAAAAGCTGGTCAGGAAAAGCTCTCCAGCACTGCCAGGAAGGTATGGCGATCGCCTTGGCCTTCGGTCAGCCTTACCCGCCCCTCGATATCGGCGAGGTGATGGTCCATCAACTGCTGTGCCTTCGCCAGGTCTTTCGCCTTCAGCGCAGTGACGATCATGCGGTGGTGGTCGGCACCGCAGTCGTCCTTCTTGTCTTCTTCATAGAGCGCCATGACGAGGGACAGGCGCGCGACGATCTTGGAGAGCATTTCGGTCATGACGGCATTTCCGCCAAGCTCCGCCAGGACGATATGGAATTTCCCGGAAAGCACCGTCTTCGACTTTTCGTCGCCGTGATGGTGAATATGCTCTTCCTCATCGGTCAGTTTTTCCAGTGCATCGAGTTGTTCGCTGGTGGCGCGGGCCATCACAAGGTCGAGGATCGCGTGTTCGATCTTGCGGCGTGCCTCGAATAGAGCCTTGGCTTCTTCGATGCCCGGTTCTGCGACGAAAGTGCCGCGGTTGCGCTTGCGTTCCAGCAGATGATCGCTTTCCAGCACGCCGAGCGCGCCACGAACCACGGTGCGGCTGACGCCGAAATGGTCGGCAATGGCATCTTCGAGGATCTTTGTGCCGGGTTTCAGAGCGCCTTCGCCGATGGCAGTGGCAAGCGTCGTGCGAATGCGCTCGGAGACGTCGTCATTGGCATTTTCTGCCGCTTCGGCGGTGCTCGGCGCCTTGGGGGCAGATCGCGGGGTCTGCCGACGGGTCTTCTTCATGTCCTGCTCCGCATGCATTCGAGCGGTCGGTGGCTCGATCTGATTACATCCATACACATATTGTTGCGTACATTGATACGCGCTGGAAATCCACTTGATCTTGGGTCTTGCACGATGACGGCAGAGATCTCTACCGTCATCGCGTGGTTCGAAATCAGGCTGCCTGCCGTTTTGCCACGGATGGGGAAAGATCGATGCCATTATCGGCGCAGATGGTCTCGATATGCCTGGCCGAATTGCGAATGAAGACGATGGCCGCGTCGAAGCCATAGGCCTGCTTTGCATAGGACGGGTAGCCGTAGTTGATCGCCTCATAGGTCTCCCAATCCGGGATCTCGCCAGCAGCAACACGCTTTTCAAAAGCGCTGATGAGCGAGAGATAGGCGTCGAGCTCTTCGGCATCGAGGTCCGGGTGCGCAGCGCGCCACGCAGGGTCGTCAATCTCGATGCACTGACGTGGATTGGCCTTGCGCGGCTTGTCTTCGACCGTGGCGGCAACTTCCAATGAGAGATTAAGATCCGGGTTCGCCGCGGCCAGGATTGGAACGATCGCGGCAAAATCCACGATCCCGTGACCGACGGGACGGGTCTGGAAATCGAGGCCGCCCGGAGCGCGGCCCACATAGGCGTCTTTGATATGGGTCTGGCGAACGTATGGCGCGACGCGTCTTGTGGCGTAAACCGGATGTTCCCCGCGCTGCAGGCCGTTGGCCGTGTCGAAGACAACGCCCATGCAATCCTCACCGACCTTTTCGATCAGCCTGAGGATTTCGAAGGACGTAATCTCGTCATGGGTTTCCATATTGAGATGGACACCATTGGCGCGCGCTACGGGAGCAAGTTTCAGCAGGACCTTCTCGATGGCCAGCAACTGCTCGTTCCAGGTGACGTCGGTGCGAAAGCGGTCGTTTGCCAGCCTGCCACGATACTCCGATTTGAAATTGCCCGGCGAGATCCATAGTTCGCGGCAGCCGATGGAGGCGCTTGCCTCGATCATGCGGGTAAAGCCCAGAATGACGTCGCCATCGCCGATCGCACGGAACTCCGGAGCCTCGGCACTGCAATAGGGATTGATCTTGCCGACGCCACTTTCGAGGTAGAGCCCCAGTTCATCGGCTTTCTCGCGGATGTCGCGAAGGACTCCCTTGTCGAGCGTCGGGCTCATGTCGAGAACTGTCGGGAAGAACAGGCCCGCAAGGCCAAGCTCCTTGACAAGGTCAAGGCTTGCGAGCGATCCGCGTTTCACGAACTCGGGAAGCTTCTGGCTATCGATACCCAGTCTCATAATGGTCTCTCCTTGATGTTTCCTGATGGGATGCGCTGCAGTGGCGATCCCTTGGTTGGTTGATTTTCTGGCGTCATTGACTGCGCGCTGGCGCCCCGAAGCTCAATTTTTGCCGCTGTTCGAGCGGCCTTTTGGTGCAAGCTTCCGTTCCAGATAGTGCTGGCCGATGGAGGCGATCGTGGTGATCCCGAGATACCAAAGCGAGGCAACGCACAGGAGTTCGATGACGAGGAAGTTGCGGGCGTAGATGGCCTGCGCCTGTGTCAACAAATCCTGCATGCCGATGACGGAAACGATGGCACTCGCCTTCAGCATGCCGATCGCCTGGTTTCCGGTCGGCGGGATGATCAGCCTCACTGCCTGAGGGAGGACCACCGTTCGCAGAGTCTGCAATGGTCTGAGGCCCAGAGACGATGCGGCTTCGCGCTGTCCACGATCCACGGCATTCAGGCCACTCCGAATGATCTCGCTCATGTTTGCCGCCTCGTGCAGACCAAGCGCCAGGAAGCCGGCCAAGGCGGGTGTGACGATGTCGTTTACCGAAACCGACCAGGACCCGAATGCGATCTCGGGGACGAAGAGCGCGATGTTGAACCAGAAGAAGATCTGGACGATCAGCGGTACGCCGCGGAACCACCAGACAAAGGCGACGGCGATCGCCTTGAGAACGATGTTCTGGCTCGTCGCCATGATGGCAACGAGGCAACCGATGACGATGCCGGCGACCATGGCGCCGGCTGTCAGTTCGAGCGTCAGGACGACGCCGCCAAGAATGACGGGGTCAATCATGTAGCGCGGGATCTCGCTCCACTGGACGCTTTGATTGCGCCCGATAGCCAGGACCATGAGGGCCAGCACAAGGATCGCAATGCTACCGGTTGCGACCTGCCTCCAGAGTATCGGCCTGCGGACTGGAGGCACGATGGTCATGCTGATCGGTTGAGCAAAGAGTGCCATGGCTCATTCCACCGGCATGGAGGCAGCATCGTTGAACTTGACGGTCTTCACGGCAAGCGGGCCAAGACTCCATTTCTCCATGATGGCCCGATAGGCGCCGCTGTCGACCATGTGTTGGAGCGAGGCGATCACGGCATCCCGGAGCTGTGGATTGTCCTTCGAGACCAGCATGCCAAGATAACCGACGGCGAGGCGGACATCGGGCAAGGCTTGCAGGCCGACGCCTTTGCCGGTCTGCTTCTCGGTGGTGTAGACGCTCGTTGCGTAACCGTTGACGGTCGCATCGGCGCGGCCCGTTCGCACGGCCTGCAGGACGTCAGGCATTTTCGGGATGGACATGATCTCGATGGGCGCGGTCTTGCATTTTGCCGAGGCGGCAACGACCAGCCTGTTCTGGAAGGTCCCGACCGGCACGGCGACCTTCTTGCCGCAGAGGTCTTCCATGTTCTTGATGCCGAGCGGATTGCCCCTGACCGTCATGATGGTTGTTGCGTCATACATGTAGTCGATGACATCGACCTGCTTTTCCAGTTCCACATCGTCGTTGATACCGGAAAGCGTGATGTCGAACCGCTTGGAGAGCACGGCGGGAACGATGGCTGCGCCCGCGCCGACATTGGTCATCTGCACATCAATGCCGAGAATGACGCCTAGCGCCGCCGCTAGATCGGCATCGATACCAATCAGCTTGCCAGCCTCGTCCTGGAAGCTGATTGGCGGCGTCAGATCCGTCGCAACCTTCAGCACCTTCTTTTCCTTGATCTCAGAAGGCAGACGGTCTGACAGTTGCTGATTAAAGGCGATGCCCGGAAGCTTCCCCACATCCTCCTCAGGCACCATCTTCACGGGCGTGCCTTCTGCGGCCTGCGTGGTTGAGGAGAGGAGAGCAAAGGCGATGCCTGCCAGGGCGGCTGTGACGGTCTTCTTGAAACTATGCATGCGGAACCCCTTCTTCACATTTCTATTGTCGTGAATTTTCAGGATTGGGTGATGCAATCAGCATGCCAGTTCGCGATGATGGTTTTTATATATATGTTTTTATTGAGTTATTTTGTACGCCGTAGAATCAACTTAATCTACGAACTAAGTTGCGCATGAATATTCGAAAGTATGTGATGAAAAAATAGCCCGCATGGCGTTGTCGGATCATTCGTTTACAGTAACAATATTTAACCTATTGAAAAATATTTATAATATGAAGATTTTCAAGAACGGATCCGGTGCCTTGGTCGTCGAGAAAGCTCTGATACTGATACGATTCAAGAGTTCATGAGCCAAAGCTCTGCCCAACAAGTCACCGTCATCTATCAAGGCTGCACAATTAATGAATTCCAGATGGTTTGCGATTTTTCATGATTATGAAGTTGCGAAATAACTTAAAACAAAAATAATTACATATATTCATGTGGTTGCTACCATCAGTTCGGTGTTGGAAGCGTAGTTGGCACGCAGCTTGCAATTCCTTTCCCATGGACCAGCGCGAGCTCAAAATTGCCGATCAACCACATCTCCGCCTGATGAATACGAGAGCCACGTCCTCGTCTGTTCAGGCGCAAACCAAGGGGACATTCATGTCGCAGGCCTCGAATGCATCAGAAGGCAGGCAGCTCAGCGTTCGTGGCCTGACCCACAGCTACGGTGGACAGAACGCGATCAGCGACATCTCTTTCGAGATGAACGCTGGTGAGATTGTCGCACTCCTCGGACCGAGCGGCTGCGGCAAATCCACGGTGTTGCGGGCCATCGCGGGGCTGATCCAGCCGAAAAGCGGCGTGATCCAGCTCGGTGGAGAAGACCTTGCCAATGTTTCGGCCCGTGCGCGCGGTATAGGCATGGTTTTCCAGAACTATGCGCTGTTTCCACACCTGACGGTCGCCGAGAACATCGCCTATCCGTTGGCATGCCAGAAGGTTGGGCGCTCCGAGCGGCGTGAACGGGTCGAGGAGATGCTTTCGCTCGTACGGTTGAAAGGGTTTGGTCATCGGCTACCGCGTGAGCTCTCCGGTGGTCAGCAGCAACGCGTGGCGGTGGCCCGTGCCATTGCCGGACGACCTTCGCTTCTGCTTCTCGACGAACCCTTCGGTGCCTTGGACCGGGCGCTCCGTTTCGACCTGCAGGTCGAGCTTCTCCATCTGCAGAAGACGCTGGGCATCACCACACTGATCGTCACGCATGACCAGGAGGAGGCGCAAAGTCTGGCAGGTCGTCTCGTGCTGATGAACAAGGGCAATGTCGAGCAGATCGACACCCCGATGGCCGTTTATGACCGGCCGAAAACGCTGTTCGTCAATACGTTTATCGGCCAGGCCAATGTACTGTATGGAACGGTGGATCGCCTGGATGCCGAGGCAACCCTCGTCACGCTTGCCAATGGCAAGGCTCTCGTTCTCCCCCGCCGCCTGAATTTCACCACAGGCTCGAAGGTGACGGTCACTTTCCGTCCCGAAGACGTACGTCTGTCTGCGACCTCGAGCGCATCGGCCCTGCCGGCGCGACTGACCGTGTCAGTGCCGCTTGGGCCCACCCTTGTCCATGACCTTCTTCTCGAAGACGGGACAAACCTTCGTTCCTCGGAGGTCCGCGGACCTTCGACCTTCATTCCCGAGCCGGGAGCACAGCTCTTTGCCGAGATAGACACCATGAGGTGTCACGCCTTTCCGAGCGAACCGGAAGCATTCCGTGAATAACAACAACAGAGGTGAACAGATGCAAGACTTCAACATCACAAGACGCCGTTTCGGACTGCTTGCCGCCGGTGCGGCCGTGGCAGCGACCGTTCCTTTCGCCGCCCGTGCGGCTGGTGGCACGGCGGTTGCCGCGACCTTCCCAGGCAACTGGGAAGACGGCTATCGCACCGTGCTGACGCCACTCGTGAAGGAAGCCGGCTTCGATCTGACGGTCGCTCCGGCAATGGCGCAGGACCAACTCGCCAAGGTGATTGCAAGCCCCGGCAACCCGCCCTACGACACGCTTCTCATGTCGCCCGGTCAGATGGCCATCGCGATCGAGAACGACCTCATCCAGAAGATCGACACTTCGAAGCTGAAAAATTGGGGAATGCTCGATCCGGCCTTCCAGGGTGAATATGGCCCGACCGTCACGGTAGAGGTCAACGGCATTGCCTATAATCCCGATCTCGTACCCGCGCCGAAGGGCTACCGCGATCTTTTTGAAAACCCGGTCTATAAGGGCTTGGTCTCGTGGACAGGCTTTGCCTCCAATACAGGCGTAATGGCCTATACCCAGATCGCCAAGATTTTTGGTTCAGGCCCCGCCGACATGGATGCTGTCTTCAAGCTGTTCAAGGAACACCCGGAACAGATCAAGGGCGTGGTGGCCAGCACGAACCACCAGATGACGCTGTTCCAGCAGGGCGAAATTGCAGTCTTCATGTGCTCGACCGGCAACGTCGCCAAGCTGAAGGCTATGGGGCTGAAGGCCGAATTCGTCCAGCCGGAGACGGGCTCGCCTGCAGCCCCTGTCAACATTCATCTGACCAAGGGCGCCAAAAACGTCGACGCTGCCTACGCCTATATGGACGCAGCGATTTCGAAGGCCGCCCAAGACAAGCTGAAGATGCCGCCACAGGAAATGTTCCCGACGAACAAGGAAGTGGAGCTGACACCTGGCATCGAGGCTTATGTGAAGCGCGAACAGCTTGCCTCTCTCGTCTATCCGGACTGGGCTGCCATCAACAAGAACCGGCCGGAATGGATCCGCCAGTTCGACGCCCTCGTGGCTGGTTGAGGTAGCACCATGAAAGCGAGCGGCTTCCCCTACGTTATCCCGATGCTTCTGCTGTCGCTGGCGTTCTTCGCGACGCCGCTCGCCGTCCTTGTGGGGTTCAGCTTTATTGGACCCGACGGCCTGTCCCTGCACAATTATGCGCGCTTTCTCGGCGATGCGTTCAATTATCGCGTTCTCGTCAACACCGCCAAGCTCGGGGTGCAGACCATCGTCACCACGACGCTGCTCGGTGTGCCGATCGCGCTGTTCTACTGGCACAGCGGCAAGACCACGCGTCAGATTATCATTTTCCTGACGCTGATCCCTATGTTGACCAGCAACGTGGTTCGCACCTTTGCCTGGATCGTGATTCTCGGACGGCAGGGCCCGATCAGCGAAACATTCGTGGCGCTTGGGCTGACTGACCGTCCCTTCACGCTGATGTCGACGGAACTTGGGCTTGTGATGGCCATGTGCCAGATCGACCTGCCGCTGATCATCCTTCCGCTGGTGGCGATTTTGTCGCGCATTCCCGTCACCTATACCGAAGCTGCGCAGGTTTCGGGCGCCGGGCCATGGCGCATTCTTGTCACGGTCCTGTTGCCGATGATGCTGCCTGGACTTCTGGCCGGTTGGATTCTCGTCTTTGCCAGCACCAGTGCTTCCTTCGTCACCCAGGCGGTGATCGGCGGCGCGCGCAACGTCTATGTGCCGCAATTGATCTACCGCGAGGTCGGCACGCTGTTCGACTGGCCGATGGCGTCTGCGATCGCCGTCGTGCTCCTCATGTCAACCGGCATCCTGCTCGTCGCCATGACCATGATTTCCCGTCACCGGAGGCTCGTCGGCCATGCGTAGAAAATCCGAAAACCCGGTCCCCGCCGTCCTATACAAGGCATTCGTCTTCGGCTTCGGCGGCCTGAGCCTGATCTATCTCGTGGCCCCGATCGTCATCGCGATCACCATGTCGTTTACTTCAGGACAGACGCTCAAATACCCACCGGAGGGTTTTTCGCTGCGCTGGTATGAGGCGTTGCTCGATCCTATCCGCTCCGGGACGGAGCATATTGCCGCCGGCAACTCGCTGAAGATCGCAGGCCTTGCCGTTCTTGGCTCGCTGCTCTTTGCGGTGCCCGCCACGATCGGCATGGCCCGGCTGCACCGTCGGTCGGTCAACACAATCGAGCCGTTGCTCCTCGCCCCGCTGGTCTTGCCGAGCCTCGTTTATGGTCTGGCTGCGCTGATCGTCGCCAATTTCGTTGGCTTGCAGCCTTCGCTCTGGCTGACTGTCGCCGGCCATGTGGTGGTCTTTGGGCCTTTGATGTACCGCGCCGCTTCGGTCGTCGCGCAGGGTATCAATCCTTCGCTGGCAGAAGCTTCGACGGTAATGGGGGCTACGTGGTTCACCACACTGAGGCGCGTGATCCTGCCCTTGCTGACACCCGGCATTCTCGCTGGCGCATTCCTGGTCTTCATCCAGTCGCTCGACAATGTTTCCGTCTCGCTCTTCCTGGCCGACGCGCAGACGACAGTGCTGCCGCTCAGGATGTTTGCCCTGATTGAGGAATCGCTCGATGTGCGCGTTGCCGCCATGTCGGGCCTGCTGATCGGCCTGACGCTGGTGGTGATGCTGGTGGCAAGGCGGGTGCTGGCGCCTACGCGACAGGCCTGACGAACAAGAACAATATTGGAAGGAATAGCCCATGAACATGACCGCCACCAGAACAGGAGCCTATCGCATCGGCTCGCTGCTCGCCGACTTTCAGCCGGATTTCGATTTCGCAGCGCCCTTGCCCCTCCCAGTCGAGGAATTCGAGGATCGTCTGCGGCGTATCCGCCGCCAGGCAGTGGAGGCCGGACATGATGCCCTGATTGTTCATACCGGCGGTGTGGGCTGGTTTCACACGTCGAACCACTATCTGCGCTATATCTGCGACTGGATGCGGGAAGGCGTGCTAATCATTCCGACGGATGTCGACAAGCCAATGGTGCTTTTGTCCTTCTTTACCCAGTCCGTGCTCCTGCCGCCGGGAGGCGAGCCGGTGCTGGTCGAGGATATCTGGCAGATTGGCCCCATCGGGCGGGAGTATGCCGACCGTCCGGGCGACAGCGTCATCAAGACGGCGGAAAAATGTGCCGCACTCCTGGCGGGAATGGGGTTATCGAAAGCACAGGTTGGCCGTATTGGCGACCGCACCTCGCTGACTTTCTGGGCAGGTCTCGACGCATTGATGCCAGGCGTGAAGTTCGTTGCCGACAATGCCATTCTCGACCGCATGCAAAAGGTCCGCTCGCCGCGCGAAATCGAGATGTTTCGGGCCGCCGCCCAACTGATCAGCATCGCCACGCAGGCGGCCTATCACGTGGCAAAACCCGGCGTGACCGACCACGAGATCTATGCTGCCTTCACCCAGGCACAACTCTCCTTCGGTGGCGAAACCGGTGACGGTTACCAGATCGGCATCAACGAGTTTGGCACCCATTGCGGCAAGCCTTACGGGCACGTCGTACGATCGGGAGACCTGATCAATCTCTATGTCTCCAACGTGACCTACCGAGGCTACACTGCGCAGACTGCAAGGATGATCGCAATCGGCGAGATCACCAGGCGCCAGGAAGAGGTGCTCGCCGCCTGTACCGAAGGTGTCAAGCGTGCGGAAATGCTGATCCGGCCGGGTGCCTTGATGCGCGATGTCAACAATGCGGCCTTCGAGCCCATGATCGAGCGCGGCATGCTGGCGTCGCCGGAAGCCCGCGCCATGCCCTACAACTGGGCGCCAATGGATGATGGCGGCGCAAGGCTCATTCCGCGCCAATATGTCAAGAATATCGACTGGGAGGCGCAAGGCCGCTCACTCATGCATGTCTATCCGGCGACTCACGGCCCGCATAACCCCAACCTCGGTCATTCAGTCGGCATGGCCGGCGGGCAGAACAGTTTCAACATCTCCTCCCATAATTACGATCGGATGGAAGAGGGCATGGTCTTTGTGCTCCACACCCAGTGGCTCGAACCGCTATCCGCCGGCTGCAATGTCGGTGACATGTATGTCGTGACCAAAGACGGGTTTGAAAACCTGTCGCGCCACACTCCGCTTGAAACCCACCGCATTGCTGCCGAGGCCTGAGATGACCGATACGACCGTTGCTCACAGCCATTTCGATTTCGCCAAGCTCACAGGGCGCGAACGCTACAAGATCCTGATCGGCACGGTCATTCCCCGCCCGATCGCACTTGTAACAACCGCAGACAGAGACGGCCGCCACAATGCCGGGCCGTTCAGCTTCTTCAATGTTCTGACCCATGATCCGGCAATCGTTGCGATCGGCGTCGAAAATTACGCAGACATGCGCTTCAAGGACACTGCCCGCAACATTCGCGAAACGGGTGAATTTACGGTGCATATCTGTGACAACGCACTCGTGGACCAGATGGAGATCTGCGCCATCAAATTCGGTCCAGGCATCAACGAGATGGAGGAGGCGGGGCTCGAAACCGTACCGGGTGAGATGGTGTCTAGCCCACGCATTCTCGCGGCACCCGCAGCACTTGAGTGCCGTCGTCACACGACGTTGCAAGTGGGGCCTGCCCGCGAGATCATCCTCGGCGAGGTCGTCGGCGTCTTCGTGCGCAGCGATGCCGTCAACGCATCCAACTTGCATATCGACCAGCAGATGATGGACGCCGTTGGCCGCATGGGTGGCCACACCTATACCCGCACCCGCGACCAGTTCGACGTCAAGACGTTGACGCCCCAGGAATGGGAGAGTCGAAGGCTCTCTGGAACTGACGCGGCTGAGTAAAATCTTCGATCATCAGCGCCTTTTTCGGTTGGTAGCTGCATCGCTCAGAGCCTGATCCGTCGTCGGTTCGATTCCAATCAAGAGCGGGTTGTTTTCATCGCTCGAAGGGAGTCAACCATTTCGAATGTCTAGGGGCAGGCCCCGATGAGCGTCGCTCGATAAAGGTCGAGGCGATAAGAATGCGTTTTGCGACGACCGGCTGGCCTCTTGTCTCAATGCGTTCCAACAATAGCCGCATCGCTGTAGCGCCCATCTCCCCGCCTTGTACTCTGATGGTCGTCAGGGGAGGAGATATTTGGGTCGCAGCGGAAAAATCACCAAATCCGATAACGGACATGTCGTCTGGTATGCGGTAGCCACGTGCTAAAAGTTCGGAAACAGCGGTGAGCGCCAACCCATCGTGAGCGCAGAACAGGGCTGTTGGTGCAATTCCGGCAGTTTGAAGAGTTTGCAGTGCAGGGATAAAGCCTCCATCTTCGTCAAAGCGCAGGACATGCAGTCGCGCATCGGCATGTTGCTCTAAACTTTCGCGCAGACCGTGATATCGCTCCATACGACCGCGATAGCCTTCCTGCCCCTGCACGAAAGCGATGTCGCGATGGCCGAGCCCAAACAAATAATCGCCGACCGCTATCCCTGCTTCGTGGTCCGTGCCGCCTACATGATCGGCCTGTTCAAGTGGAAGCACCCACCCCAGTCGAACCGAAGGCAAGCCCGACGCTTTGACAATGTCCAGCGTCTTTTGTTCGTGCGGCCCAACAAGAATGATACCTGCGCTATCTTTCACCATCGCCTCGACCCTGTCGGCGTCATGCGTCCACTGCAACCGTACGGCTTGACCTAGTCGATGCGCCTCTTTCTGCATGCCGTCCTGCAGCATCGTCCGCAACTCGTAGCTCACGCTATCGACCTGATCGTGAAAGATCAGAGTGATTTCGCGTTGCTCGTCGGCGGGCTTCGGGCGCTGGTAGCCCATCATCGCGGCAGCGTCCTCGACGCGCTTGCGCGTCGCCTCACTGACTCCTGCTTTTCCTGAAAGTGAACATGAGACCGCAAATTTTGACAGGCCGGTGTGATTGGCGATGTCCTGCAATGTCACTTTGCGCATAACGCATCCTCCCGCCGTGGAGTTCGTGCCGAAATAAATTAAACATAACGCTTTACCTAACAAATCACATAATACAAGCTAAACAAATTCGGGGATGCAAGCTATTTTTCTTGCACCGCAGCCGTCCGAAAAATCGCGGGATCTATCCTGAGGAGGAGAGATAATTCCGCGATGCGTGAGTGGAGGAGGAAAACAAATGCAAGGATTCAATCGCCGCGCGTTTCTCGCTGCGAGCACCGCTGCCGTCATACTACCCGCTTTGCCAGCGTTCGCGCAGACCACGGCCGTCAAAGACGCCGCCATGCTGGACGCCTTGGTCGGGGAGGGTAAGCTGCCCGCCGTTGTGGACCGCCTGCCGCTCAATCCGCTTGTCATCACGCCGCTTGACCGCGTCGGAACACATGGTGGTGACTGGAACAGCGCGATCGTCGGTGGTGGGTCCCTGTCGATGTTGTTTCGATATCAGGCTTACGAGCCGCTGTTGCGATATAAGCCCGACTGGTCGGGTGTGGTACCGAATGTCGCAGAGTACTACGAAAGCAATGCCGACGCCACGGAGTTCACCTTCAGATTGCGCAAGGGCATGAAGTGGTCTGACGGTCAGCCGTTCACTACCGAGGACATCATGTTCTGGTACGAAGACATCTTCAATTACGAGGGCCTTAACGACATCGGCCAGAACCATCTGCGTGCAGGCGGACGAAAGGCGCGCTTCGAGGCGTTGGACGATGTGACGTTCAAGGTGATTTTCGCCGCGCCCAACGGTCTCTTCCCTTTGCGGCTGGCATGGGCGAACGACGATCAGACCACCCGTGCACCGAAACACTACCTCAAGCAGTTCCACATCAAGTACAACCCAAATGCTGAACAGGAAGCCAAGGCCAAGGGCGCGTCTGGCTGGATTCAATTGTTTCAGCGCGAAGCGGGCCTCGTCGTGGACAACGAGTTCTTTCAGAACTCGCAACGTCCCGTAATCCACGCCTGGAAGATGGCGGTTGCGCCAGGACAGAGCACCGACCGTGCGGTCGCCGAGCGCAACCCGTTTTACTGGAAGGTCGATACCGAGGGAAATCAACTGCCCTACATTGATCGCATCGTCTACCAGATGGTCGCAGACGCACAGGTGTTGTTATTGAAGGCGATGCAGGGCGAAATCGATCTGATGGACCAGTATATCGCCACGCCGGCAAACCGGGCAGTGCTTTACGACTCCCAGGACCAGGGCCAGTTTGGCTTATATACGCTGACCTCGACCGAAACCAATGAGATGGTTTTCCAGCTTAATCTCAATCATCCTGACGAAGCCAAACGCAAGCTTTACGGCAACAGGGATTTCAGGGCTGCGCTGTCAATGGCGCTGGACCGGCAGGCGATTATCGATACAGTTTTCATCGGACAGGGAACGATCTCCCAACCGGCCGTGCGGGCGGAGGATCCTCTTTATAACGAACGTCTGGCTACGCAATTCACCCAATACGACCCCGACGCCGCCAACGCCCTGCTCGACAAGATACTTCCCACCAAGGATGGTGAGGGTTTCCGGCAGGATGAAAACGGCAAGCGTGTGACGGTCATATTCGAGATCGACCAGGCTCGAACCACATTCCTTGACATTTTCCAGCTGGCGCTACCGATGTTCCACGCCGTGGGTGTGGACGTGCAGATGCGAAGCATGGACCGTTCACTTTGGGAGGTGCGCGTGCGTCAGGGCATCGACTATGACGCCACTGCACACCGCTTCGGCGGCAATGGCGGCATCGCGGCTATTCTCGATCCGCGCTATTTCATTCCCAACACGACCGAGGCGCTCTACGCCAAGGGCTGGCAACTGTGGTACCGCGATCCTGCTTCCAAGGGTGCGGTCGAGCCGCCTCAGCCGGTCAAGGACGCATTGTCACGCTATGACCGCGTGCTGGGCTCGCCGGACCCGGATGTCCAGCGCAAGCTGATGTCCGAAATACTGGAGATCGCGGCCGACCAGTTTTACGTCTTCGGCGTTTGCCTGCCCAGCGACAGTTACGGCGTGGTGAAGAACAACATGCAGAACGTTCCCAAATCCATGCCGAATTCGTGGGGATATCCCACACCCGGGCCCGCCAACCCCGAAACCTTTTTCAAGGCCTGATCCCACCGTTCCATTCCGGCATCAACTGAACCTGGATGGAAACATCAAACCTTTTAGCCGCCCCCAAAGGGCGTGACGGCATAATATTGTCATTGGAGAACACATGTTGCATCGACCAAACGCCATTTCCGGAGCTGCCGCTCGTTCTCCGGATTGGTTTAAATCCGCCACTCGCTGGACCCAATTGACCTTTGCAGAAGACGATCCGGCGAAATATGATCCCGAGTTCTGGATCGACGTCTTCAAGCGCACCAAGTCGAATGCAGTCTGCCTTTCTGCCGGCGGCTATATCGCCTATTACCCAAGCGAAATCCCCCTGCATTACGTGTCCAGCTTCATTGGCGATACCGATCCGTTTGGCACGATCGTGGAAGGCGCGCGCAAATTGGGAATGCACGTCATGGCGCGCGTCGACCCACATGCGATCCACGAGGATGCAGCACTGGCCCATCCCGAATGGGTGGCCATCAATCAGGACGGAAGTCCGCGTGAGCACTGGGCATTTCCCGGTATCTACGTCACCGATGCGCTGGGAAGTTATAACCGCGACTTCACAACCGACGTCATTCGCGAAGTCGTAACCAAATATGACGTCGATGCCGTGTTCGCCAACCGCTGGCAGGGCCATGGCGTGTCCTACAGCGACGACAATCGCAAACGTTTCAGGCAGGAAACTGGTTTTGATTTGCCGATGAGACCGGATGCGACGGATCCGGCATGGCAGGCGTGGGCGGCGTGGCGCAGACGCATACTCACCGAGCTTGTGGTCTATTGGGACGAGACGGTCAAATCCATCCGTCCCCATGCCAGCTTCATTCCAAATATGAGCGGTTCGTCACTGATGGAATTCGACCTTTCGCTCATACAGAAACATTGCCCGATCCTGTTCGTGGACCACCAGGCGCGACAAGGTGTGGAGGTTGGCTGGTCTGCTGGACGGAACGGCAAACGCATTCGTGGAACGTTCCGTGACAGACCCGTTGGCCTCATCACCTCCATCGGACCAGAGGAAGAGTACCGATGGAAGGATTCCGTCCAGAGCGGTGAGGAAATCAAGCTCTGGATTCACGACGGCATTGCGCAGGGCCTTTTCCCATGGTTCACCAAATTCAATGCCTGCGTTCCTGACAACCGCTGGGTGCAGCCCGTTGCAGAAGCCTTTAATCTTCATGCGGACATTGAGCCATATCTGGAGGGCATGCAGCCAACTGCCGAAATCGCGATCATTGATCCATCCACGACGTTGCGGCACTGGGCACCGGAGCAACGTCATATCGCCGAACATAATGATCTCGGCTTTTATCATGCGCTGGTGGAAGCGCGCATTCCGTTTGAATTTTTATCCGATCAGGTCATGACCCCGGATGCGCTTGATCGCTTCAAGCTCATTATTCTGGCCAATGCCACCTATCTGTCGGACGGACAATGCGCGGCCATCGAACAGTATGTACGGCGCGGCGGGTCGATCGTTGCCGCGCATGAAACCTCGCTCTGCAATGAAGTCGGCGAGCGGCGCGGTAATTTCGGACTATCAAATGTCTTCGGTGCCTCGCTGGCATCGACGCCACGTGGCCCGGTCAAGAACTCCTATGTTGCACTGTCCGATCCGCACCCTGTGAACGAGGGCTACGAGGGCGCCGCTCGCATTATCGGCGGCACACACCTGATTGCCGTCGATGCCAATCCGGACGTTGAAACACCGTTCCTTTACGTCCCTGATTTTCCGGATCTGCCCATGGAGGAGGTTTACCCACGCGAAGCCCCGAACGGCGCTGCGGTGATTGTGCGTGAGACCGGCCATGGAGGTCGTGTGGTCTACATTCCATGGAACATTGGCGAGGTCTTCTGGAAAGTGCTTGCACCCGATCATGGTAGGCTGATCTCGAACGCCGTGAACTGGGCTCTTGGCCAAGACCATCGTGTGACGGTCGAAGGGAAGGGTATCATAGACATCGCCGTTTACGAAAACGAGGCCTCGATGGCGATCTTCCTCGTCAACCTTACCAACCCGATGATGATGAAAGGTCCTTTGCGGGAGGTCTATCCTATCGGTGAGCAGACGCTATCGATCAAGCTGCCGAAAGGTCGCTCGTCTGCCACGGTGAAACTGCTTGTGAAAAACGAGGCCGCGTCCTGCAAGATCGTTGGCAACCGTGCAGAAATCACCGTGCCCTCCATCCGGGACCTCGAGACGGTTCATCTGACCTGGCATTCATAAGCCGGATAGCGTGTAGCGGGAGGAACCCATGCTGACATATGTGGCAAAGCGCGTTCTTTACATGATACCGACCCTGTTCGGCATGTCCTTGATCGCATTCATGATCATTCAATTGCCACCAGGCGATTATCTGACCTCGCTTCTCTCCACCATGGCCGATGGCGGGCAAAATCTGGACGAGGCGACGATTGCGCGCCTGCGCGCGCAATACGGTCTCGATCAACCTGTCTATGTCCAGTATTTCGTGTGGATCAGCGGAATATTGACCCGGGGCGATTTCGGATACTCCTTCGAGTGGAACCAGCCGGTCTCGACCCTGATCTGGGACCGGATGGGATCGACGTTGCTGATCTCGCTGGCGAGTCTTTTACTGGTTTGGGCAATATCCCTCCCGATTGGGATCTATTCCGCGGTCAGACGCCATTCCTTCGGCGACCACGCCTTTACGCTTCTTGGCTTTATCGGGCTGGCCGTTCCGAATTTCATCATGGCGCTGACCTTGATGTATGCGAGCTACCGGTTTCTGGGACAAAGCGTTGGCGGCATATTTTCTCCCGCTTTCGTCGATGCGCCGTGGAGCATCGCAAAATTCAACGACATGCTCAGCCATATGTGGATACCTTTGATCGTCATCGCCATGTCAGGCACTGCCGCCATGATCAGAATTCTGCGGGCAAATCTGTCGGATGAATTGAGCAAGCCCTATGTCGTCACGGCGCGTGCCAAGGGTTTGCCGGAGCGCAAGGTCATTGTGAAATACCCCGTCCGCATCGCGCTCAACCCTTTCGTCAGCTCGATCGGCTGGGTGCTGCCGGATCTCGTTTCTGGCGTCACCATCACCGCCATCGTGCTGAACCTTCCAACGGCGGGACCACTTCTGCTGCGGGCGCTGGTCGGTCAGGACATGTATCTGGCCGGAAGTTTCATTCTCTTAATGGGCGTGCTGACATTGGTTGGCATGCTGATTTCAGACATATTGCTGGCGGTGCTCGACCCCCGCATCCGGTTCAATTGAAGGGGTGGCCATGTCGATCAACCAGAACCCCACCATCGCGCTGGAAACCGGCCCCGCCATCAGCCCTCTAAAGTCCGGGCGCAAGGTAGCAAGCCTCGAGGCTGCAGGGCAATGGACGCTCATTCGCCAGCGCTTCTTTCGCCACAAGGTCGCAGCATTTGCTGCGGGTATTATTCTGTTGCTCTATTTCGTCGGAGCCTTTGCCGAGTTCCTGGCACCGGGTCTGCCGAACACGTCGCGCCCGCAATATACCTTTGCGCCGCCGCAAAGCATCGCTTTATTTGCGCCGGCCGCCGATGGCGGTTCCCGCTTTCTGCCACACGTCAAGGGCTACAAGATCGAGATCGAGCCGAAAGCCCTCCGCCGCAGCTTCGTTGTCGATGACACGAAAATCATTCCTATCGGATTCTTCGTCAAAGGGGCGCCTTACAAGCTGTGGGGCATCATCCCGATGGAAAGGCATCTGGTTGGGCCGCTTGACGCCCGCGACCCGCTGTATCTGTTGGGTTCGGACCGGCTCGGACGAGACCTCATGAGCCGCCTGATCTATGGAACCCGCGTCTCCATGTCCATCGGTCTTGTCGGCGTTGCCATTTCGCTGACGCTCGGCGTCGTGATGGGTGCGGTCTCCGGTTACTACGGCGGCTGGGTCGATACCCTCATCCAGCGTATCATCGAGATTGTGAGCGCCATGCCGACCATTCCGCTCTGGTTGGGGCTGGCCGCTGCCATTCCCCTAAGCTGGTCACCGCTTTCGGTTTATTTTGTCGTAACCCTGATTGTTTCCCTTCTGAGCTGGACGGGTTTGGCACGCGAGGTGCGGGGACGATTCTTCGCGCTGCGCGGCGATGACTTCGTGACGGCTGCCCGGCTGGACGGTGCAGGGGAAAGGCGGATCATATTCCGCCACATCCTTCCATCACTTACCAGCCACATTCTGGCGGTGGTGACACTTGCCATTCCGACCATGATCGTCGCTGAAACCTCGCTGTCGTTTCTCGGGGTCGGTCTGAAACCACCGGTCGTCAGCTGGGGCGTGCTGTTGCAGGATGCCCAGAACGTGCGGACAGTTGCCACGGCGCCATGGTTGCTGATCTGGCCGAGCCTTGCGGTGGTCCTGGCGGTTCTGTCTTTCAATTTCTTTGGCGATGGCCTGCGCGATGCAGCCGACCCTTACGATAGCTGAAAGGAAGTGAGATGACGAAGCACGAAACCTTGCTGGCGGTCAAAGACCTGTCCATCGATTTCCATCTCAGAACCCATGTGCTCCATGCCGTTCGCAATGTCAGTTTCAACCTTGAACGCGGAAAGACGCTTGCGCTGGTAGGGGAAAGCGGTTCAGGCAAATCAGTGACCGCCCGCGCCCTGATGCGGATCATCGACAAGCCCGGACAGATGGCAGGCGGCCAGATCGTTCTCGATGGACCCAAGGGACCAGTCGATATCGCGAAATTTGCCGCAAGCAGTCGCGAGGTTCTGGCCATTCGCGGTGGACGGATCGGCCTGATTTTTCAGGAACCGATGAGTTCGCTGTCGCCGGTCCACACCATCGGCTCACAGATCATCGAAGCCGTGCGTTTGCATCGCCGCGTGTCGAAGAGACAGGCTCGGGAGCGATGTATCGAACTGCTGCGCCAGGTGGAGATACCGCAGCCGGAAGTGATGGCCGACAGATACACCTTCGAGTTTTCCGGCGGGATGCGCCAGCGAGCGATGATTGCCATGGCGCTGGCCTGCGACCCGGAAGTTCTGATCGCCGATGAGCCGACGACGGCGCTGGATGTGACGACGCAGGCCGAAATCCTCGATCTCATCAAGCGGCTGCAGGTGGAGCGCGGCATGGCGATGCTCCTCATCACCCACGACATGGGCATCGTTGCCGAAGTAGCGGACGAGGTCGCCGTCATGCGCTTTGGAAAGATCGTCGAAAAAGGGCCGGTGGACGAGATTTTCCACGCCAGTCAGCATCCCTACACACGGCAACTTCTGGAAGCGACGGTCAAGCTCGAGAGCGGCGCAGCCACGCGCACGCTGCCGGCGTCGCTGACGGCCAACGTGGCTCCGATCCTGTCAGTGCGCAATCTTTCCAAAGTCTACGGCGCGCCGTCCGGACTGTTTTCGTATGGCGGTGGGCGCGGGCTGGTGGCGGTGGACGATGCTAGTCTTGACCTATTTGCCGGAGAAAATCTCGGCATTGTCGGCGAAAGCGGATCAGGCAAAACCACACTAGGACGAATGATACTGCGGATCGTTGAGCCGAGTTCCGGCAGAATTGCGTATCGCGGATGCCCGGATGCGGCCCCGATGGACGTCACCACGCTGAGCAAATTGGATTTGCGCCGCTACCATCAGGATGTGCGTCTTATCTTTCAGGACCCATTTGCGTCGCTCAACCCCCGTATGACGGTGAAGCAGATCATCGGAGATCCTCTGGTCATCGCCGGTGGCATGTCCGGCAAAGCGGTGGAGACCCGCGTTGGCGAACTTTTGCAGAAGGTCGGGCTCGATCCCTTGGCGATGGAAAGATACCCGCATGCCTTTTCCGGTGGCCAACGCCAGCGGATCGGGATTGCAAGGGCGCTCGCCGTCAACCCGAAGGTCATCGTCGCCGATGAGGCGACTTCGGCTCTCGACGTCTCGATACGAAGCCAGATCCTCGACCTGTTGCTCGATATTCAAAAGCAGCTCAATCTCAGCTTTATCTTCATTTCGCACGATATCTCGGTCGTGCGCTATTTCTGCGATCGCGTTGCCGTGATGCACAAAGGCAAGATTGTCGAGATCGGAGATGCGGAAACAATCTGCACCACGCCCTCGCACCCCTATACCAAGCGACTGATCTCTTCTGTTCCCAACCCCGACCCCCGCAACAAGCGCATGCTGCACCGCCTGCGCGCAGACCAAGTTTGAGGTCATTGCCGATGCCGAAATTCGCTGCCAATCTGTCCATGCTTTATACCGAACATCCGTTCATTGAACGGTTCGCCGCCGCCGCTGCCGATGGTTTTGCGGCAGTCGAATATGTCAGCCCCTACGAGGAGGCGGCAGAGACGATTGCAGCGGAGCTCAGGAGGTGCAATCTCACACAGGCTCTGTTCAACCTGCCGCCCGGCAACTGGGCCGCAGGCGAGCGCGGCATCGCCAGCCTGCCGGACAGGGTCTCCGAATTTGAGACGTCCGTTGAAACGGCGATCCGTTATGCAAAAATTCTGGGATGCCGAAAGATCAATTGTCTGGCCGGTATTCAACCGCCCGGTGTCGATCCGCAAGTTCTGGAAGACACGCTTGTCGGCAATCTCGGTCACGCTGCGCAACGTCTGGCGGATTCCGGAATTGCCCTTGTCTTCGAGCCCATCAACACTCGCGACATACCCGGATATTTCCTCACCAACACCGATCAGGCCGAGCGGATCATGGACCGGGTCGGGCATTCCAACCTGCTGATCCAATATGATTTCTACCACATGCAAATCATGCAGGGCGATCTCGTCGCGACCTTCGAGCGCCTGCAGGACAAAATCGGCCACGTTCAGATCGCTGATAATCCCGGACGTCATGAGCCGGGGACGGGCGAGATCAACCACGATTTCATCTTCAGGCGTCTGGATGAACTTGGTTACGACGGATGGGTCGGCTGCGAATATCGACCGGCGTCGACCACCAGCGCAGGTCTTGACTGGTTGAAAGCATATCAACGGGAGGATTGAGCCATGAAAATAGGATTTATCGGACTGGGGGTCATGGGCCGCCCGATGGCGCAGCATCTGATCGATGCCGGACATGAGCTTTATCTTCACAGGGTCAAACCCGTGTCGAACTCCCTCCTGAAAAGTGGTGCGAGGGCATGCGGTTCAGGTGCAGAAGTGGCGCGCAGCGCCGAGATCGTGATTTTGATGCTGCCGGACACGCCCGATGTGGAAGCGGTTTTGTTCGGTGACGATGGCGTCGCGCACGGCCTCGATGCGGGAAAGCTCGTCATCGACATGAGTTCGATTTCACCGATTGCGACGAAGGATTTTGCCGCCCGTATTGAGGCGCTGGGATGCGATTATCTCGACGCGCCGGTGTCGGGCGGTGAAGTTGGCGCCAAAGCGGCGTCGCTGACCATCATGGTCGGCGGAAAACCGGATATTTTCGAGCGCGCAAGACCCCTGTTTGAAAAGATGGGCAAGAACATCACCCTGATCGGTGACGTTGGAAACGGTCAGGTTGCTAAGGTCGCCAATCAGATTGTTGTCGCCCTGAATATTCAGGCCGTTTCGGAAGCCCTTCGCTTTTCGAAAAAAGCCGGAGCGGACCCCTCGATCGTGCGCAAGGCCTTGATGGGTGGCTTTGCCGCGTCCCGCGTGCTGGAGGTTCACGGCGAAAGGATGATCAACGAAACATTCGAGCCCGGCTTTCGCATACGTTTGCATCACAAGGACATATCGCTCGCGCTTGAGTCGGCGCGTCTGCTCGAGCTTATGCTGCCCAACACTGCGATTGTTCATCAGTTGATGAATGGCGCGCTGGAAAGAGGTCTGGGCGACAAAGACCATTCGGCGTTGATCAAAGCCTTGTAGTTCAAACGAGACCTCCTGATTGACGGTCGGCAATCCAGGGTAAAGCGCGCAAAATCAGTAGATTAGCCCCTAGGTCAGGCCGCAAGAACGTTGGCGAGGGACTGCCTGTGGTCATTTCGGCTCTCCGTCCTGAAACGCAGTGAAGAACACGGATAGTCCGGGGCCTATGAATGGGCGGCGGTCACTTGAGAATGGGTGATCGCCAAGACGCGCGTCCTACAGGAATTTGCTCTTTCGACAGGTGTCGTTGGCGCCGGTCTTGCGTAACTTCCCCGTAATTTTCGGCGGCCATACGTCTCTGCCTTAGCGGTCGATGGACGGCCGCCGTGGCGATGAACGAAAGGACAGGCATGAAAAAGATCATTTCGGGCGTACTTGTTTGCGTGGCACTGACCGCCTGCAGCCAGACGGAGAAGGGCGCCGGCATCGGTGCGGCGAGCGGTGCTATCATCGGTGGGCTGGCAAGCGGTACCTGGGAAGGCGCCGCAGTGGGAGCCGCCGCAGGCGGCGCAGGTGGCGCTGTGATAGGCAACATCAGCGAACGGAACGACAGGAACCGCCGGGACCGTTGGGAACGACGGGATCACCGCGACTATAGCTGCAGATACCGGGATTATTACGGTCGCTGCCGCTAGAGATTGCAGCCGGCTGCCGCACGTCAAAGGCGAGAGTGATATCGAAAAACTCCGGCTCTTCACCCTCCGCAGCCACACCACTTCTATGACATCGGGAAATCTGACGGTCAGGACGTCACGAACGTTGAGCTTATCTCGATCACGGGCGGTCGTTTTGCTGTAAGGATTATCGGAAACGACAGTGCGACTTGAATGAGTAGGCGACTATGAAACTTCTACTTATCGAAGACGATCCAGAAATGACGGATGCCTTGAGGGTGGCCCTCTCGCAGCATGGCATTGTTCTTGATGCCGTTGGCGATCTGGCAACGGCGCGGGAAGCAATCGCCATGGCGGACTACGATATCGTCCTTATCGACCGGCAACTGCCTGATGGTGATGGCAGTACCTTTCTTGCGGATTTGCGTGGCGCAGGTTCAAACACGCGATCGATCATCATCTCCGCTCTGAGGTCCACCGACGAGCGTATATCCGGGCTGAATGACGGCGCTGATGATTATTTACCAAAGCCCTTCGAAATCGCTGAACTGGTCGCGAGAATGAGCGCTGTGCTGAGGAGGGCTCCGACAACGGGATCGTCCCTCCTGGCTGCCGGAAACGTTACCTACAATCGTGTGTCATGCGATGTACATGTCAATGGCGTCCGCCTTGCGCTCACCCGCAGGGAACTGCTGATCATCGAGACGCTTCTGAGAAACCGTGGTCGGACCGTGTTGCGCTCGTCCCTTGAGGGGCAGGTCTATTCCTTTGATGATGAGATCCAGTCGAACTCACTGGAATCCAACATGTCGCGGCTGCGCAGAAAGCTTGGCGAAGCGGAGGCCAACATCGTTATCAAAAACATTCGAGGCATAGGCTATTATCTTCATGAGCAGCAATAGGATGACCAGCACCTCCCTTCGCTGGCGTTTCACTTTCGGTTTTATTGTCCTGCAGCTCTGTGCGGTCATCGCCTCGCTCAGCTTGGTTTTCTATCTCCTTTCCGGCCTCAAGCCCGATGTGGCAATTACGTCCATCTGGCTGTCTCAGGAAATCGCAGATTCAGTCCGTCTCGAGCCGAATGGCCGAGCAAGTCTGATGCCAACGGCTGAACTTAAAGAGATTATGGAAGACTCGCCTAACCTTTGGTTCGTGGCAGACCTGGGCAAAGATATCGTTCTGGCACATGGCGTGCCTCCCGGGAAAATTGCCGATAACATGCCATTCTTGCGGACGTTCAGAAGTGTCGAACTTCATGGCGATCTAGATGATCCGTTGAGTGTGGGCCGCATGGAGCGTTTCGACACCCAGGCCGGTGAGGCGACGATCTTTGCTGGCGGTGTCCCGATGTCTCAATATGGTGTGACCGTGCTGCTGGGGAACCTTGCCATCGGTATTCCGGCGCTGATCCTCGTCGCCATTTCGCTCATTGGCGCTCCGTTTGTCACACGCTGGGCTTTGCGATCCTTCAGCGACCTGACCACGCGTCTCGACAGGATCGATCTCGACACACGTGGTGCCTTGGTGGAAGAGCGGGGTCTGCCCAATGAAGTGCTTCGCCTGGTGCGCGACATCAACAGGGCGCTGCGTCGTCTCGATAGCGGCTTCGAGGCGACGGAGCGCTTCTTCGTCAACGCGGCGCATGAACTTCGAACGCCGATCGCTGTCCTGCAGGTGAGGATTGATACGCTTTCGCCAAGTTCTGACAAGACCCACCTGCAGACGGCCATCAAGCGACTGACAGCGATCGCGAACCAGCTTCTCGACACCGAGAAGTACCGACAGAAGCCCCAGCAGAACGCACCTGTCGATCTCAACAGCGTTGTGTCGAAGGTGGTTGCCGATCTTGCTCCCCTGGCGATCTCTGAAGGCTACGAGATTTCGTTCGACAGCGATGCGGAAGATCTGTTCGTTCCGGGTGATGCCGAAGCTTTGGAGCGTGCATTCGTCAATCTGGTTCGTAATGCAGTCCAGTACGGAGGCGGAAGAGGACAGATATCAGTGAGCATTGAGGCTGACGGTAGCGTGATGGTCGCCGATCAGGGTTGCGGAATCGCCAGCGATAAGCAATCGCGCATATTCGAACCGTTCTACCGGGTCAGCCCTCACGGCTCAGGCGCGGGCCTGGGTCTCAGCATGGTCAATGAGATCGTGACCCGTCACGGCGGTTACGTTGAGCTTTCGTCCGCTCCAGGCAAGGGCAGCACATTTGCCGTGCGCTGGCGCGAGAAGCGCATTTTCCAGCGTCGGTAGCGGCCGGTGCCTGCGCTAAGGGGTCAGGGCATCCGTATCCGTCGGCGTTGGCTGGGCACGGCCGCGATCGCCTGATATGTGGCGGGCAATCTCTGGCACGCCACCCACACTGCAAACACGCTTTGCCGATCGGTTGATTTTAAGGTGCATGCCAAACGGAGCAGCCGCGACGACGGCTCCCCGTAATTTTCAGGTAACTCTCGTGACAGAGAAAGCCCGCAAATTTCATAGCATGGGCCACGACTAAATGACACGAAACATCACCCGCAAGCGTCTCATCCTGTCGGCGGTAACCCTTGTCGGTTTGCTGGGCGTCTGGCTTCTGTTTCTGCGTTCGCCGGCGAAGCCTGAACTGGTAACGGCGCAGGCGCGAACGGGTGACATTGAAGAGGTGGTGCTGGCGACCGGGGTTCTCGAACCGCTCGAGCTGGTGCGTGTCGGCGCCCAGGCGTCGGGACGCATTGAGCATCTTGCTGTCAAGATCGGTGACATCGTCGAGGCGGGCCAATTGGTGGCCGAGATCGATTCCCAGACCCGGCGCAACACCTTGCGGGACCGCGAGGCCGCTTTGGCCAACATCCGCGCCGTTCACGCCGCGCGCCGCGCCGGTCTGGTGAAAGCCGAGAAGGATTTCGAGCGTGAGCGTGACCTGCTGGCAGGTGGTTCCACGCCGCGCGCCCAGTATGACGCCGCGGTTGCGACGCGAGACAGCGCGCGGGCTGAGGTTCAATCGGTGGACGCTCAGGTCGCCCAAGCGCAGGTCGCGCTGGAGTCTGCGGGTATAGAGCTGGACTATACGCGTATCACTGCTCCAATCGCGGGCACTGTGGTCGCGATCGTCACTGACGAGGGTCAAACCGTGAATGCCCTGCAGACTGCGCCGACCATCGTCATGATCGCGCGATTGGACACAATGACGGTCCGCGCGGACATTTCCGAGGCTGACGTCGTGCGTGTGCGACGAGGCCTGCCGGTCTGGTTCAGCATTCTTGGCGATCCGAAGCGCCGGTTCGATGGGGAGTTGCGACAGGTGGAACCGGCCCCGGCTTCCATCGCCAACGAGAGCAACGCCGCTGCTAGCCGGATTAACTCAACCAATGGCGCGGTCTATTACACCGGGCTGATCGATGTGGCGAATGCGGACGGTATCCTGCGACCGTCCATGACGGCGCAGGTGTCCATCGTCTTGAGCCGCGTCAGCGGCGCCGTGCTGGTTCCGCTCAGCGCAGTGGAAGGGGCACCCCGGGCAGGTGATACGGCGCGCGTGCGGATACTGGACGCGATAGGCGAGGTCCAGATCCGGCAGGTCCAGGTCGGCATCGATAACGGGGCGGACATCCAGATTCTCGACGGTCTTCAGGCAGGCGAGACCATCGTCCTGGGAGCATCCACGGACGAACGCACGGATGGCCAGGCGCAACTGGCCGCAGCGAAGCGGTAGGGCGCGCTATGACGGAACCACTGATCCGCGTACGTGGGGTATCCCGCGCTTTCCCCGCAGGCGACGAGATGGTGCGGGTGCTGAAAGACGTTGACCTCGACATCGAGGCCGGCGAGATGATGGCCATCATCGGTGCTTCTGGCTCCGGCAAGTCGACGCTGATGAACATCCTTGGCTGCCTCGATCGTCCGACGGACGGCAGCTACTGGATCGAAGGGCGCGAGACCTCGAAGATGTCGGTGGACGAACTCGCGGCACTACGCCGTGAGCGTTTTGGTTTCATCTTCCAGCGCTATCATCTGCTTGGCGATCTCAGCGCGGCCAGCAACGTCGAGGTGCCGGCCATCTATGCCGGACGCAGCCGATCCGACCGGCACAAGCGAGCGATCTCCTTGTTGACCCGGCTGGGGCTCGCCGAGCGGACGGGCAATATTCCGGGCAAGCTTTCGGGCGGCCAGCAGCAGCGGGTGTCGATCGCCCGCGCGTTGATGAATGGCGGCGAGATAATTCTGGCCGACGAACCGACCGGAGCGCTGGATACGCACAGTGGCGCCGAAGTCATGAAGATCCTGCGCGAGCTTCATGCCGAAGGGCACACCATCGTCCTCGTCACTCACGACAAGAAGATCGCCGAACATGCGGATCGGGTTGTAGAGATCAGCGACGGCGTTATCATTTCCGACGAGCGCAATGTATCCAAATCCGCCGCGAAGGCCCGTCCCGTCCGCGAGCACGCGCCGGGCGCTGGCTGGCGCGGCGCAATTGACCGGATGACTGAGGCCTTTCGTATGGCGGGCGCGGCAATATGGGCGCACAAAATGCGCTCGCTTCTGACCATGCTCGGTATTATCATCGGTATCGCCTCGGTAGCGGCAATCTCGGCGCTGGGCGCCGGTTCGCAGCAACAAATCCTGAGTAGTATCAGTTCGCTTGGCACCAACACGATCGAGGTGCGGGCCGGTAAAGGCTTCGGCGATCTGGAAGCGGGCAAGATACGGACCCTGGTTCCCGCCGATGCAGAAGCGCTGATGAACCAGCCCTATGTCGACAGCGTGACACCAACCGTCACGACAAGCGTAACTGTCAAGCGCGCCGCGGTGGCCGTCAATGCGTCAGTCACCGGCGTTGGCGCGGACTTCTTTCGTGTACGGGGTCTTGAGCTGGCGCATGGACAACTGTTCGACGCCCAGGATGTTATCGCCTACAGCCAGAATGTGGTGATCGATGCAAACGCCGCGCGAGACCTGTTTCCAGACGGGGCAAACCCGGTGGGGCAGGTCATCCTTCTGGGCACAATGCCGGCGAGGGTCATAGGCGTGACGAAACGGGAAAACTCCTTCGGCCCGGCGGTTGATACGTTGACTGTTTATGCGCCTTACACAACCGTTATGGGCCGCATGCTGGGTCGTCCGAACGTCGACGGCATAACGGTCCGTATCAGAGACGATGTCGATCCGGGCAATGTCGAGGCCGCAGTTTCGCGCCTTATCGAGCGTCGGCATGGCGCGAAAGACTTCTTCCTCACCAACTCAGCGACCATTCGCGAGACTATCGAGACCACCACGCAAACCCTGACATTGCTGATTTCGTCAGTCGCCGTGATCTCGCTGATTGTCGGCGGCATCGGCGTGATGAATATCATGCTGGTGTCCGTGACCGAACGCACCAAGGAGATCGGCGTTCGCGTGGCCGTTGGCGCACGCCGCTGCGATATCCTCTCCCAGTTTCTGATCGAGGCCGTCATGGTCTGCCTTGTCGGCGGCTTCATGGGAGTGATGCTCGCCCTCGGGATCAGCGCTCTTTTTAATTTCCTGAGCCCCGACTTCAAAATGATCTTCTCCTCTGGCTCCATCCTTGTGGCCTTCGCCTGCTCCACCCTGATCGGAATTGTCTTCGGCTTCCTTCCCGCCCGCAACGCGGCAAAGCTGGACCCAATAGAAGCCTTGGCACGCGAATGATGGCTGGAAAGGATGCGTGATGGCGTCGTGACGAATAGCAGTGGCCATTGCCGTTTGGAATTCCAATTGGGTCCGCCGCTCTGACTCGATCCTCAGCGCGAAGTGCCAATCCGCGCTTGAAGACATGCGATCTGCACTCCGTTCGACCACGCTATGCTGCTGCAAAGTGGAATGAGAAAGGAGAGCTACTAGGTGGTAGTATCCAGTTAGCTCCCACTCTCTTCATGTTTAAATCGTGGACCCGCGGGAGTGCGTTCAGGTCAACGTGCCGCCATCAACGGTCAGGATGGTTCCGGTGATTTGTCGGGCCGCGCCAGATGCGAGGAACGCTACGGCAGCCGCGACATCCTCCGGCTCGCCGTACCGGCCGAGCGGTATCAGGGCGCGCTGAAAATCTCCGAACTCGCCCTCGGCCGGGTTCATGTCCGTGTTGGTTGATCCTGGCTGAATGAGGTTGACAGTGATGTCACGGGGACCAAGTTCTCGCGCCAGACCGCGGGTAAACGATTGAAGTGCCGATTTGGTCATTGAATAAACCGTCGATGGTCCGACAATGCGTTCTGCGCCTGCGGAGCCGATTGTGACGATCCGGCCACCTTTGCCAAGATAAGGCATCGCGGCTTGCGACGCCAGGATCGGGGAGCGAGCGTTGACAGCGAAAAGAGCATCGATATCGGCAACGGTGAAATCCGCCACATCCTTGTAGATCGCGATAGCCGCATTGTTCACCAGGATGTCGAGGCCGCCCAAGGCTTGCGCCGCTTGATCAACCGACCGCTTAACCGCCTCTGGGTCCATGCTGTCAGCCTGGATAGCCAATGCCTTGCGGCCTTTGCCCTCGATTGTTGCGACGACTTGCGCTGCCCGATCAGCGGCGCGTTCGTACGTGATCGCAACGTCGGCGCCTTTTTCTGCCAGAGCTATCGCTATCGCGGCGCCAATGCCGCGGGACGCACCAGTCACAAGCGCACGTTTACCTGCTAGTTCACTCATCGATCATTCCTTTTATTGTCGATAGGGGAAATGTTCGCCCGGCCACATTGCGCAGGGCATCGTGCGGCCTGCCGCCGAACGATTATTTTGGTTCAAGCGATCAGGACGGGCAGACCGCTCAAGCGGCGATTGTCCATATCGTCATGCGCTCGGGCTATCTCATCAAACTCATAGCGGATGGTTTCGAGATCATCGAAAATGCCTGAGCGCAGCGCATCCCATAGCTCGGAAGTTGCGGTCTCAACTGCTGGTCCCCGGACATATTGAGGGGTCCCACCACTGCGGACAGCTACCCCCCGACGCACAAGATCTGGGGCCGGCGCTGGCTGACCCGTCGCGGCTCCAATCGCGGCAATCACGCCACCGTCACGTACACTCGACGCGCCCAGAGCAAAGGTCGCCCGGCCAACCAAATCATAGACGATGTCGACACCGTCAGGTGCGATCGCACGGATCTTGGCGGCGATGTCTGGCTCGCCAGCGTGGAAGGCATGGGTGGAGCCGGCCGCGACCCTGTCGAACTTGTTCCGCGATCCCGCGACGCCGATCACGGTTGCGCCCAGCGACGTTGCCCAGCGAGACAGGATAGCACCTACGCTTCCCGATGCCCCGAGTACCAGCACCGTCTCGGCGGATTTCAGATCATGGAGACCACGCATCCCCATCCAGGCCGTCGCACCCTTCGCCAGGAAGGTCGCCGCAGTCTCGTTCGAGATATCGGCGGGCAGGCGGATGAGCGGCGCGGTCGGAATGATCCTCTCGGTGGCATAGGCCCCTTCCGAAAAGAAGTAAGCGACCCGGTCACCGACCGACAGCCCTTCGACGCCGGATCCGACTTCGGAAATCGTCCCGGCCGCTTCAAAACCGGGAACCGCAGGCAACGCCATCGGATACTGGCCTCTCCGTATCATCGTATCGACAAAGTTGAGGCCGATCGCGTCTTGAATGAGCCTGACCTCGCCGGCACGTGGGGCGTGCAGGTCTTTCTCGATAACTTGCAAAACCGACGGTCCGCCCGCCGACTCCATTTGAATGAATCTTGTCACGATATTGTCTCCGGGTTTCAGATGGCGCGCCGCGCACCGATTGCACACGGCTGGAGCGCCGCGATGTTCAGTCGAACTTGACGAGATTGAGAGCGGGCAGGGGACCACCTGGGAACTGAAGCAGCTGGCTGCCGGCTGCAAGCCCGCCGAGATCGATCCCGAAAAAGCCGATGCGATCAATGATGGCAGAGACCTCAGCCTTCGCCCTCATATCGTCGCCCGAGTAAAACAGGACGCGCCTGCCTCCTTCCGAGTGGGGGTCGCCCGTTAGTTGGGTTGGCGTCAGATGGTTGAACGCCTTGACGACGAGCGCGCCTGGCACAAGGGCGGTGAAAATATCCGTAGAGGTGCGGCCGCCAAGGTCCGCAGGCCTGTAAAGCGGCGCTTCGATGGAGTTGTTGGCGTCGATTACGATCCTGTCGTCAAAGTTCAAACCGGTGAGCGCGCCAGGTATCTTTGACCAGGGGACTGCCACGAGAACGATGGCTTGCGCCGCGGCCTCTTGGACGCTTCCAGCCCGGATCGTGCTTCCAAGTTTTGAAACAAGCGCCGTGAGGCTTTCCGGTCCTCGGCTGTTTGCGATCACGGTTTCGATTCCTGCCCTGCCGAGCGCAGTGGCAAATGCGCTCCCGATATTGCCGGCTCCGATAATTCCAATGGTCATCACCCACTCCTTTACGGTTCGTGAGAATTCTGTCTGCGACGGTCGGTTTTCCCGCTACATCCTGGGCCTGATGCCGGTGGCGTTGCAGAAATTCGCTTTTGCTGTTGATTGGAATATGGCTGGCAAATACACCCAGCATAAGTCATAGATGGATTGTTTTAGTTTCAATCAATGCTTGAAGGTTACGTTTAATGGAGACACTGGCAAACCTCGAAGCGTTCGTTCGAAGCGCAGAAGCGAGCAGCTTTTCTGGGGCTGCACGGCGTCTCTCGATCACGCCGGCGGCAGTCAGCCGGAATGTTGCAATGCTGGAACGCAACCTCGGTATACGGCTCTTTCACCGCTCAACGCGGAAGTTGACCCTGACCGAGGCGGGGGAGTCGTTTTTGACAAGCATCGGCGACAGCCTGAACCACCTTCAGGGGGCAATCGACGGGGCATCACAAACGAAAGGCGAGCCCGTCGGTGTTTTGAAGCTCAGCATGAGTTTGTCATTCGCGATGGGATACGTTCTCCCCGCACTGCCCGACTTTCTGGCCCGTTATCCGGGCGTCCGACCTGACTGGCATTTCGACAGCCGCAAGGTCGATCTTATCGCTGAGGGTTTCGACGCCGCGATCGGCGGTGGTTTCGAACTCAATCCTGGCATCGTTTCCACGACGCTCGCACCCGTGCACGTTATCGCGGTGGCATCGCCCAGCTATTTTGCTGCACGTCGCCGGCCGGCCAGCCCCGCCGATCTGGCCGATCATGCCGGAATCTTGATGCGGTCCTCGAATTCGGGCCGGATCAGGCAATGGATGATGCGGGACGCTCAAGGACGCGAAGAGCGCGCGCTCCTCAACGAGACGATTGTGATGAGCGACGCCGCTCCCATGGTGCAGGCGGCGATCGCGGGGTTGGGCATTGCATTGTTGGCTGTACCCGATGTGCTGCCACATATGGAAAGTGGCGCGCTCGAACGTGTCCTTCCGAAGTGGTATGCCGATGCCGGATCTATCTCGCTCTACTACTCCGGCCGCGCGCTCCAACCGCTAAAGACACGCGCTTTCATCGACTTCTATACTGAGTATTTCCGTCGTGAGCGCCTCAGTGCCCGGCTTGCAGGCAGTCTAGGCTGATGTCCAAACGCCTTGTTAGCTTCCTTTGAAGCCGTGGTCGTTTGACTGCGTCGAATATCCCATATTCAACACATGCTTGAAGATGATCCAACCGATATGATGCTAATATTCTAGGACAGGGATGGGCAAATATATCACTCCACGGACACGCAAAAGGAGTGAAAAAATGACTGAATTAGCCTCGTCTCGATATCTTCCACTGAACGGGAAGATCGCACTTGTCACCGGTGGATCGCGATCTATCGGCGCATCGATCGCACAGCGTCTCGCAGCGGATGGCGCTCAGGTTGCCTTCACCTATCGTGGATCACCTGCGAAGGCTGAGGAAGTTGCTGTCGCCATAGAAAAAACGGGCGCGCGCGCGCTGGCTATTGCCGCTGATGCCGCTGATCCGGACGCGATACGCGCCGCCGTTGCTGCGACGGTCGATAAGTTCGGCGGCCTCGACATTTTGGTGAACAATGCCGGTATTGCCCTTGCCGGTCCCATCGACGAAATCGCCTTCGATGACTATCAGGCAATGCTCGCTGTCAACGTAACCGGCGTTTTCGTTGCCACGCAGGAGGCCGTGCGCCATATGAAGGATGGCGGCCGTATCATACAGATCGGCAGTTCGATCACGAAATATGCCGGGGTGCCCGGGCTGTCAGCATACGGCCTCACAAAAGGGGCCGTCGCCGGTTTCAACCGGAGTTTGGCTCATGACCTCGGGCCACGCGGCATTACAGTCAACACGGTGCATCCAGGCCCAACCGACACTGACATGAACCCTGTTGATGGCGAGTTTGCCGCTATGCAGATCTCGCGTATCGCGGTGGGCCGCTATGGAAAGCCCAAGGAAATTGCGGACGTGGTCGCATTTCTTGCAAGTCCGGAAGCCTCGTTTGTAACAGGTGCCGACATCCGGGCCGATGGTGGCTTCACATCCTGAAAATGCCCGGGGCGAAATGCAAAATTGCTGCGCCAAGCGCAGCGAATTCGACGCCTCACCAATAATCAACGGCTCAAGGCGGGCTTGAACGACGCGGTTGCAAGACGCCGCAGCGGCTTGGCACGATCAAAAACAAGGGTCGCCTTTGGTGGTTTCACCGTTGCGATCTCGATCTGGAATGCGCGCCCAGCCGCCGTTCAAGCGCAAAACCGCACCGTTTCATATGAACTCGTGTTCGCGCGTATCGGAACCGGACAATAAACACGCATCATCGACGGTGATCGAGGATGTTTTCCAGTCCTTTATCCCAGTAGGGTTGATTGCCGAAGCGATTTACAAGCCAGTCGATGAACACTCTCACTTTCGGTGCCAATTCGCGAGAGCTTGGATACAAGGCCCAAAGCGTCTGGGTTGAGACCAGCGGGTACTCCGGAAGGACCGGAACCAGCGCGCCGGACTGTAGCTCTTCCGACGCGCACCACGTGGCCATCAGCGCGATGCCCAGCCCGGCAGAAGCGGCATCGCGCACTGCAGTGCCGTCATTGATGCGGAGACCCGGAGTAACACGTCGTTCGATCACCATCGAACCGTTCCCCCGAAATGTCCAGAGATCGAGCGTGCCGACGACGAGGCAGGTATGTTCCGCGAGGTCGTCGGGCGTGCTGGGCCGGCCGCGTTTTTCGAGATATTCGGGTGACGCGACCAGCACCCGATTGTCGGGAGCAAGCCGCCGCGCGACAAAGGATGAGTCGCTGAGCTCGGTATAACGAACCGCCACATCAAAAGCACCTTCGACCAGATCAACGATGCTGTCCGAAATGCGCAAATCAAGTGCCAAACCGGGATATTGCCTGCAAAATTCAGCCAGGCCCGGCACAATATGCATTCGCGCGAACGAGGCAGGGGCCGCTATTCGCAATGTGCCGCGAGGCGCTGCTTGCTCTCGCCCAAGTGCCGCTCGGGCGGCCTCCGCAGCGACGACAATATGTTCCGCATGCGGCAGGAACGCCAGACCGTCTTCCGTCAAAGTTGCTTGCCGTGTAGTGCGATGGACGAGCCTTGCATTTAGTTTTCGCTCGAGAACCAACAGTTTGGCGCTAGCGCCAGCGGGCGTCAGACCCAAGTCGCGAGCTGCGGCACTGATGCTGCGAAGTTGAGCAATCCGCACGAAGAGATTTAATTCGTCCACGTCCATTCGCCGACTTTCAAAATTTTCTTGAAGGTGATCCTTAATCTGGGCCACTACCGAAAGCAATCGCGATAAATCACATAGAACATCGAAACGGCGTCGACGCTTCGAGGCCGCAATGCTGCGACGGCGGAGCAGGTTTCTCGTCCCACGCCGACGCCGGCGACAAGAATCATTACCTTCGATAGAAGAGGAGCCTGAAATGAAAGCGATGTCACTCAAATCCTTCGGCGGTCCAGGAGCCTTTGAGCTCGTCGAAATTCCAAAGCCAGTTCCTAAGGCGGGGCAGGTTTTGGTGCGGGTCCATGCCACATCGATCAATCCCCTCGACTACCAGGTTCGGCGAGGCGACTATCGCGACCTGGTGCCGTTGCCTGCAATTACCGGTCATGACGTATCGGGCGTTATCGAAGCGACCGGTCCGGGCGTAACAATGTTCGCTGCAGGGGACGAGGTCTGGTACACGCCGCAGATCTTCGACGGGCCAGGCAGTTACGCCGAATACCACGTTGCGCACGAAAACATCATCGGGCGCAAACCCAGCTCGCTGACCCATCTTGAGGCTGCGAGCCTTAGCCTGGTTGGCGGAACCGCCTGGGAAGCGCTTGTCTCGCGTGCTGCCCTGAGGGTGGGTGAAAGCATATTGATCCATGGCGGCGCTGGAGGGGTTGGGCACGTCGCTATCCAGGTTGCGAAAGCCATCGGAGCAAAGGTCTTTACGACCGTTCGCGAAGAAAACTTCGAGTTTGCGCGAAATGTGGGAGCGGACGTCGTCATTGATTACAGGAAAGAGGATTATGTCGCCGCCATCATGCGGGAGACCGAAGGCCGCGGAGTAGACGTCGTGTTTGACACCCTCGGCGGCGAAACATTGTCCCACAGCCCGAAGGCGCTTGCACAACTCGGCCGCGTCGTCTCGATCGTGGACATCGCACAGCCTCAAAATCTCATTGAGGCATGGGGCAGGAACGCGAGCTACCACTTCGTCTTCACGAGGCAGAACCAAGGCAAGCTCAACGAGCTGAGCACTCTGGTGGAACGCGGTCAGCTGAGTCCGCATATTGGCGCCGTCTATTCGCTCGCCGACCTTCCGCTTGCCCATGCGCTGCTCGAGAAACCAAACAACGGTTTGCGCGGCAAGATCGCGATTGCCATTGACCCGCAAGCCGACACAAAGGTGCAATCATGATTTACGAGATCGCTGTGCTGCCTGTCCAAAAGGACAAGATCAGCGAGTTCAGGCAAGCGTTCGGAGGTGTTGTTCCTTTGCTCACACGTGCGCGGGGTTACCGCGGTCATGTCCTCGCCCAGGGGATCGAAACGCCGGAGGTATTCAATCTGATCGTGCGATGGCGGTCGCTTGACGATCATACTCCGCGTTTCGACGCGAGCGAAGACCATGAGCAGTTCATGGGAGCCATACAGGAATACTTCTCGGGGGAACCGACGGTCTATCATCTCGAGGACGACAACAGCGGCTCGCGTGACTATCTTCCTGGGAAAAGCGGCGCGGCTTAGAGCGCACAACGGCAAGGGTTGCGCTAATAGCAACGCCGGGTTTCTCTGACGCCGACTTCCGCGATGCCACCATGTCCCTATTCTCCTGGCAACAACCAGCAAGGAGATCGCGACATGCCTGCAGTTCTAGTCCACGGCGTACCCGACACCCACCGGATCTGGGACACCGTTCGCTCTCATCTTGAACGCAGTGACATCGTCACGATCGATCTTCCCGGCTTCGGTCATCCGTTGCCGTCGGATTTCAGGTCAACAAAGGAAGAATATCTCGACTGGCTTATCAACCGGATCGATGAGTTCGGCGAACCCGTAGATCTGGTCGGTCATGACTGGGGCTGCCTGCTGACAGGCCGTCTGACGTCGATCCGGCCGGATCTGGTGCGGACCTGGACCGGCATCAGTGGGCCGATCGATCCGGAATATCCGTGGCACTATCTCGCCAAGATCTGGCAGACGCCAGGTGAAGGCGAGCAATGGATGAAGGATCTCGACCTCGAGGAATTTGCGGCGAAACTCGTCGAGGCGCAGATGCCGAAAGATGCGGCGGATGAATCGGTTCGGCATCTCGATACCACCATGCGGGCAAGCATTCTCGCACTTTACCGTTCCGCAATCGAGGTCGGGGAGGAGTGGAAGCCGGATCTACGCAGGATAACGGCGCCAGCACTCGTGATCTGGGGCCTGGACGATCCGTTTCTGCCGCACCGCTTCGCCGACGAGCTCGGCAACGCCGCGCACGCACGCGCCGTCGTTAAGCTGCGCGCCTCGCATTGGCCGATGATAGAGCGTCCGGCCGATGTCGCGCGCGAACTCGAGGCCCATTGGAGACACGCTTAACTCCCCGCGCTTGCGCCCAATCATTTGTCGGGAAACGAAACCATGTGACGCAGCAAGGCTAGCATTGCCCGGGCTGCACCAGACAGGAGCACGCCTACATGACCAATTCACCAAACACCCGGATCGGCGTCGGCATCGTCGGCGCCAGTGCCGATCGAGGCTGGGGCGGAGTTGCGCACGTCCCGGCACTGCGGGCGCTCGATGCATTCCAGATTCGCGCCGTCAGCACGACGCGTATGGAGAGTGCGAACGCGACCGCTAGCCGACTGGGCGCCGATCTCGCCTTTGACACACATCAGGCACTGGTCGTTCGGCCGGAGGTCGACTTGGTGGTGGTTGCGGTCAAGGTGCCGGATCACCAGCAGATCGTTTCCGACGCGCTCGCCGCGGGCAAGATGGTCTATTGCGAATGGCCGCTCGCGCGAAATCTATCGGAAGCCGGAGCGATAGAGGGGCTTGCCCGCAAACGGCGGCTGCGTACGGTTATTGGCCTGCAGGGCGGCCTGCACCCGCCGATCCGCTACCTTCATGACCTCGTCCGTCAGGGCGTGATCGGCATGCCGCTCAGCACGAGCATCCGAGCGCATCTGAACGATGACATGTGGGTCGGCCGATACGACCCGCCATTCGAGTACATGGCTCGCGCAGCAAATGGCGCGACGCTTCAAAGCATCATGCTCGGCCACGCGCTCCAACCATTGGCCCACGTGCTCGGCGGATTCAAGAGCCTGTCCGCCATCGTTGCCAATCAGCGCGGCGACGGCGTCCGCCTTTCGGATGGCTCGTCCCTCCCGAAGGATGCGCCGGACGAGATCATCGTCGCCGGCGCTCTCGAAGGTGGGATCGTCACTTCTCTGCACTACAGCGCCGGACAGTCCGCTGGCTTGGTGTGGGAGATCCAGGGCACGGAAGGCAGTCTGCGCGTGGAGACGGCATCGGGCTACATCCACTTCGGTGATATGACCATCACTTTGCGCCGCGGCAGCGAGCCTGCCCAGCAGCTACAGATTCCAACACGATATGCGGCTCCCGACCTGCAACTCGAAGCGCCTGCGGCGGGTGTCGCGCGGCTCTATGCCCAGCTCGCCGCCGACCTTCGCGACGGAACCGCAGATGCGCCAGACTTCGCGGTCGCGCTCGATCGTCACCGGGTGCTTGAGGCGATCACACAGGCCAATCTGACGGGTCATCGCCAGCATCTCAACCCCTAAAAACCCAGGAAGGGTTCCAGCATGTGCTGTGGCTCATCTTTGCGCGTGCAACCCAAAGGCCGAGCAACCGCGTAAGCACCGGCGTGCTTTCGTATCACGCTCCAGATCGGCGGGTGGGCGCCCGGCAATGCAAACGAAGTCCGACTTCGGTACAGTGGTGTGGTCGGGTCCCAGCGTGTGTCCGGTGTTGGAAAGCGGCTTCAACACGTCGCGGACCTTTATCGAATACGAAGATCAGAACCAGTTGAGCCACCGTTTTCCGATATAGTGGCTTTGACGAGATCCGGTTTGCGTAAAGGGGCGCATCATTGGTGAGAGGCTGGGCGCAAACGTCTCCGCTCGAGCCTCACACCGAACTCGGAACTAGTCCCGTCGTCGCTCTCTTCTCATGCGCTCATGCTGCCGGCGTGCATCTTCTGCCATGATTTGGCTTAGCCTTGCCGACTCAAGGGCCCGCAGTTGCGCGTCGTCGCGACGCTGCTGTTGCTGGAGCATGCATGCGGTATGTGACGATGATCCGTATCGTGCGCCCATTCCAGAGCAGGTGTCGAGATCGGCGTAGCGTTCCTGTTCCGGTGTCTGGCAACCGGTCAGGATAAGGAGGCCTGCGAACATTGTTCCGGCAGACAGGCGTCGAATGACGATGTGATCTTGGGAGGCTTTGCTCATTTGGTGTACCTTTTTTTTAGGCAAGTCAGTCAATTGCGAGAGCGAAGCGCGATCCCGCCAGACCCATATGGAATCTCACAGTTACGCAGAAATTACGTGATTCCGCACCAAGCTGGCTTTCACGGTTGACCCCGACGCGACGTCATAGTTCAGGCAGTGTGTCGATATTGTTTGGGTCTGGCGGCCCGCGATGGCGCCGTCGGCGATGCGAGGTTCGACATGACTGCACCTGATCTCATCCCGATTGAAACGCTTTTTGGAATGCCAGAATTTTCGCGGGCGCAGATTTCGCCCGATGGCCGGCTGGTGGCCTATCTGGCGCCCTGGCATGGGCGGTTGAATATCTGGGTGCGGCCAGTCGGACAAGGCGCGGGGCGGCGACTGACTAGCGATGACATGCGCAATATCGACGGCTTCAGTTGGACGCGTGATGCTCGCTACATCCTCTTCGTACAAGACACCCAGGGCGACGAGAACTGGCACCTTCATCGTGTGGAGGTGGACGGGGCAGAGACGGTGGGCGGGAAGGCTAGGACTGTCAACTTGACGCCCTATTCCGGTGTGCGGGTAATGGGACTGGACTTGTCCGCCGCGTTTCCAGGCAAGGCTTTCGTGCAGATGAACCTCAGAAGTCCGGGTTTGATCGACCTGTACGAGGTCGATATCGAAAGCGCTGAAACCAGGGTCGCTGCCATTAGTCCCGGTCGGTTCGTACGCTGGATCATTACGCCGAACGCACTGCATGCCTTCATCATCAACGACGGGGGTGACCACGAACTGGCTCGGTACGAGAACGGTGCTTTCACCGCGTTGGCGAAGCTGAGCGGACGCGACCAGCCAATCGGCCCGATGCCGCTTATGGTGGCGGCGGATGGAAAGAGCATCTTAGTTGGCTGCAACGCGGGCAGCGACCACACCTATCTTGCTGCCATTGACCTTGCGACGGGCACGCACAGGGTAGTCGACAGCCAGCCCGATTTCAGCCTCGATACGCCGCGGCCAGAGGCCGATCCGCGCTTTCCCTCGAGCCTGATAACCAATCCTGTGACAGGCGAGCTGCTGGGACTGCGTTATCTTGGCAAAAGACAGCTGATACGGCCTCTGAACGCGCATTTTGCCGCCGTGCTAGACAGCCTACAGCGGCTGTCAGAGGCGGAAATAGGGTACATTTCCTGCGATGCCGATGGGCGACAATGGGTGGCGGAATTTTGGGATGACCGGCATCCCGGCACGACATGGCTTTACGAACATGAGAGCGGTGAAGCGTATGTGCTTGGCGAGCGATTCTCAGCGCTCAAAGCCGAGCGGCTGGCGAGCGTGCGACCCGTCGATGTGCTGTCGCGCGACGGATTGACGTTGCCGTGCCATGTCACGCTGCCCGTCTGGTTCGCTGCCAAGGATGAGCCGCGTGCGCTGCCGACCGTACTTCTGGTCCATGGCGGGCCCTGGTATCGCGACGCCTGCATCTATGATCCGGAAGTGCAGTTCCTCGCCAACCGCGGCTATGCCGTGCTGCAGGTGAATTTTCGCGGCTCGACCGGCTATGGCAAGGCGTTCATGCAAGCAGCTATAGGGGAGTTCTCCGGGCGCATGCATGACGACCTGATCGACGGGCTCGACTGGCTAATCGGGCAGGGTATTGCCGACCCGGCACGGGTAGCGATCTACGGGTGCTCCTATGGCGGTTACGCCGCGCTGGTGGGCGCCAGCTTCACGCCGGAGCGCTTCGCCGCAACCATTTCCTACTCCGGCATGTCCGATCTCCGGATGCTGGTGGATGGGGCCGTCCCGTTCGTACGACCTGCGCTAATCAACACCTACCTTTCTTACATGGGCGATCCTGATATTGAGACGCAGAACCGGGACATGCTTGCACGCTCGCCGGTCAGCCGGCTTGATTGCATTTCCAAACCGCTTTTGGTGGTTCACGGCGCGAACGACGTGCGCGTTGCAAAGGCACAGGCGGATCTGGTGGTGGAAAGGGTGCGTGCGAATGGTGTGGAGGTCGACTATCTTCTCAACGAGCGCGAAGGACACTGGTTCATCAACGAGGATAGCAATATTGAGCTTTATCGGAGGATCGAGCGCTTTCTTGCACGGCATTTGAGGGGCGAGTAATGAGGGCGGCGCATGCGCAGTAAGGAGATTGCAGGACTGGCGGGTGTAAGCATCCGCACGCTGCGGCACTACCACCAGATCGGACTTTTGCCGGAGCCGCCAAGACAGAACAATGGGTATCGCGCTTACAGCGTGCCGCATTTGATCCGACTGCTGCGTATCGGTCAATTGACAGCGCTCGGTTTCTCGCTCTCGCAAATCCCAGCCTTTCTCGACGGTCGTGCCGAAATGAGCGAGGACAGTTTGGACGCCCTTCTTGAGGGGCTCACGCGGCAGATCGAACTTCTGGAGCGTCAACGCCGGACTGTCACAGCCCTGCGTGACGGCAAAGGACCGCCCGACATGGCGCCGGAATTTGCTGCCTCTCTGATGCCGCTGGAGGTCGGGCGAGACCCTAAAGCGGTGCGGGCTGGTCGGGAACAATCCGTACTCCTGTCACACCTTTTGGATGAAGGGCAGCGCGCAGAACTGGCCCGGCTCTATGATCAACTCGCGGATCTCGAATATGGTGCTACCGTGCGAGAGCTGGGGGATCGTTTCGACGCGTTGGGGCCAGATAGTGACGACGTCGAGATTTCAGCTCTTGCCGAAGATTACATCGCCCATCTTGGATCATGGATGAGAGACTTCGACAACGCGCTGAGCGGCGGCAGGAAGCGTCAGGCGGCAACGCTGCTTTGGCTTCATGCCCTGGAGAATACGAACGATCAGCAGAAACAATTACTGAGGGAAATCAACAGCGGGCTGAAATCCAAGCGGTGATTGCGCGGTTTGCGCTGATAGTCGCGAGATGATTGACCGGTCGCGGGCGGCAATCGGATCCATGACGTTGAAATGCGCCCCTGTCCCGTGCCCAGACATCATCAAGCCATATTCCAAACATCTGGTTATGGCTGGGGTCAATCATAATCAAGAGCAATATCATGGATATCAACGTTGCTTTAAAAGCCTTCATCCGCACCGTCGAGAAGGGGTCGATTACTGCTGCGGCACGGGACCTGGGGGTAACGCAGCCGGCGGTCACGAAGCATATTTCGAACCTCGAACGGCACGTTCAAGCCAGGCTTCTGGAGCGCTCTTCAAAAATCGTTCGCCCGACGGCCCATGGACTCGAATTATACGAAGCCAGCCGCATTGCGATCGCATCGATCGACGCGGCGCTGGAGGGCGTTCGCATCAACACGGGTGAAATCGAAGGCAATCTGAGAATTCACGCCCCATCCTGCATTGGTGTTGGTCATCTCGAACGGATAGTCGGGGAATTTCAGGATAAGTATTGCGGGATTTCCGTCGAACTGGCTCTCGACGAGCGCACAGTCGACTTGGTCTATGATAATTTCGATTTGTCAGTTCACTACGGGAAAATCGAGGATCAGGACGTCATCGCACGCCGCATCGGATGGGTGGAGCGATTTCTCGTCGCTTCCCCTCTCTACCTGCAACAGGTAGGGCAGATTGACGACACGGGACGACTTTCAGAGCTTGAGGTTATTGGCACTCCGAAGATGCTTGCCCAGCGCAATACTATTTCCCTGTTGGGACCTGATGCGCGGGCCGAAGACGTCACCGTCAGGCCATTGCTCATAACGAACAATGCGCATGTCATGATTGCAGCACTTTTACGAGGACGGGGTGTGGGACTTGTGCAGAAGAACCTCGTATTGGACTTGTTGGCCAGCGGCGAGCTTGTAAGGGTGCTTCCCGAATATTGGCTGCGATCTACCGAAGCATTTCTCGCCTATCCGTCCACAAAGTTCATGCGACCGGTCGTCCGGGCATTTACGGACTTTGTTATGCCGCGGCTCAGGAACATTGACGGGATCTCCCCGGTGCAGCGGTAGTGGCCCATGGCATAGCCAACGGTTATGACGGCTATCACTCATGCAGATATGGAATATTCCCTCTGTTGGAGGATACCGTGCGATGCAAGCACGTGTGCCAGCCGCAACCCGAAAGTCGCCTTCCATGATGCAGAACCGAAACAGTTTCATATCCCGTCGTACGTTCATAGTCGGCTCTTTAGCCGCGCCGGTCATACTCGGCGGATGCACGACAGTCCAAGAAAGATCGGCGTCAGGCTCGCCCCAGCCCATTGCCACTCCGCAGCCTTCACCGGTCGACCCGGATCTCGCTTCCCGTTACGCTGCATTTGAGGACGGGGGACATGTCGTTCCTGCAGTTCCTTTCGAGCGAATGAACCCGGAATATCTCAGGCAGCGCGTTGCCGACCCGACCGGCGAGGCGCCGGGAACTGTTGTCGTCGATACGCCAAGGCGATTTCTCTATCTGGTGGAAAACGGCGGAACTGCGTTACGATATGGCGTTGGCATCGGGCGCGACGGATTTTCATGGGAAGGGAACGGGTATATCCACTGGCGTCAGCATTGGCCAAGATGGAAGCCGCCAAGCGAGATGATTGCAAGGCAACCCGAACTGGAAAAATACTCTGTCGCAAACGGAGGGATGGATCCTGGGCTGCATAACCCGCTCGGCGCTCGCGCCCTTTATATTTTCCAGAACGGAAAAGATACGCTGTATCGTCTCCATGGCAATCCCGAATGGCAATCCATCGGCAAGGCTGTTTCATCCGGCTGCGTCCGCCTTATGAACCAGGACATCGTTGACCTTTACGACCGCGTTCCGTTTCATGCGCCAATAGTCGTGCATCAGACGCCGATGGCCGTGTGATGGCAAACTGATCGTGACGCGTTCTAAGCTGCTTGCCGCGGTACGATGGCCGCCTAGTAATACTGCGGGGCAAGATCGCTGCAGATATTTTCTGAAGAGAGCCACACGTGGGGAAACGCCGCGAGCAGACCGTTTCTCAGCCATTGCTGGGCCGGGTGCCCGTCATTGCGACGATGCCAGGACAGCACGAATGGGACAGGGTTTAGGGGGAGCGGGAAATCGAAGACTGCAAGACGCTCCGCAAAGCCTGAATGAGCAACCACGCTTTCGATGACGGTCGCGACCATATCCGACGATGCAACCAATGCCGGCGCGGCGTGCATATGGGGAATAGTCACGGCCGCCCGCCTCCTGAAATTCTTCGAAGCCAGTGCGGCATCGGCGACATCCAGTCCCTCATTATCGGGTGCCACCAGAATATGCCTCAGAGACAGAAAAGTCTCGCGATCGAAAGGGCGGCCGAGGATTGGATGATCCTTCCTAAGGATACAAACGAACCGCTCCTGGAAAAGCCGGGCACTCAGGATTCGGCTCGTGGGCGTGGGGGGAATGCCGACCGTCAGATCAACGCCGCCGCTGTCGAGCAGGGAAACCGCGTCATCACGGCTGCTATAATCCCTGACCTTGATATCAATTCCGGGGGCTTTTTCCTCAAGCAGCGACAGGAGGCGCGGCAATATGACTGAACCTGCATGTGCCGAAACGGCAATGGAAAAAGATACGGTCGATTTGCCGGGATCAAAACCCTGCGTGAATTGCAATGTCCGCTGGATGTCCCGCAGAGCAAGTGAGATCGGTTCGGCAAGTTCTACCGCTCGCGGTGTAGGTTGAAGTCCGTTAGGCCCGCGAACGAATAATTCGTCCCGCAGCAGAAACCGCAATCTCGACAAAGCCGCGCTCATGGCCGGCTGGGTCCGGCCAATACGGCTTCCGGCGCGTGTCACATTGCGCTCGGAATTGAGGGCATCAAAGGCAACGAGAAGATTGAGATCGATACCGTGTAAATTCATGGAATGGATAATTAAACTCATCCTTCATCGATCTCAAGCATCTTTTCCGCGTCAGCGCGAATGTCCGTTTCCGTCATTCAGCAACCAACCCGGATACTCGACAGGCAGACGACTGACCTCATCGAGCTTCGCCAAGTCGGTATCGTCCAGCGCAATCGATGCGGACCGAATGTTTTCCTGCAATTGCTCGACGCGCTTGGCACCGACGATGACGGTCGAGACGATGCTTTGCTTCAGCAACCAGGCGATCGCGATCTGAGCCGGGCTAGCGCCGTGTTTCTCCGCGACGGCTTTAAGGATCGCGATCAGGGGCTCCCCCCGGATGCGATCGATGGGTGGAAAATCCAATTCCGTCTGTCGGCCGCCTGCTGCGTTACCACCGGCGGAGTACTTTCCGGTGAGATAGCCGCCGGCAAGTGGACTCCACACCATGAGGCCAACACGTTCAGATGAGAGCAGCGGGCCAATCTCCCGTTCCAGATCGCGCCCGACAAGCGTATAATATGCCTGCAGTGATGTAACGGGCGCGAGAGCTCTGGCGCGTGTTATCCCGATCGCCTTCATGACCTGCCACGCGGCCCAGTTCGAAAGGCCGATGTAGCGAACATCGCCGGCCCTGACGAGTGTGTCGAGCGCCTCCAGCGTTTCCTCGATCGGCGTCGCGGAATCGAAGGCGTGAATCTGGTATAGATCAATGTAATCCACACCCAGCCGGCCGAGGCTTGCCCGGCATTCGGAGATTATATGACCACGCGAAGCGCCGCGATGGTTCGGTCCGTCACCCATGGCGGAGGCGACTTTGGTGGCGATCACGACATCTCTGCGCGACACGCCAAGGTTCCTCAGCGAGCGTCCCAGTATTTCTTCGCTACGTCCGCGGGCATAGACATTTGCTGTATCGAACAGGTTTATGCCGGCGTCGAGAGCGGCCTTGACCAGTGCATCGGCATCCTCCTGACCCAGTCTTCTCACCTTGCCCCATAATCCGTCCGTCCCGCCGAACGTCATGGCGCCGAAGCACAATTCCGACACGAACAACCCGCTCTCACCGAGCTTGCGCATTTGCATGATGTGGTCCTTCTTTTTAATTTCCGAGATTGGCCGGCGGCGATGGCTTTTGTTGAGCGTATTCCCAATTGGCGCGCTAACGGCCGGCTCGACATCCTGTGCGAACCGAGCCATTCTGCGACACCTCAAACAAGGTGTTGCCGTTCGCCAGTTCTTGCCGCAAGCTCGACGGCTGCGATCAAACGGCTGTTATGGCGGGCATGGTCGAAACCTGGAGTGGTGTATGTACCATTCGTCAGATCCCGCCCCAGGGACGCATAAACCTCCCCGACATTGATAGCGGCTCCTGCCCAGAAATCGGCGGCTGTTGGGCCGACACCATTGGAGACCGGCCTGTCGGGCGCAGCAAATTCCAGGCTTGACGAAATTGAAATGTCTCCGACCTGTACGCCTGCCAGGTGATTGCCGGTGAGCATAAGCGAGCCCTGCGAGCCACGGATCTCAAAAACGAAACTCGCGTCTTCTGCAGGGACGCCAGCCAGAATCTGCACGGATACAGGCGCACCACTTGCCGTCTTTGCAATCAGATCGAGATGATCCGGAACCTCTCGCTTCGAAGTCTCACCTGTATCGACGATCTCGATCTCCGGCCAGAGCAACTCCGTGCGCGCATCGACCTCGGTAATGTTACCGAGCACTGCCTCGATGACGTCCAGCACGTGGCCTGCCGTAATCGTCATGAAGCTGGCGCCGGAAGCGGCCTTGTTGAAATAGTCGTACACGCTTGGAGATTGAGGACCGTAGCCGAATGTGGTCGCGCCGACACGTGCGGACATCAAGCGCCCGAGTTTTCCTGAACCGACCAGTTCGGCCGCACGCCGGACCGCAGGATTATGCCGGCCTTGCAGGCCGATCGCGGTATGCAAAGACCCCACTGCCGCAGCCATCTCGTTTGTTTCCGACAGCGTTGCGCCCAGAGGCGCTTCGCAATAGACCGATTTGCCCGCCTGCAGGGCGGCCATCACGAGCTCCTTGTGTGCCGGCACTTTCACGGCGACCGTGATGACCTCAATGCTCTCATCTATTATCATCGCATAGGGATCGGCAAACCAGAGTTCTGCGCCGAATGCTTCGGCCGCCGCCTTGGCGCTTTCCTCGCGTCGGGTCGCGACTGCCGCCAGCGTCAGGTGAGGTTGTGACGCCAGGGCTGGCACATGCGATGCGCCCGCCCAACTTGCGTGAGTGTCCGCTCCAATAATACCCACGCGAAATTTCTTATCCGACATCTGTAATGCTCCAGGTCACGTTACCGAACGCTCCCCGGCGTCCTGGGCAAGATGTAATCGACCCCCGGCACTGCGATGAAATCGATAAATAGTATGAGCGAACATCCACGCGGTGGATATCACCTACCGCTCCTGCGGCCACACTGCGACCAAAAGAAGTATTGCCCCGGTTGTCGCAATAGCGCTCAAGACCACTCGCGCCTGAAACGAAAGCGTCGGCGGGTGCCAAGGCATTCCTGACTGCCGCTTGGTCGGACCAACCGGATCGATATGGGCAGCACCGTTAGTGGACATGTGTTTATCACGGCGAATTTCCGCCAGCTTATGGCGAATGCGAATTGCGAGGAGCACAGCCAGATAGGCCGCGGTTAAGAAAGCCAACACCGCCGCCAGGCGCAAGGCGTTTTGTTGGGCAAGGACCCAATTTTGGGAAGCAATCGCGATGCCGTCGATACAGGCGCCGAACAGGGCCTGGCCGGTGAGAGCGCCCATCGAATTGACTGCCCCAAACAGGACGGTGAAACTCAAGAGTTCTCGGCTGCCTTTCTGCAGCGCGCTCGTGATGCCTAACACCAGCGCTGGCCCAAGAAAAAACATGGCGGCGAATGAGATCACCGCTTGGGACAGGTAAAACCAGGGCAGATGGTCAAGGCTCGTGGCGGAGCTGTCGGCAAGTGTCGCAGCAGCTATCGCGGTGACCGCCAGCGTCATGGGGATCGCCAGTTTTTCGACATTTACCGTTATTGCGCTCACGATCACGCCCGCAACAGCGCCGACAAAGGTGACGATCGAAAGTGCTCTGAGGTGTTCGTCGCTGCCTCCCAGCGCCGTTAAAAATCCGGTTGCAACATTCTGTTCGGCAAGGACGATCCTGGCCATGAGAATTGCAAAACCAAAGCGGACAATATCACCGCTCCCAAGCCAACGCAGGTTGAGGAGAGGTGTGGTCCGGCCGTTCTCGAGTATTAGCGCGGTGATGATCACTGGAAGCGCAAGCGACAGAAACCAGATTATCCAAGGCGCCTCGAACCATCCTTCCAGTCGTCCGAGCCCCAACACTGCTGCAATCATAGCGAGGCTACCACCCAAGAGCAGAAAGGTGAGGAAATCCAAAGGTTCGAATGCTCGCTCTCGCTCGGCGGGTGGCAACCGGAATGCACCGACGGCGGCGAAGGAGAGAAATGCAAGCCCGGCTTCGAACAGAAATATCGACTGCCAATGCGCGCTGACAGACAGCCATGGCGAGACGACGCTTGCGAGCGGGAACGCGCATTGCGAGATACCAAGGCCAAGTATGAGGCCCCGGATGCGCCAACGGCCTGGAAGGGCCTGCATCACGTAGAACAAGGACAACGGCGTTAACGCCGCCGCAACAAAGCCGCTTGCAGCCCGGATGGCAAGTGTGAGCCAGTGATCTGCGGTCAACAGATGGGTAAGGGAGAGGAGGGCATACAGGCCAAGGGCAAGCTGCGTGAATACACGCAGGCCATATTGCTGCCGGAGCTTGATCAGCAGCATATTGGCGGAAATATTGGTCATGGCATAGGCCATTGGCAGCCAGGCCGCTTGAACGGAGCTCAACGCCAAGCCTGCCTGTAGTTCCGTGATGTTGACCATGACCAGCGCGTTGCCAAGCCCGCCTGTCAGGCCGACCAGAATTGCAACGAGGGCATAGGCGGTCCGCAGCGTCAGGGCATGCTCAGGCGTCGCCGGCGACCCAGCGACGACTGGTCTTTCATGCTCGGGAAAGTCCCATGTTTCCTCACGGAAAAAGCTGCCAACTCGTCGCGTCAGTCTCATCATCGTGCTCTCTTGTTCGATTGACCGCATCAATCCGCCGCAGTCTAACCCAACTTCGATGGCCTGCGGCGTTGCTGGTTTGGCAACATAAGGTTCGAACTATCGCGACTTGCTGCGAGCAGCCATTCGCTCAAAATCAGCGACATCATTCGAGGCGCCCTTCACTCGCAATAGAGCGGATGGGCGCCCTTAACTTCAGGAGGCAAAGATGCTTCACAGGTCCATCAGCAGGATTACGACGACACCGCCTCTCGGGCCCGGTTTCGCAGGCGAGCGGCACAAGGCGGCCCTCGTCGTCGCGCCAGGAGATTTTTCCGCAACTGATCCGTTCTTCTTGATGGCGGACGACCATGTGACCGGAGAGGGGCAATTCGGCGAGGCCCACCCACATGCCGGCCTGGAGACTGTTACGTTCATGCTTGACGGCACGATGGCAGATACCGGTGGGCGTCTAATTGAGGGCGATGTGGAGTGGATGACCGCCGGAAGCGGCATCGTCCATTCGGAAGATGCCCAGGTCTCGACAGGAATGCGTCTGTTTCAGCTATGGCTGGTTCTTCCCGAGCAGGACCGCAATATGGCGCCAAGGGTGCAGATCCTGAGGCGCGATAAAATGCCGGGACACCGCGGCGATGGCTTCGTGGCGACCGTTTACAGCGGCCGCTCGGCAGGGATCGTCGCGTCGACGAAGAATGCCGTGCCCGTAACCCTGGTCGACATTCGGCTTGAGGCGGGAGCCGAGTTTGAGCAGGTTTTGCCGTCATCCTATAATGGCTTTGTGGTGGTCATCGCCGGCGAAATCGAAGCAGGCACCGGAGCGACGACGCTAACGACGGATAAGGTCGGTTGGACCAATCCGGTGGCAACTGACGGTGAAAGCGCCATAAGGCTGAAAGCGGGTGAAGATGGCGCGCGCGTGCTTTTGTATGCAGGCCAACCGCAAAAAATCCATGTCGCAGCACAAGGCCCATTTATCGCAGGCTCCAAAGAGGAGCTTGCCGGCTACTATGCCGCATACCGCCAAGGCAAATTCCCGAATGCCGGCACGATGCGACCTGCCTGACCTCGCTTTCCAGCCGCCACGAAACCACAAGGGGTTTCGTTATCAGCAACCCGACGTTCCGCCATTGCTGTCTTTAGCCGTTCGACAGCACGGATATGTTTGCGAACAGCAGACCCGCAAACGGGCTGAGAACACAAGCCGCTTCACCACCACTCGTTCGAAACTCAAGCGGATTTCATCAAGCCTTCCGAACATGGATCGCCCCTGGTCCGTGAGCGGGATCACTCGCCCCGGCATCCACAATCAGCCCATGGAGGAACAGATGACCCAATCCGCCACCGCAGCCGTACTGGAAGAAAAAAACGGCCCCTTCATCCTCCGTGAAGTGAAGCTTGAGGCGCCGCGCCCCGACGAAGTGCTCATCCGCATGGTTGCTACGGGCATCTGTGCAACCGATGCGCATGTCAGGCAACAGCTCATGCCGACGCCGCTCCCCGCGATCCTCGGCCACGAAGGCGCCGGCATCGTTGAACGCGTCGGATCGACCGTATCGCATCTCAAGCCCGGCGATCATGTCGTTCTTTCCTATCACTCCTGCGGCCACTGCAAGCCCTGCATGTCTTCCCATGCGGCCTACTGCGACCACGTCTGGGAAACGAATTTCGCCGGCGCCAGGCTCGATGGAACGATCGGCGTTGCAGCGTCCGACGGGAACAGGCTCAATGCGCACTTCTTCGGTCAGTCCTCATTCTCCACATATGCGCTCGCTCACCAGCGCAATACCGTCAAGGTCCCGGACGACGTGCCGCTTGAACTGCTTGGGCCGCTCGGTTGCGGCTTTCAGACCGGCGCCGGCTCCGTCTTGAAGGCGCTCAACGTGCCGGTAGGCGCATCTATCGCCATCTTCGGTGTAGGGGCAGTCGGCCTGGCGGCGGTCATGGCTGCAAAGATTGCCGATGCGGCTGTCGTTATCGCCGTCGATGTCAGTACCGAACGGCTGAAACTCGCTTCCGACCTCGGCGCGACGCATTGCGTCAACCCGCGTGAGCAAACCGATGTTGCCTCGGCGATCAGGGATATCGCTTCTCGCGGCGTCGAATACGTCCTCGACACGAGCGGCCGGAAGGAGAACCTCGATGCCGGCATCGGCGCTCTTGCTCCGATGGGGCAGTTCGGTTTCGTCGCCTTCAACGGCCATTCGGGCGCGGTTGTCGACGCATCCCGGCTCACGGTAGGGCAAAGCCTCATCGGGATTATCCAAGGCGATGCCATTTCCGGCCTGATGATCCCGGAACTGGTCGGTCTTTATCGAAGCGGCCGTTTCCCCTTCGACAGGCTGCTCACTTTCTACGACTTCGCCGACATCAACGGGGCGTTTGACGATGTCGCGGCGGGGCGCGTGATCAAGGCTGTCCTGCGCTTTCCCCCGCAAGCCGCTTAACCACCCACTTCTTTCGATATTGCGAACATTGAGGATTGAGTAAATGTGCGACCGACACCAGAAGCTGATCAGAGCGACCGACGAGCCCAACTTTTTCGGGATCGACCATTACGGCTTTCCGGAGGCCGGGGAGCACCCGGCTGATCCGCCGGGATATTATCCTGAGTATTTCTCCTCCGACCGCTTCCAGAGGCTCGGCTACCATGTCGAGGAGCTTCGTGGCGGTTTCTATTGGGTTACCAGCGGCGGCTATGACGCGGCCTTCGTCGTGACCAGCGATGGTGTCGTCGCTATCGACGCACCGCCGACGATCGGTGAAAACATGCTGGCCGCGATCGAAGACGTTACTGACAAGCCGGTAACGCACGTGATCTACAGCCATTGGCACACCGATCACATCGGTGCCGCTTCGGTTTTCGGGCCGGATGTCGAGATCGTCGCGCACGACATCACCAGGGAATTGCTGGAGCGGTTCCCCGATCCAAACCGACCGGTGCCAACCCTGACATTCCACAAGGATCATCTGCTTGTCGTCGGCGGGGTGACGTTGGAACTCTCCTACAAGGGCGAGAACCACTGCCCCGGCAATATCTTCATCTATGCGCCGGCGCAAAAGGTACTGACCGTCATCGATATCGTCAGCCCCGGCAGCGCCACCTTCATGCATTGCGACGCATCGCAAAATATCACTGGCTGGTACGAAGCCCAGAAGCAACTGATGGAATATGACTTCGATTTCCTCGTCGCCGGCCATCACATGAAGTACGGGACGCCGGAAACGGTCGCGGCTTCAATCGAATATTTTCAGGACGTCCTCGACGGAGCGCAGGCGGCCGTGGCTCGATTCAGTCGGTCGGATGCGCTCGTGAGCATCCTGGAGGGCGCCGGCTGGGACCAGGTGTTTTCCGGCACCGAGAACTGGATCAATTCTATGGCCAATTTCGCCACGAAATACGTCCTGGAAAAGAAGAGCAGCAATGGCCAGCTCTGGTCCGAGCGGCTTGCCGGCGTGACGACCCAGACGAAATACCACGCCTATACCGTGCTGGAATCTATCCGCCTGGAAAGGCCCCGGCCGAATTATCGTTTGCGGGGCGAAAATCCGCCACCGTTCCTGACCTAACCGGGTTCGTCCGCCACCCCAACCCGGAATCGGGCGGGCAAGGCCTGCCCCGATATATGCGGAGGTCGCCACTCAAAGGGCGGGTCATATCTCGCGCACCCTTGCAACGTCAGAAAGACAAGTCAATGACCACGATTTCCGCACATAACTGGATCGACGGCACCTTTGTCTCGTCTTCCAAACGCGGCCGCTCCATCGATCCAGCGACATATGAGACGATCGGAGATTATCCCGATGATGGCGGAGCGGCCGCGCACTCTGCCATCGAAGCCGCAAAACGCGCATTCCGCGAAACCGCCTGGCGCGACGATGCTGAGCTTCGTGCAAGGGTGCTCGATCAGATGGCATCGGCAGTCGAGCGAAATCGCGAGCGCCTGATCGACATCCTCTCGCTTGAAAACGGCAAACTGCTCGGCGAGGCGGCGCTGGAGATCGATGGTAGTCCGAGCAAGCTTCGATACTGGGCTGCTATGGCTCGTACGGAGGCAGGGCGGGCGACATTGCCCAAGCCCGGCAGCCTCTCCGTGATTCTGCGCCAGCCGATGGGAGTAGCGGGGATTATCGTTCCCTGGAATTCTCCCGTCATTCTTGCGGTCCGCTCCTTCGCTCCGGCACTTGCTGCCGGCTGCGCGGTCGTCGTTAAGATGCCCGGCCAGGCAGCGCAGATCGCCAGCGTCCTTGCCGAGATCCTCGCGGAAGCGAACGACCTGCCGGGCGGTATCTTGAACATGTTCATCGAAAGCGGTTCGGAGGGCGCAGCGCGTCTGGTTGAAAGCCCCGATGTGCCGACAATCAGCTTCACGGGAAGCACGCAAACCGGCCGTGCCATCGGCGCCGTCGGTGCGAAGAGGATGAAGCGGTTCGGGTTGGAACTCGGTGGCAAGGCTCCGATGATCGTATTTGACGACGCTGATATCGACGCCACGCTACCGGTTCTCGAAAAGGCACTGACCATCTTTGCCGGCCAGTTCTGTATGACGGGCTCGCGGCTGCTCGTACAGAATTCGATCTACGAACGGGTCCGCGACGGCCTCGCCGAACGGCTGCGTGCCGTCAAAGTCGGGGCGGCATCCGATCCGGCGAGCGACATGGGGCCGCTAATCGACAAGCAGAACGTCGCCCGCGTCGATAACGTGGTGAAAAATGCGCTGTCAACGGGTGCAACTGCGGTCGTTCGCGGAGGTCCCGTGACACAAGGCCCTTTGGCGAAAGGTGCTTTTTTTCGCCCTTCGATGCTGGAGGTCTCCGACAACGGCCTGCCGGTCGTCCAGCAGGAAACATTCGGTCCTGTGATCACCATCCAGCGGTTCTCCGATGAGCGGGAAGCCGTCGCGCTGGCAAACGATAACGACTATGGCCTGGCTGCCTCGATCTGGACGCGCGACCTCGATCGCTCGCTACGGGTCGCACAGGCGCTTGAAGCGGGGAGCGTATTCGTCAACGACTGGGCCAAGGTGTATGACGGGACGGAGGAGGGTGGCTTCAAGCAATCCGGTCTCGGGAGGCTGAACGGCGTTGCCGCAATCGAGGACTTTATCGAGTACAAGCACATCGCTCTTAAGCCGGGTTTGTTGCGATAAAAGGAGCCAGTTGGTCAGAAGGTGTGCTTCCTTCAAGCCAGCGCATCGATTGCTGGAGCTTCAATTGAAATTCGCATTCGGTCTTCCGGCGTAATCTCCACTTAATGTTACCAATCCAGTTTGGCTGACCGATGCAGACATCTGACAAAATTGGTCGGCATCTCCTCTGATTGAATACAGCAACTTCCGAGAGGATAATGATTTGCAAGACAAGGTCGACGCTTTGAAGCAGGCGGAAAGAACTATGATGGATGCGATACATGCAGCCATCATCCAGGCGGCAAAGGAATCGGAGGCTGCATTTCAGCCACTTGGACCACCAACCACCGCCCAAGCCTACTTCGCGGATGCCGCCATGCGTCAGCTGTTTTTGCACGTGTGTGGTGCGAATGCGGACACGGCCAAGGGTGGTGATCCAGACCACGCCTGGGAAATACTCTATTTGGGGCGCGGCACGGCCCGCTATTGGGAAAAAGAACGCGGAATTCGGTCGAGACGCCGAAAGGCAGAGAGCCATGCGGAACTCGAAATAGAGAGACGCGAGAAATCTGCCCTTGCGCTAAGTGCTCAGAAGTTCGCAACCGACACTGTTATCCGCGCACTGGTCGAACATGCCAGCATTTCCGACCCCGATCTGCGCGATCGTATAGCGGCCTCCGTCAAGCCGCGTGTCAGCGTCACCGATCCACTTTCGCAAGTCGGGCAGGAATTCCGCGATTTGGCTAAGGTTTCGCTCGCCCGCCTTATTGGCACGGCCACTTGAAAGCCATCGGCAATACGGAGCCACCGCCCGCTATCCGGTCAAGACCGCCTGGTCCTGCGGTTCTCCTTGCCGGTCGTGATCTTCAATGGACGTTAGGATTACGGCACCTTGGGTTTCTGAGACTTAGAGTAGCCGGTCTTAAAGGTGCCGTGTCTTGAACTCCCGGCGGCGGTTATTGAGTTCGACGAGCGGCAGTCATTACACCTCACGTTCGAATTTCTCATACAGGAAGTTCACCAGCGCGCGCACTCGAGCGATGCCTGCGCGCGCTGGTGGCATCAATATGTGCAAATCTGCTCCCGCGTGACTATAGCCTGGGACGACGACTTCGAGCTCACCTCTGGCAAGCGACTCTTGAACCATGAAGAGGGGCAGTACCACGATACCAAGTCCGCCGCGCGCCGCGGCAAGCATCATTTGACCGTTGTCTGTGCGGAATTGTGAGTTCACGCGGACTTGTTCCCATCCATCCGGACCTTGAAAACGCCAGCTGACCGTATCGAAGGAGTAGAGTATGGCGTTGTGCGCAGCCAGTTCAGCGGGCTTTGAGGGGCGCCCTCTGGCTTCCAGATAGGATGGACTGGCGACGACAGCCCAACGTACCTTTGCAAGTTTTCTCGTGATCAGCGCGGAATCGGGTATGCTTCCGATCCGTACGGCCAAATCATACGCCTCTGCGACAAGATCCGGCTGACGGTCTTCAAAGCGGACGTCGAAATGGATCCTTGGGTGGAGGAGGGCAAACTCTGCCAGCAGCGGAGCGAGACAGAACTCTCCGAAAGCGACGGGAACCGAAACTCTAACCTGACCAGATGCTTCGGTCGTCGACCTTACGACCATCTCCTGCGCTGATTCCAGTTCGGCCAACCCAGATGCTGCTCTTACATGGTACTCGCGGCCGACGTCTGTAAGGGTTGTTCCCTTCTGGGAACGTGTGAGGAGCGTTGCGCCTAGAAAATTCTCCAACCGACTGACCCGGCGGCTGACGATCGATTTAGCGATACCCAAACGGCTAGCCGCACCAGCGATACTCCCAGTTTCGACCACCCGAATGAAGGAGATCAAGTCCAAGATCTCGACAGACTCAGGTTCCGACATTAGCAACTCCCCCCTCAGGTAAGTGCGGCTACTGCAACATCGGGTGCGCGAAATTGTCAAGTCTCCACGTTCGGTGCTCACACTGACGTCCTACAGCGACCCCTGCAGGTCGAGCTGAATAAACGAAACAGGCAAGTTCCGTGCTTGGTAAAATTAGGTGTCCGCCGTCGCCCTGGAAACCGAGCAGTATGGCTGCAGCGGCTCATTGGAGCGTTGCCGCATCGACCTCACCTTGGCGGATCGCATAACGCTGCATAGGGTGCTGGCATCGTTCTTTTTTCCGCAACAATGGGTTTCGCTTTGGCAGCCTATTTTTCCCATGATCGGGGTCGCATGATTGAATTGATAGAAAAGCCAGGAGAGAAAATTGAACCTCCCAACGCATAATCCCGATAGCCGCAGTATGACGGTGCAACTTCTTGCAAAACGTCGGACACAGTATTTTCTGGGCAAAAACATCGCGTTCTCTGACAAAGAGATTGATGCAATTATTCGCGAGGCGGTTCGCCTGTCACCCTCAGCCTTTAATTCGCAAAGTTCGCGCGTTGTGATCCTGCACCGCGATGAAAATCAGAAACTCTGGAACATCGTGAAATCGGAGTTGAGTCATATCGTTGAAGGAGAGCCTAAGATGCACGCCTTCAGAAAAATCGACAGCTTCGCTGCTGGAGCAGGCGCAGTTCTTTTCTTCGAGGACCGAAATGTGGTCAGGATATTACAAGATCAGTGGCCTTTGTACGCTGATCACTTTCCAGATTGGTCCGAGCAAGCCTCCGGGATGGCGCAACTTTCGGTCTGGATCGCGCTTGCCGGCGTGGGAATTGGAGCCAGTCTTCAGCATTACAACCCGCTGGTTGACGCAAAGATCAAAAGGCATTGGGACATACCGGAGACATGGAGGTTACGCGCGCAAATGCCGTTCGGCTCCAACGAGGCACCTTTTCCAGCAAAGACGACTATCGCCGATGGTGACCGCTTTCGAAGCTTCTTTCGCTAGACCTGCCGAAGAAGGGCGATGCCTGATTATATAATGTATTTAGATGTTTAGACAAAGTGGACCGCAGTTTCAAGGTTCAAATGCCATCAAGAGCTAGGGATCGGCGGAGGTGTGTCTCATGGTCCATCGGACTGTCGGGCATCGGATGCATTTGCCAGCGTGACATCCGGTCCGCGCGTTGTCACGAAACGCGGCTCTACAAAGTTTTTTCACTGGGCCAACAGTTATTACACCGAGCCCAAACCACGAGCTCCAATCCTAAAAAACAAAGCCGCTAATTGAGATTGAACGCCATGCAAGGTTCCATGCCGGACGCGTAGCTGATTCCTCCCCGTCGATGCCAAACCGCGATCCGAGAGGCCCATGTCGATTTCAGATACGATTTTCCGCCCCTTCGAGACGCTGATACGGCTGCTCGACATTCCCTTCCGACCGCTGCCGTCGAAAGGCGCCGTCGCGGTGCTGTTGCATTTCATTGAGATGTTTCGTGGTGTCCTGATTGCTCTCGCCCTGTGTTCCATGGCGGTGGAAGCCATCAATCTTTCGATCATCTGGGGGCTGTCCGTCATCGTCGATGGTGTGACGGCGCAGGGAGCAGAAGCTTTTCTGCGCAAGGAATGGCCGCTGTTGACCTTGCTTGGGCTGTTGATTTTCCCCGCGATGCCCATAGCGTCGTTTCTTCTTAACACACTCACCTCACACACGCTTGGCATTGCGATGCCTGCGGCCATCCAGTGGCAGGGCCACAAGGCCGTGGAGCAGCAGGATCTGGCATTTTTCCATGAGCTTTATGCGGGGCAGGTCGCCTCGCGTCTTTCGCAGGTCTCGTCAGCCGTTCAGCAGCAGATTATCAACGCGTTTCAGATCGGACCGCGTTTCCTGTTGCAAATGATCGGCTCTCTTGCGCTCCTTGCCGCCTTGTCCTGGCAACTGGCGCTGCCGGTGTTCATTTGGATCGTGCTCAATGTAGTTCTCGCCGTCAAACTTGCCCCGGTCTTCTCAGAGCGGTCACGGCGCTCGGCGAAACAAAAGAGCCTTGTCTCGGGGGCGATCACCGATCTCTACAGCAACATGCAGATGATCAAGCAATTTGCCGCCGAGGACAGCGAGGCAGGCGCAATCCGCCGCATACTGATGAAAGCCGTGCAGACGCAGCATCGGGAACAGCGTGTCTATCGCGCATCCGAGCTGGCGGTAGTTGCGCTCAACATGGCGTTGTGGCTGGCGATCCTGTCGGTGGGGCTTTCCGGTCTGGTGAAAGGCTTCATCACGGTCGGAGAATTCGTCGGCGCGGTTTATATATTGCAGCGGTTGTCCGGGCACACATTCACCTTCCTGCAGATGGGCCAGCAGATATTCCAGGCGATCGGTACGATCAAGGATGCCATGCCTGTCATGACGACGCCGCCGACGATTACGGACAGATCCGACGCGGCGGAACTGAGCGTTTCGCATGGGAACATCGAGTTCGACCATATCCGCTTTGCTTACAAGTCAGGCAGACCGGTGATAGATGATCTGTCGCTGACCGTGCGCGCCGGGGAGAAAGTCGGCCTTGGGGGCTATCAGGTGCGGGAAAAACGACGCTGGTCAATCTGCTCCTGCGTTTCTATGACATTCAGGAGGGCGCCATTCGCATCGACGGGCAGGATATTCGCGAGGTCACGCAGATGAGCCTGCGCCGCAATATCGGGGTGATTGCCCAGGACGTGGCCCTGCTGCACCGGTCGGTAGGCGACAACATCCGCTACGGGCGCCCAGAGGCAACGCAGTAGGAGGTGGAGAAGGTGGCTAAAGTGGCGAAGGCGGAGGGCTTCATTGGCGATCTTACCGACAGCGAAGGACGAAAAGGGTATCAGGCCTTCGTTGGAGACCGCGGCATCAAGCTTTCCGGCGGGCAGCGCCAGCGGGTCGCCATTGCGCGCGTGTTGTTGAAAGACGCACCGATCCTGATCCTCGATGAAGCCACCTCCGCCCTTGATAGCGAGTCCGAGGCCGCCATTCAGGACAAGCTCAATCTTGTGATGGAGGGCAAAACGGTCATTGCCATCGCCCATCGCCTGTCGACCATTGCCCGGATGGATCGCATCATAGTGCTGGATCACGGCCGGATTGTCGAAGAGGGAAGGCCCGAGGAACTGGTCGAGCAGGATGGATTGTTTGCGCGGCTCTGGAAACGCCAGATTGGTGGCTTCATTCCCGAAGATGAGGGGGTGACGTCGGAGGCGGTGGTGGACCGAAGCTGAGAGCGGAGAGCTTCGTCATTTGTAAAGAGGTTACGATGAAAACCGATTGGAAGTCGGTCAGAGGCATGCTGAATGCACCAATCGACGCCTGCGAACGCATCGAGGCGCTGCAGTATGCCGAGACTGACCGGGAGGCCATGATCGATATCGGCGGACAAAAGGTCAGCGTCCATGATTTTCTGGTGACCGCGTGGACATACCCGGAGAAGCTCCGTTACCAGATCATACGCTACCAGTGAATAATGCAACGTCACCTCTTTGTGTTATTCCTCCTGGCGCTGACCCAGATCACCGGCTGGGGCGTGGTGAGCGTTTTGCCGGTGATCGCGACGACGGTCGCGGTAGAATTCCGAACCTCGCTGCCGATGATTTTTGTCGGAACCTCCGTGATGTTCGTCGCTATGGGGTTCACGGCCCCTTGGACAGGCCGTGCGTTTCGCAGACTTGTTCCGCGTTCTGTTATGGCTACCGGAGCCGGGATGATCGCGGCGGGGCTTTATCTGCTGGCGCTGTCTCCGGACCTTTGGGTATTTTGGGCCGCTTGGGTGTTGATCGGGATTGCAGGCGCGATGTTTATGACGACGTCAGCATATGCCTATATCGCGGATTACGCAGGGGATAGGGCGCGGAGCCTTATCGCTACACTGATGCTGGTAACGGGTCTGGCGGGTAGCGTCTTCTGGCCCATCACTGCCTTCCTCGACGGTGTGGTTGGATGCGCCAGTCTCGGCATTTGTGAGTCCTCACCGGTTTCAGGGGCGGTTTCGGCTCTGGTGCCGCCGGTCAGGGGAGCTGCAACGCTTTCAACCGGCAGGTTTGACAAGGCTGATTTCGGTTTTGCTGTCGAGGACGACATGCAGGTCCCTGATCATGCCGGCTGCCTGCAGCAGGGCGTTTCGCACTTCCTCATCGCTGCGCCATCCGAGTTTGACAGAAAGGGCGACGGTGTGGATGTCGAGGAGACTGTCACGGCCGGGGCCGGATGGAATACCGATTGTTTCGCGCATGTCGCGTATTGTCGTGACGGCCCGTTTGAGCATACGACGCTTCTGCCAGCTGTCGAGGTGATCGAGCCTGTTGACGTCGCGGACTAGTTCGGCAATGAAACTGTTCGTCGCGGTCATTGTGTGAGGTTGCCGGGTCGGCTGACGGGCGTCAATGGAAGACCCTGAAGGTGGGCTTTTGGCCACAAAGTTGGCACCAGGATGTGACGCCGATGCATCACGGCGCGTGGACCCGGCATGCTCTGGAAAGCTCCTCGATTCCGGATCTGGATGCCCAGAAAGTTGGGAGACAGGTTAGATTAGTCATAGACAGGCTCCAACCCAACTGAGGACGTTCAGCTGCCGAGATCCCGGGTCGAGCTCGACAAGCTGCATCACTCATACCGCACCTTTCATGGCGGCATCGCTTGCCAGTTCGATTTTTCCATTCTCCTCGCCATCCCAGAACTCGATCGTGCGTGCCGACACCTTGATCAGAACTATACGTGGTGTGTCGGCGCCCTGCGGAAACCACCTGTCCAGTCCACTAGTCCAATGGGCGTCGAACTCGGGCCTGTCTCTGATCAGGCTCGCCTGACCGTTGACAGAAACAAATATTCCCGGTTTGCCAAGAATACCGGGTGGAGCAGTGAAAGTCAGTGTAACCGACGAGTCTTTGACTATCTCCTGGACTTTCTTCGTGTCTTCATAGGAGAAGAACCATGAGTCACCATCATATTCCACATCGCCGTTGTTGCTCATTGGTCGACTATTGATCTGCCCGGCGGGATCGTGTGTGTTGAACATGCAGAAGTCGATCTTGCTGAGTTTTCTGGAGAGCTCGCTTATCTTCATTGGTCAATCCTTTTCTTACATCACGAATTCAACCATTTTTGAGGTCTGAGGTTCCGCCGGTCGCAGCGCATGACCGTGATACGTGAGAAATACGGGCTGTTCGCGAGGGACTGCTCGCCTTCGGGAAGCCAAGGCTTCCATATCTCGACCGTGAGCGAAGCATTGTTCACTGACGAAAATTTCGGCCAGGCTGATAATTTTTGAAGCGCGAAGGCGATCGTTAGCGGCAGGTTTATATAATGAGTGCCAGACAGACGCCTGTTAAAAGGAAAGTCTTGTCATATAGCGGGTGACCCGTGGGGGAGGCAGCTGTGATGATCACGTTTGTGGGTGATGATGGAAAAACTGTGCAGGCGAAGAGAAGGTGAAGACTGCCACGGGCTCTGAGGGATCACCTGAGCGCATGGCGCTGGTTGCCCTGTCAAAGGCCTCAGCGAGGGCCGTTCGTGTCGAAACCGACAATACGCCTATAGCCCTTGCCATAAAACACTCGATACTCGAACAGGTGCGAACCCAGTCATCTTGCAAGTTATATTCTGCGAGCGGATGAGGACCAGAACGTATTGTCTCAATTATTGTCCGACCTAGAACGACGCGCCTCGTGCTTTAACGAGGAAGTTCCGACCATAATTCTGGCCGCCCCCTCATAAAGCGGGAGTCCGAGCGAGTAGCCGCGTAGAGGGATAACGCACATTCGGAACGGGAAAATACCTCACACCAACGATTTTTTGTTCCCGTTCATCCCCGCCCCGTGTGCCTCACTTATACTGCCCTTGTTGTGTGAAGAGCCGGAAGACGTTCCGGTTTTGAAACGGAGCCAGCGCCGGTTGTGAGAGAAAGGCGTCACTCTCATATTTCGGGTGCTGACAGAGATTACCGTCTGGCAGTGACCGGAGGAGAGATGGAATCTGGTTTGTGGTGGGCCTTTCTATTTCTCCGAAACGCATTGGCTGAAGGATAAGCTCTGGCAGGCATAAACCGCTGAAGCGGGGCACTGATAAGTGTCTTTATTTTCCACAGGCGGCAATTTTCAGTGCCCCGTTGCAATGCCCATCGAGCTGAAAGGCTGATGGGGAAAAGAGATGAAGTTCACAACACGGTCGCAGCTGCGTCGCGTGATAGGAAAGGTGTGTTCAAATGGTTCTCTATGAAATGTACGTCCTTGCAACTCGCGCAGATACTGCCCTGATGAGGAGGAGGCTGGCACGATCTCTCTATGCCAGGGCAAAGCTTCTAAATCGGAATCTCAAGAAGCAATATTTACGCGACCAGAAGGGGAGCTTTGAGTCGATGGCCGATAGCAAGAGGGCAGGCCAGTTGCGATCTGGGCGACCTCCATAAACATATATTTATATAATAACCAACATAAAACATATAAAATATGCGCTGGTGGATTGTATATTTTTGACTGAAAGCGGATGAGAATCTGCGAGCAAGACTGATTTTATGGACCTGCGATTTGCGGATTGCGGGCCAATTACGCGCAAATATATGAATTTTATGTTGAATTTGCTGATATGAAAGGAGAATTATT